>Ga0315334_10000003_pt1 | contig 789121 bp, 745 predicted proteins | sample M150034915metaG_FD_205555 | JGI IMG/M metagenome (GOLD analysis project Ga0315334, IMG submission 205555) | Ammonia-oxidizing marine archaeal communities from Monterey Bay, California, United States - M1 500m 34915 | ecosystem: Environmental > Aquatic > Marine > Intertidal zone | place: USA... | reverse complement strand
CAAGCAAGGCATCGTCCCACGGCAGCTCGCGCGGCCCGCCGAGGTGATAGCTTTCGTGGACACGATCGGGTGCAAAGCGGGCATCGCCGGCGGGGAACTGCGTCATGACCTTGGTCCCGCGAAGCTGAAGCAGGATATTGTGTTCGGGATCGAAGTGATACGGCGTCACGGCGTTGGGGCTCGAGACGAAGATGAACCCCTGGGGAGTCAGCAATTCGCCCGTGGTTGATTCTATTGCGGGGCGCAATTCGTCGAGCAGCCCCATGAGCAGCGCTTGGTATTCGGGCTGCTGCTCGATGTTCTTGAGTACCGCCCAGCTGCGGCAGGTGGCAATGTTGCGGATGGTATCCCCGATTGTCAGGCCGGTGGCGCCGGGTTTGCCGTCGACCCCGATCGGCAGGTCACCGCGATTGTATTCGACCGAGCTGCCCGGCAACGCTTCGCCCAATTGCGCCAGCGAATCGAGCGACAGCCGGAAATCGGCTTCGAGCCCGTGACGAAGGACATGCGGCGTTTCCGGATAGGCGCGGGCGAAGGCCGCCAAAGATTGCGCGGGAAAGACCCGGTGGTGCGAAACAGATGGGGTGCCGTCATGCCTGGTCATTTGCGGTTCCTGCCCCGGCGCAGTTCAAGCGCGGTCAGCGCGCGCCCGATGCCGCGGCGCAAACTGCCGCCGATGGGGATCGACAGTTTGACGATTTCGCGCCGGTCGGGCCAGATCTGGCCGATCATCGGGTGATCGGGTGCTGCGCAGCTGTCCGACAGGGTTACGCCGCTGCGATCAAGAATCGCGAGATTTTCGACCTGCAGCAGCATGCCGGGGGAGAGTTTTGCCAGGCTTTCATCGAATGTGGTCTTGAACCCGAAGGCGTGGGGCTCGCAGACGAAACTGCTGAGCATGGCGACCGGCCGTCCGTCCAGGTGGAAGGCCAGCCGCTGCAGTTTTCCCAGACGGGCGGCCGCCGTCATGCTTTCGCGGAACACGGCCTCGGTATTCGGCGCGCTGGAGATCGCCGAGCCCTGGGCGCCTTTCCAGCCCGCCTGTTCGAGTTCGAGAAACTGGTCGATCCAGCTGCCAAGCCCGGTGTCATCGTCGTGGCGCGTCAGCACCAGCTCGCCGAGTTCTTCCAGCCGCCGCCGCTTGCGGTTCAATTCCTTGCGGCGCTTCTTGTCGAGCGCCAAGCGCAAATGGTCTTGCGGGGATCGTCCGCCGTGCAGCACGGCGCGCTTGATCGTTTCGACGATGCGCAGGCCGCGATCCGGTTTCCCGGCGATATCACGCAGCGCCGCCAAGGCAGCGCCATCCGCCGGGATTCCGGAAAGGTGGAAGAACAGGCTGCCGTGCGCGTGACGATCGCACCAGTCGAGCATGTGCTGCCAGAATGACGCGCAATGATCGGCCCTGACCAGGGGTTCGCCGCTGAAGGCGTTGGAATGCAGCCAGTTGGCGAGATGCGGCAGAGGCCTGCCGTGATAGTCGCGGTCGCGCAGCATGGGCATCAGCCCGACCAGTTCCCCGTGTACGACATGGGTAGCGAGCATGACCTCGCCCTTGGGGTCGAACTGGCGCAGCGGTGGCAGCAGAAACCATGCTTCGTTGAAGGGATTGGGCGTCGCGCTGGCAAGTGCCAGGCGATGCCATTTTTCGATGAAACCGGCGTTATCCGCATCGCGCCATGACGCGACCGAGAACCCTTCGCTCAGGCCGGCCACGCCGCTGCGCGTGCTGGTGCCCTGCAAGAAGGCCTCGTGCTCGCCGCCGGGACCGAGCCGGTTGCTGGTCGTGAGTTCATCGATATGCGCCACTGCATTCCCCATCGGGCGACAAGCATAGGAAAAAAGCGCTTAAACTGGGTTAATGCGTCGAAAAGGACGGTGGCGGCACGTCTGTCCATGCCACCACCGCCTTCACCCGGACGCGTCGTCAGCCGCCCGCAAGCGCGGCAAGCAGCAAGAGCGCCACGATATTGGTGATCTTGATCATCGGGTTGACCGCCGGACCGGCGGTGTCCTTGTAGGGATCGCCGACCGTATCGCCGGTAACTGCGGCCTTGTGGGCTTCGCTGCCCTTGCCGCCGTGATGGCCGTCCTCGATATACTTCTTAGCATTGTCCCATGCGCCGCCACCGGCGGTCATCGACAAGGCCACGAAGATCCCGCCGATGATGACGCCGAGGAGTAAAGCCCCGAGCGCAGCAAAGGCGTTTTCCTGACCGGCGAGGAAGTAGATCGCGTAATAGATCACGATGGGAGCCAGGACCGGCAGCATCGAGGGTACGATCATTTCCTTGATCGCGGCTTTGGTGACGAGATCGACGGTGCGGGCATAGTCGGGCTTGCTGGTGCCCGCCATGATCCCCGGATCGCCCGCGAACTGGTCGCGTACGTCCTTGACCACGTCGCCAGCGGCGCGGCCCACCGCAGTCATCCCCATCGCACCGAACAGGTACGGGAGCAGCGCGCCGAGCAGCAGGCCAACGATCACGTATGGGTTCTCGAGGCTGAAATCGACGTCCGCATCGGGGAAGAACTCCGCGAGGTCGGTCGTATAAGCCGCGAACAGCACCAGTGCGCCCAGACCTGCCGAACCGATGGCATAGCCCTTGGTTACCGCCTTGGTGGTGTTGCCCACCGCGTCGAGCAGATCGGTCTTCTCGCGCACGCTGTCGTCGAGACCGGCCATTTCGGCGATCCCGCCGGCATTGTCGGTCACCGGACCATAGGCATCGAGCGCGACGACCATTCCCGCCAGCGCCAGCATGGCCGTTGCGGCATAGGCGATGCCCATGAGCCCGGCGAGCTGGAAGGTGGCGATGATTCCCGCGACGATAACGATCGTCGGCAGCGCGGTCGATTCAAGGCTGATAGCCAGTCCCTGGATAACATTGGTGCCGTGTCCGGTCTCGGAAGCCTTGGCGATCGACCTTACCGGGCGAAACCCGGTCCCGGTGTAATACTCGGTGATCCAGATGATGAGGCCGGTGATGACCAGCCCGATGACCGAACACCAGAACAGGTCCCAGCCGCTGAACGAGCGGACCTGTTCAGCAGTGCCTTCTTCGGCCAGCGGCGCCCCGGGGTCGATCCCGGCGATACTGCCGCCGATTTCGGTACCCATGCCGCCGAGAACCTGGCTCATGACCAGCCAGATCAGCGGGATTGCGAGAACAGCGGTGACGATGAAACCCTTGTACATCGCGCCCATCACATTGGTGCTGTTCTTGCCCAGCTTCACGAAATAGGTGCCGATGATACTGGTCACGATGCAGGCCCCGCCGATGAGCAGCGGCAGCGCCATCATCGGCAGCAGCAGATCGCCCAGCGTTTCACCGAACAGCAGCGCGGTCAGCACCATGGTGGCCCCGACCGTGACGACATAGGTTTCGAACAGATCGGCAGCCATGCCCGCGCAGTCGCCGACATTGTCACCGACATTGTCGGCGATGACCGCAGGGTTGCGCGGATCGTCCTCGGGGATCCCGGCTTCGACCTTGCCGACGAGGTCGGCACCGACATCGGCGGCCTTGGTGAAAATCCCGCCGCCAAGACGCGCGAAGATCGAGATCAGCGAAGCCCCGAAGGCGAGACCGATGAGCCCGTCGATGACTTCACGGCTGTTGGGCGCATGCCCGCCGGGGCCGACGAGGTACCAGAAGAACACCGCAATCGCGAGCAGGGCGAGGCCTGCCACCAGCATGCCGGTGATCGCGCCCGCACGGAAGGCCAGCGTCAGGCCTTGCTGAAGCCCGCTTTGCGCGGCAGCGGCGGTACGCACGTTGGCGCGCACCGAAATGTTCATGCCGATGAAGCCGGCGACACCCGACAGGATCGCCCCGATCACGAAGCCGACCGCCGGCACGATGCCGAGGAAGGCGAAGACCAGCACCGCTACCGCGATGCCGACCACGCTGATCGTCGTATACTGGCGTTTCAGATAGGCCTGTGCGCCTTCCTGGATTGCGCCGGCGATTTCCTGCATTCGTTCGTTGCCGGCGCCTGCGCCAAGCACCTGGCGGCTGGTCACGAAGCCGTACACGACGGCCAGCAGTCCCAGCAGTATTGCTATGAGAACTAGGTCCACGAAATTTCCCCCTCCCGCTATGTTTATATCTTTCTGCGCTCCGGCGCGGGAAACGCCGAGGCTTAGCGAAGGTATAAGCGGCATCCGTTACGTGACAAGGTGGAATTACGTAGCAATATTTCGCCGCGCACGGCCCTGCGCGCAAGCAATCAGTGGCGGTAGCCAAGCCCTTCGGCATCGGGGAAAATGTCGCCGTCCAGCGATAGTCCGGTGGGGCCATCGGTCACCGTCCCGACACGTGCAGCGGCAACGGGAAGGGCAGCATCGGCGGGCGCGGTAAACAGCAATTGGTAGTCGTCGCCCCATCGCATGCATTCCCCCGCCTTCTGCGGATCGGCCACCGGGACCTGCGTGCTGTCGAGCGCCAGTTCGACGCCGCTGGCATGCGCGAGGCGCCAGGCGTCGAGCAGCAAGCCGTCGGAGACATCCATCATCGCCGTTACATGCGGGGCCAGCGCGATTCCTTCGGCCACCAGCGGGCGCGGGCGGCGATAGGCGAGGTCTGCGCGGCTGCGGCTGGCGCGGTCGCCGAGGCCGAGCATGGCATAGCCGAGCGTGCCGGTAACGAACACCGCATCGCCTGCCCGCGCGCCGCGGCGGTCGGGCGCGGGCGTATGCGTTGCCTTGCCGACCGCGGTGCATCCCCAGACCCTGCGGCCTTCGGCGCGCACGGTATCGCCGCCCAGCAGCGCCACGTCGTATTCGCCGAGGATTTCACGCAAGCCCTCGATAAAGCGCGCGTCGGAATCGCCCAGCATATGCGACACCAGCACGCCGAGGGGCCGTGCACCCTTGGCTGCCAGATCGGACAGGTTCACTGCGACGAGCTTCCATGCAACGTCGGCAAGGTCCTCGTCCGCGCGGACGTGGACGCCCTCGACCAGCGTGTCGTGGGTGAGGACCAGCTGCTGGCCGCCGACATTCAGAACTGCGGCATCATCCTCGAGACCGCGTGCGGCGGGGGTGTCCGCCAGCGCCTTGAGCGCGGCGACGAACGCGCTTTCGTTCAGCGTCCGGCCTCGGTCGCCACGGCGTCGAGGATGCCGTTGACGAATTTTGCCTCGCGATCGTCGAAAAATGCCTTGGCGACATCGACATATTCACTGATCGAGCTGGCCTTGGGGACATCTTGCCGGGCGATCAGTTCGTAAGTGCCCGCACGCAGGATCTGCAGCATGGTCTTGTCGAGCCGCGCCAGCGTCCAGCCCTGCGCCAGCCGCGCGGTCAGCTTGTCGTCGATCTCCGCGCGGCGCGCATCCACGCCCGTGACGAGGTCGTCGAAGAAATCGACGTCGGCTTCGGCATATTCCTCGTCTTCGATCACGCGGCCGAGCCGGTGCTGGTGGAACTCGTTCAGCAGCCTGGTCACGGCGGTGCCTTCCATATGCTGCTGGTAGAGCGCCTGCACGGCACCGAGGCGGGCCGCGCTGCGGGCCTGGGACTTCGAATTCTGCTTCATTTCAATCTCGTGGAAATCGACAGCGCGTGCGCGGGAAGCCCCTCGGCCTCCGCCAGCCTGACCGCGGCCGGGCCGATCGCGGCCAGCGCGGCTTCGGAGGCGTCGATGAAGCTGGTGCGCTTCATGAAGTCGAGCACCGACAGGCCGCTGGCAAAGCGCGCGCGGCGCCCGGTGGGAAGGACGTGGTTCGGGCCGGCGATATAGTCGCCCACCGCCTCCGGCGTGTGCCGGCCGAGGAAGACGCTGCCGGCATGGCGCATCCGGTCGAATAGGCCCTGCGGTTCGTCGACCATCAGCTCGACATGCTCCGCTGCCAGCCGGTCCGACAGGGCGGGTGCCTCATCGAGACTGCCAACCACCACGATCAGGCCATGTGCGTCCCAGCTGGCCTTGGCCGTCTTGCCGGTGGGCAGCTTCATCAACGCGAGGTCGACTGCGTCCTCGACCTGCCGAGCCAGCGCGTCGCTGTCGGTAATCAGGATCGACTGGCTGGTCGGGTCGTGCTCGGCCTGGCTCAGCAGGTCGGCGGCGACCCATTCGGGATTGTTGTTGCCATCGGCGATGACGAGAATCTCGCTGGGCCCGGCGACCATGTCGATGCCGACCACGCCGTAGAGCTGGCGTTTCGCTTCGGCGACCCAGGCATTGCCCGGCCCGGCGATGACATCGACCTTGCCGATCCGGTCGGTGCCATAGGCCAGCGCGGCCACGGCTTGCGCCCCGCCGACCCGCCAGATTTCATCCACGCCCGCGATATGGGCAGCGGCGAGAACCAGCGCGTTGGTCTCGCCGCCCGGCGTAGGCGTGGTGACGACCAGCCGCTCCACGCCTGCGACTTTCGCGGGGATCGCGTTCATCAGCAGCGACGAGGGATAGGATGCGCGTCCGCCGGGGACATACAGCCCGGCGGCTTCGACCGCGTTCCAACGCGCACCGAGCCGCATGCCGATATCGTCGGTATAGTCGCGGTTTTCGGGAAGCTGGCCCTCATGATATGCGCGGATGCGGCTGGCCGCGGTTTCCAGCGCATCGCGCAAGTCGGGGTCGAGCACATCATAGGCTTCGCGGCAGGCGGCCAGCGGTATGCACCAGTCATCGTCTTGCGCCAGCCGGTGGCTGTCGAAGCGCGCAGTGTATTCGGCCAGCGCGGCATCGCCGCGTTCGCGCACTTCGTTGATCATCGAGGCGACATCGCGCCCGACTTGCGTATCGCTTTCCCGGCGATCGCGCACGATCCGGGCAAAAGCGCTTTCGAACCCGGCGTCGGCGGTTTTCAGGAATTGCATCAGGCGGCCTCGCGCTGTGCCGCGTCGGCGCGGAAGGCTTCGACCAGCGCGGCCACGCGCGGATCGGTCTTCAGCGCGGCACGGTTGACGATGAGGCGCGCCGAAATGTCGAGGATGCGGCTGGTTTCAACCAGGCCGTTTTCGCGCAGCGTCGTGCCGGTGGAGACCAGATCGACGATCCGCCCGGCAAGGCCGAGTGCGGGCGCGATTTCCATCGCCCCGTTCAGCTTTACGCATTCGGCCTGGATGCCCTGCCGTTCGAAATGGCGGCGGGTGAGGTTGGGGTATTTGGTCGCGACGCGCAGGTGGCTGGCACCGTCGATGCTTTCCGCGCCTTCTACCGGCTCGGCCACCGCAAGATGGCAGTGCCCGAAGTCGAGATCGACGGGCGCGTAAAGGTCCGCATAGTCGAATTCCTCGATCACGTCCGAACCGACAATACCCATCTGCGCTGCGCCATGGGCCACGAAAGTCGCGACGTCGAAGGCGCGCACGCGGATCAGGCGCATGTCATTGCGCGTGGTCGCGAAGGTCAGCGAGCGGTTCGCCTTGTCGTGGAATGCGTCTTCGGGCACGACCCCGGCACGCGCCATTACTGGCAGCGCTTCGTCAAGGATACGGCCCTTTGGAACGGCGAAGGTGAGGCATTCGTTCATTGGATGCGCAAATAGGCAGCGAGGGTGCAAAGGGCAATGGCGATCGACAAGGCAAAATATGTCGTGACCACGCCGGGGGCCACCGGCCCGGCGGCGGTGGCACGCGCTTTCGAAAACCAGGTGGCCTATTGCCGCGACAACCGCGCGGGGGTCACCGCGCTGGTCTGCCAGGCGGTTGGCGACCTGCTCGATACGGACCGCGGCGGCGCCTTCATGCGCCGGGTGCGCCGCTGGGCCGGTCCGCCGCTGCCCGATGCACTGCCTCTACGGGTAGCGGGGGGACTGCACGCCCTGCACCAGAGCGGGGAAGAGCCGGGCCTGTCGCCGATCTACGAAGGACTGGGCCCGAACAATGCCGCCGAACTCGTCGCTGCGGCGATCGAACGGCACGAAGCCTTCCTTATGCCGTGGCTCGACGGTCCGCCCCAGACCAACGAAGCCGGCCGGTCGGCCAGTTTTGCGGCGGCATTCCTGTGGCTGGTGGAACAGGGGCTTCCCGGCCATTTCGACCTGCTCGAGATCGGCTCCAGCGCGGGCGTCAACTTGATGATGCGGCGATATCGCTATGACCTCGGCGGCGTCTGCGTTGGGCCCAAGAATGCGCGCATGCGGATTGCGCCCGAATGGCGCGGCGCGTCCCCGCCGGACCAGGGGTTCGACATCGTCGGTGCGCAGGGCTGCGACGTGTCGCCCATCGACCTGACCGACGAAGGGCAGGTCGCGCGCCTGAAGGCCTATATCTGGCCCGAATTTACCGACCGCTTCGCCCGATTGGAGACGGCGATTGCGGCGGCGCACACCTTCCCGCCGGAGATCGAGCGCCGGCGGGCGGTCGATTTCCTCCGCGATCGGCTGGAACGTCCGCAGGAACGAGGGACTACGCGGGTGCTGATGCATTCGGTGGTCTGGCAATACATTCCGCGCGACGAACGCGACCAGATCGTCGAATTGATGGAAGCCGCGGGGCAGCGCGCGGACTCCGAGACGCCGCTCGCCTGGGTCAGCCTGGAGGCCAACCGCGATACGCACCGGCATGAGCTGACCGCCAGCTACTGGCCCGCCGGCGATCTGAGGCGCAATCTTGCCACCGCCCATCCGCATGGCGCATGGATCGAATGGAAGGGCTGATCAGCTGGTTCGGCCAAGGAACGCGTCGGCCGCCGCATTGAACGCTTCGGGTGCTTCCCATTGAACGAAGTGTCCGCAATCGGGGACCTGCACAACTTCAGGGTCGGCAACCATCTGGTCGAGACCGTCCAGATTGGCGGAAGGCAGCGCTTCGTCGTCCATCGCCCAGATCACCAGCGTGGGTATCGCCAAGGTCGGCAGCGGGTGGGGCTGGTAATCTTCGGGCAGTGCGTAGGGTGCATCGGGCGGCGGAACCGTCATTGGGCTGGCGCGGTAATAGTTCAGCATTCCGAATGCTGCATCGGGATCGGACCAGTCCTTCAGCATGGCCGCGGCTTCGTCCTCTTCGACGCGCGCCATCACCTGTCCTTCGAACGCCTTCATCAGCAGTGGCGCGAGCCCATGCTCGCGCACTAGGGCATCATTCGCGGGATCGCGGAAGGTCGTGAAGTACTGGCTCGCCTCGCGCTGCTGGCGATTGGTGTAAAGGAGCTTGGGAAACAGCACCGGATGCGGCGCATTGGCAATGATCGCGCGCGTGACGCGGCCGTTCGCCATGCCGCCATAGGCCACGCCCCAGGCGATCGCGCCGCCCCAGTCGTGACCGACGATGGTGAAACTCTCGACCCTCAGTGCATCGGCGAGCAGGAACACATCGCCCACCAGCTTGTCGGGCGTATAGACTTCCACCTCCTGCGGCTTGGACGACCCGCGATAGCCGCGCTGGTCGGGCGCGATGCAGCGAAACCGGCCGGAGAAATGCGGGATCTGGTTGCGCCAGGTGCGGTGGCTTTCGGGAAAACCGTGCAGGAAGATCAGCACGGGCGCATCGCGCGGGCCTTCGTCCACCACATCGAGTTCGATGCCGTTTGCCAGCACCACGCGCTTCTGCTGCAGCGGCATGCTCAACTGTCCGCCTTCATCTTGTCCATATATCCGGCCGCGACCATACCCGCGACCTGGTCGAGCAGTTGATCGGGTGTCCGGCGCAGTTCGCCCATGGCTTCTTCCACGCCTTCGGCGACGATGATCTCGCGCTGGTTGGCCTCTACCGCGTCGACGATCCGTTTGGCGGCTTCGTCCGGGGCAATGCCGTTATCGATCACCTTGTCGCTGCGCCCGCGCTTGCTGCCATCGGCGGTAAGCGCATTGCGGCTGACATCGGTGGCGACCGATCCCGGGCACACGACATGCACCGAAACCCCCTGCTGCGACAGCTCGGCCCGCAGCGCGTCGGCATAACCGATGAGCCCGAACTTGGCCGCGCAATAGGCGGTGCGCATCGGCACGCCGACTTTGCCGGCGATCGAGCTGATGAACAATAGCGTGCCGCTCTGCCGCGCGACCAGATGGGGCAGCAGCGCCTGCGTCGCGGCAATCTGCGCGGTGAGGTCGATGTCGATGATCTCGCGGTATACCGCCATGTCGGTATCCACCGCCGCACTGCGCTGCGAAATACCTGCATTGGCGATAAAGATGTCCACGCCGCCGTGCCAGTCGATCGCCTGCTGCGTTGCGGCTTTCATCGCGGCCTCGTCGCGCACGTCGAAGGGGAGGATCAGCGTTTCGCCGTCTATCCCGTCGGCAACCTGCGTCAGCCGCGCCTCGTCGCGGCCCGACAGGATGATCCGCGCGCCGCGTGCCGCCCATTCACGCGCGAGTGCGGCGCCAATGCCGCTGCTCGCGCCCGTGATCCAGGCGGTCTTGCCTTCGAAACTCATCATTCTCCCCCCTCAAGGATAGGTTACGGTCTTCGGCGCGCCTTCGGGGAGCGGGATCCGTTCCTCCTCGTCACCCGGGACCTTGTCGAAGCGCTGTTCGCGCCAGTCTTCCTTGGCCTGTTCAATTCGGTCGCGGCTCGAACTGACGAAATTCCACCAGGCATGGCGCTCGGTTGCAAATGCCTCGCCGCCCAGCAGCATCACTCGCGCACCGCCCTTGCTCGCCAGCGTCATGTCGCGTCCGGGCTGGAGCACGGCGAGCTCGAATTCCTTCAGCGCGTGGCCATCGACGCTCGCGTCGCCGCCGACCAGCATGACCGCGCGTTCGTCGGCGTCGTCTTCAAGCGGGATCGCGCCGCCCGCGCCCAGCACGATTTCGGCATAGATCGTCGCTGCGTGAGTGGTCGTCGGCGCGCGTTCGCCCCACAGTTCGCCCATGATGACGATCGCCATTGCGCGCCCGTCCTCGATCACCGGCAGTTCGGTAATCGCTTCGAAGGCGGGATCGATTTCCTCGCGCCCGTCGGGCAGCGCCAGCCAGGTCTGCATACCGTACAGCTTGGGTCGGCCCCTGCGTTCCGCATCGGGCGAGCGTTCCGAGTGGACGATGCCGCGCCCGGCGGTCATCAGATTGACCTGTCCGGGCCGGATGGTCGAAAACGTACCGAGGCTGTCGCGGTGGTCCATCGCGCCTTCGAACAGCCAGGTCACCGTGGCAAGATTGATGTGCGGGTGCGGGCGGACATCCATGCCCGCGCCAAGATCGAGCTGTGCGGGGCCGAACTGGTCGACGAAGATGAATGGCCCGACCATGCTGCGCTGGCGTGCGGGCAGCACGCGGCGGACCGTGAACTGGCCGAGATCGTGCGTAGTCGGGACAAGGACCTGGTCGATCTGGCTCATAATCGCGAACCTCCTAGCTGGTTGGGGCCGAAGCCTGGATGGCCAGCGCGTGGACGCGTTCGCCAGGGATGTCGCCAAGCGCCCGGTTCACCATCCGCTGGCGTTCGAGTCGGCTCTGGTCGGCAAAGGTGGCTGCTTCGATCACTACGGTGAAATGCGATTCGCCGCTGCCATCGTCGCCCGAATGGCCGGCATGCTTCGCGCTGTCGTTGATTACCTCGAGCCGGGTCGGCGCGAAGGCCGCGGTCAATAGGCGCTCCATTTCCTGCTGCACGGATCCTGTCACGGGTAGGTTTCTCCTCTCGGGGGTTTTCTTAGCGCAATTCGCTCCCCATCCTAGAACGAATGCGCCAGACAAAGTTTCACGGACAATACGCAGGCACGGGCCGGGTCTGCGCCCACCCTACATGCGAGGAGCCCGGCGAGTTCCGCGCACCCAGCGGGCAGAGCCATGGTTTCGATGGCCCGGCCGAATGGCGCTGGCTGTGTCTCGACCACGTGCGCGAATTCAATGCCGGCTATGACTGGTTCGAGGGCATGAGCGCCGAGGAAATCTTCGCCGCGCAGGCGCCGGGTGCGGGCTGGCGCACCGAAAGTCCCAGTTTCCGTCCGACCGGCGGGGTCGACGGCATGCCGCGCTGGTCCGACTTCACCGATCCACTCGACGCGATCTCCGCGCGAGCCAGCGGTATAAAGAGCCGGGCGCGCCGCGAAGCCGAAATGGCAATGGACGGCCGCTTCAGCACGGCCGAGGCCAAGGCGCTTGAAACCATGGGGCTGGGCCTCGAAGTCGATCTGCGCGGTCTGCGCCGCCGTTATTCCGAACTCGTGCGTCGCTACCACCCCGACCGCAACGGCGGCGATCGCCAGCACGAAGCCCGCCTCAACCGCGTGGTCGAAGCCTACCAGCTGCTGCGCAAATCGGGCGCGTTCGTCTCGGGTGCGAAGTAGGCTTGCCGGCCAGTTGGATGGCGGGCAGCGATCAGGTCTGGCGAAATGCCCAGCGCAGCGTCTTGCCCATGCCCCAGGTCGCCGCGCGCGCGGGAATTGCCGCCAGTCCGGGCCGTTCGAGACCGAGCATCGAGCGCGCAAAGGGTGGCAACAGGGCCACCGCTTCGGCGCCGAGCAGCGTCTGGACCGCGGGCGGGGCGCCCTTGGGGCGCTGGCCGAGCACCATATCGGCGACCTCGCGCGCGGCGGGCGATGCGGCCAGATCGCCGCGCAAGTCGCGGAAGATCGTCTCGGCCTCGGCGCGGTTCGTCGGCACCGGGTCGGCGCCCAGCGCCAATGCGATACCCGCGAACTGGCGATAGTATTCGTCCTGTTCGGCGCCCGGCATGTCGGGCCGCACATGGCGCAGATAGGCGGCGAGGAAGCTGGTCGCTTCGGCCACATGCACCCATGCCAGCACGCGCGGATCGCTGGCGGAATAGGGCGATCCATCGGGCAATGTCCCGCCGACCGCAGCGTGGATGCGGTTGACGCGGTCGATCGCCGCCTGCGCATCGTCCCGGTGGCCGAAGGTCGTTACCGCGATGAACCGCGCGGTCCGGCGCAGCCGTCCGTGCATGTCGCTGCGGAAGTTCGAATGGTCGAGCACGCCTTGCAGCGCATGCGGATGCAGCATCTGCAGCAGCAGACCGCGGATCCCGCCGACCATCATCGCCACGATGTCGGCATGGACCATCCGGATCGGCGTGTCCCTGGCGAACAGTGCCTCGTCCGACGGCGGGACCGGCTGCTGCCCGCTCTCGACGTCGTTGAACACGCCGCGCACCTGCTCGACGAGCTTGAGGCGCAGGCGTTCGGACAAGGGGATCGGCGGCATCGGCGCGACTATGCGGCCGCTTGCAAGGGGAGTCGAGGGATGCTTGGGCCGGGGTGCAATTTCGTTGCTTGCAGCTACCTATCCATCCCGCTACCCCGCCACACGCGATGAACGATATGACCGACAAGAGCTTCGACGCTTCCGCCAAGACCGTCCTCCCCGCGCCCGACACCACCGTCGACGTGCGCGAAACCTTCGGGATCGATATCGACTGGCAGGTGCCCGCCTTCTCCAAGCCGGACGAGCGCACGCCCGACCTCGACGAATCCTACGTGTTCGACCCGGACACGACGCTGGCGATCCTGGCAGGCTTCGCGCACGATCGCCGCGTGATGGTGCAGGGCTATCACGGCACGGGCAAGTCGACGCATATCGAACAGGTCGCCGCGCGGCTCAACTGGCCGTGTATCCGCATCAACCTCGATGCGCATATCAGCCGGATCGACCTTGTCGGGCGCGATGCGATCGTGCTGCGCGACGGATTGCAGGTCACCGAATTTCGCGAAGGCCTGCTGCCGTGGGCGCTGCAGCATCCCGTGGCGCTGGTGTTCGACGAATATGACGCGGGCCGGCCCGACGTGATGTTCGTGATCCAGCGCGTGCTCGAACAGCAGGGCAAGCTGACGCTGCTCGACCAGAATCGCGTGATCCGGCCCGATGCCAATTTCCGCCTGTTCGCCACCGCCAACACGGTCGGGCTGGGCGATACCTCGGGTCTCTATCACGGCACGCAGCAGATCAACCAGGGCCAGATGGACCGTTGGAACATCGTTGTCGGCCTCAACTACCTGCCCGCCGAAACCGAGCAGAAGATCGTCGAGGCGAAGAACCCCGATATCGATCCCAAGGTCCTCGCCGACATGATCAAGGTCGCCGATCTGTCGCGGCAGGGCTTCATCAATGGCGATATCTCCACGGTGATGAGCCCGCGGACGGTGATCACCTGGGCGCAGAACTACGCCATCTTCAAGGATGTCGGCTTCTCCTTCCGCTTGTCCTTCCTCAACAAATGCGACGAGGAAGAGCGCATGCTGGTGGCCGAATACTACCAGCGCGTGTTCGGCGACGACCTGCCCGAGAGCGTGGTTGGAAAATCTGCGTAAAGCGGGGTTAATCCGCGCTCCGCTATCCATCGCTGTATTGTTAAGTTAATACAGCAGGCGATGGGCATATTCGATTCCTTCCGGCGCAAGCCCGGGCCGCTGCCCGATCCACCGGGGCATCGTGGATATTACGCGACGCATGATGCGCTCGATTACGACGATTGGGACAGCCGGCTCGATCGGCTCGACAGCGCGCTGGATGCCGAAGAAAAGAAGCGCAGGCGCTGGTGGCAGCGCGAGCACTGGACCGGCCGGCGCAAGCGCTGGTGGGCGCTGCGCATCCTCGCTGCCATCCTTGCCCTGTTCATCGTGCTCGCCGCGTGGCTCGCAATCACCGCGCCGCTGTCCAAGTCGCTCGAGCCGATCGCGGCCCCGCAGATCACGCTGCTCGCGGCGGACGGTACGCCGATCGCGCGCAACGGGGCGATCACCGACGAACCGGTCACCGTATCGGCACTTCCGCCCCATGTGATCGAGGCGTTCCTGGCGACCGAGGACCGGCGGTTCTATTCGCACTGGGGTGTCGATCCGCGCGGTATCGCACGCGCGGCGCTGACGGGCACCGGCGGTGGCAGCACGATCACGCAGCAATTGGCAAAGTTCACCTTCCTGACCCCCGAACGCACGCTGACGCGCAAGGCGCGCGAGGCGTTGATCGCCTTCTGGCTCGAAGGCTGGCTGACCAAGGACGAGATCCTCGGCCGCTACCTGTCCAACGCCTATTTCGGCGACAATGTGTACGGGCTGCGTGCGGCCAGCCTGCACTATTTCTACCGCAAGCCGGAAAACCTCAAACCCAACCAGGCCGCAATGCTCGCGGGTCTGCTTCAGGCGCCCAGCGCATATGCCCCGACAAGGCATTACGACCGCGCCGAACGGCGCATGCGGATCGTCGTGCAATCGATGGTCGACGCCGGCTATCTGACCACGGCGGAAGCGCGCGCGATGAAGCCGCCCGCGCTCGACGTGCGGACGCGCAACGACTTGCCCACCGGGACCTATTTCGCAGACTGGGCGCTCCCCGAGGCGCGCGCGCTGACCGAGCAGGGCTATGCGCGCCAGACGTTGACCACGACGCTCGACAGCCGCCTGCAGAACATCGCCCGGCAGGTGACCGCTGCTGCCCCGCTGGGCGAAGCGCAGGTCGCGTTGGTGGCGATGCGCCGCAATGGCGAGGTGGTGGCGATGATCGGCGGCAAGGATTACGCGAAATCCCCGTTCAACCGGGTGACGCAGGCCAAGCGACAGCCGGGGTCGACCTTCAAGTTGTTCGTCTATCTGGCAGCGCTGCGCGCCGGGTGGGATCCCGACGACAGGATCGCCAACACCGAGATTGCCGAAGGCAGTTACCGCCCGCAGAATGCGCGCGGAAGCTATTCGGAGAGCCTCACGCTGGAGCAGGCCTTTGCGCAGTCGAGCAATGTCGCTGCGGTGCGGTTGCTGGGCGAGGTCGGCAGCGAGAAGGTCATCGCTACCGCACGCGATCTGGGCGTCACCTCGCCGCTGGCGAAGGGCGACCCAAGCCTGGCGTTGGGCACTTCGACGATGACGTTGCTCGAACTCACCTCCGCCTATGCCGGGGTGGCCGCCAATGCGCTGCCTGTCGAACCGCATGCCTTTGCGCGCGAGGAACGCGGCTTCTTCGAAAACCTGTGGGACGGCCCCTCGAGCCTGTCATCCTCGACGCAGTCGGACATGGAACAGATGCTGCGTTCGGCGATCAATTCGGGCACCGGCCGGGCGGCGATGCTGCGCGGCCCCAATTTCGGCAAGACCGGAACCACGCAGAACAACCGCGATGCGGTGTTCGTCGGCTATGCGGGCGATCTGGTGGTCGGCGTATGGATCGGCAATGACGACAATTCGCCGCTTGCAGGCGCGATCAGCGGTGGCGGCCTGCCCGCGCGCATCTGGCGCGACTTCATGAACCGGGCGCTGAACGCCGCGCCTGCGCCAAGCCAGCCGGCCCCGCGAGAACAGACCGATCCGGGCGGACCGATCGAACCGCTCGACGTGCCGGACCTGGGCGACATTCCGCTCGGCGACGGCAATTCGCGGCTGCGCATCCGCGATGGCGAAGCCATTCTCTCGACCGAGATCGACGGCATACCCGTCGACATCAGCATCGGCGACCAGGGTGTCGCAGTGGACGAAGCGGCGATCGAGGAAGCGCGGCGACGGGCGGACGAACGTCGCTACGAAGCCATTCGCGAACGGCGCGACGAGCGGCTTCGCGAGCTGGAGGATGCGCGCAATTAGTTGGTAGGCTCGGCCATCAGGACGTTCATCACAGCGGTTGCTATCGGACGGCTGCGATCGTCCTGCCACGCCTCGACGGTGAGGTTCGCGCTGCGCCTGCCCAGCTTGGTGATACGGCCCGCAGCATAGCTCGTCCGGCTTTTTCCGGCGGCGAGATACTGCACGGTGATATTGATCGGCTTGAGCATCGCCGCGCGCTGCTGCCGCGCGAGCTCTGCGCGTAGCACTGCATAGCCCGCGGTTTCGAGCAGGCCGCCGGTCGCGCCGCCGTGGTAGTGATCGGGCCGGCCCTCGACCAATTCGTCGAACGGCACCGACAGGATCGGGATGCCGTCTTCCCAGCTTTCCAGCGCGATACCGAGCGAACGGGCATAGGGTGTCAGCGCATCGATGTCGGGAATGTCCGCCATGTTCAGAGCCTCGCCGTCGATGCGATCTTCATAAAGACCGCCTGGATATGCGCCACCGGATCACCGGCATCGCCATCATGCGCGAGGCCCCGGACGAACGCCGCGCTGCGCGTGAGGCGATAGCATTGCGACCGGCCGAAAACGCTCGCCCCCTCGCGCGCGGGGCGCACGTAATCGACCCGCAGGTCGAGCGTTGCGATCGCCGAGAATTCGTCCATCGCGCGCCAGATCGCCATGCCGCTGGCCATGTCCATCAGGCTGAGGATCGGGCCCGATGCGAGCACGCGCTGGCCTTCTTCGCCCAGCAGGTCTTCGCGCCACGGCAGTTCGAGTTCGACCCAGTCGTCGCCATGGTCGGAATATTGCAGCCCCAGCCATCCGGGATGGCCGCGTCCCGTGAAGAAGGACGTCGCCTTGGACGGATCGAATTTTCGCGGCTGTTCGCTCATCTGGCGCTGCGATAGCCGGGCCGCTGGCGGTCTTACAATCTTTTAATTTCAACCGCTCACCGCAATGCGCCAGCTTCCGGTCCTGCAGATCGGGTGATCCTCACACGGTCCGCTGCATGGATGGAGACACGCATGGAATTTCCCAAGATCGACCTCGAAAGCCTGCCCGAACTCGACACCGCAATGGGGGTTTTCGGAAGCATTCCCGCATCGGGCGGAGGCGATACGGTCGTCAGCGTGATGATCTATCTCTTCGATCACATGATGGTCGATATGCTGCTCTAAGGGGGTGGGGGGATGCTGGTTGATCCGCGGATCGTCGGGCTGCGTGGCGACGATGGGATGCAGCAGGTAATGCGCCAGGCGGCCACGCGTGCGGTCCGGCGGTGCCGCAGCGACGAAGCCGTTCGCAGCGTCCTGGCGGCGCTCGACCGTTATGCGGCGGGCGATGACCTGGCGGATTGCCCTGCGCTTGCGAACGCGCTCGCCAGCGAGCCGGCTGCCCGCGCATTCCTACGCCCGTATATCGCGCATTTGACTGCGCTGCAGCGCCGTTTCCCGCTGGTCGAACTGGGCATGCGGCACCAATCGGCGCGGGGCTACCATTCGCTCGAACTGGCGAGGCGGGGACAGGTGACGCTTGGCTTAGCGGTGCACGAATGCGCGCCGGAGGGGGGACGCTGCGATATTGCGGCTTTCCCCGATGCCGAGCGGCACGAGCTGGTGATCGGCGGGATGGCCGAAGTCGAACTGCTGGAAATCCGCTCGGAGAACGGATCGCACGCCGGGATCGGGCGCACCGCAAAACGCGTCGCATCCGGTGCACAGGTGATACTCGCGGGCCATCGACAGGCGCGGATCCTGCGCCATGTGCACCGCCCGCTGGTCATGCTGCGGTTGGAAAAGACTGCGGCGAGGCCGCTTCCGACGCGCCAGTTCGCCATTTCCACCGGCAAGCTGCTGCACCGTGCGCATGGTGATCGCAGCGAGAGCCGACAGGAGCTGATGTTCGCGCTGCTGGGCCGGATGCGCCGCGCAGATGCCGCACCGGCGCTTGCGCAGGCGACGCTGGCGGGAAGCCCCCATCTGCGCTGGCAGGCGCTGCGCGAATGCCTCGCGCTCGACAGCGCCCTTGGCCTGGTCGCGCTCGAGCGGATGGCAGCGGACCGCGCGGACCCGCTGTTCGGTCCCGCATCGAGCTTGCGAGCGCAGCTGGCTGCGGCCTATCCTCAGCTGGACAGGAAGGGGCACGCCGTATGCCCCGCGTGATTGCGAATACGCAGGACAGCGCGGCCACGCTCGAAGAAACGGTCGAAGCAGTGGCGCAGGGGTTCGATCCGCAGGATGAATCCAGCCTGCTCGATGCCGCCGCCAGGTTGGAACGGCTGGGCAACAACCGCGATTTTCTCGGCGATCTGCTGATCGCGCAGTTGCGGGAGGGGTATCGCGATACGCTAGCAGAGGCCGCCTATGGCCCGCAGGTGATCGTCCTGTCCGCGCCGAGCGGGGGAAGCTTCCTTCGCGCCAATATCTGGCCGGGGGAAGGCGAAAGCTGCTTCCGCGCGAGCGGGGCCGGCAGCTTCGATTACGGCACCGCGCACGACCACAATTTCGATTTCCTCACCATGGGCTATTTCGGCCCAGGCTATCGCAGCGAATATTTCGAGATCGACTATCGCGAGATCGCCGGCTGGAGGGGCGAACGCGCTGCGCTGCGGTTCGTCGAATCCAGCACGCTGCATGAAGGGCGGCTGCTCCATTACCGCGCCCACCGCGATGTGCATGCACAATATCCGCCCGAGACGACTTCGGTGTCGCTTAATCTGATGCATATGCATGCGGGGCAGGGCTGGTATGACCAATATGGTTTCGATCTGCAGCGGCACCGCGTGACGGGGGTTCTCAATCCCGGTGCCAGCGAGACATTCCTGCGCTGCGCCGTCGCGCTGGGCGAGGACGAAGCGCTCGACCTGGCGCAGCAGTTCGGCCGCCATCATCCCAGCGGCCGCATGCGACTCGCCTGTTTCGAGGCGCGAGCGGCGCCCATGGCGGACGACAACCACCGCGATGCGCTTTGGCGCGAGGCAGAGGCGGCAGGCAATCTGATGGTCGCGCAGGAAGCCCGCCAGCAGCGCGCCGCGCTCGAACCGTGAACCGGCGGCCGTGCCTGTGCCGAACGGGGTCCTGCGCGTTTTCAGTGAATCGTTAGAAACCGCCGCCCGACAGCGTATCGATCGCGCCTTGCAGGATCACGGCCGCGGCATGGCTGTCGATCCGCGCTGCGCGCTTGGCGCGGCTCATGTCCTGCCCGATCATCGCCGCTTCGGCGCTGGCGGAGGACCAACGCTCGTCCCACAGCAAGACCGGCAGGTTGAGCGCTTCCGCCAGATTGCGGGCATAGGCACGGCTGGCCTGTGCGCGGGGCCCTTCGCTGCCATCCATGTTGCGTGGCAGACCGATCACCACGCCGGCAATCGAGCGTTCGGCCACCAGCGTACGCAAAGCACCGCAATCCTTGCTGAACTTGCTGCGGGGGAGCGTCTTTCCGGCGGTCGCGTAGCGCCATCCGGCATCGCATGTCGCGACCCCGATGGTCTTCGTGCCCAGATCCAGCCCGAGCAAGGCGCCGCCATCGGGCAGCGCATCGCCGTAATCAAGCGCGTTGTCGCTTACGAGGCCCGTGCCGTCGCCCATGCTCTCACCCGTGCGATGACGTCCTCCTGCACATTCTTCCAGAACAGCGGAATATCGTAGACGTGGTAATTGCCGCCCGGCAGCACGCCCTGACCCAGCTCGGGCGGGTCGCCGATATACAGCAGGCCGTTATCGCCGCAGTGCGCGGGCACCGCACCGGTCACCAGTTCGCCCTTCGACAGCGTGTCGTCGGGGACCAGCGTCCCCAGATTGGCGCTGGCGGGCGCAGTGCCATTGGTGCCTCCGGTGATCGGATTGACACACAGGATTGGCCCGTCGCCTCGCGGCTCGCCGTCATAGCCGACGGTCGCTTCGTAACGCCGCATGATCATGTCCGCATCGCCGTCGTCGGAAAAGGCCGACCATGCCAGCAGGCATTGCGGCTGCCCGGGTGCGGCGCAGGCGGGGAACGGCAGGACGGGCAGATCGTGTTCAACCGAAATCGGCCAGCCGGGCGCATAGACCGCGGCGACCCGTTCTGCGACCGGCGTACCCGCCACCTTTTCCTGCAGCAGCCGCAGGATATGCGAGGCGCCCTGGCTATGCCCGGCAAGCACGATCGGCTTGTCGTCAGCGATGCTGTCGAGGAAATAGTCGAATGCCTGCGCAACATCTGCATAGGCAGCATCGATTGCCTGCTGCGCTTCGGGTCGGTCGGTCAGGAAGGCCCCCGCCGCGGCCTGCCGGTACTTGGGAGCCCAGATCTCGTCGGCGCGGTTGAAGGGGCTAGCAAGCCCGCGCAGGAACAGGCGGGCACGGTTGTCAGTCGTCGCGTCGCCCAGCGCCGCGTTCCAGTCGCCGCCCGCCTGGATATAGCTGGTCGGCGGGACGAAGAAGACGGCGAATTCGGGCAATGCCTGCGGATCGGCCGGTTCGCCGGTGACCGAACCCGTGGTGGCGAGCGGATCATTCCGGTCGAGGCTCTGTTCGGCGGCGGGCGCATCGGGCGAGGGGGTGCGGGCCGCCGGATCGGGGGCGGTCTCGGCGATCGCCGGCTGGTAGCGCGCCGGGTCGCCCGTGCCCAGTCCGGGCCGCGAATACCACATCTGCGGGTCCTGGTAGGCGTTGGCGGCGAGCGGGTCCTGCTCGACGAATTCGCCGCGCGGAACGAAGGCGATCTCGGTCGCCTCGCGCGACCAGATGGTCAGCGCAATCGATCCGACGATCACGAGAACGATGCATACGGCTATAAAATACAGGAACTTACGTGCCATTTACGGCTTCCTCTCCACGTTTTTCGCCGTTGGTCCTCTCGGCCCTGCGTTCGAGCGCGACCTTGATCATCGCGAGCAGGGGGTCGGCCAGGAACAGGCCGAGGATGCCGAAGAGGATCCCCATGATCAGCTGGAATGCCAGCACCAGCGCGGGCGCCAGATCGACCGTTTTCTTGGCGATCATCGGGATGACGACATAGCCGTCGAAATTCTGGACGAAGAAATAGACCGCGATGGTGTAGATCCCCATCTCCACCCCGCCCGAGAACCCGACCAGCACCATCAACGCGCCCGAGATGATCGCTCCGAGATTGGGGACGAAGGCAAGCAGGCCGGTAAGGATCGCCAGCAGCGCGGCCATCGGAACTGCGCCGATTCCGATCAGCGGCGCGACCCAGGCCAGCATGATGTAGGTGAACACCGCTTCCACGACCATGCCGAGCAGGCGCCCGGCCATCAGCCGCCGCATGGTGCTGCCCATCTTCGACGCGGTGACATAGAACCGGTCGCGGTGTTCGCGCGGCAGCATCCAGGCAACGCCGCGTTCGTAAAGCTGCGGATCAACCGCGACATAGATCCCGATGACCAAGATCAGCAGGATCGTCGCTGCCCCGCCGAGTATCCCGCCCAGGGCCCGGGTGACGGTGCTGATGCCGCTGCCGATATTGCCGAGATAGTTCTGCAGCCGCGCCTCTTCGATCGCGAACCCCTGCGTACGGGCCCAGGCGAACAGCTCGTTGATCTGGCGTTCGATGATGGCGGGAAATTGCGCAGCTTCCTGCGAAATGGTCGAGCCGGCGAAATAACCGAGCCACAACAAGAAAGCGAGCGTTCCCGCCAGCACGATGGCGACGCGCCAAACGCGGGCGATCGGCAAGACGCGGGCAAGCAGGCGCGCGCCGCCCTCGATCATCGAGGCGAACACCATCGCGCCGAAAATCACCAGCAGCGGCCGCGCGATCCACACCGCGAGCACGGCGGCACCCACGATGCCGACCCAGACCATCGCGCGCGAGACTTCGTGGCGAATGCGTGGATCGTCGATCCGCGAAGGGCTGGTACCGAGATCGTTGTCGCGGAAATCCTGCGTGTCGTCGGCCATACGCTTCCCTTGTGTGGTCAGGACCCTAGCGCTCGGCAGCGGGTTTTCGTTCCGCGATCGCCGGGCGCAGGGTGGACCACGCGCGGCCTTCGCGCAGGCTGGTCCACCAGGTCACTGGATTGAGCGAGGTCGTGCCGTCGAGCGAGAAGGTGATGAATTCCGCGCGCCCGCCGATATTCTCCAGCGGAACGGGGCCCAGCAGGCCTTGCGGATGCGCAAGTTCTCGGCTGTCGGAAGAGTGATCACGGTTGTCGCCCATCACGAAGACATGGCCTTCGGGAATCGTGATCTCGGCGAAATTATCGAGTTGCTGGTTCTGGTGGTCGATCACCAGATAGGTGGCGCCATTGGGCAGCGTCTCGCGCAGGACCGGTACTCGGCAGACGTCGTCCCCCGCAGCGTTTTGGGCGCGGAAATCGTCGAAACCGAAGCCGTCGCAGCGCGAATTGGCGTCGAGCGGCAGTGCGATCGCGGGCTCGACCTTCTGTTCCACCGGTGCGCCGTTGAGGATGATGCGCCCGTTCTGGACCGCAATCCGGTCGCCCGGCAACGCTACCACGCGCTTGATGTAATCCTCGTCGCGTTCGGGATGCACGGGAATGACGATATCGCCATATTCGGGTGTCGATCCCATCACCCGCCAGTCGCCCCGCGGGGCGAGGTGGAAGCTGACCGAGCTCCAGTTCCAGCCATAGGGATATTTGCTCACCACCAGCCGGTCGCCCACCAGCAGGTTCGGCATCATCGATTCCGACGGGATGTAGAACGGTTTGGCGATGAAGCTGTGAAAGGCGAACACCGCGAGCAGCATCACGGCCAGCCCGCGGATTTCGGCGATCCAGTCGACCTTGTCGTCGGATGTGTCGGTTTTGGTTTTCACTGCTGCCGTGCCGCTGGTCACTGGGGGAGGGCCTCGATGATGACGTAGGCCTGCGCCCATGGATGGTCGTCAGTGAGGGTAAGATGAATGCGCGTCTCATGGCCGGGCGGCACCATTTCCGCAAGCACGATCGCCGCGCCCCCGGTCAGCGACAGCGTCGGAGCGCCCGAGCGCGCGTTGACCACGCCGATGTCCTTCATGAAGACCCCGCGGCGAAACCCGGTGCCGACCGCCTTGGAGAACGCCTCCTTGGCGGCGAAGCGCTTGGCATAGGTGCCCGCAATGGTGAACGGGCGCCGCCGCGCCTTGGCGCGTTCGATCTCGGTGAAGACGCGGTTTTCGAACCGTTCGCCGAAGCGGTCGAGCGAGTTCTGGATGCGCTCTATATTGCAGAGGTCGGAACCGAGACCGATGATCATGCGCGTGCTTCGTCCATCAGGTCGCGCATCCGCCGGACCGCGGCTTCCAGCCCGACGAAGACCGCTTCGCCCACCAGATAGTGGCCGATGTTGAGTTCGGCGAGTTCGGGGATGGCGGCGATGGGCTTTACATTCTCGTAGGTGAGACCGTGGCCGGCATGGGGTTCGATACCCATTTCGCGGGCGAGTTTCGACATGCGGGCGATCCGTTCGAGTTCGCGCGCGGCGCGCTCGCTGTCGCCGTCGTGGCCGGCATGGGCATATTCGCCGGTGTGGAATTCGACCACTGCCGAACGCAGCCGCTGCGCTGCTTCGAGCTGGCGTTCGTCTGCCTCGATGAACAGCGACACCCGAATGCCGTGGTCGGCCAGCTTCCACACGATCGGCGCGAGCTGGTTGTGCAGGCCGGCCGCATCGAGCCCGCCCTCGGTGGTGCGTTCCTCGCGTTTCTCGGGCACGATACAGGCGGCATGCGGCTTGTGCGCAAGCGCGATCGCCAGCATCTCTTCCGTGCCTGCCATTTCGAGGTTCAGCGGCAGGTCGGCGGCTTTCTGTATCCGTTCGAGATCGTCGTCGCGGATATGCCTCCGGTCTTCGCGCAAGTGGGCGGTGATCCCGTCGCCGCCGACCGCGGCTACGATCTCGGCCGCGCGCACCGGGTCCGGATGATCGCCGCCGCGTGCGTTGCGGATCGTGGCGACGTGGTCGATATTGACCCCGAGGCGCAGCCGTTCGCTCACGCCTTGCGGCTCCCCGGTTTGGTCACGGGGATGGCCGCCAGTTCCTCGGGCAGCTCGTCATCGGCATAGGTCGGGAAATTGATGTCGATCAGGGGATAGAACGGCACGCCGAGTTCGGCTGTGCCATTGCTGCGATCGATCAGGGCGACTTCGGCGACCACCTCGCCGCCTTCGCGCGCAACCGCGGCAATCGCCTCGCGGCTCGACAGGCCGGTGGTGACCACATCCTCGACCATCAGCACCTTGGCCCCGGGCTCGAGCCGGAACCCGCGCCGCAAGTGGAATTCGCCATCGGGCCGTTCGAGGAACATCGCGTCTTTGCCCAGCGCGCGGCCCATTTCCTGGCCGATGATGATGCCGCCCATCGCCGGGCTGATCACGACATCGATCTGGCTCCGCGTTTCGCGCGGGATTTTCTGCGCCAGCGCAAACGCCAGCCGCCCGGCGCGGTCGGGGTTCATCAGCACGCGTGCGCATTGCAGATAGTGGCCGCTGTGCCGCCCGCTCGATAGTTTGAAATGGCCTTCGAGCAGAGCTTCGCTGGCGCGGAATTCGTGGAGGATTTCTTCTTCGGTCATGATGCATCGGTCCAAAGCGCCTCGCGCCCGATTGCGCAAGAGGCAAAGCTGGTTGCACATTTTTATCGGCCACCCGCTTGAGGCATCTGCATTCCCTGCCTATAGGCGGGCGCAATCGGGCCCAAAACGAGGGCGTTTCCGCCATGCAGGCGGGATTTGACTGCGCCGGCGGGCCCGTATCGAGACACGACACGAAAGAGTGCCAAGACGATGAAAATTCTCGGCTCCCTCAACGGGTTCCAACGGATCGCAGCCAGCCTGGCCATGGCCGCTACGCTGGCCTTCGGCGCACCGGGCGCGGTCGCGCAGGATGCGGCTACCGCACAGCTCGAAGCTGTCGATCCGGCCGTGGCTGCCGATGCCTCGAACGAAGACGTGGCCGCCGGTTCGAGCGCCTACGTCCCGATGAAGCCGACCGAAGGCAAGGGCATGCCGGTGGCTGCGGGCATCGATGTGCAGGACCAGTTCTCGCCCATCGGCCAGCAGGCCAATGCGCTGCATATCGGCCTCGTCTGGGTCATGGCGCTGATCAGCCTCTTCGTGCTGGCGCTGTTCGTCTACGTCATCCTGCGCTTCAACAAGCGCGCCAATCCGGTGCCGTCGAAGACCAGCCACAACACCACGATCGAAGTTATCTGGACCGTGGTTCCCGCGCTGATCCTGCTGGGTATCGCCGTGCCGTCGATCGGCCTGCTGAGTGCACAATACCAGTCGCCGCCGAAGGATGCGATCACCGTCAAGGCGATCGGTTACCAGTGGTACTGGGGCTACGCTTATCCCGACAATGGCGATTTCGAAGTCGTCTCGAACATGCTGACCGAGGAAGAGGCCGCTGCGCGGGGCGAACCGCATCAGCTCGCGGTCGACAATCGCATGGTCGTGCCGGCGGGCGTCCCGATCCGTTTCCAGACGACCGCTGCCGACGTGATCCACTCGTTCGCCGTTCCCAGCCTGTGGTTCAAGCTCGACGCCATTCCCGGTCGCCTGAACGAGAAGATTCTCCAGATCGACGAACCCGGCGTCTATTACGGCCAGTGTTCGGAGCTTTGCGGCGCGCGACACGGTTACATGCCGATCGCGGTCGAGGCGCTGCCGATGGACCAGTACAACGCATGGGTGCTTGCCCAGGGCGGGACGATCGCAGGTGCAGCCGATACCGGTATCGCAGCCGATCCGGCCGCCGCGCCCCTGCGGGAACCCGAAAGCGCGGTTCCCGGTGCCGCCGGTGCCGGCGCAGCCCCGACCGTCTAAGATTTACGTTTAGCTCGAGAGTATAGCACGATGGCTACCACCGCCGACAGCTTCCAGGCCCACACCGAAGACCATGCGCATGACGACCATCATGTGCCCGGGTTCTTCGCGCGGTGGTTCATGTCCACCAACCACAAGGACATCGGGACGCTCTACCTGATTTTCGCGATTATCGCGGGGATCGTGGGTGGTGCGATTTCGGGCATCATGCGTCTGGAACTGGCCGAGCCCGGCATCCAGTATCTGCAGTGGTGGGCCGAATTCATGGGCGGCACGTCGGACTTCGATACCTCGCTGCACATGTGGAACGTGTTCATCACCGCCCACGGCCTGATCATGGTCTTCTTCATGGTCATGCCCGCCATGATCGGCGGCTTCGGCAACTGGTTCGTGCCGCTGATGATCGGCGCGCCCGACATGGCCTTCCCGCGCATGAACAACGTCAGCTTCTGGCTGACCGTTGCCGGCTTCGTGTCGCTGCTGTTCTCGCTCTTCGTGCCGGGCGGTACGGGGCCGGGCGCAGGCACGGGCTGGACCGTCTATGCGCCGCTTTCGACCACCGGCTCGCAGGGCCCCGCAGTCGATTTCGCGATCTTCTCGCTGCACCTTGCCGGTGCCGGTTCGATCCTTGGCGCGACCAACTTCATCACCACCATCTTCAACATGCGTGCGCCGGGCATGACCCTGCACAAGATGCCGCTGTTCGTGTGGTCGGTGCTGGTCACCGCCTTCCTGCTGCTGCTGGCGCTGCCGGTGCTTGCAGCCGCAATCACCATGCTGATCACCGACCGCAACTTCGGAACGACATTCTTCGATCCGGCCGGTGGCGGCGACCCGGTGCTGTACCAGCACCTGTTCTGGTTCTTCGGTCACCCCGAAGTCTACATCATGATCCTGCCGGGCTTCGGCATGATCTCGCAGATCGTCTCGACCTTCAGCCGCAAGCCGGTCTTCGGTTACCTCGGCATGGCCTATGCCATGGTTGCCATCGGCGTGGTCGGCTTCGTCGTGTGGGCGCACCACATGTACACCGTCGGTCTCGATGTGAACACGAAGATGTACTTCACCGCCGCCACCATGGTCATCGCAGTGCCGACCGGGGTGAAGATCTTCAGCTGGATCGCCACGATGTGGGGCGGGTCGATCGAATTCAAATCGCCCATGGTGTGGGCGATCGGGATGATCTTCCTGTTCACCGTCGGCGGTGTGACGGGCGTGTACCTGGCCAATGGCGGTGTCGACGATGTCGTCCACGACACCTACTTCGTGGTCGCGCACTTCCACTACGTGCTGTCGATGGGTGCCGTATTCTCGCTCTTCGCCGGGTTCTATTACTGGTTCCCCAAGATGAGCGGCCGGATGCACTCCGAACTGCTGTCGCACCTGCACTTCTGGGTATTCTTCATCGGCGTGAACGTGATCTTCTTCCCGCAGCACTTCCTGGGTCTGCAGGGCATGCCGCGCCGCTATCCCGACTATGCCGAGGCCTATGCCTACTGGAACGAGATCAGCTCGATCGGCTATATGATCATGGCGGCTTCGATGGTCTTCTTCTTCGTCAACATCGTCTACGCCTTCGTGGCGGGCAAGAAGGTCGGCAACAATCCGTGGGGCGAAGGCGCCACCACGCTCGAATGGACGCTGAGCAGCCCGCCGCCGTTCCACCAGTTCGAGACGCTGCCGGTCATCGAGGAGCATCACACCGCTCACGATCACATGAGCAAGCCACAGCCCGCTTAAGCAGCTGCGAAAGACTGGACACGAAAGAGCGGCCGGTCCCATGGTGGACCGGCCGTTTTTCTTTGCTTGCCCGGAGCCTGAGCGAATGCCCCAGATGCGTACGATCGATACCGGTTCAGCCAGTCTGCGCTGCGCCGTCGAAGGCGACGGCCCGTTGGTGATCATGGTCCATGGCTTCCCCGAGAGCTGGTACAGCTGGCGGCACCAGATCGGCCCCGTGGCGGACGCAGGTTTCACCGCCTGCGCGATCGACGTGCGCGGTTACGGCGGATCGGACAAGCCGGAGCCGGTTGGCGCCTATGCCATGGAACATATCGTCGGCGATCTGGTGGGCCTGCGCGAAGCCCTTTCGCCCGGAGCCCCGGCGGTGCTTGTCGGCCACGACTGGGGGGCGCCGATCGTGTGGAATTCCGCGCTGACGCATCCCGGTCATTTTCGCGCGGTGGCGGGGCTGTCGGTCCCGTTCGCCGGCGTGCCGAGCCGGCCATTCACCGAAGTCTTTCGCGAACATTTCACCAGCCAGGGCAAGTTCTTCTACCAGGAATATTTCCAAGAGCCGGGAGTGGGCGAGGCCGAAGCGGAACGCGACCCCCGCGATTTCGTGCAGCGGATGATGTATTCGATCAGCGGCGATGTGCCGCCGGGCGACTATTGGGACAAGCCGCTGGGCGCGACCTTCCTCGAGGGGCTGCCCGATCCCGCGCCGGTAGCCTGGCTGACCGAGGACGATCTCGATTTCTACGAGGCCGAATTTCGCGCGTCGGGCTTTCGCGGACCGCTCAACCGCTATCGCAACCATGAAACCGACTTCGAATGGCTGCAGCAGTGGAACGGCAAGCGCATCGAGCAGCCCGCCTTGTTCATCGGCGGAACCCGCGATCCCGCCACCTTCCTGTTCGGCGCGATCGAGGATCCGGTGGCGCTCATCCGCATGTTCGCACCGAGCATCGAAGGTCACGTGCTCGACGGCGTCGGTCACTGGACGCAGCAGGAACGGCCCGAAGCGGTAAATACGATCCTGATTGACTGGCTAAAGCGCCTGTAACGCCTTATATGGCGACCGATCCCATGACCCAGACCGTCCCCACCCAGCTCCCCGCCGAATGGCGCGATTTCTTTGCGCTGACCAAGCCGCGCGTGATGAGCCTGGTTATCTTCACCGGCCTGTGCGGGCTGCTCGCCGCGCCGGGCACTATCAACCCCATCCTGGGCTTTACCGCGGTGCTGTGCATCGCGCTGGGTGCGGGCGGGGCAGCAGCGCTGAACCAGTGGTGGGAAGCCGACATCGACGCGGGGATGAAGCGCACTGCGGCCCGCCCGCTGCCCGCGGGGCGGATGAACCGCACCGATGCGCGCGACTTCGGCGTCCTGATCGCTGCCGCTTCGGTGATGATCATGGGCCTGGCGCTCAACTGGCTGGCGGCCGCGATCCTGGCGTTTTCCGTGTTCTATTACGCGGTCATCTACACGGTCTGGTTGAAGCCGCGCACGCCGCAGAACATCGTGATCGGTGGCGGGGCGGGGGCCTTTCCGCCGCTGATCGGATGGGTCGCGGTGACCGGCGATATCACGCTGATGCCCGTGCTGCTGTTCCTCATCATCTTCATGTGGACGCCGCCGCACTTCTGGGCGCTCGCGCTGTTCGTGAAGACCGATTATGCCAATGTCGGCATTCCGATGATGCCGGTCGTCCGGGGTGAAACCTCGACACGCCGGCAGATCCTCGCCTATGCCGTATTGCTCGTGCCGGTCGCGGCCGCGCCGTGGTTCATCGGCGGGACGGCTTACGTTTACGGTGTTGCTTCGCTTGCGCTGTCGCTTGCCTTCCTTGCGCTTTCGGTTCCGGTCGCTTTTCGGCAGACTGGTGCCAATGACACGATGAAGCCCGAAAAGCGCCTGTTCGCTTTCAGCATCATCTATCTGTTCGCCCTGTTCGCCGCGCTGGTGGCCGACCGGGTAATGGCCAATCAGGGATGGATCGCATGACGCCCGAAGAAGAAACCGAATTCAAGCGCCGGCAGAAGAGCCGCAACCTCGTGGTTGGCGGTATCCTGCTGTTCCTCGCCGTTCTTTTCTATGTGATAACCATCGCTAGGATGTGAGCTTCGCCATGACCGCTGCTACTCTCGATACCCGCAAGAACCGCACCGCTCTGCTCGCTTTCGGTGGTGCACTGGCCATGCTCGGTTTGGGCTACGCAGCGGTGCCGCTCTACCAGCTGTTCTGCCAGGTCACCGGCTTCGGGGGTACGACGCAGCGCGCGACCGAGAGCGATGCGGCCATCGCCGAACGTCTTGGCGCCAGTGCCGGAGGGCGGACGATCTCGATCCGCTTCGACGGGACGACTGCGGGCGATGTGCCCTGGAGCTTCCGCCCCGAACAGGTCACCGACACTGTGACGATCGGTCAGCGCGACATGGCTATCTACCTCGCGAAGAACGAATCCGACGAGGCCATCACCGGGACCGCGACCTTCAATGTCGAACCCGAGCAGGCCGGGGCCTATTTCAACAAGATCCAGTGCTTCTGTTTCACCGAGCAGGTGCTGCAGCCGGGGCAGGAAGTGCGCATGCCGGTGCTCTATTTCGTCGATCCGAAGGCGCTCGACGATCCCAACATGGACGGGGTGGAGCAGATTACCCTGTCATATACTTTCCACCGGGCGCTGGAATCTGCCGAGTAGCCCCTAGACCCCAGCGCATTGGCGCATTAAGGGCACCCGCAAAGCGAAACCCAGGACGCGAGTACTATGGCTGGCAACGTCAATCACGAATATCACATCCTCGAACCCGATATCTGGCCCTTCGTCGGCTCGTTCTCGGCGCTGACCTTCACCAGCGGCATGGTGCTCTACATGCACGAAATGGCCAGCGCGCATCTCGTGCTCGGCCTCGGCATTGCCGGCCTGATCGCGACCTTCTTCGCCTGGTTCGGCAACATCGTGAAGGAAGCCGAACGCGGCGACCACACGCCGATCGTCCAGCTTCACATGCGCTACGGCATGATCCTGTTCATCGCCTCGGAAGTGATGTTCTTCGTCGGCTGGTTCTGGAGCTGGTTCGATTTCGCGCTGTTCCCGAGCGAGTTGTCCGATGTCGTGGGCGGGACTTTCCCGCCTGCTGCCATCGAATACGTGATCGATCCCTTCAGCCTGCCGCTGCTCAACACGCTGATCCTGCTGTGTTCGGGCACCACCGTCACCTGGGCGCACCATTCGCTGATCCACGGCGATCGCGATGGACTGAAGAAGGGCCTGTGGCTCACGATCATCCTGGGCGCCGTGTTCACCGCGATCCAGGCCTACGAATACGCCGCAGCGCCGTTCGAATTCGGCGGCAACACCTACAGCTCGGCCTTCTACATGGCGACGGGCTTCCACGGTTTCCACGTCCTCGTCGGAACGATCTTCCTGATCGTCTGCCTCGTGCGGACCTACAAGGGCCACTTCACCCCGCGCCAGCACTTCGGCTTTGAAGCTGCGGCATGGTACTGGCACTTCGTCGACGTGGTGTGGCTGTTCCTGTTCATCACCGTCTACGTCTGGGGTGGCTGGGGCGCCGCCGTCCACTGATGGCTGCCGACAGGCTCGAACAACAGGAAGGGCAGCCCGGCACCGCCGTGGCTGCCCTTCTTGGTTCTTGCCCCACGGCGGATAAACCAATGCCGACCCTGAAATCCTTCACGGGCGGAAATAGTCGCACCGTGATCCCGGAGAGCAGCGCGCTGTGAGACGCATTCCGATATTCGCCACGGTCATCGTAGCCGCCGCCATTGCGGTCATGATCGCGCTCGGTTTCTGGCAGCTCGGCCGGATGGAGGAAAAGGACGCGTTGATGCAGCGCGCCGAACGGTCGCTGGAGATGGCGGAGCCGGTCGCCTATCCGCGCGATCCGGCCTTGGCGGAGGACTTGCTGTATCGCCGGACCGAGGTGACCTGCGCCGAGGTGGTCGGGATCAACACCGTCGCCGGGACCAGCCTGCGCGGCGAAAAGGGCGTCGCCCACCGCGCGACATGCGCGCTGCCCAGCGGCGAACAGGTCCGCATTGACCTGGGATTTTCGCGCAATCCCGCGCCGGTCGAATGGGCAGGGGGACCGGTTGGCGGCACCATTGCGCCTGGTGGCCGGATCGTCGCCTCGCAAGGCGTGGCCGGTCTTGCCCCGCTGGCGCCGCCCGATCCTCGCGATTTGCCCAACAACCACTTTGCCTATGCGGGCCAGTGGTTCTTTTTCGCGCTCACTGCGCTGATCATCTACATCCTCGCGCTGCGGCGCCGTGCCACGCGGGCTAGGGACGTTTAAAGAGCCGCTTGCTTGCCCGCCCCGGCATGCCCCGCTAACCGCCTATCCCGATGAAATATGTCTCCACCCGCGGCAGCGCTCCGTCGCTCGATTTCGCCGGCGTCACGCTCGCCGGTCTGGCCAGCGATGGCGGGCTCTATGTCCCGGCACAGTGGCCGCGCTTCACGCATGACGAAATCGCCGCGATGCGCGGTCTGCCCTACAGCGAACTGGCCGCGCGGGTGATGCAGCCCTTCGTCGGCGATTGCCTGACGCCCGAGCGGCTGCGCGAACTGACCGCCAAGGCCTATGGCCGCTTCGCCCATGCGGCCGTGACCCCGCTGACCCAGCTCGACGAGCGGCAATGGCTGCTCGAACTGTTCCATGGCCCTACGCTCGCCTTCAAGGACGTCGCGCTGCAATTGCTCGGCCTGTTGTTCGAGGAGTTCCTCGCGCGCGAGGATGGCAGCCTGACCATCGTCGGGGCTACCAGCGGCGATACGGGAAGCGCCGCGATCGATGCGGTGGCGGGGCTCGACCGGGTCGAGATATTCATGCTGCATCCCAAGGGCCGCGTCAGCGATGTCCAGCGCCGCCAGATGACCACCGTGCGCGCGCCTAATGTCCACAACATCGCGATCGATGGCAGCTTCGATGACGCGCAGGCAATGGTGAAGCGCATCTTCGCCGATCCCGACGTGACCGACACCCACCGGATCGGCGCGGTCAATTCGATCAACTGGGCGCGGTTGATGGCGCAGGTGGTCTATTACTTCGCCGCCGCGCTCCAATTGGGCGGGCCCGACCGCAAGGTGGCGTTCAGCGTCCCGACGGGCAATTTCGGCGATGTCTTCGCCGGCCATGTCGCGGCGCAGATGGGCCTGCCGATAGAGCGCCTGATCGTGGCGACCAACGTCAACGACATCCTGCACCGCGCGCTCAGCGCCGGCGATTATTCGGCCGGGGAGGTGACACCCACCGCTGCGCCCAGCATGGACATCCAGGTCAGTTCCAATTTCGAGCGGCTCTTGTTCGATGTCGGCGGGCGCGACGGGATCGCTCTGGCCGAGCAGATGCGCGGGTTCGAAAGCGCACGCGCGATGCAGCTTACCAATGCGCAGCGCGAAGGCGCGTCTGCGCTGTTCACCAGCATGCGCGCCGACGAGGACGACATGGCGCGGGCAATGCGCTGGGCATGCGAGGATTGCGCGGAAATCGTCGATCCGCATACCGCGATCGGTCTGCACGCAGCGCGCGTGGCCGAACTGCCGCATGACATCCCCGTGGTCACGCTGGCCACCGCGCATCCGGCGAAGTTCCCCGATGCGGTCGAACGGGCGACGGGCACCCGCCCGGGGCTGCCGGCCCGAGTCGGCGATCTGTTCGCGCGCGAAGAAGCCTATCGCGAGCTTCCCGGTACCTATGAAGCCGTGCGCGACCATATCGTGGGGCATTCGGCCTGATGGCCCAAATGCGGCGCGATCCGGTGCTGATGGTCGGCGAAGGCTGGGACGCCTATCGCCTGCTCGATAGTGGGCGCGGGCGCAAGTTCGAACAATATGGTGACTACCGCTTCATCCGCCCCGAACCGCAGGCGATGTGGTCGCCGCGCCTGCCCGAATGGGACGCGCATGGCGAATTCGTCCCCGGCAGCGACGAGGACGGCGGTGGCCGCTGGCAGTTTGCGCGCGACGTGCCGCAGGATGGCTGGACGTTGCGCTGGGGCGACGAAGCGCGCTTCACGGCGCAATGCACGCCGTTCCGGCACCTCGGCTTCTTCCCCGACATGGCGCCGGTGTGGGAATGGATGGGCCGGCAACTCGGCGATGCGCGCGATGCCGAAACGATGAACCTGTTCGGCTATACCGGCGTGGGCACGCAGGCGCTTAGCCGCTTCGGCCGTGTGACGCATGTCGATGCGAGCAAGAAATCGGTCGCCCAGGCGCGAGAGAACGCCGCCAAGGCGGGGCTCGATGATCGTCCCATCCGCTGGCTGGTCGAGGATGCGATGAAGTACGCGGCACGCGAAGTGCGACGCGGGCGCCGCTATGACGGCATCATTCTCGATCCGCCGAAGTTCGGACGAGGGCCGGATGGCGAGGTGTGGCGGCTCGAGGAGGGCCTGCCGGAGCTCGTGTCCGATTGCCGCCAGTTGCTCGATGCCGACAGCCGGTTCCTTTTCCTGACCGTCTATGCCGTTCGCATGAGCAGCCTCAGCCTGGCCGGCCTGCTGCAGGAACTGTTCGCCGAACTGCCGGGCACGATCGAACATGGCGATCTGGCGGTGCAGGAGGATGGCAGCGGACGGCTGTTGCCCACCGCGATCTTCGCGCGCTGGGCGAATCCGCGCTAGGACGCTGCCCATGGACGATTCGCTGATCCTCGAAGTGGCCGATTTCGAGCACGACGTGCTCACCGGCATCTATTCCGAAGAGACCGGCCGGCCGCAGCCGCTGCGCTTTACCATCCAGGCGCAGATGAAGCCCCTGCGCCGCTATGATCCCGACACTTCGCTCGATCACTCGAAGAACTACATGGATCTCAAGTTCGCCGCATCGGAAGCCTTGCCCGAAGGCGTTCATTTCAAGCTGATCGAGGCGGTGGCCGACCATGTTTGCGAAACGCTGTTCCTGCAGGACCGGCGCATTACCGCAGTGACGGTCAAGATCGTCAAGCTGGCGATTGCGGAGGCGGACGAGAAGATCGGCATCACGCTCCACCGCGAGCGGCGTGAATGAAACGGATCGCGATGGACGGCCTGCCTGGCGATCCGCTTGCGGCTGCGGCGCTGTTCCACGGACAATGGCTGCCGCAGGCGGAGGATGCCCTGGCCGGGGGCGATGATGCCGTCCTCGTCCTCCCATCGGCCGATCACACCCACCGCGAATGGCGGCGGGCGATCGTTGTCGCCCTGGCGCGCAAGCATGCGCCGCGCCGGATCAACATGATCGCGGGGGAAGGCGCGGCGCTCGCCGCGATCGAAAGCTACCTTGCAACGGCGCCCGGCGTGACCGGCCAATATCTGGAAGCCTGAGCCATGGGCGTGCGTATCCTTTTCCTCGGTCCGTTGCGCGATCTCGCCGGGCAGGACGAATGCGAAGTCGCAGCGCCGCTCGGTTGGGACGGTCTGCTGGCCGCGGTGAACCCCGCGGTTGCCGAACAGCTGCGCGAGGCGCGGGTCAATCTGGCTTGCGCAGGCAAGGTGCTGGCGGACAAGACCCAGCTGTCGGCGCGGGATGGCGACGAGGTTGCATTGCTGCCGCCGGTCAGCGGTGGCTAGGCTCGTTCTCCAAACGCCGCTCGATGTCCGCGTGCTCGAGAAGGGGCTGTCCGTGGGAGAGGCGCTGGCCGCCTTCAACGCGGCACAGGGCGCGGCCGGGGCCGTGGTCTCCTTTTGCGGCAAGGTCCGGCCGGACGGCGAAGTAAAGGCGCTCGAACTGACGCATTACGAACCGCTTACGCTCAGCGGCATGCTGGACCTGGCGCAGGCGGCAAAGGTGCGCTTCGGGCTCGAAGGCGCGCTTGCCTGGCACCGCGTGGGGGTGATGACACCGGGTGAGGCGATCGTGCTGGTGGCTACCGCAGCACGGCATCGGCGCGATGCATTTGCCGGTGCCGATTACCTGATGGACCATCTCAAATCGGCGGCGTGGTTCTGGAAACGCGAGAAACGCGGCGATGCATGGCACTGGATCGAGCCGCGGAAACAGGATCATGCCGATCTGGAGCGCTGGAAATAAATTCCGTTCGTTGATCGAGATCAAGGAATCGCCGGCTGCTCGGGCGCATCAAGGCTCCAACAAAGGAGCCCGCCATGTCCAAGCATTTCACTCGCGAACTCGTTGCCGAACAAGCTGCCATCGTTGCGGCGCCCAAGACCATGCCCGAGACCGACCGCAGTTTCGAACTGCCCAAGGGTCTCTATATCGCGACGGTGGGCCTGTATCTGGGCTTTCTCGCAGTGATGGCTGCGGGTCTTTCGACGCCGGGGCTGATCATCCCGATGGTCATCTTCACGCTGTTTATTGTCGCCGGCTTCGGCCTGCCCGCGCTGTGGACACGGATCGGTCCCGAGCATCGCGGGCGCAACATGAGCTGGGCGAAGCTCGTAAGCCAGGGAATCGTCACGCATACGGGCCGCGTGAAGGCGGGGGACGCCGCGGTCCAGATGCTGATCCTGCCGGCGCTGATCTTTTGCTGGGGCATTGCCACGGTGACGATCGCCGCCTTCGTATAGGCATCTTTTCCGGTGGGGGGGGCGCGGGGCCGGGCAACCGGCTCCGCGTTTTTCGTATGCGCGATCAGCGGATTTGTGCGCGCAGCCTGGCCAGCACGTCGTCTTCCTCGCGTACCAGCGCGATGACGGTCTCCCGCGCTGCTGCGATCGCGGCGCTGTCCTGCGCCTGGACGGTCGCAGCGGTATAGAGGATATCGAGATCGCCCAGCGCCGTCGCGGCAATGCTGCGCGCCGAATCGAGATCGGCGAGGGCCACTTGCGCCGTCGCCCAGCTATCGCTGCCGATCGCGCTGCCGGCGGCGGCGCCGACCCTGCGCTCGGCTGCCGGGACGGCACCGGTGAACTCGGCATGCGCCCCGCGCGCCTGCTCGACCAGTGCAGCAAGCCGCTCATCAAGGCTGCCCGACATCGTTACCGGAACTTGCGGAACCTCCAGCTGTCGCCCCGGGACGGGCTCGAACGTGCCTTCGGCGCGCTCCACATCGCGTGTCGCCAGCGAAGGGTAGCGTTCGGACGCGGTGCCCGCGCAGCCGGTCACCAGGAATATGGCGAGGGGGAGGGCGAAAAGCTTGCGATCGATCATCCTGTCTTCCATATCACGCAGGCCGCAGCGCACCAGCGGGGATGCAAAATTCCTCGCGGCGAGCGTTGACTTGCGGCAACCTATCGCTTAACGGCACGCTTCTTTCCGGGGCTGCTTCATGTAGCCTGACGGGCGCGCCGTGCATCGCAAGATCACGGCACAGCAATTTGAACGAGAGATAACCACCATGTTCGCAGTAGTGCGCACGGGCGGCAAGCAGTACCGGGTTGCCGCCGGAGACAAGATCGCGGTTGAGAAGCTGGCTGGCGAAGCCGGCGATACCATCACGCTGGGCGACGTCCTGCTCGCAGGCGAAGGCGATTCGCTTTCGGATGCCGGCAAGGTTACCGTTTCGGCGGAGATCATCGCACAGGCCAAGAGCGAAAAGGTGATCGTTTTCAAGAAGCGTCGCCGTCACAACTATCGCCGCAAGAACGGTCACCGCCAGCAGATGACGCTGCTGCGGATCACCGACGTCGGTGCCGGTTCGGCCAAGAAGGCCGCGCCGAAGAAGGAAGCCGCTCCCAAGGCCGATGCCGCGGAAGAAAAGGCTCCTGCCAAGAAGGCTGCGCCCAAGAAGGCCGCTGCCAAGACGACTGAAGCCAAGAAGTAAGGAGCGCGGACGATGGCACATAAAAAAGCAGGCGGTTCGTCGCGTAACGGTCGTGATTCGGCCGGTCGTCGCCTTGGTGTAAAGAAGTTCGGCAGCGAGAACGTTATCGCCGGCAACATTATCGTGCGTCAGCGCGGCACCAAGTACTATCCGGGCAGCAATGTCGGCATGGGCAAGGATCACACCCTGTTCGCGCTTACCGACGGCAAGGTCCGCTTCCACAAGGGCAAGCTCGACCGCCAGTTCGTCTCGGTCGACATGATGGCCGAAGCCGCCGAGTAAACCGGACGCTCCGATAACGGGATCGTCCAAACGGGACGGTCCCAGCCGGGTCCACGATCCGGCAACCGAAGAGGGAGATGGGGCCGACCCGTCTCCCTCTTGTCGTTTCTCCTTCTTCGATTCCGCGGCGAAATTTTCTTTCGCCATCACGCAATTGTCACGCGTCCGGCCTAGGAGCCCGGAGCGTGGACCGAAGGGGAGATTACCTATGTTCCATGTGACCGAACGGCTGCTGTTGCGGCCGGCATGGCCCGAAGATGCCGAAGCGCTGCTGGGCGGAATCGCCGATGAAGCGATCGTCCGCAATCTTGCCAGCGCGCCGTGGCCCTATCTCCCCAAGCACGCCAGCGAATTCGTCATGCGCCAGCACGACCCGCGCTATCCGGTCTTCCTCGTTACCCTGCCCACGGGCAGTGGCTCCGAAGTGATCGGCTGCATCGGCATCGATCCCTGCGACAGCGCCGATGCCGAGATCGGCTACTGGATCGCACGGCCCTATTGGGGCCAGGGCTACGCCAGCGAAGCGGGCCGCGGCGCGCTCGAAGTGGCGCGCCTTCTCGGCCACCAGCGGATCGAGGCGGGGCATTTCGTCGACAATCCGGCATCGGGCCGCGTGCTGCGCAAGATCGGCTTCCTGCCCACCGGCCGGGTCGCGCTCCGAGCGAGCCGTGCACGGGGCGGCGAAGCACCCTGCAAGCTCTTCAGCCTCGACCTGCGCGCCGATGCCCGCGCGCGGCCGCAGGCCGCCTGAAGCCAGGCAAGAGAAAGGCCCCGCAGGCGCTGTACCTGCGGGGCCTTTCTTCGTTCAGCTACGAAGCCTTACTCGGCGGGCATCAGCGCGTCGCTGAAATCGCCTTCGTACAGCTTGATCAATTCGCGGTCGTCATGATCCCACGGGTGAAAGCCCGGCTTGAAATAGGCCAGCCACGCGGGGAAGATCCGGCGCACGATGCCCGGGCTGACGGTGAGATATTTGAACAGGCCCCACTTCGCCTTCCAGCCGGTAATGCCGTCCTGTTCGAGCAGAGCGAGCGCATCGGCCCAGCGGTTCTTGAAGAAGCGCGCAGTAACCGTGAGCATGACGAGGCTGCGCACGCGCCAGCGCTTGCCTGCGGTCCAGTCCTTGGTGGCGTGGTTCCAGGTGTCGAAAGCGACGCCCTTGTGCTCGATCTCCTCGGCCGCATGCCAGCGCCACATATCGCGCACTTCCTTGTCGGCGGCGGCGAAATGCTTCGGATTGGCGAGGAATTCGGCTGCCATCATCGCGGTGTAATGCTCGAGCGCCATGGTCACCGCCAAGTTCGCGATAGCCGGGCGCCCCTTGGTCAGCGCGAGCAGTTCCGCCACCCGCGCGTCGATCGTCTTGATGTCGTAGCCCGCGTCCTCGGCCAGCCGATTGAAGGCGATATGTTCGCGGGTGTGGTTGATTTCCTGCTTCACGAACGCGCGGATCTCGCTCTCGAGCTTGGGATTGGCGCCTTCGCGATGCGCCTTGACCGCCTCGATGAAGAAGGCTTCGCCGCGAGGGAAGGTGGCCGACAGGGCATTGTGCCAGGCAGTGCCGAACGGTTCGCCCGCCCACCAGCGCCGCGGGCTGGTGCCGCGATTGAAGCGCTCGTCGCGCACGGTGATGGTCAGATCGGCCGGGGTCGGCGCGGCGTCACGCAAGTCGGTATCGATCGTAACGGGGGCGTTCATCAAAAGCTCCTCGGGATTAACTGACATTGATGTAAGTAAGGCCTACTTACATTGCTGTCAATAAATTGGCGTCACGCCTTTCGCGGCCCTGCGCAATGGGTTACCGCACCGGTCAATGGCCACGCGCAAACGACTATCGCCCGAGGAATCGCGACTTGCAGCGCTCGAGGCGGCACGCGTGCTGTTGATCGAAGCGGGGCCGCAATCGGTGACGTTGAAGGCGGTGGGTGCGCGCATCGGCCGCACCCATGCCAATCTGCTGCACCATTTCGGATCGGCGGCGGGCCTGCAGAAGGCGCTGGCCGGCCATCTTGCCAAGACGGTGTGCGACACGATCATCGAGGCGGTCCGGGCGAGCCGCGCGGGTCTCGGATCGCCGCGCGAGGTGGTCGACCTGGCGTTCGATGCATTCGACAAGGAAGGCGCTGGCGCACTCGCCAGCTGGATGATCCTGACCGGTAATGAGGACGCGCTGACCCCGATCGTCGAGACCATCCATCAGCTGGTCGATGAAATCGCGCCCGAGGAAGCCGCGCATGGCGCTGCCCCGACGCAGGTGCATGAAGAGACATTGGCGCTGGTGCTGATGGCCATGGGCGATGCGCTGATCGGCACCGCGCTGTCACGCTCGCTCGGGCTTCCCGAAACAGCCGCGCGCGACAGGGCCGAGCGCATGCTCACCCGGTCGATGGATATCACTCTGCCGCAGGGCTGAGCGCGTCGCGCATCCATTCCGGCGCGCTGTCCGCGTCGATTGCATCCACCCGCAGATGGTCCACCGCCAGGCCGAGATCGGGGTAATCCGCCTTGCGCCGCTTGTCGTCGGAACGCTCGAGCGGGACCACCACCAGCCGCCGGTTGACCTTGCTGCGCCAGTTCATCCGGGCGGTGTTCTCCTGCCCGATATAGCAGCCCTTGCCGAAGCTGACGCCGTGCAGTTCGGCGGCGTTGGTTTCCAGCCACAGGATGTCGCCCAGTTCGGCCCGGCCTTCGGGCACGCCCAGCGCGAGGCGGTGCGCCCGCCAGTCGGCGTCTGCTGCTTCGTCGCTGTCGGTAGCTGGCGCCAGCCAGCGCTGGCCGAGCGCGGCCAGTCGCGGATCGGCAGCACCGCCATCGCCCATCTCAGCCTGCCAGTGCACGGCCACGCCTGCATCGACCGCGATCGCGATCTTGCGGCGCAGGCGGTAGAGCGACAGCCGCTTGGCCAGATCCTCGGCCGCATCGGCTTCGCAATCGATCAGCACTTCCCCGGCGGCGCTGGGCCATACGAGGAAATCGAACAGCGTCTTGCCCTGCGGCGTTAGCAGGCCGGCATAGGCGGGCAGGGTTCCCGTGACATCATTCGTCACCAGCCCCTGCAGGAAGGCAATGACGTCTTCGTCGGGGTCTTCGCTGGTAAGGCGGACGATGGCTCGGTCGAACAGGCGGGTGGCAGTCATGGGTGACAGATAGGCCGCCCGACGCCATAGGCAACCACATGGTCGAATCGCTGACAATCCGCCGCCCCGACGACTGGCATCTGCATTTCCGCGATGGTGACACGATGCGCGCCGTGGTCCCGCAGACCGCGCGCCAGTTCGCCCGCGCCATCGTGATGCCCAATCTTGCGCCGCCGGTGACCACCACCGCGCTTGCCGCGGCCTATCGCGACCGGATCCTAGCCGAAGTGCCCGCGGGCCTGGATTTCACTCCGCTGATGACCGCTTACCTGACCGACGAGAGCGACGCGGACGATCTCGCCGCAGGCCATGCCGACGGCGTGCTGACCGCGGCCAAGCTCTATCCCGCCGGCGCCACCACCAATTCCGCGCACGGCGTTACCGACGTCGCCAACATCATGGGCGTGCTCGAACGCATGGCCGATATCGGCATGCCGCTGTGCGTCCACGGCGAAGTGACCACGCCCGATATCGACATCTTCGACCGCGAGGCGGTGTTCATCGACCGCGTGCTGCAGCCGCTGGTCGATCGGCTGCCTACGCTGCGCGTGATCTTCGAGCATATCACCACCATGCAGGCGGTCGGCTTCGTGGAAAGCGCGGGTCCCAATGTCGCGGCGACGATCACCCCGCAGCACCTGCAGATCAACCGCAACGACATCCTCGTCGGCGGTATTCGCCCGCATCTCTATTGCCTCCCGGTGGCCAAGCGCGAACAGCACCGGCTGGCGCTGCGCGGCGCGGCGACCAGCGGATCGGCCAAGTATTTCCTCGGCACCGACAGTGCACCGCACCACCGGCATACCAAGGAAACCGCCTGCGGCTGCGCTGGCATCTTCAACGCGCCCTTTGCGCTGGAAAGCTATGTCCAGGTGTTCGAGGACGAGGGCGCGCTCGACCATTTCGAAGCCTTTGCCAGCCTCAACGGCCCCGCATTCTACGGCCTCGCACCGAACGAAGAGCGGATCACGCTGGAAAAGGCGCCGGTGGAAGTGCCGGCGGAAGTCGATGGCGGCGAGGCGCGGATCGTGCCCTTCCACGCTGGCGAGACGCTCAGCTGGCGGCTGGCTTCCTAGTCCGCGCGACGAGGTCCCACACGAAAATCGCTGCGGCCGCCCAGATGCAGGCAAAGCAGGCGGCCTGGACGGGCTTCAGCTCTTCGCCGAACACGGTCAGTCCCAGGACGAAAACGATGCTGGGAGCGAGGAACTGGATGAAGCCGAGCATCGAATAGGGCAGCTTGCGCGCGGCAATCGCGAACAGCAGCAGGGGGAAGGCGGTCACCACGCCGCCGGCCATGATCGCCACGCTGAGTTCGGTCGAAACGGCGAAGGACGATCCCTGCGTCTGCGCGTAATACCATGCGACTGCGAGCGATGGCAGCAACAGCAGCGCCGATTCGATCGTCAGCCCGGGGACCGAACCGACATCGAGCTGTTTGCGGATGAGCCCGTAGGAACCGAAGCTCAGCGCCAGCGTCAGGCTGATCCACAGCGTGGTGAGCGCGCCCGCAGCCAGCAGCGAAACACCGACCCCTGCAAGCCCCACCGCGGCCCATTGCGGGCGGGAGAGCTTCTCGCCGAGCAATACGGTGCCCAGCAGCACGTTGACCAGCGGGTTGATGTAATAGCCGAGGCTGGCGGCATAGACCTGCCCGTTCTGGATCGCCCAGACATAGACCACCCAGTTCACCGCGATCAGCGTCGCGCTCAGCGCCAGCAGGCCGAGCGTCCGGCGATTGGCTAGCGCGGCGCGCAGGTCGGGGCCCTGGCGGCGGGCGAGCACGATCAGCAGGCACAGCGGGAGGGTCCAGATGATTCGCCAGCCGACGAATTCGAACGCCGGGACGCTGCGGACAAGGATCAGGTAGAGTGGCAGGAAGCCCCAGATGACATAGGCGCTGAACGCCGCGGCAAGGCCCGTGCGGTCGGTCTGGGGTGGGGCGCTGGCGTTCATTTTCGCGCGCTAGGCTCCCGCGAACACGCCCGCAAGCGGCAATTCGTCGACGCGTAAACGTCGGCCTGCCGGATTTTTCGAAAGCTGACAGCGTGGTTGCATGCGGTTCAGGTTTGGCGGCCTAAAGCTTAACGGCATCGCAGAGGCTCCCCTCCTGCCTCTGCGCTCAGAAAGGAATAAACCATGCTCAAGTCTTTCCGGAATGCTTCGGTGGCCATCGCCGCGGCAGGCCTCGCCTTCGCCATGCCGGCCAGTGCGGCACCCGCGATGCACGCCAACAGCGGCGCGCACGCAGCGGTTACCGGAGACTTGACCTTCGATCACAAGCGCCAGCGCGGGCATCGGAACGACCGGGATCGCGATTACCGCGATTACCGTGATTACCGGGGCGGGGGTGACTATCGCGGCGGCCAGTCGCGCCCCTATTACATGGGCTACGACCGCGGCTACGGCCAGCCGGTCCGCGCCAACACCCGCGTCTGGCGCGGAAACGACGGGCGTTATTACTGCAAGCGCGACAATGGCACCACCGGCCTGCTGGTCGGCGCGGGCGTCGGCGCACTGCTGGGCCATGAAGTCGCAGGCCAGGGTGGCGATCGCACGCTTGGCGCCATCCTCGGCGGGGCGGCGGGCGCACTGCTCGGCCGGTCGATCGACCGTTCGCAGACCCGCTGCGGCTGATGTGAATTTGCGTTTCGGCCGTGCCCACCCACGGCCGGACAGCGCGGCTCGCCACCGGGCCGTGCGGGCGTCGTCTGTCCTTCCCTTGCGGGGAGGCGGGCGGCGCCCTTTAGCTTTTCAAGTCGGCATGTCCCGCTATGGTGCAGCGCCTCCGGTCGGCTGGCAAAGCGCGGCAATTGCTGCGTAGGACAGTCGCGTTCCCAAGTTGAGGTCTATCGATGAACCGTCGCCTGCTCGTCTCTCTCGTTCCTGTTGCCCTTTTGGCTAGTTGTGGTGACACGAACGAGGATGAGGCGGCAGGCGACGCCATGGACCCGGCGAGCGAACAGGCGCTGAACGACGAGCTGTCGTCCGATCCCGATCTGGCGGGACGGAACGAAGCCAATGCCGCGCTGTCGGGCACCGGCAATGCCGCGATCCCCAATATCGACAAGTCGCCCCGCGCGATCGAGGCTGCGCGCAGCCGCGCCGCCGAACTGGTTGGCGGGCGCAGCGAACTGGTGTCGCCGCCGACCGCCAAGACGCTGGGCGACGACAATGCACCGAGCGCGGCAATGGTCGCCGCTGCCCGCGCCGCGGTTTCGCCGGGCGGCGAGAATTGCGGCGAGAAGGTCGACTACACCTCTGCCTGGGCGGCCAAGCTGCCCGCCGCCTTTCCCGTCTATCCGCGCGGCAACACGCAGGAAGCGGCCGGAACCGACGAAGGCCAGTGCGCGCTGCGCGTGGTGTCCTTCCTGACGCCGGTTGCGCTCGAGGAAGTGCTTGCCTTCTACTACACGCGCGCACGCGCCGCCGGCTACAATGCCGAACACACCAAGAGCGCGGGCGACAACATCCTCAGCGGGACCAAGGGGCGTTCGGCCTATGTAGTCTATGCGCGACGGCTGCCGCAGGGCGTGACCGAGATCGACCTCGTCACCACCGACTGACCGCAGCGCGGTCAGCTTTCCCGGATACCGACCCCGATGCTCGCACGGGGTTGCTCCATCTCGTTGCTGGCTACCGGATAGGCGCAATAGTCCGCCGCATAGAACGCCGCGGGCCGGTGGTTGCCCGACAGGCCGACGCCGCCGAACGGCGCGGATGAGGATGCCCCGTTGGTAGGGCGGTTCCAATTGACGATGCCGGCGCGGATCTCGGTCCAGAAATGCTCGAAATCGGCAGGCTTGCCCCCGATCAGCGAGGCCGAAAGGCCGTAGCGCGTATTGTTCGCTTCATAGATCGCCGCGTCGAAATCGGGGACGCGGATCACCTGCAGCAACGGGCCGAACAATTCGATGTCGGGCCGGTCGTGGATCTCGGTCGCGTCGAGGATCGCGGGCGACAGGAAGGGCAGCGATTCGTCGCGCCGCTTCATGTGCATGATCGGCGTGCCGCCCCGGCTCATCAGCGCGACGAAGCTTTCGGACAGCAGGTCGGCGGTGGAATTGTCGATCACGCAGCCCATGAAGGGCTGGGGTTCGGCAAAAGGCTCGTCGACGATCAGCTTCTCGGTCAGCGCCTTTACCGCGGGCACGATCTTGTCGAACATCGAATCGACCACGATCAGCCGGCGTGCTGCGGTGCAGCGCTGGCCGGCGGTGGTGAAGGCGGACTGGACGATCGTCGCCGCCGCATCCTCGATCTTGGGCGTATCGAGCATGACGATGGGGTTATTGCCGCCCATTTCCAGCGCGACGATCTTGCCCGGATCGGCGGCCAGCTTGCGGTTGATCGCGATGCCCGCGCGTGCCGAACCGGTGAACAGCACGCCATCGACCATCCAGTGCTCGACCAGCGCCTGCCCGACCTCGGCCCCGCCGTGGATGCATTGCACCACGCCTTCGGGCACCTTGGCCTCATGAAAGCAGCGGGTGAGGAATTCGCCCACTGCCGGGGTTTTCTCGCTCGGCTTGAAGATCACCACATTGCCTGCGATCAGCGCGGGCACGATGTGGCCGTTGGGCAGGTGGGCGGGGAAATTGTACGGCCCCAGCACGGCCATCACGCCATGCGGCTTGTGACGCAGCGCGGCAGTGCCCTGCAGCGCGCTGTTGAGCTTTTTCTGCCCGGTGCGCTCGGCATAGGCGGTGATCGAGATCTCGACCTTGCCGATGACCGCTTCGACCTCGGTGCGCGCTTCCCACAGGGGCTTGCCCGTCTCGCGCGCGATCAGCTCGGCGAAGGCATCGCCGTGCTTGCGGACTTCATTGGCGAAGCGGCGCACGAATTCGATCCGGCGGCCCAGCGGTTCGCGCGACCATTGCCGCAGCGCCTTGCGCGCGCGCTCGATCGTTTCGTCGACATTGCCCGCCTGGCCGCGCCAGATTTCCTTGCCGGTCGCGGGTTCGGTTGAGACCAGTTCGGTCGTCATGGCGTATGCTTATCCTGTTCTGCGCCTCGGAATGTGCCCTAGGTGGGAGGTTGGGGGCGCTGCGTCAATTCAAGTTGCACTCTCGGCCCGGCGATGCCCAGCGGGTTGCGGGGGCGGGCCATGCGCGGCGCCCATTTCGCGCAGCGCGGCCACCTTGTCGGCCAGCGGTTGCCAGTCGTCGTTTTCGGCGATGGCGGCCCAGATGGTCTCGACTTCCTCGATCAGCATCGATTGCGGACCGCCGCCGTTCCAGTAGGGGTGCGCGCCAGCGACCGGCTCATAGCCTGCGAACGCTTCGGCCAGCGATCCCTCGGCCCCGCGGCCGCGGCGGTGCGCGAAAAAGAATGCATCGGGCGCGGTAGCGCTGTCGCTCAGCGCCTTTTCGCAGGCCGCGACGAGGCGTCCGTCGGCCTCGGGTCCGCGGCTGGCGACGCCCAGCCTCCAGCACCAGCGCCGCCCGATCGCTTCCATGTAGAGCGGGCCGAAGCGTTCCATCGCGGCAATCAGCGGCGGCGCATCGGCAAGCAGCCGCAAGGCCACCGCCAGCTGGCCGCAGTTCCAGTGCAGCGCCTCGGGCTGGCGGCCGAAGGCGTAGAGGCCCTGGTGGTCGAAATAGGCCGCAGTGAAACCCGGATCCCATCGCGGCAGGAAACGCCACGGGCCGTAGTCGAAGCTCTCGCCAGAGATGTTCATGTTGTCGGTGTTGAGCACGCCGTGGACAAAGCCCGCGACCATCCAGCTGGCAGCGAGATCTGCCAGCCGTTCGACCACCAGATGCATCAGCCGCACTGCGGGGTCCTCGCGCCCGGGGGCGTCTTCAGGCGGTGGCGGGCCGGGGAATTGCGCCAGGCAGTAGTCGACCAGCTGCGCCATGTGGGCGCGCTCTTCGAGGGCGAGCAACCGCTGGAAAGTGCCGATCCGGATGTGGCCATGGCTCAGCCGCGTCATCACTGCCGAGCGGGTGGGGCTGGGTTCGTCGCCGCGGGTCAGCGCCTCACCGGTCTCGACCACGCTGAAGGTTTTCGAAGTGTAGACCCCCAGCGCTTCGAGCATCTCGGTGGCAAGGATTTCGCGGACCGCGCCCTTCAGCGTCAACCGGCCATCGCCCCGGCGGCTCCACGGCGTCTGCCCCGAACCCTTGGTGCCCAGATCGAGCAACCGGCCATCGGCATCACGCAGCTGCGCGTAAAGGAAGCCGCGGCCGTCGCCGATCTCGGGGTTGTACACGCGGAACTGGTGGCCGTGATAACGCAGCGCCAGCGGCTGCGGCAGGTTGCCGGCCAGCGGTTCGAACCGGCCGAAATGGCGGAGCCAGTCGGCGTCGGACAAGTCTTCCAGCCCCACGGTCGCCGCATGCCGCTCGTTGCGGAAACGCAGTTCGGTCTTCGGGAAATCCGCCGGTTCGACTGCATCGCCGATCCAGTCGGCCAGCGTTTCGATCGGCGTGTCGGGGCGATAGCTCGCGGCTTGCGGTTCGGCGCGCATCCAGCGATAGTGGGCGGCATGTCGGCCCGATACAAGGGCACCAACGCCAAGCGACCAAGGTTTTCTCCGCCCCATATGGATAACAGCTACACCGACCGTCACTGGCAGAGCCCCGACGGCCTCACCCTCCGCTTCCGTGACTACGGCAGCGCTACCGGGCGTCCGCCGGTAATCTGCCTCCACGGGCTGACGCGCAATGCGCGCGATTTCGAGGACCTGGCCCCGCATATCGCGGCGCAGGGCTGGCGCGTGCTGGTGCCGACGATGCGCGGACGCGGCGACAGCGATTACGCCGAGGAACCGGCCAGCTACCAGATCCCGACATACACCGCCGACCTGCTGGCGCTGCTCGAGGCCGAGGCGATCGATCGTTTCGTGTCGGTCGGCACCTCGATGGGCGGGCTCATCACGCTGGCGCTGGCAGCTCAGCAACCCGATCGGATCGCGGGCACGCTGCTGAACGATGTCGGACCCGTTATCGAGACCGCGGGGCTCGATGCGATCAAGTCCTATATCGGCCAGGGCCGCAGCTTCCCCACCTGGATGCATGCCGCGCGCGCGCTCGAGGAAGTGCACGGGCCCGCCTTTCCGGGCTATGGCACGCAGGAATGGATCGCGATGGCCAAGCGCACGCTGACGCTGTGCAACAACGGCCGGATCGCATTCGATTACGACATGAAGATCGCCGAACCGATCCTCGCGGCGGACGATGCGGCGGTCCCGCCCGATCTCTGGCCGGCCTACGACCGGCTGGCGCAAAAGCCGCTCGCGCTGCTGCGCGGCGAATTGTCGCAATTGCTGTCGGCGCAGGCCTTCGCCGCCATGCAGCAGCGCGCCCCGCAGGCAATCGCGGCCACGGTGCCCGGGGTCGGCCACGCACCCACGCTCGACGAGCCCGAGGCGCGCGCCGTGGTGGATGCATTGCTGGCCCGCCTCGTATGAACCGGGCGCGCCGCGGCGTGGTGCCGCACATCCTCCATCTGCACTCGACCTTCGCCCCGGGCGGGAAGGAATTGCGCACCGTCCAGCTGATCAATGCCTTTGCTGCCAAGGCACGCCACACGATCGTTTCCGCCGAACCTGCGCAGCTGGGCGCGGCCGCACGGATCGCGAAGGGATGCGATGTGCGCATCCAGCCGGAATTCCCCAGCCTGAAAGGCTGGCCCCTGCCGGGCCGCCTGCAGAAGATCGCCCGGGCGATGAAGGGCTATGATCTGGTCTGCACCTACAATTGGGGCGCGATGGATGCGGTGATGGCGCACACATTGTTCAAGGATGTGCATAGCCTGCCGCCGCTGATCCATCACGAGGACGGCTTCGACGAAAGCGAACTGAAGAAACTGAAAACCAGCCGCACCTGGTTCCGCCGGATCGCGCTGGGGCGTGCATCGGGGCTCGTCGTTCCTTCCGAACGACTCGAGGAAATCGCGCTGGTCGACTGGCAGCAACCGCTGGGCCGGGTGAAACGCATTCCCAATGGCATCGACATCAAGGGGTTCGCCATGCGTCCGAAGAAGGATGCACTGCGGCTGATCAAGCATCCGGGCGAACACTGGGTGGGCACTCTGGCGGGGCTGCGAACGGTCAAGAACCTGCCGCGGCTGGTACGGGTGTTCAACGATCTGCCCGAAAACTGGCAATTGGTGATTCTGGGCGAGGGCGAGGCGCGCGATGCGATCCTGGCCGAAGCCGATCGGTTGAAGATCAACCACCGGGTCCATGTGCCCGGGCCGGTAAGCGATCCGGCGCGGGTCATCGGCCTGTTCGACATCTTCGCGCTGTCGAGCGATTCCGAGCAGTTCCCGCTGTCGGTGGTCGAGGCGATGGCCGCGGGCCTGCCGGTGGTCGCGCCTGCAGTGGGCGACATTGCCGACATGGTGTCCGAGGCGAATGCGGAATTCATCGCGCCGCCGGGCAATGAAGAGGAATTGCGCATGGCGCTGGTCCAGCTGGCGGTGTCGAAGGACCTGCGCCGCGAGGTCGGTGAAGCCAACCGCGCCAAGGCAGTGGCGCAGTTCGACGAAGCCAAGATGGTCGCGACCTATCGCCGCCTCTATTCGAGCGCGATGGGCCTTGAGCTCTAGGCGCTTTAAGCCGCTGTTCACGCGGGCGGGGACAGGCAGTCCCGACCATTGCCCTTGTCCGCGCCTGTCCGTAAGGAGCCGCGCAAACCGACCCCTTTCCAGATGGAGCCCGCCGCTGTGGCCCTGACACCCAAGAACGAACTGTCCCGCGAAGAAAAGCGCGCCAAGCAGGAAAGCGCACAACAGGAAGCGCTGCTGCGCGAAGTCGACGACGCCGTGCGCCAGAGCGACGCCCAGGCGTTCCTCGACCGGTGGGGCAAGCCCCTGCTGGGCCTGATCATCCTCGCGCTGGTGGCGTTCGCCGGATATCTCTACTGGGACAGCCGCCAGGAAGCCGCGATGGAACGCGATTCCGAAACGCTGGTCGGCGCGCTCGACCAGATCCAGGCGGGCAATCTCGACAGCGGTTATGACCGCCTCGAGGAACTTGCCGCGGGCGAAGGCAGCGGCGCGGCGGTTGCAGCCAAGCTGATGCGTGCAGGCATTGCCGAACAGCGCGGCGATACCGATGAAGCCTCGGCGCTGTTCAAGCAGATCGCCGCCGACGACGGTGCGGCGCCCGCCATGCGCGACCTTGCGCGGTTGCGCGACGTGGCGCTCAATTACGACGCGATGGACAGCGCCGACATCGTCGCTGCGCTCAAGCCGCTGGCGACCCCCGGCAAGCCGTATTTCGCCAGCGCTGGCGAGCTGGTCGCACATGCCTATCTCGATCAGGACAAGCGCGCCGAAGCCGGTGCCCTGTTCGCGCAGATCGCCAAGGATCAGACCGCGCCCGAAAGCGTGCGGTCGCGCGCCCGCCAGATGGCCGGCGTGCTCGGTGTCGATGCGATCGAGGACGTCGAAGCGCTGCTCGCAGAGCAAGGGGTCGAACGCGAAAGTGCCGCAGGCGAAGACGCCGCGGTCGCAACCGAATAGGGCAGGCTGCGGCCCGCCCCCAGATACGGAACGAGGACACAGATGAACCGCACAATCCTATCGCGTACGGCATGCGCCGCGGCCCTGGCACTCGCGCTGGGTGCCTGCAGCGGCGGCCTGTTCGGCGGCGGCGACAAGAAGGTCACCCCCACGCTGGGCGATCGCCAGCCGATCCTGTCGCGGATCGAGACCGGCGCCAAGGTCGACCCGGCGCTGGCCACCGTGTCGATCGTCCTGCCCCCGGCGCAGGTCAATGACAGCTGGGCGCAGGCGGGCGGCAATGCGGGCAAGTCCTATGGCCATCTGGCCTTGGCGAGCGACCCGTCGCGTGCCTTTACCGTCGATATCGAAGGCGCCAGCCAGCGCCGCCGTTTCGGCGCGGCACCGGTCGTCGGCGGCGGCATGCTGTTCGCGGTCGGCAGCGACGGCGTGGTGTCGGCCTTCGACGCGGCGACCGGCGCGGCGCGCTGGAGCTACAACCCTGGCGTCGAGAGCGCGCTGAGGGATTCTGCTTTCGGCGGCGGCGTCAGCTATGCCGATGGCAAGGTCTACATGACCGACGGCGTGGGCGATGTGGCCGCGCTCGATGCGGCTAGCGGATCGGTGGTGTGGAAGGTGCGCCCCTCGGGCCCGCTGCGCGGATCGCCCACGGTGGCGTTCGGCTCGGTCTTCGTGATGACGCAGGACGACCAGATATTCGCGCTCGATGCCGCCGATGGATCGGTACTGTGGCAGGACACCGGGTCCTCGACGCAGGCCGGCGTGTTCGGCGTGGCCGCGCCTGCTGCCGCGCAGGGCACGGTGATCGCGGGCTACAGTTCGGGCGAACTAATCGCCCACCGGTACGAAAATGGCCGGACGCTGTGGGCCGATGCGCTCGCGCTGACCTCGATCTCGACGCAGGTCGGTTCGCTGACCGATATCGATGCCGATCCGATCATCGACAATGGCCGCGTTTACGCGCTGGGGCAGGGCGGCCGCATGGCGGCCTACGAACTGGTGACCGGGCAGCGGATCTGGGAACTCAACCTCGCAGGCATTTCCACTCCGGCAATCGCGGGCGAGTGGATCTTCACGCTGACCGACGATGCGCGCCTGCTCGCCATCGCCCGTTCGACCGGCAAGGTACGCTGGCTGACCCAACTGCCGCGCTGGCGCGACGAGAAGGACAAGAAGGGCCCGATCTTCTGGTCGGGACCGGTGCTTGCCGGGAACAATCTGTGGGCGGTCAGCTCGGAAGGCGAAGTCTACCGCATCAGCAGTGCGGAAGGTTCGGCCAGCCTGTTCACCGACCTCGACGAGCCGGTTTCGCTGGCCCCGATCGTAGCGAATAACACGCTCTACATTCTCGACGACAGCGGCCGGATCACTGCGTTCCGCTGACCGCCGTGCTAGCATGACCCGCCTGTTAACCATTCCGGGCTAACGAGGGGAGGTCATGAGCGCGCCTGCAACAGCACCCACCGCGCGGCCGAAGAGCGATGTCTCCGCGGCCGTGGGGCTTGTTGGCCTCGCCGGGCTGCTGGCCTGGGTCGCTTTCGCGCGCGCCTTTCCGGCGATCGCCGAAACCTTCGACTGGGCGGTCCCGCGCGATACGCTGGGCGGGCGCAGCTCGGCGCTGGTCGGCTTGCTGGCCGCAGCGCTGCCCATGGCGGCGTGGTCGATCTTCGTCGAAAAGGTGCATCTGCGCCCCTCGACGGGTCTCGACTGGTCGCTGCCCGCACGCCGCGAGCCCGACCGCGCGGTGACCTGGGTAAAGCTGGCCGGCCTGTGGGCGACTTGGGCAATCATCGCCGGCCTCTATTGCCTGTGCCGCTGGTACTGGGACGGGCAATATCTCTTCTCGATGCAGGTCCTGGCCTACGCGGCCATACCGCTGGTCTTGCTCTCGCTGCTCTATGTCCCGTGGCTCGACAGGGCGCTGGTCGAGCCGCGCGACCATGCCTGGCACTTTGGCGCCATGCTGTTGCTGCGTCCCGGCTGGGATGCGCGAGAAGTCCTCAGTCACTGGCGCGTATGGATCATCAAGGCCTTCTTCACGGCCTTCATGGTCTCGATCGTGCCCTTTGCCTTCCATACCATCGTGACGGCCGATTTCGCCGAAGTTGCCGCACGTCCCGAACGCATCGCGCTGACCATTATCGAAGCGATGTTCATGATCGATGTCATGATCGGGACGGTGGGCTATATCGTCACCATGCGCCCGCTCGACGCGCATATCCGCTCGGGCAACCCGCTGTTGGCGGGCTGGGTGGCGGCGCTGATCTGCTATCCGCCGATCGTCTGGGGCATCCTCGGCAATGGCCGGGCGATCAATTACGAACAGAACACCGCGGGCTGGGTGCACTGGATGGCCGGGAACGACACGCTGCTGGCGGTATGGGGCGCCGTGCTGGTCGCGCTCACCGGGGTCTACGCTTGGGCGACCTTCGCCTTCGGCCTGCGGTTTTCCAACCTCACCTATCGCGGGGTGCTGACCAACGGCCCGTATCGGTTCACCCGCCACCCGGCCTATGTGTCGAAGAACCTGTTCTGGTGGGCCGCCGTGCTGCCCTTCCTCGTGACCAGCGGCTCGCCGGTCGATGCAATCCGCAACAGCTTCTTCCTGGTGGTGGTCAACGCGATCTATTTCTGGCGCGCCAAGACCGAGGAAGCCCACCTGCTGGCCGAGGATCCCAAATACCGCGAATACCACGCATGGATGGCGCAGAACGGGCTGCTGACCGCGCCGCTGACGCGGATATGGAACCGGGTCAGGCCGCAGCCCGCAATCGCGCCGCAACCGGCGGAGTAATCAGCGCAGCGGCTGTCCCTCGTCAGTGTCGTAGATGCGCAGATCGCTGGCCTCGGGCGGGTTCGCCCCCATGAATTCCTGAAACGCTGCCATGTGGTCGGACTTGCCATGCGCATCGAGCGCCGCCTGGTCGCGCCAGCGTTCGAACAGGATCAGCGTGTCGGGATCGGCGAGGTCGCTGGCAAAGGCATAGTCGATGCAGCCGTCCTCGGCGCGGCTGGCGCGGACCATTTCGACGATCGCCTTGCGCGTGGCAGCATCGATCGAGCGTCCCAGCCTGATTGTACCGTTGATCTGGATCATCGCTGTTCTCCCACGCTTCTCAGAAGCTGTACTTGTAGATGCGGTCGATATCGCCGCCCCATTCGCCGTTATAGCGGTCGAGCATGACCTGCGCCGGAACCTTGCCCGTGGCCACGATTTCGTCGAGCGTTTCGAGGAAGCCGGTCTCGTTGTCGCCCGATGAATTGAGACGGCCCCGCGCGGCGAGTCCCGCACGGGCGATTGCCATCACTTCCTTGGCCAGATCGTGCAGCTTGCCACCACCGGGGATGGGCGCATCGAGCGCGAGTCGCGGCACTGCGTTGCGCAGTGCCTCGCGCTCTTCCATCGTCCAGTGCTTGACCAGGTCCCACGAGGCATCGAGCGCGGACTGGTCGTAAAGCAGGCCGACCCAGAAGGCGGGCAGCGCGCAGATCCGGCTCCACGGACCGCCATCGGCGCCGCGCATTTCGAGAAAGCTCTTCAGCCGCACTTCGGGGAAGGCGGTGGACAGATGGTCCCACCAATCGCTTTCGGTGGGCTTTTCGCCGGGCAGGATTTCCAGTTTCCCGTCGAGGAAATCGCGGAAGCTGAGGCCTGCGGCGTCGAGATACTTGCCGTCGCGGAAGACGAAATACATCGGCACGTCGAGCATGTAGTCGACCCAGCGTTCATAGCCGAAGCCGTCTCCGAAGACGAAGGGCAGCATGCCGGTCCGGTGCGGATCGGTATCGCTCCAGATATGGCTGCGATAGGACAGGTAACCGTTGGGTTTCCCTTCGGTGAAGGGGGAGTTGGCAAACAGCGCGGTGGCCAGCGGTTGCAAGGCCAGCCCGGTGCGGAACTTCTGCGCCATGTCGGCCTCGCTCGAATAGTCGAGATTGACCTGGATGGTGCAGGTGCGCAGCATCATGTCGAGGCCCAGGTTGCCCACTTTGGGCATGTGCCGCATCATGATGTCGTAGCGGCCCTTGGGCATGACCGGCAGCTCCGCGCGGGTCTTGTCGGGCCACATGCCGAGGCCAAGGAAGCCAACCCCGCACCGTTCGCCAATTTCCTTCACCTGCGCGAGGTGGCGGCCGGTTTCGGCGCAGGTATCGTGCAGGTTTTCCAGCGGCGCGCCCGACAGTTCGAGCTGGCCCGCGGGCTCAAGGCTGACGGTTCCGTCAGAACCGCGCATGGCAATGACCTTGCCGCCTTCCTCGATCGGCTCCCAGCCGAATTCGCGCAGCGACAGCAGGATGTCGCGGATGCCGCCTTCTTCTTCATAGGACAGCGCGCGGTGGTCCTTGCTGCCATAGACCAGTTTTTCGTGCTCGGTACCGATCCGCCAGTCGGCCTTCGGCTTTTCGCCGCGCTGCATCGGGGCAACCAGCTGGTCGCGGCTTTCGATAATGGGGTCCTGTGCCCCCGATGTCTCGCGCGTGCTCATGGCGCGTGGCGATAGGCAAGGCGGCCGTGCGTGAAAAGGAAATTAATCTGCGTCCAGCCAGTCGCCCGCTTCGGCCATCCACACCGCCATGCCGGCAATAGCCGCAGTTTCGCCGCGCAGGATGCGGGGGCCGAGGCTGATCGCGACCGATGCGGGATGCGCGCGGATGGCTGCGCGCTCGGCGTCGTCGAACCCGCCCTCGGGGCCGACCAGCAGCGCGGCGGGCCCCTCGGCATAGCAGAAGGCATCGGCGGCCGGCTCGCCGCCTTCCTCGTCAGCGAAGAACAGGTGGCGATCCTGCGGCCAGTCACGCAGCAAGGCATCGAGCCGGGCCGGGGCCGCGACTTCGGGCAGCGCGGTGCGTGCGCATTGTTCGGCCGCCTCGGTCACGATCGTGGCCGCCCGCTCGGCATTGAGCTTGTCGGCCACGCAGCGTCGCGTAAGCACCGGCGCAATCTGCGCCGCGCCCAGTTCGGTCGCTTTCTCGAGCACGAGGTCGAAGCGGTCCTTCTTGAGCAAGGCCGGGCACAGCCAGAAATCGGGCACCGCTTCGCGCGGCCGCTGGTGGTCGCGCGGCTGCAGCACGATGCGGCGTTTGCCTGCTTCGATCACTTCGGCGGCCCATTCACCCGTCATGTCGTCGCACAGGATCACCGCATCGCCGGGGGCGACGCGCATGACCTTCGACAGGTAATGCGCCTGATTGCCCTCGACCGTGACCGGCGTATCGGCCGACAGTTCCTGCTCGACGAACAGACGCGGAGCGCTCTTGGGCGGCCAGGCGGGGGTAGCGGGCATGGCTCCTCTAATCACATCCACCATTCGGGCGAAAGCCGGGATCGTGGTGCTTTCCTAAAGAAGGTCCACGGCGATCCCCGCTTTCGCTGCGATGGCGAGATTGATAGGGCCGGCGCGATGAATGAAACCGTCGTCCCCGACAGCGAACACCGCGGGCTGGTTGCGCGCCTCCCGCAACTGCCGCGCGACCTGGCGCAACTCGCGCGGTTCGACCGGCCGATCGGCTGGTGGCTGTTGTTCTGGCCCTGCGTCTGGGGCGTGTGGCTGACCGGCGCGGGCTGGCAGCTGGGGCTGCTCGCGTGGCTGCTGCTGGGGGCTATCGCGATGCGCGGTGCGGGCTGCGTCTACAACGATATCGTCGATGCCGAGCTCGACCGGAAAGTCGCCCGCACCGCTTCGCGCCCGGTCGCCAGCGGGCGTATCTCGAAGAAGCTCGCGTGGGCATGGCTGCTGGCGTTGTGCGCAGCCGGGCTGCTGGTGCTGCTGCAACTTCGCCCGCTGGCGCAGGGGGTGGCACTGGGCAGCCTCGCGCTGGTCGCGGCCTACCCGTTCCTGAAGCGGATCACCTGGTGGCCGCAGGCCTGGCTCGGACTGGTTTTCACATGGGGGCTCTTGGTCGGATGGACGCAGCTGCGCGCCGACAATTGGGACGCGCTCGCCGCGATGTATGCTGGCGCGGCGCTGTGGGTGATCGGCTATGACACGATCTATGCGTTGCAGGACCGCGAGGACGACGCGCTGGTCGGCATCCGGTCGAGCGCGCTGCGTCTCGGCGGACATGTGCAGGGCGGGGTGGCGCTGTTCTATGCCGGTGCGGTCACGCTGTGGGCGCTAGCCTTCTGGCTTTACCGCGCGGACTGGGTTGCCCTGTTGGCGCTGTTGCCTGCTGCCGCACATCTGGCCTGGCAGGTCGCCACGCTCGATGCCGAGGATGCCGGCAATCCGCTTGCCCGGTTCCGCGCCAACCGCTGGGCCGGGGCGCTGGTCGCGGCGGCCTGCTTCGTCGTGGGCAACGCCTGATGTGCAATCTGTACCGCATGACCAAGAACAAGGACGAGGTCGCCAAGTGGTTCGATGCGATCGACGACCTGGCAGGCGCGAATTTCGGTGCGGAAGTGTTCCCCGGCTATCCCGGCGCCGTGGTGGCGGAATGCCGGCTCACGCAGATGAGCTGGGGTTTCCCGCTGGTGCTCAAGGGCAGCAAGGGACAGCCGCTCAAGCCCAAGCCGGTCAACAATGCGCGCACCGACAAGCTTCGCAGCCCCTTCTGGCGCGCCAGTTTCGAATCGCGCCGGTGCCTGATCCCGGTCACTGCCTGGGCCGAGGCGGAAGGCGCGAAAGGAAGCAAGACCCGAAGCTGGCTGAGCCGCCCCGATGCCGAGGTGTTCGCTATCGCCGGGGTGTGGCGCGAATCGGCGGAATGGGGGCGCTGCTATGCAATGGTGATGACCGAGGCCTGCGGGGTCGCTGCCGATTGCCACGCGCGCATGCCGGTGTTGCTGGCGCGGGAAGACCACGGCCGGTGGACGCAGGGTTCCGCCGAAACCGCCCACGCGCTGTGCCGTCCATGGGAGGGGCCGCTCGTCCTCGACCGGACCGATCAGCCATGGGCGGGCGGCGCACCAGCGACAGCCAGGCTGCTCTGACATGCGGATTGCGATGTTCGAGCCCGAGATCGCCGGAAACGTCGGCGCCGTGCTGCGGCTGGGCGCATGCATGGGCGCGGGGGTGGACCTGATCGAGCCACTGGGCTTCGCGTGGGACGATCGCCGGGTGCGGCGGGCGGCGATGGACTATATCGACCATGTCGCGGTCACGCGTCATGCGGGGTTCGCGGCGTTTCGAGCCAGCCTGGGCGACAGCCGCCTCGTGCTGTTCACCACCAAGACGACACACTCGGCCTACGACTTCGCCTTTCGCGCCGACGATGTGCTGCTGTTCGGCAAGGAAAGCGCAGGCGTTCCGGATACCGTCGTGGAAGCCAGCCATGCGCAGGTGCGCTTGCCGATGCGTCCCGCGGTCCGCTCGCTCAATGTCGCGACGAGCGCCGCGATCGCGTTGGCCGAGGCGCAGCGGCAGACGGGTACGCTGCCCGGTTGAGGCCCGACCGTGGACAAACCGGCCCACGCGGACGCCGCGCGCTTGAGCGACTCGGCAAGATCTTCGTAACCATGTTCGCATGACCGACACATTTGCAGCGCTGGCCGATCCGACACGGCGGCACTTGCTCGACCGGTTGAGCGAGGAGGGCGGCCTGACGCTGGCGAATCTCAGCGAAGACCTGCCGATGACCCGCCAGGCGGTGGCCAAGCACCTCGCCGTGCTCGAAGCGGCCGAACTGGTCGCTTCCGAACGCGACGGGCGCTGCAAGCGGCACTATCTCAACCCGGTGCCGCTGGCGAAGATGGCGCTCCGCTGGCTCGGCCGGTTCGAGGAGGTTCCCCTCGGGGCGATGGCTGGGTTCCAGGGCGCACCGGCCGGCGCGGGGATGGCGCGAACAGCGACGCGCGGTGCATCGGCTCATTCATAGCTGACTACCTCGAATTCGATCCCGTCCCAGTCGAAGAAGTAGAACCGCCGCCCGGGTTCGTAATCGTCATGCCCGAAAGGTTCGAGGCCGTGCGCAGTCACCGCGGCCTCGGCGGCATCGAGATCGTCCACGGTAAAAGCCAGGTGGTTGAGCGGCTGGCCCTTGGCATAACCCCCGCGCACATGTTCGCCAGTGTAGAGCGCGATGTAATCGTGCCGCCCCCCGACATGGACCGAACGCCCATATTTCTGCGACGGACCGCGCCAGCGCTCATCCCAGCCCAGCAGGTCCCTGAGCAGCGCGGCGCTGCGTTCGGGGTCGGTCACCGAGATATTGGCGTGTTCGAGCCGTCCTGTCGTCATCATGCATCTCCGTTGAGGCGGGGCCAGATGGCCGCCCGCCGGTTGCGATGCACAGCCCTATGCAACTTCAACTTCACTTGAGGTCAAGCTCGAAATAATCTATCAGCCTGATCGATGAATGCGAACGACCAGCTCAGCATCGGCGATCTTGCGCGCCGCACCGGCCTTTCCGCCTCGGCGATCCGTTTCTACGAGGACAAGGGGCTGATCCATTCGATCCGCACCGCAGGCAACCAGCGGCGGTTCCTGCGCAGCGATATCCGGCGGCTGAGCTTTATCCTCATCGTCCAGAAACTCGGCCTGTCGCTCGAGGATATCGGCGAACATCTGCGCAGCCTGCCGCAGGGCCGCACCCCCTCGAGCTTCGACTGGTGGAAAATCAGCGAGGCGATCCGCGAAAGCCTCGACCGCCGGATCGAGCAATTGCAGGGACTGCGCGACAATCTCGATGGCTGCATCGGCTGCGGCTGCCTCAGCCTGAAGACCTGCAAGCTCTACAATCCCGATGACATGGCGGCCGAAGCCGGGCCGGGGCCGCGGGTTTTGCGCTAGCTGCCGGTCTGCCGTGGCCGGATTGATCAGCTGATCCGCACCGGCTCCGGCCGGTTGTCACCCGAACACCATACTCCCCACCAGGCGGCCCGGTATCAGCGTGAAGGATCCGGCGAGGACCAGCCCGATATAGAGCCCGGTCATCACGCCCTGGTGCGCTACAATACGCTTCTTCCATGCCAGCCAGACACCGAGCGGCGCGCAGATGAGCGTCCCCACGGTGAACAGGTGGAGCGCGCTGAAGCCGGTCCCGAAGAGACCCGCCCCCGGCGACCGGATGAAGGCCGATGCCAGCGCGGTCACGACCATCAACAGGACCCAGACCCGGCCGAGCCGGCGGTGCCAGCGATCGCCCTTGCGGCGCAGCAGGACGACGGGTCCCAGCAACAGCGCGGACAGCACCGTCGCCAGATGGACGACGATCGGCAAGCTGATCCCGCGCGATGTCTGCATGGCATCCTGCGATCCGAACCCGCCGAATACCATCGATATTCCGGTCATGACCACGGTCGCCGCGATTGTGATCGCAGCGGTCGACAGTATCGAGGGCGGCTTTGCCGCGCCCGTCGTGGTTTCGCTCGGCCTGTTGCGGCTTGCGGTTCTCGGCATGGTGATGTTCCGTCGGTTCGGTTTTTCGTTCAAAGGAACTTCCGGATTGATCGGAGCCGCAGCAAAACAAAGAGGAACTACGTGAACGGTCAGGCAAACACGTGGATGGTCGCCGCTGCCGCGCGAGCTGTCCGGGAAGACATTCGGCGGTGACCGACCAGCTTCTCCCGGAACAGTCAGGCCGGCCGAATCGCGGCCCCGGTTGGCGCGAGCGCATGCTCGCCGAAGTCGGCATCGTGGCGCTTGGCGGTGTCTTCCTCGCACTGATCGGATTCCCGCCTGCGTCAGAGGCATCGCTCGGCATGCAGATGGCTTTCGGTATCGGCGGATGCCTGGCCGGCTGGGCGGTCATGCGCGGGCTGGCGTTGATCGGTGCCGCATCGGCGCGCATGCTCGGCTTGGACGAACTGTGGGGCTATGCCTTTGCCATTCCCGTGGGATCGGTCGTCATCACCTGGGCCATACTCTGGCTGACGGGCGGGACCAGCGGTGCGTTCGGCCCCGCCTTTGCGTTTGCCTGGCCGATGTCGATGCTCATCGCTGTCGCCTTTTTTGTGCTGTTCTTCCTTGCCTATCGCCGCAGCGAAAGGCGAACGGGAGGCGAGATGTCGGCGCCGCGGGGTGACGCGCCGGGCGAAGGTGCATCCGCTTTGACCGAGACCGCCATGCACTGCCGCTTGCCCAAGGGTTTCCCGCGCATCATCGCGATGACGGCGGAGGATCACTATGTGAAGGTGATCGGCGACGGGCGCAGCGAAATGGTCTTGATGTCGCTGTCGGAGGCCGCCGAACTGGTTCCGCCGGGAGCGGGGTTGCGCGTCCATCGCAGCTGGTGGGTGGCGCAATCGGCTATCGCGGGGAGCGAAAAGAGCGGCAGGGACACCAAGATCGTGCTGGCAACCGGCCTCAGGGTGCCCGTGGCTCGCGGGCGCGCTGCGCAGCTAAAGGACGCCGGCCTGATCTGATCCCTCGAGGCCGTTCTCGGCCGGGCAAGTCGCCTCAGTACTCCGGCCCCAGTTCCGCATCGAGATCGCGCGGGCGGGCGAAGTGGGCGAGTACGCCGCAACCGGTGCGCAATTCGCTCCAGTCGTCGATATCGAGCTCGAACACGGCATAGGCAGCGGTGGGGAACTTGACCTTGGCCTCGTCGTACAGCGCGTTTTCCTGCTTGGGCGCGACCAGTTCGAACAGCATGTCGCCGAGACCGGGATTGTGGCCCGACAGCAGCAGCGCATCGCCATCACCGCCTTTTTCGCGGATGATATCCATGATCGTATCGGTTCCCGCGAGATAGAGCCGTTCGTCCCACTCGGCGGCCATGTCGGGCAGCGCTTCGGCCAGCGTGGCCCTGACCCTTTGCGCCGGGCTGGCGAGCAGGCGATCCCATGTGACGCCATGCGCGCGAATGTGGTCGCCGATCACCTGCGCCCCGCGGCGGCCGCGATCGTTCAGGCCGCGATCGAAATCGCGCTTGTCGCTCTGGCCCCAGTCGGACTTGGCATGACGCAGCAGGCCGAGGATCTTCATGCGCGCGTCATCACTGGGGCAGGGTCTCCGCTGTCGAAAGGTCGGCGCTAACAACACCGTTGGCCACGCGCTGTAAAGCCTCTTCGAGCGTCAGCCGCGTGACGGGGGTGCCTTCGGGAAAGGCGGACAGCAGCCGGCTGGGAAAAGCGGGCGAAAGCACGACGAAATGGCCGGCATCCTCGCGCGTGCGGATAAGGCGCCCGAAGGCCTGCGCCAGTCGCGCGCGGATGATGCGGTCGTCATAGCGCTTGGCGCCGCCTTCCTGATCCGCCGCGGCGGCGCGGCGCGCGCGGTGCAGGATCGTCGGGCGCGGCCAGGGCACGCTTTCCATCACCACGCAGCGCAGGCTGCGGCCGGGCACGTCGACCCCGTCACGCAGCGCATCGGTGCCCAGCAGGCTGGCGCGCGGATCGTCGCGGAAGATGTCGGTCAGCGTCCCCGTATCGATCGGATCGACATGCTGCGCATAGAGCGGCAGGCCGGCGCGCGCGAGGCGGTCGGCGATCCGGCCATAGACCGCGCGCATCCGCCGGATCGCGGTAAACAGCCCAAGCACGCCGCCATCGCTCGCCTCGATCAGCCGCGCATAGGCCCCCGCCAGCGCGGGGATATCGCCCTTGCGGATATCGGTGACGATCAGCACTTCTGCACGGCCCGCGTAATCGAAGGGGCTTTGCGCCTCAGCGGTCTTCGGTGCCAGTTCCAGATGCGGCGCGCCGCTCTTGGTGATGGCATGCGGCCAGTCGGGCCCGGTCTCGTCGCGGTCGGTCAGCGTGGCGCTGGTCAGCATGACCCCGTGCGCGGGTTCGAGCACGACCTTGGCGAAGGGCTTCATCGGATCGAGCCAGTGGCGATAGATCCCGACATCGAATTCGCGCGAATCGTTACGGTCGACCTGCAGCCAGTCGATGAATTCGGGATCGGCCGGCCCGCCGAGCCGCGACAGCAGCGCTTCCCATGCCGCGATCAGGTCGATCCGCCAGGCGAGCGAGTGGCGCGCGCCTTCGATCCGCGCACGGCCTTGCCCATCCAGCCAGTCGGGTGCGTCCTCGACAATCGCTTCGAGCCGTCCGGCAAGCTTGAGCAAGGGTGTGCGGATGGCTGCCAGCGCCTGCGCCGCAGTGCCTGCCGCCTCGACCAGCTCGCCCGGCAGCTGCGCAGTCTCGGTCTCGATGCCATAGCCCATCTCCAGACCGCTCTCGTCGCGTGCGAAAGTGGTCGCGCGCACTGCCGCCAGCAAATGTTCGAGCGGGCCCAGCGGGGCGTTCTCGGCGAGGCGGCCAAGCCAGCCGTCCGAGGGTAGCGCCTGCGCGGCAACGACCGCATCTTCGACCGCTTCGCCGCCCGCATCGTCGTAACTTGCGACATCCGCCAGCCGGGCCGCAAGCCCGCGCCGGCGTCCGCGGCTGTTCTTTTCGGGGCCGACAATCCAGCGCCGCAGCTCGATCGCTTCCTGCCCGGTCAGCGCAGCGGAAAAGGTACTGTCGGCGGCGTCGAACACGTGGTGTCCTTCGTCGAACACGATCCGCGTCGGGCGGCTGGCAGGATCGCGGCCGCGTGCGGCGTTGACCATCACCAGCGCGTGATTGGCGATCACCAGATCGGCCTGCGCCGCATTGCGGGCGCTGCGTTCGATGAAGCATTTGCGGTAATGGGGGCAGCCGGCATAGACGCATTCGCCGCGCTGGTCGGTGAGCGCGGCAATCCCGCGCTTGCGGAACAGCGTGCCCAGCCAGCCGGGCAGGTCGCCGCCGATCATATCGCCATCCTGCGAATAGGCGGCCCAGCGCGCGACCAGATGCGCAAGGATTGCGGGGCGACCCGCAAACCCGCCCTGCAACGCGTCTTCGAGATTGAGCAGGCAGAGGTAGTTCTCGCGCCCCTTGCGCACCACCACTGGAGGCGAACCATCGGCGCGTGCGGCAGGCCACGCGCTGCGGCTTTCGCGGCGCAGCTGGCGCTGCAGGTTCTTGGTATAGGTGGATACCCACACGGTCCCGCCCGACCGTTCGGCCCAGAGCGAGGCGGGGGCGAGGTAGCCGAGCGTCTTGCCGATGCCGGTGCCGGCCTGCGCCAGCAGGACGTGCGGCCGCTTCTGCCGGTCGCGCGGCCCGAAGACATGCCCTGCATCGCGCGAGAACAGCCGCTGGCCTTCACGCCGTTCGGCGCCTTCGCCGGTCAGCCGCTCGAGCTGGGCCTCGATTTCGGGTTCGTCGATGAGCACTTGCGCCGGCTGCGGCCGTTCGGCGGTTTCCTCCCATTCGGGGAGCCGCGTGAACAGCCACTTCTCGGCCCGCTCGGGCTGGCGGACATGCGGCGCGAGCACGCCCGCCCAGGGCCATCGCAACCGCGCAAGCGACTGCAGCGTCGACCACGCGCCTTCGCGTTCGGCCCAGTCGTCGCTTTCGCAGGTCGCGACCAGAGCGCCCGCGGCGCGTTGCAGCAGGAGCGGCACAGCCGCGTCGTCCGCCGGTTCTTCGAGGCCCAGCGCATGCGCCAGGCCCTTGGGCGTGGGCACGCAGAAACGTGCAGGATAGACGAAGGCGAACAGTTCGAGCAGATCGAGCCCCGAGAGGTCGGGATAGCCCAGACGGCTGGCCACCAGCGGCGCATTCATCAGCAATTGCGGCGTATCGGCGGCGGCCATCACGGCTTCGCCCTTCGAACAGCCCCGCGTGGCGCCATTGGCATCGCGCAGCCAGGTGCCTGCGTGGCTGGCGTGCAGGGCGGGGAGGGGCAGGGGCTGGCTCACCGCGCGACCATGATGGGACAGGAACGAAAAGTAAACAGAGCGCGCAGCCGCCATGCCGAAAGGGCTGGCTTGCGGGCCGCGCCGATCGATCGGGGAGGGGGGCTGCGGCAATAGGGGCGCTCGCGGGGAAAGCGCCCCTACCCGTCCGGCCAGAGAGGGAATTCCGGACGCCGGCACCGGCTGCCCGGTGCTGCGGTCAAGTGATCAGCATTTGCCGAAGGATTTCGTCACGATGGTGTGCCCGGCAACCGAGACCGTCACCTTGACCCCGGTGGGTATGCCCCAGGTGGTGCAGATGCTGAGACAGGCTTCGGCGGCCGTGCCGTCGGGGATCGAAACGGGGATCGGCAGGCAGACCGAACCGATGCCCAGCGGCAGGTTGAGGCAGACCTTGTTGTTCTTCACCGTGACGCTGATGCACTGCGCCTGTACCGCGAATTCTCCGCCGGCCAGGATGTTGGGCCCGCCGTCCGAGTTCTGCAGTCCGACAGCGTCATTGTGCCGTTGGGCCGCGTCGAGCGCATGCTGGACCTTTTCTTCGTCGAAACCAGGATAGTCTGCCATTTTCAACTCCGATGTCTGAGTGACCTGCGGCGCCTTGTGGCCGCGGGGCAATGGTCCGCTTTCCCGGCATCGTTTTCGACTGGAACTCGCTCCACCATGGGGCAGCATCGGCTTGCAAACGGGGCGCTCGCGGCCCGCCATGCGCGAAACATCGAACGGATATGGACCATTCCCGCCGCGCAATTTGCGGCTTGCGTCGTTGCGGCAATTTGGCGAGAGGCGGGCGCATGAGCATGAACGATCTGATCGCCGCCGCACGCGTGTCCAAGGCCTGGCCGTTCCAGGAGGCGCAGCGCCTGCTCAAACGCTATCCCGACGGCGCCAAGCCCGACGGCTCGCCGGTTCTGTTCGAAACCGGTTACGGCCCCAGCGGGCTGCCGCATATCGGCACGTTCCAGGAAGTTCTGCGCACCACGCTGGTGCGCCGCGCCTTCGAAGCGCTGATCGGCGCCAAGCCCGAAGACGGCAAGACGCGGCTGGTCGCGTTCTCCGACGATATGGACGGGCTGCGCAAGGTGCCCGACAACGTGCCCAACCAGCAGCTGCTGCAGGACAATCTGCACCTGCCGTTGAGCCGGGTGCCCAATCCCTTCGACAGCGAGCACGCCAGCTTCGCCGCGCACAACAACGCGATGCTCCGCGAATTCCTCGACCGCTTCGGTTTCCAGTACGAATTCGTCTCGGCCAGCGATCGCTACAATTCGGGTGCCTTCGACGAAGCTCTGCGGCAGGTGCTGCGCAAGAACCGGCAGATCCTCGACATCATGTTGCCGACGCTGCGCGAGGAACGCCGCCAGACCTATTCGCCGGTGCTGCCGGTCAGCCCGCAGACCGGACGCGTGCTGCAGGTGCCGGTCGAGGTGGTCGATGCCGAGGCGGGCACGATCCGCTTCACCGACGAGGACGGGACCGTCGTCGAGCAGAGCGCGCTGAGCGGCATGAGCAAGCTGCAGTGGAAGGTCGACTGGGCAATGCGCTGGTATGCGCTGGGCGTCGATTACGAGATGTATGGCAAGGATCTGACCGACAGCGGTGTGCAGTCGGGCAAGATCGTGCAGGTGCTGGGCGGGCGCAAGCCCGAGGGATTGATCTACGAGCTGTTTCTCGACGAGAACGGCGAGAAGATCTCCAAGTCGAAGGGCAACGGGCTGACCATCGACGAATGGCTGACCTATGGTTCGGAAGAGAGCCTGGGCTTTTACATCTTCCCCAATCCCAAGAGCGCCAAGCAGCTGCACGTCGGCGTGATCCCGCGTGCGGTGGACGATTACTGGCAGTTCCGCGAGCGGCTGGCCGAGCAGGAGCTCGACAAGCAGCTCGGCAATCCGGTGTGGCACCTGGCGCGGGCCAATGGCGGTTTCGAAGCGGCGGAAGCTCCGGGCGCGGGCGACAGCCTGCCGGTGACTTACGGCTTGCTGCTCAACCTCGCCAGCGTGCTGGGTGCCGAAGCGAGCGAAGATGCGCTGCGCGATTACCTCGCCAGCTATATCGGCGATGGCCGGATCACGCCCGAGCTCGAAGTGCTCATCGCCACGGCGGTGACCTATACGCGGGACTACATCGTCCCCACGCTGGACAAGCGTGCCCCCAGCGCGAACGAGGCCGAGGCGCTGCGAGCGCTCGACAGCTATCTGGCGCAAGCCGCCGAGGACACCAGTGCTGAAGACCTGCAGACGCAGGTTTACGAAATCGGCAAGCGCGAGGAATACGGTTTCGCCTCGCTGCGCGACTGGTTCAAGGCGCTCTACCAGACGCTGCTCGGCAGCGACCAGGGCCCGCGCATGGGCAGCTTCATCGCGCTGTACGGCGTCGCCAACACCCGGCAGCTGATCGCCGAGGCGCTCGCGCGTCAATAAAAGCGAGCGGGCCGCAAGGCCGCCGGGCATCCGCTTCGTCTACGTCCCTCTTCGGACTTGCCATCGTGCGCGGTTGGCGACAGTCTTTGCGCGACAGCAGGCGTTTCATACGACAGGGGACACACCATGGGGCGGGCCATGGACTCAGAGGACACCGACAATAAGGGCGCCGGCCCCCTGGATGATGCCATCGACGAGGCTGCGCATAACGCGCAGATCGTCGGCCAGCTCGCCGATCTCAAGATCGGCTCGTCGCAGCTGTTCCTCCAGACCACCGAACAGACGCGGATGGCGCTGTGCATTGCCGATCCGCACCAGGACGACTGCCCGATCGTGTATTGCAATCAGGCCTTTCTCGACCTGACCGGTTATGCCCGCGACGAGGTCATCGGCCGCAACTGCCGCTTCCTGCAGGGGCCCGCGACCAGGCAGTCGGCGACGAAGCGGCTGGGCGACGCGATGCGCACGGCCGAATATACCGTCGTCGACGTCCTCAATTACCGCAAGGATGGCACGGCCTTCTGGAACGCGGTGCATGTCGGGCCGATCTACGACGAACAGGGCGAACTCGCCTATTTCTTCGGGTCGCAATGGGACATCACCGAACTGCTCGCCGCGCGCGAGACGATCGTCGAAGGCGAGCGGGTGGCCAAGGAACTGCGGCATCGCACCGACAATCTGTTCGCCGTGCTGACCGCGATCGTCCGCCTGTCCGCGCGCGGTTCGAGCGATGTCGCCGAGCTCGCCGGGAAAGTCGAGCGGCGGATCGAGGCATTGGCCGGGGCGCACCGCGCCTCGCTGTCGAGCGAGGCGCTCGAGCACGATCAGACCGATCTGCTGACCCTGGTCGAATCCGTCATGCGGCCATACCGCAACGCTTATGCCGACCGGATCGAACTCGGCGGTGAACCGACCCGGTTACCCCGTCAGCATGTCACCCCGATCGGGCTGACCATGCACGAACTGGCGACCAATGCGCTTAAATACGGTTCGCTTTCGCATGAGGACGGCAAGGTCCATATCGAATGGCAGGTCAGCCGCGACATGCTGGTGGTCGAGTGGATCGAACGCCGCGAAAAAGGTGCCGGCACATTGGCGCATGAGCCCGAGATCAAGGGCACCGGTTCGGGTACGCGGCTGATCGACGGGGTCATTCGCGGTCTCGGCGGCAGCGTGGACGTGCGTTTCGAGCCCGAAGGGCTGAAGGCAGTTATCCGCGTGCCTACGCGTTCGCGCAAGGTGAACTGACCGGGTCAGCTGTGCTTGCGCGTGCGGTACCACTTGGTGAGCACGTATTTCTGACCCCTGATCACGGGTGTGCCCGCATGCAGCGTGTATTCGTTGGGCACCCCTTCAACGGTGGCATTGTTCCACACCAGCAGCACGCCGGGTTTGGGCTCGATCGAGGCGCCGATCTCGACGAAATGCGTGTGCCCGCCTTCTTCGACTTCGTTGAGAAAGGCCATCGCGGTCCAGCAGCGCTGCCCGCCGCGCTTGCGTTCGAGTTTCCAGTATTCCTGGTCGGTATAGAACCAGTCGTTGTGCGGCTTGAATTCCTGCCCGGGCAGATAGCGCTGGCCCTGGATGTTCTCGCCGACATTGGCCGGCAGACCCAGCACATCGTCGATGCGGCGCGAAATCGCCTTGATGAAGGGATCGTGAGGGTCGAAATTGCCCGAATAGGATGTGCGGAACTTGGCGACATAGGCGGTTTCGTGCAGCTCGCTCGGCCGGGCGACAGCATCGATCATATGCGTCAGCCGGCGGCATTCCTCGCCGGACAGGAAATCGCCGATGGCGTAGATCTCGGCCGCGTCGGTGGGCACCTTGTAGGCTTGCGGATCGCTCTCGAGGCGCTGGCGCACCCGCGCACCGACGCGCTTGAGGGCATCCTGATCGGGGACACTCGCAGTCTTGCTCATGCGCTCCTGTTAGCAACCGTGCCGGAGGCTTCAAGTAAGGCGCTTGTCGCACGGCATGTGCACGCTAGGATCGGGCCGGGTCAAAGCAGGAGCAGGAATGATGAGCGATACGAATGCGCGCCGCTATTCGACCGGGGCCATGGTGTTTCATTGGGTTATCGCGGTCCTCGTGATCGCGAACTGGCAGATCGCCGAACGCGCCGAAGCGCTGGACATGCCGGCGAAGATCGAGATGTTCGGTTATCACAAGGCCGTCGGGATCATGATCCTCGTATTGACCCTGGGTCGCTTGTTGTGGCGGTTTACGCATCCGGTACCGCCGCTTCCCGCCACGATCAGCGGCTGGGAGGCCGCACTGGCGCGCACGGTCCATGTCGTTTTCTACGTCCTGCTGATCGGCTTGCCGCTGGGCGGCTGGCTGGCGAATTCGCTCAGCGGCCGCGATATCGATATCTTCGGCCTGTTCACCATTCCGCCGCTGCCGGTGGGCGAGAACGGTGACTTGGCGGGCCGCATCTTCGATGCCCATGCGCTGGGCGGGACGGTCTTTCTGGCGCTGATCGTCCTGCATGTCCTCGGCGCGCTCAAGCACACTTTTGTCGACCGTAGCGGGGGGATCTTCCGCATGCTGCCCTTCGGCCGGGCCTGACAAACCGGCTTTCTGTCCTGGGCTAGGGACGAAAAAGCCCCCGCCAATCGCTTGGCGGGGGCTCTGTCACCGTCCAGCCCACTCTCGAAAGCCGGCTGGCGGTATGGCTTACCAGAAGAAGTCGTGGATGACGTCGACGACCTCGCCGCTGTAGATATCGACCAGCAACACGTCGTCGTAATAGCGCACCCAGCGATAGGGGCCGTAGACGGCGGGCAAGCGGTAGCGACCGGGATCGTTGATCCAGTAACGGCTGCCGAAGAACAGGTTGCCGATGCGTGCCCCGATGCTCAGCCGGCGATAGCGGTAGTCGCGATAAGGTGCGTAATAGCGGCCGAGCCGGAAGATGCTGCGGTTGCCCAGACGGTACCGCTGCCAGTCGTAGCGGTGATTGTCGCGCCACCGGCGCTGGTCCCAACGATTGTAGCTGTGCCAGCGGCGGCCGTCGTAATAGCGTGCGCGGCGGGCATCCTGGCGCGCGCTGCGCTGCACATCCTGCCTGTACCGGCGTTCCTGGCGTGCATCCCGGCGGCGTTCGGCACGGTAACGCTCCTGCCTGAGCTGACGATCCTCGCGCGCGTCGCGGCGCCGTTCGCTGCGATAGGCGTTCTGACGCGCACTGGCATCGCGGCGTGCCTCGCGCCGTTGCTGCGCACGCTGGGCATCACGTGCGGCGTCGCGCTGCACACGCTGGCGCTGCTCGCTGCGTTCCTGCCGCTCTGCCTGGCGGCGCTGGGCTGCGGCGCGTTCTGCGCGTTGCGCTTCCCCGCGCCGGCTTTCCGTCCGTGCACGCCGGATATCGGCGCGGTTGTCGCCGCGATCGACTTGAACCGATCGCCGTTCGCTGCGCAAGTTGCGGAATTCGCGGGCATCCATCTGGCGCATGCGCTCGCGTGCGGCGCGCTGTTGACGCGCTTCACTCCGATCGCCGCGGTCGCGTTGGGCCCGTTCGCCGCGTTCGCCGCGTTCGCGCGATTGTGCTTCCGCCGGGGCGGGCAGGGCAGTGATGGCCATCGCCGCGGCAAGCGCGCTCAGGGCCGTGCCTTTCATCAGCTTGGTCAGGTTCATGGAGCTTGTCCTCATGCTTGCGTTTGAAGCCGCTCCACCACCTGCGGCACCGATGTCGCACTTTGTATCACAACGGCCTGACGCGAAACTGAACCGGTTGGTCAGGTTGGTGTTCATGTTTAGCTGGCGAAACATGAACGCACTGACTCTTGGCACGATCGTTCGATACCGGCATTGCCATGGACATGTACGACACGCTCGATGAAGTCCGCACCGATATCGCCGCACGTCTTTCGGCCGCGGCCAACGACCGCAGATCGGCGATGCACAGCCCCGTAGTGGCGACGGCCGATGCCGATGCGCGGGTGATGGTACTGCGCGCATTCGATGCGGACAGCTGGTTGCTACGGTTCCATACCGATGTCCGGTCGCCCAAGGTTGCGGTCATCGAAGCCGATCCTCGCATCGGGGTGCTCGCCTATGACAGGCAGGCGAAGATCCAGTTGCGGTTGCGCGGCACCGGCCGCATCGAGCGGACCGGGCTGGTTGCCGATGCTGCCTGGGCGCAGAGCAACAATTTCGCGCGGAGATGCTATCTTGGGGAGGGACCGGGCGTGGCGGCGGATCATCCCACTTCGGGATTGCCGGCGCGCTTCGAAGGCGTCGAGCCGACCGACGACGAAGTGCAGGGCGCGCGCGAAAACTTCGCCGTGCTGCTGGTCCAGGTGGAGCAGGCGGACTGGTTCAGCCTGGCGCATACCGGGCACCGGCGCGCGGTGCTGACTGCCGGCCATGGCCAGTGGATCTCGCCCTAGCGGCGTCTGTCAGCGCCGTTCGAAGCGATCGTATCCCTGCGCGCTGGTCTGCTCTGCATCGACAGTGTCGGGTGCGGCGCGCGGCGGGCCGTCATGCATGGCGGCGATCATCCGGTCGACCGCGGCCTGCGGCCCTTCGGCATGCGCTTCGACGGTGCCGTCGGGCAGGTTCCTGACCCAGCCGGCGAGGCCCAGCGCGGCAGCGGTCTCGACCGTCCAGTCGCGGTAGAACACGCCCTGAACGCGTCCGCGTGCGATGAGGCGGCGGGCGGCCGTCACGCCGCGGGTGATCCGCGATACGTGCCGCCCGCCCGCCAAGTCATCGTCAGGCCGCCTGCTTGATGTCACGCAGCGTGATCGCGAAGCTGATGTCTTCGCCTGCCAGCGGATGATTGCCGTCGGCCTTGACCGTCTGTTCGCCGACTTCGACGATATAGAGCGTCAGCGGCTGGCCGTCGGGCGACTGGGCCTGCATGGCCATGCCCGGCTGCGGGGCGGGCTCGGGCGGCAGGTTTTCACGCGGAATGTCGATCACCAGTTCGTCGCGGCGGGGCCCGAAAGCGCTGTCCGAAGCGATTTCGACGGTTTCTTCGTCGCCCACTTCCATGCCGGTCAGCGCCTGTTCGATCTGCGGGAAGATCTGCCCGCTGCCCAGTTCGATGTCCTGCGGACCCATTTCCTCGGTCGTGCCGACGACTTCGCCGTCGCCTCTGCGCAGCACGTAGTCGATCGATACGGTGTCGCCGTTGTTGGGAGTTGTCATGACTGTCCTTTTCGAGATTTTGTGTGGCGGCGGCGATGCGCCGCGCGGGGACGCGCCCATTGCAGGGCGCCTTGCCTGCGATTGTCGCAACTCGGCCTGCACTAGTCAAACGCAGTCAGCCCGGAGCGCCCACGGGACAGCGCAAACCTGGCGCGCAGCCGTGCGCGCGATGCCGAAAGGCCCGACCGGGCCGCGAAGCACCTGCGCGCCGCAGCCCGGGATGGCCGGGGCCGGTGGTTACCGGGTCAGCTTCTTGTACGCGAGGCGCGTGGGGCGATCCGCCGCGTCGCCGAGGCGGCGGCGCTTGTCTTCTTCATAGGCTTCGAAATTGCCTTCGAACCATTCGACATGGCTGTCGCCCTCGAATGCGAGGATATGCGTCGCCAGCCGGTCGAGGAAGAAGCGGTCATGGCTGATGACCACCGCACAGCCGGCGAAGTTCTCGATCGCTTCCTCGAGCGCGGCAAGCGTTTCGACATCCAGGTCGTTGGTCGGTTCGTCGAGCAGCAGGACGTTGCCGCCCTCCTTGAGCATCTTGGCCATGTGGACGCGGTTGCGTTCACCGCCCGACAGCTTGCCGACGTTCTTCTGCTGGTCGGCCCCCTTGAAGTTGAATGCGCCGACATAGGCGCGCGTGCTGGTGTCGTGGCCGTTGACCTTCATGTAATCCAACCCGTCGGAGATTTCCTCCCAGACGTTGTTCTTCGGATTGAGATGGTCGCGGCTCTGGTCGACATAGCCGAGATGGACGGTCGAACCGATTTCCACCGTGCCGCTGTCGGGTTCTTCCTTGCCGGTGAGGATCTTGAACAGCGTCGACTTGCCCGCGCCGTTGGGGCCGATCACGCCGACGATGCCGCCCGGGGGCAGCATGAAGGACAGGTTTTCGAAGAGCAGCTTGTCGCCGTAGGCCTTGGAAATGTTCTTGGCCTCGATCACCTTGCCGCCGAGCCGTTCGGGAACCTGGATGACGATCTGCGCCTTGCCCGGCTTGCGGTCCTTCTGGCCTTCCTGCAGTTCCTCGAACTTGCGGATACGCGCCTTCGACTTGGTCTGGCGCGCGCTGGGCGTCTGCCGGATCCATTCGAGTTCGCGCGACAGCGCCTTGGAGCGCCCGCTTTCCTCGCGGCTTTCCTGCTCGAGACGCTTGGCCTTCTTCTCGAGATAGGTCGAGTAATTGCCTTCGTAGGGATAGTACGACCCGCGATCGAGCTCGAGGATCCATTCCACTACATTGTCGAGGAAGTAGCGATCGTGAGTGATCATCAGCACCGCGCCCGCATATTCCTTGAGATGGTTTTCCAGCCACTGGACGCTCTCCGCGTCAAGGTGGTTGGTCGGTTCGTCGAGCAGCAGGATCGACGGCTTCTGGATCAGCAAGCGGGTCAGCGCCACGCGGCGCTTTTCACCGCCCGACAGGTCGGTCACCGCCCAGTCGCCCGGCGGGCAGCGCAGCGCTTCCATCGCGACTTCGAGCTGGTTGTCGAGCGTCCAGCCGTCGACCGCGTCGATCTGCTCCTGCAGCGTGCCCATCTCTTCCATCAGGGCATCGAAATCGGTGTCCTCCTGCGGATCGCCCATTTCCGCGCTGATGGCGTTGAAACGATCGACCTTGTCGGCGATCTCGCGTGCGCCGTCCTTGACGTTTTCGAGCACGGTCTTGCTCTCGTCGAGTTCGGGCTCCTGTTCGAGATAGCCGACGGTGATGTTCTCGCCCGACCATGCCTCGCCGGTGAAATCGGTGTCGATCCCCGCCATGATCTTGATCAGCGTCGACTTGCCCGCCCCGTTGGGGCCGACGATGCCGATTTTCGCGCCCTGATAGAACTGCAGGCTGATGTTGCTGAGCACCGGCTTGGAAGCGCCGGGGAAGGTCTTGGTCATGTCCTTCATGACGAATGCGTACTGGGCGGCCATGGGCGGGGTCCTTCGGATCGGTTTGGGATGACGGGCACGGGCGGCCCGCAAGCTTTGCCGCGCAGATAGTCGCACCGACGCCACGGGGCAAGCATGGGGAATGCCATATGGGGCGGGTGCGGGCGAACCGCGCTGGTTGGCGCAGCCCCGGTCGATTGGCGGCTGGACTTTTCAACCGCGAAACACGATGGGAGCGCCGATTGGGGTATTCCCTTATACGTTCTATTAACAGGGCGCCCCTAAAATGCCGGCAGGAAGGGTAGGGACAGTCCATGCGCGAACAGATTATGGGCATGATCACCCCGACGATGTCGATCGTGTTCTTCGCGGTCTTCCTCATCATGTGGTGGCGCGGGAAGATGGGCAATTACGTGCTCGGCTTCGCGTCGGCCTATCTGCTGTTCGCGATCGGTTTCGGGACGACCCACCTGTTCGACACGGGCTCCCCCTACGTCTTCCACATCACCCAGTTCTTCTATTCGCTCAGCACGGCGACCGCGATCTGGGCGCTGACCAAGCGCGCCGGACAGCCGCCCTATCTCGGGGTGCTGCTGGTCATCTACGGCCTGTCGGCGGCCACGCTGGCGGTAGCGGTGCTGACCAGCCCGGATATTTCCTCGCGGCTGATCATCGTCAATGTCGGCTATGGCACGATGTATCTCGTGTGCCTGATGTCGCTGCTGGGCGGTCCGCGGCACGAAGCGATCGACAAGCTGATCATTGCCGCGCACTCGGTTCTGGCCGCGCAATTCATGATCCGCCCGGTCCTGACGCTGCTGATCGAACAGTCGATCCCGGCCAGCGTCTACCGGCAGTCGGTCTATTACTCGGTCCTCAATCTGTCGCTTGCGCTGATCGCGCTGATGAGCGCGATGGTCCTGGTCGGCGCCTGCCTTTACGACCAGATCAAGGCCGTACGCGAACAGGCCGATCTGGACGGGCTGACCAAGCTGCGCACGCGCCGGGCCTTCGAACAGGGCGTGGTCACGCTGCTCGAGCGGGCCAACCAGGAATGCGCGCCTGTGTCGCTGGTGGTTGCCGATATCGACCACTTCAAGGCGGTCAACGACGTCTGGGGGCACCAGGCCGGCGACAAGGCGATCGCCCAGTTCGGCGAGATCGTTCGCGGGACCATTCGCGAAACCGATATTGCCGGGCGCATCGGCGGCGAGGAATTCTGCATCCTCGCGTGGAACTGCGATGAACAGGCCGCGGTCTCGCTTGCCGAACGCATTCGCCGCAAGTTCGCGCAGGCGCAGATCGAAGGACTGCCCGGCGACCAGCGCCTGACCGCCAGTTTCGGCGTTGCCGGACGCGGCGAGGGCGAAGGTTATGGCAAGCTGTTCGCACGCACCGATGGGGCGCTCTATGCGGCTAAGGAAAATGGCCGCAACTGCATCGTGCGCGACGGCGAGGGCAAGAAGCGCGGGGTCGTGACATCCATTGCCGAACTGGCCGACAAGCGGCACGAAGCCAACGCCTGACCGCAGTTTCCGGCGCGGCCGGTCCATGTCATCGCTGGTGTCATACGCGGTATCCACCAGTAAAAGCGGTATTCTTTAACCACCTTTAACTGTTATCACCTAAGCACGGGGTGAAGGGTCGAGGTGTAGCATGCCGGAGAATATTCTCGCGTTGGCGAACCCCATGCTCAACATGGTGTTCGGTATCGCCTTCCTGATATTGTGGCGCCGCGAACCCGGCGCCAGCTGGATCGCGATCATATCCGTAAGCTATTTCGCAAGCGCGGCTGGTTTTTTCATCTTCCACCTTACGCCCGATCCCAACGGCATCCCGGCGGTCGTGGCGATGCACCTGTTCTATTCCCTGGGCACCATCGCCATGGTCTGGGGTATCGGCACGCGCTACGGCCAGCCGATCCCGCACCGTCTCTATGCGTTTATCGCCGGGCTCGGCCTGGTCATGATGGTGGGGGCGAGCTTCGGGGCGGATTACAACGCGCGGCTCTACGCCGCGAACGCCAGCTATGGGCTGATCCTTGCGCTGGGAACGCAGGCGATCGCCCGCAAGGCGGGCAGTGAACTGCTCGACAAGGCGATCCTCTTCCTGCTCGCGATGGGCGCCTTCCAGTTCTTCGTCCGCCCGCTGGTCGCGATCATGGTCCAGGGCGAGATGACCGCCGTGGAATACCGCGAGACCCCGTTCTACGCCGTGATGGTCGTCTGGCTCGCGCTGGCTGCGGTCCTGATGGCCCTGATCCTGCTGGGGGCCGCGCTGACCGATCAGACCAAGGCGGTGCGCGACGATGCGGAGCGCGATACGCTGACGGGTCTGAAAGTTCGGGGCCCCTTCGAAACGCAGGCGATCGCCATGCTGCAGCGCGCGCGGGAGGAGGATGTCCCGATCAGCGTGATCGTAGCCGATATCGATCACTTCAAGCGGGTCAACGATATCTGGGGGCACCAGGTCGGTGACAGTGCGATTGCCGGTTTCGGTGACTTGCTGCGTTCGGCGATCCGGTCGACCGATATTGCCGGACGGGTCGGCGGCGAGGAATTCTGCCTGTTCGTGTGGGACTGCCCCGCCGGGCCGACGCGCAAACTCGCCGAGCGGATCCGGACCCGCTTCGAACACATGCAGATCGAGGGCATTTCCGACGGTGTCCGCCTGACCGCCAGTTTCGGCATCGCGCAGTGGGAACCCGACGAAGGTTACGGCCGGCTGTTCGCGCGCGCCGATGCGGCGCTCTATCGGGCGAAACAGGCGGGTCGGAACCGCATCGTGTCGCAGGATGAGGGGATGCTGCTCGCCATGGGGCCGCATCAGCAGGGCCCCGACATGCGCCGCGCCCGCGTCTAGGCCATTTCGCGGCGCAGCAACCGCGGCATCAGCGCCAGCTGCAATCCGGCGCGCAGCACCAGGAAGCCGATGAAGCTGGCCCACAGCCCGTGATTGCCCAGCGGCCATGTCAGCCACAGCATGACGCCATAGCCCAGCGCGGCGCCCGCCATCGACAGCAGCAGTGCGCGCGTCCAGCTGGCACCCACGAACACCCCGTCGAGCACGAACCCGGCAAATCCCGCCAGCGGGATCGCCACGATCCACGGCCACAGCGTGCGCGCTTCGGCCGCGACTGCGGGCGTCGCCGCGAAACTATCGGTGATCGTCCCGCCCGCCCAGGCGAAGGCCGCCGACAGCAGGATCGCCACGCCGAGACAGCGCCACAGGATCGCCCGGACCAGCGCGGTAAACCCGGCGCGGTCGCCATCGCCCGCCCGCTCGCCATTGAGTACCTGGGCGGCGTTCTCGAACCCGTCGAGCAGCAGTGCGGCGAGCACGAACAATTGGTAGACGATGCCGTTGGCCGCCAGCGTCACCGCGCCGCGTTCCGCCCCCAGCCGGGTCAGCATCGCGATCGCCACCATCAGCACCACCGTTCGCAGGAAGAGGTCGCGGTTGATTGCCAGGAACGGCCTGAGCGCGCGCAGGGAGATGTTCGCGCGGTCTGCCAGCGCGGCCCGCAGATCATTCCCCGCCAGATACCAGATCAGCGCGCCGGTCGCCGCCAGCTTGGCGAACTCGGCAATGAAGCTCGACCAGCCGATGCCGGCGATGCCCCAGTCCAGCCCCAGCGCCAGCCACAGGCCCAGCGCGATGTTGAGCAGATTGTAGAAGATCTCGATCGCCAGCACTTCGCGCATCCGCCGCCGCCCGACGAGGAAGCCGATCAGCGCGAAATTCACCAGCACTGCCGGCGCGCTCCAGTAGCGGATGTCGGCATAGACGACGGCTGCCGTGCGGACACGCGCTTCGGCGCCCAGCGCATCGAGCATAAGCGGCAGCAGGACCGGCTTGGCCAGCAGCAGCATGGCCGCGATCGCGAGGCCGACCACCACGCCCTTGACCAGCACCTGCGCCTGCGCGTGCTGGCCCACGCGCGTGCCCGCCTGCGCGACGAGGCCGGTGGTGCCGGTCTTGAGGAAGTTCATGACGGTGAACAGCGCGGCGAACAGCTTGGCACCGATATCGACTGCGCCCTGAGTCGGGGCATCGCCCAATTGCCCGACGATCCACATGTCACCCACGCCGATCAGCGCCGTGGCGACATTGGTCACCATCGCAGGCAGCGCGATGGCCCAGATGAGCCGCGGATCGACAGCCGATGGTGCGGAGGGTGTCAGGCCTTGCTCCTCACACGCGGGGCCGGGTCGTTCGGCCGGCCGAAGCGGCCACCGGGCCGTCTGGCGATGAAAAACTGGTCGGGGAGACTGGATTCGAACCAGCGACCCCTTGTACCCAAAACAAGTGCGCTACCAGGCTGCGCCACTCCCCGACCGGTTTTCCCGCAAGACGCCGAGCTTGGTGGGCCCGGCAGGACTCGAACCCGCGACCTAGCCGTTATGAGCGGCCAGCTCTAACCAACTGAGCTACAGGCCCCCAGCCACGTCGTGCGGAACAGCGCGCCTAGCCGCGCGGCGATGGGCTGGCAAGCGCTAGGCGTCGACCGATGCCATGATTTCTTCGACCGTGGTCGGTCGCACGCCGCGCGTGTCGAGATAGGCATAGACCCCGCGAAACCAGTCGTAGAGGGCATCGAGGTCGGCCTCGGTGCGGACATAGGGGGTGTGACCCGCAGCGAGCGACGGGCTGTGGAAGCTCAGCACCAGCACGGGCAACTGGTCGTCGATGGCGATGTCGATCGCGCGCAGCGCTTCGTCCATGCTCACGCCTTCGGGGGTCAGGCCGATCCGCTCGAGCAGGCCGAGGCGGGACAGCGCCCCGCCGAGCCGGGGGAACCTCGTCGTGAGCGGGAAAACGTGGCCGCCCTGCTGGCGCAGCAGGCCCCAGAACACCGTGGTCAGCGGAAGTTCGATCAGCTTGTGGTCGGGATCGGTCCAGTAGGGCGTGACCGGGTGGCGGGCATAATCGGGCCCCTGCGTCGCCGAATAGTCGTAACGCGCGCGCACCGAGCTATCGATCGCGATCCCGGTTTCGCTGAGCAACTTGGCAGTCTGCGGGCCCAGCCCGTAGCGGCCCGCGCGGTAGATCCGCGGCAGCGTGCCGAAGCCTTCCTCGATCGTATCGCGCAGCTTGCGGAACTTGGCCTCTTCCAGTTCGACCGGAAGGTTGCCGGCATAGCTGTGATGCGCGTTGACCTGTTCGGTATGCGGCGGATTGACCCATGGGTGCAATTGCACGCCCACCTCGGCCTTGCCCGCGCGGACCGCATCGCCGATGATCTCGCGCGCGAGCGGGTCGGTGGCGATGGGCCAATCGACCAGATAGACCGGCACCACGCCGATCCCCTCGCAGAATTCCTGGAAACCCGAAATCGCGCGGACGTGGCTCAGCCCGTAGCCATCGGCACGGAAAGGGGCATTCCAGTCGAATTCCTCCTCGGTGTCGACCGTCAGCAGCGATCGCTGGCCGAACCCTTCGGCAAACCGGACCTGCTGCGAGGGTACGGGCGGGTCGAGGAGGTTGGCATGTGCGATGGTGGGCGTGTCCTAGCCGGCGGCGCGATCGGGCGCATCGACAGGGCTAGGCAGCGGCTCGGCAGCGGTCAAGAGCGGCAGGCTGAGGACCAGCGCATCGCCCTCGCGCGCCAGTTCGCCGCCCGCGGCGCGTGTTTCGGCGCGGGCGAGGCGGAGCGAGAAACCGGCGCCGAATATGCCCGAACTCAGCGTGCTGCCGCCTGCGCGGACATCGGAAGAGAAGATATCCTCGGCCTTGGCCAGCTTGGCGGGCAAGGCGATCCGCAGCGCGACCTGTTCGCCATCCTGCACCATCGCCAGCGCGACATGTTCGCCCGCAGCGGTTGCGCCGGCCATTGTTGCCAGCACGCGCCAGCCGAGCATCTCGGCTTCCTCGCGGGCCAGCGCCAATGGTGCGGTATCGGCGGCAAGCTCTGCTTCGAAGCGGGACACGCGCGGGCTGAGGACGCTCTGCAACTGGTCGAGCTGGGCGCGGACGATGGCGGCGAAATCGCTTTCGCCCGCCTCGAGATCGAGCGCGCCGGTTTCGAGCCGCGCCAGCCGGTCGAGCTCGTCGAAACCCGCGAGGATGCGCGCCGAGTCGCCCGCGATCGAGGCAGCCAGCGCGCGGTACTCATGCGGGGTCGGGCCGAACACCTGCTGCTGGATGACTTCGGCATAGCCCTGCATCGCATTGACCGGCGTGCGCAGTTCGTGGAGCAGCTGGCGCAGCCGGTCGGCACCGCGCTGGGCGCGGTCGTCGACCGCCGCAATCGCGCGGCGGAAGCGACCGACATAGCCATGGAAGCGCCCGTCGCCGCGGGTGAAGCGCGGCGCGGCATCGACGATCCAGTCTCCCTCGATCGCCTCGGCCCCGCGCAGCGTGATCGGCATGTCGCGCAGCGGCTGGCGATTGGCGAAACCGGCGGCGAAATCGCCGCCCAGCGGCGCATGGGCGCGGCGCTGCGACAGGTCGATCCCGACCACCAGCGGGGCAATCGCGGGTTCGGCCCAGTCGATCCGGCCTTCCGAATTGGTCCCGAAATTGAAGGAATCGATCGGTTTGCGGGCAACCGGCTGCTCGAGCTCGGCCATCGGCAGGGTCGGCGCATCGCCTGGGGTGGTGCGCGGCGCACGCGCCTTGCGGAAGGTTTCGATCCGTTCGACCAGCGCGCGGATACCGTCGGACTTGTCGGGATCCTGCGCGGCAGGAGCAGACACGGGTTCGACAGGATCGACAGGCTCGGCAAGTTCGGGTTCGACGGGCCTGGTGGGCTCGGCCGCTTCGGTCGGGGGCGGCGCGGGGTCCGGCGCCTGCGCCTGCGACGGACGCAGCGAGAAGGGCGCGGGACCATGCATGCCAGCGCCGGTGTCCGCGGGCCCCTCGGCTTCCGCGGGCAGTGCTCCGGGCTCTTTCGCAGCCACGGTATTCGGCATCGGCAGCGCGCGGTCGGATACACCCAGTCGGTCGAGCACGCGCACGGCAGCCGACGGCAGGTCGCGGCGATGCCGCAGGAAGCCGCGCGTCCGGATCGGCAGCGTGGGAATGATCCCGGCCCATTCTTCGCCCGTGAGATCGGCGCGCTGCAAAGCCGCCGCGGCGATCGCGGGATGCGCCTCGCCGAACCAGCGGACCAGTTCGGGATTGCGGAACCGCCAGCCGTTTTCGCCCACGATCGCGGCGCGTTCGGCAGTCGGGATCATGTCGGCCAACGCGATCAGCCGGAGATAGGCCGCCGCCTTGAGCGCGGAGTCGCCGCCACCCTGCGGCCGTTCACCCAGCAGGTCGAGCAACTGCCGGAACTGCGTCTTCGCCGCGCGCTCGCCGGCGGCGCGGTGGCGCAGCACAGTGGCAAGGCGATCGTCGAAATGCATGGATTCTCCGGGGGTGGCGAGGGTTTGCGACAGTTACCCCATCGCAGGCCAGGGTTTCTACCGCTGTAAAACTTACAATGAACGGAAAGTTGCCAGCGCGTTGCAAAGCGGGACAATTGCTGGCAAGACTAATAATGTTAGCCAAGACGCCTGTGTCGCGTTGTTAACATTTCGTGGAAGTTTCGCGATGCCACATCGCGGCGTAAGGGTAGCAGGGGCAATGAGTATGGCCAATCTCGACGATATCGACCGGCGGCTGCTGGGGGAACTCCAGTCCGAAGGACGAATCACCAATGTCGAACTGGCACACCGGGTCGGGTTGACGGCCCCGCCTTGCCTGCGGCGCGTCCGCGCGCTGGAAGAAGAGGGCGTGATCCGCGGCTACCATGCCGAGCTCGATCCGTCCAAGCTGGGCTTCTCGATCACCGTCTTCGCGATGGTCAGCCTCAAGAGCCAGGCCGAGGACGCGCTGCGCGAATTCGAAGTGGCGATGCGCGACCTGCCCGAAGTGCGCGAAGTCCACATGCTCAACGGTGAAATCGACTTCATCATCAAGATCGTCAGCGAAGATCTGCAGAGCTTCCAGGAGTTCCTGACCAGCAAGCTGACCCCGGCACCCAATGTCGAAAGCGTGAAAACCTCGCTCACCATCCGCACCAGCAAACTCGAGCCCGGCGTCCCGCTGTGAGCGGTGCCGCGCGGATCGAGGGCCATTGCCTGTGCGGCGCGGTCACCGTCGCGCTCGACAATCCGGCGCAGCATATCGAGATATGCCAGTGTGACATGTGCCGCCGCTGGGCGGGTTCGTTCTACAGCGCGCAGACCGGCGAATCCGTCCGCATCTCGGGCGAGGGCAGTGCCACCATCTACCGCTCGAGCGAATGGGCCGAACGCGCTTTCTGCGCTCATTGCGGCTGCAATCTGTGGTTCCGCTTCCTGCCTACGGGGGGCCGCAGCTTCTCCGCGGGCCTGTTCGATGCCGCTGCCAAACATGCGATCGAGAAGGAAATTTTCGTCGACGAACGCGCCGACTGGTGCCGCATCGAAGGCGACCACCCCCGCCAGACGGGCGCCGAGGTGATCGCCGAGGCCGAGGCGGCGGGTTTCAAATTCAACTGACGGACGTCGCCGCGTGCCACCAACCAGAGTTCGGTTCTCCGGCGGATACCTGGCCATCGTGATGCTGGCAGGGGCTGTAGGCGCGATCTCCGTGGCGCTGATCGCGCTGATCCCGGCAATCGAAGTGGAACCGTCCTCGGCCCGGGGCAGCGAGGTGATTGCGTATCTCGCCCAATTCCGTTGGGAGGGCATCAGCATACCGCTGGTGCTCTTCGCCGCGGCGGTCACCTACAATCTCGGTCAAATGGCCCGTCGCTGGATCGATGAAACCGCGGTGCTGGCCGATGACGAGGGATTGCGGTTTCACCCCTCCATCAGGAAAGATCCGCTGGGCTGGGACGAAGTTCGCCACATCCGTGCGGAATCGCGGTTCGGTGCGATGCAACTGCACATCCGCACGGTGGCCGGGAAGCGGTTTCGGATCACCCCGTGCGATCACGACGAGGTACGGGCGCTGGTCGCACGATTTGCGGCCATGAGCGACGAAACCTAGGCGCTGAACCCACCGAGCAGTCGCGAACCTGCCGATTATACCGGAACTGGCCGAACTTCTGTTAGGCGTCGCGCGTCTTGAGCCATTCCTCGAGCCATTTGATCGAGTAGTTGCCGCTCTTCACATCGTCCTGCTGGAGCAGTTCCTGGTGCAGCGGAATGCTCGTCTTCACGCCTTCGACCACCATTTCCTCGAGCGCGCGCTTGAGCCGCATCATGCAGCGTTCGCGGTCGCGGCCGTAGACGATCAGCTTGGCGATCATGCTGTCGTAATAGGGAGGGATCGAATAGCCGGCGTACAGCCCGCTATCGACCCGGACATGCATCCCGCCGGCCGCGTGGTAATAGGTGATCTTGCCCGGGCTGGGCGTGAAATCGAACGGGTCTTCGGCGTTGATCCGGCATTCGATCGCGTGGCCCTTGAACTCGACTTCGTCCTGCGTGACCGACAGCGGCTTGCCCGCTGCGATACGAATCTGTTCGCGGACCAGGTCGATCCCGGTGATCATTTCGGTGACCGGGTGTTCGACCTGCAGGCGGGTGTTCATTTCGATGAAATAGAACTCGCCGTTTTCCCACAGGAATTCGATCGTGCCGGCACCGCGATAGCCCATGTCGCGCATCGCCTTCGAGCAGACCTCGCCCATCCGCATGCGGTCTTCCTCGCCTAGCACGGGGGAGGGGGCTTCCTCGAGCACCTTCTGGTGGCGCCGCTGGAGCGAACAGTCGCGTTCGCCCAGGTGGATGGCGTTGCCCTTGCCATCGCCGAATACCTGGAACTCGATATGGCGCGGGTTGCCGAGGTATTTCTCGATATAGACGGTGGCATCGCCAAAGGCTGCTTTCGCCTCGTTGCCGGCCTGCTGCATCAGCGTTTCGAGCTGGTCTTCGCTTTCGCAGACCTTCATCCCGCGCCCGCCGCCGCCGCTGGCAGCCTTGATGATGACGGGGTAGCCGATTTCGGCGGCGATCGCGCGGGCTTCGCCGATCTCGCTGACCGCGCCGTCGCTCCCGGGAACGAGCGGCAGGCCCAGCGCGCCGGCGGTCCGCTTGGCGGCGACCTTGTCGCCCATCGTGCGGATATGTTCGGGCTTCGGCCCGATCCAGGCGATGTCGTGCGCTTCGACGATCTCGGCGAACTTGGCGTTTTCGGACAGGAAGCCGTAGCCGGGATGGATCGCGTCGGCATGGCTGACTTCGGCAGCCGAAATGATGTTGGCCACGTTGAGATAGCTGTCGGTCGCGCTGGGCGGGCCGATGCAGACTGCGTGGTCGGCCAGTCGCACATGCATGGCATCGGCATCGGCGGTGGAATGCACCGCCACCGTCTCGATACCCATTTCATGGGCGGCGCGGTGGATGCGCAGCGCGATTTCGCCGCGATTGGCGATCAGGATGCGGGAGATACTCACGGGCGCGCTCAGCCGATGACGACGAGCGGCTGGTCGAATTCGACCGGCTGGGCGTTCTCGACCAGGATCGACTTGACCGTCCCGGCCTTGTCGGCGGTGATCGGGTTCATCACCTTCATCGCCTCGACGATCAGCAGCGTCTGCCCTTCGCTCACGCTGTCCCCCGGCTTGACGAAATTCGCCGCGCCGGGTTCGGATGCGAGGTAGACCGTGCCGACCATCGGCGACTTGACCGCGCCGGCGGTATCGTTGTCGGCAGCGGATGTCTCGGGCGTCGGCGCCGCGGCGCTCGGGGCGGGCGCTGCCACAGGGGCGGGCGCCGCGGCCGGTGCCGCAGCCATCGCCACGCCGCCGCGCGCAACGCGGATCTTGCGTTCGCCATCTTCGACTTCGATTTCGGTCAGTCCGGTGTCGCCCAGCATTTCGGCGAGCTCGCGAACGAGAGCGGTGTCGACATTCATACCGGACTTGCCGGTGCTGCCTTTACGATCGGCCATGGAACCCCTTGCGTATTGTTTGCGCCGCCTATGCTACCCGCGCGGCGTTTGGGCAAGGGGTGAGGGCGCAAATTAGAGCGCGGCGGCTTTCTCCAACGCTACGGCATAGCCGCGCGCTCCCAGGCCTTTCACCTCGTCCACTGCGGCCATGCCGACATAGGAAAGATGGCGGAAACCCTCGCGTGTCGCGGGGTCGGACAAGTGCACTTCGATCACCGGCACCCCGATCGCCTTGATCGCATCAAGCAGTGCGACCGAAGTGTGCGTATAGGCCGCGGCGTTGAGCAGCACCGCCTTCGCACCGGTGTTGCGCGCCTCGTGCAGCCAGTCGACCAGCACGCCTTCGTGATTGGTCTGGCGAAAGTCGATCTCAAGGCCCAGTTCGCGCGCCTTCTCGCCCAGCATCGCCCCGATATCGGCGAGCGTATCGGAGCCGTAGATCTCCGGCTCGCGCGTGCCGAGCAGGTTGAGATTGGGGCCATTGAGAACGAAAACGGTGTCAGTCATGGGGAAGGGGTTAGCGGCAATCGGCAGGCCGCGGAAGGGCCGCGATGCTTCGCGTATTGAGCGAGGTTTTCGGAACAGCACTGGCCGTTCGAGGGTCTTGTGTCAGGGGAAAGGAGGTCCCGCGCATGCTAGACACTCTCGCGATCGAAATTGCCAATCACGCCACCCGGATCATCGAGCTGACCGGGATCGCCATCATTACGATCGGCGGCTTCGCCACATTGGCCCTGTTCATGTACCGGCTGGTCTGCGGGTACGACCGCAACGAGGCCGTGCAGAAATTGCGATCGAGCCTCGGCCGGGCCATCCTGCTGGGGCTCGAATTCCTCGTCGCTGCCGACATCATCAACACGGTCGCCATAGAACCGACATTGGAAAGCGTTGCCGTCCTGTCGGGAATCGTTTTGATCCGAACCTTCCTGAGCTTCAGTCTCGAGACGGAAATCGAAGGGCGCCTGCCTTGGCGCCAGAAAGCCGACGCGGGCTGAGAACGCTCTCTCCGTGAGACCTACTGATCCACGCCCTTGACCTTACCCCATTGGCGCGCCGCGGTGTAGCCGAGGTAGCCGGTGCCGAAGAGTGCGTAGAGTGCTTCGGGAAGCGCGGCGAGGTAGCGGGTCATGCCTTCGCCGATGGCATGCGCGGCCTGCTGATCGAAAGCGGCGAGCACGCCCATCGGCATGCTGAACAGGATCAGCGCATACATCACGTAAAGAAAGCTCGGACGGGCGCGGCTGGTCCAGGGGTCGGCGCTTTGCGCCTCGGCGACGATGGCGGACAGGCGCGCCTCGATCTGCTTCAACTCCTGCGTGCCTTCGAGCGCAAGCAGTTCGAGCTTCGCCCGGGCCCGTGCGTCCTTGTCGGGGATCACCTTGTCGATGATCGAGGCAAGCGGGCCGATAAGCGATTCGATGAGCGGCATGGGGCGTCTCCGGTTGGCGAGACCGAATCGAATAACCAGATTGGTTCGTGTAGGAAAACGCGAACGTCGGCGCGGGACCGCGCGGATCGTCATGGCTGCTGCGATATGAGGGAAGTCCACTGGTCGGGATGACTGGATTCGAACCAGCGACCCCCACACCCCCAGTATGGTGCGCTACCAGGCTGCGCTACATCCCGAAACCAGTGGAGGCGGCCCTATAGGGCGGGTGTTTGAGCATGGCAAGCACAGTTCGCAGGCAATTCGTTGCCCCGGCATCGCATTGCTGCTAACCGCGCCGCACTTTCGCAAGAAGGGTGGTGCAGGCGGCTTGAACACGGCGCCCGCGCGCTCCAATTGCGAATTCGACACAACGCCAATTTCCGACAGGTATTTCATCGATGATCGATCTTCTCGCCGCCGCCGGTAGCGCCGCAGCCGAGCCGCCCGCATGGACGGGCTGGGTCCTGCCGCTGGGCATGCTGCTGATCCTGTGGTTTCTCATCCTGCGCCCGCAGATGCGCCAGCAGAAGCAGCACCGCGAACGCGTCGCGGGTCTCGCCAAGGGCGACGAAGTGGTCACGGCCGGCGGACTGGTCGGCAAGATCACCAAGGTCGAAGACCACTACGTCCATGTCGAACTGACCAAGGGCATGACCGTCAAGGCGGTGCGCAACACGATCGGCGAAGTGCTGTCGTCGCGCGACAAGCCTGCCGCAAACGACTAGGACGGGGCGCACCACTTCATGCTCGATTTCCCCACCTGGCGTAAGATCTGGCTATGGCTGATCGCCGGCCTGTGCGTCTTTGCCGCGCTGCCCTCGCTGCTGTCGGCCACCAGCATCCGCTGGCCCGATGCCCTGCCGCAGCCGATGGTCAATCTCGGCCTCGATCTCGCCGGCGGGAGCCATATCCTGCTTGAAGCGGATGCCGCGCAGGTCGCAGCGCAGCGGCTCGAGAACATGGAAGAAAACGTGCGCAAGACCATGCGCAGCGCCGATCCGCGAATCCGCATCGGCGACGTTTCCACTCGCGACGGCCGGCTCAGCTTCATGCTCGACGATCCCGGCCAAGTGGACCGCGCGCGCGAACTGCTGCTTCCCGCGATGAACGGCACCGGGCTGGTGCGCGAATGGGACATGGCGGTCGAGGACGGCAACCGCATGGTCCTCACCCCCACGCAGGAAGGCACCGACCAGGCTGTCAGCGATGCGATGGAAAGCGCCACCGAAGTGGTCCGCAAGCGGATCGACGAACTGGGCACGCGCGAACCGACGATCATCCGCCAGGGCGATACGCGGATCGTGGTGCAGGTGCCCGGCCTGCAGGATCCCGACCAGCTCAAGGCGCTGCTCGGCCAGACCGCCAAGCTCGAATTCAAGCTCGTCGACCAGAACGCGCTGCCCAGCGATGTGCAACAGGGCCTCGCCCCGCCGGGATCGGAAATCTTCCCCTATGTCGATACCTCCGATTTCGCGGGCACCTCGCTGGCGGTCCGCCGGCTTGGCGGTATCCGCGGGGACAATCTGACCGGGGCGCAGCAGAGCTTCGATCCGCAGACGAACGAACCGGTCGTCAATATCCAGTTCGACAGCGACGGCGGACGCCGCTTCGCCAAGCTGACCACCGACAATGTCGGCAAGCCCTTCGCCATTATCCTCGACGACAAGGTGCTGTCCGCGCCCAATATCAACGAACCCATTCGAGGCGGCTCCGCGCAGATTTCGGGCAGCTTCTCGGTCGAGACCGCGAACCAGCTGGCGATCTCGCTGCGGTCGGGTGCGCTGCCGGTCGATCTCGCCGTGATCGAGGAACGCACCGTCGGGCCCGATCTGGGCGCCGATTCGATCAAGCGCGGCATGCTGGCGCTGGGTGTCGGTTCGCTGCTCGTCATCGCGCTGATGATCGTCAGCTATGGCCGTTTCGGCGTCTATGCGACCGCGGCGCTGGGGATCAACGTGGCGATGCTGCTGGGCATCATGGCCGCGCTCAACACCACGCTGACGCTGCCGGGTATCGCGGGCTTCGTGCTGACCATCGGTGCGGCGGTCGACGCCAACGTGCTGATCAACGAACGCATCCGCGAGGAACGCAAACGCGGGCGCCGGGTCATCGCCGCGGTGGAGAACGGCTATCACGAAGCCAGCCGCGCGATCTACGACGCCAACATCACCAACTTCATCGCCGGTGTGCTGCTGTTCCTGTTCGGTTCGGGTCCGATCCGCGGCTTTGCCGTGGTGCTGATCATCGGCCTGTTCACCAGCGTCTTCACCGCCGTTACCCTGACCCGCATGTGGGTCGCCGGCTGGCTGCGCAAGGCCAAGCCCAAAGACATCGTACTGTAAGGAGGGCGACGATATGAAACTGCTCAAGCTCGTCCCCGACGACACCAATATCAGCTTCCTCTGGTGGCGCGTGCCCTTCTTCGCCATCAGCGTTCTGCTGATTGCGGTCAGCTGGGCGCTGGTGCTGACCAAGGGCCTCAATTACGGCGTCGATTTCGCCGGCGGTCTCGAAGTGCGCGCCACCTTCACGCAAAGCGAGGAAGCGCCGGTGGTGGAACTGCGCGACCAGGTCGAAGCGCTCGGCTACGGATCGCCGGTGGTGCAGCGCTTCGGCGAAGACAACCAGGTCTCGATCCGCGTGCGCCTGCCCGACGAGGTTTCCGCCGACAAGGAAGCCGCGCAGCAGGCAGCCAACGATATCGTCGACACGCTGCAGGCCGAATATGACGATTTCCGGCTCGACGGGAACGACAATGTGTCGGGCAAGGTCTCGGGCGAATTCCGCCAGACCGCGCTTTATGCATTGCTGGCCGCGATGGGGGCGATCGCGCTCTACATCTGGATCCGGTTCGAATGGCAGTTCGGTGTGGGCGCGCTGTTCGCGCTGTTCCACGACGTCAGCCTGACGCTGGGCATGTTCGCGCTGTTCCAGCTGGAATTCAGCCTCCAGATCATCGCCGCGATCCTTGCCATCATCGGCTATTCGCTCAACGACACGATCGTCATCTACGACCGCATCCGCGAGAACCTGAAGAAATACCGCAAGATGGAACTTCCCGCGCTGCTTGACCTGTCGGTCAACGAAACGCTGGCGCGGACGGTGATGACCTCGCTCACGCTGCTGGTGGCGCTGTTGCCGCTGCTGCTGTTCGGCCCCGCCAGCCTGTTCGGCATGGTCGCCGCGATCACGCTGGGCCTCTTCGTGGGTACTTACAGCTCGGTCTATTCGGCAGCGCCGATCCTGGTCTGGCTGGGCGTGACCAGCGACAGTTTCGTGCCGACCGAAAGCGTCGCCGACGAACAGGAGAAGAAGGCGCGCGGCCTGGTCTAGGCGATCGCGTCGTAATGGGCGGCGAGCGCGGCGGCGTTCGCTGCCCAGCTGAACCGCTCCACCGTCGCCGCCACCGCCTGGGGCGGGCGCGGGTTGCGCGTCACCTCGTCGATCCCTTCGCGCACCGCACGGCACGTCCGCGCCACGATGACGCCCGCCGCGGGTGAGGTGACCACCTCGCGCGCGCCGCCCGCATCGGTGATGACGATAGGCGTGCCGCAGGCCAGCGCCTCGATCCAGGCATTGGCGAGGCCTTCGCTGGCGGATGGCAGCACCATGGCATCGGCCGCGCTCAGGATGGGGGGGAGCAACGCAGGTTCGAGGCTGCCAAGGAAATGCACGCGGTCGGCCACGCCCACCTGCCTCGCCAGTCCGCGCAGGCTGGTTTCATCCGCCCCCGCACCGACCAGCAGCAAACGTGCATTCGGCAGATCGGCCAGCGCCTTGATCACGAAGGCCTGCCCCTTGCGTTCGATCAGCGCGCCCACCGTAACCAGCACCGTGTCCGACGCGGCCAGCGGGATGCCGAAGCTTTCGCCGAGGCGCTTTTTCAGGCCCACGTGATCCATCGGGCGAAACAGGTCGCGGTCGAGCCCGGTGTAATGCACCGTGATCTTGTCGCGCGCCATTCCCAGCTCTGCCATGTCGTCGGCCAGCGTCTCGCACACGGCCAGCACGCCTGCGGCGGCGTCGGCGGTTTCCAGCAGGGCATCGCGGCCATAGGTGCGCGCGCCCCAGTAATGGATGTCCGCGCCGCGTGCCTTGACCGAGAATGGCAGGCCCAGATCGCGCGCAACGGCCATCGCGGCGGGGCCGTCGGGATAGAAGAACTGCGCATCGACCAGATCGAACGGCTGCTGCGCGTGAAGTTCGCGCGCGAGCGGCAGGACCGCCCTGGTGATCAGGCCCGGATTGAGCCGTCCGCCGATTTTGGGGAGCAGGCGGAATACCGGTCGATGCACGGTCATGCCGAATTCCTGCGTATCGCAAGCGGCCTCCGACAACGCCCGATAGCGGCCCAGCGCCAGCGGCGGCAGGCCGATGGGGTTGATGACCTCCACGTCCCAATGCGTGTCGCGCTGGACCGCTTCGAGCGACTTGGCCACGAAGATCCCGAAGCGCGGCTGCGCCGTGTTGGGGAACAGGGTCGACAGCGACAGGACCCGGCGGGTTTTCGCCCCGTTCACAGCCGCCGTACCAGCATTTCCGCCACCGCGATCCACGCCGGGCTGTCGACCACCTGCTGCTTTTCGCCATGCCCGGGAGGCAACAGCCCAACCATGCTGCCCTGTCGGTCGATCAGCCGCCCGAACGCGAAGCGCCCCCCCTTGCGGGGCACCAGCACGTCGCGGTTGATGGCACGGGCAGCCTCCTCGGGCGCGATCCGGCGCAGCCACAACTGGTCCCCGGGGCGGTATTCGCCATGCGGGAATGCGATATCGAGCACCATCAGCGATCCGCCCCCGCCGAGATCGGTGGCGAGGATGGCGTCGCGCGGGGCGGCCCGCGCTTCCGGCCCCGCCTGTTCGAGCGTCGCAACGACTTGCGGGTGATCGCCGCTTTCGCTGCGCACCAGCATTTCGGGTTCGACCCCCAGCGCCGCGGCAATCCGTTCCATCCATTTGAGCGACAGGTTGCGCATGCCCGTTTCCAGCCGGCCCACCGTTTGCGGAGTGGTGGGCGGCTCGCACGCAGCAGCCAGATCGGCCAGCGTCAGTCCCTTCTGGCGGCGGATATCGCGGATGCGGTTGATCACGGCACGGTCCCCGGAATAACCAAATTGGTTTTCCGTCTTTCCTACAGGAACCAGATGGAAGCAAGGGCAAACTCCCACCCACCGCAGGAGAAATGCCGATGCGCCGCAAGCTTGTCGAACGTGAACTTACCGAGGAAGGCCCGCGCCGTGGCAGGGGGGCACGGCCCGCACGGCGCAGCGTGACGGTCAATCTGGCGGAAAGCCCGCTGTCCTGGCTGCATGCGCGTGGACATTTGTCCGACCGCCGGTTCGATGCCGCCGAGCGGTTGCGGCTGGATTACGAAAAGGCGCAGCTGGCGCCGTCGGTCACGATGCGGTGGGATCCGGTGCGGGTCGATTGCGCAGGAAGCGGCGGGGACGGGCTCACGCCAAGCGAGCGGCAGCTTGCGGCGAAAGCGCGCTTCGATGGTGCGATGGCGGCGGCAGGGCCGGGGCTGAACGATATCCTCTGGCGCGTCGCCTGTTGGGGTGAAGGCGTGCCGGCGGCGGAAAAGGCGCTGGCCTGGCCCGCGCGCAGCGGCAAGCTGGTGCTCGGTATGGCGCTCGACCGGGTGGCCGATTTCTATCGCCTTAGTTGATGCTGCGTATGCTCGGGCTTTTTCGCTCAGGACCGTGGTCCATGCGGTCCATGTCTCCCGCATGCTGTTGGGATGGCGCGGGGGCAATCCTAGATATGGCGGCCAATCGCCTCGCGCAGTTCGGGGAGGACTTCGGCCTCGAACCACGGGTTCTGCCGCATCCAGATCGTCGAACGCCACGCGGGATGCGGCAGCGGGAAGAAGTGCGGCAGGAATTCGCGGTACCGGCGCACGCGCTCGGTCATCGACAGCCTGCGCGCACCGGGCAGGTAATGGCCCTGCGCATAGGTTCCCACCAGCAGGGTCAGCCGGTCTTCGGGCAGCAGGTCGAGGATACGATGGTGCCATTGTGGCGCGCATTCGCGGCGCGGGGGCTTGTCGCCGCCGCTCGCCTTGCCGGGATAGCAGAAGCCCATCGGCACCAGCGCCACCTGCGCAGGGTCGTACATCTGCTGCTTGGTCAGCCCGGTCCATTCGCGCAGCCGGTCGCCGCTGGCATCGTCCCACGGGATTCCGCTGGCATGGACCTTCGACCCGGGTGCCTGGCCAATGATAAGCAACCGTGCGGTTGCCGAAAACCCCGTCACCGGGCGCACGCCATGCGGCAGATGCGCAGCGCAAGTGCGGCAGCCGGCGATCGCCGCGCGCAGCTCTGCCTCGGGGCTCACGCTCCGGCTTGCTCGGCGAGCTCCAGCCAGCGTTCCTCGGCGGCATCCTTCTCGGCGCGGGCATTCTCGATGCCTTGCGAGATGTTGGCAAAGCGTTGCGGATCGGCGGTGTAGAGCGTGGGATCGGACAGGATCGCCTCGCCCTTGGCGATCGCCGCTTCGAGCTCCTCGATCCGCGCCGGGAGGAGCTCGAGGTCGCGCTGGTCCTTGTAGGACAGCTTGTTGGGCCTTGCAGGCGGCGGGGGCGGGGGCGTGGACGGAGCCTTGCCGCCCGACTTGTCCGCCCTGGCCTTGCTCGCAATGGTCTGGCGGCGCTTGCGCTGCCAGTCCTCGTAACCGCCCGCGACCACGTCGACCCTCCCGGTCCCGTCGAGCCCGAGCGTGATCGTCACCGTCCGGTCGAGGAAGTCGCGATCGTGGCTGACGATCAGCACCGTGCCCTCGTAGTCGGCGATGACCTCCTGCAGCAGGTCGAGCGTTTCGAGGTCGAGGTCGTTGGTCGGCTCGTCGAGCACCAGCAGGTTGCTCGCCTTCGCGAACTCGCGCGCCAGCAGCAGGCGGCTGCGTTCACCGCCCGACAGCACGCTGACCTTCATGTCGACGATCTTGGGGTCGAACAGGAAGTCCTTGAGATAGGCCTGGACATGCTTGCGATTGCCGCGCACGTCGATCCAGTCGCCGCCTTCGGCCAGCACCTGCCGGACGGTCTTGTCGGCAGTGAGCAGCTGGCGCTGCTGGTCGATCATCACGCCCGTCAGCGTCTTGGCGATCTCGATGCTGCCGCTGTCGGGTTCGAGCTCGCCGGTGAGCATGTTCAGCAGCGTGGTCTTGCCCGCGCCATTGGCGCCGACGATACCGATGCGGTCGCCCCGCTGGATGCGCAGGCTGAAGGGCTTGATGATCGTGCGTTCGCCATAGCTCTTGCTGATCCCGTCGGCGACGATGACCGATTTGGACTTGAACGAAGCCTCGGTCGCGAGCTGCAGCTTGGCCGTGCCGCCCGCGGTGATCATCGAGGCGCGCTGTTCGCGCATCTGGTAGAGCTTCTCGAGCCGGCCCTGGTTGCGCTTGCGCCGCGCCGTGACACCGCGTTCGAGCCAGTGTGCTTCGAGCTTGAGCTTGGCGTCGAGCTTGTCCGCGGCCCGGGCCTCTTCGGCATAGACCTGCTCTTCCCACGCCTCGTAGCCGCCGAAGCCCACTTCCTTGCGGCGCAGGATCCCCCGGTCGAGCCACAGCGTCGCGCGCGTCAGCCGCTTGAGGAAGGTACGGTCGTGGCTGATGACCAGGAAGGCGCCCTTGTAGCGTTCGAGCCAGCCTTCGAGCCAGTCGATCGCGCCCAGGTCGAGGTGGTTGGTCGGCTCGTCCATCAGCAGGAGGTCGGGGTCCTGCGCTAGCGCACGCGCGATGGCCGCACGGCGCTTCTCGCCGCCGCTCGCGCCCTCGGTGGCGCGCGTCATGTCGATGCCGAGCTGTCCTGCGATGGCGTCGACCTCGTGTTCCTGCGGGGCGCCGGCACCGGCCAGCGCCCAATCCATCAGCGTGGCATGGCCGGTCAGGTCGGGGTCCTGCTCGAGCACCACGATCCGCGTGCCTGGCTTGATCTTGCGCTCGCCGGCATCGGTTTCGACCTGGCCGTCGATCATCCGGAACAGCGTGGTCTTGCCCACGCCGTTGCGTCCGATCAGCGCGATCCGGTCGCGCGGGCCGACGTGCAGGTCCAGCGGCTCGTGGTCGGGCCCGCCGAACAGCCACTTGCCGCCCTGCTGCAGGGCGATGCCTTCAAGGCTGAGGATGGGGGGCTGTGCCATAGGCCGCGCGAGGTAGGCGCGCTTGGCCCCTGCCGCAAGCCGTCAGCGGGCCTGGCGCTGCTCTTCGACCATCCGCGCGACATCGGCGAGCAGCGCATGGGCATCGAAGACGATCCCGTCCTTGATCGTCCAGCGCACTCCGCCGACCTGCTCGATCGCCCCGGTTTCCCGGTTCAGCCGCGTATGCCCGGTGCCATAGAGGACCTTGAGATTGGCGAGCGGGTTCTCGGGCACGATCACGAGATCGGCGAGCTGCCCCACCGCGATGCGCCCCATCGGCGGTTCCTGCCCGAGCGGTTCGTACAAGGAGCGCGCGCCGTCGAGCGTTGCGGCGCGAATGACCGCCAGTGGCGACAGGCCCGCTTCGCGCAGCATCTCGAGCTCGCCGATATAGGCGAAGCCCCAGGTCTGGTAGATGTACCCAGGGTCCGAGCCTGCGGTGACGCGCCCGCCGCGGTCGTGGAAGTCCTTCGTCAGTTCGAACCACTTGGCGTAGAAGTTCCGCCACGCGACCTCGTCCTCGCTGGTCCAGTCCTTGTAATAGCTACCGTGATTGGTCGCGCTGGGGGCGTAGAAATCGCTGAGCGAGGGGAGCGTGTACTTGGCGTGCCAGTCGAAACCGCGCGCCCGCATGACATCGCGGCTCGCGGCATAGATGTTGAAGGTCGGGTTGAGCGTCACGTCCTCGTCGATCAGCAGGTCGACATAGTCTTCCCACTTCTCGCTACCCGGCTCGACCGCCTGCGGGGCCAGCCGTGCCACCCAGGCGAAGCGCGACTGTTCGTCGAAGTAGTTGTAGTCACCGGGATAGTGCGGCAGCCCGGCCTTGAGCAGACTTTCGAAGTGGCCGTAGAAATGCGTGACGTCGTCGAGCCCAAGTTCGACCGCAGTGCGCGCGTTGACTTCGGCAACGCCCGTCTGCGCCAGATGGGCGACAGTGCCCATCTGCAGCTTCTCGGCTTCGTCGAAAGCCGCTTCGAAGACTGCGGGGGAATAGCCGTTGAAGAACTTCACCCCCCAGTATCCCTGCGCCTTCGCCCAGCGCACCCATTCGCGCGCAGCGGCAGGCGTTTCGGGGGTGCCGCGGTCCCATTTGTCGCCGAACACGGCATAGGGGATCAGGCGCGGCGCGGTGATGGTGTTGGCGGCGCTGCGCCGCGTGTCGCTGATATCGGGCGTATCGGGACCGAAGTAGAAGCTGACGCCGCGGACCGTCGTCACGCCATGCGCAAGCCACAGCTTGTAGCCATAGGATGGCTGCGGCGCCTTCGACGCATCGCCATTATGGCCATGGACATCGACGAAACCGGGGAGGACGTACATGCCCTGCGCATCGACCACGCGCTGGGCAATTTGCGCCTCTGCGGCCGGGGCCCCGCCGGGATAGAGTGCGGCAATGCGATTGCCTTCGACGACGATGTCGACCGGTCCGGCAGGCGGCGCTCCGCTGCCTTCGATCACGGTAGCCCCGCGGATAAGCAGTCTGTCGAAGGGGCCTTCGCCTTCGCCGGCGGGACGATCGGGCACGCGCTCCATCTGCGCGGCGAGCGGCTGGCCCCCCAGTCCGGCAAGCGCGGCCAGTGCCAATGTCCAAGCTTTCATAGATACCCCCTGAAGTCCGCGACGGTGGCTAGCGGCTGCCACGGTCCGAGGAAAGCGGGAACATTCCCGTTCAGCAAGCCGTAAAGCAGCCAAACGGATAATCCGTTCGACCTATGAGGAGCAAAGCCATGATCCGTTTCGCAATTCCCGCCCTGGCGGCAGCCACCTTCGCATCCGCCGCGCAGGCCGCCGAAGTCCAGATCCAGGCGCAGGGCCCGGTCGTCGAACTCACCGTGAGCGAAGTGGTCGACGCCAAGCCCGATATCGTCGATCTGAGCGCGGGCGTGACCAGCCAGGCGCGCACCGCGGTCGAGGCCATGCGGATCAACGCGCGTGAGATGACCGCCGTGATCGACCGGATCAAGGCGCTGGGCGTGGACGCGGACGATATCCAGACCGCGGGCATCGATCTCAATGCGCAGTACGACTACGACCAGGAGACGCGCGAACAGGTCTTTCGCGGCTATCAGGCCTCCAATCGCGTCAGCGTGACGCTGCGCGATGTCGACCGCGCCGGTGAAGTGCTCGATGCGCTGGTTGCAGCCGGGGCAAACAACGTCGGCGGTCCCCGCTTCTCGCTGGACGATGACAATGCCGCGCGCGCGCAGGCCCGCAAGGCCGCGTTCGACAATGCGCGCTCGCAGGCGCAGCAATATGCCCAGTGGTCGGGCTTCACCAGCGTACGGCTGCTCGAAGTGAGCGAATCCGTGGCCGCCGGCTCGCCGATCGCCTTCGAGGAATCGGCCGGGCGGCAGGCGATGAAGGTTGCCGATGCGCCGACCCCCGTCGAGCCGGGGCTGGTCGGCACGCGGGTTTCGCTGACGGTGAAATTCGAGATGACGCGCTAGGTCGAACCATCGCTTCCGCGCACATTCACCCCTTGTTCAATGCCCTGCGGCTAGGCAGACACGCATCATGTCACGCATTCTGACCTTATTGCTGGCCGCCGGGCTCGTCGCGGGCCCCGTTCTGGCCGAGCCTGCTTCTGCGCAGCAACGCCGTTCCGAACAGGGCGAGGCGCGGCGCGAGATGAGCGCCGGCAACATCCTCGAATTGCGCGATATCGAGGCGCGTATTCTGCCGTCGATGCGCGGGGCCGAATATCTCGGGCCCGCATACGATTCGACTGCGATGGCCTACCGGCTCAAGTTCATCAAGGATGGCCGCGTGATGTATGTCGATGTCGATGCGCGCACCGGCAAGGTGCTGCGGCGCAGCCGCTGACCGGGCGCCGAAACGCGGGCGCGGTTGACGCGTTAACCGACATGAACGAAACGCGGCGTAAACTATCCGAGGACGGACCTATATGCGTATCCTGATCGTCGAGGACGAGCCCACGCTGGGCGAGCAGCTGAAATCGACGCTCGAACAGAATGGCTATGCGGTGGATCTGTCCACCGATGGCGAAGACGGCCATTTTCTCGGCAGCACCGAGGATTACGATGCAGTGATCCTCGATCTCGGCCTGCCCGAAATCGATGGGCTGACCGTGCTCGGCATGTGGCGCAAGGAAGGGCGCAAGTTCCCCGTCCTGGTGCTGACCGCGCGCGACAGCTGGTCCGACAAGGTCGCCGGCCTCGACGCAGGAGCCGACGATTACCTTGCCAAGCCGTTCCAGACCGAAGAGCTGATTGCCCGCCTGCGCGCGCTCATCCGCCGTGCTTCGGGCAATACGTCGAGCGAGCTGACTGCCGGTGCGGTCCGCCTCGATACACGGTCGGGCCGGGTGACGCTGCAGGGCGAGCCGGTCAAGCTGACCGCGCAGGAATACAAGCTGCTGAGCTACCTGATGCACCACAAGGGCAAGGTCGTCAGCCGCACCGAACTGATCGAGCATATCTACGATCAGGATTTCGACCGCGATTCGAACACGATCGAGGTCTTCGTCACCCGCATTCGCAAGAAGCTGGGTGCGGAAGTGATTACGACGATCCGTGGACTCGGGTACAGCCTCGACGACCCCGCCGACCAGCCGCGCGCCTGACGGGGCGTCCGGCGCGGTTGCGAAGGTCGGGAAATCCCCGCCGGCGAATCCTGCCGCCGAAAATCCGGTGACCGTAGCCACGCCGCCCGCCAAACGCAGCCTGGCGCGGCGGATGATGGCGATTGCCGCGCTGTGGATCGGCGTGCTCCTGCTCGGCGGCGGTTTCGCGCTCGATCGGACGCTGGTCCGGCTGGTCGAGGACAATTTCGACGAACAGCTCGAATATGTGCAGACCGCGCTGATCACTTCGGCCGAAATCGACAGCTTCGGGGATGTGCAACTGTATCGCTCTCTCGGCGACCAGCGGTTCCTCGAACCCAATAGCGGGGTTTACTGGCAGGTGACCGGCGAAGGGCACCAGCCGTTCCCCAGTCGCAGCCTGTGGGATCGCAACCTGACGGTACAGGGCGATCACTTCGACAACGAACCCCATTTCTACGATTCGGACCAGTTCGAAGACGAACCGTTGCGGATCGTCGAACGCACGGTCATCCTGCCCGACAGCGACACGCGCTGGACCTTCGCGGTGGCCTCGGCTCGCGACGAGCTCGATTACCAGATCACGCGGATCCGTTCGATCCTGGTCTGGAGTTTCGCCGCGCTCGGGCTCGGTTTGCTGACGATGGCGATGCTGCAGAGCTGGTACGGCCTGTCGCCGCTGCGCCGGGTGCGCGAGGCGATCCTGGCGATGCGGACGCATGGCACCAACCGGATTACTGCGCCGCTCCCGCTCGAGGTCGAACCGCTGGTCGATGAGATCAACGCACTGCTGGCCCATACCGAGCAGCAGGCCGAGGAAGCCCGCATGCATGCCGGCAATCTGGCGCATGCGCTCAAGACCCCGCTCACCGTCCTGACCAACGCCGCGACAGCGCACGATCCGCGCCTGTCCGATCTGGTGTGCCGCGAAACCAAGACGATGCAGCGCCATGTCGAGCACCATCTTGCCCGCGCGCGTGCCGTGGGCCGGCGGGCCAGCGGCCATGCGCGTGCCGAAGTCTGGCCAAGCGCGGAAAGCGTGCTGCGCGCCGTAACCCGGATTTACGAGGACACCCGCTTCGACCTCGATGGCAACCGCGATGCCGCGGTCGCGATGGAACGGCAGGATCTCGACGAGATACTGGGCAATCTGATCGAGAACGCTGCCAAATACGGAGGTGGCAGCGTGTTCGTGACGATCGATGCCGAGCGCGCGGCGAAGGACTGCACGATCTGGATCGAGGATGACGGTATGGGCATCCCCGAAAGCGCGCGCGCGAAAATCTTCGACCGCGGTGCACGGCTCGACACGGGCAAGCCCGGCACCGGGCTCGGCCTCGCCATCGTCCGCGATGTCGTCCAGATCTACGGCGGTTCGGTGGATCTCGGCGAAAGCGAGGACCTGGGCGGCTTGCTGGTTCGCCTGACGCTGCCGCGCAGTGCGCCGTAGCGCGCGGCTGCCAGTTAGCGGCCGGCAGCGCGTTCGTGGTGGCGGATGACCTCATCGATGATGAAGCGCAGGAATTTCTCGCTGAATTCGGGGTCCAGTTCGCTTTCCTCGGCCAGGTTCCGCAGCCGTGCGATCTGCGCCTGTTCGCGCGAGGGATCGGCGGGCGGCAGCGTGGCCTTCGCCTTGTATTCGCCCACGGCCTGAGTGATGCGGAACCGTTCGGCCAGCATGTGGATCAGGGCGGCGTCGATGTTGTCGATGCTCTTGCGAAAGCCGGCGAGCACGGGATCGGGCGGGGCGTTATCGGACATCTGGGTACGCTAACAAGAAATGTACGCTTGCCAAGAAAGCTTGCGCAGACCATGGCCAAGCCGAAATGTCTGCCGACGTACTTACCCTGCCGCGCAAGGAGCCCGAAGGATCGATCGAGCCGATGCTGGCTCTCACCGCTCCGGGCATGAACCAGGTCAATCAGGTCATCCTTGACCGAATGCAAAGCGAGGTGCCGTTGATCCCGGCGCTTGCGGGTCACCTGATTTCGGGCGGCGGCAAGCGCCTGCGCCCGATGCTGACGCTCGCGGGGGCGGAGTTGGTCGGTTACACGGGCAACCGGCAGCACAAGCTCGCCGCGGCGGTAGAGTTCATCCACACCGCGACGCTGCTCCACGACGACGTCGTCGACGGTAGCGACCTGCGGCGCGGCAAGGCGGCCGCCAATATCATCTACGGCAACCCGGCGACCGTGCTGGTGGGCGATTTCCTCTTCAGCCGCTCGTTCGAACTGATGACCGAAGACGGCAGTCTCAAGGTTCTCAAGATCCTGTCGGGCGCATCGGCGATCATTGCCGAAGGCGAAGTCGACCAGCTCACCGCGCAGCGCAAGATCGACACCAGCGAGGAACGCTACCTCCATATCATTCGCGCGAAGACCGCCGCGCTGTTCGCCGCGGCCAGCCGCATTGCTGCGGTGGTCGCGGAATGCAGCGAGGAACAGGAGCAGGCACTCGACGAATATGGCCGCAATCTCGGGGTGGCATTCCAGCTCGTCGACGATGCGATGGATTACGATTCGAATGCGGCCGCCATGGGCAAGGACCGCGGCGACGATTTCCGCGAAGGCAAGATGACGCTGCCGGTCATTCTGGCCTATGCGCGGGGTAGCGCGGAAGAGCGTGAATTCTGGAAGGCAGCCATCGGCGGCTTCAAGACCAGCGATGCGGATCTCGACCATGCGATCGAACTGATCGATCGGCACAATGCGGTGGCGGACACGAAGGCACGTGCGCGTCACTTTGCGCAGTGCGCGATCGATGCCCTGTCGATTTTTCCCGACGGTACCGCGCGGCAGGCGATGACGCAGGCTGCGCTGTTCTCTGTCGCACGCGGGTACTGAGCGGCTTCAGGCTAACGACCACATCCGGATGGGTCTGGCCGGGCAGCGGTTGCCCAAGCCGTCTCGACTTCATGCGGACGACGGGGTTAGGGGCAGGGTGTGAGCGATCTACCCATCCACGCGGTCCTGCCCGATTTGCTTGACGCGCTGCGCATGCACAGCGGGGCCGTGCTGGTCGCGCCGCCGGGCGCAGGCAAGACAACCGCGGTGGCGCCCGCACTGCTCGACCAGCCGTGGTGCAATGGCACCGTGATCCTCACTTCGCCCCGCCGCGTTGCAGCGCGGGCCGCGGCCGAACGGATGGCGCAGGCGCTAGGGGAAAAGCCCGGCGAAACGATCGGTTATCTGACCCGGCTCGACACGAAGCGATCTGCACGAACGCGCATGCTGGTCATGACCGAGGCGATTTTCGTCAACACCGTGCTTGCCGATCCCGAGTTGGCAGGCGTTTCGGCGGTACTGTTCGACGAAGCGCACGAAAGGCACCTCGACAGCGACCTGGGGCTTGCGCTCGCGCTCGAAAGCCGGGCGGTGCTGCGCGAGGATTTGCGCGTGCTGGTCATGTCGGCGACCATCGACGGCGCGCGCTTCCGCACGCTGCTCGGTGACGATGCGCGCATGATCGAAAGCGCGGGGCGCGCGCACCCGCTGCAGATTGAATGGCTGGGCGCGATGCCGCAAATCCCGGTGGAAGACGCGGTCGCCAAGGCGATCGGCACGGCCTGGCGCGAACAAGCGGGCAACATCCTTGCGTTCCTGCCAGGCGTGCGCGAGATCGAGCGCACGCGCGAACGGCTGGAAGGCCGCTTGCCGAATGCGCTCGTCCTCCCGCTGCACGGGCAAGTCGATCCGGCGGGCCAGCGCGCCGCGATCCGGCGCGATCCCGAGGGGCGTCGGCGGATCGTGCTGGCAACTGCCATCGCCGAGACATCGCTCACGCTCGACGGCGTCTCGATCGTCGTCGATGCCGGCCTGTCCCGCCGCGCGGAATTCGACCGCGCGGCCGGGACCACGCGGCTGGTCACACATCGCGCAAGCCAAGCGGCTGCCGCGCAGCGGGCAGGCCGCGCCGCGCGGCAGGGCCCGGGTGTCGCCTACCGGCTATGGGAAGAAGCCGGTCACGCGGGCCGTCCCGCATTCGATCCGCCCGAAATGGAAACCGCCGATCTTGCTCCTCTGGTGCTGGCGCTGGCGCAATGGGGCACGGGCGATCCCGGCGAACTGGCATGGCTCGATCCGCCGCCTGCCGCTTCGATCGCCGCAGCACGCAGCACACTGGCAGCACTGGGGGCACTCGATGCCGAAGGGCGCATTACCGAGACGGGAAGCAAGCTCGCCAAGCTCCCTCTCGACCCGCAGGGAGCGGCGTGCGTGCTGTTCGGTGCCGAACACGGCGTAGCAGAAGATGCGGCGCGGCTCGCCCTGTTGCTCCAGGAACGCGGGCTCGGCGGGCAGGGCGAAGATCTGGAAGCGCGTCTCGCTCGCTGGAACGCGGACCGGGGCGCGCGTGCGGAAGCGAGCCGCAGGCTCGCGGGCCGCTGGGCGAAAACCGCACGCAGCCTCGTTTCGGCGAACGCGTATGCCAACCGGCCCCCACCCGGAATCCTCCTCGCTGCCGGACGACCCGAATTCGTTGCGCGGCGCCGCAATGCGAGCGGAGAGAGCTGGATCGCCGCCGGCGGGCGCGGTTTCGTCCTCGACCCGGCATCGCCGCTCGCACGCGCCGACTATCTCGTCATCGGTGATGCGCAGGGGCAGGCCAAGGGGGCGCGGATCACTTCGGCAATCGCGCTGGCCGAAAGCGATATCGAACGCTGGTTGCCCGAGCGGATCGAACGCCGGCAGGTCCTGAGATGGAATGGGGAACGGGTCGAGGCCCTGCTCGAACGCAGGCTCGGCGCGGTCACTCTCGCGCGCGGACCCGACCCTTCGCCGGACCCGCAGGCCATCGCTACGCTGCAGCTGGAAAAGGCGCGCCGGGATCCAGCAAAACTCCTTCCCGCGGAACTGCTTGCGCGTGCAAGCTATGCCGGGATCGAAGCGCTTTCACCCGAGGCCCTGGCGCAGACCGCAGACCTCTGGCTGCTGCCGCTGGTCGAGGGGCGGCGCGATCTGAACATACCGAAGGGCAGACTGGTCGATGCGGTGCTGGGCCAGCTCGATTGGGATAGCCGCCAGACGCTCGACAGCGCAGCTCCGCGCGTATTTGCGTCGCCTGCAGGCACGACGCATGCGATCGACTATACGGGGGATGATGCACCGAGCGTCGAAGTGCGCGTGCAGGCATTGTTCGGGCTGGAACGCCATCCGCTGGTCGGGCGCACGCCCTTGCTGCTCAAGCTGACGAGCCCCGCGGGGCGTCCGATCCAGTCGACGCGCGACCTGCCGGGGTTCTGGCGGGGGAGCTGGGCCGACGTGCGCAAGGACATGAAGGGCCGTTACCCCAAGCACCGCTGGCCCGAGCAGCCTTGGGCGGAAAAGCCGAGTTTGAAAACCAAGAACGCCTTTTCAAAAACCAGCGGCTGACTTAAGGGCGCACCCATGGCAGCACGAATCTATCAGCGACCGAAGAACGCCATGCAGTCGGGCAGGGCCCGGACCGATGAATGGGTGCTCGAATTCGAGCAGTCCGAGGCGCGGCGTCCCGATCCGCTGATGGGGTGGACCGGCAGCGGCGATACGCAGGCGCAGGTTCAGCTAACTTTTCCGACAAAGGAAGAGGCGCAGGCCTATGCGCGCAAATACGATATCGTTGCCCGCGTCCATGCTACGCCGCCCAAGAGCCTCAAACTGCAGGCCTACGCCGACAATTTTCGCTGAGCGCAGTTCGTCCTTCAGCGGGATAACCAGTGGCTGATAGCGCTGCCGCGAATGCCCGGCCTGGGGGCTGGACAAAACCTGCCAACCTTACCATATGGCGCGCCGGGAGTCGGTCGGACGTTTGCGTTCGCTCACCGGGTCAGGTCCGGAAGGAAGCAGCCCAGGTGAATTGCGGCGGGTCGGCCGGCTCCTCTTTCACCCACAATTCGTAACCGTGACGGCATGACTTTTGCCGCGGTAGTGCCTACCTAGTCGGCGATGGGTGATTCACCGGACAATCCTGACAGCCCCCCGTGGGACGGCGCCGCGCAAGAGGTCGATACGCCCAGTGCGGCGGACCTCGAGAAGGCGGGGCAGGAACAGATGTTCGGCGGTGCTGCACCGCAGCCTGCCGCGCCTGTGGCGCCGCATGCCGATAGCCCGGCAGAAGCATCGCCTCCGCCAACTGTAAATGCCGCCAATCCGGCGCCGGTCGATCCCGCACAGCCCTACCGCGTTCTCGCGCGCAAGTACCGGCCGCAGACCTTCGCCGAACTCATCGGGCAGGAAGCGATGGTGCGTACGCTGGCCAATGCGATCGCGCGCAACCGGCTGGCGCATGCCTTCCTGATGACGGGCGTGCGCGGGGTGGGCAAGACATCGACCGCCCGGCTTATCGCGAAGGCCCTGAACTGCGTCGGACCCGACGGGCAGGGCGGCCCGACCATCAGCCCGTGCGGCGTGTGCGAACCCTGCCGCGCGATTGCCGAGGGGCGCCATATCGACGTGATCGAGATGGACGCCGCCAGCCATACCGGCGTCGACGATGTGCGCGAGATCATCGAAGCGGTGCGCTACGCGGCGGTTTCGGCGCGCTACAAGATCTACATTATCGACGAAGTCCACATGTTGTCGCGCAACGCTTTCAACGCCTTGCTCAAGACGCTGGAAGAACCGCCCGCGCATGTGAAGTTCCTGTTCGCCACCACCGAGGTCGAAAAGCTCCCGGTGACAGTGCTCAGCCGTACGCAGCGGTTCGATCTGCGGCGCATCCCTTCCGAACTGCTCGAAGCGCATTTTGCGTCGATCTGCGAAAAGGAAGGCGTCGAGGCGGAAGCCGAGGCGCTGCACATTGTTGCCAACGCGGCAGAGGGTTCGGTTCGCGACGGCTTGTCGATCCTTGACCAGGCGATTGCGCACGCCGATCTCGATACCGACAGCAAGGTGACCGCAGCGCGGGTTCGCGACATGCTGGGCCTCGCTGACAAGAGCGCGCAGCGGCGCCTGTTCGGCCACATGCTGGAGGGCGAGGGCAAGGCCCTGCTCGAGGCGGTCGACGAACAATATGCACTGGGCGTAGAGCCGTTGGCGCTGCTGCGTGCGCAGATGGATGTGGCCCACCGGATCACGGTGGCACAGGTTTCCGGCAACGAGCCCGAAGGGGTAAGCGCGGACGAGCGCGAGCAGCTGGCGGAATGGGCCGCGCGGATCCCCACCGGCCAGTTGCACCGTCTGTGGCAATTGCTGCTCAAGGGGCACGAGGAAGTCCGGCTTGCGCCCGATCCGCTGGTTGCGCTGCGCATGGCGCTGCTGCGCACCCTGCATGCCGGACAGATGCCCGATCCGGGCAAGCTGGCCAGGAAGCTCGAAACCCTTTCCGAGCGTGGACCTGCGCCAGCATCTCCCCCCGCACCGGAAGGCGGGGGCGAGGCGGCCCCGCAAGCGGCGCTGGACTGGAAGGAAACGGTCGATGCGATCGACGCTTCGGGGATGATGCAGCAGGCCAGCGTCATGCGCCTGCAGGTGCGGGTGGTCAAGTTCACCGACGGTACCCTGCGCTACGGGCGCGATGCGAAATATTCCGAAGATATCGCGCCGGTCCTGCGCGAGACATTGCACCGCCATACCGGCAAGCGCTGGACGGTCGAGGAAGTGCCGGGCGGGGATGGCGCGCCCTCGCTGGTCGAAGTGGCCGAGGCCGAGCGTGATGCGGCCGCCGCAGCAACACGCGCGCATCCGCTCGTCAGGGCTGCGCTCGACACCTTCCCCGAAGCGGAATTGATTGAAGACGGCGGCGCATCCTCCCAGCGCCGCGAAATCCCTTGGAGTAGAAAAGCATGAATATGGAAGAAATGCTCGCGCAGGCGCAGAAAGCCGCGGAAACGATCCAGAAGCAGATGAGCGATGCCCAGGCCAAGCTCGACGAAATCGAAGTCCAAGGATCGGCCGGCGGCGGCCTCGTAGAGGTGCGCGCGACCGCGCGGGGCCGGATCGTTGGCGTTGCGATCGACGACAGCCTGATGAAGCCCGAAGAAAAGCAGATGCTCGAGGATCTGGTGACGGCGGCGTTCAACGATGCGCGCGACCGGGCCGATCGTGTTTCCGCCGAGGAAATGAACAAGATCCAGCAGGACGTGGGCCTGCCGCCCGGTTTCAAACTGCCGGGCATGTGAGCAGTGACAGCCCACTTCGTTCGCTTGGCTGGACAGGATAGCTTTCGGACCTCAACCGGAGAAACGAGGGAAGAGCCGCGGCTTTGGTGCGCCAATTCCCTAGGCAGGGTACTTAGGCTTGGTTGGGGTGCGCGCACCTGCTTGCATTCGAGTCGCGGTTGCTGTCAAATGGCCTCCAACCGAGCTTGTCGCGGATCATTGGAGACCGACATCGCACGCAATTTGTGCGAAAATTCAATCCGTCGTCCCAAACGCGGCGACGTTTAACCCGGTGACCGACAACCTTGCATATTACGATGTTCATCATACCATTTACTCCCCAAGGGAATTCCTGATCGCTCTTCCCGAGCGACTGCATCGTTAACCTCTGTTAACGTCGTTTAATTGTAATCCCGCGCCATCCACATGACGTTGGCGCCTAGCGTTGCGTTGCGGGACAGGGCTCACCATATTCCTTGCGAACGGCCACAGACGGCCTTGATTTGGAATTGATTGATGATCGAGAGCTACCCCCTTCTTCCCCTGCGTGACATCGTGGTGTTCCCCGGCATGGTGGTGCCGCTGTTCGTGGGACGTGACAAATCGGTCGCCGCGCTTGAATCGGCGATGGAAGGAAGCAAGGACATCTTCCTGCTCGCGCAGCTCGACCCCGGCTGCGACGATCCCGAGCGCGACGATCTGTTCGACGTTGGCGTGGTGGCGCAGGTCCTGCAGCTGCTCAAGCTGCCCGACGGCACCGTTCGTGTGCTGGTTCAGGGGGCGGCGCGGGCATCGCTCGAAGCGCTCGAACCGCGCGGCGAATTCGTCGAAGCGGTGGTTTCGTCGAGCGATCTGGTAACTGCTTCGGGCAATGAAGTGGTCGCGATGATGCGGCAGGTGGTCGAACAGTTCGGCGAATATGCCAAGCTCAACAAGAAGTTGGGCGAGGACGCGGCGGACCAGCTGGGCGATATCGACGATGCCGGCGAGCTCGCGGATACGATTGCCGCGGCGATCAACGCCAAGGTGTCGGACAAGCAGGCGCTGCTGGTCGAGCGCGACCCGCTCAAGCGGCTCGAAATGGTCATGTCCTTCATGGAAGGCGAGCTGTCGGTGCTGCAGGTGGAGCGCCGGATCCGTGGCCGCGTGAAGCGGCAGATGGAAAAGACCCAGCGCGAATACTATCTCAACGAACAGCTCAAGGCGATCCAAAACGAGCTGGGCGGCGACGACGACGCGAGCGACGAAATCGCCGAACTGACCGAAAAGATCGCCAAGACCAAGCTCAGCAAGGAAGCCCGCGAAAAGGCCGAAGCCGAGCTCAAGAAGCTCAAGGCCATGCAGCCGATGAGCGCCGAAGCGACGGTCATCCGCAATTATCTGGACGTGCTGCTCGACCTGCCCTGGGGCAAGAAGAGCAAGGTCAAGAAAGACATCGGCAAGGCGCAGCAGGTGCTCGATGCCGATCACTACGGGCTCGAGAAGGTCAAGGACCGGATCATCGAATATCTCGCGGTGCAGGCGCGCACGCGCAAGCTGAAGGGGCCGATCCTGTGCCTCGTCGGCCCGCCGGGCGTGGGCAAGACCTCGCTCGGCAAGAGCATCGCCAAGGCGACGGGACGCGAATTCGTGCGCCAGTCGCTCGGCGGCGTGCGCGACGAAGCGGAAATCCGCGGTCACCGGCGCACCTATATAGGCTCGCTCCCGGGCAAGATCGTCACCAACCTCAAGAAGGCGGGCAAGATCAACCCGCTGTTCCTGCTCGACGAGATCGACAAGCTGGGCCAGGACTTCCGCGGCGATCCCGCTTCGGCGCTGCTCGAAGTGCTCGACCCCGAACAGAACAGCAAGTTCCAGGACCACTATCTGGAACTAGACCTCGACCTGTCGGACATCATGTTCGTGACGACGGCGAACAGCCTGAACCTGCCGCAGCCCCTGCTCGACCGGATGGAGATCATCCGGCTCGAAGGCTATACCGAGGACGAAAAGGTCGAGATCGCCCAGCGCCACCTGCTTGCCAAGCAGATCGAGGAACATGGCCTCAAGGAAGGCGAATTCGAGCTGACCGAAGAAGGTTTGAGCGACCTGATCCGCTATTACACCCGCGAGGCGGGCGTGCGCACGCTGGAGCGGGAACTCGCCCGGCTGGCTCGCAAGAGCCTGCGCAAGATCCTCGAAAACGAGGTCGAAAGCGTCACGATTACGCCTGACAACCTCAGCGAGTTTGCCGGGGTGCGCAAGTTCAAGCACGGCATGAGCGAGGAAGAACCTCAGGTCGGTGCCGTGACCGGGCTCGCCTGGACCGAGGTCGGCGGCGAACTGCTGACGATCGAAAGCGTCACCACGCCGGGCAAGGGCGAGATCAAGACCACCGGCAAGCTCGGCGAAGTGATGAATGAAAGCGTCGCCGCGGCGTTCAGTTTTGTGAAGGCGCGCGCGCCGCATTACGGGATCAAGCCGAGCCTGTTCCAGCGCCGCAACATCCACATTCACTTGCCCGAAGGGGCAGTGCCGAAGGATGGCCCCAGCGCTGGCGTGGGGATGGTCACCTCGATCGTCTCGACGCTGTCGGGGATCTCGGTACGGCCCGATGTCGCAATGACCGGCGAGGTCACGCTGCGGGGCCGCGTTCTCGCCATCGGCGGGTTGAAGGAAAAGCTCCTCGCCGCACTGCGCGGCGGGATCGGCAAAGTCCTGATCCCCGAGGAGAACGTCAAGGACCTCGCGGAAATCCCCGCGAATGTGAAGGACGGGCTGGAAATCGTTCCCGTGGCCCATGTCGACGAAGTGCTCGCGCACGCGCTGTGCAGCGTGCCGGACCCGATCGAATGGACCGAAGCCGACGATCTCGCAGCGCAGCCCGACCACGCACAAAGAGTGGCATCACAGACTGCGCATTAACAATTGATGTGCTGCATTGCAGCGACTCGCATGGTCCGCGGACTCGGTTTCGCGGACCATGTCGCGTGACCACTCGCCAGATTGATTGGTGAATTCGCGGTTCACCCTAGTTTTCCGCTGTCTTGCCCTGAAATCCGCTGTTTTCAGCCAAAAATGCCTTTGACAGCGCGCCCAAAAAACTCTCAATTCCTTCGTCTTCGCCGAGGCGATTCAGCCATTCCCACCCGAAGACAAAACAAGGGGGTTTCCCAGAATGAACAAGAACGACCTGATCACCGCAGTCTCCGACTCCAGCGGCCTTTCCAAGAGCGACGCTTCGAGCGCGGTCGAAGGCGTTTTCGACGCCATCACCAAGTCGCTGTCGAGCGGCGACGAAGTGCGCCTGGTGGGCTTTGGCACGTTTTCGGTCGCCAAGCGCAAGGCCTCGACCGGTCGTAACCCGCGCACGGGCGAGCCGATGACGATCAAGGCTTCGAACCAGCCCAAGTTCAAGGCCGGCAAGGGCCTCAAGGATGCCGTGAACTAAGCACGATTTCCGCTTCCGCGCGCTTCACGCGCGGATGGAACCGAACTGCGCCGCGCTTTCCATTTCGGGAGGCGCGGCGTTTTCGTATCGTTCAGTCGAATGCCACCAGCGCGGTGGGCGGCTGCTGCGTCGACGGCCCTACAGTCCAGCTCAGCGACTGCCCGCGTGCGTGGGGCTTGGGGCCTTCATCGGTGTTGTTCGCCAGGATCCGTCCATCGGTGACGATCGTAAATGTGCCCTGGGGCACGACAATTCGCGGGGCTTCGCCGCTTTCCTCGGCCTGTGCCATGGCAGCAAGGGCGGCGAAAGACGCCGTGCCCCAGGACGGTTCTTCCTTCCCTGCAGCAAAGGCGGGGGCATCGACGCGTACTTCGCCGCCGTCGCGCAGGTTGATGCTCACGAAGGCATTGGCCCCCGGCATCCCTTCGACCGTGGGAAAGACGAAATCGTGCGTCAGTGTTCCGGCAGTGACGAAGCTCACATCAAAGAGGCCATCACCCCGGTACTCGACCTTTTCCCAGCCCCGCTGGCGTTCCAGCCGCGTGGCGATCTCTTGCGCGGCCTGGGGGTCGGACGGATCGATACTGCCGACGAACTGGCGCAGCATTTCCGCTTCGCGTACGCGCTCTGCCGCGCGTTCGCCGGCAGTCTCTTCCCATTCCGCGCGCTGCGCAGCGATCTCGGCCTCGCTGCACTCGCGGACCTCGTAATCCTCGTCATAGCATTCGGCTTCGAAGCGCTCTTCGCTCGCCCGGCTCATCTGTGCCAGCTGGCTGAGGGCGAGCATCTCGATCTCGCCGTCATAAGCGAAGGAGAACCTTTCGTCGGAATACAGGTGCAGTTCGCTGCTGAACGTCCCCGGCGACAACAGGCATCCCCCGAGCGCGAACGATGCGGACAGTGCGATAAGGATGCGGTTCATGTCGGTTCCCCCGTGTTGAAGTGGGCTAGCGCGTGGCGACCGCGTAGAGCGCTATCGCTCCCGCGTTGGACACGTTGAGGCTCTCGATCTGCTCTCCGATCGGCAGCTTCGCGAGCACGTCGCAATGCGATTCGATATTCTGCCGCATGCCTTCGCCTTCGGCCCCGAGCACCAGCGCGATGGGTCCTGCGGCCAGCGTTTCGCCCAGCGTCGCATCGGCAGTGCCGGTCAGACCGATGCGCCAGTATCCCGCCTCGGCGATCTGCTCGAGCGCGCGTGCCAGATTGACAACGCGGACCCAGGGCAGCACTTCGAGTGCGCCGGAGGCCGATTTGCCAATCACGCCGCCTTCGGGCGGGGCATGGCGATCCTGTGTGACAAGCGCGGCGGCGCCGAATGCGGCCGCGGAACGCATGATGGCGCCGACATTGTGCGGATCGGTGACCTGGTCGAGCACCACGATCGGGTGCGCCGGGTCTCCGTCCAGTACCTCGTCGAGATGCATGTCTTCCAGCGGTGCGCATTCGAGCACGAGTCCCTGGTGCGGGGCATCCTTGGCCACCAGCCGCGCCAGATCGGTCGCTTCGGCGTATTCGAGCGGGAAATCCGCCGGCAATTCGCCATCGAGCGTATCGATCGCATCGCGCGTCGCCCATAGCTTGCGATGCACCCGGTCGGGGTTCTTGAGCGCGGCTTCCACCGCGTGCCGGCCCCACAGGCGCACCTGCCCCGATCCCGCGCGGCCGCTGCCCCGGCCGCCCTTCATTCGGCCCGCACGGCCCCTGAGTGCGCGTTTGCGTTCGCCTTTAGCCATCGAATACGTCCTGTCTGTAACTTTGCATGGGCCTGTGCCAGCGAGGGCATTGACAGGCAAGCGCCGCTTCGCCAAAGGGGCGCCTCTCGGCACGGGGTCGGACTATCCGATCCCTCGATTTCCTCAGTGAAATGGCCCGTGTGGACAGGTGGCCGAGTGGTTAAAGGCAGCAGACTGTAAATCTGCCCGCGCAAGCGTACGCTGGTTCGAATCCAGCCCTGTCCACCACCGCCCCTTCTTTCAGTATCTACCTGCATCCCCAGGAATCCATGGAAACCCTCGGGTTTCTGCGGTATACTGCGTCTATTCCGTCCCCACAAAGCCATCGCGATCCACCCGCATCCGAGGCCTAGTGTGGGGAAGGTGTGGGGAAAGATGGATGCTTCCCCACACTTGTACTTTCCGGAACGGTCTGCGGAAATGTGGGGAAGGAAATGGGCAAGCTCACGGCGGTGGCGGTGAAGGCCGCTTTAGCGAATCCGGGCACGTATCAGGATGGCGACGGTCTTTTTCTCAAAGTGGGGAAAACCGGCTCCGCTTCATGGCTGCTTCGAGTCCAGCAAGGCGGCAAACGAAGGGACATCGGGATCGGGAGCGCCAAACTGGTCACGCTGGCGGGGGCTCGCGAGAAAGCGAACGAACTGCGCAAGGCCGTGAAGGTCGAAAAGCGTGATGTTCTTACGGAGCGCAAGGACGAGGCTGCCGCCAAGGTGACCTTCTGCGAAGCCGCTACACAGTATCACTCCGAAAACGAGGCGGGCTGGAAGAGTGCTGTATACGCGCGCCAGTGGCTGGCCAGTCTGGAGAACTACGCCTTCCCCAAGCTTGGCGACATGCCGACCGGCAGTATCGCCGCAGCTGACATCATCGATGTACTCACGCCGATCTGGCAGGAAATCCCGGAAACCGCCCGCCAGGTACGCAATCGGATTTGCGCGGTGCTGGACTATGCGCACGCGAAGGGATGGCGATCGACCGAGGCGCCGTCCGGCAATAGCAGTCTGAAGGCGGGAAGGGGCCTGCCACGGCAGATCAAGAAAACCCAGAATCGGAAGGCGATGCCCTATGTCGCCATTCCAGCGTTTCTGACCGCATTGAGGCGCAAGCCATCCTTCGGACGTTTCGCGCTCGATCTCCTCATCCTGACCGGCACGCGCTCGCAAGAGGTAAGGCTCGCGACATGGGAGGAATTCGATCTGGAGGAGCGCCTCTGGACGATCCCGGCAGAGCACATGAAGCGGAGCAAGGCACACGTCGTCCCGCTCTCCAAGGCTGCACTAGGCGTCCTCGCAAAGGCGGATGCGTTCCGAATCGAGGGAGCCGAAGTCGTCTTCTCCGGCGCTAGAGGCAAAGCGATGTCCGACATGACGCTGCTCAAGGTGCTGCGCGACATGCAGGAACCTTTCCACGTCCACGGCTTCCGCTCGGCTTTCACGGATTGGGCGGCGAACGCAGGCTTCCCGAATGCCGTCGTCGAGGCCGCGCTTGCTCACAAGACGCCAGACGCGGTGCAGGCGGCGTATCGCCGCACCACCTATCTCGGCACCAAGGAGGATCCCGGTATGCGCGTGAAACTCATGGATACGTGGGGAGGCTACTGCTCCGGTACAGTGACAGTGAAAGAAGCCCTCGACGCGAGCGAATAGCGCGCCGCGCACCACTTACAGAGCACCGCCACCGCTGGGAACGAGAGGGCGAAGCCCTTGGTGTTCCCGCGCTCAGGATCGCGTCGGCGATCCGCACAAACAACGGCACTCTTGCGACGGCGCGAAGCAGCCGGACGCCCTGCGCGCGCAATCAGTGCGCCAGCGGGCGTCCGGCAATGAGAGAGGTAAGAGTGCCTGCGGGTCAGCTCAAGAACGCCGCGCCCTCAGGAGCGCGCAGCGCGGGACAGAGCGCGTCCTCCAGAAACTCCCGCTCAATTTGAAACTGCTCCCGATCGTCACCCGAATGGGCCGGGACTACAGGCCCGGTCCGCGCAGCGGATAGAGCAGGTCGCCCGCAAGGGCAGCCCTGAAATGCGATACAAGAGATCGTGCCAACAATCTGGAGCTCTTTCTTAGTAGATTATCGGACTGCCACCCGTCCATCGAGCATAGGGTTCACCAGAAAGCGCAAGGACACCGGCTCCTTCTTATCCCCGGATGCACGTTGCCAATCCAGGTTGTTCGCTCTATGTTCCTACTCCACGCTGTTGCTGGGTAGCGCAAATAATCTAAGGTGTGTATCATGTTGGGGACGTCTCCGGAATTTTCGAAGAAGCGGTCAGGGGCCTATTTCACCCCCCACTGCGTTAGCGAGACTCTCGTTTCCTGGGCTTGCCAAAACCCAAGCGATCGCATGATTGACCCCTCGTGCGGCGATGGCGCATTTTTGGCCAACCACCGCAATAGCGTCGGCATTGAGCAAAATCCGGTATCAGCTCATCTGGCAATTGAGCGTGCTCCTGGCGCGTTGGTGCACGAAGGCGATTTCTTCACTTGGGCAATTGAAACCCATGAGCGCTTCGAATGTGCAGCCGGAAATCCTCCATTTATCCGCTACCAGACATTCAAAGGCGACATGCGGCGTCGCGCACTCGATCTCTGCCTTGATCTTGGCGTCCGCTTCAGTGGGCTCACGTCGTCATGGGCACCGTTTCTAGTTGCCACAGCCGGACTCTTGAAACGTGGCGGTCGAATGGCCTTCGTTGTGCCAGCCGAGATCGGCCACGCGCCCTATGCAGCACCGCTTCTCGAATATCTCGTCGCATCGTTCGCCCGAGTTCAGATTGTGGCGGTACGCAAAAAGCTATTCCCAGCTCTCTCGGAAGACTGCTGGTTGCTTTATACCGAGGGCTTCGGCGGCAAGAGCGAAGCGATTGAGTTCACTATTGTCGACGAGTTCAAGTCAACGAAGTCTCCGCCGACGCCAACAATACGGATCAATCTCGACGAATGGCGCGCCATATGGAACAGACGGCTTCGTCCCTACCTTCTGCCCGTATCGGTCCGCAATCTGTATGCTGATACGCTCGAAGACCAACAGACCCGCCGCCTCGCTGACTTTGCGAATGTCGGCATCGGCTATATCAGCGGCGACAACAGCTTTTTCCATTTGCGTCCTTCGGATGCGGAGCGGCTGAGTATCCCCAAAAGGTTTCTGCAGCCAGCAGTTCGCAACGGGCGGGCTCTGCCAGAGCGGCAAATTACCAAAGCCACCGTTGAGAGTTGGAAGCGCAATGATGACCCGGTACTCTTGCTTCGTCTCACACGCGATCAGGACTTGCCGATTTCAATCCGAGACTACCTCAACAGCAGCGCCGGACGAACTGCGAGACTAGGTTATAAATGCCGCAATCGCGCGCCGTGGTATGCAGTCCCCGACGTCCAAATCCCGGACTATGTCCTCAGCTATATGTCTGGACGTCGCGCCAATCTCGTTCGTAATGCTGCTGGCGTTTCCTGCACGAACAGTGTTCACTCGATCCGGATCAGGGACAAAGAGGTAGCATCAAGATGTCTTGGACAATGGTCCTCGCCGTTTGTGCGCCTAAGCTGCGAACTCGAAGGTCACGCGCTAGGAGGCGGAATGCTCAAGCTTGAGCCACGCGAGGCAGGTCGCATTGTCTTCCCTGCTTTTCCCACATTTGGAAATGAGCATGACGAGGAACTCGAGGACGCAGTGAACACAATGCAACGCTGGCGCCACTATGCTGACTGAAGGTTGGCCAGTTAGTGGGGTGTGTTCGGTCAGATCCTCACGCTCCAAAGCTTCACGATTTGTGCCTTGCTCATTCAACCAATTTAGCCGTGGAGGCAAAGCGATTGGCTGAGTCTACCAAGTCGGTTGCCTGGGTGTTGTTTGACAGTATCGTTGCCGAGGCGGCGCCCGACGGCGCGCATACCAACCCTTGGTTGCGCTCTGCCAATGGCGAACTGATATTTGAACCTGACTATGCGACGCTTCAGCGGCTGCTCGGCGTCCCGCTCTACCTCAAGGCAAACACCCAGTCTGGCGTGCCTGCCCTCGCGCTCGACGTTTGGCTGAGTTACGAATTACGCCGCGCTGGATTTGATCGCGATCAGGTTTGGCCGCGCCCGGAAAACCCGCGCATATTGCCCTCTCCTGTTGCATCTCTGATTCAATCGCTTCCTATCAAGCTGCGTGCGCAAGTCGTAGAACGCGTCGAGAGCAAGTCATCAATAAGAGGGGTGACATCGTCGTCGGCAGCGATCCTAGGCAAAAATTATCTCAAACAGGTCGACGTGATCATGACGGATTGGGCTACAGGGCCCGAAATCCTGATATCGACCAAACGGATGGATTCCTCGTACGGCAAGAATGCACCTAACCGTATCGAGGAATCATACGGTGACGCCAAGAACCTGCGGCTGCGCCACCCGCTCGCTGCGCTGGGTTTCATGTTCGGACTACGTTCTGACATTCTGCAGAAGGAACCCAGAACGGCCGACTGGCTCTTCGATCTTTTGGCAAAGCTCGGGCAGGAGGACGACGCTTACCACGCGACGTGCCTCATTCTGATGGAGTACGAAGACGGGGCGGCGCCTGCGGACGAGACAGAGCCTGAGCCTGAAGGAATTCTAGAGCCCGGCGCTGAAGCGGTTGCAGATGAAGAAGACTCGACCACCACGCCGACGGAGTCCGATCACGGCCAATCCATCCCGGACTTGCCCCAAGTGACAATTTTGAAAGACCTCACGCCGCCGAACCTGTCACCGTCGCGTTTTCTGAATGCTATGGTGACGCGAGTTCTAGGTGCGACGCCTGTCAACATGCACGAGCAAGCTCGCCAACGCCGCGTTGAGGCTGTTCAAAGGACAACCTAGTCGGCCAAATTGTGGAGAGCGCGTGATGGACATTATTAGATTGCCAAAGGGAAAACCTGTTGCGTATCTGAAACTCAGCAAGGGTTGGAATGGTCAGGTTCGATCAGGTTTCATGCTTCAGGGCGCGATGTCCGGATTTTCCGAGAATGGAGAATATGCGACTGTTGAGCTAGCTGAAGCTGCCGCTCGGAAACATGCGGAGCAGCGCGACGCAGCTTTTCTTATCATATCAGATGATACCTAAGCCAGGTTGGCTATTCTCTGACTACTGAACCGGCAATCGTGAAGTTTAGCTCAGGCCTGAACTTCCACACAATCGATCAGCACGAGTTCACGCTTATCTTGGCCGTCTCCAAGGACAATTCGCCATCGAGTAAAGCCGGCCCTCGCACCGGCTTCGCACCCTGGCAGTTTTGTAACGATTGGAAGACGCATGGATTGGCCTACTCGCTCGCGCGCATTGCTAACCACTATTTCCAGTCTTTCCTGTGTGCGGATCAACGAACCTAGAGCGAGATTGCCGCAATCAGGATCATAGGCCGACGCTTCATCAAGCTCGATTGCAACCTGCGGAATCACGATGCCCTTCAGAAAATAGGCGTCTTCCTCGTCATCGGGTCTCTCGTAGTGAAAGAATCGGAAACGATCTTCACCGGTCAGAAAGACGGCAAAAGTACCGCGACCTTCCAACCGCAATGGCAAGAAGCATCCTGAACGCTTATCGTGCGGGATCACCAATGACATGTCAGGTGCGCCGGTTAGCGCGCCCACAGTAAATTCAGCGGGTGATAGCATCGAGCGGTCCTTTCAATTGTGCTGCAGTGGCTCGATCAGCATTGCCCAGTAATGCTCAGCTGCCCCTTCCTGGGAAAGCTTCGCCTCTTGGGTTCCGTTGATCGCAGCCGACATTCCAAAGCTCTTCAGAATGAGCGATTGATCGTCCGCATCGATCGAAAGGGATTCGTTGAGCGCGTTGCTGGAATCCGTTTCACCATGCACGAAGGCGATGCCGTCTCCCGTGAACCCGCCGCCCAGGAAAATGGTGCAACGGGCAAGGGCCTTGCCATTGCGGTAGACCGACGCGGTAAAGCGATTTCCATCAACTCGGCGGAATACGCCTTCGATACCGTCATTACGATGCTGCAATTCAGCGAGCGAGTTTTGAAAGTAGCGAGCGATAAATTCGAAGCTATCGACCCGAAACTGATCTTTCTGTCTCTCAGTGAATTGCTTCGCCAGTCGGAGGTTGCTGGACCTCGGATTCGTCGCCTCGCTAGCCAACCTACCTTGCACTTGAATAGTCGGGTGTAGTTGAACGGACTGGGCGCCAGGCTCCAGTTTCTCGACAGCTTTCCTGATTGCCTTGGCCACTTCGAGGAAGGCCTGATCGCGGTCTGGCCACTGAGTAATTGGCTTTCCATCCGGAGGCGTTGCATTGATCTTACCGAATGGTGCGTGATGCCACTCGCATGCGCGTAGGATCACAGGAATTACGATTGCTTCGCCAGCCTCGTGCCGCTCCATGGCGCGCAGCATTTCACGATCATAGCAGTAGTCTGATGCGAGGAAATTAGGGCTTACCAGCAGCAGAATGATATCGTCGTTTTCAACATGCTGCATGATTTCGGGATCGAATTCATCGCCAGCACCGATACGCCGGTCATGCCAAACTTCAATCGCGCCTTGCCGCCTTAGCATCGCAAGCTGAGTTTCTAGTTGATCGCGAAGATTTTCGTCAACGTGCGAATATGAAAAGAAAAGGCTGGCCACTTCTCAAGTTTTCTCCCTGATTGCCTTCTTACAATTTGGTATGCGCACCAAACGACACAAGCTCATATCTCGCCATTTAATGCGACCTGGTGAGGGAACTAGAGAGCTTCCGAGACTGGGCCTGAAGCGGCCCGTCTGCATCTGGGCGCCCTCCAGAGAAGCGGACGCTACGCTTGCCCAATTTAGACGTCGGTTGCTTACCGCCTCCATTTCCTATCTCGCAGTGAAACTCAATTTCTAGAATTCGATTTGCGTCGGCTCGCTTGATTGAGGAAAAGGGCCAGTGAGGGGAGATTTCTGATGGCCGAGATAACTGCTGCACAGCTTTACGACTATATTGCGTGTCCCCACAGAGTGGCGCTCGATTCATTCGGGGAAATCGCCGAACGTGAAGAGGTCAGCCCGTTCGTACGCCTCCTTTGGGAGCGCGGCAGTGCTTTCGAAAGGCAGGTCGCTGAAACCCTCCCGGAAGAAGCGGAGATTCTTGTCGAATTAGCGGGTGAAGAAAAGCTGACCCGCACCCTAGAAGCGATCGAGGCACGCCGGCCAATCCTCTACGGGGGACGAATCGCATCAGATGGACTGCTCGGTGAGCCTGACCTTCTGCTCTTGCGTGGTAATGGCTACATTGCGGCTGACATAAAGTCGGGCCGTGGCGAAACCGGCGGCGACGAAGGAGATTATGGATCGCTCAAGCCCCACTATGCCGTTCAGGTTGCCCTCTACACAGACATTCTGGAGAAGCTAGGCCACAGCTCGGGTCGCATAGCTGAGATATGGGATATTCGGGGCGATCATGTCCCGTATGATTTTTCTGAAACACGCACGAAGACGGGCACAGAGACTTGGTGGGATTTCTATGAGCGCGTGCGCGACGAGGTCACACAAATTCTTGACGGGGTAGTCGAAACGAAGGGAGCCTTGGCCTCGATATGCGGGCTTTGCCACTGGCGAGCAAAATGCAATACTGAGCTAGTCGGAGCCGGCGATCTTTCTCTCATTCCCGCGCTAGGCCGAGCCCTCCGTGATACAATGTCGGATACCATTGGCTCGGTCCAAGAGTTTGCGACTACCGATCCTGAGGCGTTCATCGAAGGGAAGAAGACTCAGTTCCCGAGGCTTGGAGCGGACCGGCTGAGACTCTTCCATCAACGAGCGCAAATGCTCACCGACCCTGAGGCAACAGCCTTCCTGCGCGCTCCAGTTGAACTTCCGGTCACTGAAACGGAAATCTTCTTTGACATCGAAGCCGACCCAATGCGTGATCTCGTCTATTTGCACGGATTTGTTGAAAGGCTGCGAAGCGATCCGACGAAAGAAACTTTCACCGCCTTTTATGCGGAAGGGGTCGATCGAGAGCACGAGCGAGAGGCTTTTGCTGGCGCAATCGAATGGATCAAGCAGCGCCCCAACGCGACGCTTTACTATTATTCGAAGTATGAGCGGACGGAATATCGAAAGCTGCAGCAGCGCTATCCGAACGTTTGTTCTGCAGAAGATATCGAAGAGCTCTTCACTCCTCCTCGATCCATCGATCTCTATTATGATGTCGTCCTGAAAGCGACCGAGTGGCCGACCTATAACCACTCGATCAAGACCTTAGCAAAGCACCTCGGCTTTGCGTGGCGGGATACGGATCCTTCAGGAGCCGCATCAATCGAATGGTTTCATCGATGGGTAGAAAGTGGTGACCCCGATATCAAGCAGCGTATTTTGGATTACAATGAGGACGACTGCCGAGCTACAGCGGTTTTGCTGGACGGTATTAGGCAGCTAAACTGATAGGCTCACAGAAACGTGCCTGCATGTCGTTGATTGCCCGGCGCTTGTCTCATAGTCTTTCGATAAAACAAACAAGATCGAGATAAACTATGGACCAATATAGAGATTGGGATAACGATTCCGGAGTCCGCGCCTTTGAGGTTTCCGAGGGCCAAATTGACGTACAATTTAAAACCGGAGCAGTTTACCGATATACCGCTACCTCAGTCGGGCCGGAGAATCTCGATCGAATGGTGGCACTTGCGCGAGCCGGGGAAGGCTTAAACTCCTTCATAAACAAGGTCGTGAGCAAGCGCTATTCAGCAAAGCTGCGATGAAAACGTCGCTTTGATAGCGGGCTTTCCAAAGTGCTTGCTGACAAGTCTCTTGCCTGCCTGTGAAAAGCGGGCCTTAGCTCGTATTTAGGAGGACGAGGTGCAGCTTGAACGTGCGCGCATCAAGAACTTTAGATCACTTCGAGATGTCGAAGTTGCATTCGGCACGCACACAGCACTGATCGGGGGCAATGGTGCGGGCAAATCCTCAATCCTTAAGGCCATAGAGACTTTCTACTCTACGTCGAAGACATGCGAAGTGGACGACTTTTTTGGCCGTGATCAGACCCAGCCAATTGAGATCGAATTAACTTTCCACCAACTGAGTGGCGATGAAGTCGCTGCGTTCGAAGAGCGAGTGCGTGATGGAAGGCTCGTCGTCACAAGGATATTCGATCAAAGCCCATCAAGCGGCAGGTATCACGGCGTCGTGCCTCAAAATCCTGATTTTGTAGCAATCCGCGCCCACGCTGCAGCTACGCCAAAACGCGCTGCCTACAATGCGCTCCGCGAGAATAATCCGGTCTATGCTGGACTACCGACGGTCGGCAGTCAGGCGGCGGTAGATCAGGCGCTTCTCGATTGGGAAACAAACAATCCAGAGCAACTCGAATTGCTCCTGGATGATGGTCAGTTTTTTGGCTTCCAAAACAACAGTCGGGGCAAGCTTCAGCAACACACGAGCTTCGTTTTCATCCCTGCCGTCCGAGAGGCGTCTGTGGACGCGGCTGACGGTAAGGCCAGTGTGATCGGAAAGCTGCTCGAGCTATTGGTGCGAAGTCAAATTCTGCAACGGCCTGACGTCCAAGCGTTTAAGGCAACGATGACTGAAGCGTACCAGGCGTTGGTTGCTGACGACAACATGCCGGAGCTCGGCGCACTCGCCGGAACGCTAACTACCGATCTGCAAGGCTTGTATCAGGATGCCGAAGTCTCGTTGAACTGGCGCGAAATTGGCGAAATGCCGGTCCCCCTGCCTATGGCAGACGTATTTCTTAAGGACGATGGCTTTGGCGCTCCTGTCGATCGGCAGGGCCATGGTCTCCAGCGCGCGTTTATCTTCACGCTGCTTCAGCATCTTGCGCGTGCAACGGTACTGGAAATTAACGAAGTTACCGCGGACGCAAGCGTCGATCCCGATGGACCGGGGCCTGTTGTTGCCCCTGCACAAGCGCCCACCCTGATCTTGGCGATCGAAGAGCCTGAGTTGTACCAGCATCCGACAAAGCAGCGACACTTCGCGGACGTGCTACGCGGCTTGAGCAGCGGCACGCTCCCAGGCGTGCAAGGTCATACGCAGATTATCTTCGGCTCACATTCGCCCATGTTCATTTCAATGGGCAAAGCTGATGAGATTAGATTGGCGCGGCGAGCGCCCTGTGCCGATAGTGAATTCAAGCAATGCGTACTGCAGGCACTCGACTTGTCGAACGTTGCGCACAAACTCAGTGTAGCTTGGGACAAGCCCCCGGAGCAATTTACTGCCCTCACTCTCATTCCGAGATTGCACATTCTCGGCCCCGAACTTTCCGAAGGCTTTTTCGCGAATGGCGTCATTCTCGTCGAGGGGCGCAGCGATAAGGCGGCGCTCACAGCGACGGCGCGCATGATGGGTGTGAACTTCGAGGCGGCTGGAATTGCGATTCTCTCAGCCGAAGGAAAGGCAAATCTCGACCGTCCGTATGTGATCTTTCGCGAGTTGGGCATCCCGACCTTTATTCTCTGGGATTGTGACCAGCAGTTGCCTGAAGAAAAGCGATCACCCGCAACCGATCTTGCGCTGTCTAGGCTAGCGAAGCCCGAGCAACAGTTTGAAGCTCCACCGACAACCGATCTGATTGCTGATTGCTACGCCCACTTCGAGAAAACGCTAGAACTGAAACTCAAGGACGATCTAACGCCAAACGTTCACGCGGCATGTCTTGCTGAAGCGTGTGAACCATTTGGGGTTCATCCCAGCAAGGATAGCCAAAAAATACCCGACGTCGTCTTTGGAACTCTCCTTCGGGCGCATGAAGAGGGTCGCGAGAGCGAAATGCTCAAAAATCTCGTTCGTGCAATGTGGCGCTACTTTCGAGATGAGGAGATTCCAGACGGGCCGGAGGCACTAGCAGCGAACGCTCAGAATTAGCTGCTCTGCTGCTCCAAAGAACGGTCCTGCGGAGAGGATTTTCGCGTGAACAAAGTACGATTGATCAAGGTGCCTTGTCGGTAGACTGGTGCATTCCCTTGCGCCTTTGATCGACCAGTCTCTTCAGGCTCTCGGTCAAAACTAGCGTCGAACTGCCTAACTTGATGAACTCGATCTCACCATCGCCAATCAGCACATACAGGGTACTGCGCCCGATCCCAAGATAGCGGCAGGCTTCCGGTACACGCATTGCGATCGGCTCGATGTCGGTCGGGCGTTTTTCGGTTACCCGCTGGTCGTTCGCGCCTGATATCGACATTCGGTCGGTCCTTTCATCGATAGGGTGATGACGGACCGACCTGGGGGACATGGAGGGGAGCAGGTCAGGCCCGCCATCGGCACCGATTATCGGTGAATGTGGCCCGATCGCGCCACATGACGTTTCTACGCTGGGGCAGCCGTTCCCACTCCGTTGCTCCGATGCCCACAACTGTTTGAGTAGAATGCATCTGCACAGATCCTTGCGGACGAGCTTGGAGCAGCTCTTTTCGGCATGACGTGGTCGCTGCGTGTGCGGTTTGGCCGAGCGCCATCGCTATTTCGATTGAAAAGAAACGGAATTTTGCGGAGACCGCCGCAGAACTGTTCAGGGTGCCGTCGCCATTTACTCAACGAAACCAACCACCTGCACCCGAGCCGACGGCGGTGCTTTTATCTCGCCATCCCTTTCGTTCCTCCTTATCCTTCTCATCATCACCGAAATATAAGGGAAGTCTCAGCTTGCTATGACGGACGAAGTGCAGGATCGATTTTCGGAACTACTTGTCGAGCCTCGAGAAGATTTGGACGTCGAAGTCAAAAACTGGCTTGATCTGAAGTCAGATGAGAATGCGAAGGCCAATTTCGCCAAGGCAGCTCTAGCGCTTGCTAACAATGGCGGCGGCATCATCATCATCGGCATGACTGAAACTGACGAAGGGATTGTCGCTTCCGAGGGGCGACCGCAAACCCTCAATGCTTATGGGGTAGACCATCTAAACGGGATCATTCACAACTACGCTGATCCGGCATTCCATTGCGCTGTTCATCTTCGTTCCGGACCTGACGGGGCGCTCCATCCGATTATCGTGATACCTGGCGGGCATCGAGTTCCGGTAAGATCCAAACGCGGTGGCCCAAATGGGCAGATCGTCAAAGACAACAGCATCTATGTACGGCGACCCGGACCGCGTAGCGAAGTCCCGCAGTCGGCACATGATTGGGAGACTCTTTTGGCGCGTTGTTTGTCGCACAGGCGTGATGAGATGTTCGACCAAATTCGAGCGCTTATCTCAGGAGCTGTCCCCGAGGCTTCGCTCGAAACGACACCGGATCAGTTGACTGAGTGGAGCGAGAAATCGCTAGAACGTTGGCTCGAACTAAGAGATGGATTGCCAATAGATGCACCCGAGCGATGCCCTCATGGTTACATGTGGTATGCATTCGAACTTGATGGCGAATTGCGCGAGCTTCTAGGCCCCAAATTCAGTGAGGCGTTACGCGACTCTGAGGTCAATCTGAGTGGTTGGCCGCCCTTTTGGTACCCGACGAGATTCGGCATTCGCCCCTATCCGTTTGAAGGACTCGTAGAATGCTGGATCGGCGGCGACAGCGAAGAGGGTTTCGGCAATCACGGTGCCGGAATGGCCGATTTCTGGCGTGTGTCTCCCGACGGTTTCGGCTTCTTCCTACGGGGCTATCGTGAAGATGATTTATCTGGTTCCCGGAATATGCCCCCTGAACCGGGAACGTGGATCGAGGTCGAGTGGCCCGTAGCGATCACAGCTGAAGTCTTGGCGTATATTGAGAGTCTGGCAGGTCGCTTATTGAGCGGCGCCTACAGAGTGAGATTGTTGGCTTCTTACACAGGGATGGGAGGTCGTAAGCTATACAGCATCGGAACCAGATACATACACCATAGGATTTCCCGCCAAGCGACAATTCCGCTTGGATCAGCATTCGACGGTGCGATGCTGGGGCCGAACTCAAACGAGCTAGTCCACCAGTTCCTCCAACCATTCTACAATGTCTTCGATTTCTTCGATCTTCCATCATCGCTTGTGACCGATGTGATGAGTGCACTGCGGCAGCGCAAATATTGATCTGATCGAACGTTGATGACCGTGGCCATTGACCGCTGATCTCAATCAATCGTTGGTTTCAGTCCTCAACTTTGCAAGCCGCTCCGAGCACACTGCATGCACGACACGGCCTAGCTCCTCGACCTGCTCGCCGAGCCATTCGAGTTCTTCCTTCGTGATGCGGTAGTGCTTGGAGTAGCGGGCTTTGACGTAGGCTTCCTTGAGCTTCTCGAAGCGGGTGCGGTCCTGCTTGGTGTCGCGTGGCCAAACATAGGTAAGGCGGGCATCGATGCGCTCTGCCTGCGTTCGCAGGAAGCCGAGATTGTGTACGTGTGGAGTGTAGAATGTGCAGACGAGAAGCACACAGTGGTAGAGCGCTTCAGTCGCTTGGTGGAGGTTGAAAGCGGCCTTCTTGTTCCAGCCCTTTTCAATCGTGAAGCGAGCAGTCTCCAACGATTGTTGGCCGCTCGGTAGCCACTCCTCGAAGTACTCTTGCGCCATGGCTAGCGCCTGTGTCGGTGTCTTTGGCTTGGGCGTGTGGAGTTCGGTGTCGTCGGACTCGTAGAGCGCGATCCCGTCCTGCTTGACGTCCATGAAGAAGTAGCGACCGTGCGCCAGCCCGTCGTTCACTTCCTGTAGCGTGTGGACAATGAAATTGACCGGCGTCTTAAGCGTCTTCGTCACCCCAAATTCGCGCATCAGTCGGTCATCGAGCTTTGACCAGTACTTCACCCGGTCCAAAAGCCGCTTGTCGTTCACGATGATCAGCAGGTCGTAATCCGACTGGTAGCCCTTGCCGGTGTGCGGCTCATCTACCCAGGTCCCGCGCGCATAGCTACCGTAAAGGATGACCTTGAGGATGCGTCCGGCCTTCTTCCACTCGTGCTTGGCGAGCGCGAAGGCGTCGTCGAATTCTTCGAAGATCAGCTGCACCAAGCGTTCCAACTCGCGCTGCTTTTGCGGGGGCAGATGATCAAGGTCGGTCTTCATCGTCCGACACCTAGCAAGGTGCTTGAATGGTTGCACCTGTCGATCAAATTTCGTCCGCAATGTCTTCTCATTGGACTCGTTGAGTCCGTGTGAGCTTCGTACGTCAATACCAAGAACTGGGGAGGGGGCTGAATTGAGTTCTCGGGCCGAACTTGCAGCTAGGTGCTCGACGGCTGGCAGCAGTGCCTTTAGGTGGAGTTCGGTAGGTCTCGACCGACCCCGAAAATCGCATGTGAGTGCGTTGCGAAAGCCCGAAATATTCAGCTTAATTGCCGATAAGCTGAATCGAGCAAGGCTTATATGAACAAAAATGTGGGGGAGAGTGTGGGGGAGCGTTTGCGCTGCCCCTAAGTGCTAAATTGATTTCAAAACGTTATTTGCGAAGTTCGAATCAAGCCCTGCCACCACCGCCACCCTCACTAAATGACAAACCGGCCCGCGGGGCTCGGCGGTCAGCTGGCGCGCGCCTCGAGGTCGGGTAGATCCTGCAGGACGATTTCGCGGCGCGAGGGCAGGTCGATGACGCCCGCATTGCGCAGCCGGGTCAGTTGCCGGCTCACCGTTTCGATGGTCAGGCCCAGCACATCGGCGATCTGCTGCCGAGAAAGCGGCAGCGGGACGTGGGTGCCTGCGCGGGCTTTGGCGTTGCCCAGCCGTTCGCCGATCTCCAGGAGAAAGCTGGCGACCTTCTGTTCGGCAGTCATCCGCCCCAGCAGCAACATCCAGCGCCGGCTGCGATCGAGTTCGGTCAGCGTTCGTTCGAGCAATTTGTGTTCGAGCCGGGGGTGATCCCTGGCGAAGCGTTCGAAATCCTTCCGTTCGAAGACGCAGATGACCGTGTCGGTCAGCGCCTCGACTCCATAGGGCGAGGTTTCGCCGAAAGGCCGGCCGAGGAAATCCGACGGATAGACGAGCCCGAGGATCTGTTCCTTGCCATCGGACAGATGCGTCGAAAGCTTGAGCATGCCTTCGATGACGTTGGCCACCAGCACGGCCTCGTCGCCTTCCCACATCAGCTGCTCGCCCGCGACCAAATGGCGCCGCCGGCCAATGCCGTTGAGCAGGCCGATCTCGCGATCATCGAGATCGGCACAAATCGCGCGATTGCGGATCGCGCAGGCATCGCAGAAGCTGGTCGGACGGCTGAGGGACAGTTCGGGCATGCGGCTGCGGTATCGAGTCGCCGTGTCATTGCCAAGGGGGGCATCGGTCTGGACTGCGGCGTCTTGCGGCGCGGCGGCCGGACGGCAGGGCGGGGCAGGTTAGACGGTTGCGAGAAAATCTGAGCGAGACTAACCAGCCGCAATGAGCCAGAACCAGAATTCGGCCGGGCGCGCGGTCATCTCCTCCACCGGGCTGTTCACGCCCGGCGAAACCATAACCAATGAAGAACTCGTCGAAAGCTACAATCGCTACGTCGAGATATTCAATGCCAACAATGCGCAGGCGATTGCGGCGGGCGAAGTCGCGGAACTGCAGCCCAGTTCGGTAGAGTTCATCGAAAAGGCGAGCGGGATCAAGGCGCGCCACGTGATGACCAAGGCGCCGATCCTCGACCCGGAAATCATGGCGCCGCGGATGCGCGAACGGTCGAACGACGAACCTTCGGTGATGGCGGAGATCGGCGTCAAGGCGGCGCGCGATGCGCTCGAGCGGGCAGGCCGCGACGTGGCCGATGTCGACGCTGTGCTGTGCGCGGCGTCCAACATGGAGCGCGCCTATCCGGCGATGGCGATCGAGATCCAGCAGGAGCTGGGGATCGACGGTTTCGCCTTCGACATGAATGTCGCATGCTCGTCCGCGACCTTCGGCATCCAGACCGCTGCCGATTACATCCGCGCGGGCAATGCGCGCAGCGTGCTGGTGGTCAGTCCCGAAGTCACCAGCGGCCACCTCAACTGGCGCGATCGCGACAGCCACTTCATCTTCGGCGATGTGGCGACCGCCGTCCTCGTCGAGGACGCCGCAATGGCCCCGGCAGAGCATTGGGATATCCTCGGTACGCGGCTCAAGACCGTATTCTCGAACAACATCCGCAACAATTTCGGCTTCCTCAACCGAGCTTCACCCGAAGGTGAGGGGAAGCCGGACAAGCTGTTCGTCCAGGAAGGCCGCAAGGTCTTCAAGGAGGTCGTGCCGATGGTCGCCGAAATGATCGTGACCGAAGCGGAGCGACTTGGCATCGATCCGCAGGCGCTGCGCCGGCTATGGCTGCATCAGGCCAATGCGGGCATGAACCGGCTGATCGCGCAGCGGGTGCTGGGGCACGAAGCCAGTGCGGACGAAAGCCCTACGGTGCTCGATACCTATGCCAACACTTCCAGCGCCGGGTCGATCATTGCCTTTCACAAGCACCACGAAGATCTGTCGGCCGGCGATACGGGGCTGATCTGCAGCTTCGGCGCCGGATACTCGGCGGGGGCGGTGTTCGTGCGCAAGGTGGGATGACACCTTGTGACCGTGGGGCCCAGGCCCTAGGTGTTTGCGATGGCAGGTGATCTTTTCGACAATCGTGGCCGCGGCGACGTGCGCTGGTCATGGCCGCCGATTCATCCCGAAGGCCGCAAGTTCGGCGCGGTCGCGGTGCTCGTCAGCCTCGTGTTCCTGATCGGTTTCGACTGGGAGATCATCGGCTGGCCGCTCCTGCTCCTCTCGCTCGGCGTCTTCGCTTTCTTTCGCGATCCCGAGCGCGTGGTGCCGCAGGATGACCGGTTGATCCTGTCCCCCGCCGACGGGCTCGTTTCGCTGATCGCGCAGGTCGACCCGCCCGAGGAAATGATGGTCGACGACGGCACCGGCCATTCCGGGCTTACCCCGGGGCAGGTGACACGCATTTCGCTTTTCATGTCGGTCTTCGACGTGCATATCAACCGGGCACCGATCGCGGGCACGGTTCGCCGGGTGGTCTATATCCCCGGCGAGTTCTTCGACGCGGGTCTCGACAAGGCGAGCGAGCAGAACGAACGGCAGCACTTGCTGATCGAGAGGACCGATGGGCTGAAGATCGGCTTCACGCAAATTGCGGGCCTGATCGCACGGCGGATCGTACCCTTCGTCAAGCCCGGAGACACGGTCGGTGTGGGGCAGCGGATCGGGCTGATCCGCTTCGGCAGCCGGGTCGATGTCTATCTTCCTGCCGGAACCGATCCCAAGGTCCTGCTGGGCCAGAAAGTCGTCGCAGGTGAAACCGTGCTGGCCGAAATCGGATCGCAGCAATTGCTTGAGGGTGTAGCACAATGACCGAACACGATAAGGCTGTCCGCCTGGGGCCGAAAGCGACCGAGGACGAACCGCCCGCCGAGATCCACACGCGCGCGCTGACCTTGCGCGCGATGATCCCCAATGCGGTTACCGCCGCCGCGCTGTGTTCCGGACTGACCGGCATCCGCTTCGCGATCGACGAGAACTGGGGTGCCGCGGTTGTCGCCGTCATCCTTGCCGGCGTGCTCGACGGGGTTGATGGCCGGGTCGCGCGTGCGCTGAAGGCGCAGTCGCGCTTCGGGGCCGAGCTCGACAGCCTGGCCGATTCGCTCAGCTTCGGCACCGCGCCCGCGATCATAATCTTCCTGTGGTCGCTGTCGGCGGAGCCGCGGCTCGGCTGGTTTGCCGCGCTCGCTTTCGCGATCTGCTGTGCGCTGCGCCTCGCGCGGTTCAATGCGCAGATCGATGTGGAGGACCAGCCGCATAAATCGCTCGGTTTCCTCACCGGCGTGCCCGCGCCGATCGGGGCGGGCCTCGCCTTCGCGCCGTTCTATCTGTGGATGGCGACGGGAATGGAAGAGCTGCGCAATCCCATTCTGGTCGGCATATGGCTGGCCACGATAGCCGTTCTCATGATCTCCAACATCGCCACACCCAGCTGGACCTCGCTGCGCCCGCGGAGGGGAATCAGGCTCGAGGTGCTAGCTTTCGTGGGTCTCCTGTTCGCCGCACTGCTGGTCGAGCCATGGTGGACGCTCAGCGCGATCTGTGCCGGTTACCTGCTGCTGCTACCCTATTCGCTATTGCGCTACGCCCGTTTCAAGCGGCGCGGCTGATCCCGCGGTTCGCGGTTCGCTGTTCGCAGTGCAGCAGGGCGGGGCAATGCGGGACGCACTGCGCCGGGGGTCGGACGCAGCGCGGGAAGGGCGCCGTCCGCCTGGCCAGGGAGTTCGCGGCGCAGGCTTGAAAAGGCCGACCACCAGCGCAGCGCGCTGTCGGCCAGAACGGCTGCGGTCGCCGCGGTCATGGCGGCAAACAACGTGAGCAGGACCAGTGCGAACATCTCTAAATCTCCCTAGATGCCTGTCGACAAACCTGTTGACAGACCGGGCCCAGCCGTGTGGAAAACCAGCACTGCAACGCGGCTGTTCCGTTGCTGGAACATTTGTTCTCTTTTTGTTCTGCGCTGTCAAGCGGTAACTGACGTGTAAATTCCGTTTCGCATCCGGAATTGATGCTAGATTTTGTCCGGCCGCAGCGCTAAGGGCGCGCGGTCTGCAACGCATTCGGGCGATTCCCGGTCGTTGCGCTGCGGGCAAATCCACATGGAAGGCGCACATACCGGTGCCCGCCGCGGGACATGACCGCATTCGGGTTCCAGCTTTCCAGAGGCATAACCGGAAAGGAATTCTACTATGGCGGCTCCTACCGTCACGATGCAGGAACTGATCGAGGCCGGATCGCATTTCGGCCACCAGACCCACCGCTGGAACCCGCGCATGAAGCCGTATATCTTCGGCGCGCGCAACGGCATACACATCATCGACCTGTCGCAGACCGTGCCGCTCTTCGCGCGCGCGCTCGACTTCGTCCAGCAGACGGCCCGTTCGGGCGGCAAAGTGCTGTTCGTCGGGACCAAGCGCCAGGCGCAGGACGCGATCCGCGAAGCCGCGCTCGCTTCGGGCCAGCACTTCGTCAACCATCGCTGGCTGGGCGGCATGCTGACCAACTGGAAGACGATCAGCGAACGCATCAAGTATCTCAAGTCGCTTGACGAACGGCTGTCGGGCGACACTGCCGGCCTGACCAAGAAGGAAGTCCTCGACCTGACCCGCAAGCGGGACAAGCTCGAACTTTCGCTGGGCGGCATCCGCGACATGGGCGGTATTCCCGACGTGATGTTCGTGATCGACGCCAACATGGAAGATCTGGCGATCAAGGAAGCCAACGTTCTCGGCATCCCCGTGGTTGCCGTGCTCGACACCAATGTCGACCCCGAGGGCATCGCCTTCCCGATCCCGGGCAATGACGACGCTGCCCGCGCCATCCGCCTCTACTGCGAAGCGGTCGCCAATGCGGCCAAGAGCGGCAAGGGCGACGGCGTGCAGGATTCGGGTGCCGATGTCGGCGCGATGGAAAATCCGCCCGAGGAAACCGTCGGGGCCTGAGCCCTCCATTGACGGGCGCCATCATGCGCCCGTCATATAGCGGAGTTACGCGCCGGGCCGCTCCCTAGCTGGCCCGGTGCCCGCACATCATATCGAGAAGGAAAACACCATGGCTGCATTCACTGCTGCTGACGTAAAGGCTCTGCGCGAAAAGACCGGCGCAGGCATGATGGACGCCAAGAAGGCTCTCGAAGCTGCGGACGGCGATATCGAAGCCGCAGTCGACGCGCTGCGCGCCAAGGGTCTCGCCACTGCCCAGAAGAAGTCGAGCCGGACCGCTGCCGAAGGTCTCGTCGGCGTTGCCGTCGAAGGCACCAAGGGCGTTGCCGTCGAAGTGAACTCGGAAACCGACTTCGTCGCGAAGAACGACCAGTTCCAGGACTTCGTCCGCAAGACCACGCAGGTCGCGCTCAAAGCCTCGGCCGACGATGTCGAAGCGCTCAAGGCGGCTGACTATCCCGATGGCGGCAGCGTTGCCGACAAGCTGACGAACAATGTCGCGACCATCGGCGAGAACCAGCAGGTCCGCCGCATGAAGACCGTTTCGGTCACCAATGGCGTGATCGTGCCCTACATGCACAACGCTGTGGCGCCCGACCTCGGCAAGATCGGCGTGCTCGTCGCGCTCGAGAGCGAAGGCGACGCCGCCAAGCTCGAGGAACTGGGCAAAAAGCTGGCCATGCACATCGCCGCGGCATTCCCGCAGGCGCTGACCGCTGACGGCCTCGACGCCGAAGTGATCGAACGCGAACGCGCGATCGCCAAGGAAAAGGCTGCCGAAAGCGGCAAGCCCGAAGCCGTCCAGGAAAAGATGGTCGAAGGCGCGATCGGCAAGTACGCCAAGGAAAACGCGCTGCTCAGCCAGGTCTTCGTGATGGACAACAAGACCCCCATCGCGCAGGTCGTCGAGCAGGCCGGCAAGGACGTCGGTGCCAAGGTCGAACTGGTGGACTATGTCCGCTTCCAGCTGGGCGAAGGCATCGAGAAGGAAGAATCCGACTTCGCCGCGGAAGTTGCGGCTGCAGCAGCCGGATAATTCTGTGCATGAGCCGCAGTAAGAGGCTGGAACAAAGCCTTTTCCTGCGCTTACTAGGAAATACCCGTATTCGGGGGCGGTCGTCGGGCTTCGGTTCGGCGGCCGCTTTCCATTGGGCGACGGTGATTCTGCGCAAGCAACCCGCGTGGAGCGCTGCGCCAAATCACGCGCTGGCCGGAAGGCCGCGTATCCCATTGGTGTTCCAAAACCTCCCGCGCACTTGGCAGCGCCCTTCATGCGCTCTAAAGCCGCGCCAACTTCTGCCGAGCGAGAATCCATGCCCCTTTCGACGATGAAACGTGTCCTCCTGAAACTTTCGGGTGAAGTGCTGATGGGCGATCAGCAGTTCGGCATCGATCCGGCATTCGTGATGGAACTGGCGCGCGAAGTGAAAACAGCCAAGGAGACCGGGCTCGAGATCTGCCTGGTCATCGGCGGTGGCAACATCTTTCGGGGGATGGCGGGCGCGGCGCAGGGGATGGACCGCGCGCAGGCCGACTACATGGGCATGCTCGCCACGGTGATGAATGCGCTGGCCATGCAGAGCGCGCTCGAACAGCTCGGCGTGCAGACCCGTGTGCAGAGCGCGGTGCAGATGGACCAGGTCTGCGAACCGGTGATCCGGCGCCGCGCGGAGCGACATCTCGAAAAGGGCCGTATCGTCATTTTCGCGGCCGGCGTGGGCGCGCCTTACTTCACCACCGATAGCGGCGCAGCCCTGCGTGCCGCGGAAATGAATTGCGATGCGCTGCTCAAGGGCACCAGCGTCGATGGTGTCTACGACAGTGACCCGAAGAAGAATGCCGGCGCCAAGCGTTTCGATACCGTAAGTTACGGCAAGGTGTTGGCCGATGATCTCAAGGTCATGGATGCCAGCGCGGTTGCATTGTGCCGCGACAACAATATTCCGATCGTCGTTTTCTCGATCCGCGAGAAAGGCAATCTGGCCCGCGTGCTGAGCGGTCAGGGCGTGCAGACAATCGTCAGGAACTGAACGAAAAGACAGAGGAAGCCGCCATGGCCAAGTATGACAAAGCCGATATCGAACGCCGCATGAACGGCGCGGTCGAGAGCCTGAAGAGCGATCTTGGCGGATTGCGCACGGGTCGCGCCAACACCAGCCTGCTCGATCCCGTGATGGTCGAGGTCTACGGCTCGATGATGCCGCTTAACCAGGTCGCCACGGTAAGCGCGCCCGAACCCCGCATGCTCAGCGTGCAGGTGTGGGACAAGGCCAATGTCACCGCGGTCGAAAAGGGTATCGCCAAGGCCAACCTCGGTCTCAATCCGATGATCGACGGGCAGAACGTCCGCCTGCCGATGCCCGACCTGACGCAGGAACGCCGCAAGGAGCTGGCGAAGCTGGCAGGCCAATATGCCGAACAGGCCAAGATCGCGATCCGCAATGTGCGCCGCGATGGCATGGAAGCGCTCAAGGAAGACGAAAAGAAGAAGGAAGTTTCCGAAGACGAGCGCAAGCGCGGCGAGGACGAAGTGCAGAAGCTGACCGACAAATATGTCGCCGAATGCGATACGGTCGCCGCGCAGAAGGAAAAGGAAATCCTCACGCAGTGAGCGGCCCGCGCCGCATCTGTGTTCGCTGCGGGCGATGCCGGACCTTCGGTTCGCGCGCGCACGCCTGTAGCGCCCGCCACTATCGGACGAACTCGTGACCACCCCTGACAAAGCTGCGCGACACGTTGCCATCATCATGGACGGCAATGGCCGCTGGGCCAAACGCCGGCACCTGCCCCGCGCAATGGGGCACAGGAAGGGCGTGGAGGCCGTGCGCGAACTGGTGCGCAGCCTGAAGGATACGCCGGTCGAATGCCTCACGCTCTATGCCTTCAGTTCGGAGAACTGGAAGCGGCCCGAGGAAGAGGTCGACGATCTGATGAACCTGATGCGCAAGTTCATCAAATCGGACCTGCCCGAATTCATCGCCAACGACGTCAGGCTGCATATCCTCGGCGACTGGCGTTCGCTGGCACCGGACATCGTCGAGATGCTCGAGGATGCGTTGGCGCAGACGGCGCAAGGATCGCGCACGCTGGCAGTCGCGCTCAATTACGGCGCGCATGCGGAAATCACGCAGGCCGCGCGCAAGGCGGCGGCCGAAGGCGAAATCTCGCAGAAATCGATCGAACGCCATCTGTTCAGCGCTGACCTGCCGCCGCTCGACCTGCTGATCCGGACCAGCGGCGAAGTGCGGTTGTCGAATTTCCTCTTGTGGCAGGCAGCATACGCGGAAATGCTCTTCCTCGATGTGCTATGGCCGGATTTCACCCCGGACCACCTAACCGGGGCGCTGGCCGAGTTCGCGGAGAGGGAGAGGCGATTTGGTGGACGCTGAAACTGGAGCGGGCGTAGCCGCGCGCAAGAATGCCGATTTGCCGGTACGGATCGTTTCCGCGCTGGTGATGATTGCGCTGTCAGCGGGCGCGCTGGTCGCGGGCGAACCGTGGTTCGGCTGGTTCGTGCTGGCCGTGGTTCTGGCCACGCTGGTCGAGTTCGTCCTGCTCGTCGTCAAGGCGACACCCAATATATCCTATCGCCTGGCGGGCATCCTTGCCGGCACGATCTACATTGGCGTTGCCGGCTACATGCTGTCGCGCTTCCCGCTGCCGATTGTCGTCGGGGTGATCGGCGCGGTCATTTTCGTGGACAGTTTTGCCTATCTCTTCGGACGCACGCTGGGCGGTCCGAAGATCGCGCCGGCAATCAGCCCGTCGAAAACCTGGGCGGGGCTGCTTGGCGGAATCGTCGGTGCGACCGTCTGGATTGCGGGTTGGATCTACGTTGTGGCGCGCAGCGTTGCGGGCGATACGACGATGTTCTTCGACCTCTCCGAAGCAGGGCAGATCCTGGGCTTGGGCGCGGCGGTCGCAATCGTCGCACAGGCAGGAGATTTTCTGCAGAGCTGGCTCAAGCGCAAGGCCGGAGTGAAGGACAGTTCCAGGCTGATCCCCGGTCATGGCGGCGTATTCGACCGGACGGACGGGATGATCCCCGTCGTGCTGCTGGCCGGTGTCCTGCTCGGGGCGGCACGCTGATGCGTTCGATATCGATCCTCGGCGCCACTGGCTCGGTGGGCGAACAGACGCTCGATCTCGTTCGTCGCAATCCGGCTGAGTGGAACGTGGTCGCGCTTACGGCCAACAGCAACGTCGCGGCCCTAGCGGCCACGGCGCGCGAATTCGGTGCGCAGGTTGCGGTGGTGGCGGACGAAAGCCGGCTCGGCGAGCTGCGCGATGCGCTGGCCGGAAGCGGGATCGAAGCGGCCGCGGGGCGGGGTGCCCTGTGCGAAGCGGCCTCGCGCCCGGTCGACATGACCGTGGCTGCGATCGTCGGCTGCGCCGGTCTCGGGCCGGTCATGGCTGCCATCGAACAGGGCGGGACAATCGCGCTGGCCAACAAGGAAGCGCTGGTTTCCGCGGGCGAAGTGATGACCGCCGCAGTCGCCCGCCACGGGGCAACGCTGTTGCCGGTGGACAGCGAACACAATGCGATCTTCCAGTCCCTCGCCGGCGGCAGGATCGAGGATGTCCGGTCGATCACGCTCACGGCCAGTGGCGGCCCGCTGCGAACGGTGGATGACCTTTCCGCGGTCACGCCCGAACAGGCGATCGCGCATCCCAACTGGGACATGGGCGCCAAGATCAGCGTCGACAGCGCGACGATGTTCAACAAGGGCCTCGAACTGATCGAGGCGCATCACCTGTTTCCTGTCGGGCTCAATCGCATCCGTATCGTGGTGCACCCGCAGAGCGTGATCCATTCGATGGTTGAATACCGCGACGGCTCGACATTGGCGCAGCTCGGACCGTCGGACATGCGTGTGCCGATCGCCTCGTGCCTCGCTTGGCCCGCGCGGATGGATACGCCGATGGCACCGCTCGACCTGCCCGCAATCGGCGAGATGTCCTTCTTCGCCCCGGACGAAACGCGTTTTCCGGCCACGCGTCTCGCGCGTGAGGCGGCGGAGGCGGGCGGAGCCGCGCCAGCGGTGCTGAATGCAGCCAACGAGATTGCCGTGGCTGCCTTCCTCGACCGTAAGATTGCGTTCAGCCGGATTGCCGTAGTGGTGGAGGATGTCCTCAACCAAGGCGAATTGCCCGAAGCTCCCCGCACGCTCGAAGATGTGCTGCGGGTGGACGAGGATGCCCGCAGTCGCGCGACGCGTATATTGGAGCCTGCCTGACCCGTGGAATTGAACCTTCCTCTCTGGCTGTATTACGTGCTCGGTTTCCCGCTGTTGCTCGGGCCGCTGATCACGATCCACGAGCTGGGCCATTACCTCGTCGGGCGCTGGTTCGGTGTCCATGCCGAGGCGTTCTCGGTCGGCTTCGGCAAGGAAATCGCGGGCTTCACCGACCGGCGCGGGACGCGCTGGAAACTCAGCGCGCTGCCGCTGGGCGGCTATGTCCAGTTCAAGGGCGATATGAACCCCGCGAGCATTCCCGATGCCGATGCCGCTGCGCTGGCAAGCGACGAGGACCGGATCGGAAGTTTCCATCATGCGGCGCTGTGGAAACGCGCGCTGATCGTGTTTGCTGGCCCAGCCACAAATATCCTGCTGACCCTGGCGATTTTCGCCGGCTTCTTCGCCCTTTACGGCAAGCCGGTTCCCGCCGATGCGGCGCAGCAGATGACGGTGGCCGAATTTGCCGAGGTCTCGCCGGCGCGGGCCGCGGGAATTGAAATCGGCGACCGGATCGTTGCGGTCGAGGGCGAGCGGATGGAGGATTTCCGCGACGTGCAGGATTCGATCCTGCTCTACCCCGGCCGCACGCTCGACATCACGGTGGCCCGTGACGGGGCAGAACGCACCTTCGCGGTGCCCGTGCGCAGCGTCGAGATGGAAGACCGCTTCGGCAACGTCTCGAAAGTCGGTCTGATCGGGATCGCGTCGGGCGCATCGTCTTTCGATTTCGAACCGCAGGGCATGATCGCCTCGCTCGGTCTGGCGGTCGACCACTCGCTCGGTATCATCGACATGATGGTCACCGGGATCGGCCAGATTTTCACCGGCGAACGCTCGGTCCAGGAACTGGGCGGGCCGGTCAAGATTGCCAAGTTTTCGGGCGAACAGCTGAGCCTGGGCGCCATGGCATTCATCAATTTCGCCGCACTCATTTCGCTTAACTTGGCATTCATCAACCTGCTGCCAATCCCGGCGCTCGACGGCGGGCACCTGGCTTTCTACGCGGCAGAAGCTGTCCGTCGGAAGCCGGTGGGTCCGCGTGGAACCGAAGTGGCGTACCGCGCCGGCGTGGCCCTCGTGCTCATGCTGATGGTGTTCGTCACGATCAACGACCTCGTAAGCTTGCCCGTTTTCGGGAATTAGCCGGGGAAAGGGAGCGGGAAACCGGCGATATACGGTGGCAAAGCTTGATCGGCGCAGGCGCTTGGGGCAGGGGACGGCAGGGTCGTCCCGCATGCTGCGACCCTCTGCCGGATCGGGGCGCCACCAGCCGGGTACGTTGTATGTATAACGAGGACGGGAAACTCCTTGTCGATGACTGATTTTGCTTTTGCCGCCTCGCGACGCAGGAATTCCGCCACACGGCTGGCGGTGGGCCTCTTGGCCAGTACCATGCTCGCCGGTGTTCCGGTCGCCGCTTTCGCACAGGAAGAAACCGCGACCGAGGCTGCGCCTGCCGCAGCGGTGCAAGCCGATGTGGTTCGCACCATCGCGGTAAGCGGTGCGCAGCGGCTCGAGCCGCAGACGATCCTGTCCTATATCAAGCTTCGTCCGGGCGACACGTGGACGCAGGCAGCGGGCGACGCGGTTCTCAAGGACCTCTACGCAACTGAGCTGTTCTCGAACGCCAGCGTCGTCAACCGCGACGGCAATGTCGTCATCACCATCGTCGAGAACCCGGTCATCAACCGGATCATCCTCGAGGGCAACAAGCGGATCAAGAACGACAAGATCCTGCCCGAAATCCGGCTTTCGCCGCGGCAGATATTCACGCGTTCGAAGGTTCGCGCCGACGTTGCCCGCATCATCGAGCTGTACAAGCGGCAGGGACGCTTCGCCGCCACGGTCGAACCGAAAATGGTGCAACTGTCGCAGAACCGTGTCGATATCGTCTTCGAGATCAGCGAAGGGCCCAAGTCCAAGGTCCGCCAGATCAATATCATCGGCAATGATGCGTTTTCCGATGGCGAGCTGCGCGGCGAAATGCTGACCAAGCAGGCGCGGCTGACCAGCTTCTTCAGCTCCAACACCAGCTACGATCCCGATCGCCTGGCGTTCGACCAGCAGAAGCTGCGCCAGTTCTACCTCACCGAAGGCTATGCGGATTTCCGCGTGGTCTCGGCGGTCGCCGAACTGACGCCCGACAAGCGCGACTTCATCATCACCTACGTGGTCGAGGAAGGCGAGCGCTACAAATTCGGCGAAGTCGATGTCGAATCGCAGATCCGCGATTTCGACGACGCCTCGATGACCGCTCGCCTGCCGATGCAGGGCGGCGATTGGTACGACGCCAAGCAGGTCGAGGACACGGTCGAGCAGCTGAGCGAGCTGGCCGGCACGTTCGGCTACGCCTTTGCCGATGTCGCGCCCGAATTCAGCCGCAACCAGGACAGCCTGACGATGGACGTGAGCTTCGTCCTGCGCGAGGCGCCGCGTGTCTATGTCGAACGGATCGACGTGAACGGCAACACGCTGACGCAGGACAAGGTGATCCGCCGCGAATTCCGTCTGGCCGAAGGCGATGCCTTCAATTCGCTGTCGGTCGCGCGGTCGACCGCGCGCATCAATTCGCTGGGCTATTTCCAGGAAAACTTCGAGATCAACCAGGTCGAGGGCAGCGCGCCCGACCGGATCGTGCTCGAAGCCAATGTCGAGGAACAGGCGACCGGCGAACTGCAGCTGTCGGCCGGCTTCTCCAGCCTCGAAAGCTTCATCCTGGCCGGCTCGATCCGCCAGCGCAATTTCCGCGGGCGCGGCCAGACCGTGGGGTTGAGCCTCAATTATTCGCGCTACTCGAAATCGGCGCAGGTGAGCTTTTCGGAGCCCTATGTCTTCGATCGGAACATCTCTGCCGGGGTCGATATCTATCGCCGCGACACCAACAGCTTCAATTTCCGCAACAACGAACGCAACACCACCTTCGAACAGTCGACCACCGGTCTGCAGGTGCGTGCCGGCGTTCCGCTGACCGAATATGTTTCGGCGATCGGCAGCTACACCTTCAATTACGACGATGTGTCACTCGATGAAGGGCTGTATTTCTCGGACCGCGATGGTGACGGCATCGCCACCTGCGATCCGATCCTTGCCAGCCGCTATCTCTGTGAAGCAATCGGCGAGCGCACGAGCTCGATCGTCGGTCTGACGTTCAATTACGACACGCTCAATAGCCGCCTGCGCCCATCGCGCGGCGAAACCGTCAGCTGGACTACCGAATTCGCCGGTCTGGGCGGCGACGTGAAATATGTCCGGTCGCGTGCGCGTGCCGCGAAATACTGGCCGGTCGGTGCCGGGTTCATCTTCTCGGTAACCGGCGAAGGCGGCTGGATTCGCAGCCTCGAGGATAATTCGGTCGCCGGGCAGGACGATGTTCGCCTGACCGACCGCTATTTCCTCGGTGAACCGCAGATGCGCGGCTTCGACATTCGCGGTGTCGGCCCCCGCATCGTTCGCCTGCAGTACCTTAACGACGATGGCGACGATGCGACGCCGCTGGTCCCGCAGACGATCGAAGAAGCGCTCGCCAGCGACCAGCGCGTCGACGATGCGCTGGGCGGCAAGGCCTATTACCTCGGCCGTGCCGAACTCGAAATCCCGCTCGGCAGCGGGGCCCGCGAAATGGGCCTGCGCCCGTCGATCTTCCTCGACGTGGGTTCGCTGTTCAGCGTGACCCAGCCGGTGCTGCAGGATTATCCCAACGGCCTGCAGGCCACCGACGGCAATGGCAATCTGCTGTATCTCCAGCCCGGTGTCGACGACCAGGGCAATGATATCATCCAGGCGGTGACCAACCGTTTTGCTCCCGACGGTACCGAGAATGAACGCAACGTCATTCCCGGGACCTTCTTCAAGGAAGTCTTCGTCGGTGACAGCCCGGCGCCGCGTATCTCGGTCGGTGTAGGCGTGAACTGGAACTCGCCCTTCGGTCCGTTCCGGATCGACGTGTCTCGCGTGCTCAAGAAGCAGGTCGGTGACGACACCAAAACCTTCTCCTTCAACGTAGGAACGCAATTCTGATGAAACTTTTCACCAAGACCATCGCCACAGCCGCACTCGCGGGCACCGCGGCCATCGCCACCCCCGCCGCAGCCCAGGTGGCCGGCATTGCCACCAGCAGCCCCGAAGCGGTGATCGTGCGCAGCCAGGCGCGGATCGCTGCCTATCAGCAGATCGATCAGCAGTTCGCGGCGCAGATCGGCCAGATCCGCACGCTCCGCCAGGAAATGCAGACGCTGCAGCAGAGCCTCGACACCGACAGCAATGGCCAGCTGAGCCAGGCCGAACTGCAGGCGAACCCCGGCGTGGTCCAGCAGATCCAGCAGAAGGAACAGCAGCTTGGCCAGGCTTCGCAGCCGATCGTGCTGGCGCAGACCTATGCCATCGAACAGCTGATCAACGACTACCAGAACGTCCGCCAGCAGGTGGTCCAGCAGAAGAACATCCAGTTGCTGCTTACCCCCGATGCGATCCAGTGGGCCCCCGAAGCGGTCAACGTGACCGACGATCTGGTCGCCGTGCTCGACCAGCGCGTGCCGACCGTCCAGATCACGCCCCCCGAAGGCTGGCGCCCGCGCCAGGATTCGCTCGCCGCGCAGCAGACCGTCTCGCAGGTCCTGATGAATGTCGCGCAGCAGCAGGCCGCCCAGCAACAGGCGCAGCAGCAGCAGCAGCCCGCTGCGCAGCCGGCCGGCCGCTGAGCCTGAACGAAGGAGCAGGGTGATGAGCGATACGGGTTTCGACGTCGTCGAGGTGCTCAAGCGCTTGCCGCATCGCTATCCCCTGCTGCTTGTCGACCGTGTGAAGGAGCTCGTGCCCGACGAGCGGATCCATGCGGTGAAGGCGGTCAGCTTCAACGAGGACTTCTTCCAGGGGCATTTCCCCGGCGCGCCGATCATGCCCGGTGTGTTGCAGATCGAAGCGCTGGCACAGGCCGCCGGCGTGCTCGCAGTCGACAGCCTCGGGCTCGCCGGATCGGGCAAGCTGGTCTATTTCATGGCGATTGAAAACGCCAAGTTCCGCAGCCCGGTGACTCCCGGCGTCCTGCTCGACCTCAAGGCCAGTTTCGTCCAGAAACGCGCGCGGGTCTGCAAGTTCGCGGGCGAGGCTTCGGTTGACGGCAAGGTGACCTGCGAAGTCCAGTTCACCGCCATGATCGCCGACGCTCCGGCGGACTGATCCGCATCCGGCTGCGGAGTGCCTACGGGCGATCCTTCGCGGCTTGAACGGCGCAAGCGGCGCCGCGTGATCGGGCTTGCTTTTGGCAGGGAATCCGATTAGGCGCGCGCCTTTCCCACAAACAGCTGGATCGGTCGGAACCGCTCCGAAGCTCAAAGGACGCAAATCATGAAGGCCGAAGGTCACCCCGATTACCACATGATCACGGTCAAGATGACCGATGGTACCGAATTCCAGACGCGCTCCACCTGGGGCAGCGAAGGTTATACGCTGGCGCTCGAAATCGATCCGACCAGCCACCCGGCCTGGACCGGTGGCACCAAGCAGCTTCAGGAAGGCGGCCGCGTCGCAGCTTTCAACAAGCGCTTCGGCGGTCTGTCGCTCAAGAAGAACTGAGCGCAGCGAGCCACAAGGCTTATGCAAGGGCGGTCCCGCGGGCCGCCCTTTTGCGTTTGCGCCACAGTCTGCGCGGGGCTCGCTTACCAGCCCCAGGGCTTCTCGCGGTACCATTTGGTGATCACGTATTTGCGCCCTTTGCGGACTTTCATGCCGTGATGCAGCGTGGCCGGGTTTTCGGTCCCGTCAGGGCGGCGGTTGTTCCAGCATAGCAGCTTTCCCGCTTCGGGCTGGAAGGTCTTGCCCATGACCCTGAACCGCGTTGCACCGCCTGCCTCGACATCATTCAGATAGATCATGAACGTCCAGGTGCGCTGCCCCGCGACCGAACAGTATTTATCCCAGTCAGTTCCGCCGCGATTGAAATAGTCGCAATGTGGCTTGAATTCCTGCCCGACGTCGTAGCGCTGGCCCTGAAGCGGTTCGCCATACGCCGGATCGATGCCGTTGAGCGCGGCGAGTTTGTCCTCGAGCGCACGCACGCAGGGTTCGCCGGCGTCGAGGTCACAGGTTTCGCTGGTCCGGAAATACCGGTCTTCGCCGGCATCAGCGAGCGTCGAAGGTCGGCGGTCCTGTTCGATCATGCGGATCAGCTCGGTTCGCAAGTCACCGTCAATGAACTCGCGCAACTGGAACAGCTCGATCCGATCGCTCGGCACGCGCTGAATGCCGCGGTGGTTCAACAGGGTATCGGCTGAAGATTCGCCCGGTCGGATCATGGGTAACACGATAGCGCGCGAAGACCCGACCACAACCGCGAAAGAAAATTGCGTGTATGACGCCGGCTTGCGATTTTCGCTTCCCATATGCACTTCATTGTGCAACAGGCACGCGCCGTTGCGCAGGGCGGCTTGACGCTGTTACCCGCATGCGTATCAGGCCCCCTTCCCGGGCGGTTCCGGGGGCATATGGCGATCGTAGCTCAGTTGGTTAGAGCGCCGGTTTGTGGTACCGGAGGTCGCGGGTTCGAACCCCGTCGATCGCCCCATTTTGCCCGTTTTCCAGCCGTCCACCTAAGCATATGGGGCGCGCACGCATGACGGCTTTCTGGACCGAAGCGGATTTCGATGACCATGAACTGGTTCATGTGGTGCGCGATGCCAAGAGCGGGCTGACCGCGATTATCGCGCTGCATTCGACGCATCTCGGCCCCGGTGCCGGGGGCACGCGCTTTTGGCACTATGCCGATCCCGCCGATGCGATGCGCGATGCGCTGCGGCTGTCGCGCGGCATGAGCTACAAGAACGCCATGGCCGGACTGCCCATGGGCGGCGGCAAGGCCGTCATCCTGGCGGACAAGGACAAGACCAAGTCTCCCGAACTGCTCGCGGCCTTCGCCGATGCCGTCGATGCGCTTGGCGGGCGCTACGTCACGGCCGAAGACGTCGGCATCTCGGAAGCCGACATGGCCGCCGTCGCGCAGCGCACCCAGCATGTTTCGGGGCTTCCGGTTGAAGGCGAGGGCGCTGCCGGGGGTGACCCGGGCCCGTTTACCGCGCTGGGCATCTTTCTGGGCATCAAGGCCGCGGTCAAGCACAAGCTGAGCAAGGATAGCGTCGCTGGCGTCCATGTCTCGGTGCAGGGCACCGGCAGCGTTGGCGGCGGCGTCGCGCGGCTGCTGGCCAAGGATGGCGCCCGGCTGACGCTGTCCGACATCCACGAAGACCGCGCGGCCGCATTGGCCGCCGAACTCGGCGCCGAAACCGCGGCTCCCGATGCGGTGATGTCGATCGCCTGCGATGTCTTCAGCCCCAATGCGCTGGGCGCGGTGCTCGACGACGAAGGAATCGCGCGGCTCGATTGCCAGATCGTGGCCGGCGGCGCGAACAACCAGCTCAAGCGGCCCGAACACGGGCCGATGCTGGCGCAACGCGGTATTCTCTACGCTCCCGATTACGTCATCAACGCGGGCGGGATCATCTCGGTAACGCTCGAATATCTGTGCCGCCGCGACAATGCCCCTTGCGACATCAACGAAGTGCGCAAGCGTATCGCGCTGATCCCCGGTCGGCTCGAGCAGATCTGGCGGCAGAGCGACGAAATCGGCGTATCGCCTGACCAGGTTGCCGACCGCATGGCGCAGGAACTGATCGGTCGTTGAACTGCGGTCTTGCGACGCCTGATGAGCGCTGCCAAAGCGGTGCCGGACGGTAAATTTCAATGCATGGCTTCGCCAATCCCAAACGGTTCCTGTCGCTTGCAGCCTGGCTTACGCCGGCGCTGCTGGTCGGCGGCCTCCTGACGAGTGCTGCGGCGCTGTATTGGGGCCTGTTCCAGGTGCCGCCCGATCGGTTGATGGGCGAAACGGTCCGCATACTGTTCCTGCACGTTCCTGCCGCGTGGCTGGGAATGGGGGGCTGGATGGCGATTGCATTGTCCAGTCTCGCGTTTCTCGTCTGGCGTCATCCACTGGCCGCGCTGGCGGCACGCGCCGCGGCGCTTCCGGGCCTCGCCTTCACGATCATCTGCCTGGCCACCGGTTCGATCTGGGGACGTCCGACCTGGGGCACCTGGTGGGTGTGGGACGGACGGCTGACCAGCATGCTGGTGCTCGCTTTCCTCTATGCCGCCTATATCGCGTTGGCGCAGGCCGCGCAGCGCGAAGGGCTGTCACCGCGCATTCCCGCGCTGTTTGGCCTTTTGGGCGCAATCAATATCCCGATCATCAACCGCAGCGTGGTATGGTGGAATTCGCTGCACCAGCCACCCAGCATCACCGTTGGCAAGAGCGCGATCGATGCCGAATTCCTCATTCCCCTGCTGGTCGCGGTGATCGGCTTTTCGCTGCTGTTCGGCGGTGTCGTGCTGGCCCGGATGCGCGCCTTGCTTGCCGATATCCAGGCGGAGGCCCGCTTGCGCCGCCGCGCGATGGAGGCTGTGTGATGCGTGAAGCGCTCGACCAGTGGGACTTCGTCGTCGCGGCCTATGCGGTGGGTGTCATCGGCACGCTCGGCATGGTCGCCTGGGCCTGGTTCGATATGCAACGCGCCGAGAAGCGCCGTGATGAAAGCCGCAGGAAATGAGCGCGATGAAACCCAAACACCAGCGGCTCGTGCTTGTCGTCCTGGCGCTGGTCGCGCTGATCGGGGCGGGACTGCTGGCGGCTTATGCGCTGCGCAATCAGGCAAGCTATTTCTACCTGCCCGAACAGATGCTCGAAAACCCGCCCGAACCCGGCCAGGCGGTGCGACTCGGCGGCATGGTCGAAGAGGGATCGCTGCAGACTGCGGCGGACGGCGTCACGCTGACATTCGCGGTAACGGGCAACGATGGTGCGCGCGTTCCTGTCCGGTTCAGCGGTATTGCGCCCGATCTGTTCGTCGAGGGTTCGGGTGTGGTTGCGGAGGGGCGGCTCGGTCCCGGCGGGACCTTTATCGCGGATAATTTGCTGGCCAAGCACGACGAGAACTACGTCCCGCGCGAGCTGCAAGAAATGGAGCAGCACCGCGCTGCCGAAATGGCCGAAGAAACCACGGTAGGTCTCGAATGATCGCCGAACTCGGTCTTGCGGCCCTGTGGCTTGCCGCCGCGCTTGCCGCGCTCCAGATGATTGCTGGTTTCCTGGCTCTGCGCGCCGGTAATGCGAGCGAACTGGCCGCGCTGATCCGCCCCGCGGCGATCGTCCAGGGCGTGCTGGTAACCTTCTCCTTCGCCATGCTCGTCTGGCTCTTCGCCATCACCGATCTGTCGGTCAAGCTGGTGGCATCGAATTCGCACTCGCTGAAGCCGCTGGTGTTCAAATTATCGGGCACTTGGGGCAATCACGAAGGTTCGATGCTGCTGTGGGTCATGGTGATGGGCCTGGCGGGGGCGCTGATCGCACTGGTCGAACGGCGCCTGCCCGAGCGGACGATGAACGCAACGCTCGCGGCGCAGGGCGTTGTCTCGCTCGGCTTCTATGCCTTTCTGCTGCTCAGTTCGAACCCCTTCGAGCGGCTGCCTGTCCCCGCGGCAGAGGGAATGGGCCTCAACCCCCTGCTGCAGGATATCGGTCTCGCCTTCCACCCGCCCACGCTCTATCTCGGCTATGTTGGCCTGTCGGTCGCTTTCAGCTTCGCGGTGGGTGCGTTGCTGACCCGGCAGGTAACTCCCGATTTCGCGCGCGCAATGCGGCCCTGGGTGCTGGCCGCTTGGATCATGCTGACGATCGGGATCACCGCGGGCAGCTATTGGGCCTATTACGAGCTTGGCTGGGGCGGCTGGTGGTTCTGGGACCCGGTCGAGAACGCCTCGCTCATGCCATGGCTGGCAGCCACTGCGCTGCTGCATTCGGCCAGCGTCCTCGCCAGCCGCGACGCCTTGCGGACATGGACGATCATGCTGGGCGTGGTGGCCTTCTCGATGAGTATGGTGGGGACCTTCCTCGTGCGGTCGGGCATCCTGACCAGCGTCCATGCCTTCGCGGTCGATCCCGAACGCGGCACGTTCATCCTCGTCTTGCTGGGCATCTTTATCGGCGGCGCGCTGCTGCTGTTCGCCCTGCGCGCCAACACGATCAGCGAAGGCGAACGGTTTGCGCTGGCAAGCCGCGAGGGTGCGCTGGTGTTCAACAACGTCATGCTCAGTGCCATTCTGGCGATCGTCCTGCTAGGCACGCTGTACCCGCTGCTGACCGAAGCCTTCGATGTCCGCGTGTCGGTGGGGCCGCCATATTTCAATCCGGTGGGGGCAATCTTCGCCATTCCGATGTTCGCGGTAATGGCCGTGGGTCCGCTGCTGCGCTGGCGCGAGGATCGCATCGACCGGATCGGCAAGGAAGTGGCGCTGACCGCGGCGCTGGTGGTGGCCGCGCTGGTCCTGACCAGCCTGCTGACGGAAATCGGCCTGCTGCCGCTGCTCGGACTGGCTTTCGGGATCGGACTGGCGGTGGCCAGCTGGCTGCCGTTGCGCGGACGCAACCTGGCACGCACACCGCTGGCGACCTGGGGCATGGTCGTCGCCCATTTCGGCATTGCGGTCGCGCTGATCGGCATGGCCAGCGAAAGCGCCTTCACCAAGGAACGGCTCGCCGCGATCGAACAGGGCGATACCGCCACGGTGGGCCCTTGGACCGTCGTCCTGGAAGGGGTCGAACCGGTGGCCGGACCGAACTGGACCGCGGTCCAGGCCCGTCTTTCCGCGCGCTATGGAGATGGCGAAGCGCGCGAGCTGACGCCGCAGTCGCGCAATTTCTGGGCCCCGCCGCAGCAGACCACCGAAAGCGCGCTGGCGACACGCTGGAACGGCCAGCTCTACGCCGTGGTCGGCGATCGGTCGCCTGACGGTCGCTGGCAGCTGCGGCTGTGGTGGAAACCCTTCGTCACGCTGATCTGGTACGGCGGCCTGCTGATCGCGCTGGGCGGATTGCTCGCGCTGATCGGCCGGGTGCTGACCGACCTTCGCCACCGTCGCCTTGCCGCGCGCATCGCCGAACGGCGCGCCGACCGGGAGGCACTGGCATGAGCTGGCGTCTGTGGGTTCCGCTGTTCGCCTTTGCCGCCTTTGTCGGCCTGGCAGCCTATCAGCTTACCCAGCCGAAGGACGATTTCGTCCAGAGCGGGATGGTCGGCCAGCCGCTGCCCTATTTCGACCTTCCGCCGGCGATGGACGGCGTGGAAGGGGTCGCGAGCGGCACCTTTGCCGATGGTGAGCCGCGGCTGCTCAATATCTGGGCCAGCTGGTGCCTGCCCTGCATCGCCGAGGCGCCGCAGCTCGAAAGCCTCGAACAGCAGGGAGCGAAGATAGTAGGCATCGCCGTTCGCGACCGCCCCGAGGATGTTGCCGGCTTCCTCGCGCAGCATGGCAATCCCTACACCCATATCGGACGCGACGATCTGTCCGAAGTGCAGCTGGCGATCGGATCTTCGGGGGTGCCTGAAACCTTCGTGATCGATGGGCAGGGCGTCATCCGCTACCAGCATATCGGCGATATCCGGGCACGGGACGTGCCGATCCTGCTGGACGAGCTGGAGAAGGCCCGATGACGCGTCCCGCACTTGCCGCTTTCTGCCTCGCGTTCGCCATGCCGCTGGCGGCGCAGCAAACCATGCCGCCCGCGCCCTTCGCCTATCGCCAGCTCGAAGATCCCGCCCAGGAAGCGGCGGCGCAGGAGCTGATGGAGACCTTGCGCTGCCTCAAGTGCCAGTCGCAATCGATCGCGGACAGCGACGCGCCGATGGCCGGCGACATGCGCCACCAGGTGCGCATCCGGGTGGCGGCGGGAGAGAGCCCCGACGAGATCCGCAGCTGGCTGATCCAGCGCTATGGCGATTATGTCAGCTATAAGCCGGCAGTCAGCGCCACGACCTGGCCGCTGTTCGCCATCCCGCTGCTGCTGATCGCGGTGGCGGGGGCGATCCTGCTGCGCCGGTTCCGGAAACGCGCATGAGCTGGCTTACCATCATCGCGCTTGCCGCGCTGGTCTTCGCGCTCGCGATCTATTTGCTCAAGCTGCCCCGCGCGCTGTGGATGCTGTTCGGTTCGGCGCTGCTGTTCGGCCTCGCCGGCTATGCCATGCACGGTAATCCGGGACAGCCCGGCGCGCCTGCCGACCCGGTGGTCGACGAGACCGCACAGACGGGTGAAATGATGGTCGTGGCGCGGCGCGAATTCTATCCCGAAGGCAGGCTCCCCTCGCGCTTCGTGGTCACCGCCGATGCCTTCACCCGGCGCGGCCAGCACGAACAGGCGGCGAATTTCCTGCGCAACGCCGTCGCGGAAAACCCCGCTGACAGCGAAGCCTGGCTGGCGCTGGGCAATGCCTTGGTCGAACATGCAGATGGCCAGCTGACAGCCGCGGCGCTTTACGCCTATTCGCAGGCCGAGGCGGTGGCACCCGACAATCCGGCACCGACCTATTTCCTCGGACTCGCCTTTTTGCGCGGCGGCGAGCCCGGACGGACGCTGGAGCTGTGGCGCGAATTGCTGCAATCCGCTCCCGAACAGGCGGAGTGGCGCGCCCCGCTGGCCGCCCGACTCGACAGGCTGGAAGCCATCCTTGCCGCCGGACCGGTAGGCGGCGCCGTGCAAAGTCCCGATTAAACAAGCGCTTGTACGGCTTGTTGCGGGTGCGAAGCGATGCTGCTAACGCCCGCAACTTCGCCATACAGGCCAAGTGACACGATGTTGTCGGAAACCGATCCCACATGAACGATACTGCGTTAGCGCAAGACCCGGTTCCCGAGGGTGTGCCGTCGAAAGACGGCCATGGCCACCACCACAGCGGCTCGCGCACGGCGCTGGCTGTCGGCGCGGTCGGCGTGGTCTTCGGCGACATCGGCACCAGTCCATTATACGCCTTTCGCGAAACCTTCGCCGGGGCAGCGAATATTGCGATCGACCGGCTGCACGTCCTGGGCGTCGTCAGCCTGATCTTCTGGTCGATGCTGATCGTCGTCTCGATCCAGTATGTCACAATTTTGATGCGCGCGGACAACAAGGGGCAGGGCGGCAGCCTCGCGCTCGTTGCACTGCTCAGCCGCCATATCGGCAAGTCGAGCTATGGCTGGCTGGTCGTCCTGCTCGGCGTGTTTGCGACTTCGCTGTTCTACGGCGACAGCATGATCACGCCGGCGATTTCGGTGTTGTCCGCGGTCGAAGGGCTTACCGTGGTCAATCCGGGGCTCGACCCGCTCGTGATCCCCATCGCGCTGGTCCTGCTTATCTTCCTGTTCCTGCTGCAGAGCCGGGGTACGGCCAAGGTGGGGGCACTCTTCGCGCCGGTGATGATCGTATATTTCATCACCATCGCTGGGCTCGGCCTCAACCAGATCATCCAGAACCCCGATATCCTGTGGGCGCTGAACCCCTATTACGCGGTGATGTTCTTCGTCACCGACGGTGCGGTGGCCTTCTTCGCGCTTGGCGCCGTGGTGCTGGCAGTGACGGGGTCCGAAGCGCTCTATTCGGATATGGGCCATTTTGGTCGCGGACCGATGCGTCTGTCGTGGTTCGGCTTCGTGATGCCATGCCTGCTGCTCAACTATTTCGGACAGGGCGCTATGATCGCTGGCCTGCCGCCCGAACAGGCCGCCGAAGTGGTGCGCAACCCTTTCTTCCTGCTTGCCAGCGAAGAGTTCCGCCTGCCGCTGGTCATCCTGGCGACCGTGGCGACCTTCATCGCCAGCCAGGCGGTGATCTCGGGCGCCTTCAGCATTACCCACCAAGCCATGCAGCTGGGCTTCATGCCGCGCCTGTCGATCCGCCACACCAGCGAAACCGAGGCGGGCCAGATCTACATTCCGGTGGTCAACTGGGCGCTGATGGTCGCGGTGATCATCCTGGTGCTTACCTTCCAGACCTCGTCGAACCTCGCGGCAGCCTATGGCATCGCGGTGACCGGCGCGGTGACGATCGATACGCTGCTGATGGGCGTGCTGTTCGTGGGAGTGTGGAAATGGAAATGGTTCATCGCACTCCCGGTGGTGGCCTTCTTCCTGATCGTCGACGGCGCCTATTTCGCGGCCAATCTGGCCAAGGTCCCCGACGGCGGCTGGTTCCCGCTGGTGGTCGGTCTCGTGGCATTCACGCTGCTCACGACCTGGGCGCGCGGGCGCAAATTGATGCGCGACCGGATGAGCGAGACCGCGCTGCCGATCGAGATTTTCGCCAAGAGTGCGAAGAATTCGGCAACCCGCGTGCCGGGCACTGCGATCTTCATGGCCAGCCAGACCGCGGGCGTGCCGAGCGCATTGCTGCACAATATCAAGCACAACAAGGTGCTGCACGAACGCGTGGTGATCCTCACCGTGCTGATTGCCGACAGTCCCTATGTCGACAGCGACAAGCGGTGTGAGATCCACGATCTGGGCGATGGTTTCTACCGTGCGGTGCTGCATTATGGCTTCATGCAGGAAACCAATGTTCCGCAGGGGCTGAAGGAGATGGAGCGCTGTGGCGGCGAGTTCGACATGATGCACACCAGCTTCTTCCTGAGCCGCCAGACGCTGCTCGCCAGCGACAAGCCCGGCATGCCGATCTGGCGCGAGAAGATCTTCGCCTGGATGCTGCGCAACGCCGCGACTGCGATGGACTTCTTCCGTCTGCCCACCAACCGCGTGGTCGAACTCGGGAGCCAGGTGGAAATTTAGGCCCAGTGCAGCTTCCGCCAGAACGCGAAAACGAATCTGAGTGGCTTCAGGTCAGGCGTGAGAACATGAGACGGGAAGGCGAGTTCGCCAAGGGTGTTGTGTTGGGCAACGCGAGTTTCGCCACGTTGCTTCTGCCAATGGCCTTGGTCGAGGCCGGAACTACTAGGGGCATCCTGACGCTTGGAGGGTATCTCCTTGCCCTTCTGGTGGCCAATCTGGGGCTTATCCGGCCCGGTTTGGCCATAGGTTCGGCTTATCGGTACGCCAGTAATATCAACGCTACCTACGCGGGGGTGGTCGCGACCCTGTGCGCGATCGTCCTGCTAGCCAGGGTCGCCCCTGCTTAGAGAATTCAAGCCGTCGGCGGCTCGTCCGTCACCACCTCGTCCTTTTCCTCCAGCGCCAGGCCATGTTTCAGCAGCATCGGGATCTGTGTGAAGGTAAACAGGAAGCTCAGCGGCATAAAGACCCAGAGCTTGGCCCAGAGCCAGCTCTCGAAGCTCAGCTGCAGGCGCAGCGCTTCGTTGAGGGCGGCCATGAAGAAGAAGAAAATGCCCCAGTTGCGCGACAGCTTGAGCCATCCCTCGCGGCTCAATCCTTCGAAAGCTGCCTCGAGCAGGATCTGGAGTAACGCCTTGCCGCGCAGCCAGCCGCCGATCAGCAGCACGCCGAACAAGAGGTAGATCGCGGTCGGCTTGATCTGGATGAACTTTTCATCCTGCAGCCAGATGGTCAGCCCGCCGAACCCCACGATCAGTGCCGTCGAGAGGATCAGCATCGGGCTGACATGACCGAATTTGAATTTGCTGAAGACCAGCGCGGCGACCGCCGCGATCATGAAGGCGATCGTCCCGTAGATAACCGCCGCGATTTCCCCGAAGGTCGAGGTCTCGGGCGGCTGGTAGAACTTGTACACGCCAAGGAAGACGAGGAGCGGGCCATAATCGACGAGGATGTTGAGCCAGCCGGTCTTTGGCTTGGGTTTGGCACTCTCGGTCATCAGGCTACTCCTGCAATCACGCGCGCCACCAGATCGGGATCGAAGGGCCGCAAGTCGTCGATTTTCTCGCCCACGCCGATCGCGTGGATGGGCAGGCCGTATTGTTCGGCCGCCTGGACCAGCACGCCGCCGCGCGCGGTGCCGTCGAGCTTGGTCATCACCAGGCCGGTGACCCCGGCAACTTCCTTGAACACATCGATCTGGGACAGTGCGTTCTGGCCGTTGGTCGCATCGAGGACGAGCACCACGTCATGCGGGGCCTCGGGGTTGAGCCGGCCGAGGACTTTGCGGATCTTCGCAAGTTCGTCCATCAGCTCGCGCTTGTTCTGCAGCCGTCCGGCGGTGTCGACGATCAGTGCGTCGGTGCCGGCTTCGGTCGCCTTCTTCACCGCGTCGAACACGATCGAAGCAGGATCGCCGCCTTCGGGTCCGCGCACGAGCGGCACGCCGACACGGTCGGCCCACGTCGCCAGCTGGCCGATGGCCGCCGCGCGGAACGTATCGCCGGCCGCCAGCATGACGGCGTAATCGTCTTCCTGGAACAGGTGTGCCAGCTTGGCGATCGTCGTGGTCTTGCCGCTGCCGTTGACGCCGATCACCAGCAGCACCTGCGGGCGCGGAAAGGCGGTGATCTCGAGCGGTTTGGCCACCGGCCGCAGGATTGCGGCGATTTCTTCGGCGACCGCTTCCTTCAGTTCCTGCTCGGTAATCTCCAGCCCGAACCGCTTTTCGGATAGTTTCGCACGAATTCGTGCAGCCGCGGCCGGTCCGAGGTCCGACAGGATCAGCGCGTCCTCGACGTCGTCGAGCGTGGCATCGTCGAGCTTTGCCGTGCCGACCACTTCGGTCAGATTGCTGGTCAGTTTCTCGGAGGTCTTGCGAAACCCGCCGAACAGCCGGTCGCTCCAGCTCTGCTTCTCGGTCATTCTAGAAGGCCATTCTCATGCTTGGACGGCGTCACCGTGGTGATCGTGCCCGCGGGTACCGTGCCGGGCAGCGCGACGCGTGCGAAATGCGGGGTGTAGCCGGTACCATCGCGTTCGGCGAGGACCGCATGCGGCTTTTCGACGAGCGTGGATAGCCACGCGTCGCGTGTCGTGCGCGCGGTATCGCGCAGATCGGTAGCGCGCCGCTTGATCGTGGCGCGATCGACCTGCGGCATGCGCGCGGCTGGCGTGCCGGGGCGGGGCGAATAGGGAAAGACATGCGCATGGACGATCCGCAGTTCGCGGATGATCGCCAGATTGGCCGCGTGGTGTTCTTGGGTTTCGGTCGGAAAGCCCGCGATCAGATCGGCGCCGACGGCAAGGTCGGGGCGCCGCGCTGCCAGCCGGGTAACCAGATCGATCGCGTCGGCGCGCGAATGGCGGCGCTTCATGCGCTTGAGGATGAGGTCATGCCCGTGCTGCAGTGACAGGTGCAGGTGCGGCATCAGCCGCCGCTCGCCGGCGAACAGCTCGAACAGCAGCGGATCGATCTCGATCCCGTCGAGCGAGGACATGCGCAGCCGCTCGAGCTGCGGGAAGCGGCGCAGTACCGCCTCGACCAGCGCGCCCAGCGGCGGAGTGTCGGGCAGGTCATGCCCCCAGGACGTCACGTCGACACCGGTCAGCACCACTTCGGCTGCACCGTGATCGAGATGGCGTTCGACCTCGCCCAGCACTTGCCCGATGGTCAGCGAGCGGCTCGGCCCGCGTCCCTGCGGAATGACGCAGAAGGTGCAGGCATGGTCGCAGCCGTTCTGGACGGCGATGAAGGCGCGCGTGCGGTCCTGCGGGGTGGGCGGTACGTTGGCCGGGGCGTTCCACGCACGCGGATCAAGCTTTTGCGTATTGGCGACGAAACCGTCGACTTCGGGCATTGCGGACAGCTGGTCGCGCTCGATATCGCCCGCGCAGCCGGTCACCAGCAGGCGCGCATCGGGATTGGCGCGGCGGGCGCGGCGGATCGCCTGGCGCGTCTGGCGCACCGCTTCGCTCGTCACTGCGCAGCTGTTGACCACGACGAGATCGTCCTCGCGCGCCAGCATCGCGCGGATCTGTTCGCTTTCGGACAGGTTGAGCCGGCAACCCAGCGTGATGACCTGCGTGCCGCTCACGCGAAATCGCCCCATTCGAAGCTGCCGCGATAGGCCTCGGTCGCGGGTCCGGTCATGCGGATCCGGTTGTCCTCGCCCCAGGCGATCGTCAGCGTTCCGCCGGGGAGGGCCACGGCCACCTCGCGTTTGACAAGGCCGCGGCGCATGGCATGGACCGCGGTGGCGCAGGCGCCGGTGCCGCAGGCCCGGGTAAGGCCGGCGCCGCGTTCCCACACGCGCAGCCGGATGTGCCCACGGTCGGTCACGCTCGCGACGTTGACGTTCACGCGCTCGGGAAACAGCGGATCTGTTTCGATCTCGGGGCCAATCCGGTCGAGCGGCACGGCATCGCAATCCGCGACGAAAAAGATGACATGCGGGTTTCCGACATTGACTGTACCCGGCTGGTCCAGGCCCTCCCAGCTCACCGGCATCAGCGCGGTGTCCATGCCATAGGCCAGCGGAATATCCTGCCAGTCGAAGCGTGGTTCGCCCATGTCGACGCTGGCCCCATCGCCGCGCGGTTCGACCGCAATTATGCCGCCGCCCGTTTCGACCCGAGCAGGCTTGCCATGAAGCAGGGCGACCGCGCGGCTGGCATTGCCGCAGGCGCCCACTTCGCTGCCGTCAGCGTTGAAGATCCGCATGCGGAAATCGGCAGCGCCGCTGGGTTCGAGCAGGATCAGCTGGTCGCAGCCGATGCCGCTGCGGCGGTCGGCCAACGCACTCGCCATGCCCTCGCCAAGCGGCGCCAAGGCCTGCGCACGCGCATCGAGCACGACGAAGTCGTTGCCCAAGCCATGCATTTTTACGAAATCGACGCGCATTGTGCAGCGCATCTATGCATTCGCCCGCAGAGCGTCCAGTGCGGATCAGCCGGCGCGTTTGCCGCCGCCGGGGCGATGCTCCTGCGCGGTGAAGTCGACTTCGGTCACATTATCAAGCCGGTCCTTGGCCAGCAGGTTCTGCTGGTCGAGCCGTTCGAGCACCTTGGCGGCGGGTTCCGGGCGGCCGTAATGATAGCCTTGGCCCTTCATCTTGCCCATCCGCTTGAGCGTTTCGAGCACGACTTCGTTCTCGATCCCCTCGGCGGTGACCGGCAGGTTCAGCCCGTCGCTCATCGTCAAGATCGCATCGACGAGCTTGGCCCCGTGCTCTTCCTGCTTGAGTTCGGAAATGAACGCACGGTCGATCTTGATCCGGTCGAACGGCAGCGCGCGCAATTGCGACAGGCTCGAATAGCCGGTGCCGAAATCGTCGAGGCTGATCTTAACGCCCTGGTTGCGCAGGCTGGAGATCATCGAACGGACCATGCCGACGTTTTCGTGCAGGCAGCTCTCGGTGATCTCGATGTCCAAGCGGTTGGCGGGGAAATTGTGGCGTACCAGCAGCTTGAGCAGCTTCTGGGCGAACCAGGGGTCGCGCATCTGGACCGGCGAGATATTGACCGAAAGCGAGAGGTCCGAATCCCATTTCTTGGCATCTTCGAATGCGCGCGTGATCAGCGCCTCGCTCATTTCGCCGATCACGCCGATTTCCTCGGCGATGGGGATGAAGATATCGGGTCCGACCACGCCCATTTCGGGGGATTCCCACCGGGCGAGCATTTCGAAGCCGACCAGCTTGCCGCTGTCGAGATCGATCTGCTGTTCGTAATAGGGCAGGAATTCGCCGTTCACGATGCCGCGCCGGATGCCCGCTTCCAGTTCGTTGCGGAAGCGCAGTTCGTTTTCCATCTGCGGTTCGAACCAGTAGAAGCGGTTCTTGCCCTGCTTCTTGGCGTGATACATGGCGATGTCTGCCTTGTGCATCAGCGTCTGGGCGGCAGCGGTCCCGTCGCGCACATTGTCCATCTGCGTGCTCGAGGCAATCCCGATCGACATCGTCACATCCACCGGCATGTCGCCATATTCGACCGGCCGCGCGACGTTCTCGACCATCCGCGTTGCCAGTTGGTCGACCCGGTCGGGCACCTGCGGGTGATAGGGGACGACGCAGACGAATTCATCGCCGCCGAGCCGGGCCAGAATGCCGCCTTCGGGCAGCAGGCGCTGGATCCGTCCGGCGGTAACGCGCAGCACTTCGTCGCCTGCCTGGTGGCCGTGGAGGTCGTTGACCTGCTTGAAATTGTCGAGATCCACCGCGATCGCCGCCAGCGCTTCCTCGCGGCGTTCCAGATCGTGCAGCAGATCGCCCAGCGCAGTGGTGAAACTGCGGCGGTTCTGACATCCGGTGAGGTGGTCGATATCGGCGAGGCGGCGGGCCTCTTCCTCGGATTCGCGGCGCGAATTGAGTTCCTCGGTGAGCGCCTTGTAACGATGCCAGCCGAGCAGGATCAGCGCGATGTTGAGCAGAAGGGCATTGGTCAGCGCCGAATCGGGCGAGGGGTTGTCGCCCGTCCATGCCTCGATCAGGTTTGGCAGCACCACGCCGGCCGTGCCCACGAACAGGATGATCGCCGCAAAAGCGATCCCCAGCGTCACGACATCATGGTCGCGGCGGCGCGTCTGCACGCCCTTTCGCGGGGATCGGACGTCCTTGGTCGTGGTCTTGTTCGCGGTCAATCCCGCCCCCTGGCTTGGCTGAGTTCCGCTTGCTTAAGGCGCGCCGCCTAAAAACAGGTTAACCGCGCAAGGCGGGGGCCCGGCGCTGCGCAGGGTGGTCAGCTCTCGCTGCAGCGGCTAACGGCGCAGGCACGCGAATGAGTAGACGGAGATGGTTACGCGATGCGTTACTGGCTGATGAAATCGGAACCCTTCAAATACAGCTGGGACGATCTCGTCGCAGAAGAGGAGGGGACCTGGGACGGCGTGCGCAACCACCGGGCCAAGAACAACCTCGCGGCGATGGAAGTGGGCGACCAGGTGTTCTTCTACCACTCACGCGAAGGGCTCGAGATCGTCGGCATCTGCGAAGTCAGTGTGGCAGGGATCATGGATCCTACCGACCCCGAGGGCAAGTGGGCCGCGGTCAAGGTCAAGCCGAAGACCAAGCTGCCGCACCCTGTCACGCTCAAGCAGATCAAGGCCGAACCCAAGTTGGCGGATTGCGAACTCGTCAAGCTGTCGCGCCTGTCGGTGGCGGAGATCAAGCCTGACGAATGGTCGGTGATCTGCGCCATGGCGGGGATCTGACCCGCCTCGCCGCCTAGGCCCCGCGCAAACCGCTCACGCTGGCACCGCTGGCAGCCAATTGCTCGATATCGATCGTGCAGTGGATCAGGCGCAAGCCGCTGCGCCCCTGCGCGGCGACGAGCGCGTCCTTGAACTCGTCGGTGGTGGCAGCGCGCGCCGACCATGCGCCATAGGCCTCGGCCAGCGCGGCGAAGTCGGGATTGGCGAGCCGGGTCGCACTGATCCGGTCCTCGCCCGGAAACTCGCGTTCCTGGTGCATGCGGATCGTCCCGTAAGCGGAATTGTCGACCACGATGACGATCATCTGCGCCCCATGCTGGGCGGCAGTGGCGAGTTCCTGTCCGTTCATCAGGAAATCGCCATCGCCCGCCACGGCAACGACCGTGCGGTCGGGGTGGCGCAGCGCGGCAGCGACCGCGGCGGGCACGCCATAGCCCATCGCCCCGCAGGTCGGGGCCAACTGGGTGGGGAAGCCTTCATAGCGCCAGTAACGGTGCCACCAGCCGGCAAAATTGCCGGCGCCGTTGCAGATGATGGTGTCGGCAGGCAGCGTATCGCGCATGAACTGCACGGCCTGGCCCATGTCGAGCCTGTGGCCATTGGGATGCGCGGTGGCCCATTCCTCCCACTCGCGATGCGCTTCGGCCCCGGCGTCGAAATCGACGACCGCGCCATCATCCCACAGCGCGGCGCTTTCGGCGAATTCGTCCATGCTGGCGCAAATCGCGAGGTCGGCGGGATAGACGCGGTTGAGTTCGTCCGCATCGGGATGGACATGGACCAGCCGCCTGTCGGGCGCGGTCGGGGGCGGGACGGTATAGCCATCGGTCGTCGCCTCGCCCAGCCGCGCGCCGATCGCCAGGATCAAGTCGGCCTGTTTGACGCGCTCGACCAGCTTGGGATTGGGGCCATAGCCCAGATTGCCGGCATAAACCTTACTTGAAGGTGAGATTGCATCCTGGCGGCGAAAAGCGGTTGCAACCGGCAGACCGAGCCGCTCGGCGAACACCTGGAAATGCGCGCGTGCCCGCGCATTCCAGCCCGCGCCGCCGATTATGGCGAGCGGTGCGGCGGCGTCGCCGATCAGCGCCATCATCGCCTGCATGGCATCGGGGCAGGGGGCCTGCGCGGGGCGTTCCACCCGTGCGCGAGGGATAGCGTCGGTCTGGCGGCCGAGCATGTCCTCGGGCAGGGCCAGTACCACCGGCCCGGGGCGTCCGGAGATCGCGGTGGCATAGGCCCGGGCGACATATTCGGGGATGCGATCGGCGGAATCGATCCGCGCGGCCCACTTGGCAATCGGGCCGAAGAAGGCAGCGAAATCGACTTCCTGGAAGCCTTCGCGGTCGCGCATCTCGCTGTCGACATCGCCGACGAACAGGATCATCGGCTGTGAATCCTGCTGCGCGACATGGACGCCGATGCTCGCATTGGTGGCGCCAGGTCCGCGGGTGACGAAGGCCACTCCGGGACGCCCCGTCATCGCGCCATCGGCGCAGGCCATGAAACTGACCCCGCCTTCCTGACGGCACGTCACCACGTCGATGGCGTCCTGCCGACCAAGGCCGTCGAGGACCTGGAGAAAGCTTTCACCGGGAACGGTGAAGATGCGGTCGCACCCCTGCTCGGCCAGGCAATCGACGAGGAGTTTGGCGGCGGCGGGCGTATCGGGCGCTTGCATGCTGCAGCGGTTAGCCCGGCTGGTCGCGGCGTGCAATCGCGCCGCGCGAGGGCGCCACGCAATGCTGGAGATGGAATGAGGCGTACCAGCGGGGGACAACCGCGCCGGAGCAGGAGACAACATCCTTAAGAATTCGTTAACTGTTTCCTATGCGACGCTCCCTAGTCCTCTCGACCGAGTCCCGCCGCCACTGGTTCCGCGCCAGCCTGCCGCAGCGCCGCCGCGCATTCGCCGATATCGCTCCCGTTGCCCCGGTCGACTGGCGCCTGACCGCGCAGGACGTCCGCGGTGCCGCCTCGACCTATTTCGCCACGCTCGCCGCCGTGCTCGCCTTTATCGTCTAGGTGCGCATTGCCGCGGCGAGGTCGGCGGCCTCGTTCTCGGCGGCAACCAGCCGCTTGCCGAGCCAGGCGGACACCAGGCACATCGCCGCGCACAGCAGCACCTGTTCGGTGATCGGAATGCCGATTGCGCTCATCGCCATGGCCACCAGCGATCCGGCCACCATTGCGCCCGAATTGACGATATTGTTCGCGGCAATCGTGCGCGAAGCCTTGTGCGTCGCGACGCGGGTGGTGAGAAAGGCGTAAAGCGGGACGACGAACATCCCGCCCGCAATCGCGATCCCCAGCAGGCAGCCGAGCAGCACGGTCGCCATCGGCCAGGCGAGGAACGCGCCTACGCCGAGCAGGCTTTGCGGCTGGTCCGCTTCCCACAGCTTCGCCACGACATAGAAGGCGACCACGAATGCGCCCATGACGATCACCGAAACCGGCGAATAGCGCGCCGAGACGCGACCTTTCAGCAGCGCGTTGATGGCCACCGACCCGATCGCCACGCCGATCGAGAAAACGACGAGGAACAGGCTGGCGACTTCGGGGCTGGCCATGATGGTGTTCTTGGCCAGCGGCGGGAACTGGATGAACAGGACCGCGCCGATCGTCCAGAAGAAGCTGATCGCCAGGATGGCGTAATAGACTTCGGCGTTGTGCATCGTGTCGCGCACCAGTTTCACCGAGGCGCGCAGGATGTGCCAGTCGAGTTTCTCGACCTCGCCCATGGGCGGGGCAGCGGGCACCTGCCGGCTGACCAGATAGCCGATACAGGCAATCACGATGATCCCGATCGCAGCCCAGCCGGTGTGTTCGACCGCCAGCGGCCCCGCCAGGATCGTCCCGGCGAGGATCGCGATATAGGTGCCGGCTTCGACCAGCCCGGTCCCGGCCAGGACCTCGTCCTGTTTCAGGTGCTGGGGCAGGATCGCGTATTTGATCGGGCCGAGGAAGGTCGATTGCACCCCGGTCAGGAACAGCGCCAGCAGCAGCAGCGGGATGGCGACCGTTTGCACCAATATGCCTTGCCAAGCCATGTAGAGCCCCGCCGCGCCGATCGTCATCAGGCCGATTTCGCACAGCTTGACGGTGCGGATGATCCGCGCCTTGTCGCGCATGTCGGCAAGCTGCCCGGCCAGTGCGGACAGCAGAAAGAACGGCAGGATGAACACCCCCGATGCCAGCCCGCTGAAGGCAGCTTCGGTGCTTTCGTCATTGTAGACCGCGTAGACCACGAACAGGACCATCGTGGTCTTGTAGAGATTGTCGTTGAACGCGTTGAACAGCTGCGTGACGAACAGCGGCAGGAATCGCCTGCGCCGCAGCAGATGCGTGGATGTAAGCATGACCCCCCGGGCGAAACCCATTCTCCCGCGCGAGTCTAGAGCTATCGTGATGGCGGACAAGGGAATTGAGCGGCTTTTGCGATGGGCCGAATATCGCTAGGCAGTCGGGCATCATGCTGACGCTGCCCAACATCCTGACGTTGTCGCGCATTTTCGCGATTCCGCTGCTGGCCTATTTCCTCTGGTGGCCGGGCTGGGCAGCGGGCTACCTGCTCGCCTTCGGGCTCTACTGCCTGATGGGGATCACCGATTATTTCGACGGCTATCTCGCGCGGACCAGCGGCACGGTGTCCAAGCTCGGCATCTTTCTCGATCCGATCGCGGACAAGATCATGGTGGCGGCGGTCATCCTGGTGCTGGCGGCGCAAGGCGTGCTGCGCGGACCCTATGTCGGCGACATGCATGTGGTTGCCGGGCTGGTCATATTGATGCGCGAAATCGCCGTGTCGGGCCTGCGCGAATTTCTCGGGCCGCTGCAGGTCTCGGTGCCGGTCAGCAAGCTCGCCAAGTGGAAGACCACGCTGCAGATGGTCTCGCTGGGCTCGCTCATCCTCGGCCAGGGCCTGCCCGGATGGAACTTCGCAGCGGGCGGGGTGCTGCACAATATCCCGCATCTGGTCGGCCTGGTGACGCTGTGGGGCGCGGCAATCCTGACGGTCATTACCGGCTGGGATTATCTGCGCGTCGGCCTCAAGCACATGGACTGACGCGCGCGAGAAGGCCTTTGCGCCGGCTCGGCATCAGCGCCTCAGGCGAAATCAGCCCGCGCGCAGCTCTTCCGCCAGCAGCTTGAATTCCTCTTCGCGCGGTGAATTCGTGCGCCAGATCAGCGCGATCTCGCGGCTGGTGTTGTCGCCCTTGAGCGGGCGCGCCACGACATCGGTGCCGTGCAGGATGCCCGCTTCGATCGCCATTTCGGGCAGCATCGTCAGGCCGAGGCCATTGTCGACCATCTGGACCATGGTGTGCAGGCTGGTCCCGATCATCGTCGCGCTGGCGCGCAATTCGGGCCGGTTGCAGGCCGCCAGCGCATGTTCCTTGAGGCAATGCCCGTCCTCGAGCAGCAGCAGCCGCCCCTGGTCGATCATACTGGCGGGAATTACGGCGGGCGGATCGCGCGGATCGTCCTTGGGAAAAGCGACATACAGCGCATCTTCGCGGATCGTCGCCTTGGCGACATCGCCGGTGGCGAAGGGCAGCGCCATCAGCACGCAGTCGGCGCGGCCGTGATGCAGCGATTCCAGCGCGTGATCGGTGGTTTCCTCGCGCAGGAACAGCTTCAGCTGGGGGCGTTCCTCGCGCAGGCGGGGCAGGATCCGCGGCAGCAGGAAGGGCGCGATCGTCGGTATGACGCTCATCCGCAGCTCGCCCGACAGCGGCTTGCCGGCGGCGAGGACGAGGTCGGACAGCTCTTCCGCCTCGCGCAGCAGGCGGTGCGCTTTCTCGACCACCGTATTGCCGAGCGGTGTGAACCGCACCACGCGGCGGCTGCGTTCGACCAAGGTCACGCCGAGCAGCGATTCGAGCTCGCGGATGCCTGCCGATAGGGTGGATTGCGAAACGAAGCTCGCCTCGGCAGCGCGGCCGAAATGGCCGTGTTCGTGCAGCGCCACGAGATACTGCAGCTGCTTGATGGTGGGGAGATAGGTCGACATGGCGGTTCGGTTCCTGCCCGGCTGCTATTCGGCGGCCTGGGCTTCGACCATGCCGGCGTGCAGTTCATCGACATGGGTCATCAGCAGCCGCCCGTCCTTGACGGCGAAGGCGAGGCGGCCTTCGACCAGTTCGAGCGCGTCCTTGCCGAACACGTCGTAGCGCCAGCCCTTGAGGATGCTCAGGTCGCGCGCGCCCGCGGCCAGCGCTTCCATTTCGTCGGCGCGGGTCAGCAGCCGCGAGGCGACGTCGATCTCGCGGGCACGGATCTTGAGCAGCAGCTTGAGCAGGTCGGCGACGAGTGCGCCTTCCTTGCCGAGCGGCGCACCGCGTTTGGGTTTGTCGGGCATTTCATCCTTCGGCAGCGGTTCGGCCTTTTCGAGTACTTTCATCAGGCGCTTGCCGATATCGTTGTCTTTCCACGCATTCGACAAGCCGCGCACCTTGACGAGATCGGGTTGCTGCTTGGGCGGATGGCTGGCGATATCGGCCAGCGTTTCGTCGCGCATGATCCGGCCGCGCGGGATGTTCTTGTGCTGTGCTTCGCTTTCGCGCCAGGCGGCGAGCGCCTTCAGGCGGCCTAGAACTGCGGGATTGCGGCCCGATGATCGGATCCGTTTCCAGGCGAGATCGGCATCGTTGGCATAATTCTGCGGATCGGCCAGCTTCTCCATTTCGGCATCGAGCCATGCGCCGCGGCCGGTCTTGATCAGCTTCTTGAGGATCCGCGGGAAGATGTCCGCCAGATGCGTCACGTCGCCGATCGCATATTCGATCTGCCGATCGGTGAGCGGGCGGCGGCTCCAGTCGGTAAAGCGTGCACCTTTGTCGATCGTCAGTCCCAGCCAGCTTTCGACCAGATTGGCATAGCCGATCTGTTCGGACTGGCTGATCGCCATCATCGCGATCTGCGTGTCGAAGATCGGCTGCGGCGTCTTGCCGGTGAAATTGTAGACGATCTCGACGTCCTGTCCGCCTGCATGGAAGACCTTGAGCACGTCGTCATTGTCGCACAGCAGGTCCCACAGCGGGGCCAGGTCGATCCCGGGTGCGAGCGGGTCGATCGCAGCGGCTTCTTCACCATTGCCGATCTGCACGAGGCAGAGTTCGGGCCAGAAGGTGTTCTCGCGCATGAATTCGGTGTCGACGCACACGAATTCGTGTTGGCCCAGCCGCTCGCACAGTTCCGCCAGCGGTTCGGTTTCGGTTATAAGTTCGTGGATTTTCATCGTATCTTTTCGTTTCTGTCGGGCGGAGTACCGCCCCCGGGCCGGGGCCCATGAATGCGCGGGGTCATCCCGCAAGGGCAGGCTAGCGGGCTGTGCGCGCTGCCTGCAATCGCGGCCATGCAGCTATGCACCGTCGCGATGCGCGCCGCTTTAGACCTGCACGGGGCCGGGTCAAGGCGGTCTTAACGCTTGCGTGCCATGGTACACCCCATGTCCCGCATGGAATTCCAGCATGCTTTCGATGCAGTCGCAGCCACGCCCGGCTTCGACCGCGCGCCTCTGTGGGGGGCCTATCCCGAAGCCGCGCACCTGCTTTCGCACAGGCTCGACATCGAGCCGTGCTTCGACTGGGCGCGGCTGGCCGATACCATCGCGGCAGCTGATCGCGCGCTGATCGAGATACGCGAGGATACGCCGCAGCAGCGCTTTCGCGTTTTGCCCGAACACCCGGCGGATCTGCGGGCGCTGGTGCATGGGCTCGACGGCACGAAGCGCTGGATCATGCTGCGCGAGCTGGACAGATGGCCCGATTTCGCGCCGCTCGTCGCCGATATCCTGCAGGCAGTCGCGCCGGTGGTCGAAACGCGTACCGGCGCGATCGTCAAACCCACCGCCTTCCTGTTCATCAGTTCGCCGGGGCTTGTCACCCCGCTGCATTTCGATCCGGAATACAATATCCTGTTCCAGATCTCCGGCCGCAAACGGTTCACGATCCTGCCGCCATCCTGCGGCCTGCCGTCCCGGTCGGACAATGAACGCTTCCATCGCAGCGGCGACAATCTGCTCGACTGGCGGCCCGAACTGGCGGCTCAGGGCTGGCCTTTCGACCTTGCCCCGGGCGATGCGCTCCACGTTCCCTTCAAGGCCCCGCACACGGTCACGGTCGGGGCCGAACCGTCGATCTCGCTCTCAGTAACCTGGCGCTCGCACAGCAGCCTGATGCAGGACGATGCCTGGGCCCTGAACGGCCTGCTTGGCCGCTACCGCGTGCGCTTGCCGGCGCCGGGGGCGCGGCCCTGGCTGCGTGCGGCCGCGCTGCGGGCGCTGCGGCGCGCGCGAATCGCCTGACCTTCCAGACCAGACGAATCTTGACAAAACAGCCCTTGATGGCTGTTAGGGGCGCGCTTTCGCGCCGCGCCCGGATGCGCGCGCGGTCCCATCCGATTCCGGCAGAAAGATCGAGCTTTTCATGCACGCCTACCGCACCCATACCTGCGCCCAGCTGACCAAGGACAATGTCGGCGAAACCGTTCGCCTGTCGGGTTGGGTCCACAACAAGCGCGACCATGGCGGCGTGCTGTTCGTCGATCTGCGCGACCATTACGGCATCACCCAGATCGTAGCCGACGAGGACAGCGAGGCGCTGCCGATCCTCGACAAGATGAAGCTGGAATCGGTGGTCACCATCGACGGCGTGGTTAAGGCCCGCGACGGCGCTGCGGTCAACGCCAACCTGCCGACCGGCGAAATCGAGGTCTTCGCGCGCTCGGTCAATGTCCAAAGCCGTGCCGACGACCTGCCGCTGATCGTCAATTCGGCAGAGGACTATCCCGAGGAAACGCGCCTCAAATACCGTTTCGTCGACCTGCGCCGCGAGCGTGTCCACGCCAATATCATGCTGCGCAACCGGGTCATTACCTCGCTGCGCCGCCGGATGATCGAGCAGGGCTTCAGCGAGTTCCAGACCCCGATCCTCGGCGCATCGAGCCCAGAAGGCGCGCGCGACTATCTGGTCCCCAGCCGCCTGCATCCCGGCCATTTCTATGCGCTTCCGCAGGCCCCGCAGATGTTCAAGCAGCTGTTGATGGTGGCGGGCTTCGACCGGTACTTCCAGATCGCGCCATGCTTCCGCGACGAAGACCTGCGCGCCGACCGCAGCCCCGAATTCTACCAGCTCGATTTCGAGATGAGCTTCGTCACGCAGGAAGACGTCTTCCAGACGATCGAGCCCGTGCTGGCCGGCGTGTTCGAGGAATTCTCGGGCGGCAAGAGCGTCACGCCCGCGGGCGAGTTCCCGCGCATCCCCTATGCCGAAGCGATGCTCAAATACGGCAGCGACAAGCCCGACCTGCGCAATCCGCTGATCATCTCGGACGTGACCGAACACTTCGAAACCTCCGGCTTCGGCCTGTTCGAGAAGATCGTGGGCGGCGGCGGCCGGGTCCGGGTGATTCCCGCACCGAGCACGCATGAGAAGAGCCGCAAGTTCTTCGACGAAATGAACGACTGGGCACGCCGCGAAGGTTTTGCCGGGCTCGGCTATGTCACCAGCAAGGGCGGCGAGTTCGGCGGGCCGATCGCCAAGAACCACGGCACCGAAGGCATGGAAAAGCTTTATGCCGAACTGGGACTGGGCGAGAACGACGGCCTGTTCTTTGCCGCGGGCAAGGAAAAGGACGCCGCCAAGCTGGCCGGCGCCGCGCGTACCCGCGTGGCCGAGGAACTTGGCCTGATCGAGGAAGGCTGCTTCAAGTTCTGCTGGATCGTCGATTTCCCGATGTTCGAATATGACGAAGAACAGAAGAAAATCGATTTCAGCCACAACCCCTTCTCGATGCCGCAGGGCGAGATGGAAGCGCTGGAAACCAAGGACCCGCTCGACATCCTCGCGTGGCAGTACGACATCGTCTGCAACGGCTACGAGCTGTCCTCGGGCGCGATCCGGAACCACCGCCCGGACATCATGTACAAGGCTTTCGAACTGGCCGGATACAGCCAGGCCGATGTCGACGAGAACTTCAGCGGCATGATCGAGGCGTTCAAGCTCGGCGCCCCGCCGCATGGCGGTTCGGCCCCGGGGATCGACCGGATCGTGATGCTGCTGGCGGACGAACCCAATATCCGCGAAGTGATTGCCTTCCCGCTCAACCAGAAGGCGCAGGACCTGATGATGGGGGCACCCAGCCTCGTCAGTCCGCGCCAGTTGCGCGATGTCCATATCCGGACCGTCGATGCGCCCAAGCCGCAGGGGGCAGAGGCGACCCGCGTCGACCGCGCGGGCGACTGACCGGCAAGCGCAGGGCGACAAGCCGCGCAGCGCGAACGAAAAAGGGCGCGGGACCGGATCCCGCGCCCTTTCTTCGTTATTCAGGAATATGTCAGTCGAACTGCTTCGCGGCGAAGTCGCCGAAGCGTTCGCCGGCACAGATCTCGCTATATGCCTGCTGGACGACCGCGCGCTCCTGCACTTCGAGCTGGTCGCTCTCGAGTGCTTGCTGGAACTTGTTCTTGATGTAGTCCTCGCCTTCCTCGACGCGCTCTGCGGCCGCTTCGTCGTTGTTTTCGAAGGCGGCGGTGACGCTCTGCCACATCTGGTGCGCTTCGCCGGTCAGCGTGCCCTTGGTGACCAGTTCCTCGCCCTGGCGCTGCAGTTCGGCATTCATCTGCTGCAGCGTCTGGCCGCGTTCCTGGCCGCGCTGCTGCAGGGCCTGCGTCAGCTGCGGATTGTTGGCGGTTTCGGCCGCCTGGCGATAGCCTTCGACGGAATCGAAAGTGGTATCGGTGAGGCTCTTGAAAACGGTGCTAGCCATTGTTTTACTTCCCTTTTTGCAGTGTGTGCTATGCAGGGGAAATCAACCGCAACGCGTTTGGGTCCGGGGTACACGGCGAGTTGCCCTTGCGCTGCGCCGCTCCGTTGATTAGGGCGATTGGCAATTCAGAAACCCCCAAATTCGAGAGGGATACAAATGAGCGATACTGCCGACCGCGTGCAGAAAATTGTCGTCGAGCACCTCGGCGTCGAGGCCGACAAGGTCACCCAGGAAGCCAGCTTCATCGACGATCTCGGTGCGGACAGCCTCGACATCGTCGAGCTGGTCATGGCCTTCGAAGAGGAATTCGGCGTCGAAATCCCCGACGATGCGGCCGAGAAGATCACCACCGTCGGCGACGCGACCAAGTATATCGAAGAGCACAAGGGCTAAGGCTCGCGCTTTTCGAATCCCGCACTATATGCGGGACCGGACAGGCCCGACCCCATAGCGGGCCGGGCCTGTTGTCTTATCTGCGGAGAATTACATGCGTCGTGTGGTCGTAACCGGACTTGGCCTCGTCACCCCCCTCGGCGGGGACGTGGAGACTTCTTGGAAGAACCTGATCGCGGGCAAGAGCGGAGCCGCGCAAATCACGCGCTTCGACACCGAAGGGCAGAAATGCACCATCGCCTGCGAGGTGAAGCCCAAGGACCATGAATTCGGCTTCGATCCCGACAAGCGCGTCGATCACAAGGTCCAGCGGCAGGTCGATCCGTTCATCGTCTATGGCATCGACGCGGCGGGCCAGGCGCTCGAGGATGCGGGTCTCGTCGACATGGATGACGAGCTCAAACTGCGCACCGGCGTTTCGATCGGTTCGGGCATCGGCGGTCTGCCGGGGATCGAGAAGGAAAGCATCGTGCTGCACGAACGCGGTCCCGGCCGCGTGTCGCCGCATTTCGTCCACGGGCGGCTGATCAATCTCATCTCGGGCCAGGTCTCCATCAAATACGGCCTGATGGGCCCCAATCACGCGGTGGTGACCGCCTGTTCGACCGGCGCGCATTCGATCGGCGATGCCGCGCGGATGATCGCGCTCGACGATGCCGACGTCATGCTGGCGGGCGGGGCCGAAGGCACTATCAACCCGCTGGGCGTGGCCGGCTTCGCGCAGGCCCGCGCGCTCAACATGAGCATGAACGACCGACCGACCGAGGCCAGCCGCCCCTATGACAAGGACCGCGACGGTTTCGTCATGGGCGAGGGCGCGGGCGTGGTCGTGCTCGAGGAATACGAACACGCCAAGGCGCGCGGCGCGACGATCTACGCCGAAGTCACCGGTTACGGCCTGTCGGGCGATGCCTATCACGTCACCGCGCCGCATCCCGAGGGCAAGGGTGCCGAACTGGCGATGCGCATGGCGCTGAAGAAGGCCGGTCTCGCGCTCGGCGATATCGATTACGTCAACGCGCATGGCACGTCGACCATGGCCGACACGATCGAGCTCGGCGCGGTCAAGCGCGTGCTGGGCGACGATCTCAGCGGCGCATCGATGAGCAGCACCAAATCGGCAATCGGGCACCTGCTCGGCGGCGCCGGCGCGGTCGAGGCGATTTTCTGCATCCTCGCGATCCGCGACCAGATCGTGCCGCCCACGCTCAATCTCGACAATCCGGACGAAGGCACCGAAGGCGTCGATCTCGTGCCCAAGCAGGCCAAGCAGCGCGAAGTCCGCGCAGCGCTCAACAACAGCTTCGGATTCGGCGGCACCAATGCCTCGCTGATCGTCCAGAAGGTCGATTGACGTGAAAAAGGCCGGGTGCCTCCTCGCAGGCGTCCTCTCGCTGGTCCTTGCCATCGCGGCGATCTGGTTCGTCTCGGGCTGGTGGGGCAGTGCCGAGATCGAGGAGGATACGAATTTCATCGTCCCCTCGGGTGCGAGCCTGACCTCGGTCGCCGAGAAGCTGGCCGAGGAAGGCGTGATCGCCGATCCGCAGGGATTCCTGCTGCGCGCCAAGATCCTCGGCTCGTCGGATCCGATCCTGGCCGGCGAATTCCTGCTGCCCGCCGGGGCGAGCAATGCGCAGATCCTCGACACCTTTCAGCATGGCGAGGTGATCCGGCGTTTCGTGACCATTCCCGAAGGCCTGCCCTCGGTACTGGTCCACGAACGGCTGATGGCCGAAGATCACCTGACCGGCGAAATCCCCGTCCCGGTCGAAGGCTCGGTGCTGCCCGATACCTATGACTTCGAGCGCGGCGAGGCGCGCAGCGCGGTGCTCGCGCGGATGCAGGCGGCCATGCAGAACTATCTCGCCGAAGCCTGGCCTAAGCGCGCGCCCGACATCGCGGTCGACAATGTGAAGGATGCCGTGATCCTCGCTTCCATCGTCGAGAAGGAAACCGGGGTCGCGCGCGAGCGCAGGATGGTCGCCGGGCTCTATTCCAACCGCGTGAAGGACGGCATGCTGCTGCAGGCCGACCCGACGATCATCTACCCGCTGACCAAGGGCAAGCCGCTGGGGCGGCGCATCCGCCAGTCCGAAATCGCCGCAATCAACGATTACAATACCTATACCATGGTCGGCCTGCCCAAGGGTCCGATCACCAATCCCGGGCGCGAGGCGATCGCGGCGGTGCTGGACCCGGCGGAAACGAGCGCGCGCTACATGGTTGCCGATGGTACCGGTGGCCATGCCTTTGCGGAGACGCTGGAAGAGCATAACCGCAACGTCGCCAAGTGGTTCGAAATCCGCCGCCAGCGCGGGGAAATGTGAGCGGGGAAGACGCCCCGCTGATCCTCACCGCGCAGCTCCCGCGCGATCTGCATGCGCGTTTCACCGCGCTGCGCACTGCCCATTTCCCGCCCGAACGCAATTATCTCGAAGCGCATGTCACGCTGTTCCACGCATTGCCGGCGATGTGCGAGGCGGAAGCCTGCAGCGTTCTCAAACGCATGGCGGCGGAATTCGCGCCGGTGCCGGGGCAGGTCGAAGGGCTGATGTCGCTGGGGCGGGGCACCGCGATCAAGCTGTCTGCGCCCGCCATGCTCGATCTGCGCGGCATCATTGCCGATCACTTCCACGGATTGCTGACGCAGCAGGACCAGCAGCGTCCGCGCCTGCATGTCACCATCCAGAACAAGGTCACGGGCAAGGAAGCGAAGGCGCTGCAGGCGCAGCTGGCGGGGACGATCGCCCCGGCGCCGTTCGCCTTTCGCGGCCTCGAACTGTTTCGCTACCGCGGCGGCCCGTGGGAGCGGGTGCGGGACTTCGCCTTTCGCGGCACCGCCGCACCCTAAGCGTGCCCGTGGATCGCGGGTAGGGCCGCAGCACGGCCCCGCGGCAGAGCACGATCGTGGGGGGCGGCACTGACGCCGCTCGGGTGGTACGCGTCAGGTGCGGGCGGCACCCCGGAAATAGCGCGCTGCCCGGCCTGTTCGATGCGCTGTCCATCGGGGGCAAACGGCGCCCCGCAGGCCCCCGAACGCGAGCGCCTGAAGAAATCACGGACAATACGCATTTGCGCGGTTGACCGCATGCCCCGACCGCCCTAAACGCGCCGCCTGCCGAGCGGGCTATTGCCCCGGCATGCCTCTTTGGGGCGGAGTAGCTCAGGTGGTTAGAGCAGCGGAATCATAATCCGCGTGTCGGGGGTTCAAGTCCCTCCTCCGCTACCATTTTCCCGATATGGTTGGTCAACAGTCCTCCGGCGAAGCCGGTCGTCATGCGCATGATGTCCGGTCCCGGCTATGAAAGCTCTTTCCGCCGGCCATGAGGCGCTCGGGAAGACGGGACCGTTTGCGGCTGGGAACCTTGGTCGATCCGTTTCGGAATTTCGATTGCAAGCAGGCCAATGCAGCCTTGACCGGCACCCCGCAATTCCATATTTCTATATTTATCGAATCGTTGGAGCGATAAATGCAAGCCGATCGGGTCATCCGCGCACTTTCCGCGCTGGCGCAGGAGCACCGCCTCGCAGCATTCCGATTGCTCGTGCAGGCAGGCGAACAGGGCGTTGCTGCCGGGGCGCTGGCTGAAAAACTCGACGTCCCTGCATCCTCGATGAGCTTCCACCTGGCGCAGCTCGCCAATGCAGGACTGGTCACGCAGCGGCGCGAAAGCCGGTCGATCATCTATTCGGCCGACTATGCCGCGATGAACGGCCTGATGGGCTATCTCACCGAAAATTGCTGTGGCGGCATGTCGTGTTCGGAAGACCCTGCCTTCGCTTCATCACCCGAAAGAGAGAGCGCCCGATGAAACGTTTTCATGTGCATGTCGGCGTAACCGACATCGGTAGGTCCGTAGCCTTCTATTCAAGCCTGTTCGGTGCCCGGCCTTCCGTGGTGAAGGGCGACTACGCCAAGTGGATGCTTGAAGATCCCCGCATAAACTTCGCTATCTCGATGCGCGAGGATGCGACCAAGGGCGTCGAGCATGTCGGCTTGCAGGTCGAGGACAAGGCCGAACTCGAAGAGGTCTACGGCCGTCTGAAGGCTGCCGACCGTCCCGTTTTAGAAGAAGGCGCGACGACGTGCTGCTATGCGCAGTCGGAAAAGAGCTGGATTGCCGATCCCGACGGCGTGGTGTGGGAAGCCTTAATGACCGATGGCGAGAGCACGACCTATGGCGGCAGTCCCGACCTCGGCCAGCTCGCTTCCGCCAACGCCGCATCGAGCGCCTGCTGCGCGCCGCAGATGGCGTCCCCCAAGAATTCCTGCTGTTGAGGTCATCCATGTCAGACCGACCGCTGAACGTGCTGTTCCTGTGCACCGGCAATTCTGCACGCTCGATCCTGGGCGAGGCAATCATCAACCATGACGGTGCAGGCCGCTTCAAAGCCTACAGTGCCGGGAGCAATCCCACCGGTGAGGTCAACCCCTGGGCATTTCACACGCTCGAGACGCTGGGTTATCCCGCCGAGGGCTATTCCTCCAAGAACTGGACGGAGTTTGCCGAAGGCCCCGAGTTCGACCTGATCTTCACCGTTTGCGACAATGCGGCGGCGGAGAGCTGCCCGGTCTGGCCGGGGCGTCCGACCTCGACGCATTGGGGTATTCCCGACCCGGCAGCGGTCGAGGGAAGCGATGCGGAAAAGGCGGCGGCCTTCCTCGATGCTTTCCGGATGCTCAAGCGTCGCATCGACCTGATGCTGGCGCTGCCTATCGCCAGCTTGGATCAGATCGCCTTGCGGGACCAGTTGCAGGCCATCGGCTACGAGGCGGACGATCAATGACCACAGTCACTTCCGACATCGATGCCGGCGCGGCAGGACTGGGCCTGTTCGAGAAATGGCTCTCGGTCTGGGTTGGCGGGGCGATCCTCGGCGGGATTGGTCTTGGCAACCTCGCGCCGGATGCGTTCGCCGCCCTCGCGGCTTTCGAATATGCCTCGGTCAATCTCGTCGTTGCCGTGCTCATCTGGGCGATGATCTTCCCGATGATGGTCGCAGTCGATTTCAGTGCGGTGCGCCGTATCGGGGACAAGCCGAAAGGCCTGATCATCACCCTGACAGTCAACTGGCTTATCAAGCCGTTCACCATGGCAGCGCTTGGCGTGCTTTTCTTCGAAGTGGTCTTTGCCGACCTGATCGCCCCCGCCGATGCCCAGCAGTATATTGCAGGTCTCATTCTGCTGGGGGCTGCGCCCTGCACGGCGATGGTCTTCGTCTGGTCGCAGCTCACCAAGGGCGATCCGGCCTATACGCTGGTCCAGGTTGCGGCGAACGACCTGATCATGATCGTGGCCTTCGCGCCGATCGTCGCACTGCTGCTCGGGGTGACCGACATCGCGGTGCCGTGGGAGACTCTGCTGCTCTCGGTCGCGCTCTATGTGGTCGTGCCACTGGGGGGAGGCGCCCTCGTCCGCCATCGTTTGCTTGCGGCGCATGGCGGCGATGAAGCGGCGGTCACAGAATTTACGGGACGCATGAAGCCGCTGTCGATCATCGGGCTTCTGCTGACGGTGCTGTTGCTCTTCGGCTTCCAGGCTGAAACGATCGTGGCACGGCCCCTGCTGATCGCGCTGATCGCCGCGCCGATCATTGTTCAGAGCTACGGGATTTTTCTGATCGCATACGGCTGGGCCAAGGCGTGGAAGGTGCCGCACGCGGTAGCCGCCCCGTGTGCGCTGATCGGCACTTCGAATTTCTTCGAACTCGCCGTGGCCGTGGCTATCGGGCTTTTCGGACTTGGAAGCGGTGCCGCACTGGCAACGGTTGTGGGCGTTCTGGTCGAGGTTCCGGTAATGCTGTCCTTGGTGGCGATTGCAAACCGGTCGCGGCGCAGCTTCGCGCCCGGGTGATTCAAAAACAGGCCGGGTGCTTACCTCGGCGGAATGCAAGCTTCGCCGCGCGCGAGAATGCGGTTGACGGGGGGCGGGCTTAGCTGCTCCCTTCGGGGCAATTCCACCGGACAGGATGCCCCATGACAGATCTGAAACTCGAATCGCTCACCGTGCATGCCGGGTGCGAGCCCGACCCCGCGACCAATGCGCGGATCACGCCGATCTACCAGACGGCCAGCTATGTCTTCGACAGCGCCGAGCATGCCGCGGACCTGTTTGCGCTCAAGCAGTTCGGCAACATCTATTCGCGGATCATGAATCCCACCAACGATGCGCTCGAGAAGAAGATCGCGGCGCTGGAGGGCGGGGTCGGCGCGCTGGGCCTTGCCAGCGGCCATGCCGCGCAGCTGGTTGCCTTCCACACGCTGATGGAACCGGGGTGCAACATCGTCGCGGCGAAGAAGCTCTATGGCGGCTCGCTCAACCAGATGGGCGAGGCATTCCGCAAGTTCGGCTGGGAAACGCGTTTCGTCGATGCCGACGATCCCGCCAACGTCCGCGCGGCGATGGATGACAAGACGCGCTGCGTCTTCGTCGAGAGCCTCGCCAATCCGGGCGGCGTGGTCACCGACATCGCGGCGATTGCCGATGTCGCGCATGATCACGGCGTCCCGCTGATCGTCGACAACACGATGGCCACGCCGATGCTGTGCCGTCCGTTCGAACACGGCGCGGACATCGTGACGCATTCGACGACCAAGTTCCTCAACGGCCACGGCAATGCGGTCGGCGGGGTGATCGTGGATTCGGGCAAGTTCGACTGGAAGGCGGCAGGGGACAAGTTTCCCAGCCTGACGCAGCCCAACGGATCCTATCACGGGGCCGTGCTCGTCGATGCGCTGGAGCCCATCGGGCCGATCGCCTTCATCACGGCCTGCCGCGTGCTTGGCCTGCGTGACCTGGGGCCGGCCATGGCCCCGCAGAACGCATGGCTGGCGCTGACCGGGATGGAAACGCTCGCGCTGCGCATGGAACGGCACTGCGCCAACGCGCTCGCCGTGGCCGAATGGCTGGAGAACCACGAGCAGGTGGCATGGGTGTCCTATGCCGGGCTCGAGACCAATGCCTACAAGCCGCTCGCCGACAAATATCTCGGCGGCAAGGGCGGGGCGGTGTTCACCTTCGGGCTGAAGGGTGGCTACGACGCCGGGGTGAAGCTGGTCTCGCAGGTCGAGTTGTTCAGCCATCTCGCCAATATCGGCGATACGCGCTCGCTGATCATCCATCCCGCCTCGACCACGCACAGCCAGCTGGGCGAGGCCGAGCTGGTCGCCGCGGGGGCGGGGCCGGACGTGGTGCGCATCTCGGTCGGCATCGAACATGTCGACGATATCATCGCCGATCTGGACAAGGCGCTGCAGAGCCTCTGACGAACCACGCGGCCGCTGCGGCGGGAAGGGGGAGCGCTCCTTACCGGCGGCGGGCCATCGGCGAGGATTGACGCTGCGCGCGGGGGCCAGGCCGGGTCCCGCCCCGTATGCTCTGGGCGCGCCATGTGATCCGTATTTCGCCGCGCGGGGACGCGGGTGTCATGGCGGCCGCCGTGCCCCGCGTTGGCGCGCGATTGATGGCGTGTCCGTCTAACATATTCAATTATATCGATTGTCGTGAACGATATTCCGCGTTTCGTTCACTTCCCTTCTGCTGCCACCAGCCCGCGACACAGTTCAATCGAGCGGCGCGCTGGTGCGCCGCGGGTAAAAGGGAAAATGAATGTCCGCCAAGACTGCTTCCATTACGTTCGCACGTTGCACCGCCCTGCTGGCGGGGATCTCGTCGCTGGCCACGGCCGCCGCCGCGCAGCAGCTCGCGCCGCAGGAGGCGCAGGTCGCATCGCGCATGCAGACCGCCGAGCGCGTCGAAGTCGTCCCCATGAGCGTGATCGAGACGCCGACGGGCGCGGCCCCGATCTACCGCCGCGACAATGGCGCGCCGGTGGGTGACAACCGCAATTCGAAGACCGCCGGCGACATGGGGCCGGTGCTGCTCGAAGACGCGCATCTGATCGAGAAGCTGGCGCGGTTCGACCGCGAGCGCGTTCCAGAGCGCGTGGTCCACGCCCGCGGTACGGGCGCCAAGGGCATGTTCCGTGCCTCTGCAGACATTTCGGACTACAGCATGGCCAGCCTGTTCCAGCCGGGTAAGGAAACGCCTGTGTTCGTGCGCTTTTCCAGCGTCATCCACGGCCATCTGAGCCCCGAATATCTGCGCGATCCGCATGGCTTCGCGACCAAGTTTTACACCGACGAGGGCAATTGGGACCTGGTTGGCAACAACCTGCCGGTGTTCTTCATCCGCGACGCCATGCAGTTCCCCGACATGGTCCATTCGCTCAAGCCCGACCCGGTGACCAACCGGCAGGATCCCAACCGCTTCTTCGATTTCTTCAGCCATGTTCCCGAAGCGACGAACATGCTGACGCATCTCTACACCAATCTCGGCACGCCCGCGTCATACCGCGAGATGGACGGCAATGGCGTGCACGCCTTCCGCCTCGTCAACGACGAGGGCGAGCAGGTGTTCGCCAAGTTCCGCTGGATCAGCGACCAGGGCGTGAAGAACTATACCGCGGCGCAGGCCAAGGAAGCGGGCTTCAATTACCTGACCGACGATCTGTACGGCGCGATCTCGCGCGGTGACCACCCGAGCTGGAACCTGATGATGCAGGTCCTCCCCGTCGCCGAAATCGGGTCGCTCGACTACAATCCGTTCGACGACACCAAGGAATGGCTCGACCGTCCGTGGATGAAGATCGGCGAGATGACGCTCGACGAGGTGCCGGAGAACTTCTTCGAATGGACCGAGCAATCGGCTTTCGCGCCGAGCAACATGGTCCCGGGTATCGAGCCTTCGCCCGATCGCATGCTGCAGGGCCGGCTGTTCTCCTATGCCGATACGCAGCGCTACCGGGTGGGTGCCAACCTGTTCGATCTCGAAGTGAACGCGCCGCGCGTGGCCGAAGCCGGCGACGGGCCGCTCAACAACAACCAGAACGGCCAGCTCAACCGATCGGGCCGCGAAAGCCACGTCAACTACTTCCCCTCGGCGATGGCTCCCAAGCAGACCCCGGCGCGGGCGCGCTATTCGAATTACGAGATCATGGCGATGGTCGATCAGAAGCAGATCGAGAAGACGCCCGATTTCGAGCAGCCCGGCATCTTCTGGCGGTCGCTGTCCGAAGCCGACAAGGCGCAGCTCATCGCCAATCTTTCGGGCGACCTCGGCCAGGTCGTGTCGGACCGCACGCGGACGATCATGGTGAGCTATTTCTACCAGGCCGATCCCGAATACGGCACGCGGCTGGCCGGAGCGGTCGATGTGGCCATGCCGGACGTGATGCAGGCTGTGGCCGAATTCAACGCCGCGGCGCCGCAGACCTTCCCGAGCCCCTGACGCCAGACCTCGCGGCACCGCGTCCCGCCTCTCGGGGCAGGCGCGGTGCCGCCACACCTCCCTCCACGAAAGACCAATTCCATGAGGACATTCACGACGCGGCTGCTGCCGCTGGCGGCGCTGGCCTGCGCGGCGATGCCGCTGCAAGCGCAGGAACATGCGCACGCCCATGCCCACGGGCATGAACACCCCCAGCCTGCGGAAGAGGGCGCACCCGTGGCTTCGGCCGAACTTCCCGGACCGGATCGCGCGCAGGCGCTGCTGTTCGATGCCGCGCGGCTCAACCGGCTCGATCTGGTCGACGGCCTCGTCAAGCTGGGCGCCGATCTCGACGCGACGAACGAGCAGGGCTTCACCCCGCTGATCCTCGCGGCCTATGCCGGTCACGGCGAAATGGTCTCGGCACTGGTCGAAGCCGGCGCGGATCCCTGCAAGCCCGGCGATGCACGGGGCAATACGGCGCTGATGGGTGTCGCCTTCCGCGGCCATGATGCGATCGCCAGCCAGCTGATCGCCACCGGCTGCGATATCGACGCGACCAATGCGATGGGCCAGACCGCGCTGATGATGGCGGCGATGTTCGGCCGCGAACGCCAGATCGACCTGCTGCTGGCGGCGGGCGCGGATGCCGGGGTGGTCGACCTCCAGGGCAACACCGCGGCTTCGGTCGCGCTGGCACAGGGCAATGAGGCCGTGGCCGCGATGGTCGGAACGCCGCAGGCGAAATAAGCGCGTCAAGGCGCCCGCCGCCTGCGCGCGGTGGGCGCCTAGCTGTTTTCCGCCCGGGCCGCCTGCGCAAGCAGGATCGCCCCGGCAATTCCCGCATTGGGGCCGAGCACGGGGGCCACGATCGCGTGGCGGGCCCCGCCGGGCAGGTAACCCCGATCGAGGCGCGCTGCCGCTTCACGCGTGCGTTCCAGCAGGCCGGGGGTATGCATTACCCCGCCGCCCAGCACGACGATTTCGGCGGCGGTCATGGCGAAGATCGCGTGGCACAGCTGGCCGAGATAGGACGCAATGACCGCGTGCGCTTCGTGGTCGTCGGGCAGGTCGGACAGCGAGGCCCCCCAGCGCTGCATGATCGCCGGCCCGCAGGCCAGCCCTTCGAGGCAATCGCCATGCGCAGGACAGATCCCTTCGAATTCGCCGTCCGCAGGATGCCGCCGCGGGAACAGGTGCCCCATCTCCGGATGCGCCGCGCCGTGCAGAGCCCGGCCATCGACAACCAGCCCGCCGCCGATCCCGGTGCCCACGGTGACATAGGCGAGCGAGGCCAGCTCGCGGCCGGCCCCGAAAGCGCTTTCCGCCAGAGCGGCGCCATTCACATCGGTGTCAAAGCCGACCGGAACATCGAATGCGCGCGCGAAATGGCCGGCAAGGTCGCAGCCCGACCAGCCCGGTTTGGGCGTGGTCCCGATATGGCCCCAGCTGCCATCAGCCCGATCGACCACCGCCGGGCCGAAACTGGCGATGCCGAGCGCGGCCAGCGGGCCCTGTTCGCGAAACCATGCTTCGGTCTGGCGCAGCGTGGCCTCGGGCGCGCGCGTGGGGAGGGCGTGGCGCGCGAGGATTTCGGTAGGCGAATGGCCGACTGCAAGGACGAACTTGGTCCCGCCCGCCTCGATCCCGCCGAACAGGGGCCGCGCGCCGGTCATGCGTCGATCGTCTGCAACAATTCGCAGCGGTCCTGCTTGATCGTCAACTGCAGCAGCGGCGCGGGGACGCCGCCGAAGCGGTCGGCCACCTGGGAATGGTCGCGCGGCAATTCGCGCCCGTCCATGCCCCAGAAATCGACGAAGCTCGACACGATCAGTTCGCGCGAGGCGAACCAGCTGTAGCTCTGCATCGGCTCGTCGCTGGGATTGGCCAGCACCAGGCCGCTATGGTTCAGCGGGCGGTAGGGGCCGAACAGGCTGTCTGCGACCATGCCGTACATCCCGTTGGGGGCATGCCGCAGACCCGGGGCGAAGGTCGAACTCTGCGTTACCCAGAACAGGTGATAGCGCCCGTCGTGGAACACCACATGCGCGCGCTCGAGCTCGTTGTTGACGCCATCGGCATGGACCAGCGGCGGCATCAGGTTCCACTGCGCCCCATCCTTGCGGGCAATGCCCACTGCGCCGTTGAATTCGCTCTGCGCATTGGCGAGCGAGGCGGTGAAGACCAGATACTCGCGGCCATCGGCGGGGTCGCGGAAATAGGCGGGGTCGCGGAACGCCTTGATCTTCCCGGCCTCGCCTTCGTGCGCGTCGGCAGGCTGGTAGTCATCGGTGATCACCGGCACCGACGGGGCGGGAACCGACCAGTCGACCGGCAGCCCGTCCTCGCGCATCCGCGCATGCGTTTCATAGAGCGCCTGCTGGTAACCGCCGGGCTTCTCGGCAGTGCCTGCGGCGGTGAAGTACAGGCTGACGGTTGTACCATCGGTAACGGCCGAACCCGCCCATTCGCGTTCGTAAGGCACTGCGCGATCGGGCAGAACGTCGCCGAGATCGGTCCAGCCATCCGGCTTGCGTTGGAGCAGGCGGATCTTGGCCTCGAAATGGCGCAGGCTGGGATCGCCCCGATCGGGTGCAGTCAGCGCCATCCACAATTCGCGGCCGCGGCAATCGGCGATCCACCCGTCGCGGTCCTGGATCGGCCACATGTCCCAATAGACGCGGTTGCGGTCGAGGTCGCTCCGGCGCGGCCGGGTGATTTCGGAAATCCGGTTCTCAGGACGCGGGTCGATCCTGCTGGCGTCTTCGCGTGTCCATACGCTTGTCATCTCAGCGTCCACAGATGGGAGGAAAGGGTGGGCCGACCGGGGGTAGGGGACCCGGCCGGCCCGGTGTCCTGACACTGGGTCAGAAGTCGATACGGGCGGAAGCGAGAATGCTGCGTCCGGCAATCGAACGGGCGCGGACCAGGCCATTGGCCGGGATCGCACCTTCTTCAGCCTCGGTGTAACCGTAGACGTCGAACAGATTGCTGGCATTGAGCGACAGTTCGAGCCGGTCCATCGGACGCACGGCGACGAAGGCATTCACCTGCGTATAGCCGGGCAGCTTCAGCTGGTTGTTGTCCTGCGTGTAGCTGTCCGTGGTGCCGATCGCGTTGAGGCCGACGGTGAAGACATCGTTCTCGTACTGCGCGGTCCCCTGGAAGACGAGATCGGCCTGCCGACGCGGCGTGTTGCCGATCACCGCGGCGTTGAGCGATTCCTTGATCTCCGCATCGGTCCAGGTGGCACCGGCCGACAGCGAGAAGGGACCCACCGAATAGCTTCCCTCGAGTTCGAGGCCGAAGGCTTCATAGGTGTTGTCGGTCAGCCGCAGCGGGGCAATTTCGACATTGGTTTCGGCGGTCTCGGCATAGAAGGCGGTCGCGTAGAGATCGACATTGCCGCCCTGGTATTTCAGCCCGCCTTCGAGCTGGTCGACCGAGGCAATCACGCCGTTGTCGTCGTCGCCCGGCAGGCTGCCGTCCACCGCGCTGATCGCGGGGGAGAACAGGCTGCGGTCTGCCGTATGGCGGCCGCCCTGGCTGTAGCGGGCGAACAGCGACAGGTCGTAGGTCAGCAGGTAGCTGGCGCCGACCGAGAAGGAGAAATAGTCGTAATCGTAATCGACCGGGCGGGCGTTGCCGAGCGGGAGCACGCCGGTCTGCGCTTCGGCGGGGCTGATAACCCCGTCATTGTCGAAGTCGAATGCGGTCACGCCAGCACCGAAACCGGTATCCGAGCCGGTGATCGTGCCCTTGGCGCTGCCGAAATCGTAGCGGATGCTGGCGTCGAAGGTCACGCGGTCGAAATCGAAGGCCAGCGAGGCGAAGGGCGCATAGGTGTCGTAGCGCACATCGTAATTGCGGCGGCAGCAATTGCCGAAGAAGCTGGCGCCGTAACCGACCACGCCCGTATCGGTGACGACGTTGCCGCCGGCATCGACGATATCGACGAGCACCGAATTGCCGTCGCCTTCGACCGTCTGGACATAGGACGTCCACAGCCAGTCGGTGTCGATGTCCTGGCGGCTGCCATAGAAGCCCGCGGTGAAGGTCGCGCTGCCGCTGCCGACATCGAAATCCTTGGCGACCCGCAGATCGTTTACCAGGTAGTCGAGATCGTTCAGGCGGACGTTGAACAATACGACATTGGTCAGCAGGCCATTGCCGCCCAGGGCCGCCGGGTTGGCGACTGCCTGGCCCGCATCGGGGCCGCTGGCCAGAACGATGCTCGAACCGGCGCCGCCGATCCCGTCGGCAATCGCCTGCGCATCGCCCACGCCGGCGGGGAAGGGCGAAACGAAGCTGCCGCTGTTGTCGGCGTAGCGGAAGCGGTTGGTCAGCGTCCAGCCGGGGGCGAACTCGACTTCGGCCTCGACGCCGAATGCGGCGCTCTTGACCGACAGGCCGTCGTGGATGTCGTAAGTCGTCGGGTTGTTGTCGCCATCGAGCGTCCGCGCCGCCGAGATGTACCGGCTGTAGAGCGACGCGGTGCGCGGGTCGAAATTGGCGATCGCGGTATAATCCGGATCGCTGTCGGTCCCGGTCACGGCCACCGGCTGCGGCAGGATCGTCGGCGTGCTGTCGTCGAGGTACTTGCCGTGTACGCGGATATAGCCGCCGTCGAATTCGGTAGTGAGGTTGGCCTTGATCTGGCCACCTTCCTTGCCGTTGAAACCGGTGTCGCGAACGCCTTCGCCGGTGCGGTAGAAACCGCCGACATGGAAATAGCTGGTTGCGTCGAGCGCGCCGCCGTAATCGAAGTCGAGCCGGTAGGTTTCGTGATCGATGCCGATCGTGCCGGCAACCGCGCCGCCTTCTTCGAGCCCGGTCTTCGAGATGAAGTTGATCACCCCGCCCGGCGAGTTCGAGGCAAAGGTCGAGGCCGAGCCGCCGCGGACCGCCTCGACACGGCCGACATTGCGATCGGCGCGCACGAAATTGTCGGCATTGCCGAACACGATATCGCCGAATTCGAGGACCGGGAGCCCGTCTTCCTGCAGCTGGATATAGCGCGCGCCGCCGGTCGAGACCGGAATGCCGCGAACCGCGATATTGGCATTGCCTTCGCCGCCCGAGGCTTCCGAACGGATGCCGGGGATCTGGCGGATGAGATCGGCGGAAGAGCTGGGGTTGAGATCGGCGATCGATTCAGCGTCGAGCGCGCTGACCGAAACCGAGCTTTCCAGACGGTTCTGGCCCTGTGCGACCGCGGTGACGATGATGACATTGTCACCGAGGACGGGGTCGCCATCGGCAGCGGGTGCGCCTTCCTGAGCGAATGCGGGGGCGGATATCGCCGACAGCGCGACCCCGGCAGCAAGCACGTTGCGAAGTTTCATCATTGCTCTCCCAGATGGAATTCTTTCGATTCGCCCCTTAGACATACCGCTGGTGCAAACGTTTGCAATACCAAAATGCAAACGTTTGCAATCGGGCGTTGTTTGTGACACCAACTTGCTCGACGTCGCTGCTACAGGTGGGGCTGGGAGAGAGTACCGGATATGCAAGTCACAGGAAAACCGCGGCTTTCGCTGCTACGAATCATCGAGATGAACGTCGGCTTCTTCGGCTTGCAGTTCAGTTTCGGTCTGCAGCAGGCGAACATGGGGCCGATCTACGGCTTCCTCGGTGCGGACGAGGCGACGATGCCGCTGCTGTGGCTCGCCGGACCGATGACCGGCCTGCTGGTGCAACCGATCATCGGGGCAATGAGCGACCGCACCCAATCGCGCTGGGGCCGGCGCACGCCCTATTTCCTGATCGGCGCAATCATCTGTTCGATAAGCCTGTTCCTGATGCCCTATTCCAGCGCGCTGTGGATGGCCGCCAGCCTGCTGTGGATCCTCGACGCCGGCAACAACATCACGATGGAACCCTACCGCGCCTATGTCGCCGACCGGCTGGTGCCCGATCAGCGCGCCACCGGCTTCCTGACCCAGAGCGCGTTTACCGGCCTGGCGCAGACCCTGTCCTATCTTGCGCCGACGCTGCTGACTGCTTTTGTTGCCAAGGACGTGCTCGATGCGAATGGCATTCCCGTCATTGTGAAGATTGCCTTCATCATCGGCGCGATCCTCTCGATAAGCACTATTGTCTGGTCAGTCTGGCGGGTACCCGAATTGCCGATGACGGCGCAGGAAAAGGCGGACCTTGTCGGCAAGCCCATGACCGTCAAGGCGACGCTTGGCGAAATCGGCAGCGCGATCAAGGACATGCCCAGGGCGATGCGCCAGCTGTCACTGGCGATGCTGTGCCAGTGGTATGCGATGTTCGCCTATTGGCAGTACATCACTTTCGCGGTCGGCCGTTCGATCTACGATACCTCCGATCCCTCCAGCGCGGCATTCAGGGACGCGACGCTGACGACGCAGCAGGCCGGGGCGCTCTACAATTTCATCGCCTTCCTCGGCGCGCTCCTGCTGATCCCGATCGTGCGCAAACTGGGCGCGCGGCTGGTGCATGCCATCTGCCTGAGCGCGTCGGGCGCGGCGATGCTGCTCATCCCCGGGGTCGAGACACCCGCCGCGCTGTTCGTGCTGATGCTGGGTATCGGCATCGGCTGGGCAGGCATGATGGGCAACACCTACGTCATGCTGGCCGATGTCATCCCCCCCGAACGCAACGGCATTTACATGGGTATTTTCAACATGTTCATCGTGATTCCGATGCTTATCCAGACGCTGACCATGCCGCTGCTCTACGAACCGCTGCTCGGCAGCGATCCGCGCAATGTGCTGCTGCTTGGCGGAGTGCTGATGCTGGTCGGTGCGGTCGCGACGATGTTCGTTGACGCGGGCCGCCCGGTGCCCAAAAGCCTGCGGCCGGAGGCGAACTAGAACCCGATGTCCGAACCCACGCACGAAACCGCGCAGGAGCTCGCGCCGCCGCCCGAGCGCGCGCGCACGATCACCGATCTCGCCAAGATTGCCGGTGTATCGCCCGGTACGGTGTCGCGCGCGCTTGCGGGCAAGAGCCTGGTCAACGCCAAGACCCGCGAGCGGATCGAGGCGCTGGCGCGCGAACATGGCTTTCGCCTCAACCAGATGGCGAGCCGGTTGCGGCGGCAGAAGACCGGCGTCATCGGCGTCGCCATCCCGCTCGGACACGACCGCCGGCAGCATATTTCGGACGCGTTCTTCATGACGCTGCTCGGTTATCTGGCGGACGAGCTGACCGAACGCGGCTATGACCTCATGCTGCGCCGGGTCATCCCCGATCGCGACGAGGACTGGCTCGATCGCTTCGTCGGATCGGGCATGGTCGACGGGGTTATCGTGATCGGCCAGTCGGATCAGTTCGAGCGGATAGAAGCTGCCGCGGCGCGCTTCCTGCCCATGGTGGTGTGGGGCAACCATCAGGAAGGCCAGCGCCATTGCGCGGTCGGGACCGGTAATTTTGCCGGCGGGCGGCTGGCCGCCGAACGCCTGATCGCCGCGGGGGCGAGCACGATCGGCTTTCTGGGATCAACCGACCCTATCGAATTTGCCGCCCGTTACGCGGGGGCGAAGTCTGTTGCCGATGACAAGGGCGTCCCGATCCGTGCGCTGCCGACCCATCTCAGCCCCGAACATGCCGCCGACGAGATTGCAGCACACCTGGCGAGCGACATGGCGGGTATCGATGGAATATTCGCTGCCTCGGACATGCTCGCGATTGCCTGTATGACCGAATTGCAGAAGCGCGGGATCGATGTGCCCGGGGGGATGAAGCTCGTCGGGTTCGACGATCTGCCAATTGCCTCGCAGACCCGGCCGGCGCTGACCACCATCCGGCAGGATATCGCTGCGGGCGCCGCGCGCCTCGCCGACCTCCTGCTGCGGCGCATGGGGGGCGAGAATACCGCGAGCGTGGTGCTTCCGCCCGAGTTTGTCGGCCGGCAGACCGCCTGACCGTACGCCGCGCCTGCGGACACCGTCCTGCTTCCCACACGCTCTGGCGCGCTGAGCGGCATTCCTCGTGTCACACAGGAACGGCGGGGCGGGGGTCTCGTTAGTCTGGTGAACATGCAATCAGCAGCGCCAGCAGTCCGGATCCGCCGGGCGGGTTGGCGCCATGCAAGCGAGAAGGCCCCCCATGTCCCAGATACAGACCCGCAACCCGGCCACCGGCGAAGTGCTCGAAACCTACGAGGTGATGGGCGAACAGGAGGTGTTCGCTAAGATCGACAGCGCGCATGAAGCGTTCCTCGACTGGCGAAGCAAGTCGCATGAAGAGCGCGCACCCTATCTCCGCAAGATCGCCGGAGTGCTGCGCGACAATTCGGAGCGTTTCTCTGAACTGATGACGCGCGAAATGGGCAAGCTGCTGCGCGACGGAAAGACTGAAGTCGAGCTTTGCGCGCGCTTGTTCGAATATGCTGCCGACAAGGGGCCGGAAGAGCTGGCCGACCAGGAACGGACGCATAGCGGCGGCAAGAAGCGCGGTATCGTGACCTTCTCGCCGATCGGCGTGATCTACAGCGTGCAGCCGTGGAATTTCCCGCTCTACCAGCCGGTCCGTGTGCTTGCCGCCAATCTGATCGCGGGCAATTCGGTAATCCTCAAGCATGCCTCGATCTGTACCGGCAGTGGGCTGCTGCTGCGGGATCTTTGCGAGGAAGCCGGCCTGCCCAAGGGCTTGTTCGATGTCATCATCGTCGGTCATGACCTGTCGGACAAGGTGATCGAACACAAGCTCATCCGCGCGGTGACCATGACCGGCAGCGACGGCGCCGGCAGCCATATCGGCGAACTGGCATCGAAGAACCTCAAGAAAACGGTGCTCGAGCTCGGCTCGAACGACGCCTATCTCGTGCTCGAAGACGCCGATATCGAAACCGCGGTCAAGACCTGCGTCATGGGCCGACTGTACAACAATGGCGAAACCTGCGTCTCGGCCAAGCGCTTCATCGTGACCGACGCGGTCTATGACGAATTCGTTTCCGCCTTCGTCGAACGGATGAAGGGCGTGACCATGGGCGATCCGACCAAGGACGACACGCAGCTCGGGCCGCTTTCCAGCAAGGAACAGTTCGACACCATCGTCGAGCAGGTTTCCAAAAGCATCGACCAGGGCGCCACGCTGCTTTGCGGCGGAGATCCCGCAGACGATGCCGGTTGCTATTATCCCGCCACCGTACTCGCCGACTGCAAGCCCGGCATGCCCGCTTATGACGATGAACTTTTCGGCCCGGTCGCATCGGTCATCCGCGCCAAGGACGACGAAGATGCGATGCGGATTGCCAATGACAGCCGTTACGGGCTCGGCGGAGGCATCTTTACCAAGGACGAAGACAAGGCGGTCCGCCTGGCCCGCGACCATTTCGACACCGGCATGGTCCGGATCAACTCATTCGGCGCGGCCGACCCGAACATGCCTTTCGGCGGCGTGAAGGATTCCGGTTACGGCCGCGAACACGGCGGCTTCGGCATGAAGGAATTCGTCAATGCGAAGGCGATCTTCCTGCCTTCCTGAGCAGTAAATCGCCCGCACGCCCAAAAAGAAATTCGGAGAATTATGATGCAAGTACTTGTAGCCGGTGCAACCGGTAACACCGGCCAGCGCCTCGTCCGCGAACTGCACGAGCGCGGGCTCAAACCCGTCGCAATGGTCCGCGAAAGCTCGGACACCTCGGGCCTGCCCGAAGGTGTCGCCCAGCGCCAAGCGGATCTCACCGACCTGTCCGACGACGTCACCGAAGGCTGCGACGTCGTCGTGTTTGCCGCCGGTTCGGGCGGCGACACTTCGGCCGAAATGACCGACAAGGTCGATCGCGACGGGGCGAAGAAGCTGATCGACCTGTCGGTGGCGAACGGCGTGCGCCGGTTCGTCATGCTCAGCAGCATCGGCGCGGGCGACCCTGATCCCGACCATGAACTGGGCCATTATTTGCAGGCAAAGCACGAAGCGGACGAACACCTCAAGGCGACCGATCTCGAATATGCGATCCTGCGGCCGGTCGCGCTGACCGATGAAAGCGGGACCGGCGAGGTCCGCCTGGGCGAGAATGTCGACCCCAAGGGCGAGGCTGCCCGGGGGGATGTCGCCAAATTGCTTGCTGATGCGGCGGAATCGCCGGAATGGGTCGGCAAGGTGCTCCATATGGAAAGCGTCGGCTGATCGCGGTAACGCTGCGCCATCGCTGCAACCGATAAGAAAGGGGCCCTACCGCGTGAGCGGCGGGGCCCCTTTTCCTATTCGCCGAGCGGACAAAAGGGCGAAGGCGAGGGTTAATCGTAGAGCGAGTTCGACACTCGGAAAGGCTCGGGAAACGAGGGATGATATCAAAGGTTGCGAAGCACAGTAGTTTCCCTGACTATCACTTAACCATCATTTGGGCTGTGCATGGCACTGCGACCGAATGATCGAGGATCGGGTGAAATTGTTGCAGCACATCGACAGGTTGATCGGATTCGAATCCGACGACGAGATTGCTGACAGGTTCAGCCGCGAACGCGTCAAGTCGGTCCGCGAAACAATTCACTATTACTACCTTACCATACTTGCTCCTTACGCCGGGCTGGCTTGGGTAACATGGGATCACCTCGTCACCCGGATCGTGGCGTGCATTCTGGCGCTGGCCGTCGCGTTTCGTTTCCGGCACTGGATGCTTCCGGTACCCGAAGGGAAAACCGAGGACGTCAATCGCAACGCCGCCCGGCTGACCGGTTTTATGGTGGTGCTGTTGTCCTGCACACAGGCCGCGTTCTACCTTACGCTTGCCTTCGATCTCGACGGCATGGCCGGCGGCACGCCGAGCTGGTTACCCATCCTTGCGCTGGGTTTGCTAGCCGCACTGACGCAGGGTGCCGCACTCACCGGGATCATTTTCGCCTCAAGGGTGATTTTCTTCTGCTTCGTCATGCCGGTCGTCGCCGCGGTTCTCTATCTTTTCGCTGCATCCAATATCCCGGCTTCGGTCGCGACGGTCGTCCTTACGGCCGTCAATTTCTATATTGCCGAAACCAGTCATCGGACGCAGTTGCGGCTGTTCCAGGCCCAATACGATGCGGACGCGGCGTTGCTGCGAATGGAGCGCACCAATACCGAGCTGGCCGATGCGCGGCGCAACGCGCAATATCAGGCGGAAACCGACAATCTTACCGGATTGCGTAGCCGGCTGGCCTTCATCCACGACATCGAGGCGAAGCTCGACGGTGGGCAGTGCGGCCTGCTGGCGGTGATCGATCTCGACCGGTTCAAACCGATCAACGATCTGTACGGCCACCATGCGGGCGACATAGTCTTGCGTCAGGTCGCGCTTCGACTTCAGCGCGTTCTGCCCCAGGGAACGGTCGTGGGCCGTCTGGGCGGCGACGAGTTTGGCGTATTCATCGCGGGATCTTCCTGCCTCGCCGAACTGGGGCAATTGGTCGATGTGTGTGACAAGGCGCTAAGGCAGTTGTGCAAACCAATGCGTCTGGCGAATGCGCAGGTCAGCATCGGGGCGTGCGCTGGCGCGCGCTTGCTTGGCGAGGACGCCCCGGATGTCGACCAGGCGCTGCGCGATGCCGATGCAGCGCTTTATTTTGCCAAACGCAACGATATGATCGAGACGAAGCTGTTCGACGCAGAGATACGCGACAAGAACAAGCGTCTCCACGCGATCGAGACCGCGCTGCTCGAGGAGGGCGCGCTGGATCAGCTTTCGCTGGCCTACCAGCCGATCTTCAACCTGCGGACCGGACAGCTCTCGTCGTTCGAAGCGTTGGCGCGCTGGGAGCACCCGGTGCTCGGCAATATATCTCCAGGGCAGTTCATCCCGATCGCGGAGCGGATCGGCTGCATCCGGCCGATCACTCTCGCATTGCTTTCGCGCGCAGTGGACTTCGCTGCCGAATGGCCGGCATCGTGCCGTCTGTCGTTCAATCTAAGCGCAGCGCATATTTGCGGCGGCGACGCGGCGAACGAAATCGTCGCCCTGATCAAGCAGAAGAATTACCCGGCCGAGCGCCTGCAACTGGAAATCACCGAGACCGCCATGCTGGTCGATTTCGCTACCGCCAGGCGCAATGTCGACATGCTGCGCGAGGCCGGATGCCGGGTGGCGCTGGACGATTTCGGCGCCGGTTTCGCCTCGCTGGTCTATCTGCGCGAAATTCGCTTCGACAAGGTCAAGATCGACGGGTCGCTGATCAAGCGGGCGCGCCATCCTCAGGGGCGCGACATGCTGCGCGGGGTGGTGAAGATGATTGCCGCGATGAAGCTCGAAAGCGTCGCCGAATTCATCGCTACTTCGGGCGACCGGGAAACCGCGCGCGAGCTTGGTGCCGAGTTCGGGCAGGGCTATCACCTCGGCTATCCGCTCGACGAAGAGGGCACGCGGGACCTGCTGGCACAGTACCATTGGCCGCACAGCACGAAAGTGCGCAGCCTCGCAAACTGGGAACTCGACCGGCAGGAAGCGCTGGCACCGTCCGCGCGGCCGCTTCCGCTGACGCGCGAGAAATAGCACCGCCGAACGGGCGGCTTCGGGCTCGGGACATCTCGCTCGCACGTGCCATCACATCATCCGTCTCCGGAGCCAGCCCGCCAGAGTGGCTCACCACCTTAGCAAAGGTAAAGCTTGCTTGAGATATAGGTCCTATGGTCCGTTTTGCGGTAATTCTTCCCAGCGAGATGGGTTGTCGCCGGATACGCTCACGCGATAGAGCGGCGGTTCTCTTCTTCACCCGACAAGGATCCGCATTTGCCCAAGTTATCGCATCTCGATCAGGACGGTCGTGCACGAATGGTCGATGTGGGGGACAAGCCGGTCACCGCGCGGCGCGCGCGGGCGCAGGGTCGCTTGTCGTGTTCTGCCGAAACGCTGGCGTTGGTAGAGGAAGGCAAGGCCCCCAAGGGCAGCGTGATCGCAACGGCTGAGTTGGCCGGGGTAATGGCTGCCAAGCGCACGGCGGATCTGATCCCGCTGTGCCATCCCTTGCCGCTCAGCAAGATCGACGTCGCGATCGCCATGGACCTGAGCCTGCCCGGATTTATCGTTGAAGCCGTAGTCCGTACCGAGGGGCGAACCGGGGTCGAAATGGAGGCGCTGACTGCAGTATCGGTCGCCTGCCTTACACTGTTCGATATGCTCAAGGCAGCCGACAAGGGCATGACCATCGGCGAAATCCGCGTGACCGAGAAGGAGGGCGGCGCTTCGGGCGCCTGGCAGCTCCCGCGATGAGAGCTGCTATGAAGACATTCGGTGAAGCGTCGGCGCTGATCGCGTCCCATGTCGCGCCGCTGGAAATCGAAACCGTCCCTCTGAGCGCAGGCGCCGGGCGCGTGCTGGCTGCAGATATTCGCGCGGCGATTCCGTCTCCGCGGCACAGCGTTTCAGCGATGGATGGCTATGCGGTGCGCGAAAGCGATATCGCTGGGGGTGAACCCGTCCATGTCGCGGGCGAAGCGCGGCCCGGCGCCCCTTTCGCCAGCGTCCTGCCGGCGGGAGAGGCGGTTCGCATCTTCACGGGCGCACCGCTTCCCGACGGTGCCGATTGCGTGATCATGCAGGAGTATGCGCAGCGCGATGCGGACACGGTACGGTTCGCCGCGGGGTTCGGCCCTGCGAAACACGTGCGGCAGCGTGGCAGCGATTTTGAGGAAGGCGCAGTCCTGCTGCGCAGGGGCGCCCGCCTTGATGCGAAGACGCTGGTGGCGGCAGCGGCCGCCGATGTCGCCGAGATCACCGTGCATCGTCAGCCAGCGATTGCGATCATCGCCACCGGGGACGAATTGGCCGAACCGGGATCCGCGCAGTTGGCACCCTACACGATTCCGGATTCGACCTCGCTGGCAATCGCGTCGCTGGCGCAAGATGCCGGTGCCTGCGTAACTTCGCGGTGCCGCGGACATGACGATTTGCCCGAGCTCGAGCGGCAGGCGGGCGAATTGCTGGAGAGTGCCGATATCGTGATTGTCATCGGCGGAGCATCGGTCGGCGATCGTGATTTCGCCAAACCCATGTTCGCGCCGCATGGGCTCGAGCTGGTCTTCGACAGGCTGGCGATCAAGCCGGGCAAGCCAGTGTGGCTCGGGCGGGCTGGCGCACGGCTCGTTCTCGGACTCCCGGGCAATCCCAGTTCGGCCATGGTGACCGCGCGGCTGTTCCTCGTTCCGATTCTCGAGCGCTTGCAGGGCGGGGAGGGCTATCACGCCTGGCGCGACATGCCGCTGGCCACACCGCTGCCTGCGACGGGTGACCGCGAGACCTTCGCCAGGGCGCATTGGGGCCAGGCAGGTCTTGAAGTGCTGGGCAACCAGGACAGCGGAGTGCAGGGCGGCCTGGCCCGCGCCGACTGGCTGATCCGCTGCCCATCCGGCCAGGACGGCTTGGCAGCAGGCAGTACGGTATCCGCTCTGCTGTTCTGTACGGGTGGCTAGCCGCGCACCCACATTGACAGGTCGCCGTCGCCGCGGGTCACATTGCCGGCACTGCCTACCGGTTCATGCATGCCGTCCGTCAGGAACGCGATCATGGCGGCATCGTCTCCTGCCACGCCGGCAAGGGTACGGATGCCCGAAGGGGTAAGTGCCACGATCACACCCGATTTGGGCGAACCGTCGCGGCCATAATGGACCGTATAGCTCTCGATCGTCGCCGGCCCCTTGTAGGTCCGGTCGAGCGGGGGGACAGCGCCGCGGCGCGCATCGGCTTCGGCCTGACAGTCGAAGTCGTGCGGGAAGGCAGCGCCGGTGGGCGTCCCCGCAAGCAGGATGGTATGATTGTGCGTTGCATAGCCGCCATTGGCGAACAACAGGCCCTTATCCCCGGTCCCGCGCAGCTTCTGCACCATGGCGACGACCGCATGGCTCATGTAATTGCCGATCGGGCCGCCTCCGAAGGTTAGTCCGCCAAACACCGTCGTCGGCCGATCGAGGGGCCAATCAAGCACCCGGCGAGCCATTTTCGGGACACAGGGAAAGCAGCTGTAAAGTTCGACATGGGCCAGATCTTCGGTGCCGACCGCGTTCAACTGCATCGCGCGCTCGATCGATGTCGCGAGGCTGGGTGAAGCATCGTAGCGGTCCCGGTCGAGGAAATTGTCGCTTTCATGCGCCGCTGCGCCATAGCCGATGAAGACCAGCGCCTCGTCCGGGATCCCGCGCCGCCGTGCTTCCGCGAGCGAAGTTACGAGAAAGCCCGCGCCCTGATTGACCGAGGAATTGGCCACCTGCAGCTTGGTATAGGGAAAGGCGATCGGGCGGTTGCGATCGGATGGCGTGATGACGTCCTCCGCGCTCACCGGCTTGGTAATCCACGCACCCTCGCCAGCAGCCGCGACTTCACTCATGCCCGCCCAGATGGTCCCGCTTTCGGCCTGCCCCTGTGCGAGCGTCTGGCCATAGGCCGCGCGGCCGGCGTTCTCGTACAGCGGATAGACATCGGTCGGGACCGTAAGCCCATAGCTTTGCGCATAGCCCTTGCGCACGCGGTGCGATGCGTCGCGCAGCGCATTGGGTTTCTCGCTGCCATCGCGTGCCTTGAGTGCAGCCAGCTGACCCGCAGTCCGCAGCGCCTCGCCCCCGGCAACCGCGCAAATCCGGGATTCTCCCCGACCGATGCGATTGGCAGCCTCGTTGAGTAGCAGGATCGGGCTGTCGCCGTTGGGCATGGCCGTCTGCATGCAATGCGACGGATCGATGCCGAGCGCCTCGGCTACCTTGCCATCCACTGGATTGAGTTGCGGCCACGCCAGCTGCGCGACAACCGCCAGCGAATCGCAGTCCTCGAGTACGCCGTCGCCCGCATCGGCATCCGCGCGCCGCAGCGCTTCGGCCATCAACCCGACGGGGTCCAGGCCGTCACCCGGCTGTTCGGGCCGATCGTTGATCTGGCCAACACCGATAATAACGGGAATGGTCTCTGGATCCTGCTCGGTCACGCTCGCTCTCCTCTCAGCGCCATGCCTAGCAAGCAGGTTGCACGCTGCAACCGAAACTTGAGAAGTTGCCCTCTTACGATGGGGAGAGGCCGCGACCTTGCCCACGCAGACGCGTGCACAGCGATCGAGCTTGCAAACCTTTTTCGCGTGCATTCATGAAGGCAAATTGAGCGAGGAATCATCGTTGGTTTCTAGCGCGATCCCGTGCGGCCTAGCGTATGAGGCCGATCGAAACCCGAACCGGAAGTCGTGGAGCGGGGCACTGGCCGATATTGTTTTCAACTGTCCTTCGCGAACTGCAGGATCTTCTGGCGTAGCCAGGTCAATCCCGCATCGCGCGTACGCGATACGTGGTGCTGCATCATTTCGCGCATGGGCGACAGGTCGTAGGGGAGGTCGACGATCGCGAGGTCGAAGACGGGCTGGGTTACGCGCGCGAGGCGTTCGTGCATGACGGCCAGGCGGTTCGTCCCGCGCAGCAGCCAGGGCACCTGGATGAAGGATTGCGCGGCCACGTCGATCCGCCGGTCGGGGGCGAGCTTGCGCAGGATCGCCTCGATATAGGTGTCCTGGTTCGATATGCGCACGACCACATGGCCGCATTCGTTGAACTGTTCGATCGACAGGGGGCCTTGCAGGAACGGATTGTCCCTGGCGCCGACGACGACATGGCGTTCTTCGAACAACAGTTCGCGCGGATGATCGGTTTCGAGGAACTCGTTGGGTGTCATCAACAGGTCTATTTCGCCTGCTTCGAGCCGGCGGGCACTCTGCGCACTGGGCAGTGACAGGTTCAGGCGGATTTCAGGCGCTTCGATCTGCAGATGTTCGATCAGCGGCACAAGCAAGACCGTGGTGATGTAATCCGATGCGTTGATCTGGAAACGCCGCTTCGATGTCGCCGGATCGAAACCGGTGCCCGTGGCGATGAGCGTTTTGAGCCGCATCAAGGTAGTGCTGACCTCGGGCGCCAGCGTCAGCGCATGCTGTGTGGGGATCATCTTCTTGCCATGGAGGATCAGGAGTTCATCCTGAAAACTCTCCCGCAGTCGCTTGAGTGCGGCGCTCATCGCGGATTGCGTCACATTGAGGCGCTTGGCCGCACGCGTCACGCTACGCTCCTCGAGCAGAACCTCGAACGCGACGAGCAGGTTGAGATCGAAATTGTCCAGCCGCATCATGCATCGATATCATCGATAGCAATTCAGAAAAACAAAAAATTGGACTGATGATAAGGTGAGGCGCAGTCTGCCGGGTAATAACAAAAGATGAAATTTGGGAGATTGAGGATGCGGAAGGTTTATCTGCTGGGAAGCGCTGTCGGTGCCATAGCCGCGGTTGCGGTCGCCAGTCCTGCCATGGCGCAGGACATGGCCACGCAAACGGAGGCTGAACGTGAAGCCGAACTGTCGGAAACGGAAGACGTCCCGGGCGGCCTGAATACGATCATCGTGACTGCGCAGCGGCGGGCGGAAAGCTTGCAGGACGCAGCGATCCCGATCGACGCGCTTTCGTCTGAAAAGCTTACGCGGGCGGGAATTGAAAGCGCGAACGATCTGGGGCGCATTTCCCCTTCGCTGGGCGTCAACCCGGGTGGCGGCCCGCTGACCAGCCTCTTCATTCGCGGTGTCGGCGCACTGACCGTCAATCCGCTGCAGGATTCGGGCGTCGCGCAAAACTACGACGGCGTATACCTGGGCCGCGCCAGCTCGGCCGCCGGACAGAACTTCTACGACATGGAGCGTGTGGAGGTCCTGAAAGGTCCCCAGGGGACGCTGTACGGCCGGAACGCGACGGGCGGCGTGCTCAACTACATCCCCATGAAACCGCAAGTCGGCGAGTTCAGCGGTTACCTACAGGCCGAGTACGGCAACTTCGACAAGATCGGTGTCCAGGGGGCGGTCAACGTACCATTGACCGACGGGATGGCGGTTAGGCTTGCTGCCAGCCATCAGTCGCGAGACGGTTACAACGACGATGGGACTTCCGACTTGGAAGCGACCTCTGTGCGCGAGCAGATGTTGATGGAACCGACCGACCGTCTGAGCCTGAGATTTGGATTCGATTACACGTCGGTCGGGGGGCAAGGGCTCCACCGGCTCGCTGCTGGGCTTTTTCAGCAACACGCCGGGGCAGCAGACCGAATTCACGCCCACGGGGATCGACATCGACAGCGGCGCATGCAGCGCCGCTTCCAATGCGTTCCGGGTGCAGACCTTCCAGGGTCCCTCCTTCGCATTGCTGCCGCCGATCAGCTGCGACGACCTCTTCCAGGACCTGTCCTACGGCGGGCTGCAAACCGAACTCACCTATGAGCTCGATGCCGGAACGATCACGATCATCCCTGCTTGGCGGGAATACTCGCAGGACTACACTTTCGTAGGCCCGGGTTTCGCGCCTGCGCCTACGCAAGAGAGTGGAGAACAGTTCTCGATCGAGGCGCGGTTCGCATCCGATTTCGACGGGCCTGTGAACGGCGTCTTCGGCCTCTACTATTTCGAGGAAGAGGTCGATTTTGCGGCGAACTTCTACCAGGTTGCGGTTGCACCGATCCAGAACTGGACCAACGGCGGGGATTCCTGGGCCGCATTCGCCCAAGTCACGTTCGACGTTACGGACCAGTTCCGGATTAACGTCGGTGGCCGCTACACCGAGGACAACAAGTTCGTCAGAGGCGACGACTTTGCTTTCCTGACGATCTGTCCGCTCGAGGTTCCGCCGTTCCCCGGAGCCCCGTTCACGATCCCGGACTTTGCCGGATGCGCTGCGCAGAACTATCCTGCCGTCCTGCCGCCGACCACGGATCCGCAGGTCTACATCGACAGCCTGATCGCCGGTGGCTTCATCCCGCCTGGCTCGACGATCAACGATGGCTTCTATCCGCTCATCAACGGCTCGGCGGGCTTTATCGTCGACGGCGGCGCGGGCCAGGGCCTGACGAGTGAGGACAGCTGGAAAGAGCCGACCTACCGTGTTGGTGTCGAGTACGATCTGACGCCCGACAGCCTGCTCTATGCGACTTATGAGCGCGGTTACCGTGCGGGCGGGGTCGAGCTCGCGGCGGTCGGTGCCGGTGGCGGACTGAGCTTCGATCCCGAATTTATCGATGCTTTCACCATCGGTTCGAAGAACAGATTTCTGGGCGACACGCTCCAGGTCAATATCGAAGGTTTCTACTGGGAGTATAAGGGCCAGCAGATCACTTATTTCTCGACGATCGACGATGCGCCCAACTTCGGTACGGCCAATGGCGATTCGACGATCAAGGGTATCGATCTGGACGTGCTTTGGGCTGCGACGCCGACCACGACACTGGGGGTGAAGTTCCAGTATCTGGATGCGAAGCTGGACCAGCTGACACTGGTCTCCGATCCCGGCACTGGCCGTTTCGGGTGCGAAAATGTTGGCGTGGTTTCTGGCCTGCAGACATTCGAATGTGCCGGCACCGAGCTTCTCTATTCTCCCGAAATCGCGCTTGATCTGGCGCTTGAGCAGGTTTTCGTCCTGGGCAACTTCGATCTGACGTTCTTTGCCGATGCATCCTATCGCAGCGAGCAACAGACCGACCTGTCCTTCACGCCGCAGACCGTTTCGGATGAATACATCACCGCGAACTTCCAGCTCACGCTTGAGCCGGCGGACGCTCTTTGGTCGATCTCTGCCTTCGTCAACAACGCGTTCGACGAGCGGTATTTGGTCAATACCAACGTAGGCAGCTCCGGAGCATTCTACGGCGAACATAACCCGCCGCGGACGTACGGTGTGCGGGCGAAAATCGACTTCTGATCGGAGAGGGAAGAATGTTTAAATTCGCAACTGCATTGGCAGGCGCCCTGACGCTTGCCGGCGCACCTCTCCATGCTCAGGAGGTCGATGCCGCACCTGACGCAACCGCAGTGGCGGTCGATGCTGGTCGCTGGGTGACGCTGGGGACGGTTGCCGGTCCGGTAGCCAGTCCCACGCGTTCGCAGCCGGCCAACCTGCTGATCGCGGGTGGCCAGAACATTCTGGTCGACGTCGGTGACGGGACGGCAGGGCAGCTTGCCAAGCTTGGCCTCCGCACGGCACAGGTGGACGCGGTATTTATCAGCCACCTGCACTGGGACCATACCGGGGGGCTCGCAGCGCTCCTCGGTCTGCGCGCCCAGACGAATTCGCCCCCGCGCCTTCGCATCTACGGGCCCCCGGGGACGAAGGAAATGGTCGCCGGCTTGCTTGCTTCCATGGTCCCCGGTGCGACGGCGGGATATGGTGTTCCCGGGGCACCCAAAACCGACCTGAACGAACTCGCTGAAGTTTTCGAACTGCGCGACAAGGCCGGCGTCGAACTTGCAGGCATGACCGTGACGGTGCGAAACAATTCGCACTACAGTTTCGCAGCGGACAGTGATTTGGCCGACCGGTTCGAGTCCCTGTCTTTCCGCTTCGATCTGCCAGGGCGATCCATCGTCTATACGGGCGATACAGGGCCAAGCGGAGAGGTCGAGGAACTGGCTGCCGGAGCAGACCTGCTCGTAGCTGAAATGATGGATGTCGATGATACCATCGCCGAGATCCGCCGCGACAATCCGAATATGCCCGAGGTTGTAGCCAGAGGGATCGAGCAGCACCTTCGCAATCATCATCTGTTGCCCAGCGATGTTGGCCAGATGGCGGCAAGCGCCGGCGTTGGAGCGCTCGTCGTGACCCATTTTGCTGGCCGCGAACCCGGTGATCCGAAGCACTTCGAATATCTGCGCGACATTGCCGAGCAGTATGACGGCCCCGTGGTCATTGCCAACGATATGGATGTGTACTGAGCCATGCGAAACGCAAATGTACTTGTAATCGGAGGGGGGGTCGGCGGACTGACGACCGCGATCGCCCTGCGCCGCGCCGGACACACCGTGACGGTGATCGAGAAGGATCCCGACTGGTCCGTCTACGGCGTGGGTATCATCCAGCAGTCCAACGTCATCCGGGCGATGGCGGAACTCGAACTTCTCGACGATTATCTCGCTGCCGGGGTCCCCTTCGACAACATTGCCATCCACACTCCCGACGGAACCAAGGTGGCGGAAATTCCCGCTCCGCGCCTGACCGAAAACTACCCCGCGAATGTCGGGATCGGCCGGCCGGCGTTGCACAAGGTGCTGGGCGACCGCACGATCGCCTCGGGCGCGGACGTTCGCCTCGGCATTACTGCACAATCGCTCGATGATCGCGGTGATGCCGTCCACGTCGTTTTCTCGGATGGCGAGAGCGGGGACTTCGATCTCGTCGTGGGCGCGGACGGCGTCTATTCCGATACGCGGCAGAAGATCATGCCCGATGCCGAGAAGCCCGAATTCACCGGGCAATCGGTCTGGCGTTACAATTTCAAGCGTCCTGCCGACCTCAACGCTCTGCACGTCTACAACGGCCCGACCGGGATCGGTCTCGTGCCCATCAGCGAAGAACTGATGTACATGTATGTGACGACGCCCGAACCGGACAATCCGCACTATCCCAGGGAAGGGTGTGCCGAGGCGATGCGCAAGAAGCTCGCCGAGGCGCCGCCCCAGATCCAGGAACTTGCGCAAGAGATCACCGACGACCACGGGGTTGTCTACCGCCCGCTCGAGCAGATGATGCTCTATGGCGACTGGCACCGGGGCCGGGTGGTCCTGCTGGGCGACGCCGTTCACGCCACCACCCCGCATCTGGGGCAGGGCGCCGGCATGGCGATCGAGGACAGCCTTGTCCTGGCCGACGAGATCACCAGGCACGACACGCCGCAGGAGGCCTTCAAGGCCTATCGCGATCGCCGCTTCGATCGCTGCAAATACATCGTCGAGAAGTCGCTGGCCATTTGCCACGGCCAGCTCGGCAAGGGCCCCCCAGTCGATAACGCTGCTGCCACGCACGAGATGTTCGGCATCGTTTCGCAGCCGATTTGATCAAGATTTCGAGGAATTGGATATGAGCCGAGTAACCGAAATTCGCTATGTCGGATACGGCGTCGAAGACTTCGCTACCGAGCGGAAATTCTATGCCGAGGATTGGGGCTTGGTCGAGGTCGAGGCGACCGAAGACATGGCTTGGTTCAAGACCCACGGACATGACGAGCACCACGTTGTCCGGCTGCACAAGCGCGATACCAATTGCATCGAAGTGATCGCGCTTAGCGCCGACAGCCGCGACGATGTCGATGCCCTGCGCGCCAAGGTCGGCGATGCCGGGTGCAAGATCATCCGCGAGCCGGGCGAGATCGACGGGCCGGGCGGCGGCTATGGGTTCCGGTTTTTCTCGCCCGATGGGCTGCCCTTCGAAATTTCCTCCGATGTCGCGCGCGGCGATCACCGCGCAATGGAGCGGTGGGAGGGCATGCCGCTCAAGATCAGCCACATCGTCCTGCATTCGCCCGATCACCAGGCCGCGGTGAAATTCTTCACCGAGGTGCTCGGCTTCAAGGTCAGTGACTGGCTGGGCGACTTCATGTGCTTCCTGCGCTGCAACGAAGCCCATCACCGTTTCGCCCTGCTGCCGGGGCCGCCGTGCCTCAACCATGTCGCCTACGACATGCTGACGGTCGACGACATGATGCGCGGAGCGAGCCGCCTCAAGAAGCGCGATTGCGACATTCGCTGGGGCCCGGGACGCCATACCGCCGGCAACAACACCTTCAGCTATTTCTGCACGCCCGCCGGCTTCGCGGTCGAATACACGTCCGAACTGGAGGAGGTCGATTTCGAGACGCACGAACCCACGGTCCACGAACCGGGACCGCAGGTGATGGATCAGTGGGGGGTCGGTTCGGGCGGTCCGCAAACTATGCCCAAACCGGCGGCCGATCCCTGCCTGTTCCAGTCGGCGGAGGTGTGATCGATGGCTTTGTTCGAATACTTCCCCAATTACATCTGGAACCTGTCGGTCGCGATCGCCATGGAAAGCGGTGGCAAGATCGGTGAAATCGTCGACATGTGCCAGCCGATCAAGGACGCCGCCGATAGCGGTGCCGATGCGGGCACGCCGCAGTTCATGAAACAATGGGCCGCAATGGGCGACAAATTGCTCGAGCTGGCGGCCGAAGACGAGGCCAAGGGGCGCAACTTCTCCGCGTCCAACAAGCTGGAGCGGGCATCGCTCTACCTGATCACGGCGGAACGGATGCAGGGCCACGGCCACCCGGGACGCAAGGAAACCTTCGCCAAGGCGCGCGAGGCGTTCGACCGGTCGACCAAGCTCGGACAGTTGAACCGCGAGCGGGTCGAAATCCCGCTTGAAACCGGCACGATGCCGGCGCTCTGGACGCGCGCACCCGGCGATGGGCCGAAGCCCGCAGTCGTGTTCTGCAACGGCCTCGATAGCAACAAGGAACTGCTCTACTGGACGGGGCTTCCCGAAGAGCTGGCGCGTCGCGGCATTTCCACCCTGTGCGTCGACCAGCCAGGGTCGGGCGAGGCGCTGCGCTTGCAGGGCCTGCCTGTCGATCCGCACAGCGAGAGCTGGGCCTCCAAGGCCGTCGACTGGCTCGAACAACAACCGAATGTGGCCGCCGACAAGATCGGCATGACCGGCATCTCGCTCGGTGGGCACTTCGCCCCGCGTGCGGTTGCCTATGAACCGCGCTTTGCCAGCGGTGCGGTCTGGGGCGCGAACCACAATTGGCGCGAAGTGCAGGACAAGCGGATGGAGCGCGAGGGCGAGAACCCCGTTCCGCACTATTGGGCCCACGTCCATTGGGCGTTCGGTGCCGAGGGCCAGGAGGACTTTCTCGAAAAGTCCACCGATATGAACCTCAACGGCCATATGGACCGGATCAAGGTTCCCTTCCTCGTTACGCATGGCGCCAACGATCGGCAGATCAGCCCGGGCTATGCCGACGATCTTTACGACCAGCTCGTCAACTCGCCGCGCCGTGAGAAGGTGATCTTCACCGCACGCGAGGGCGGGGTCGAGCATGTCGGGGCAGACAACATCGCCTATGGCCTCGACCTGCTGTCGGACTGGTTCGCCGAAACCCTGGGCGGAAATACCGGAGCGACGTGATGAAGCCTGCCGAAGCCGAAGCGGTGCCGAACCTGGCAATCGATCCCTTCGACAAGGTCTTCCTCGGCGATCCCTACGCGTATCACGATATGATCCGGGAAGCCGGCCCGGTGGTATGGCTCGATAGCGTGGGCGCCTTTGCAATGGCACGCTACGAGGAGGTGAAGGACAGCCTCAGGGATCACGAGACCTTTTGTTCAAGCCGCGGGGTCGGCACGCTGGATTTCGCCAAGGAAACCCCTTTCCGGCCGCCGTCTCTGCTGCTCGAGGCGGATCCTCCGCTGCATGATCGAACGCGCAGCATGATGAACCGCATTGTTTCGCTGAAAGCGCTCAAGGAACTGCGCCCTCGCTGGCAGGCCAAGGCCGAAGAACTGGTGGATCGCCTTGTCGAACGGCGCCGCTTCGATGCGGTCAAGGACCTGTCCGAGATCTTCCCGATGATGATCTTTCCGGACACGATCGGCCTCCGCGACGATGGCCGCGAGCATTTGCTCGATTATGCCACGATCGTGTTCAACGCCTTCGGCCCCGATAATGACGTGCTGCGGGAAGGCAATGAAGGCAAGGAAGCGGCCATCGAATGGGTGGCCGAGGCTTGCAAACGCGACAACCTGAAGGAAGGCGGCTGGGGAATGGCCGTTTTCGAAGCCGCCGACCGCGGTGAATGCACGCATGAAGAGGCCGAGCGGCTTGTGCGTTCCTTTCTTTCGGCGGGAGTCGACACCACGGTCAACGGGATCGGCCACATGGTGCTGGCCCTCGCCGGCCATCCGGAGGAATACCAGAAGCTGCGCAGCAATCCCTCGCTGGTCAGGCGGGCATTCGAGGAAAGCCTGCGCTGGGATTCAACGGTCCAGACCTTCTTCCGCACGACGACCAAGCGGGTGGAAGTGGGCGGGGCCGAAATTCCCGAAGGCCAGAAGGTTCTCCTGTTTCTCGCCGCGGCAAACCGCGATCCTCTGCATTGGGACGAACCCGATGCCTTCCGGATCGAGCGCAACACCAGTGGGCATGTCGGTTTCGGTTTCGGGATCCACCAGTGTCTCGGCCAGATGGTCGCCAGGCTGGAGGGCGAGCTGATCGGAACCGCGATTGCCGAACGTGTCGCTTCCATCCGGCTCACCGGTGCCCCGGTAAGACGTCTCAACAATACGCTCCACGCTATCGACAGCGTGCCGGTCGAAGTCGAACCGGCCTGATCAGAAGCACCCATTCGCTGCCGCACACAGCGATCAATGAAATAGGACCAGTACCCGAAATGAAGACCAGAGCTGCCGTAGCTTTCGAAGCGAAGAAACCACTCGAGATCGTGGAGCTTGACCTCGAGGGCCCCAAGCCGGGGGAAGTTCTGGTCGAGATCATGGCAACGGGCATCTGCCATACCGATGCCTATACGCTCGACGGGTTGGACAGCGAGGGGCTGTTTCCCTCCGTTCTCGGCCATGAAGGCTGCGGCGTTGTGCGGGAAGTCGGCGCAGGCGTGACCAGCGTGAAGGAGGGCGATCATGTCATCCCGCTGTACACGCCCGAATGCCGCCAGTGTAAGATGTGCCTGTCCGGCAAGACCAACCTGTGCAGCGCGATCCGCGAGACACAGGGCAAGGGCCTGATGCCCGACGGGACCACGCGGTTCAGCTATCGGGGCCAGCCGATCTATCATTACATGGGCTGTTCCACCTTCTCGAACTTCACTGTCCTGCCGGAAATCGCAGTAGCCAAGATCCGCGAAGATGCGCCGTTTGACACGACCTGTTACGTCGGTTGCGGCGTGACGACCGGCGTTGGCGCGGTAACCAACACCGCCAAGGTCCAGCCGGGCGACACCGTCGTGGTCTTCGGCCTCGGCGGAATTGGCCTGAACGTGATCCAGGGCGCGAAACTGGCGGGCGCCGACCGGATCGTGGGCGTCGATATCAACCTCTCCAAGGAAGAATGGGGCCGCAAGTTCGGAATGACCGATTTCGTCAATCCGAAGGATGTCGGCAATGTGGTCGAAACACTGGTCAACATGCTCGACGGCGGGGCCGATTATAGCTTCGACTGCACCGGCAACACCGCGGTCATGCGGGATGCGCTGGAATGCTGCCACAAGGGCTGGGGCACCAGCATCATCATCGGCGTTGCCGAAGCGGGCAAGACCATCGAAACCCGCCCCTTCCAGCTGGTGACGGGCCGGAACTGGCGCGGGACCGCCTTCGGCGGCGCCAAGGGCCGTACCGACGTGCCCAAGATTGTCGACTGGTACATGAACGGCAAGATCGAAATCGATCCCATGATTACCCACAGGCTAAGCCTGGACGAGATCAACAAGGGCTTCGACCTGATGCATTCCGGCGAAAGTATCCGCGCGGTGGTCGTGTACTGATGGGCACCATCAACGTCACCCTTCGAGACGGGACCGAGCAGTCCGTCGAAGCCGCTGGCGGCAGTTCGGTCATGGAAGCGATCAGGGATGCCGGGATCGACGAACTGCTGGCCCTGTGCGGCGGTTGCTGTTCCTGCGCCACCTGCCACGTGCACGTGGCAGGCGAATGGTTCGACAAGCTGTCTGCCATGAGCGAAGACGAGGACGACCTTCTCGAAAGCTCGGATCACCGTACGCTGCAGTCCCGGCTCTCCTGCCAGATCACGTATACCGACGCGCTCGACGGACTGCAGCTCGCGATCGCGCCCGAGGACTAGCGCAATGTCTCTCGTCTCGCAGGCCCGGGTGCCGACACCCCATGCGCGCAAGTACGCGCTGCAATTGGGCAGGCATTGGCAGCACAAGCTTGCGGTAGAAGAAAGCGGCAACATGCGCCGGATCACGTTCCCGCGGGATGCGCGGGGGGCGGCGTGGTCCGGCGATGCCCTGGTCACGTTGCAGCCGGAGGACGGAATTCTCCTGTGCCGGATCGAGGCAAGCGAGCCGGGACAGCTCGAAGGGCTGAAGGGCGCGGTCGAGCGGCACGTCGCCCGTTTCGCGTTTCGCGAAGACGGCCTCTCCTACCACTGGGAGGATGTTGCCCCTCGCGAGCCCGGAGCCAGCGAATGACGGGTACCCCGCCATTGCATCCGGCACCGCGCACGCGGGATATCGCCGCGACCCGCCACGGGGTGGTGCTGCTGGCCGCCTCGGTCATGCCGGTCATGGCGATCATCTCGCTGGTTCCTGTACTGCCATTGCTGATGCGCGAATTCGCCGGGGTGGCGGGCAGCGAGTTTCTCGTTCCCATCGCGCTCACCATTCCGGCCCTTTGTGTCGCCCTGTTCTCGCCCGTTGCTGGCTGGCTGGCAGACCGGATCGGCCGCAAGATACTGCTTGTTTCCGCGCTCGTCCTCTACGCCGCCTGCGGCATCGTTCCGTGGTTTTTGGATGATCTGTTCCAGATCATCGCCGCCCGGATCGCGCTTGGGATGACCGAGGCGGTCATCATGACCGTCGCGACCACGTTGATCGGCGATTACTTTGTCGACGAGCGTCCGGAGAAGTGGATCGCACTGCAGGTGGCAACCACCAGTGTATCGGCCATCGTTCTCATCGCAGTCGGCGGTTTGCTGGGCGAGATCCTCGGCTCGCGCGGCCCGTTCCTGCTTTACCTTCTCGGACTGCCGATAGCCGTCATGGCCGCAATGATCCTGTTCGAACCCGAGGACCACGCCCGATCGACCGGAGTTGGCGCCACCGCTTTCCCCTTCGCCCGGGTCCTGCCGCTCGTGGTGATTACTCTTGGGGTCGGGATCGTCTTCTACACGCTGATAGTCCAGCTCGGGCCCATCCTCGAACTTTCGGGGCCCGTTTCGCCTGCGACTATCGGAATGGTCGGTGCGGTTACAAATCTGTCAGTGGGTGGCGGGAGCTTCATTTTTCACAAACTCAAGCAGCACGCGGGAAGAATGCCGCTGGCGCTGGGCCTCCTGCTGGCCGCCTTGGGCTACGCCGGGGCCGCTTATTCGACGAGCTTGCCGTCGGTCGCCGGGTTCGCCGCGCTCGCCTGCGTCGGCAGCGGCATCCTGCTGCCCAACATGCTGACATGGACAATGCGGCGTCTCCCCCCCGAGTTTCGCGGCCGCGGAACCGGGCTCTGGACAGGGGCATTTTTTCTCGGCCAGTTCCTGGCCCCCCTGGTTGCGGCAGCGGTTGTCGGTGCGACGTCAGGTTTGGCCAGTGCGCTGCTGGTTTATGCAGGCGTCGTGGCCGTGGGTAGCATCGTCGCTGCCCTTTCATTCCGCCTGGGGAGCCGCACCGGGTGACCGAGCACGCGCCAATCCTTTACATGGCGCCGCAAACCTGCGCGCGCGTGAGTCTTACGGCACTGGAAGAGATCGGTGAGCCGTTCGAAACCCGCCTGATTGCGTTCAAGGCGGGCGAGCATCGCCGACCGGACTATCTCGCGGTCAATCCTGCGGGCAAGGTTCCTGCGCTCGATACCGGGAGGGGTATCGTGACGCAGAGCGGATCGATCCTGCTGTACCTGGCGCGAACGCACCCGGATGCCAGATTGCTCCCGCTGACCGGCGATCCGCTCGGAGATGCGGCGGCGGTTTCGACGCTCTTCCGCTTATCGAGCGATTTGCATCCGCTGGTGACGCGGTTCGTCCTGCCGGGCATGATGCTCCAGTCGGACGAGGCGGCCCCGCAAATTCGGGCCAAGGCGGAAGAGCTGCTGATCCAGCAATTGCAGCCGATTGCGGAACAGTTGGCACAGCAGCGATGGATGCTCGGGCTCGACTGGTCGATTGTCGATATCTATCTGGCCTGGATCTGGTTCCGCATAACCGGTGCGGGATTCGATGCCGCGACATTCCCCGAAATCGCAGAAATGACCGGGCGCGCCAATGAACGCGCAGCGGCGAAACGGGCACTGGAGCACGAAGCCCGCGCGCAGCAGGAGCTGGAGGAGCGCGGTCTGACATTCACGCCGCCTCAAGTGACCACATAGAAAAGTTGAGAGGACCGAATATGAGTAACGCACCGATCCGCCGCGTGGTCACTGGCCATGATGTTTCCGGTCGCGCGATCATCCAGGAAGATGGCATCGTCCCGCGCATCCAGAAGATCGGCGGCGACACCGGCCCCATGTTCTACGAGGTGTGGAACACGCGGGCGACACCGGCCCCGATCGATCCCGCCTCGGGCGAACCACCGGAAGAGGGCATCATCCTCGCGCCGCCCAAGAACGGGACGCGCATCCGCGTGCTCGACATTCCGCCCGACGATCCGTCGTTTGCAGAGATGACGCCGGAAGAGGCGCGCGCGCACTTCGCCGAAATCGGCGCGGCCGACGCCTCGTCGTTCGAGGGCAAGGAATCGCGTCATGCCCATATGCACCGTACCGAAACGGTCGATTACGGCATCGTCATCGAAGGCGAGCTAGTCCTGATCATGGACGAGGGCGAGACAACCGTGCGGGCAGGGGATATCGTCGTCCAGCGCGGCACCAATCACGGCTGGGCCAACCGGACGGACCGGAATTGCCGCATCGCCTTCATCCTGATCGACGGCGAATTCAGCGAAGAACTGAAGGGCTGAAGCACCGCCATCCTCGCGTGTGACGGCGCGCCCGAAGCTCGCAAGATATTCCGGAGAAACCCATGCGGTTCGCAACTTTCACCTCACAGTCCCGCGATGGCCGCCTGGTCGTCATATCCACCGATGGGCGCCGCTATCTCGAGGTCGGGGACACTGCCCCCAATCTGCTCGGAGCGATCGAGCGGTGGGATGCACTCATGCCGCGGCTTTCGGAACTCGCCGACCGGCTGGAACAGGGCGAAGGGGATGGTTTCGATCCCGCCAATTGCGCCGCCCCACTGCCACGCAGCTGGCAATGGCTCGACGGATCGGCGTTTTCGACGCATGGCGAACTGATGCAGGTCGCCTTCGGTCTCGATCCGATCAAAGCCGAGAAACCGCTGATGTATCAGGGTCTTTCCGATCGCTTCTACGGCCCGGTCGATGACGTGCCGTTCCCGGGCTTGGAACACGGGATCGACTTCGAAGGCGAGTACGGGGTGATCGTCGACCACGTTCCGATGGGCACCGATGCCGCCGAAGCGATAAAGCACATCAAGCTGATCGTGCAGATCAACGACTGGTCGCTGCGTGCCATTGCGCCGGTCGAAATGAAAACGGGTTTCGGCTGGGTTCAGGCCAAGCCGGCATGTTCGATGGCGCCCTTTGCGGTGACGCCCGAAGAGCTCGGCGATGCGTGGCAGGACGGCCGTGTTTGCCTCGACCTGGAGATCGACTGGAACGGCAAGCGGTTCGGCGCGGCTAATGGGCGGGAAATGGATGTGGGCTTCCACGACCTCATTGCGCATGCGGCTTTTACGCGCGATCTCGTCGCAGGAACGATAATCGGCTCGGGCACCGTCTCGAACGCCGACTACGCTCAGGTGGGTTCGAGCTGCATTTCCGAAGTGCGGGCCATCGAGATGATCCGTGACAAGGGCCCGGCGACCACGCCCTTCATGGCGTTTGGCGATACGGTCCGGATGGCTGCACGCGGGCTCGATGGGGGGCTGCCGTTTGGCGCGATCGAACAGAAAGTCGTCCAGGTGTGAAAGTGTCGGCCTGCATTGGCGGTGCAGGCCCCGCCGGACTGCCCCTAGGGCACCTGCTGCGTGCCGAGGGCATCGACTGCATCGTGGTCGAACGACAGTCGCCCGGTTATGTGCTCGGCCGGATCCGGGCCGGCGTACTCGAACAGGTCACTGTCGGACTGATGGAACGTCTCGGGCTCGACGCCCGGGTGAAGACCGAAGGCATGCCGCATGATGGCTTCAACCTCGCCGAGGGTGAGCGGCTGATCGGCATCTGAACCTGGCTGCCAGCGACGTCTATTACGCGGCAAATGCGCTGGTCCGCTTCTTCAAGCGCAGCAACCCGGATGCCATCGCGGAGTATTCCGAAGCGGCCTTGGCCCGGGTTTGGAAGGCCGAACGCTTCAGCTGGGCGCTCACGCGGCTGATGCTCCGGTTTCCCGAAGACGGTCCCTTCGAACGGGCCATGCAACTGGCGGAACTCGATTCCATCGCGAGCAGCAGGGCAGCGCAGACCTCGATTGCAGAGAATTGCGTGGGCCTGCCTCTCTAAGCGTAATCCTCGGTGTCGATCGTGCTCCGCATCACTTCGGGATAGCGGTGACCACGCACGCTTTGTTGGTTGATCAGTTGCCCCGCGCGGTCGAGGACTTCGGCTGGCACCGTTTTGTCGGACGAGGCGAAATTGTCGGCCATATGGCCAATGTCGGTGGTGCCGGGGATCGCATGGACGTGATCGCCCTGCGCCAGCACCCAGGCGAGCGCGAGTTGGGCCGGTCGGAGGTCGTTCTCCTGCGCCAGGTCGTCGAACTGGTCGATCAGCGCGCGATTGTGCGGCCAGTTTGCGCTATCGAACCGAGGATGCGACCGGCGCAGGTCCTTGTCCCCCAACGTCGCGGGATCCTTCAACTCGCCGCCCAGCGCGCCGCGGGCAACCGGCGAAAAGGCCACCAGCGCAATGCCGAGTTCGCGGGTGGCGTCCAGCACCCCAAGTTCGACGTTGCGGGTCCACAGCGAGAACTCGGTCTGGACCGCGGCCATGGGATGAACCGCATGCGCCTCACGGATATGGGCAGCGGACCATTCGGACACGCCGTAAGCCCCGATCTTGCCCGCCTCGATCGCACGGACCATCGCGCCGACGCTGTCCGCGACCGGGACTTTCGGGTCGAAGCGGTGCATGTAGAACAGATCGATATGATCGGTGCCCAGCCGCTTCAGGCTGGCATCGAGCGAACTGCTAATCGCCTCGGGCGAGCAATCGATCCCACGGCGCGGGCCATCGACGATGATGCCGGTCTTGCTGGCGAGCAGGAATTCATCGCGTCGGTGCATGGCGGCGCCACCGAGCAACTCTTCGTTGGCTCCCTTGCCATAGATATTGGCGGTATCGAGATGGTCGTAGCCGAGGTCGAGCGCTTCATTCAGCAAGCGCACCTTGTCCTCGTGCGGCGGAGGATCACCATAGGCCCACGAGAGATTCATGCAGCCCAGACCGATCGGCCGGACCGTGCGCTCGCAAAGCGTCCGCGTGTTCACGACCAGCCGTCTTGCGCTTCGAGGCTGCCTGCCAGTTCGCCGATGACGCGGTAGCAGTCGAGCACCTGCGCGACCGAACCATTCGGTTCGCGGCCTTCCTTGATCGCGGCGATGAACTCGCGGTCCTGCAACTCGATGCCGTTCATGCTGACGTCGACCTGCGACACGTCGATGGGCTCTTCGCGTCCGTTCACCAGATCGTCGTAGCGCGCGATATAAGTGCCGGTATCGCCAATGTAGCGGAAGAAGGTGCCCAGCGGCCCGTCATTGTTGAACGACAGCGCCAGCGTCAGGATCTGCCCCTGGTCGGTCTTCATCTGGATCGACTGGTCCATCGCGATCCCCAGTTCGGGGTGCTTCGGCCCCTGGAGGATGTTGGCCTGAACGACCTTCGCGCCGGTCATGTACTGGAAGATGTCGATCGTGTGGGCGGAATGGTGCCACAGCAAATGATCGGTCCAGCTGCGCGGCTCGCCCTTGGCGTTGGTGTTGGTTCGGCGGAAGAAGAAGGTCTGCACATCCATCGACTGGATGGCGAACTCGCCGGCATCGATCCGCTGTTTCACATATTGGTGCGAAGGATTGAACCGGCGGGTGTGGCCGACCATGCAGACGAGGCCCGTCTCGCGCTGTTTCGTCATCACCGCCTGCGCATCCGCCCAGCTATCCGCCACGGGGATTTCCACTTCGACATGCTTGCCGGCATCCATGGCCTGAATCGCCTGGCGGGCATGCATCGGGGTCGGCGTGGTGAGGATGACGGCGTCGATATCATCGCGGCGCAACGTCGCCTCGTAACTGTCCGACACGTCTGAAATGCCGTGCGGCTCGGCGAGCTTGCGCGATTCTTCCTCCGATGCGCTCACCACGGTGACCACTTCGGCGTCGGGGATGTTCTTGAGACCGACGAGATGCTTTTCGCCAAAGGCGCCGGCGCCGACGAGGGCGATGCGGATCATGGGATACTCCTGAAAATCATTCGATCATGGCCTGCGCGGCCGGACTGTTGCCCTCGATCGTGGGCGAGGGAGGCACGGTTCCGTCGACCGGCTCCAGCACCAGATGGCCGATGGCCGTGTTCGAGCAGGGGACGTGATAGTGGCGATGCAGGGCGCGGGTTTCCCTGCCCAGCGCACCGCGCATGATCAACCACATGACCATCTCAATCCCCTCGGACCCGGTTTCGCGCAGATATTCGATATGCGGGATGTGGCGCAGGTCGTCGGTGGTGCCGCAAAGCTTGTCGAGAAACATGTTGTCCCACTCGCGGTTGATCAGCCCTGCGCGCGGACCTTGCAATTGGTGGCTCATCCCGCCCGTGCCCCAGATCTGCACGTCGAGGTCCTCGGCAAAGCTGTCCACTGCCCGGGCGATCGCCTCGCCCAGCGCCCAACAGCGATTGCCCGAAGGCGGCGGATAAGTGACCACATTGACCGCCAGCGGGATGACCTTGCAGGGCCATTTGTCGGGCGCGCCGAACATCATGGTCAGCGGCACGGTAAGTCCGTGATCGACGTCCATCTCGTTGATGATCGTCATGTCGAACTCGTCGAGGATCAGGCTCTGCGCGATATGCCAGGCCAGGTCGGGATGGCCTTCGACGTCGGGCACTTCCCGCGGTCCCCAGCCTTCGTCGGCCGGAGCGTAGCTTTCGCCGCAGCCGATTGCGAATGTGGGGATGATCTTCATGTCGAAAGCGGATGCGTGATCGTTATAGACCAGCACGATGACGTCGGGGAGGTTCCGGGCGATCCATTCGCGCGACCACTCATAGCCTGCGAAGATCGGTGCGAAATACTCGTCGCCCGCCTTGCCCTGATCGGCGGCGACGCCGAGCAGCGGGACATGGCTGGTCGCTACTCCTGCGGTAATCCGGGCCATCAGCGTTTGTCCTTGATCGAACGAACGCCTTCGGGAGAACGCCCGCCCTTGTTCATCATGTCGCGGTAAGTGGGAAAGTCCATGTCGGTCATGGTCGAAACCGCTTCGGCAAAGCTGACCCCGTCGGTGGAGAATATCTTTGACAGGAAATAGACGTTCCCGCCCAGATCGAGCAGCGCGTTGTAATCGCGCCGAAGCACCGCCGCCTTCATCGCGTCGGTCAGCTTCCATTCGTCGAGATAGGCTTTTTCGTCGGCCCTGAACCGCTCGCGGTTGTCCGGCTTCATCAGGCTCATCGCGAACTGGTTCAGGTGATATCCCTGCCGCGCGCGCGCCGCGGTGAAGACGCGTGTGCCCGGAATGTCATCGAACTCGCCGAGATAGGCGTGAATGTCGCGCTTGTCGGTCATAGCCCGCGCTCCTTCAGCAGGGCGTCAAGCCGCGGGAAGACGCGCCGGGCATTGCCTTCGAAGATGGCGCGCCGTTCGTCCTCGGAGATGTCGAGGGCATCGACATAGCGCTTGGTATCGTCGAAATAATGCCCGGTCTGCGGGTCTATCCCGCGGACCGCGCCGACCATCTCGCTGCCGAAAAGGATGTTCTTGTTCTCGATCACATCGGCCAGCAGATCGATCCCCGGCTGGTGATAGACGCAGGTGTCGAAGAACACGTTGTTCATCAGATGCGTATCGAGGCTCGGCTGCTCGAGCATATCGGCCAGGCCGCGATACCGTCCCCAGTGATAGGGGACTGCTCCGCCGCCATGCGGGATGATGAAACGCAGGCCGGGAAAACGGCTGAACAGGTCTCCCTGCAACAGTTGCATGAAGGCGACGGTATCCGCGGCGAGATAGTATCCGCCGGTCGCATGCATTGCCGGGTTGCAGCTGCCCGATACGTGGATCATCCCGGGGACCTGCAATTCCTCCATCACCTCGTAGAGCGGAAACCAGTAATCGTCGGTCAGCGGCGGATGCTGGAAATGGCCGCCGCCCGGATCGGGGTTGAGATTGCAGGAAACGAAGCCCAGTTCCTCGACGCAGCGGCGCAATTCCGAGACGCTCGCTTCGAGACCCGCCTGCGGGCTTTGCGGGAGCATGCAGCCGCCGACAAAGACATCGGGGAAGAGCTGGGTCACCCGGTAGATGAGATTGTTGCAGTGCCGGGCCCAGGTCGCCGAGACGTCCTGGTCGCCGACATGATGCGCCATGGCGCTGGCGCGGGGGCTGAATATCGTTAGGTCTGCGCCGCGTTCCTTGATCAGCCGCAGCTGGTTGTCTTCGATCGTCTGGCGGATCTCGTCGTCAGTGATGTCCGGATAGGGCGGGGCGGGGCGTCCCTCAGCGAAGGCCGCCTTCTGCTCTTCGCGCCACGCATCATGGCCTTTCGGCAGGACGGTGTAGTGGCCATGGCAATCGATAATCAGGCTCATGCCGCGTTTCTCTCCGTGGTGATCGGGGCCGCGGCGGCGCGCTGACGGCGGACGGTGCCCTGCGTCATGACCGGTTCGACGCCCAATGATTGCAGCGTGCTGGCCGCTTCTTCCATCTCGGCAGCGCGGCGGATGCCGTGCGTCGCCATGCGCTCGCGGTTATAGGCAGCCCGGCTGAACCAGCTGTCCGACTTTTCGCTGGCGTCGAGCGAGGCCAGGACCTCGTCGACCACGCCCGCCGCTTCGGCCGCGCTCATCATTTCATCGGTGAGCGCTTCCACGCCCTTGACCATCACTGAGCGGATGAGCTTGATCGCGGAAGCGCGGCCGACTTCCTCGCCCACCACGCGTACATTCGTGAAGCCGAGCGATACGAGCTCTTCGCGCGCCGTTTCGGCCATGTTCCCGGCAAGCAAGACCGGGACGTTCAGCGCGGCCGGTCGGACCGGTGCGAGTATCGCGGCATCGACGTAGACGCCGCCCCGCTCTTCGATTGCAGCCGCTGCCCGGCGCTTGGTGTCGGGCGCAACCGAATTCATGTCGATCCAGCATGCGCCCGGCTGGAGGAACGCTGCCGCCGTCTGCGCCGCAGCCAGCGCCTGATCGGCGGTGACCAGCGACAGCACGATCCGAGCATCGGCAAGCGCGCTGCGAACATCGGTCGAAGCGCTTAATCCAGCCTCTTCAATTGCCTGTTTGCGCGACGGGTCGGGGTCGAACGCGCATGCGGGCTTGGCCCAGCGTGCAGCGGCGCAGAAGGTGCTGCCCGCTTCGCCAAATCCGATAAGGGCAAGATCGCGTTCCATGTCCGACAGGATGCAGCCGAGCGCCTGCGCGAACCAATGAATAGCCCGGCCAGCGAATAAGTTTTTACGAATAGTCTTGCGCGATCTCTCGCAGGACAAGCTGCATCGAACGTTGCGCGGCGGTCGGACGCCAGTCGCGCCTCGTGGTGATCCCGATGGTGCGCGAAACCTCGCTCGGAGGCGGAGATGTCTCGATCAGGCCCGCTTCGATCTCGACGCGCAGCTGGTCCGGCGACAGGAGCGACAGCATGTCGGTTTCCAGCAGCAATTCACGGATCGTGAGCACCGAACCGCATTCGATGCGCACCTCTGGTTCCGCACCGCCGTCGGCCCCGATCATCGTTTCCCAATACTGCCGCAGGGGCGCATTGCTCGAAGGCAGGATCCAGGGATAATCGCGCAGCGAGGCTAGCGACAGGGGATTGCCGCTTGCAAGGGGGTGTCCCGTCCGCATGACGATTTGCGGGCGATCGGTAAAGGCGACTTCCTGCGCCAGGTCGTCCGAAGGATCGTCCAGTCTCAGCGCCCCGAGCAGCAGGTCGATCTCGCCATCGCGCAAGGGGCCAGCCAGTTCGGGATAGCTGCCTTCGATCACGGCGACTTCCACCCCCGGATGGCGGCGGGAAAATGCCAGAAGCGCGCGCGGCAGCCACCGCGCCCGCGACAGCGGCATGGCGCCGATGACCACGCGCCCCTTTGCGTTACCGAGCCACACCGCGACTTCCGAGAGCCCGTTGCGCAGCTCGTTCTGGGCCAGGCTGAAGTTGCGTGCGCGCAGCGTGCCCTTTCTGGTGAAGGTAAGATAGCGTCCGCGCCGTTCGACCAGACGTTCCCCAAGGGCGAGCGAGAGGTCGGCGACCGCGCGGTGGAGCGAGGCGAGGGCCACACCCGCAAGCTGCGCGGCAGCGGAATAGCTGCCCGTCCGGGCAAGGGCGATAAAGGCGCGCATCTGCGTCGCAGTCACGCGGGGGGACCCGATCAGCTCGAGCGCGGTTCGCGCACGCGCGTTAAGCAGCAGTGCCGGCTCGGTCGGTTTCATCCCATCGGGTTCACGCTGGAACAGGCGGCATTCCAGCGTCCGTTCGAGACGGGCGATCGCCTGCGTCAGCGCCGGCTGCGTGAGGTGCACCGAACGCGCCGCTTCGGTCACCGTGCCATGCTCTACGGTTGCGACGAGAGCGGCAAGATGCCGGATATTGGGCAGGCGTTCGATCATCGTGTACGATTAGCAAAATGTTATACGACGGCAAAGCTTCGCATTGGCATGGCCGAAATGGCGGGCGCAGGTAACCCGCCGAAGGAGATCGCCATGGGCGTGGTTGTGCAGAACATCGAGCGGGCCGACCGCGACACTATTGCCGGACTGGCTCGCTGCGGCGTCGCGACCGTCCATGAGGCGCAAGGCCGCAAGGGCCTGCTGGCGAGCTACATGCGTCCGATCTATTCCGGCGCGCGCATCGCCGGGAGTGCGGTCACGATCAGTTCGCCCCCAGGTGACAACTGGATGGTCCATGTTGCGATCGAACAATTGCAGGAGGGCGACATCCTCCTGCTTGCGCCCACCAGTCCCTGCGAGGACGGCTATTTCGGCGATCTGCTGGCGACCAGCGCGATCGCGCGGGGGTGCCAGGGGCTGGTTATCGACGCTGGGGTTCGTGATGTTCGCGATCTGACCGAAATGGGCTTCCCCGTCTGGTCGAAGGCGGTCTTTGCGCAGGGGACGGTCAAGAACACGCTCGGGAGCGTGAATGTGCCGGTGGTCTGCGCCGGGGCTCATGTCGAGCCGGGGGACGTGATCGTCGCCGACGACGACGGCGTATGCGTGGTGAAGCGCGCGCAGGCAGTGGCCGTGCTCGAAAAGGCGCGCGTACGCGAAGCGAACGAGGAAGAAAAACGGCAGCGCCTCGCGAAGGGTGAACTGGGCCTCGATATGTATGCCATGCGCGAGGGGCTCGAGGCCGAAGGGCTGAAGTACGTCTGATGCAGACCAGCGCGCCTGTCATGTGGATGCGCGGCGGAACGTCGAAAGGGGGATACTTTCTCGCCTCCGACCTGCCGGCCGACCGGGGCGCACGCGACGCATTCCTGCTGCGTGCGATGGGCAGCCCCGACCCGCGCCAGATCGACGGAATGGGCGGCGGCGACCCGCTGACCAGCAAGGTGGCCGTCGTGAAGCCGTCGGCGCGCGAAGGAATCGATGTCGATTATCTGTTCCTGCAGGTGTCCGTCGACCAGGGGCTGGTCTCGGACCAGCAGAACTGCGGCAATATCCTCGCCGGGGTCGGCCCCTTCGCGATCGAACGCGGGCTGGTGGAACCCCCGGGTGAGGAAACGCGGGTAGCGATCTATATGGAAAACACGGGCCAAACTGCCATCGCCAGCGTACAAACGCCCGGCCGTTCGGTCAGCTATGCCGGAGATGCGGCCATCGACGGCGTGCCGGGGACTCACGCGCCCATTCCCCTCGAGTTCCGCGACACGGCGGGGTCGAGCTGCGGGGCGCTGCTGCCGACCGGCAATTCGGTCGACGATGTCGCCGGGGTGGCGTGCACGCTGATCGACCACGGCATGCCCTGCGTCGTATTCAGGGCGCAAGACGTCGGGGCCACGGGCTACGAAAGCCGCGAAGAGCTCGAAAGCGCGGCATTCGCCCCGGTTCGCGAACGGACAGAACGCATCCGGCTGGCAGCAGGCCCGCTGATGCAGCTGGGGGATGTGCGTGACAAGACCGTTCCCAAGATGACGCTGGTCGCGCCGCCGCGCCATGGCGGGGCCGTGACGACGCGCGTGTTCATACCGCACCGTGCGCATGCCAGCATCGGGGTGCTGGGCGCGGTGACGGCAGCGACCGCCTGCCTGATTCCGGGTTCGCCTGCGGCGGCGGTCGCGAAGGTGCCGCAAGGCGCCCGTAAAACCCTGAGCATCGAGCATCCGACCGGCGAAATGAGCTGCGTGCTCGAAGTCGATCCCGCAGGGGGGGTGGTTTCCGCCGCGCTGCTCAGGACAGCGCGCAAGCTGATGGATGGCACTGTATATGTCTGATCGTATCGTCAGCTGGCACGACGCACCCTCGCGGCCCGCTTTCACGCCGCCCGCCGGCGCCGTCGATGCCCATTGCCATGTATTCGGCCCGCAGGCGCGTTTCCCGTTCAGCCCGAAGGCCAAGTACCTGCCCGCCGATGCCGGGCCCGAAAAGCTCTTCGCCCTGCGCGATCACCTGGGTTTTTCGAGGAACGTCATCGTTCAGGCGAGCTGCCATGGAACCGACAATTCCGCCACGCTCGACGCGATTGCCAGGTCCGAAGGCAGGGCAAGGGGTGTCGCGGTGGTCGATCCGGCGATCTCGGAGGACCATCTGCATCGCTTGCATGATGGCGGGATGCGGGCGGTCCGGTTCAATTTCCTCAAGCGCCTGGTCGACAACGCACCGAAGGACAGGTTTCTCGATGTCGCCAAGCGGTTACCTGCCGGGTGGCACGTGGTGATCTATTTCGAAGCGGACATTCTGGACGAACTGCGCGCCTTCATCGATGCTATTCCCGTTCCTGTGGTAATCGATCACATGGGCAGGCCCGATGTCACACAGGGGCCCGACGGCCCCGATATGAAGGCGTTCAGGTCGCTGCTCGACAGCCGCGAGGACCTGTGGTTCAAACCCACTTGCCCGGACCGGCTCGACGCGAAGAACGAAGGCGGGCAGGGCGACCCGTGGGATGCTTTCGCCAAGGCGGTCGCTCCGCTGGTTGCCGATTATCCCGATCGCTGCATCTGGGGCACCGACTGGCCGCATCCCAACATGCAGGACGAAGTCCCCGATGACGGGCACATCGTCGACATGATCCCCCGCATTGCGCCGACAGCCGAATTGCAGCGCAAACTGTTGGTGGACAATCCCATGAGATTGTATTGGGATAATGTGGAAACGGCCGGCTAGACGCTCCGCGCTCCCCCACGACTGGCGAAGATCGTTCCGAGCTTATCGGAGAGCGGGTAGCTCATCCTGTCGATTCAATCGCGTCCATGGAAGCCGTAAAAGAAGCATTGAAGCAGCACCGCAATCCGGATCGCCGAGGTGAAGTGTAGCAATTTCCCTTGGTTCCGCAGTTGGGCGCTGAAAACGGTCCCAACAACCCCGCCGTGCATCCAGACGCCCCCAGGGTTCTTGAGCGTGTCAGCAGCCAGATTTGCGTCCAATCTGATTGTAAAGTTACCGATCCCGCCTAAGGTTGGCGCCTCAACCAGGGGGGCCTGCCATGAAGTTTTTTGTCGTTTCCGTTGCCGCGTTGCTTTCAACTGCCGCGTCGGCGGAGACCCACCAGTATCGCGTCCTCTTCGGCGGCGATGATGTAGGCGGGTTGGAAGTCGAAACCGCCGGCAACACGTCGAACATCGAGTTCGACTACAAGCAGAATGGCAGAGGTCCGACCATCACGGAGAAGGTGGAGGTCGATGCGGAGGGCATCCCAACCAACTGGACCATCACGGGCCGCACCACTTTCGGGAACCCGGTGAACGAGAGCTATGCCTGCACTGACGGGAAAGCGAGTTGGCAGGACTCGACTGGCCCAGGTTCCGCAGACGCGTGTTCATTCTACATCGACCAGAACGGCAGCCCTTGGGGCATTCCCTTGCTCGCCAAAGCCCTGCTTGCGGTTCCGGACGCTCAAATGGCGGTGCTTCCCGGCGGAACTGCCCGGATCAGGGCGCGTGATACTGCGACCTACGAAGGGGCCGACGGGGAGGTGACCGTCACCACCTACGAAATCACAGGGCTGTCGACCGATCCGGCCCATATCACCCTTGATCAGGACCTGAATTTATTCTCGGTCGCGGACCCTCGTTTTGCGATCGTTCGGAAAGGCTATGAAGCGGCTGACGAGGCGCTTCGCGCCGAAGCCGAACGTTACTCGACGCAGCGCTTTGTCGAAATACAGGCAAAGGCCGCCCGCAACTTCGATGGCCCGGTTCGCATTCGCAACGTGCGTATTTTCGATCCGAAAACGCTTGCCCTGACGGAAGCCAGGGATGTCGTCATATACGGCGAACGCATTGCCAGTATCGAGGACTTGGGCAGTCTCCCGACCGAAGGCGAAACCGTGATCGACGGGGCGGGGGGCACGCTTGTTCCTGGCATGTACGAAATGCACGGCCACATAGGCCAGGACAATGCCCTGATGAACATCGTGGCGGGCGTCACGTCAGTCCGTGACATGGGAAATGAGAATGAAGTCCTGGACGGGCTGATCGAACGGATCGACGAGGGTATTATCGCGGGACCTCGCATAAGCCGGTCGGGATTTATCGAGGGCAAATCCGAATTCTCCGCAGCGACGGGTGAAATCGCAGCCAACGAGCAGGCAGCCATCGATCTTGTGCGTTGGTATGCCGCGCGCGGCTATCCGCAGGTGAAGCTGTACAATTCCATGAATCCCGAATGGGCGGATGCCGTCGTTGGCGAAGCCCACGATCTCGGCATGCGCGTAGCCGGCCATGTGCCAGCTTTTTCGACTGCAGACGCCATGATCGATGCCGGTTTCGACGAGATCACGCACGTCAATCAACTGATGCTTGGCTGGGTCCTGAACGAGGGAGAAGACACACGCACCCTATTCCGCTTCACCGCGATGCAACGATTTCCCTCGCTCGACCTGGACGGCGACCTGGTCCAGTCGACCCTGGACAAGATGGCGGAAAAGGGCGTTGCGCACGATCCCACCATTGCCATTCACGAACTGGGTTTGACGGCCATCGACGGGCAGGTTCCCGCAGGCTCGATCGACGTGTTCGACAATATGCCGGTCAACACGAAGCGGTACATGAAGCAGGCGTTGTTCGGCACGGAAAACCAGGCGGAGAGAGATGCCTACATAGCGGCTTTCGACACGATCATCGAGACGCTCACGCTGATGAATGACAAGGGCATTCTCCTGGTTCCTGGCACGGACCTCGGCGGCAGTTTTGCGTATCACCGCGAACTCGAACTCTTCGGGAAGCTCGGCATGTCTCCGGCGCAGGTGTTGAGGCGGGCCACCTATGACATGGCCGAATACCTCAATCAGGATCAGGAACTGGGCTCGATCGAGAAGGGCAAGTATGCGGATTTCTTCCTGGTGCCCGGTGATCCGACTGCCAATCTGAAGGAAATCAAGAGGATCCAGATGGTGGTATCGAACGGGACGGTTTACTTCCCGAGCGATATCTACCCTTTCTTCGGTATCGAGCCATTCGCTGATGCTCCGGAGATCTTAGCCGAATAGACGGTTCCGACAGGCGCGGTCGGTAGTCTTCTCCCATCCGGCCGAATTGCTGCGATACATGCTGCCGTTCTCAAGACCACGGCAGGGTGCCACGTGGTTTTGACTGGGTGGGAAGCCTACGCTTCGCGAGCGCTTGATAAGTGTCAGGATGGTGGCTGGGGTGGCAGGGATCGAACCTGCGAATGTCGGTACCAAAAACCGATGCCTTACCACTTGGCTACACCCCAGCAGTGCGCGCCCCTATAGCGTCTCGGGCGGGGAAGGGAAGGGGGTCGGGGCCGATTGCATCCGGCGCTGCGCAAGTTCGCCTTCGAAGTGCGCGATGGTCCGCCGGTCGAGCTTGTAGAACAGCATCGCCACGCCCGCCGGGATTATGATTGCCGCAGGCACGATGGCGAAGGCCAGATCGATGCCCAGGCGGGCGTCGGCGGTCTGCACTGCCCCTGCCTCGAAGCCGGTCAGGGCGAACAACAGGCCGGGCAGCGCGGCGCCGATTGCCACGCCGGTTTTAACCGCGAAGACCGCGCCCGATACGGCAAGACCGGTCATCTGCCGCTTGGTCGACCATTCGAGATATTCGGCGATATCGGTGAACATCGAATAAGCGAGCATCATCATCATGCCCAGTCCGACGCCGACGAAGACCTGCGCGGCGGTCTGCGGCCAGACGGCATCCACCGGCATCAGGTGAAACGCGCTGATCGCGGCGACTTCGATGATGCCGGCGACGATGATGAGGTGCGCCTTGTCGAACCGGCGGGCCAGCGATGCGGCGACGAGCACGCCGATCAGCTGCCCCAGCGCGAAGCCGGTATAGAAAAGGCCCACCCGGTCGAGGAACAGGAAGACCGTACGGCCATCGTCGCCCGCTACATAGCGAAACCAGAACAGCGCGCTCGAAGCGCGCGAGGCAAGGGCGACTGGCGTGAGCACGGCCGCGGCGGCGACCGCGATCCACGCCGGGGTCCGGATCAGCAAGCCGATATCGTCGCGGATCCGGCCGTTGGTGGGAGCAGGGGGGATACGTTCGCGCGTGGACGCGAAAGCGATGACCAGTGCGAGCATGCCGGCGCCCGCCAGCACGAACATCGTCAGCATGATGCCGCGTCGTTCGTCGCCAGCGCCCAGTTCGCGCACCAGTGTGGTCGCGACCACCGCCACGCCGACCACCGCCAGCGCGGAAAAGATCATCCGGTAGGCGGCGACCGAGGAACGCGTATCGGCACTTGGCGAAATCACGCCCATCAGCGCCGAATAGGGTACGTTGGTCGCAGTGAAGGCAACCATGGTCAGCGTATAGGTGACATACGCCCAGACCAGCATCGATCCGGGGGTAAGTTCCGGGGCCGCGAAAATGGCGGCGCCGAACAGGCCGAAGGGCACCGCCCCCCACAGCAGATAGGGCCGGTAGCGGCCCCAGCGCGTGCGTGTGCGATCGCCGATAGCCCCCATGACCGGATCTGTGATTGCATCAAAGAACTTGGTCAGCAGCAGCATCAGGCCCATTGCCGCGGGGCCGACGCCGCCCAGCTCTACGAAATAATAGAGCAGGTAGATGTTGAAGAAGTTGATGTAGAGCGACGAGGCGAGATCGCCAACGCCATAGCCGAGCTTCTCCAGCCTCCCGACCGGGGGATCCTGATTAGCCAACGCGCGTGCCCTCTCTCCGTTGAGCTGAGGAGAGGGCAGCGCGGCGCCCGAGTCAAGCGGTTGCCGACGAGCGTACTAGAGCGACTTGCCTTCGAAGTCGGCGGCCGAATGCCGTTCGAGCATTTGGGTGTCTTCCTCGCCCCAGGTCTTGTTGACGATGCGGCCCCGCCGCACGGCAGGGCGCTCGGCAATCTGCTTCACCCAGCGATCGACATGTTCGTATTCGTGAATCGAGAGGAAGGTCCTGGCTTCGTTGTAGATGTTGCCGAATACGAACGGGGCGAACCAAGGGTAGGTCGTAATGTCGGCAACGGTGTAGTCGCTCCCGCCCAGATATTCGCTCTCCGCCAGCCGCTGGTTGGCGACATCGAACAGGCGCTTGGTCTCCATGGCATAGCGATTGATGGGATATTCGTATCTCTCGGGGGCGTAGGCATAGAAATGCCCGAACCCGCCGCCGATGAAGGGGGCGCTGCCGACCTGCCAGAACAGCCAGCTGAGCACTTCGGCGCGCCTATGGTCGGTGGGCAGGAAAGCGCCGAACTTTTCCGCCAGATGCATCAGGATGGCCCCGCTTTCGAACACGCGCAGCGGCTCGGGCCCGCTGCGATCGAGCAGCGCGGGAATCTTCGAGTTGGGATTGAGATCGACGAAACCCGAAGTGAACTGCGCCGCGTCGCCGATATTGACCGTCCAGGCATCATATTCGGCGCCCGAATGGCCCGCCTCGAGCAGTTCCTCGAACATGATCGTGGCTTTGACGCCATTGGGCGTGGCAAGCGAATAAAGCTGGAAATCGTGCTCGCCCACCGGCAGCGATTCTTCCTCGCGCGCGCCGGCTGTGGGACGATTGATCCCGGCGAACCGGCCGCCGTTCTCGGTGTCGTTCTGCCAGACTTCCGGCGGGGTGTAGGTGGGGTCGGCCAAGATCGTTCTCCTCTGGTGCGGGTGTAATGCAGCCTCCCGTTCGTCGCAAGTTGGGGAACCGTCCATGCCGTACCAAGGTTCTTCCCTTCGCCATGACGAAGCTCATCTATGTCGACGACGATCTGCCCGGTATCTCCCGCAAGGGAGCGGGCAAGGGGTGGGCCTATTACGATCCCGAAGGGCGCCTGATCACCGACCGGGCGGAGAAGCGCCGGCTCAATGCCGTGGCGCTGCCGCCCGCCTATACCGATGCATGGTTCTGCCCGGCCCCCAATGGCCACATCCTCGCGACCGGCATCGACGCCAAGGGGCGCAAGCAATATCGGTACCACCCGCAGTTCCGGGCTGCCCGCGAGGGCGAGAAATTCGACAGCTGCATCACATTCGGCAATCTCCTACCGCTCGTGCGCAAGCGGGTGGAGGACGATCTGCGGGGAAACAGGCTGACCCGCAACCGCGCCATCGCCAGCGTGGTCCGCCTGCTCGATCTGGGCGCGGTGCGCGTCGGCAATGAGGGCTATGCCAGGACGAACAAGAGTTTCGGTGCCACCACGCTGCGCAACCGCCATGCCGAACTGACCGGCAAGACCCTGCGGCTGCGCTACAAGGGCAAGGGCGGCAAGCTGCGCGAAGTCACCCTCTCCGATGGCAGCCTCGCCCGGGTGGTGCGCAAGATGCAGGACCTCCCCGGCCAGAACCTGTTCAAATACATCGATGACGACGGCGAGCAGCATGCGGTCGGTTCGAGCGACGTGAACGCCTATTTGCGCGAGATCATGGGGCAGGATTTCAGCGCCAAGAACTTCCGCACCTGGCACGCCAGCGTCAAGGCGCTGACCTGCCTGCACCAGGCCGAGGGTACGATCCCGATGAAGGAACTGCTGGAGTGCGTTTCCGACCATCTCGGCAACACGCCCGCCGTGGCGCGCAAGAGCTATATTCACCCGGTGTTGTTCGGATTGCTCGACGGGCAGGAAGGCTGGCGCAAGGAGCTCCGGCTGCCGCGCGCGACGCGCTGGCTGACCCGCGAGGAACGCGCGCTGATCGAGCTCTTGCAGGAATGTCCGAAAGCCGAGGATCTGCTGGCCGCCTGAGGCGTGAGCGTGGCAAGCCTCTTCCGCTTTTTGATTTAACGCAGTAAATGGACCGGACCGATGGTGCGGAGCCGTCGAGCGTTCGCCTATGCATCACGGTAGCGGCGGGCATCTGTACTCCGCCGGAAGATTGCCATCATGCACCGGCTTGCCAATTTCGATGTCAGCCGCCAGTTCCTTGCCCGGCGCAGCAAGGTGGCAGCGCAGATCGTGTTCGGCGGAATGTGTGCGGCTGCCATGATCGGGGTGCGCTCGTTGATCGACGTCTGGGCTCCGGTATCGGGCCCCTTCGCGCTGATCTACCCCACCGTCCTGCTTGCCACGCTGTACGGCCATTGGCGTGCCGGAGTGGTCGCGCTGGTAGTCACGTTCTGCTGGGCGTGGTTCTTCATCCTCCCGCCGGCGAGATCTTTCCTGTTCGCCGACCCCACCGATCCGGTGCGTGTGTTGCTGAATGCCGCCAGCGCGGTGGTGGTCGTGGTGTTCGCCGAGGCATTCCGGCGAGCCGCCCAGGCGACGCTATCCGAAATCCGCGAACGCGCCGACCGGCGGCTGACGTTGCTGGCGGAGCTCGAACATCGCACGAAGAACAATTTCGCGCTGGTCGCCAGCATGCTCGAACTTCAGAAACGGCGCATCCCGCAGGCCGAACTGCACGCACCGCTCGACGATGCGGTGGGACGGGTACGGACCTTCGCCGATGCGTATTCGGCGCTGGCGCTCGAACAATCGGACGAGCCGAATGTCTCGATCAAGCCCTATCTCGAATTCCTGCTCGACCGGATCGAGGCATCGGCTTTGCCGCCTTCGGTCCGCCTGTTCCGCGAGATCGACGAGGCGACGCTTACGCCCGAAGAGGCGGTGGCGATCGGCCTCTATCTCAACGAAGCCGTGGCGAATGCCTGCAAATACGCATTCCCCGAACAGCGACCGGGGACGATCGCAGTGTTCTTCAACGAGCGCGGTGGAAGCTGGCGTTTCACCATCGAAGACAACGGAATAGGCGCAGAAGCTGCGACCGATCCCAGCGGCGGGCTGGGGAGTCAATTGCTTGCGGCCTTCGCCACTCAAGCGCAAGCGACCCACCACGCCGGGCCGATCCTCAACGGCTATCGCACCGAAATGCGGCGCGAGGACCAGAGCGAACTTGCCTAGGGTAGCCTAAAAGGATACCGCCCGGGAATGCACTTGGCCGGTTTCAAGTTGCGCCGCTGGCGCGAAACGCATGACCCGCCCCTGAGCGCGGACCAGTTCGGCGCGCGCTATGGCCTTCCCAATCCGTGGCCCAGCCGCACGGTCTACGGCTGGGAAGCCAAGGGCAAGATTGCCCGCGGCTCGGTCCAGAAACGCTTGGCCGAGCTGGGCGTTTGCCAGCCAGCGGACTGGCTCGAACCGGCACCCGCATCTGGATATCCCCACCCGAAAGGCCCAGCCGGCATGAGTGGCAGCGACACGCATTCCTTCTACGATCTTCACACGCATGGTTTTGTCCGCGTGGCGACCAGCACGCCCAAGGTGCGCACGGCGGATATCGCGTATAACGCGGCAGGCATTCTGGAGACTGCCCGCCAGGCCCACGCGCAGCATGTCGACGTGCTGCTCTATCCCGAACTCGCGCTTTCTTCCTATGCCATCGACGATTTGCATCTGCAGATGGCCCTGCTCGACGCGGTCGAGGCGCAGGTCGCCGCGATCGTCGAGGCATCGCGAGATCTTACACCCGTGCTGGTGTTCGGCGCCCCCCTGCGGCGCGGTGGACGCATCTACAACTGTGCGCTCGTCGTTGCGCGGGGCGAACTGCTGGGCGTCGTCCCCAAGAGCTATCTGCCCAATTACCGCGAATATTACGAGAAGCGCTGGTTTGCCCATGGCCGCGACTGCGTCGGTCTGACCATTCGCTGCGGCGGGCAGGAAGTGCCGTTCGGCACCGACCTGATTTTCGCAGCAAGCAACCTGCCCGGTTTCGCCTTCGGAATAGAAATCTGCGAGGATTTCTGGGCGCCCAATCCGCCGGGGACCATGGCTGCGCTCGCCGGCGCTGCGATCCTGCTCAACCTGTCTGCGTCGAACATCGTTATCGGCAAGTCGGACGAACGGCACCTGCTGGCACGCGCCAGTTCGAGCCGGACGCTATGCGCCTATGCCTATTCGGCGAGCGGGCACGGCGAAAGCACCACCGACCTGGCGTGGGACGGGCAGGGCATGATCTACGAGCTGGGCGATCTGCTGGCCGAGAGCCAACGCTTCGATCTGGAGCCCGAGCTGAGCATCGCCGACGTGGATACGCAGCGCATCCTGTCGGAACGCATGCGCATGCAGACCTTCAATGATGCCGCCGAAGCGGCCGGGCGGCCCGAGGACTGGTACCGCCGCGTCGATTTCGACCATGCGGCCGTGCGCGGTGACATCGGCCTGCATCGTCCCATCCGGCGCTTTCCCTTCGTGCCGAACCGCGCCGACAAGCTGGACGAGGATTGCTACGAGGCGTTCAACATCCAAGTCGATGCACTGATGCGGCGGATCCAGGCGACCAACCCCAAATGCCTGACGATCGGGATTTCGGGCGGCCTCGACAGCACGCACGCGCTGATCGTGGCGGCCAAGGCGATGGACCGGCTGAAGCGCCCGCGCACCGATATCCGTGGTTATACCATGCCCGGCTTCGCGACGTCGAACGACACCAAGTCGAACGCCTGGCGGCTGATGAAGGCATTCGGCATCACCGCCGAGGAGATCGACATCACCGCCACCGCGCGGCTGATGCTGGAGAATATCGGCCATGCCTTCGCCGATGGAGAGCCGGTCTACGACACGACTTTCGAGAACGTCCAGGCGGGCCTGCGCACCGATTACCTGTTCCGCCTTGCCAGCCAGCATGGCGGCTGGGTGATCGGCACGGGCGATCTGAGCGAGCTGGCGCTGGGCTGGTGCACCTATGGCGTGGGTGACCAGATGAGCCATTACGGCGTCAATGCGGGCGTGCCCAAGACGCTGATCCAGTATCTCATCCGCTGGACGACCCAGACCAGCCAGTTCGACGAAGGCGTCGACGCCGTGCTCGCCGATATTCTCGATACCGAAATCAGCCCCGAACTGGTGCCGGCCGGAGAAGATGGCGCGATACAGAGCACGCAATCGATCATCGGGCCCTATGAGCTGAACGACTTCTTCCTTCATCACATCGTACGCTGGGGGCAGAAGCCGAGCCATGTCGCGTTCCTCGCCTGGCATGCGTGGAAAGATGTGCAGGCGGGCCAGTGGCCGATCGATTTCCCCGAAGACGCCAAGAACCACTACGATCTCGCCACGATTGCCCACTGGCTGGAGAGATTCCTCAAGCGGTTCTTCGGGTTCAGCCAGTTCAAGCGCTCGGCACTGCCCAACGGGCCCAAGGTCAGTGCAGGCGGCGCGCTCAGCCCGCGCGGCGACTGGCGCGCACCGAGCGATTCGGTGGCCGATACCTGGCTGGCCGAACTGGCCGCCGCCTTGCCCCCGCTCGAGGACTGACGATGTCCTTTCGCGCTTTGCTGATCATGACGTTCTGCAACATCGCCTGGGCGCTCAACGTCGTGGTCAGCAAGCTGGCGATTACCGACTTTTCTGCTCCGCCGCTGTTCTACGCGCTCGTGCGCTCCGTCATCGTCGCGGCGGTGCTGATTCCGCTGCTGCGGCCCCTGCCGGCCAAGCTGTGGCAGGTCCTCGTCATCGGCTTGGCCATCAGCGGCGGATCCTTTGCGCTGCTGTTCATGGGCCTGGAAACCGCCAGCCCGTCGGCCGCCGGCGTCGTCAGCCTGAGCGGCGCGCCGATGACGGTGCTGTTCGCAATCCTCTTCCTGGGCGAAAAGGTGCGCTGGCGGCGTGGGCTGGGCATTGGCCTCGCCTTCGGCGGCGTGCTGTTCGCCATGGCAGGGGAGAACCAGATGCAGACCAGCACCGGGCTGCTGCTGGTATTCCTTTCGGCGATGGTCGGGGCGCTCGGCACCGTTTTCGTCAAGCGTCTCGACCTGTCGTCGATCCGGCTGCAGGGCTGGGCGGCGGTGGCTTCGGTCGCCGTGTTGCTGCCCCTGTCACTTACGCTGGAAAGCGGTCAGTTCGCGGCTCTGGCCGCTTCGCCCTGGGAACTGGCGGCGTGTCTGGTCTTTGCCAGCCTGGTCGTCTCGATCGGGGCGCACACCGCCTATTTCCGCCTGCTTGCCGAATACGATGCCAATCTGATCGTGCCGCTCACGCTGTTCACGCCGATCCTGACGATCGTGTTCGGCGCGTGGCTGACCGGGGATGCGATCGGCGAGCGGCTGGTGATCGGCGGTGCGATCGCGCTGGCAGGGGTGGCGATAATCGTGCTGCGGCCCAGCGCGACTTTCACGCGCCGGTTCCTGGTGCGCCCGCGTTTCTGATCAGTCGAGCGTGACCGTCCAGCCGTGGGTGTCCTCGATGGCGCCCTTCTGGATGCCGACTAGTTTCTCGCGGATCTTGTGGGTCATCTGCCCGATCCCGCCGCTACCGATGGTGAATTCGCCATCGGGGCCCAGCACGGTGCCGACCGGGGTGACGACCGCGGCGGTGCCGCAGGCCATTGTCTCGAGCAGGCGGCCTTCGGTGGCGTCGGCACGCCACTGGTCGATGCTGTACGGTTCCTCGCGCACCTTCAGACCCTCCTCGCGAAGAAGCTGGATCAGGCTGTCGCGGGTGATGCCGGGCAGGATCGTACCCGTCAGCGGCGGGGTGATCACGCTACCGTCGTCGAACACGAAGAACAGGTTCATCCCGCCCAGTTCCTCGACCCATTTCTTGTCGACCGCGTCGAGAAAGACCACCTGGTCGCAGCCATTCTCGATTCCTTCGGCCTGCGGGACGAGGCTGGCAGCGTAATTGCCGCCGGTCTTGGCCGCCCCGGTGCCGCCTGGGGCGGCGCGGGTGTAATTGCGGCTGACCCAGATTTTCACCGGCTTCGCGCCGCCCTTGAAATAGCCGCCGACGGGCGAGGCGATCAGGATGTACTTGTACTGCCGCGCGGGACGTACGCCCAGGAACGCTTCGGAAGCGAACATGAAGGGCCGCAGGTACAGCGCGCCATCGGGGATCGAGGGGACCCAGTCGCGGTCCTTGGCGACCAGCTGGCGGATCGATTCGAGGAACAGCTCTTCGGGCAAGTCGGGCATCGCCATACGGCGCGCGCTTTCGTTGAAGCGCCGGGCATTTTGTTCGGGGCGGAACAGCGCCAGCGTGCCGTCTTCGCGCTTGTACGCCTTCATGCCTTCGAAGATTTCCTGCGCATAATGCAGCACCGCTGCCGCCGGATCGAGACTGATCGGCTCGCGCGGGCCCAGCGTCGCCTTGTGCCATCCACCAAGATCGGCATCGTAATCGATGACCACCATGTGGTCGGTGAAGAGCGTGCCGAAGCCGGGGTCCATCAGGGCCTGCTGGCGTGTTTCACCGGGGACGGGGGCGGAATGGGGTAGGTGCTCGAAATCCATCTGCGCGCGGGTAATGGGAAGCCGCGCGCGAGGCAAGGTTTTGGAGCAGGCCGGGAATGGTCAGTCGGATCATGGCGCGCAATGCCCGCGAACTGCCGGCGCGGCAAAATGAGAAGGGCAGCCCCACGCCCGTAGGTGGAACTGCCCTTCGCATGGTCAGCGGCGGGAAGTGCCGCTTACGAAGCCTCTAAAGGTATGTTCTACCGATAGTGCCCCGTGCGGAAACTTGCCGACCTCTCTGCTGGACCATGAGACATCGGATCACCTCCTTTCGCGCTGTTTAGAGCCAAAGTACCCCGTCTCCGGGGACCAAGATCGCGTTTCGCCGCTGATCTTGGAAGGCATATTGGAGTCTTCGAGGGGGGCAAAACAACCCTTGTAAAAAAGTTTTCCCACGTCAGACTTGGCGTTTGTGGCTCGGGTCGTTTCCCGGGCCTTTTTTGTGCCGCGAGATCCCGCGTGCCGCGAGAGCGAAGCGGGTCGCGACTCCGCCTAGCGACAATCCTCGATCACGCGGGAAACTTCCGCCCAGGGCGGCAGGTAAAGTGTGGACAACCCCGGCGTCTCGACCGCGAATCGTCCGCGCGTCACCGCCATCGCGTCGAACAGCGGGTCATTCGCCGCAAGCGTGGCCGTCAGCGATTGCAGTTCGCGCGCAGCGGGCGTCGCGGCAAGCGTGCGATCGATGGTTTCGGTGCGGATCGTCATCGTCGCAGGTGCAGCGGCGCTGCCGATACGGCTGAGGGTCACGCGTGCGGCACCGCGGTCGCAATCGATCGCGAACAGGGGCTGGTCGGCATTTGCACCGAACATGGCCACGCCGCCATCGGCCCCGGCGCGGTAACTCCAGTCGCCCGCGGTTTGCGGCCGGTCGATCCAGTTTTCCGATGCGGGCGGAGCGGGCCGCTGCGGGGCCGGCGCGGTGGCGGTGGGCGACGGGGTCGGCGTCGGTGTTGGCGTGGGTGCCGGGGTCGAATCGGGCGCGGGCACGCAGGCCGCAATGGTGAAGCTCAGCGCCAGCGCGCCACCCAGATGCACATAGATCGGTTTCATGCATGCACAATGATCGCTAACGCGCATGTTTCCAATGACGAAAAAGATGCGCCTCGATCAGATGCTGGTGGACCGCGGGCTCGTGGAAAGCCGGACGCGCGCGCAGGCGCTGGTCATGGCGGGGCTGGTGTTCAGCGGCGAACAGAAACTGGCCAAGCCCGGTCAGCAATTGCCGATGGATGCGGCGCTCGACGTACGCGGGCGCGATCACCCCTGGGTTTCGCGCGGCGGCATCAAGCTGGCGCATGCGATCGAACATTTCGACCTCGACCCGCGCGGCGCGGTGGCAATGGACATCGGCAGTTCGACCGGCGGTTTCACCGACGTATTGCTGCAGGGCGGGGCGGAGCATGTCTTCGCAATCGACAGCGGCACCAACCAGCTGGCCTGGAAACTGCGGCAGGACGAGCGCGTCACCGTGCTCGAACAGACCAGCGCGCGCATCCTCACGCGGGACATGATCGACCGGGCATGCGACTGGGTGGTGTGCGATGCCAGCTTCATCGGGCTGGCCAAGGTACTCGATCGCCCGCTCCAGCTCGCGGCCCCGCAGTGCCGCCTCGTCGCGCTGATCAAGCCGCAATTCGAGGTCGGACGCGAGGAAGTGGGCAAGAAGGGCGTGGTCAGCGATCCCGCGCTGCACCGCCGCGTTTGCGACGAAGTGCGCGACTGGGTCGAAGGACTGGGCTTTACCGTACAGGGCATCGCCCAAAGCCCGATCACCGGGCCCGAAGGCAATGTCGAGTTCCTCATCAGCGCCGAGAGAAGCGCGCCGCGCGATTGACCTTGCGCCTCGCTTGGCACTAGTCGCACATCAAAACCTATTCACGGAGAGAGCATGTCCGCCAATATCGCCGAAATGGAACGCCGCCGCGATGCCGCCAAGATGGGCGGCGGGCAGAAGCGGATCGACGCGCAGCACGCCAAGGGCAAGCTGACCGCGCGCGAACGGCTCGACATCCTGCTCGATGAAGGCAGCTTCGAGGAACTCGACACCTATGTCGAACATGACTGCGTCGATTTCGGCATGCAGGACCAGAAGATCCCCGGCGACGGCGTGGTCACCGGGTCGGGCACGATCAACGGCCGGCTGGTCTATGTCTTCAGCCAGGATTTCACCGTCTTCGGCGGCTCGCTGTCGAAACGCCATGCAGAGAAGATCTGCAAGGTGATGGACACCGCGATGAAGGTCGGCGCGCCGGTAATCGGCCTCAACGACAGCGGCGGCGCGCGCATCCAGGAAGGCGTCGCGTCGTTGGGCGGCTATGCCGAGGTGTTCCAGCGCAACGTGCTCGCCAGCGGCGTGGTGCCGCAGATCAGCCTGATCATGGGGCCGTGCGCGGGCGGGGCGGTCTACAGCCCGGCGATGACCGACTTCATCTTCATGGTCGAAGATTCGAGCTACATGTTCGTGACCGGCCCCGACGTGGTGAAGACGGTGACCAACGAAGTCGTGACGCAGGAAGAGCTGGGCGGCGCGAAGACGCATACGACCAAGACCAGCGTGGCGGACAACAGCTTCGAGAACGACATCGAGACGCTGCTCGCGACGCGCGATTTCTTCGATTACCTGCCGCTGTCGAACCGCGAGGACGTGCCTGAACGCCCGACGAGCGATGCCTGGGACCGCGAGGAGCCGAGCCTCGACACGTTGATCCCCGACAATGCCAACCAGCCTTACGACATGCACGAAGTCATCCGTAAGACGTTGGACGAAGGCGATTTCTTCGAAGTGCAGCCGGGCCATGCCGCAAACATCATCTGCGGTTTTGGCCGGGTCGAAGGGCGCACGGTGGGCGTGGTCGCCAACCAGCCGATGGTGCTGGCGGGCGTGCTCGATATCAACAGCTCGAAGAAGGCCGCGCGCTTCGTGCGCTTCTGCGATGCTTTCGAAATCCCGATCCTGACCTTTGTCGATGTGCCCGGCTTCCTTCCCGGCACCAGCCAGGAACACAATGGCATCATCAAGCACGGCGCGAAGCTGTTGTTCGCCTATGCCGAGGCGACCGTGCCCAAGATCACCGTGATCACCCGCAAGGCCTATGGCGGCGCCTATGACGTGATGGCCTCCAAGCATTTGCGCGGCGACCTCAACTACGCCTGGCCGACCGCCGAGATCGCGGTGATGGGCGCCAAGGGCGCTGTGGAGATCATCTTCCGCCAGGACCGCGACAATCCCGACAAGATCGCCGAGAAAACCAAGGAATACGAAGACCGCTTCGCCAACCCCTTCGTGGCGGCAAGCCGCGGCTATATCGACGAGGTGATCTACCCGCACTCGACGCGCAAGCGGATCGCGCTGGGGCTACGCAAGCTACGGACCAAGCAGCTCGAGAACCCGTGGAAGAAGCACGATAACATTCCGCTCTAGTGAAAGCTCCAAATCCATTTCGTATCTATCACGAGCGTGCTGACGTGATGGCTTTGTTCTACGGCGCATTTGTGGTTTTCTGGTTTTTTGTAGCGAGCGCAGACCTCGTCGACGGCGCTATCACTACCAATGGTAAGGATGTCGAAGCTGCGACAGACCCCTTTAGATTTTGGCTAGCGGTCGTCGCAATAGCTGTCGGTGAGCTCTATGCGATCACCATGCTGATAAGGTACCTCGGTGCCTTGAGGTCAAGGAAGGACGAAGAAAAATGAAACTCGGCCGTCTCAACCATATCGGCGTCGCGACGCCCTCGATCGCGGAATCGCTGCGTTATTATCGCGATGTCATGGGCGCGAGCATCACGCATGAGCCTTTCGATCTCGAGGAGCAGGGCGTGACGGTCTGCTTCGTCGACACGCCGGGCGAGAACGGGACCAATGGCACGCAGATCGAGCTGATCGAGCCATTGGGCGAACAGTCCACGCTGACCGGCTTCCTCGCCAAGAACCCCGCCGGGGGGCAACACCATGTCTGCTACGAGGTCGAGGACATCGAGGACGCGCGTAAGTGGTTCGAGGACATGGGTAAGCGGATCCTCGGTCCCACACGCATCGGCGCGCATGGCACGCCGATTTTCTTCCTGCATCCCAAGGACATGATGGGCCAGCTGACCGAGATCATGGAAACGCCCAAGGACGACGCGCACTGGTCGAACTGAGGGGGTTGGGAAATCTGATCGCGCCCGACCGACCTTTTTCGTCATCCCCGCGCAGGCGGGGGTCCAGCTGACCTTGCGAGTTTGAGCGACCGTTATCTCGGTCCCCGCCTGCGCGGGGATGACGGGAAAAGACGGCGGAAAATGAGAGGAACTTCGATGCTATTCTACGACAGTCCCAACCCGGCGCCCAATCCGCGCCGCGTGCGTATCTTCGCCGCCGAGAAGGGCATCGAGCTGCCGAGCAGGGAAGTGTCGATCCCCAAGCGCGAGCAGAAGGCGGAGGACTTCGTCGCCAAGAACCCGCGAGGACAGACGCCGATCCTCGAGCTCGATGACGGCACGGTGATCGCCGAAAGCGTCGCGATCATGCGCTATCTCGAGGCCGAGCATCCCGAGCCGGCGCTGTTCGGCACCACCGCGCGCGAAATCGCGGACATCGAGATGTGGTGCCGCCGGGTCGAGATGATCCTCATGCCGCCGGTCGGCGCGGTATGGGTCCATACGCATCCCTTCACCGCCGCCCTGCCTGGGCGCAATGCGGAATGGGGCGAGGCGAACCGGCCGCGGGTGGCCGAGGCGATGCGCTTCTTCGACGAATCGCTCGGCGCGCGCGACCACCTTGCCGGCGACGATTTCTCCGCCGCGGACATCCTGCTGCTGACCACGGTCGATTTCGCCAAGTTCGTCGGGCTCGAAATGCCCGGGGAATGCGCGGCGCTGGCGGCGTGGCACGAGCGGGTATCGGCACGGCCCAGCGCGGCGGCCTGAGTCCCACCCGCTGCGCAAGCCTCTTGCACGCGGGCGTCATCGCAGCCAAGGTCGGTTGCGAAACGAAACGAAACTAACCAATAGCACCCTGGAGAGTGACGCGTGAGCTACGAAACCATCGTCGTCGAGAAGGACGGCCCGCTGACCACCATCACGCTCAACCGGCCCGACCGGTTGAATGCGATGCCGCCGCAGATGGCGGACGAAATCGGCGCGGCTTTCTACGATCTCGGCGACAGCCGCGCAGTTCTGATAACCGGCGCGGGCAAGGGTTTCTGCTCGGGCGCCGATCTCGCCGCGCGGGGCGAGGGCAGCGCGCTGCAGAACAAAGGCGGCAGCCACCGCGCCCTGCAGAACCATTACAACCCGGCGATCAACCAGGTGCTGCGCGCCGACGTGCCCGTGATCTGCGCGGTCAATGGCCCCGCCGCGGGCGTCGGCTGCAGCCTTGCGCTGGCGGGCGACTTCGTGCTGGCGGGCAAGAGCGCCTATTTCCTCCAGGCCTTCGTCAACATCGGCCTCGTGCCCGACGGCGGATCGACCTGGCTGCTCGCGCGCTCGATCGGCCGTGCGCGCGCCACGCGGATGATGATGCTGGGCGAGAAGATCGGTGCGAGCCAGGCCGAGGACTGGGGCCTGATCTACAAGGCGGTCGATGACGAAGCGCTGATCGGCGAAGCCCGCGCGCTGGCGGAGAAGCTCGCCAATGGTCCGACGCTGGCCTACGCCACGATGAAGAAGAACATCGCCACCGCGATGGATGGCACCATCACCGAGGTGCTGCTGGCCGAGGCCGAGGGCCAGCGCCTGGCGGGTGCGAGCAAGGATGCGATGGAAGGCGGCATGGCCTTCCTCCAGAAGCGCAAGCCGGACTTCAAGGGCGAGTAAGAGGCGAACGCCGCAAGTCTTTCGTCATCCCCGCGAAGGCGGGGATCCAGCGAAGCTTGCCATTGATCGCACCCTTATCTGGACCCCCGCCCGCGCGGGGGTGACGGGGGAGGAGAGTGGTTTGCACCGCGCCCGCTCTTTTCCTGTCCATACGATTGTGGTTTAGGACCGTGCATGACCGACAAGCCGACTTATGACGATTGGAAGCCCCTCGCCGACAAGGAAGTGAAGGGGCGCGATCTCACGTGGCACACGCCCGAAGGGATCGCGGTGAAGCCGCTGTATACCTCCGAGGACACCGCAGCGCTGGTCGATCCCGGGGCGCCGGGCATCGCGCCGTTCACGCGCGGACCCTATGCCTCGATGTACACCGGGCGCCCGTGGACCATCCGCCAGTACGCTGGCTTCTCCACGGCAGAGGAATCGAACGCCTTCTATCGCCGCAACCTTGCCGCCGGGCAGAAGGGTCTGTCGGTCGCATTCGATCTCGCCACGCACCGCGGCTATGACAGCGATCACCCGCGCGTCGTCGGCGATGTCGGCAAGGCGGGCGTCGCGATCGACACCGTGCGCGACATGGAAATCCTGTTTGACCAGATCCCGCTCGACACGATGAGCGTATCGATGACGATGAACGGCGCGGTCATCCCCGTGCTGGCCTTCTACATTGTTGCCGCCGAACGGCAGGGCGTCGCCCAGGACAAGCTGGCCGGGACCATCCAGAACGACATCCTCAAGGAGTTCATGGTCCGCAACACCTATATCTATCCGCCCGAACCGAGCATGCGGATCGTTTCGGACATCATCGCATATACTTCGGCCAACATGCCGAAATTCAACAGTATTTCGATTTCGGGCTATCACATGCACGAAGCCGGGGCGACGGCGGTGCAGGAACTGGCCTTCACCATCGCCGACGGCAAGGAATACGCCAAGCGGGCGATGGAAGCGGGCCTCGATATCGATGCCTTCGCGCCGCGCCTGTCCTTCTTCTGGGGCATCGGCATGAACTTCTTCATGGAGATCGCCAAGATGCGCGCCGCGCGCGCGCTGTGGCACGATGTCATGGAAGGGTTGGGGGCGCAGAACCCCAAGTCGAAGATGCTGCGCACGCACTGCCAGACCAGCGGCGTCTCGCTGCAGGAGCAGGACCCCTACAACAACGTCATCCGCACCACGGTGGAAGCAATGGCGGCGGTACTGGGCGGAACGCAGTCGCTGCACACCAATGCGCTGGACGAGGCGATCGCGTTGCCGACCGATTTCAGCGCCCGGATCGCGCGCAACACGCAGCTGGTGATCCAGGAGGAGACCGGCATCACCAATGTCGCCGATCCGCTGGGTGGCAGCTATTACATCGAAAGCCTCACCGCCGCGCTGGTCGAACAGGCCAAGGCCATGCTCGACGAGGTCGAGGCGGCCGGCGGGATGACCGAATATGTCGCCAGCGGCAAACCCAAGGCGCAGATCGAGGAGGCGGCGGCCGCCAAGCAGGCCAGTGTCGACCGCGGGGAAACCGTCATCGTCGGCGTGAACAAGTACCGCCGCGACAAGGAAGACGAGATCGACACGCTCGATATCGACAACCACAAGGTCCGCCAGAGCCAGATCGCGCGGTTGGAAGAAGTGCGCGCCAAGCGCGACGATTTCGCCTGCCGCGCTGCGCTCGACGCCTTGGCGCGCGGGGCCGCCCAGCGTGAGGGGAACCTGCTTGCCCTCGCGGTCGAGGCTGCGCGTCACGATGCGACGCTGGGCGAAATCAGCCAGGCGATGGAAGACGCCTATGGCCGCTACGACACGATTCCCAAGCCGGTCCGCGGGGTGTATGCCGCCGCCTATGCCGAAGACGATCGCTACCAGCAGGTCGTCGAGGGCGTGCAGGCGGTCGAACGCCGGCTCGGGCGCGCGCCCCGGCTGATGGTCGCCAAGATGGGCCAGGACGGGCACGACCGCGGCGCCAATGTCATTGCCAGCGCGTTCACCGACATGGGCTTCGAAGTCCTCTCTGGCCCGCTGTTCCAGACACCCGGTGAAGCCTGCGCCATGGCGCTGGAACACGATGTCGACGCGATCGGCGCCAGCAGCCTTGCCGCGGGACACAAGACGCTGATCCCCGAGCTGATCGGGCACCTGCGCGATGCCGACCGTGCCGATATCAAGGTGATCGCGGGCGGGGTGATCCCGCAGAAGGATTACGACTTCCTGCGCGATGCCGGGGTGCAGGGCATCTACGGCCCGGGCAGCAATGTTGTCGAATGCGCCGCCGACGTGCTGCGCTTGCTCGGCCACAACATGCCGCCCGCGGGCGAGGATCTGGACGAGGCGGCGCAGTAGTGAGCGCATCTTCGTCCCCTGCCTTCCTGCCGCTTGCCGCCATGATGTTCGCGGCCGGGCTGGGCATTCCGGTTTTCGCGGCGCTTAACGCGGGGCTCGGCCAACAGCTTGGCGGGCCCGTGGCGGCGACGGCGGTGACCTTCGCGATCGGCTTCGTCATCGCCACTGCGATGCTGGTATTCACCGGGTTTCCCGCCGCCAGCACCTTCACTTTCGAACGGCCCTGGTTGTGGATCGGCGCCGTCGTGATGCTGTTCTACGCCACTTCGGTGGCCTACTCCGCGCCGCGTATCGGGCTGGGCAATGCGATCTTCTTCGTGCTGCTGGGCCAGATCGTCGCTGCGGCGATTATCGACCATTTCGGCCTGCTTGGCTCCATCCAGAGCGCGATCACCCCCAAGCGCGCGCTCGGGCTGGCGGTCATGGCATTCGGCCTTTACCTTGCCAGGAAGCCTGTATGACCCACATCCGCACCGACTGGACCCGCGACGAGATCGCGACGCTGTTCGACCTTCCCTTTACCGAACTGCTGTTCCAGGCCGCGAGCATCCACCGCGAGTTTCACCCGCCAAGCCAAGTCCAGCTGTGCACGCTGCTCAGCATCAAGACCGGCGGGTGCCCGGAGGATTGCGGCTATTGCTCGCAGTCGGTGAAGGCCGACAGCGGGGTCGAGGCAACCAAGCTGATGGAAGTACAGTCCGTACTCCAGCGCGCGGCGCAGGCTAAGGATGCGGGCAGCCAGCGCTTCTGCATGGGCGCCGCCTGGCGCAATCCCAAGGACCGCGACATGCCCGCGATCGTCGAGATCGTGAAAGGCGTGCGCGCGATGGGGCTGGAGACCTGCATGACGCTGGGCATGCTGACGCCCAAGCAGGCGGACATGCTCAAGGAAGCTGGCCTCGACTATTACAATCACAATGTCGACACCGGGCCGGAATATTACGAACGCGTGATCTCCAGCCGCAAGTATGAGGACCGGCTCGACACGCTGCAGAACGTCCGCGATGCGGGCATCAACGTGTGCAGCGGCGGGATCGTCGGCATGGGCGAAACGCGCAGCGACCGCGTCGGCTTCGTCCACACGCTCGCCACGCTGGAACGCCATCCCGAAAGCGTCCCGGTCAACGCGCTGGTCCCGGTCAAGGGCACGGTGCTGGGCGACATGTTGGCCGATACGCCGCTCGCCAAGATCGACGATATCGAATTCGTCCGCACCGTCGCGGTCGCGCGCATCACCATGCCGATGAGCATGGTGCGCCTGTCGGCCGGACGCGAGAGCATGAGCGAGGCCACGCAGGCGCTGTGCTTCATGGCGGGCGCGAATTCGATCTTCACCGGCGAAAAGCTGCTCACCGCGCCCAATGCGGGCGACGACACCGACGCGGCGCTGTTCGCCAAGCTGGGCCTGACGGCGCTGCAGCAGGAAGAACCGATGCGCGCCTGCAAAGTGGCCGAGCCGGCCGAATGATCATCCTGTCGTCCCTTCTGCTGACTGCGCAGGCCGCTGCCGGCATGCCCGACTGCGCCGACCCGCAAGTGCAAAGCGAGATGAACATCTGCGCGCATCGGGAATGGGAGCAGGCCGATGCCGAACTGAACGCGCTGTGGCCGCAAGTGCGCGCGATCATGCAGCGCGAGGATGGTTATGCGGTCGAGGATGACCAGCCGGGCTATTGGGAGAGCCTGCTGGAAGCCCAGCGCGCCTGGATCGCGTACCGCGACGCGCACTGCCGGCTGTCGAGCTACGATGCGCGCGGGGGAACGATGCAACCGCTCCTCCACAGCACCTGCATGACCGCTCTGACCGAGCGGCGAACCGAAGAACTGCGCGAATTGACGCGCAATCAGATGTCCGGCGAAGCGAAGCCCGGAACGGAGAACTGACACCGATGTTCACGAAAATCCTCATCGCCAATCGTGGTGAAATCGCCTGCCGCGTCATCAAGACGGCGAAGCGCATGGGTATCGCGACCGTGGCGGTCTATTCCGATGCCGATGCGCGCGCACCCTTCGTTCGCATGGCGGACGAGGCGGTGCATATCGGCCCCGCAACCGCGTCGGAAAGCTATCTGGTGGCGGACAAGATCATTGCCGCGGCCAAGCAGACCGGCGCCGAGGCGGTGCATCCGGGCTATGGCTTCCTGTCCGAACGCGCGAGCTTCGTCGAAGCGCTTGAGAAAGAGAATATCGCCTTCATCGGCCCGCCGGTCAAGGCGATCGCGGCGATGGGCGACAAGATCGAATCCAAGCGCATCGCCAAGGACGCTGGGGTCAACACGGTTCCCGGATCGCCCGATGCGATCGAGACCACCGAAGACGCGCTCAAATGGGCCAACGACATCGGCTATCCGGTGATGATGAAGGCCAGCGCGGGTGGCGGCGGCAAGGGCATGCGCCTCGCCTGGAACGACAAGGATGTCGAGGAGGGCTTCGAAGCGACGCAGCGCGAAGGGCTCAACTCCTTCGGCGACGACCGCGTCTTCATCGAGAAGTTCATCGAGGATCCGCGCCACATCGAGATCCAGATCCTCGGCGACAAGCACGGCAACATCATCTACCTCAACGAGCGCGAATGCTCGATCCAGCGCCGCCACCAGAAGGTGGTCGAGGAAGCCCCGTCGCCCTTCGTGACGCCGAAGATGCGCAAGGCGATGGGCGAGCAATGCGTCGCGCTGTCGCAGGCGGTGGGCTATCACAGCGCGGGCACGGTCGAACTGATCGTCAGCGGCGCCGACGAAACCGGCGAGAGCTTCTATTTCCTCGAAATGAATACCCGCCTTCAGGTCGAACACCCGGTGACCGAGGCTATCACCGGCGTCGATCTGGTCGAGCAGATGATCCGCGTCGCGGCGGGCGAGAAGCTGGCGATGACGCAGGACGATGTCAAAATCGACGGCTGGGCGATCGAGAACCGCGTCTATGCCGAAGATCCCTATCGCGGCTTTCTGCCGTCCACCGGGCGCCTGGTGCGCTACCAGCCGCCGGTCGAACCCTGGGCCGATGACGGGCAGGAGAATGGCCGCCGCGGCGTCGACGGCGTTCGCGTCGACGACGGCGTGTTCGAAGGCGGCGAAGTGTCGATGTTCTACGACCCGATGATCGCCAAGCTGGTGACCTGGGGCGAGACACGCGACGAGGCGGCCGATCTGCAGATCGCGGCGCTCGATGCCTTCCGCATCGAGGGGCTGGGGCACAATGTTGATTTCCTCAGCGCGATCATGCAGCACCCGCGCTTCCGTTCGGGTGAACTGACGACCGGCTTCATCGCCGAGGAATATCCCGATGGGTTCACCGGCGCGCCCGCGTCCGACCAGCTGACGCGGGTTCTGGCCGCGGTCGCCGGCGTCATCGCAACGGCCGATGCCGACCGCGCGCGGCGCGTCGAAGGGCAGCTGTCCGACGACCTCTACGCTCCCGGCGACTGGACCGTGCGCATCGGCGAACGCGAGGAAGGCTCGACATCGCACGAAGTGCGGCTCGAGGAAGCCGCGCTGACCGTCGATGGCGAACCGGTCACGCTGGAAATGCAGTACACTCCGGGCGAAACGATGGTCGATGTCGCGCTGTTCGAAAACGGAGCGGACGACGATGCCGATCCGGTCGCGCGCTACACGCTCCAACTGCGGTCCACCCGGACCGGCTATGCCATCACGACGCGCGGTGCGACGCACCATTTGCGGATCCTGCAGACGCGGGTCGCGCATCTCGCGGCGCATATGATCGAGAAGACCCCGCCCGATCTGTCGAAAATGCTGATCTGCCCGATGCCGGGGCTGCTGGTGAAGCTGCACGTAGCCGAAGGCGAGGAGGTCCAGCCGGGTCAGCCGCTAGCCACCGTCGAGGCGATGAAGATGGAAAACATCCTCCGCGCCGAAAAGCAGGCGACAGTGGGCAAGATCAACGCGGCGGAAGGCGATTCCCTCGCGGTGGACGAGGTGATCCTCGAACTCGAATAGTTCGCGGATCCGGCGCAAACGGAACTTCCTGCGCAAGATCGGTTCAGCGGCGCTTTCCGTTTCGCGCAGGTTTCCCCGCCGAGCCGGCCAAAACGGTAAATGCTCTGGAATCCCTGCGCCAAGGGGTAGATAATCCGTGCCTTCGGGTTCGCCTTGTGCATCCACGCAGGAGGTTTCGAACATGGCACGCATGGGTACCGGTTTCTTCGATGCGAAGGGCCACTATTTCAAAACGCCGGACGAGGCGACGATCAGCGACTTGTCGGCCATTCTCGGCAAGATCGGCGACGGCGAAAGCCTCGCTCCGGGTATAGCGCACACGCTGCTGCATCGTCGCAGCGAGATCGAGCAGCTTTTCACCGACCACGACCGCATGCTGGCAGAGTACGAGCCGGTGGGCGCGGCCTCGGTCACGCGGCTGGAAACGCGGCTCAGCTGATCAGGTCGCTGCCGGCGCAAGCGCGAGGTGGTAGCACTGGTTGTGCGGACCATTGGCGTAGTCCGCGAAAGCTTCGCCGGCGAAAAATCCGCGCTTGGCATACAGTGCGACCGCGGGGGCGAACCGCTCGTTGGTGCCCGTCTCGAGGCTGAGCCGGGAAATCCCTTCTGCCTTGGCGATCGCGATCAGGCGGTCGAGAACTGCCGATGCAACTCCGCGGCCCAGATGGTCCGCATGGGTGCGCATCGATTTGAGTTCGGCACTATCGGCGGACAGGCGTTTCATCGCCCCGATGCCGACCAGCACTCGTCCACGCCATGCACCCAGCAGCGTGATGCCCGGTCCGGAAAGGCCACTCTCGTCGAGCGCAAAGCTGGTACCCGGCGGCGACATCGCCAGCATGTCGTGCTGGTGATAGGCGACCAGTTCCCTCACTGCGGGATCGGAAAGGTGGGCGGGGCGGATGTCGAGCACCATTCCCTAAACGATGCGCGCGGCCGGATCTGCGGTCAATGCGCCTGCAATTGTTCGTCGAGGAATGCCGCGATGTCGGTCATTTCGACATCGCGGGCGAGATAGGCTTCGCCGATCGCGCGGAGCAGGATGAAGGGCAGCGTGCCCGCGTCCATCTTCTTGTCGTGGAGCATGTGGTCGGCAAGCCGCCGACCGTTGCAGTCGAGCCCCAGCGCGGAAATTTCCGCGGGCAGGCCGGCAGCATCGACCGCGGCAGTCACGCGCTGCGCGTCGGCCAGCGAAATTTCTCCGCGCCGCGCCGAATAGCGTGCGGCCAGGACCATCCCCAGCGCGACGCCTTCACCATGCAGCAAACGGTCGGAAAAGCCGGTTTCCGCCTCGAGCGCGTGGCCGAAGGTATGCCCGAGGTTGAGCAGCGCGCGGGCACCGCTGGTCTCGCGTTCGTCCTCCGCCACGATCCGCGCCTTGGCGGCAACGCTGGCGGCGACGGCGCGTTCGGTGGCAGCGGGGTCGAGGGCGACGACGGCCCGGCCGTCCTGTTCGAGCCAGTCGAAAAAGCCGCGATCGCCGAGCACGCCGTATTTGAGAACTTCGGCATAACCGGCGCGAAGTTCGCGTTCGGGCAGCGTGCCCAGCGCGCCCAGATCGGCCAGCACCAGCGAAGGCTGGTGGAACGCGCCGATCAGATTCTTGCCCGCCGCGGTGTTGATCGCGGTCTTGCCGCCGACCGAACTGTCGACCTGCGCCAGCAGCGTGGTGGGCAGCTGCACGAAGCCGCAGCCGCGCTTGAGGATCGCGCAGGCAAAGCCGGTCAGGTCGCCGACCACGCCGCCGCCCAGCGCGAAGACATGGTCGCCGCGTTCGACACCCTGGTCCAGCAGCCAGTCGGTCAGCCGGGCGAGACTGTCCCAGCTCTTCGATGTTTCGCCGGGCGCGACATCGTACCAGCGCGGTTCGATGCCCGCGGCAGAAAGCGAATTGCCGACGGCTTCGCCCCAGTGTCGGCGCGCGTTGGCATCGGCCACGATGCAGGCATGGCGCTTGCGCAGGAAGGGCCGAGCCTGCGCTGCCAGATCGGCCAGCAACCGGTTGCCGACACGCACTTCGTAGCCCCGGCCGGCCAGTTCGACGGGAATTACAGCCATGCGTCTATCGCACTCAGGATGCTCAGCGCGGTTTCGGTGTGCGGCGCATCGTCGGTGACGACATGGACCTGCGCCTCGGCATAGGCGTCGCCGCGCTGGTCCTTGAGCTGCGTCAGGATTGCGCGCGGATCGCCCTTGCGCAGCAGCGGCCGGCTGTCGCGCCGCGCGGTGCGTTCGACAAGCGTATCGATATCGCAATCGAGCCACACCGCGATGGCGCGGTCGAGGATCAGGGCCCGGGTCTCGGGATCGACGAAGGCGCCGCCGCCGGTGGCGATCACGCCGTGGCCTTCCTCGACCAGCCGGGCAATCACCCGGCGTTCGCCGGCGCGGAAATAGAGTTCGCCATGCGCTTCGAAGATTTCGCTGACCGACCGGTCGGCGGCGCGTTCGATTTCCTCGTCGACATCGATGAAGTCGGTGTCGAGCAGCGCCGCGAGGCGGCGTCCGACCGTGGACTTGCCGACCCCCATCAGGCCGACCAGCACCACGGGGCGATCGATCCGCCGGGCAAGGCCGCCGATTTCGGCAGGCGTGAAGGCTGTTGCATGGGTCATTGCCGCCGTGCCTAGAACTGGGCTAGGGCGCGGGCAAGGTATCAGCACTTGAAACGGGACGCGAAAATCTTGGCGATGAGCGGGAGAAGGATTGCAGGTCTCTTGGCAATATTGTTCGCCGTGTTGGTGATCGCGGCGCTGATCGATGGCGGCGAGGAACCGCTGCATCCGATCGAACAGGGTATCGATATGCCGGAGGCTGCACGATGAAATCCGCATGGCTGGCGGGCGGCGCCGCACTGGCGCTGAGCTCGGCGATGGTTCTCGCGCAGGACGCGCCGGTCGATCTGCTGCCGCCGGGTTTCGACGAACCCGCGCCGGCAGCGACCCCGACGCCGACACCGCGGGCGACGCAGGCTCCCGCCGCGCCGGGACCGGCTGCGGCACCACGCGACCCGGGCGAAGCCGGCGCATCGCAATCGGGCGAAGTAGTGCAGCCCCTGCCGACACAGCCGGCGCCGGTCGGCGGGACCGACCTCGACCTGGCCGACTTGCCGACGCTCGAAGAGCTCGAGGCGATGTCGACCGACGAACTCGACGAATTGCTGGGCCTGAAGCCGAAATTCGACATCCCGCCCGCGGCACGCCGGTCGATGGAACAGGTGGGCATTCTCGGCCAGCGCGAGGGCGGTCTGCCGGCTGCTTCGCTGGCGCGCCAGCCTGCCGCGCTGGTGCGCGCGGTGCTGGCCGGTACGACGCGTCCGATGGTTTCGCGCTGGGGGCACATCCTGCTGCGCCGCGCCCTGGCCAGCCGACTGGCGACGCCTGAGGAAATGGATCCGGTCGAGTTCGCGACGTTGCGGGTCCGCGCGCTCAACGCGCTGGGCGAACATGTCGTCGCCCGCGCCGTCGTCCAGGATATCGACACGGCAAACTATTCGCCCCCGCTCACCGATGCGGCGGTAGAGGCCTATATCGGCAGTGCCGACATTATCGGCGCCTGCCCCGCGGTGCGGCTGGTCGATACCCGGCGCGACGATGCCGAGTGGCAGATGCTGGCGGGGATCTGCAATGCCTATGCGGGCGAGGCGACCCGTGCGCAGAACGACCTGCGCCGCCTGCTGTCGCGCACCGAGGACGACCGTATTGACGTGCTGCTGGCGCAGCGTGTGGCGGGCTCCGCCGGGCGCGGACGCCGTGCGGTAACCATCGAATGGGACGGGATCGCGGCATTGACCCCGTGGCGGTTTGCCCTGGCCAATGCGCTGGGCGAGCCCGTGCCCGACGAATTGCTGGGCGATGCGGAGCCGGACCTGCTGCGGACCGCGGCGCTCACCCCCGCGCTTACCCCGCTGCAGCGCGCCCGCGCGGCGGACATTGCAGCGGCCAGCGGCATCCTGTCGTCGGCGGCAATGGTCGATCTCTACAGCCAGATTTTCGCGGAGGAGGGCGCCGAGGGCGATGCCGCTGTCACCGCGTCGCGCCTGCGCGAAGCCTATGTCGGAACAGATCCGCTGCAGCGGCTCGCCGCGATCCGCGATATCTGGGGCGGCGGCGGCGAGTTTTCCTATGGCAGGGTGGTGCTGACTGCCTATGCCGCCGCGCGCCTTCCGGTCGACGATGCATTGGCCGACGATGCGGACGGCCTGGTCGCGGCCATGCTCGCGGCGGGGCTCGATCGCGATGCGATGCGCTGGGCCGGCGTGGTGGATGACGGCAGTGTCGGCTGGGCCATGCTGGCCTTGGCCGATCCCGACGGTTCGGCAATGGTCAGCGATGGCGAACTCGATGGCTTCGTGGACGATGACGATTCGCCGCGGCAGCACAAGTCGCGCATGCTGCTCGCGGGGCTGGCGGGCCTGGGGCGCGTCGCGGATGCCGAAATAGCCGAGTATGGCGAGCGGCTGGGAATCGATCTGGCGGCGCAGACACGCTGGACGCGGATGATCGAACGCGCGGCCGAAGTCGACAATCCGGCGCTGGTCGCCATGCTGGCGGGGCTCGGCATGCAGGGATCGGGCTGGGACCGCATGACGGCGCGGCACCTTTTCCATATCGTTTCCGCATTGCGGCGCGTGGGACTGGAAGCCGAAGCCAGAATGATCGCCGCGGAGGCGGTCGCGCGCGCCTGACATGGGCGCTTCGATCGCCGATTTCCTCGCCATGCTCGCCACCGAGCGCGGGGCTGCGCGCAATACGGTTCTCGCTTATGGCCGCGACCTCGAACAGGCGGAGGAACTGATCGGGATCTCGCTGGAGGACGCCCAGCCGGCGCAGCTCGCCCGGTTGGGACAGGGCTGGTCGTCGCTGGCCCCGGCGACGCTGGCGCGCAAGGTTTCAGCCCTGCGGCAGTTTTTCGGTTTCCTCGTCGATGAAGGGCTGCGCGAGGATGATCCGACGCATGCGCTGCCGCGCCCTGCCACGCGCCGCCCGCTGCCGAAGATCCTGTCGCATGCCGAGGTCGAAGCGCTGTTCGCGACCGCGGAAGAAGAGGCCCGGGGCAATGCCCCGCTCGCGGTGCGGATGCTGGCGCTGCTCGAAATGCTCTACGGTTCCGGGCTGCGGGCCACCGAACTGGTTTCGCTGCCGCTTTCCGCAGTACCGCGCGATGCGCCGTTTCTCACCGTTACCGGGAAGGGCGGCCATGCGCGCATGGTTCCCGTCAGCCAGCGGGCCGATACCGCGCTCAAGCGGTGGCTGGCGCTGCGCGGATCCGATTCGGTTTGGCTCTTTCCCTCGCGCAGCGGGCACATTTCGCGCGTGCGCCTGTTCCAGCTGCTCAAGGCACTGGCGGTGCGCGCCGACCTCGCGCCCGAGAAGCTCAGCCCGCATGTGCTGCGGCACGCCTTCGCCACGCATCTGCTCGAAGGCGGGGCGGATTTGCGCGCGCTCCAGACGCTGCTGGGCCATGCGGATATCTCGACCACGCAAATCTATACGCATGTCGATGCCGCGCGGTTGGTGAAACTGGTCAACGAACGCCATCCGCTTGCACGCGCGCGCGCTTCGGACTAGCGCCGTAGCATGATTTCCTATCTCGAATTCGAGAAGCCGGTCGCCGAGCTTGAACAACGTATCGCCGAACTGCGCAGCGCAGCGGATGGCGATGATGTCGACATCACCAACGAATTGCAGCGGCTCGAGCTGAAGAGCGCGAACCTGCTTGCCAGCACCTATCAGGCGCTCAGCCCGTGGCAGAAAACGCAGGTCGCGCGGCACCCGTCGCGCCCGCATTTCCGCGATTATGTCGAATATGCCTTCGACGAATTCGTGCCGCTGGGCGGGGACCGCTGCTATGGCGACGACGAGGCGATCCTCGGCGGGTTCGCGAAGCTCGATGGCCGCAAGGTGATACTGATCGGCCATGAAAAAGGCAACGATACCGCCAGCAGGGTCCGCCACAATTTCGGCATGGGCAAGCCCGAAGGCTATCGCAAGGCGATCCGCTTGATGGAAATGGCCGGACGGTTCGGCCTGCCGGTGGTGACGCTGGTCGACACCTCGGGTGCCTTTCCCGGGATCGAGGCCGAGGAACGCGGCCAGGCCGAAGCCATTGCGCGTTCGACCGAGGCCTGCCTGGCGTTGCCGGTGCCGATGGTGGCCGCGATCGTCGGCGAGGGTGGATCGGGCGGTGCAGTCGCGCTGGCCAGCGCCGAGCGGGTGTTGATGATGGAGCACGCGGTCTATTCGGTGATCTCTCCCGAAGGCTGCGCCTCGATCCTGTGGCGGACAGCCGAGAAGGCCCCCGATGCCGCCGAGGCGATGAAAGTGACCGCGCAGGATCTGGCCGCGCTAGGCGTGATCGACCGGATCGTGCCTGAGCCTGTCGGCGGGGCGCATCGCGATCCGCGAATGGCGGCAACCGCGCTCGGCGATGCGATCGTGGAAGAGCTGGACGCGCTGACGCGGCATGCACCGCATGAACTCAAGCGGCTGCGCGAAGAGCGTTTCCTCGCGCTCGCCGGCTGAGGACGCGGTACCCCGGCGGGAACAAACCGCCGCATGGCCCGGTTCTTCCCAACATATTCAACGCCTCGCGCGACAGGCCGGGAATGTCCGGCGGCCGCGTGCCAAATATATGGGGACCGCCGCTCATGACGCGCATTTCACTCGCCGCCGCCGCATCCGTTTCGACACTCTCGCTGGCGCTGGCCGGCTGCATGGGCACGGGGAACATCCCCAGTGCGTCCACCCCGATCACGCAGAGCGAGGCGCAGATGGGTGCCGAGGCGCATCCGCAGCTGCTCAACGAGTTCGGCGGAGCGATGAGCGGCAGCCATGCGCAATATGTCGAACAGGTGGGCAAGAACATCGCGGTCCAGTCGGGCCTCGGCAATGCCCGCGATTCCTTCACCGTCTCGCTGCTCAACAGCCCGGTGAACAACGCGTTCGCGATCCCCGGCGGTTACGTCTACACGACCCGGCAGCTGGTTGCGCTGATGAACAACGAAGCCGAACTGGCGGCGGTGCTAGGCCATGAAGTCGGCCACGTCGCCGCGCGCCATTCGCAGCGCCGGCAGGCCACGGCACAGCGCAACACGCTGCTCGGCGCGGCCGGTGCGATCCTGTCGGGTGTCCTCCTCGGCAATAGCGGGCTCGGGCAGCAGCTCGGCCAGGCTGCCTTGCAGGGATCGCAATTGCTGACGCTCAAGTTCTCGCGCTCGCAGGAACTCGAGGCGGACGAGCTCGGCATTCGCTATCTCAACTCGGCGGGCTACGATCCGCGCGCGATGGGCACGGTGCTGCAGAGCCTCGCGCTGCAGAATGCGCTCGATGCCCGCGTGCAGGGACGCGACAATGCCAATATTCCCGAATGGGCATCGACCCACCCCGATCCGGCCAGCCGTGTGCAGACCGCGCTGGCGAAAGCGCAGGCCACCGGCGTCACCGGCGGCGTCACCAATCGCGATACCTTCCTGACCCGGATCGACGGGCTGACCTATGGCGACGATCCGTCGCAAGGCGTGGTCGAGGGCCGGCGCTTCATCCATCCCGATCTGCGGCTGGCATTCACGGCGCCGCAGGGTTTCTACATGATCAACGGGACGAGAGCGGTCACGATCAATGGCCAGAGCGGGCAGGCGCAATTCTCGCTCGCGCCGTACAACAATGACCTCAACAGTTATGTCACCAGCGTTTTCGCCGGGGTGAGCGAGCAGCAGCAGATCCGGCCGCAATCGATCCAGCGGACCATCGTCAATGGTTTGCCCGCCGCCTACGGGACGGCGCGCGTCGCATCGGGTAACGGGCAGGTCGACGTGACCGTCTTCGCCTATGAGTTCGCCAGCGACCGGGCGTACCACTTTCTCGCGATAACCCCGGCAGGCCAGACTTCGGCGTTCAACGACATGTTCGCATCGATGCAGCGGATCAACTCGCAGACCGCGGCGAATGTGATTCCGCGGGTGGTCGATGTCGTGACGGTCGGCAGCGGCGATACGGTCGCCTCGCTCGCGCGCCGGATGGCCTACAGCGACAACCAGATCGACCGGTTCCGCGTGCTCAACGGGCTGACTTCGAATGAAGGCCTCAGCGTTGGGCAGAAGGTGAAGATCGTCGTCCGCGGGCGATGAACTGCAGCAATTGATCGGGACAAAGAAAAGGGGCGGCGGGTTGAACCCGCCGCCCCTGATTTTCGTCGGGAGTTACCCCGCGTCTTAGCTGCCGCTCATCGTCGTCGAAACGGTGTTGAACGTCGTGCTCAGCTGGCCGCCGAGGCTCTGCATCGCGGTGATCGCGGCAACGGCGATCAGGGCAGCGATAAGGCCGTATTCGATTGCGGTTGCGCCTTCTTCATCGCGGCGCAGCTTGCGGAAAAACTTCATAATTCGTCTCCTGGTTCAGTCTTCGTACCCGGCCCACTCCAAGAATGTAGAGCGGACAATTATGCGTTCTGCAGCGAAGTGGTTTAAAAACCCCTAACCGCTGCGGTCAGCCGCCCATTGCGGCAGCAGCCGCGGTTGCGATTCTCGACCACATGGTCGTCGCAGACGCGCCGAAAGCCTGGAGCCCGCCAATCATGGCGAGAAAGATCAGGGCGAGGATCAGCCCGTATTCGACGGAAGTGGCGCCGCGATTATCGCGTTCCAACATGCGCAGGAATTTGATCATGCCCGGTGCCCCCACTCGTCGCTTGTCTAAGCTGACATGGGATGTTTACGCTGGGGCGGGTTAAGAAATCGTTGAGAGTGGTCGCGAAAGTGGAAAATATCCCGACATGGACCTGCGTCGTCGCGCTGGCGCTGCGCGACGGGAAGGGGCGCTGGCTGATGCATCGGCGCCCCGCGGACAAGCACCATGGCGGGCTCTGGGAGTTTCCCGGCGGCAAGGTCGAGACGGGCGAAACCCCGCGCAATGCGCTGGTTCGCGAGATCGACGAAGAGCTTGGCCTGGTCCTCGAACCGGCGGCCTGTGCGCCCGTCGCCTTTGCCGAGGAGACCATCGGCGAAGGGCGCCCGCCGATTGTCATCATGCTTTACACTTCGGTCTGGGACGGGAGCGGTATGGGCGCGCTCGAGGGGGGTGAAATCGATTGGTTCACCCCTGAGGAGGCGGGGCGACTTGCCAAACCCCCGCTCGATGTCGCGCTGGCGGCAAAGTTGTTTGCAAAAGGGGTGATTTAGGGATTGCCAAGCTGTGGGTGCCTGCCTATGTGGCGCCCTCCAAGCGCGCCCGTAGCTCAGCTGGATAGAGCACCAGACTACGAATCTGGGGGCCGGAGGTTCGAATCCTTCCGGGCGCGCCACAAAAGGCCATCCTTCTCCGGAAGGGTGGCCTTTTGTGGTTCTGGAGGAGGCGCAAGGGCGCCGGTGCCCGCAAGCCGCGGAGTAGGGCGGTCAGTCGGCCTCGTCTTCGAGCCAGTGCATGTCGTCATCGCTGAAGCCGAAGTGATGGCCCGCCTCATGCACCACCACGTGGCGCACCAGATCGTCCATTCGGACCCCGGTTTCGCGCCATTCGGCAATCAGCGGTTCGCGGAACAGCCAAATGCGCGGCGGGAGCTGCCCGCTCTGCCAGATCGATTGGTCGGGCAGGGGTTCGCCTTCGTAGAGGCCGGAAAGATGCCAGCGGTCCGTGATATCGACCGATGCCAGCTGCTCGGGGGTCGCGAAATCCTCGACCTGCAGAACGACATCCCCCATCTGGTCGCGGAACTGCGCAGGAAGTTCGGCGAAAGCCGTTTCGGCCATTGTCTGCATCTGGGCCCGCGTGGGCGCTTGTCGGTTATGCATGGTGAAGCCGATATGGGTTAGCCGGCCGGGCCCCACAAGACCGGAACCGCGCCGCCGGTGACCGGTTCATCTTCCAAAGGAGATAAGAAACATGGCCGATGCCACGAAGATTTTCGAACGCCTGAAGGAAGATCACGATCGCCACCGCGAGCTGCTGGACAAGCTGCTCGACACGAGCGGGGATACGACCGAGCGCAAGTCGCTATTCGAAGAGCTGACCAAGGAGCTCAAGAGCCATGCTGCCGCAGAAGAGCAGGCGCTGTATTCCACAATGCTGCGCAAGCCGCCGACGACCGGCGAAACGCGCCATTCGGTGGCCGAGCACCACGAGATCGAAGAGGCGCTCAACGACCTTGCTGCAACTGATATGTCCGAAGGTGGCTGGCTGACGAAATTCAAGAGCTTCGAGCACCAGTACCGGCACCATATCGACGAGGAAGAGGAAGACCACTTTCCCGACTTCGAACGGCACCTCGACGAGGATGACATGAAGCACATGGAACGGGTCTTCGAGCGCCGCAAGGACGAGGAAATGGCGGAAGCCGAAGTGACGCCCGAGAAGAAGGAAGACGCGAAGGAATAGCGCGCAGCGCAGGGGGTCGGCACATGAGTGAAGACAAGCAGGCGGATCCGAGCCGCACTTCGGCGCTGTCGCCCTCGGTCGAGCCCGGGGTCTGGCGCTATGCCAGGGCCTCGCGCGCGAGCGTAATCGTCGATGCTGCCGACTATTTCGCCTTCATGCAGGAAGCGATGCTCAAATCGCGGCGGCGAATCCTGCTGATCGGCTGGGATTTCGACACGCGGATACATCTGGAACGCGGGCGGCGCTGGTGGCAGCGTGCGTGGAAACGCGGGTACCCGTCGCGGCTCGGCAGTTTCATCGCCTGGCTGGCGCGCCACCGCAAGCAGCTCGACATCCGTATCCTGAAGTGGAGCGTAGGCGCACTGTCGACCATGGGCCGTGCCTCGATGTGGTGGGATCTTGCCCGCTGGTTCCGTCATAGCCGGATCAACTTCCACTTCGATACCGCGCATCCGGTCGGTTGCACGCATCACCAGAAGATCGCCGTGCTCGACAACAAGGTGGCGGTGTGCGGCGGAATCGACATGACCGACAAGCGCTGGGACACGCGCGACCACGACGAGGTCGATCCTCGCCGCAAGACACCGCACGGGCGCAGTTACGGCCCGTGGCACGATGCCGCGATGCTGATGGAGGGCGAGGTCGCCACCGCGCTTGCCGAGCTGGGCGACGACCGGTGGACATCGGCCGGCGGTGCCGAGCTACCCGAAGTTCCCGATGCCCCCGGCAGCCCTTGGCCCGATGCGCTGACCGCCCAGTTCGAAGATGTCGAGATCGGCGTGGCACGTACCCGCGCTGCCTACCGCGACTGGGAAAAGATCACCGAGATCGAGCAGCTTTATCTCGACCAGATCGCCGGCGCGAAGCGGTTCATCTACGCCGAAAGCCAGTATTTCGCATCGCGGGCGATCGCCGAAGCCATCATCGCCCGCCTGGGAGAGGACGATCCGCCGGAAATCGTCATCGTGCATCCGTGCCACGCCGATGGCTGGCTCGAACAGCAGGCGATGGATCATGCCCGGGCGGAATTGGTGCGCGCGATCGGCGAAGCGGATCCGCAGCGCCGGTTCTCGCTCTGGTCCCCCTTCACCGGCGAGACGCCGATCTACGTCCACGCCAAGATCATGATCGTCGACGACACGATCCTGCGGATCGGCTCGGCCAATCTCAACAACCGCTCGATGGGCCTCGACAGCGAATGCGATGTGTTCATCGATTCGACGCGCAAGGGCAATGCGCACGCCGCCGATGCGATCGCGGCTCTGCGCCATTCGCTACTCGGAGAACACTGCGGCATCGATGAAAACGAGGTTGGCGAATTGCTGTCGCGGCACGGGTCGATGGCCTCGTTGATCGACCATTCGCAAGGCGAAGGCGGCCGAAATTTGCGGCGCTACCATCCTCCCGAACTCAACGACGTGCAAAAGGGCCTCGCCGAGAGCGCGCTGCTCGATCCGGAGGACCCCGACGACATGTTCGAGCCGTTTGCAAAGGGCGGGCTTTTCCGCAAGGGGAGCAGGCTCAAGCGGTTTCGCGACAAGTTCAGGAGGATCAAGGGAACGTGAGCAGCCTAGTTGGACCCGACGAGGACGATCCGCGCGGCAAATTGCCCGTTCCAGAGCATGTGCAGGATGCGATCCGCACGCTCATCGAATGGACGGGCGACGATCCCGCGCGCGAAGGCTTGCTCGACACCCCCAAGCGGGTGGCGCGCGCGTGGAAGGAATATTGCATCGGGTACACCGAAGACCCGGCAGTGCACCTCGATCGCGTGTTCGAGGAAGTGGGCGGTTACAACGAGATCGTCCTGCTCAAGGATATTCCGTTCCAGTCGCATTGCGAACACCACATGGCGCCGATTATAGGCAAGGCCGCGATCGCCTATCTGCCGCATGACCGCGTCGTCGGCATCTCGAAGCTTGCGCGCGTGCTGCATGGCTTCGCGCGGCGGCTGCAGGTGCAGGAACGCCTGACCGCCGAAGTGGCCGACTGTATCTGGGAAAATCTCCAGCCGCAGGGCGTCGCGGTGGTGATCGAGGCATCGCATGCCTGCATGACCGCGCGCGGCGTGCGCACGCCCGGTGTCGGCATGGTTACAAGTAGGATGATGGGTACCTTCCTCGACGACCATCGCAGCCGCGAAGAAGTGCTCAAGCTGATGGGATACGGCTGACCGCCCGGGCGGCCGGCTGCGAGGTCAAACCCGCAAGTAAAAACGCCCCGCCGGGCCGCAAGCCGGGCGGGGCGTCTGTTTGCGTGTCGGCAGGGCCGATGGCTTACATCTGGCCGAGCATGTGTTCCGCACTCGAGACCGAGAAATCGCCCGGTGCTTCGACATTGAGCTGGGTAACCACGCCGTCCTCGACCACCATCGAATAACGCTGACCGCGCTTGCCGAGGCCGAAGCCCGAACCGTCCATCGTCAGGCCGACCGCTTCGGCAAAATCGCCATTGCCGTCAGCGAGCATGGTGATGTCTTCGGAACCGGCAGCGCTTTTCCATGCGCCCATCACGAAGGCGTCGTTGACTGCCGTGGCGACGATTTCGTCGACGCCCTTCGATTTCAGATCGCCGGCCTTGTCGACATAGCCGGGCAGGTGCTTGGCCGAACAGGTCGGGGTGAAGGCGCCGGGCACCGAGAACAGCGCCACCTTCTTGCCCTTGAAGTAGTCGGCCGAGCTTACCTGCTCGGGGCCGTTCTCGGTCGCCTTGACCATTTTTACATCAGGCAGCTTGTCGCCTACCGAAATCGTCATATCAAACCTCCGTCTATCGCGTGTGCCCGGTGAGGTAAGCTGCACCGCGGCGTTGCGCAAGCTCCCTGCCCGGGTTGCGGCCGGTGGCTGGTTCGGGGTCGGGGATGTTGCCCTCGTTCGGCTGGGCGGCTAGGGCCGCTCCCATCCGGCAGCCGCGCACTCCCCCAGGCAGCCACCACCCCGATAGACTGAGGATTTACCGTGAGCGAATTCACCGATTACGTCATCAAGGACATTGCCCTGGCCGATTACGGCCGCGCCGAGATCGCCATTGCCGAAACCGAGATGCCGGGCCTGATGGCGCTGCGCGAGGAGTATGCGGCAAAGCCGCTGAAGGGCGCGCGGATCACCGGTTCGCTGCACATGACGATCCAGACCGCCGTGCTGATCGAGACGCTGGTGGCGCTCGGCGCGGATGTGCGCTGGGCGACCTGCAACATCTACTCGACGCAGGATCATGCCGCGGCGGCCATCGCGGCGCAGGACATCCCGGTCTTCGCGATCAAGGGCGAGAGCCTGGCCGACTACTGGGACTATGTCGGCCGCATCTTCGACTGGTCGACCGATGAGGATCCCGACCAGACAGCGACCATCATTCTCGACGATGGCGGCGATGCGACCATGTTCGCGCTGTGGGGCGCGCGCGTCGAAGCGGGCGAGGAACTGCCCGAGCCGCAGAATGCCGAGGAAATCGAATTCCAGCGCGCGCTCAAGGCGTTCCTCAAAGCCAAGCCGGGCTATCTGACCAAATCGGTCAAGAACATCGTCGGCGTGTCGGAAGAAACCACCACCGGCGTCCACCGCCTCTATCATCTCGCCAAGCAGGGCAAGCTGCCGTTCCCCGCGATCAATGTGAACGACAGCGTGACTAAGTCGAAGTTCGACAATCTCTATGGCTGCCGCGAATCGCTGGTCGATGCGATCCGCCGCGCAACCGACGTGATGCTGTCGGGCAAGGTCGCCTGCGTCGCCGGCTTCGGCGATGTCGGCAAGGGTTCGGCGCAGTCGCTGCGCAACGGCGGCGCGCGCGTGCTGGTCACCGAAGTGGATCCGATCTGCGCGCTGCAGGCCGCGATGGACGGCTTCGAGGTCGTGACGATGGAAGAAGCGGTCAAGGTCGCCGATATCTTCTGCACCGCGACGGGCAACGAACACGTTATCACCGCCGAACACATGAAGGCGATGAAGGACAAGGCGATCGTCTGCAACATCGGTCACTTCGACAGCGAGATCCAGATCTCGGCGCTCGACAATTACGAGTGGAACGAACTCAAGCCGGGTACCGACCTGGTGAAGTTCCCCGACGGCAAGGAAATCATCGTGCTCGGCAAGGGCCGGCTGGTGAACCTGTCCTGCGCCACCGGTCACCCGAGCTTCGTGATGAGCTTCAGCTTCACCAACCAGACGCTGGCGCAGATCGAACTGTGGACCAAGGGCGACGAATACAAGAACGACGTCTACGTCCTGCCCAAGCATCTCGACGAAAAGGTCGCGGCGCTCCATCTCGACAAGCTGGGCGTGAAGCTGACCAAGTTGAGCCAGAAGCAGGCCGATTACATCGGCGTGCCGGTCGATGGTCCGTTCAAGCCCGAACATTACCGTTACTGACGGCCGTTCCGGTCCGGATACACACGCATGAACGCGCGCGGGGGCATTGCATCCCCGCGCGCGTAGGCATAGCTGGCGGGTAATGGACTCATCTCCCGCACTGCTGGCCGTCATCGGCCTTCTGTTGGCGCTTTGGACCGCGGGTGCGGTGTGGGTGATGCTGCGCGCCAGCGGACGCGAACAGCGATCGATCGCCAGTCGCAAGACCGCCCAGCGCCTGTCGCGGCTGATCGAGGAAGGTCCCGCCATTCCGCTGCTGGTACGGGCCGACGGGCGGATCGAGGCACCCGATCGGCTGGCGCGGTGGATCGGGCTTGAGAAAGTCCCCGAATATCTCAGCGAGCTGGCTGGCGGCGAGGGGCGCGGCCTCACCGAAGCGCAGATCGATACGCTGACACGCAATGTCCGGCGCACGCAGAAGACCGCCAAGCCGTTTCGCATGGCGATCAATGTCTCACCCGATTCGGGCAAGTCGCTGGCGCTGCAGGGGTCGCTGGCCGACCCGGCGGTGTCCCCCGGCGGGTCGGCGCTCGTCTGGGTCTTCGACTTCAGCGACAGCCAGGCCGAACTGACTCAGCTGCGCGAGGAAGCGGCGCGCGCTCGCGAGGATTTCGGCGCGCTGGTCGGGCTGATCGAGGCCGCCCCGATGCCGATGTGGTTCCGCGGGGCTGACATGCAGCTGCGGCTGGTCAACCAGGCCTATGTCGCCGCGGTGGGTGCCGAAAGCGCCGACCAGGTCGTTGCCGACCAGGTCGAACTGGTCGAAACGGTCAATGGCCGCACTGCGGCCGAGGTCGCGCAGCAGGCGGCCGACCGCCGCCAGCCGATCGAACGCATCCTCAGCGCGACGATCGAACGCGCGCGGCGTACGATCCGTGTCACCGACCTCCCGTTGATGGGCGAGGGGATCGCCGGCTATGCGGTCGATATCGAGGAAATGGAGGAGCAGGCGCGCGAGTTCCGTGCCTTCCGCGAAGCGCAGCGTTCGATGCTCGACCAGCTTTCGATCGGCGTGGCGCAGTTCGATGCCGGCCACCGCATGACCTTCGCCAACCAGCCCTTCCACCGCGTCTTCTCGCTCCCCCCCGGCGTGGTCAACGAACGCACGTCGTTCGGACAGATGCTGCTGATCGCGCGCGAAAACGGCCGGATCCCCGAAGTGCGCGACTTTCCCGCCTGGCGCAACGAATTGACCGAGTGGTTCCAGCGCGACGAGCCCCACGAGGAAGCCTGGCCGCTGTCCGACAGCACCCATCTGCGTATCGTCGCGCAGCCCCTGCCCGATGGGGGGCTGGTGATGATTGCCGAAGACCGCACCGAACAGCTCGCGCTGTCGGCGACGCGCGATACGCTGCTGCGCACGCGGACAGCGACATTCGACAATCTGTTCGAGGCGCTTGCCGTGTTCGCGCCCGACGGGCACCTCGAACTGTGGAACCGGGGTTTCCCTGGCGCCTGGGGGATCGATCCCGAAGTGCTCGACGGGCACCCGCAGGCCGAAGACCTGTTGCAGGCGATCTCGCGCAATCTGTCGGACCCCGCTTCGGTTTCGCAGCTCAACCAGGTGATCCGTGCCGCCACGCTCGATCGCAAGAAGAGCAATGGCCGCATCGAGCTCGCCGATGGCCGGACGCTCGACTTCACCGGCGTGCCGCTGCCCGATGGCAATGGGATGCTGACCGTGCTCGACGTCACCGCGTCGCAGCAAGCCGAGGTCGCGCTGCGCGAACGCAACCGCGCGCTCGAGGAGGCCGATGCGGTGATGACCCGTTTCCTCGCCAATATGAGCTACGAGTTCCGCACTCCGCTGACCTCGATCGGCGGGTTCGCAGAGCTGCTGACCAGCGGCATCGCGGGCGAGCTGTCGCCGCAGGCGACCGAATATGCGCAGGCGATTTCGCTGTCGGTCGGGAAGCTGACCGAGCAGGTGGAGAACGTGCTCGACCTGTCGCAATCCGAAGCGGGCCTGATGCCGCTGCGCAAGAGCACCTTCACGCTGCTGCCCTTCCTGACCAAGATCGTGCGGAAGGAAGAACAGCGCATCCATGATGGCGAACTGACGCTCGACCTGAAGGGCGATGCGGAAAAATCGGTGACGGCCGATCCGCACCAGCTCCGCCGCGCGATCTCGCAACTGCTCGACAACGCGATCAACGGCACCCCGCGCGGGGGCCGGATCGCGATCGATATCGGGCGCAAGCGCGACGAGACGCGGATCGTGATTTCCGACAATGGCCGCGGGATGAGCCAGCACGAGCTTGCTCGTGCGCTGGAGGGCATCCGCATGTCGTCGGACGGCAAGGGTATCGAACGCCGCCACGGGCTGGGCATTCCGCTGGCGCGGCAATTGGTCGAAGCGCATGGCGGTACGCTCGAGATCCGCAGCCGCAAGAACAGCGGCACCACTGCAACGATCACCCTACCGTGAAAATCGCGCTGCCCGATCTCGCGGCGATGGAGGCGTTCGGCCAGCAGATCTCCGCGAAGCTGGCGCCGGGCGATGTCGTGGCGCTTTCCGGTACGCTGGGCACTGGCAAGACCACGCTGGCGCGTGCGATCATCGCGGCGCTCGGTCACGAGGGCGAGGTGCCTTCGCCGACCTACACGATCATCGAAACCTATGACGGCCTGCCGGTCCCGCTGGTCCATGCCGATTTCTACCGGCTCGAGGATCCCGCGGAAGCTGCCGAGCTGGGGCTCGACGACTACCGGGAGGGCGCCGCACTGCTGGCCGAGTGGCCCGATCACGCGGGCGGTTTCGCCCATGAGCCGAACTGCCTCGCCATTGCGCTGGAAAAGGTGGGCGAAGGCCGCGAGGCCGTTGTCACCCCGGGCACATCTTGGCAAAGCCGCTGGCCATGAGCGATGCGCCTTTCGACGAGATTCACGAGTTTCTGGGTGGCACCCGGTGGGAAGGCGCGGAAATCGCCCCTCTCGTCGGCGATGCCAGCTTCCGCCGCTACTTCCGGGTAAGGATGGGGGGTGACAGCGCCATGCTGATGCATGCGCCGCCGCCGCACGAGGACCCGGAGCCGTTCCTGCACGTGGCGCACTGGCTCGACAGGAACGGCCTGCGCGCGCCCCGCATACTGAGCGAGGACGCCGCCAATGGCTGGGTGCTGATCGAGGATTTCGGCGACCAGCGCATGCGCGAATGGATCGATGCCCATCCGGCCGACGAGCGCGGGATCTACGCGCAGGCGATCGATACGCTGGTGGCGCTCCACCGGCTGCCGCCCGGCCCGTTCGAGCCCTATGACATGGCCGTCTACCTGCGCGAAGCGATGCTGCTGGTCGAATGGTATTGCCCGGCCATGGGACTGACGGTCGATGTGCCGGCCTATCGCGCCGCATGGGAAACCGCACTCGAGCCGCTGCTCGCGAGGCAGGATCCCGGCGTCACCGTATTGCGCGACTACCATGCCGAAAACGTCATGCTGCTCGAACCCGGCAAGCTGGCGGGAGCGCAGGGATTGATAGATTTCCAGGACGCGCTGGTCGGCCATCCGGCCTACGACCTCGTCAGCCTGCTGCAGGATGCGCGGCGCGAAGTATCGACCGAACTCGAATGCGAGATGCTGGGCCGCTACCGTGCCGCGGCCGACCCGGGGCCCCATTTCGAAGCCGATTATGCCCGGCTCGGGGCGCAGCGGAACGCCAAGATCGTGGGCATTTTCACGCGTCTCGCCAAGCGCGATGGCAAGGCGCGGTATCTGGCAATGATCCCGCGCGTCTGGCAGGCGATGGAACGCGATCTGGCGCATGAAGCGCTGGCGCCGGTCGCCGCGTGGTTCGACGCGAACATCCCGCAGGAAATCCGCGATACCGCCGGAGGGGAAATCCAGTGACCACACTCGTCTCCGACACGGCAATGCTGATGGCCGCAGGGCTGGGCAAGCGCATGCGCCCGCTTACCGCGACCACGCCCAAGCCGCTGGTGCGCGTGGCCGGAAAACCCCTGATCGACCGTGCGCTCGACCGCCTCGAGGAAGCCGGTGTCGCAAGGGCCGTGGTCAATGTGCATTACCTGGCCGATGCGATCGAAGCGCATGTCGTTGCGCGCAAGGCGCCCGCGGTGACGTTCTCGGACGAACGCGAGCAATTGCTCGAGACCGGGGGCGGCATGGTCAAGGCCGCCGCCGCCGGGCTGCTGCCCGATCCGTTCTTCGCCTGCAATGCCGACAGCATCTGGCTAGACGGCCCGCAAAACGCCTTCAGCGATCTTTCGGCCGGGTGGGATCCCGAGCGCATGGATGCGTTGCTTTTGCTCGTCACGCACGCGCGCGCCCACAATTTCGACGGTTCGGGCGATTTCTACATGGACCCCGCGGGCCAGCTCACGCGCAAGCTGCCCGGCCGGATCGCGCCCTTCATTTACACCGGGATCCAGCTGGTATCGCAGCGCCTGCTGCGCGATGCACCGGACTGCAAGTTTTCGACCAATGTCCTATGGGATCGCGCGATTGCCGAAGGGCGGCTCTACGGTGTCGCCTTTACCGGACGGTGGTACGAAGTCGGCACGCCTGCGCATATCCGCCCGACCGAGGAAGCGCTCAAGGGTGGCTGAGCGGCAGGGGCCGAAGGTCTATTCGATCCCCGCACATCGCGGCTTCGCCGATGCCCTCGTCGCTGGCCTGGTCCCGCGCTATGCCAACGACGAGTTCGGCCTGGCGCGCCTGACGCTGCTCGTCCCCAGCAGCCGAGCCCGGCGCACGATTTCCGAAGCCTTCATCCGCCACGCCGGCGAACAGGGCACCCCCGGACTGCTGATGCCGCGCATGGCGGTGGTCGGCGATCTCGATCTCGATGAAACGCTCGGCCCGCTGCTCGACCCGCTGGGCGCCGCCGACATACCCCGCGCTATCGAACCGCAGCGGCGGCTGTTTGCACTGGCCCGGCTGATCGCGGACACGATGGGCGACGAGGCACCCGGCGGTGCAACGCTGCTGCGGCTCGCGCGTGAAACCGGGGCAACGATGGACCGGCTGCTGGTCGAGGGCGTGGGTCCTGAAGAACTGGTCGGCGAAAGCGTGCTCGACCTGTTCGGATCGTTGTCCGATCACTGGCAGCGCAGCCTCCATCTCTTCGCAACTGTTCAGGCCAAGTGGCTGGAACAATTGCAGCAATGGGATGCGCTCGACGCGGCAGCTCGGCGCAATCGCCTGTTCGACTGGGCCGCCGCGCGCTGGCGTGCTGCGCCGCCCGAAACGCCCATCGTCGCTGCGGGCGTGACCAGCGCCGCACCTTCGCTTGCGCGGCTGTTGAGAGTGGTCGCCGATTGCGAGCAGGGGGCGGTGATCCTGCCCGATTTCGATCTCACCATGCCGCAGGCGGTGTGGGACGAATTGGGCCGCGCCGGGGCGACGCCCGAACCCGGCGCCACGCCTTTCGCACGCGAGGATGCGGTGACGCATCCGCAATACCACCTCAAGTTGCTGCTCAACCGCATGGGGATCGCACGCGAGGAAGTGCAGCCGTGGCATCGCCGTGGCATCGCCGCGGCGCAGCCCGAACGCAGCCATGCGCTCGGATCGCTGTTCCTGCCGCCCGAAGCGAGCAAGGGATGGGTCGACCTGCCCGCCGAGAAACGCCGGTTGGCAGGCGTGCGCATCATGACCTGCGCCAATCCGGAGGAAGAGGCGCAGGCGGTCGCGCTGCTGGTTCGCGAGGCGGTGGAACAGCCGGAAAAGCGCGTGGCGGTGGTCACGCCCGATCGCGCGCTGGCGCGGCGCGTGGTCCACCACCTCGACCGATGGAACATCACGGCCGACGATTCGGGCGGGCGCCCCTTGTCGCAGACCGCTGCCGGCCGGCTGTTCCTGCTGCTTGCCGAGATCGTCGCCGAAGATGCCGCCCCTGTTTCGCTGATGGGGCTGCTGGGCCACCCGCTGGTCGATGGCGGGATGGAGCGCGGCGTCTGGCTACGGCAGCTGCGCCGGGTCGAACGCGCGCTGCGCGGGCCGCGCAAGGCGGGCGGCTTGGCCCCCGTCGCGGCTATCGCGGCGCGGCTGGCCCAGCGGCATGGCCGCGTGGCCGATTGGTACGCCGCGGTCGATCAGGCGCTTTCGCCGCTGGTGGCGCTGCACCGGCAGGATGCCATCCCTATGCACGCCTTGCTCGATGCGCTGGTCGAAAGCGGCGAAGCGCTGTGCGGCGAAAAGCTCTGGGCACGCGAGGACGGCCGTTCGCTGGCTGGCTTCGTGGAGGAATTGCGCCGTCATGCGCGCGAGGCGGGGTTCGCCCTGGCGCCGGGCGAGGCCGCAATTGCGCTGCGCGATGCCATGGAACAGGTGGCGGTCCGGCCTCCCTATGGGGGGCATGCGCGGGTGCAGGTGCTCGGGCTGCTCGAAAGCCGGATGAACCGCGCCGAACTGGTAATCTGCGCCGGACTGAATGAAGGCGTCTGGCCGGTCCGCGGGGGGATCGACGCGCTGCTCGCCCCGCCGGTGCTCCGCGCGCTGGGCGTGCCCGGTGCCGATTTCCGTATCGGACTTTCGGCGCATGACCTCGCCGGGGCGCTCGGCGCGCCCGAGGTGGTCCTGTCGCGTTCCGAAAGGGACGAGGCCGGCCCGGCCATTCCCTCGCGTTTCCTGCTGCGCGTGCAGGCGCTGCTGGGCGAGCTGCTCGATCGCTACGAGGACCGCAAGACGGTCGCGCTGGCGCGGGCGATGACCCGCGCGCCGAGCGCGCCGGCCTATTCGCGTCCGGCACCGCAGCCGCAGCCCGAACAGCGCAAGGTCGACATTTCCGCGACCGCGCTCGATCGCCTGCTTGGCGATCCCTACCAGTTCTATGCCGACCGGATCATGGGGCTGAAGGATCTCGACGCGCTGGACGCCGAACCTTCGGCGCAATGGCAGGGGACGGTGGCGCACGCCATCCTGCAACGCTGGCACGAAGCGCGCGAGCGGGATCCTGCCGCCCGCCTCGCGCCGATCATGCAGGCCGTGCTCGACGAAGAGAACGCCGATCCGCTGATGCGGGGGCTGTGGCAGCCACGGCTCGAAGCCGCGCTGCGCTGGATCGAAGAGGAGATCGGTGCCTATGACGACCGCCGCGTGCTGGCGGTCGAGAAGCAGGGCGCGATGACCTTCGACGGCGTCCATGTCCACGGCCGCGCGGACCGGATCGACCGGCTCGCGGACGGCAGCCTTGCCATAATCGATTACAAGACCGGTACGCCGCCCAGCGCGGCCCGGGTCGAGGCCGGTTTCGCGTTGCAGCTTGGCGTCCTCGGCCTGATCGCCGAACGCGGCGGTTTCGAAGGTCTGGCCGGCGACGCGCAAGGCTACGAATACTGGTCGCTTGGCAAAGCCAAGGATGCGGAAAACCGCTACGGTTTCGGCTATGTCGACGTCCCGCTGAAAGTCGGGCGCAAGACTTCGGGCGTGGCGCCCGAGGAATTCCTGCCGCTGACCGCGGACAAGCTGACACTGGCCATCAACCGCTTCATCAAGGGCAATGACTCCTTCACGGCGCGCGAGAACCCCGATTACCCCGCCTATGATACCTATGATCAGCTGATGCGGCTCGATGAGTGGATCGCGCACCAGGATGGCGGAGAAACGGCGTGAGCGGGACCGTCTACGAACTGCAGGACAAGCAGCGCCTCGCGGTCGATCCGCAGGACAGCGTGTGGCTTTCGGCCAGCGCGGGGACCGGCAAGACGCAGGTCCTGTCGGCGCGTGTGCTGCGGCTGCTGCTCGAACCGGGTGCCGATCCTTCGCAGGTCCTGTGCCTCACTTTCACCAAGGCGGGCGCGGCTGAAATGGCAGTGCGTGTCAACGCGGTACTGGCGCGCTGGGTCCGGATGGACGATGCGCAGCTGGCGCGCGAACTGGCGTTTTTGGGCGCGCCCGGCGACCCAGAAACGCGCGCGCGGGCCCGGGCGCTGTTCGCCCGCGTCCTCGATTGCCCCGGAGGCGGATTGCGGATCGATACGATCCACGCCTTCGCCCAATATCTGCTTGCCGCCTTCCCCGGCGAAGCGGGCATGCTGCCCGGGTCGCGTCCGATGGAAGACCGCGAGCGCGATCTCCTGAGCCGCGATGTTCTCTCGGGCCTGCTGGCCGAAGGCGACCCGCGCATCGCCGGGGCGATCGCCGAGATGAGCAAGCGCAAGGGACCCGATGCGGTCCGCGGCTGGCTGATGCGCTGCGCGCGGCACATGGACCTGTGGCAGGGGCCGGGCAGCTGGCAACCGCCGATGCAGCCGCGCGTGTTTCGCTTGCTGGGCCTCCCCGCCGATGCCGATGCCGCATGGGTTGCAGACGCATGTTCGGACGCGGCGTTTCCCTGCGCCAGCCTGCGCGCCTGCCTGGCCGCCAGCCGCGGCTGGTCGGCAAAGACGGGCCAGACTTGCGCCGATTTTCTCGAAAGCTGGCTGGCGAGCGATACGGATGCCCGGCTTGCCGTGATCGACGGGTTTTCCAAGACACTGCTCAAGGCCGATGCCACCCCGCGCAAGATGGCCGGGGCGGAAAAAGTCGATCCGGACTTTCCGGGCAACCAGGAACGGGTGGCCGAAGCCGTGGCCAAGGTGCGCGAACGCGCGGCATTGCTCGAACTGTCGGCATTCCTCGGCCCGCAGCTCGAAGCGGGACGTGCCTTCGCGCTTGCCTGGCACAGGGCGAACGAACGCGAAGGGCTGGTCGATTTCGACGATCTCATCGCCCGCGCAGCCACGCTCCTGTCCGACAGCGCGATGGCCGACTGGATCCGTTACAAGCTCGACCGCAGCTTCGATCACATCCTCGTCGATGAAGCGCAGGATACCAACGCGGCGCAATGGGCGATCGTGAAGGCACTGACCGACGATTATTTCGACGGTTCGGGCGCGCGCGGCGAGGCGGTGCGCACGATCTTTGCCGTGGGCGATTACAAGCAGGCTATCTTCGGCTTCCAGGGGACCAGTCCGGAGAACTTCCGGCAGGCGCGCGATTTCTTCCGCGACAAGATGAATGCCGCCGCCGATGCAGCCCGCGATACGCGCGGTGCGCCCGATATTCGCGGACTGGAGGAATACGGCCTCGGCCGGAGCTATCGCACCAACCAGCAGGTACTCGGTTTTGTGGATCGGGCGATCGATGCGATCGGCCATGAGGGGTTCGGGCTCGATCAACGCAGCGATCCGCACACGGGCAGCGGCGAACCCGGACTAGTGGGTCTGTGGCAGGTCGTTCGTGTCGCCGAGGAAGAAGACGACGGCGGTGAGCGCGAAGGCTGGCTGGCGCGGCACGACCGCTTGCTGGCCGACAGGATCGCGCGGCAGGTGGCCGAATGGCTCGACCCTGCCGGCGATGGCTTTACCTTGTCGCGCGGGACCAAGCGCCGCGCCAGCGCAGGCGATATCATGGTGCTGGTCCAGAAACGACGCGACCTGGCTTCGCTCATCGTCGCGCGGCTGTACCGCCACGGTGTCCCGGTGGCCGGGGTCGACCGGCTGCGCCTCGGCAATCCGCTGGCAGTGAAGGACCTGATGGCCGCCTTGCGCTTTGCCGCGCAGCCGCTTGACGATCTCACGCTGGCCAGCCTGCTGGTTTCGCCCTTGCTGGGCTGGAGCCAGGAAGATCTGCTGGCACACGGCTATCGGCCGAAAGGCGTGCGCCTGTGGGAGCACCTGCGGGGCAGCAGCGATGCGTTCGTTCGCGGCACGGTCGATGCGCTGCGCGAGATACTGCGGCGGGCCGATTACGACAGCCCGCAGCAATTGCTGCACTGGATATTGCTTGGCGCGCTCGACGGGCGGCGCAAGCTGGTCGCGCGGCTGGGCCGAGAAGCGAACGATCCGATCGACGAATTGCTCAATGCCGCCAATGCCTACGCCAGCGCGCATACCGCGAGCCTGCAGGGGTTCATCCGCTGGTTCGATGCTGGCGACGGCGAACTGAAGCGCGAAGCCGGGGAGGGCGGCGACCAGGTCCGGGTGATGACCGTCCACGGGTCGAAAGGGCTCGAAGCGCCCATCGTCATCCTCGCCGATGCCGCTATCCGGGCCGATGGCGCGGGCGATCTGGTCCTGGAAGAAGAGCTGCCGGGGTCGGCGACGTCGCGCGCCGTTCCGCTGCCGGGTCTGACCAAGGAAGAAAAGGTCGGCCCTGTCGCCGAGGCTGACGCGGTGGAAGCAGCCAAGGCGATGCAGGAACATTGGCGGCTGCTCTATGTTGCGCTGACGCGCGCGCAGGAGGCGCTGTTCATTACCGGCTCACTTGGCCCGCGCGATGCGAAAAACGGCCCGCATGACGATAGCTGGTATGCGCGGCTCGCTGCACTGTTCGATCAAGACGAGGCGCTGGCGGATCCCATCTGGGGTGCCCGCTGGGAATTGGGCGAACACGCTGCCCCGGTTGCGCCGTCCGCGCCCGATACGGATGGTGACGGCATGCCGCTTTTGCCCGACTGGGCCACCACGCCGGTTGGGCCGGAGCCCCGGCCGCCGCGCCCGCTCGCCCCGTCGGGGCTGGGCGAGACCGAGGGCAGCGATCCCCCGCTGCCATCTGCCAGCGTGGGCGCGGCCGCGCGGCGCGGGACGTTGATCCACGCGTTGCTCGAGCGCTTGCCGCAGATCGCTGGGGAAGACCGCGATGGCAAGGCGCGCGCATGGCTGGAACGGCAGGCGGGTGACCTGGCGCCGGCGGAGCGTGAGGAAATGCTTGCGCGGGCAACGCAGGTCCTGGCCGAACCGGCGTTTGCGGAAGTGTTCGGACCCCGCGCATTGGCCGAAGTGCCCTTGGCCGCGACGGTCGAGGGGCAAGTGGTCATGGGAACCGCGGATCGCCTGCTGGTCACGGCCGACACGGTGACTGTGGTCGACTTCAAGACCGCCCGGCGTCCGCCCCTGTCTCCCGAGGCCATTCCCGACGCCACGCTTAAGCAGATGGCCGCCTATGTCGCGGCGCTCGAGACGATCTATCCCGGGCGCAGGGTCGAGGCGGCGGTGCTCTATACCCAGACGCCGCAGTTGTTCGCCTTGCCGGCCGCGCGGCTGGCGGCCTACAAGACCGCGTTTGCGGCGCCGCAGGAAAGTTTTGCCCCGCCGCCCGTTGAGTAACCGCCTTGGCCGCCCACATCATGGGCCACACGCTTTACAGGAGATTCCCATGGCCACCACCGCCGTTACCGACGCCAGCTTCCAGTCCGACGTGCTCGAAAGCGACAAGCCCGTGCTGGTCGATTTCTGGGCCGACTGGTGCGGCCCGTGCAAGATGATCGCACCCGCACTTGAAGAACTGAGCGAAGAGCTGGGCGACAAGGTGACCATCGCCAAGATGGACATCATGGAAAATCCCGATGTGCCGGGTTCGATGGGCGTCCAGTCGATCCCCTATCTGGTGCTGTTCAAGAATGGCGAACAGGCCGCGCAGATGCGCGGTGCAGCACCGAAAGGCCAGCTCAAGCAGTGGCTTGAAGGCGAACTTTAATCCATTTTCGCATATAGATCGGCAAGCTCGTCCCACAGGGCCGGGCTTGCCGCACCCAGCAGGCCCGTGCGGCCCACCTCGTCGACGCGATAGGGTGAGCCGTCGGGCCGCGCTGCTTTGCCTCCCGCTTCATTGAGCCACAACACGCCTGCCGCATGGTCCCAGGCGAGCGTGCGCTCGAAGATGGAAACGTCGTTTGTGCCCAGCGCCAGCCGCGGATATTGCTCCGCCGCGCAATAGGGGATGTCGACGAGTTCGTACGCCGGGGCGATATGACGGCGCGTGGCGTCGCGGCGCTGCTCCTCCATGAAGATCAGGGAAATCGCCGCAACCGGTGGTGACTGTCCTGTGGGACGCGATGCCACCCGCTCGCCGTCGATCATGGCGCCGGCACCGCGGTGGGCGCTGCAGAAGCGGCCCGTCAGGCAATCGTAGATCCAGCCAGACTGGGCGACGCCGCCATCCGCGCGGGCGATGATGATGCCGAAGGGCGGTTTGCCGGCAGCGAAATTGCGCGTGCCATCGACGGGATCGACAATCCAGCAGGGCCGGTCGAGCCGCTCGAGGATCGCCGGGTCCGCATGCGCGGTCTCTTCGCCGACGAACGCGAGCGAGGCATCGATCGCGGCCAGGCCTTCGCGCAGCAGCGCCTCGCTGTCCTTGTCGGCAATCGTCACCGGGTCGTTGCCGCCCTTGTCCTCGACTTCGCCCGCCGCGAGATTGCGATAGCGCGGCAGGATGGCGCGTTCGGAAACCCGGCGCATGAGATCGAGGATCTGGTCGTCGAGCGCGGTCACGAGCGATAGTCCGCATTGATCGAGATGTAGCTATGCGTCAGGTCGCAGGTCCACACGGTCGCGCGCCCGTCGCCGACGCCGAGATCGACATCCATGCGAATGTCCTCGCCTGCCAGATGGGCGGCCACGGGAGCTTCGTCATACTCGGCCAGCGGCTGTCCGTCGCGCGCGGCCCAGATACCGCCGAAGCCGATCGACAGACGGTCGCGGTCTGCCGGTTCGCCGGCCTTGCCGACCGCCATGACCACGCGGCCCCAGTTGGCATCGCCGCCCGCTATCGCCGTTTTGACCAGCGGCGAATTGGCAATGGCAAGCCCGACGCGCCGGGCGCTGTCGTCGCTTGCCGCACCGGCAATCGCTATTTCGATGAATTTCTGCGCACCTTCACCATCGCGGACCACCAATTGCGCGAGGTCGCGGCACACCTGGAGAAGCGCGGCGTAAAAGGCGTCCGCCCCCGCATCGCTCCACGACGCAAGCGGGGTATTGCCGGCCTTGCCGGTGGTGAACAACAGCACGGTGTCGCTGGTCGACGTGTCGCCGTCGACGGTGATGCACGAATAGGTTGCCGCATTCGCCCGGCCGAGCATTTCCTGCAGGAATTCGGGCGCCACCGCCGCATCGGTAAATACATAGCCGAGCATCGTTGCCATGTCGGGGGCGATCATGCCGCTGCCCTTAACGATCCCCGCCAGCGCGACGCGGGTATCGCCCAGCATCGCATGCGCGCCCGCGCCCTTGGTAAAGGTATCGGTCGTCCCGATCGCGCGCGCGGCATCTTCCCAACTACATGGCTCGGCGGAGAGAACGGCTTCGACGCCCGCGCGCGCGCGGTCCTTCGGCAGTGGCACGCCGATGACGCCGGTGGAGGATACGAACACGGTTTCGGCGGAGCAACCCAGCGCTGCGGAGACCTGTTGCACGATCTGATCGACCGCCTCGCGGCCGCGGTAGCCGGTGAAGGCGTTCGAATTGCCGGCATTGACAATCAATGCGCGCGCATGACCCTGGCGCACCTGTTCGCGGCCCAACTCGACCTCGCTCGAGGCGCAGGAGGATTGGGTGAAGACGCCGGCCACGGTGGTCCCTTCGGCCAGTTCGGCGAAGGTCAGATCGGCGCGGTCCCACTCCTTGTACCGGGCGCAGGCCACGCGCAACGTGACGCCGCCGATCTGCGGCAGTTCGGGAAAGGGGCGGGCGAGGGGCGAGCGGGCAAGATCCATTCGCGCTCGTTAGGCGCAGAGCGGGGCGGGGTAAACGGTCAAGCGGGGTGGACGCGCATAGCCACACGTCCTATCTGACCGCTGCAATGCTTCGTCGCATCCTTACCCTGCTCGCGCTTCTTACCGGCCTCGCCGCCGCGGGCGCACCTGCGCATGCGCAGGCCTATGACGGGGTTTCCGGAGTCGAACTGACCGCCGGTACCGACCGCTGCATCCAGCACGAGGCCCGCGAAGGCGCACCGATCGCCGGCCAGGCGCGTGTCCTGCGGCCCGCCGCGCAGCCGGCCGAGTGCGTCCGGACCGTCGCGGTGATGATCCCCGCGGTCCACATCGGTATCGACCGCTCCTACGAATAGGCGCCCCGCGCCCGTTTGCTGCCGTATTCCTGCCCGCCGCGCACCGCGCGTGCGGGCCTCCCATCCATAAGTTCACGCGGAAGGCTCGAAGGCCCCAACATGTTCAACTCCATCATGAAATCCGTCTTTGGCTCGGCCAACGACCGCTATGTCAAATCGCTCGGCAAGATTGTCGATCGGATCAACGCGCTGGAGCCGCAGATGCAAGCGCTCAGCGACGCCGAACTCGCCGCGCAGACCGACAAGTTCCGGGCGCTCCTGGCCGAGGGCAAGACGCTCGACGACATCCTTCCCGAAGCCTTCGCCACGGTGCGCGAGGCATCGGTCCGCGTGCTCGGCATGCGCCATTTCGATGTCCAGATGGTCGGCGGCATCGTCCTGCACCGCGGCGAAATCGCCGAGATGCGTACGGGCGAGGGCAAGACGCTGGTCGCCACACTGGCGACCTATCTCAATGCGATCGAGGGCAAGGGCGTGCACGTCGTCACGGTGAACGACTACCTCGCCGCGCGCGACTCCGAATGGATGGGCCGCCTGCACAAGTTCCTCGGCCTGACGGTTGGGGTGATCGTGCCCAACATCAGCGAGCAGCAGCGGCGCGATGCGTATAATTCGGATATCACCTATTCGACCAACAACGAGCTCGGCTTCGATTACCTGCGCGACAACATGAAGCACGAACGCGGGCAAATGGTGCAGCGGCCGTTCAATTTCGCGATCGTCGATGAAGTCGATTCGATCCTGATCGACGAGGCGCGTACCCCGCTGATCATTTCGGGACCGACTGAGGACAAGTCGGACCTCTACCTTTCGATCGACGAGGTGGTGAAGACCTTCCCCGAGGACTGGTACGAAAAGGACGAAAAGCAGCGCAACATCCAGCTGACCGAGGATGGCACCGAACAGCTCGAAAAGCTGCTGATCGAACGCGGCCTGCTCGAGACCGAGAACCTCTACGACGTCGAGAACACGCAGGTGGTTCACCACGTCGACCAGGCGCTGCGCGCGGTGCACATGTTCAAGCGTGATACCGATTACATCGTGAAGGACGACAAGGTCGTCATCATCGATGAGTTCACCGGCCGCATGATGGAAGGCCGGCGCTGGTCGAACGGCCTGCACCAGGCGGTCGAGGCCAAAGAAGGCGTGAAGATCGAGCCGGAGAACCAGACGCTGGCGTCGATCACCTTCCAGAACTATTTCCGCATGTATCCCAAGCTGTCGGGCATGACCGGCACCGCGGCGACCGAAGCGGCTGAATTCTGGGACATCTACAAGATGAACGTGGTCGAGATCCCGACCAACGTCCCCGTTTCGCGCATCGACGAGGATGACGAGTTCTACAAGAACACGCAGGACAAGTTCAAAGCCATCGCCAAGGCGATTGCCGAGAAGAACGCCATCGGCCAGCCGGTCCTGGTCGGCACGGTGTCGATCGAAAAGTCGGAAATGCTCAGCGAATTCCTCCGACAGGAAGGCGTCGAGCACGAGGTCCTCAATGCACGCCAGCACGAACGCGAAGCGCATATCGTTGCGCAGGCGGGGCGCATCGGCGCAGTGACCATCGCCACCAACATGGCCGGCCGCGGGACCGACATCCAGCTCGGCGGCAATGTTGATTTCCGGATCGACGACGAGCTGAGCGAACTGGAGGACGGGCCCAAGAAGGACCTCGAAATCGATCGGATCAAGGCCGAGGTCGCTGCCGAGCGGCAGCAGGTGCTCGAAGCGGGCGGATTGTTCGTGCTGGGCACCGAACGGCATGAAAGCCGCCGGATCGACAACCAGCTGCGCGGCCGTTCGGGCCGTCAGGGCGACCCCGGGCTGAGCCGGTTCTACCTGTGCCTCGAAGACGACCTGCTGCGCATCTTTGGCCCGGATACGTTGTTCTCCAAGATGATGAATTCGAATCTCGAAGACGGCGAAGCGATCGGTTCGAAATGGCTGTCGAAGGCGATCGAGACCGCACAGAAGAAGGTCGAGGCGCGCAATTACGAGATCCGCAAGCAGGTGGTGCAGTATGACGATGTCATGAACGATCAGCGCAAGGTGATCTATGAACAGCGCGCGGAGATCATGGACAGCGAGGCGGTCGACGATGTGGTCGTCGACATGCGCCAGGATGCAGTCAATGCGATCGTGACCGAAGCCTGCCCGCCGGGCTCCTATCCCGAACAATGGGATATCGAAGGGCTCAAGACGCGCGTCCACGACGTCCTCGCCATCGATGCGCCGATCGAACAATGGGTCGAGGAAGACCAGGTCGAGCCCGAGATGATCGAGGAACGGCTGGTGGCGGAAGCCGACCGGATCATGGAAAACAAGATCGCTGCGGCCGACCCTGCGCTGTGGCGGCGGATCGAGAAGAGCGTGCTGCTGCAGGAACTCGACGGGCAGTGGAAGGATCACCTCGCCACGCTAGACGCGCTGCGGCAGGTCGTCGGCCTGCGCGCACATGCGCAGAAGCAGCCGCTGAACGAATACAAGCAGGAAGCGTTCAGCCTGTTCGAATCCATGCTCGAGAAACTGCGCGAGACGGTGACCAACAAGCTCATCCGCCTCGAACTGGCCGACCCCGCGCCGATGCCGGCAGTCAATCTTCCCGACCTGCCCGATTTCCTCACCGGACATATCGACCCGCTGACCGGGCTCGACGACTCGAACGATGGTGACGGGTCGGCTGGGCGCGAAGCCTTGTTCGGCGCGCTGGCCGGCAGTTCACGCGCAGCCGTGGGGCCGGGCGGCTCGGCGGGCGAGAATCCCTATGCCGACATGGAAATCAGCCGCAATGCGCCTTGCCCCTGCGGTTCGGGCAACAAGTACAAGCATTGCCACGGTGCCATCGGCACCGGTGCGAGGGCGTGAACCTGTCGCCCCGCTGCTAGCTGCGGCGGGGCTGACGGACCATCGGCACCAGCGGGGGAGAACCCGGCTCGGGGTGGATCGGATCGCCGAGCGGCGCAAACCCACAGGCGGAATAGAACCCGGTGTTTGCCGGGTTCGAATTCTCGAGATAGGCGGGCAGGCCCTGCCGGTCGCACGCGTCGAGCACGGGTTGGATGAGCGTGCGCCCCAACCCCTTGCCGCGCGCCGTCTCGCGCACGCCGATGCTGAAGAGATAGGCGTGCGGGAAATCGGGATGGCGGCTATCCATCGCGGCCCCGGTCCGGATCCCGCGCCGCACCGCCCGCGGACCGCAATGCCATAGCGTGGGGAACACGAAGGCGGCGTAATCGGGCAGCGAAAACCCGGCATCGCCGCCCGGCAGCATCCACATGCATGCCCCTTCGTCGCCCGCCGTGTAGCAATAGCCGCGCGGGACGTAGATCCGCCGCGCCTGCAGATGAAACAGATTGGCGATCCCGGCGAACGCGCCGAACATCCACAGATTGAACGGATCGTAGCGGAAGGCATCGGCGGTGATCGCACCGACCCGCTGCGCGTCGCCCGCCCGGGCGCGTTCGAGCCCGCCGGTCAGCGTGATGTCGTCCGGTCGCATAGTGTCCTGTTCCCCCCGCCTAGACGCTAGCCCGGGCGGCACCCAGCGTCTAGGCGGAGGCATGGCCGCGCTCGCACTCGCCTTCTTCGTTACCGCCCTCTTGTACGCCAGCGTCGGGTTCGGCGGCGGATCGACCTATACCGCGCTGCTGGCCTTGGCCGAGGTCGATTACCGGTTGCTGCCGCTGCTGTCCCTCACGTGCAATCTGGTGGTGGTGACGGGCAGCTCGGTACGTTTCGGCCGGGCGGGCGTCACTCCCTGGCGCGGCGCGATCCTGCTAACCGGGCTGGCCGCACCGGCCGCCTTCATCGGCGGCCTGACCCCAATCGGCGAGGCCGGTTTTCTCGCCTTGCTCGGGGGGAGCCTTGTTTTCACCGCGCTCTCGATGTTGCTGCCTGTCGCTGGCGGCGATCCCACCCGGCCGACGCGATTTGCGCGGTCGATGCCGCTGGTGGCCGTTCCGCTAGGCTATCTGGCAGGGCTGGTGGGCATCGGCGGGGGCATTTTCCTCGCTCCGTTGCTGCATCTGGTGCGCTGGAACGACGCGCGCGCCATCGCCGCAACCGCGAGCCTGTTCATTCTCGTCAATTCGCTGTTCGGGCTGGCGGGGCAGGTCGTCAAGAACGGTCCAGGGCGTCTGGGCGCAGCGGTGGAGCTGGGATTGCCCCTGCTCGTCGCGGTCGCCGTTGCGGGTCAGGTCGGCAGCCTGCTGGCGCTCAAATACCTTCCGCAGCGCTGGATCCGCTGGGGCACAGCTGCGCTCACCGCCTGGGTGGGCGGGCGCTTGCTGTTGAATTTGTGAGAAAAGTGGCTCCCCGAGTTGGATTCGAACCAACGACCAAGTGATTAACAGTCACCTACTCTACCGCTGAGCTATCGGGGAGCAGCCCGCTGGGCAGGGGTGCGCCTATATGGGTGCGATTCCGGTTTGGCAAGCGGGCATTTTGCAAAACTTTCACGCAGCCGCACGGGCGGGTGCATCAGACCACGAATTGCTCGGCCACGATGCGTTCGTCGAGCGCGTGGCCTGGGTCGAACAGCAGCGTCAATTCGCTGTCGCGGGCGATTTCGAGCCCCACCGACGAGACGTGACGCAGTTCGCGCTGGTCGGCCACGACGGACACCGGACGCTTTTCCTGTTCGAGCACGCGCAGCGAGATGCGGCTGCGATCGGGCAGGATCGCCCCATGCCACCGGCGCGGGCGGAACGGGCTGATCGGTGTCAGCGCCAACAGGTTCGAATCGAGGGGCAGGATCGGCCCGTCGGCGGACAGGTTGTATGCGGTCGAACCTGCCGGCGTCGCCACCAGCACCCCGTCGCAAACCAGTTCGGCGATGCGCACCTTGTCGTCGACCGTGACTTCCAGCTTGGCGGTCTGACGCGTCTCGCGCAGCAGGCTGACCTCGTTGATGGCGCAGAACGTGTGGACCGCGCCATCCTGCGTCTCGGCCTGCATCCTGAGCGGTGCGATGTGATGCGGCTTGGCCTTCCCGATCCGCTTGATCAGCGTCTCGGGATTGCGGTTGCGGTTCATCAGGAACCCGACTGTGCCCAGGTTGAGCCCATAGGCAGGAATGATGCGGCCGGTGTCGAGCATGGCATGCAGCGTCTGCAGCATGAAGCCGTCGCCGCCGAGAACCACGACGGCATCGGCTTCTTCGAGCGGGACCCAGTCCGTAACGGAGCGAAATTCCCGCTCTGCCGCTTCCTGTGCCCGCGCGGCGTCGGAAACGACCAAGGCCAGGCGGTTGTATTCGGACATGCTTTCCGTTGACCCTCTCGTTCAGGACAAGACCCGCTTCCCGGTACCCGCGCGGTCCCTATGAAGGTACGTCCCATTTGGCAACACGTCCGAAATACTGATAACGGTGCCATTACGCGCGGATAAGGACTGGGAAATGGCCACGAACCCGAAAGAACCGATAAGGAAAACGCGCGACGCACTTACCGGTCTGGCCGATCAGCCTTCCGCGCGTGAGACGATCGCGCGCTGGCAGCGCGAATGGCCTTCGGACACCATCGCCTGCCCGATCCAGGCGATGCTCATTACGCTCGGCCGGATCGATAATGTGAATGTGGCTTTCGGGGAACTGGCCGGGGACGGCGCGCTGGTCGAAGTGGCACAGCGGATCAAGCACTTCGCCGCGGACGAGCTCGAAAGCAGCAATGCCTGGGTCGCGGCACGGCTGAACGGTGGCACGTTCCTGCTGCTCGCGCGGCAGGAATGCAGCCGCGAACGCTGGCAATGGCTTGCCGAAGCACTGGCCGACGCCATCGCCCTGCCGATCGCCAGCCCCGAGGGCGGGGGAAGCAGCCTGCGTCTATGGCCGCGCATCGCGCTGATGCGGGTGACCGAGAAGGACGATCCCGAAAGCGTGCTGGAACGCCTGGCGGCGGTGGCCGAGGGAATGCGCGAGAGCAATCGTCGGCGGATCGACTGGTCGACGGGGGAAGCGGCGCATGCCGGGCGTTCCAACCGCCAGTTCGAGGCCGATCTGCTTGCCGCGATCGACCGCAACGAGATCCAGATCCTCTTCCAGCCCCAATATTCGCTGGAAGACGACAGCATAATCGGCGCCGAAGCGCTTGCGCGCTGGGATCACCCGGTTGTCGGCCGTATCGGGGGCGGGGCGCTGTTCCAGATTGCCGAGCGGGCGGATCATATCGCGCATCTTTCGCGCCACATCGTAGAGCGCACGCTGGAAGAGGCCCTTGCCTGGCCCCACCACCTGCAGCTTTCGATCAATATCACCCCGGTCGATCTGGCTGTCGAGAATTTCGCAATCGATTTCGCGCAGATGGCCGAGCGGATCGGCTTTCCGTTGGGGCGGATCACACTCGAACTCGTCGAACAGGTCCTGCTCGCCGATCTCGACCGGGTGAGCCGCGTGCTCGACCAATTGAAACTGTTCGGCGTGCAGATCGCGCTGGACGATTTCGGCGCCGGCTTCTGCAATTTCCGCTATCTCAAGGTGCTGCCGATCGATTGCATCAAGCTCGATCGCTCGATGCTTGATGGTGTGCTCGAGGACGAACGCGACAAGGCAGTCGTCCACGCCATCGTCGCCATGGCGGCGGCGCTCGATCTCACCGTGGTGGTCGAAGGTGTCGAGCAGGAGGCGCAGCGCAAATTCATGCAGGCGGCGGGCTGCAAGGCCTATCAGGGATTCCTGCGCGCCAAGCCGATGACGGCGCAGGAATTCCTCAAGCTCGCCAACAGCTAGGCGGCCGCCTTCTTCCCGTTCTTCTGGGCCTTGCGGACCACCCCGGACAAGCCTTTGGTCAGCTGGAACAGACCGTTGAGGCGGCTTTCGGGCGATCCCCATGCGCGGCTGATGACCAGCTTCATGTCGGGCCGCAGCTTGGCAGTGCCTTTCAACCGGTCGACATAGGCCAGCAGGCCCACCGGATCGGGGAAATCGTCCTGGTGGAAGGTCACCAGCGTACCCTGTGCACCGACATCGATCTTGGCGATGTTGGCTTCGATCGCCTGGTGCTTAATCTCGATCAGCCGGACGAGGTTGGCAGTGGCGGCGGGCAAATCGCCAAAGCGATCGATCATTTCCGCTGCAAGCGCTTCGATCTCGGCCTTGTCCGCAGCATCGTTGAGGCGGCGATACAGCGCCATGCGTACCGCCAGATCGGGCACATAGTCTTCCGGGATCATGATCGGCGCATCGACGGTGATCTGCGGGCTGACCCGTTCGGGCTTCACCTCGAGTCCCATGTCGCCGGCCTTGGCGGCGAGGATAGCGTCCTCGAGCATCGATTGGTAGAGTTCGAACCCGACTTCGCGGATATGGCCCGACTGTTCGTCGCCGAGGAGATTGCCTGCCCCGCGAATGTCGAGGTCGTGGCTGGCGAGCTGGAAACCGGCGCCGAGACTGTCGAGATCGCCGAGCACCTTGAGCCGTTTCTCCGCGACTTCGGACAGCTGCGTATCCTTGGCATAGGTGAGATAGGCATAGGCGCGCAGCTTGGCCCGCCCGACGCGCCCGCGCAGCTGGTACAGCTGGGCAAGGCCGAAGATATCCGCGCGGTGGATGATGATCGTGTTCGCGCTGGGCAGGTCGAGCCCGCTTTCGACGATCGTCGTGGCGAGCAGGACCTCGTACTTGCCTTCGTAGAACGCACTCATGCGCTCTTCGATCTCGCCTGGCGACATCTGGCCATGCGCGGCGACGAACTTCACTTCGGGGATGTTCTCATGCAGCCAATCGGACAATTCCTCCATGTCCGAAATCCGCGGGACGACGATGAAACTCTGCCCACCGCGATGGTGCTCGCGCAGCAGTGCTTCGCGCATCACCATGTCGTCCCATTCCATCACATATGTGCGGACCGCGAGCCGGTCGACGGGCGGGGTCTGAATGGTCGAAAGCTCACGCAGGCCGGTCATGGCCATCTGAAGGGTGCGCGGGATCGGCGTTGCGGTCAGCGTCAGCATGTGCACATCCGCGCGCAGCTGCTTGAGCTTTTCCTTGTGCGTCACGCCGAAGCGCTGTTCCTCGTCGACGATGACCAGGCCAAGGTTCTTGAAGCTGGTCTGCTTCGACAGGATGGCATGGGTCCCGATCACGATGTCCACGTCGCCGGCGGACAGTCCTTCGCGGGTCTCCTTCATCTCCTTGGCGGATACGAGCCGTGAAAGGCGACCGACTTTCAGCGGAAAACCGCTGAAGCGATTGGAAAAATTCTCGAAATGCTGGCGGGCGAGCAGGGTGGTAGGGGCGACCACGGCGACCTGCTGGCCATTCATCGCCGCAGCAAAGGCGGCGCGCAGCGCGACTTCCGTCTTGCCGAAGCCGACGTCGCCGCAGACCAAGCGGTCCATCGGCTTGCCGCTCTCGAGATCACTTAGCACATCGGCGATCGCGCGCTCCTGATCGTCCGTTTCTTCCCACGGGAAGCGATCGAGGAACTGGTTGTAGGTGCCATCCTCCACCTCGATGACCGGGGCCTTCTTGAGCGCTCGCTGCGCAGCGACCTGCATCAATTCGCCCGCGATCTCGCGGATGCGCTCCTTCAGCCGTGCACGACGTTTCTGCCATGCCTCGCCGCCCAGCCGATCGAGCATGACCGCTTCCTCGCTGCTGCCGTAGCGACTGAGCACGTCGATATTCTCGACCGGGATGAAGAGCTTGTCGCCGCCCTTGTATTCGAGCTGCACGCAGTCGTGCTTCGATTTGCCGACCGCAATCGGTTCGAGGCCGAGATATTTGCCGATCCCGTGCTCGGTGTGGACGATGAGATCGCCCACGCTGAGCGCCTGCAGTTCGGCCAGGAAGGCATCGGCGCTCTTGCGCTTCTTCTTGCGCCGTACCAGCCGGTCGCCGAGAATGTCCTGCTCGGTCAGCAGCTCCATCTCGTCATTGGCGAAGCTGGCTTCGATCGGCAGGATCATGGCTGCAGGCTTGCCCTTGGCCGACAGGCCGAGCGCATCCTGCCAGCTCTCCGCCATCTGCACGGGCGTGCCGGCTTCCTCGAGGATCGAGGCAATGCGCGAACGGCTGCCCTTCGAATAGGCCGCCAGGAGCGGGCGCTTGCCGGCCTTGGACAGTGCTTTGAGATGATCGGCAAGCACCGGATAGACATTGTCGCCGCGCGCGCGTTCGGGGGCGAAATCGCGGCCCGACCGGAAGCCGAAGCCGACCACGCCGTCGCTTTCCGGCTCGTCGAACGGCGTCGCACGATGTGCGGGTGCAGCGGCCAGTGCATCCTTCAGTTCATCGGCCGACATATACAGCGCATCGGGCTGCAGCGGGCGATAATTGCCCTTCGCCTGACCGGTGATCGCGGTGCGCTGGTCGAAATAGTCGCGCACATCCTTCACGCGCTCGTCCGCGGCGGCGAGCGCCGCCTGGTCGATCACCACCAGATCGTCCTTGCCGAGATGGTCGAACAAGGTCGCCAGCTTGTCCTCGAACAGCGGCAACCAGTGTTCCATGCCGGCCAGCCGGCGGCCTTCGCTGACCGCCTCGTACAGTGGATCCTGCGTCGCATTGGCGCCGAACATCTCGCGGTAGCGGCTGCGGAACCGCTTGATGCTGTCTTCGTCCAGCAGCGCTTCGCTTGCCGGGAGCAGGAGATGGCTATCCAGTCGGCCGGTGCTCATCTGCGTATTGGGATCGAAACTGCGTAGGCTTTCCAGCTCGTCGCCGAAGAAGTCGAGCCGCAGTGCTTCGTCCATACCGCTGGGGAAGATGTCGACGATCGAACCGCGGACTGCATATTCGCCCTTGTCGATCACCGTGTCGGTGCGGCTGTAGCCCTGCCGTTGCAACAGGGCGGACAGGCTTTCGCGGCCGATTTCGACACCCGGTTTGAATTCGCGTACGCTTTCGCGGACCCGGAACGGGGTGAGGACGCGCTGGAGGACCGCATTCGCCGTCGTCACGATCAATTGCGCCTTGGCCTTGCCGGCCTGAAGCCGGTGCAGCGCGGCGAGCCGCCGGGCGCTGATCGCCAGCGCGGGGCTGGCGCGGTCGTAGGGCAGGGAATCCCACGCCGGGAATTCGATCACTTCGAGCTCGGGCGCGAAGAAGGCGGCGGCATCCACCACGCTGCGCATCGCGGCATCATCCGGTGCGATGAACACCGCGCGGCCGGTGCTGGCGCGGGCGAGATCGGCCATCACCAGCGGCTGCGCGCCGCGCGCAACCTGCGCCAGCGTGAGCGGCTGGCGGGCTTTCAGGATACGGGAAAGGTCGGGCATGGTGTTCCTAGCGTTCAAGAGCGCGCGGCGTTCCGCACACGCTGCTTCGCCCCCTGCCCGATCGGGAAGGGGGTGCGCGGCGTATCGGAAGGGAGATAGGCGCTAGCGCCGGGTCGTCAACGCGGAATATCCACGTAATCGAGCCGCTGCATCGCCGCCATCAGTTCGCCCTGGAAGCGGGGCGGGGTGGGTGCGGTCTTGAGCGCCCAGGCCATCACGTCGACGTCGTCTTCCTCGAGCAGCGCCTCGAACCAGGCCAGTTCGTTTTCGCTCCAATCGGCGTTGTAGCGATCGTAGAAGCCGCCCATCATGTAGTCGGCCTCGCGCGTGCCGCGATGCCAGGCACGGAATTTGGCGCGTTGCTTGCGGCCGTCGAATGTCAGGAGATCGGGCATGCGAAGCGCCTATCGCGCGTGCCCGCGCAGCGCAAGTTGGGATCGCTATCCACAAGCGCGGCTTCGGGCGATGCGCTTGCCGCTTTCGCCAGCTTGGCGTTGATGGCTATGTGCGGCCATGCGCCCTGATATCCTCAATCCGCTGTTTGCCGAGACCGAGACGCTCGAAGGGGTGGGCCCCAAGCTGAAGAAGCCGCTCGACAAGCTCGGCCTGACGCGGGTGCGCGATATCGCCTACCACCTGCCCGAACGGTTCGTGACGCGGCGTGCGATCGACAATATCGATGATGGCGGCGAGGGCGAGCAGATCGTCGTGAAACTGACGATCGGCGAACATCGCAGCAGCCGCAACCCGCGTGCGCCCTACCGCGTTCTGGCGCAGGATGCGGCGGGCAACGTGGTGGCGCTCACCTATTTCGGGCGCGCGTCCTATACCGCGAAGAAGCAATTGCCCGAAGGCGAAACGCGCTGGGTTGCAGGCAAGCTGGAACGGTTCGGCGACATGCTCCAGATCGTCCATCCCGATCATGTGGTCGAGGAGGGCGGCGAGACGCTGCAGCGGCTGTGCGAGCCTGTCTACCGCCTTTCCGAAGGGCTGACCCAGCCGCGGGTGGCGGGTCTGGTCGAACAAGCCTTGGCGCGCGCGCCGGAACTGCCCGAATGGATCGAAGGAACACAGCGCGACAAGGCGGACTGGCCGGCCTGGCGCGATGCGCTGGTGCTGGCACACAAGAGCGAACATGGCGCGGCGCGCGACCGACTCGCCTATGACGAGCTGCTGGCCAACAGCCTGGCGTTGATGCTGGTGCGTGCGGACAATCGCAAGCGCAAGGGCCAGCCTTTGCGGGGAGACGGCAGCTATCGGGGCAAGCTCGACCTGCCGTTCCCGTTGACCGGGGCGCAAACCCGATCGATCGCGGAGATAGAAGGCGATATGGCGCAGGAAGCGCCGATGCTGCGGCTGTTGCAGGGCGATGTCGGTGCCGGCAAGACAGTGGTCGCGCTCGAAGCGATGCTGATCGCGGTGGAGGCCGGGGCACAGGCGGCGCTGCTGGCGCCGACCGAAATCCTCGCCCGGCAGCATTATGAAAGCCTGCGCCGCATGGCAGAACCGACGGGCGCGCGCGTTGCGCTGCTCACCGGCCGCGACAAGGGCCGGGCACGCGAGGCAACGCTGATGGGGCTGCTCGACGGCAGCATCGACATCGTCGTGGGCACACATGCAATTTTCCAGGACAAGGTCGCCTATCGCAACCTGGCGATGGTGGTCATCGACGAGCAGCACCGCTTCGGGGTCGGGCAGCGGCTGATGCTGGCCAGCAAGGGCAAGCGCGCACCGCATGTCCTGGCGATGACCGCGACACCGATCCCGCGCACGCTGACGCTGGCGCAATATGGCGAACTCGACGTCAGCAAGCTCGACGAACTGCCACCCGGACGGCAGGCAATCGATACGGTGGTAATGGGGCAGGAGAAGCTGGCGGCGCTGGTCGACCGGCTGGCCGCGCAGTTGGCAGAGGGGCGGCAAGCCTATTGGGTGTGCCCGATGGTGCGCGAAATGGATGGTCCCGAAGATATCGCCGCCGCCGAAGCGCGCTATGCAGCGCTGAAGGAGCGCTTCGGTGACGACGTGGTCATGGTCCATGGACAGATGCCGGGTGAAGCGAAAGACACCGCAATGGAGCGGTTCGCGCGCGGTGATGCGAAATTGCTGGTGGCGACGACCGTGATCGAAGTGGGCGTCGATGTCCCCAATGCCACGTTGATGGTGATCGAGCAGGCGGAACGCTTCGGTCTCGCCCAGCTGCACCAGTTGCGTGGCCGTGTGGGGCGCGGCAGTCAGAAATCCTTCTGCGTGCTGCTTCATGGCGAGGCGCTGTCCGAAACCGCGCAGGAAAGGCTAAAGTTGATGCGCCAGACGCAGGACGGTTTCCTGCTTGCGGAGGAGGATTTGCGCCTGCGCGGCGGCGGCGAACTTCTCGGCACGCGACAGTCAGGCGACACGCCGTTCACGATTGCGACGCTGGATCAGATTACCGAACTTCTGCCTAAGGCCTATGACGATGCGCGCCTGCTGATGGATCGCGACGGCGGGCTCGAAGGTCGGCGCGGAGAAGCGGCACGCGTGCTGCTGTATCTGTTCGAACGCGATTTTGGCGTGAAGACGCTACGCGGCGGTTAGCAGCCGAGCAGCGCGAGGTCTCTCTCCGCCGGAGCACAATAGCTCTGCCCGAACAGCCGCACATGGATCAACCACATCCACAGCCGGTAAGCAGGCCGACGCGCGCGCCAGCCGGCAGCCAGTTCGAGCTGGTCGAAGAACCCTTCGGGCGGGCTGTCGAAAACGGTCAGTGCGGCGGCATCGACTTCGCGGTCGCCATGATAGGCGCACGGATCGATCAGCGTCAGTGCTGCGCCGTTCCAGACGATATTGCCGCCCCACAGGTCACCGTGGAGTAGCGCGGGAGGCGGATGGCTGGGCAACAGGTCGGGCAGCCTTGCGGCCAGAGTCTCCACGCGCTGCGCCAATGGTGCAGGCAGGTGTGGGACATGGCACAGCAGGCGCTGGTCGCGCCAGAATTCGACCCAGTCGGTGCGCTGCGCATTGTGAACCGCAACGTGGCGAAAGGCATGGTCCTCGCTCCATCCGTAAGGCTCGGCTTTCGCGGCTGCGTGCAGGATGTCGAGAGCGTCGGCGAGCGAATGCCAGGCCGTTTCGTCCAATGGGCGTGCGGCACCCGCGTCGGTCATCACGAGCCAGTCATCCTGCATGCCGACCACCTCGGGGACTGGCGCACCCAGCGCATGCATCGCACCGAGCATGCGGGCTTCCCGGGCAGTCGTGGGACCGTGCTTGGCGATAAGCGTCCGTCCGTCGGCCAGCGCTAGACGGCTGGCGCCCGAGGTATCGCCGCCCGCGAGGGTCTCGGCCCCGATGACCTTGGCGCCGCAGAGCGGCTCGAGGACGGCGTCAGCGTGTCTCATCGAGCAGGACGGCGACCAGCGCGCGGGCTCCCGCGTCAACTTCGTTCCATGTCGCGCCGAAGCCGTCGGTCCCGCCGTAATAGGGATCGGCCACTTCGCGCCCTTCCTGCCCGGGGACGATATCGAGCAACATGGCGACCCGCGCCCTTCCATCGCCCGGATCGACGCGGGCGATATTGGCCATGTTCGAACGGTCCATGCCGAAGATGTAGTCGAAGTCGTGGAAATCCTGTGCGGCAAGCTGCCGTCCGCGATAGCCGGTAACGTCCACCCCGCGTTGGCGGGCTTCGGCGATGGTCCGCGGATCGGGTGCTTCGCCGACATGGTATCCCGCGGTGCCTGCGCTTGCGACATGGACCTCGAGCCCGGCCTCGTCGGCAGCTTTGCGGAAGGCCGCTTCGGCGAGGGGCGAGCGACAGATGTTGCCGAGGCAGACGAACAGGATGCTGGGCGTGGACATGGTGCGACCTAACCGGGCGACCGGCGTCGGCGCAACCCTCACGCAGTGGCGCGGACCTGGTTCCTGCCGCTGGTCTTGGCATCGTAAAGCGCGGCATCGGCGCGCGTCATCAGTTGGTCGATATCATCCTCTACCTGGAACTGGGTGATCCCCACGCTGACGGTAAAGGCGATGATCGCATCATCGCGCACCACCGGTGTCCCGGCGATGGTTTCGCGCAATCGGCCGCACACCGCCCGCGCGCTGGCGAGATCGGCGCGCGGCAGGATCACGCCGAATTCCTCGCCGCCGATACGCCCGACGATATCGTTCTCGCGCAGGGCCGATTTCGCCCGTTTGGCAACTTCTTCGATAACCGCGTCCCCGGCCGGGTGACCGAAGCGGTCGTTGATGCGCTTGAAATGATCGATGTCGAAGATTGCGAGGCTCAACCTCGGGGTCTGTTCGGCCTGCGATGCCGCGATCTCCCGGCGGAGATCGCTCATGAACGAGCGACGGTTGGGGAGGGCGGTCAGCGCATCGGTCATGGCGAAGACTTCGAGCTCGCGCCGGGCGGCATCTTCGCGCGCCAGCGCCTTGCGGACGTAGTTCGTGGTGACGATCGACAGGCCCAGCAGCAACAGGCCGATCCCGGCCAGCAAATATTGGTAGAGCTCGTTGGCGACAGCGCTTCTCTGCGCTGCATGCGAGGACGCCGCCAGCGCTTCGCGCTCGCTTGCCTGGATCGCATCGAGAGTGCGGGTAATTGCCTCGATTGCATCGCGGTCGCTCCCGCTTCGCATGATCCGCATCGCGTCGCTCTGACGGCCTTCGTCGGCCAGCTTGATCATCGCGTCGATGACCATGTTCAGATGCGCCAGATCGATTGCCAGTGCGCGGGTCCGCAGCAACTGGTCGCGATTGTCGCCGATCAGCGCAGTCAGTCGTTCGTGCGCCGTAGCGGCGGCCTGGCGACCCTCGTTGAAAGGCTCGAGAAAGGCAGGCCTCCCGGTCAGCAGATAGCCGCGACCGCCGCGCACCTGCTGCAGCGCTGCCGAGCGCAGGTGGTCGGTTTCGAGCAGGACCTGTAAGGTTTGATCCTGACGCTGTTCTGCCGCGGTGCGCTCGATCGAGGATTGCCGGGCGCTCCAGCTGGCGCCCGCCAGCAGCAGAGCCAGCACGGCGACGCAGCCGATCAGGAAATAACCGCGCCAGTCCGAACCCTGCGTGCGCGCCGCAACGTGCTTTACCAACCACATGATGCAAGGCCCGCTTCCATGAGCAATTTATGCGCCCAGGCTGGTTAATCGTGCGATAACGCTACATGCGGGGGAACCACACGCGGCGACGCATTCAGCGGTTCCGGCGGCCTTCGACAAGCGCATCGACCACGCCGGGGTCGGCCAGCGTCGAGGTGTCGCCCAGCGCCCCGTGATCGTTCTCGGCAATCTTGCGCAGGATCCGCCGCATTATCTTGCCGCTGCGGGTCTTGGGCAGGCCGGGAGTGAAGTGGAGATGGTCGGGTGTCGCGATCGGACCGATTTCCTTGCGCACATGCGCGCGCAGTTCGGCGGTCAGGTCTTCGCTCTCCGCAACACCGGCATTGAGCGTGACGTAGCAATAAATTCCCTGACCCTTGATGTCGTGCGGGAAGCCGACCACCGCGGCTTCGGATACGTTGGGATGGAGGACCAGCGCGCTCTCGACTTCCGCCGTGCCCATGCGGTGCCCCGACACGTTGATCACATCGTCCACGCGGCCGGTGATCCAGTAATAGCCATCTTCGTCGCGGCGGCAGCCATCGCCGGTGAAATATTTGCCGGAATAGGTGCTGAAATAGGTCTGCACGAAGCGGTCGTGGTCACCGTATACCGTGCGCGCCTGTCCCGGCCAGCTGCGGGTGATGCACAGATTTCCCTCCGCCGCGCCGTCGAGCACCTCGCCCTCGGCATCGACCAGCTGCGGGCATATGCCGAAGAAGGGGCGTCCGGCGCTGCCCGGCTTCATGTCATGCGCGCCGGGCAGGGTGGTGATCATCACGCCTCCGGTTTCGGTCTGCCACCAGGTATCGACGATCGGCAGTTCGCCCTTGCCGACGGTGTCGTGGTACCAGCGCCAGGCTTCCGGATTGATCGGCTCGCCCACGCTGCCCAGCAGGCGCAGCGACGACAGGTCGTGCTTGGTCACGTGCCCTTCGCCCTCGCGCATCAGTGCGCGAATGGCCGTGGGCGCGGTGTAGAAGATATTGACCTGGTGCTTGTCGCAGACCTGCCAGAAACGGTCGTGATCGGGGTAATTGGGCACCCCTTCGAACATCAGCGCGGTCGCGCGATTGAGCAGCGGACCGTAGACGATATAGCTGTGCCCGGTGACCCAGCCGATATCTGCGGTGCACCAGAAAACCTCGCCTTCGCGGTAATCGAAGACGTGACGGAAGGTGGTCTCGGTCCAGACCGCATAGCCGCCCGTCGTGTGCAGCACGCCCTTGGGCTTGCCGGTCGACCCCGAGGTGTAGAGGATGAACAGCGGGTCTTCCGCTTGCATCGGTTCGCAGGGGCAATCGGCTGCGACGTCGGCAGAAAGTTCGTGGTACCAGTGGTCGCGGCCGGGGGTCATGGCCACTTCGCCCCCGGTATGGCGCAGCACCAGCACAGCCTTGACCGAAACCTTGTCGAGCGCGGCATCGACATTGGCCTTCAGCGGAATGCGCTTACCCCCGCGCAGCCCCTCGTCGGCGGTCACGATCCAGTCACTGCGGCAGTCCTCGACCCGCCCTGCGATCGCTTCGGGGCTGAAGCCGCCGAAAATGACCGAATGGATCGCCCCGATCCGCGCGCAGGCGAGCATGGCGAAGGCGCCTTCCGGAACCATCGGCATGTAGATCGTCACCCGGTCACCCTTCGCCACGCCCATCTTGCGCAGGGTGTTGGCCATGCGGATCACTTCGGCCTGCAATTGGGCATAGGTGATCCGGCGCACGTCACCGGCGGGATCGTCGGGCTCGAAGATCAGCGCGGTGCTGGCCCCATGGCCCGCCGCGACATGGCGATCGACCGCATTGTGGCAGATGTTGAGCACGCCGTCCTCGAACCACTTGATCGATACCGGATCGTAGGACCATTTGGCGATCACGGTCGGGGCCTTGATCCAGTCGAGCCGATCGGCCTGGCCGGCCCAGAACGTATCGCTGTCCTCGATGCTGCGCGCGTAGAGCGCCTGGTAATCTTCCAGCGTGCAACCGGTACCCTTGATGGCTGCCCTGGGACGCTTGACCCAGCCCGAACGATCCTCTGCCTCAGTCATGCCGCATTTCTCCCTCTTGTGTGTGTATCTCTAGGCATTCGGCGCGATGCTGCAAACGGTTAGTCGGGCCTCGCAATTCGGCGTTCCACCGGTTACGGCGCACCCCCATGACCCTGTTTCCCAGCTTGATGGCCGGTACCGGCCTGTCGTTGGCGCTGTGCGCCGCTACCCCAGCATTCGCCCAGGATGATCCTGTGATCGTCGTGACCGGTAGCGGTTTGGAGGAGACACCCGCTGCGCCGGCCTACGATACCCAGGTCATCGACCGTGACCAGCTGGTGTCGGTACCCTCGGGCCGGATCGAGGATGCGCTGAGCGCGGTCGCAGGTTTCCAGCAATTCCGCCGTTCGGACAGCCGTTCTGCCAATGCTTCGGCGCAGGGCGCGACGCTGCGCGCGCTGGGCGGCAATGCGACCAGCCGAGCGCTGGTGCTGCTCGACGGTGTGCCGATGAGCGATCCGTTCTTCGGCTATATCCCCTTCAGTGCAATCGCGCCCGAGCGCCTGGCGCAGGTGCGCGTAACGCGGGGCGGGGGATCCGGGCCCTTCGGTGCGGGCGCGCTGGCAGGTACGATCGAGCTGGAGAGCGCCGGCATCGACAACTTGGGCGGTTTCACCGGACAAGCGCTTGCCAATGACCGCGGCGAAACCGAACTGTCGGCCAGCACCGGCGCGCAGCTGGGCAGCGGTTTCGTCGTGGCGTCAGGACGCTGGGACCGCGGAAAGGGATTCTTCACCACACCTGAGGCGGACCGCGTTCCGCTCAGCGCGCGCGCCGCATTCGACGGCTGGTCGGCCCAGATTCGCGGTGTGGCCCCGGTGTCGGGCGATGTGGAACTGCAGGTCCGGGGGCTGGCCTACCGTGACGAACGCACGCTGCGGTTCGAAGGGGCCGACAGCACGATCGAGGGACAGGATGCCAGCGTGCGACTGGTTGGCCGCGGCGCCTGGGCCTTCGATGCGCTCGCTTATATCCAGGCACGCAACTTCACCAATATCGTCGTCAGCTCGAGCCGCTTCGTCCCCGTGCTCGACCAGCGCAACACGCCTGCGACGGGGCTGGGGGGCAAGTTCGAACTGCGGCCCCCGGTGGGCGATGCGCATCTGCTGCGGCTGGGCGTGGACTATCGCAATGCGCAGGGCGAATTGTTCGAAACCGCTATCAGCGCCTTTTCGGGTAACGTCACTGCGCGCCGGCAGGCGGGCGGGACCAACACCGATCTCGGTTTCTTCATCGAGGATGACTGGACCCTGGGGGCAATGGTGCTGACCGCGGGCGCGCGGCTCGATCGCTGGACCATCCGTGACGGGTTCTACCGTGAACGCGACGCTGCGGGCACGCTGCAGATCGATGCCGGCTATCCGGACCGGTCGGGCTGGGATGCCTCGTTCCGTGGAGGATTGCTGTACCGGGCGAACCCGCTGATCGCCCTTCGTGCCGCAGCCTATTCGGGCTTGCGGCTGCCGACACTGAACGAATTGTACCGCCCCTTCGTGGTTTTCCCCGTCGTCACGCAAGCGAATGCCGGCCTCGAGAACGAGCGTCTCGAAGGGTTCGAGGCGGGTGTCGATCTCACGCCGTCATCGGGCGTCAAACTGTCGCTGACCGCCTTCGACAACCGGGTGAAGAATGCGGTGGCCAACGTCGCGCTGGGCACCAATCTGCGTCAGCGCCGCAATATCGACGCGATCCGTGCGCGCGGCCTCGAAGCCGCCGCATCCGCGAATGTCGGGCGGCTCTCCTTCGATACTTCGGCTTCATGGACGGATGCCGAAGCGCGCGGTTCGGGATTTGCTGCAGTGCTCGACGGAAACCGTCCGTCGCAGACGCCGCGTTTTGTCGGCGGGGCATCGCTTGCCTGGCGCCCGGCAGAAGCCTGGCTGCTTTCGGCCACGATCCGTCATGTCGGTGCGCAGTTCGAGGACGATCGCGAAACCAACATCCTTCCAGCCGCGACCACGCTGGATGCCTACGCGCAGATACCCCTGCTTCGAGATGTCGCGCTGGTGCTTCGCGGCGAGAATCTGACCGACGAGACCATCATCACCCGCAACCAGAGCGGATCGATCGATCTCGGCGTCCCGCGGACTGTCTGGGCGGGGGTGAAGATCGGCCTCTGACCGGCGACCTTCACCTCACCTGCAGGTCAGACGACCGCGAGATGCCGATTGCTCAGCGTGCCGCTGTAATTCTTCCTTAGTCGCACCTTGCGTTCGAGATCGTCGATGATCGCGCCGCTGAAATCGACCCCGCTGAGGTCTTCCATATAGCTGAGCGCACCAGGGCTATCGACATTCACTTCGATCATCCGGTCTCCGACGATATCGAGCCCGGCCAGATACATGCCATCGTCGATCAGCTTGGGCGCGCACATCTCGGCCGCGCGCATCGCCGCCTCGTCGGGCTGTTCGAGATCGGCCTTGCCCCCCGCCGACAGGTTCGAGCGATGATCTTCGGTCGTGCTCGAGCGGCGCAGCGAGGCGAAGGTGCCGTCGACTTGGAGCGGGCGCCCATTGAGCGTGATGACGCGAAGGTCGCCCTCGGCTGCAGCAGGCAGGTACTCCTGCACGATCGCATAGCCATCGCGGGTGATCGATTCGATGATCTGGTTGAGGTTCTGGCGGTTCTTCTTGTCGACAATGAAAACGCCTTGTCCGCCCGAACCTTGCAATGGTTTGAGCACACCCTTGCCGTCATGTTCTTCCAGAAACGCGCTGACTTCGTCGGCGTGGCGTGTGATGCAGGTGGCCGGGCGCACTTCCTCGGGAAAATGCTGGAAATAGGTCTTGTTCTGCGCATCGGTCAGATGGCTCGGATCGTTGAGCACGATCGTACCGTGCGCGGCGGCAAGCTGCGCGAACAGCAGCGACGACGGCGGTGCCCAGGGCCGCGTGGTCAGTTCGTCGGCCGGGTCGCTGCGTAGCATGACGATGTCGTAATCCTCGACCACGATACGCTTTTCCGGAGCGTCGTTCTGGAGGTGGTCGAGATAGGCGGCGTCATCAGCATAGTCACCCGGCTCGGGCACGCTCGCCATTGCGCAGATCCGCCCCGAGGATTCGTAGATGAAATCCGCCAGCCCGAAGAAGGCCAGTTCGTGCCCGCGGGCGGCGGCCTTCCGAGCGAGGCGGATGGTGGTATAATCGGCCTGTTCGGTCTCGATCTGATTGACGACAAATGCGAGTTTCATGCTGCAGTGCTTTCCGTGTAGAATTGTTCGACGCGCATTTGCCGAATTGGTGAAATGGGGTCTTTGTCTGGCGGTCCCGCAAATTCATCGGGCACGATTGCGGGCGGTTGCAGGAAGCCGTTGTCGAGAAGCCGCTCCAGCAGTGCGCGCTGTTTAAGCGCGAACTTGCCGATGAAGAGGAATTCCGTCGATCCGCCGCCCGCCAGATAGGCGAGCAGGTCGACCAGCCCGTGCAGGTACAACGCGTCCTTGGTCATGCCGCCACCGCGCAATGCGCGGACGGTGGTGTCGAATGCGGTTTCGCTACGCAGGTGATACTCTTCGCGCATCTTTGCGAATATCTCGCTTGCAGGCCGGCCATCGATTGCCATGCGGGCAGCCACCGCGCGCGCCGCCAGGACCCGCAGGCGTGACGGCGGCATGTCGCCGGCGAGGTATTCTGCCAGAACGGCGATGCCTTCCTGCAATGCATCGTAATCGGCAAGCCCGCATTCGAGCACGCTGAGCGGTTGGCAGCGACCGTTGAACCGCGTCACCGTATGGGTGCCGACTTCATGGCGGATCAGCGGTTCGACGCGGTTGCGCGGACAAGTATAGTCGAAGGCGACATGCAGATTGCCCGCCGCTGTGAAGATGTGGGTGCCCGGCGTGGTTTCCTCTAACACTTCGAAATCGAAGCGCGGATCTTTCGCACGGTAGCTGTCCATCGCCTCGCGTGCAGCTGCCATGAAGGCCTGCGCATCGACGCGCTGGGCGGTTGGCCGGTCGCGGATCGGCACCTCTTCAAGCACTTTCTCGGCTACCGCCAACAGGGCCGCATCGACATCGCCGAACAGGTCGATCGATGCCATGGTGAAGCCGTCGCGGCCGCGCAAGCGGACCAGTTCGATCTGCCGGTCGAGTTCGCGCTGCTTTTCGATCAGCAGCGCCTCGATATCGAGATTGCCAAGCTGTCGCATCGGCAGGTCGAGCAGTTGGGAGCGCAACGCCCCGAGATCGTCGGGGATCGGCGGGTATTCCAGTTCGGGCAGCACCTTGTACCCGCTGTCGCGAAAACCTTCGGCGACCGCGTCGAGGTTCGTCGGCGTGAGATAGGACAGCCAGTCGATCCGGCCGTCGATCCGTGCCAGCGCCCGGTCCGTTTCGCGGGCCGTTGCGGTAAATTCGATGTCATCGCTCATCGGTTGAGCTTGGCCAGTTCCGTGCGGGCCACGCCGAGCGCATGCATCAGCCCGGTACGCAGATCCTGCGCCGCGCCGATGTCGAGCGTGCCCGTCCATTCGTCCATGAATATCTTCTTGTATTCAAGGGTGATGACGCAGGTGCGCTTGCCATAGGTTTCGAACAGCCATTCGGGGAAGTTCCCGCCATCGGGATAGCGGACATTTTCGCCGATCTGCAGCGCATTGCCGCGCATCGTGTGTCGCCCGAGCTCCTCGGTGAAGCGCCCCAGAAGATCGCCGAATACCCCGCGGTCGAGCGTTGTTGCTCCGATATCGATATCGGGGTTTTCCTCGACCGGCGCCGCTTCGGCCTCCGCCCCGTCGCGGCGGTGGTTGTAGCTGTGAAGATCGAGCACCAGAAGCCGGCCGTGCTGGTCGAGCAAACGGTCGAACAGCGTCCGCATCTCGGCATAGAAGCGATCGTGCAATTGGCGCGAAGTCTCGATCTGGCCTTCGGGAAGTCCATCCTGCCAGATCTTCAGGCCCCAGGTATCTGCCGGATCGGGGCTGATGCAGCCCGTGCGGGGGCGGTTCATGTCGCATTCGAAGCGTGAGCGGTTCACGCGGACGAGGTTGTCGCTCAGTGACAGGAAATAGTCGGTAAGCGGGTCTTCCTCGCGCCGCCGGTCTTCGGGATCAATCGCGAGATAAGGCGCCAGCTCGTCACGGACGACATGCCCGGCGTGGATGGTAATGGCCACGACCGGGCCCCCGTTGGTGATGATATTCCAGGGCGGCCCATCGTTGTGGGAGGCGGTTTGTTGTGCTTGCATGGTAGGACAATGCCTCGCCGCGGGGAGGGGTCCGAGAAATTGTCTCCCACGGCTTTTGGCCGCTGCGCGGATGCCGCAGGGCGCCGCTCACGGGACTACGATACCGCGAGGCCAGCGGATTTGCCGAATCCGGGCTGCATGCCCCGGCCGTGGGTGGTTCGAACCGGTCCTCAGACCGCCCATGGCCCGGTGACGGCCAGGGTGCGGGTGGGCGAATAGGCGTTGACGAAGAACCATCTGCCATCGGGGGAGAAGCATCCGCCGGCAAGTTCGGTCTGCATCCGCAGGCGTCCAAAGGGATAGGCGCGCCCATCCGGGGTGATGCCGCGCAAATGGTTGTCGACCACGTCGGTGTACTGGTCCTCGCAGACGATTAGATGGCCATTGGGGCCGACGGTCAGGTTGTCGCCATAGTTGAATTGGTCCTCGCGCTCGCTTTCGAAGAACAGTTCGATCGTATCCGCAGCTGTTCCCCGGCCCGGAACAAGCCGGAAAATCTGGCCCAGCTTGCGCTGCCCGCCATTGGTCGAGCAGACGAACAATGCGTCGGTCCCCATGTGAATGCCTTCGCCGCGTGCGACCAGCGCCGCGCCTCGCGCCGCCGCGCGGTGACGCAGATCGTCCTGCGGTGCCTCGACATTCTCGCAGTCGATCCAGCGCACCGCATGGCGCGTGCCAACGGCCATGGCCGGGCCTGCCCAGTTGCGCGTATCGGCCAAGCCTTCGACCACCATGGCCTGCAGGCGTCCGCTGGCGCGCAGATTGCCCGGAACTGCCGGGAGGAAACGATACAGTACGCTGTCGCCGCGGTCCTCGGTCAGATAGACGATGCCGGTCACGGGATCCACGCAAGCCGCCTCGTGGTTGAACCGGCCCATTGCGGTGAGCGGCACCGGCTCGACAAGCCCGGTTGCCGAAGCGGGAACTTCGAACACCCAGCCATGACTTTGCGCGAGGCCCTCGCCGGGTCCCACGGGGGCTTCCTCGCAGGTCAGCCAGCTTCCCCATGGCGTGATCCCGCCAGAACAATTGCGGATGGTCCCCGCCAGTGTCCGAAACTCGCGTTTGACCTCCAGCGTACGCGCATCGAGCACGATATTGGTCGTGCCCCCCGGCAGGATCGCTCCTTCATGGGTGCCGTAACCTGCGGCCGGCGTGCCGCCCGCTTCGTCGCTCGGTACGAGCTCGTGATTGCGGATGAGCACCAGCTCGTCGCGCCCCAAGGGCAGGCAGCCCATGCCATCAGCCTTGTCGGGCACGGTCCCGCCGTCGTCCATCGGCGTGCCGAGCTGCGACAGCAGGCGGTAGGAAAAGCCGCGCGGCAGGTCGAGCATCCCTGCGGGATCGGGGATCAGCGGGCCATAGTCGGTAAAACCGCTTCCCGAAGCGGCCAACGCAGATGCCTGTCTCGTGCAGCCGTTCAGCAGCAGTCCCGCAAAGGCTGTGCCCGTTGCGCCGAGAAAGTTTCGTCGGTCGATATGCATGGTATCTCGGTCCTCGATCCTGCTCTTGCTCGGGCGCGACTTTGCTGAGCGGCCAATTTTTTCCGCATCTCGCTCACTCTGCGCCGGTGACGCAGGCGAGGCAACCGGGACTAACTGTCAAAGATGACACATTGACTGCGCTCCGCCGCAAGGCGACAGATCGGTCGAACCGCGAGCGAGAGGATTGACGAGATGGCGATAGGCAGGCTGGCGACGGGGATCGCATTGCTGGCAATACCGATGGGCAGCGTCTTGGCACAGCAAGCCGAAGCCGCGCCGCAGGACGCACCGGCACGAAGTGTCGAAAACCAGCGCGCGGCGCCCATGACGGGTGCGGCAATGGGCAGCGACCGCACCGGTCCCGAACGCCGTTTCACCGGCGCCGATCTGTTCGACATCGCGATTGCGGCCGACCCGCAGATCAGCCCTGATGGCCGCCATATCGCCTATGTTCGCCGGACGAACGACATCATGTCCGACCGCGCCGTCAGCTCGATCTGGTTGATCGACACCCGCACCGGACGCGAAACGCCGCTCGCCGGGCGCAATGGCGATGCCTTCAGCCCGCGCTGGTCGCCCAGCGGCGACCGTCTTGCCTATGCGTCGACCGAAGCGGGCGGGGCGCAGCTGTGGGTGCAATGGCTGGATGGCGGCGAGGCCATCCGCCTGACCGGCCTGCCGACGGGCCCGTCGAGCATTGCCTGGGCCCCCGACGGCCGTTCGATTGCTTACACTATGAAGGTCAAGGACGAGGGGCCCAAGCTGGGATCGGCGCCGGCGAACAAGCCGGAAGGCGCCGACTGGGCCGAACCGCTCGAGATCCGCGACCTGCTGACCTATCGCGCCGACGGGCAGGGGCAGGTCGAGCCCGGTTTCCAGAAGATATTCCTCGTTCCGGCAACCGGGGGTGCGCCGCGGCAACTGACCTACGGGCGGTATCACGACGGCGGCCCGCTCAGCTGGTCGCCCGATGGATCGACGATCTATTTCGGTGCCAACCGGCGCGCGGACTGGGAAGAGGATCCCGTCGAGGGCGAGATCTACGCGCTCGATGTGGCGAGTGGCAGCGTGACCCAGCTGACCGATCGGGACGGCCCCGATCATAGCCCAGTTGCATCGCCCGACGGCCGACTGGTGGCCTATCTCGGCTTCGACGATGCCCTGCGCGCCTATGAGGATGACGACCTCTATGTCATGGACCGCAGTGGCGGAAGCGTCCGCAATCTGACCGCCGAATGGGGATACAGCCCTGCAGGTATCCGGTGGGATGCCGACGGCCGCGCGATCTACGCGCAATATGATATCAGCGGGGAAACCCGCGTCGCGCGTATCGGTCTCGATGGCTCGGTGCGCGATGTGGTCGAGGGCGTCTCGGGCGGGGGGCTCGATCGTCCCTATACCGGGGGGAGCTTCTCAGTTTCGGACAACGCCGCGATTGCCTTTACGGCGGGAACGGCCACGCGCCCGGCGGAAGTCGGCCTGCAACGCGGCGACGACCCTCGGATACTGACCGATCTCAACCGCTCGCTTCGCGCGGTGAAAACGCTGGGCGAAGTGCGCCGGATCGCGGTGCCGTCGAGCCATGACGGGCTCGAGATCGAGGGGTGGCTGACCTTGCCGCCGGGCTATACCGAAGGCCAGCGTGTGCCGCTGATCCTCGAAATCCATGGCGGACCCTTCGCCGCCTACGGCCCGCATTTCTCGACCGACAACCAGCTTTATGCCGCTGCCGGCTATGCAGTCCTGTCGGCCAACCCGCGCGGTTCGACCAGCTATGGCGAGGACTTCGCCAACGAGATCGACAAGGCCTATCCGGGCAACGACTATTTCGATCTCATGTCGATCGTCGACCGTGCGATTGCGCTGGGAATTGCCGATCCCGACCAGTTGTTCGTTACCGGAGGATCGGGCGGCGGCGTGTTGACCAGCTGGATCGTCGGCAAGACCGACCGGTTCAAGGCTGCCGCCACGCAGAAGCCCGTGATCAACTGGACCACGCAGGCGCTGACCGCCGACGGTCCCGCGTTTTTCGGCCGTTACTGGATCGGCGCACAGCCCTGGGAAGACCCCGAGACCTACTGGCGTCTGTCGCCGCTTTCGCTCGTTGGCGAGGTGGAAACGCCCACGCTGGTGGTGGTCGGCAGCGAGGATTACCGCACGCCGGTCAGCGAATCCGAGCAGTATTACACCGCATTGCGGCTGCGCGGCGTGCCTACCGCTCTGGTCAAGGTGCCCGGCGCCAGCCACGGCAGCATTGCGGCAAGGCCGTCGCAATCGGCCGCCAAGGCTGCGGCGATCCTCGCCTGGTTCGACCGCTACCGTTCGGGATGGACCCGGACCGCATCACCGGCCGAGTAAGGCGGGGCAGGCCGGTCTGGCGCGCGAGGTGAGCGCGTGGCTCATCTCGGGCACCGGTTTGCGCGCCTAGAACCAAGCGCGCAAACCAACCGCTATTTTCAGGCCATCGGGGTCTTCTCCCGCAAGGCGCGCGATGTCAGCGGTTTCGCCCGTTTTCGCTTCGTATTCGAGACCGATGTAGGGCGCGAATTCGGGAACGATCTCGTAGCGTAGCCTGAGCCCGGGTTCGATCTTGGTGATCCCTGCGCCGATCTCGCGTGCAGGAATGTCCTGCGCGGCGAACTCGGCCTCGATGCGGGGCTGAAGAATGAGCCGCTGCGTGATTTTCTGGTCGTATTCGGCCTCGATCCGCGCAGTCAGCTTGCCCCGGTCGGACAGGAACAGCGCTCCGTCGACATGGAACATGTAGGGCGCAAGACCCGCCACGCCGACCACCAGGTGGGTGCGCGCGTCGGGTTCGGGATCGAAGCGGACGCCCGCTTGCAGTTCGAAGAAGGGGCCGATAGCGCGGCTGTAGAGCGCCTGGATCTCGGCATCCTCCAGCCCGCCGCCGAACTCGCCTTCGCCTTCGGTCTTGAGCACGAAGCGATTGATGTCGCCGCCATACCAGGCCTGGGCATCCCAGACATAGCCGTCCTCCGCGCCATCGGCCGCAAGCCGGGCTTCGAGCCGTTCGACGAAGATTTTGCCCGTGACCATGCCGCCGTTCTCGCGCGCGAGCTGGCGGCGGGCGGGCGCCATGGCCGCGCCGCCCCAGATCGCGTCGGCGGCATGCTGCGGCCCTTCGAGCGCTCGCCGAGGCAGGGCATCTTCGGGCGCCGCGCCGGGAGCCGACTTTTCCGCCGTGCCCCGATGCTCGCCATGATCCATCCCCGCCATCGGGTCGTCCATTGTCTCCGCCGGCGGGTCGCCTTCTTTCGGTGGACACTGTTCGGGCGGCAGGTGCCCCATCGCGCAGTGGTCCATTTGCGGCTGCGCCCCGGCGTCGTTCCCGTGCCCCGCATGGTCCTGCGCGGCGAGCGGCGCGGCCATCAGCATGGCCCCGGCTAGCAGTGCGGCGCGCCTCATGCTTCCGCTCCTTCGGGGAACGGCCGCACGGTCACCACCTGCATCATGCCTGCATGCATGTGATAGAGAAGATGGCAGTGAAAGGCCCAGTCGCCCGGTTCGTTGGCGGTGAGGTCGAACGTGGCGGTTCCGCCGGGTTGCACCACAACGGTATGCTTGAGCGGTTGGTGCATGTGGTCAGCACCGTTGACGAGTTCGAAAAAATGCCCGTGCAAGTGGATCGGATGCGCCATCATCGTCTGGTTGACCAGCTTCACGCGAACCCGTTCATCATAGCCGAAACGGATCGGATCGTCGGTGACCGCGGTGAACTTCCGGCCGTCGAACGACCACATGTAGCGTTCCATATTGCCGGTAAGATGGATTTCCATTTCGCGGTCGATTTCGCGGTGGGGGTTCATCCGGCGGGCCCTGAGATCGGTGTAGCGCAGCACGCGGTGGCTGACCGTATCCAGCCCGAGCCCGGGGAAGTCCATCCGGTCCATCGGCATAGGGGCGACCATGTCCACGCCGGGCCCCGCTTCGACATCGGCGGGCAGCGCCGATGTGTCGCGCATCGAATGGTCCATGCCCTCCATGCTCGCCATTCCGCTTCCGGAATGCGCGGAATGGTCCATCATCCCCATGTCCGCCATGGTCAGCGTGGGGATCTGGCGCAGGGGGGGCGGGGTGGCGATATGCCCCTTGTGACTGGTCAGGCTGGCGATGCCCATGCCGCTGCGGTCCATGGCCTCGGCAACGATGGCATGGCTGCCGGCGGGCGGACTGACGATGACGTCGTATGTTTCCGCCACACCGATTTGGAATTCATCGACTTCGACTTCGTCCACGTCCTGGCCGTCGGCCTGGATCACCGTCATCGGAACGCCGGGAATACGCAGATTGAAGAAGGTCATGGCCGACCCATTGATGACCCGCAGACGCACGCGCTCACCCGGAACGAACGCGAACTGCAGATCGTCCTGCTGCCCGTGGCCATTGACGAGGAAGGTATAGGTGCTGCCTGTCACGTCGGAGATATCGCGCGGGTTCATCCGCATCTTGCCCCACATGCGGCGCATGGCGCCGGGCATGGTGCCTTCGCTTGCGGTCAGCATGTCGCGCTGGAAATAGTGTTCGCCGACCTTCAGCTTGCGCATGATGTCATGCGGATGGAGCGGCGTGAATTCGCTGAGCAGCACTACGTAATCGCGGTCGTAGCGCGGATCGGGGTCGGCACTTTCGACGATGATCGGACCATAGTGACCGGCCTGTTCCTGCAATCCCGAGTGCGAATGCCACCAATAGGTGCCACTCTGGCGGATCGGGAAGTCGTAGGTGAACCGTTCGCCGGGACGGATACCGGGAAAGCTCACCCCCGGAACACCGTCGAACTGGAACGGGACGAGCAGGCCGTGCCAGTGGATCGAGCTGTCCTCGGCGAGAGTGTTGGTGACGTGAAGCCGCGCTCGCTGGCCTTCGCGCAACCGCACCAGCGGCCCGGGAATCGTCCCGTTTACCGCCACGGCATGTCCCGAGCGGTTGCCGATGGCGAAATGGTGATTGCCGATGGCAAGCTCGATATCCTCCCCGGAAATCTCGCCGAACCCTTTCTTGGCGTGTGAAAGCGACTGTCCTTTCGCCCACGCGGGCATGGGCAGCGCGCTGGCGGCGGCAAGCGCAGCGGTGCTCTTGATGAGGTGGCGGCGGGAAAGAGTGGACATGCGAAACTGCTTCCAATTGAACCTGCGGTCGAACCGATATATACCCCCATAGGGTATTTTGACAGGACGATGGAATGGCCGAAGCGAAAAAGGCAGGGATCAACCGGCTCAACCGCATTGCGGGTCAGGTTCGCGGCGTCGCCCAGATGGTCGAGGACGATCGCTATTGCATCGACATCCTGCACCAGATCCAGGCGATCAAGTCTGCGCTGGCAAAGGTGGAAACGCAGGTCCTGAAGGATCACGCCGCCTGCTGCGTCGCCGAGGCCATCGCCAGCGGCAATGCCGACGACCAGCGCGAAAAGTTCGAGGAACTGGTGACGCTGTTCGAAAAGGCGAAACGGTGAGCGCGGTTCGAAACCAAGGAGAACACACATGATTTCATCGCTCGGATCGGCGCTTTCTCGCCGGACGCTGGCGGGTTCGCTCGCTCTGGGGGCGGCATTGACCGCCTGCGCTGCCCAGGCGGCCGGCCTGACCATGTACCGCGATGCCAATTGCGGCTGCTGCCTCGCCTGGGCCGGGCATATAGAGCGCGGCGGGGTACACGATGTCGAGGCGGTCAGTCATCCCGATATGGCAGCGGTGAAAGCCGCACACGGCGTGCCCGCGGATCTGCTTTCGTGCCATACCGCTGTCGTCGATGGCTATGTGATCGAAGGGCACGTGCCCGTCGCCGATATCGAACGCCTGCTGGCGGAACGCCCTGAGGGCGTTGCCGGGCTCGCGGTCGCAGGCATGCCCGTCGGATCGCCGGGTATGGAACATGGCGATCACCGGCAGGCCTACCAGGTCATCGCTTTCGGGCCTGATGGCCGCAAGGTCTGGTCCAGCTATCCGGGCGGCGCCTCGTGAGCACGAAGACCGCGACAGTCTACCGGATGGTGATGCCGGACCATCTTTGCCCCTATGGCCTGAAGACGGTCGACCTGCTGAAGCGCGAGGGTTTCGCTGTCGAGGATCACCATCTCGAGACGCGCGCCCAAACCGAAGCCTTCAAGACCGAGCACGATGTCGCGACCACGCCGCAAATCTTTATCGATGGGCAGCGGATCGGTGGCTACGACGACCTGCGCGAATATCTGGGCAAGTCCCGCAGCCAGCCCGAAGAGGGCGAGACAAGCTACCAGCCGGTTCTCGCCATATTCGGCGTCGCTTTTATGCTCGCCTTGGCGATCAGCTGGTATGTCTTCGAAACGGTTTTCACCGTGCAGGCGGCGGAATGGTTCGTCAGCCTTTCGATGGCGCTGCTCGCCATCCAGAAGCTACAGGATCTGCGCAGCTTTTCGACCATGTTCCTGAATTACGACCTGCTTGCACGCCGGTGGGTTCGCTACGGATATATCTATCCCTTCGGCGAAGCGCTCGCAGGTATCCTGATGGTGGCGCATGTGCTGCCGATCATCTCGGTCCCCGTTGCGCTGTTCATCGGTACGGTCGGCGCGGTGAGCGTGTTCAAAGCCGTCTATGTCGACAAGCGCGAGCTCAAATGCGCCTGCGTGGGGGGCAACAGCAATGTCCCGCTCGGTTTCGTTTCGCTGACCGAGAACCTGTCCATGATCGGCATGGGCCTGTGGATGGGGGCCAAGGCGCTTGGTCTTGTCGCGGTGTAACCGCCAGGCGACCAGGCTCAGCTCTTGCCGAGGCCCACACGGGGTACCGCCGCCCAGGACGTGTCGTTGCGGAAGTAGCGGCGGATGCCGGCCATGCGGTACCAGAGATTGATCTGACGGTAGCCGAAATTCTCGAGGACCGCAGCGGCGCCCAGTCGTAGCAGATCCTTCGCATTCGGCGTCCGCCGCAGCTGTTGTTCCTCCAGCGCCAGCGTCCCGAGGCTGAGTACGCATCCGAAAACGACCGATACGAAGAAAAAGGCGACGGCCATCATCGGATCGAGCAGGCCCAGCAGCGCCGCGGCTGGCAGGACGAGATAACCGAGCAGTTCGGCCGGTGGTCCGAAAATGTCTTCGAGCACGATTTGCGGCATGGCCAGCAGACCGATGCGGCCATAGCGCGGGTTGAGGATCATCCCGCGATGGCGCTGCAGCGTTTCCAGCGCGCCCTGCTGCCAGCGGGCCCGCTGGTTGTCGAGGCCGTCGAGTTCAGCGGGTGCTTCGGTCCAGCAGACGATATCGGGCACGAAGTCGATCCGGTAGTCGCGCTTCTGATCGCGCATGTGGCGATGCATGCGAACCACCAGCTCGAGGTCCTCGCCCACGGTATCGTGGCGATATCCCCCCATTTCGACGAGCGTGGAGCGGCGGAACAGGCCGAACGCGCCCGAGATGAGCATCAGCGTGTTCATATGCGCATTGGCGACGCGGTTCATCAGGAAGGCGCGCAGATATTCTACAACCTGGAAGCGGGGGACCATGGTGTCGGCAATGCCGATCTTCTGCAGCGAACCGCCGCGAATGGTGCAGCCATTGGCTATGCGAATTGCCCCGCCGACCGCGACCAGCCGCCCGTCGTCATACATGAAGGGCTCGGCTGCGCGCAGCAGTCCGTCGGGTTCGATGATCGAATCGGCGTCGATGATGCACACCAGCGGCGTGCGCGCAAAACCGATCCCGGCGTTTGCGGCATCGGCCTTGCGGCCGTTCTCCTTGTCCACCACGAGCAGGTTCGGGTACCGACGCGAATGGAAAGTCCGGTAGACCTCCGTAACCTGTAGCGCGGCAATTTGCGTGCGTTGGGTTTCCTCCATGCCGAACGCTTCGATCAGCACGTCCAACGTTGAATCCGACGACCCGTCGTTGACCACGATGACTTCGTGTTCGGGATATTCCAGCGCGAGCAGCGCCTTGGTGCTCTGCACGATCGACAGTTCTTCGTTGAATGCAGGTGCAATGACGGTGATCGGCAGGGCGAGATCGGCATAGCGGTGCCACAGGTCGCGGGCGCCTTCGCTCGGCCGGACGCGGGTCACGAAGACCCATGCCGCGATCAGCAACTGGATGAGGCTGATCCCGTTGCGTAGTGCAACGATGATGAAGCATGCGAAGGCGACCCACATGATTCCGTTCGCGGCCAGGATCTGAAACTGTTCCCAACTCATCGGGCACCGTCCCTGGGCAGGGCCGCGTTCTGTTCGGGCGCGAGCCTGTCGAAGGCCTGTTCGACGCGCAAGCGGATCCAGAGTTCTTCATCGCTCCGCATTGTCGTCAGATCGGGTAGGGCACTGCGCAGGCCAAGCGAGACGCTAGCCGCGATCGCCTGCAGGCGGACCGACGTGATCGGATCGTTCAGCGCGGGCAGGATCCAGCGTTCGGCCGCCGGATGGCCGAGCTTGGCGGAGGCGCGCAGCGCTGCGCGGCGAATTTCGGGGTCGGGATCTGCTGCGGCACGCTCGAGCAGGTCGATGGTCCCCATGTCGCCCGACCAGCCAAGCGCGTCGATGATCTGCGCGCGCCATTCGCTCGGCAAGTCGTCTTCGAGGAGAAGGACCATCTGCGCGGGGTAGAGCGGGGCCGTCGCGCGCAGCAGCGCGACATCGAGCCGTGTCGGTTGCCGGGAAAGCGCATTCAGGATGCGCAGGCTTTCCCGAGGCGGCGGCAGCGCGTTGTTCGCGGCAAGCGCGAATGCCGCTTCGAGCTGCACGCGGGAACTGGAATCATGCGCCATGAGCTGGCGCAGGCGGGCCACGCAGACCTCGCTTCCGAACCGCTGCAGGAAATGGATGGCGGAAATCCGTTCTGCGCGAAACATGCTGTGCGAGCGCCGCAGGGTTTCGGCCAGCACCCCGTCGAGTTCGGCAATCTGCAGCAGACGCGCCCTTTCGCCGCCCTTCAGCAGCGGCAGGATGCGGGTTACCGCGGCGAGCCTGACGCTGCGGCTCCACCTGGCGCTATCATCTACCCTGTGCCCGGCCACCCGGTGGAGATAATTGCGAGTAATGGCGGCATCGCGCTCATCGCGCTGCGCCTTCGAGCGTTCTGCAAGGTAGCGGCGCAGGACGAGAATGAGGAATACCACCACGATCGCCGCGGCGAGGAACGTCGTCCCGGTCACTACCTGGCCGTACCCGATCATGGGGTGCCGAACCTGTATGACAACGCCAGGGTCCCGGACAGGCGGCGATAGCTGTTCTCGCGGTCTTCGTAGCTGGTCGCGCCCGACAGGGTGAAGCGGTCGGACAGCGGAACGGCCACGCCAAGCGCACCGCTGCGCAACTGCCTGACGCCGTCGGCTTCGACATCGGGATAGCTCGCAGCGATCGCAAACAGGGCCAGACCGCTGTCGGCGCGGTAGTCGAGCCGCGCGGAACCGCCCAGCCGATAGCTGTCGCCGCCTCCGAAGATATTGATCGCGCGTGCAGTCAGCGAGAAATCATCATCCAGATCGAACCGCAGGCCCGGCTGCAGCGCGAGGATAGTTCCCGTTTCATATTCGGCGATACGCGTATCGAGGATCGCCGTGAGGCGTTCTGAAATCCGGTCCTCGCCGCCCGCCGCAAGGCTCCAGCGTTCCTGGAAGTCTGCATCGGGAACAGTGCTGGCAGCGATATAAACGAAACCGGTGCCGATCCGCCGGTCGATGCGCGCCGACAGGCGGGTGTCCTTGGTATTGCGATCCTCTTGGGCGAGGGCGAGCGTGATCGAAGAGCGCTGCGATACGTCGAACGCGACGGCCACATTCTGGCTGGTCCAGGTCTGGCTGCCGCGATTGTCGAATGCGATATCGGAAACGCTCGCGGACGCCGACAGCACGCGCAGGCGAAGGCCGCCTGCATCGCGCTGGCGCTGCAGGTTCGCCTGTAGCGGGGCGAGGTCGGGATAGTCGGGCGCCCGCGCGGCGATACCGGCCACGGCCTGTTCGGCCGCGTCGTACTGCCCGTTCCAGTAAAGGATATAGGCGCGCGCCAGCGCGACATCGAGGTCGGCAGGCGCGCGCTGGGAAGCCCGCTCGACCAGCGCCAGAGCCTCGTCCAGATTGCCATCGCCCGCCTCGGTCATGGCGAGGCGGCGAAGCAGGTCGGCATCGTCGGGTGCTTCGGCAAGCAGGCTGCGCAGCAATCGCCGTGCTTCCGCAAAGTCGCTCGCGGAACGCGCAGCCTCGGCGGCTTCCACCTGTTCGCTGCGCGTTTCGAGCGGTTGCTGTGCGGCGAGCGGCGCCGCCATGAGGGCCGATGCGGCGACAAGGATACGGGCCCCGGCCACAGGGATTACCCGAGCAGGCCTTCGATGCGGACGAGCAGTTCCTGCGGGATGAACGGTTTGGTCAGATACTCGGCAGCGCCGCCTTTCAACCCGGCGACGATATCGGCCTCGCTGTCGCGCGCGGTGAGCATGACCACCGGGATGTCGCGCACCGCTTCATCGGATTTGAGCTGGGCAAGGACCTCCGGACCGGAGAGGATCGGCATCATAGAATCGAGCACGATCAGCTGCGGCGCGCCGGACTGCACCATCGCCAATGCCTCCTCGCCGTCCTTGGCGACCGACACCGAATGGCCCGCACCCTCGAGCCGAAACTTCAGTATTTCGACAAGAATGGGGTCGTCATCGGCAATCAGTATTTCGGCCATCTATCGCTCCAGGCTCGTTCATTGGATAAGGAATGATTATTAAGGCAATTCTAAGGCAGGTTCCCCGCGGCGGGCCATGCGTAGAACCTCGCAGTGCTCAGCTTTCCGCCGGAGCGCCAGCCGCGACCGTTGATATCTGCCCGCGAATGGTTTCCATCAGTTCGCGGCTGTCCCGATCGGTCCGGGATGCGAGGATCTTCCGTTCATACTCACGGCATGTTTCGCCAAGCGCTGCTTGTCCGAAATAACCGGCGACCCCGGCTATTTGGTGCAACAGGCTGGCTACCTCCTTCTTCCGATCTTCGGTAATTTCGTTTTTGCCAAGCGCTGCAGCCAGCGCATCAAGCGCAGCGGTCTTTCGTTCATCGAACATAATGCGCAAACGTGGATCGGTTTCCTCATCGATCGCGTTTTCTTCGCTGCGCGGCTCGATTACCACACGCGACGACCAGTGCGCGATTGCGGCGCACAGGTCTTTCAGGCGCAGCGGCTTGGCGAGGTGCGCCTGCATTCCGGCCGCCTTGCAACGTTGGATGTCGTCGGCATAGGCATTGGCCGTGACCGCGATAATGGGCAGGGTGTCCCCATCGAAACCCGCCGCGCGGATCGCCCTGGTGGCTTCCAGTCCGTCCATCTCGGGCATTTGCATATCCATCAGGACCAGATCGTAGGGGCTCCCGTTGCGCTTGGCGTTCAGCACGGCCTCGACCGCCTCGCGGCCATCCTGTGCTAGTTCGCATTCGTGTCCGGACTTGTCGACCATCGCCATGGTCAGTTCCTGGTTCACCGGATTGTCCTCGGCCACCAGCACACGCAGCGTCACGTCATGCCCGCAATCGCCGGACGGCGCTTCCGCAGCCTGCTGCGCCACCTGCGCAGCGCTGGCTTCGAGCGGGATCGACAGGATGAAGGCGGAACCCACGCCCGGCTCGCTCTCGGCGCGCAAGTCGCCGCCCATGAGTTCGGCGAGTTCCGCACTGATCGGCAGACCAAGGCCGGTCCCGCCAAAGCGTCTCGCCGTCGTATCGTCAGCCTGGGTGAATTTCTCGAAGATGCTTTCGAGCCGGTCGGCAGCGATGCCGATGCCCGTATCGCGCACCGTAACCTCGATATTGTCTCCCGGCTCGGACGCGCGCCTGGCCACCGATGCCGCGATCGTGACTTCGCCTTCCATCGTGAATTTCAGCGCATTGCCGACAAGGTTCAGCACGATCTGGCGGAAGCGCATCTTGTCGACGAGAACCATTGGCGGAAGCGCCGGATCGATGTCGAGTTTCAATTTCAGGTCCTGCGATTGCGCGACCGGTTCCATCAATCTCTGGCAGCTTCTCAGCGTATGCCGCAGATCGGTCGGCTCGCTGACGATGGCCATCTGCTTGGCCTCGATCTTGGCGAAATCCAGAAGGTCGTTCAGCAGGCGGAGCATGGCGTTGCCCGAATCAGCGATTATTTGGAGGCGCCGCTTCTGGGCCGGTTCCTTTTCCTCGCTCAGTGCCAGTTCGGTGAATCCGATCACACCGTTCATCGGGGTGCGGATTTCATGGCTCATATTGGCCAGAAAGCTAGTCTTGGCCTTGTCGGCCGCCCGGGCTTCTTCCAGCGTCTCGGTAAGGCGTTCGCGCATCAGGGTCTCGGGCGTACGGTCGATCATCACGCCGAACAGGGCGCTGGCTTCGCCTCCTTCGCAAGTGTCGACCCGGCCGATCACCTCGACATGCCTGGTCTGGCCATCGGCGGTCAGGATACGCGCCTTGAACCTGCACGATTCGCCGCTCGCGATTGCTTGGTCGAGTGTATCCTCGACCCGCAGACGATCTTCCGGGTGGTAGAATTCGAACGCCCGGTCGAGCGGCGGTGCTTCCTCGGGCGCCAGTCCGTGCAGCCGGAACACTTCGTCAGACCAGCGAATATCCTCATTGACCAGGTCGAAGTGCCAGTGGCCGATATGTGCGGTTGCCTCGGCCATCTCGAGCATGCGGTTGCGCTCTGCCAGTTCGGCGGTCGCTTCTTCGACCTTGCGCACGACATCGCTTTCCCGGCGCAGGAATATCGTGAGCAGCAGGCCCAGCAGGATCGTGATCAGGATGCCGCTTCCCAGCACTAAGGCCGGCGCGCTCGACGAATTGCGCTGTTCGAAGGGCGTCAGGCTGCTCCAGCGCAGTGAAATCGGCTGGCCTGCCAGTTCGACCGTCCGCGTCACGACAAATCTCGCCGCCGCATTCTTCGCCGTGGTCGAAAACAGCAGAGCGTCGGCGGCAGGCTCGTCGCCGTGGAAAACCTCGAGCGCGAATTGATCGCCCTGTCCGGGCGTCAGCGCCGAGACCAGCTCTTCCGCCACGACTGGGGCGTAGACCCATTTGCCGGTCGGTTCGCCGGCGCGGTCGAAAACTGGCCGCATCAGGAGGAAGCCCGCGCCCTGCTTTGCGTCCTGCACCAGCACGATCGGGCGAGTGAGCACCGGTTCCTCGGATGTCCTCGATAGCGCGATCGCGTCGCGGCGCCCTTCCTCGAACGCGAGGTTGAGGCCGAGAGCGGCGAGGTTGCTTTCCAGCGGCTCGATCCGGTTGATGACATAATGCTCGTCGCGCATCACTTCGGGATGGATTTCGAAGCGATCGCCGAACTCGCGAATGAAATTGTCGCGGAAGGCGGGCAGGTCGTTTGCGGACACAAATTCGAACGTGCCGAAGCCGCGCATGCCCGGATACGCGCGGGTCATGTCGAGCTGGGCGACATATTCGCGCCACTCGGCCGGGGACACGCTTTCATTGACGGCGACGAACGCTGCGCCGGCTTCTAGCGCACGCTGGTATATCTGAAGGCGGTACCGTAGCGCATTGTCGGTCTCGTCGGCGATCGCCACGAAATTGGCTTCGGCCTGCCCGTATTCCCGCTCCGAGATGAACTGCCATGCGTAGAATGTCAGCAGCAGTGTCGTCACCAGGCTGATCGCCACCAGCGAGCTTGCGCCTTGCAGCGAGCGGTCGTGCCACCGCACTTCGACCGGCGAGCGATGCGACAGCAGGAGGATCGGGATGATCAGCAGCACGCCGAAGAAATCGCCGATATACCAGGTACGCCAGTTCTCCAGCACCATGTCGGGACCGATCGCGCCGGCCGCAAAAAGCATACCCGTCCCGATCGTGGGGGCGATGAGACAGGGCAGGACGATCACCAGCAAGACCGCCATGCCCATCCGGCGCATGCGCGAAAGCTCGATACTATCGGAGAAGCGCTGGGCCAGGCGCAGACCCACCAGTGCCTGGATGCTTGCAGCGACGGCGACCACCGCGGCGATGGCAATGATCGGCACGGCACTGTCGAAATTGGCCCGGTCGAACCCGTTCATGACGTTGAGTGCGAAGGACCCCAGCCAGATGCCGGGCCAGATAACCGGGCCGCGCAGCAGCAGGGCACACAGCGCCACGCCTGATGCGGGCCAGATGATCGTCGCATAGCCCGGCGGCACCGCCAGTGAGAGGCCGATATAGCCCGCGACGAAATAGCAGATCGCCAGCAAGCCGATGTCACGCAGATTTCGTGGCTGGAGAACCTTGCCAAGGTTCGCAGAACCCCCGGCCTTGTGACGTTGCGACATATTGTACCTGCTGAAACGATGGGGGGCGGCGCTGCATCCGCATGGGTGACGCAAGGTTAATAACCTCGAAACCAACGTCTAGCGCCCATTGCGGAGCAACCCGCATCGCCCGCCTAAAAGTCGCTATGGGATCAATGGCTTAGATCCGGGACGAAGTAGGCTGGCGATATCGCCAATCGCCACCGCTCGATCACCCGCTCGGCCATGTTAAGGCGCCGCATCGCACACCGGCCCGGCTTATCGTCTCGAACAGGCAGGATCCTGTTCGGCCGTATGGCGAAGACGACGAAAATTGGTCGGGGAGAGAGGATTCGAACCTCCGGCCCCTGCCTCCCGAAGACAGTGCTCTACCAGGCTGAGCTACTCCCCGACCGGATCGGCCCGCGACTTCGTGAAGCGGCGGGTGCGAAGCAAGGCGCGCCCTATAGGTGGGGATTGCGGCACACGCAAGCGGGCAATTTGGGCAATTTGTGCCTAGGAGGATTTTCCGCAGCAAAACGAGCCTTCCGTGTCCGAATCGCATCCCGAACAGCAGTATCTCGATCTCATGCGCCGCATATGGTCGGAGGGTGACCAACGCATGGACCGGACCGGCGTGGGCACGCGGTCGGTCTTCGGCGCGATGCTGCGGTTCGACCTTGCCGATGGAGCCATGCCGCTGGTGACGACCAAGCGGGTCTACTGGAAGACCGCGACGCGCGAATTGCTGTGGTTCCTAACCGGCAACACCAATATCCGCCCGCTCGTGCTGCAGGGGGTCAAGATCTGGAACGAATGGCCGCATGCGCGCTATGTCGCGGAGACGGGCGAGCAGGTCTCGCTGGAGGAATTCGTCCAGCGGATCGCCGACGACGAGGCCTTCGCCGCCCGCTGGGGCGACCTCGGCCCGGTCTATGGCAAGCAATGGGTCGACTGGCCGACCTATGAAGTGCAGAGCGATGGCAGCTACCGGCCGGGACCGGGTATCAACCAGATTGCTGAGGTGGTCGAATCGCTGCGCAGTAATCCGGGCAGCCGGCGGCATATCATCGAGGGCTGGAACGTCGCCGAGCTCGACGCGATGGCGCTGCCGCCGTGTCACAAGACCTACCAGTTCCATGTCGGGGGCGAGGGGACGAAGCTCAACTGCCTGCTCTACCAGCGCAGCTGTGATGTCGCGCTGGGCCTGCCGTTCAACCTTTGGTCGGCGGCGCTGCTGACCCGGATGATCGCGCAGCAAGTCGGCCTTGAACCGGGCGAGCTGGTCTGGACGGGCGGCGACACGCATCTCTACCTCAACCACGAAGCGCTGATCGCGGAGCAGCTGTCGCGGGAACCGCAGGGCCGCCCACGCCTTGAGATACTGCGGCGTCCGCCCTCCATTTTCGATTACACGATCGAGGATTTCGTGGTTCACGACTATACGCCGCACGGGCCGATCAAGGCGCCCGTCGCGGTGTGATCCGGCCATCCCTTGACCGTTTCCCATCTGTGAAATAAAATAACGCTTAAGCGTAAGATTGCGTCTGGGAGACGATTCTATGGCCGACAGGCCCCAGGGTAGTGCAGCGGAAGGCGAAAACCGCCCGAGACTCTCGCTGCATGTTCCCGAACCCAAGTTCCGGCCGGGCGACACGGTCGATTTCTCGCACATCGAAGTGCCCGAGGCCGGCAGCATGGCGCGGCCCGACGAGGCGTGCGACCCTGCGGAGATGCGCGACCTTGCCTATGGCCTGGTCCGCGTGCTGGGCGATGACGACAAGGCGCACGGGCCGTGGGATCCCAAGCTCGATCCCGATACGCTGCGCGCTATGCTCGGCCACATGGCGATGACGCGGGCGTTCGACGAGCGCATGTTCCGCGGTCAGCGGCAGGGCAAGACCAGCTTCTACATGAAGTGCACCGGCGAGGAGGCAACCAGCGTGTCGGCCTCGATGGCGCTGGCGGGGGACGACATGGTCTTCCCCAGCTACCGCCAGCAGGGCATCCTGATCCAGCGCGGTTACCCGCTGATCGAAATGATCAACCAGATCTACTCGAACAAGGGCGACAAGCTGAAGGGCCGCCAGCTGCCGATCATGTATTCGAGCCGCGAGCACAGCTTCTTCACCATAAGCGGTAACCTCGCGACGCAGACCCCGCAGGCGGTGGGCTGGGCGATGGCCAGCGCGATGAAGGGCGACAGCCGGATCGCCGCGACCTGGGTGGGCGAGGGCAGTACCGCGGAAGGCGACTTCCATTCGGCCTGCACCTTCGCGACGGTGTATAATGCACCGGTTATCCTCAATGTTATCAACAACCAGTGGGCGATCTCCAGCTTCAGCGGTTTTGCCGGGGCGGAGCGCACCACCTTTGCCGCACGCGCATTGGGCTACGGCCTTGCGGGTCTGCGGGTGGACGGCAACGACGCGCTGGCCTGTTATGCCGCCGAACGCTGGGCAGCCAATCGCGCGCGCGCCAACGCCGGGCCGACGCTGATCGAGTTCTTTACCTACCGCGCCGAAGGGCATTCCACCTCGGACGATCCCAGCGGCTATCGCAGCGCGCAGGAGCGCAGCGAATGGCCGCTCGGCGATCCGGTGATGCGGCTCAAGAACCACCTCATCGCGCTCGGTGAATGGGACGAGGAGCGGCAGGAGAAGATGGACCTCGAGGCGGCCGAGCACGTCAAGAAGGTGACCAAGGAAGCCGAGGCCAACGGTATCCTCGGCCACGGTCTCCACCACCCGTTCCGCACCATGTTCGAAGACGTCTTCGAGGAACTGCCGTGGCACCTGCGCGAGCAGGCCGACCAGGCGGTGCACGAGCGCAAGACCAAGTTTCCCGAAGGACTGCCCGAGGCATGAGCGACACCCAAACAACGGACATGCCCGCAGGCACGCAGGACGGCGAACGCCGTCTCAACATGATCGAGGCGATCAACGACGCGCTCGACGTGTCGATGGGCCACGACGACGATGTCGTGGTGATGGGCGAGGACGTCGGCTATTTCGGCGGCGTCTTCCGCTGCACCGCGGGGCTGCAGGACAAATACGGCAAGACGCGTGTCTTCGACACGCCGATCAATGAATGCGGGATCATCGCGGTGGCGGTGGGCATGGGCGCCTATGGCCTGCGCCCGGTGCCCGAGATCCAGTTCGCCGATTACATCTACCCCGGGCTCGACCAGCTGATCTCCGAGGCGGCGCGCCTGCGTTACCGCTCGGCGGGCGAATATGTCGCACCGATGACCGTCCGATCGCCCTTTGGCGGGGGCATCTTCGGCGGGCAGACGCACAGCCAGAGCCCAGAAGCGATCTTTACGCATGTCTCGGGCCTCAAGACGGTTATCCCCGCCACGCCCTATGACGCCAAGGGGCTGTTGATCTCGTGCATCGAGGACAACGACCCGGTTATCTTCTTCGAGCCCAAGCGCATCTACAACGGCCCGTTCTCGGGCTATTACGACAAGCCCGTGCAGCCGTGGAAGAAGTTCGACGCCAGCGTCGTTCCCGAAGGCTATTACAAGATCCCGCTGGGCAAGGCGCGGCAGGTCACCGAAGGCGACCGGCTGACGGTCCTCGCCTATGGCACGATGGTCCATGTGGTCGAGGCGGTATGCCGCGAGAAGGGTGTCGAAGCCGACATCCTCGACCTGCGCACGCTGGTCCCGCTCGACATCGAGGCGATCGAAGCCTCGATCGAACGCACCGGGCGCTGCCTGATCGTGCATGAGGCGACCCGCACGAGCGGTTTCGGGGCGGAGCTTTCCGCGCTGGTCACCGAACGCTGTTTCTATCATCTCGAAGCCCCGGTCGAACGCGTGACCGGCTTCGACACGCCCTATCCCCACAGCCTCGAATGGGCCTATTTCCCCGGCCCGATCCGCATCGGCGAGGCCATCGACAAGATCCTCAAGGACTGATCCCCATGGCGAAATTCACCTTCAACATGCCCGATATCGGCGAAGGCATCGCCGAGGCCGAGATTGTGCAATGGCACAAGCAGGTCGGCGATCAGATCAGCGAAGACGAAGAATTCGTCGACATGATGACCGACAAGGCCACCGTGCCGATGGAAAGCCCCGTGAACGGCAAGATCCTCGAGATCGCGGGCGGCGAGGGCGACATGGTGTCGATCGGCTCGATGCTCGTCGTCATCGAGGTCGAGGGCGAAGTGCCTGAGGATGTCGTCGAGGAAGCCGCGGCTGCTACCGAGGCTGCGCCCCCATCGGCCCCCGCGCCGAAGGACGAGGCGGTCGAGGAACGGATCGAGGTCGAGAACTCGGATGCGTCCGATGCCGACGATGCGCTGGCCGCCGATCCGCAGCCCGAGCCGCTTCCTGCGCCGACGCCCACGTCGGCGCCCGAGCCGGTCCAGCACGCCAAGATTCTCGCCACGCCCGCAGTGCGCAAGCGCGCCAAGGACCTCGGCGTCGATCTTGCGCAGGTGAAGCCAGCCGAGGACGGCCGCGTCCGGCACGGCGATCTCGACCAGTTCCTGTCCTACAATGCAGGCTATGGCGCCGCCGCCGCGCCGCGTGCGGATGAGGAGAAGAAGGTCATCGGGATGCGCCGCCGCATCGCCGAGAACATGGCCGCATCGAAGCGCAACATTCCGCATTTCTCCTATGTAGAGGAATGCGACGTCACCGATCTGGAAGTGCTGCGCGCGCAGCTTAACAGCAACCGCGGCGACAAGCCCAAGCTGACGATCCTGCCGTTGCTGATCACTGCGATCTGCAAGACGCTGCCCGACTTCCCGATGATCAATGCCCGTTACGACGACGAAGCCGGCGTCGTGACGCGCCACGGCGCGGTCCATTTGGGCATGGCTGCGCAGACCGACGCCGGGCTGATGGTCCCGGTGATCCAGGATGCGCAGGCAAAGAACCCGTGGCAGCTTGCCAACGAGATATCGCGCCTCGCCGAGGCGGCACGCAGCGGCACTGCGAAATCGGAAGAAATGCAGGGCGGGACGCTGACGGTGACGTCGCTGGGTCCGCTCGGCGGTGTGGCGACCACGCCGGTAATCAACCGTCCGGAGGTGGCCATCATCGGGCCCAACCGCATCATCGAACGCCCGATGTATGTCACTGGCAGCGATGGCGTCGAGCGGATCGAGAAGCGCAAGCTGATGAATATCTCGATCAGCTGCGACCACCGCGTGGTCGATGGCTGGGACGCGGCGAGTTTCGTCCAGGCGCTCAAGCGCCTTCTCGAAACGCCGGCCTTGATCCTGATCGACTGACGGCCCTTCCGGGGTCATTTGCAGCATCGACTGAAAGGGGGGCTCCCGGACGATCGGTCCGGGGGCCCTTTTCATTGCGATGGTGCGGTAAAAACGCGCGGAATTCGGCGGTTTTGCGGTAAATAGAGAGGCGGAATGCCGCCTGGGAAAAAAGTTCGAAAAAAGGGACGAATCTTCGTTGACAGGAATCGGACCCGCCCGTAGATGCGCGGCTCCCAAGTGGCTGCGCGGGTGTAGCTCAGTTGGTTAGAGTGTCGGCCTGTCACGCCGAAGGTCGCGGGTTCGAGTCCCGTCACTCGCGCCACTTGGGAATTTCCTTACAACTCGATGTCCATCAGCCTGCCGCGCCCTTGCGGGTTTGCGCCAGCCGGCGCAGGTTTTCCTCATGCGCGTTCCGGTCGATGCGATAGCGCGCGATGCACAGCAGCGCGGCGAGGTAGACCGCGAGGATCGCGGGGGCGTAGAGCGCACCGAGATTCCACAGCGTGTCCGCCGCGACGCTGCCCGGCTGGGCTCCTTCGGGGAAGTTCACGAAGGACAGGATGAGCCCGGCGGCGAGCACGCCCAGACCCTGTGTGGTCTTTCGCGTGAAGGTCACCGCAGCATAATAGACCCCTTCGGATCGCCGACCGGTGCGCAGTTCGTTGGATTCGACCAGATCGGCGATCATGGAAAAGGACACCACCTGGACCGCGATAATTAGCGCCAGGTCGATCACATTCACGCCCAGCACTAGGGGGAACAGCAGCGGATCGCCGTTTTCGGGCATCAGCCCGGCCAGCCGGAGCAGCACGGGCATGGGCTGGATCGTGAAGGCCAGCACCCCGAGCAGGATCGTCGCGCGCTTCTTGCCCAGCCTGCGCGTCGCCCAAGGGGCGAGCACGAAGCCCAGCAACGCGGAGATAAACACCGAGCAGGTCCAGATGAAGATCTGGTATTCGCTGAAGCCCCAGAAGTAATTGAGCATCAGGAAGGCCAGCGCGGCGGACAGCCCGCTGGCGATGGCAAACAGCATGGTCGCCAGGAACAGCGCGATGAAGCTCTTCTCGCTCAGCGTCTGCAACATCTCGCGGAAGATGCGGCCGACGCTGTAGCGCTCGCCCGTCTCGACTGGCTGGTGGAGATAGGGAATGCGGCTGTGCGTCCCCAGCGCCGACATCATGATTGTCGCAAAGATCAGCACCGAGGCGATGATGCCATAGGTGGCGTAGGCGTCCGGATCGCGCATGCCGAGCGGACCGGTCAGCAGCACGCCGAACATCACGACGCTCATCCCGGTTCCCGCCGACCAGCCGAACAACAAGCGATAGGCCTGCAGGCTCGTACGATCGGCATAATCGGTGGTCAGTTCGGGTATCAGCGCCGAGCTGGGTGTTTCGTAGAAGGTGATGAAGGTTCGGATCAGCACCGCGAGGACGGTCAGATAGATGAACAACCCGGTCTGCCCCCAGTCGGGCGGGTTCCACAGCAGGAAATAGCTCAGTGCGACGGGCAGCGCGGCCGCATACATGAAGGGGTGCCGCCGCCCCCAGCGGCTGCGGAAATTGTCCGACCAGTAGCCCACCAGCGGATCGCTGATCGCGTCGACCACCAGCGCAATCAGGATCGCGAGGCCGACCAGACCGGGTTCGAGCCCGATGACCGTGCCGTAGAACAGCAACAGGAAATAATCGAAGCCACCGTTCTTGATCCCGAACGCTGCGGCACCCGATCCATGTGCCAGCTTCAGCCACACCGGGGCTTTCCCGGTCGCGCCTTCAGTTTGGGTCAATGCCCTCTCCCTATCCCGCAACGAAGCTAGGGCAGGGCAGGCGCCTTGGCAATCAGCCCCAGCGGCCGGTTTCCATCCAGATCAGGAAGCGGCGCAGCGGCAGCAGCCACACGATGCCGAGGACGACATAGACCAGCGTCTGCAGCAACGTCGGCCATTCGCCGATCAGGCCCGGGGCATAGCGCGCGATCACCACGCCATAGACCACCAGTGCGACCATCAGGCCGAAAATGCCGACCGGGAGGCGCCAGCTGGGTTCTTTCCTCATGCGAAGGGTCCGTAAATACGGGTCGGGGTGACCACTGCCGATAGCGGAATATCGTGCGCTTCGCTGGGCAGATCGTCAACCAGCTGGCTGTCCCAGGCGAGCCCGATCGCAATCGTCCCGGGGTGATCGGCAAGCCAGCGGTCGTAATGTCCGCCGCCCTGGCCCAGTCGCGCACCCGAGGCGGTAAATCCGACCAGCGGGACGATCAGCACGCCCGGTTCGAGCGTGTCGGTATCGCCGGCGGGCTGCATCACGCCGAACGGGCCGGATTCGAGATCGCTCTCGGCAAAGGGATCGGTGAAGCGCGCGAATTCCATCGCGCTGTGCGTATCGGCGAAGCGCGGCAAGGCGAGATCGTGGCCCTGCTCGATGAAATACCGCGCATAGGCGGCCGTCGGGGCTTCGTTGGCGGTCGCACGGTATAGCCCGATCACAGCACCGTCCGGCACCAGTTCGAGCAGCGGCGCGGGCGGGCGCATGAACACCAGCGTGCGCATGCTGGCGGGCAGGGCCGCGACATGGTCGCGCCGCGCGGTGCGCAATTGCCTGCGGAGATCATCCTTGGTCACGGGGCAAATCCTTATCGGGGAGAAGGCAGTGCGTCCATCGCGCCGCACGCTGGCGCATGCCGGGCACGCAGCCCCGGACACGGGACGGACAGACGGAAAGGGAAGAGTGACGGGACCACCATGGGTCGTTTCCGGCGAAATCCTCTGACGCCTAAAACGTCAGGTGGGTACCGTATGCCCCAATCCCACGGCCGAACCGGTGGACCAGGGCAGGGACAGCTCCCTTGGATTGCTTATAGCCTCAGGGATGTTCATGCGGCTCGTGCCGGGCAGCCCCGTCACCGCACTATCTAGGCGTTATGCGACCCGTCCTCAAGGGTGGACGCCGCTTTCTCGAGCGCGGAGGCCAGCCGTTCGAGCCGTCCGGCCAGCCCGTCCATGTCGATTTCGGGTTCTGCGGGCGGGGCGGTTGCGCGCTGGCCGGCTTCCTCCAGCTCGTCGGCCAGGAGGAGCGCAGCGAACAGCAGGTTCTTCGCCTCGTTGGTAGACAGATTGGTGCCCATCGATCCCAGCTTGCCATCCACCACGCGCGCCAGCCGCTGGACGTTTTCTTCCTGCCCATCGGCACAGGATACGGTGTAATTGCGGCCGCCCACGGCAAGCGTCACGTCGCTCATCGCTCGAGCCCTTCGATCAACCCGTCGAGTTCGGCGAGGCTGGCTGTGACGCTGCGGCGCAGGGCTTCGTGCCGGGCAGCGAGGCCGCTGTCGTCCGGATCTGCCGCATCGCCGAGGCCGGTTGGAGGCGTGGCATGCGAAGCCAGCGCGGCTTGCGTTTCAATGCGCGCCATCGCGCGATCGATCCGATCGAGGGCATTTGTAATTCGCTGCGAAGTCATGACTCGCACAAAATACCAAGATTGCTGCGCCAAGGCAAAGGTTTGCCCCGCGCTGTTGATAAGTGGAATGAGGCGGCTGCGCGCTGTGCATCGCGGCCGGGGCGGGTTGACCTCGCGCCTACGCTCCGCGAAGGCTTCGCGCGCGTCGAATCGACCCAGTTTCCGGAGAATAAATCCCATGAGTCTTGCCACCGCTCGCATGGTCCAGATGGCCAATGCCGTCAGGGCACTTTCGATGGATGCGGTGCAGGCGGCGAATTCGGGGCACCCCGGCATGCCGATGGGCATGGCCGATGTCGCGACCGTGCTGTGGAGCGACTATCTCAAGCACGATCCCGCCGCACCCGACTGGGCGGATCGCGACCGCTTCGTGCTCAGCGCGGGTCATGGCTCGATGCTGATCTACAGCCTGCTCCACCTGTCGGGCTATGCCGCCCCGACGATGGAGGACATCCGCAATTTCCGCCAGCTCGGCAGCCCTTGCGCCGGACATCCGGAGAACTTCCTGCTCGACGGCGTCGAAAGCACCACCGGCCCGCTGGGGCAGGGTCTGGCGATGGCGGTGGGCATGGCGATTGCCGAGCGGCATCTCAACGCGGGATTCGGCGACGACATCGTCGACCACCGCACCTGGGTGATCGCGGGTGACGGCTGCCTGATGGAAGGCATCAACCACGAAGCGATCGGTCTTGCCGGTCATCTCAAGCTCGGCCGCATGAACGTGCTGTGGGACGACAACAACATCACCATCGACGGGACCACCGACCTGTCGACCAGCGAAGACATCAAGGCGCGCTACGAAGCGACCGGCTGGCATGTCGTCAGCTGCGACGGGCACGATTTCGACGATATTCGCCGCGCGCTCGACGAGGCGGTGGCCGACGAACGGCCCTCGCTGGTCGCGTGCAAGACGGTGATCGGCAAGGGTTCGCCCAACAAGCAGGGCACCAGTGCCACCCACGGCGCACCGCTGGGCGATGATGAAATCGCTGCAGTGCGCGAAGCGCTGGGCTGGGAGGCGGCGCCGTTCGAAATTCCCGAACAGGTGCTGTCCGACTGGCGCGGGACGGCCGAGCGTGGTTCGGCGGCGCGCGCCGAATGGCGCAACCGGCTCGAGGCGCATGGCGACAAGGCCGAATTCGAACGCCGGATGGCGGGCGATCTTCCCGAGAGTTTCAGTCTGGACACTTATATCCAGTCGCTGATCGACGAACCGCAGAAGGTCGCGACGCGCAAGGCGAGCGAGATGACGCTGGGCGAAATCAACGCCAACCTGCCCGATACGATCGGCGGCAGCGCCGACCTGACCGGGTCCAACAACACCAAGGCGGGCGGTATCGGTCCGTTCACCGCCGACGACCGCAGCGGACGCTATATCTATTACGGCATCCGCGAATTCGGCATGGCTGCGGCGATGAACGGCATGGCGCTGCATGGCGGGGTGATCCCCTATGGCGGCACCTTCCTGGTGTTCACCGACTATTGCCGCGCCGCGATCCGCCTGTCCGCGCTGCAGCAGGCCCGCGTGGTCTATGTCATGACGCATGACAGCATCGGGCTGGGCGAAGACGGTCCGACGCACCAGCCGGTCGAACACATCCAGTCGCTGCGGATGATCCCGAACCTGCTGGTCATGCGCCCCGCGGACACGGTCGAAACCGCCGAATGCTGGGACATCGCGCTGCGCGAGAAAGACCGCCCGACGGTTCTGGCGCTGACCCGCCAAGGGCTGCCGCAGCTGCGCACCGAGGCGGCTGCGGAGAACCTCAGCCGGCGCGGGGCCTACCGTCTCAAGGCTGCCGAATCGCCGCGCCGGGTCATCCTGATCGCGACCGGATCGGAAGTCAGCCTGGCGACCGAATGCGCCGCCGAACTGGAAAAGGCGGGCATCGGCGCGGACGTCGTGTCGATGGTCTGCACCCAGCTGTTCGACGAGCAGGACGATGCCTACAAGGCCGAGCTGCTGCCCGACGTCTCACCCGACGAAACGCTTCGCGTGAGCATCGAGGCGGGGACGACATTCGGCTGGGATCGCTACACGATGACCAATGGTCTGCGGATCGGCATCGATCGCTTCGGTGCCAGCGCGCCGGCGGGCGATCTGTTCGAGAAATTCGGCTTCACTGCGGACGCCATCGTTCCGCAAATCATGAACAAACTGAACGGTTAAGCAGGAGTTTTTGCAATGGCGACGAAGGTTGCAATCAACGGTTTTGGACGTATCGGCCGCCTCGTGGCGCGCGCCATTCTCGAGCGTGACGATCACGATCTCGAACTCGTCAGCATCAACGACCTGGCCGACACCAAGTCGAATGCGCTGCTGTTCCAGTATGACAGCACGCATGGCCGTTTTCCCGGTACGGTCGAGGTCGGCGACAAGGCGATCATCGTCAACGGCAAGTCGATCGCGGTCACCAGCGAGCGCGATCCGGGCGACCTGCCGCATGGCGATCAGGGCGTCGACATCGTCCTCGAATGCACCGGCTTCTTCCAGAGCCACGAGCAGGCCGAACCGCATCTCAAGGCAGGCGCCAAGCGGGTGCTGATCTCGGCTCCGGCCAAGAACGTTTCGGCCACGATCGTCTACGGCGTGAACCACGAAACGCTCAGCGCCGAGGACGTGATCGTCTCGAACGCCAGCTGCACCACCAACTGCCTCTCGCCGATGGCCAAGGTGCTGCACGACACCGTCGGCATCGAGCGCGGTTTCATGACCACGATCCACAGCTACACCAACGACCAGCGCATGCTCGACCAGATGCATGGCGACATGCGCCGGGCCCGCGGCGGCGCGCAGAACATGATCCCGACGACCACCGGCGCGGCGCGCGCGGTCGGTCTCGTCCTGCCCGAACTGGCGGGCAAGCTCGACGGTTCGAGCGTGCGTGTGCCGACGCCGAACGTCAGCCTCGTCGACCTCGTCTTCACCCCCGGCCGCGACACCAGCGCCGAGGAACTGAACGCGGCGCTCAAGGAAGCCGCCGAAGGCAAGATGAAGGGCGTGCTCGACTATACCGACCAGCCGCTCGTCAGCAGCGATTTCAACCACTACCCCGCCAGCTCGACCATCGACAGCCTCGAAACCAGCGTGATGGAAGGCAAGCTTGCCCGCGTCGTCAGCTGGTACGACAATGAATGGGGCTTCTCGAACCGCATGATCGACACCGCCGGCGTGATGGCGAAGTTCCTCTAACGCCAAGTTCCGCCAAAGGACGCCCCGACCAATGAGCAGCTTCAAGACCCTGGACGATCTCGGTGATATCACCGGCAAGGTCGCGCTGGTGCGCGTCGATCTCAACCTGCCGATGAAGGATGGTTCGGCCACCGACGTCTCGCGCGTCGAGGCGGTAAAGCCGACCATCCTCGAACTCGCCGAAAAGGGTGCCAAGGTCCTGTTGCTGGCGCATTACGGGCGTCCCAAGGGCCAGCGCTTCTCGACCATGAGCACCAGCTTCGTGCAGGGCGATGTCGAGAAGGTGCTGGATAAGGAGATCATGTTCATCCCCGAGGTGATGGGGCCCGTCGTCGAACAGTCGATCGGCATCCTCGGCAATGGCGATATCGGCCTGCTCGACAATGTCCGCTTCTGGCCTGGCGAGGAAGCCAACGATCCCGAATTCGCGCGGGGCATGGCCGCGCATGGCGACTTCTACGTCAACGATGCGTTCAGCGCGGCGCACCGCGCGCATGCGACCACCGAGGGCTTGGCGCATCACCTCCCGGCCTATGCGGGCCGCGCGATGGAAGCCGAACTGAAGGCGCTCGACGCCGCGCTGGGTAATCCCGAAGCGCCGGTGGCCGCGGTCGTCGGCGGGGCCAAGGTCTCGACCAAGCTCGACGTGCTGACCAATCTGGTCGGCAAGGTGCAGCACCTGATCATCGGCGGCGGGATGGCCAACACCTTCCTCGCCGCGAAGGGTGTCGATGTAGGCAAGTCGCTCTGCGAACACGAGCTGACCGACACCGCCAATCGTATCATCGACGAAGCGGCGCATGCGGGCTGCACGGTTCACCTGCCCTATGATGTCGTGGTGGCGAAGGAATTTGCCGCCAATCCCGCGTCGCTGCGTACCTGCAACGTCCATGAAGTCGCGGATGACGAGATGATCCTCGATGTCGGCCCGCTGGCGACCGAGGCGCTCGCCGACGTGCTCAAGACCTGCCGTACGCTGGTGTGGAACGGCCCGATGGGCGCATTCGAGACCGAACCTTTCGACACCGCCACCGTCGCGCTGGCGCGGACCGCCGCGGCGCTGACGCAGGACGGTTCGCTGATCTCGGTCGCGGGCGGGGGCGATACGGTCGCCGCACTCGCGCATGCCGGGGTGAAGGACGAGTTTACCTTTGTCTCGACCGCGGGCGGCGCCTTCCTCGAATGGATGGAAGGCAAGCCGCTTCCCGGCGTGGCGGCGCTGACCGCATGAGCGAGAACGAAGCAGTAGGCGCGAGCGGCGGGCTCGTACCCGTCACCGAGGGCGAGTGGGCCGGCTGGTCGACCTGGCAGAGCGATGCTTTCGAGCAGCGCGCAGGCCCGTTCTACGAACGGCGCGATGACGACGGCAGCATGGTCGCCGCCTTCCGCGCGGAGGAGCGCCACATGAACGGCGCGGGCTTCATGCACGGCGGCTGCATGATGACTTTCGCCGACAGCGCGATCTTCACCATCGCGACCGACGAACTCGCCGGATCGCATGGCGTCACCATGCATCTCGCGGGCGATTTCCTCGATCCGGCCAGCGTCGGCCAGCTGATCGAGGCGCGCGGCGAAGTCGTGCGCGCGGGTGGCAAGACGATCTACGTCGTCGGCATGATCCGTGCCGACGGCAAGCCGGTGCTGAGCTTCAACGGCATTATCCGGAAGATCACCAGGAGATAGAACCGTGCGTATTTTCTGCCTGCTCGCTGTGCTTCTGCTGCCCTCGGCAACCTTGGCGCAAACTAGCGATCCGGCGGATGAGTTCGCACCCTTCGATCAATTCCTGGCCGAATTCCGCGAGGAAAACAGTGTCCCGGCGCTCAGCGCGGTGATCGTCCGCGACGGGCAGATCGCGTGGGAAGGCTATTACGGCTGGGCCGATGACGAAGGCGAGGTCGCAACCAGCGCGGATACGACTTACAAGATCGCTTCCACCACCAAGCCCATCGCCGCAATGGCGATCTTGGCCGAGGCACTGGCGGGCGGTCTGTCGCTCGACCTGCCGATGCGTGCGGACGAAGGCTTTGCCGATACATGCGACTGGCTGTCGCAGTCCCCGATCCCCTTCGGCAGCGGCGGCGTGGACCGGCATGGCAATACGGTTGCCGCTATGAACTGCGCCAATCCGCTGACGCTCTCGCAAATGCTCGACATGCGCGCCAATGGCGAGGCCTTCGTCTACAACCCCACTGCCTATGCGCGGATCGACCGCGCAATCAGCGGCGCGGGTGGACGCGACCTGCGCGCCATCGTGCGGGACCGCGTGGCCGAGCCGGCGGGGATGCGCAACGTCGCGCTCGGCTGGCGCGATCCCGAAGGCGGCGATGCGCTGCGGTTCCTCGCACCGCCCTTCCACCCGGTCGATGGACGTCTCGCCAAACAGGTCCTGCCCGATGACGATTTCCGCGCGGCAGCAGGGATCATCGCCAGCCCGCTGCAGATGGCGAAGTTCGATATCGCCTTCGATTCCGGCGTGCTCATCCCGCCAGCGCTGATCCGCGAGCTGGTCGAAGCCGAGATCGGCCCGCTCGGCGACTACCGGCGCGGCTGGTTCCTCGAGGATTGGAACGGCCAGCGCCTGCTGTGGCATTCGGGCTGGAACGAGCAAAGGGGCTCCGCGCTTTACCTCAAGGTGCCCGGCAAGCGGCTGACGCTGATCGTGCTCGCCAATACCGAGGCGGTCTGGTGGGACAATTCGCTGGTCAAGGCCGAAGTCGCCGAAAGCCCGCTCGCGCAGCGCTTCCTCGAGGAATACGCTCGCTAGCGGTATTCAGGATTGGGCGCGTCGAAGCGGCGGCCTTCCTGCCACAGGTCGACCGAATTGCCCCATGCGGGAATTCCGCCCGCATCCTTCAGCATGCGTGACATGTGCATCAGGTTCCACGTCATGAAGGTGGTGTTGCGGCGGGTGAAGTCGTTGTCGAAGCCTTCGTAGCCCTGGCCGTCTTCCCTGGCGTCGCCATAGCTCGGACCCGGCCCGGCCTCGCCGACCCAGCCGGCGTCGGCCTGCGGCGGGATGGTGTAGCCCACATGCTGCAGTGAATAGAGCACGCCCATACCGACATGCTTGATGCCGTCTTCATTGCCGGTGACGATGCAGCCGCCGACCTTGCCGTAGAACACGTACTGGCCCTTGTCGTTGGTCTGGCCCGAATGCGCGTAGAGGCGCTCGATCAGTCGCTGGCAGACCGAGCTTTTCTCCCCCAGCCAGATCGGCGTGCCGACGATCAGGATGTCGGCGGCCTCGACCTTTTTCCAGATCGCGGGCCAGTCGTCGCGCTCGGCGCCCTGTTCGGTCATGTCGGGATAGACGCCCGGCGCAATCGTGTGATCGACCAGCCGCACCTGTTCCAGCGCCACCTCGTTGCGCACGAGGATCGCCTCGGCAACGCCCAGCAACTTGTCGGTATGCGAACCGCCGGGGCTGGGCTTGAGCGTGCAATTGATGGTCAACGCCTTGAGATCCGAAAAGTCGGTGGTGTTGTCGTCGCACAGTTTGCGCTGGGTATCGTCGAGCATGCATCCTCCTTGGGTCTGGTGAAACTACGCATGGGCGGCGCGATAGTTACCGCGCGGCATCCGCGGCTTGCCTTGCTTTGCGCGAAGCCCGCCACCGCGGCCGTCCTGTGTTCCCGCAAGGCTGCGGATTTTGTTGCCCCCGCAGTTGCAGGGGTTGGGGGCCTTTTGTATGCGCCGCATACGAATGCAGTACCACTACCAGCGACGGGGTTTTCCAGATGACGTTTGATGAAATGAAGGCGCGTATTGCCGAGGGCCAGGGCTTTATCGCGGCGCTCGACCAGTCGGGCGGTTCGACCCCCAAGGCACTGGCCGGTTACGGTGTTGCCGAGGATGCCTGGACCACCGAAGACGAGATGTTCGGCCTGATCCATGAAATGCGCCAGCGGATCATCGAAAGCCCCTGCTTCGGCAATGGCAAGGTCATCGGCGCGATCCTGTTCGAAAAGACCATGGAAGGCGCCAGCGGCGGCAAGAGCGTGCCCGCGCGGCTCAAGGAACGCGGCATCGTGCCCTTCCTCAAGGTCGACAAGGGCCTGGCCGAGGAACGCGACGGCGCGCAGCTGATGAAGCCCAATCCGGGCCTGGAAGACATGTGCAACCGCGCGCGTGAGCTGGGCGTGTTCGGGACGAAGATGCGGTCGGTGATCAAGTCGGCCAATCCGGTCGGGATCAAGGAAGCCGTCCGCCAGCAATTCGCCGAAGGTGCGCGCATCCTGTCCTGCGGCCTCGTCCCCATGCTCGAGCCGGAATACGACATCACCGCCGCCGACCGCGCCGAGGGCGAGAAGATCATGCTCGAAGCGATCGAGGAAGGCCTCGTCGCGCTGCCCGAAGGCCAGCAGATCATGCTCAAGCTGTCGATCCCCAAGGAAGCCGGGATCTATGGCGGTCTGACCAACCATCCCAAGGTGCTGCGCGTGGTCGCGCTCTCGGGCGGCTATTCGACCGAGGAGGCCTGCAGCGAGCTGGCCAAGAACCCCGGCATGATCGCCAGCTTCAGCCGCGGCCTGCTGCAGGATCTGCGCGCCACGCAGAGCGACGAGGAATTCGACGGCACGCTGTCGGGCGCGATCGACCAGATCCACGCCGCCAGCGTTGCCTGAACGCTACTGGCGTTCGAAGACGAACCGATAGTCGCCGGCGGGGATGTCTCCGCCGGCCGTCGGCAACGGATCAGCAGTGGCCAGCACATAGGTGCGGCCCATCACTTCGTAGGGATCGCCCAGCGTCAACGGGGCGGTCTGCGTCCAGTGCGTGGCCGCGATGCGCGTCGAAACGGTCAGTTCGCCCCCGTGGAAGCACTGCACGTCCGCCGGGCAGCGCGTGTCCTCGATGATCGCCAGCGGCGTCAGGATCGCATCGCCCGCCCACACCGGGCTGCCGATGGCGACCGCGCTGCCCTGGCTGGCGGCATCGCCATTGCCGCGCGGCGTATCGGGAATGATCACGCAGGCGGCGGTCAGCGGGGCGATCAGGGCGGCGGCGAGATAGGCTTTCATGCCTGCGGTAGAGGCGCCGGCTGCTTTCGTATCGCTGAACAGGTGACGCGGCGCGGCAATGGTCTTATGGGCGCCAGCCATGACCGATTGCCAATTGTACCTCATCTCTCCGCTCGATGTAACGGGCGACTTTCCCCAGCGTCTCGAGCGCGCGCTCGATGCCGGGCCCGGGCTGGTCACCGCCTTCCAGTTCCGCGTCAAGGATATCGACCAGCACGAAGCTGCGCGGCTGGCCGAACCGCTGCAGGCGATCTGCGCGGCCCGCGACGTGGCCTTCATCGTCAATGACGATGTCGCGCTGGCCAAGCGGCTCGGCGCCGATGGCGTGCATCTGGGGCAGGGCGATGGCGATGTCCGAGATGCGCGCGAGGAACTTGGCCGCGAAGCGCAGATCGGGGTGACCTGCCATGCCTCGCGCCATCTCGCGATGGAAGCGGGCGAGGGCGGGGCCGATTACGTGGCGTTCGGCGCCTTCTTCGACAGCACCACCAAGGCGAGCGAGCACCGGCCCGAGCCGGAGATCCTCGAATGGTGGAGTACGGTGTTCGAAATCCCCTGCGTGGCAATCGGCGGGATCACGCCTGCCAATTGCGCGCCGATCGTGGCGGCGGGTGCGGACTTCCTGGCCGTGTCCGGCGCGGTCTGGAACGGCGATGAAGTCGCAGCGGTCAAGGCCTTCGCCCAGCGGATCGGCGCGGAGCAAAACGGGGCGGCGTGAGTTGGCTATCCTGAAAGGGCGGTAAAGCCCTGATTTCAGGAGCTCTCCCCCAATGCGCAATTTCATCCTCGCCACCGTGTCCTCGCTCGCGCTGGTCGCTTGCGGCGGGCAGGAACCCGATGCTTCGCCCGAAGCCGCGACCGAGACCGCCGCTGCGAGCGGCAGCGAGCATGGCTACGAAACGCGCGGCAGCGACAATCTGGCCGACACCATGGCGTCGGACGATGCGCGCTACATGGCTGATGGCGCGACGCCGGACAGCGACGCGGCGAACGACATTCCCGATGCGACCGAACGGCCGGTCATGCAGGCGCAGGTCGTGCTCGACCGTGTCGGCTTCGGCCCCGGCGTGATCGACGGCAAGATGGGCATGAGCACCGAAAACGCGCTGCGCGGTTTCCAGGAGGCCAACGATCTCGAGGTGACGGGCAGACTGGACCAGCCGACCAAGACCGCGTTGGCCGAATGGGAGCAGATCCCCGCCACCCGCGTGGTGACGGTACCCGACAGCTGGGCGGAGGCCGAATACACCGACATGCCCGACAGCGTGGCCGGCAAGGCGAAGCTCGACCGATTGGGCTACAAATCGCTCGATGAACGGCTGGCCGAACGGTTTCACACCACCGTCGAGGTGCTGCGCGAACTGAACCCGGGCGGACGACCGGCGGGCAGCAGCGCATCCGCCGACGCCGGCCCCGACGATGGCGCCAATGCGCAGGCCGCGGACGGGCTGGCCGGTGGCGGCTATTTCATGGCCGGGCAGCAATTGCGCGTACCCAATATCGGCGCGGACCGGATCGCTCCGGGGGCGATCGCCGATGCCGACTGGCAGCGCACGCTCGCCTCGCTCGGCGTCGGCACCGAACAGACCGCGGTCGACCGGATCGTCGTCAGCAAGGCGGGCAAGACGCTCAAGGCCTATAGCGGGGACAAGCTGGTTGCGCTGTTCACCGTCAGCTCGGGATCGAGCGAGTTCCCGCTTCCGCTGGGCGAATGGGATATCGTCGGTGAAGCCTACAACCCGCCCTACAGCTACGATCCCGAAGTGCTCGGCAATGGTGATGGCGAAACCTATACGCTTGCCGCGGGGCCCAACTCGCCAGTGGGCGTCGTGTGGATCGACCTGAGCAAGGACCATTACGGGATCCACGGCACGCCCGACCCCGAAACCATCGGCCGCGCGCAGTCGAGCGGCTGTGTCCGGCTGACCAATTGGGATGCCGCGCGGCTGGCCGGAATGGTCTCGCAATCGACGCGGGTGCTTTTCGAGGCCTGAACGGGTAGGCTGTGCGCATGAACCTCGTCGACCGCATCCTCACCATCGTCATCACCGCTACCATTACCAGCGCGATCTGGATCGTGGCGGGGGGCAGCCTGATCGAAAACGCAACCAGCGTCAGCCAGCGCAACGCCACGCGTCCGGCGGAGGCTGCGCCGAGCCCGCAGCCCGAACAGGCAGCGGATGACAGGGAAGACACGGCAAACACCGGAACGCCCACCGGCGAACCGCTCGATCTCGATGCGCCGGTCGCGCCCAGCAGCGAACAGTCGCGCCAGTTGCTGGTCCCGGTGAAGAACATCCGCGCCAGCGACCTCAGCGATACCTACAGTGATTCGCGCAGCAGCGGTTCACGCCTGCACGAGGCGATCGATATCATGGCGCCCAAGGGCACCAGCGTGCGTTCGGCCGCGCCGGGAACGGTCGAGAAGCTGTACCGCTCGGATGTCGGCGGCAACACCATCTACATCCGTTCGACCGACGGTTTGACAATCTATTACTACGCCCATCTCGACGCCTATGCCGAAGGACTGCAGGAAGGCCAGCGCGTGCGCCGCGGGCAGCGGCTGGGCACGGTGGGCAGTTCGGGCAATGCCTCGCAGGATGCGCCGCACCTGCATTTCGCGATCCTTCAGACCACCGCCGATGCCGAATGGTGGGAGCCCGCCAATGCGGTCAATCCCTACCCGCTGCTGACGGGGCAGTGATCAATCCCGCACCGGCCCGGTGCGGTGGCAGCGCAGGCGGCCCAGCTTGCCGCCGGGCTCGATCTGCTGGAGCAGGCCCGATCCCAGTCGCATCATCTTCATTCCGCGCATCGGTCCGCGGGTGAAGGTGACCGTCTTGCCTTCCATCAGATAGGTCCCGCTGCCGCGCGGCGTGCGATAGCTCGACCCGCCGGTGATCGAAAAATCGCGGCCTTCCTGTTCGATCCAGGCAGCCCCCGTTGCATCGCCCGGAAGCGCGCAGACATAGGCGCCCTGGTCGAGCAGCAACAACCGCCCCTGCGCCGCGGCAGGGGTGAGCGCGAAGCCGGCCAGCGCGGCGAACAGGGCAGGGGTGAAAAATCGTCTCATGGTAACCGTCCGCCCGCGATATAGGGATTGGCTGCGCGTTTTTCCACTCGCTTGCCCGCGCGGCCATGCTCGGCTAAGGCGCGCGGCACACGATCGCTCGACGGGCGATCCGCTCTTTTACAAGTCGAAGGTAGCTTCCCCATGAAGATCAGCGGCGTGGACATCCGTCCGGGCAACATCATCGAATACGAAAAAGGTATCTGGAAGGTCGCCAAGATCCAGCATACCCAGCCCGGCAAGGGCGGCGCCTACATGCAGGTCGAGATGAAGAACCTGCAGGATGGCCGCAAGACCAACGTGCGCTTCCGCAGCGCCGATACGGTCGAGAAGGTCCGGCTGGACACGGCCGAGTATCAGTTCCTTTACGAAGATGGCGACATGCTCGTCTTCATGGACCAGACGAATTACGAACAGATCACGCTGCCCAGCGACCTGCTGGGCGACGCGCGGCCGTTCCTCCAGGACGGCATGCAGGTGAAGCTCGAACTGTGGGAAGAAAAGCCCATCTCGGTCGAACTTCCCGCCCAGATCGAAGCCGAAATCGTCGAAGCCGATGCCGTGGTGAAGGGGCAGACCGCCTCCTCCAGCTACAAGCCCGCCGTGCTCGACAACGGCGTGCGCATCATGGTCCCGCCGCATATCGAAAGCGGCACGCGGATCGTGGTCGACGTCTACGAACAGAGCTACGTCGGCAAGGCCAGCTAACCGCATGGGCAAGTCCATCGCCAGCCGGTTCGAGAACATCGATGTCACGCGCAGCGTCTTGCGCGCGGTGATCATCAACGATGACGAACTGACGCTGGAGATGGACTTCTGCCTCGAGCCCGCGCACCCCGATTACGAAACGCCGGGCGCGGGCGACGACTGCTGCTTCCATCCGGGCCTGCTCAAATTCGCCGGGATCTCGAAGCTTGGCCTCGAGCGCGCCGAGCATCCCGACCAGACCCAGCGCCGCTTCGCGATCCAGTCCTTCAACATCGAAGGCACGAAGTTCGACATGGCCTGCGAATGGGGCACGATCCACCTCCAGGCGCGTTCGATCCGCGTCCTTACCGAATAAGAGAGTTTCCATGGCCGTTCTATCGGGTGTCATCCGCGTAATGGAGAAAGCCGCGCGCAAGGCGGGCGGCCGCCTGCGCCGCGACTTCGGCGAAGTCGAGCACCTCCAGGTGAGCCGCAAGGGCCCGGCGGACTTCGTCTCCAAGGCCGACCGCATCGCCGAACGCACCCTCTACGACGAACTGCTCGCTGCGCGCCCCGACTGGGGCTTCGTGATGGAAGAAGCGGGCGTCATCGAAGGCGACGAGAACAAGCCCCGCTGGATCGTCGACCCGCTCGACGGGACCAGCAACTTCCTCCACGGCATCCCGCATTTCGCGATCAGCATCGCAGTGCAGGAACCCAAGCTCGGTGGCGGCGGCTGGGGCGATGTCACTGCCGGAGTGATCTACAACCCGGTGACCGACGAGACCTTCTGGGCCGAGAAAACGCGCGGCGCATGGCTGCACGACGGCCGCCTGCGCGTCTCGGCGCGGCGCAATCTGGCTGACTCGCTGATCGCCACCGGCATTCCCTTTCAGGGGCATGGCGATTTCGGCGACTGGACCAAGATCTTCGCTGCCATCGGGCCGCAGGTCGCGGGCATCCGCCGGTTCGGCGCGGCCTCGCTCGACCTCGCATGGCTGGCCGCGGGCCGGTTCGACGGCTTCTGGGAAAGCGACCTCAACGACTGGGATACCGCGGCGGGCTGCCTGATTGTGCGCGAGGCCGGCGGCTTCGTGTCCGATTTCCGCGGCCGTTCGCAGCCGATCCATGCCAAGCAGATCCTTGCCGCCAATGATGCGCTGCATTCGAAGCTGCACAAATTGCTGGCGAATGCGCTGAAGGCTTGATGCCGGCCGAGGGCGCGGCTAACCCCGCGCTCCCGACCCAGTGCCCCTGTGGCGGAATTGGTAGACGCGCTCGACTCAAAATCGAGTTTCTTTGAAGTGCCGGTTCGAGTCCGGCCAGGGGTACCAAACTAAATGCTTGCACATCCAGACGGAGTTTGGGATTCCCGTGCCTGAATGATCGGGGTCCCTTCCTACCATGCAATAGCGGCGATGGGCATCACCATCGCCATGTTCATTGCCTTTGCGCGCGGGCGCATGTCGGTGGAGATCATCTCGCTGATGACGATCGCCGTCATCGCTGTCGGGCTGTATTTCTTCCCGCTCGACGACACGCAGCCGATCGACGGCTTGAGCCTCGCATTCTCGGGTTTCGGCCATTACGCGCTGATCACCATCTGCGCGCTGATGATCATGGGGCGCGGGCTGGTGGTCACCGGCGCGCTCGATCCCGCAGCGCGCTTCCTCGAGCGGTTGTTTAAGATAAACCTCCAGCTGGGACTGCTGTTCTCGCTGGTGGTGACCTTCCTGCTGTCGATGGGGGTCAACAACACGCCGGTGTTGGTGCTGCTTATGCCGATCTTCGTCCAGCTGGCGATGCGCGGCGCGATGGCGGCGTCGAAAACGCTGATCCCGCTCAATGCGGCTTCGCTGATGGGCGGCATGGCCACCACCATCGGCACGTCCACCAATATCCTCGTAGTGTCGATCGCGGTCGATCTGGGGATGCCCGAAATGGGCGTCTTCCACTTCACCCCGATCGTGCTGATCGCCTCGCTGGTGGCGCTGCCCTTCGTATGGATCGTCATGCCGCGCATGCTGGGCGACAACCGGATCGAGACGGTCCATGCCCAGCGCCTGTTCGAAACCCGCCTGCGCGTGACCGAGGATTCGATCCTCAACGGGCGCCAGCTGTCGGAACTGCAGTCGCGCCTGCCGGCCGGGATCGAGTTCCACGACGTTCCGGTCGGCCTGCTGCGCCCGCAGCACCGGCTGCGGATGACGGGGACGCATGAAGCGATCGAGGAAGCGATGGCCACGCTGCGCGGCGATGCGGCGCCGAGCTGGGTGATCGACCGCATCCGCCGCCGGTCGAGCGAGACGCGGACCGACATTGCGGTCGGCGAGATGATCGTCACTGCGGATTCGCGGCTGATCGGGCGGACGCTGCCCAGTTCGGGGATCGCCGACCTGTTCGGCGTGGCGGTGATCGGGACCCACCGTCCCGCGCGCCTGGTGGGCGAGAAGGAACAGTTTTCCGAAGTCGGCGACATGCGCTTTGCCGAAGGCGACGTGCTGCTGGTGATGGGCCTGCCCGATGACATGCAGCACTTTGCCCGCTCGGACAGCCTGCTGCAGCTCGAGGGGGTCCGCGAATTGCCCCGCCGGTCGAAAGCGACGCTGGCGGCGGCGATCATGGGCGGTTCGATCGCTTTCGCTTCGGTCGGGCTGGTGCCGATCGCCATCGCGTCGCTGGCCGGGGCGATCCTGATGTTCGTGACCGGCTGCGTGCGGTTCGACCGCGTCGGGCGCGGCTTGTCGGGCAGCGTTATCGTGCTGGTCGCCGCCAGCATCGCGCTGGGCCGGGTCATCCTCGATAGCGGGGCCGCCGACTGGATCGGCGGGGTAATGGCCTTCGGGCTGGAATACCTGTCCGCGCCCGCGGCGCTGGCCGCGATCATGCTGACGATGACCTTCCTCACCAATTTCGCCTCGAATGCGACCGCGGCAACGGTGGGCACGCCAATCGCCTTTGCCATTGCCGCAAAGCTGGATCTCCCGCCCGAGCCGCTGGTGCTGGCGGTGCTGTTTGGCTGCAACCTGTGTTACGCGACCCCGATCGCCTACCAGACCAACATGCTGATCATGGCGGAAGGGTCGTATGAGTTTAAGGACTATGTCCGCACCGGGGTGCCGCTGGTCCTGATCATGGTCACGTTGCTGTCGGTCGGCCTGGCCGTCACCTATCAATTGTGATTGCCGAGAGCGCGCGGCCGCGGCGGTTCGCGAAGCCCGCGCTGCTGGCCTTGTACGGCATCCTGTTCCTGCCCGAGTTCTTCGACCGCCTGCGCGATATCGGCGGGATCGCAGGGCCGCTCGCCTATACCGTGCTGGTCTTGGCGGCGCTGTGCGGCATAATGGGCGCCGCCTACACCGCCAATGCGCTGCTGCGCGGGGGCCTCGCACTGCTGCTGTGCGCCGCCAGCTTCGTGATCGAAGCCTATGCCCGCTCCTCGCTCGAATTCCTCACCTATGGCGCGTTCATCGACCTCATCACCGCTGCCGAATTCGCCGGGGATGCAATGGACCAGAACGAAGCTGCATTGTGGCGCAGCCTGCCGGGACCGGCGGTCCTGCTGATCGCAGTGGCGTGGCCGCCGCGCCGCCGGGCGCGTACCCGCGCCAACGCGCCGGCACTGGCCATGCCCGCGGCGCTCGTCCTGTTCACGCTGCTTGCCTTTACGCGCGGCGGAGACGGGCTCAAGGCGCTACCGGGCGGCTATGCCGCGCTCAGCTATGCTGTCCTGGCGGCGTATGAGCGAGCGGCAGGCGATCTCGGGCCGCGCAAGGGCGTCTCGATCGCACATGTCCGGGCGCCGCTGTACCGCGATATCGTGCTGATCGTCGATGAAAGCATCTCGGGCCACTATCTCGATATCAACCATCCGCGCGGAGTGCGCTCGGGCCTCGCGCAGGCGCGGCCCGGGGTCGAGATCGCCAATTTCGGAGTGGCCGCTTCGGCGACCAACTGCAGCGCCGGTTCCAATCTCGTGCTGCGTTTTGCCGGGACGCGGGACAGCTACCGCCGCGACATCGCGGTCGGGCCCTCGCTGTGGGACTATGCCGCGCATGCCGGGCTGGAGACGGTCTATATCGATGCCCAGCGTTCCGGCGGCGCGATGCAGAACCAGATGACGCCGCGCGAACGCGAGCGCATCGACCGCTTCATCCAGTTCGGCGGGCTGGCGGTGCGCGACCGCGACATGGCCGTTGCCGACCGGATCGCGCACTTGCTGGGCGACGGCACTGCATCCTTCATCCTGGTCAACAAGGTCGGCGCGCATTTCCCGATCCACGACAAGTTTCCCGACAGCCATGCCCGCTACCGGCCGATCCTGCCGCGCGGCGGCTTCCTCGATGTGACCGATACCGGATCGCGCACCGGCTTCGGCGGTTCGCAGGCGGACTGGCGGCGCTACCGCAATTCCTATCGCAACACGCTCGAATGGAGCGTCGGTGCCTTTTTCGACCGGCTGCTGGAGCGCGCCGAGCTGGCCGATGCGCTGGTCATTTATACCGCCGATCACGGGCAGAACCTGCATGAAGGCGGCAAGGGCGGGACGACCACGCATTGCTCGGTCGACCCGCGGCCCGAAGAAGGCGCGGTGCCGCTGGTGGTGCTGCAGGGCGGGGCGGGGGGGCTCGCGTTCACGCCCGGCGGGGCTGCCAGCCACTACATGATCGCGCCGACGCTGCTGGCAGCGATGGGGTACGACCGCGATGCCGTGCGCGCGCGCAGCGGCGGGGCGCTCGACGAACGATCGCGCGATCCGGCGACCTTCAACTACCTCTACAATGCGCGGCTCAACCGCGAGCCGCGCTGGCGCGAGGTCGATCCCGCGGCGCTGGCCCCGGTCCCCGACGACCCGGAGACGGGGAGGCCATTCTGATCGCCGGCGTCTTTCCTGCCGCGCCGCTCCGTGACACAAGGCAGCCGCAAGTTTCGCGGGTCCGGCAACGCGCGTTTTCTGCCGCGGGTCCGCGTTCCAACTGTTCCATCCAATAGGGAGAGCCGAGATGGTTTCCAAATTCACTTCTACCGCGCTGGCGGCGCTGGCCGTGGCCACCGCAGCGCCAGCCCAGGCGAACGACCTGCGCGAGACGCTGGCGGCCGACATGCCCGAGCTGATGGAACTCTATCGCGACCTGCATGCGAACCCCGAACTCAGCTTCGAGGAACACGAGACCGCGGCCAAGCTGGCCGCGCGGATGCGCGCGCTGGGTTTCGAAGTGACCGAGGGTGTCGGACGCACGGGCGTGGTCTCGGTGATGCGCAATGGCAATGGGCCGACCGTCCTCCTGCGCGCCGACATGGACGGCCTCCCGGTGGTCGAGCAGACCGGGCTGCCCTATGCCTCGACGCAGACTGCCACGCCCGCCAGCGGCGTGACCACCGGCGTGATGCATGCCTGCGGCCACGACACGCACATGGCGGGCTTCATCGGTGCCGCGCGCCTGCTGGTCGATCACAAGGACCAGTGGCAGGGCACGCTGGTGATGGTGCTACAACCTGCGGAGGAGATCGGCCTCGGCGCGCTCGCGATGCTCGATGACGGGCTTTATACCAAGTTCCCCCAGCCCGATTACGCGCTGGCATTCCACGATGCCGCCGCGCCCGCCCCGGCGGGGACCATCGGCTACACGCCCGGCTATGCACTGGCCAATGTCGACAGCGTCGACATCACGGTGAAGGGCATCGGCGGGCACGGTGCCTATCCGCACACCACGGTCGATCCGGTGGTGCTGGCCAGCGCGATCGTGATGAAGCTGCAGACGGTGGTCAGCCGCAGCTCCTCGCCGCTCGATCCCGCCGTGATCACCGTGGGCAGCTTCCATGCCGGGGCCAAGCACAACATTATCAGCGACGAAGCGAAATTGCAGCTGACGGTGCGCAGCTATTCGGACGAGAGCCGCCAGCTGCTGCTCGACGGGATCCGGCGGGTGGCGCGCGGCGAGGCGATCACGGCCGGACTGCCCGAGACCCTGATGCCCGAAATCACCGTCGAGGACCCCTATACGCCGTCGACCTTCAATGATCCCGATTTCAGCGAGAGCATCGCGGCGGGTTTCCGGCAGCGGTTCGGCGATGAGCGGGTCATGGAATGGCCGGCGGTCATGGGCGGCGAGGATTTCAGCCAGTTCCGCCGGGCCGCGCCAGAGGACGTCAAATCGATGATCTTCTGGATCAGCGGAACGCCGCAACCGCTGCTCGACAGGCTCGAAGAGGACGGTACCCCGCTGCCTTCGCTGCATTCGCCCTTCTGGGCGCCCGATGCGGAGAAGGTGATTGCGACCGGTGCCGAGGCGCTCGCATCGGCAGCGATCAGGCTGATGCCGAACGAGGGAAGCTGACGCCGGATAAAAGTGTGGCCGCCGGAGCGTTTGGGGTCGCTCCGACGGCCGTATTCTCCTCCCCAGGAGAACTGTTGATCGGGTCTAGTCTTCCGCGGGGACGTAGGTCCCGAGGCGGTGGTGCAGGGCGTTGATCCGGGCCAGCTCCTCGCGATCGTCGGTGGCGCGGGCGTAATGCGTCAGCGCCGTCCGCAGGAGGCGGAAGTCCGCCGTCGAGAAGAGCGCCCGGGCGCGGCCCGGTTCGGTCTTCGGAGTGTCGTCTGCCATAGTCGTCATCCTTCCTCTCCTTAGGCGGCTGCGAACTGGTTCATCGTGTTGTCCTTGCCGCCGGCCTTGAGGGCCGCTTCACCGGCGAAGTATTCCTTGTGATCGTCGCCGACGTCCGAACCAGCCATGTTCTGGTGCTTCACGCAAGCGATACCCTGACGGATTTCTTCGCGCTGCACGTTCTTGACGTAGCCGAGCATCGCCTGTTCCCCGAAATATTCCCTGGCGAGGTTGTCGGTGCTCAGCGCAGCCGTGTGGTAGGTCGGCAGCGTGATCAGGTGATGGAAGATGCCGGCGCGCTTCGAACCATCGGCCTGGAAGGTGCGGATCTTCTCGTCGGCTTCGGCGGCAAGGTCGGTGCCGTCGTAATCGACGCTCATCAGCCGGTCGCGGTCATAGGCGGAGACGTCCTTGCCCGCTTCGGCCCAGGCATCATAGACCTGCTGGCGGAAGTTGAGCGTCCAGTTGAAGCTGGGCGAGTTGTTGTACACCAGCTTGGCGTTGGGGACGACTTCGCGGACCCGGTCGACCATGCCGGCGATCTGCTCGACATGCGGCTTCTCGGTTTCGATCCACAAGAGGTCGGCGCCTGCTTCCAGCGCGGTGATGCAGTCGAGCACGCAGCGGGCTTCGCCGGTTCCGGGACGGAACTGGTACAGGTTGCTGGGCAGGCGCTTGGGCGCCAGCAGCTTGCCGTCGCGGCTGATGAAGACCTGGCCGTTCTTGATGTCGCCGGCATCGACTTCGTCGCAATCGAGGAAGCTGTTGTACTGGTCGCCGAGGTCGCCGGGTTCCTTCGAATAGGCGATCGACTTGGTCAGGCCGGCGCCCAGGCTGTCGGTGCGGGCGACGATGATGCCTTCGGGAACGCCCAGTTCGAGAAAGGCATAGCGGATCGCGCGGATCTTCTGGTGGAATTCCTCATGCGGCACGGTGACCTTGCCGTCCTGGTGGCCGCACTGCTTTTCGTCCGACACCTGGTTTTCGATCTGCAGCGCGCAGGCCCCGGCTTCGATCATCTTCTTGGCGAGCAGATAGGTCGCCTCGGCATTGCCGAAACCGGCGTCGATATCGGCGATGATCGGCACGACGTGCGTCTCGTGGTCGTCGATGGCCTTCTGCAGGCGCTGTGCTTCCACCTGGTCGCCGGCATCGCGGGCCGCGTCGAGATCGCGGAACATCATGCCCAGTTCGCGGGCATCGGCCTGCTTGAGGAAGGTGTAGAGTTCCCCGATCAGATTGGGGACCGAGGTCTTTTCATGCATCGACTGGTCGGGCAGCGGGCCGAATTCGCTGCGCAGCGCGGCGACCATCCAGCCCGAGAGATAGAGGTAGCGGCGCTTGGTGTTGCCGAAATGCTTCTTGATCGAGATCATCTTCTGCTGCGCGATGAAGCCGTGCCACGTACCGAGCGACTGGGTGTAGTTGGCCGGGTCGCGGTCGTAGGCTTCCATGTCTTCGCGCATGATCTTCGCGGTGTAGCGGGCAATGTCGAGACCCGTGCGGAAGCGGTTCTGGACGACCATGCGCGCGGCGCTTTCGCCATCGATGGCGCCCCAGGGCGCGCCATTGGCGGCGATGGTCTGGTTCATTTCTTCGATCCGGTCCGAATAGCTCACGGGGGAACTCCTTATTGGTCTGATTTCGGAGACCCTGATGGCCCGATAGCCCGACCGATGACAGGAAAATTTACAAATTATCTTGTCTATCGTGTTCCTGTGCCGCTAATGGGCCTGTAAAGTTGTAAAGAAAGTGACACCGTGACCGAGGAATCGCTTTTCGCCGGCCCGGCTATCCGGCGGCTTCGCAAGCGCGAGGGCCTGACGCAGGCGGCCGCCGCCAAACGGCTCGATATCTCGCCCAGCTACCTAAACCTGATCGAGCGCAACCAGCGCCCCGTCAGCGCGCGGGTGATGATGCAGTTGGTCTCGCAGTTCGATTTCGATCCCCGCTCGCTCCGCGGCGACGAGGCTATCGGAGGCGTCGAGGGCCTCATCCGCCGGTTCGCCGACGAGCGGTTTGCCGATCTCGGGATCGACCGGGATGAAGTGCAGGAGTTTCTCGCTGCGTCCCCGCAGCTCGCTTCCGCATTCGCGCGGCTTTACGACAAGGCGGGACCGGCAGGGCTGGAGGCTGACGATCCACTGTCCGCCTCGCGCCGCGAAATCGAGCGCTGGCGCAACCATTTCGCCGATCTGGACAACGCCGCCGAGGAGCTGGCGGACGAGATGCGCCTGTCGCGCGGGGACATCGGAATCGCCCTGACCGAACGCCTGCGCGAACGCCACCAGCTGTCCGTACGGATCTTGCCGCGCGACATCCTGCCCGGCAGCCTGCGCCGGCTCGATCTGCATGCCCGGCAGATCCAGCTGTCCGAAATGCTCAGCATGCCTTCGCGCAATTTCCAGCTGGCGCTGCAGATCGCGCAGCTCGAATTCGCCGACGTCATCGAAGCGGTCGCGCGCGGCGCGCGGTTCGATGACGAGGCGGCCCGGGCGCTGTTCGAACGGCATCTCACCGGCTATGTCGCGGCAGCGCTGATCATGCCCTATGGCCGGTTCCTGCGCGCCTGCGAGGCCACCGGCTACGATCTGCCGGTTCTCGAACGGCGTTTCGCGGTCAGCTTCGAACAGCTTGCCCACCGGCTGACCACGCTCCAGCGGGTGGGCCAGCGCGGGCTGCCCTTCTTCATGATCCGGCTCGACCGGGCCGGCCAGTTTTCCAAGACGATTACGGGTGCCAGCACCGCGCGTTTCGTCGATTCCGCCAGCAGCTGCCCGCTGTGGCACGCGCACCGCGCGTTCGACCGCGCAGGGGAGTTGCAAGTCCAGTTCGTCACCCCCGACAATGCCGCTGACCGCGAAGGTGGCTGGCTGACGATGGCCCGCACGGTGGAGGGCAGCGGTGCGCCGGGCGAAGCGCAATTCGTCGTCGCGCTGGGGATCGAGGCGGTGCTGGCGACCGATCTGGCGCATGCGCGCGGCGTATCGCTGCGCACTGACGATGCGCAGCCGATCGGGCCCGGCTGCGCGCGCTGCCACCGCGAGGGATGCAGCCAGCGGTCCTTGCCGCCGCTGGGTCGCAAGCTGGCCTTCGACCGCACGCGGCGCGGCGTGACCCCGTTCGAATTCGAAGTGGCCTAGCCGCGCGCACAGTCCTGATCGGATCGCTTACAGGCGTGATGTGTAAAGTTTACCGACGGTTCATTCCTGTCTGCTAGTCAAGCATCCCGACACTAACCATTGGTGAGCCGGTTCGGATGATCCGCCTGTTCAAGCACTACATTTCCTACAATGTGGTGCTGCTTTCCCTGATCGACTTCATGCTGTTGCTGCTGGCAGGCGAAGCCGCGTGGCGGCTGCGCGTGATGCAGATCGGCACGGGCGTCGGGGAAGTTTCCGATCGCGCGGTCGAAATCGGGGTTTTCGCCGGAGTCATCTGGCTGGGGATGATCGCCGTGGGCTCCTATGGCCCCGAGGCGCTGCGCTCGATCCGCTTCGCGACTGCCCGGTTGCTGGTGGCGGTCAGCCTGGGCGTGCTCGCCATATCGCTGGTCAATTTCGTCCTCCCCGGTTCGGCGCTGTGGCGCTCGGTCCTGCTGTACGCGATGGGGATCGCCATCCTCGTGCTCGTCGCGAACCGGATCCTCGCGAGCCGGATGCTGGGCGCCGAGGCGTTCCGGCGGACGGTGCTGGTGCTGGGCGCAGGCGAACGCGCCAAGCGGCTCGAGCGCCTGTCGCACAGGCCCGAAAGCGGCTTCAGGATCGGTGCCTTCGTCGCGATGGGGGAAACCGCGCCGCTGATCGCCACCGCCGTGCAGCGCGAATCGATTTCCGATCTCGGCCGGTTCGCCGACCGCGTCGGTGCGACCGAGGTCGTGCTCGCGCTGCAAGAACGGCGCAATTCGCTGCCGCTGAAAGACCTGCTGCGCGTCAAGACGCAGGGCGTCCACGTCAACGACTTCTCCAGCTTTCTCGAACGTGAGCTGGGACGGGTGGATCTCGACACGCTCAACCCCAGCTGGCTGATTTTCTCCGACGGGTTTTCCGCCGGCCGGCGCTTGTCGAGCATCGGCAAGCGGACGTTCGATATCGTTGCCAGCCTGTTGCTGCTGATCGTCGGTCTGCCGCTGATCGGTATCTTTGCGGTGCTGGTAAAGCTGGAAACCGGCGGCCCGGCATTCTTCCGCCAGAAGCGCGTCGGCCTCTACGGCCAGACCTTCACGCTGATAAAGCTGCGCTCGATGCGCTTCGATGCCGAAGCGAACGGGGCGCAATGGGCGGAGAAGGGCGATCCGCGGGTGACGCGGGTCGGACGGGTGATCCGGACCGTGCGCATCGACGAACTGCCGCAGGCCTGGAGCGTGCTCAAGGGCGAGATGAGTTTCGTCGGCCCGCGTCCCGAAGTGCCCGCCTTCGTCTCCGAACTGGAAAAGGCGCTGCCCTATTATGCGGAGCGCCATGTCGTGAAGCCGGGCATCACCGGCTGGGCGCAGATCAACTACCCCTATGGCGCCAACACCGAAGACGCGCGCCACAAGCTCGAATACGATCTCTATTACGCCAAGAATTACACGCCGTTTCTCGACCTTTTGATCCTGTTGCAGACCGCGCGGGTCATCCTCTGGCCGGACGGTGCGCGGTGATGGGTCTCGTCGGCAGCCTGTCCTATGTCGCCTACACGATCGGGGCGATCGTCTGCGCGCTTGCGGCGATCTGGATCGGGCGCAAGGGCGATCCCGCGCGTGGCGACCGCACACCCGCGATCGTCGCTGTGGCGCTGACTGCCAACTGGTGCTTCGCCGCGGCTAGCTTCGAGCCGGGCCGGCCGATCGTCGAGCTCACCGAGATCGCCCGCAATCTCGCGTGGTTGTTCGTCCTGTTCCGCCTGTTCAGCAACGATGGCCGCGACGAGACCTTGCGGCTGGTGCGACCGGTGGTGGTCGCGCTGGTGCTGGTCGAGGTCATGCAATTCCTCTTGCTGCTCATCGCCCGGCGCTATGCGGTCACGCCCGAGCTTGCGCTGCTGACATTCGATACCGCGGCGCTGTTCCGCGTGATGGTGGCGGTCGGCGCGCTGGTGCTGCTGCACAATCTCTATGCCGGTGCCGCCGCGACCTCGCGCGAGATCCTGCGATGGAGCGTTGCTGCCCTGGCGGGGCTGTGGGCCTTCGACCTCAACTATTTCACCATCGCCTACATCATGGGATCGCCGCCGGGCGAGCTGGCCGTTCTGCGCGGACTGGCGGCAGCCATCTTCGCCGTACCCTTCGCAATCGGCTTCACGCGCAATTCTTCCGAACTCGCCTTCAGCCCGTCGCGCGCGGTCACCTTCCGCTTCCTCTCGCTGCTGCTGATCGGGGGGTATCTTGCAGTGATGCTGGGCATCGCGCGCTGGCTCAACATGCTCAGCGGCGATCTGGCCCGGCTGACACAGGTAGGCCTGATTATCGCGGCGGGTGCGCTGGCGTTGATCTGGCTGCCTTCGGACCGCCTGCGCGGCTGGTTGCGGGTCACCGCGGTCAAACACCTGTTCAAGCACCGGTACGACTACCGCACCGAGTGGATCCGCTTTACCGACACGATCGGCACCACCGGGTTCGACAACATCACCCTGCAGGAGCGTACGGTCAAAGCGCTGGCCGATATCACCGACAGCCCGTCGGGCCTGCTGCTGGTGCCGGGCGACGAGGGGGACCTCGAACTCGCGGCCAACTGGCGCTGGCCGGGACGCAACCTGCCCACCACTGCAACCCCCGAGGCGCTGGCGAAACTGCTCGAGGACAGCGAGCTGATCCTCGATTTCGACGAACTGCGGGCGGGCATCGACCATCACGGTGAACTGGCGCATATTCCGCAGTGGCTGCGGCACGACCGATCGGCGTGGGCGGCCGTCCCGCTGATGCATTTCGACCGCCTCGTCGGCCTCGTCATCCTCGCCCGGCCGCTGGTGGCGCGCAAGCTCGACTGGGAAGACTTCGACCTCCTCGCGGTCGTCGGACGCCAGCTGGCCAGCTATCTGGCCGAACAGGCCAGCCAGACCGCCCTGCTCGAGGCGGGCCGGTTCGAGGAATTCAACCATCGCATGGCCTTTGTCATGCACGACATCAAGAACCTCTCCAGCCAGATGTCGCTGCTGCTGCGCAATGCCGAGAAACACGCCGACAAGCCAGAGTTCCACGAGGACATGCTCGTCACGCTGCGCAACAGCGCCGACAAGCTCAACGCGCTGCTCAGCCGGCTGGGCCGCTACGGCGGGGGGACGTCTGAAGCGGTCCGCCGCTTCGATCTGGCAGTCGCTGCGCGGCGCACGGTGGAGCAGCTGAGCCAGTTTCACCCGGTCGCCGTCCTGCGGTCCGAGCCGGTCGCCGTCGAAGGCAATCCCGAAGCCTTCGACCAGGCGCTGGTCCACCTGGTCCAGAACGCGATCGATGCCAGCGATACCAACAGTTCGGTGATGGTCGAGGTGTATAGCGACGGCATGTCGGGCAAGGTCACCGTGATCGACAACGGCCATGGCATGTCGCCGCAATTCATTCGCAACAGCCTGTTCAAGCCGTTCGTGTCTTCGAAGAACGGCGGGTTCGGGATCGGCGCCTTCGAAGCGCGCGAACTGATCCGTTCGATGGGCGGCAGGGTCGACGTCGAATCGCGTGAAGGGCTCGGCACCCGCTTTACGATCAGCCTGCCGATACAGGCGGCCAGTTCGCTGATCAGGCGCAGCAATTCCGCAGACAACAACGAGGTCGCATAATGGCGGAAACAAAGCCGAAACTGCTCATCGTCGAGGATGACGAAGGGCTCCAGGCCCAGCTCAAATGGGCCTATGAGGATTTCGACGTGATCCTGGCGGACACGCGAGAAACCGCCGTGGCAGCGGTGCGGGCGGAAGAACCCGCGGTGGTCACGCTCGATCTCGGCCTGCCGCCGGATCCCGACGGGACCAGCGAGGGGTTCGCGGTGCTCGAGGCGATCATGGCGATCAAGCCCGATACGAAGGTGATCGTCGCCTCGGGCCACGGCGCACGCGAAAGCGCGCTGCGCGCGGTCGAGGAAGGCGCCTACGATTTCTACCAGAAGCCGGTCGATATCGACACGCTCGGGCTGATCGTCCAGCGCGCCTACCGGCTGCACCAGATAGAGAGCGAAAACCGCCGTCTGGCCGAACAGATCGGTGACGAGCGCACAGTGCTCGGTTCGATGATCACGGCCGCGCCCGAAATGGCCAAGGTCGCGCGCACCATCGAACGGGTGGCGCCGACCAATGTGTCGGTGATGCTGCTCGGCGCGAGCGGCACGGGCAAGGAACTGCTGGCGCGCGGCGTCCACGATTGCAGCGTTCGCAAGGACGGTTCCTTCGTCGCGATCAATTGCGCGGCAATCCCGGAAAACCTGCTCGAAAGCGAGCTGTTCGGGCACGAGAAGGGCGCTTTTACCGGCGCGGTGAAGACGACACCGGGCAAGATCGAACTGGCCGATGGGGGCACGCTGTTCCTCGACGAGGTGGGCGATATTCCCTTGCCCTTGCAGGTCAAACTGCTGCGCTTTCTGCAGGAACGCACGATGGAACGCGTCGGGGGCCGCAAGGCTATTTCGGTCGACACGCGGATCGTCTGCGCAACGCACCAGGATTTGGAGGCGATGATCGGCGCGGGCACCTTCCGCGAAGACCTGTTCTATCGGCTTGCCGAAATCGTTGTGAAGGTGCCTCCGCTGTCCGACCGGCCCGGCGATGCGGTGCTGCTGGCGAAGCATTTCCTGACCCGGCTGGCGAAGGAAATGAACCCGCACGTCAAGGGGTTCGCGCCCGATGCGCTCGCCGCGATCGACAGCTGGGCCTGGCCGGGGAATGTCCGCGAGCTGGAGAACCGCGTGAAGCGCGCGGTGATCATGGCCGACAGCAAGCTCGTGACCGCCGAAGACCTCGACCTGACGCAAAGCGCGGCAGACGGCGCGGATATCGCGCTCAACCTGAAGGCGGCGCGCGAACAGGCTGATCGCCGGATGATCCGCCAGGCGCTGGCGCGCAGCGAGGGCAACATCTCGAACACGGCCAAGCTGCTGGGGATCAGCCGGCCGACGCTGTACGACCTGCTCAAGCAGTATGATCTGCACGCGTGACCTGGCGCTCCTGGCGGGACTGGTCCTGGCAGCGCCGGGCCTTGCCGCCTGCGATGGCTCGGTGGAGGATCCGTCCGGCACGGGCGCCGCTGCGCCAACCCAGCCTGCGCAGCAGCGGGCCGACATCGCGGCAATGCACGGCGAACGGGCATTGCTCGCAGGCGACCTCGCGCTGGCGCGCGCCTGGCTCGAGCCGGGCGAGTTCTCTGCGGAGACCCGTGCCGAGGGGTTCCGGAGCCTCGGCCGGCTGGAAATGGCGCAGGGGAACCTCCCGGCTGCCGGCGCGGCTTTCGACCAGTCCTATCGCGCCGATCCCGCCAATGCGGGACTGTGGGTCGATATCGGCCGGCTGCGCTATGCCGGCGGCGAACAGGCGCAGGCACTCGAGGCGGTGGAACGCGCGCTGGCAATCGATCCCGCGCATGCCGACGCGCTGCGCTTTCGCGGCCAGCTGGCCCGCGATGCGCAGGGCCTTGCAACCGGTGCGGAGTGGTTTGCCCGTGCGCTGGAACTGCACCCGCTGAACCGGGAACTGCGGCTCGATCTCGCCGCAACGCTGAGCGATGCGGGGCGCGCGCAAGACGCTTTGGCGGTTCTGCGGGGCGGGGACGGGACTGCCGCGGCAGCGCCCCGGGGACTGTTCGTCCAGGCGGTCATTGCCGCGCGGGGCGGCGATGTCGCGCTGGCCCGCGATCTGCTGGAACGCTCGGGTCTGGCGAAGGACGGGGTCGCTTCGGCGCAATTGCTGTCGGCGCTGATCGACCTGCAGCAGGAAAACTACGCGATCGCCGCCGTGACGCTCGATCGGCTGTATTCCCGCCAACCCGACAATCGCCGGATCCGCGATCTGCTGGCCTTTGCCCTGTCGCGCAGCGCTGGCGAGCGCGAGCTGGTCCGCCGGTTTGCCGGTATCGTGGCCGACGATCCCGCATCGGCCTATCTGCGCACATTGGTCGGCCGCGCTTACGAGGCGCTGGGCGACCGCGCCCGCGCTGCGCGGTTCCTCGATCAGCCGGCGATTGCATCGGGCCAGCTGACCGCGCTGCCCAGCCTTTCGCCGGTTCGGATTGCGCCGACGTCGCAAGCGACCGGGGCACTGCAGCTCAGGGATCAGGTGCGCCATGCCATCGTCGCGGACGACGGTGAGGCGGCAGTGACGCACGCAGCCGAACTGGCGCGCCGCTTTCCCGGTTCGGCCGATGCGCAGGCGGTTCTGGGCGATGCAAGCTTTGCCGTGGGGGACAAGCCCGCCGCGCGCGCCGCCTATGGTCGCGCCGCCCGGATCCGCTTGGGGTGGCCGCTCGCTCTGCGGTTGGCGCGAGCGCAGGACGATGTGCCACGCGCGCAGCGGATGCTCGCCGACTATGTCCGGCAGAACCCGATGAACGGCGAGGCGGCGGCTGCACTGGCCGACAGCTACGCCGCGCAAGGCGATTGGCCGCGCGCGGTCGGCCTGCTCGATCACGCGCTCGATCTCGGCATGGGCCGCGTGCCGTGGGTGCTGGCCGCGCGCAGCATCGGGGCGCGGCAGCTGGGCGACGCGGAGGAGGCAATGAGCTATGCGCTCGCCGCGCACGAACTCGAACCGATGAACCCGCTGGCGATCTCCGCGCTGCTTGCAGCCATGCCCGATGACGGGAGCGCCGCGCGCGCCGAATTGGAAGCCAAGCTGCGCTCGCTGCAATCGCGCTGACCCGCTCGACAAGCGTTTCGCCGGCAGGCAGGGCAGGGCGATGAGTTTCAGAACCGTATTGACCGACCCGATGCTGCGCATGCTGGTGGCGGCGATCGCCGTCGCTGCGCTGCTGCCCGCCACCGGTGATGCGCGCGGCTGGGCGCAGATGGTGGCAAATGCCGCAATTTTCGTTCTCTTCCTGCTCAACGGCATGCGGATCGCCCGGCGAGATATCGTCGATGGTTTCGCGAACTGGCGTTTCCTCGTCCCGCTGGTGTTGTGGGTGTTCGGGGCGATGGCGTTGGTCGGGCTGGCGCTCGCCTCGATCGGACAGGGATTACTGGCGCCGTCGGTCGCGCTGGGGTTCCTGTATCTGGGAACGCTGCCTTCCACCGTTCAATCGGCAACCTCCTACAGCTCGCTTGCGGGGGGCAATGTGGCGCTGTCGGTCGTCGGCGCGGCACTGCTCAACATTCTGGGCGTGTTCGTCACGGTGCCGCTGTTCCTCGCGCTGGGCGGCAGCGGCAGCGGGGCAGTGGGGATGGAAGTGATCGGCAAGATCATGCTGCTGCTGATCCTGCCCTTCGCCATCGGGCAGGCCGTCCAGGGCTTTACCTCGGGCTTCATCGCGCAGCACAAGCCGAAGATCGCCTGGATCGACCGCTTCGCCATTTCGGCGGCGGTCTATGTCGCATTCTCGGGCGCGGTGGAGCAGGGCATCTGGTCGCGCGTCGCGGGCATCGACTGGGCGGTAATCGGCGCGCTGGTCGCCGCCTTCCTGCTGGCGGGTAATGTGGGCGCTTGGCTGGCGGGCGGCGCGCTTCGCCTCCAGCGGGCCGATCGCATCGCCTTCCTGTTCGCCGGGGCGCAGAAAAGCGCGGCGGTGGGCGCGCCGCTGGCGACGATCCTGTTTCCGCCCGAAGAGGCCGGCTTCCTGGTGATCGCGCTGCTGCTCTACCACTTCTTCCAGCTGGTGGTCGCCGCGCCGATCGCTAGTCGGCTGGCGTCGTCACCGCATCGGCCGGAAAGCGCCGGTTATGGCGCACCGACCACCAGAAGCTGAGACCGATCAGCACCGCACCCAGCAGCCCGGTGATCGTTTCGGGAATGTGATAGCGCGCCGACAGCAGCATGATCACGCCCAGCACGATGATCGCCCAGAAGGCCCCGTGTTCAAGATAGCGATACTGCGCCAGAGTGCCGGTCCGCACGAGGTGGATCGTCATCGAACGCACGAACATTGCCCCGACCGACAGGCCCAGCGCGATGATCACCATGTTGTTCGACAGCGCGAAGGCCCCGATCACGCCGTCGAAGCTGAAGCTTGCGTCGAGCACTTCGAGATAGAGGAACCCGCCGAGACCGGATTTCACGATCTGACCGGCCGCTTTCTTGGCCGCTTCGCGTTCCTCGATGATCGCGGCGATCGCGTGGACGGCGATGAAGGTCACCAGGCCGAGAACTGCGGCGGTGAGGAAGGTGATCTTGTCGGCCGGAACGAGCAGGGTGGAAACCCAGTAGACGAGCACGAGCACCAGCCCGATCTCGACTGCGGGGACATTCGAGAATTTGTTGATCGTCTTCTCGATCGCGGCGATCCAGTGCACTTCCTTGTCGTTGTCGAAGAAGAAGGTCAGCCCGACCATCGCCAGGAAGGCACCGCCGAAGCCGGCGATGCCGATATGCGCTTCGGAGACGATCCGTTCGTATTCCGCCGGATTGTTGAGCGATAGCGAAACCGCCTCGAGCGGCCCGACGCGTGCCGCGATGGCGACGATCGCGATCGGGAACACGATCCGCATGCCGAACACGGCGATCAGGATGCCGATGGTCAGAAACCGCTGTTGCCAGACCGGGTCCATGTCGCGCAGCACGGTGGCGTTGACCACCGCATTGTCGAAGCTCAGCGACACTTCGAGAATCGACAGCACGACGACGATCCACAGGATGCCGAGCGTGGCGGTGATCGATCCCGTGCTCGACCAGCCATACCATGCGGCCAGCGCGAAGCAGACCGCGGTGAAGCCGAACGAAAACGTGTAGTAATTGCGGATTGTTTCCATGGTCTGCGCCCGGTTGTCAGCTCTTCGGCTGATAGGTCTGGTCGGGAGTGGGGAAGCTGCGGCCCCGCACTTCCTCGGCATATTGCGCCACGGTCGTTTCGATGACCCCGGCGATGTCGGCATACTTCTTCACGAAGCGCGGGACCCTCTCGAACATGCCCAGCATGTCCTCGGTCACCAGCACTTGCCCATCGCATTGCGCCGAGGCGCCGATGCCGATGGTGGGGCACGACACTGCACCGGTCGCCTCGATGGCGATGGGTTCGAGCACCCCTTCGAGCACGATGGCAAAGGCGCCCGCCTCGTCGAGGGCGCGCGCGTCGCCGACGATCTTCTCGGCCTCGGCGTCGCTGCGGCCGCGCGCTGCATAGCCGCCCAGCACATTCACCGCCTGCGGGGTGAGCCCGACATGGCCCATCACCGGGATGCCGCGCTGGTTGAGGAAACTGACCGTTTCCGCCATCTGCGCGCCGCCTTCGAGCTTGACCGCGGCCGCGCCCGATTGCTTGAGCAGGAAGGTCGCGCTTTCGAAGGCCTGCTGGGGCGACTGTTCGTACGACCCGAAAGGCATGTCGACCACGACCACCGAATGATAGCTGCCGCGCACGACCGCCGCGGCGTGGGTGGCCATCATGTCGAGCGTGACGGGGATGGTGGTGGGCAGGCCGTAGATCACCTGCGCCAGCGAATCCCCGACCAGCAGCATGTCGCAATGCGCATCGAGCAATTGCGCCTGCCGCGCGGTGTAAGCGGTCAGCATCACCAGCGGCTTGGCGGTTTCCCCATCCGCCTTGTGCGCACGGATTTTCGGGACCGTCAGCCGCTTCATCGGCTGGGGAGTGGGGTTGGCCCTGCTGGTGCTGGTATCGAGCTGGAAGGTGGTGGACATGGGCACCCACTAGCAAGCACGGGAACGATGGCAAAGCGAAGCTTGGATTCTCGCAAGATTGTGTGTTTAAGGGCGGACATGTGAGGCGCGGCCGGGATCGCCGCGGTTTGAGAGGAACAATCTGTACATGGTCGCCACCACGAGTTCGACGGGCGAGGGCTGGTCCTCGCGCACGGCATTCATCCTTGCCGCGGTGGGGGCCGCGGTCGGGCTGGGCAATATCTGGCGGTTTCCGACGCTGGCGGGCGAAAGCGGGGGCGGCGCATTCGTCATCGTCTACATCGCCTGCGTGTTCCTGCTCGGCCTGCCGCTGGTATTGTCGGAGATATTCATCGGACGCGTGGGCCAGACCGACGCGATCGGCTCGATTCGCCGGGTGGCGGCGCAGTCGCAGGCGAGCCCGGGATGGTCGGTGTTCGGTGCGGTCGGCGCGCTCGCCGCCTTCCTGATCGTGGCGTTCTATTCGGTGGTTGCCGGCTGGGTGCTGTATTACGTCGGCGTGATGGGCAGCGACCTCGCGCAGGCCATAATGGCAGGCGATCCGTTCCGCGGCGCGCTGGCGGGGGAAAGCCGCGAACAAATCCAGCAGCGGCTGGGCGACATGTTCGCCAATCCCGGTCTGCTCCTGGCAGTGCATTTCCTGTTCATGGGGCTGACGCTCTACATCGTTGCGCGCGGCGTCAGTTCGGGCATCGAGAAGGCCGCCACCTACCTTATGCCGGTGTTCTTCGTCTTGCTTGTCGGGCTGGTGATCTATGGCGCGATCGAAGGCGACATCGGCGACGCGGCGGCGTTCCTGTTCACCCCCGACTGGTCGAAACTCACCCCCGAAGTCATGAACTCGGCGCTTGGCCAGGCGCTGTTCTCGCTCTCGCTCGGCGTGGCCGGGCTGATCACTTACGGCTCCTATATCAAGGAAGGCAGCGCGCTCGGCCCGACGGCCGCGATCATCGCGATCGCCGATACCTGCGTGGCGCTGCTTGCCGGCCTGATGATCTTCCCGATCGTCTTCGCAGTCGGGCTCGATCCCGCTGCCGGTCCGACGCTGGTGTTCCAGACGCTGCCCTTCGCCTTCCAGACGATGCCCGGCGGGGCGCTGTTCGGCCTGCTGTTCTTCCTGTTGATCCTGGTCGCCGCGGTCACCAGCTCGATTTCGCTGCTCGAAGTGCCGACCGCCTACGGGATCGGCGAGCGCGGCTGGAGCCGGCCCAAGTCGGCCCTGATCTTCGGCGGCGGTGCGTTCCTGATCGGGATCGCCTGTCTGCTGGGCTACAACGTGTGGTCCGATGTCCGCCCGCTGGGCTTCTGGGACCTGTTCGCGGATACCGATATCCTCGACACGGTCGATGGCTTCACGGGCAAGGTCATGCTGCCCGTTGGCGCGCTGCTGACGTCGATATTCATCGGCTGGAAGGCGGATACGAACTTGCTGCGTACGACCACCGGCCTGTCGCCCCTGGCGTTCGGAATCTGGCGTTTCCTGCTGGCGTGGCTGTGCCCGCTGGCCGTGGCGATCATCCTGGTCACCGGGCTGTTCCCCGCCATTCTCGGCGGCTGAGCGCAGCGCCGCCAGCGGCGGAACCGGGACCGCGCCATTGCGCCGAGCGAACGGGATAGCCGACAAGCAATGCCGGACATGAAAAGGGCCGCCCCCATGTGGGAGCGGCCCTTTGTTTGCCCGGAGGCGAAATCCTAGAGGTCGACGCTCTTCGCGTGCTTTTCTTCGGCTTCGTCGACCACGGTCTTGCCCAGCGCCATCTTGGCAGTGGTGAGCAGGCCCAGGTCGCCGTTCCAGATTTCGGCATCGCCGAGATCCATGCGCAGGAACAGGATGTTGGGATCGTCCTTGCCGCCTTCGTACCAGGCTTCGACGAAATTGCTCCAGAACTGGTCGAACCGCTCCTTGCTGGTCTCGCGGGTCAGCGTGCCATCGAAGCGCGCAAAGACCTCGTGGCCCTTGCTCTCGAAAGTGGCCGTCGCGCGGCCGAGCTTGGCAAAATCGCTCTTGGTATGCGTGAAGAACCAGATCGAACTGTTCGCATCCTTGTCGAGCTGCGGGCTCATCGGCACTGCGGTAGAGCTCTGGCCGTCGAGCTGGAGGAAGAGGAAGGGCGAATCTGCCAGTGCCTTCCAGAACTGTTCCTTGAGTTCGTCGGGGTTCCCTGCGGCGTGTTTCATGGTGTCTCCTTGAGTTGGATTTACCCGATCAATGTACGAGCGCGCGGTTCGGTCCCGGATCGTGTGATTGGGGGATGACAGGGTGCGCCGAATTGCGAATCGCTCCGATATGGAACATAAAAGGAACAAACGAGTCGTTCCGTCATGTCCCAGCCCGATCCTGTCTCCTTGCCGTTCACGGCCTTTACCGATGTTGCCGCGCTGTCCGCACGGCGCAGCACGCGGTGGCGCCCCGGGTTGGCGGCACATCAGGGTCTGGCGCTGCACAACGAGGTCTTCGCCTCCACGCGCGAGAGTGCGGGCTGCGCCGCCGCGTTGGCGCTGGCGCTCGATGATGCCCGCTGCCTGCCGCGCGAAGCCGGGGACGAAGCGCAGGACCGGCGCAGCGTGCTGTGGGTCCAGACGCGCGAGGCCGCGCGGCGGGTGGGTCGGCCCTATCGCGCCGGCCTGCCACAGACCCTGCAGGGGCGGGTGATCCATGTCCTGGCGGAAAAGGCGGAAGATGCGCTCTTCGCACTGGAAGAAGGATTGCGCTGCCGTGATCTGGCCTTCGTGCTGGGAGAGATTGCTGGCAATCCGAAGGCGCTCGATTTCACTGCCTCGCGCCGGTTGACGCTGGCGAGCGAAAGGCACGGGGTGCCCTTGTTCCTCGTGCGGCTCGATGCCGCGCGCGACCTGTCTTCGGCACGCATGCGCTGGGAAGTCGCCTCGGCCCCGTCGCCTGCGCCGCACTGGAACCAGCGGGCCCCCGGTACGCCCCGCTGGCGAGCGGAGCTGTTCCGCGCGCGCGCACATGCGCCGGGCGAATGGGTGCTGGGCGAGGAGCAGGGCGGGCTGATGGCCCGCAAGCCGGACGAAGAAACCGGAGAGGCGGCGGCGAACTGGGCGGCCGGGTTGCGCTTGCGCCATCCGCTGCGCCGGGCGTGAGCCCGCAGGAGGCGGGATCATCGCGGTCCCGCCGCATCCTGTCGATCTGGCTGCCCGCACTGGCGATCGACCGCTGGCGCGTGATGGCGGACGAGCACAGCCGCGTGCTGGACAGGGGGCCGCTGGTGCTGATCGCCGATACCGCGCACGGCCCGCGGATCGAGGCGGTCAACCGTGCGGGCGCCGCTGCCGGCGCGCACAAGGGCATGATGCTCGCCGATGCGCGTACGCTCTGCCCCGAAATCGCCACCGCGCCGAGCGATCCGGCGGGCGATCTCGGCTTTCTCGAGACCCTGGCAATCTGGGCGCAGCGCTGGGGGCCGTGGTCCGCGCTCGACCCGCCCGATGGGCTGCTGGTCGATGTGACCGCGGTGGCGCATCTCTTCGGCGGGGAAAACCGGCTGCTTGCCGATGTGCAGCAGGCCTTTGCCCAGCGACAGCTGGCGGTTCGCACGGCGATTGCGCCAACCGCCGGGGCCGCCTGGGCGCTGGCGCATCATGGCCGCGACGGGGCTATCGTCGAGGGGGACGAAGCAATCGAACGCGCCCTGTCCGATCTCCCCGTGGCCGCGCTGCGGCTCGACCAGGATGTGGTGACCGTATTGCGCCGGCTGGGGCTCAAGCGGCTGGGCGAGATCGCGACCCTGGGGCGCGATGCGATCCAGCGCCGTTTCCGCAACCGCAAGTCGCCTGCCGCCAACCCGCTGGTCCGGCTCGACCAGCTGCTCGGCCGCGTGCCCGAACCGCTGCTGCCCGTGGTTCCGCAGCAGGTGCCGCTGGTCCAGCGGCGCTTGCTCGAACCGATCCGCCATCGCCAGTTGCTCGACACGGTGGTCACCGATCTTGCCGGGGACATGGCGCGCGAGCTCGAGGGGCAGGGGCAGGGTGCCCGGCGTCTCGAACTGGGGCTGTGGCGCGTCGATGGCGAAGTGGTGGTTCGCCGGCTCGAACTGGCGGCCGCGACACGCGATCCGGCGCATATCGTCCGGCTGTTCGCGGCGCGGCTCGACGATGTGGATGCCGGGTTCGGGATCGAGATGCTGCGCCTGCGGGCAAGTTGGGCGGAACCGCTGGCACTTGCCCAGGACGATATCGAGACCGCAGCGGAAACCCACGGCACGTCGCTGGCGGCCTGTATCGACCGGCTGACCGTCCGTCTCGGGGCGCAGGCGGTTACCCGCCCCGTGCCCTTTGCCAGCCATATTCCCGAGCGCGCGCAGCGCTGGCAGCCGCCGCTCGAACCGGAGGCATCCTCGCAAGGGCAGCTCGCTTTTCATGCGCGCCCGCTCAAGCTGCTCGACAGTCCCGAAAGCATTGCCGTGCTCTATGCGACGCCCGACGGCTATCCGCAGCGGTTTCGCTGGCGCGGGCAAGTGCACGAGGTGGCACGGGTTGAAGGGCCCGAACGCATCGCGCCCGAATGGTGGCGCGAGCGCGGCGGGGCGCGGCTGCGCGACTATTACCGGATCGAGGACGAAGCCGGCCGGCGGTACTGGATCTATCGCCTGGGCATCATCGGCGATGGCCGGGGCGGCCCTCCGGACTGGTACCTGCACGGTTTGTGTGCCTGAAATCGCGCCAATACATCATTCGACATTGGCAAGATGTTGCGTGGAACATATATAGAACGAATGGCCACGCAAACCGTTCTTCAGAAGCTCGAGATTCTTGCCGACGCGGCAAAATACGACGCTTCCTGCGCGTCCTCGGGCACGGCCAAACGCACCAGCATGGGCGGTAAGGGAATCGGTTCGACCGAGGGGATGGGCATCTGTCACGCCTATGCACCCGACGGGCGCTGCATCTCGCTGCTCAAGATCCTGCTGACCAATCACTGCGTGTTCGACTGCCATTACTGCGTCAACCGCAAGAGTTCGAACGTCGCGCGGGCGCGGTTCACGCCGCAGGAAGTGGTCGATCTCACGCTGTCCTTCTACCGGCGCAATTACATCGAGGGCTTGTTCCTGTCCTCGGGCATCGTGAAGAACTCGAACCACACGATGGAACAGCTGGTGGAAGTCGCCCGTATCCTGCGGGAAGAACACGATTTTCGCGGCTATATCCATCTCAAGACCATTCCCGAGGCCGATGCCGAGATCGTCCACCAGGCGGGGCTTTATGCGGACCGTGTATCGATCAATGTCGAACTGCCGACCGACAGCGGGCTCACCCGGCTCGCGCCCGACAAGGATGCGCGGCAGATCGAAGGCGCGATGGGCCGGGTCAAGAGCGACATAAGCGAACTGAAAGACGCCAGAAAGCGCTTCAAGCACGCGCCGCGCTTCGCCCCCGCGGGCCAGTCGACGCAGATGATCGTCGGGGCCGATGCCGCGACCGATGCGGACATCGTCGGCAAGGCGAGCCGGCTGTATGACAATTTCCGCCTGCGCCGCGTCTATTACAGCGCCTTCTCGCCGATCCCCGATGCCAGCGCGGTGCTGCCGCTGAAACGCCCGCCGCTGATCCGCGAACACCGGCTCTACCAGTCCGACTGGCTGATGCGGTTCTACGGCTACAAGCCGGTCGAAGTGATGCAGGCGACCGAGGCCGACGGCAACCTGCCGCTCGACATCGATCCCAAGCTCGCCTGGGCGCTCAAATTCCGCGAACAGTTCCCGGTCGATGTCAACCGCGCCACCAGGGAACAATTGCTGCGCGTTCCCGGGCTGGGGGTGAAGGCGGTGGGCAAGATCCTCGCCAGCCGCCGCCATCGCAATCTGCGGCTCGACGATGTGGCGCGGCTGACGCTGTCGGTGACCAAGGTGCGGCCCTTTATCTGCACCGTCGACTGGCGGCCCGTCATGCTGACCGACCGTGCCGACCTGCGCAGCCTGCTCGCGCCCAAGACCGAGCAGCTGGAGCTGTTCACCGCATGAACGTCCTGTTTCCCTTTCCCCGTCATCCCCGCGCAGGCGGGGATCCAGATAACGGCCGTGGCTTGTGCTGCGGACCTTGTCTGGCCCCCTGCCTGCGCAGGGGCGACGGCTTGGGGGTGCTGGTGTGAGCGCGCTCCCGCAGGCCCGGCTCGCCAGCTACCATGTAGTGCACCTGCCCGAGCCGGACGATTTCGAGTTCTGGCGCGAGCAGGCCCGCACGCTGGCGCAATGCGAGGTCCCGCCCGATCGTATCGCCTGGGTCGAGCCGGGCGGCAATGGCGACCTGTTCGCGGCCGCACCGGCTGCGGGAAGCGAACGGGGCATGCCCGTCCCGCCCGCCGATGCGCGGCTGGTGCGCGCGAGCAAGCGCTTCGTGACGCTGGCGCGCAATGCCATCCTCCATTCCGACCCCGAGCGGTTCGCGCTGCTCTATCGCCTGCTGTGGCGGTTGCAGGCGAACGGGCGGATCATGGAGGACAAGGCCGATCCCGATGTGCGCCGGGTGGAGGAGCTGGCCAAGAATGTCCGCCGCGACAGCCACAAGATGCATGCCTTCGTCCGCTTCCGGCTGGTGGAGAACGAAGACGGGGAAGGCGGCGAGCATTACGTCGCCTGGTTCGAACCCGATCACCATATCCTGCGCGCCAATGCGGGCTTCTTCATGCGGCGCTTTGCGAACATGCGCTGGTCGATCCTGACCCCGCGCGGTTCGCTGCACTGGGACGGGACGACCATGTCCGAAGGTCCGCCGGCCGAGCGGTCCGATGCGCCCGAAGGGGATCCGACAGAGGATCTGTGGCGCAGCTATTACGCCTCGATCTTCAATCCCGCGCGGCTGAAGATCGGCGCGATGCTCAAGGAAATGCCCAAGAAATACTGGAAGAACATGCCCGAAGCCGCGCTCATTCCCGAACTGGTGGCGGGCGCGCAGAACCGCGAGGCGCAGATGGTCGACAAGGGCAAGTCTCTGTTCGCGGACGGGCTGGAGGACCGGCCCGATACGCTGGCGGCGATCGACAAGGCGATCCATGCCTGCCGCAAATGCCCGATCGGCCAGCTCGACAACCATGCGGTGATGGGCGAGGGGCCGGACGATGCTGCGCTCATGATCGTGGGCGAACAGCCGGGCGACCAGGAGGATTTGGCGTGGCGGCCTTTCGTCGGTCCCGCCGGGCAATTGCTCGATGTGCATCTGGAAAAGGCCGGGATCGACCGGCGCGGCGCCTATGTCACCAATACGGTGAAGCATTTCAAATATGTCCAGCGCGGCAAGCGGCGGCTGCACCAGAACCCGGGCGCGAAGGAAATCGACACCTGCCGTTGGTGGATCGAAAGCGAACGCGCGATCGTGCAGCCCAAACTGGTGCTTGCCATGGGCGCCAGTGCGGCGCGCGGGATGCTGGGCAAGACGGTCAGCATTACGAAGGCACGCGGCCGCCCCATCCCGCTCGAGGATGGCAGCGAACTGTGGGTCACCGCGCATCCGTCCTACCTGCTGCGGCTCGATGGACCCGCGCGGGAGGAACAGGCGCGCCTGTTCGATGCCGACCTTGCCGCGGTGCGCGCACGGCTCGCGGAACTAACCGCGCCATGATGCCCATAATTTCCCTCGTCACCCCCGCGAAGGCGGGGGGCCAGCCAAGCTTTCGCCAAGTGGCGCAGGTGGATGGATCCCTGCCTCCGCAGGAATGACGGCGAGACCTGCCCGTCATGCCCGAAAACGACCTCCAGATCCCCAAGCGAACGATCGAGCTCGATCCTGCGAGCATCGAGGCGCCGCCGCGTTCGCCCTTCGTCGAGCTCGGACTCGTGTCCTGCTTCAGCTTCCTGCGCGGGGCGTCGGATGCGGTCGACCTGGTGCTGCAGGCGCGGGCGCTGGGTTACGATGCGATCGGAATTGCCGATGCCAATACGATGGCGGGTGTGGTCCGCATTCATACCGAGGCAAAAACGCTTAAACTGAAGCCGCTTATCGGTTGCAGGATAGAAACTGTCGAAGGTCTTGCCTTCCTGGCTTATCCGCGGAATCGCGCCGGCTATGGCCAATTGTGCCGCCTGATCTCGGCCGGACGGATGCGCACGCTCGACGGGGAATGGCAGGCCAAGGGCGCCTGCGACATCAGCTTGGCGATGCTTGCCGGGAATACCGGGGATGTGCAGCTGATCCTGCTGCCCCCGCGCGATCTCGACCAGCGCTTCGCCGTGACGGTGCCGAACAATGTCGTCCCCTTTCCGCCCGGCTCCCGGACAGAGGCAGCCGAAAGCGAGCAAGCGGATCGGGTGCGGGTGGAAGGAACGCTGTCCGATATCCTGCCGCATATCGCAGCCCAGCTTCCCACCCTTCGCCACCTTGCCGCAAGCTTCCTCTATACCGACAGCGATATCGCGCGGATCGAACGGCTCGATGCGCTCGCCAGGGCGCATGGCCTTGGCATCCTCGCTACCAATGACGTGCATTACGCCACGCCCGACAGGCGCCCGTTGCAGGACGTGATGACCGCGATTCGCCACAAGACCACCGTCGCGGCGGCGGGGCACCTGCTGGAAAGCAATGGCGAACGCTATCTCAAGCCGCCCGCGACCATGATCAGGCTGTTCGATCGCTGGCCGCATGCGATTGCCGCCACGCGCGAAGTGGCCGATGCCTGCGATTTCAGTCTCGACGAACTGGCGTATGAATATCCCGAGGAAATATACCCCGACGGGCAGGCGCCGCAGCAGTATCTCACCAGCGAAACTTGGAAAGGGGCCGCCTGGCGCTATCCCGGCGGCGTGCCGGAGACTGTGCGCGAAACGATCGAACGCGAGCTGGCGCTGATCGGCAAGCTCGACCTGGCGCGATATTTCCTCACCATCAAGGATATCGTCGATTATGCGCGCGGGGTCGATCCGCCGATCCTGTGCCAGGGGCGCGGCAGCGCGGCCAATTCGGCGGTCTGCTATTGTCTCGGCATCACCAGCGTCGACCCGGCCAAGCACGCGCTGCTGTTCGACCGTTTCATTTCGGAAGAACGCAAGGAGCCGCCCGATATCGACGTCGATTTCGAGCATGAGCGGCGCGAGGAGGTGATCCAGTACATCTATCGCAAATACGGTCGCCATCGCGCCGGCCTGTGCGCCACGGTGATCCATTACCGCCCGCGCATGGCGATCCGCGAAGTGGGCAAGGCGATGGGGCTGACCGAGGATGTCACCGCTGCGCTGGCCAAGACCGTATGGGGTGGGTGGGGCCGCGAAATCAGCGAGAAACACGCTGCCGAGACGGGCATGGATGTGCGCGATCCGCACTTGCGCCGGGTTCTTAAACTGACCGAGCAAATAATTGGCATGCCAAGGCATTTGTCGCAGCATGTCGGCGGGTTCATCCTCACCGAAAGCGCGCTGACCGAAACCGTGCCGATCGGCAATGGGGCGATGCCCGAACGCAGTTTCATCGAATGGGACAAGGACGATATCGAGGCGCTCGGCATCCTCAAGGTCGATGTCCTCGCGCTGGGCATGCTGACCTGCATCCGCAAGTGCCTCGACTTGCTCGACGATCACTACAATCGCCCGCTCAGCCTTGCCAGCGTCCCGCGCGAGGACCCGGAAACCTATGCCATGCTGCGCAAGGGGGATTCGCTGGGCGTGTTCCAGGTCGAAAGCCGCGCGCAGATGAACATGCTGCCGCGGCTGCGCCCGCGCGAATTCTACGATCTCGTGATCCAGGTCGCCATCGTGCGCCCGGGGCCGATCCAGGGCGACATGGTGCATCCCTATCTCAAGCGCCGGCGCGGGGCCGAACAGGTCGTCATTCCCGCGCCTGCCCCCGAGCATGGCCCGCCCGACGAATTGTCGAGCATCCTCGAACGCACGCTGGGTGTGCCGATCTTCCAGGAACAGGCGATGAAGATCGCGCTCGACGCGGCGCAGTTTTCCTCCAAGGAAGCCAACCGGCTGCGCAAGGCGATGGCGACCTTCCGCAGCCGCGGCATGGTCGACGAATTGCAGGACATGATGGTCGAGCGCATGGTCGAGCGCGGCTACGACCGCGAATTTGCGCAGCGCTGCTTCAACCAGATCCGCGGTTTCGGCGAATATGGTTTTCCCGAAAGCCACGCCGCCAGCTTCGCGCATCTGGTCTATGTCTCGAGCTGGCTCAAATGCCATTTCCCCGCCGCCTTCGGCTGCGCGCTGCTCAATTCGCAGCCGATGGGGTTCTATGCCCCCGCGCAGATCGTGCGCGACGCGCGCGAGCATGGCGTCAGCGTGCTGCCCGCCGACGTCAATCTGTCGCAGTGGGATTGCACGCTGGAGGATATTGGCGGCGAGACACCCGCGAGCGGCCGAGAACGGGGGCGGGGCAGGCAGGACAGGAATATCGCGCTCCGCCTTGGCCTGCGGCAGGTCGACGGCCTGCCAGAGGCCGTGGCGGCGGGGCTGATCGCCGAGCGCGAGGCGGGCGGGCCCTATGCCGATGTCGCCGCGCTCAAGGACCGCGCGCGGATCGGGCCGGCGCATATCGAACGCCTGGCCAGCGGGGACTGCTTCGGTTCGATGCAGCTGTCGCGCAGGCAAGCGCTGTGGGATGCGCGCAGCATCGTGGGCGGGGCGGACCTGCCACTGTTCGCCGCTGCTGCTGCGCGCGAGGAGGGGGCCGAGACCGTGCGGACGCAGCTTCCCGCCATGCCGCTGAGCGAGGAAGTGGTGGCCGATTACCAGACCACGCGGCTCAGCCTGAAAGCGCACCCGATGTCCTTCCTGCGCGCCAGCCTGGCTGAACGCGGTTTCGTGCGCGCCAGCGATCTGCGCAGCCGCAAGTTCCGCAGCATGGTGCATGTCGCGGGCGTGGTGCTGATCCGCCAGCGACCGGGCAGTGCCAAGGGCGTCTGCTTCATCACGCTGGAAGACGAGACCGGTGTCATCAACCTCGTGGTCTGGCCGGATCTGAAGGAAAAACAACGCCGTGTGGTCATGGGTTCACGGCTGATGGAGGTGCGCGGCCGGGTCGAATATGACGACGAGGTGATCCATGTGATCGCACATCACATGGAAGATACGACGCACCAGCTCTACCGCCTGTCCGACGACATGCTCAATGCGCCGGTCGCGCGCGCGGACCATGTCACGACGCCGCTGCCCGCGAAGTTCAATCCGCGCGACAATCTCAGGGAAGGCGGGGACGACCCCTACCGGCCGGTCGAGCCGTGGGAGGAGCCCCCGCCGGGCAATCGCGAATGCGGGTGGTTCGGCCCCAATTCGGGCGGGCATCCGCGTGATGCGCGGATCATTCCCCCGAGCCGCGACTTCCACTAGGCGCGCTGCATGATCGATGCCGAAAAGCTCGCCGCCTTTGCGCTGGTGACCGCGACCACCAGCCTGGTGCCAGGGCAATCGATGCTGTTCGTCATGGGGCAGGCAGTCTGGCGCGGTGCGCGCTCGGGCTGGGCGGCGCTGCTGGGCATGCAGATCGGCTACCTGGTGTGGTGGGTGCTGGTCGCATTGGGGCTCGGCACGCTCGCTGCGGCTTATCCGCTTGCCTTCCGCGTGCTGGCCTTTGCGGGGATCGGCTATCTCGCATGGCTCGGCATTACCGCGATCCGGCACTCCTTCCACGCGGGAGAGAAAGCACCGCCAACTGCCCGCGCGCCGTCGCGACATGCCTTTCGCGACGGCATCCTCATCGCCATCGGCAATCCCAAGTCGCTGATCTACATGCTCGCGATCATCCCGCCCTTCGTCGACACCGCGTCCCCGCTGGGACCACAGATCGTATTGCTGGCGCTGCTGGCACTGGCGATCGACCTGCCGATCGGCGCGCTTTATATCGGTGCCGGGCAAAGGCTTGCACGGGTGATGGAGCGCGCGGCCACGCGGCGCTGGATCGATCGCGCGATTGGAGCGCTGTTCCTGGTAATCGCCGCAATCGTGTTCGGCGAAATGCTGGGTAGCGGTTTGTGAAACAGTCCTTTTCACGCACGATCGGCAGCTTTGCCGGTGACCGGCGGGCGCTCCTGCTGCTGATGCTTATCGGGCTGTTGCTGACCGGCCGTGTCTGGCTGGCCGAGCATCCCGAACACGATCCCTGGGCTCCGCTCGACCTGCGCGATCCGCCGGGCTGGGCGACCGATCGCAAGCTGCTCGCGCTGCGCGAGGATGCTCCGGCATGCCGTGCGCTGCTCGAACGCAGCGATATCGCGCATGATGTGCTCGAACCCGCGGGCGAGGGCGCGTGTCGCCGCGAGGATCGCACGCGGCTCACCGACTATCCGCTCAGCCCGAACACGCCGCCGGTCACCTGCCCTGCGTCGATCGCGCTGTTGCTATGGGAGCGCGATGTCCTGAAGCCTACTGCACACGACATATTCGGGTCGGAAATCGCGCGGATAGAGCATCTTGGCGCCTATTCCTGCCGCCGTCTCTATGGCCGTGACAGCGGCGCCTGGAGCGAACATGCCACCGCCAACGCGATCGATATCGCCGGCTTCGTGCTTGCCGACGGGACGCGGATCAGCGTGCTGCGCGACTGGGACGGGGAGGGGGACAAAGCGCAATTCCTGCGTACCGTGCGCGATGGCGCCTGCGACGGTTTCGCGACCGTGCTGTCACCCGACTACAATGCCGCGCATGCGGACCATTTCCATCTCGACATGAGCCCGCGTTGGAACAGCGTCTGCCGCTAGGTCAGGCCTCGAGCGAATAGCCCGCGCTGCGCACCGTTCGCACCGGATCCTTCGCGCCTTCGATCTCGATGGCCTTGCGCAGGCGCCGGATATGGACATCGACCGTGCGCAGCTCGATCTCGCTCTCGGTACCCCAGACCCCGTCGAGCAGCTGCCCGCGGCTGAAGACGCGGCCCGGACTTTCCATGAAGAACTTGAGCAGCCGGTATTCGGTCGGCCCGAGCTGCAAGGTGCGCCCGCGGCGGCTAACCTTGTGCGCCACCGGGTCGAGCGTGATATCGCCGACCTCGATGCTTTCGCCGGCCAGGGCGGGGCGAATACGCCGCATGACCGCGGCCACGCGGGCGAGCAGTTCGCGCGGGGAAAACGGCTTGGTGAGGTAATCGTCGGCGCCCGTATCGAGCCCGCGCACGCGGTCGTCCTCGGCCTCGCGTGCGGTGAGCATGATGATTGGGACATGCGCGGTCTGTTTGTCGCGCCGCAACCGGCGGCAAACCTCGATCCCGCTGGTGCCTTCGATCATCCAGTCGAGGATGACGAGGTCGGGCACATCCTCGGTCGCCAGCAACAGTGCCTCGTCGCCGTCTGGGGTCGTGCGAACCTGGTAGCCTTCGTTGGTGAAGCGGTATTCGAGCAGCTCAGAAAGAGCCGGGTCGTCTTCCACCAATAACAGTTTCGCAGCGTGCAAATGCTTGCCTTTCCGGGGAGTTTCAGTCTCGGTCGGCACGGCATTATGACCCCAGCGCTACAGTTTTATGTCAGCCATCCTCGTCGAGAGGATATGTCCCGGTAGCGGCGAAGTGAACCATTTCAGCCACATTCGTCGCGTGGTCGCCAATGCGCTCAAGGTTGCGGGCCACGAACAGCATCTGCGCCGCGCTCGAGATGGTCGAAGGGTTTTCCACCATATGGCTGACGAGGTTGCGGAAGATCGAATTGTAGAAGGCGTCGACCTTCTCGTCGGTAGCGATGACCTCGCGTGCCAGTTCGGCATCGCGCGCCGCATAGGCGGTCAGCACGTCGTGGACCATTTCGGCGGCTACGTCGGCCATCGCGGGGAGCAGGGTCAACGGTTCGAACTGCTTGCGGTTGCCCCCGATCGCCTTGCTCGCCTTGGCGATGTTCTTCGAATAGTCCCCGATCCGTTCGACGACGCCGGCAATCTTGAGCGCCGCGATCACCTCGCGCAGATCGTCCGCCATCGGCGCACGCAGCGCGATGATCCGCACCGCGAGCTTGTCGATCTCGCTTTCGAGCGCGTCGATCTTCTTGTCCGCCTTGACGACGCGGTCGGCAAGCTCGTCGTCGCCATTGACCAGCGCCTCAAGCGATTGCGCGATCGCCGCTTCGGAAAGACCACCCATCTCGGCAATCAGTCCGCGCAGGCGGGTGATGTCCTCGTCGAATGCCTTGACGGTATGTTCTTGCATCGAATTCATAGCCTTAACCGTAGCGGCCCGTGATGTAATCCTGGGTCCGCTGCTCATGCGGATTGGTGAATATATCGGACGTACGGCCATATTCGACCATCTTTCCGAGATGGAAAAAGGCAGTACGCTGACTGACACGTGCAGCCTGCTGCATCGAGTGCGTCACGATGACGATAGCATAGCGACCATTAAGTTCCGCAATCAGTTCCTCGATCTTGGCGGTGGCGATCGGATCGAGCGCGGAGCAGGGTTCGTCCATCAGGATGACTTCGGGGTCGACCGCAATGGCGCGTGCGATGCACAGCCGCTGCTGCTGACCGCCCGACAGCGCCGTGCCGCTGTCCTGCAGGCGTTCCTTGACCTCCTCCCACAGGCCAGCGCGCCGCAGCGATTTCTCGACGATCGCGTCGAGTTCGTCCTTGCCTTCGGCGAGGCCGTGGATCTTGGGGCCATAGGCGATGTTGTCGTAGATCGACTTGGGGAAGGGGTTGGGCTTCTGGAACACCATGCCGACACGCGCGCGCAGCTGGACGACATCCATGCCCGAGGCGTAGATGTCCTCGCCGTCGAGCTGGATGCTGCCTTCGACCCGCGCCGTGGGAATCGTGTCGTTCATGCGGTTCAGCGTCCGCAGGAACGTCGATTTGCCGCAGCCCGAGGGACCGATGAACGCGGTCACATATTCGGTCGGGATATCGATCGAGACCTCGTCGATCGCCTTCTTGTCGCCGTAGAATACGGAGACCGCCTCGGCTCTCATCTTGGCTTCGGTTTTCTCGAGGTTGTCGTGGACTACGGTCACCAGGTTTTCTCGAATTTGTTACGCAGGTAGATGGCGAGCCCGTTCATCACGAGCAGGAACAGCAATAGCACGATGATCGCCGCGCTGGTGCGTTCCACGAAGCCGCGGTCGATTTCGTCCGACCACAGGAAAATCTGCATCGGCAGCACGGTTGCGGGCGATGTAAAGCCGTCGGGCGGCGTGGCCACGAAGGCGCGCATGCCGATCATCAGCAGCGGCGCGGTTTCGCCGAGCGCTCGGGCCATGCCGATGATGGTGCCGGTCAGGATGCCGGGCAGGGCGAGCGGGAGGACGTGGTGGAAGACCACCTGCACGGGCGAGGCGCCGATTGCGAGCGCGCCATCGCGAATGCTTGGCGGCACTGCCTTGATCGCATTGCGACCGGCAATAACGATGACCGGCATGGTCATCAGCGCCAGCGTCATACCGCCGATCAGCGGGGCCGATCGCAGATTGGGGAACAGCGTGAGGAACACCGCGAGCCCGAGCAGGCCGAAGATGATTGAGGGGACCGCGGCCAGATTGTTGATCGACAGTTCGATCAGATCGGTCCAGCGGTTCTTGGGGGCGTATTCTTCCAGATAAAGCGCGGCCAGCACACCGATCGGGAAGGCGAGCAGCAGCGTCACCACCATCGTCAGAAGCGAGCCTTTGAGCGCACCCCAGATCCCGACCTGCTGGGGGTTGGTGGCATCGGACCGGCCCAGGAAGCCCGGGTCGAAATTCTTTGCCAGCCGGCCTTCGTCGTAAAGCCCCGCCGCCAGGGCCTGCATTTCGGGCGAGCCTTCGCCCTCGTAACCCGAGGCGAGGTTGGCCGAAGCGGGCAGCCAGAAGCTTTCGCTGCGCTGGAGAACCGCCGGATCGGCGATGATCGCGGTAGCGACGTCGCGCCACGCCTGCGCGCCGAGCTCTTCCGCAGCCGCTTCGCCCAGTTCCTCCTCGGCGAAATACTGCACGACATCGCGCAGGCCCTGCGCCTCGAGCGATGCCAGCGCACCGGGTTGCTCCATCGCCGCAGGGTCGGCGGCGATACCGGCCTGGGTGAAATCGATCGGCACTTCCATTTCGACCCGCTGGAAACCGCCGATGCCGTTGAAGGTCATCGTTCCCATCAGGAATACCAGGACCGCGACCGAGAACACGATGGCGCCGAGACCGAGCGCGCGGAAGCGGCGCTCGGAAGCGTAGCGTTTCTTCAGCCGCGCTTCGAATTCGGGCGTGCGCGTGGGGGCGATGCGCTCACTCATATGCTTCGCGGTACCTCTTGACGACGCGCAGGGCGACGAAGTTCAATCCCAACGTCACCATGAACAGGACGAAGCCGAGGGCGAACGCGCTGAGAGTGGCGGGATGGTCGAAACTGCCTTCGCCGGTCAGCATGGCGACAATCTGCACGGTGACGGTGGTCATCGATTCGAGCGGATTGGCCGACAAATTGGCGGCGGTCGAGGCGGCCATGACGACGATCATGGTTTCACCGATGGCGCGGCTGATCGCCAGCATGATCCCGGCAACGATACCGGGCAGCGCGGCGGGAATCATGACGCGCTTGATCGTTTCCGAGCGCGTAGCCCCCATCGCGAGGCTGCCGTCGCGCATGGCGCCGGGGACCGCGGCGATCGAATCGTCGGCCATCGAGGAGACGAAGGGAATGATCATCACGCCCATCACAAGGCCGGCGGCAAGTGCGCTTTCGCTCGACGGGTTCGATACGCCCATGCCGATGGCGAGATCGCGGATCGCCGGGGCGATCGTCAGCGCGGCGAAATAGCCGTAGACGACGGTGGGGACACCGGCGAGGATTTCGAGCGCGGGCTTGATCCAGCGCCGCAACGCCGGGTCGGCATATTGCGTCAGGTAGATCGCGCTCATCAGACCCAGCGGGATGGCGACGATCATGGCGATGATCGCACCGATGAAGAGCGTGCCCCAGAACAAAGGCACCGCGCCGTAGCGGGTACCATCGGGATTGTCGGGGTTGGCCATCGGGTCGGGGCCCCAATGCGTGCCGAACAGGAAGTCCAGCGGCGACACCATGCCGAAAAACCGGACCGTCTCGAACACCAGGCTGGCGAGGATGCCGATCGTCGTCAGGATGGCCACCAGCGAAGCGCCCAGGAGGATCGCCATGACGATGCGTTCGACCTTGCTGCGCGCTGCGAAGTCGGGCCGCAGCCGCAGGAAAGCGAAGGTGCCGGCCAGGAAGGCGACCAGCAGCGATACGATGATCCCGATCGTGTTGTAGTAGAACAGCGCTTCGCGATAGGGTTCGACGAGCGCTGCAGCCTGCGGATTGAAGACCGCAGAAGCCGCGCCCGTCGCCACCGCACGCGCTTCGTTGAGGATGGTCTGGCGCTGGAAGCCGAAGGCGGGCAGTTCGGCTGCCGCCGGGCTCGCCAGGACCTGCTGGGTCACCAGGCCGGGAGCGATGGCGCTCCACAGCGCGATGAACGCGACCATCGGCAGGATGATCCACAGCGCGACATACCACGCATGGTAAACCGGCAGGCTGGGCAGCCGCCGTTCGGCGCTGTCGCGCCGGAAGGCCCATGCGCGGGCACGGGCCGCCAGCCATCCGGCGAGCCCGAGCCCGAGGGCCAGGAAGAGCAGGATAGCTGGCGACATAAGTTGCTTTCAGACCTTACTTGAGCTGCGCGCCATCGAGTGTGGTGTATTCGGTGGCTGCTTTCAGGTTCGCCGCCATAACGTCCGCAGGCGATGCGACAAGACCGATCTTGGCGAGATCACCATCCTTGTCCCACATTTTCGTCCACTGCAGCAGGTATTCCCGCAGGCCGGGGATCGCATCGAGATGCGCCTTCTTGGCGTAGACGTAGAGCGGGCGCGCGCCGGGATAGGCGAAGCTCGCGATGTTCTCGTAAGTCGGGGCGACACCGTTCATCTCGAGGCCCTGCACCTTGTCGGCATTCTCTTCGAGATAGCTGTAGCCGAAGACGCCCACGGCGTTGGGATTGCCTTCGATCTTCTGGACGATGAGATTGTCCTGTTCGCCCTGGTCGACATAGGCGCCGTCCGAACGGACCTCGGTGCACAGCTGTGCGTGGCGATCCTTGTCGGTTTCCTTGAGCGCTTCCATTTCGGGATTGGTATCGCAGCCGACTTCCAGAACCAGTTCCTTGAGCGCGTCACGCGTGCCCGACGTGCTCGGCGGCCCGTAAACCAGGATAGGCTGGTCGGGGAGCGAGGGGTCGACATCGGACCAGGTCTGGTTGGTCTGCTCGCCGCCGTAGGGCGAGGCCGCAATCGCTTCGTAGACCTGCTTGGGGGTCAGGCTCATCGTGATGCCGCCCTGCGCCGACGCGAAGGCGATCCCGTCCAGACCGACCTGGATTTCGATGATGTCGGTAACGCCATTGGCCTGGCAGTCGGCAAATTCGCTCGCCTTCATCTGGCGCGAGGCGTGCGTCATGTCGGGGGTGTCGGCGCCGAGACCGGCGCAGAACAGCTTCATTCCGCCGCCGGTGCCGGTCGATTCGATGATCGGCGAACGATAATCGGGCTGGTTGCGAACGAAGGCTTCGGAAACTGCCTTAGCAAACGGGAACACAGTCGAAGAACCGACTGCACGGATCGAGTCGCGCGAGCCGCCATCGGCTCCGTTGCCACCGCATGCGGTGAGCGCGAGCGCCGATACTGCGGCGAAGATGAAGGATTTGGTCTTGGTCATGGATAGCCCCTTAGATGTATAGCTAGCGGCGCAAAAGCGCCCCAATGTTACAGGGTTGCGACAATAGTTTGACCCGGCGCCCGGGGGCCGGGAATTGGCGGATCGTCCGCCGCTCAGAAATCGATTTGCGCGCGCACGCCGAAAGCGTCGACACCGTAGGAGATATCGCCATTCGCGGCGGGCAGGACCGCGTCTTCGTACTGCAAGCGGCCGTAATTGACCAACAGCGCGGTATAGTCGGTCGGTTTCCAGATCAGCGAGGCGAGATAGCCTGCCTGGCGGCCGCCGAGGATCCCGGCGTCGTTGAGGTCGAGATGGTCGTAGCGCAGCGTGAACTGGAGCGATCCGAACCCGCCTTCGCCAACCGGCTGCTGCGGCTTGGTGCGATCGAACTTGCCACCCTTGTATCCGCGCGAATCGTCGGTGAGGAATACCCCTGCCTCGGCATAGCCGCCGAAGAAGGTGGGGTCGCTCGCCAGAGCGGGCATATCGACCGTCTGCCAATAGCCTTCGGCGGCGGCGTGGAAGCGCCCGGCGATCGCTGCGGCCTCGAGCCCGAACCCGGTTTCGCTGCGGGCGCCCATGCTGCCGGTGTTGATAAACCGCTGCGAGGTGAAGTGCACCAGCGGGCGCTGGCGATAGCGCAACTCGGCAGCAGGATCGTCGAGGTCGTTGTAGTGGACCGATCCGCCGAAATGAAGCTGCGTGTCGCCAGCCTCCGGCATGAAGACGATCCGCGCATCCACGCCCCGGTTCTTGCTGTCCGTGTCCTCGATATTGTCGGTGAAGACCCCCGCCTGGATGAGGATATCGCCTCGACCGTAAGTGATCGACGCACCCAGACGGCGTTCGAAGCCGAACGCGTCGGTAAAGGCCGCGCGCTCGATAAAGGTCGTGTGCAGGCTGCTGGTCAGTTCCTCGAGCGACTGGAAGTTGTTGTGTTGCCCGACCGCGACTTCGAGCGGACCGTCCTCATAGCTCAGGATGGCGTCGGTGACGGAAACCTCGTTGCCTGCAAAATCGACCTCGAACTTGTAGCCGAACCCTCCGGGCATGTCCCCCGAAGCGCCCAAGCGGGCGCGGCGCAGTTCGCTGCCGAAGCCATCGCTGGCCCCGGTCGACGAAGGGGCGCTGGTGAAACCCGTATCGACCATCAGACGGCCGCGGGGCTTGAAGCTCCAGCCGTCGGACTTGGCGAGCACGGCGACCGGTGCGGCTGCTGCCGGCTCTGCCGGGGTGGTGGGAGCCGGCACCGCCGCTGCGGCGGCACGCGTTGCCTCCAGCTCGGTTTCGAGCTGGTCGATACGTGCGTTCATGGCCGCCAGTTGCATGCGCATGGCCGCCAGATCTTCGTCCGCATCCTGCGCGAGCAGGGGTGCAGGGGCAGCGCAGCCGAGCGCAATGATTGCCAGCGGGAAGCGGGTGCTACGGGGCATCGTTCAAATCACTTGATCAGAGGGTTACGGAACGACGACGCCACTATGACCGCGATGTTTCAGATATATGACATCGTGTAACAACCGGAACCGGCTGACATGCCCCGGCCGCTACCGGCACAAGCCGCGTCAGTCGTCTTCGTCTTGCTTCTCCAGCGGCAGGGTTACCGTAACGCGCGTGCCTTCGCCCGGCGTGCTGTCGATATCCAGCCGGCCGCGGTGCCGTTCGACGATGTGTTTGACGATCGCCAGACCCAGTCCGGTGCCGCCCGATGCCCGGCTGCGGCCCGGATCGGTGCGGTAGAACCTGCGGGTGAGATGCGGAATATGTTCGGCCGCGATGCCTTCGCCGCGATCGGTCACGGTCAGCCTTAACCGGTTGTCGCCCTTGGGATGGATGCGCACCGTCACCGTCTGGCCGGGTTCACCGTATTTGAACCCGTTGTCTACGAGGTTGCGGACCAGCTGTTCCAATTGCTGGCGATCGCCGCGGACCGGGAATTCGCCGGTCGCCTCGAAGTCGAGCAGTTCGAGCCGTTCGCCATTGGCCGCATCATGCGCCGCGCGTTCGGCGAGCTTGGCCAGGTCGAGCGTGGTGTCGGGCAGGTCGTGTTTCACGGCCTCGATTCGTGACAGCGACATCAGGTCGCTTACCAGGTCCTGCAAGCGCTTCGCCTCGCGCTGGATCGTGCCGAGGAACTTGTCCGCCATGCGCGGATCGAGATTATCGACATCCTCGCGCAGCGTTTCGACATAGCCGATGATCGAAGCCAGCGGCGTGCGCAGTTCGTGGCTGGCATTGGCGACGAAATCGGTATGGGCCCGCGCGATATCGGCTTCGGCGGTCTTGTTGACGAATTCGATGACGGCAAGTTCGCCGGGCAGCGTCTTGCGGTTGATCCGCCAGATATCGGTGCGCCGCGCCAGGCCGCGGACGACCGCACCGCCATCGACGTCGCGACCGAGCAGGCGGATCGCTTCGGGCTGTCGCAGCGCCATGCGGACATCCTGCCCGACGATATGTCCGCCCAGCAACTGGCGCGCCGACAGATTGGCAATAATCGCCCGGTCGCGTTCGGTGATGACCACGGGTGTTTCGGAATGTTCGAACAGGTCGGCCATATTGTCGCGGGTGAAGGCAGGGCCTTGCGGCTTGGGGCGCGCTTCGTCCGGCCGCGCGGCCACCAGGTAGAGCGAGCCGATCCAGACCAGCAGGACGAGCGCGACATAGATCAGATCCACGCCAAGCGAGGCCAGGATGATGCAGGCCATCATCGCCAGCGCGAATCCGGGCCAGGGAAAGCTGGGCTTGGTCATGGCCATGCGGCCTAGCGGCGCATCCGCGGACGCGCCAGCCGCTTTTCAGCGTGGTGGAGAAGTGGTGACCCGTACGGGAATCGAACCCGTGTTTCAGCCGTGAAAGGGCCGCGTCCTAACCGCTAGACGAACGGGCCACAGAAGTGGCGCTTTGCGCGGATTGCCATGGCAATACCACCACCGTGGTGACCCGTACGGGAATCGAACCCGTGTTTCAGCCGTGAAAGGGCCGCGTCCTAACCGCTAGACGAACGGGCCACACCCGCGTTGCGGGTCGGTGGCGTGGCGGGCCAATTAGGCGTGGGGCCGCGGGCCGTCAACCCTCCTTCGCACGCAAAAGTATCAATCGGCCCAGGCGGCATCTTCGACGTGCAGTTCCGCCTGCGGGCGGTTGCCCCAATCGTCGATCTTCACGCGGCCTGCCAGCCACAGGCGGCGGCCGCGCGATCCGTGCAGCAAGGCTTGTCCCATGTCGCTTTCGGCGGCGCGGAAGGCGATGCCCTTGAAGCTCTTGCCATCGTCGCCCGCGGCAATCAGGCGGACGTGATCGGTGCCCACGATATCGCATTTGACCAGCCGTACCGGGCCGACCGCCACCCGCGGCCCGGGCCAGCCGACCCCGTAGGGGCCGGCCTCTTCGAGCGAATTGACCAGCTCGGACGTCAGCCCGCCGGGCGCCACGGCAATATCGAGCGCCATATCGCGCGTGGCGGAGGCGCGGGCGACATGGCCCTCGAGCGTATGGTCGAGCCAGTCAGCCAGCCGGTCCACCTTGTCGGCGTCCACCGTGAGCCCGGCTGCCATGGCATGGCCGCCGCCCGCCACCAGCAGGCCTTCGCCGCGCGCACGGATGATGGCAGCGCCAAGGTCCACCCCGCTGATCGAGCGGCCCGATCCCTTTCCGGTATCGCCGTCGAGCGCGATGACCACTGCGGGCTTGCCGGTCTTTTCCTTGATTCGCCCGGCTACGATCCCGATCACTCCGGGGTGCCACCCTTCGCCGGCCACCAGATGCACCGCCCGGTTGTGCTGGGCAGCAATCTGCTGCTCGGCCGCTTCCTGCACTTCGGCCTCGATCGCGCGCCGCTCGTCGTTGAGCGCTGACAATTGCGCGGCGATGGTGCGCGCCTCTTCGGGATCGCGCGTGGTCAGCAACCGCACGCCGAGCGTCGATTCCCCCACGCGGCCACCGGCGTTGATCCGCGGGCCCAGGGCAAAGCCGAGGTCCGAACAGGCGGGACTGCGCTTGAGCCGGCTGGCATCGATCAGGGCGGACATGCCGATGTTGTCGCGCCGCGCCATCACCTTCAGCCCCTGCGCCACGAAAGCGCGGTTGAGCCCGTGCAATGCAGCGACATCGGCTACCGTGCCCAGCGCCACGACATCGAGCAGCGCAAGCAGATCGGGTTCCTTGCGACCGGCAAAGAAGCCGCGCTGACGCAACGTGCGCACCAGTGCGATACCCAGCAGGAAGGCGACCCCGACTGCGGCGAGGTGGCCATGCGCGGCAGCGTCGTCCTCCTCGTCCAGCCGGTTGGGATTGACCAGCGCGACCGTCTTGGGAAGTTCGGCCGAGCACTTGTGGTGATCGACGACAATCACGTCGATCCCCGCGTCATGCGCCATGGCAAGCGCTTCGTGTGCCATAGCGCCGCAATCGACGGTGACGATCAGGCTCGAACCCGATTGGCCGAGCCGGACCAAGGCTTCGCCCGAGGGACCATAGCCTTCGAGCAGGCGATCCGGAATGTAATAGCCTGCTTCGACCCCGAGGTCGCGCAACAGCCGGATGAGCAGCGCGGAACTGGTCGCGCCATCGACGTCGTAATCGCCATAGATCGTGATCGTTTCGCCTGCGAGCACCGCCTGCGCAATGCGGTCGGCGGCCACATCCATGTCGCGGAAGAGCGACGGGTCGGGCAGGAAGTTGCGCAGGGTGGGCTGCCGGTGGCGTTCGATATCCTCTGCTGGAACCCCGCGCGACAGCAGCAGCTGGCGAACGATATCGTCCCCCAGGGTCTGTGACCCGCCGAGTTCCATGTTCCCGCCGCGCCAGCGCCATGCGCGGCCGGTGAGGGAGGATGATACGCCTAATACATGTGAAAGGGCCTGCGATGCCATGCGCGGGCAATAGCCTGTGCTTGGGGGCAACGGAAGTTGCGCCGATTGACAATCGACAGCCGCGCGCGATGCTTGGTCCATGTCCACCGGACCGCTTCTGATCATCTGGCACAGCCGCACCGGTACCAGCGAGCAATTGGCGCAGGCTGCACACCAGGCAGCGGGCGCCGATAACCGCCTGCTGCGCGCGGAAGAAGTCGAACCGGAGGATCTTTTGGCAGCGGGCGGATATCTGTTCTGTTGCCCCGAGAACCTCGCGAGCATGAGCGGCGAAATGAAGGAAATGTTCGACCGGTGCTACTATCCCGTCCTCGGAAGGATCGAGGGGCGACCCTACGCGACGGTGATCGCCGCGGGGTCGGACGGGGAGGGAGCCCAGCGGCAGATCGATCGCATCGCCACCGGCTGGCGGCTGAAACGCGTGACCGATCAGTGGATCGTCAACACCGAGGCGCAGGAAGCAGAGGCCATTCTTGCTCCGAAGACCGTCGAGCCGGAAGCCCTGGACCGCGCTCGGGATCTGGGTACGGCACTTGCCGAGGGCATCGCCCAAGGTATTTTCTAGGGATCGGGTCCGTTTCGGAGCCATGCCGCCGGATCGGTCTCGACGCAGCGTCTAATTGCGACCACAAGAGCCCCGCATGGCAGCAGGACGAACGGCACGGTGACGGTCGGAGCTTCGAGGACCGGTGCGGCGGGGGCCGGCGCGGCTGGGCTTGTGCTCATGTTCGAGCACGGCCGCCGTCCCGATCGCGCGGCGATAGTTGAAGCGCTGGAATGCTTCCCCCGCGCGTCGATCAGTTTCGATCCCGCTAACGCGGATACGTCGCACCATGTCGCAGCCGAACTCTCGCAAGCGTCCCGCGACACCGACTGGCTCGAACTCCTGCTCGACGGCCTGACCTTCGACTTGCGGGGCCTGGCGCCCGGTCCGGCAATGGTCGCCCCCGAAGTGGCCTACCGGTTCAGCTGCGATGTCGATTGCCTTGCGGATGCGGAGGCCGTCAGCCTGCGTCCTGGCCCGCATATCGCAGCAGGCGCCCACTCCTTGCCGGTGGTGCGGACCTTGCTGGCGCTGGGGGGGGAACTGGCTGCGCGGCTGCCGGATGTTCGTGTGGTGTGCTGGCCGCCGGCGCGCACTGCGATTGCGCCGAAGTTCTTTATCGGCACGGTCGAAGCGTGGATCGCCGGCGGGGCATTCCCTGCGCTTGGGATGCTGGGTGTATATGCCGGTCCGGGCGGCCATCTTCGCACCGAGGGACTGGGCTTCTTCATCGGCTGCGAACTGGCGCTGGCGCCATCCCTTTCACAGGACCGTGCTGCCGCGACACGGCTTGTCGTCCGCATCGTCCAGGAACTGGTCGGTTATGAATTGCCCGTCGAACCGCTGCGTTTTGTCATCGAGGGGGGAGCGGAACTCGAAATGGTGCCAGACTTGGCCGCTGGCGTGATTCGCATCGATCCCGTCTAGCGGCACGGTGAATCGCGGCACGCACACTGTAGCCCACTTCGCCCGCCCGCACTTGCCCTTCCGTGCGGTCAACCGTTCCGGCACTGCTGAACATGACCCCGCGCTGCAGAAACACCATCTGCTGCCTCGCCAGGCGCTGAACAAGCGATGTTTTACGGGATTGATCGAAACGGTGGGAGCCGATCGGATCGGGTTCGACGATTTTCGTTGCAACGGCCTGCTGCTGCCTGCGCGCGAGGATGCAGCGCTGCGTCTGGCGCTGCCGCTCCATCGCGGGCCGCATCGCCGCTACAACGAAATGGTCATCCAGCGGATGGGACGTATTGAGCGGCGCTGGTCACTTAAGAAGCAGTCGCGCCCGGACGAAGCCGCTGCCGTCGCCCTGATGCGGGTTGCGCTGTTGCAGCGGGCCCTGCGGCGGCGATTGCTGGATGTGCGCAAACCCCTTCGCCTCAATCGGAAAGATCGCCAGGCCGCCCGCATCGATTTTACCGATCTCGACGCGATGGCGGGCCTCCTGTGGGAAGCGAGCGCGGACTAGGCGGTGGCCTTTGCCAGCGCTTCCTTTGCGGCGATATATTCGCGTTCGAGCCGCGCGACGGTCTCTTCGACGGGAGCGCTCCGGGTGACCGCGCCGATGCCCTGGCCCGAACCCCAGATGTCCTTCCACGCCTTGGCCTTGGAATTACCGCCGCTGCCGAAATTCATCTTGCTGGGATCGCTTTCGGGCAGGTTGTCGGGATCGAGACCAGCGCTTTCGATGCTCGAGCGCAGGTAATTGCCGTGAACGCCGGTAAACAGGTTCGTATAGACGATGCCTTCGGCGCTGCTGTCGACGATGGCCTTCTTGTAGCCCTCGTCGGCATTCGCCTCGCTCGCGGCGATCCACGGCGAACCGATATAAGCGAAATCCGCGCCCAGTGCCTGCGCGCCAAGGATCGAACGGCCATGTGCAATCGAACCCGAAAGCGCGACCAGGCCGTCGAACCATTCGCGGATTTCCTGCATCAGCGCGAAGGGGCTCAGCACGCCGGCATGACCGCCGGCGCCGGCGGCCACGGGGATCAGGCCGGTGGCGCCCTTTTCGATTGCCTTGCGTGCGAAACGGTCGTTGATCACGTCGTGAAGCGTAATGCCGCCCCAGCCTTTGACCGCGCTGAACACTTCCTCCCGCGCTCCGAGCGAGGTGATGACCAGCGGCACCTGCCATTTTGCACAGGTCGCCATGTCGGCTTCGAGCCGGTCGTTCGATTTGTGGACGATCTGGTTGACCGCATAGGGGGCTGCGGGACGATCGGGATTATCGCGGTTATGCGCCGCCAGTTCTTCGGTGATCTGGTGCAGCCACTCATCGACCTGGCTTTGCGGCCGCGCGTTGAGCGCGGGAAAACTGCCGACGATCCCCGCCTTGCATTGCGCGATGACCAGTTCGGGCCCGGAAACGATGAACAGCGGCGATCCGATGACGGGGAGGCGCAGCTTGTCGAAGGGGGCGGGCAGGGGCATGGCGGGAAAATTCCTCTCAGTAGTCGCTAGGCGGGTGGCGTATGGTGCGTTCGCCCGCTTGTCGAGAGTGACGTTACGTAAACGTCAAGCTGCGGCGGACGGCAGCTCGAGCACATGTTCGATGTCGTAGATACGCGCCGCAGTGCCAGCGGCAAGCGCGCGCTTTTCCGCCGGGCTGTGCTTTGCTGCCAGTCGCTTGAAGGCGTTCCACAGCACGGGGTAGGTCGCCCCCCAGCGATCGACCGGATAATTCGATTCGAACATCGCCCGATCGGGTCCGAACGCCTCGATGCAGGTTTCGATATACGGTCGCCATAGGCCGGCCAGGTGTTCCGATCCATAGCCCTTGTCAGGACCTTCTTCGGGCAGTCCGCAAAAAGCCATCGCCAGCCCGCCAAGCTTCACCGCGACATTGGGACATTCGGCAAGCGCGTGGATCGATTTGCGCCAAGTGTCGAACCGTTCGTGCAGCTTGCCTTGATAGCAGGCAATCCCCAGCGGGGTGCCGCAATGGTCGAGCACGATCTGCTGGTGGGGAAAGGCCCGCGCGAGATCGATGAGGTCGCCCAGTTGCGGTTCGAGCAACCAGGCATCGAACGTCAGATTATGCTCGGCATAGGCGGCAAACCCAGCCCGGAACGCGTCCGACCCATAGAGACCTTCGGGGGCGTGAAACGGCGGACCGAGAACTTCGGGATCGGCATCCCAGGCGGCGGCATGGCGGATGCCCTTGAAACGCCCGTTGCCCGCCGCGATCAGCGCTTCAAGCACCGGCCTGACACCATCCCCAAGGGTCAGGTCGGCATGGCCTACAATCCCGGCACAGGGCCGATAATCGCCGTACAGGCCGCTAGCGCCTTGTGCCGCCACACCATTGACGAATTCGACTTCGCCGACGGGTTTCATCGCTTCGTCGCGGCTGGCATCGTAGAAGGCGCCGCATTCCATGAACACCGTGCCCACGACATTGTGGCCGGAGTGCGTATCGGCGTAAAGTTGGTCGAAGGTATAATAGGCGGCACCCGAGATCGCTTCGATGAAAGCATGCCGCGGTTCGGGGAATGCCCCGACCAGCGGGCGCAGGTCCCACAGGTGATGGTGCGGATCGATGATCGGCAGTTCGGGTTCAAGAATATCTTCGGTCACTGGCTGCGCTCCCCCCTTCGGCTGCCTTCGGTCTCTCCCGGTGATGGAACACAGGTCCGCCCTTTCTGACAAGCGAAAAGGATGCGCGGGAAGGGTGGCCTCATGCCTTGGGCGCTGCCGTTCGCCGTCACGCTGTCCGCGCACGGATATCTACGCGTTGCTACGGGGCAACCCGCAGCCAAATCCTTTCAGGCCGTTAACCTCCCCGGTCTACCGCGCCACCATGGGAACGGTTGCTCCATGACGCATCCAGCGATGCGGATCGCCTTGTACGGGGCGCTGTTCTTCGTGGTCACGTCGGCCACGATCTTCTGGACCCGTTTCGCCGGCGGTCTCGCGCTGGTCTGGGTGGGATCCGCACTGGCTGCAGCCCTGTTCCTGACCCTGCCCCGCGTCCACCACCTCGGAGCTTTTGCGATCCTCATGGGTCTGAGCACGGCGGCGACGGCGCTGTTCGGTTTCGGACCGGCCTGGGCGCTCCCGCTGGCAGTGGCGAATATCTTCGAAGGCTGGTTCATCGCGTGGCTGCTGGTCCGCTTGAGGCCAGAGCGCGATTTCATCGAAAGCGAAGGCGGCGTCGCCTCGCTCGGGTTCTGGGCCGGTTTTGTCGGACCCCTTCCCAGTGCGATCGTGGGCGGGGTGATGGCGGTCCAGATCGTCGGCGGGACGTGGCTGTTCCATGCGTTTTCCTGGTGGGTCGGGCACGGACTGGGCACTTTGCTGGTGCTTCCGCTGGCCTTGCTCTTGCAGTCCTATCGCAGGGAAGACTTCGCTAATATGCGCGATCGCGCACGGGTTCTGGCCTTTGCGGGCGTGGTAAGCCTCACCGCGCTGGTCTCGGGGTTTGCGTTTCACCAGTCTGCCATGCCGCTGCTGTTCCTGCCCATCGTACCACTCGTTTTCGCCAGTTTCCGGTTTCGCCGGTTCGGCGCCGCTATCGCGGTGCTGGTGATTTCCGTCGCGGCGGCGTTCTCTCTGGGAATGGGAACCGGGGTCTTCGCCGAACTTGCCATGCCACTGTGGCAGAAGGCGCTGTTCCTGCAATTCTATCTCGCGACATTGTTGCTGATTGCTTTTCCGATGGCCGTCATAATCCAGCAACGTCAGCGGATCCTCGACGAACTCGGTGATCGCGAAGCGATGCAGCGCCTGATCGCCGACCATTCGGACGACGCCCTGCTGCACCTCGACAGCAGTGGAACCATCCGTTTCGCGTCACCGGCTTCGACCCGGTTGAGCGGTCGCGGCAGCGTGGAACAGCTGCACCTTGCGGCATTTTTCAGCGAGTTCGATCGTAAGAAGGTCGACCGCGCGCTCGATAAAGCCAGCCGCCATCCGGGCCGGACCGAAATACTCGAGCGGTCGGTGGGGCGGGGCGGGAAGACCCGCTGGCTTGAGGCAAAGCTGCGCGCAGTGGAAACCTCGGGTCGGAAAGTATGCGGCTTCGTGGTCACGATCCGCGACATTACCGCACGCAAGCTCGAGGAACTGGAGATGACGCGCGAAGCACGGACCGATACGCTCACCGGCTTGCCCAACCGCCGCGCATTCCTCGATATCCTCGAGAGACGGTTGGACGTTGCCGATCAGGAGCCGTTCGGATTGGCATTCGTCGATCTCGACCATTTCAAGCAGGTCAACGATACCCACGGGCATGCCATCGGTGACAAGGTGCTCAGCGAAGTCGGCGCGATCATGAACGGTATGGCGTCCGATACATTCTTCTTCGCACGGCTGGGGGGCGAGGAATTCGCCATCATCGTGAAGCGCCCGCTGGCAGAAGCAGCGGCAGACATCTGCGAACGCCTGCGCCTGGCAATCGAAAAACACCCCATGGCCGACAGCGATGGCAAGGCTTTTACCGTCACCGCGAGCCTCGGTTTCGCCATGATCAGCGAAAGCTGCAGCGCATCGATGGCGCTGCAGGCCGCGGACGCCCCGCTCTATCTTGCCAAGGCGTCGGGCCGCAACCGCACCTGCCGGGCGCAGGGCTTCGGACGACTTACCAGGGGCGGAGCACCAATCGAACAGGCGCGGATTGCCGTCGCCGGCTAGGCTGCGTCCATCGCCGAATTCGCTGCGCTGAGCACGGCTCTGACGCTTGCCGTCGCGACATCTTCGTCGACCCCGCAGCCCCAGATGGTCCGCCCGGCGGCATCCCGGCATTCGAGATAGGCGGCAGCGCGACTGTCCCGTCCGGCAGTCAGTGCATGTTCGGTGTAGTCGACCACTTCCAGGCTGAGTCCGAAAGCGTCCTCGAGCGTGGTCAGGACCGAGGAAATCAGGCCGTTGCCGCGGCCCGAAACGGTCTGTTCCTGTCCAGCAACCGCGATTGTTCCGGTGAACAGCCGGGTACCGTCGCTGCCGCGCCGTTCCTCGTAATCGACCAACTGGAAATGCTTGTCCGCGGTCTGGACATGGTAGGCCGCCTTGAACGCTTCCCAGATATCGGTTGCATTGAGCTCGCGACCGACCTCGTCTGCCATCCCCTGCACATGCGGACTGAAATCCGCCTGCATTTTCTTGGGCAGCTTGAGCCCCTGGTCCTGTTCTAGCACCCAGGCGAAGCCGCCCTTGCCGGATTGCGAATTGACCCGGATCACCGCTTCGTAGCTGCGCCCCAGATCGGCCGGGTCGATCGGCAGGTAAGGTACGCGCCAATGCGGATCGTTCTGCGTCTCGAGCGCCGAAAATCCCTTCTTGATCGCATCCTGGTGGCTACCCGAAAAGGCGGTGTATACCAGTTCGCCACCATAGGGGTGCCGCTGGTGGACCGGCAGTTCGTTGCAATATTCGACCGTCTCGATCACGCGGTCGATATCGGAGAAATCGAGCTGCGGATCGACGCCCTGCGTGTACATGTTGAGCGCCATCGTCACCAGGCAGCAATTGCCCGTGCGTTCGCCATTGCCGAAGAGGCAGCCTTCGACGCGGTCGGCACCGGCCATCAGAGCCAGTTCCGCCGCGGCCACGCCGGTGCCGCGGTCATTATGCGTGTGCAGGCTGATCACCGCGCTGTCGCGAGCGGTCAGGTTGCGGATGAAGTATTCGACCTGATCGGCATAGATATTGGGGGTCGCCGCCTCGACCGTCGCGGGCAGGTTGAGGATGATCGGGTGTTCGGGGGTGGGCGCCAGCACCTCCATCACTGCTTCGCAGACCTCGAGGCTGAAATCGAGTTCGGCAGTCGAGAAGGTTTCGGGGCTGTACTGGAAATGCCACGCGGTGTCGGGTTGCCTGGCCGCTTCGTCGCGCATGATCTTGGCGCCATGCACTGCAATGTCGCGGACCTGCTCCTTGCTCATCCCGAACACCACTTCGCGCCAGGCGGGGCTGACGGCATTGTAGAGATGAACGATCGCCTGCTTGGCCCCTACAAGGCTGGCAAAGCTGGTCCGGATCAGGTCTTCGCGGCTTTGGGTGAGGACCTGCACCAGCACGTCATCGGGTACGCGCCCGTCGCGAACCAGGCCGGAGATGAAGTCAAACTCGGTGGCACCGGCGCTGGGGAAACCGACTTCGATTTCCTTCACTCCGATTTCGACGAGGAGGTCGAAGAAGCGCCCCTTCTTGTGCGCATCCATCGGATCGACAATTGCCTGGTTGCCATCGCGCAGATCGGTCGACAGCCAGCGCGGCGCCGCAGTGATGGTGCGTGTGGGCCACCGGCGTTCGGCAAGCGGTACCTGCGGGAAGGGCGAATATTTGACGCTCGGGTCGCGGAGCATGGACATCGGGGAAACTCGGTATCTGCGAAAGTGTAGGGTGGCGGTCGGTCCCTTGGGCGCTCAGCGCACCGGGAAAGGCACGCCAGATATCACGCCCAAGGGCGAGTAAGTCGCAGGATAATTAGGCCGAGTGCATTCGTCATACCACGGCGTATGCGAAAGCCAGCCGGGGTTGTAAAGCAAAACAGTCTTGGGCATCGCGAGAAATTATATTTCACGGTAGACGGGAGAGAGCATGGCCGAGGGGCATTCGCTTAACGAGACACTTGGTTTGATACGGGTCGTGTCGACCGACGCCGAGGGACATGCGAGGCTGGAATACGAAGCCAAGCAGGCGCAGTGCCATTCGGGCGGGGTTGTGCAGGGCGGCTTCATCAGTGGCTGGATCGACGCGGCCATGGCGCATGCGGCAATGGCCAGGAACGGCCCCGGCATTGTCCCGATGACGCTGGAACTCAAGGTCAGCTATTTCGCCCCGACGCGCCCCGGGCTCGTCATCGCAGAAGCCTGGGTCGAACGGCATGGCAAGCGGACCAGCTTCTACGAAGGCCGTTTGAAGGACGCGGCGGGGACCGTTCTCGCCAAGGCGACAAGCACGATATTGCTGGCCGATATGAACCGAGTGGTCGCCGCATCGAAAAAAGCGACGGAGGACGCGTAGCCATGAACGCGATCAGGCCGTTCACGCTCGACATTCCCGAGGCGGATCTAGCGGATTTGGCAGCACGCCTCGATCGCACGCGCTGGCCCGAAGCGGCAACGGTCGACGACTGGACGCAGGGCACACCGCTTGCCGCGCTTGGGGAGCTGGTCGCCTATTGGCGGACCGGTTACGACTGGCGGCGATGCGAGGCGCGCCTGAATGCGGTCGGGCAGTTCGTCACCGAGATCGATGGGCTGGATATCCACTTCCTGCACAAGCCCTCGTCGCGCTCCGACGCCGTGCCGCTGTTGCTGACGCATGGCTGGCCCGGTTCGGTGGTCGAATTCCTCGGCGTGATCGACGAATTGACCGAGCCGACTGTGGCAGACACGCAGGCGTTCCATGTCATCGCCCCGTCGCTGCCCGGCTACGGCTTTTCCGCCAAGCCCGGGGCTACGGGATGGGGGGTGGAACGGATCGCGCAGGCCTGGACCGAATTGATGCAGAGGTTGGAATACCGGCGCTGGATGGCGCAGGGCGGGGACTGGGGCGCGGCAGTCACGATGGCGATCGGGCAACTGGCCCCGTCCGAGTGCAGGGGCATCCACCTCAACATGCCAATCGGCCGTCCGGGACCTGATGATATGCAGAGCAAGGACCCCAAGGTGCTCAAGGCGCTGCAGCGCCTCGGGTTCTATCAGGAATGGGATTCGGGCTATTCCAAGCAGCAAAGCACGCGTCCGCAGACGATCGGCTATGGCCTGGTGGATTCGCCCTCCGCGTTGGCGGCATGGATGCTCGAGAAAGTGCACTACTGGACCGATAACCAGGGTTCGGCCTGGGATGTGCTGACGATGGACCAGGTGCTCGACGACGTCATGCTCTACTGGCTGCCGGCTACGGGCGCCTCCGCGGCCCGGCTCTACTGGGAAAGCTTTGGCAAGTTCGGCGACGGCACGGTAAGCATACCTGCGGGGGCGAGCGCCTTTCCCGGAGAGATCCTGCCCGCGCCACGCGAGTGGGTTGAGCGAACGCTCACCAATCTCGTTTACTGGAACGATTTGGACAAGGGCGGGCATTTTGCCGCGTGGGAGCAGCCGGAGCTGTTCGTGAGCGAGCTGCGCGCCTGTGTGGCCGCAATGCCGTGATCGCCGCTGAGCCGATACTCAGCGCCGACGCAAGCGGTCGGGCGCAAGCTGGTCGATCGAAGTCACGCCCATGAGCCGCATGCCGCGTTCGATTTCTTCCTTCAGGATCTGCACCGCCCGTTCGACCCCGACCTGCCCCGCAGCGGCAAGCGCATAGAGATACAGCCGCCCGCCCGAGGCGGCTGTCGCCCCCGCGGCCAGGCTCTTGAGGACATGCGTGCCGCGGCGCACACCACCATCGAGAATGATCTCGATCTCGCCATCCACGGCCTCGACGATTTCCGTCAGCTGGTCGAAGGGCGCGCGGCTGCCGTCGAGCTGGCGTCCGCCATGGTTGGAAATCCAGATAGCATCGGCACCGATCTCGACCGCTTTCCGCGCATCGCCCGCGCTCATGATACCCTTGAGGGCGAAAGTCCCGCCCCAATCCTGCCGGATGCGCGCCGCGGTGTCCCAATCCATGTTCGTATCGAGCATGGTGTTGAAATAGTCCTGGATGCTGACCGCCTTGCCGCTGCCTTCTTCGACATGTCCATCGAGGTTGGGTAGGCGAAAGTTCGGGCCGAACACGTAATCGAGCGTCCAGCGGGGGCGCGTGGCGTAGCTCCAGAGCGAGGATGCGCTGAAGCGGGGCGGGGTGGTGAAGCCCGAGCGCAAGCAGCGTTCGCGCTTGCCCGATACTATGGTGTCGACCGTCAGCGCGAGCGCATCGAAGCCCGCTGCCTGGCAGCGTTCGATCATGCTGGCGTTGAGTCCCTTGTCCTTGTGGACGTATAGCTGGAACAGCTTGGGTCCGTCGGTCAACGCAGCGATCTCTTCGATCGAGTGCGTGGCCAGGCTGGAAATGCCGAACCATATGCCGAACCGGGCCGCCGCTTGCGCGACGGCCCGTTCACCGTCGCGGTGAAAGGCGCGCTGCAACGCGGTCGGGCTGAGGACCAGCGGCAACGCGCTGTGGCGGCCCATGATCTGGCATGAGGTGTCGATTTCGCCGACGCCCGCGAGCACGTCCGGCACGAGATCCACCGTATCGAACGCGCTGGTGTTGCGCGCCTTGGTCACCTCGTCATCGGCAGCCCCCTCGATATAGTCGAACACGGGCCACGGCAGCCGCTGTTTCGCGAGCCGGCGGAAATCGTCGATATTGTGGCAGTCTGACAAGCGCATGGGGAGGACCGTGGCCGCTCGCCATGCGCTTGTCGAGTGGGGTTCAGTCGCGTTCGAAAGCCGCGCTGATTTCCAGGTCGACCATGTTGTCGACCAGTGGGGCGGCGTAGCTGATTCCCCAGTCGGTACGATCGATCTGCGCACGTGCGTGGAAGCCGACGGTCTGCGCTTCGCTCATCGGGTTCTGTCCGGCGCCAGTGAATTCCACCAGCATGGTAACCGGGCCGGTCTGGCCGTTCATCGTCAACATTCCGCTGGCGACGGCGGTGGTTTCACCGGTCCGCCGGACCGAGGTTGAAACGAAGCGCGCCGCTTCAGGTTCGGGGCCGAAGAAGTCGGGGGCCGCGCCATCCTTGCCCGGTCGCAGCAGATGGTCGCGCAGACCTTCGCTGGGCACCGATACACTGGTGATCGGAACCGTGATGTCGAACTGCGTCGCGTCGATATCGGCTGGGTCGAGCGTCATCGTGCCGTCGATCTGGCCAAACAGTCCGAAGTAGTCGTTGAAGCCGAAGTGCCCGACCTGCCAGCTGACCAGCGTGTGCGATGGATCGAGCGAATAGCTACCGGCGGCGACCCGGCTGACGTCGACGACGCCCGGGATCTGCGGCTGATCCTGCGCGGATATCGCAGTGACGGCCAGCGATCCGCTGGCTGCAAGCGCAAGGGCGAGGAAAGATGTCTTCATGGTCGGCCTCCTGTTGAACCTCACTGAAGAATGCCCCGCGCCAGTAACGCGTTCCCGGAGTGTGCCGGTCCGGTCGGCTGCGGTACGCACCACAACGGGTCGGTGAGCGGCATCCATTGGCCGGGATCTGACCAATGGATGCCGATAGCAAGTGTCAGTTCTTGTCCTTGTCGACCAGCTTGTTCGCGCCGATCCAGGGCATCATCGCGCGAAGCTGGGCGCCGGTCTTTTCGATCGGATGCGCGGCGGCGGCCTTGCGGCTGGCCTTCAGTTCGGGCTGACCGGCCTGGTTGTCGAGCACGAAGTCCTTGACGAAACGCCCCGACTGGATGTCCTTCAGGACGCGCTTCATTTCGGCCTTGGTCTCTTCGGTGATGATGCGCGGGCCGGTCTTGATGTCGCCATACTCGGCCGTGTTCGAGATCGAATAGCGCATGTTGGCGATCCCGCCTTCATACAGCAGGTCGACGATCAGCTTGGTCTCGTGAAGGCATTCGAAATAGGCCATCTCGGGCGCATATCCGGCTTCGACCAGCGTTTCGAAGCCGGCCTGGATCAGATGGGTGATCCCGCCGCACAGCACGGCCTGTTCACCGAACAGATCGGTTTCGCACTCTTCCTTGAAATCGGTTTCGATGATGCCCGACCGGCCACCGCCAACCGCGCTCGCATAGGACAAGGCCAGCTGTTTGGCGAAGCCGTTGCCGCCCGACTGGCTCGATTCCTGGTGCACCGCGATGAGGCAGGGTACGCCGCCGCCCTTGATGTATTCGCCGCGCACCGTGTGACCAGGCCCCTTGGGCGCGATCATGATGACGTCGACATCGGCGGGCGGGTCGATCAGCCCGAAATGGATGTTGAGACCGTGCGCGAAGGCGAGCGCAGTACCCGGGCGCATCCGGCCAGAGACTTCATTGGCGTAGATCGCTGCCTGGTGTTCATCGGGCGCGAGGATCATCAGCACGTCGGCCCATTCGGCGGCTTCGGCAACGGTCTTAACCGTAAAGCCCGCACCTTCGGCCTTCTTCGCGCTGGGGGAGCCATCGCGCAGCGCAATGGCGAGTTCACCCACACCGCTATCGCGTAGGTTCTGCGCGTGGGCATGGCCCTGGCTGCCATAGCCGACGATTGCGACCTTCTTGTCCTTGATCAGCTGCTGGTCGCAATCGGCATCGTAATAGACTTGCATTTTCTTCCCTCGCGTCGCCCCCGCTAAGGCAGGGGCCCAGAAATGGTCGCCGGCTGGCGATAGGTTGGATAGGCTCCCGCCTGAGCAGGAGCGACGAAATTCATTCGATCAATTCGGCTCGGGCCCGCGGACCATTCCCACGATTCCCGAACGCCCCACTTCAACAAGCCCGAGCTCGCGCATCAGCGCGATGAAACTGTCGATTTTCTCGGGCGAGCCGGTCAGTTCGAAGACGAAACTGGAGGTCGTGGTGTCGACCACATTGGCGCGGAACAGTTCCGCGATGCGCAGCGCCTCGACGCGATTGTCGCCTTTCCCGGCGACCTTGATGAGCGCCAGTTCGCGTTCGACATGCCCGCCCGATTCGGTGAGGTCGATCACCTTGTGGACCGGCACCAGCCGTTCGAGCTGGGCGCGGATCTGGTCGATTACCGGCTCGGGACCGCGCGTGACGATCGTGATACGACTGATCGCGTGATCTTCCGAAATGTCGGCCACGGTCAGGCTGTCGATGTTGTAGCCGCGCGCGGTGAACATCCCCGTGATCTTGGCGAGAATGCCCGGCTCGTTGTCGACGATAACGTTGAGGACGTGCCGTTCGGCCGCCTGCTGGGCAATCTTCATTGTGCGCGGTCCTGCCAGACGGGTTCGAACATCCGCCCTTCGCCGTCATATTCCGACAGGAAGACGCGGCCCATGCGGATGGCCTCGAAATTCTCGGTCTGGCGCGACAGGTCGAGCGAGTCCGCAAGCAGGGTCCAGGTTCCGTCGTCCTGCTTCTGCGCGACCTCGAGCCCGATGAACCGGTGTCCGCAGTCCTCGACCCAGTCAAGCAGTGCTTCGGCATCCTTGCGGGCAAACCAGTTGCGCCGTTCGGCACGCGCTTCGAAGCGGTTCGGGAAATTCGCCATCATGCCCATCACACAAGCGCCTTTGCTTCATCGTCCATGGTGCCGCCCACCTGATCGCCATAGAGCAGCATGTCGGTATGCGCCGCACCGCTGGGGATCATCGGGAAGCAGTTCGCTTCCTTCGCTACCCGGCAATCGACGATCGCCGGTCCGTCATGCGCGAGCATGGCTTCAATCCCGGAATCGAGCTGGCCTTCGTCCTCGATGCGAATGCCTTTCCAGCCATAGGCTTCGGCCAGCTTCACGAAATCGGGAAGGCTGTCCGAATAGCTGTTCGAATAGCGGCTTTCATACGTCAGCTCCTGCCACTGGCGGACCATGCCCATGTATTCATTGTTGAGGATGAACACCTTGACCGGCAGGCGATACTGGCTAGCGGTGCCCAGTTCCTGGATATTCATCTGGATGCTTGCTTCGCCCGCAATGTCGATCACGAGACTGTCCGGATTGCCAAGCTGCGCACCGATCGCGGCGGGCAGGCCATAACCCATGGTCCCCAGGCCGCCGCTGGTCAGCCACTTGTTGGGGCCGAAGAACCGGAAATACTGGGCCGCCCACATCTGGTGCTGGCCGACTTCGGTGGTGATGATCGGATCGCGGTCGCGGGTCAGCGCAAACAGCCGCTCGATGCTCTTCTGCGGCATGATCAAATCGCTACCGCGTTCGGGATAGGCAAGGCAATCGCGCGCTTTCCAGCCGAGAATACGGGCCTGCCATTCGGACAGGTCGCGCGGTTTGCGGCCACCGCAGGCTTCGAGCATCTGATCGAGCACATGCGCGCAATCACCGACAATGCCCAGATCGACGGGGACGATCTTGTTGATGCTGGCGCGGTCGATATCGATGTGGATTTTGCGGGCTCCGGGCGCGAAGGCATCCAGCCGCCCGGTCACGCGATCATCGAAGCGGGCGCCGATCGCGACGATCAGGTCGGCGCGGTTCATCGCCATGTTGGCTTCGTAGGTGCCGTGCATGCCGAGCATGCCGAGCCAATCAGGATGCTCGGCAGGAAAGGCCCCAAGGCCCATCAGCGTGCTGGTCACCGGCGCTCCGGTGGCAGACTGGAGCTTGCGCAGCAATTCGCTCGCCTGCGGACCGGCATTGATGACCCCGCCGCCGGTGTAGAACACGGGCCGTTCGGCTGCGGCGAGCATTTCGACCGCTTCGGCAATCTCGTCGGCAGCCCCGACCATGCGCGGCTGATAGCGATGCGAGGGCAGCGGCGTGCCGTCCTGTCCGCTCTGCGTCGCCAGCGCGATCTGGACGTCCTTCGGAATGTCGACGACCACCGGGCCGGGACGCCCCGTGGTGGCGATGCGGAATGCTTCCTCGATTGTCGCGCCGAGCCGTTCGGGGTCTTTGACGAGGTAGTTGTGCTTGGTGCAGTGGCGCGTCAATCCGACCGTGTCGGCTTCCTGGAACGCGTCGGTCCCGATCAGCGCCGTGGGCACCTGCCCGGTGATCACCACCAGCGGGATCGAATCCATATAGGCATCGGCGATGCCCGTCACGGCATTGGTCGCCCCCGGTCCGCTGGTTACCAGCACGACGCCGGGCTTGCCGGTCGAACGGGCGTAGCCTTCGGCGGCATGCGCCGCGCCCGCTTCATGGCGAACGAGAACGTGACGGATATCTTCATCGGCGAAGAGTTCGTCGTAGATCGGCAGGACCGCGCCGCCGGGATAGCCGAAAACGAATTCGACACCCTGCCGCTTGAGACATTCGATCAGGATTGCAGCGCCGCTGCGCTCGGTGGTCACACTATCCTCCAGCCCGATCCGGGCATTTCAGAACACAAGTCGGCCCGACGCTGGGGTCTCAAGCGCCGGGCCGACATGCACTCAAATACGATGCTTCAATTACGCGGTCAACCTTCTGCGTGAAACAAAGAAACAAAAAAATCGTGTTCGGCAATAGTTTTGTTATCCGTACGCACCCAGTCGGCGGGTGGTTGGTTGCGAAACCACGTGTATTGGCGCTTGGCATACTGGCGCGTAGCCAGCTGGCCAGCCGCGATAGCTTGAGCGCGCGATAGTTCGCCTTTGATCAGGGCGGCGATTTCACGCACTCCGATGGCGCGCATCACCGGGAGGCCGGGGTCGAGTTCGCGAGCCAGCAGCGCGTCCACTTCGGCGATGGCACCGGTATCGAGCATGCGTTCGAAACGCAGGTCGCAGCGCGCGTTCAGCCAGCCGCGGTCGGGCAGCAGCACGAGTGGATGAAGCACCACTTCCTTGGCGATCCCCCCGCGTTTAAGCGCCTGCCATTGCGCCAGCGTGCGCCCGGTCGACCGGATGACTTCGAGTGCGCGGGCCGTCCGCGTGGCATCGGCAGGCGCAAGGCGCGCCGCCGCTTGGGGATCCTCCGCCTCGAGCGCCGCCCGCGCGCGCACCTGGTCCAGATCCCGCACCGCCGCGCGAATGTCCGGGTCGATTTCTGGTACGGGGGCGATGCCCTCCAGCAGGGTGCGCAGGTAGAGCCCCGTTCCGCCGCACAGGATCGGAACGCCGCCACTGGCGTGAATCTCGCGAATGGTGTCGCGCGCCGCTGCGGACCAATCTGCGGCCGAACAGGATTGCGCCCCGTCCCAGGTTCCGAACAATCGGTGCTCGATGCCCTGCGTTTCACCCTCCGAGGGGCGTGCCGAGAGAATATGCAGCTCGCGGTAGACCTGCTGGCTATCGGCGTTGACGACGACCCCGCGGCGCCCGTCGCGCGCCAGCCGCTGCGCCAGCTCAACCGCGAGTTGGCTCTTGCCGCTGGCAGTCGGCCCTGCAATGAGCGCCACCGGCTTGTTCTCGGGAGATTTCGAAGTGCTCATCGCGCGGCTGATAGCAGACATGGACGGCGTGGAAACGCGTCTCGACGCCGCGCTGCGGGCATGCGCCGATGCCGGGATGCCGGTGGCCATGGCAGGCATGCTCGATTTTTGTAGCGACGTGCTCCAGATTTCGCTTCCGAACGGCGAGCGCGCCCGGCTTACCGGCATCCTGACCGAACATTTCGGCGAATGCGACCTGCTGGTCGCGGATCACGAGATCGAGGTGCCGCGGCTGTTCGTATCCGACATGGATTCAACAATGATCGGGCAGGAGTGCATCGACGAGCTCGCCGATTTCGCCGGTATAAAGGACAAGGTCGCCGACATTACCGAACGCGCGATGCGCGGCGAACTCGAATTCGAAAGCGCACTGAAGGAGCGTGTCGGGCTGCTCGAAGGGCTCGAGGAAGGCGCTATCGCCACCTGCCTGGACCAGCGCATCCAGCCGGTGCCGGGTGCACGGGCGCTGGTGAATACCCTGCGCAGCAAGGGCTGCCGTACGGTCCTGGTGACTGGCGGATTCCATCATTTCGCCGATCCGGTGGCCGAGCAACTCGGCTTCGAGCGCGTCGTGGGCAACCGCCTCGGCGTGGCGGGCGGGGCGTTGACCGGGCTTCTGGCCGGACCGGTCAGCGATGCTTCGACCAAGCTCGCTACGCTGGAGGACGAACGCTCCCAACTTGGCGAGGGCGCGCGCGTGCTGGCGACGGGCGACGGGGCCAACGACATTCCGATGATCGAGGCCGCCGATTACGGCATCGCCTACCGCGCCAAGCCCAAGGCGCGCGAAGCAGCCAACGGCCGGATTGCCAGTGTCGAACTGACCGCGATCCTCAAGCTGCTCGGAATTGCGGAGAGCGAATGGGTGGAGGATTTCGATCCGGCCTAGCCATGGCGCGCTTTTCCAATGCGAGATGGGGCTGAACTGGTAGCAAACGGGCACCATGAACGATCAGATCAGCCTCGGCGCTTTCACCTCTGTCGATTTCGAATCGGCGCGCGACGGCACTCCCTTGCGCGACCCGCGCCGCCCCAGGCCGCGCTATCGCCCCTTTGCCGCTTTCGGTCACTTCCGCGAATTGCTGAAGGATAAGGAGAATACGGCCGAGGTCTTCAAGATCTACGATGCTCTGCCGTCCGGCCAGTTCGTGCCGCGTGTACGCGAACTTGCGCTCAGCCCGCATGGCGAGGCGCTACGCGCGAGCGAACCGTTCCTGCCGCCCATTCTCGACGACCATGCCGCCTTGCGCCGCCATCCCGAGGGTACGGTAGCGCACGCCTATTGCGATTTCATGGAACGCGAAGGCCTGACTGCCGCCGGGCTCGTCGAAGAGTCGGAGAAGTCGGGCAGTCAGAGCTATGACGACCTTATCCAGTGGTATGGCTATCGCCAGCGCGATACGCACGATCTGATGCATGTGCTCACCGGATATGGGCGGGATGCACTGGGTGAACAATGCGTATTGTTGTTTACGCACGGGCAATCCCCCGGCCATGGTCATTTGCTGCTGGGCTATGCCGGTGCCCTACATCTCAAGCGGCTAGTCCGAAGCGAAGCCCCGGTGATGAAAGCCGTGCGGCAAGCGCATCGGACCGGGAAAGCCTGCCCGCCGCTGGTAGGCCTTTCGATCCGCGAACTGCTGGGCAAGAACCTCGCCGAAGTCCGGGCGCAATTCCGTATTCCCGATCCACACTGGTACCGTGTCTGCCACCATATCTGGCGTCAGGACGGGATCGATCCCTATGACCTTCTGGCGCAGCAGGGGGACGAGGTCGCCGCTGTGGCCTGATCCTAAAGCCAGCTGGCAATCCGGCTGAGCGGTTTCTTATCCAGCGCGTGCGCGGGAACGCTTGCGTCCTTCGCCGGATGACCGACCACCACGATCATCACCGGCTTTTCATGATCGGGCCGGCCGCAGATCGCGCGCAGGAAGCCCATCGGAGAGGGCGTGTGGGTCAGTGTGGCCAACCCGGCTTCGTGCAGCGTGGCAAGCAGCAGGCCGCAGGCCATCCCCACGCTTTCGCTGACATAGTAGTTTTGCGTCTCACCATCCTCCTCGATCCCGCCCTTGCGCTGGGCGAAGACGACCACCAGCCACGGTGCGGTTTCGAGGAAGGGCTTGTCGGCATCCGTTCCCAGCGGCTCCAGCGCTTCGAGCCACTGCGTCCCGGCCTTGCCCGCGTAAAACTCGCGTTCCTCGGCTTCCGCCGCGTCGCGGATCGCGCGCTTGGTTTCGGGCGTTGAAATCGCCGCGAAATGCCAGGGCTGGTGGTTTGCTCCATTGGGCGCGCTGCCGGCCGCTTCGATGGCGGCTTCGACAATCGCGCGCGGGACCGGCGTGTCGGCGAAATACCGGCAGGACCGCCGTAGCTTCAGCCGGTCGCGCATGGCCTCCGCTCGCGCGATGCGTTCGCCATCGGACAGGTCGGGGAGCGAGTAGGGGACGGTTTCGTGATCGCGCATGATGCGGATCTATACCAAGCGGCGTTCAGCGCAATTCCTTGCGGATCACCAGCTTGAGACCGGACCAGTCCTCGTCGACCGCGCATTGCTTGGTGTCCACCAGTCCCAGCGGGAGCGCAATCTCGCGAACCAGCTCCTCGGAAAGGGCGAAGGGCGCACCGTCCGCCCGTGCCGGCCAACTGACCCAGACATGGCCGTCGCCTGCCATATGTTCGCGCAGTTCGGCGAGCTTTGCTGCAAGCGCAGCCTGTTCGGTCACGAAGATGTGTGCAGCATCGGGCCCCTCTTCGGGGCCGCGAACGAACGTCAGCTCGAGCGCGTATTCACCTATTTCATCCTGAATGCTTTCGGGCATGCCGTCGAACCACACCCGCTGGCCATCGCGCAGGCTGAGCTTCTTCGCCAGGGGTGTCTCGCGATAGCCGGCCGTCACGCGGTCAGCCTTCCATCCAGTTGGCGAAAAAACTCTGATGGGCGGTGCGCATGGCCGCGACCGAATTGCCGAACAGCGTATCGCCCCCGGTGCGACCGATGCGGCGGAAACCGATCGAGGCGGTTTCGTCGTTTTCAGTGCCCTTGGCGAGCGCCTCGTTGAGTGCTTGGGTGTCGGGAACAGTGACGACATAGCGTCCCTGATCCTCGCCGAACCACCAGGCCGCCTTGGAATACTCTTCGTTCCACTCGACCTCGGCGCCGATACCTCCCGCCATCGCCATTTCTGCGAGTGCGATGGCGAGACCGCCGTCGGAAACGTCGTGCACTGCGCTGACGAGGCCGTCGGCGATCAACTGGCGGACGATGCGGCCCGCGTTCTTTTCGATGGTGAGGTCGGTCGGCGGGGTACGGCCTTCGTCGCGGCCATGGATTTCGCTGAGCCACAGCGACTTGCCGAGATGCGAACGCTCGGGGTCCGCGGTCGCCCACTCCTCCGCATGGAGCAGGTAGATCGTTTCGCCCGCTGCCTTGAATGGCATGGTCATCATGTGGTCGTAATCGTCGATCAGGCCGACGCCGCCGATAGCGGGTGTGGGCAGGATTGCGCTGCCACCGCCGGTCGCCTTGCTTTCGTTGTAGAGCGAGACATTGCCCGACACGATCGGGAAGTCGAGCAAACGGCAGGCGGCGCCCATGCCTTCGAGCGCATGGACGAACTGGCTCATGATCTCGGGGCGCTGCGGGTTGGCGAAATTGAGGCAATTGGTCACCGCCAGCGGGCGCGCGCCGACCGCGCACAGATTGCGGTAGGCCTCGGCAATCGCCTGCTTGCCGCCTTCATAGGGATCGGCATGAACATAGCGCGGGGTGCAATCGGTGGTGATCGCGAGCGCCTTCTTCGTCCCGTGCACGCGGACGACACCGGCATCGCCGCCGGTCTGCAGCGTATCCGCGCCGACCTGGCTGTCGTATTGCTCGGCGATCCAGCGGCGCGAGGACAGGTTTGGCGAGGCGAGCAGCTTCATCACGTCGCCGCCCACATCGTCGGTGTCGGGACGCTCGCGCATCGGCGAAATGCCCGCCCAGGCAGTGTAGTCTTCCTTGGACAGGTAGGGCCGATCGTATTCGGGCGCGTCGGCTGCCAGCGGGCCGAGCGGAATGTTGCAAACGACCTCGCCATCGAATTCGAGCACCATGTGCTGCGTATCGGTGACTTCGCCGATGATCGCGAAATCGAGCTCCCACTTGTCGAAGATGGCCTGCGCCATGGCTTCCTTGCCGGGCTTGAGGACCATGAGCATCCGCTCCTGGCTTTCGCTCAGCATCATCTCGTAGGGCGTCATCCCGTCTTCGCGGCACGGCACCATGTTCATGTCGAGACGGATGCCCGCCTTGCCATTGGTCGCCATTTCGACGCTGGAAGAGGTCAGGCCCGCGGCGCCCATATCCTGGATTGCGACGATCGCGTCGGTCGCCATGAGTTCGAGGCAGGCCTCGATCAGCAGCTTTTCGGTGAAGGGGTCGCCCACCTGCACGGTGGGGCGCTTGGCATCGGCGTCTTCCTCGAAATCGGCGCTGGCCATGGTCGCGCCGTGAATGCCGTCGCGGCCGGTCTTCGATCCGACATAGACGATCGGATTGCCCACGCCGGTGGCGGCGGAATAGAAAATCTTGTCCTGGTCGGCGACGCCCACGGTCATCGCGTTGACGAGGATATTGCCGTCATAGGCGGGGTCGAAGTTGGTCTCTCCGCATACAGTCGGCACGCCAACGCAATTGCCATAGCCGCCGATGCCGGAGACGACGCCCTTGACCAGGTGCTGCATCTTGGGGTGGTCGGGCCGCCCGAAACGCAGCGCATTGGCATTCGCCACCGGGCGCGCGCCCATGGTGAAGACATCACGCAGGATGCCGCCCACGCCGGTCGCCGCGCCCTGATAGGGCTCGATATAGCTCGGGTGGTTGTGGCTCTCCATCTTGAAGATCGCCGCCTGCCCGTCGCCGATATCGATGACGCCGGCATTCTCGCCGGGGCCGCAGATCACCCAGGGCGCCTCGGTCGGCAATTTCTTGAGATGGAGGCGCGAGCTCTTGTAGGAGCAGTGCTCGGACCACATGACCGAGAAAATCCCCAGCTCGACCAGATTGGGCTCGCGGCCAAGCGCGTTCAGGACGCGGTCGTATTCTTCGGGGCTGAAGCCGTGCTGCTCGACGACTTCGGGGGTGATCGCGGATTCGACAGATGCCATGCGCGCGCGCTTAGCGCTGCACGCTCCCGACCGCCAGTCCCACGTGGTTTTTATGCCACCGGGTCGACTGCACCCAGAACGCGAGCGCGGTCAGTATGCCGAAGGCCAGGAAGGCGGTCGCAGAAAAGGACGCCCCGGCGTGTTCGGGTTCGGAGCCGAACCAGTTCAGCGCCTGGAACAGCATCAAGGCGGCGAGCAGGATGAGCGGTGGGAGCAGCGGTCCCTTGGTGCGGGCGATATAGAGACCATAGGCGAGCAGCAGGAGGCCCAGTTCGAGCGGGATCGCGACGATGGGGAAGTTCCACAGTCCGAGGCCGTATTTCTCCGCGCCTCCGGCAAACGTCAGATCCGGCCTGTGGACGAGCAGGTCGAGCACCCAGTGACTTGCCACGACGAAAGCAGCCCAGCTCGCAGCCACCAGACTTCGTGTCCCCAGCCAGATCAAGGCGGCGAAGCCGAGCGCCCAGAGTGCGGTGCCCAGCAGGCTGTGCGTATAGGGCATATAGTAGAGGTCAAGCGGGTTCATCGCGGTGATACCGGGCACGATCCGCAATTTTTCGATCCCGCCGAGGGTCAGCGTGAACAAGGCCCAGTCGGTCAGCTGCGCCCCGATGAACAGCACACCGAGCCGCGGGGCGTCCTCGCTGATCCCGCGCGCCAGGAATGCGGGAGCGAAATGGCCTATGAACATGCGCTCAGCCGAATTTGTCGGCGGCCAGCGTCGCGGCAGAAGCGGCCAGGGCGGTAGCAAATGCGCCCCATGCAATGTCGGCCACGGTTACCGCGGTGGACCAGGTGCGCATCGTCGCCTGGTTGGTCAGATCGTAGGTCGCGTAGCAAATCGCCCCCAGCAGCGCCCCGTTGAGCGCAGCGGCGGCAAGCCCCTGGGCCAGTCCCGGGCGCACCGCGAACCAGACGATGGCGGCGATGTAGGCAGCGTAGAATACCAGCGCCGGAGCCATGCGGAAACTGTCGGCCAGGATGTCCCCCAGCCGGGGACGGTAGAAATTGGGCCCGGCCCAGCCGAGCCACGCGGCGTCCAAAGCGCCGAAGACCAGAGCTGCGGCGATGAAGGCGACAATCCACGTCATATTCGCTCCCCCGTTTCGGTATACTTGACCGGGCGCAGGCGGACCGTCAATGCTCGCGGGCAATGGCAGAGGAACAGTCACATATTTCCGAGATGAGCTTCGAGCAGGCCCTGCGCGAGCTTGAGAGTGTCGTCCGGCGTCTCGAAAGCGGCGATGTCCCGCTCGACGAGAGCATCGATCTGTACGAGCGCGGCGAACAACTGCGCAAGGCATGCCAGTCGCGGCTGGACGCTGCACAGGCGCGGATCGAGAAGATCGTAGCGGGCAGCGACGGCAAGCCCGCGGGTACCGAGCCGTTCGATGCGGGCGGGGCCGCGTGAGCGTCGCAACCGCGATGCCCAGCCTGCTCGGCCAAGCTTTCGAGCAGGTCCAGTCTGAAGTCGATAGCGTCTTCGATGCGTTCCTTCCCGTGCCCGACGATACGCGCGCACGGCTGATCGAGGCGATGCGTTACGCCGTGATCGGAGGCGGCAAGCGGGTGCGCCCGCTGCTGCTGGTGGCGACCGCGGAACTGTTCGGCGTCAATCGCAACGCCGCGATCAACGCGGGCTGTGCAGTCGAAGCGATCCATGCCTATTCGCTCATCCACGACGATCTGCCGTGCATGGACGATGACGAGATGCGGCACGGCAAGCCGACCCTGCACAAGGCGTTCGACGAAGCGACTGCCGTGCTTGCGGGGGACAGCCTGCATGCGCTGGCGTTCGACATTCTGACCCAGCCGGACACCAGCACCGATCCCTTCGTTCGCGCGGAACTGGTTGCCACGCTGGCGCGCGCCAGCGGGCACGACGGGATGGCGGGCGGCCAGATGATGGATATCGTCTCAGAAGAACAATCCTACGACCTGCGCCAGGTCACCCGGCTGCAGCAGCTCAAGACAGGTGCCCTGCTGGCCGCCAGTGTCGAGATGGGCGCGGTGCTGGGGCGGGTGGCGCCCGAAGGACGCACCCATTTGCGCGCCTATGCGCGCGATATCGGGCTCGCCTTCCAGATTGCCGACGACCTGCTCGATGTCGAAGGCGACGAGACGCTGGCCGGCAAGGCGCTGCGCAAGGACGAGGAACAGGGCAAGCAGACCTTCGTCACGCTGATGGGCGTCGAACAGGCGCGGGCGCAGGCGACGATGCTGGTGGAACAGGCGGGCGACCATCTCGCCAGCTACGGCGACGATGCCCGGCTGCTTGTCGAACTGGCGCATTTCATTGTTAAGAGGGACCATTAATGGCCAAGCGCATCGGCATCTATCCGGGCACGTTCGATCCAATCACGCTGGGTCACATGGACATAATCGAGCGCGGCGCGAAGCTGGTCGACGAACTGATCATCGGCGTGACCACCAATATCGCGAAGTCGCCGATGTTCGATGACGACGAACGTATCGCCATGGTCGAACGCGAAGTTGCCGGCATTGCCAACCAGAGCATCCGTGTGGTCGGGTTCAATTCATTGCTGATGGATTTCGCCGACCAGATGAAAGCGGGCATCGTGATCCGCGGCATTCGCGGGGTGACCGACTTCGAATATGAATACCAGCTCACCGGGATGAACCGGCAGCTCAACGATCACATCGAAACGGTATTCCTGATGGCCGATGTCGAACTGCAGCCGATCGCCAGCCGCCTGGTAAAGGAAATCGCCTTCTACGGCGGCCCGATCGGCAAGTTCGTCACGCCTGCCGTGCGGCAGGACGTCGAGGCGCGAGTGAAGAAACTCGGGCCGCGCGGGGGCTGAGCTTCGCAGGCACCTATTCATTGAACGGACAGACGCCCCTCGCTAGGGGCCTGCAACCCAGGACATTGCCACGGAATGACGATGCTCAAGACTTCGCTTGCCCTTGCCGCCGCATTGGCGCTCGCTTCGACACCCTTCGCCGCTCAGGCGCAGGACGACGCCGCTGTCGACGCTGCCGCTACGGAGGAAACCGCTGCGGATACGCGGGTGTTTTCGCCAGTGAACTTCAATGTCGAAGAAGACCGTGAAAACATCCTGCTGCTCGACCTGTCGAACGGCGAACGCGTCGCGATCCGGCTGAAGCCCGACTGGGCGCCCAACCATGTCGAACGCATCAAGACGCTGACCCGGCAGGGATTCTACGACGGGGTGATTTTCCACCGCGTCATCGACGGCTTCATGGCTCAGACCGGTGATCCCACCGGTACCGGCACGGGCGGATCGCAGCTGCCCGACATCGCGGAAGAGTTTCACGGCATGCCGCATGTCCGCGGTACCGTCTCGATGGCGCGCGCGGGCAGCCCCGACAGCGCCAACAGCCAGTTCTTCATCGTTTTCTATCCACGTTTCAACCTCGACCAGAACTACACCAACTTCGGGCGCGTGATTGCCAACATGCCCGCAGTCGATGCGATCCAGCGCGGCGAGCCGCCTGCGAATCCAACGCGGATCGTGCAGGCTTCGATCGCGGCGGACAACAAGCCGGTGCCGGCCATGACAGCTCCGCGGGTGCAGGACGAAGACATTTCGGCCAGCGATCTGAACGCACCGCTCGGCAACTGACTTTCCATCGCGTCGCACCCAGACTAGGGGCGGCGCGATGAAAGTCGACCTTTTCGATTTCGAACTCCCGCCCGAGCGGATCGCGCTTCGCCCCGCGCGCCCGCGCGATGCCGCACGCATGCTCGTGGTGCGCAGCGCTGGCCCCTTCGAGGATCGCGGCGTGCGCGACTTGCCGGAAATGTTGCGGGCGGGCGACGTGCTCGTGTTCAATGACACCCGCGTCATACCTGCGCAGCTCGAAGGGCGGCGGGGAGAAGCCCGGATCGGCGCGACGCTGCACAAACGGATCGACCTGAGACGCTGGCAGGCTTTCGTGCGCAATGCCAAGCGACTGCGGATCGGCGATGTCGTGGAATTCGGCGGCGGCGTGGCATCGACCGCGGAAGACCGGCTCGAGGATGGTAGTTTCGTGTTGGCCTTCGCGGGCGAAGAGCCCGTCGAAATCCTGCTCGAACGCGCCGGACGTATGCCATTGCCGCCCTATATCGCCGGCAAGCGCGCCACCGATGCGCAGGACCGTGAAGACTACCAGACGATGTTCGCAGCCGAGGACGGCGCGGTTGCCGCGCCGACTGCCGCGCTGCACTTTACGCCTGAACTTATCGAGGCGCTCGACGCTGCGGGGATCGGGCGCGAGACGCTGACATTGCATGTCGGTGCGGGCACCTTCCTCCCGGTGAAGGCTGACGATACCAGCGATCACGCGATGCACTCCGAATGGGGCCGGATCGAACCCGAAGCCGCGGCACGCCTGAACGCCGTGCGCGCGGCCGGCGGCAGGGTGATAGCGGTGGGGACGACCAGCCTGCGCTTACTCGAAAGCGCGACGGGGGAAGACGGGATTATCGGTGGCTTTGCTGGCGATACCGATATCTTCATCACCCCGGGATACCGCTTTCGCGCGGTCGATGGCCTGATGACGAATTTTCACCTGCCGAAATCGACGCTGATGATGCTGGTGAGCGCCCTGGTGGGCCGCGAACGCATGATGGACGCTTACGCACACGCCATCGACAGCGAATACCGCTTCTACAGCTACGGCGATTCCTCGCTGCTGCTGCCACACGACTGAGCGGACAGATTGCCGGTATCGAGCAACCGCTCGATCAAAGCGTCGTCGGCGGGGATGCGCCCGTCGAGCATCAGCATGGCGATACCGTGCACCATTGCCCATGACTGCAGGGCGAGCGTTTCGGCGCCATCTGGATCGCCGACCAGCGCGCATGAATTGGCTGTCAGCAATGCGTATGCTTCATCGGGTGTTGCCGATCCGTCCACCGGGTGGCCCTGGGTGAACATCAGCCTGAACAGGGCAGGGTGGGCGAGCGCAAAGCGGACGTAGGTGCGGCCCGTCTCGGTAAATCCTTGCGATCCACCTCCCGCACGTTCGGCGGCAGCGGCCTGTTCCTTGCCCAGCAGGTCCAGTCCTGCACGGGCGAGCGCGGCATCGAGTGCCTGCTTGTCAGGAAAGTGCCGATAGACTGCGGTCGCCGAGACCCCGACCACGCGCGCCAATTCGCGCAGCGAAGGCGCTTTGCCTTCGGCCCCCTCGAGCGCGGCCAGTCCGGCTGCCAGCAAGGCGTCGCGCAGGTTCCCGTGATGATAGGCTTCGGGCGATGTTGACACTGTTATCATAACCTCTATGTTTACGGCGTTCACTTTAATCGGAGCGAGTCGGTCATGGCAAGTGTCGTCGAGAAAACCCTCCGCAGGGCGGTTACGCCTGCCGTACAGGCAGTTGCCAGCATCAATCGGGCGCGCCTGCCCGGTCCGGGTGAAAATCCTTTCCTGCGGGGGATCCATACCCCGATGGCCGATGAGCTGACGCTCGCAAATCCCACCGTAACCGGAGCCATTCCCGCTGAGCTCGACGGGCGGTATGTCCGCATTGGGCCAAATCCCTTCGGCAAGGCGGGGAAGGGCCATCACTGGTTCCTCGGCGACGGGATGGTTCACGGCGTCCGGCTGAAGGATGGCAAGGCCGAGTGGTACCGCACCGCTTCATCCGTTCCGCAGAGCTCGAAGGCAAGGGCGGCCCGGCGGCGGTTGGCGGTCCGCGGCGCGGCTTCGGCGATACGGTCAACACCAATGTCCTCGACATCGGCGGCAAGATCATGGCGCTGGTCGAGGCCAACAGCTTCCCTGTCGAACTCGACGGCAATCTCGATAGCGTCGCCTATTCCGACTTCGGCGGCGGGCTGACCGGTTCCTTTACCGCGCACCCGCATCAATGCCCGGACACCGGCGAATACCACGCGATCTGCTACGATGGCCCGTCGCAGGATACCATCCGCCACGTCACCATGGACCGCAGCGGCAGGGTGCTGAGCGAAACCGAGATCGCGGTAAGGCATGGCCCCTCGATCCACGACTGCGCGCTGACCCAGAACTTCGTGGTCATCCTCGACCTGCCGGTGACCTTCTCGATGCAGGCGCTGATTGCGGGCCACAAGTTCCCCTATCGCTGGAACCGCAGCCACCGCGCGCGGGTCGGATTGCTGCCGCGCGGGGGCAGCAACGAGGACGTGGTGTGGCACGAGGTCGACCCCTGCTATGTCTTCCACGTCGGCAACAGTTTCGAAGACGAACCCGGCCGGGTGATCATCGACGTCTGCCCCTATGAAACCATCTTCGACGGCGAAATGCCCGGACCATACGGCAAGCCTCTGGGGCTTGAGCGCTGGATGGTGGACGGGCAGGGCGGTAAAGTCGTCCGCGACACGCTCGATACGGCGGGACAGGAATTCCCGCGACCGGACGAACGCTATTTTACCAAGGCGCATCGCTACCTGTGGGCGATCGGCATGCCCGCCGATGGCGATCTCGAATTCGTTGCGCCGATGCCGCTCTATCGCCACGACCTTGCCACCGGCGAACGGGTGCAGCGCGATTTCGGCGAAGGCCGCATTCCCGGTGAATTCGTTTTCGTTCCGCGCACGCCCGATGCTGCCGAAGGCGATGGCTGGATGATGGGTTATGTCATCGACCGCAACCGGCAGGCCAGCGCGCTCGAGATTCTCGACGCGATGACGCTCGGCGTGGTCGGGACGGTCGAGATCCCGCACCTGATCCCTCCGGGCTTCCACGGCAACTGGATCGCCGCTAGCTAGGAGATGTGGAGCCGATTCTCGAACTCTCCGGCCTGTCGAAGGTCTATCCCGGCGGGCTGACCGCGCTCGACAATGTCGATCTTACCATCAACAAGGGCGAGGTCTTTGCTTTGCTCGGGCCTAACGGGGCAGGCAAGACCACGCTGATCGGTGCAGTATGCGGGCTCGTGCGCCCAACTTCGGGAAGCATTCGCGCTTTCGGGCACGATCTGGCGTCCGACTGGCGCCGCGCGCGCAGTCGTATCGGCCTGGTTCCCCAAGAACTCAGCACCGACATGTTCGAACCCGTCCATCGCGCGGTAAACTATTCGCGCGGCTTGTTCGGGCTTGCCCCCGACAGGGACCGGATCGAGGAAATCCTGCGGTCGCTCAGCCTGTGGGACAAGCGCGACGAGCGCATCATGGCCTTGTCCGGCGGGATGAAGCGCCGGGTGCTGATCGCCAAGGCTCTGGCGCATGAACCGGACCTGCTGTTTCTCGATGAACCCACGGCAGGCGTCGATGTCGAGTTGCGCAAGGGAATGTGGGCGATCGTCGACACGATGCGCGAGCGCGGTGTCACGATCATTCTCACCACACATTATATCGAGGAAGCCGAGCTGATGGCCGACCGTGTCGGCATCATTAATCGCGGTAAACTGCTGATGGTTGACCAGAAAGATGCGATGATGGCGCGGCTTGGCCGAACCGAAGCGCATATCACGCTGGCCAGGCCGCTTGCTGCCTTACCACCCGAAATCGCCCGCTTCCCGGTAGAACTCGAACCGGGTGGGGAAGTGCTGTGCTACCGCGGCGGCGACGGAACGGGGAAGGGCAAGGCCGAAGTGGCTGCGCTGACCAAGGCGTTGATCGCCGCGGACATCGATTACGTCGGCATCGACACACGCGAAAGCAGCCTCGAGGAAATCTTCGTTTCGCTGCTTGGTGAAGGGAAGGCAGCATGATCTCGTGGCGCTCGACCTGGTCGATCTACACACGTGAACTGATGCGCTTCCTGCGGACCGCCTTCCAGTCGGTGCTCGCGCCGGTACTTACCACATCGCTATATTTCATCGTCTTTGGCGCGGCGATCGGAGGGCGCATGCCTGATCTGGGCGGGGTGGATTACGGCGCCTTCATCATTCCGGGCCTGCTGATGCTCACCCTGCTGGGCGAAACCACCAGCAATTCCAGTTTCGGGATCTACATGCCGCGTTTCACCGGCACCATCTACGAACTGCTCAGCGCGCCTGTCGGAGTATCGGAGACGCTGTTGGGGTTCGTCGGTGCGGCAATGACCAAAAGCCTGCTGCTCGCCGCGATCATCCTGCTCACCGCGCGCCTTTTCGTCGATTATTCGATCGCGCACCCTGTGCTGGCGGTGTTCTATATCATGCTCGTCGCGGCGGCCTTCAGCCTGTTCGGGTTCATCCTCGGCATCTGGGCGGATAATTTCGAGAAGCTGGGCATCATCCCGATGCTGTTCCTCACGCCGCTGACCTTTCTCGGGGGGACGTTCTATTCGATCGATATGCTGCCCAGGCCGTGGGACACGATCGCGCTGGCCAATCCGATCGTCTACCTGGTCAGCGGCCTGCGGTGGACTTTCTATGGCCAGAGCGATGTAAACATCTGGATCAGCTTCGGCATAACGCTGGGTTTCCTGGCGATCTGCGTGGCCGTTATTGCGTTCATTTTCCGCACGGGATGGCGCCTGCGCGCGTGACATATTCCATCGATTGAAGGGTGGCGAGGCGCAAAACAAGGCGCTAGGCGCACCCGATGCGCTTCGCCCCGTTGATCTTTTCCGCCCTGCTGGGTTGTGCTGCGACTGCCGCGCAAGCTGAGCTTCCCGAAGGCGCACGCGCGATGATCGATGCAGCCATAGCCAGCGGCGACGAAAGGAAGGTCGCCACGGTGATCGGTCTCGCGCGCAGCACATGGCCCGAAGAACGCAGCACGATCGATGCGATTAACGACCAGTGGAAGATCACCCTGGCTGCGCGCCGCGCGGCCGAGGCCGAGGCGGAGCAAACCGCGCTGATCAACGCCGGCATGTTCGACCGCTGGAGCGGCGAGGGCGAACTGGGGGCTTTCCAGTCGAGCGGCAACACCGAGTCGGTCGGGGTGGCGGCCGCGTTGCGCCTTGATCGCGAGGGCATCGACTGGACCCATTCGATCAGATTGCGCGCGGACTACCAGCGGCAGAACGGATCGACCAGCCGCGAACAGTTCGCCGCATCCTACGAACCGCGCTGGCAGTTCGACGAGAACATCTTCGCCTATGGCCTGGCGCAATACGAACGCGACCGGATCCAGGGCTTCTCTTCGCGCTATTCGGTGTCGGGTGGTTTCGGTTATCGCGTTATCGATAATCCGAAGCTCAAGCTCTCACTCAAGGCAGGCCCTGCCTACCGGGTAACGGATTTTACAGACGGGACCAGCGCGGATCGGCTCGCGGGACTCGTCGGGCTCGATTTCGACTGGCAGATGCTGGACCGTCTCAAGCTGACCCAGGATGTCGAGGCACTGGCGGAAACGGGAGGCGAGGCAACGTTGATTTTCGATGGCGCGAACACCACGATCAATCTGGTGACCGGTCTCGATTTTCGCGTGAGCAACCGTCTGCGTTCGCGCCTTTCCTACAAGGTCGAGTACGACAGCAATCCGCCAGCGGGGTCGGAAGGCACCGACACGCTGACCCGTGCCACTCTCATCTACGGCTTCTGACCATGAGCGAACGTTTCGCATTCACCATCGACGCGACCGACGGGGCTGCGCGCACCGGGCGCATCGCCATGCAGCGCGGCACCATTCGCACGCCTGCCTTCATGCCGGTCGGTACTGCAGCGACAGTCAAGGCGATGAAGCCCGAAACCGTCCGCAAGACAGGAGCCGACATAATCCTCGGCAACACCTACCACCTCATGCTGCGACCCGGCGCCGAGCGGATGGCGAGGCTTGGCGGCCTGCACAAGTTCATGAACTGGCAACGGCCCATCCTGACCGACAGTGGCGGCTACCAGGTTATGAGCCTGTCCGAACTGCGCAAGCTCACCGAGAAGGGGGTCGAGTTCCGCAGCCACATCGACGGTTCCAAGCACATGCTTACGCCCGAGCGCAGCATGGAAATCCAGCGCATGCTGGGCAGCGACATCGTGATGGCGTTCGACGAATGCCCGCGCGCCGATCGGCCGCGCGATGAAATCGCCGCGAGCATGGAAATGAGCATGCGCTGGGCCCGGCGCAGCCGCGATGGGTTCGATGCGGGCGGCGAACACGCGCAGCGATCCGCATTGTTCGGTATCCAGCAGGGCGCGCTGGACGAGGAATTGCGCCGTATAAGCGCGGACAAGCTCACCGATATCGGTTTCGACGGCTATGCCATAGGCGGGCTGGCGGTCGGCGAAGGCCAGGAAGCGATGTTCGCCACGCTTGACTTCGCACCCGGCCAATTGCCCGCCGACCGGCCCCGCTATCTGATGGGGGTCGGCAAGCCCGACGACCTCGTCGGTGCGGTGGAGCGCGGGGTGGACATGTTCGACTGCGTGCTGCCCAGCCGGTCCGGGCGCAACGGACAGGCGTTTACCTGGAACGGGCCGGTCAACCTGCGCAATGCGCGTTTTGCCGAAGACGAGGAACCGCTCGACAGCCGCTGCACCTGCGATACCTGCGGGACCTACTCGCGCGCTTACCTGCACCATCTGGTGAAATCGCAGGAAATCCTCGGCGCGATGCTGATGACCGAGCACAACATCGCCTTTTACCAGCAGCTGATGCAGGCGATGCGCGATGCGATCGCGGAAGCGCGGTTCGCCCAGTTCGCGCGCGATTTCCGCCGCGACTACTTGCAGTGAGACGAACCGGCGATACCGTGCCGGTATGAGAAAAGGCCGCGCCGGTTCCGCTGCTCCCGCGACATGGGGGCTTTCCCCCAATCGCAAGGCAATGCCGCGCGAACAGAGCTATATTCTCGCCTTTGCCGGGCTGACGATCCTTGCCTGGCAGACCGGCTTCGGAACGCTTGCGCTGATGCCGTTCACGCTGCTGGCCACCTGGTTTCACGAGATGGCGCACGGGCTGAGCGCGATTGCGCTCGGCGCTGAATTCCATCGCCTCGTGATCTTCGCCAATGGCTCGGGCTTTGCCGAGTTCTCCGGCAGCATCGGCCACCTCGGGCAGGCGGCCATTGCGGCGGCAGGGCTGCTGGGTCCCAGTGTCGCGGGCTGCCTGTTGATCGTCGCATCGCGCTCGCGGCGGGCCACGCAGCTGGCGCTGCTGGTTCTCGCATCGGCGCTCGCGATTTCGACGGCGGTGTGGGTGCGCTCGGTCGCCGGATGGGTGGTGCTTCCGCTGTTCGCTGCGGCAGCCGGATACATCGCGTTGCGCGGCAGTGCCAAATGGCAGCGGATCACGGCGGAATTCCTCGGGGTACAAGGCGTGGTGAGCGTCTATCAGGACCTTGGCTATTTGTTCAGCCCGGGCGGCACGGTCGGCGGCATGTCCGCGCGATCCGACACCGGCCTCATCGCCGACGCTTTGTTCCTGCCCTACTGGTTCTGGGGCGGCCTGATCACGCTGACGATCCTCCTCATGGTGTGGCTGTCGCTTCGGTTTGCCAGCCGATACTGACCGGACAACAAAAAAGGCGGCCCCGTGAGGGACCGCCCTCTTGCTGTGTCGCTGCCGCTTGGGCTTAGCGCGAGTAGAACTCGACCACGAGGTTCGGTTCCATCGTGACCGGGTAGGGCACTTCGTCGAGCTTGGGCACGCGGGTGAAGGTCACCTTGTCGTTGCCATCGGGGCTGACGTAGTCGGGAATGTCACGCTCGGGCAGGCTCTGCGCTTCGATGACCAGCGCCATTTCCTGCGCCTTCTTGCCCAGCGAAACGACGTCGCCGACCTGGACGCGCGCCGAGGCGACGTTGGTCTTCACACCGTTGAGATAGATATGGCCGTGGCTCACGATCTGGCGCGCAGCGAAGATGGTCGGTGCGAACTTGGCGCGATAAACGACCATGTCGAGGCGCTGTTCGAGCAGGCCGATCAGGTTCTGACCGGTGTCGCCCTTGATCCGCGACGCTTCCATGTAGGTGCGCTTGAACTGCTTCTCGGTCACGTCGCCGTAATAGCCCTTGAGCTTCTGCTTGGCGCGCAGCTGGAGACCGAAGTCGCTCGTCTTGCTCTTGCGGCGCTGGCCGTGCTGGCCCGGACCGTAGGAACGCTTGTTGACGGGGCTGTTCGGGCGACCCCAGATGTTTTCACCCATCCGGCGGTCGAGCTTGTACTTGGCGCGGGTGCGCTTCGTCATAATCTTTCCTTCAATTTGCTGGGCCATCCCGTTGACGGCCATTCAACCCGGCATCGCACCGTCGTTCCTTCGACACGCTCAGGAGATCGACGCGGCTACCGCTTCACCGGGGTGCGGAGCCAATTCGCGAAGGCGCGCTAGTAGCAATATGGCGCGGTTCGTCAAGCACGAAGATAGGCGCTCGACAAGCACCGGCAGGCGGGGCAGGGCGCATTGCCATGAACGACGATTTCAAGCTGCCTGAAAACTGCGCCGACATGCGTGATGTACGCACCGGCGTCGATGCCACCGACCGCGAGCTGATGGAATTGCTCGACCGGCGGTTCGGCTACATGCGGGCGGCCGCGCGGATCAAGCCCGATCGGGCGATCGTGCGCGACGAAGCACGCAAGCGCGCGGTCATCGACAATGCGCGCCGCCACGCGCAGGACCGCTCGCTGCCGGCAGAGCCGATTGCGCAGATCTGGGAAATGCTGGTCGAGACGTCGATCGACTACGAACTGGCCGAATGGGACCGGATCAGGGCTTAGGTCCGCGCCCCAGCGACGACAGGACACCGCGCAGCGTCCGCACCTCGAGATGGTTCCAGCCGGGCTTGGTAAGCACTCCGCGCAAGGTCCGCCGGGTGGCTTCCGCGCGTGCCGCGGGCAGGAAATAGCCCTTGGGTTCGAGCATGGTTTCCAGATGCGCGATCAGCCCATCGAGCTCTTCCTGCGGTGCAGGGGGGAGCAGTTCTTCCTGCGTGGGCTGCACCAGTTGCTCGTGCTTCGACCATTCATAAGCGCACAGGATTACCGCCTGCGCCAGATTGAGCGATCCGAATTCCGGATTGATCGGCACCGTCAGGATCGCCCGCGCAAGCGCGACGTCCTCGGTTTCCAGGCCCGAGCGTTCTGGTCCGAACAGGATTGCACTGCGTCCCTGTGCGGCGGCCATTTCCTGGCTTGCTTCCTCGGGCGTGACGACCGGCTTGGTCACTCCGCGCTTGCGCACCGTAGTGGCGTAGACATGCGCGCAATCGGCCACCGCCTCCGCAGTGGTCGCAAAGACCTGTGCCCGGTCGAGCACGACATCGGCCCCGGCCGCTGCCGGACCCGCCGAAGGGTTGGGCCAGCCATCGCGCGGTTCGACCAGTCGCATCTCGGTCAGTCCGAAATTGAGCATCGCGCGGGCTGCCTTGCCGATGTTCTCGCCCAGCTGCGGGCGCACCAGCACGACGACGGGTTTGTGCGTGTCAGCCGCGCTCATGGGCGGCCGCTTCCTGCACCGTACTGGCAAACTCTTCGAAATCCCGCGCTTCGCTGAAGTCGCGATAGACCGAGGCGAAGCGGATATAGGCGACGCTGTCGAGCCCGCGGAGCCCGTCCATGACCATTTCGCCGATACGCTGCGAGGCTATTTCGGCCTCGCCCGCGGTTTCGACCTGGCGCTGGATCCCGCTGACCAGCTGGTCGATGCGTTCCTGCGGAACGTCGCGCTTGCGGCAGGCGAGCGCGATCGACTGTTCGAGCTTGCTGCGTTCGAAAGGCTGGCGGCGGTCGCCCGACTTGACCACGGTGACTTCGCGCAGCTGGACCCGTTCGAAGGTGGTAAAGCGCGCGCCGCAGCTCGAACATTGCCGGCGCCGCCGGATCGAGGTCGAATCCTCGGTCGGACGACTATCCTTCACTTGGCTGTCGTCATGCGCGCAGAAAGGGCACCGCATTTACGGTCGGAGACGCTTGTAGAGCATGTATCCCGCGCCCGCGACGAGCCCGATCGGCCAGGTCACGACGGGCAGCAGGCCCCCTGCGATTGCGCCCACGGCAGCACCGGTCAGCACGGGTTTCGTCGAAGGGTGGTCGAGGCCCTTGCTCGCCATGTCCTTCACTTCGTGCTTCGCGTCGGAAAGCAGTTCGTGATCCTGGTGCTTGGGATTCTGGTCGTCCATCGCTTTTCTCCTCAGCGGCCGGGATAGACGGGGAAGGCAGCGCACAATTCGGCCACCTTGCCGCGCACCTTGTCTTCCACCTGCCCATCGCCTTCGGGGCCATTGCGCGACATTCCGTCCACCACCTCGCAGATCAGCGCGCCGATCGTCCGGAATTCCTCGGGGCCGAAGCCGCGCGTGGTCCCCGCCGGAGTGCCGAGGCGGATGCCGCTGGTCACGAAGGGGCTGCGCGTGTCGTAGGGGATGCCGTTCTTGTTACAGGTCAGCCATGCGCGATCGAGACCGGTTTCGGCGGCCTTACCGGTCACGTCCTTGGCCGTAAGATCGACCAGCATCGAATGGTTGTCCGTCCCGCCCGACACGACGCGCAGGCCATTGGCTTCGATGGCTTCGGCCAGAGCGCGGGCATTTTCGACCACGCGCGCGGCGTAATCCTTGAAGTCCGGGCGAAGCGCTTCGCCGAAGGCGACTGCCTTGGCAGCCACGACATGCATCAGCGGGCCGCCCTGCATGCCCGGGAAAACCGCCATGTTGAACGGCTTGGTGAGTTCCTCGTCGTTCCACAGGATCACGCCCGAACGCGGCCCGCGGAGGGATTTGTGAGTGGTGCTGGTGACGACGTGGGCATGGGGGAAGGGGTTGGCATGCGCGCCGCCCGCGACGAGCCCGGAGATGTGGCTCATGTCGACCATCAGGTAGGCTCCGACCTCGTCGGCCACCTTGCGGAAGGCTTCCCAGTCCCAGCTACGCGAATAGGCGGTGCCACCGGCGATAATGAGCTTGGGCTTGTGCTCCTTCGCCAGCGCCATCACTTCGTCCATGTCGATCAGCTCGTTATCCTGGCGCACGCCGTAGCTGACGGGGTTGAACCACTTGCCGCTCATGTTGACCGGCGATCCATGCGTGAGGTGACCACCCGAATTGAGGTCGAGACCCATGAAGGTATCGCCCGGCTGCAGCAGCGCGAGGAAAACCGCCTGGTTCATCTGGCTGCCCGAATTGGGCTGGACGTTGGCGAAATTGCACCCGAACAACTGCTTCGCGCGCTCGATCGCCAGCGTTTCGATGACGTCGGCATAATCGCAGCCGCCATAATAGCGCTTGCCCGGATAGCCTTCGGCATATTTGTTGGTGAACACGCTGCCCGTGGCTTCGAGCACCGCGTTGGAGGCGATATTCTCGCTGGCGATCAGCTCGATCTTGTCCTGCTGACGCGCCAGTTCATTACGGATCGCATTGTGGATCTCGGGGTCTGCTTCCGCCAGCGTATCGTGCCAGAAGCGGTCCATAGGGTCGCGCGTGGTGTCTTGTGCCTGGGTAGCCATAGATCAGATGTCCGGGTTGGATAGCTTGTCGATGCGGCGCTGGTGGCGGCCGCCGGCGAAATCGGTTTCGAGGAAGGCGGACAGGCACGCCTTGGCCATGTCACTGCCGACGAGGCGGGCGCCCATCGCGATGCAGTTGGCATCGTTGTGTTCCCGCGCCAGCGAAGCGGACAGCGGTTCCGAGACTAGCGCGCAGCGGATGGCGGGATGGCGATTGATGCTCATCGAGATGCCAAGCCCGCTGCCGCACAGGGCAACGCCGCGATCTGCGGTCCCATCGGCGACAACCGCGGCCAGCTTGTACCCGTAGTCGGGGTAATCGACGCTGTCGGCGGTATCCGGGCCGAGATCGGCGACCTCGTGACCCTGTTCAATCAACCAGTCGCGCAAATCGGCTTTCAGATCGAAAGCGGCGTGGTCGGAAGCAATGGCAATACGCATGCGCAGCCCCATAGTCGTTTCCGGTGCCGCTCGCCACCTCCTTGTGGCGGTTTGCCCACGCTCAGCTCCGGCCCGTCAGCCGCCCACTACGATATTGCGGATGTCGGCGAGGACATAGGGTTTCGTCAGCGTGGTGACATGCGCCAGTTCTTCGGGATGTTCGGCATCGCCATAGCCGCTGGCGAAGACGAATCGTACGCCCTTGCTCCCCAGCCGGAAGGCGATCGGGTAGCTTTTCTCGCCATGCAGGTTGATATCTAGAATGGCGAAATCGAACACCCCTGCTTCGGCCTGGTCGAGACCTTCCTCGAGCGAACCGACGGCTACCACATCGGCGCCGTCCTCGAGCAGCATGTCCTCGAGCGCAAACGCGATGATGGGTTCGTCTTCGACGACGAGGATCCGTTTGCCACTCAGAGGCATAGTTTGCCCTCGAGCCGGCAATGCAGCCCGTCCGCCAGATATTCGATCGTTGTCTGGCTACCCGGTGTTCCCAGCCCGCGCTGGATGAGTCGCGAACCGAAACCCGTGCGATCCGGCGTGGCGACTGAAGGACCACCGCTTTCGCGCCAGTCGAGGATGAGCGTGCCGCCATCTTCGCCGGCTTCGAACGACCATCGAATGTCGACCGAGCCATCGTCGGTGGAAAAGGCACCGTATTTCACGGCGTTGGTCGACAGTTCGTGGATGACCATCGACAGCGCAACGGCGGGTTGCGGTTCCAGCCGAATGTCTGGACCGTCGAGCGTGTAGCGCGATTGCTGAGTCCCGGCCGTCGCCTCGAGCGCGCCGCGCACGATTGTTCTGAGGTCGGCGGATTCCCAGCGCCGCTCGGTCAGCAGGCTGTGCGCGCTGGCCAGCGCGGCGAGCCGCTCGACAAAGATATCGAGTTGGGGGTTCTGCTTGTCCCCTTTGAACGACTGCTGGGCCAGCCCCTGGACGACGGCCAGCGTGTTCTTCACGCGGTGGTTGAGCTCATTGATCAGGATGCGCTGGCTGTCTTCAGCCAGCACTTCCTCGGTCACGTCATACCCTTGGACCAGAACCCCGTCGAAGCTATCCGGGCCGCTGATGGGCTGGAAAATGAATTCGAGATGCCGTTCGCGCAACTCGTCATGCTCGCCGCTTTTGAGCATGACCTTTTCCCGGCGCCCGAAATAGGGCTCGCCGGTCTCCATGACCTTGTCGGGGATGTCGACGAAGCCCTGTTCGGCGATCTCGGGCAGGGCTTCTGCGACGCTCTTTCCGTCGAGGTCGCGCTCGCCGATCAGCCGGCGATAGGCTGCATTAGACATGACGAAACGATGTTCCGGTCCGGCGAGCACGGCGACGAAGCCGGGCGCTTGTTCCAGCAAGGCGCGCAATCGCTCGAGCTCCTTCGTTGCGCCGCGCCAACGCTGTTCGACCGCTTCGGCGCGGCGGACCACGCTCGCCGTGTCGCGCTGCTCGATCTTGGTGATCTGAACCGGGTGCTGGAGGATGTATCGGACCGCCCCGCTGTCGTCGAGGATCGGCACCTGGGTCGTGCTCCAGATGTGCGCGTCCATACCGCCCGAGGCGTTGGGAATATCGTATTTGAGATGGGCGATCTCGTCAGGTTCGCCCGTCTCTAGCACGCGCTCGAAAGACGATTCGATAAGGTGATGGCTTTCGCCCGCGCCGGGAAAGGCGTCGAACACGTGGCTGCCCGCAATATCGTCCAATTCGCGGCCTACGGCTGCGAGATACGCATGATTGGCCCAGCTTATGCGCAACTCGGCATCGAGCAGCAGATAGGGGTTGGGAGAGTGCTCGAGCACCCGCCTGAAATCAATGGACCCGTCCGACATCGGCATCTTTCGAGCGCCGGTCGATCCCCCGACCGTGGCCCCATTTGTTTTTCCCCTCATTGCGCCTGAAAGCATAGGGCGCCATGCGGTTCCCGCCTGTCGGAAATATTTGTTCGGGGCACTATGAGGCACACGCGCAGCCGCTGGCCGCGCGTGTGCTTACTGGTCAAGGAACGAGCGCATCTTGCGGCTGCGGCTCGGGTGCTTGAGCTTGCGCAGCGCCTTCGCCTCGATCTGCCGGATACGTTCACGGGTAACCGAGAACTGCTGGCCGACCTCCTCGAGCGTATGATCGGTGTTCATGCCGATACCGAACCGCATGCGCAGCACACGTTCTTCGCGCGGGGTCAGGCTGGCCAGAACCCGGGTCACGGTTTCCTTGAGGTTCGCCTGGATCGCGGCATCGACGGGGATGATCGCGTTCTTGTCCTCGATGAAATCGCCGAGATGCGAATCTTCCTCGTCGCCGATCGGCGTCTCGAGGCTGATCGGTTCCTTGGCGATCTTCATCACCTTGCGCACCTTCTCGAGCGGCATCGAGAGTTTCTCGGCCATCTCTTCGGGTGTCGGTTCGCGGCCCTGATCGTGCAGGAACTGGCGGCTGCAGCGCACCAGCTTGTTGATCGTTTCGATCATGTGCACTGGAATTCGGATCGTACGCGCCTGGTCGGCGATCGAGCGGGTGATCGCCTGACGGATCCACCAGGTGGCATAGGTGCTGAACTTGTAGCCGCGGCGGTATTCGAATTTGTCGACCGCCTTCATCAGGCCGATGTTGCCTTCCTGGATCAGGTCGAGGAACTGCAGGCCGCGGTTGGTGTATTTCTTGGCGATCGAGATCACGAGACGCAGGTTCGCCTCGACCATTTCGCGCTTGGCGATCCGCGCTTCGCGTTCACCCTTCTGGACCTTGGTCACGATGCGCCGGAATTCTTCCAGCGCCATGCCGGTCTGGCTGGCGATATCGGAAATCTCGGTCCGGATACGCTCGACCGCGTCGGCTTCCTTCTCGGCGAAGGCCGCCCACTTTTTGTCCTTCTTGGCGCGCTCCTTGAGCCACGCATCGTCGAGCTCATTGCCGATATAGGCATCGAGGAAATCGACCCGCTTGACCTTGTGACGCTCAGCCAGACGCAGCATCTGGCCGCCCAGCGCGGTCAGCCGGCGGTTGAAGGCATAGAGATTGTCGACCAAGAATTCGATCTTGGTCGCGTGGAACTGCACGCTTTCGACCTCGGCGGTCAGCTGCTCGGACAGCGCCTCGTACTTCTTTTCCTTGGCCGCGGTGAAGGTCTCGCCGCGGGCCATCAGATCGACGCGCTCGTTCTGGAGCTTTTCGAACTTGCCGAACAAGTCGGTGATCCGGGCAAAGCGTTCGATCGCGTCGGGCTTCAGCGCGGCTTCCATCTGAGCAAGGGACATGGTGTTGTCCTCTTCCTCTTCGTCGTCGCGCTTGGACGAACCTTCCTCGCCCTCTTCGCCTTCCTCGTCCGAATCGTCATCGTCGTCGTCACGGATGGTCGGACCGGCGGTCTCTTCCGAGATCTCGCCGTCATCGTCTTCCTCTTCCTCCGCCATCTTCTCGGGCGGGGGTTCCTTCGACAGCATGGCATCGAGATCGAGAATCTCGCGCAGCTGCATTTCCTCGGCATTGAGCGCTTCGGACCACTGGATAATAGCGTGGAAAGTGATCGGGCTCTGGCACAGGCCCATGATCATCATGTCCCGGCCCGCCTCGATCCGCTTGGCAATGGCGATTTCGCCCTCGCGGCTCAGCAGCTCGACCGCGCCCATTTCGCGCAGATACATGCGCACCGGATCGTCAGTGCGTTCGCCGGTGGCAGCCTTCTTGACTGCGGGCTTTGCCGCGGTCTTGGTGTCCTTCTTGGCGCTGGCCGCCAGCTCTTCGACTTCGTCGGCTTCCTCGGCAGCAGCCTCGGCTTCCTCGTCGCTTTCGACGATCTGCACGCCCATATCGGACAGCGCGGACTGGATATCCTCGATCTGGTCCGAACTCATCTCGCCCTGGGGCAGCGCATCGTTGAGCTCGTCGTAAGTGACGTAACCCTTGCGCTTTGCCTTGGTGATAAGCTTCTTGACCGATGCCTCGTTGAGATCGATCAGGGGAGCGTCGCCGTCGTCCTTGGTCTTCGACATGGTGGCCATGAGGTAATTCAGTCCAGTCTTGTCTTGCCCTTGGGCCGCGCACCCGTGGGGATCATGATTCCAATTCGTCGGCCGCTGCAGCCTTCCTGCGACCAAAACGCTTCAACCGCTCGTTAAGGGCCAACAACCGCTCGCGCAATCGGGCCTGTTCGGCGATGGAGCCTTCAGGATCGCGTTCGAACCGCGCTGTAGCCGCCGAAAGGGCGGATTCCAGCGCCGGCCTTTCGACCAGCAACGACACGGCTTCGGCCAGATCCTCGCGCGCATCATCCGGGTCGGTGCCTTCATCGAGGAAGGCGAACAAGGTTTTTTCCGGTGGGGCGGGTAGGCCTGTTTCAAGCGATATGGTCGATTGCGCGGACAAATCAAGCGCCTCGGCAGCTTCAAGCAGCGAATCGATGGCGGGGCCGACATTTGGATCACGCCGCGCCAGTTCCGAAAGCGTGTCTTCATGGCGCATGATCTGCTCGGGAAAACGCACCAGACCGGCGATTACCGCCCGGGTCAACGCGTCGCGTGCGCCGCCCTGCATCGCGCGGATCAGCCGCTCGCGCGCCTCAGGCGCAAGCGTCGGGGCTGCCGGCTTGAAGCCGGACTTCTTCCAGTCCCCCCGCGGCCGCGCTTCGCGCGGAGGGCGCGGCGGAAAGGCGAAGGCGGAAAAGCGCTCGAGCAATTCCCGCTTGTACAGCGCGCGGATATCCGGGTGCTGGATGCTGTCGACATGGTCGAGCAGCCGCGCCTTCAGCCCGGCCTTGTCTTCGGGCGAATTGAGGGGCGAGGCCGCGCGTTCGAATTCCCACAGCGTGTCGAGCAGGCTGTCGGGCTGCGCCAGCAGCGCCTCCATCGCCTCGGGGCCCTTGTCCTTGATCAGGTCATCGGGATCCATCCCCGCGGGCAGGCGCACGATAGCCAGCGAATGCGCCGGGCGCAGCATGGGCAGCGCCCGCGCTATGGCGCGCATTGCGGCGCGCTGTCCGGCATTGTCGCCATCGAAACACAGGATCGGGCGCTCGACCTGCCGCCACAGCAATTCGATCTGGTTCTCGGTCAGCGCGGTCCCCAGCGGGGCGACCGCCTCGCGGATGCCCGCGTTGGCCAGCGCGATCGCATCCATATAGCCCTCGACGACGATCATCCGCCCGCTTTGCCGCGCGGCGGGGGCGGCGCGGTGCAGATTGTAGAGCGTGCGGCCCTTGTCGAACAACGGCGTGTCGGGACTGTTGAGATATTTCGGGGCGCTGGGGTTGGCCTCACTGTCAAGAATGCGGCCGCCAAAGGCAATGACCCGGCCGCGTGCATCGTGGATCGGCAGCATCAGCCGGTTGCGGAAGCGGTCGTAGGGATCCTTGCCTTCGACCTCGATCCGCATGCCGGCTTCGCTCAGCATGGTTTCATCGAACTGTCCAAGCGCGCGCTTGAGCGCCTGCCGGTCGCCCGGGGCATAGCCGAAGCCGAATTCGCGGATCGTGGCGTCCGAAAACCCGCGGCGGGACAGATAGGCACGTGGCTGCGACCCGTCGGCACCGCGCAGATTGCCTTCGAACCAGGCCTGCGCCGCGGCGGTCACATCGTGCAGGCTGGCGCGCTTTTCCGCGCGCTGGGCGGCGCGCGGATCGGGGGCGGGGACTTCCATGCCCGCTTCGGCCGCCAGTTCCTTCACCGCGTCCATGAACGGGAGGCCGCGCTGGTCGGTCAGCCAGCGGATCGCATCGCCATGCGCTTCGCAGCCGAAGCAATGGTAGAAGCCCTTCTCGTCATTGACGTAGAAGCTCGGCGTCTTTTCGTTGTGGAACGGGCAACAGGCCTTGAACTCACGGCCCGCCTTGGTCAGCCGCAGGGTACGACCGATCACCGCGGACAGCGTGGTCCGCATGCGCAATTCGTCTAACCATTGGGGTGACAGGGCCATGAAGGCGCTATCCTACTGCAGCCCGGCGTATACCGCTAGCGCGCGGCCGAACCCTCCACAGGCTTCTCTTCGGGCGGGAAGGGGCCGGTGGCAGCGATCTGTTCGCCATCCACTTCCAGCAGATAGGCCTCTGCCGGCCCTTGCGGTGCCATGGTCGAACGCCACCACAGCGTGACCGTGCCGCCGGGTTGCCAGCCGGGGCCGCGGGCGACGCGCCAGATCAGATTGCCATTGTCGTTGATGATCGAAATCGCGTCGGGATCGCCCAGCGCGGCTTCGGCCTCGGCGGTCGAATAACCGACCGACTGGGTGAACCCGCTCACCTTTCGCGTCGTGCGGAACAGCGTCGGCGGGGCCTCGCCGGTGGCAGGCGCATCGATGGCCTCGTCCGCGCCCACGTCGTCGATCTCGGCCAGAGTGACCTTGTGGACATAGGTATAGACCGTGTCGTCCGGCAATTCGCCGGGGTTGCAGGTCTCGATGCCTTCCGGACACGCGACATAGCTCACCAGCGTGCCCACCTGGCGGGTGCCGTTGCTGAGAGCGGTTTCGATCTCCGCGCCCTGCGGGCCGACGATGCGCGCGCCCAGCGTCGACAGGTCGAGATCGGCACCGATCAGCGTGCGCGGCGCGGCTACGGTGGGCGTGGGGGTCGGCGCGGGCTCGGGCTCGCTTGACCCGCAAGCCGCCAGCACCATGCATGCCAGCGGTGCCGCGAAATTCTTCAGTCTGGTCAAGCGATCAATCCTCTGATCCGTCGAGCGATGGTGCGAGGCAGGCGTTGACTGCGCCGGGTGCCGCAGCGGGATAGGGACCACTGCCGGTCGTGGGGGTGTAATTGGCGAGAATGGCATAAGCCGGTGCGGGCCCCGCGGGCGGCACGGTCGATTGCCACCAGAAGGTCAGCGGTTCGGCCTGTTCCCACTGGTCGCCGCCGTCGCCTGCGCTGACCGTCCATACCAGCGCGCCTTCGTCGCAGGTGATGACGACGTCCGCTTTCATGCCGATAGCGGCCAGCGCTTCGTCCTTGGAATAGCCTGCCGCGCCAGTGAAACCGGTCGCCGGCTGCGTCATGCGGAAGGACGTTGCACGTTCGACATCGGACGAATCGTTGGCTTCGCCGCTGCCGGTGCCCGCTTCATTGTCCTCGCCGGGGAATACGACGTGGACATAGGTATAGATGGTCCCCTCCGGCGCGGTCTGCGGATCGCACACTGCCATTGCAGCGGGGCACGCGACGAAGCTGCGCATGTCGGCGAAATTACCTTCCGCGTTCGAAAGCGCGCTTTCCACTTCCTCGCCCTGCGGCCCGGCGATCTTGGGGCCGAGCGCAAGGTCGAGGAAATCGCCCGCTTCGATATTACGCGCCAGCGCCTGCGCCTCGCCGTCGCTGCGCGCGGCTTCAAGGTCGGTGGGCGGTTCGTCCGCGCTGCCGCAGGCGGACAGCGCCGCCGCCAGCGGAAGGGCGAGAAACAATCGGTTCATGACAGCGCTTCCTTTACCAGCCCGCTGGCCTTGCTCATGTCGAGAGTAGCGCCGTGGCGGGCTTTGAGTTCCCCCATCACGCGGCCCATGTCCTTCATCCCCTCCGCGCCGAGGTCGGCCTTGATCTGCGCGATCGCGGCGCGCGTTTCATCCTCGCTCATCTGCTGGGGAAGGAATTCCTCGATCACCGCCAGTTCGGCCTTTTCCTTCTCGGCCAGTTCGGTGCGGCCGCCGTCTTCGTACATTTCGATCGATTCGCGGCGCTGCTTGGCCATCTTCATCAACACGTCGGTGACCATGGCGTCATCGTCGGGCTTGGTATCCGCGGTGCGCAATTCGATGTCGCGGTCCTTGATCTTGGCGCCGATCAGGCGGAGCGCGGCGGTGCGTTCCTTGTCCTTGGCCTTCATCGAGGTAACGGTTTCGGACTGGATTTTCTCGCGGAGCATGGGGCCTCTATGCGCTGGACTGTGGATGGTTCATATGTCCTGTAGAACAAGCTGCCGCAAAGCCAAGTGTTGCGCTTGACGGAACGGCTGCGCGTCTCTAGCGGCTGAGGCTTAGCAACATCGCTGGAAAACTTTTACCCGGAGTGCCCATGGCCCTGTCCGCATCTTCGCACGCGCAACCCTCAGGCGCGACGGGAGTCCTCGTGCTGGGTGACGGCACCGTCATCTGGGGCAAGGGGTTCGGTGCCACCGGTAGCGCGGTGGGCGAAGTCTGCTTCAACACCGCGATGACCGGTTATCAGGAAGTGATGACCGATCCGTCCTACGACAGCCAGATCGTCACCTTCACCTTCCCGCATATCGGCAATGTCGGCGCGAACGAGGAAGACCATGAAAGTCGTGGCCTTGGAGCGGTGGGCTGCGTGGTGCGGCAGGAAGTGACGCCGCATTCGAACTTCCGTGCGCAGAACGAATTTGTCGAATGGATGAAGGATCACGGCAAGATCGGCCTGTCGGGTGTCGATACGCGCGCGCTGACCCGCCGCATCCGCATGGCCGGCGCGCCCAATGCGGTGATCGCGCACAGCCCGCGCGGCGAATTCGACCTGAAGGCACTGAAGGCGCAGGCCGCCGAATGGAGCGGGCTCGAAGGGCTCGACCTCGTCCCCGGCGTAACCCGCGATGCCAATGAAGACTGGACCGGCGGCCACTGGCAGCTCGGCTTCGGCTATGGCGAGGGCAAGGCCACCAAGCCGCATGTCGTCGCGATCGATTACGGCGCGAAGGACAACATCTTCCGCAACCTCGTGCAGGCGGGGGCGAAGGTCACCGTCGTGCCCGCGCGCACCACGCTCGACGAAGTGCTCGCGCTGCAGCCCGATGGCGTGTTCCTCTCGAACGGGCCGGGCGACCCGGCGGCGACGGGCGAATATGCGGTGCCGGTGATCAAGGGCCTGCTCGAACGCGATGTGCCGCTGTTCGGCATCTGCCTCGGCCACCAGATGCTCGGCCTCGCAGCGGGTGCGAAGACCGCCAAGATGTTCCAGGGCCACCGCGGCGCCAATCACCCCGTCCAGCGGGTGGGCGAGGGCTGGGGCGAGAGCACTGGCCTCGTCGAGATCACCAGCATGAACCACGGCTTCGCGGTCGATGGCGAGACTTTACCCGATGGCGTGGAGCAAACCCACGTCTCGCTGTTCGACGGCACCAATTGCGGCATCGCGATCACGGGTAAGCGGGCGTTTGGCGTGCAGTACCACCCCGAAGCGAGCCCCGGGCCGCAGGACAGCTTCTACCTGTTCGAGAAGTTCGTGGGGATGCTGGGGTGAGGCGAAGTATCCTTATCCCTTTCGCGGCAGGCTCACTCATTACGTCGCTTGCTTGGCTTTTCGGACAGACACTTTCTGAAACCGATGAAGCTCCACTTCTTGTCGTAAGCGATAAGGAGTGGATTAGTCCTAACGAAACGAGCGGGTTGTCGAATGAACAAATTGGGATTGCATTATCGAGCGCTGGCTTCGCTCGCAAATGTGATGCAGCGAAGTTCGTAACCGATTGGAACGGTGGTTCACATACAGAGCCGAAAACCTTCGTCGAAGTGACTGTGAGCAACGCCGACACTCTCAATTGCATCTTGGAAAACGCCCCGAAAGAAGGCTTTCCGGTTAACATCAGCTTCGAGGCTCTTTAATGCCCAAACGCACTGACATCTCCTCGATCCTCGTCATTGGCGCTGGTCCGATCATCATTGGCCAGGCCTGCGAGTTCGACTATTCCGGCACGCAGGCGATCAAGGCGCTGAAGGAGGAGGGCTACCGGGTCATCTTGGTCAACTCCAACCCCGCCACGATCATGACCGATCCGGAAATGGCCGACGCGACCTATGTCGAGCCGATCACGCCCGAGATCGTCGCCAAGATCATCGAGAAGGAACGCCCCGACGCGGTGCTCCCCACGATGGGCGGGCAGACCGCGCTCAACTGCGCGCTGGCGCTGTTCAACGACGGCACCTTCGAAAAATACGGCGTGCAGATGATCGGCGCCGATGCCGATGCGATCGACAAGGCCGAGAACCGCCAGCGTTTCCGCGAGGCGATGGACAAGATCGGCCTCGAAAGCGCACGCAGCGGCGTCGCCACCACGGTCGACGAGGCCTATGCGGTGCTCGAACGCACCGGCCTGCCGTCGATCATCCGCCCCAGCTTCACGCTGGGCGGGACCGGCGGCGGCATTGCGTACAACAAGGCCGAGTTCGAACGGATCGTCCGCGACGGGCTCGATGCATCGCCCACCACCGAAGTCCTGATCGAGGAATCGCTCCTCGGCTGGAAGGAATACGAAATGGAGGTGGTGCGCGACCGCAAGGACAATTGCATCATCATCTGCGCGATCGAGAATGTCGATCCGATGGGGGTGCATACCGGCGACAGCATCACCGTGGCGCCCGCGCTGACGCTGACTGACAAGGAATACCAGATCATGCGCACCGCCAGCATCAACGTGCTGCGCGAGATCGGTGTCGAAACCGGCGGGTCGAACGTCCAGTTCGCGGTCAATCCCGCCGACGGTCGCCTGATCGTTATCGAGATGAACCCGCGCGTGTCGCGTTCCTCCGCGCTGGCATCGAAAGCGACCGGCTTCCCGATCGCGCGCGTCGCCGCCAAGCTGGCGGTGGGCTACACGCTCGACGAGATCCAGAACGAGATCACTGGAGCGACCCCGGCCAGCTTCGAGCCGACGATCGACTATGTCGTCACCAAGATCCCGCGCTTCGCATTCGAGAAGTTCAAGGGATCGAAGAACGAGCTGTCGACCGCGATGAAATCGGTCGGCGAGGTCATGGCGATCGGACGCTGTTTTGCCGAATCGATGCAGAAGGCGCTGCGCGGGCTCGAAACCGGGCTCGACGGGTTCAACCGCATCACCGAATTCGAAGGCGTCAGCCGCGAGGTCATCACCGCCTCGCTGTCCAAGCGGACGCCCGACCGCATCCTCAAGATCGCGCAGGCCTTCCGCGAGGGTTTCACCGTCGAGGAAATCGCCCGGATCACCGGTTTCGACCCGTGGTTCCTGCGCCAGATCGAAGCGATCATCTACGAAGAGAAGATGATCGCGCACAGCGGCCTGCCCAATACGGCGGACGAAATGCGCCGGCTGAAAGCGATGGGCTTCTCCGACAAGCGCCTGGCCACGCTGGCGGTCCGCTCGGTCGGCGTGGCCGGCGGGCTCGGCGAGACGCAGGCCAAGCGTTCGGGGCTACTGCATGACGCGCTGCGTGCCATGGCGGGCGCCACCAGCGAGCAGGAAGTGCGCGACCTGCGCCGCAAGCTCGGGGTCTATCCGGTGTACAAGCGGATCGACAGCTGCGCCGCCGAATTCGAGGCGATCACGCCCTACATGTACTCGACCTATGAAGCGCCCAGCTTCGGCGAGGCCGAGGACGAGGCGATGCCGTCCGACCGCAAGAAGATCGTGATCCTGGGCGGCGGACCCAACCGCATCGGGCAGGGTATCGAGTTCGACTATTGCTGCGTCCACGCCTGTTTCGCACTGGCCGAGGCCGGCTTCGAAACCATCATGGTCAATTGCAATCCGGAAACCGTCTCGACCGATTACGACACTTCGGACCGGCTCTATTTCGAGCCGCTGACCGAAGAAGACGTGCTCGAGATCATGCGCGTCGAGATGTCGAAGGGCGAAGTGGTCGGCGTCATCGTCCAGTTCGGCGGGCAGACCCCGCTCAAGCTGGCCGCCGCGCTCGAACGCGAAGGCATCCCGATCCTCGGCACTTCGCCCGATGCGATCGACCTTGCCGAAGACCGCGAACGCTTTGCCAAGCTGATCAACAAGCTCAAGCTCAAGCAGCCGATGAACGGCATCGCCAAGAGCCGCGACGAGGCCGCCGCGGTCGCGGCGCGGATCGGCTATCCCGTGCTGCTGCGACCGAGCTACGTGCTCGGCGGCCGCGCGATGGAAATCGTCGACAGCGAAGCGCAGCTTGACGACTACATCGCCACCGCGGTCAATGTCAGCGGCGACAGCCCGGTGCTGGTCGACCAGTATCTGCGCGACGCGATCGAATGCGATGTCGATGTGGTCGCCGACGGCACCGAGGTGCGGATCGCCGGCGTGATGCAGCATATCGAGGAAGCCGGGGTCCATTCGGGCGACAGCGCCTGCACGCTGCCGCCTTACAGCCTGCCCGCCGAGATTATCGGGGAGATGGAACGCCAGGCTACCGAACTGGCGGTGGCGCTGAGCGTACGCGGCCTGATGAACGTGCAGTTCGCGGTCAAGGATGGCGAGGTTTACCTGATCGAGGTCAATCCGCGCGCCAGCCGCACCGTGCCCTTCGTCGCCAAGGCGATCGGCCGGCCCATCGCCAAGGTCGCCGCGCGCGTCATGGCGGGCGAACCGCTGAGCGCGTTCGAACCGTTCGATCTCAACCCCAACCACATGGCGGTCAAGGAAGCGGTGTTCCCCTTCGCGCGCTTCCCGGGGGCGGACCCCGTGCTGTCGCCCGAGATGAAATCGACCGGCGAAGTGATGGGCATCGACCGCGGTTTCGCGGCGGCCTTCCTCAAGTCGCAGCTGGGCGCAGGCATGACACCGCCGCAGTCGGGTACGCTGTTCGTATCGGTCAAGGACACCGACAAGCCGCTGATCGTGCCGGCAGTGCGCACGCTGCTGGACAAGGGCTTCCGCGTCATCGCCACCGACGGCACGCAGTCCTATCTCGCGCAGCAGGGCGTGGACGTCGAACTGGTCAACAAGGTGGCCGAAGGGCGCCCGCATGTGGTCGACACGATTATTGACGGCGATGTGCAGCTGATCTTCAACACCACCGAGGGGTGGCAATCATTGCTCGACAGCAAGTCGATCCGCGAAGCCGCGCTGGAAAAGAAGTTGCCCTATTACACCACCGCCGCTGCCTGCCTTGCCGTTGCACAGGCGATAGCAGAGGTTTCGCCCGACCAGCTTGAAGTGCGTTCGTTGCAAGACTATTATAGCTGACGAAGAACACGCGTATTCCTCCTCATATTCGAACCGGCCGGGTTCCGCACGCTGCGGGCCGCGGTAGGATTGTCGGGAAGGAATGCTGGAACAGGAAGGACACAAGCCCATGGAAAAAGTGCCGATGTTGGCCGAGGGCTATGAAAAGCTGACTGCAGACCTCAAGGTCCTGCGCGCCGAGCGCCCGTTGATCGTCGATGCGATCGAGGAAGCGCGGGCGCATGGCGACCTGTCGGAAAATGCCGAATACCACGCGGCCAAGGAACGACAGGGCCAGGTCGAGGCGAGCATTTCCGATATCGAGGACAAGGTCAGCCGCGCGCAGATCATCGATCCGGCGACGCTCTCGGGCGACCGTGTCATCTTCGGTGCCACGGTGACGCTGCTGGACGAGGACGAAAAGCCGATCAGGTACCAGATCGTCGGCCAGACCGAGGCCGATGCGGGGAAGGGCCGCATCAGCTACAATTCGCCCATCGGCCGCGCGCTGATCGGCAAGCAGCTCGGGGAAGAGGTCGAAGTGACCGTGCCCTCGGGCGAAAAGTTCTACCTGATCGAGAAAATCGAGTTCATCTGAGCGTCTTTTCCATCGCCCAATTGTGGATCGGGACATCCCGGCCCTCATGGGCGATGGCGAATTCTCGCTTTTTCGTCGCCGCATAGCCTGCGCGGGCGAAAACGGGGCGCGCAAGATCGCTCGCCTCGGTGTAGAGGCGGCTGAACTCCTCGCGCCGGGCATGCGTCTCGGCCGCGGCAAGCAGTTGCGTGGCCAGTCCGCACCGCGTGTGATCGGGATGGATATAAAGATGGTCGACATGACCATCGGGTTCCATCAACAGATACGCGACCGGCAGATCGGCGGGATCCGCGGCCACGAAGATGACATCGCCTGCCCCCGCGCGCTGGCGGTACTGCGCGGCCCCGGGATGCCGCGCCGACCAGGCAGCGACCTGCTCGGCGGAATAGGCGGCGGGGCCGATCCGGGTGATCGCCGCCGCCAGTATCCCGGCCAGCGCTTCGGCATCGTCATCGCGGTAAGGCCTGACGACATGGGCCATCGCGCGATCAGGCGCCGGGATCGAGCAGCTTGTGCAGGTGGACGATCACATACTTCATTTCGGCGTCGTCCACGGTGCGCTGCGCGTTCGAGCGCCACGCTTCGACCGCATTTTCATAGGTGCTGTACACACCCGCGACATGCAGGCTCTCGGGATCGGTGAAGGTCACGCTGCGCGGGTCGGACACACGGCCGCCCATGACGAGGTAGAGCGTCTGTTTGCTCTCTTTTTCTTCCATGGCTGTTTCTTTCTCGATGGGGAGGGAGGAATGCGTGCCGCACATAGCGAAAGCGGCGCGACAGGCAAGCCCGGCGCGCCGCTACGGCATCGGTTTGTTTCACGCGATCAGTGCGTGATGCGCGTCCGCAACGAACGGTAGGCGCGGCTGCCCTTGCGGCCGGCCTTGCGGCTCGAGGCGCGCAGCGCGTCGCCGGCAACATCGAGCTTGTAAGCGGCGTCGCGGCGCAGACCACGTGCGGTGGTCGCGGTGCTTTCGCCCAGGTCTTCGATCCGGTCCCCGGCATATTGCGCTCCATCGAGCACTCCGTCGACCATCCGCGCGCCATAGGCGAGGGCGGTGTCGGCCGCGAGCGCCGCGAAGGCACCGCCGCGCCGCCCGATCCGGCGGCCCGGACGCGTCATCGCGCCAATTGCGAGGCCGGCAAGCAGCACACCGCCGACGACTGCAAAGGGATGCTTCTTGGTGAATTCCATTGCGCTATCGGCAGCATCCTTGGCCTGTTCGGCCAGCGTGCGTTCCTCATTGCGCTGTTCGCCTGCTTCGATGCGCTCGCGCAGCTTTTCGCGCTTCTGTTCGTCGGTCAGCTTGCTGTCCGCGCTGATGGGCGTGACGTTGGTTTCTGCAGTGTCTGCCATGGTGTTTCTCCGAATTTGCTGTTCGTCAGTCCAACGTGCGCCGTGCGGCTAATGTTCCGCATCGTCGTCATCAGCGCGGTCTGCGCCGTCATGGTCGGATGCAAAGCCGAGCATCTCCAGGATCGGGTTGCGCGCGAACCACAGGACCACTGCGGCAAGCAGGGCAGCGAGTGCGCCCTTGTTGTCGTCGGCGATGTCGATGGCCTCCTCATAGAGCTCGGCCGCGCCTTCGCGGGCGCGCTCCATCGCGCGTGTGGCAAGGCTTTTCTGAGACACGTCGGTCTTGAGATGTTCGATATCCGCTTCAACCAGGGCCCGCGCGGAATCGCGCAGATACTTGTCTTCGAGCATACGGGCGAGACGATCGGTCATTCGCTCTCTCCATCGTCGAAAGCGTCGCGGATATCGTCGAGCCGGCCCTTCAGCAGCCACAGCAGCGCGATGCCGGCAGCGATCAGTGCCAGCGTCACGATAGCGGTTGCACCCCACGGCCCCACGATGGGAGCCAGTGCGATGACCAGCCCGACGGTCGCGGCGATCAAGGCAAGGTGAAACACGCCGAACGCGCCAAGGCCGAAGGCAATCGCACCCTTGATGCGGTTGCCGACGAAACCGGCGCGGCTTTTCTGGAAGCGGACTTCCGCCTCGGCATAGGTCTTGCCGTCTTCGATCAGCGCGAAGACGTCGTCCACCAGCGAGAATGGCTGCTGGTTCGCATCGGTCGGCGCCGGATCGGCGTCGTGCCCTTCGGGAAGATCGAGCGGGCCGGGATGATCCGCGGCCCGCTCGGTGTTGTCATCGCGCATGTATGCCCCCGTCGTCACAGTCCTTAGCGCGAACCGCGAAACAGGCGCGAAACCATGAAACCGACGACTGCGGCGATACCGATCGCCTTGCCGGGGCTGCGACGGACGAATTCACGGCCGTCTTCGACCAGTTCGTCGACGCTCTTCTCATCGAGGCGCGATGCATAGCCGTCGAGCGATTTCGAAGCGTTGCGGGCGTAGTCGCCGTACTTGGCACCCAGCTTCTCGTCGATCTGATAGGCGTTCTCGTTCACCATCTTGCTAAGCGAGCGGAGGCCTTCGCCTGCCTTGACCTTGCCTTCGGTGGCCAGTTCGACGCCCTTGACCTTGGCATCTTCGCCGGCAGCCTTGGCATCGGCAGTCCAGTCGTTGCCCTTGCCCTTCGCCTGCTCGCGATAGGCATTCGCGCGGTCCTTGCCTTCCGCCTTCAGCGCGGCGGCACCGGCCTTGGCTTCTTCAAGCGCGGCGTTGAAGCGCGACTTGGCTTCGCTGCGATGGTCGGTCGAAGTAGCGGTGTCGGTCATGGGGGCTGTCTCCTGTACTGCGGGTTTCTTGGCAGCCTTGGTCTTCTTGGCTGCGGATGTCTTGGTTGCCGGGGTCTTGCGCTTTTTCGGCGCGCCGGCTGCGGGTGTGTCTGCCATCTTTTTGTCCTTCCCCTCGGTCGGTATTGGTTCGGCGATACGCCTTCGATGGTGCAACGCAACTTGCGCAGCAATGTTCCGGCGCATAGAGCCTCCGCGACTCCCAGATCGGGAGTGTCTTAGATAATTACAACACCTTTGCCGGGAGCGTCACCAACCATGACCGCGATCATCGACATTCACGCCCGCGAAATCCTCGACTCGCGCGGAAATCCCACGGTAGAAGTCGATGTCCTGCTCGACGACGGCAGCTTCGGCCGGGCCGCGGTGCCGAGCGGCGCATCGACCGGGGCGCATGAAGCGGTCGAACTGCGCGACGGTGACAGCGAGCGCTATCTCGGCAAGGGCGTGACCAAGGCGGTCGACGCGGTGAACACGGAAATCAGCGATCTGCTGGTCGGCGCCTTCGATGCCGAGGACCAGCGCGACATCGACCTTTCGATGATCGCTCTCGACGGCACGGCGAACAAGGGCCGCCTTGGAGCCAATGCCATTCTTGGCACCAGCATGGCGGTGGCCAAGGCGGCGGCAAATGCCCGCGGCCTGCCGCTCTACAGCTATATCGGCGGTGTCTCGGCGCACGTCCTCCCGGTGCCGATGATGAACATCATCAATGGCGGCGAACATGCCGACAATCCGATCGACATCCAGGAATTCATGGTCATGCCGATCGGCGCGGACAGCCTTGCCGAAGCGGTCCGGTGGGGCGCCGAAGTGTTCCATACGCTGAAGAAGAAGCTGCATGAGAAAGGCCTCGCCACCGCAGTGGGCGACGAGGGCGGCTTCGCTCCCGATCTCGCCAGCACGCGCGACGCGCTCGATTTCATCATGGCCTCGATCGAGCAGGCCGGCTTCAAGCCGGGCGAGGATATCGCGCTGGCGCTCGACTGCGCCTCGACCGAGTTCTTCAAGGACGGCAAGTACCGGATTTCGGGCGAGGACCTGTCGCTCGATGGGCCGGGCATGGCCGAATATCTCGACAAGCTGTGCCGCGACTATCCGATCCGCTCGATCGAAGACGGGATGGCGGAAGACGATTTCGAAGGCTGGAAGGCGCTGACCGATCGGATCGGCAACACCGTCCAGCTGGTGGGAGACGACCTGTTCGTCACCAACCCGCAGCGCCTGCGCGACGGGATCGACCAGGGTCTCGCCAATTCGCTGCTCGTCAAAGTCAACCAGATCGGCACGCTGTCGGAAACGCTCGAAGCAGTCAGCATCGCCAACCGCGCGGGTTACACGGCAGTCATGTCGCACCGTTCGGGTGAAACCGAAGACGCGACGATTGCCGATCTCGCGGTCGCGACCAATTGCGGTCAGATCAAGACCGGCAGCCTCGCGCGTTCGGACCGTCTGGCGAAATACAACCAGCTGATCCGGATCGAGGAAGAACTGGGCGACAGCGCGGCCTATGCCGGGCGTCACTGCTTCGGCCGTATCGGTTCCTGATCCGCGCTTCCGCCAGGAGCGGCGCTAGGCGCTGTTCTTCGGGTGGAACCAGTATTGCCACACGCCCCAGGCGTTGATCAGCAGCAGCACGCCGTTCATCGCGGCGAGCGGCACTGCGTCTTCGGTCAGCCCGATGTAGATCCACAGCGCTGAAACGAGGCAGAACAACACAAAGCCCCACGCGGTTGCCCGGCGTCCGAGGTCGAAGGCGATCATCGATGCGGCGGCGACCGTCCCGATGGAGGTGATCCATTCGAGGGGGCCGTTCATGGGGTTGTATCCTGCATGATTGTCAGGACGCATATCGCCCGCTAGCGTTCCCTCATTGCTCTTGGGGGAGAGGGGCTTGGAACGATTTCCGGTACATCCGGACGAGGTCACGGCCGCGTGGCTGGGCGAACAGCTCGGCGTGCGAGTCACTGCCCTGCGCTGGGAGCCGATCGGCACCGGACAGGTCGGGGACAGCGTCCGGTTCTTTATCGAGGGCGATGGCGATGTGCCGCCGACGCTGGCGGGCAAGTTTCCCGCCGCAGACACCGCCAGCCGGACGACAGCCGCGATGTTCGGCCTCTATCGCAAGGAGGTGGCATTCTACCGGGAGGCTGCGCCGCTGCTCGATGTGCGCGCGCCGCGGGTCTTCTTCGCGGATGCCGATGAGACCGGCGCCGATTTCCTGCTGGTGTTCGAGGATGTCGGTCCCGCCCGGCAAGGAGACCAGATTGCCGGCTGCGATATCGCCGACGCCCGTGCGGCAATCCGCCAGGCGGCCGCGATCCACGCGCCGAGCTGGGGCCGTGCCGAATTGCTCGAGGCGGACTGGATCGCGCCGCCGCCGGACCTGCGCGAACGGCTCGGCGCGATGTATCCGCAGGCCCAGGCGATCTTCCGCGAGCGCTACGCCGACAGTCTCGAACCGGACTGCATGGCGGTATGCGACCAGCTGGCCGAGGCGAGTTCCGCCTGGTTCGGGCGCGAGGATCCCCCGCAATGCCTCGTGCATGGCGATTTCCGGCTCGACAACATGCTGTTCGATATTCGCGGCGGGCAAGAACCGATCGCCATACTCGATTGGCAGACCGTCGCGGCCGGCCGCCCGATGACCGATGTCGGCTACTTCATCGGCTGCGGCGTGGGCGAAAGACTATGGCGCGAACACGAGCGCGAGTTGCTCGACCTGTGGCGCGCGGAAATGCGCGAGCGCGGCGTTGCGCTGACCCACGACGAGATCGAGCGCGATTACCGACTGGGGATCCTCCAAGGGGTTTCGACCGCAGTGTTCAGCGCCGCCTTCGTGGAACGGACCGAACGCGGGGATGCCAATTTCCTGTCCATGGCGCGCGGCGCCTGTTCGCTCGCGCAGGCGCGCGGCAGTATCGAAGCATTGAAAGAGGTGATCTAGTGGTTCTCAGCCGCGGAGACGAATATCCGATTCACCAGACCGCCGAGCCGGTGGCCTATTCGGGCACCGATCGCAATTTCTACGACCGCTATTTCTTCAATGGTTATGCCCCCGACGGGAGCGGGTTCTTCGCCGCCGCGCTGGGGGTCTATCCACATCTCGACATCATCGACGCGCATTTCACCGTGGTTCGCGACGGGGTCCAGCACTGCGTCCACGCCAGCGCGGAACTGGGGATGGAGCGGATGGCGATGGCGGTGGGGCCGATCTCCATCGAAATCGTCGAGGCGCTCAACGTGCTCCGCCTGCGCGTGGAACCGTTCGAAGGAGTCGCCGCGGATATCACCTTCACCGGGCGCGCCTTCCCGATCGAGGAACCGCGCTTCACGCACCGTATCGGCCCGCGCGCCTTCATGGACTACACGCGGATGACCCAGAACGGCCGCTATGCCGGGTGGATCGAGGTCGATGGTGAGAAGCAGGACCTCACAGCCGGTTCGATGGGGACGCGCGATCGCAGCTGGGGTGTCCGCCCGATCGGCGCGCGCGACCCGCAGCCCATGCCCGGTGCGCCGCTTCCCGGCTTTTTCTGGCAGTGGACGCCGATCAATTTCCCCGCCGGCAGCCTGTTCTTCCACGTCAACAACGACCAGCACGGCAAGGCGTGGAACACCCGCGCCGCATGGGCCGGGGAGGGCGCGGGCGCGGCAGAGGTTGCAGAAGGGCACGGCAGCATGCGTACCCGGCTTGAACCGGGGACGCGCTGGCCGCTGGGGGGCACGCTGTCGCTCGCGCTACGCGGTGCGCCCGAACAGGTCACTTTCGAACCGCTGGGCCGGTTCCAGATGCGCGGTCTGGGCTACACCAGCCCCGAGTGGGGCCACGGCATGCACCACGGCCCGCTCAGGATCGAACGCGAAGACATCGTGCTGGCCGATTGCGACCCGCTGGCTCCGGAAAACCTGCATGTCCAGGTTCCCGTCCTGGTTACGGGAAGCGATGGGTCCGAAGGGATCGGCGTGTTCGAACAGCTGATCATCGGCCTATTCGCCCCGCTGGGCCTCGACGAGTTCCTCGACGGGGCGCGTTAGCCGGCGAAGCGTTCCTGCAGCTTCAGGAGGGCCATGGCGGCCTGCGCGGCTTCACCGCCCTTGTCCTTTTGCTTGGGATCCGCGCGAACCAGCGCCTGGTTCTCGTTCTCGACCGTCAGGATGCCGTTGCCGATGGCCATGCCGTCCATCGTCAATGCCATGATCCCGCGGGCGCTTTCGCCGGCGACGATCTCGAAATGGTAGGTCTCGCCGCGGATGACCACGCCGATGCCGACATAGCCGTCATACTGGCCGCTTTCCGAGGCTAGCGCGATCGCGCCGGGGATCTCCAGTGCGCCGGGCACGGTGAGGACATCGACGTCGTGTCCCGCCGCTTCGAGCGCGGCGCGTGCACCGGCCACGAGCATGTCGTTGAGATGGTCGTAGAAACGGGCTTCGACGATTAGGAAACGGGCCATGGGGGTCACTCCGGAATGGGCAGGTGGTCGACGATGTTGAGGCCGTAGCCTTCGATCGCGACGACATTGGGCTGCGAATTGCTGAGCAGGATCATGTCGTCGATCCCGAGATCGGCGAGGATTTGCGAGCCGATGCCGACATTGCGCTGGGAATCGCTTTCACTGTAGCCGCGATTGCCCGCGGGCCGACCGGTGATCAGCACGATCACGCCCGAGCCATGATCGCCCACGGCCTGCATTGCGCGCTGCAGCGTACGCTTGCGCGGGCCGGGCTTGCCGAGGACATCATCGAAGATCGAGATCGGGTGGACGCGCGCGAGCGTGGGCTGGTCTTCGACCACATGTCCCTTCTGCAGGACGTAGCTTTCGCTTTCGTCGACCGTGTTGCGATAGGTGATCAGCCGCCAGTCGCCGCCGTAATCGGATTCGAAGCCGTCTTCGGCCACGCGTTCGACGAGGTGGTCGTGCCGCATGCGGTATTCGATCAGGTCGCGGATCGTGCCGATCTTCATGTCGTGCTTGCGCGCGAAGCCGATCAGGTCATCGAGGCGGGCCATCGTCCCGTCCTCGTTCATGATCTCGCAAATCACGCCCGAGGGGTTGAGCCCGGCAAGGCGCGAGATGTCGACCGCCGCCTCGGTATGGCCGGCGCGGACGAGCACGCCGCCGTCGCGCGCCGCGAGCGGGAAGACATGACCCGGGGTGACGATATCGTCCGGACCCTTGGCCGAATCGATCGCCACGGTGACCGTGCGGGCCCGGTCGGCCGCGCTGATGCCCGTGGTGACGCCTTCCTTGGCCTCGATCGAGGTGGTGAAAGCGGTCTGCATGCTTTCGCGATTGTCGCGGCTCATCGGTTCGAGCCCCAGCGCCTCGACGCGCTTGCGGTCAAGCGACAGGCAGATCAGCCCGCGGCCATGCGTGGCCATGAAATTGATCGCGCTGGGCGTGGCCATCTGCGCGGGGATGATCAGATCGCCCTCGTTCTCACGGTCCTCATCGTCGACGAGGATGTACATGCGGCCATTGCGGGCCTCGTCGATGATCTCCTCGGCGCCGACGATAACCGGCGTGTCGTCATTGGCTTCGAGGAAAGCCTCGAGTTTGCCGAGCGTTTCGGAGGTCGGGTTCCAGCTGTCCTCGGCGCAGTCGCGCAGCGTGTTGGCGTGCAGGCCAGCCGCCCGGGCGAGCCCGGCACGAGTCATCAGGCCCTGCGAGACGAGTGTGCGAACTTTTTCGATCGTATCCATGGTGGGCGAGGTATCACATCGTAATGTGCCTGCCAATGGCGAGATCACATCGAGTGTGACGAACCGTCCTCGCCCGCAAAGCCATGGTCGTTGGATCGGCGTGTGGGGTATAACGGAATGGGGAAGGTGGTGGACGCACTAGGGCTCGAACCTAGGACCCGCTGATTAAGAGTCAGCTGCTCTACCAACTGAGCTATGCGTCCACACTGCGGCGTACCGCGGCCCCGTGGAAGGGGCGTTCCCGACTCGGGAGGCGCTCATATAGCGGGCTTCTCGCGGATGAAAAGCCCTAAATGCGGATCATGCCGCGCGCTGGTGCAGGTTCGTGTTCGACGCCTGCTCCGCCACCGCCAGGACCGCATCAAACGGGTGGCCCGACCAGTCGCCGATCACCAGCAGTCGTTCGCATTCCAGATTCCGTACCGCGGCGTAGGCGGCCTTCAACGTGAGATCGGTCGCGTTGGGCAGATCCCAGACCGTCATCGGCTTGTCGCGGGCCTGGGCGTGACGCACGGCGGACAGGACAAGGTCGCGAATCTTGGGGCAGCAGGTGTCGAAGCTGCAGCTGCCGCACGATGCAAAATCGCCGTCGTGTATTTGCTGCAAATGGTTTTCGGGCGTCATTCTGTCAGATGTCCTGGTTGTCCAGTGACTAGCCCTACCTTCGTCACCTTCGGTTCGTTGGTTGTCCTTATGCAGTCGAATCTGATACATGTGCAGTCCCTCAATTTGGGGACAAGCACTTGGGCTGATTAGGCGATGTGGGATTTTGCGGCAGACATTGCCAAGATGGCCGATTGCGAGGCTATCCTGGAATTCGTCTACGAAAACTGCCTCGACAATGGTGCCACCTGGTTCAGCTACCATTTCACGCCGATCTTCGAATCGCAGACTTCCAAGAAGACCTTCATCTGGTCGCGTGACTATCCGCTCGAATTCCAGCGGCGCTACGTCAGTGGTGCGTGGCGCGAGATCGATCCGGTTCCTCGACTGACGTTCCAATACGGACCGGTGCTGGTCTGGCTTGATGCGATCGAGCTCGGCCGCGGCGACCCGAAAGCCGAGCGGTTCTTCGAGGAAACCGTCACTGCGGGGGTCGACAACTGGGTCGGTTTCGCCGTGTTCGGCCCGCGCAACCGCAATGCCTATTGCTCGATGCGATTCGAGCGCGACCCGGCCGGTTTCTCGAACGAGCAATTGCAGCAGATCCATTCGCTGCTGCTCGCGGCGCATCTCCAGATCTGCAAGATCATGGACGGCGGCCGGGCGTCTGTCTCGCTGTCGGAGCGCGAACGCGAGGTGCTCGAATGGATGGGGCGGGGCAAGTCGTCGGTCGATATCGGAACGATCCTCGACATTTCGCCTGAAACCGTACGCACCTATACCCGAAGAATCTTCGACAAGCTGGACACCAATGACCGGGTCACCGCGACGGTGCGCGCGCTCAAGCTGGGATTGGTCGAGCTTTAGCGCAGCAGCCCGGTGCGCGGCGCCTTGCGGTTCCAGCGGTGGACCAGCATCAGCGATCCGATGCAGATCATGTTGGTCAGCATCGAACTGCCGCCATGGCTCATGAACGGCAGCGGGATGCCCACCACGGGGGCAAGCCCCATGACCATCATCAAATTGATCGCGACGTAGAAGAAGATCGTCGCGGTCATGCCCAGCGCGATCAGCTTGCCGAACCGGTCGCTACTGGCGCGCGCGACCGACAGGCCCCAGCGCAGGATCATCGCGAAAGCGCCCAGCACCACGATTCCCCCCAGAAAACCCCATTCCTCCGCCATGGTGGCGAATATGAAATCGGTATGCGGTTCGGGCAGGTAGTTGAGATGGCTCTGCGAACCCTCGTTGAAGCCCTTGCCCGAGAAACCGCCCGAACCGATGGCGATCTTCGACTGGGTGATGTGATAGCCATCACCCAGCGGGTCGCTTTCGGGATCGAGGAAGGTGAACACGCGCTTCTGCTGATAGGGTTGCAGACCGAAGAAGAACGCGACTGGCGCCAGAACCGCGCCCGCCGCAGCCGCACCGATGAACCAGCGCAGCGGCAGGCCGGCGGCGAACATCACCATCGACCCGCCGAAGACGATCGCCAGCGACGTGCCCAGATCGGGTTGCAGCAGCACCAGCGCCACGGGTGTCAGGATCAGCAAGCCGGGCACGACAAGCGCGCCGAGCGTCGGGACCATGCCGACCGGCAATGCGGAATAGTAGCGCGCGAGAACCAGCACGACGGCGGGCTTCATCAGCTCGGACGGTTGCAGCTGCATGAAGCCGAGATTGAGCCAACGCTGGCTGCCGCCACCGACGAACCCGATCGCCTCCACCGCGAGCAGCATTGCCAGGACGACGCCATAGATCGGGAAGGCGAAGAACAGCACCAGCTCGCGCGAGAACCGGCTGAGGACGAACGCCATGACCAGGAACACGCTGAAGCGGATCACGTGCGACGAGGCGTAGGGATCCCAGCTGCCACCCGCCGCCGAGAACAGGACCAGCGCCCCGAAGGCGATCAGGACGAACAGCGGGAACAGCATCTGCCAGGGCTGCCGCGCGATCGGCGCAGGAACGATCGAGCTCATTCACTGGTGTCCGGCGTGGGCGCGGCAGGATCGCCCTGCGCGGCGTCCGCCCGCGCGCTGGCTGCGGCTTGCGACACTTCCTCGGGCGAGCGGGTATCGACGCGCGAGGGGCCGACTTCTTCGGCAATGCTTTCGGGCTGGCGGGCCGCGACGCGGGCTTCGGCCTCGACCTGGTCGAAGATATCCTCGTCGCGCGAGGGGGCCGGGGGCACCGCCTCACCCTGCGCGGCGGCATAGGCGCGGTATTTCGCATCCAGCCGTTCCTGCGCGCTGCCGCCCCACTGTTCTTCGAGCGGGCGCAGTGCGTCCATGCCCTTGGCCGGGTCGAACATGAAGGTCATCACATCGCGGGCGATGGGATAGGCCGCGCCCGAGCCGCCGCCGTGCTCGATCACCACCGCGCCGGCGTATTTCGGTTTGTCGAAGGGCGCGAAGAACACGAACAATCCGTGGTCGCGATACTTCCAGGGGCCGGTCCGGCCATTGGACACGCTGAGCGAGACGACCTGCGCGGTTCCGGTCTTGCCGGCCATCTTGATGTCGTCGAACGGCAGGCGCGCACGCCCGGCGGTGCCCGGTCCGTTGACCACGTCGCTCATCGCCTGGCGGACATAGCCGATCTCGTCGGGGCTGAAATCGAAATGCTCGAACTGCGGGGTTTCGCCGGTCAGCTGCAGGCGCGGCATGACCCTGTTCCCGGTCGCCATCCGCGCGCTCATCACCGCCAGCTGCAGCGGGTTGGTCAGGTAGTAACCCTGGCCGATCGAGGAATTCACCGTGTCATAGGGCTGCCAGGCACTGTCGTGCTTGCGCTGCTTCCATTCGGGGGAGGGCACGGTGCCGTAGAACTGGCTGGTCACGGGGAGGGGGAATTCCTCGCCCAGACCCATCTTGTGCGCCCATTCGGCAACTTTGGCGAAACCGATCTGCTGCGCGAAATGGTAGAAATAGCTGTCGCAGCTCTGATAGATGGCTTTCGCCATGTCGACCCGGCCGTGATTGCTCCAGCAATTGAAGAAGCGGTTGCCGATCCGCCGCCCGCCACCGCACATAATCGCCTCGTCGGGTTTGATCCCCGCATCGAGGAAGGCCATGCAATGCATCGGCTTGACCGTCGAGCCGGGGGGATAGAGGCCCTTGAGCACCTTGTTGCGCAGCGGCACGCGCTCGTCTTCGCGCAGCATGGCGTATTCGACGCGCCCGATGCCTTGCGAAAAGCTGTTGGGGTCGAAACTGGGCATGGACGCCATGCACAAGAGGTCGCCCGTCTCGCAATCCATGACGACGACCGAGCCGCTTTCGAGGCCAATGCGGCGCGCCGCGTAGTCCTGCAGCGGGCCGTCGATCGTCAGCCGAACGGGATCGCCCTGGACGTCTTCGCGGGTCTCGAGATCGCGGATGATCCGTCCCGAAGCGGTGACTTCGACCCGGCGCGCGCCGGGCACGCCGCGCAGGTCGAGCTCGAACTGCTTTTCCAGCGCATCCTTGCCGATCTTGTACCCGGGCGTGATCAAGAGCGGGTTGCGGTCCTGCTCCTCGTACTCCTCGGCATTGGCCGGACCGACATAGCCGAGCAAATGGCCGACGCTGGGCCCGGTCGGGTAGAACCGCGAAAAGCCGCGCTGCGGAACCACGCCGGGAAGGTCGGGCAGGCGCACGCTGACTGCGGCGAATTCGTCATAGCTGATACCCGAGGCGATCTCGACGGGCTGGTAGCCGGGCCCATCGTCGACCCGTTTGCGGATATCGGCGGCCTGGTTGTCGTCGAGATTGAGAATGGTCGTAAGCGCGTCGATCGTCGCATCGGGGTCTTCGGTGCGATCGGGAATGATGTCGACGCGGAAATCGGCCCGGTTCGAAGCCAGCGGAGCGCCGTTGCGATCGAGCATCCAGCCGCGCCGCGGGGGGATCAGCGACAGGTTGACGCGGTTGCTCTCGCTTTCGAGCTCGTATTTCTCGTTCTCGGCGATGGCGATATAGCCCATTCGCGCGGCCAGCAGCACGCCGAGCCCGCCCATGGCGGTGCCGATGACGAAGGTTCGCCGGTCGAAGGCATTGTCCAGCGTCGACTGGGTTACGACCTCGCGGGGCCGGGCACGGCGGCGCAGGCGCATTACAGCGCTCTCCAGCGGGTCAGCCGGAAGCGGTCGAGCATGGCCACGAAACGCGCCGCGATCGGGAAAAGCAGGATGGTGAGCACGAGTTGCGGAACCAGGGCGACGAGCGAATGGATGGTGGGCTGCGCGCCCGACAGGAGCCAGCCTGCGAACAGGTAGCCGACGATCAATAAACCCGCCGTGAACCAGTCCTGCCAGAAGGCTCGCCACGGCAAGCGCATCTCGACCACTTCGATCGCCAGCATGATCAGCGACCAGACGAACATCGCGAAGCCGAAGGGCTGACCGCTGAACAGATCGTCGATCAGGCCCAGTGGCAGTCCGGCCCAGACGGGCAACAGGCCCGGCCGTACCAGCCGCCACCCCAGCAGCATCAGCAGCCCCAGCGGCGGGACCACCGGCAGCGCGGTGGCGATGGGGAATACCGGCAGGATGGACGCGACCATGATCGATGCCCAGGGCACCGCATTGGCCAGCATGTTCGAATGCGATCGGTTTATCCGGCTGCCATAGGCATCGGTGCGCGCCCGTGGATCGTTGCGCTCCATCAATCCGTCAGCTCGCGTTCGATCGGGGTTTCCGCGCCCAGCGCCGCTTCGGGTTCGTAGATCTGTTCCACGCTGACGTAGTCCGCGGCCGCCGGATCGCTGACAATGCGCGCAAGACCGCCATCATCGGTCGTCTCGGTCAGGATCGCCACGGCGATACCCGGCGGGTAATAGCCGCCAGCGCCGCTGGTGACGAACAGGTCGCCGGGCTCCAGCGGGTTGATACCGAGGTTGATCAGCTTGATGCGCAGCAAGCCATCGCCGCGGCCTTCGGCGAAAGCGACCACTTCATCGCCCGCGCGGCGGACCGGCAGCACGCTTTCGGTATCGGTCAGCAGCAGGACGCGCGAACTGGAACTGCCCGTTTCGAGGATCCGCCCGACCACGCCGCGCGGTGAACGCACCGGCATTCCGACCGCGACGCCATCGTCGCTGCCCGCGCCGAGATAGGCGAACCGTCGCGTGCTCGAGGCGGACGAACCCACCAGCCGCGCCACCGCGACGGGCTTGGTCTCGGCCTCGTGCAGGTCGAGCAGGCCCTTCAGGCGGACGTTTTCCTGCTTCACCGCCTCGGCCTCGCGCAGCCGGATACGCGCGATTTCCATTTCGCGCTTGAGCTGCGCGTTCTTCGAACCCGCGCGGTAATAGCCGCTGATGTTCTCCCAGACGCTCTTCGATCCGGTGCGCACCGTGGCGGCGGTTTCGGTGGCCGGCGACAGGCCGCCCTGCGCCGCGCCGCGCACTCCGCCGAACAGCTGCGGCTGGAAGAACGAAAGCGCAAGCAGGATCGCGCCGATCAGCGCGCCGATGCCCGCGATCACGTATCCGGTGAACAGATTGTACTGCGCCCTGCGAGAATACCCCGAGCGCCGTGAGCCTGTCGGCGCCATTCCCCTGCCTTTCCTAAGCCGTCATCAGGACGCCGCGGTAGATCGGGTCCTCCATTGCGCGGCCCGTGCCGAGCGCGACACAGGACAGCGGATCTTCCGCGATGGTGACCGGCAGGCCGGTTTCCTCGCGCAGATATTCGTCCAGCCCGCCGATCAGCGCGCCGCCGCCGGTGAGCACGATGCCCTGGTCGACGATGTCGGCCGCCAGCTCGGGCGCGGTGTTTTCCAGCGCGATGCGCACGCCTTCGACGATCGCGCCGATGGGTTCGGACAGCGCTTCGGCGATGTGGCCCTGGTTGATCGTGATTTCCTTGGGCACGCCGTTGACGAGGTCGCGGCCCTTCAGCGTGATGCTTTCGCCCACGCCGTCTTCGGGCGGACGTGCGACGCCGAAATCCTTCTTGATCCGCTCGGCGGTGCTGTCGCCGATCAGCAGGTTGTGATGTCGGCGGACATAGGAAACGATCGCTTCGTCCATCTTGTCGCCGCCGGTGCGGACCGAGGTGGTGTAGGCGAGGCCACGCAGCGACAGCACGGCGACTTCGGTTGTGCCGCCGCCGATGTCGACGACCATGCTGCCGACCGGTTCGGTCACGGGCATGTCGGCACCGATCGCCGCGGCCATCGGCTCGAGGATGAGATAGACCTGGCTGGCACCCGCATTCGATGCGGCATCGCGGATCGCGCGGCGTTCGACCGAGGTCGACCCCGACGGCACGCAGATGGTGATTTCGGGATAGCGCATCAGGCTCTTGCGACCGTTTACCTTGCGGATGAAGTGCTTGATCATCTCTTCGGCCACGTCGAGATCGGCGATCACGCCGTCGCGCAGCGGGCGGATGGCCTCGATGCTGTCGGGCGTCTTGCCCATCATCATCTTGGCATCGTCACCCACGGCCTTGACGCGCTTCATGCCGTTGATCGTCTCGAGCGCAACCACGCTCGGTTCGTTCAGGACGATACCCTGGTCCTGCACGTAAACCAGCGTGTTGGCGGTGCCGAGGTCGATCGCCATGTTCTGCACGCCGAATTTGAAGAGATTGTTCCAGAAGCCCATTTTCGTTCGATTTTCCGTTGTGTCGCGTGATCCGGCGAAGGGGAGCGACCCGCTCGCACCTCTCCAGCAGGAAATGGTGGGCGAGCCTTAGCGAGATTATCGCGCGAATGCCAAAATTTTCCGCTATTCCCGTGGGGGATAGGTGAACGCATTGCCTCGGAATCGCGGCGCTTCACCGCTAGAACGATTTACCCATGCCGCAAATCCGCCGCCTGCCCGAGAATCTGGTCAACCGCATCGCTGCGGGCGAGGTGGTCGAACGGCCGTCTTCGGCGCTCAAGGAGCTTGTCGAAAACGCGATCGACGCCGGCGCCACGCGGATCGCGGTGAAGCTGGTCGAAGGCGGACTGACCAGTCTCGAGGTGACCGACGACGGCTGCGGGATGACGCCGGATGAAGTGGCGTTGGCGCTCGAACGGCACGCAACGTCCAAACTGCCCGACGAAGCGATCGAACAGGTGGCGACGCTGGGCTTTCGCGGCGAAGCGCTGCCGAGCATCGCCAGCGTCGCCCGCTTCACGATCGAGAGCCGTCCGGCCGGTGCCGAGCAGGGCTGGAAACGGGTGGTCGATCACGGCGAGATCGCCGCCGAAGGCCCCGCCGCGCTACCGCCCGGCACGCGGGTGAGAGTCGAAAACCTGTTCGGCAAGATCCCCGCGCGGCGCAAGTTCCTGCGCACGGCGCGGAGCGAATACGCCGCCTGCAAGGACGTGATCATGCGGCTTGCCATGGCGCGGCCCGACGTGGCGATCAGCTTCGATCACAGCGAGCGGAGGATATTCGCGCTGCAGGGCGGGGAAGGGCTGGCCAACCGCGTCGCGCAGCTGATCGCGCGCGAGCTCAAGGACAACGGCGTCGCGATCGACATGGACCGCGGCGAAATGCGCCTGACCGGGATCGCGGGCCTGCCGACCTACAATCGCGGCGTGGCCGACCACCAGTATCTGTTCGTCAACGGCCGCCCGGTGAAGGACCGCCTGCTCACCGGTGCAGTCCGCGGCGCCTATGCCGACATGCTCGCGCGGGATCGCCACGCGGTGCTGGCGCTGTTCCTCGACCTGCCGGCAGAAGAAGTCGACGTGAACGTCCACCCCGCCAAGACCGAGGTGCGGTTCCGCGATGCGCAGGGCGTGCGCGGCTTCATCGTCTCGGGTCTGCGCCGCGCGCTGGCGACGGGCGACAAGCGCAGCGCGCAAAGCCCCGACGCGGGTGCCATGGCGCGCTGGCAGCAGGAGCCCATGCGCGAGGAGCCGTCGCCCGCGCTGCGCTCGATCTTCGAAGGGCGCGACTGGTCCGCGTCTGCCACGGGCGTGGCCGAGCCGGGCCGGACCTGGCACGCGGGCGAGGGCGGCACCATGGCCGAGCCGCGTGGCCGGGCCGAGGAAGCGATACCGGCAGATACGTCCGCGGCGGACTATCCCCTGGGTATTGCCCGCGGTCAGGTCGCCAACACCTATATCGTCGCCGAAGCGCAGGACGGGCTGGTGCTGGTCGACCAGCATGCCGCGCATGAACGGCTCGTACTCGAACGCCTGCGGGCTGCGGGCGCCGAAGAAGCGGTCGCGCGCAGCCAGGCGCTGCTGATCCCCGAAGTGGTCGAACTCGACGAAACCAGCTGCGACCGGCTCGAGGAAGCTGCACCCCGGCTTGCCGAACACGGACTTGCGATCGAACGTTTCGGGCCCGGGGCAATGCTCGTACGCAGCCTGCCGCACGCCATTGCGCGGACCGATCCGGAAAAGCTGCTGCGCGATATCGATGACGATCTGGCGCTCAATGGCGAGGCGCTGCTGCTCGGCGAAAAGCTCGACCTGGTGCTGGCGACGATGGCCTGCCACGGTTCGGTGCGCGCGGGGCGCGTGCTGCGGGTCGACGAGATGAACGCGCTGCTGCGCGAAATGGAACGCACCCCGCGTTCAGGCCAGTGCAATCACGGCCGGCCGACCTGGGTCAAGCTGTCGATGGAAGACGTCGAGAAACTGTTCGGGAGGCATTGATGCGCATTACCATACCGCTCCTGTGGGCGCTGGGACTGGCGGCCTGTGCGGACGAGCCGACCGAGGAAGAGCGGGCTGCCGCCGTGGCGGAAGTGGAGGCGCACCAGACGCCGCCGCCCGAACAGCTCGAACCCGGCGCGATCCGCTATCGCGAGATCGAGGAATACGACCTCTACGGCGCAGGCTGCAGCTTTGCGCCCGCGGGCGGGGGAGTGGCGGCGGTGGCGCTGGCCATGGCCGAAACCGGGCATTTTCTGCGCGATGGCGAAATGCAGACGCTGGCTGCCGACAAGGGCAGCGCCGAACTGCCCTATCTTGCGCGCAGCAAGTATGACGGGACGGCCTATTCCATGACGCTGGAGATCGAGGAGGATGCGGGCGAGGAAGTGGCTGCGGAAGTCAGCGATTTTCCCGCCACGCTGACGATCTCGAATGCCAACGACCAGGTGGTCTATCGCAAGTCGGGCATCGCGCAATGCGGCGTCTGAGCTAGTCGGTCCCTTCCGGGTCGCGTGTGCGGATCAGCCCGTTCGAAACCATTTCCATGACCGGCTCGTCATTCTGGTTGAAGACGGTGAGATGACTCTTGAAGATGCCCATTTCGGGGCGCGAGGCGCTGCGGCGCTTTTCGATCACTTCGCTTTCGCAGCGCAGCGTGTCGCCCGGATAGACCGGCTTCTTCCAGCGCAGCTTGTCGACCCCGGGTGACCCGAGCCCCGCCTGCTTGTGCTTAGTGAGATTGGCGACCAGCATCGACATGGTCATCGAACAGGTGTGCCAGCCGCTGGCCGAAATGCGCCCGAAGTGGGTTTGCGCCGCGGCCTCGTCGTCGAGGTGGAAGGGTTGCGGATCGTATTTCCTGGCGAAATCGATCACCTCTTCACGCGTGACCTCGTAACGGCCGAAGGCCTGCTTGTGCCCTATGGCGATGTCTTCGTAGAACTGCATTGCAAAATGCAATGTATCAATCGCGCGGGCGACGCAACATTGAAATGCAGCCGCGGCCCTGTAACGCGAAAAGGCGCGCGGGTTTAAAGCCGCGCGCCTGATGCGTTGGATGGGTGGTGGAACTACGCCCGGAACTGCGGGACCCGGCCGTCGGAACCCATGTCGGGAATGATCCGGTAGCGGGCCAGCACCAGGCTGAAGATCCCGAAGGCCAGCAGGCCGATCGCCACCAGCGTGAAGATGATACCTTCGCCCGCAAGGCTGGCCACGGCATCACCCAGTGTCTTGACCTGGTCCGAGCCGCCCGACAGGAAACCGGCCTTGAACAGCGACCAGCCGATGACGAGGAAGACGACGGCGCGGGCGATATAGCCGATGCCGCCGACGATCCGGGTCTGCGAGGGTGCGCGGCCGCTGATCCGGTTCATGAAGCTGCCGGTCGCGCCCTTCTTGGCCTGGAAGATCGCAGTTGCGAAGAACGCGATGCCGAGCAGGCCCAGCACCACGCCGCCGAACTCCATCGACAGCACACCCGAAGCCGCGTCCTGTGCGCCGCCACCGCTGCTGTCGCTGCCGGAACTGGCGAATTTGTAGGCCGAATAGGCGAGGGCGAGGTGGCCGATTGCGCTACCCGCATGGCCAAGCCTTACCGCCCACCCCTTGGTGTCGGTCCCGTGGTTCTCGATATCGAAGAATGTCGAGGCGAAGCGGAACAGTGCATAGGCAAGCAATCCCACCACCATCAGCCACAGGATGGCGGTGCCCAGCGGGAAATCGCGGATCGCCTGGAAAATACCGTTGGTGCCTTCGCTGATCTGGCCTGCGCTGGTCAGCGCGATCAGGCCGAGCACCGAATAGAGGATGGCGCGGCTGAAATATCCGACGCGCACCAAAGTGCTGAATTTTTCCGACTTGTCGACCACATCTGTCTCCCCGTTGAGCTTTGATTGGCAACGGGGTGGGGGCGGTCTCGTTCCGCCCGGCACTTAATTTTGCTGGGCAAGAGCTCCGCTGACATCGGCCAGGTCGCCATCCGAGCGCGCTGCCTGCGGCAAGCCGACAAGATGGCGCAGCAGCGGCGCGACCGCGGTGTTCTGGAAGCCGTCCAGCGTCACACCGCTGCGGAAGGCCGGCCCGTGGGCAATGAACAACGATGCCATTTCCGGCGCGAAGGGATCGTATCCGTGACTGCCGCCGCTCCACTGTGCGCCCGGCGCCGTGGCCGAAATCGTCCAGCTGGTATCGGGCAGGCACAGATAGGGCGGGATGCGATCATGCGTGCCGTACTGGAAGCGCGCCGGGATCTCGCCCTTGCGCCAGCATTCCATATGCGCGTGATCGCGCAGCAGGGCCGCCTCGAGCGCCGCGGCATTGCCTTCGGTGGGCTGGAAAGTCGCATAGGCGCCGCCTTCGACCAGCCGGTAGAGCGCCGGATCGACGATATCGGCCAGCGCAATGACCCGGTCCGAGCCTGTCGCAGCCATTCCGTGATCCGAAACGATCACCAGGTTGGCGGGCTGGCCCAGCGTCTCGAGCCCGGCGACGAGACTGGCGATGTGCCGGTCGATATCGCGCAGCGCGGCGTCGGTTTCCTCGCTATCCGGCCCCGCGCCATGGCCCGCGCTGTCGACCGTGTCGAAATAGAGCGTGACGAATTCGGGACGGATTTCGGCCGGCCGGCGCAGCCAGTCGAGCACCGAATTGACGCGCTGGGTGTTCGAAACCTGCATGCTGAAGGCCTGCCAGTCGCTGGCCATCGTCCCATCGGTCACCGGGCCGTAGCGCACTGCCGTGCCGCCCCAGGCCACGGCCGAGCCGGGCCAGAACATTGCGGCGCTGCGGATGCCCGCTTCCTCGGCCTCGACCCAGACCGGCTTGGCTTCGCTCCACCAATAGGGATCGACCGTGGCCATGGTGAAGGGATCGTCGGGGCGCGCGGCATCTTCCATGCGGTTGGCGGTGATGCCGTGATGATCGGGCACCAGGCCGGTCACCAGCGTCCAGTGATTGGGGAAGGTCTTTGTCGGGAAGGACGGCCGCATTGCCGCGCGCGTACCGTCGCTGGCCAGCTGCGAGAGCGTCGGGGTCAGCCCGCGTTCGAGATAGTCCGGGTGGAAGCCGTCGATCGATACCAGGATCGTTACCGGTTCGCGCTGCTGGGCCACCGCCATGCTGGCGACTGGCGCATCGGCATAGGCGGCGCAGCCGCCCAGCACGCTGGCAAGACCGAGGGCGAGGGCGGCGGCAATCCGGTTCATGGAAGTGACCTCAGACGTTGAACTTGAACAGCAGGACATCCCCGTCCTGCACGAGATATTCCTTGCCCTCCTGGCGCAGCTTGCCCGCTTCGCGCGCACCGCTTTCGCCGCCCAGAGCAAGGTAATCATCGTAGGCAATTGTTTCAGCGCGAATAAACCCGCGCTCGAAATCAGTGTGGATCTCGCCCGCGGCCTGTGGTGCCTTGGCCCCGGTGGGGAAAGTCCAGGCGCGCGTTTCCTTCGGACCGGCGGTGAAGAAGGTCTGCAGGCCGAGCAGCTTGTAGCCGGCGCGGATCACCCGGCTTAGCCCCGATTCCTCCAGCCCCAGTTCGGCGAGGAATTCGCCGCGATCTTCGACCGGCATCGCGACCAGTTCGGCTTCGATCGCTGCCGAGACCACCACGGCTTCGGCGCCTTCCGTCTTGGCCTTGGCGAAAACCAGTTCGGACAGCGCATTCCCGCTGGCAGCGTCTTCTTCGGCTACGTTGCAGACATAGAGCACGGGCTTGGCGGTCAGCAGCTGCGCCTGGCGGAAGACGCGGGCCTCTTCCTCGTCCTTGGGCTCGGTCAGCCGCGCAGGCTTGCCGTCCTTGAGCAGCTCGAGCGCCTGGCCGAGCACGCTGGCCATCAGCTTGGCTTCCTTGTCGCCGCTGGTGGCACGCTTGGCGGCAGCGGGAACGCGCTTCTCGAGGCTTTCGAGATCGGCCAGCAGCAATTCGGTCTCGACCACTTCGGCATCGGCCAGCGGGTCGACCTTGTTGGCGACGTGCTGGATGTCGTCATCCTCGAAACAGCGCAGCACGTGCACGATCGCATCGACTTCGCGGATATTGCCGAGGAACTGGTTGCCCAGCCCTTCGCCCTGGCTCGCGCCTTTGACCAGTCCGGCGATATCGACGAAGGCCAGCTGCGTCGGCAGGATCTTGGCCGACTTGGCGATCGCGGCAATCTTGTCGAGCCGCTCGTCCGGCACTGCGACCTGGCCGACATTCGGCTCGATCGTGCAGAACGGATAGTTCGCGGCCTGCGCGGCCTGCGTCTCGGTCAGTGCGTTGAACAGGGTGGACTTGCCGACATTCGGCAGGCCGACGATCCCGCAGCGGAAACCCATCAGAAACTCCGGTATATGTTTGTGGCGCGCGCCTTAGCCGCGCCGCACGCGAATAGCCAGAGCGTCAGACGTTGTGCACCGCCTTGATCAGCGGGCCGTAGCCGCTTTCGCCCAGCCAGCCGACCTGCGTCCTGGCGCTGACCTCGTTGATCGCGGTCTGCGGGATCGCTCCGCCGCTCACCGGCAGGCGTACCGGCCGGCTCCCCGGGACCATGCCCAGCACCCGCATCATCGCGCGCGGGATATCCATCGGATCGGCGCTGCGGCCCGAACCGTCCGCCGTTCCCATGCCCGCGACGATCTGCGGGTACCCCTCCAGATGCGTCTGGTCGGCGCGGTCCTTGAGCTGTTGCGAATAGCGGTTGCGGTTGACCCAGATCTGCGTCGGGTAGCCACCCGGCTCGATCACGGTCACGCCGATATTGTGCGGGACCAGTTCGTAGGCGAGCTGTTCGAACATTGCCTCGACGGCGAACTTGGTCGCCGAATAATGTCCGGTATAGGGTACCATGACCCGGCCGAGCTGGCTCGACACGGCGAAGATATGGCCCTGCTTGCGCGCGCGCATTCCGGGCAGCACCGCGCGGGCCAGCCGGTGGTAGCCGAGCACGTTGGTGTCGAAGGCGAGCTTGGTCGCTTCCATGTCCTGGACTTCGACCGGGCCGGTGATGCCGATCCCGGCATTGTTGACCAGCACGTCGAGCCCGCGCCCGATTTCGCGCTCGGCGCTGGCGACGGCTTCGCTGACCTCGTGATCGAGCAGCACGTCGAGCCGCAGCACGCGAATGTCGAGCGATTCGTCGCGCGCCAGCTGCATCAGCTCCTCGGCTTCGGGCCGCGGCGTGTTGCGCATGGTGGCGAAGACAGTCGCTCCGGCGCGGGCGAAATGTTCGGCGGCGAGGCGCCCGAAGCCCGATGAGCAACCGGTGATGAGGATCGCCTTGCCCGTCAGGTCGGGCGCGGGGATCAGCTTGTCGTCCTGCGCCCGGACGGCAGTGGCGGCAAGCGCTCCGGTGGCGGCGGCTCCGGCAAGCAGGGTGCGGCGGGTCAAATCAGGCATGGCAGTCTCCCTTCCGCGGAAGCATGCCGTCAAATGCCCCGATTGGCCAGCGGTTCGAAGGCCGCCGCGCCGGACCGAAGCTAGCCGCCCCGCTTGCGCTTCTTGCGCCGGTAGAGCGACACTGCGGCACCGTAGCCCGCGATACCGGTCCCCATCATCGCCAACGCGCCCGGTTCGGGAACCGCAGTTCCGCCGCTGCCGTTTCCGCCACCCGAATCGCTGGGCGGGCGGGTCATCGCCGCCGCGGAAGTGGCCGTGACCAGCAGGCTGGCGGTGAGAAGTGCTGTCTGCAACAGGCGCATGAATGATCCCCGAATTATTCGAATGCGGCGATAATGGAACATTCGAACTTTTCGAACCGTCTTTGCACGATTGTCTCCGACCGGGACATTTCGACTTGTTGCCGCTTCAGTCCTGCAGGCGCAGCGCGATATCGTTCATGAAGCGGGCGTCGTCGCCCTTGGCCAGCCATTCGGCTTCGGCAGCCATCGCCGCCAGCATGTCGGCCAGCGGGTCCATTTCGCTCTTGGCGTAATTGCCCAGCACATGGCCGTGGACGCGCTCTTTCGATCCGGGGTGGCCGATGCCGATCCGCACGCGGCGGAAATCGGGGCCAAGGTGCTGGTTGATCGACCGCAGCCCGTTATGGCCCGCCAGCCCGCCGCCCATGCGGACCTTGACCTTGAAGGCGGCAAGGTCGAGCTCGTCGTGGAACACCGTCAGCGCATCTGGGTCGAGCTTGTAGAACCGCAGCGCTTCGCCCACCGCGCGGCCGCTTTCGTTCATGAAGGTCGCGGGCTTGAGCAGCAGCACCTTGTGCGTGCCGATCCGGCCTTCCTGCACCCAGCCAGAAAACTTCTTCTGGACCGGGCCGAAATCGTACATCGCCGCGATGACGTCGACCGCCATGAAGCCGACATTGTGCCGGTTCATGGCGTATTGCGGTCCGGGATTTCCAAGGCCTGCCCATATCTGCATGCGGGGTCCTCTAGCGAGGATGGGGCCAAACGCAAAACGCCGGCCCCTCGCGGGACCGGCGCTTCGTTGCGGTGAGGCAAGAGGCGATTACTCGCTCTTGTCTGCCTGTTCCTGCGCAGCGTCCTCGTCGACACCCTGTTCGGTGGCGGGGACATCCTGCGGATCGGTTTCGCCGTCCTGCGTGGTATCGCCTTCGGCCTTCTTGAGCGCCGAGGGAGCAACCAGCGTGGCGATGGTGAAGTCGCGATCGGTGATCGCGCTTTCGCTGCCGGCGGGCAGCTGCACTTCGCTGATGTGGATCGAATCGCCGACTTCCTTGCCGGTGACGTCGACTTCGATCTCGCCGGGGATCTTGTCGTTGTCGCAGACCAGTTCCAGCTCGTGACGGACTACGTTCAGCACGCCGCCCTTCTTCAGGCCGGGGCTGGCTTCCTCGTTGAGGAACACGACGGGGACCGAAACTTCGATCTTGCCGCCCTTGGCGAGGCGGAAGAAGTCGGCGTGCTCGGGACGGTCGGTGACCGGGTTGAGAGCGACGTCCTTGGGAAGCGTCTTGACCTTCTTGCCACCGATTTCGACCTCGACGATCGAGTTCATGAAGTGACCGGTCATCAGCTGTTTGACCAGTTCCTTCTCCTCGACGTGGATCATGATGGGGTCTTCCTTGCCGCCGTAGATCACGGCGGGGACACGGCCTTCACGGCGCAGCTGACGGGAGGCTCCCTTGCCAGCCCGTTCACGCGCCTCGGCCGGCAGGGTCAGAGCGTCGCTCATGGCACTTACCTTTCGAATGCTATTTGGTTGCTCGGTCCACCACGCCTCCAGGGATGACCATGGTGCCGAAGGGCGCGCGCATACGCAGGGCGGGCGTGAAAAGCAAGCGGCATCGCCTGCCGGGCGGCGCTATTCGAGGCGGCTGACGGTGTAGCCGCGGCTTTCGAGCAGGGCGGGCAGACCGCGTTCGCCGAGCAGGTGGCCCGCGCCCACCGCGATCAGTGGGCGTTCGCTGGCGGAAAGCAGGTTCTCGATCTGCGCCGCCCAGGACCGGTTGCGGTCATACAGCAGGACCTGCGCAAGTTCGGGGTCGGCGAGGATCCCGCGCCGCGTCAGCTCGATCAGCAGGTCGGTGTCGCCGTCCAGCCAGGCGTTGGCCAGCGTATCGCCCTTGTCGCCATATTCGCGCGCTTCCTCGATCACGGCATTGAGGAGGTCGCGCTGTTCGGTCTGGGGCAACGTATCGAAGATGGCCAGTTGCGCGCGCGCGCCCTCGAGTTCGACGACCTCGCGCTGGTCGAAGGCGGCCAGCAGCACGCGGTCGGCGCCGTTTTCCGCCTTGTTGGTCTGCGCGACCTGCGCCAGCGCCAGCGCCGCAGCCCAGCTTTCCATCGGGTCGAAATAGCTCCGGCGGACCTTGGCCTTGACCAGCAGTTCCTCGAATTCGCCGCGCAGCGCGGGATCGATCCGCTCGATCACCGGCCCCTCGCGCCGGTCGAAGGCCATCTGCTGGAACAGATTCGACAGGTCCTCGCCATTGCCGAGATCGGCCACTTCGACCACCAGCATGTCGGCATCGCCAAGCGTTTCGGTCAGCCGCGGCGATTGCCACTTGGCCCCGTCGGGCAGCGCGTGGATCGTGCCGAACAGCCATCCCTCGACTGCGCCCGCGCTATCGGTGATTTCCCACAATGCGGGGTGCGGCCCATCGGGCTTGGCGGCATCGGGCGTGCTGTCGCAAGCGGCGAGCAGCAGCGCCAGCGCAAGGCCGAGCATGCGGGCAGGCCGGGAGGATAAGCGAAACGTCACAAGGCCTGTCTGCATGGAACGCGCGGCCGCGCAAGCCGGGAAAAGCCCGCGGTCCGACGATGGGACAGCTATTGCACGCGGGTCACCGCCAGCCCGCGGCCGGTGAGATAGTCCTGCACGCTCATCGCGCCCGCCAGATGCCCCGCGCCCACGGCAACGAACACCGTGCCGGGCTCATCCAGCCGCGTATCGATCCATTCGGCCCAGCGCTCGTTGCGATCGTAGAGCAGCGCCTTGGCGAGCACCGGATCGGTCAGCCCCTCGTTGAGCAGCGCGGCCAGCCCGTCGGCATCGCCATCGAGCCATTCTTCGACCATGCGGTCCATCATCGGGACGATGTCGTCGATATTGTCGGCCGAGACCATCAGGAAGGCGACCTGCGATTCCACCGGCAGCGTGTCGAACAGTTCGATCTGCCATTCGAGCGTTTCGAGCGCGCCGCGCGCCGCACTGGCCGGGGCGAGTTCCTCCAGCTTCATCTCGACCCCGCTTTCCGCCTTGTAGCCGGCCTGGAGCAGGGGGACGATCGACAGCGTCATGGCCGCGAACCACGGTTCGAACTGGTCGAAGGCGGCGGGCGGCATGTTCATCCCGGCCAGCGCGGCTTCGAACTTCGCGCGATCATCCTCGCCCAGCAGGTCGCGCAGCGTGCTCCCGTCGGCCAGCAGCGCCTTGGTCATCACCTGCTGCTGCGCTGCAGGATCGAGCGCGGCACCGCTGGGGATCTCGGTCACCAGTTCCTGCGTCTGCGCGAGCGCCTGCTCGATCGGCCCGCGGTACCATTCGACGCTTTCGGGCAGCGCGTGCACGGTCCCGAAGAGATAGATCGTCGTGTCTTCGTCGGCGACCTTCCACAGGCCCGGACCCGCGGGCGCCGGCGGTTCGGCGACGGGGGCGGGCGGCGGGGCGGGGCTTTCGGCCGCGGGGTAGCTGGCGCAGCCCTGCAGGACGAAGGCCAGCGGAGCGAGCGACAGCAGCGCCGGACGTAGCTTGGATATGGGCATGCGCAATGATTCCGTTCGGTTGGGCGTTGCGGGATACCGGCGCTTGGGGCTGCTTGCCAAGCCGCGCTGGCATATTGCCCGGGGAAGCGCGCCGCGCTGCGGCATTGACCGGTGAAACACCTTGCGCCATTGCCCCGCGCCATGGACCGCAATCCGCAAAATTCCTTCCAGGACATGATCCTCGCGCTGCACGATTTCTGGAGCGCGCAGGGCTGCCTCATCCTGCAACCCTACGACATGCGCATGGGCGCAGGCACCTTCCACACCGCGACGACGCTGCGCGCGCTCGGCCCCGAGCCGTGGAACGCCGCCTTCGTCCAGCCCTGCCGCCGCCCGACCGACGGCCGCTATGGCGAGAACCCCAACCGGCTGCAGCATTATTACCAGTACCAGGTAATCCTGAAGCCGAGCCCGCCCGATATCCAGGACCTCTATCTCAAGAGCCTCGAAGTGATCGGCATCGATCCGCTGAAGCACGACATCCGCTTCGTCGAGGACGACTGGGAAAGCCCGACGCTGGGGGCCTGGGGGCTGGGCTGGGAAGTCTGGTGCGACGGGATGGAAGTCACCCAGTTCACCTATTTCCAGCAGATGGGCGGGTTCGACTGCAAGCCGGTCGCAGGCGAACTGACCTACGGGCTCGAACGCCTGGCGATGTATATCCAGGGCGTCGACAACGTCTACGATCTGAATTTCAACGGTGGCTCGTCCTCAAGTAGCGAAGCGATAGGACGCGAAAGATGCGTGAGCTATGGCGACGTCTTTCTCGAGAACGAGAAGCAGATGTCGAAGTGGAACTTCGAGGTCGCCGAGACCGATGCGCTGTTCGACCTGTTCAACAAGGCCGAGGCCGAGTGCCGTAACGCGCTCGCCAATGACGTACCGATCGCCGCCTATGAACAGGCGGTCGAGGCCAGCCACATCTTCAACCTGTTGCAGGCCCGCGGCGTGATCAGCGTGCAGGAGCGCGCCAGCTACATGGGCCGCGTCCGCGATCTCGCGCGCGGCAGCTGCGAAGCGCATATGGCGAAGGAAGCGCCCGCCTGGGCCGAGAAATATCCGGAGTGGTCGAAATGATCTCTGCCAGTCCTAAACGGTACTCCGTCACCCCCGCGCAGGCGGGGGTCCAGATAACCTCCCTTGCGCGCGCCACAGCCCTTATCTGGGCCCCTGCCTGCGCAGGGGCGACGGAGGTGGCGAATGTCTGATTTCCTCCTCGAACTGCGCAGTGAAGAAATCCCCGCCCGCATGCAGGCGGGCGCGCGCGCCGAACTCGAAAAGCTGTTCCGCCGCGAGATGGACGCCGCCGGTGTCCAGGCGGGCGAGATCACCGTCTGGTCGACCCCGCGCCGCCTTGCGCTGATCGCGCGCGGGCTCCCGCTGGCGACCGAGGCTGTCAGCGAAGAATTGAAGGGTCCGCCCGTCGGCGCGCCCGATCCGGCGATCGAAGGGTTCTGCCGCAAGGCGGGGGTCGACAAGGCCGATCTCGAAACGCGCGAGGTCAAGGGCCGCGAAACCTATTTCGCAGTGAAGAACGTACCCGGCCGCGCGACGGCGGACCTGCTCGCCGAAGCGATTCCCGCGATTATCCGTGACTTTTCATGGCCCAAGTCGATGCGCTGGGGCGATGCCTCGATCAGCACCGAATCCTTGCGCTGGGTGCGCCCGCTGTCGGGTATTGTCGCGCTGCTCGGCGACGAAGTGGTCGAGTGCGAAGTGCACGGCGTTACCAGCGGTGCGGTCACGCTGGGGCACCGCTTCCACCACTCGGGCGACATCACCATCGGCAATGCCGACGACTACGTGATGAAGCTGCGCGCGGGTCATGTCATCGTCGACCGTGAGGAACGGCAGGACCTGATCCGCTCAGGCGCCGCCAAGGTCGCCAGTGAAGCCGGCCTCAGCCTCGTCGAGGACGAGGGGCTGGTGATCGAGAATGCGGGCCTGACCGAATGGCCCGTCCCGCTGCTCGGCCGGTTCGAGGAGGATTTCCTCGAGGTCCCGCCCGAGACGATCCAGCTGACCGCGCGCGTCAACCAGAAGTACTTCGTCTGCGAGGACGAGAAGGGCGAACTCGCCAACGCCTTCATCTGCACTGCCAATATCGAGGCGGAGGATGGCGGCGCGCGCGTGGTCGACGGCAACCGCAAGGTCCTCGCCGCGCGCCTGTCCGACGCGCGCTTCTTCTGGGACGTCGATCGCAAGAAAACGCTCGCCGAACACGCCAAGGGGCTGGAGCGGATCACCTTCCACGAAAAGCTGGGCACGGTGGCCGACAAGGTCGAACGCGTGGCCAAGCTTGCGCGCTGGCTGGTCGAAGAAGAAATCGTCAAACCCAACACCCGTAATTCCCGCGAAGGCGGGAATCCAGATAACGGCGGTGATACAGGCAATTCAGGCCAGCTGGACCCCCGCCTGCGCGGGGGTGTCGGCTTGAGCCGGGAAGACCTCGCCGACATGGCCGAACAGGCCGCGCGGCTCGCCAAGGCCGACCTCGTCACCGAAATGGTCGGTGAGTTTCCCGAGCTACAGGGCCTTATGGGCGGCTACTACGCCCGCGCCGAGGGCCTGCCCGATGCCGTCGCCGACGCGATCCGCGATCACTACAAGCCGGTCGGGCAGGGCGACGAGGTGCCAACCGCGCCGGTGACGGTGGCGGTTAGCTTGGCGGACAAGCTGGATACGTTGGTTGCCTTCTTTGGAATTGGCCAATACCCGACAGGTTCCAAGGATCCCTTCGCTCTGCGGCGTGCTTGTTTGGCAATCATTGCACTAATTGTCCGCAACAACCTTCGGATTTCCCTCTCAGGATTGTTTGCCCGCGGTCTCGCGCGTTTCAGAATTAGCGCGCTGGGAAATGTGGATGTGACCGACATCCCGCTCTTTCGAGATTACGGCGACCGAAATTATGGGCTTGAGACGAAGGATGGCATTACTCGCCTTCTTTATGGAGATAAGCCAATAGTCGAATGGCCCACGTATCAAGTGCGAGAACTTGCTGATGCAATGGTCATCGCAGGCATGAAGGGCGTGGATGAGTCGCTGTGGGTCTTTTTCGCCGACCGCCTCAAGGTCCAGCAGCGCGAAGCAGGTGTCCGCCACGACCTGATCGACGCGGTCTTCGCGCTTGGCGGCGAGGACGACCTCGTCCGCCTGCTCGCCCGCGTGCATGCGCTCCAGTCCTTCATGGACAGCGAAGACGGCGCCAACCTGCTCGCAGGCTACAAGCGTGCGGCCAATATCCTCAAGAAGGAGGACTGGCACGGCGCCGAAGGCGAGATCGCGCGGACCGGCGAGGAAGACCCGCTGGCGATTGTCGACGATCCCGATCTGAAGGCAGTGGTCGCGGCCAAGATGGAGCAGCGCCACGCCAGCGAGCTTTCCTACGCGGCCGAACCGGCCGAAAAGGCGCTCATGGACGCCTTGGCAAATTCGGAACCGGCAGTGAGCCGAGCCATTGAAGATGAAGACTTTTCCGCCGCCATGGCCGCGCTCGCTGCATTGCGGGCACCGATCGACCGGTTCTTCGAAGAAGTGACGGTAAATGCGGATGAAGAAAACAAGCGGGCGCACCGTCTCGACCTGCTTGCGCGCTTCCGTGCTGCGGTGCACAAAGTCGCCGATTTCAGCCGCATCGAGGGCTGATGAATTATTGCTCCATGGACCGTGGTCCATGTGGTCCAAGTTGTAGGAATTGCCTTGATGAGTAACGACACGGTCTTCACCTTCGGCGGGAACGCGCCGCATACGAATGCAAGGCAGAAGGACAAGACCGTGACCGGCGGCAAGGGCGCCAACCTCGCCGAAATGGCGAGCATCGGCCTGCCGGTCCCGCCGGGCTTCACCATCGCGACCGAGGAATGCCTCACCTACCTCGCCGGCGGCAGCGACTTCACCGCCAAGCTGCGCAGCGATGTCGCCGCCGCGCTGAACCATGTCGAGAAGACGGTCGGCAAGGGCTTTGGCGATGCCGCCGATCCGCTGCTCGTCTCGGTGCGCTCGGGCGCCGCGGTGTCGATGCCCGGCATGATGGATACCGTGCTCAACCTCGGCCTCAACGACGACACCGTCGCCGGGCTGGCCAACACCAGCGGCGATGAACGCTTCGCCTGGGACAGCTACCGCCGCTTCATCCAGATGTATGGCGATGTCGTGCTCGGCGTCGATCACGGCCTGTTCGAGGAAGCGCTCGAAATCGCCAAGGAAGACCAGGGTTATTACGCCGATACCGAGCTGAGCGCCGAAGAATGGAAGGTGCTGGTCGCCGAATACAAGGCGATCGTCGAGCGCGAGCTCGGCTCGCCGTTCCCGCAGGACCCGGTCGAGCAGCTGTGGGGCGCGATCAGCGCGGTCTTCGACAGCTGGGATACCGAGCGCGCCAAGATCTACCGCCGCCTCAACGACATCCCGCATGACATGGGCACCGCGGTCAATGTGCAGGCGATGGTGTTCGGCAATATGGGCGATACCAGCGCCACCGGCGTCGCCTTCACCCGCGATCCGTCCACCGGCGAGAAGGCCTATTACGGCGAATGGCTGGTCAATGCGCAGGGCGAAGACGTGGTTGCGGGCATTCGCACGCCGCAATACCTCACCAGGGCGCGGCGCGAACTGGCCGGGGCCGACAAGCCGAGCATGGAAGAAGCCATGCCCGAAGCCTTCGCCGAGCTTGCGCGCGTGTTCGACCTGCTCGAACGTCACTACACCGACATGCAGGACATCGAGTTCACCGTGCAGCAGGGCAAGCTGTGGCTGCTCCAGACGCGCAATGGCAAGCGCACTGCCAAGGCGGCGCTCAAGATGGCGGTAGACATGGTCGGCGAAGGGCTGATCGACGAGAAGACCGCAATCCTGCGCGTCGACCCGATGGCGCTCGACCAGCTGCTCCACCCGACGCTCGATCCAGAAGCGCCGCGCGACGTGCTGACCACCGGCCTGCCGGCCTCACCGGGCGCGGGCAGCGGCAAGATCGTGCTCGATGCGGACACTGCCGAACTGTGGGCCAATCGCGGCGAGAAGGTCGTGCTCGTGCGCGTCGAGACCAGCCCCGAGGACATTCACGGCATGCATGCCGCCACCGGCATCCTCACCGCGCGCGGCGGGATGACCAGCCACGCCGCAGTGGTGGCGCGCGGCATGGGCCGCCCCTGCGTGTCGGGCGCATCGCAGGTCTCGATCGCGCGCGAAGGCCGCACGCTGACGATCGGTGACCGCGAGCTCAAGGAAGGAGATGTCATCACCATCGACGGCGCCAATGGGCAGGTGATGGCGGGCGAAGTCGCCACCATCGAACCCGAACTGGCGGGCGATTTCGGCACGCTGATGGAATGGGCCGACAAGCACCGCCGCATGCGCGTGCGCACCAATGCCGAAACCGAGACCGAGTGCCGCATGGCGCGCCAGTTCGGCGCCGAAGGCATCGGCCTGTGCCGCACCGAGCACATGTTCTTCGATGCGGGCCGCATCAGCGCGGTGCGCGAAATGATCCTCGCCGATAGCGAGGCTGGCCGCCGCGCCGCACTCGACAAACTGCTGCCCGAACAGCGCAGCGACTTCGTGACGATCTTCGAGGTTATGGCGGGCCTGCCGTGCACGATCCGCCTGCTCGACCCGCCGCTGCACGAATTCCTGCCGCATGGCGATGTCGAGTTCGAAGACCTCGCGCGCGCCACCGGCGTCGATATCGAAAAGCTGCGCCGCCGCGCCGGCGAGCTGCATGAATTCAACCCGATGCTCGGCCATCGCGGCTGCCGGCTCGGGATCACCTATCCCGAGATCTACGAAATGCAGGCGCGCGCCATCTTCGAGGCGGCCTGCCAGGTTGCCAGGGACAGCGGCGATGCGCCGGTGCCCGAGATCATGATCCCGCTGGTCGCCACGCGCCGCGAACTTGAACTGCTCAAGGATGTCGTCGACCGCGTGGCCAAGGAAGTGTTCACCGCCACCGGCACGACGCTCGAATATCTCGTCGGCACGATGATCGAACTGCCGCGCGCCGCGCTGATGGCGGGCGAAATCGCCGAAGTGGGCGAATTCTTCAGCTTCGGCACCAACGACCTGACACAAACTACGCTGGGCGTGAGCCGCGACGATGCGGGCCGCTTCCTGACAACCTATGTCGACAAGGGCATCTTCGCGCGCGATCCCTTCGTCAGCCTCGACATCGACGGCGTCGGCCAGCTGGTCGAACTCGCCGCCGAACGCGGGCGCGCGACGCGCGACGGGCTCAAGCTGGGCATCTGCGGAGAACATGGCGGCGACCCGGCCAGCATCGCCTTCTGCGAGAAGACCGGGCTCGATTACGTCAGCGCCTCGCCCTACCGCGTGCCGATCGCGCGGCTCGCGGCAGCGCAGGCCAGCCTGCGCTAGGCAATTCGCTAGTCTTTCCAGCCAGTCAGCGTCAGGATCTCGAAGCTTTCGAGCACGCGGCCCTTGTTGTTCGCCTGCTTCATGAAGGCGTGTTCGGCGCGTTCGAGTGCGGCCTTGCCGAGCGGCGGGGCAGCGCTGGCCAGAACGCTGCCCAAGCCCTGGTCGCGCAGGTCGGACACCAGCCGGTGCAGCCCTCCGAACGACACCGTGAGCGTATGGCTGTCGACCACCTGGCGCTTGAACAGCGCGCGCTGAAGCAGGCCGGCAGCGGCCTGGTTGTCGATCAGTGGATGCATCCGCGCCGCGGGCCGATCGGGCTCTGCGGCGAGCATCGCCCGCCGCAGGTGCGGCAGGCTGCCCGCACCGGGAAAGCTGGCGATCATCAGTCCGTCTTCGGCCAGCGCATTGCGGAGGTGGAGCAGCGCGCCGGGCAGATCGTTGACGCGGTCGAGCGATCCGAGGCTGACGATCAGGTCGTAGGGGCCGCCGTCGAGTGGACGTTCCTCGTCCAGGCTGGCGGCATCGTGTTCGTCGACCTCGGCCCCCGCGCCGCGCAGCGACAGCGCGAGAGTACCGGTCCAGTCGCCGATCACCAGCACGCGGCCGGGCGACAGGCGGATGAATTCGAGCCGGTCGAGCACGTCCTCGACCATGTCGTCGAGCAGGTAGCGCGCGGCATCGCGATGTGCCTGGCGAACGCGCGCGCGGCGCAACCCGGCAATCCGGCGCTTGCGGGAAAAGATGCGCGGGGGAGCATGGCTGGTCATCGCCCGTTGCCCTGCCGCGCTTGCCAGCGCCGTGCAAGCGGCGCACCATCGCAAGGTGTCGACAAGCCGCCTCCTGCGCGACAGCTTCGCGCCCGTGCTGGATTTCGTCTATCCCCCGCGCTGCCCAGCATGCGGCGGGGGTGTGGGCGAACAGGGCGGTTTGTGCGCCGCCTGCTGGGAGGACCTGTCGATCCCGTCGGAGCCTTGCTGCGTGTCCTGCCAGCGCCCGTTCGCCAGCACCGGGCCGGACGAGGGGGCATCCTGTGCGGTCTGCCTGGCTACGCCTCCGCTCCACGACGGGATTGCCGCGGGCACGCTCTATACCGATACGGCGCGCAAGCTGGTGCTGGCGTACAAGCACGGTCGCCGGATCGCGCTGGCCCCATTGCTCGCGCGGCTGATCGCGGCGCGCCTCCCGCCGGCAATGGGCAACCGGGTGATCGTACCGGTGCCGCTGCACCGCAGGCGGATCTGGCAGCGCGGCTTCAACCAGGCCGCCTTGCTTGGCCGCCTATTGCACCAGCTCGGTCATGGCCCGCTGTGCGTCGACGCCCTTGTCCGCAATCGACCGACCCCGCCGCTGGGCGGATTGGGAAAGAAGGCGCGGGCCCGTACGCTGAGCGGGGCGATCGCGCTGCGCCCCGCACGCGTGGGCATGATCGCGGATGCCGATGTCATCCTGGTCGACGATGTGCTGACCAGCGGGGCGACGAGCACCGCTTGTGTCCGCGCGCTCAAGCGGGGCGGCGCCCGCAGCGTAATCATCGCGTGTTTTGCGAGGGTGCTCGACGAAGCGCGCGACGCGCGCAGGACCGATAGCGCGCGGTAGAAACGAAACGCCCGGGATCTTGCGATCCCGGGCGCCACGTGACGAATATAACCGGACCGGCCTTGCGGCATGGTGCAGCCCCCCAGCATGCACCTCGGATCCATCCCTCATCGTTCCCGGATGCGCCGCAACCCCTCGATCGCGGCAGCGAACCCGGTGACCCCCTGAACCCTGGCGCTCTGATGGCACCGTTGTTCCGGTGGGCAGGCCTCACTTGCCTGCGCCGCATATGTTCCCGAAACTTCGCGATCATCAAACAGGCATTTGCAACAATGTCCGATTTTGGGTCGACTTTGTGGTTATCTTGCAACAACAGGGCGCGCAGTTTCTGATGTGAAAGGCCGAGAGAGTGAGTGAGCGTACCGACCGGGAAGCCGGCAGCGACTTCATGCCCAAGTTCGACGACAAGGGATTGCTGACCGCGGTGGTCGTCGACCATGCGACGCAGGCGGTGCTGATGGTCGGCTTCGTGGATGCCGAAGCTTTGGCTGCGACGTGCGAAACCGGGCTTGCGCACTTCCATTCGCGTTCCCGCGGGAAGCTCTGGCAGAAGGGTGAGACTTCGGGCCATGTCCTGCGGGTCGAGCGGATCTTTGTCGACTGCGACCAGGACGCACTGGTCCTGTCATGCACCCCCGCGGGGCCGACCTGCCACACGGGGGCGCCAAGCTGTTTCTACCGCGAACTCGTCGGTGACGTTCTCCAACCCGTCAAGACTTGACGCTTACGTAAACGTTCCATTATGCACGCGGCATGACACAGCCGCTGCCCAACGATCCTCGTGCGCAAACCAGCGATCGCCGCCACGCCGGCGCACATATCGAACGGCCCGACGAGCTGGGGCGCGAACAATATTCGATCTCGGACCTCACCAGCGAATTCGGCTGCACCGCGCGTGCGCTGCGCTTCTACGAGGACGAGGGGCTGATCGCGCCTTCGCGGATTGGCCTGACCCGCATCTATTCCAAGCGCGATCGCGCCCGTCTCGCGTGGATCATGCGCGCTAAGAACGTGGGCTTCTCGCTGACCGAGATCCGCGAGATGATCGACCTCTACGATCTTGGCGATGGCCGGGTCGAACAGCGGCGCGTCACGATCGAGAAGTGCAAGGCGCATGTCGCCAAGCTGAAGGAACAGCGTGACGATATCGACAGCTCGATCACCGATCTGACCGAGTTCATCGACCAGATCGAACGGCTCGAAACCGAATGATGTGCCGCTAGGCCCCTACAACCGACACCCCCCAACCCTAAGGACACGCAGATGCCCAGTTACACCGCGCCGACCCGCGACGCCCGCTTCATCATCAACGAGATGCTCGATCTCGCCGGCTATGCCGACCTGCCCGGCTTCGAGGCCGCCAGCGTCGATGTCACCGATGCGGTGATCAACGAAGGCGGCAAGTTCTGCGCCGAAGTGCTCGCCCCGCTGAACCAGTCGGGCGACCAGGAAGGCTGCACCCGCCACGAAGACGGTTCGGTCACCACGCCCAAGGGTTTCAAGGAAGCTTTCGACCAGTTCCGCGAAGCGGGCTGGGGCACGCTGTCGCAGCCCGAAGAATTCGGCGGGCAGGGCATGCCGCATGTCCTCGGCTTCGCCTTCGAGGAATTCGTGTCGAGCGCCAACCAGGCCTTCGGCATGTATCCCGGCCTGACCAACGGGGCGGTCTCCGCGCTGCTCGCCAAGGGCAGCCAGGAGCAGAAGGAGAAGTATCTTCCCAAGATGATCTCCAACGAATGGACCGGTACGATGAACCTGACCGAGCCGCATTGCGGGACGGATCTGGGGATGATCCGGACCAAGGCCGAACCGCAGGCCGACGGCAGCTATTCGATCACCGGGACCAAGATCTTCATCTCGGCCGGCGAACACGACATGGCGGAGAACATCATCCACCTCGTGCTGGCGAAGACCCCCGGCGCACCCGACAGCAGCAAGGGCATCTCGCTGTTCGTCGTGCCCAAGTTCCTCGTCGGCGACGACGGCTCGATCGGCGAGCGCAACGGCGTGGTCTGCGGTTCGATCGAACACAAGATGGGCATCCACGGCAACGCCACCTGCGTGCTCAATTACGATGGCGCGAAGGGCTGGCTCGTGGGCGAGGAGAACAAGGGCCTCGCCGCGATGTTCATCATGATGAACGCTGCGCGTCTCGGCGTCGGCGTCCAGGGTCTCAGCCAGGCCGAGGTCGCCTATCAGAACGCGGTCGCCTATGCGCTCGATCGCCGGCAGGGCCGCGCTCTGACCGGCCCGGCGGAACCCGAGGCGCAGGCCGACCCGATCTTCGTGCACCCCGATGTGCGCCGGATGCTGATGGACGCCAAGGCCTTCACCGAAGGCATGCGGGCCCTGTGCCTGTGGGGCGCGCTGCAGGTCGACCTGACCCACAAGGCCAAGACCGAGGAAGAGCGCGAACAGGCCGACATGCTGATCGGGCTGCTGACCCCGGTCATCAAGGGCTACGGCACCGACAAGGGCTATGAAGTCGCCACCAACATGCAGCAGGTCTTCGGCGGCCATGGCTACATCGAGGAATGGGGCATGAGCCAGTTCGTCCGCGACGCCCGGATCGCGCAGATCTACGAAGGCACCAATGGCGTGCAGGCGATGGATCTGTGCGGCCGCAAGCTGGCGCAGAAGGGCGGCGCGGCAATCCAGGCTTTCTTCAAGGTGGTGGGCGACGACATCGCCGACGCCAAGGGCGACGATACGCTCGCCCCGATGGCCGAAGCGCTCGAAAAGGCGCTGGGCCAGCAGCAGGCGGCGACGATGTGGTTCATGCAGAACGCGATGCAGAACCCCAATCATCTTGGCGCAGGCGCCCATCACTACATGCACATCATGGGCATCGTGACGCTGGGCTGGATGTGGCTGCGCATGGCGAAGGTCGCGCAGGCCGCGCTTGCCGCAGGCGGCGAGGACAAGGCCTTCTACGAAGGCAAGATCGCGACCGCGCGCTATTACATGGACCGCTACCTGCCCGACGCCGGCGCGCTGCGCCGCAAGCTCGAAGCGGGCAGCGAAAGCCTGATGGCGCTGGACGAGGACGCGTTCGCGACCGCAGCTTAACCTTCCGCAGGAAGGCATGACGGGCCGGGGGCGATCCAGTCCCCGGCCCTTTTTGTTTGCCTGGCAGGGGCTTGCGCGGGGTTCCGCAGTGGTGATCGCAGCCGCGTCGGCCCGGCAGGCACCGCCTGCGGAGCAAATCAGCGCGCCCGAACCCGCGTGCGTTTACTAAGATTTCGGACTTGCCGGTTAGGGAAGACCTTTCTCGGATATCCCGCCTATGACAGCCGCGTTCGTACTCAGCATCAACATGTTCATCGCCGCCCTGTTCGCGGTTGCGTTCACCGTGGTGGCGTCGACCAATCCGACGGTTCGCGGCGCGCGATGGCTGGCGGCGGCCTATGGCATTGGCGTGATCGATGTGGCGCTGGAGTTCATCCTGCCCTCGCTGGCGCAGCCCACTCCGGTCGTGGTGGCGATCTATGTCAGCTATCTGGCGGCGCTGACCTGCGGCCTGATCGGCGTCGCCCGGCATTATGGCGCGGCGCTGCCCCGGTCCGCCACCGCGATCGTCTGGCTTGCCGGGCTGGCCTTCGTCCCCGTCATGCTCGGACTGCCGTATGGTTCGGCGCTGCGGACGCTCCTCTACCAACTCCCCTATGCGGCAATGCAGGTGCTGATGGTCGCGGTCGTCGTGCGGTCCGGCGGTAAGCTGGCGCTCGACCGGCTGCTGGTCGTGGTCGGCGGCCTCGCGGTGCTGGTCTATCTGGCCAAACCCGCGATTGCCTGGTGGATCGGCACCGCGCGCCACGCACAAGCCTATCTCGCTTCCGATTATGCGGCGATCTCGCAGACGATGGGATCGGTGGTCCTGATCGCACTCGCGCTGGTGCTGCTGCTGGTCATCATGCGCGACACGACGATGGAAATGATCGCCCGGTCGGAAACCGACCCGCTTTCCGGCGCCCTCAACCGGCGCGGCTTCGAAACGCACGGCGATCGCGCGGTGGTCCGGGCCCGGCGGACCGACCGGCCCCTGTCGCTGATCACGCTCGATCTGGACCGGTTCAAGGCTATCAACGACAGTTTCGGCCACGCGGCAGGCGACAGGGTGATTGCCGATCTCGCCGAGGTGCTCGGCGATGCGGTGGGAAGCGACGATCTGGTCGCGCGTCTGGGGGGCGAAGAATTCGCCATCCTCCTGCCGGGGCGCACCACTGCGCAGGCCCAGGCTCTGGCCGAACGGATGCGTTGGGCGGTGGCGCGGGACCTGCCGGTGCGGCTCGACAACGCGCCCGCGGTTACCGCGTCGCTCGGCGTGGCCGAATTGCAATTCGGCGAGCGGCTTTCGGATCTTTGCCGCCGCTCCGACCTGGCGCTTTACGAAGCGAAAGCGGCCGGGCGCGACACGGTCTGTGCCGCTCCGCGCCTGCGGTCCGTCAAGCCCGACGCTGCAGCGGCGGAATTTGCCGCCCCATCCGACCGATTGGTCCAATCCTTCGGTTAAGCCTGCTCCCGGACCTCGCGGCGCAATTCCGGTAGGCCGCTTACCCTATCCGAGCACTTCGTCGAACAGCGCATGCATCGCCGCCCAGCTCTGGCGGTCGGCACTCGCGTCATAGGCGGGATTAGGCGAGTCATCGCGCATGCGCGGCGTGGTGAAGCCATGCTGGACGCCTGCGTAGCTGTGGAAATGCCAATCGGCCCCCACCGCGTCCATTTCCTCCCAGAAACCGGTGACCTGGCTGCGGGGGACCAGCGCATCGGCATCGCCGTGGCATACCAGGATCCGCGGCATAATCCGCTTGTCGGCGGGCAGGGCGGTTTCGAGCAGGCCGTGAAAGCTTACCACGGCAGCGAGATCCTGCCCGTCGCGCGCCATTTCGAGCACTGCCATGCCGCCGAGGCAGAAACCGATCGCCATTTGCGGCACATCGGGTTCGAGCCGGCGCAGAAGATCGAGCGTGGCGCGCAGGCGCTGGCGCATTGCCGGCGGGTCACCGCGCAGCCGGCCCATGGCGGCAAAAGCCTGTTCGGCATCGGACGGGGCTTCGGGCCCGTAGAAATCGCCGATCAGCACTGCGTAACCGGCATCGACGAGTGCGGCGGCCTTCGCCTCGACCGCGGGGGTGGTGTTCATGAAGGTCGGATAGATCGCCACCGCGGCGCGGGCCGGGGCGGCGGGCCGCGCGTAAAGCGCGGTCAGCGCGACCGCGCCGTCTTCATATCCGACCTTCTCGAAAGGCATCACTCGGGCAGGAAATCGGGCACCGAAAGGTACCGTTCGCCAGTGTCGTAATTGAAGCCCAGCACGCGCGATCCGGCAGGCAGATCGGCCAGTTTCTGCTTGATTGCTGCCAATGTCGCGCCGCTGGAGATACCCACCAGCAGGCCTTCCTTCGCAGCGCACTGGCGGGCCATTTCCTTGGCATCCTCGGGATCGACCTGGATCGCGCCGTCGATTGCCTGAGTGTGCAGATTGTCGGGGACGAAGCCGGCGCCGATGCCCTGGATCGGGTGCGGGCCGGGCTGGCCGCCGCTGATGACCGGCGAGCCCTGCGGTTCGACCGCATAGGCTTTCATCGCGCTCCAACTCTGCTTGAGCACTTCGGCGCAGCCGGTCAGGTGCCCACCGGTGCCGACCCCGGTGATCATCGCATCGATCGGCGTATCGGCGAAATCGTTGAGGATTTCCTTGGCGGTGGTGCGCGCGTGGACCTTCCAGTTGCTTTCATTGTCGAACTGGCTGGGCATCCAGGCGCCTTCGGTCTGTTCGACCAGTTCCTGCGCGCGTTCGATCGCGCCCTTCATGCCCTTTTCCTTGGGCGTCAGGTCGAAGGTCGCGCCATAGGCGAGCATCAGCCGGCGGCGTTCGACGCTCATGCTTTCGGGCATGACCAGCACCAGCTTGTAACCCTTGACCGCGGCAGTCATCGCGAGGCCGATCCCGGTGTTGCCGCTGGTGGGTTCGACGATTGTGCCGCCGGGCTTGAGCTTGCCCGCCGCCTCGGCATCCTCGATCATCGCGAGGCCGATGCGGTCCTTGATCGAACCGCCCGGATTGGCGCGCTCGTTCTTCACCCAGACCTCGTGGTCGGGGAACAGGCGCGACAGGCGAATGTGGGCGGTATCGCCGATCGTGGCGAGGACGGAGTCGGCTTTCATGGCATCTGCTCCTGCAATTTCTCTTCGGGGGGAGTGTCTAACAATTCGTCAGGCGGGTCAAAGGTCCGCGTTGTCCGCAGGACGGGAAAAATTCGCGACCACAGCGCGACCGTGGCGATCGCGCCGACCCCGCCGCCGACCACCGCGATCACCGGGCCGAACAGGAAGGCGAGGCTGCCCGAGAAGAAATCGCCGAATTCGTTCGACGCGCTGATCGTCAGCAGGCTGACCGAGGACACGCGGCCGCGCTTGTCGTCGGGCGTGTGCAGCTGGATCAGCGACTGGCGGATATAGACGCTGAACATGTCCGCCGCGCCGATGATGAACAGCATAGCGAGACTGAGCGGCATCGTCTTGGAGAGCCCGAAGACCACCGTGGCCAGTCCGAACACTGCCACCGCCCACAGCATCTTGGGCCCGACATTGGTCTTGAGCGGACGGAAGCTGAACCACAGCGCGGTAAGCGCGGCGCCCACTGCCGGCGCCATCGCCAGCTGCGCCAGCCCGGTTTCGCCGACCTCCAGGATATCGCGCGCATAGACGGGGAACAGCGCGGTCGCCCCGGCGAGAAAGACCGCGAACAGGTCGAGCGTGATCGCGCCCAGCACCATCTTGTTGCGGACCACGTAGCGCAGCCCTTCGACCATCTGGTGGATCGGGCGCCTGTTCGCGGCGCGCGCCGGCTGCGGAACCTTGCCGATGAAGCTCAGCGCGGCCAGCGATACCGCGAACAGCGCGAAGGCGGTGATATAGGGCAGGGCGGGCAGGATGGCGTAGGTGTAGCCGCCGATCGCCGGGCCCACGATCATCCCGACCTGCCAGGCGATGCTCGACAGCGCGATGGCGTTGGGCAGGATCGCCTTGGGTACCAGATTGGGGGCCAGCGCGGACAGCGCGGGGCCGTTGAACGCGCGGACGATCCCGAGCACGATCGCCACGCCGAACAATACGGTCACTGTCAGCGTCTCGCTCCAGGTGAACCAGGCGAGGGTGCCCGCGCAGCCCAGCTGGGCAAGCACGGTCAGGCGGGCGATGTTGCGCCGGTCGAAATGATCCGCCGCCCAGCCGGAAAAGGGCGTGAGCAGGAACAGCGGGATGAATTGCAGCAGACCGATCAGCGCCAGTTGGCCCGATGCCGCGCCGACCCCCATCCCGCCGTCGCGTGCCAGATTGTAGGTCTGCCAGCCGATGATCAGCATCATCGCATATTGCGCCAGCGTCATCGACAGGCGGCTGAGCCAGTAGGCGCGGAAGTTCGCGATCCTGAGGGGCGATGCGTCGGGGGAAAGCTTGCTGGTGTCGTTCACCCCGGACGCATGGCAGGCCCGCCTTCGGTTGTGAAGACGGGCCTGCTTGTCGTTCTAGAAGAAGCGGTTGGAAATCAGCGCAGCTTGCGCAGCCGCGGATTGGGCTGCAGCGTGTCGATCATCGCCAGGAAATCGTCGACCCGGATGATCCGTTCGAACTGGAAGCCGGCGCGGTTGTCGCGGATCCAGATGCAATAGGCCTCGATCCGGCCGATGACCGGCAGGCGCACGATCACGCGTTCGCCGCGGGCGATGTCTTCCGCATTGTCGATCATGAAGCCGTTGGAGGAGACGTTGGCGATATGCAGGTGCACGTCGCCTTTTCCGAAATGTTCGGCGATGACGGGATGGTCGACCGGATGACGCGCCATCCGGCGCTGGTCGGTTACGCTCAGTTGTGCTCCGACAGTCATGCTGGCGTTCCCTTTGAAGTGCTTAAGACGAAATATACTATGCGCGGAAAAGTCTTCCAAATGGTAAACAATCGGGGCCTTTCGACGTTCCTGATGCTCGCTTCGCCGCTTATTGCGCGCGGATGATTGCGTGCTTCTTCTTGCCCAGGCTGAGCTTGCATTCGCCGCCTTGCGCGACCGTTACCAGATGCCCCGGTTCGGTGATCACTGCCCCGTCGAGCTTGACCGCGCCTTCGGCCAGCTTTCGCTTGGCCTCGCCGTTCGAAGCGGTGAAGCCGAGCTCGGTGAGCACCGCGCCGATCCGCATGCCGTCCGCGCCCACGGCAAGCGTCGGCAGATCGCTGCCCGCGCCGCCGCCGGCGAAGGTCTCGGCGGCGGTGCGCTCGGCGAGCCGCGTGGCTTCGGCACCCCGAACGAGCGTGGTTACTTCATTGGCAAGAACCGTCTTGGCTTCGTTGATCTGCGCGCCTTCGAGCGCTTCGAGCCGGGCGATTTCAGCCAGGTCGAGGTCGGTGAACAGCCGCAGGAAGCGGCCCACGTCGCGGTCGTCGACATTGCGCCAATATTGCCAGAAGTCGTAATTCGGCAGCTGCGCTTCGTTGAGCCAGACCGCGCCCGAGGCGGTCTTGCCCATCTTGCCGCCATCGGCGGTGGTCAGCAGCGGCGTGGTCAGGCCGAACAGCTCGCTTCCATCCATCCGGCGGCCGAGCTCCATCCCGTTGACGATATTGCCCCACTGGTCGCTGCCGCCCATCTGCAGCCGCACGCCCATGTCCTGCGCCAGGTGACGGAAGTCGTATCCCTGCAGGATCATGTAGTTGAATTCGAGAAAGGTCATCGGCTGCTCGCGCTCGAGCCGGAGCCGCACCGAATCGAAAGTCAGCATCCGGTTGACGGTGAAATGCGTGCCGACCTTCTGCAGCATCTCGATATAGCCGAGTTCGCCCAGCCAGTCCTGGTTGTCGACCATGACTGCATCGGTCGGCCCCTCGCCGAAGGTCAGCAACCGTTCGAAGACCGTGCGGATCCCCTCGATATTGGCTGCGATCGTCTCGTCGGTAAGCATCTTGCGGCTTTCGTCGCGCCCGGTCGGATCGCCGATCCGCGTGGTCCCGCCGCCCATCAGCACGATCGGCTTGTGGCCCGCCTGCTGGAGGCGCCGCAGCATCATGATCTGGACCAGGCTGCCGATGTGGAGCGACGGCGCGGTGGCATCGAAACCGATATAGCCGGGGACGATCTGCCTGGCGGCAAGCGCATCGAGCCCTGCGGCATCGGTGACCTGGTGGATATAGCCGCGCTCGTCGAGCACGCGCATGAGTTCGGACGTATAGTTGTTCATGACGAGGCGCGCGCTAGCAGGTAAGGGGCGGCATGCAAATCTATCGATTGGAACCGCATCCGGCATGCCCTGCACTGGGGGTAACGGCGGTGGAGGCGCGCGTGACCGCGCACGATGCCAACTGGCTGACGCTGCGCTGGCGGATCGAGGCTGCGCATGATCTCGTCCTCCCCGGATTTGCCGGCAAGGGACGCGCCGACGGACTGTGGCAGACCACCTGCTTCGAGCTCTTCCTGCGGCCCGATGGGGACACCGCCTATCACGAGTTCAATCTGTCGCCCTCCGAGCGCTGGAATGCCTACCGCTTCTCGGCCCCGCGCGACGGCATGAGCGAATGGCCGATGCCGCGCGATGCGGTCTGCACTATGCGCCCTGGCGGCAAGTTCGCGATCTTCGATGCCGCGCTGCCCGCCGCGGGGCTGCCACAGACGGAATGCGCGATGGGCATCAGCTGCGTGATCGAGGAGACCGGCGGGCACAAGAGCTACTGGGCGCTCGCTCATGGCAGAGAGGCGCCCGATTTCCACGATCCGTCTTGCTTCACCGCGCGGCTTGGGGCAGCTAGCGCGCCATGAAATTCGGCATCGATCGGCTCGTCACGGAAGAGCAACTGCGCAAGCCGCTGGACGGGCGCCGGGTCGCGCTGGTCGCGCATCCAGCCTCGGTAACCGCGGGCCTCACGCATTCGCTCGACGCGCTGATCGACCGCGGGGTCAATGTGACCTCCGCCTTCGGTCCGCAGCACGGGCTCAAGGGCGACAAGCAGGACAACATGGTCGAGACCGGGGACGAAGTCGATCCGCACTACGGCATCCCCGTTTTCAGCCTCTACGGCGAAGTACGGCGCCCCACCGCGCAGATGATGGATAGCGCCGACGTCTTCCTGTTCGACCTGCAGGACCTCGGCTGCCGGATCTACACCTTCGTCACCACGCTGCTGTATCTGCTCGAGGAGGCGGCGAAGACGGGCAAGTCGGTATGGGTGCTCGACCGCCCCAATCCCGCCGGTGGGCCGGTGGAAGGAACCCTGCTCGAACCCGGTCAGGAGAGCTTCGTCGGAGCCGCGCCGATGGTGATGCGTCACGGGCTGACCATGGGCGAAATGGCGCGCTGGTTCGTCGCGCATTTCAAGCTCGACGTGGATCTGCAGGTGATCGAGATGCAGGGCTGGTCGCCCGGCCGTGCCCCCGGCTATGGCTGGCCCGAAAGCCGCATCTGGATCAATCCGAGCCCCAATGCGGCCAGCCTCAACATGGCACGGGCCTATGCCGGCACCGTCATGCTCGAAGGCACCACGCTGAGCGAGGGCCGGGGGACGACCCGGCCGCTGGAAGTCCTGTTCGGGGCGCCCGACGTGGATGCCAAGGCAGTGCTGGCCGAAATGCATCGTCTGGCGCCGGTCTGGATGCGCGGTTCGGCGCTTCGCGAATGCTGGTTCGAACCGACTTTCCACAAGCACGCGGGCACGCTGTGCAACGGGCTGATGATCCATGCCGAAGGCGAGTTCTACGATCACCACGCGTTCCGCCCGTGGCGATTGCAGGCGCTGGCCTTCAAGGCCATCCGCGCTCTCTATTCCGACTATCCGATCTGGCGAGACTTCCCTTACGAATACGAACTCGACCGCCTGGCGATCGATGTGATCAACGGGGGTTCGGTGCTGCGCGAATGGGTCGACGACAGTGAAGCCGTTCCTGATGATCTCGACCGGGTCGCCAGCGCGGACGAAGCCGCCTGGCGCGAATCGATCGCAGCGCATCTGGCCTACAACTGACCGGTAGGGCGGCACCGGCCGTCCGTACGCGGTCGCAGGGTTGGACAGCGGCAAACTTTTCTACCCGACCGCAAGTTCGATTTTCGATCAATGGTCTTGACCTAAGGCCCCGGGAAGGCGAGCCTACTTGAAAGTGACGGGCATACCCGCGCTTCGGGAGAGGTTATAATGGCGACTGCGGCAGCACGGCAGACTGGTGGATCGGTCAGGGTTACCCTGTGGATCCTTCTGATAGTTTACATCTTCAATTTCATCGATCGGCAGATCGTCAACATCCTGGCCGAGCCGATCCGGCTCGAACTGGGTCTGAGCGATACGCAGATCGGCCTGATGACGGGCCTGGCCTTCGCACTGTTCTACACGATCCTCGGCCTGCCGATCGCGCGTTTCTCGGATAGCTCGACCACCAACCGGCCATGGCTGATCGGCGGTGCGCTGGCGATCTGGTCGGCCATGACTGCCTTGTGCGGACTGGCGCAGAATTTCATCCAGTTGCTGCTGGCGCGGATTGGCGTGGGCGTGGGCGAGGCGGGTTGCACGCCGCCTGCGCATTCGCTGATCGCGGATATGGTCGAACCATCCAAGCGCTCCTCCGCGCTGGCCTTCTACGCGCTCGGCATTCCCATCGGCACGCTGCTGGGCATGCTGATCGGCGGCCTGCTTGCCGATTCGGTCGGGTGGCGCAACGCCTTCCTGATCGTGGGGCTTCCCGGCATCGCGCTGGCCGTGGTCGTCTTCACCTATCTGAAGGATCCCCGGCGCACCGGGATGATGCAAGCCGGCACGCAGCAGTCGTCCGAACAGATGCCGATGAAAGCCGCGCTCAAGGCAATGTTCAGCTCGCGCGCTTTCGTCCTGCTGGTGGCGGCAGGTTCGGCCGCGGCCTTCCTCGCCTACGGCAAGGTGACCTGGATCACGATCTTCTTCCAGCGCACGCACGGGCTGACCCCGGGTGAAACCGGGCTGTGGTTCGGGCTGGTCAATGGCGGGGCGGGCATCGCCGGCACGGTCCTGGGCGGTTATATCGCCGATCGCTGGGGCGCCAAGAACCGCCGCCATGTGCTCACCGCGCCCGCGGTGGGCATGGTGGTGACGATCCCCTTCGCGCTGCTCGCCTTCATGACCGACAACTGGCTGCTGGCGCTATTCCTGCTGATCGTCCCGACGATCTGCAATTCGCTCTATTACGGCCCCACCTATTCGAGCGTGCAGGGCCTGGTCCCGCTGCGCGCCCGGGCGATCGCGGCCGCCGTGCTGCTGTTCTTCCAGAACCTCATCGGACTGGGGCTGGGACCGCTGTTCTTCGGGATGATGTCCGATCTGCTGCAGCCCGCCTATGGCGAGGAAAGCGTGCGCTACGTGCTTTACGGCGCGACGTTCCTCGGGCTGCTGCCGGCGTTCTTCTTCTGGCGCTGTTCGCTGCGCCTCAACGAGGAACTCGATCAGAAGGACTAGCCGGGGCGGGCCGCCTGGCCCGCTACCCGCTGGAAGCAACGACCCCGGGCGTAACCAACGCCCGGGGTTTCCTCATGCCCCGGTCTTGCGGCTCAGTTCGCGCATTGCGTCTTCGAGTCCGTCGAGCGTCAGCGGATACATGCGGTCGTTGACCAGCTGTTTCATCACCTTGGTCGACTGCGAATAGCTCCACTGCTTTTCGGGCACCGGGTTGAGCCACACGGTCGCCGGATAAGTACTGGTCACGCGCTGCATCCATGTGGCGCCGGCTTCCTCGTTCATATGCTCGACGCTGCCGCCCGGATGGGTGATCTCGTAGGGGCTCATTGCCGCATCGCCGACGAACACGATCTTGTAGTCGTGCCCGTATTTGTGGAGCACGTCCCAGGTCTTGGTGCGTTCCTGCCAGCGCCGGCGGTTGTCCTTCCACACGCCTTCATACAGGCAGTTGTGGAAGTAGAAGAATTCGAGGTTCTTGAATTCCGCCGTGGCCGCGCTGAACAGTTCCTCGGTCACCTTGATGAATGGATCCATCGACCCGCCGACGTCGAGGAACAGCAGCAGCTTGACTGCATTGTGCCGTTCGGGCCGCATGCGGATGTCGAGCCAGCCCTGCTTGGCCGTGCCCTCGATCGTCGCATCGAGGTCGAGCTCGTCGGCGGCGCCTTCGCGGGCAAAGCGGCGCAGGCGGCGCAGCGCCATCTTGATGTTGCGCGTCCCCAGTTCCTTGGTGTTGTCGAGGTTCTTGAACTCGCGCTTTTCCCACACCTTGACCGCACGTTTGTGCTTGCTTTCCCCGCCGATCCGCACGCCTTCGGGGTTGTAGCCCGAATTGCCGAAGGGCGATGTTCCGCCCGTGCCGATCCACTTGTTGCCGCCCTGGTGGCGTTTTTCCTGTTCCTCGAGGCGCTTCTTGAGCGTCTCCATGATCTCGTCCCAGTCGCCCAGGGCCTTGATCTTCTCCATCTCCTCTTCGGACAGGAACTTCTCGGCCACTGCCTTCAGCCAGTCTTCGGGGACATCCACGGGGTTCTGCCCGTAATCGCTGAGGATGCCCTTGAAGACTTTCTGGAACACCTGGTCGAACCGGTCGATCAGCCCTTCGTCCTTCACGAAGGTCGCCCGGCTGAGGTAGTAGAAGGCTTCGGGCGATTGCTCGATCACGTCGCGGTCGAGCGCCTCGATCAGCGTGAGGTGTTCCTTGAAGCTTGCGGAAATGCCCGCAGAGCGAAGCTCGTCGACGAAATTGAAGAACATGCCGAACGGCTTAGCGCGTGTGGGGCGAGTGCACCAGTGTGTGAATCGCAACCGATTTTTACCCTCCACTAACCATCAGCGCCTAAACCTCGCTGATCAAGACGAATAAGGGGGTCGTAAGCACATGGAACTCAGCGCGATCGACAAGGGCGGCGCGTCCGCTCTCGATCAAATTCCGGCCGCCTGCGGCAAGGTCACCGTCGGCTGTTCCGATGTGGCGGGTATCGTCCAGGGCGTGATCGATTCGTTCGGCCACCTGCGCAGCGAATATGGCGAGTTGCAGGGCACCGTGCGGACGCTCGACGAAGATCAACGCAAGGTGCTCGAAGCAAGCGACGAGGCCCGGCTGCTGTCCGAACGCGCGATCGAACGGCTAAGGCACGGTTCGACGATGATCAACAACTCGCTGAACGAGATCGGCAATTTGCTCAGCCTGGTCGAAACGCTGACCCAGCATGTCACCGGCTTTGCCGCGGCGATGGACCAGGTGCGCCGCTCAAGCCAGGAGATTGACCAGATCGCCGAGACGACCAACATCCTGGCGCTCAATGCGACGATCGAGGCGATGCGCGCGGGCGAGCAGGGCCGCACTTTCGCGGTCGTCGCCAATGAGGTGAAATCGCTTGCCAGCCAGACCCGCAAGGCAACCGAGGAGATCGGCCGGACGATCGACACGCTCGGCAACGAAGCGGGTCAGGTGATCGAGAAGATCGAAAGCGGCGCGGAAGCGAGCAGCCAGGCGAAGAACTCGGTCGGCTCGATCGAGGATACCATGCGCAGCGTCACCGAACTGCTGCTCGAGGTCGACGGCCAGCAGGACCTGATTGCGCGCAACACCGCCACCATTTCGGGGCATGTCCACCGCGTGCAGGGCGTGCTCGACGATTTCGACGAGGCGGTCACGGTAAACGAAACCAAGCTCGGTACGGCGCATGCCCGGATCGAGGATCTGGAAATGACCGCGAGCGAGATGTTCGACCAGCTGGTCAAGGCGGACCTTTCGCCCGACGACAGCCGGATGGTCGAGCAGGCGCGTCGTTTCGCCGCGGAAGTTGCCGGCGTCGCCGAAGCCGCGATTGCCGACGGATCGCTCAGCATGGACCAGCTGTTCGACCGCGATTACCAATATGTCCCCGGCACCAACCCCGAACAGTACCGCACCGCACTGAGCGATTGGGCCGATGCGAACTGGCGCCCGATCAACGACCGCGTGGTCGCGCAGGGCGGACCGATCCTGATGTGTTCGGAAGCGGATATGAACGGCTTCCTGCCGACGCATATCACCGATCGCTGCCGCGCGCCGACCGGCGATGTCACGCATGATACGACCTACTGCCGCAACGGGCGCGTCATGCTCTATGCGATCGACAAGAAGGCCAAGAGCCAGACCGATCCCTACATGATGGCGGTGTACCGGCAGGAAGGCGACGGCCGGAACTATGTCGTCGTGCGCAATGTCTATGTCCCGCTGGTTATCAACGGCCGCCGCTGGGGCGATTTCGAACTGGCGTACAGCTTCAACTGACGGCGGCTTTCCAGACGCGAAAAGGGGCGCGAACCATATTCGGTCCGCGCCCCTTTCACATGCGTATTTCGCTGTGCGTGATCAGCTCTGGCGGCGGGCCATGAAGGCAAGCCGTTCGAACATCATGATGTCCTGTTCGTTCTTCAGCAGCGCGCCGTGCAGCGGGGGGATCGCGGCGTTGGGGTTGGCATCCTGCAGCACTTCGAGCGGCATGTCTTCGTTGAGCAGGAGCTTGAGCCAGTCGAGCAGTTCGCTGGTCGAGGGCTTCTTCTTCAGACCCGGCACTTCGCGGATTTCGTAGAACACTTCCATCGCCTTGGTCACCAGGCTCTTCTGCACGCCGGGGAAGTGGACTTCGATGATGTCGCGCATCGTCTCGGTGTCGGGGAACTTGATGTAATGGAAGAAGCAGCGGCGCAGGAAGGCGTCGGGCAGTTCCTTCTCGTTGTTCGAGGTGATGACCACGATCGGGCGTTCCTTCGCCTCGATCCGCTCATGCGTTTCGTAGACGTCGAAACTCATGCGATCGAGTTCCTGCAACAGGTCGTTGGGGAACTCGATATCGGCCTTGTCGATCTCGTCGATCAGCAGCACGGGCAGCTTTTCGGAGGTGAAGGCTTCCCACAGCTTGCCGCGCCGGATGTAGTTCGAAATGTCATGGACGCGCTCGTCACCGAGCTGGCCGTCGCGCAGGCGGGCCACCGCGTCATATTCGTAAAGGCCCTGCTGCGCCTTGGTGGTCGACTTGACGTTCCATTCGATCAGCGGCGCGTCGAGCGCCTTGGAAATCTCGTGTGCCAGAACCGTCTTGCCCGTTCCCGGCTCGCCCTTGACCAGCAGCGGACGCCTTAGCGTAACAGCGGCATTGACCGCGACCTTGAGGTCATCGGTCGCGATATAGGATTTGGTGCCTTCAAAACGGGTCGGTTCTGTCATCGGTTTTCCCTTGCAACTTTACGTTAGCGTTAGGGGCCGGGCACCGCTCGTGCAAGGGGGCGTTATGGGTTCAGACGCGAGGGAGATTGCATGCCTACCGAAACGATCACGATCGCCACCGATGCGGGGCACGAGCTGACCGGCTCGCTGGAAATGCCGACCGGGCTGGTGCGCGGGGCGGCGCTGTTCGCGCATTGCTTCACCTGCACCAAGCAGAGCCGCGCGGCGGTCAGCGTGGCGCGCGCGCTGTCGCGTGAAGGCATTGCCTGTCTGCGGTTCGACTTCACCGGGCTGGGCGGCAGTGAAGGCGACTTCGGCCGTGCCGGTTTCGCCACCGATGTCGCCGACCTGGTGGCCGCGGCCGAGGACCTGCTGCGCCGGTTTGCGCAGCCCGTCCTGATGGTCGGGCACAGCCTCGGCGGGGCGGCGGTGCTCGCTGCGGCAGACGATCTGGGATTCGACAAGGTCGCCGCGATCGCTACCATCGGCGCGCCCAGCGATGTGCCGCATGTGCTGGGCCGGATCGAAGGCGATATCGACGCCATCCGCGAGCAGGGGGAAGGGCCGGTCACGATCGGTGGCCGCGATTTCTCGCTCAGCCGTGAATTCATCGAGCGGGTGGAGGCGATCGACCTGCTCGAGGAAGTCGGCAAGCTGCGTTGCCCTTTGCTGTTCCTCCATTCGCCGACGGACGATATCGTCGGTATCGAGAATGCCAGTGCGCTGTTCGGCGCGGCACGGCATCCCAAGAGCTTCGTCAGCCTCGAAGGTGCCGACCACCTGCTGCTCGACCGTCAGTCGGCAGAATTCGCAGCTGGCATGATCGCCGCTTGGGCCAAGCGCTATCTCCCGCTGCGCGACGACTGGCCGCTGCCCGAAGAAGGGATCGTCGCCAAGACCGGCCACGGCAAGTTCGGGACCGAAGTGCATACCTCGAACCACAGCTTCGTGGCCGATGAACCGCGCAGCTATGGCGGCGACGACAGCGGCCCGACGCCCTACGACCTGCTCAACACGGCGCTGGGTACCTGTACCGCGATGACAATGAAGATGTATGCCGACCGCAAGGGTTGGCCGCTCGAGGGCGTGACCGTTGAAGTCACGCATGAGCGCAACCACGCGGATCGCTGCGACCACGCCGAAGCCATGGCGGAAGGCACCAAGATGCAGGCGCTTAACCGGCGGATTGCAGTGCACGGCGACGCGCTGGATGCGGATCAGCGCCGCCGTATCATCGAAATCGCCGATAAATGCCCGGTCCACCGCACGCTCGAAGGCGAGCTGCACGTGCATACCGAAAGCACCGACTAGGCGTCGATCATCTCGCGGTCCATGTCGCCGGCATTGTTCTGGATGAAGTTGAACCGGTGTTCGGGGTTGCGGCCCATCAGCTGGTCCACCAGCTCCTTGACCACCGCGCGCTGTTCGAACTCGGCGGGCAGGGTGATGCGGATCAGGCTGCGGGTCTCCGGGTCCATCGTGGTTTCGCGCAACTGGGCGGGGTTCATCTCGCCGAGCCCCTTGAAGCGGCCGACATCGACTTTCTTGCCCTTGAACACGGTGGCCTCGAGCTCGGCGCGATGTTCGTCGTCGCGGGCATAGCGGCTCTCCTTGCCCGCGGTCAGGCGATAGAGCGGGGGCTGCGCGAGGTAGAGGTGCCCGCCGCGCACCACTTCGGTCATTTCCTGGAAGAAGAAGGTCATCAACAGCGTGGCGATATGCGCGCCGTCGACATCGGCGTCGGTCATGATGATGATGCGATCGTAGCGCAGGTTTGCCGGCTCGCAATCCTTGCGCGTGCCGCAGCCCATCGCCAGCGTCAGGTCGGCGATCTCGCTGTTGGCGCGGATCTTGTCCGCCGTGGCGCTGGCCACGTTGAGGATCTTGCCGCGGATCGGCAGGATCGCCTGCGTCTTGCGGTTGCGCGCCTGCTTGGCGCTGCCGCCCGCAGAATCGCCTTCGACGATGAACAGTTCGGTCTCGCCTTCGCCTTCGCCCGAGCAATCGGTCAGCTTCCCGGGCAGGCGCAGCTTCTTGGCATTGGTCGCGGTCTTGCGCTTGATCTCGCGTTCCTGCTTGCGCCGCAGGCGCTCGTCCATGCGCTCCATGACCTGGCCGAGCAGCGCCTTGCCGCGGTCCATATTGTCCGACAGGAAATGATCGAAATGGTCGCGGACCGCGTTCTCGACCAGCCGTGCCGCTTCGGGCGAGGTCAGCCGGTCCTTGGTCTGACTCTGGAACTGCGGATCGCGGATGAAAACCGAGAGCATGACTTCGGCGCCGACCATGACATCGTCGGCGGTCAGATCCTTCGCCTTCTTCGCGCCGGTCAGCTCGCCGAAGGCGCGCAGGGCCTTGGTCAACGCAGCGCGCAGGCCCTGTTCGTGCGTCCCGCCGTCGGGGGTGGGCACGGTGTTGCAATACCAGCTGGTCGACCCGTCCGAATAGAGCGGCCAGGCGATCGCCCATTCGACGCGCCCAGCCTCGTCGGGAAAATCCTGCGTGCCGGCAAAGGGCTGCGCGGTGACGCATTCGCGCCCGCCGAGCTGTTCGGCCAGGTGGTCCGCAAGGCCGCCGGGGAATTTGAACACCGCTTCGGCGGGGACATCGTCGCTGGTCAGGCTGGGGGCGCATTTCCAGCGGATTTCGACCCCGGCGAAGAGATAGGCTTTCGAGCGCGCAAGCTTGAACAGCTTCTTCGGATTGAACTGCCGGTCGCCGAAAATCTCGGTGTCGGGCACGAAGCTGACCGTGGTTCCGCGGCGGTTGGGGGTAGGGCCGAGCTGTTCGATCGGCCCGAGCGTTTCCCCGCGTGAGAATTTCTGTGCGTAGAGTTGCTTGTCGCGTGCCACTTCGACGCGCGTATCGCTCGACAGCGCGTTCACCACCGATACGCCGACGCCATGCAGGCCGCCGCTGGTGGCATAGGCCTTGCCCGAGAACTTGCCGCCCGAGTGCAGTGTCGAGAGGATCACCTCGAGCGTCGACTTGCCCGGATATTTGGGATGTTCACCCACCGGGATGCCGCGCCCGTTGTCGCTGACGACGACGCGATTGCCTTCCTCGAGCCGCAGTTCGATCCGTGTCGCGTGCCCGGCCACGGCTTCGTCCATCGCGTTGTCGAGCACTTCGGCCACGAGATGGTGCAGCGCGCGGTCGTCGGTCCCGCCGATATACATGCCCGGACGCCGCCGGACAGGTTCGAGCCCCTCGAGGACCTCGATCGAGGAAGCGTCGTAATCGCCGCTGGACGTGGGCGTGTTTTCGAACAGATCGTCGGACATGCTGCAGGAATACCGCTCTAGGCCGCTGCCTTACAAGCGGCGCGGCCGGATTTACCCACCGTACCGAGGCCGGGGCGCGCGGGCCGCGTCCATCGGGACGGGACCGAGGTCAGAAACGGGCCGGGGCGTTCTCGACCACCACAACCGCACCGTCACGGACCTCGCGGACCTCGAAGGCGCGTTCGACGAGGCCGTTGGGGCCGAAGCGGAAGGCGCCGTCGAGACCGAGGAAACCGTCCTCGCTGCGCAGCGCCCGGTCGGGGAAATCGCGGCCGACGCGCCAGTCGCGCGCCACGCGCAGCGTCAGCAACACCGCGTCATAGCCGAGCGTGGCGATGCGATAGGGCTGGCTGCCGAAGCGCGCCTCGTAACTGTCGACGAACCGCTTGTAGCGATTGTCGGACACGGCCGAGAACAGCGCCCCGCGCAGCGCGGAGGCCCGCGTTACCGAGCCTTCGCCGCTCCACAATTCGGTGCCGAGCAATTGCGGTGTGCCGCCGGCACGCGGCTTGAGCACGCCGGCTGCCTGCGCCGCAAGACGCGCGCCGTCGGCGATCAGCACTGTGTCGTACCCGCCATGCGCCTTGAGCCGTTCGGCGGCGCTGACGATCGACGTATTGCCGCGGGCGTAGCGTTCGGTCCACACCATGGTGCCGCCATAGGCCGCCACCGCGCGGCGGGCGGCCTCCTCGGCACGGGCGCCATATTCGCCATCGGGAGCGATGATGGCGAAATTCTGCGATCCGCGGCTGCGCGCATATTGCACGGTGCGCATGATCGACTGCTCGGGAATGTGCCCCATGATCAGCACGTCGGGTCCGGCCGCGCCGGTATCGTTCGAGAAGGAAATGACCGGGACGTCCGCCGCCCGCGCCGTGGCGGTGATCGACGGGATGTTCGACCCGAGCAGCGGGCCGAGGATCAGCTTGTTGCCCTCGGCGATCGCCTGGCGCGCTGCCGCTTCGGGGCCCTTGGCGGTATCGTAGCTGGTAATCCGCAGATTGCTGGCATTGGTGTCGAGCAGGGCCATGGTGGTGGCGTTGGCGATCGACTGGCCCACGGCGCCGTTGGTGCCAGACATCGGTACCAGTAGCGCGATGCGGTGGCGCGTTTCGTCGCTCGGCAGGCTCTGGGTCGGTTCGGGGGTCGGCGTGGTGACCACCGGTCCGGCGCGGTCGGCGCCCTTGGGAATGACCGAACAGGCCCCCAGCAGGGCGGCCAGCCCCACGGTTACCATTGCCCGGCGGTCGATAGTCCAGCGCTTCATCTTGCCGCGTCCCTCATTCTTGGTTCAAAGGAGGGTGGTGACAGATGCGCCCCCTCCCGAAACTGCCCTTACACCCGGGCTCTATATCGTCGCCACCCCGATCGGCAACCTAGGGGATATCACATTGCGCGCGGTCGACGTGCTGCGCCGCTGCGACGGGGTCGCGTGCGAGGATACGCGCGTCACCGGCAAGCTGCTCAAGCATCTGGGGATATCGAAGCCGATGTGGCGCTATGACGACCACAGCGAACACCGCGACCGCACCCGGCTGGTCGAATCGATGCGCGATCGCGCGGTCGCGCTGGTCAGCGATGCGGGCACGCCGATGGTTTCCGATCCCGGCTATCGCCTCGTCAACGACTGCCGCGCCGAGGGTATTCCGGTGACCGCGCTGCCCGGCGCCTGCGCCGCGGTCACGGCGCTCGCGCTCAGCGGACTGCCCAACGACCGCTTCCTTTTCGCCGGCTTCCTGCCGAACAAGGACAAGGCGCGGCGCGAAACGCTGGAGGAACTGGCCGATGTCGACACGACGCTGGTATTCTACGAAACCGCACCGCGACTGACCAAGTCGCTGGCTGCCATCGCCAAGGCGCTGCCCAACCGCAATGTCGCCGTGGCGCGCGAGCTGACCAAGCTGCACGAGGAACTTCGCCCCGGCCTGCCGCACGGCCTGATCGCCTATTACGAGGCGCATCCCCCGAAGGGCGAGATCGTGCTGCTGGTCGGGCCGCCGCCCGAGCGCGTGGCCAGCCCCGAATACGCCGAACAACTGCTCGCCGATGCACTGCGCACGCTCAAGCCGTCGCAGGCCGCGGGGCAAGTGGCGAAAGCGACCGGGCTCGATCGCAAGGAACTCTACGCCAGGGCGCTGGAACTGCGTTCCGAATGACGCGCAGGCTGGCCGAGAAACGCGGCCGCGACGGCGAAACCCGCGCTGCGGTCTGGCTCAGGGCCAAGGGCTGGCAAATCCTCGACCGGCGGGTCAAGACACCGGCGGGCGAGATCGACATCGTCGCCAGAAGAGGCGGGGTGATCGCCTTCGTCGAAGTGAAGTGGCGCCGCCGGCGCGCCGATCTCGATCATGCGGTCGACGAACACCGGCTGTCGCGCGTGGCTGCCGCCGTGGAAGCGGTGGCGCATCGCTATGCCGGGAGCGGCGAAGATATCCGGCTCGACGTGATCCTGCTTGCACCAGGCAGCTTCCCTCGCCACATCGCCAACGCATGGCAGCCCTGAGCTCCGCTTGCGCGTCCGGTGCGCAGCCGGTGGTGAGCGGGCCGGCCGGAATTCCCTACCGTGCCCGGCACCGCCCGGACACGCCAAGCGAAAGGTAAGTGCATGTCGCTCCGCGTTGCCATCCAGATGGACCCGCTCGAAAGCATCAGGATCGCGGGCGACAGTTCGTTTGCGCTGATGCTGTCCGCGCAGGCACGCGGCCACGAGCTGTGGCATTACGATGTCACCAGCCTGGGCTATGAAAGCGACGGCACGCCCCGCGGGCGGATCACCGCGCATGCGGCGCCGGTGACGGTCCAGCGGGTCGAGGGCGACCATTACACCGTCGGGGAACGGCGCCGGATCGATCTGGCGCAGGATATCGACGTTGTGCTGATGCGGCAGGATCCGCCGTTCCATCTCGGCTATATCAGTGCCGCGCTGCTGCTCGACCGGCTCAAGGGCACCACGCTGGTGGCAAACGATCCGCGCGAAGTGGTCAATGCACCGGAAAAGATGTTCGTGCTCGATTACGCGCGGTTCATGCCGCCGACGCTGGTCGCGCGGCATCTCGACGATCTGCGCGATTTCCAGAAACGCCACGGTTCGGTGGTGGTGAAGCCGCTGCATGGTAATGGCGGGAAGGCGATCTTCCGCATCGACGAGCAGGGCACCAACCTGTCCGCGCTGTCCGAAGTGTTCGACCAGACCTGGCCCGAACCGCACATGGTCCAGCCGTTCCTCCCCGAAGTCAGCGAAGGCGACAAGCGGATCGTGCTGGTCGATGGCAAATTCGTCGGCGCGATCAATCGCTTCCCGGGTGAAGGCGAGTTCCGTTCGAACCTTGCGCAGGGCGGCCATGCCGAAGCGGCGACGCTGACCGCGCGCGAGGAAGAAATCTGCGCGGCGATGGGCCCCGAGCTCGAACGGCGCGGGCTGGTCTTCGTCGGCATCGACGTGATCGGAGGCAAATGGCTGACCGAGATCAACGTCACCTCGCCCACCGGCATCGTCGCGATCGACAAGTTCAACGGGACCGACAGTGCGGGCCTGATCTGGGATGCCATCGAACGCCGCCACGCGGCGATGTAGGACCGTTGGCGCGGCCGGGCCGTTAGGGCACCTATGCACGAATTTATCCTCCGCGCGATCGAGCAGGGCGGGCTGCTGGGCATTTTCCTGCTCATGGCAGTCGAGAACATCTTCCCGCCGATCCCGTCCGAAGTGATCATGGGGCTGGGCGGGGTCGCGGTATCGCGCGGAACGATGGATTTCTGGCCGCTGATGATCGTCGGCACGGTCGGTTCGACCGCGGGCAATTACGTCTGGTACTGGCTGGGCGACCACTGGGGGCGCACGCGGCTCGAACCCTTCGTCAACCGCTGGGCGCGCTGGCTGACGATGGAGTGGCAGGATGTCGAACGCGCGCAGGGCTTCTTCCAGCGGCACGGGCCCTGGGTAGTCTTCGTCTTCCGCTTCACCCCGGTCTTTCGCACGATGATCTCGCTGCCGGCGGGACTAGCGCATATGGGGCTGTGGCGGTTCCTCGGCTTCACCTTTGCCGGGGCCTTCATCTGGAACCTGCTGCTGGTCGAGAGCGGACGGCGGCTGGCGGTATGGCTCGCCGAATCGCAAGAGGTGCTCGGCTGGATCACCCTCGGCCTGCTCGGTCTGACGCTGGCTGGCTATGCGTGGCGGGTCGTGACCTGGAAACCGCGCGCCGAACGCTAGTCCTGCTCGCGCGGATGGGCCTTGCGATAGGTATCGAGCAGAGTGGCCGCATCGACCTTGGTATAGATCTGCGTCGATCCCAGGCTGGCATGGCCCAGCAGTTCCTGCAGGCTCCTGAGATCGGCCCCGGCACCCAGCAGATGCGTGGCGAAGCTGTGGCGCAGCGCATGCGGCGTGGCGCTATCGGGCAGGCCGAGCGCCCTGCGCGCCCGTGCGGTCGCCTTCTGCAGCACGCCCTGTGACAATGCGCCGCCCTTTGCCCCGCGGAACAGCGGCTCCGACTGGGTGAGCGGCCACGGGCACCGGGCGACATAGTCGGCCACCGCCTCGCGAATGATCGGGAGTAACGGGACCACGCGCTGCTTGCCGCCCTTGCCGGTCACGGTCAGCCGTTCGCCCAGCGGCAGGTCGGCGCCGGTCAGCGACAGCGCTTCGGCAATCCGCAGGCCGGCACCATAGAGCAGCAGCAAGACCGCGCGATCGCGCGCTCCGATCCAATCGTCGCTCGCCAGTTCGGCAACCGTATCGGCCAGCCCGACAGCATCGTCGGGCGTCACCGGGCGCGGCAGTCCCTTCGCAATACGCGGACCGCGCAGCCGCGGGGGTTCGGATACCGCGTGGCCAGCCTGCGCGCGGGCAAAGGCGATGAACCCCTTGAGCGCAGACAGTTCGCGCGCGGCGGAGGCATTGGAAAGCCCGTCCGCCCGGCGCGATGCCAGATGCGTGCGCAGCCGCGTTGCCGGCAATCGGGCTACCTCGTCCCATGTCGCCAGATTCATCCGCGTCAGCAGCCGCTGCGCCGCCGTGCCATAGGCCCGTACCGTATGCGGCGAGCGCCGCAGCCCGAGGGCCAGATGGTCGTGCCAGGCCGCGAGCATGTCGGCGCCGGTCATGAGGTTACGAGGTCAGCCTGGACCAGCTCGCCGAGCAGCGCATCGAGCACCGGCATTCCGCGCGGCGTGACACCGATCCGCGGCCCGTCGGACCACGCCATGCCCAGATCGCGGTAGAGTGCCAGCTTGCGGCCGTCGATCAACGTTTCGGGCTGCGCGCCGAAGCGCTGTGCTAGCTGCGCGAGATCGACGCCTTCGAGCAGACGCAGCCCCATCAGCAGCGCCTCGCTCGCCTGTTCGCTGCGCCCCAGCGGGCGCGCCTCGGCGATCCCGTGCTGCTGCGCCGCAAAGGCGGCCAGATAGTTCTCGGGCTTGCGGTGGCGCACCGTGGCGGTATCGCAGCGCCTGCCATGCGCGCCGGGTCCGATCCCGATATAGTCGAGATAACGCCAATATGTCAGGTTGTGGCGGCTCTCCTGGCCGGGACGGGCATGATTGCTGGTCTCGTAGGCGGACAGTCCCGCCGCCTCGGTCATTTCGCGGGTGAGGGCGAAGAGATCGGCTGCCGGGTCGTCTTCCAGCGGTGCGAAGATCCCCTGGCGGACATCGGTGGCAAACCGTGTCGAGGGTTCGATCGTCAGCTGGTAGAGCGACATATGGTCGGTACCGAGCGCAAGCGCGCGGCCCAGCTCGGCGTGCCAATCGGCCTCGGTCTGACCGGGGCGGGCATAGATGAGATCTATCGAAACGCGTTTGAAATGCCGCTGTGCGACTTCCAGCGCCTGCAGTGCTTCGCTTGCGCCATGCAGCCGGCCGAGGAAACACAACGCCTCATCGTGCAGGCTCTGGACGCCCAGCGACACCCGATTGACCCCGGCCATGGCCAGATCGGCGAAATTGGCTGCCTCCACGCTGCTGGGATTGGCTTCAAGTGTGATCTCGACAGCGGGATCGAAACCCCACAACCGATCGGCTTCGGCGATCAGTTCGGCCACCAGGCTGGGCGGCATCAGAGACGGTGTTCCGCCGCCGAAAAAGATGCTTGTCAGCGGTTCTTCAGAATTTGCCTGAACATGCTCATGGCGCATGTCCGCTATGAGCGCGTCTTTCCAGACGGCGGTCTCCGCAGTTTTCCGGACATGGCTGTTGAAGTCGCAATAAGGGCATTTTGCGATGCAGAAAGGCCAGTGAATGTAGAGTGCGCGGGCCAATTGTGAGTTTACCCAATCTTAACGATCGTAACGGATTTGCCCGACGCATGAAGAGCGTAGGAAATCGCAGAATGCCGTGGTTCAGTGCTTTGTCCGTGGCGTGTGCCATGGCCTTGGGGCTGGCTGCAAGCGGTTCGTCGACTCCCGCAGCGGCGAATGGCGCCTTCACCCACTCCCGCGCGCTGCCCACTGCGACCGATCGGCACCTCGCCGCGCGGATCCTGCGCGCGCATAATGACGAGCGCCATCGCCTGCGTCTCCAGCCGCTCAAGTGGAACGTCAATCTCGAACGCGAGGCGGAGGAATGGGCACAGCATCTCTCGCGTATCGGCCGGCTCCAGCATGCCGACAGCCGCCAGCGCAACCGGACAGGCGAAAACCTCTGGATGGGGACCGCCGGTCACTGGCCGGTCGAGACCATGGTCGACATGTTCATCGCCGAAAAACGGCATTACCGCCACGCCCGCTTCCCCGATATCTCGCACACCGGCAATTGGGCGGATGTCGGGCATTACACGCAGGTGGTCTGGCGCGACACGCAGGAAGTGGGCTGCGCCGTCGCTACCGCCGCGGGCAACGATGTACTGGTCTGCCGCTATTGGCCCGCCGGCAACATCTGGGGTCAGAAGCCCTACTGAGGCTTAGCCGAACTGCTCCGCGACCAGCTTCGCGAATGCATCCGCGCGGTGGCTGATGGCATGTTTGTCCGCGGGGTCTATTTCGGCAAAGGTCTGCTCGCTGCCCTCGGGCACGAACACCGGGTCGTAACCGAAGCCCATCGCGCCGCGCGGCGGCCAGGTTAGGGTCCCCGGCACGGTGCCTTCATAGACTGCGTGCTCGCCATCGGGCCATGCCAGTGCCAGCACGCAGTGGAACGCGCAGGACCGGTCTACATCCGCGCCCTGTTCCTGCAACAGCCCTTCGACCTTGCCCATCGCCATGTACCAGTCGCGGCCCGGATCGCCTTCGAACCACTGCCGTTCGGCCCAGTCGGCGGTATAGACGCCCGGCCGCCCGCCGAGCGCAGCGACCGACAGGCCGCTGTCGTCGGCGAGCGCGACGATGCCCGACGCCTCCGCCGCTGCGCGTGCCTTGAGCATCGCGTTCTGGACGAAGGTGGTGCCGGTTTCGGCCGGTTCGGGCAGACCCAGCGACCCGGCCGACAGGCATTTCATGCCATGCGGTTCGAGCAGCGCGGAAATCTCTTTCAGCTTGCCGGCGTTATGCGTGGCAATAACCAGAGAGCCCGAACCGAGCCGGCGCGTCATTTGCGCGTGGCCTCGTCCTGCGCCTTGAATATCTGTGCGCAGCCCATCTGCGCCAGCCGCAGCAGGCGGAGGAAGGCTTCCTCGTCATAGGGCGCGCCTTCGGCGGTTGCCTGCGCCTCGGCGATCTTGCCGCCTTCGATCAGCACGAAATTGGCGTCGGCATCGGCATTGCTGTCCTCGGGATAGTCAAGGTCGAGCACGGGCGTGCCCTGGTAGACCCCGCAGGATATCGCCGCGACCTTGGCGGTGATCGGGTCCTGCGTGATGTCGCCCGACTTGAGCAGCCCGTTGACCGCGAGGCGCAGTGCCACCCACGCGCCCGAGATCGACGCCGTGCGCGTGCCGCCGTCAGCCTGGATCACGTCGCAATCGAGCGTGATCTGCCGCTCGCCGAGCTTCTTGTGATCGACCACCGCGCGCAAGCTGCGTCCGATAAGCCGCTGGATTTCCTGCGTCCGGCCGCTCTGCTTGCCCTTGGCCGCCTCGCGCTGGCCGCGCGTATGCGTGGCGCGCGGAAGCATCGAATATTCGCCGGTGACCCAGCCTTCGCCCTTGCCGCGCAGCCACGGCGGGATGCGTTCTTCAACGCTGGCGGTGCACAATACCCGCGTCTCGCCGAAGCTGATCAGGCAGCTGCCCTCGGCGTGCTTGGTGTAACCGGTTTCGATAGTGATGGCGCGCATTTCGTCGGGCGCCCGGCCGGAAGGTCGCATGGGGTTCTCCATTGCAGTCGAATCTCGCGAGTGCCTGTGGCGCAAGCCCCTTGAGGCCGCAAGGGGAGTGGTTAGATAGGGGGCATGAATTCCCCGCCGCTCAACGATCTGACCGAACGCGCCCGCGAGATATTCCGTCTCGTCGTCGAAGGCTATCTCGACAGCGGCTCGCCGGTCGGATCGAAGGCGCTCGCGGGCGAGGGGCGCGTCAACCTCTCTCCCGCCTCGATCCGCAACGTGCTGGCCGATCTCGAGGCGCGCGGCCTTCTGTCCGCGCCGCATACGAGCGCGGGGCGCATGCCCACCGATACGGGCTTGCGGCTGTTCGTCGACGCGATGATGCAGGTGGCCGAACCGACGCGCGAGGAACGCGACGCGATCGAGCAGCGGCTGGGTGAGCCCGGTCCGATCGAACGCGCGCTGGAGGAAACCAGCGCGCTGCTGTCCGACCTCTCGGGGGCAGCGGGCATGGTCATGGTCCCGACGCGCGAACCGCGCCTGGCGCAGGTTTCGCTCACCGCGCTCGACACGCACCGCGTGCTGGCGGTGCTGGTCGGTGAAGACGGCCAGATCGAAAACCGGATCATCGCGCTGCCCGCCGAAGCGCTCGGCACGTCTCTGGAACAGGCCAGCAACTACCTCACCGCGCGCAGCGCGGGCCGTACGCTGGCCGAAGCGGCCAGCGCGGTGGAAGAGGAGATCGCCAGCGGGAAATCGGCGCTCGACGAAGCAAGCAGCGATCTGGTGCGCCGCGGTCTAGCGACCTGGAGCGAGGATGCCGCGAAACGGCCGGTGATGATCGTGCGCGGGCAGGCCAACCTGCTCGACGAGGCGGCGCTGGGCGATATCGAGCGCGTCCGGTCGCTGCTCGACGATCTCGAAAGCAAGCAGTCGGTCGCCAGCCTGCTCGAACGCGCGCGCCGCGCCGAAGCGATGCGGATCTTCATCGGCAGCGAGAACCGCCTGTTCTCGCTTTCGGGATCTTCGGTCATCGCCTCGCCCTATCGCGACCGCGAGGGCAGGGTGGTCGGCGTGCTGGGGGTGATCGGCCCGACGCGGTTGAATTACGCGCGGGTCGTCCCCATGGTTGATTTCACCGCCCGTTCCTTGGGCAAACGCATTGGCTGACAGGGTTTTTACGTGACCGACGAAAACAACAACGAACCGCAGAAAAAGGCGGTCGACGACGAAGTGCTACGCGAAATGGAAGGCGTGCCCGAACATCTGCGTGACGATGCGGATGAAGCGGGCGATGATACGCCGGTCGAGGATGCGCTCGCCAAGCTCAAGGGCGACCTCGAAACCGCGATGCAGGACGTGCTCTATGCCCGCGCGGAAACGCAGAACGTGCGCCGCCGCATGGAAAAGGACGTCCAGGACGCGCGCAATTACGCGGCGACCAATTTTGCCCGCGACGTGCTGAGCGTGGCGGACAATCTGGCCAGAGCGCTCGACCATGTGCCCGATGAATTGCGCGATCACGAGAAGGCCAAGAATTTCATCTCGGGTATCGAGGCGACCCAGCGCGAACTCGAGAAAGTGTTCGCCAGCAATGGCATCACCCGCATCGCGGCCAAGGGCATGCCGCTCGATCCCAACCAGCACCAGGCGATGATGGAAGTGCCGAGCGACGAAGTCGAACCGGGCACCATCGTGCAGGAAATGCAGGCCGGCTACATGATCAAGGACCGCTTGCTCCGCCCGGCCATGGTCGGCGTTGCGAAGAAACCGGACTGATTGCCGGACAAGGGAAGTGACGATGAGGACTGCGATCTACGGTGCGGCGGTCCTCGTCGCCGCTTCGCTGGCAGCGCCGGTGGCAGCGCAGGATACGCCTGCCACGCGGCTTTCGACGCTGGCGGATGCTTTCTACGACTACCGGCTCGAACAATTCGGCCAGATCGAGACTGCCAACGGCAGCACCCGGCGCGGCCCCGCGCTGTGGTCGGTCGCACCCGAAGCGCAGCGGGCACGGGCGGCGCAATATGCCGATTACCTCGCCCGGCTCGATGCCATCGACCTGTCCGCCCTCGACGCGACGGAGCGCACCAATGCGCTGGTGCTGCGGACCCTGCTCGAAGCCGAGATCGGTGATGCGCGGTTTGCCGAATGGGAAATGCCCTTCGACAGCGACAGCAATTTCTGGTCCTATCTTGCACCGCGTTCAGGTTTTACCACAGTCGCGGAATATGAGGATTACATCGGCCGGATGCGCGACATCCCGCGCTATTTCGCCGAACACACCGCCAATGCCCGCGCCGGGCTGGCGCGCGGATTCTCGGTACCGCGGGTCACGCTCGAGGGACGCGACGTCTCGATCGCATCCTATGTCATGGACGATCCCGAGCAAAGCGCGTTCTGGACCCCCTTTGCCGATATGCCGCGCAGCATCTCGCCGGCCGATCAAGCGCGCTTGCGCACCGCCGGCCGCGCCGCGATCGAAGGAAGCGTGACGCCCGCCTATGCCGAATGGCTCGCCTTCTTTCGCGAAGAATACCTGCCGCAGACCCGCACCTCTCTGGGCGCGAGCGAGTTTCCCGACGGGGCGGCCTATTACGCGCAGCAGATCCGCCAATACACCACGCTCGACCTGTCCGCCGAGCAGATCCACCGGATCGGGCTCGACGAAGTCGCGCGGATCACCGCCGAAATGGAAAAAGTGAAGGCCGAAGCCGGCTTCGCGGGGACGCTGGCCGAATTCGTCACCTTTTTGCGCACCGATCCGCAATTCGTGGCGCGCAGCGGCGACGAGCTGATGGGCGTCTCATCTTATGTCGCCAAGCGCGTCGACGGGAAACTGGCCGATTACTTCGGTTTCCTGCCCCGCCACCGCTTCACGATCCGCCCGGTCGATCCCGCAATCGCCCCCTTCTACACCGCGGGACGCGGCGGGCTCGATGCGTGCCAGATGAATACCTACGACCTGCCGTCGCGCCCGCTCTACAACATCCCCGCGCTGACGCTGCACGAATGCGCGCCCGGGCACAGTTTCCAGGGCGCGGTCGCGCTCGAACAGGAGGAAGCCCCGCGGTTCCGCCGGCAGACCTATTTCTCCGGTTTCGGCGAGGGCTGGGGGCTCTATGTCGAATATCTCGGCGAGGAGATGGGCATCTACCGCACGCCCTACGAGAAGTTCGGTCGGCTTTCCTATGAGATGTGGCGCGCGGCGCGGTTGGTCATCGATACCGGAATCCACCACTACGGGTGGAGCCGCGAACAGGCGGTCGATTACCTGTCGAGCCATACTGCCCTGTCTGACCGCGAAGTCGGGACCGAGATAGATCGCTATATCAGCTGGCCCGGCCAGGCGCTGGCCTACAAGCTGGGCGAAATGACCATTCGCAGGGTTCGCGCCAAGGCCGAGGAGGAGCTGGGCGAACGCTTCGATATCCGCAAGTTCCACGATGTGGTTCTGGCGCTGGGATCGGTGCCGCTGCCCGCGCTCGAAGCGCGCATCGATGCCTTTATCGCCGATGGCGGGCAGGGACTGCCCGGCGTGACTTACGACTGAGGAACGGCGAGGCCGCTCGTCCGTATGTGATCCGACAGGGACGCAAACGGAGAGATACCATGAACACCAAGCTGTTACTCGCACCCGCGCTACTCGCCTCGAGCCTCGGACTGGGCGCCTGCGCGCAGAATTACGCGGTCGAGGGCGCAGCTGCCGGTGCGGCTGCTGGTGCCGGGCTGAGCGCATTGCTGGGCGAAGACCTCGAAACTTACGCGCTAGCCGGTGCCGCGATCGGCGGGGTGATCGGCTATGTCAGCGACAAGGACGACGATTGCGACGGCTATTACGGCGATGGCCGCTATGTCGACGACGACTGCCGCGATGACGATCGCTACGCCCGCTACTGGCGCTGATCGCCTGGCCGGATGAACATCCGACCGAACGAACAAGGGCCGTCCCGCATGGGGCGGCCCTTTTCGCATCGACTGCCCGCAGTTGCTAGCGCTCGGCCCCCGGGAAGCGGACCAGCAGGTCGTATGCTGCGGGATCGGCGATGCCCGCGACCTTGACGCCATTGCGCAGCCAGAAGGCGTGCTTCACGATCTCGGCCTGCTGTTCGATCCCGTAGCGATCGAGCGGCCATCCGGGTTTGAGCGCATAGTCATAGCGCGCCCACGGCATGCGGCGCGTGACCAAATACCAGTCGCCCATGGTCTGGACCTGCCAGACATGCACCAGTTCATGGATCAACAGCCCCTGGCGCAGCACGTTCGCAGTCGAGAAATCGTCGCAATAGGCATCGCCCCGCGGGTGGAAATGGACGTGACCGCGCGGCGCCATCGTGATCCGGCGGGGCTGGAATGGAAACCATTTCCGCCGCCGAATCGACACCTTGCCGTAATCGATCGCGTCGCCGAACACGCTCCGCGCGAGCTTAATCTCGCCCCGCGTCAGGCGGCGTTCGCCCCCCGCCGGGCAGGAATGCGCGACAGGCTGGTCGTGGGTTTCCATTCCCAGCGTGTCGTGCAGATCGTTCAGCGTTCGTCACCCGCGGCGCGAATTTCCACCGGGAAGGTCTTCTGCTTGCCGCCGACCACGGTCAGCGTCATCTCGGTGGTGCCGCCGGCCTCGAGTGCGGGATCGACATCGAACACCATCACGTGGAAGCCGCCGGGGGCGAAGCTCTCGCTCTCGCCCGCATTGACCAGCACCTGACCGACGCTGTCCATCATCATCTGGCCGTTCATTTCCATCGATCCGTGCAGTTCGGCGCTGCCGGCGCCTTCAACATCGGCGCGGCGGATCGCGTAATTGCGATCGCCGGTGTTCTCGACGTCGAAATAGATCGCGCCCGGGCGGTCCGAAACCGCCGGCAACATCAGCCGCGCATTGCTGACTTCGAGCATGACTTCATCGGCGACGGGAGCGGCGGCCTCGTCGCCGGTATCCGAACAACCTGCCAGCGCAACCGTCGCAAAACCCAGCGCAAGCGGCGCGAAATGCGTGAATTTCATGGTTTTGATCCCCTCTTCGTCCTGCGCAAAAACTAGCGCGGCACGTCCCTTGTGCCAAGAAAAACCGCACCTATATCGCTCGTGTAACACACCACCGGATAGAGCCGCCAACCGGTTCCGCCAGGATCGGGGAACCCAGCGTGCGGTGTCCAACGACTTGAAACAGATGGGGAAACCATGAGCAAAGTTATCGGTATCGACCTTGGCACTACCAACAGCTGTGTCGCCGTGATGGACGGCGGCAAGCCCAAGGTCGTGGAAAATTCGGAAGGCGCGCGCACCACGCCTTCGATCGTTGCCTTCACCAAGGACAACGAACGCCTGATCGGTCAGCCGGCCAAGCGCCAGGCAGTGACCAATCCGGACAACACGCTGTTCGCGATCAAGCGCCTGATCGGCCGCCGGTTCGACGACCCGCTGACCAAGAAGGACATGGAGCTCGTTCCCTATGACATCGTCAAGGGCAAGAACGGCGATGCCTGGGTCGAAGCCGGCGGCGAAGACTATTCGCCCAGCCAGGTATCGGCCTTCATCCTGCAGAAGATGAAGGAAACCGCCGAGAGCTATCTTGGCGAAACCGTGACGCAGGCAGTGATCACCGTTCCCGCATACTTCAACGACGCGCAGCGCCAGGCGACCAAGGACGCCGGCCAGATCGCCGGTCTCGAAGTGCTGCGCATCATCAACGAGCCGACCGCCGCGGCGCTTGCCTATGGCATGGACAAGGAAGACGGCAAGACCATCGCCGTCTACGACCTTGGCGGCGGCACCTTCGACGTCTCCGTGCTCGAAATCGGTGACGGCGTGTTCGAAGTGAAGTCGACCAATGGCGACACTTTCCTGGGCGGCGAAGACTTCGACAGCGCCATCGTCGAATATCTCGCAGACGAGTTCAAGAAGAAGGAGAATATGGATCTCCGGACCGACAAGCTCGCGCTGCAGCGCCTCAAGGAAGCCGCCGAAAAGGCCAAGATCGAACTGTCGAGCTCGGCTTCGACCGAAGTCAACCTGCCCTTCATCACTGCCCGCATGGAAGGCGGCAGCTCGACCCCGCTGCATCTGGTCGAAACGATCAGCCGTTCGAAGCTCGAACAGCTCGTCGGCGACCTGATCAAGCGCACGCTCGAGCCGTGCAAGAAGGCACTGGCCGACGCCGGCGTGTCGAAGAACGAGATCGACGAGGTTATCCTGGTCGGCGGCATGACCCGCATGCCCAAGGTGCGCGAAGTGGTCGAGGAATTCTTCGGTTCCAAGCCGCACACCGGCGTGAACCCCGATGAAGTCGTCGCCATGGGCGCAGCGATCCAGGCCGGCGTCCTTCAGGGCGACGTCAAGGACGTGCTGCTGCTCGACGTGACTCCGCTGTCGCTGGGGATCGAGACGCTGGGCGGCATCATGACCAAGATGATCGACCGCAACACGACGATCCCGACCAAGAAGACGCAGACCTACTCGACCGCCGAGGACAACCAGAACGCGGTGACGATCCGTGTTTTCCAGGGCGAGCGCGAAATGGCGCAGGACAACAAGATGCTCGGCCAGTTCGACCTGGTCGGCATTCCCGCTGCCCCGCGCGGCGTGCCGCAGATCGAGGTCACTTTCGACATCGACGCCAACGGCATCGTCAACGTGTCTGCGAAGGACAAGGGCACCGGCAAGGAGCAGCAGATCCGCATCCAGGCTTCGGGCGGTCTGTCCGATGACGACATCGAGAAGATGGTCCAGGATGCAGAGAAGTTCGCCGACGAGGACAAGAAGCGCCGTGAAGGCGCCGAGGCCCGCAACCAGGCCGACAGTCTCGTCCATGCGACCGAGAAGCAGCTCGAAGAGCATGGCGACAAGATCGACGCTTCGCTGAAGAGCGAAGTCGAGGAGAAGGTCGCCGCGCTCAAGACCGCGCTCGAGGGCGATGACCCCGCCGACATCAACGCCAAGGCCGAAGACCTGTCGCAGAGCGCGATGAAGATGGGCCAGTCGATCTACGAGCAGGAACAGGCGAATGCCGCGTCCGCAGCTCCGGAAGGCGAAGCCGCGAGCGACGGCGGCGCGGAGGAAGAGGTGGTCGACGCCGAATTCTCCGAAGTCGACGAAGACGCAAAGAACTGATCGAACGATGAGAAACCAGTCGCCACCGGTGCTCCAGCGCACCGGTGGCGATTAGTTATTGGGAAGCCATGTCGACAACCGAAACCGACCTGTACGAATTGCTCGGCGTCAGCCGCGATGCCGATGGGGCGACGATCAAGTCCGCCTATCGCAAGCTGGCAATGAAACACCACCCCGACCGCAATCCCGGTTGCACCGAGAGCGAGGGCAAGTTCAAGGCGGTCAGCGCTGCCTATGAAGTGCTCAAGGATCCCCAGAAACGGGCGGCCTACGACCGTTTCGGGCATGCCGCGTTCCAGCAGGGCGGTCCCGGCGGCGGCGGTCATCCGGGCGCTGATTTCGGCGATATCGGCGATATATTCGAAACCATCTTCGGCAGCGCATTCGGCGGGGGTGGCCGCACGAGGGCGCGCCGCGGCGCCGACCTGCGCTACGATCTGCAGATCGATCTCGAGGATGCCTTCAGCGGCAAGTCGACCGAGATCGAGATCGAGGTCTCCGAAAACTGCGAGACCTGCCATGGCTCGGGCGCGACGCCGGGGACCCGCGCGCGCACCTGCAACCTGTGCCACGGCCAGGGACAGGTCCGTGCCAAGCAGGGTTTCTTCGTCGTCGAACGCCCGTGCCCCAACTGCCACGGCAGCGGCGAAGTCATTTCCTCGCCCTGCCGCGACTGCCGCGGCGAAGGCCGCGTCGACAAGGCGCAGGCGCTGGAAGTGGAAATCCCGCCGGGCGTCGATACCGGTACGCGTATCCGCCTTTCGGGCAAGGGCGAAGCCGGCCCGCGCGGCGCACCTCCGGGCGACCTCTACATCTTCCTGCATGTGAAACCGCATGCGATCTTCGAACGCGAAGGCACCACGCTGGCCACGCGCGTCCCGATCAGCTTCACCAAGGCTGCCCTGGGCGGATCGATCACCATTCCCAATATCGACGGCGAGGAAGTCACGCTCGAAATCCCGGCGGGCATCCAGTCGGGCAAGCAGCTCCGCCAGCGCGGTGCGGGCATGCCCGTGCTGCAGGGCCGCGGACGCGGCGATCTGGTGATCGAGATCGCGGTCGAGACACCGACGCGGATCAGCAAGGAACAGCGCGCGCTGCTCGAACAGTTCCGCGAGCTCGAAACCGGTGACGAATGTCCCGAGAGCCGCGGCTTCTTCGACAAGCTCAAGGGCGCGCTGGGCGGGTGATTGCCAAGCACGGCAGGGCCCGCGATAAGCGCGCCATGCTGCCTGCGCTGACGATCATCGACGATTTCCTGTCCAATCCCTGGGCCGCGCGCCGCGCCGCGCTGGCGCTCGATTATGCGCCGCCGGGGACGGGCGGGAATTACCCTGGGCGCGATACCACCGGGGCCTTGCCGGTGGACGCGATCAACGCGTCGGTTTCGCGGCAACTCGGCGTGGAACTGATCGGTGCGCCGGGCACGGAGCATGGCCATTGCCGCATGACGCTGAAATCCGACAGGGGCCGCAGCGGCGTTCATGTCGATCCGGCGTTCTATTCGGGCATTCTCTATCTCTCGCGGCCGGAAGACTGTCTCAAGCCCGGCGCGGGCGGCACCGATTTCTTCCGCCACAAGCGCACCGGCCTCGAACGCGTCCCCGCCAATGGCGCCGAACTCGCCGCGACCGGCTATGATACGATGGGCGATCTCGTCGCCGACGTGGTCAACAAGGACACCACCCATCCCGCCAAGTGGGAACGCGTGATGCGCGTGCCCATGCGTTTCAATCGGCTGGTCCTGTTTTCGCCGTGGCAGTTCCACACCGCCGCGCCGGGTTTCGGCACCGATCCCGAAAGCGCGCGGCTCGTCATGCTGCTCTTCTTTGCGCGTGCGGGACGCTAGGGCATCCGGGCGACAATTTCGCCGCGGATCTCGTCGATCAGCCGCAGCGCACAGCGCCCCGTGCGTTGCTCCTCGTCCAGGATCGCGTGAAACGCCTCACGCTTGAAATGCGCGCACGTCTCGGGCGCGAACGGCTTGTCCAGCGTCGAACAGACAAGATCGATCATCCGTTCGCATCCGTGCAGCCGGCCCCACAGGTAATCGTTCTCGCGATAGGCGCGGCTGAAGAACGCACCGAAATTGTAGAACTCGATCCCGCGCAGCGTCGCGGCGGTGCCGCCCTCGCGAATGCTGCGGGCATCGTCGGGGCTGATCCGGTCGACCTTCACCGGGTCGAACTCGGTCAAACCTTCGTTTCGCAACAGGGGCAGGGTAGCGACGTCGTAATAGGGAAAGCCGAGATAGGTCAGCAACATCCGGCGGCGCAGGTTCTTGGGCATCACCTCCAGCGCTTCGGCCAGCATTTCCTCGGCGCGGTCATCGAGCTCGGGCAGCAGGCGCTGGGCTTCGATCAGGTCGAGCAGCGTGCCCGGATCCTGCAGGGCGCGCTCTGCCAGATCGCCGAAGCGGCTGCCCAGCGCGGCCGTGCCTTCCTTCTCGAAATAGAGCGACAGGATGCGGTACACCGCGTCGCGGGCCTGCTCCAGCGCGTCGTCGGGGATTTCGGGATCGGCCTCCCAGTCGCGAGCCAGACGACGCGCCAGCAATCGCAGACGGCGGATGCGAAAGCCGATGTCGTGTTCGCGGAAGAAGGCGATCGCTTCGGCCGATGCCCCGCCCGAAGGCGATGCCAGCGTTTCCAGCCCGCGGCGGATCAGTTCTTCACGCAGCACCGCTTCGATCGGCGCGGGATCATCGATTGCCAGCTTGGGCGCTGCATCCAAGACCAGCCGCGCGAGCCGTCCGACGATACCGGTGAACTTCGCCTGCGCATAAGCGTGAAAGGCATAACCCGCGCGTTCGGCCGCGGATTGCTGCGCCTTCTGGCGCCAGCTCTTGAGCCGGGCCGGGGTGGGCCGGTCGAAGAACAGCGTGCGCCCGAACAGCTTTTCCACTGCGCCATCGACCTCGGGGCGCAGCGCGGCGACGATGCGGCCCAGCCGTTCGGCCTCGCGGCTCTGTACCTCGAGCTGTTCGAGATTGTCGCGGATCGGCTGTTCGCGCGGCAACGTCGACAGCGAACCAAAGATCGCCGAGAAGAAGCCGACCGGTTCGCTCTTGCCGTCGGCGCGTTCGCCGAACCGGTCGGGCCGCGGGTCGACATAGACGAAGCGCCGGTCCACCTCGCGCTGCGCGGGGCGCCCCTGCAGCGCGGAGATCGCGCCTGCAAAGGGCTTGTTGACCAGCACCGAACCATCGATAAGCGACACGTTATCAAGCGTTTCCCGCGCAACATGGACAGGCATGACGCGCTTGAGGAAAGCCTCCCTTTCGGGCCAGTTCCGTTCGGTCAGGTCGGACAGCCGGTCGATTTCCTCGACCCGCAGCGGGGGGAACGCGCCCGGGAAACTGGCGGTCGCGCGCGCCGCGAAGACGAGTTCGAGCGGGTTCGCGAGATCGGTACCGCCGGCAAGCGGCGTGCGCGCGCGAAATGCGATCGGCATGCGGTGTTCGGTATCCTCGACCACCGGCGGGCTGTGGAGCCGCAGCAATTCCTGGTACCCGTGGAAATCGGTGGCGGTGACATACAGGTCGAGCGGATGGCCCGGCGGCAGCAGCGGTTCGTCGATCGGGCCCTCGGCCATGGCCGAAAACGCGCGTTCGAGCAGGCGCGAGAAACCGAGGCCGGAAAAGGGTGGTTCGAACCAGCGCCCCCGGATGAGGTGCGATACCTTGCGCTCCACCTCGGCCCGGGTTTCGGGCGCGACTGCATCGGTGATGTCGCTGCCCGGACGGCTCAACAGCCAGTTGGCGAAGGGCTGCGCCCACATCTTCGAAAAGCGCCATTTCAGGCGCGCGGCGGGATCGACCAGTTCGTCGACATCGGCGACCTCGAGCCACAGGTCGGTCAGCGGTTCGAGCGACTGGCCCGAATGGACCGCCTGCGCGAGGAACACCGCGTTTATCCCGCCCGCGCTGGCCCCGCTCATGATATCGGGCAGGATGCGCAGCCGCAGGCCGTGTTCGTCCTCGATCCGTTCGATCAGCTGGCGGTAGACCGCCTCAACCCCTTGCAACGGACCGCTTGCGGCGTGGAACGCGCGACTGGCGCGGGCCAGCTGCCACAGCTCGCGCGTGACCCCATGCATGTAGATCGCCAGGCTGACGCCGCCATAGCAGACCAGCGCTATCCGCAATTCCTTTTGCCGCATCGCCCGGTCATGGCGGGATAAATCGGTAAAGGCAATTGCGTTCGTGAAATGTTCCGTTTAGCGATCGGGCATGGCCAAACCGAAGAAACGCTATGTCTGCCAGGCATGTGGCGGCGTGTCGCATCGCTGGCAGGGGCAGTGCCCCGACTGCGCCGAATGGAACACGCTGGCGGAAGATGCGCCGGCGACCGTGTTCTCGATGAAACACGATCTGTCGAGCGGGGGGCGCGCGGTCGAATTCGTCGAACTCGACAAGCCCGGCGCCTTGCCGCAGCGCCAGCCCACCGGCCTGGCCGAATTCGATCGTGCGCTGGGCGGCGGACTGGTGCCGGGATCGGCGATCTTGCTGGGCGGTGACCCGGGTATCGGCAAGTCGACGCTGCTGCTTCAGGCCGCGGCCAGGATCGCGCGCGAAGGGCGCGGCGTGGTCTATGTTAGCGGCGAGGAGGCCAGCGGGCAGGTGCGCATGCGCGCCGCGCGGCTCGGATTGTCCGATGCGCCGGTCAAACTCGCTGCGGCCACCGGCGTGCGCGATATCCTTACCTCGCTCGGATCGATGGATGCGCCGGGGCTGCTGGTGATCGATTCGATCCAGACCATGCATTCGGACACGATCGAAGGCGCGCCCGGTACGGTCAGCCAGGTGCGCGGCTGCGCCTTCGAACTGATCCGCTACGCCAAGGAAAACGGTGTCGCGCTGGTACTGGTGGGGCACGTCACCAAGGATGGCAGCATTGCCGGGCCGCGCGTGCTCGAACACATGGTCGATGTGGTGATGAGCTTCGAGGGCGAGCGCAGCCACCAATACCGCATCCTCCGTGCGCTCAAGAACCGCTTTGGCGCGGTCGACGAGATCGGCGTATTCGCGATGGCGGGCGAGGGGCTGGAAGAGGTCGACAACCCCTCGATGCTGTTCCTTTCGGGCCGGGACGAGCCGATGGCGGGCAGTGCGGTGTTCCCCGCGATCGAAGGGACCCGCCCGGTGCTGGTCGAGATCCAGGCTTTGATCGTCCGCCTGCAGTCGGGCGCGACGCCTCGCCGCGCAGTCGTGGGGTGGGACAATGGCCGGCTGGCGATGCTGCTGGCCGTGCTCGAATCGCGCTGCGGGCTCAACTTTTCCGCGGCCGAGGTCTATCTCAACGTGGCCGGTGGCTACCGGTTGTCGGACCCGGCTGCCGACCTTGCGGTAGCCGCGGCGCTGGTCAGCGCGATGGCGGATAAGCCGCTCCCGCCACGCAGCGTATGGCTCGGTGAAGTCTCGCTCGCCGGAGAGATCCGCCCGGTGGCGCATGGCGGGCTGCGGCTGCGCGAAGCCGCCAAGCTCGGCTTCGATCGCGGTTTCGGCCCGGTTGACGTCAAGGGCGCGGGCAGCGCGCTGGCCTATGACGGCTTGGGACAATTGGCCAATCTCGTTGACCGCATAATCGGGAATTCATAAGTCCGGCCGCATGGGCAGGTCATGACTGGTTTCGATTACATCGTTTTGCTGATCGTGGGCATTGCCGCGGCGGGCGGTTTCATGCGGGGATTCCTGCAGGAAGTCCTGTCGCTGGCGGCGTGGGTCCTCGCCGCATTCGCGATCCGCGCTCTGCATACGCCGCTGACGCTGGCGCTGCAGGACCATATCGGCACCGACATCACCACTGCGCTGCTGGCGTTCACACTGCTGCTGCTGATCCCCTATGCCGCGATGAAGGTGATCGCCAACAATGTCGGCGCGGTGTCGCGCTCGTCTATGCTCGGGCCGGTGGACCGGGTGCTCGGCTTCGGTTTCGGCGCGCTCAAGGGCATGCTGATCGTCGTCATCGCGTTTTCGCTGCTGGTGGTCGGCTACGACACGGTGTGGAGCTACAAGGGCCGCCCGAACTGGATCACCACCGCGCGCAGCTATGAACTGGTCGACGCCAGTTCGCGCTCGCTGGTCGAAGTGCTGGCCGAACGGCGCGCCCGGCTGCGCGAACAGGCCGCCGACGGCGCCTGATGGCGGCCCCGCGCGCGCCGGCGCTGTATTCTCCCGCACTGCTCGCCATGGCGGTCGAACTGGCGGACTATCCCTTCGATGCGCAGGCGATCGCGGTGGGCGAGGCGCGGTCGCGCAGCTGCGGCAGCGTGATTTCGCTGTCGTCGGTCCACACCGGCCGGCTCGAGCGGATCGGCCTGAAGGTGAGCGCCTGCGCAGTCGGGCAAGCCTCGGCGGCCATTTTCGCGCGCGAAGCCGGCGGCATGGACGCGGCCGCGGTGTCACGCACGCTGGGTTCCCTCGGCGAATGGCTCGAAGGCTATGCGCCCGCGCCCGCGCTCGAACGGATTGACATGCTCGAACCCGCGCGCGCCTACCGCGCCCGCCACGGGGCCATTCTCCTGCCGTGGAAGGCCGCGCTCGACGCGCTTTCCAAGGGTGGGGGTGCAGGCTAGACCGATCGAACGAAAACCACACTCGCGATGCAGGGGGAGCGCGACATGGCCACAGGTGCCGTCACACCGCAAAGGGAACCGACCGAGAAAGAAATACGCCTCGTCATTGCGGCAAGCAGCGCGGGGACTATCTTCGAATGGTACGATTTCTTCATCTACGGCACCCTCGCCGGGCTGATCGGCGCGGCCTTCTTCCCGAGCGATAACGAGACACTCGAGATCCTGCTGGTATGGGCCGGTTTCGCAGTCGGCTTCGGCTTCCGTCCGCTGGGCGCGATCCTGTTCGGCTTCCTCGGCGACCGCTTGGGGCGCAAATACACCTTCCTCGTGACGGTCACGCTGATGGGCATCGCCACCGCCGGCGTGGGCCTCATCCCCAGCGCGGCCAGCATCGGCATCGCCGCGCCGCTGATCGTGATCTGCCTGCGCATCCTCCAGGGTCTCGCGCTCGGCGGCGAATATGGCGGCGCGGCGATCTATGTCGCCGAACACGCGCCGCCCGAGAAACGCGGCTTCTACACCAGCTTCATCCAGGCCAGCGTGGTCGGCGGCTTCGTGCTGTCGATCCTGGTAGTGATCGCCTGCCGCGCGTTCATCCCCGCACAGGACTTCGCCGAATGGGGCTGGCGGATCCCGTTCCTGCTGTCGATCGTGCTGCTGTTCATCTCGCTGTGGATGCGGCTCAAGCTGTCGGAAAGCCCCGTCTTCCAGGCGATGAAGGCCGCAGGCGAAACCAGCGCCAATCCGTTCAAGGAAAGCCTAACCTATCCCGGCAACCCCAAGCGCATCTTCGTGGCGCTGTTCGGGATCACCGGGGTGCTCACCACGATCTGGTACACCGCCTTTTTCTCCGGCTTGTCCTTCCTGCGCGGCCCGATGCGGGTCGACGAGAACGTGGTCGAATGGATGCTGCTGATCGCGGGTACGCTGTCGATGGGCTTCTATATCATCGTCGGCAAATGGTCCGACCGCGTCGGGCGCAAGAAACCGATCATCATCGGCGCGCTGGCCTCGCTGGCGCTGCTCTTCCCCGTGTTCTGGGGGATCGGCGCGCTCGCCAACCCGGGCCTGCAGGACAGCGCGCGCGCGGCCCCCGTCACGGTCAGCGGCCCGGCCTGCGAATACGATCCCTTCGCCGAAGTGCAGGCCAGCCCCTGCGGCCGCGCGCTGCAGGACCTGACCGCGCTGGGCGTACCCTATACGGTGACCGAGGAGCCGCAGCCGGAACTGGCCATCGGCACACAGAGCTACAGCTACGAAGGGCTGCCTTCCGACACCCGCCGCGCGATCGTCCAGAGCTGGCTCGAGAGCAATGGCTATTCGTTCGAACGGCAGGTCCCGCCACTGGCGAGCATCATCGGCATCATTGCGCTGCTGCTGGTGCTGGGCATGCTGTCGGCGCTGACCTACGGTTCGGTTGCGGCGCTCCTGTCCGAGATGTTCCCCGCGCGCATCCGCTACAGCTCGATGTCGATCCCCTACCATATCGGCGCGGGCTACCTGGGCGGTTTCCTGCCGCTGATCGCGGGCTATATCGTGGCCATGACGGGCAATGCCTATGCCGGGCTGTGGTACACGATCGTGGTGGTCGGTTTCGGCGTGATCGTTGCCTGGTGGGGATTGCCCGGTGGTCCGCCGCGCGATTTCGAAGACAGCGTGCAGGACCCGCCGGTCTCGCCCGTGCTGCCATGAGCTTGCCATGACCCGCCCTCCGCCGCCGAGCCTGCGGCTGCATATTGACAGCGACGCGCTGGCGCAGAACTGGCGCACGCTCGACGCCATGTCGGGCGCGGCGCGGGCGGGCGCGGCGGTCAAGGCGGATTGCTACGGCCTCGGGGTCGATCGCTGCCTGCCCGTGCTGCACGAAGCGGGCTGCCGCGATTTCTTCGTCGCGCACTGGAGCGAGGTGCCCGGCGTCATCGCGCATGTCCCGGCACAGCGCCTGTCAGTCCTGCATGGGCCGCTCGGTGCCGACGATGTCCAGTTCGCGCGCGAGACCGGCGTTCGCCCGGTGATCGACAGCCTGCGGCAGGCGCGGCTGTGGTCCGAAGCCGGGGGCGGCGCCTGCGACCTGATGGTCGATACCGGGATCAACCGGCTGGGCGTTGCGCCCGCGGAACTGGCCGATCCGTCGATTCAGGCGCTGGAGGTGCGCGTGCTGATGAGTCACCTCGCCTGCGCCGACGAGGACGCGGCGATGAACGCGCGCCAGCTCGCCGTTTTCCGCGACTGCATTCCCGCCGTGGCTCACGAGGAGACCAGCCTGGCCAACAGCGCGGGCGTGGCGCTGGGCAGCGACTACGCCTTCGATCTCACGCGCCCGGGGCTCTCGCTTTACGGCGGTATCCCGCGCCCCGAACTGGAAGACCGGATCGCGCAGGTCGCTTATCCGCAGGCGGCGTTGATCCAGGTGCGCGATATCGCGGCGGGCGCCAGCGTGGGCTACAACGCCACCTTCACCGCGGGCGAGGCCATGCGCATCGGCGTCGTCTCGCTCGGCTATGCCGACGGGATTTTGCGCAGCTGGGGCGGGGCGCATTTCACCAGTGGCGAACGCCGCCTGCCGATCCTCGGCAAAGTATCGATGGACATGATCGTGCTCGACCTGTCGGCGGCCCCCGAACTGGCCGAGGGGGACTGGCTCGACCTGCCCTACCGGCTTCCTGATGCTGCGCAGCAAACCACTCTATCGCAATATGAATTGCTCACCGTACTGGGCAATCGCTTCGGTTGACCTTTACGTCATGTTGCACTGCACTTTTCGCGCGTGCTAATCCTCTTGCATTGCACAAATGGGGAGCATGAGAGAATGGCCAAGCGGAGCGCCGAGGGCGAACCCATCATCATCAAGAAATACGCCAACCGGCGCCTCTACAACACCGACACCAGCAGTTACATCACGCTCGACGATCTCGCCAAGATGGTCCGCGAGAACGTCGATTTCCACGTGCTGGATGCGAAGTCGGGCGACGATATCACGCACACCATCCTGACGCAGATCATCGTCGAGGAAGAAAGCCATGGTTCGCACATGCTGCCGGTCAGCTTCCTGCGCGACCTGATCCGCATGTATGGCAATTCGATGCAGGCCATGATGCCGAGCTATCTCGAAGCCAGCATGACCAATCTGCAGAAGAACCGCGAACAGATCCAGGAAGCCTTCGCCAAGGGACTCGAGACCAATCCGCTCGCGCAGATGGCCGAAGCCAATTTCAAGATGATGCAGAACGCCGCCGAAGCGTTCATTCCCGGTTCGCGCAAGGCGCCCGCGCCAAGGCAGGCACCCGCGAGCGAGCAGGCGGACGAGCTGGCCGAAATGCGCGCGCAAATGGCCGCGATGCAGGAGAAGCTCGACAAAATGGGCAAATAGCACGGGGCTTGCCCCGCCTGCGGCCATTTTCCTGCGCCGCGCGCTTGTCGAAGGGCGCATCTTCCCATTATGGGCGCGCCAGATGAATGACGGTTCTTCGTCTGCCCGCACCCGACGGTGGGGCCGGAACGAGGCGCCATTAGCCAAGGCCCCCACGATCATGCCCAATATCCGCCATGCCCTGAACACCCGGCGCGAAGACGATTTCGCGGCCTGGTACCAGGATGTCATCAGTTCCGCCGAAATGGCCGAGGAATCGGGCGTGCGCGGCTGTATGGTGATCCGCCCGTGGGGCTTCGGCATCTGGGAGCGGATGCAGCGCCTGCTCGACGACCGGATCAAGGCGACCGGGCATGAAAACGCCTATTTCCCGATCTTCATCCCGCTGTCGAACTTCGAGCGCGAAGCCGAGCATGTCGAAGGCTTTGCCAAGGAAATGGCGGTGGTCACGCACCACCGGCTGATCGCGGGCAAGGATGGCGGGCTGATCCCCGATCCCGAAGCCAAGCTGGAAGAACCGCTGGTCGTGCGCCCGACCTCGGAAACGATCATCGGCGATGCCATGGCGCGCTGGATCCAGAGCTGGCGCGACTTGCCGCTCAAGCTCAATCAATGGGCCAATGTCGTGCGCTGGGAAATGCGCACGCGCATGTTCCTTCGGACCAGCGAATTCCTGTGGCAGGAAGGCCATACCGCGCATGCCGACGAAGCCGAGGCGAAAGACCACACGCTGACCATGCTCGAGGTTTACCGGGCCTTTGCCGACGAGGACCTCGCGCTGGCGGTGGTGCCCGGTGAAAAGCCCGAGAACGAGCGTTTCCCGGGCGCGGTCGAGACCTGGTCGATCGAGGCGATGATGCAGGACGGCAAGGCGCTGCAGGCGGGCACCAGCCATTATCTCGGCACCAATTTTGCGCAGGCTTCGGGCATCAAGTACCAGAACCGCGAAGGCGGCGAGAGCCTGGCGCATACCACCAGCTGGGGCGTTTCGACCCGGATGGTCGGCGGCGTCATCATGACGCATGGCGACGACGACGGCCTGCGCCTGCCGCCCAGGATCGCGCCGCAGCAGGTCGTCATCCTGCCGATGCTGCGTGACAAGCCCGAAGACCAGGCGCTGATCGACTATTGCGATACGCTGCGCGCCACGCTGGCCGGCCAGAGCGTGCTTGGCGAACCGCTGCGCGTACTGCTGGACACGCGGCCGGGCAAGGCGGCACAGAAGCGCTGGGACTATGTCCGCAAGGGCGCGCCTGTCATCGTCGAGGTTGGCGGGCGCGACATGGACAATGGCGTCGTCAGCATGCTGCGCCGCGACCGATTGTGGGATGCCGAGACCGGCAAACCCGCCTTCGACAACCCGACGCGCAAAGCCGCAGGGGAGGCCATTCCCGCGATCCTCGCCGACATGCAGGCAGCGCTGCTTGCCCAAGCTGCCGAGCGCCGCGATGCGAACATCACCCGCGGGGTCACCGATTTCGCCGAGGTGGAAAAGCACTTCTCCGGCTCGCGCTATCCTGGTTGGGTCGAAGTGCAATGGTCGAAGCCGACCGGCGCGGAGCTGGAAAAGGTCGTCGAGCGGCTCAAGGACCACAAGCTCACCATCCGCAACGTGCCGATTGATGCGGCGCCCGTGGACGGTCCCTGCATCTTCACCGGCGAACCCGCGGTCGAGCGCGTGCTGCTGGCCAAGGCCTATTAGTCAGACCGTGACACCGGGCCTCGCCATCCCCATATGGCGCGGATGACAAAACAGAACACGAACCGGCGGCGTCAGGGGATGCCGTCGAAAGAACAGATACTCGAATTCATCCAGACCTCCGACACGCCCGCGGGCAAGCGCGAAATCGCCAAGGCCTTCGGCCTTAAGGGTCAGGAAAAGATCACGCTGAAGAAGCGTCTCAAGGACATGGCCGAGGAAGGCCTCATCGACGGCAAGCGCACGGCCTATCACCGCATGGGCGGCGTGCCCAAGGTGACCGTGCTCAAGATCGTCGCGATCGAGGATGGCGAGGCGATCGCCGAACCCGAGAACTGGGCACCCGACAACAAGGAAAAACCGCCGCGGCTGCTGGTGAAGGAAAGCAAGAAACTTTCCGCGGTCAAGCGCGGCGACCGGATACTTGCGCGCAACGAGGAAACCGCGCGCGGCTGGGTCGCGCATCCGATGAAGAAGCTTCCCGCGCGCACCGAAGGGCTGATGGGCGTCGTCGAATTCGATGGCGCGGGCAAGCCCTGGCTCGCCCCGGTCGACAAGCGCGTGCGCGACAGCGCGCCGATCGGCGACCTGGGCGAAGCGCAGGAAGGCGAGCTGGTGCTGGCCGAACGCATGGGCAAATCCGCTCGCGCGAAGGTCAAGGTGGTCGAGGTGGTCGGCGATCCGCTGGCGCCCAAGGCGTTCAGCCTGATCGCCATCGCCAAGCACGGCATCCCGCATGTCTTCCCGAGCGAAACCATCGCCGAGGCGGAACGCGCGGTCGACCTGCCGCTATCGAGCGATCACCGCGAAGATTTGCGCGACGTGCCGATCGTCGCGATCGATCCCGCCGATGCGCGCGACCATGACGATGCCATCTGGGCCGAGCCCGACGGGAAGGGCGGTTACCGCGCGATCATCGCCATCGCCGATGTCAGCTATTACGTCCGCCCCGGCGGCGAGCTTGACCGCGAGGCGCGCAAGCGCGGCAATTCGGTCTATTTCCCCGACCGCGTCGTGCCGATGCTGCCCGAAGTGCTCAGCGCCGATGTCTGCAGCCTCAAGCAGGATGTCGACCGCGCCGCGATGGCCTGCCACATAAGCATCGACAAGCACGGCAAGGTCAGCGACTGGCGCTTCACCCGCGCTATCGTCCGGCTGGCGAAGAACATCGCCTACGAGGACGCGCAGGCCGCGATCGACGCGGGCGGCGCGCCCGAATACCTGCAGAACCTGTGGGGCGCGTGGAATCTGCTGTTCAAGGCGCGGCAGGCGCGCGACCCGCTCGATCTCGAGCTGCCCGAAAGGCAGGTCCGCCTCGATGACGAGGGCGTGATCGAGGAAATCGCGATCCGCGAACGGCTCGACGCGCACCGCGTGGTCGAGGATTTCATGATCGCTGCCAATGTCGCGGCGGCCAAGGCGCTCGAGGCCAAGGCCGCGCCGGTGGTCTACCGCGTCCACGAGCAGCCGAGCCGCGAGAAGTTGCTCGCCTTCCGCGAATATCTCGCCACGCAGGGCAAGAAGTTCGCGCTGGGGCAGGTGATCACGCCGGGGCTGTTCAACCGCATGCTCAAGGACATTTCCGAGCCGGCCGAAAAGGCGCTGATCATGGAAGCGGTGCTGCGCAGCCAGACGCAGGCGTTCTACGGGCCGCAGAATGCGGGCCACTTCGGCCTCTCGCTCGGCAGCTATGCACATTTCACCTCGCCGATCCGGCGGTATGCCGACCTGCTGGTGCACCGCGCGCTGGTCGATGCCTACAAGCTCGAACAGCCCAGACCCAAGGTCGACCTGCCCGAAAGCTCGGGCCTGTCCGATCGCGACAAGACCGCGCTGCACCAGATCACCGACGCGATCAGCCAGACCGAACGCCGCGCGATGGAGGCCGAACGCGACACGATCGACCGCTATGTCGCGGCCTGGCTCTCGGGCCGGGTGGGCGAGACCTTCGATACGCGCATCACCGGGGTGCAGGGCTTCGGCTTCTTCGCCACGATCGAGAAACTCGGCGGCGACGGGCTGGTCCCGGTCAGCACGCTGGGGCGCGAATATTTCAGCTATGACGAAGGCGCGCGCAAGCTCGTCGGCGAGCGCAGCGGCACCGAATATGCCGTAGGCGACCGGCTCAAGCTCAAGCTTGCCGAAGCCAATGCGCTGACCGGCGCGCTCAAGTTCGAAGTGCCCGACAGCGACGGGACGGGGGTCGAACCACGCGGCAACCGCGCCCCGGAAAAGAAGCGGACGCACCAGAACAAGCGCCCCAAGAAGGGCCAGGGTGCTGCGCGCCAGTCGCATCCCGCGGGCAAGCGCGGACGCCCGGGCAACATCCGCCACCAGGGCCGCAAGAAGAAGTGACGGAACGGGCCGGGGGACTGCTCATTGGATTGGTAAAGGAGCCTCCATGACCCAGCTTATCCCCGGCCAGACCGTCCCCGATCTCGACCTGCCGCTCACCATCGATGCGCGGTTCGAACTGTCGAAGCAGCAGCCCGAAGCGTTCACCATGCTGGTGTTCTATCGCGGCAAGCATTGCCCGATCTGCAAGAAGTACCTTACCGAGCTGAGCGGGAAGCTCGACCAGTTCACCGAAAAGGGCATCAACGTCTTCGCGGTGTCGATGGACAGCCCCGAGCGCGCCGCGGTCAGCCACGAGGAATGGGGCACGGGCGATGTCCCGCTGGCGCATTCGCTGAGCGAGGACAAGGCGCGCGAATGGGGCCTCTACATTAGTGAAAAGCGTGACGGCAGCGAGGAACCCGACATGTTCTCCGAGCCGGGGCTGTTCCTGATCAAGCCCGATGGCACGCTGCATTTCGCCGTAGTCCAGAACGCGCCGTTCACGCGGCCCGATCTCGATGACCTGCTGAGCGGCATCAGCTTCACACTGGACAAGGATTATCCGACGCGCGGCACGCTGACCTGAGCGTCAGGCGAGCGCGTCGATCTCGTCGCGGCTGAGCCCGCCGGGAACGAGATAGAGCGGGCAGGGCAATTGCCCCGCATGCGCCGCGAAATGCGTCACCAGCGGGCCCGACCCGCCTTCCGCGCTGGTCGCCAGCACCAGCGCGGCGATGCTGGCATGTTCGTCGATATATTTGCGCACGACATCCGCCGCCGGGCCAGGGCGCACCGCAATGGTGGGCATCTTGCCCATTTCGCCGAAGATGTTGCCGGCAGCCGAATTGGCCATCACCTCGGCGCGTTCGCGCGCTTCCTGTTCGATCGTGGCCTGCACCCCGCCGAAAGCGTTGAAGGTCTGCTGCGGGACGAGCGCCAGGATATGCACCGATCCGCCGGTCTTCTGGGCGCGCAGCGAGGCGAACCGCAGCGCCTGCCTGGCTTCTTCGGTCTCGTCCATCACGACAAGGTATGTGCGCATAGCGGCTCCCCCGGATCCCTCGCAGCGCGTTACCCGGTAATTCGTATTCTGTGCAAGGACCTTGCGGCGCAGGGGCATCTTCGGCAGAGGTCGCGGCACAACTCTCTCCCCAGCGAGGACGTAACGTCAGACCATGCCCACGCCGATCAAGATGCCCGCCCTGTCGCCCACCATGGAGGAGGGCACGCTTGCCAAATGGCTGGTGAAGCCGGGCGACAAGGTGGAAGCCGGCGACATCATGGCCGAGATCGAAACCGACAAGGCGACGATGGAATTCGAGGCCGTGGACGAAGGTACGATCGCCAGCATCGCGGTCGATGAAGGCAGCGAGGGCGTAAAGGTCGGCACCGTGATCGCGATGCTCGCCGAGGAAGGCGAGGACCTCGACGAGGCCGCTGCGGCTGCTCCCGAAGGTGACGGTGAAGTACCCGAACCCACTTCCGCTGATGCTGGGTCCGATAAAGAGAGCGGCGTCCCAGCGAAAGTTGGGACCGCTAACGAAGCCGCGCAACAGAAAGCGACCCCAGCTTCCGCTGGGGTGACGAACGGCGCAAAAGCCCCCGCAGCACCGAAGGACGACAGCGGAGAGCGCATTATCGCCTCACCGCTCGCGCGCCGCATTGCCGAGCAGAAGGGTATCGACCTCGCCAGCGTCATCGGCTCCGGCCCGCGCGGTCGCATCGTGAAGGCTGATGTCGAAGGCGCGGAAGGCGGCAAGCCAGCCGCTCCCGCAAAGCAGGACGCGACCTCCGAAATGGCCGAACCGCGCGTGCCTAGCAAGACGCCGGCCGAGAGCGAATATGGCGCGCCTTACGAGGAAGAAAAGCTCACCAACGTCCGCAAGGTCATCGCCCGCCGCCTGACCGAGAGCAAGCAGCAGGTCCCGCATTACTACCTCGCCGTGGACGTGCGGCTCGATGCGCTGCTCGACCTGCGCAAGCAGCTCAATGCCGGGCTGGAGGCCGATGGGGTCAAGCTGAGCGTTAACGACCTGCTGATCAAGGCGCTGGCCCGCGCGCTGATGCGCGTGCCGCAGTGCAATGTCAGCTTCCAGGGCGACACGCTGCACCGTTACACCCGCGCCGACGTGTCGGTCGCGGTAGCAGCGCCCACTGGCCTGATCACGCCGATCATCACCGAAGCCGATACCAAGGGCCTTGCCGCGATCAGCAAGCAGATGAAAACGCTCGCGGAGAAGGCACGCGACGGCAAGCTGCAGCCGCATGAATACCAGGGCGGCACCGCCAGCCTGTCCAATCTCGGCATGTTCGGGATCAAGCAGTTCGACGCGGTCATCAACCCGCCGCAGGGCATGATCATGGCAGTCGGCGCGGGCGAGCAGCGTCCCTATGTCGTCGACGGCGAACTCCAGGTCGCCAGCGTGATGACCGCCAGCGGCAGCTTCGACCACCGCGCCATCGACGGCGCCGACGGCGCGCAGCTGATGGAAGCCTTCAAGCAGCTGTGCGAGAACCCGATGGGGCTGGTGGTTTGATTTCGAAAGAAGCCAAAGCTCTGCCCGGGGGCTTTCTCGCGACGGCCCTCTTGTTCGTCGGTGCGGCTTCGGTTTTCACAAGCCTGCTGGTCGCGGCTCTGGACGCGGGCGGGGCGCGATCGCTGGGCGGTGCGTGGCTGCCTGTTCCTGCCTGGGGCCTCGTCGCAGTAACACTGGCGGTCATCTTGCGGAAAGGCGGAAGCTCGGCTGTTCGCATCCTCGGCGCAATCTGGCTGGCGCCTGCCCCTGCTTTCTCCATCGCAGCCACACTTGGCTTTCAGGAGCTTCCCTTTGTCTGACCGCCAGCCCCAGATCCGCGTCACGGCCATGCCGACCGATCTCAACCCCTATGGCGGGGTCTTCGGCGGCTGGCTGATGAGCCAGATGGCATTGGGCGCAGGCTCGCTCGCGAGCCGCGAGGGGAAGGGCAAGGCGGTGGTTGTCTCGGCAAGTGATTTCGCCTTCCCCGGCGTGATGCAGGTCGGCGACGAGTTGTCGGTCTATTGCGCCATCGCCACCACCGGCACCACCTCGCTCACCATCACCGCCGAGGCGATCGGCCGCGAACGCAATGGCGAGGCCGAGACCAAGGTCGCGCAAGGCACGTTCAAATTCGTCCTGCTCGACGACAACGACCGCCCACGCGCGGTGGCGGAGCGGTGGGCTTGAGCGCTGTCCTACAGCCCGCTCACCATGCGATATGCACCCGCATGACCCGCACGCATTCTCCGCCCCGGACCGCCGCAATTCACGGCCTTGCGCGCCACAGATTTTCTTCGCTTGGACCGTGTAACACCCGGTCCATGTCTGCGACCAAACGAGAGACTACAGAGACGAATCATGGCTGACACCAATTATGACGTCATCGTGCTCGGCAGCGGCCCGGGCGGCTATGTCGCGGCGATCCGCTGCGCGCAGCTGGGGCTCAAGACCGCCATTGTCGAACGCGAACTGCTCGGCGGGATCTGTCTCAACTGGGGCTGCATCCCGACCAAGGCGCTGCTGCGTTCGGCTGAGATCCTGCATTATGCGCAGCATGCCAAGGATTACGGGCTCAAGATCGCCGGCGAGATCGAGGCCGACCTCGAGGCGGTGGTCAAGCGCAGCCGCGGGGTCGCCAATCAGCTCAACCAGGGCGTCACGCATCTGATGAAGAAGAACAAGATCGCAGTGCACATGGGCGAGGGCACGCTGACCGGCCCCACCAGCCTCACCGTGAAAGGCGAGAAGGGCGAGGAGAAGCTCACCGCCAAGCATGTGATCGTCGCCACCGGCGCGCGGGCGCGCGACCTGCCCTTCGCCCCGGCGGATGGCGAGCGCGTGTGGACCTATCGCCACGCAATGACCCCCAAGGAAATGCCGAAGAAGCTGCTGGTGATCGGCAGCGGCGCGATCGGCATCGAGTTCGCCAGCTTCTACAACGACATGGGCGTCGATGTGACCGTGGTCGAAATGCTCGACCGCGTGGTGCCGGTCGAAGACGCGGACGTCTCCGCCTTCCTCGAAAAGAGCCTGACCAAGCAGGGCATGACGATCATGACCGGCGCGGGGGTCGAGGACCTCAAGGTCACCGACAAGGGTGTGAAGGCCAAGATCAAGGACAGCAAGGGCAAGGTGAACGAGACCGAGTTCAGCCATTGCATCACCGCGATCGGTATCGTGCCCAACACCAAAAACGTCGGGCTGGAAAAGCTGGTCGAAATGGACCGCGGCTTCATCCAGATCGACGATTACGGCCGCACCAAGTCGAAGGGCCTGTGGGCGATCGGCGACTGCACGCCGGGGCCGTGGCTGGCGCACAAGGCGAGCCACGAGGGCGTCACTACGGCCGAGGCGATTGCGAAGGAACTGGGCAACAAGGAGGTCCACCCGCACCCGCTCGACCGCGCCAACATCCCGGGCTGCACCTATTGCCACCCGCAGATCGCCAGCGTCGGCCTGACCGAGGCCAAGGCGAAGGAAGCGGGCCACGACGTCAAGGCGGGCACCTTCCCCTTCATCGGCAATGGTAAGGCTATCGCGCTGGGCGAGGCCGAGGGCTTCGTGAAGACCGTGTTCGACGCCAAGACCGGCGAACTGCTCGGCGCGCATATGATCGGCGCGGAGGTGACCGAGATGATCCAGGGCTTCGTCGTCGGCAAGACGCTCGAGACCACCGAGGCCGAGCTGATGCAGACGGTGTTCCCGCATCCCACGATCAGCGAATCGATGCATGAGAGCGTGCTTGCGAGCTATGGCCGCGCGCTCCATATCTGAGGCCTGACACGCGCCACAGCGCGAGGGGAATGACAGCGTGACCGGTTTCCTGATCCTCGCCTTCCTGATCCTGATCGCGGGGGTGCTGGCCGTTCCGCTCGCCACGCGGATCGGGCTCGGCTCGGTGCTCGGCTACCTGCTCGCAGGGATGGCGATTTCACCGCTGCTCGCCGCGCTGTCGGTCGATGTCGAGGCGCTGCAGGTCTTCGCCGAATTCGGCGTGGTGATGATGCTGTTCATCATCGGGCTGGAAATGGAGCCGCGGCGCCTGTGGGCGATGCGCGGCAAACTCACCTGGCTGGGCGGCGGACAAGTGCTGCTGACCACGCTCGCGCTGACCGGCATCGCGCTGCTGGCCGACCAGCGCTGGCAGACCGCGCTGGCGGTCGGCATGGTGCTGGCGCTGAGCTCGACCGCGATCATCGTCCAGACGCTGACCGAGAAGGGCCTGCTCAAGACCGAGGGCGGCGAAGCGAGCTTCTCGGTGCTGCTGGTGCAGGACGTCGCGGTCATCCCGATCCTCGCGCTGGTGCCGCTGCTTGCGCTGCCCGAACTCGCCGGTGCGGCTGCGGACCACACGGGCGGGGGCGCGCATGGCGGGATCGACTTCACTGCACACATGTCGGGCTGGCTGGCTGCAGGCACACGGATCGGTGCGGTAGCTGCAGTGATCGCGATCGGCATCTTCGCGATCCGCCCGCTGTTCCGCTACATCGCGCGCGCCAACCTGCGCGAACTGTTCACCGCCGCAGCATTGCTCGTGGTGATCGGGATCGCGCTGCTGATGTCGCTGGTCGGCCTTTCGCCCGCGCTCGGCGCCTTCATCGCGGGCGTGGTGCTTGCCACCAGCGAATACCGCCACGAGCTCGAAAGCGACATCAACCCGTTCAAGGGCCTGCTGCTGGGGCTGTTCTTCATCACTGTCGGCGCGGGGATCGACTTCGCGCTCGCCAGCACGATCTGGGATTCGGTGGTGTTCTGGGCCGCGGTGACGGTGGCTGCCAAGATGGCAGTGCTGCTGCTGGTCGGCTGGTTCTACGGCCTGCGGCGGCAGGCGCTGTGGCTGTTCTGCCTGAGCCTACCGCAGGCGGGCGAGTTCGCGTTCGTCCTGATCGCCTTCGGCGTCGCCAATGCGGTGTTCGAACCCGCCTTCGCCGATCAGTTGCTGCTGATCGTCGCGCTGACCATGCTGGTCACCCCGCTGCTGTTCATCCTCTACGACAAGCTCATCGCGCATGCCTATTCGACCGGGCAGGGCGGCCGCGAGGCCGATGCCATCGACGAGGACAACCCGATCATCATCGCGGGGCGCGGGCGCGTCGGCGGGATCGTCGACCGCATGCTTGATGCCGCCGGACACCGCGCGACGGTGATCGACTACAACAGCGAGCATTTAGAAGTGCTCAAGAAGTTCGGCGTCACGACCTATTACGGCGACGCGACGCGGCCCGACCTGCTCGCCAGCGCGGGGATCGACCGCGCGCGGATCCTCGTCGTGGCGCTCGACGAGCGCGAGCAGATCGACCGGCTGGTACGCTATGCCTGTGCCAACTTCCCGGGCCTGCACGTCGTCGCACGCGCCAAGGACCGCGACCATGTCTATCACCTGTGGGCGATGGGCTGCCGCGACATCGTCCGCGAAACCTATGACAGCAGCCTGCGGATGGGCCGTTCGGTCTACGAGGCGCTGGGTCACGACCGCCAGTCCGCCACCGCCATGGTCGAAGCGTGGGAGGAGATGGATCGCACCTCGATGCGCGAGATTGCCGATGTCTTCCGGCTCGATACGCCGTCTTACGAGAACGAGGAACTGCTTGCCAAGATCAGGGAGCTCAAGGCCGAATGGGATCCCAAGCTGCGCGAGGCGATGGACGAAATCGCCGCGCGCGGACGCTAGACGCAACCAGTCAGCATGCCGCGCGTTGGGGGAGGAAAGGAGAACACCATGACAATCCCAAAGCGCGATACCCCTCAGGCCCAAGACGACGCGGCGCAGGACGCCGAGGACAGCAAGACCATCAAGGATCACAAGGCCCTACAGAACCAGTCTTCGATCGACCCGCAGGACTACCCCAAGGGCGATCGCAGCGCGCAATCGCTGGTCCGCAAGCCGGGCGACAAGGACTGATCGGGGATCGTGGCGGAGAGGGTGGGATTCGAACCCACGAAGGGCTTGCACCCTTGCCGGTTTTCAAGACCGGTGCATTCAACCGCTCTGCCACCTCTCCGCGAGCGCGGGCTAGCTAGTCACTTCGGCCGGGCTTGTCACGCATTTACCTGCAAGGAGGACGGGCCGTGCCCCGTAAACGCCAAATGACACTTGCCGTTAAGCTTCGCTCTGCGACAATCGCCGGATGAAATTCAAACCCCTTCTCGCCGCCGCCGGGGCATTTGCGCTCGCATTGCCCGCCGTTCCCGCCACCGCCCAGCAGGACCTGAGCTTCAATGCCTACGTCCAGCTGCTGATCGCCAAGGCACGCGCCGAAGGTGTCAGCGAAGCGACTCTGGCGCGCATGACCGCGGGACTGGAGCCCAACGACCGGGTGATCCGGCTCGACCGTGCGCAGCCGGGATCGCCGACCTCGTCCGGCTATCCGGCTCTTGCGCCCTATATCGCGCGGCACGTCGATGCCGCGCGCATTCGCGGGGGACGCAGCGCCCGGGCCGAGTGGTCGGGCACGCTGCGCGCCATCGAACGCGATTACGGCGTGCCGGGCGAAATCGTGGTCGCCATCTGGGGACATGAAACCGCCTATGGCGCGGTCAAGGGCGGGTTCGACCTGTCGCAGGCGCTTGCCACGCTCGCCTGGGAGGGCCGCCGCCGCGACCTCTTCGCCAGCGAGTGGGTCGCGCTGATGAAGGTGGCCGACAAGGGCTACTCCCGCGGCGAACTGCAGGGCAGCTGGGCGGGCGCCTTCGGCAATCCGCAGTTCCTTCCTTCGGTCTACCTGCGGCTCGCCGCCGACGGCAATGGCGACGGCCGCGCCGACATCATGAACGACAGCGCCGATGCGCTGGCCTCGATCGCCAACTATTTCCGCGACGCGGGCTGGCGCGAAGGCCAGCCCTGGGGCGTGGGCGCCTATGTTCCCTCCGGCTTCGACGTCGCGGCCTACCGCACGCCGATCGCGGCCCCGGTGTGTTCGCGCGTCCACGAACGGCACAGCGTCTACAAGCCGATGTCGGAATGGCGCGCACTCGGCATCCAGCCCCAGCGCGCGATCGGCGACGACGTGCTGGTCACGCTGTTCCAGCCCGACGGTCCCGGCACGCCGGCTTGGCTGTTAACCTCGAATTATCGGGTGATCCTCGAATACAACTGTTCGAACTATTACGCCATGAGTGTGGGGCTGCTCGCAGATGAAATCGCCGAATAGGATACTTCTTGCTGCGAGCGCCGGGCTGGGCCTGCTCGGCCTGGGCGCCTGCGCTTCGAACGCGCAAGCCCCGGCCGCAAGCACCGCGCCCGAAGCGGGCAACGGCCCCGCCGCCGATTACCCCGTCGTGGTCGGCGATCCGTTCACCATCGACGGCGTAACCTATACCCCGGTCGATACGATGAATTACGACCAGGTCGGCTATGCGGGGCGCGAAGAGGCCGGCGTGACGGGGGTGACAGGCGCGCATCGGACACTCCCCTTGCCGAGCTATGTCGAGGTGACCTCCCTCGACACCGGGCGGACCATCCTTGTCCGGCTCGAACGGCGCGGACCGATGACCAACGACCGGCTGATCGCACTGGCCCCCGACGCTATCGCGCAGTTGGGGATCGGTGAGGGAGCTCCCATCCGCATGCGGCGGGTGAACCCGCCCGAGGAACAGCGCGCGGAACTGCGCGCCGGGCGCGAGGCACCCCCGCGGATGGACACGCCGCAGGGCCTGCTCGAAGTCCTCAAGCGCAGGCTGCCGCCGCGCGGCTCGGCGCCGCTCGGCGATCCGCGGCAAGCCGAGGTGAGCGGTGTCGCGCCGACGCCCGAGGTCATCGAAACCCGCGACCCGAACGAGGAGGCGTTGGTGGAAGATGCTGCGAATGAAGCGGAAGAGCCCGTGCTCACGCCGGCCGGACGGCCGCAGTTGCGCAATGCAGTCGAAGGCGGTCCTGCCCGCGCCCCGGTCATGGTGCCGACCGATCCGGACGGGAAGTTCGCGGTCCAGCTCGGCGCCTTTTCGGTCAGGGCCAATGCGCAGAAGCTGGCGCGCGAAGTGCAGGGCTATGTTGAAGACAGCGGTGCCTTGGCAATCGTTCGCGTGGGACCCTTCGCAACCCGTGGACAGGCGGAGGAGGCGCTCGCCAAGCTTCGCTCACGCGGTTATAGCGACGCGCTGATACGACCACTCGATTGATCCGCCGCGGCTCCTGCCCGGCGACGGGAGCACACTTGCGCAACCGCCTGACTTTACTGGCTAGCATGGCAATGGCCTGCATTGCTGCGCCGCTTGGCGCGCAGCGTGCGCCGGGCGCCGCCATTCCCAGCGAGGCCGATGCGCCGATCGCCTATCTGCTCGATGCCACAAGCGGCCAGATTCTCTATCAGCGGGAGATAGACAGGCGGTTCATGCCCGCTTCGATCACCAAGGTGATGACGACTTTCCTCGCTTTCGAATGGATCGACGAGGGCCGCCTCCTGCGTGAACGGATCTTCGGTGTGCGGCCGGAGACTTTCCGCCAGTGGCACCGCAAGGGCTCGACCATGTTCCTCGCCGAAGACGCGCGCGTATCGGTCGACGACCTGCTTCACGGCGTGACCACCGTCTCCGCAAATGACGGCGCGGTGGTGCTGGCCGAAGGCGCGGCCGGATCGGTCGAGGACTGGGTCGCTGCGATGAATGCCAAGGCGCGCGAGATCGGCATGGCCAACAGCCATTTCGGCAATCCCAATGGCTGGATGGACGAAGGCAGGACGTTCGTCACCGCGCGCGATCTCGGCACGCTGGCGCAAGCCATGGTGGTGCGGCACCCGACGAAATACCGTCATTTCGTCGGCGCGCAGGGTCTCGAGTACAACGGGATCGAACAGCGCAACCACGATCCGATAACCGGTGTCGTGCCCGGTGCCGACGGGATCAAGACCGGCTATACCAACCAGGCGGGGTTCGGGTTCCTCGGGTCCGCCGAACGCGACGGCCAGCGCCTCGTGATGGTGGTGGCGGGCAGCCCGGGCGGACGCGAGCGGCGCCGCGCCGCGCGGCAGTTTATCGAATGGGGATTTCGCAATTTCGACAGCCGCGTGTTGTTCGCGCAGAACGCGCGCGTCGGCACGGCGCGCGTGCAGGAGGGCGGGGCAGGCACGGTCGGGCTGACCACGCCCCGGCCGTTGCGCATAGCCGTGCCCCGCGGCAGAGATCCCGAGATATCGCTGACGATCAGCTATGAAGGACCACTGCAGGCTCCGGTCGCGAAGGGTGAAGAAGTGGCCGAGCTGGTGGTGTCGATCGCGGGCATGCCCGAGCACCGCGTGCCGCTGGTCGCGGCCGAAGAGGTGTCCGAAGCCTCGATCGTCCGCCGCGTCTTCAACGCATTCCAGAGCTGGCTCGGGTGAGCCCGGGCCGCTTCATCGCCTTCGAAGGCGGGGAGGGCATGGGCAAGTCCACCCAGGCGCGCCTTTTGGCGGACCACTTGCGCAAGCGCGGTCTCGGGGTCGAACTCACGCGCGAGCCGGGCGGTACGCCGGGCGCGGAAGCGATCCGCACGTTGCTGCTCGATCCGCCGGCTGATGGCTGGACGCTCGAGGCCGAGGCGCTGCTGTTCGCCGCAGCGCGGGCGGATCACGTGGCGCGGCTGATACGGCCTGCGCTCGGCGCGGGCCACTGGGTGGTCTGCGATCGCTTCATCGATTCGAGCAGGGCCTATCAGGGCGAGGCCGGGGCGCTGGGTGATGACCGCGTGATGGCGCTGCATTCGCTGGGCAGCGCGGGGCTATTGCCCGATCTGACAATCGTCATCGATGCGCCCGCGCAGGCGGTGGCGGGACGTCTTGCGCAGCGCGATGGCGGCGTCAGCGACGCCATCGGCGGGCGTGCAGCCGATTACCATGCGCGCGTCAACGCAGCCTTCCTCGCCTTCGCGCGTGCCGAACCCGGTCGGTTCGCGGTGGTCGACGGCAGCGGCAGCGTCGAGGATGTGCACCGGCGCATCCTGGCGGAAATCGCCACGCGGTTCGGTGATGGGGCGGGCTGATGCTGCTCGGCCACGAGACTGCCTGGCGCGAATGGCGCAAGGCCCTGGGCGGGGAACGCATGCACCATGCCTGGCTGCTGGCCGGGCGACGCGGCGTGGGCAAGGGCAGCTTTGCCTTCGCCGCCGCCTGCGAACTGGTCGGTGTGGATCCCGCTGATGCCCAGAACCATCCCGACATACTGACTCTCACCTACGCTCCCAAGGACGACAAGGAAGAACGCAAGCGCGCCGACGGCAAGCCATACGAGGTCGCGCGCAGCATCCGTATAGCGCAGGTGCGCGGCATGCAGGCGCGGCTCGGAACCCGCCCGACACTCGGCGACAAGCGCGCGATCATCATCGATCCGGCCGACGATCTCGAGCGCAATGCCGCCAACGCGCTGCTCAAGAGCCTCGAAGAACCGCCGATCGGCACTTATTTCCTGCTCGTCGCGCACAGTCCGGCCCGCCTGCTGCCGACCATCCGCTCGCGCTGCCGCGTGTTGCGCTTTCCCACCGTATCCGATGCCGAGATGGACCGGCTGCTGGCCGATCTCTCGCCGGGGGCGGACCCTGCCACACGCGCGGCGGCGATTGCGGCGGCGGGTGGTTCGCCCGGCGCCGCGCTTCAGTTCGTCGACATGGAACTGGGCAAGGTGCGTCAGGCAATGGATGCAATCTTGGCCCGCGGGGATCCCGATTTCCAGCTGCGCGGCACGCTCGCGGGGCTGATCGGTGCGCGGCCCGACCGCGAACGGATCCGCGCGGTGCTCGAACTGGCCCGCTCGGCAGTGGCGCAACGGCTCGACGGGGCGATGGCCGATCCGCGACCCGTCATCGACACGCATAGCGAACTGGTCCGCCTGACCGGCGAGCAACCAACCTATAATTTCGATGCGGGACTGCTGGCGATGGAAATCGGCACCTTGCTCGCCAAGGCGGCTACCGCTAGCGAGCGAGCCGATGGCTGAACCCTATTACCTGACCACCGCGATCCACTATCCCAATGGCAAGCCGCATATCGGCCATGCCTACGAGACGATCGCGGCTGATGTTATCGCCCGCTTCCAGCGCCTGCGCGGCCGTGAAGTCCGCTTCCAGACAGGGACCGACGAACACGGTTTGAAGATGGCCCAGAAAGCCCGCGACATCGGCAGCACGCCGCGTGAGCTTGCGGATGAAATGTCGGGCCATTTCAAGGAACTGTTCGATGTTCTGAACATTTCCTACGACCGTTTTATCCGCACCACCGATCCCGATCACCACCGCGCGAGTCAGGCGATCTGGGAGGCGATGGAGAAGAAGGGCGACCTCTATCTCGATCGCTACGAAGGCTGGTACTCGGTTCGCGACGAAGCCTATTACGACGAAGGCGAACTGGTCGAAGGCGAGGGCGGGGCCAAGCTCTCGCCGCAAGGCACTCCGGTCGAATGGACCGAGGAGGAAAGCTGGTTCTTCCGCCTGTCCAACTACGCCGAACCCCTGCTCGAACTGCTCAAGACGCCCGGTTTCCTGGAACCGGTGAGCCGGCGCAACGAGATGGTCGCGTTCATCGAACGCGGCTTGCAGGACCTGTCGGTCAGCCGCACCAGTTTCGACTGGGGCGTCAAGGTGCCCAGCGGCGATGGCCACGTCATGTATGTCTGGGTCGACGCGCTCACCAATTACATCACCGGCGTCGGCTATCCCGATGGCGGCGAATTGTGGGACAAGTTCTGGCCCGCTGATCTCCACCTGATCGGCAAGGACATCGTCCGCTTCCATACGATCTACTGGCCGGCCTTCCTGATGAGCGCGGACCTGCCGCTCCCGAAAAAGGTCTTCGGGCATGGCTTCCTGCTTAATCGCGGGGTCAAGGAATCGAAGTCAGCAGGCAATGTCACCGATCCGATGGAACTGGCCGACAGGTTCGGCGTGGATGCGCTCCGGTACTTCCTCATGGCCGAGGTTACCTTCGGACAGGATGGCAGCTATTCGGCGCAAGCGCTTGTTAACAAGGTAAATGCTGAACTAGCCAACAGTTTCGGCAACCTTGCCCAGCGCACGCTTTCGATGATCGCCAAGAACATGGACGGCAAGCTCGAACCGTTCTCCCCAGCCAGCGATGACGATACGCTCTTGGACACGGTCCGGAAGGCCTCCGCCGAAACGCTGCCGCAAGAATTCGAAGCGCTTAATTTCTCGGTCGGGATCGAAGCCTGGCTTCGAGCCGTGTATGCCTGCAATGCCTATGTCGACGAACAGGCCCCGTGGGGGCTCAAGAAGACCGATCCCGAACGGATGAAGGCGGTGCTGCAAACGCTGTTCATCGCCATCCGCGACCTCGCCATCGCGATCCAGCCCGTCGTCCCCGAAAAGGCCGCGGCAGTGCTCGACCAGCTGGGTATCCCGGCGGATCGCAGGTCCTATGCCAACCTTGGCGATGCGGACTGGTTCGGCGCTTTGGCGGCGAGCGGCCATGCTATCGACAAGCCGACCCCGGTCTTCCCGCGGCTCGAATTGCCCGAAGAGGAGCCGGCCTGATGCTCGTCGACAGCCATTGCCACCTTGAATACGAAGGCCTCGTCGAAGACCAGGACGCAGCGCTCGATCGGGCGCGCGGAGCCGGGATCGAGGCCTTCCTCAACATTTCGACCAAGCGCGCGGAATGGGACCAGGTCGTCGGTACCGCGAAGGCCAAACGCGACGTCTATGCCAGCGTCGGCATCCATCCACACAATGCCGATGATCACGCCGAGTTGACACGCGAAGAACTGCTCGCGGCAACGCACGACGCTAAGGTCATCGGGATCGGCGAAACCGGACTTGATTACTATTACGACCATTCGGACCGCGCCGTGCAGCAGGACCTGTTCCGCCTGCACATCGATGTGGCCCGCGAGGTCCAGCTTCCGGTTATCATCCACACGCGCGACGCAGAAGATGATACGCTCGCGATCCTCGAAGACGAGCTGGGGAAGGGGGCTTTCCCCGCGTTGATCCATTGCTTCACCGCGTCGGCCGAGTTCGGGAGGGCGGTCATCGATCTGGGACTGTCGGTCTCGATTTCGGGCATCGTTACCTTCAAGAACGCAAAAGATCTTCAGGCGTTCGCGCGCGACATCCCGCAGGATCGGCTGCTGGTCGAAACCGACAGCCCGTTTCTCGCGCCGGTTCCGCATCGGGGCAAGCCATGCGAACCGGGCTACGTCCGCGACACCGCGCAGTTCCTCGCCGACCTTCGCGAGGAACCACTCGCGAATCTGGCCGCCTATACTACGCGCAACTTCTACAGCCTGTTCAGCAAGGCCGCCGCGTGAAGCTGGTCATGCTCGGCTCCGGCACGTCGACCGGCGTGCCGCGGATCGGCAACGATTGGGGCGAATGCGACCCGCACGAACCGCGCAACCGGCGCACGCGCGTTTCGATCATCGTCGAGAACCAGGCGGGACAGCGGATTCTGATCGACACTTCGACCGATCTGCGCGCGCAATTGCTGGCGAACGGGATCGGCAAGGTGGATGCGGTCTTCTGGACGCATGACCATGCCGATCACTGCCACGGCATCGATGATCTGCGCGTCATGCGCTACGATCGCAGCAACCCGCTGCCAGGCTATGCCAGCAGCAAGACCTGCGACAATCTGCGTCACCGGTTCGATTACATATTCGAAGGACAGCACGGCTATCCCACGCTGATGTCGCTCAAGGATATCGCGGACGCCAGGCTCGTTGCCGGTTTCTCCTTCGACCATGTCGAAATGCCGCACGGACCTGTGACCAGTACCGGTTTCCGGTTCGAAGCGGATGGAAAATCAATCGTTTATGCGACCGACTTCAGTGAGGTTACACCCAGCATGCTCAAATGCTTCGACCGGGCCGACATTCTTGTCGTCGACTGTCTTCGCAGGCGGCCGCATCCCACGCATGCGCATCTCGACATGGCGCTCGATCTCGCTCGGCGGGCCAAGGTTGGCCGCACGGTTCTGACGCATATGGACAAGAGCATGGACTACCGCAGCCTGTGCGACGAAGTACCCGATCATGTAACGGTCGGTTACGATGGCCTGACGATGACCGCATGAACGAATACCAGATCGTCTCGCTGATATCGCTGCTGGGGTTCCTGATCCTGGTGACCGGCGCATTCCGGGCACACCGTGTGAACGTGAAAAAGACTTTCTACATGGCCGCAGCATGGGCGGGCATTTTCGCAATCGTCGTCCTGTTCATCGATCTGGTGCGGTAGGGCGATCGGCAGAAGCACCTCCATATACAGCGATGACATTTAACATAATATATATTATCATTCCCTACGAGAAGAATAGGCCGCTTCCAAGCAGCCTTACCCTCCCGTAGCCTTGGCGTTAGAAGACAACCATGTCCGATCAAACCGACCGCTTGCTCCGCATCATGGCCCGCCTTCGTGATCCCGTCGGCGGCTGTGAATGGGACACGGCGCAGGACTTTGCCTCAATTGCACCGTATACGATCGAAGAAGCCTACGAGGTCGCCGACGCCATCGAACGCAGCGACATGGACGATTTGCGCGGCGAACTCGGCGATTTGCTTTTCCAGGTCGTGTTCCATGCGCGCATGGCCGAAGAAGCCGGAGATTTTGCCTTCGAAGACGTCGCACGTAGCATCGCCGACAAAATGGAGGCGCGCCATCCGCATATCTTTGGCGATGAAAGCGGCATCATGGAAGACGGCCGGTGGGAGGATATCAAGGCTGCAGAACGGTCGCGATCGGGGCAAAACAGCGCGATGGACGGCGTCGCAAACGCGCTGCCCGCCTTGCTGCGCTCGCACAAATTGCAGAAGCGTGCAGCACGGGTCGGTTTCGAATGGCCCGATGTCAGGGGCTCGATAGACAAACTGCGCGAGGAACTGGACGAACTCGCGCAGGCACAGACCGATGACGAAAAGCTGATGGAAGCGGGCGACGTGCTGTTTTCCGTCGTCAACATCGTGCGCCGCTACGGAGCCGATCCCGAACAAGCCTTGCGCGCTTCGAACGCCAAATTCGAACGTCGTTTCAGGAAGATGGAAGAACTTTCGCAGAACGAGGGCGAGGATTTCGCCGCGCTCGACCTCGATGGCAAGGAAACCTACTGGCAGCGCGCCAAGCGCACAATCGGTTAGTCGAGCGCCTCGTATTGCCCCAGTTCCTTGGGGTTGAGCCGCACCGTGATCAGCCGGTTTGCGCCGCCCTCCTCTTCGGGGACATCGTCGATCACCTCGCCATGCGCATGCAGCCAGGCAATCCGCCGGCCATCGCCAGCGGGAACCTCGAAAGTGCGGAGCGAGGCATTCCGGGTAAGCATCTCGCCGAGCCGTTCGAGCAGGGTATCGACCCCCTCACCCGTCAGCGCCGACATCGCTACCACATCGTCATTGCCGACGACCTGTTCGGCCAGTTCTTCGGCATCTTCGGGCGATAACTGGTCCCACTTGTTCCACACTTCCAGGACGGGGATCGAAGGCTCTTCGCCTTCCTCGTCGGCCACCCCGAGATCACGGAGAACCTGCAGCACCTGCGCCTTCTGCGCGCCGGTCGACGGGTTCGAGATATCGCGAACGTGACAGATCACGTCGGCCGCGGTGACTTCTTCCAGCGTTGCGCGGAACGCGGCCACGAGCTGCGTAGGCAGGTCGGAAATGAACCCGACCGTATCGGACAGGATCGCCTTCTCGACCCCGGGCAACGCAATTGCGCGCATCGTCGGGTCGAGCGTGGCGAACAGCAGGTCTTCCGCCATCACCCCCGCCCCGGTCAACCGGTTGAACAGCGTCGACTTGCCCGCATTGGTGTAGCCGACCAGCGCGACCACCGGCCACGGCGCGCGTTCGCGCCGTTCGCGGTGCAGGCCGCGGGTCTTGCGCACCTGTTCGAGTTCCTTGCGCAGCCGCCCCATCCGCTGCCGGATCATCCGGCGGTCGGCCTCGATCTGGGTTTCACCCGGACCGCCGAGGAAGCCGAACCCGCCGCGCTGCCGTTCGAGGTGGGTCCAGCTACGCACGAGCCGGCTCTGCTGGTAATCGAGATGGGCGAGTTCGACTTGCAGACGCCCCTCGGCAGTGGCCGCGCGTTCGCCGAAGATCTCGAGGATCAGTCCAGTGCGGTCGATGACCTTGCGCGCCAGCTTGTCTTCCAGATTGCGCTGCTGGATCGGCGTGAGCGCGCCGTCGACCACGACCAGTTCGACCTCGTCCTGTTCGCAGGCGATGCGGATGTTATCGACCTGGCCGGCGCCGAACAGCAGGTTCGGGCGCACCTCGCGAACGGGCAGCACAAAGCTCTCGGCGATGACCACGCCGATCGCCAGAGCCAGCCCCTCGGCTTCTGCGAGCCGCGACTGCGCGTCGAGGTCATAGGCCATCCCGCGAATGTCCGGGCACACGACGAGCGCCCGTGCTCCGCGAGAGACCTCGCCCATCAAGTCATCATCGAAACTCAGTTGTCGTCCTCTTCCCAGTCTTCGGTCAGATCGACCGGTGTTGCGGGCTGGATCGTCGATACGGCATGCTTGTAGGCAAGCTGGACGTAACCGTCACGCTCGAGCAGCATGCAAAACAGATCGTAGGACGCGATCCGGCCCTGCAGCATCACCCCGTTGACGAGGAACATTGTGACCTGCGCTTCCGCCTGCCGGACCCGGCTCAGGAACACGTCTTGCAACAGCCGCTGCTTGGCCCCCGAACCCTGGCTCGTAAATTGTTCGGTATCGACCGGCTGCGCGGGCATGATCGTGCTGATCGCGTGCTTGTAGACCAGCTGCGACTGGCCGTCGCGGCGCAACAGGATCGAGAAATTATCGAACCAGGTGACAATGCCTTGCAGCTTCACGCCCTTGACCAGGAACATGGTCACCGGGGACTTGTTCTTGCGCAGCAGGTTGAGGAAGGCATCCTGCAGGTTCACGGGACGGCCGCCCGATGCAGGTTCAGGGGGTTTCGGACGCGGTCGTGCCGAGAGTGTCTTTTCGCCGGACATGTCTTTTCCCGTTTCTTGGCGGCCCTCCACCGAGCCGCAATCTGGGCGCCCGCGACGCCCGTGTGTGCATCCGCAACTCTTTGCGAACGCCATTAATGTGGGACATCGCACCGTCGTGCGCAATGCATTCCTTATTCTGTCGCACAACGCGCAACTTTCCCGATCGCTCCTACTTTTTCGGCTCGCTCGGCTTGCGTTCGACCATTCCCAGCAGCTTCAGCTTACGGTGCAGCGCGGAGCGCTCCATCCCGATGAAGGTCGCGGTCTTCGAAATATTGCCTGAAAAGCGCCGGATCTGGACAGTGAGATATTCGCGCTCGAAATTCTCGCGGGCTTCGCGCAGCGGCGCTCCCATCATCGCCCCCACCCCGCCGTTTCCGCCGAGCTTACCCCCGAGCACTTCCTCGGGCAGCATGTCGACCTCGATCTGTTCGAGATTTTCGCGCGGGGTCAGGATGATCGTACGTTCGACCACGTTGCGCAACTGGCGCACGTTGCCCGGCCAGTCATAAGCCTGCAGCGCCGCCATCGCCTCGTCGCTGATGGTCGGGGGGCGCAGACCCTGTTCGGTAGCATAGCGGGCAAAGAACCCGTCGGCGAGCGCGGGGATATCGTCGCGCCGCTCGGCCAACGAGGGCACTTCGACGGGCACGACATTGAGGCGGTAGAACAGGTCTTCGCGGAAGCGCTTTTCCTCCATTTCGCCGGTGAGATCCCGCGAGGTGGACGAGACCACCCGCACATCGACCCCGATCTGACGGGTGCCGCCCACGCGGACGAAGCTCTGCTCGGTGAGCACCCGCAGGATCCGTGCCTGCGTGGAAAGCGGCATGTCGGCGACTTCGTCGAGATAAAGCGTCCCCCCGTCAGCGGTCTCGAGCAGACCCGGGCGGACCAGCTTGCCGTCGGCTTCCTCGCCGAACAGCTCCTCTTCGAAACGTTCGGGTGTTATCCGGGCCGAATTGACGATGACGAAGGCCTTGTCGGCACGCGGGCTCCAGCTGTGGAGCAGCCGGGCCGCCACTTCCTTGCCTGCGCCGGCAGGGCCGGTGACCAGGACGCGGCTGCCGGTACTGGCGACGCGCTTCAGTGTGGCGCGGACCGCATTGATCACTGCCGAATTGCCGGTGAACTCGTCACCCTGCCCCTGGTTTTCGCGCAACCGCGTATTCTCGCGCCGCAGCCGTTCGGTTTCGGTCGCACGTTCGACCAGGTGCAGCAGCCGTTCGGCCTCGAACGGCTTCTCGATGAAATCGACCGCGCCGCGGCTGACCGCGCTGACCGCAGTGTCGATGTTTCCGTGGCCCGAAAAGATGATGACCGGCAGATCGGGTTCGCGCACCTTGATCGCGTCGAGCACTTCCAGCCCGTCCATCTGGCTGCCGTGCAGCCACACATCGAGCAACACGAGGCTTGGCCGTTTCTGGTCGATGGCTTCCAGCGCGGCGGTGCTGTCGGCGGCGGTACGGCACTCGTAGCCCTCGTCGCTCAGCACCCCGGCCACCAGTTCGCGGATGTCGCGTTCGTCGTCGACGATCAGAATATCCAGCGCCATGCGTCCCTATCCTTCATTCTTTGTCGTTGTCTGCGCGTCGCTTTCCTCGGCGAGAGGATCGCGCGCGAAGCGCATCGTCACCCGCGTGCCCCCGGTCTCGACCGAGGTGAACGTCATTTCACCGCCGTGTTCCTCGACGATCTTGTTGACGATCGCGAGGCCCAGCCCGGTGCCCTTTTCACGCGTCGTCACATAGGGTTCGAGGATATTAACCCGGTCTTGCGGCAGGCCGATACCATTGTCTTCCACCGAGACCGAGATCGAATCCTCGGCGGTCTCGACCTCGACGCGGATCCTGCCCCGGTAGTCGACACTCGCCGACTGCGCTTTGGCCTCGATCGCCTCATAGGCATTCTTGAGCGTGTTCGTAAGCGCCTGACCCAGTTGGTGACGGTCGCAGCGGATGCGCAGCGGGCCTTCGTCTGGGGCCTGGAAACGGTAATCCACCGCGGGATGCGCCACTTCCTGCAGGAACAGCGACTGGCGGATCAGGTCGATCGCGTTTTCCGTCCGGAAGGTCGGCTTGGGCAGGCGCGCGAAGCTGGAGAACTCGTCCACCATCTTGCGCAGATCGCCGACTTGGCGAACGATCGTGTTGGTCAGTTCGTCGAACAGTTCGCCGTCAATCTCGATCTGTTTGCGATAGCGCCGTTTCAACCGTTCGGTCGCCAGCTGGATCGGGGTGAGCGGGTTCTTGATCTCATGCGCGATCCGGCGCGCGACATCGGACCATGCCGCCTGACGCTGGTCGAGCAACTGCCGCGTGATATCCTCGAATGTGATCACATGGCCATCGCTCTCGCGGCCGATCTTCACGGCGAAGGTCAGCAGTTCGCCATTGCGGCTGTGCGAGATGACGCCCCGCGTCAGCCCGCCGCGCACCATGGCGCCGATCTGCGGGGCCAGGTCGTCGAGTGTCGCGGGCGTGCTTTCGCCCGCCGCATCGTAGCCCAGCATCGACTGCGCGGGAGCATTCATCAGCAACAGGTTCAGGTCGGCATCGACCGAGATGATTCCTGCACTCACCGATTCCAGAACCGCTTCGATGAACCCGCGCCGTTCCTCGAGCTCAATATTGGCGGAAAGCAGCGCATCGGTCTGTTTTTCGAGCTGCGCCGTCATGCGGTTGAAGGCGCGGTTGAGCAGGCCGATCTCGTCGGCCCCGGTGCGCCCTTCGACGCGCAGCGCGAAATTGCCCGCGCCGACCTTGCGCGCAGCGGCGACCAGATCGGTAAGCGGTTCGACCTGCCGGTCCGCGAACCGCAAGGCAAACCATACCGCAACGCCCACCAGCGCCAGCGAGACGAAGAACAGCGCGAGATTGAAGCGCAACTGCAGCGCACGTGCACGCTTGGTCAGTTCCTCATAGGCAGCGGAAATCGAGCGGGCGGATTGCCAGCTGCGGAAGGTCGCCGCCTCCGCATTGCGCGCGGTGTAGAGATAGATCCCCGCCTCGCGATCGATCGGCGCCACCGCCTCGATGCGTTCGGCGCTGCCGCGAACCGCAACCTGTTCTCCGCGGGCAAGCTTTTCATAGGCATCCTGGGCGAAGGTTCGCGGATCGCTTGCCTCGCTCAGGCCATAGACCACGGCAGTGCGCATGGTGTCGTCGGGCATCGCCTGAAGGATGGCGCTTTCGATGACATCGCGCGGTTCGGCCTGGTATTGGTAGACGAGCGCAAAGTTGGGATCGGTTACCTGAACGCGCGCAAGTATGGCGCGCATGTCCATTGCCATCGAGATCGTTTCATTGCCGAGATCGAGCTGGTTTTCCTCGTAATATCCTTCCGCGAGTTGGTTGGCATTTTCCATCAGTCCGCGCGAATTGTCCGAAAACCAGAAATCGACGCCCGACTGGAACAGGAAAGCGGCGAACCCCGCCACAAGCAGCGTCGGGACCGCTGCGATCATCGAAAAGAAGAATACCAGTCGGACATGAAGCCGCGCGGTACTGCCGGCAGCGCGCCGCAGCGCGATCCGCCGCCCGGCAAGCACGAGCAGCGCCATGGCGGGAATCAGCGTACCGATCAGCAGGCCGGCTACCTGCCGCGATGGCAGGAGCGCGCCATCGGGCGGTGCATTGGTGAAGGTTGCCCAGGTGCTGGCAACCATGACCAGGAAAGCGATTGCGGCGACGACCTCGATATAGCCGACCATGTTGCGTTTGCGCGAGGTTACGACGAACCTGCGCCACCAGCGGGGCGTCTGTCGTCCACTTCCTGCTGTTCGCGTCGCCATCGTGGCGCGCATACAACGGGACTGTTGCACTTTTGCAAGTATAAATTCGCCAAACCCGCCGCGGTCCGGTCGAAACGCGGGATCAACGGCGTCGAGCGTAGCTTTCAGGAGCGATGTCGAGTTCGGAAAGCCGCTTGCGCAGCGTGTTGCGGTTGATGCCAAGCATCCTCGCAGCGCGCAGCTGATTGCCCTCGGTCCGTTCGAGCGCGAGTTCGAACAGCGGCCTCTCGAAGGCAGCCAACGCGGTGTGATAGACAGCCCCGTCGGCCGGCCGCGCGTGTTCGAGCCAGCGCTCTACAGCGGCGGCAAGACCGTCCTTCTGCCCCTCACCCGTCTCTCCGCGCGCGGCGGGAAGGATGTCCTCGACCGCGGCCGCATCGATTACATCTTCGCGCGCCATGAGGACGAGCCGGAAGACTGCATTGCGCAGTTCGCGGACATTGCCCTGCCACGGTCGCGCCTCGAGCGCATTGATCGCCTGCGCATTGGCCTTACGGACGGGCAGTCCCTCATTCGCCGCCTGGCCGAGGAAATGGCGGACCAGCGCGCCGATGTCCTCGCGCCGCTCGCGCAGCGGCGGCAGGTGAATCGGCACGACGTTCAGACGGTAATAGAGGTCCTCGCGGAAACGCCCGTCGGCGATCATCGGGGTGAGGTCGCGATTGGTGGCCGCCACGATCCGGACGTCGACCCCAATCTCCTGCCGCCCGCCGACGCGGCGAATCCGCCCTGACTGCAGCGCGCGCAACAAGCGCGTCTGCGCTTCCGCGGGCATGTCGCCGATCTCGTCGAGGAACAGCGTGCCGCCGTTCGACTGTTCGAACTTGCCGATCTGCTGTCCGACCGCGCCCGTGAATGCACCGCGTTCGTGCCCGAACAACTCGCTTTCGAGCAGATCGTGCGGGATCGCCGCCATGTTGACCGCCACGAACGGACCGGTCTTGCGCGCGCCAAGCTGGTGGATCGCCTCGGCGACCAGTTCCTTGCCTGTGCCGCTTTCACCGGTGATCAGTACCGTGAGATCGTTGCGCAGGACCCGCGTGATCATCCGGAACACGCCCTGCATCGCGGGACTGCGGCCAATCAGCGGAAGCGCGCTGTCTTCGCTGTCGTCCGCGCCCTCGAGGACCGGCCGACTGGCGACCGCTTGCGCAACCGCCTGCGTCAGCTCGTCAAGATCGAAGGGCTTGGGGAAATATTCGAAAGCATCGCTATCGCTTGCGCGGACCGCCGTATCGAGCGTGTTCTGGGCCGACAGGACGATCACCGGCATGTCGGGCGCGCGCGATCGCACGGCATCGATCGACGCCAGACCGTCGCCGTCGGTCAGGATGACGTCGGTCAGCATGACGTCGAACGCCTGCTCGTCCAGCAGGGCATCGCGCCGCGCGAGCGTATCGCACGCCGTAACTTCGAACCCGTCATCGCGCAGCGCTTCGGTGATCACCGTTGCGATGCTCTTGTCGTCTTCGACCAGCAAGACCGTGCGTGCCATGTGCTCCCCCTACCCTGCGACCGGCAGGTTGATGCGAAAATGGGTTTCACCCGCGCGCTCGTCGCGCTGGTGCGAGATGCGCCCGCCCATGTCGCGCAGCAGCTTGCGCACCAGGGCAAGCCCGAGACCTTGCCCGTGCGGCTTGCTCGAAACGAACGGTTCGAACACGTGATCGCGCAGCGCCGGTTCGATCCCGGATCCGCCATCGGTGACCGTGATCTCGATCGGCAGGCGGGTCGCCTTGCCCAGACGGATGGTGTTGAAGACCAGGCCGCTGACGAAGCGGGTGCGCACACGCACCCGGGCGCTGTCGAGCGCGGCGCTGGCGTCGCAGGCATTGGCGATGAGATTGATCAGGACCTGCTCGAGCGCGCCCTGATCCGCCGCGACCGGGGGAAGCGAGGGATCGAATTCCTCCACCAGTTCGCAGGGATCGTCTCTTCCCGCGCGCACTGTCGCCATCGCGTTGCGAATGGCCTCGTGCAGGTTGCACGGCCCGGTAATCTCGATCGGCTTCGCGCCGAGCTGCTGCATGCGATCGATCAGCTGCGCGATCCGATCGACTTCGGCGGAGATCATTTTCGCCAGCGGCTTGTCCTTCCCCGCAACGCGGCGGGCCAACAGCTGGCTCGCCCCCCGGATGGCGGAGAGTGGATTCTTGATTTCATGTGCGAGAACCGCGGGTGCGCGCAATTCGACGCGCTCTTCGGCGTCCTCGTCATTGTCGGGCTGCCCTGCGTCGGACAACGTGAGCACGCGCCATCCCGCGGATGCATGAATGGGCGAGCTGCTGATATTGATCCGCCGCTCACCGACAGCGGTGGCGATGGTTACGCCCCGGGCGATGACCTGCGCATCGACACTCGAGAGGCGCTCCGTGAGCCGTTCGTCAGCGATTCCCACCACATCCCAGAACCGCTTTTCGGATAGCTTGCGGGCGCTGCGGCCGAGCATTTCTTCGGCTGCATAATTGGCTTCGACGATGCGATCGTCCTCGTCCAGCAGCAGCACCGCGAAAATCATCGCGGCAAGCTGAGCGCGCGCATCGGGTGCGCCGGATGACGGGGTCACGCGGCGCGGCGCCGCAGGAAGGGCTCGTAAAAGGCTTCGATTTCCTCGAGCACCTTGCGCGGATCGTCGATGAAATTGACGAAATTGCGGAACTCCGCCGAGCCGTGCATGCCCTTGGTGTACCACCCGAGATGCTTGCGCGCGATCTTCGTCCCGACGCCTTCGCCGTAATGATCGAGCATCGATCGGTAGTGTTCGACAAGGACGTCGTACTGCTCGTCGAAAGCAGGCGTCTCAAGCACTTCGCCGGTGCGCCACCAGTGCATGATCTGGCCCAGCAGCCACGGTTTGCCATAGGCCCCGCGCCCGATCATGATGCCGTCGGCACCCGATTGCTCGAGCGCGGCCGCGGCGTCGGCTATCGTGCAGATATCGCCATTGGCGATGACCGGGATCGAGACCGCATCCTTCACCTTGCGGATGAATGCCCAGTCCGCGTGCCCCTTGTACATCTGGTTGCGGGTTCGGCCATGGACGGTGATCATCTTCACGCCGAGGTCTTCCGCGATATGCGCCAGTTCGGGGGCGTTGAGATCGGCATGGTCCCAGCCCATCCGCATCTTGACGGTCACGGGCACATCGACCGCCTTGACCGTCGCTTCCATCAGCTTCGTCGCCAGCGGCACTTCGCGCATCAACGCCGACCCGGCCAGCTGACCCACGACCTTGCGCACCGGACAGCCGAAATTGATATCGATGATAGCCGCGCCATTGTCCTGCTGCAGCTTGGCCGCCTCGGCCATGCTTCCGGGATCGCAGCCGACCAGCTGCATCGACACCGGTTCCTCGATCGCGTCCCAAGCCGCCTTTTGGACGCTCTGCCGCGTTTCGCGGATCGCCGCTTCGCTGGCGATCATCTCGGTCACATTGAGGCCCGAGCCATAGCGCCGCACCAGGCGGCGGAACGGCAGGTCGGTCACGCCGGTCATCGGCGCGAGCACCACCGGCGTGTCGATCGACACGTTGCCGACCTCGATCGGCTGCGGGGGTGCGGGCGGGAGCGGTTGCGTCGTCATAAGGAATTCATTGCCTAAATATTGGGCAGGCACATAGTGCGTTGCAGCGAAAACGGCAAGCCGCTAGCGCGCTGCTTTCGTATGCAACACCCGCCCCCCCTTCCCGCCTTCGCGGCAATCATCGTCGCCGCAGGCAAGGGTATCAGGGCGGGACAGCCGCTGCCAAAGCAATTTGCGGACTGGCGCGGCAAACCGGTGCTGCGCCACTCGGTCGAAACCCTACTCGAAGCCGGGGCGGCCCCGCTCGTCATCGCGATCCCCGAAAACGGCGAAGCGGCTGCGCACACGGCGCTGGACGGACTGGCGGGCTATACCCTCGTCGCCGGAGGCGTGACACGTCAGCAATCGGTTGCCCGGGCGCTGAGCGCTATCGAAAGCGCCGATACCGTGCTGATCCACGACGCGGCGCGGCCGGACCTTCCGCGCGCGGTGATCGAACGCTTGCTTGGCGCGCTTGAAACCCACGCTGGCGCCATTCCGGTCCTCCCGGTCGTCGACAGCCTGGCTTTCGAGGAAGAGGGTATGATGGCCGGCGCCGCGCCGCGCGAACATTTGCGCCGGGTCCAGACACCGCAAGCTTTCCGCTTTGCCGCCATTCGCGATGCGCATGCCACCTGGGCAGGCGAAGCCGATGCGGGCGACGATGCGCAGGTGCTGCGTGCAAGTGGCGGAGAAATCGCGCATGTCGCGGGCGACGAACGGCTTGCCAAACTCACTTTCGCGGAGGATTTCATGACCCGATTACCGCCCCTGCGCACCGGCATGGGCTACGATGTCCACCGGCTGGCCGAAGGCGAAGAGCTGTGGCTCGCTGGGGTCCGGATCGAACACGACAAGGGCCTGGCCGGCCATAGCGATGCGGATGTGGCACTGCACGCCATTGTCGACGCATTGCTGGGGGCGATCGCTCAAGGCGATATCGGCAGCCATTTCCCCCCCAGCGACCCGCAGTGGAAAGGAGCGAGCAGCGATCGCTTTGTCGAACACGCTGCCCGGCTCGTGCGCGAAGCCGGCTACAGCGTTGGCAATATCGATCTGACGATCATCTGCGAAGCTCCGAAGATCGGGCCGCATCGCGACGCCATGCGTGCGCGGATCGCCGAACTGCTCGGCGTTGACATCACCGCCATATCGGTAAAGGCCACGACAACGGAGCGGCTCGGTTTCACGGGCCGCGGCGAAGGAATTGCAGCGCAGGCCGTGGCAACCGTCATCAGGGAGTAGATTGATGCGCATGGGATATCGCAAACGGATGGGCGCCACAGCGCTTGCTGCATTCGGCCTGCTTGCGGCGCAGCCGGCGCTGGCGCAGCGCTGCATCGCCCCGCAGGACGTGACCGATACCGGCATCTATGCGGTCCCGATCCTGGCGGAGGGCTTCCGGGCGTCGTGCACCCCCTACCTGGCCGAGGACGGATTTTTCGCGACCCGCGGCGAAGCATTCGTCGCGCCCTATGCCTCGATCCAGTCGGATCGCTGGCCCGGCGCTTTCCGCACCTTCTTGGCGCTGGCGAACGGCAGGGAAGACGACGGCACGGCCGCGACGCTGTCCGACCTGCCACCCGAGACACTGCGCCCGATCGTCGACGCCTTCCTGGCGCAGAAGATCGCGGAAGAGATCAAGCCCGGGGATTGCCCGAAGATCGAGCAGGCCATGGAACTGCTGGCGCCCCTTCCCCCGGAGAATTTCGGCGGACTACTGACCTTCATTCTCGATGTTACCGATGTAAAGGAACCCGACATCTGCCCGGCTGAGCAGCCATGACCGGCGGACTGCTACCCGATGATATCGAGACGCTCGCCCGCCGCGTAGTCGAGGAAAACGCGGCGCTCGGGCGCAAGGTGACCGTCGCCGAAAGCTGCACTGGCGGTCTCGTCGCTGCCGCGCTAACCGAAATCCCGGGATCATCGGCCGTGCTCGACCGCGGTTTCGTAACCTATTCGAACGAAGCCAAGATGGAATGTCTCGACGTTTCGCTCGAGATCATCGAAACCTTCGGGGCAGTTTCGATCGCCTGCGCCTGGGCCATGGCCAAGGGCGCGCTCGACAGGAGCCATGCCGATGTGGCGGTTGCCATCAGCGGGGTCGCCGGGCCCGGCGGCGGCACCGATCTCAAGCCCGTGGGGACGGTCGTCTTCGCGCGTGTCGTTCGCGGAGATGGCGTCGAACCCGAAGGCGAACTCAAACGGTTCGAGCCGACTTCGCGCGCCGATATTCGCCGCGAGGCGACGATCTGCGCGCTTGAACTCTTGCTGCCCTAGAGGTTGGCGGCGGCGTTTTCGCGGCCGTACAGTTCGTCCGCACGATCTTCGAACGCCTGCACCATTTTGCGGAAGGCACGGTCGAAATACTGGCCTGCCAATGCTTCGAAGACCGCGTTGCGGAAAGTGAAATCCACGCAGAAATCGATCTCGCACCCTCCGTCCTCGGTCGGGGTGAAGGTCCAGTTGTTGTCGAGATCCTTGAGCGGTCCGTCGACGTAGAACACTTCGAGGTGCTCGGGACGCTGCTTGACGACGCGGGAGGTGAACTTCTCGCGGATCGCCTTGAAGCCGACCAGCATGTCGGCGACCATTTCGGTCTCACTGTCGCTGCGCACGCGCGTCGCGACCACCCACGGCAGAAATTCGCCATAGCTGCCCACATCGGCGACGAGGTCGAACATCTGTTCCTGGCTGTAAGGCAGCCGCCGTTTTTCACGGATGCCGGGCATCAGGCGCTTTGCTTGGCGAGCTTTGCTTCGCGCGCGGCGCGCATTTCGGCGAAATCGTCGCCCGCATGATAGCTCGAGCGGGTCAGCGGGCTCGATGCGACCTGGAGGAAGCCCTTCGCCCGCGCGATCGAGCCATAGGCCGCGAACTGCTTGGGCGTGACGAATTCTTCCACCTTCGCGTGCTTGGGCGTAGGCTGGAGATACTGGCCCATGGTGATGAAATCGATATCCGCGCTGCGCATGTCGTCCATCACCTGATGGACCTCGAGCCGGCCTTCGCCCAAGCCGAGCATAATGCCCGACTTGGTGAAGATCAGCGGATTATGGACCTTCACCTCTTCGAGCAGGCGCAGCGAGGCATAGTAGCGCGCGCCCGGGCGGATCGTCGGATAAAGCCGCGGGACGGTCTCGAGATTGTGATTGAAGACATCGGGGCCCGCCTCGCAGATCTCTGCGATCGACTGCTTCATCCGTCCCTTGAAATCGGGGGTCAGGATTTCGATCGTCGTATTCGGCGTTTCGCGGCGCAGCGCGTTGATCACCTTGACGAACTGCCCCGCACCGCGATCGGGCAGGTCATCGCGATCGACGCTGGTGATCACGATATGCTCTAGACCCATGGCCGCTGCAGCGGTCGCGGTGTGCTCGGGCTCGAGGGGATCGACGGGCATCGGCATGCCCGTCTTGATGTTGCAGAACCGGCAGGCGCGCGTGCAGGTATCGCCAAGGATCATCACCGTGGCGTGTTTCTTGGTCCAGCACTCGCCAATGTTCGGGCAGGCCGCCTCTTCGCACACCGTGTGCAGGTTGAGTTCGCGCATCAGCTTGCGCGTTTCCTGATAGCCCTTGCTGACGGGCGCCTTCACCCGGATCCAGTCGGGCTTGCGCTGCATCTTGGGGCGTTCGCCCTCGGGCCGCGGTGCGGAAGAAAGGTCGTTCATAGCGCGGCCCATCTAGGCCCCCTGCCCGCCAACGGCAACCCGCATAGCTATGCGCCGCCCCTTGCCACCGGGACCATTTCACGGCAGCGATGATCGCATGAAGACTTTCGAACAGATGATCCAGGGTTACGGCCGCTTTCGCGAAGGCGACTGGCACAAACAGCACGACCGCTGGGAACAGCTCAGGGAAGGCCAGTCGCCGCAGGTCATGGTGATCGCCTGCTCCGACAGCCGCGTCGACCCCGCCCAGATTTTCGATGTCGATCCGGGCGAGATTTTCGTGGTGCGTAATGTTGCCGCGCTGGTCCCGCCGTTCGAAACGACGCCCGGCCGGCACGGCGTATCCGCGGCGCTCGAATTCGCTGTCCAGTTCCTCAAGGTCCGCGAAGTGGTGGTCATGGGCCATGGCATGTGCGGGGGGTGCAAGGCTGCGCTGACGCAGGACCTGCATGGCAACGCGCTGGGCGAAGGCGGGTTCGTGGCGCACTGGATCGACATGCTCGACGCGGCGCGAGAACCGATTGCTGCGGAAAAGGGCACGAGCGGCCGCATCGCCGAACGCGCAATGGAACTGGCCGCGGTCAAGGTCAGCCTGGAGAACCTTCGCACCTTCCCCTGCGTGCAGGAAAAGGAAGGCAATGGCAGTCTCACCCTGCGGGGCGCCTATTTCGCCATTTCCGACGGAATTCTGCACCTGCTCGACGAGGAAAGCGGAGAATTCGCCCCCGCCCCGTGACTTGCGCGTGACCCGGCTTGCGGTCATGGAAGCGCATATGTCGGATATCGAACAACGCAATATCGCTCTTCTCATCGATTCGGATAATGCCAGTCCTTCGGGCATTGATCCGGTGCTCACCGTGCTTGCCGAACTGGGCCAAGTGAACATCCGCCGCGCCTATGGCAATTGGCGCAAGACGAGCCTCAAGGGCTGGATCGATCTGATGCATCGCTATGGCATCGAACCGCAGCAGCAGTTCGACATGACCAAGGGCAAGAACGCTACCGACATGAAGATGACGATCGACGCGATGGACCTGCTCTATCGCGGCCGGGTCCATGGGTTCGGAATCATGAGCTCGGACAGCGATTTCATGCCGCTGGCGATGCGCATCCGGCAGGACGGCCTGCCGGTCTACGGGTTCGGCGGTGCCAAAACCCCTGAGGCATTCCGCCAGGCATGCACGCGTTTCATCGACGTGAATGCGCTGATCAAAGCGGAAAAGGACACCCGCAAGGAAGGCGGGCCGAGCAAGGCATCGAACGTCCTCGATCAGGATTTGCTCGACCTGCTGTTCGATGCCTATGCCGCCAGCAAGCGCGACGACAAGGGCTATGCCAACCTGTCCGAAGTCGGACAGCGCGCGGGCAACCGGTCAAGCTTCGACACGCGCAATTACGGTTTTGCGCGGCTCACCGACCTGATCGAGACTATTCCCAATTTTTCCGTCGAGCGGCGCGGGAATGGCCAGAGCTTCGTTAAGCGGTTGCGCTAACGAAAAAGGGCGCGAGCCGTAGCCCGCGCCCTTCTGCAATTCTTAGGCTGTCAGCCCTTACATCGCAGTGCCCGACGCTTGCTGCGCCGAGTAGATCGTCCAGAGATTTGCGATCGCCTTACGCGCCCCTTCGACCTCGTTGAAAGTCGCTTCGGCTTCAGCGAACTTGCCCTGGTCGAACTGCGCAATGCCCAGGCGGGTCAGCGCCATCGGTGTCTCGGCGCCAGCCATTCCGGCGGCCTTGCGATAGAACTCTTCGGCCTCGGCCGGACGTTCGAGGCTGAGCAGCGCGTCGCCTGCAGCCATTACCGTGCGGACCCCGGCACCATCCGCACGCGCATCGGCGAGGAGGGTGTCCATGTCGGCGCGATCGGCTGCAACACGGCCGGCCGCCTCGCTGCGTGTATCGGTGACGTAGGGGTCGTCAGCCGCCAGCATTCCCTTCTCGACACCCTCGTCGATCACCGAAACCACTTCGGCGGGCAGACGGCGGTAATCGGCCGCCTCGACATATTCGAGATAGATGCGGTCGTCGTTGAGCGTGCCGACGCGGCGGCCGAGACGAAGCAGGTCGAGCGTTTCCGGCTTTTCGTATCCGCCGGTGTTCAGCAGGATGGCGATCGCGTCGCGCCAGCTGGTTTCGCTGGGATAGTCGGCGACGTACCAGCCAGCGAACTTCTGCGCGTCCTCGGTCATAGAGGCGCGATAGGCGACAGCCAGACCGCGCTGGAGCCAGGTTTCGTCGACCGGCTGACCGGCGCTTTTGCGCGCATCGATCACGCCCGAAAGATAGGCAAGGCCTTCCGCATCACGCTCTTCGGCGAAATAGCTTTCCGCAATGATGCCTTCGGGATTGTTCTCGGTGTATCCAGCATCCAGCGCAGCCTGGAGATAGGTGCGAGCTTTCCCGTACTGCTTCTGGTTATAGGCGATCTGGCCGGTCTGGAGATTGACCATGCCCAGCTGCTCGGGAGCGACCTGCCCGCTTTCAAGCATGAGTTCGAGACCCTGAAGGATCAGACCCATGTCATTGAGCTTCTGGCCCGCGTTCACGATCGCGCCGCCGGCAGCATGGCGATCCGACGCGTTTTCGATGGCACCGACGACTGCGGGGACGGCTGCCTTGACTGCGGCAGGATCGACGGTTTCAGCACCGAGCGCCGTCTCGAGCGGCGAATATGCTGCGATGAAGGCCTTCGAATACTTCGGCTTCTTCTGCGCGACTGCGGGTGCCTCGATGGCTGCCAGGCCGACAGCGCCCCCCGTAGCCAGCGCCAAGGCTAGCGCGAGGGTGGAAGCCGCGCCGTTCTTGCGGGCAAGACGAGTGAAAATCATGTGGTAAACTCCCAAGGATGAAAGGGGATCGAGCGCGTCGAACACCTGAATAAATGGCTGCGCGGGACATGCCGCGAGTGCACGCTCATTGCAAATTCTTCTACCGGAGACGTGCTGAACGGTGATTGAATGCACCCGCGCGGTGCAGTTCATCGTGATGATCGCGGAATTGTGCAGCCATATGTGGAAAAAGCGCGCGAAAGCTGGCTTTGGTTCCCATTGCCGAGTGGCGCCTTCCCCCCCTTTGCCCTAGGGTCGCAGGCCATCGGAAAATAGTTTTTCGCAGTACGGAATTACACGTTTTGTCAGACGACACCGACATTCTGGAAACGCCCGCCCCCGGCGGTGACGGTTACGCCCGCATCGACATCGTCGATGAGATGAAGACGAGCTATCTCGATTACGCGATGAGCGTGATCGTCAGCCGCGCGCTGCCCGATGTGCGCGACGGTCTGAAGCCGGTTCACCGCCGGATCCTGTTCGCCAGCCAAGAAGGCGGCTTCGTGGCCGGGCGCCCCTATCGCAAGAGCGCCAAGATCGTTGGCGACGTGATGGGCAACTATCACCCGCACGGCGATTCCGCGATTTACGATGCGCTCGCCCGCATGACGCAGGACTGGTCGCTGCGCGTGCCCTTGGTCGATGGTCAGGGCAACTTTGGTTCGATGGACCCCGATCCGCCGGCCAGCATGCGATATACCGAAGCGCGGCTCGCGAGGGTCGCCAACGCGCTGCTCGACGATCTCGACAAGAACACGGTCGATTTCACGGACAATTACGACGGTTCGCGGCGCGAGCCGACCGTATTGCCCGCGCGCTTCCCAAACCTGCTGGTCAACGGCGCGGGCGGCATTGCCGTCGGCATGGCGACCAATATCCCGCCGCACAATCTGGGCGAAGTGATCGATGGCTGCTTTGCCTATATCGATAACCCGGCGATAACCTCGGAAGAGCTGTTCGAGATCATCCCCGGTCCCGATTTCCCGACCGCCCCGCTCATCCTAGGCAAGTCGGGTGCACGCTCGGCCTACACGACCGGACGCGGATCGGTACTGATGCGCGCGCGGCATGAGGTCGAAACCAAGGGCAATCGACAGGCGATCGTGCTCACCGCGATCCCCTACCAGGTCGGCAAGAACGCACTGGTCGAAAAGATCGCCGAAGCCGCCAAGGAGAAACGGATCGAAGGCGTTGCGGACATCCGTGACGAATCGAGCCGTGAAGGCGTCCGCGTGGTGGTCGACCTCAAGCGCGATGCTTCGCCCGAAGTCGTCCTCAACCAGATCTGGCGTTACACGCCCGCGCAGGCGAGCTTTCCCGCCAACATGCTGGCGATCCGCGGTGGTCGGCCCGAAGTCCTCACTCTGCGTGATTTCATCCAGGCCTTCATCAGCTTCCGCGAAGAGGTCATCACCCGGCGGACGAAGTTCGAACTGAACAAGGCCCGCGAACGCGCGCATATCTTGCTTGGCCTGGTCGTCGCCGTGTCCAACCTCGACGAGGTCGTGGCGATGATCCGCAGTTCGCCCAATCCGGCGGAGGCGCGCGCCAAGCTGCTCGTCAAGGAATGGCCGATCGGCGACATCGCGCAATACATCGCGCTCGTCGAAGCAATCGAGCCGACCGACGAACAGTCTGGCGGGACCTACCGCCTGTCCGAACGACAGGTCAAAGCGATCCTCGATCTTCGGCTTCACCGCCTGACCGCTCTGGGCCGGGACGAGATTGGAGACGAACTCAAGGAACTCAGTATCGCGATCGAGGAATACCTCTCGATCCTCGCCGACCGCGTAAAGCTCTACGGCGTGCTGCGTGAAGAGCTCGAAGAAATCCGCAACACCTACGCCACCCCTCGTATCAGCGAAATCGCCCCCGCATGGGACGGGATCGAGGACGAAGACCTGATCGAGCGCGAGGAAATGGTCGTCACGGTCACCCATGGAGGGTACATCAAGCGCACTCCGCTCGATGCCTTCCGTGCGCAAGCGCGCGGCGGCAAGGGTCGCAGCGGCATGGCGACCAAGGACGAAGACGCGGTCGTCGAAATGTTCGTCACTTCGACACATAACCCCGTGCTTTTCTTCACCAATACCGGCCGCGTCTATCGCCTCAAGGTATGGAAGCTGCCCGAAGGCGGTCCCCAGACCAAGGGCCGTCCGATGGTCAATCTGCTTCCCCTGGGCGACGATGAACGCGTGACCAACGTGCTCCCCCTGCCCGAGGACGAAAGCGAATGGAGCGCGCTCAACATCGTCTTCGCCACCGAGCAGGGGATGGTGCGGCGCAATTCGATGGACGCCTTCACCAACGTCCCCAGCAATGGCAAATACGCCATGGGCTTCGTCGAAGGCAGTGGCGACCGGTTGATCGGCGTGCGGCTGCTGCGCGAAGATCAGGAAATCTTCCTCGCATCCGATGCCGGCAAGGCCATCCGCTTCTCCGCCACTGACGCGCGCGAAACCAAGAGCCGGACGGGCATCGGGGTTCGCGGGATGAAGCTCAAGGACGGCGAAAAGGTCGTCTCGATGGCGGTGCTTGTCACCGGCGAACGCGACACCGAAGTTCGCGATGCCTATTTGCGCGCTGCCGACTGGAAGAACAACGAGAATGCCCCCACCCTCGATGCCGCAAAGGTCGAGGAAATGACCGAGCAGGAAGAGTTCATCCTGACGCTGACAGCCAATGGCTACGGCAAGATCTCTTCCGCCTACGAATACCGTACGACCGGCCGCGGCGGTCAGGGGCTGACCAATATCGGCGAACCCACCAGCAACCCCGACCGCAACGGGCACGTGGTGGCCAGCTTCCCGGTCCGGCATGGCATGCAACTGATGCTGGTGACGGACCGCGCCAAGCTGATCCGGTTGCCGCTGCAATTCCGGCATATGCTTGAGAACGGGTTCGAGACGCACGAAGGCTTCTCGATCTCGGGACGCGGTTCGTCGGGCGTTCGCATCTTCAACGTTGCCAAGGGTGAACAGATCGTCGGTGCCGCGAGGATCGATGAGAATGAAGAACCCGAAAACCCGGCGGAAGAAGCGGTAGCGGACGAGATTGCCGACCGTGGCGGGCTCGACAAGACCGAGCCCTACACCACCGCGCATTCGGACAAGAATATCGAAGGCGAACCGGGCGGCTGACAATCAAGAGGGCCGGTCCTGCATTGGTCCGGCCCTTGTGGCCCTCGGGCTCTGGATCAGGTTTTGTCCGGCCGCCGATCCATGCGCAGCGTCTGCACTACGCCGGTCGCGATAAGAAACTGCCCGCCGAAATAGAGGGGCCAGATCGTCCATGCGGTGACGAAATCGGGCAAGGTCGCTGCTTCGCGTGCGAAGATCAGCAGATCGCTCACCACGAACATTACCGCCCCCAGGCCCACCCGGTACCGCGGAAAGCGGCTCGTCCAGGCGGCAGCTGCCATGCCCCCAACCACTGCGGAATAGGCCGTAGCGACGATCCAGTTCGACAGCGGATAGGCAATCAAACCGGCGATAAGGGGTGTCAGCAGAATTAAGCTGCCACCCGCAAGTACTTGGCTGCTGCTGGTGCTTGCACGGCGATTGCGCAAATACAGGATGATCGCGACTGCATGGCCCAGCGCGAACAACGCCCCGCCGATCAGGAAGCTGATCTCCAGTGTCACATCGCCCAATGCGCCCAGCGTGAGAGCGCCGGCAATCAGCAAACCGTCGAAACCCCGGGTGCGAAAGGCAGCGTAGAGCGCCAGAAATCCGACCCCGGCCCCTTTCCACAGCATCAGCCATGCGCCGCCGATCGGATCGTCGGCAACGAAAAAATAGGAGACGCCGGCGACGAGGCTGGCCAGCAGCCAGGGCCGGTGCTTGATAAGGGCGCGATGCGGCATCGCACGACGCTAGGCCTTGTCGAAGGGGCCATGCAAGCACTAGGGCGCGCGCGATGACCCATGATATCCACATAATCGGTGGCGGCCTCGCAGGCAGCGAGGCGGCCTGGCAACTGGCGCAGCGCGGCTTCAAGGTGCGGCTGTCCGAAATGCGCGGCAGCGGCGAGATGACGCCAGCGCACCAGACCGACGGCCTGGCCGAACTGGTCTGTTCGAACAGCTTCCGTTCGGACGACGATACCAAGAACGCGGTCGGACTGCTGCATCACGAAATGCGCCGGCTCGACAGCATCGTTATGCGGGCCGGCGAAGTCGCGCGCGTCCCCGCGGGTTCGGCCATGGCGGTCGACCGCGACGTCTTTTCCGCCGAGGTGCAGCGCACGCTGGAAGAACATCCCAATGTCACCGTGGTGCGCGAACGGGTCGACGCTTTGCCCGCCGAAGGGCCGACGATCGTCGCCACGGGACCGCTGACCGCGCAGACTCTGGCAGAAAGCATTGTCGGCGCCACCGGGCAGGACCGGCTCGCTTTCTTCGATGCCATCGCGCCGATCGTGCACCGCGACAGCATCGACATGAGCAAGTGCTGGATCCAGTCGCGCTGGAACAAGCGCACCGCGGCGAGCAATGAGGACGGCGATTACATCAACTGTCCGATGACCAAGGAGCAGTATCTCGCCTTCCACCAAGGCCTGATCGACGGCGACAAGACCGAATTCAAGGAATGGGAAGCCGACACACCCTATTTCGATGGCTGCATGCCGATCGAGGTGATGGCAGCGCGCGGTGTCGAGACGCTGCGCTACGGCCCGATGAAGGGCGTCGGGCTCGACAATCCCTACGACACCAGCGAGGAACACCCGCAGGGGCGCTGGCCCTATGCGGTGGTGCAGCTGCGACAGGACAACAAGCTCGGCACGCTATGGAACATGGTCGGCTTCCAGACCAAGCTCAAATATGGCGCGCAAATCGAACTTTTCCGCACGATCCCGGGTCTAGAGAATGCCGAATTCGCGCGGCTGGGCGGGCTGCACCGCAACACCTTCATCAATTCGCCGCTGGTGCTCGATCGCCAGCTGCGGCTGAAGGGCGGCGCGCACATCCGCTTTGCCGGACAGATCACCGGCTGCGAAGGCTATGTCGAGAGTTCTGCCGTCGGCCTGATGGCAGGACTCATGGCCGCTGCGGAACTGGCCGGCCACGAATGGTCGGCGCCGCCGCGGACCTCGGCGTTTGGCGCGCTGCTATCGCATATCACCGGCGATGCCGAAGCTGCGACCTTCCAGCCCATGAATGTCAATTTCGGGCTGTTCCCGCCGCTTCACGACGTCGGCAAGAAGGTCCGCAAGGAAGCCTATACCAACAGGGCGAAGGAAGATTTCGGGCAGTGGCTCGCCGCGATGGAAACCGTGCCAGCCTAGCAGGCGCAACGGGTTTTCCGCCGTGGTTTCGGCGCAGTGGTGGCAAATTCGCCCGGGGTCAGCTGGTTGTCGCCATCGGCATCGGCGCCTTCGAATTTGGTGACCGTAGCTACCGCCCATTCCTCGAAATCGAGCAGGTTGTTGCCATCCACATCAAGCTTGCGGAACGCGTCGGTGCGGCTCGAAAACATTTCCGTGCGAGTGATCCGCCAGTCGCGATTGCGGTCGTAGCGGAAAAAGCGGCGCTGTTCCTTGGTCAATTCGCTCGCCTCGGGCGGCGCGGGGCCGACCATGTCGCCCGGGTCGCTCGCGGGGACCTTGGGTTCGGCGACCACAGGCTCGGCCGGAACCGGCGGCGGGGCGCCGCGTTCGATTTGCGCGCGGCCCTGCCACCAGAAGGCACCCAGCCCCGCGAGGGCGAGTGCAATCATCGCTCCGAGCACGATCCGGTTCATGGCCCCCGCTCCTTCTGCCGTTAAGAGCGAGCCTAGCGTCCAAACAGGCCCAGTCGCAAGGCCACCAGCGGACTCAGACGATCGCCCAGCATCGGCCCGCCCCCTGCGCGAAGCGAGCGCCGAGCGAGGCCTTCGATCACAGCCAGTGGGCGCAGCGCAGCAGGAAGCTGCCCTTCGGCCCGCGCGGCGCCCCGCTCCTGATCGAGCACGCGATCGCGTTCGCCGTCCTCGGAAGCATAAGCGGCCAAGTCCGCCCGGGCCCAGATCCGTCCTGCCGCTTCCGCCCGTACCTCTGCATTGGCTGCCCCGAGAAGGGCAGCCAGCCTGCGAGCCACCCCCGCTCTCCCGTCGATGAAGCGCTGCATGTCGGCAGCGCCAAACGGACGTTCGCCAAGCAATGCTTCCCACCCGTCGACCAGCGCGAGCAGCGGTAATTCATTGTCCGCCCATGTCCTGCCGATGAGGTCGAGCAGCAGATCGCCCTGCGGGCGAGCGGGCGCTGCCGCCCCCAGCTGATCGCGCCACCATGCCAACCGCATCTGGCCGAGCATCGGCTCGCTCGCGCCGAGCACCATCCGTCCGATGCGCCCGTCGAGCGCAAAGGCGGCCAGCCAGATGTCTCGCCGAGACCCGGCACTCGCCAGTGCGATGCGCGACACTTCCGGACATTCGTCGAGCAGGTCGCCCGCGGCTGCCTGGTCCTGCTCCATATCAGTCGCGATAGCAGATCTTCTTGGCGGCAGCGACGATACGCGGGGTGTCGATCAGGGCCAGCTTCTCAAGATTGGCGGCATAGGGCAGCGGCACGTCCTCGTCACACACGCGCGTAACCGGTGCGTCGAGATGATCGAAACCGTCTTCCATGCAGATTGCCATGACCTCGGATGCGATCGAGCATGTCGGCCACCCCTCTTCCGCGATGACCAGACGATTGGTCTTCGCCAGCGAGGTGAGGATCGCTTCCCGGTCCAGCGGGCGCAGCGTGCGCAGATCGATCACCTCGGCATCGATGCCTTCATCCGCCAGCTCGTCCGCTGCCTCCAGCGCGAGACCGACCGCGATCGAATAGGCGACGATCGTGACATCCGTTCCCTCGCGCATGATCCGCGCCTTGCCAATCGGCAGGACGTAGTCATCGAGATCGGGGACGTCGAAGCTGCGGCCATAAACGAGTTCATTCTCGAGAAAGACGACGGGGTCTTCGCAGCGGATGGCGGCTTTCATCAACCCCTTGGCATCGGCAGCATCGTAGGGAGCGATCACCACGAGGCCCGGCACGCTGGCGTACCACGGACCGTAATTCTGGCTGTGCTGCGCGCCGACGCGGCTGGCCGCGCCGTTCGGGCCACGGAAGACCACCGGGCAGCGCATCTGGCCGCCCGACATGTAATTGGTCTTCGCCGCCGAGTTGATGATGTGGTCGATCGCCTGCATGGCGAAATTGAACGTCATGAATTCGACGATCGGGCGCAGGCCGCCCATCGCTGCCCCGGTGCCGATGCCGGCGAACCCGTATTCGGTGATCGGCGTGTCGATGACGCGCTTGGGGCCGAATTCGTCGAGCAGGCCCTGCGTGACCTTGTAGGCACCCTGGTACTGCGCGACTTCCTCACCCATCACGAACACGCGTTCGTCGGCACGCATTTCCTCGGCCATGCCGTCGCGCAGCGCCTCGCGCACGGTGGTGGCGGTAAATGCCGTTCCTTCGGGAACCTCGGGGTCCTTAACATCGGTCTTGCGCGCAGGCTTGGTTATCTCCGCTTCGCTCGGATCGCGGCCGACATCCTTGCCTTCGCCCGGCGTGTCCTCGACCGCTGCGTCCTGGACGGGAGCCTCGATCTCTGATGCATCTTCGCCTTCGCCGGCGAGCATGGCGATGACTGTGCCGACCTTCACGCCTTCGGTGCCTTCGTCGACCAGGATTTTCCCCAGAGTGCCTTCGTCGACGGCCTCGAATTCCATCGTGGCCTTGTCGGTTTCGATCTCGGCGATGATGTCGCCGGCGACGATCGCGTCACCTTCCGACTTCAGCCATTTCGCCAGCGTGCCTTCTTCCATCGTTGGGGACAGCGCGGGCATTTTCAGTTCGATAGCCATCGCTCAGTACTCCCCCACGAGAACATCGGTGTACAGTTCGCCGGGTTCCGGTTCGGGCGAACTCTCGGCGAAGTCTGCCGCCTCGGTCACCGTCTTGCGGATTTCCTTGTCGATGGCCTTGAGCTCGTCCTCGGTCGAACCGTTTTCGAGCAGCACTTTCTTGATTGCCTCGATCGGATCCTTGTGTTCGCGGATATCCTGAACTTCCTCGCGCGTCCGGTACTTTGCGGGATCGGACATCGAATGCCCGCGATAGCGATAGGTGTTGCATTCCATCAGCACGGGGCCCTTGCCCTCGCGCACGTGCTTGAACGCGATTTCGGCGGCCTGCCGCACTTCGAGCACGTCCATGCCGTTCACATCCATGCCCGGAATGCGGAAAGCGGTGCCGCGGCGATGGAATTCGGTTTCCGCCGAACTGCGACCGACCGCCGTGCCCATGGCATACTGGTTGTTCTCGACGACGAAGACGATCGGCAGCTTCCACAGCGCCGCCATGTTCATCGTCTCATAGACCTGGCCCTGGTTGGCCGCGCCATCGCCGAAATAGGCGAGGCAGAAGCCGCCATCGTCATTATACTGATGCGCGAGCGCGAGGCCGCCGCCCAGCGAGACCTGTGCGCCGACGATGCCGTGCCCGCCGTAAAATTTGTGCTCGGTCGAGAACATGTGCATCGACCCGCCCTTGCCCTTCGAAATGCCCGCCTCGCGTCCGGTGAGTTCGGCCATGATGACCTTGGGATCGATGCCGTAGGCAAGCATGTGACCGTGATCGCGATAGCCGGTGATCACGCTGTCCTTGTCGCCGTCGAGCGCGGACTGGAGGCCGATCGCGACCGCTTCCTGGCCGATGTACAGGTGGCAGAAACCGCCGATCAGGCCGAGCCCGTAGAGCTGGCCGGCGCGTTCCTCGAACCGGCGAATGAGCAGCATCTGCTTGTAGAAGTCGAGCAGCTGTTCCTTGCTGGCCTTGAACCGCGAGTCCTGTTCGAACGCGTCCTGCAGCGAGTGGAGCGCGAACTCGCTGTCCTCTGCTGGTGACTTGGGGGCGGTTTTCTTGCTCCGGGGGGCTTTGGCCAAGACTTCGGATCCTTGTTCTTCCGGGGAGGAATATCGGCTGCGCCTATAGGCACAGCCACGCGCACCGCGCAACGGCAGAGCGTGCATGCATACGAAAACCCTTACGGAACGCGGTGGTTTCCGTAAGCAGTCAGTCCTCGAGCTTGATAACCACTTCGTTGGGGTGGACGACGTTGAGCTGGCTGCGCAGCAATTCGCCGACCATGTCGGGATCGGCATGGTCCGGATGCAGCAGTGCGACGCGGTTCTTCAACGCCTCGCGCTCCGCTTCCAAAGAAGCGAGCTGGGCCTCACGCTGATCGAGCACGCGCAGGTTTTCGCTCCACGCGAGCAGGCCCGAAGGCCCGGCAATGGCAAAACCGCCCATCACCAGCAAAGCCGCCAGCGCAGTGTGCTGGGTGATCTTCGCCTGCTGAATCGGGGATCGAGAGCGAGTGCGCCGCATCATTCGACAGAATCACAGTTAACCGGCTCGCGCAAGCGCATTCTTGCGCGTGGGACCGTTCGTCGCACCGACAGAACAGCGTGTGGCGCCAGCCCCTGCCCGGCTTGACAATAACCACCCTGGACAGGTATTTAGTTTCTATTGCAACCAAACACCGTACCAGAGGATCTCAATGCCCGACCTGTTTGAAAACCCCATCGGCCTCGACGGCTTCGAATTCGTCGAATTCTGCGCCCCCGAAAAAGGCGTCATCGAACCGGTTTTCAAGGCCATGGGGTTTACCCACGTCGCATCGCACCGCTCGAAGGATGTCGATCTCTGGCGGCAGGGGCAGATCAACCTGATCCTGAACTACGAACCGCGCAGCGCGGCATGGTTCTTCGCCCGCGAGCACGGCCCCTCCGCCTGCGGCATGGGCTTCCGCGTCCGCGATGCGAAGAAGGCCTATGACGAACTGCTCCAGCGCGGGGCCGAGCCTGTCGCGGTCGAAACCGGCCCGATGGAACTGCGGATCCCGGCGATCCGCGGCATCGGCGGCGCGATCGTTTACCTGGTCGATCGCTATGCCGATGACCACGGCAACGGCCTGTCGATCTACGATATCGATTTCGAATATCTCGACGGCGTGGAGAAGTTTCCCGTCGGCGCCGGGTTCAACGTGATCGATCACCTCACGCACAACGTCTACAACGGCCGCATGAAATACTGGGCGGACTATTACGAAACGCTCTTCAATTTCCGCGAAATCCGCTTCTTCGACATCAAGGGCGAATACACCGGACTCACCTCGAAAGCGCTGACCGCGCCCGACGGCAAGATCCGCATCCCGCTCAATGAGGAAGGCGAAGGCGGCAAGGGCCAGATCGAGGAATTCCTGCGCGAATTCAATGGCGAAGGCATCCAGCACATCGCACTGATCTGTGACGATCTTCTGCAGTGCTGGGACAATCTCAAGCAGCTTGGCGTGCCCTTCATGACCGCCCCGCCCGCCACCTATTACGAGATGCTTTCCGAGCGTCTGCCGGGCCACGGTGAAGACGAGAACGAACTCCAGATGCGCGGCATCCTGCTCGATGGCACGACCGAAGGCGGCCAGCCGCGCCTGCTGCTGCAGATCTTCGCCGAAGCGCAGGTCGGGCCGGTGTTCTTCGAATTCATCCAGCGTAAGGGCGACGACGGATTTGGCGAAGGCAACTTCAAGGCGCTGTTCGAAAGCATGGAACGCGACCAGATCAAGCGCGGCGCGCTGACCGTCGGGGAAGCCGAAGCCGCTGCGAAGGAGCCGGCAGAATGAGCGATGTGACCGAACATCCGGTGAAACTGGGCGGCGTCCACCATGCAGCCTATCGCTGCAAGGACGCCAAGGAGACCGTCGAATGGTACGGCAAGGTGCTGGGCATGGAATACACCACCGCCTTCGCCGAGGACCACGTTCCTTCGACCGGTGAGTACGACCCCTATATGCATGTTTTCCTGGATGCCGGTAACGGCAATATCCTGGCGTTCTTCGAACTGCCCAACCAGAAGGACATGGGGCGCGATGAGAACACGCCCGCCTGGGTCCAGCACCTTGCCTTCAAGGTGGCAAACGAGGACGAGCTTCTGGCCGCCAAGGACCACGTCGAAAGCCTCGGCATCGACGTGCTCGGCCCGACGCATCACGGCATCTTCAAGTCGATCTATTTCTTCGATCCCAACGGTCACCGCGTCGAACTGGCCGCCGATATCGGGACCGACGAACAATATGCCGAACTCAAGCGCGTGGCGCCGATGATGCTCGACGAATGGAGCGAGACCAAGACCGCGCCCCGCCATGCGGACTGGCTGCACGAACTTGCCCGGAAGGAACACGGGGTCAGCTGATCCACACCGGCTAGGAACCTCACCCTTTGCGTTGCGTTGCAGCGCAAAGGGAGTTTCGCACTCGTGAATTACATCGATACGCTGCGCGAACAGCTGCAGGACATGGGCGAAGGTTTCGTGGCGAGCCTTCCCAGCATCGCGATTGCGATCTTCATCCTTTTCATTACCTGGATCCTCGCGCGCTTCGCTGCGCGTATTTCGGACATGCTGGTCGGCCGGAGCGACCTGCGGGCCAGTCTCAAGACGCTGATCGACACGCTGGTCAAGCTGGGGATCTGGGTCGCGGGGATCTTCATCGCGGCTGTCGTCGTCCTGCCGGGCCTGACCGCCGCCAGCCTGCTCGCCGGGCTCGGGATCGGCGCAGTCGCCATCGGCTTCGCCTTTCAGGACGTGTTCGAGAACTTTCTCGCCGGCGTGCTCATCATGGTCCGCGAGAAGATGCGCATCGGCGATGTCATCGAGTGCGAGGGCATTTCGGGCAAGGTCGAACATATTACCTTGCGCGAAACGCATATTCGCAAGCTATCGGGCGAACTGACCGTCGTGCCCAATTCGATCCTGTTCAAGAACCCCGTCGAAATCGTTACAGACGAAAGCCAGCGCCGCCACGAGGTAGTGGTCGGCGTTTCCTACGACACGCAGCTCGACCATGCTGCAAGCGTGATCCGACGTGCGGTCGAAGGGGTCGACCATGTCCTCGCCAGCAAGGGAATCGACATCTTCGCGCAGGAATTCAATTCCAGCTCGGTCGATTTCCTAGTGCGCTGGTGGGCGGGATCTTCCCCGCGCGACGGTTGGGAAAGCAAAGACAAGGTCATCCGCGCAATCAAGGCGGCGCTGGACGATGCAGAGATTGAAATCCCCTTCCCCTATGTGACGCATACCTTCAAGGAAACGGTTCCGGTCAGCCACTTGGGTGACACCAGTCATCCGACGCCTTAAGGTTTCGAATCAGGACCGGATCATCGGTCGCTTGGGAGGAGAAACCGTTGCAGATCCTGCGCACGCCCGCCGAACGCTTTGCCGGCATTCCTGACTATCCATTTGCCGAGCACTGGTTCGAGGTTGACCTCGGCGATGGCCTTAAGGCTCGCCAGCATTACGTCGACGAGGGGCCGCGCGATGCCCCGCCCGTCCTGCTGTTCCATGGCGAGCCGAGCTGGTCGTTCCTCTATCGCAAGATGATCCCGCTGCTGGTGGAGGCTGGCTTCCGCGTGCTCGCGCCCGATCTGATCGGCTTCGGAAAAAGCGACAAGCCCGACGACATCGCGTTCTACACCTATGCCCGCCATGTCGACTGGCTCAAGCAGTGGCGCGCTGTAGTCGAACCGCGCCCGGCCGCGCTGTTCTGTCAGGATTGGGGGGGACTGCTGGGGCTGCGGATGGTTGCCGACGATCCCGATCTGTTTTCCTGCGTCGTCGCCAGCAACACCTTTCTGCCCGCAGGCGGCACGCCAAGCGAAGCTTTCCTGGCCTGGCGCGAGTTTGCACGAAGTTCGCCCGATTTCAGGATCGGCGCGCTGCTCGACCGCGCCACCGCGACGCCGCGAAGCGAGGCGGAGATCGCTGCCTATGACGCGCCCTTCCCCGATGAGCCTTCGAAAGCGGGCGCCCGCGCCTTCCCGGCTCTGGTCCCTGCGGCTGACGGGATGCCGGGGGTCGAGGAAAACAAGCGAGCCTGGCCCGTGCTCGCCGCTTACGACAAGCCGTTCCTCACCCTTTTTGGCGAAGACGATCCCATCACCCGCGGCGCTGAAAAGCATTTGATCGAACGTATTGCGGGCGCTGCGGGGCAGCCGCACCGGACGCTGGCCACCTGCGGTCACTTCTGCCAGGAAGACCAGCCCGGTGTTCTCGCGCAAGGCGTCATCGCGATGGCGCGCAAGGCGGGTCACCTCGGTTGAACCATACGGCACGACTGACGGCCGCGCAGGAAACCTCGCTCGCGATCGCCGCGGCGGTGGTGACGGCGAACGCCTATTACATCCATCCGATCATCGCGCTGGTTGCCGACCACTTCGGGGTCAGCCACGCACGGATCGGACTGGTCCCGGCGCTCAACCAACTCGCTCTGGCCGTCGGGATCTTCCTGCTGTTGCCGCTGGGCGACAGGTTTTCCAACCGCCGCCTCACCATCGCGTTTGCCACCGGACAGACGGTATCGCTGGCGGTCATGACGTTCGCACAGGGCTTTACGCTTTTCGTGCTCGGATCGACGCTGCTGGGGTTCTTCACGATCGCACCATACTTGCTGCCTGCATATGCTTCCAAACGCGTGGCTCCCGAACGGTTGGGACAGGTCACCGCCAAGCTGACTGCGGGCGTCATCCTGGGCATTCTCGTCGCCCGGGTGGGCGCGGGCGTCGTCGCCGAGCATTTTGGCTGGCGCGCGGTCTATTGGGCCGCGACCGGGTTGATGCTTGCAGTTACTCTCGCCCTGCCACGACTGATGGAAGGCGGCGAGCGGCCGGCCAGCGGAAGGCAGTCCTATACCGGGCTCATCCTCTCGGTGTTTCCGCTACTATCGCGCCACCGCGAAATCCTCATTGCCGGCGCCATTCAGGGCTTGAACTTCGCACAATTCATCGCGCTCTGGCTCGGGTTGGCGCTTTATCTCACCTCACCGCCGATGGGGTATGGCACCGATACGGTCGGCTACCTTGCAGGCTTGGCGGCGGTAAGCATCGCCTCCACGCCATGGCTAGGCCGCTGGTCCGATGCGATCGGCCCGCGCACTGCGCGAATGGTCTTCGCCTCGATACAGCTCGTCGGGATTCTCCTGCTGTGGCCGCTGGGCGGGACGCTGTGGGGGCTGCTGGTGCCGCTGTTCATCGCCAATCTCGTCGGACCGGGAATCGACGTCACCGGCCGGATGACCTTCCTTTCGCTCGATCCCGCGATCCGCACACGGCTGACCACGATTTATGTCGTGATCATGTTCATCGGCGGCGGAATCGGCAGCTATGCCGGGACGCTGGCCTATGACATCCACGGCTGGGCCGGGACCTGCGCGCTGCTGGCGGGATGTTCGCTCGCTCTGACTGCGCTATCCTTCGCAGCGCGGCGGTATGGCCGCTGACGCTCAGACCGCGGAGCTGAACTGCCGAGCGCTCGGCTGCCGATACGCATCGAACGCGGCGGCGATCGTTCGCGCATAGGGGAGCCCCTCCGGACAGATGGTAAGCCATTGCCCGTCGATCGACGCCAACCCTCGTTCGAGAAACGGGCGGAGCGTCTCGTTCGCTTCCCGCATGAGGCACGCCCCTAACTGCGCACGGCCCTGGCACAGCAGCCGTTCGATCACCGCTGCGCGGTAACGGTCGTCGGGATTGCGGACGATGCCGCGACCGGCCGGCAGGTGTCCCTGCGAGCTGAGCATGCGATAGCGGCCACTGTTCTTCTCGTTCTGCGCGAGCAATTGCGGGAAGCTGCTGATTGCCGACGCGCCCAGCCCGATCAGGATGTCGCTGGGATCGTCGGTGAACCCCTGGAAGTTGCGCCGCAACGTCCCGTCCAGCGCCGCACGGGCGAGCGGGTCTCCCCCCGGCTTGGCGAAATGGTCGAAGCCGATCGGCGTGTAGCCATGCGTGGCGAAATAGGCGTATCCTATCTGGGCCATGGCAAAGCGTTCGCGCTGGTCTGGCAGGTTGCTGCCATCGATCACCCGCTGCCGCGGTACCATGTGCGGCACATGAGCATAGCCGAACAGCGCGACCCGGTCGGCGCCGAGCACACGGGTACGCTGCAAACTGTCTTCCAGGTCATGCATCGTCTGGCCCGGCAGACCGTACATCAGATCGAAATTGAGCGACGTCACCCCTGCCCCTCGCAGCCAGTCGACGGTCTGGACGATGCAATCCTCCGATTGCACGCGGCCAATCGCCTCCTGACACTGGGCCGAGAAGGTCTGTACGCCGAGGCTGGCGCGTTCGATACCGACCTGCCCGATCACATCGGCCCATTCCCGCGTCATGGTCCGCGGGTCGAGCTCAATCGAGAAGGTCGGATTGGACACATGAAGGTTTGCAAGCAGGCTGTCGACCAATCGCTGGAAGTCGCCAGGCTCGATGGCATTCGGGCTGCCCCCACCGAAGGCGACCCGCGCGATCCGGGCAGAGTCCGGCAGCAGCTCAGCGACCAGCTCGATCTCGCGGTGGAGGGCGGTCAGATAGGTCTCGAGCCGCTGACGCCGGCCTGATGCAGCCGTGTTGCATCCACAATAGAAGCATATCCTCTCGCAAAACGGGATGTGGACGTAGAGCGAGATATCGCCTCCGGCCCCGCTCAGCGCTTCCCGATAGAGGCCGGTGTCGATGTCGCCGAATTCGGCGGCGGTGGGATAGCTCGTGTAACGCGGCACGGGCCTGGCGAGCAGATCGGGGTAGTATGTCCACATGCGGGCCTGCTTGAAGGCGCGCACCACGCGCGTCATTGCGCCAGATCAAATCTCTTGCGACATGAACCTGCGTGGCACGCCTTCACGGCGCAGGGCTCCTCACGCGCCGGGTTGCGATCGACGGGAATTTCCACCGATCCGCCGTTGCACAGATCGGCGGTGATGGTTCGTGCGGGCTGCGGCAGCGGACCGACCGCCAGTGGCAGCAACACGAGGATGCCCGGTAGCACGGATACGGTCATCGCTCGTCTTCCTCATCGTCGATCAGGATACGCTGCGCAGCGCCATCGAGATCCTCGAACTGGCCCCGCTTCATGGCCCAGAAGAACGCGGCGAGACCGAGCATCCCAAGACCCAGCGCAATCGGGATCAGGAAGGCGAGGCCGCTCATTGCGCCGCCCTGGCAAGCCTGAGCGAATTGCCCACCACGACGAGCGAGCTGAGCGACATCGCCACCGCTGCGATCAAGGGCGTTACAAGACCGGCCAGCGCCAGCGGCACGGCAAAGACATTGTAGACGATCGCGAAAGTGAAGTTCTGGCGCACGATCCGCATGGTCCGGCGGGCGACCCGTACCGCCAGCACGACGGGACGCAGCGACCGGCCGAGGAAGACCGCATCGGCTGCCTGCTGGCTCACATCGCTGGCGCTGCCCGGCGCTATCGAAGCATGCGCCGCGGCCAGCGCCGGGCCGTCATTGATGCCATCCCCCACCATGAGCGGGTGATGCCCGGCCGATTTGAGTTTTTCGATATGTGCAAGCTTGGCGTCGGGGTGAAGTTCGGCTTTCCACTCGAGCCCCAGGTCGCCGGCGACCGCGCTCACCGGCCCCGCCCTGTCACCCGAGACCACCGTACTTTCAATGCCCGCAGCGGCAAGCTCGTCCAATGTCGCTTGGGCATCGTGCCGAACGGGATCGTCGAACGCGATATTCGTGACCTCGTCGCCGATGCGCAGTCCGGTAGCGATACGGAACCCGTCGGTATCGGGCCGGGTGAGCGCGACTGCGATACCCCCGAAGACAGCGGAGACACCATTGCCGCCCGTTTCTTGCACACCCGACAAGTCGACGGGTTGCACGCCGCGCCCTTCGAGCGCGCGGGTGATGCTCTTGCTCAGCGGATGGCGGCTGGTGCGGGCAAGTGCCAGGGCGATCGCTGCCTGCCGGTCGGTAAGATGGCCCAAGGCGGGGACCGGCTCGCCCACGGTCAGCGTGCCCGTCTTGTCGAACAGCGCGGTATCGATTTCGGCAAGCCGTTCTAGCGCGCTGCCATCCTTGACCAGCAGGCCGTTCCTGGCGAGCGCCCCTGACGCCACGACCTGCGCTGCCGGAACCGCGAGCCCCATTGCGCACGGGCAGGTGATGATCAGCACCGCAATCGCGATCACCAGCGACTGGTACCAACCCGCCCCGGCGATCATCCACCCGGCAAAGGCCAGCAGCGCGAGCGAGTGCACCGCCGGGGCGTAAAGCCGGGATGCGCGATCCGCAATGCGGACATAGTGGCTGCGTGATTGGCCCGCCTCGTCCATGAGCCGCGCGATCCCCGCGAGCGCCGTATCCGAAGCGGCCTCTGTCACCCGCACGCGCACTGCATTCCCAAGATTGATCGCCCCGGCATAAACCGTATCGCCGACCCGTGCCGCCTGCGGTGCGCTTTCCCCGATCAGCATGGCATTGTCGAGCGTCGTCTCGCCTTCCTCTATCACGCCATCGGCTGCGAGCGCCTCGCCCGCCGCAACGATCATCAGCATGCCCCGCTCGAGATCCTCCGCAGCGACGGTGCGATGCGCCCCGCTTTCATCGAGGACCATCGCGCTGCGACCCATCCGCGATAGCAGGGCTCCGATTCCTGCGCGCGTCCGGTTGCGCATCGTCGCGTCGAGCGCGCGCCCGGCAAGCAGGAAGAACAGCAGCATAACCGCGCTGTCGAAATAGGCATGGCCCGTGCCCGCGATGGTCTCGTAGAGGCTCAAGCCCGTCGCCAGCAGGACCCCGATGGAGATCGGCACATCCATGTTGGTGCGTCGGTGGCGCAGTGCCATTGCAGCGCTCGCGAAGAAAGGCCGGCCGGCATAGGCCACCACCGGCAAGGCAATCATCGCCGACAGCCAGTGGAACAGGTCGCGCGTAACCCCTTCCGCGCCCGACCATACGCTGACCGAAAGCAGCATGATGTTCATCATGCCGAAGCCGGCCACGGCGAGCGCCCGCATCAACGCCGCCGATTCGCGATCGTCGCGCGCCATCGGATTGTCGGCCACGGGCTGGGCCTCGAACCCGATGGCGGCGATCGCTTCGACCAGGTCATCCTCACCCAGTCGCGCGTGATGGCGGACGGCGACACGCTTGGCGGAGAAGTTCACCCGCGCCGCGTCGACACCTTCGAGCTTCGCCAGCCCGCGCTCGATCTTCGATATGCACCCGGCACAGCGCATCCCCGGCACGGTGAACCGGCTGTCGCGCAAGGGCATGCTACCCTGCGTGTCTAGTGCAAGCGGGGCGTTCATTGCACTTCCGCTTCATCCATCCAGCGCTGGTCACCGACGGCGATGGTAACGCGCGCGATCCAGCGGCCCGCGGGCAGGGTTTCGGCCGAGAGATAGTTGCCCGCCCCTGCCTGCTCCAGCTGCAAGGACATGTCCTGCGGCCGGCCGAGCGGTCGCCGCAAATCGGCAGAGACGCGTGCCGCCGGCGGCACACCCTGCGTCGCTACCATCAGCCTGCCGTCCGCGGCGCGAGCCATCTGCGCAGCATAGCCAAGCTTGCGGCCCTCGCGCGCCTCGTCGAGCCAGCCATTGAACTTCTGGCTCGCGACATAGGAGTTCTCGACCACCACGCCGCCGAAACCGCCGATGGCGAGCGAGGCCATGTAGAAATTCACCGCAACCACGACCCCGAAACCGGCGACCATGACCATGGCCATGTCCCGTCCTGTAAATTCACGGCGCATCATTCATCCTCCGGTGCATCGAAGCGCGTTTCCACCACATCCGTTTCGCGTTGCTCGTCGAGCGAGGTGACGCGGAATTCGAATTGCTGCGGTGCGGTGCCGACCGGCACGGCGACATAGGCGCGCACTGCCCGTACGAGATCGGCCGGCACTGTCACCCGCTGCGTGGCTGAGGCCTCGTCGCGGTTGATCGTGTCGGTCCACATGAGAGCGCCGGGCAGGCCCTCGACCGCGATCTCCATGGCGCGCGGGCGGCTTTCCATGTTGCGGACCTTGAGCGTGTAGGAATTGCGCACCGACCCGTCCGACATGAGCATGAAGGGCGGGTTGCGATCGGGGGCGACGGTCAGTTCGGTATGACTGCGCGTACCCAGCGCAAACAGCAGTGCTCCGCCGATCCCAGCCCAGATCATCGTATAGGCGATCGTGCGCGGCCGCAGCAGCGTGCGCCATGGCGATTTCACGGCTTCGCCGGCTGCCTCGCGCTCGCAATCTTCGAGCGTCGCATAATCGATCAGACCCCGCGGGCGTCCGATATCGTCCATGACCCGGTCGCAGGCATCGATGCACAGCCCGCAAGTGATGCAGCCGATCTGCGGTCCTTCGCGGATATCGATCCCCGTCGGACACACTTGCACGCACTGGGTGCAATCGATGCAGTCGCCGAACCGGTCGGGGTTCTTCGCTGCCTTCTTGACGCTTCCGCGCGGCTCGCCGCGCCAGTCCTTGTAGGTCACCAGCAGCGATTTTTCGTCCATCATCGCCGTCTGGATGCGTGGCCAGGGGCACATGTAGATGCACACCTGTTCGCGCATGAAGCCGCCCAGCGTGACCGTAGTCAGTGTCAGCACCGCGACCGTTATGTAGGCAACCGATGCCGCCTCGCCGCGCCAGAAATCCTGGACCAGCGTGGGCGCATCGGCGAAATACATGATCCACGCGCCACCGGTCCAGAACCCGATGAACAGGTAAATGCTCCACTTGAAGGCGCGGCGCGCCACCTTGCCCCAGGTCCACGGTGCCGCGTCGAGCCGGATGCGCGCATTGCGATCGCCGTCGACGAAGCGGTCGACGTGCTGAAACAGGTCCGTCCACACCGTCTGCGGACAAGCATAGCCGCACCATGCGCGCCCCACGGCGCTGGTCACGAGAAACAGGCCGATCCCCGCCATGATCAGCAGCCCGGCCACGAAGTAGAATTCGTGCGGCCAGATCTCGATGCTGAACATGTAGAAGCGGCGATTGGCGAGATCCACCAGCACGGCCTGGTCGGGCGCGTAGGGGCCGCGGTCCCAGCGGATCCACGGCGTTACATAGTAGATCCCCAGGGTGACCAGCATCACCAGCCATTTGAACCGGCGGAAAGGCCCGTCGATCCGCTTGTTGTGCACAGCCTTGCGCGGCTCGTAGAGCCGTTCGGGCAAGTGCTCTCGCGCGGGTTCGTGCGGTTCGTGGCGACGCGTCGTCGCCGCAGGATCGGCAATCGCACTCGAGACCGGCTGGTTGCTCTTGGCGATGCCGTCCTCGACGACTACCGACCAGTCGCGTTCACCCGGTGGCCTGTTGTCTTCAGGGTTGTTCATCGACCGCTACCTCGGGATCCTCGGCAACTTCCACGAAGTCTTCGCCTCCCCCGAGCGAGTGTACATAGGCCGCCAACATCTTCAGCGTCACCGGATCGAGCCGGCCCTCCCACTTGGGCATCATGCCCATGCGCGGATTGAGGATCTGCTGCTTGATCGCCTCGCGGCTGCTGCCCCGCAGCCAGATCGCATCGTTGAGCGTGGGTGCGCCCTGCGCCCGGTCCCCTTCCCCGCGGATGCCGTGGCAGGCAGCGCAATTGTCGGCATAGATCTGTGCACCCACCGGATTGCTCTCGGCCTTGCCGCTGAAGGCGAGAACGTGATCGGTCAGGGCATTGAGCTGGTCGGTATCGAACGCACCCGCGAAGGGCGGCATGACGCTGCTGCGGGTCTCGTCGTCGCCAGCCTGGCGAATGCCATGCGCAAGCGTGTATTCGATCGCCTTGAGATCGCCGCCCCATAGCCAGTCGTCGTCATTGAGGTTGGGATAGCCAAGTTCCTGGCTGCCCGCCGCGCCCGAACCATGACACTGCACGCAATTGACGCGGAACGCAGCTGCGCCACCGGCAACCGCCTGCTGCATCAGCGGGCCGTCTTCGGGCAGGCGTTCGATCGGAATGCGGGCCAGCTGCTCGCGCACGGTAGCGCGGGCCTGGTCGGCAGCGCTCATTTCCTCTGCCAGTTCCCCCCGGCTCGACCAGCCCAGCACGCCCTCGGTCGCCCGGTCGATCATCGGCCAGGCTGGATAGGCAATCACATAGCCCACCGCGAAGGCAATCGTCAGATAAAAGGTCCACAGCCACCAGCGCGGCAGCGGCGTATCGAGTTCCTCGATGCCATCCCATTCATGGCCGACGGTGGGCGTGCCGGTCGGTTGGTCGATGCGCTTATTCGCCATCGGCTTTTCCTTCGAAGATCAGGTTTGCAGCGTCGCGGTTGCGTTCTTTCGCGCCGGGTCGGAACGGCCAGGCGCACAGCCCGACGAACAGCGCCAGCATCAGCACCAGCGCATAGCTGTCGGCGAAGTGGCGCAGGGTTTCGTAGATGCTCATCGGCCCTTCTCCTCGGCCAGTTCCTCGAGCGGTGCGGCGCTGTCGAAATCGACGAGCGTGCCAAGCATCTGCAGATAGGCGATGAGCGCATCCATCTCGGTCAGCTTGTCGGGATTGCCATCGAAATCGCGGATCTGCGCCTTGGGATAGCGCGCCGCGAGATCGCCGGGATCGCGATCGGGATCCGCCTGCGCGAGCATATCGGCCTCGGCATTCGCGAGGTCTTCCTCGGTATAGGGCACGCCCACCCGCATGAGCGCGACCATGGTCGCTTCGGGATCGCCGATTTCGAGTTCGGTCTCCTTGAGGAAGCCGTATTGCGGCATGACGCTTTCGGGCACCACGCTTTGCGGGTCCTCGAGGTGCTGGACGTGCCATTCATCGGAATAGCGGCCACCCACGCGCGCCAGGTCGGGACCGGTGCGCTTGGAGCCCCACTGGAACGGATGGTCGTACATGCTTTCGGCAGCAAGGCTGTAGTGGCCGTAGCGCTCCACCTCGTCACGGAACGGGCGGACCATCTGGCTATGGCACACGTAGCAACCCTCGCGGATGTAGATGTCGCGCCCTGCCTGTTCGAGCGGGGTGTACGGGCGCACGCCCTCAACCTCCTCGATGGTATTGTCGAGATAGAACAGAGGCGTGATCTGGACGAGACCGCCGATGGCGACGGTCACGAAAGTGCCGATGGCCAGCAGGGTGATGTTGCGCTCGAGCCGCTTGTGGCCCTTGACGGTTTCTTCGACGACGGGATCGGTCATGGCTTGGGTGATCCTATTCGGCCGGAACGGCGCTGGGCTGGTTGACGATCGGACGATCCGCTTCGGGATCGTAGGCAGCGTCGTTGAGCGGAGCTTCGACACGCTGCTTCCCGGCCAGCGTCATCCAGATGTTGTAGGACATGATGAGGGCACCGCCGAGGTACATCAGGCCGCCCGCGGCGCGCATGACATACATCGGGTGCAGCGCGGCAACGGTGTCGGCGAAGCTGTTCACCAGGTATCCGTCCGGCCCGTATTCGCGCCACATCAGGCCCTGGGTGACACCGGCAACCCACATGCTCGCGGCGTAGAAAACGATGCCGATCGTCGCGAGCCAGAAGTGCCAGTTGATCATGCGCAGCGAATACATCCGTTCGCGCTTCCACAGGCGCGGTACGAGGAAATAGACGCAGGCGAAGGTGATCATGCCGTTCCAGCCGAGCGCGCCCGAATGCACGTGGCCGATGGTCCAGTCGGTGTAGTGCGACAGGCTGTTGACGCTCTTGATCGACAGCATCGGTCCTTCGAAGGTGCTCATGCCGTAGAAGGCGAGTGCCATTACCATCATGCGGATGATCGGGTCGGTGCGAACCTTGTCCCAGGCCCCGTTGAGGGTCATCAGCCCGTTGATCATGCCGCCCCAGCTCGGCATCCACAGCATGATCGAGAAGACCATGCCCAGCGTCTGCGCCCAGTCGGGCAGCGCTGTGTAGTGCAGGTGGTGCGGGCCCGCCCAGATGTAGAGGAAGATCAGCGACCAGAAGTGGATGATCGACAGCCGGTAGGAATAGACCGGGCGTTCAGCCTGCTTGGGGACGAAGTAATACATCATCGCCAGAAAGCCCGCAGTGAGGAAGAAGCCGACCGCATTGTGGCCGTACCACCACTGCGTCAGCGCATCCTGCACCCCGGCAAACGCGCTGTAGCTCTTGGCGCCCAGCAGGCTCACCGGCATCGCCAGGTTGTTGACGATGTGCAGCATCGCAACCGTCACGATGAAGGCGAGATAGAACCAGTTGGCGACGTAGATATGCGGTTCCTTGCGGCGCGCCAGCGTGCCGACGAAGACCACGAAATAGGCAACCCAGACGATCGTCAGCCACAAGTCGACGTACCATTCGGGCTCGGCATATTCCTTCGACTGGGTAATGCCGAGCAGGTAGCCGGTCGCTGCCAGCACGATGAACAGCTGGTAGCCCCAGAAGACGAACCGCGCGAGATTAGGAAAAGCCAGCTGTGTGCGGCAGGTGCGCTGCACGACGTAGAAGCTCGTCGCCAGCAGGGCGTTGCCGCCGAAGGCGAAGATCACCGCGCTGGTATGCAGCGGACGCAGGCGTCCGAAATTGAGATAGGGTTCGAAATTCAGCTGCGGATAAGCCAGCTGGGCAGCGATGAAAACGCCCGCCAGAAGGCCCGCGAGGCCCCAGAACATGGTGGCGATGACGCCCCAGCGAATGGGATCGTCGTCATACCGCGAAGGTCCGTCAGGAAGCTTGAAGAAGCCCCGCGCCTTGCCCAGCGGGTCGAACCGCGAGGCGCTGACCCAGATCATCACGAAACCAAGGGCCGCAATGATCCAGGCGTGCGACGCGAAGCCGCTATCCGCCGCCCCGAGCGCTGCCGCCATCGCGACCAGCATGACCAGGAACCACAGGCCCACCCGGCCCAGCGCCGTTTCCGCTTGCATAGAATTCTCCGTCCTTTTGCAGGGGGTTAAGCGGGTATCCCGCGAAGGGCATTGACCCAGATCAAATTCGGAAAAGATTTCACGCGGCCTCGCGCAGGAAACCCGCGCGGTCCCGGAGGCTCTCCACGGCGTTCAAAATCACGCCTGAACGGCCCACCGTCTCGATCACCCCGTCGTCCCTCAGCTTCGATAGTTGACGGCTGACAGTCTCGATCGTGAGCCCGAGACTGTCCGAGATATCACGGCGGGACATCGGCAATTCGAGAACCAGCCGGCCGTCCTGCTCGACCCCGATCCGCTCGGCCATCCCGACCAGGAACACGGCAATGCGTTCGCCCGCCGTCTTGCGGCCCAGCGCGATCGTCTTCTCGCGGCACCGGCGCAGCGAAAGCGTGGTGTTTTCCAGCAAATGGTGGAGGACCCCCGCTTCGCTCGATGCCAGCCGGAGGAATTCGGCCGAGTCGAAAGCGAGGATGTCGCAGTCCTTGAGCGCGCTGACGGAGTAGGAATAGTTGTCGGGACCGGGGACAGTGAAGACCTCGCCAGCGAACTGGAAAGCGACGATCTGGTCGCGCGACTCTGACGCGTGCGCCACCAGCTTGGTAGCCCCGTCGACGACGAAGACGATCTGCTGGCCCGCCCCCGCGAAATCCAGCGAATGCGCCTTGGCAAGCCGGCTCGCCCGGGCGAGCGCCTGGAACCGGAAGTATACGGTATCCGACAGATTTGCGGGAAGTATCCGGTTGGCAAATCGCTGGAAGGGTTCGGCTGGTGTGATCATGAAGCCGCCCTCGCCCCGATAAGCCGGCGCTTCCTTGACCCAGATCAATGCCGGCAAGAAATTTTCGCGCCACAGCCATCCCAGCGCTGCAACATCCCTGGGCCGCATGGGGCGGCCACTGCCGCGCTCGAGGACGATCGAATGAAGAAGTTTCTGGTAGCTGCGCTGGCCGGTACGGCAATGTTCGCCGCACCTGCCCAGGCCGCGGACAACGACGGCAAGCTGCAGGTAAAGCTGCTCGGCACCCTTGTCGCACCCGATGGCAAAATCACCGATATCAACACGGATATCGTGGGCCTTCCCGCCACGACGCAGACCGAGGCGAGCGACAATTTCGTACCCACGCTGGCAATCGAATATTTCGCCGCGCCGAATTTCTCGATCGAGACGATCTGCTGCGTGACACAACATTATGTCGATGCGGTGGCCGGGCTGCCGGGTGCAGAGCTGGTGTCAGACGCCAAGGTCATCCCCGCAACTTTCACGGCGAAGTACCATTTCGATCTCGGCGGCGTGAAACCCTATCTCGGTGCCGGGACCACCTATTTCTGGTGGGTCGATGTCGAACCGGGTGCGGACACCATTCCGCTCGGTGTGACGCGCACCACGCTGTCGGACGAATTCGGCCTCGTGCTGCAGGCAGGTACCGATATCGCGCTTGGCGACAGCGGTCTCGGCCTGACGATCGACGCGAAACGCTATTTCGTCGACACGACCGCGCGCTGGTATGCCGGCGACACGCTCGCAATCGAAACCGAACACAAGCTCGACCCGTGGGTATTGAGCGCAGGCGTAAGCTATCGCTTCTGACCGAAGCCAGGCATAATCGGCCTGTAACCTGAGAGGCCTGCCCCCCGGCGATGGCCCGCCCGGGGGGCGGGACCAAGCAACGAGTATCCCGAGAGCTCCTCACCTCCTGTCGAGAGGCCTTCGTCATCTTCTTAACAGCATTTGTAAATTTCCGGAGACGGCGTCCTTCGGTAATCGGATCCGACCGAACCGAGAGGAAAACCATGACGCCGAACTTTCTGATATCGCTGGCCTGTGGCACCGCGCTGCTCGCGTTCTCGCAGCCAGTCCTTGCGAAAGATCCGAGCCCGAAGAAGCTGCTCGAGATGAGCGCAGGCTGTGCATATGTCGTCTCGATCGCAGAAGGCAGCGACGTTAGCCTAAATTATGGATCGGCGGAATGGATCGGCCTGGTTAGGATCATCGAACAGCGGACCGGTCTCGACGGCGAAAAAGCGATCCAGACGGCCAAGGCCAAGTACAACAAGCGGGCGCGTGTGATGGGGGCGGACGAGGCGCGCAACCACATGTTGAAACGCGCGCGCGACTGCGATCGCGAAATGGCCGTTATCCAGTCGTGATGCCGTCCGCCCTCCCAGGACGCCGCGACACGCTCCACGCGTCCCCCGGCGTCCTCGCGCTTGGCGCGGCGGCTTGCTTGCTGGTGGCGGCGGCTCCGCTACGCGCCAATACGGAAGACGCCGAACTGATCTACGAATGCGGTCTGGCGATGCAGTTCGCCGAGAAAGAAGACATTCAACTGCCCGTTTCATCCAACCGTGCGATGGGCCATTTTGCCGAAGTGACACGGAATGATCCGAACCTTCGCAACGAGGCGGATCGGCAAGTTCGAGCCGTCTGGGACGGGATGAGAAAGAGCGACGGGCGTCCCGCGCTCGAGCGTTACGTCCTGTCCGTCGCACAGGACTGTTCCGACCTCTACGTCGAACTGGCAGAGCGCGACGCCGCAGCGGTAGAGGGCGAGCTCAATTCGCTGGGCACCCTGTCAGCCGCGGCGCTCCGGTCTTATGCGACACGAACGGGCGATCTCGGCGAAATCGCCAATTACCTCGTCTACAATTACCCATACGGCAAAGACCTGTTCAAGCCGAACGAGGATGGCGATCTGCTCGGCCAGCTGGTCGTGGAAGCGGGCGCGTCCGGGCTACGTCGATGGAGCGACGAAGCGATCTATGCGATCGCGAACAAGCATTACTGGCAGTATAATCCGCCCGCCACCCGCTTGGTCGATGCAGAGTATAGACGCCGCATGCGGATGATGCGCCAGACCCAATCGGAAGCGCAACGCTGGGCGCAGCGCGCGGCCGACGATCGCGCGGCGCAGGCGCGGCGGGCGAATGCGCCCTACGTCGGATCGCTTGGCAGCGGAAGTTCGAGCAGACCGAAACCGGGCAGCGGTGTCGTCGTCTGCACCACCTACAAGGGCACCGGCGGCGGGCGGGTCTGCAAGGAAGACTGAGGCGCCGATGAAACCGTGCTTGCGCTTCCATCGAGGCAGTGCGCAGAACGTGAGGGGAAAAGTGAAATGTGTGCGCGACGTAGACTCTTGGGTAGCGGCGCTCTGGCGCTAGCCCTTTCGGCAGGCGTGTCCTTTCTGCCGAATATGGCGCTTGCTCAGCCGCAACAGGTCCTCCGGGACGGCGCGGAAAGCGCTGCCATGCACAATGCAGCCTATGATCGAGGATTGGCGGAGTCCTATACCTCGCCCGAAACAATCGGTGAGATGCTGCAATGCTCCGCGCTGTGGCAGCGTTGGTCCGATATCCTGGGGAGCTCCCAGGATTCGGCATTCGTTGCGAACCTGCGCGAAGAATTGTCAGCCGCTCGTGCGGGAATCCGCCATCGCTATTGGCAGCGTCAGGCACGTCGCGACATGCGGGAAGACAGCGATCTGAGCTATTTCGACAAAATGCACGCCAGGGCTGAAAGCTGGGCGGACAGCCAAGCCGCCGGCTACGCCACCGGTGCCGACAGTAAAATCAGTTCGATGATGAGCTGGCTGGCAACCTGCTAGAACCGCTTTGCGCGCAAGCTCCGGCGGGGGATCCTGTCGCCTGTATCGGGACTGTCGACATAGCGGACGCGACATTTATCGACCGTCGATGAGCACCATGCTTGCCCACCGGGCAGGATTGGCGGATCCGCTGTCCGTTTCGCCCTCCAGCATCGACAATTGAGCAAGACGAAGAGCTTCCGCGTGGGCGTGCCCATCGCGCAGTCGCTTCACGAATTCCATGGTAAGCTGCGACGCGGCTTCGTCCTGGAGCCGCCAATGCGAGAGCATCACGCGCTCGCTTCCCGACGCGAGAAAGGCATTTGCAAGACCCGTATAGGCAGGAGCAGCATGAGTGCGTCCCGCGGCGGTGTTGCATGCGGAGAGGATCGCGATCTGGGTCGAAAGGCCAAGCTCCGCAATTTCACCGGCAAGCAGGATGCCGTCGTCGGTCGTACCGCCCGTTCCCGATCCGGGCGTCAGGACGAGCGCCGGTTCCCGTAGACCGCCCAGTTCCCCTTCCATGAGACCGTGCGTGGCGAACAGGACTACACTGTATTCTGCTTCAGCCAGCAGCCGAAGCCGGGCTTCGGTTGCGTCCCCACCGACGAGGAGGATGCGCTCGCTGGCGCCGCTGACCTCTCCCGCAAGCCGGACCTCCTCGCGGCTCGCAGGCAGCGAGGGCAGCGATCGCAAATCCACGGCGGTTGCCACGACCGCCCGCGTTTCCCCAGTGAACGCTTCGTCCGAATTTGCGGCGGCGCCTATGCCGAGAAACCGCCCGGCATTACCCCCATCTTGTCTCGAGCCCAGTACAGCGGAAGGCGAAAGAACCGTCGCGAATGCGTGATGGCGGACCAGCCATTCCATCTCGCTGAAGTCCCGCACCAGTCGGTCGGGCACGGAAGACAGCAAAGCGGAAAATGGCAGACGCGAGAGAGCATCGCTCGTAACCAAGGATACCCGGGTCTTTCCATTGAGCGCCGCTGCGATTTCGGCCGACAGGACGAGGTCGTGCAACGCCTTCGAATCGTCGAATGGGAATGCGTCTGCACCTTCGCCCGCGTCGAGTGCCAAACGCAATCGTTCCACGAACGGCCGGATGGTTGCGCGCCCCCCCGGCCCCACTTTCATCACCGCCGTTTCGGAGGTTACGGCCATCAGGAGCATCCGCCGATTGGCAGGCATTGCGATCAGCAGGGCTTCGTCCGGCCGCAATCGGGCTTGGACGGTCTCGATTGATACATCGACCGGTCGCCGCGTCGTATCGAATTCGGGAAGCGCCGTGCGCAAGGCCGCTTCGGCATCGCTCACCGATCGCTCGAGGTCGGCGATTTCCCGCTCGACTTCGCCGATCGCCTCGGATCGCCCCGCGGCCAGCATCGCCGCCCGCTCGCGCGCGAGCAACCGAAGGCGCGCGGTCCCGGTGCGGAGCCTCTCGATATCGGCAGCAAGGTCGGGCCTGTCGAACTGGCCGTGACGCAGCTTGGCCAATTGGCGCGCACGGGCGTTGACGCCCCAACTGGCCAGTTCGAATGCATTGAGCGCATCATCGGCGCGGTCGGAAATGATCGCGGCTTCGGCGATCAGCAGGATCGAGTCGAAGTAATTTTCAAGATCCGCATCGAGTTCGAAGCTGGTCGCATCCTGGATCATCTTGTCGACGATCCGCGCGCGTGCCCTTGCTACGTGCTCCCAACCCTCATCCTGTCCTGCGCGAACCTGTGACAGTCCACGTTGAATAGCTGCATCGACAGGTAGCTCGCGCCCGCTGCTGTTCACGCGCATTTCGATTTCATCGAGGATGTCGAGCGCAGCCTCGGGTTGTCCGCTCTCATCGAGACGCTGCGACAACGTGAGGAGGCCGCGCAGCGCCTTTTCGTCGTCGGTCGGCAGTTCTCGTGCCAGACCCGCAGCCTTGAGCGCGAAATGCATGGCGTCGTCGTCACGGCCGGCTTCGATCGCGGCGTTTGATGCGGAGAGCAACGAGTTCACCGCTTCTGCCGGGCTGATCTCCATCAATCGCTCGTGCCGCGCCAGCATGAGTGCGATGCCTTCGTCATACTGCCCGAGGCGCATCTGGACCACGCCCAGATTGTGCAGTGCGACCAAGGTATTGCGATGTGTCGGGCCAAGCCTTTCGGTCATTATATCGAGTGCACTTCTAGCAGGTTGTTCGGCTTCCTCATATCGTCCCGCCTGCAACAGGACCTTGGCCAAGGTTCCTTGCGCGAAACCGTGGAACGGGTGCTCCTCCGGGAGCAGCTCGTTCGCCATCGCGATCCCCTGCCTCGCGAGACGCAAGGCATCGACCTGGCGACCGGCATCGATGTAGATATTCGCTCCGGTCGAGAGCGCCACGAAGAGCGTGGTGTCGGTCATCCCGCCACGGATCAGGCCCTTGATAGCGGGATCGACATATTCCGCGGCGTCACCGAAGCGGTTCGCTTCGTACAGCGCGGCGGCGTAATTCAGATATCCCAGCCCGAGTGTCTTGGCGTCGGCAGGGGCAATCCCTTCGGGGTCCTGGCCATACAAGCCGGTCCTTATCTTCAGCGACCGCTCCTGCAGTGGGACGTTCTTCTCCGGCTGCCCTACCCCTGTGTAGAAGGTCGCGATGTTGGCCAATGTCCCCGCCATGGCTTCACCATCAGTCGCCCCTGCGGCGATCAGTCGCTTTTCCGCTTCGAGCGAGGATGCGAGCGCGCCGGCAATGTCCTGCTGGTAGTAGCGGCTGTCGCCGATGCGGTTTAGTGCGTGCGCCTGTTCCTCTGCGGGGCCGTTCTCAGCTTCCAGTGCTTCCAGATAGACAGACCACGCACCCTCCGATTTCGCCGCCTCGGCGAGCGGGTCGATCGCCTCTGCGGCCACTTTCAGGGATGCGAGATCGGTGAGGCCCGCACCTTCGGAAACAGTCTGCACCTGCGGCAGTACTGGTGGAGCGAACGCGATAGCCTGGCCGATCGCGGCAATCGCAAAGATATGACGGTGCATGTCGACGTGTCCCCCTCGAAACAGCGAGGATGTGGCATCGCAGGACGATCAATCGATCACAAGCTGGTAGCGTGTCTTTTTCGTGTTGGGGTTACGCAAAGTAATCGTGTGCCGGTGGGTATAAAGCGGCACCCAGCGACATGTGACACGTTCGGCGACCTTCCTGCACAGCGACTGATCGCTGCTGTCACGAACGGAAATCTCCAGCGGCCTTCCTTCGAGCGCGGACAAACTGATCGCGGCACCGCGCCCCGACAGGAACGTCTGCTCAAGCGCGCGTTCTTCCTTTGGTGCGAGTTCTCCCACCATGAACCCCGGACCGAGGATCCGCCCTCGGGTAATGGCAGGCTGATCTGCGGCCGCCCGCCACCGGGCAAGGACGTCGTTCGCTTCTTTGCCGACCGGATGAAGGCCGACGGCATCCAGCCGCGAAAGCGCGAGAGAGAGGGCGGCACGATCGCCATCCTCGTAAGCCGACTGCGCGCGATACAGGACCGCCGCCGCGGTTCTATCCGTATCCGAACGGGCCGCCAAGTGGCCCGCGAGTGACGCGCTGCGAGGCTCACCCGCCGATCCGGTGCAGCTGCTGGTCAGCACGCCGAGCAGCGCCATTGCCAGAAGTTTGTTCATGGCGTCTCTCTGCGGAGCTGGAACAGTGCACCGGTTGCGCTCGGAAGGCATTCCAGGATCATCGAATGACGTTGTGCGATTGCGGATGCGAGGGCAAGGCCAAGTCCTGCGCCCGGGCGTTCTTCGTCTCCCTTGGCGTCTGGCCCCCGCTGGAAACGCTCGAAAATCCGCGTCCGGTCGACTTCGGCTATGCCAGGCCCATCATCCGCCACGACGAGGACGGGGCCATCACCGAGCGTGACGCGGATTGTCCCTCCGGCCGGGACGTATTTGAGGGCATTGTCGAGGAGGTTGGCCAGCAGGCGCCCGAGCTGTGCTTCGTCACCGTCCAAGACAACGCCGGACTCCACCTCCCACTGCAGGACTAACCCGGCATCTTCGGCGCTATCGGCATAGAGTTCGCACAAATTGGTAACGAGGGCGGACATGTCGACGGGCGTTAGCATCGATCGATCACTGAGGCGGGCTTTGCTCCACGCGATATCAAGCAGCGATTCCAACATGCTAACCAGCCGCCGGATTTCGCTGCGGGCTTCCGTCAGCCGCTTGGTGACTTGCTCGTCCGGTTGCGTTTCGAGTGCTTTGACCAGCCTCGCATCGAGGTGAGTCAGGGGGGTGCGAATTTCGTGGGCGAGCCTGTCGGTCGTATCGCTGTGGGCTTCCAACAGGTTCCGTACCCGGAGGATCACTTGCGCGCTATTGGCTGCGAGTTCGTCGATTTCGTCGCGGGTTCGTCTGGGGAGCTCTGGCATGGACGCAAGCTCATCGGGGTGCGACAGGGTGCGGTTGATGCGCGCGATGCGGCGCTTCAACCTGTCGGCAGAAAATTTGCCAAGCATCGCCACGACCAAAACCAGAATGGCCCCGCCAACCAGAAACACGGTTCGCACTCCGGCCTTCAATGACCTGGCCGGATCGACCTCATGTGCGACCAGCAGCCATCTATCCGGAGCGAGCCGGGTCGAACGGGCATGCGCGCTGGAACGATGGCCTATCGCGATCATGCCCCGCTCCGAGATTGCCGCATCGAGATCCGGCCAGGCTTCCAGATCACCGGCGAGGCGGACCCCGTCTGTGCGCATAAGCAGGTAGTGCGGCGCTCCCCCGTCGGCGGGCCGTAATGCCAGGCGATCCTCGATCCTCCGTACCAGATCCGCTTCCCCGCTGCTGGAATAGATATCGGCCAGGCCGGCAAGATCGACATCGACCGCCTCGCGCGCACTTTCGTTCAGCGCGGCATCCATCGTTCGCTCCGTCACCAACCAGAGCCCCAGCACCGTAAGGGCCGCCAGCAAAGTGGCGGCGGCGACCAACCGGGAAAAAATGGAACGTGCCGGTAACACGTCTATTTGCCGTCCAGCAATCGAAAGCCCGTGCCCCAGACCGTTTCCAGCGCCGGAGCGGAGAAGCCGTCCTCGAGCTTGCGCCGCAAACGTCCGATATTGACGTCAACCACATTGGTTTGCGGGTCGAACGACATGTTCCAAACATCGCGCAGCAGCATTTCGCGCGTTACCACCTCCCCGGCGTTTTCCATGAAATAATGGAAGAGCTCGAATTCCCTCGGGCTCAAAGCGAGGTGCCGGTTCTCGCGAAAAGCCGTGCGCGCTTTCAGATGGCACTCGAAGGCACCGTACAGGATCACCGCGCTATGCACCCTGCCCGATGCACGCCGGTGGAGGGCGTTCACGCGGGCCATCAATTCGGCGGCTTCGAATGGCTTGCCAAGGTAATCATCGGCACCGGCGTCGAGCCCTTCGGCGCGGTCGCTGGTGCGCCCGAGTGCGCTCAGCATCAGGATCGGTGTGTCTACCCCGCTCTCGCGCAGGCGGGCCAGGATCTTGAGGCCATCGTCATCGCTCAGCATTCGATCGAGTATGATGACATCGAACCTGTCCCGCCCCGCTATCCGCAGGCCGGCGGCTCCATCGCTTTCCCAATGCAGATCGTCGCCGCGAGACAGGGCGAGTTCCTTCACCCGCGTCGCGGTGTGCGCATCGTCTTCGATATAGAGGATTTTCAGTCCATCCACGTTCAGCCCCCCGCGCCCGGAATCCGGCCGCCTTCGGATAGCGCGCCCAGACAATTCGAGACACCCGTTATCGCGTCAGTTTTTCGCGGGGCGCGGCGCATTCGACCACGCCAAACCTTCCCTGACCGCCCCCAGGTTGATTTGCTGCGCTCCGCTGCCCTTGCCCGGAGCGTCGAAAATCCGCCATTCCTCTCCAGCCTGCTTGAACGCAACCCGAACCGAAACGTCCGCCCCCTGATCCCTCAGGACGGTCAATCCGCTTTTGCCGAGTTCGAAGGTCGAAGTGCCCTCCATCCCTTCCTTCTCGCCGGCGACTTTCTCCATGGGCAAACTGATGCCGTTGTCGAGCCGGAGTTCGACCGCTTCGATGTTCCGGTTGATACCCGCGATCCACTTCCCCCCGATGGTAAAGTACATGTGCCCCGCGACGCCGAAAAGACCCGGACTGGACAGCCTCGCAAAGCCGGTTTTCACGTCCCCGTCGTGGGCCATGCGGTAGAAGTCGGGTTCGGTAGTATAACCGCCCCCGGTCCATGAACGCTGCGACCGCCAAAGGCCGAGGTGTCGCGAGGTGAATATGCGTTCGGACGATCCGAGCGACGTAAAGGCCATCGCGTCGGGAGCAGCAAAGCTGCTGGCTTCTTCCATCAGGCGGAGTTTCTCGAAAGCAGGAATCAACATAACCGTCTGCTTTACCGACCCGCAGGCCTGGTCTGCGATACTCGCGAAATTCGTCCGCAATCCCTGATACATCGCCTCGAGCTGAGGGTCTTCGTACTCGACGAAATGCCCTTTCGGAACGAACTCCCATTCGCGCCGATGGAAGCGCCAGTGCGTTCCCTCAACCGCGCATTGCTGCTGGTCGGTCGTCATGGCTGCCGGGGCGTCCTGCAAGGCCCTTGCCACTACCCTCGCACGCTCGATCGTGACCTTGGTGTCGTCCGGCATGGCGCAGCCCTTCGCCTGCCGCGTGCCACGTTCGGACTGGTCTATCGCTGCGACAACTTCGTCCCCGCCGACCCGCGCCAACTGCCTCCCGATCTGCCCCTTGAGGACCTGGAACGCGCGCAATTCGCCGACGTCGAACAGCTGGCAGCTTTCGTCCGCACCAGCCGCGAAGGTGGCAATTCCGAACACTTCCATCAGCGGTCGGGCCTGCTGGTTCCCGGCCAAGATCTGGAGCCGTTGCTCCACTGGAATGTCTTCCAGGCTCTGAGCGTGCAAAGGTGCCGCGAGCGCCACCGCCGCAGCCACCGTTCCCCAGATCACCGATCGCATCGCAGTCTTCATCAGATTTCCTTCACGCAAGAGGGCTTGTCGCCCAGCCGACATGCACGCCGGAGGGCCTCCATCGTGGAGACCCCCGCAACTTCACCTTCTTCACTTTCCCCTGCGATGCGCGCCAGAGTGGCGCAGGCTTTCGGACTTCCGATTTCGCAAGCATGCGCCACGAGCGATTGCGCACGGGTTTCATCGACCCGGCCGCCAATGCCCTTCTTGTGCATCACCCCGTATGCAAAGCATGCCTTGGCTACGTAGAGATCGCAGGCGCTGCGCATGTAGCGAAAACCGATGCCCGGAAAATAAGCGTCCTTCGGCCCCTGCGTATAGTAAAGGCCGAGGTTTGCGCAGGCGATCCCCACCCAATCGTCGCACGCTGCCTTCAGGGCCTGCTTGAGATCATCGACTTCGCCTGGCGCCTCGCCCGTCATCAGCGGTTCCAGCAGCGCGTCGCACCCACCGGCCCAGCCCACATTGCACAGCAGGACATTGCGCGCGCGCGTCTCCGCAGCGTCGGGTTCTTCGGCAGGAAGCATCGCGGCGCTGATGCAGGCTGCGAATTGCTGGTCCTCGCAAGCCCTCACTGCGTAACCGCGAACCGCCGCGATGTCCGCCCCGATCTCTTCAGTCGTGCCAAGCAGTTCTGCGGCGTCGACACAAGCCTGCGCACCGCCGTGACGGCACTCCTCGCCCATGGCCAGCAGCGCGAGCTTCATCAGCCCATCGGGTTCGGGCGAGTCTGCCTGCGAGAGCGGCCCCAAAGCCGTCCCCGTCCGCGTGCAGGCGAGGTCGTCTCCCGCGCGACAGGCAGCGGCGAACATGCGCGCCGCCCTGATGTGATCCTTGTTGTCGGATGCCGTTTCATGCTCGATTTGTCCGCCGAGGGTGCAAGCCGCGGCCAGCCCCATGTCGCAGGCCTGCCCGTACATCGACAGTGCGGCATAGGTATCCCCGTCGCGCTCATAGGCAAGTCCGCCGCGATGGATCTCCATTAGAGCCTCGTCGTCGAAAGGTCGTTCTTTCGCCTCTGCGAATGTGCTGGTGCTTGCTGCAACGAGAAGTACGGGCGCGAAGATCCGCGCCGCTACCGCAGTCAGTGTCCCGCGCATCCTGTTACCCACACCACATGCCCCCGCTCGCCTTTGCTTTTGCAAAGCCCGACGAAAGAGATCAATCGCTTGCGGCATTTCTGCCCTCCCCAAATTCATGTCAGTCCTGACGGGCCGGTGCATCGACCATGGCGCAGGCGCTGGACTGGCCGAGATCGCACGCCTTTTGCCGCAGCGCGCGAGCGGTTTGCGCATCGCCCTCGACGCCTTCTCCCGCTCCCCGCATATCGGACGCGAGCAGGCAGGCCCGCGCGCTGTTCGCTTCGCAGCCGCGCACAGCGAGATCATGGGCGCGCACGAGATCGGTCGGCACGCCCCGGCCTTCGCGCAATTGCCGCGCCGCGTTGGAACACCCTGCACCGTCTCCGCCATCGCATGAGGCGATGAATACGAGCAGCGCCGGGTCGCGCCAGCGCTCGTCCCCGCTGCGATCGGACAGTTGCATCCACATGATGCCGAGATCATTGCAGGCGTTGGCGATACCACCGTCGCATGCCATCCCGAAATAGTCTCGCGCGGACGCCCAGTCGGCGTCATGCGCCAGTCCGTCGCGTGCCATGACGGCGACATTGGCGCACGCCTGCCATTGCTCTGCCCGGCAGGCGCGCTCCAGTAAGTCGTAGCCCTTGATGGGGTCAGCCGGCCCACCGGTGCCGGTCGCCAGTAGGGCACCGGCTTGCCCGCAAGCCTCCATCGAATCCAGATCACAGCCTTGCAGGTACAACTCGCGCGCGGCGATCAAATTCTCGTGGTCGATTTGCTGGTCCGATGCGGCCTGCCGCGAAAGGACATGCGCCTGCCAGCTGCAACCCTGTCCAGACCCGGCTTCGCACAGGATTTCTGCGACCTCAGCCGCCACATCGAGCAATTGCGCACCCCCACGCCCTTCGATCAGCATCGGTACCAGCAGATGGCACGCATCGGTGTTGCCGAGTTCGCAGCCGCGCGCGAACATATCGCGAGCCCTGATGGCGCGCGCTTCGCCAGAAAGCTGGACGAGGATCCTCCCTGCATTGAGACAAGCCGCGACCTCCCCGGCTTCGCAAGCGCGCTCGACAGCCGATTTTTCCGACGCCGCGCCCTGGCCTGCGGGCGAGGCGCTCGAGGGAACCGACCAGGCCGCAGCCAGCGCGAAAACCAGGCCCATGCTGAGTAGTTTCAGGGCGAACGCGCCAATTAGTCCCGCTGCAACGCTCACTGTCCCAGCGCCTCAGCCATGGCACAGCCGTCCTGGATGCCCAGTTTGCATCCATTGGTGAAATAGCGCTTCGCCCTGGCGTGATCGGGAGCGGCTCCGGTCCCGTCGCGGTACATCATGCCCGCATTCATGCATCCGCCGGCGGCCCCGTTGTTGCATGCCTGCGCGAACTGGTCGCGGGCTTCGGCGAATTGCCCGTTATCGTAATAGCCGACGCCGGATTCGATGCATCCTTCGGCATTGCCGCTTTCGCACGCGATGGAGAAAGCCTTGTTCGCTCCCGCGGTATCGACCGCACCGCCTTGACCGTCACGTTTCATTATCCCGAGCGCATAGCAGCCATCCGCCGCGTAGCCGGGGCAGGCCCCGGCGAATGCCGTTCGCGCTTCTTCGAAGCGGCGCTCACCGGCGTCGCCGAAATAGAGGATCTGGCCCTGATTGTAGCACGCGCCCGCTTCGCCCGCCTTGCAGGCGAGCCCCAGCGGGCCCAGCGCCTCGGCAGGATCGGCCGGTCCGCCAAGACCATCCTTGAGCAATGCGCCATACTGGCCGCAGGATTTGAGCAGGCCGGCTTCGCATCCGCGCCGATAGGCATCGCGCGCTTGCACCGGGTCCTTCGCCCCGCCCTGCCCCCGCCACGCCATCGAACCGAGATTGTGGCAAGCCTCATCCTTGCCATCCCTCATGCACGCTTTCTGGTAGAGTGCGCGAGCAGCCGGGAAGTCCCCCGCATTGTAGCGCTCCTGCGCTTGCTCTGCATTGCTTTGCGCCGCGACGGGGAGAGCTGCAATCGATGTCACCGACAGGACGGTAGCCGCAAGAAAAGGACGAAGATTCATGGCTGCTTGCTCCACGTTCAATTGCAAAGATATCGGTTTGCGTTGTTGTTCATCGTGCAATGGGCTGTGCGATAACGATTGCGCGTCTCGCGGGAGATTTCCGCTGCACTTTTCATCCGGGCTGGCTGGAACGAGGACGCGGATGAGGACGAACGCGATGCCGCCGTTCTACCCGCCCCTGCCGCCCAGCGACGGCTCGATGCACCGGGCATGTTGGTGCAGTTGTAGATTCCGCAGTCATCGCCCCGGCTCCGCCGTTCGATCTCCGCATTCACCGCGGCATTGAGCCTGCCCGACGGGAACCAGTAGTCGAGAACGTAGAGGTGGTCCTTGTAGACACTGCCCAATGCGCCCGCCTCCAAGGTCGCTTCGAGCGCAGTCCGCGCATCTGCCAGCTGGCGGCTGTGATAGATCGCCGCATAGATCGCGCTGTCGTATTTGCCCTGCCCGAGGAAGGATTGGACGACTTGCGAAGCGCGCTCGCGTTCGGCTAGGCGACGGCGCTGCGCTTCATGTCGTTCGGTCAACGCCTGCTCGATTTCCTGGCGTCGCTGACGCAGGCTTGCGGCGAATTCGCATACCGACCGCTGCTCGGCATGTTGGGGATCGCACGCCTTGGCAGCCACCTGTTCCGCCGGTGCGAATTCCCCGAGATTGTAGTAAATGCGCGCGAGATCTTCGCACGAGCGCCATCCGCCCTGATCGCAATTCACGCGCCGGTAGCGCAGGGCTTTCTCCGCGTCGAATTGATCGGACGACGCCTCTGCAAAGACTGTCTCGGCGACTTCGCACGCTGTTTTATCGAACAGCGAACACCCCTTGATCGCAAACCGGCCTGCCGTGGCCCGATCGGCTTCGATATCTTCGGATCCCTCGAGGTAGACCAATGCAAGACGGCCACACGAAGCCGCGTCGTTACCGCGGCAGGCCTCTTGAAGAAATCTCAGGCTGAGGAAAATATCGTATTGGTCATTCGCCGGGTCGGAATAGGCGAGCCCGACCGTGCCGCATGCGACCGACACCTTTTGCTCGCAGTCAGCGATAGCCTGGGCGATTTCGGGGTCCTCGCTGGCCTTGGCCGCGCTGGAGCCAAAGGCGAGGCCAGCGACCAAGACGAAGTTGAGTAAGCGCGAACTCGCCCCATCCATCCTGCCCGACTGCACCAAGCTGAAGAACGTGCGAAAAATGTGACCTGCCCCCTGTTCGTGATCCACATCAAGGTGAACGAACGATGGCAAACGGCCAATTTACAAATGCTGTTAGGTCTCGATTGAACTCGCAATAGCCAGGCGCCGACGCCACAAGGCACAAAACGGCTTTCCCATACAGTTGGCCGACGCTTCAGCCAGCATTTGGCGCCTTGACCGGAATGACTGCGGACGGCCAAAAAGCTGCCATTCAGTGCCCATAGGATTCCTGCCGGGCGAGTCCGGAAATCAGAGAAATCTGCGGATTTTCGTCAATGGTGCGCCCGACAGGATTCGAACCTGTGGCCCCCAGATTAGGAATCTGGTGCTCTATCCGACTGAGCTACGGGCGCCCGCCGCCGCATTTAGCAGACGATCGCGCGCAAGCAATCAGTTCAGTTCGTCGGGCGGCGCGACCGGCACCAGCAGGGGGGCGACGGCGATGCCTTCCGCGACCATGTCCTCGGCCTCGTCGCGCGTGGCGCGCCCGTGAATGGGTGCGTTTTCGCTTTCCCCATAGTGCATTTCGCGGGCCTTCTCGGCAAAGCGATCGCCGACCCAGGTGCTGCTTTCAAGCGCCTTGGCCTGAGCCTTCGCCAGCGCTTCGAACGCTTGTTTGACGGCCGGAGGCATGTCGCCCGTGCTTAGCTGCGTGTTCTCTCCCGCCAGGGCCGCGACGGCATTGGCCTTGGCCGGAACCGCGGGGGCCATCGGCGCCTTGCCCACATCTTCGCACCCGCAGGCGGGACACTGCAGCAAGCCTTGCGCTTTCTGGTCCGAGTAGTCGCTCGAGGACGAAAACCAGCCCTCGAAGCGGTGGCCTTCGCTGCAGGATAGGTCGTAAACGATCATGCGGCGGCCTATGCGGTGATATGCCTGCGGTTGGCAAGGCTGGGCACCTGTTCGCGCACCTCGGCCACCCGCTCCAGATCGACATCGACGAAACCCAGTCCGGCCTCCTCTCCGCCCATGTCGAGCAGCACTTCGCCCCACGGATCCACCACCAGGCTGTGACCATAGGTCCGGCGGCTGTCCTCGTGCTCGCCAACCTGCGCCGCGGCCACGACGAAAGCGCTCGCCTCGATGGCGCGGGCGCGCTGCAACACGTGCCAATGCGCGGCGCCGGTCGGTACGGTAAAAGCAGCGGGTATGGCGATGCAGTCGCAGTGCGCGCGCCCCAGCGCCTCGAACAACGCAGGGAAGCGAATGTCGTAGCACACGGTGAGGCCGAGCCGGCCGAGCGGCGTGCCCTCCACCAGCCCGACGCTGTCGCCTGCACGATAGGCATTGGATTCGCGCCAGCTTTCACCGCTTGCCAGGTCGACATCGAACATGTGGATTTTGTCGTAGCGCGCGGCAATCGTGCCGTCAGGCGCGATGACGAAAGCGCGGTTGACCCATTCGCCCCCGCCGCCGCCCTCCAGCGCGAGCGAGCCGAGCGATACCCACAGGCCGTGCTTGCGCGCAGCTTCACGGACACGGGCAAGGACGGGCGAAGCGTCTTCGCTGCAGATCGACCGGGAAGCGCGTTCGCGATCGCGATCGAGCAGGCCCGACATTTCGGGCGTGAACAGCATGTCGGCGCCCCCGGCCGCAGCCTGTGCGACCGCGTCGTCGAGCGCTGCGGCATTGGCCCCGGGATCGATGCCCGAAGTCATCTGCAGGACAGCGACGCGTGCCATTCAGCCCGCCAGCAACGCGTCGAGCTTGCCTTCGCGCTCGAGCGCGGCGAGTTCGTCCGAACCGCCGACATGCGTATCGCCGATGAAGATCTGCGGCACGGTCCGCGCGGTAGGCGCGCGTTCCAGCATCTCTTCGCGCTTCGGCCCGCCCATCGTGATGTCGTGTTCGGTATAGTCCACGCCCTTCTCGTCGAGCAGGCGCTTGGCTCGGACGCAGAATCCGCAACCGAATTTGGTGTAAATGTCGACCGGGTGGTGGCTCATTGATATTCCCTTGTTTTCCGCGGCGAAACTAGCGCGCGACAAGAAGTCTTGAAAGCGCAAAGGACGCGCCTATCTCGAAAATACCGTCACGGTGTTCGTGGCGGCGACGGGGCGCCGATACCGGGCCCCGCCATCATAGAATCGCTCACAAGAGGATTTGTTTCGATGAACCGTATGGACCTCACGCCTTTCCGCCGCTCCACCGTGGGCTTCGACCGTGTATTCGACCTGATGGAACGTCAGGCTCGCAATGCCGGCGGCGACAATTACCCCCCCTTCAACATCGAACGCCGCGGCGATGACGAATATCGCATCACGCTGGCGGTCGCGGGCTTCCGCAAGCCGGACCTCGATATCGTTGCGCAGCAGAACCTGCTCGTCGTGACCGGCAAGAAGCGCGACGAACTCAACGACGGCGAAATGCTGCATATCGGGATCGCCAACCGCGGATTCGAACGCCGTTTCGAACTGGCCGACTATGTCCGCGTGGCCCATGCCGACCTGGCCGATGGCCTGCTGGTCATCGATCTCGTGCGCGAAGTGCCCGATGCGATGAAGCCGAAGAAGATCGCCATCGGCGAAACGCAGCCGCTCGAAGTCGTCAAGGACGACGAGCGCGACGGCGACACGACCAAGGCAGCCTGATCCCGCCTTCACCTGCACTGGTGAAATGAATAGGGGGCGGAACCAGGTTCCGCCCCCGCGACGTTGAACGCCGCCAAACCCCGAAATCGGCCGTCCGGGTCGCAGAAGACAACCGGCTTCGAAGCAAGCCCCGCCTCGTGCTGGCAAAGCATGTGTCTCCATGCGCCCACACCCGAGGTGTGGAACAGCCGTATTCTGGCCCAAACATAACAAAAGATAAACCGGTCTCGTGCACGCGACATCATTTTGTCGCATAGCTACAAGCGTGATTTCGACACCTCCAACGAAATCAGAGGCTTAAAATGCCGCCATCTCGGCGCTGGATCAGACCAGGCGTGCCTGTTCCAGCGCCGCGCCGACGAAACCGGCGAACAGCGGGTGCGGTTCGAAGGGCCGCGATTTCAGCTCGGGATGGAACTGCACGCCCACGAACCATGGGTGATCGGGACGTTCGACGATTTCGGGAAGCAGGCCGTCGGGCGACATGCCCGAGAAGACCAGGCCCTGTTTCTCGAGCGGCTCGATATAGGCCCCGTTCACTTCGTAGCGGTGGCGGTGGCGTTCCGAGATGCTGGTCGCCCCGTGATAGACCTTCGACACGTGGCTGCCCTCCGCAAGCCTGGCATCATATGCACCCAGCCGCATGGTGCCGCCGAGATCGCCACCGGCTTCGCGTTTCTGGAGACCCTCTTCGGTCATCCATTCGGTGATGATGCCGACCACCGGTTCTTCGGTCTCGCCGAATTCGGTCGACGAGGCGCGGGCAAAGCCGGCCTCGCGCGCAGCGTCGATGCACGCCATCTGCATGCCAAGGCAGATGCCGAAGAACGGCACCTTGCGTTCGCGGGCGAAACGGACTGCCGCGATCTTGCCCTCGCTGCCCCGCTCACCGAACCCGCCGGGCACGAGGATGGCATGCATGGGTTCGAGCTTGGCGGCAATGTCCGCATCGTCGCCTTCGAACACTTCGGCGTCGATCCACTTGATGTTGACCTTGACCCGGTGCGCCATGCCGCCGTGCACCAGCGCCTCGTTGAGCGATTTGTAAGCATCCTGCAGGCCGACATATTTGCCGATCACGCCGATGGTGACTTCGCCCTCGGGGTTGGAATGGCGATCCACGACGTCGTACCAGCGCGACAGGTCGGGATCGGGCGCATCGGTTATCCCGAAGGCGCGCAGCACTTCGGTATCGAGCCCCTCGCCGTGATACTGCAGCGGCACGGCATAGATCGACGGCGCGTCCAGCGCCGGAATGACCGCTTCCTGCCGCACGTTGCAGAACTGCGCGATCTTGCGGCGGTCGGATTCGGGGATCGGATGCTCGGCGCGGCACAGCAGCACATCGGGCTTGATCCCGAGACTGGCCAGTTCGCGCACCGAGTGCTGCGTCGGCTTGGTCTTCAACTCGCCCGCCGCGGCAATATAGGGGACCAGCGTGACGTGGACGCTCAGCGTCTGCCACGGTTCCAGCTCGTTGCGCAGCTGGCGGATGGCCTCCATGAACGGCAGGCCTTCGATGTCGCCCACCGTTCCGCCGATCTCGCACAGCACGAAGTCATGGTCGTCCTGCCCGGCCAGCGCGAAGGCCTTGATCTCGTCGGTCACGTGCGGGACCACCTGGACGGTCGCGCCGAGGTAGTCGCCGCGGCGTTCCTTGGCGATGATGTCCTGGTAGATCCGGCCCGAGGTGATGTTGTCGCCCTGGTGCGCCGATACGCCGGTGAAACGCTCGTAATGGCCGAGATCGAGATCGGTCTCTGCCCCGTCGTCGGTCACATAGACCTCGCCGTGCTGATAGGGGGACATCGTCCCCGGATCGACGTTGAGATAGGGGTCGAATTTCCGGATACGGACCTTGTAGCCACGCGCTTGGAGGAGGGCAGCAAGCGATGCTGCCATGAGACCTTTGCCAAGCGAGGAGACCACGCCGCCGGTGATAAAGATATACCGCGCCATGGGGGTCGAGCCTTAAGCTGTGGGATTGAGTCGGGGCAAGCGCAAACGCACATGGATCGCGCCATTCGCACGGCGCAATCCACAGCTCTGCGATGGAATGGAGATTATTCGGTCGCGCCGGACAGCGGATCGCCGTCCGCAGGAGCGCTCAGGGGATCGGCGGCAGGAGCGGCTTCGCCGGTCGTGGCAGCACCCAGCGGATCCGCCGGCGCAACCGTGCGATCGAGCGTCGATTCGATGGCGTCGCTGCCGGTCGTCTCGACTGCGACTGCAGCCAGCGCGATCGACAGGACGACGAACAGCACCGCGAGCCATTTGGTCGAACGGGTCAGGAAATCCGCCGCTCCGCGCGCGCTGAGCATGCCCGACGGGCTGCCACCGATGCCAAGCCCGCCGCCTTCGGAGCGCTGCATCAGGATGACGCCGACAAGCGCGGCTGCGATGATCGCCTGGACGACGGTTAGGAACAGGAACATGCGAATACTCTTGGAAAGGCTTTAGCGGAGCTCACGCGCATCTAGGCGCGCCAGCGGCAAACGGCAAGGTCGGGTGCGATCAGGCCTCTTCGGCTTCGGAGGCGCCGACCACGATCCCGAGGAAGCTTTCCGCCGACAGACTGGCACCGCCGACCAGCGCGCCGCCCACATCGGGGGTCGCCAGGATCTCGCGCGCATTGTCGGGCTTCACCGAACCGCCATAGAGGATGCGGACCTTGGCGGATTCCTCTTCGCCATAGGTTTCGTCGAGCAGCCGACGGATCGCCCCGTGCATGGCTGCGATATCCTCGCCGGTTGCGGTGCGCCCGGTACCGATCGCCCAGATCGGCTCATAAGCGATCGTAAGACGTTCGGCGGGATCTTCGACCACCGTCAGAGCGGCCTTGATCTGGGCCAGCACGTATTCTTCGGCCTTGCCCGCGTCACGCGTATCGAGCGGTTCGCCGCAGCAGAGAATGATGCGCAGGCCCGACTCGATGGCCGATTCGATCTTGGCGTTGATCAGTTCGTTGCTTTCGCCGTGGCCCTGGCGCCGTTCGCTGTGGCCCAGGATCACGAACTTCGCGCCTGCATCGGCAACCATCGAGGAATTGATGTCCCCGGTATGCGCACCTTCCGCGCCCGGGTGGCAATCCTGCGCGCCGACGCCGATCTGTTCGGCTTCCTTATGGACCGCGTGAATCAGCGTGTAGGGAGGCGCCACGGCGACCTCGACCTTCATGTAACGCTGCGCGGCACGATCGATCGCGCGTGCTTCGGAAAGCATGGCGCGCGTGCCGTTCATTTTCCAGTTTCCGACGATGTAGGGCCGTTCGGCCATGTCTTGGTCCTGCGATTTATTGAAATGTGTGGCCCGCTATATGGGGCTTGGAATGCGCTCCGCTAGACAAGGTTTCTTCCCGCGTCAAAACCCTTTGCAACCTGTTGCCGCGAGGTCGCAGGGGGGATAAAGCGCCCCAACCCATCCAGGCTCCGCCTGAACAACAGCAGCCATCCAACCGGATCGTCCGTCTATCATGTTCCAATTCTTCCGCAATTTCTTCAAGACCAAGCTCGGGCTGGCAATCGCGCTCGCCTTCCTCGGTCTGATCGCCCTGGCGTTCGCCAGCGCGGATGTTTCGTCCACCGGGACTTTCGGCGGCATCGCGGGCGGTGACCGCGTGGCTGTCGTCGGGGATGAAAAGATATCCACTGCGGATCTGATCCAGGGCGCGAACAACGGGCTCGACCGAGTGCGGCAGGACCAGCCTACGGCCACCATGCAGGCCTTCCTGCGCAGTGGGGGTCTCGATTCCGCGCTCGAAGCGCTGGTCAGCCGCGCCGCGCTGAAGGAGTATGCCCAGCGCTACGGGCTCCGGGCGGGCGACAATCTGGTCAACAGCGAAATCCGGATGATTCCCGCGTTCCGCGGCCCCGACGGCAATTTCAGCGAGGATACCTATCGTCAGGCGCTCGCCCTGCAGCGGCTGAGCGATGCCGACGTGCGCGAGGACCTGGGGATCGGCCTGCTGTCGCAGCAGATGCTGCTTCCCGCGAGCTTCGGAGCGACCGTGCCCGACAAGCTTGCGTACCGTTATGCGCAATTGTTCAAGGAACGGCGCGAAGGTTCGATCGCGTTGCTCCCCGCAGCGACATACGCCCCGAACGGCGCAGCCGACCCCAAGGTCTTGCGCGCCTATTACGATGCGAACCGTGATGCGTTCGTACGGCCGGAACGCCGGACGATCCGCTATGCCACCTTCGACGCGGCAGCACTGGGCGACAGGGCGGAACCGACCGATGCCGAAATCGCCGCGCGCTATGAACGCGATGCCGAACAATACGCCGCTGCGGAAACCCGCGACGTCACCCAGCTGATCGTACCGACAGAAGCCGCCGCCAAGTCGATCCGTGACCGCGTTGCCGGTGGCGCGTCGTTCGAACAGGTCGCCCGCGAGGCGGGACTGCGCGCTTCGCCCGTGGTCGATGTCGTTCGCGAAGGTCTCGCGGGCCAGGCGTCGCCTGCGGTCGCCGCAGCCTATTTCTCCGCCGAACGCGGCGCGATGACCACGCCCGCGCGCAGCCCGCTGGGCTGGCATGTCGCGCGGATCGACGCGGTCGAAACCACTCCTGCCCGCTCGCTGAGCCAGGTGCGCGGCGATATCACCGATACGCTGCGCGCGGAAAAGCGGGTGCGCGGCCTGGCAGATCTCGCAAGCGAGATCGAAGAGCAGCTCGGAAACGGCGCCACGCTCAGCGAAGTGGGCGAAGAACTGGGTCTCGAGCTGGAAACGGTCGGCCCGGTTCTCGCCAATGGCCAGCTGTTCGACGAGCCCCGCGGCACGGTGCCCGAGGTGCTCCAGCCCGCCCTTGCCACGCTGTTCCAGATGGAAGTCGAAGAACCCGAGATCGCCCCGATCGAAAGCGGGCAGACCTATCTGGTTTACGAAGTGGACGACATCACGCCCGCTGCCGTCGCCCCCTATGCACAGATCGCCGATGCGGTCGAAGCGCGCTGGCGTGCTACCGAGGGCATGAAAGCCGCGCAGGCCGCGGCCGACCGGGTGATCGCACGCGTGCGGTCGGGCAAGACAATGGCCGCCGCGCTCGCCGAGGAGGAGCGCCGCGTTCCCCCCGCGCAGAGCGTCGACATGACCCGCGAAGATCTCGCGCGCCAGCGCGAACAGCGCATCCCGCCCCCGATCGCCCTGCTGTTCAGCATGGCCGAAGGAACGACGAAGCGGCTCGAGGCGGGCAACAATGCCGGTTTTTTCGTGGTCGATGTCGATGATATCACCATGGGCGAAATCGCCGGCGACGATCCCCTGATCGCGCAGGCCACCCGCCAGATGGGTCCGCTGCTGGGCGAAGAATACGCCGAACAGTTCAGCCGCGCGATGCGCGAAGAACTGGGCGTCTCGCGCAATGCCACGGCGATCGAAGCCGTGCGTGCCCAGCTCTCCGGCAACTGAGGTCCAGTTGGATAACGGCCTGAAAGGCGTCGACCGGGCGCGCACCGCACTGGCGCAGGGCACTCCCGCGCTGATCTGGCGCGAAATCGTGGCCGATACCGAAACCCCTGTCGGCGCGGCGCTCAAACTGTTCGAGGAAGGGCGCGGCGATTTCCTGCTCGAATCGGTCGAGGGCGGTGAAGTCCGCGGCCGTTACAGCCTTATCGGGCTCGATCCCGATCTGGTGTTTCGCGCGACGGGCGACAGCGCGGCGATCAACCGTCGCTGGCAGCACGACCGCGAGGCTTTCGAGCCCTGCGATGTTGGCACGCTCGACAGCTTGCGCGCACTGGTCGAAAGCTGCCATTGTGCTGTTCCCGGCGAACTGCCTCCCGCCCTCGCCTGCCTCGTCGGGCATTTCGGCTATGAGACCATCGGGCTGGTCGAAAAACTCCCGCGCCCGCCGCAGGGTGCGCTTGACGTACCCGACATGCTGTTCGTGCGGCCGACCGTGCTGCTGGTGTTCGACCGGCTCAGCGACGCGCTGTTTTGTATTGCCCCGGTATGGTCGGGCGGTTCGATCGAACGTTCGGGCGAACGCATCGACGAGGTGCTGCGCAAGCTCGCCCGGCCCGCGATCCCGTCGGAAACACGCGCCGCCGATCATCCCGAACCCGTTCTGACGCCGACGATGCCCGCCGCGGACTACGAGGCGATGGTGCTGCGCGCGAAGGACTATATCGAGGCCGGCGACATCTTCCAGGTCGTGCTGTCGCAGCGCTTCGCCACCCCGTTCGAACTGCCACCTATGGCGCTTTACCGCGCGCTCAGACGGGTCAATCCCTCACCCTTCCTCTATTTCCTCGACATGCCCGGGTTTGCGATCGTGGGGTCGAGCCCGGAAATCCTGGTCCGCGTGCGCGAAGGCGAAGTGACCATCCGGCCCATCGCCGGCACTCGCCCGCGCGGCGCGACGCAGGCAGAGGATCGCGACGCCGAACGCTCGCTGCTGGCCGACCCGAAGGAACGCGCCGAACACCTCATGTTGCTCGACCTGGGCCGCAACGATGTCGGACGCGTGGCACAATCGGGCAGCGTGACCGTCACCGACAGTTTCATGGTCGAACGCTACAGCCATGTGATGCATATCGTCAGCAATGTGACCGGCCAGCTCGATCCGGCGAAAGACGCGATCGATGCGCTGTTCGCCGGCTTCCCCGCGGGCACGGTAAGCGGTGCGCCCAAGGTGCGCGCTTGCGAGATCATCGCGGAACTCGAGCCGGCGACGCGCGGCCCCTATGCCGGCGGCGTGGGCTATTTCGCGCCCGATGGTTCGGTCGACAGCTGCATCGTGCTGCGCACTGCGGTGGTGAAGGACGGGACCATGCATGTGCAGGCCGGCGCGGGGATAGTCGCCGATAGCGAACCCGCGTATGAGCAGAGAGAATGCGAAGCGAAAGCGGGCGCCCTGCTCGCTGCGGCGAAGGAAGCCGTCCGCCTCGCGAAGGAACCCGGATTCGGCCAATGAGAACGACACTTGCCGCGCTGGCGCTGCTTGCGCTGACTGCATGCGAAGCCCAACCCGAGGGCGAGCCGGTGGCCCGCGCGCGGATCGACGGACAGCCGCAGGATGCAGCCGGCGACACGCCCACTCCGGCGGCGACACTGGCGAGCCAGGTCGAAAGCGCCTGCCGCTCGATCATTTTCGAAGATACGCCGCTGACGCACTGCCTCGCGGTGCCCGAACGCCACCAGATCTCGACTGCGCTCGACCGGGGCGGATCGCGCTACGGCAGCCTCGCCAGATATGCCGATGCCAATGACGGCGACACCATCGCCTTCGCGATGAACGCGGGGATTTTCGGCGAAGGCGAACGCCCGGCGGGCTATTTCGTGGAAAATTCCGAACGGTTAGGCGAGCTCGACACAGGATCGGGCTCGGGCAATTTCTACATGAAACCCAACGGGGTGTTCTACGGCAGCGGCGGCGACTGGCAGGTGCGCGAGACCGATTGGTTCCTCGCCAATGTCACCGAGCGCCCGCAATTCGGCACGCAGTCAGGGCCGATGCTGATCGTCGACGGCAAGATCCATCCGCAGATCGTCCATGACGGCCCGTCGCGCAAGATCCGCAATGCGGTGGGCATCGATGGCGAAGGGCGCGCGCATTTCGTGATCTCCAACGCCCCGATTTCCTTCGGCAAACTCGCCCGGTTCTACAAGAACGAGCTCGAGGCCGAGAACGCGCTGTTCCTCGACGATACCGTGTCGCTGCTGTGGAATCCGGCGACCGACCGGCTCGACACCGGTGCCGCCATCGGCCCGATCCTCGTGGTCAGAAAGAAGGCAAGCGAATGACCGATACCCGCCGCAAGCTCTATCCGGAGATCGAACCCTACGAGACCGGCATGCTCGATGTCGGCGAAGGCCATTCGCTGTATTACGAGCGCGTCGGCACACCGGGCGCCAAGCCGGCGGTTTTCCTGCATGGCGGGCCCGGCGGGGGCATGGCTCCCGATCATCGCCGCCAGTGGGACCCTGAACTCTACGACGTGTTGCTGTTCGACCAGCGCGGTTGCGGCAAGTCGCTGCCCTTTGCTGAAATAGAACACAATGACACATGGCGCATCGTCGAGGACATCGAGCGCTTGCGCGAGATGTGCGGACACCAAAAGTGGCAGGCGTTCGGCGGCAGCTGGGGTTCGACGCTCGCGCTTGCCTATGCGCAGAAATATCCCGACCGGGTGAGCGAGCTGGTGCTGCGCGGCGTGTTCCTCGCGCGGCAGCAGGAAAAGTCGTGGCTCTACGATTATGGCGCGAGCGAGATCATGGCGGAGCAGTGGGATGCATTCACCGGTCTCATTCCCGAAGCCGAGCGCGGCGACCTCGTGCGCGCCTATTACAACCGCCTGACCAGCGAGGACGAGGCGACCCGGCTTGCCGCGGCGCGCGAATGGTCGCTGTGGGAAGGGCATGTCGCGACACTGCTGCCCAATGACGATCTGCTCGAAAGCTTCGGCGATCCGGCCAAGGCGGTTCCGTTTGCACGCATCTGCGCCAAGTTCTTCCTCGAGAACTTCTTCCTTGAGGAAGGTGAACTGCTGCGGAACGTGGATGCGCTGGCGGGAATACCCGGGATCATCGTTCAGGGCCGCCACGATATCTGCACCCTGCCGGGCGCGGCATGGGCGCTCAAGAAGGCCTGGCCCGAAGCCGACCTGTGGATCGTGCCCGATGCCGGTCACAGCGCCGGTGAACCTGGCATCGTCGATGGCCTCGTCCGCGCCACGGACAAGCTGGCCGGCAAGACCGCCTGATCGGCTGCGGGACACGCGGTGCCGGCCGCGCTGGCCTGCAAACCTTTCCTTGCTTGAAAGCGCATCGCCATCGCTTCAAGGACCGTATCGATGACCGACAGCCGATCCATTCTCGTAATCGACAATTACGACAGCTTCACCTTCAATCTTGTCCATTACCTGATGGAGATGGGCGCCCGCGTGGAAGTGGTGCGCAACGATGCCATATCGGCGGACGAGGCGATGGATGGCGGTCATGCGGGCTATCTTATTTCTCCCGGACCCTGCACTCCCAACGAAGCCGGCATCAGCCTCGATATCGTCGCGGCCTGCGCGGCAGCGGGCAAACCGCTGCTCGGCGTCTGCCTAGGCCACCAGGCGATCGGCCAGCATTTCGGCGGCCGCGTGGTGCGCGGCGGTCTGATGCACGGCAAGACCTCGCCCGTCACGCATGAAGGCGACGGGGTGTTTGCCGATCTGCCCTCGCCCTTCACCGCGACGCGCTACCATTCGCTGGTGGTCGAAGACATTCCCGATTGCCTGGCGATCAACGCGACCAGCGAGACCCCGGGCCTCGACGGCAGCAGCGTCATGGGGTTCCGCCACCACGATCTTCCGCTCCACGGTGTCCAGTTCCACCCCGAAAGCATCGCCACCGAACACGGCCACGCCCTGCTGGCGAACTTTCTTGCCATCTGCGGCATCGCCGCCAAGGTGCCCGCATGAAACAGCTCCCCGATGCCACCCGGCACCTTGCCGAAGCCGAGGCCGAGGAAGTCTTCGGCTGGATACTCGATGGCGAAGCCGATGACGACGCGATCGCCCGTTTCCTGGTCGACATGTCGGCGCGCAGTGAAACCTCCGAGGAAATCGCGGGCGCGGCGCGAGCCCTGCGCAACCGGATGATCCCCATCGCTGCGCCCGAGGGCACGGTCGATTGCTGCGGCACCGGCGGCGATGGCCATCATACGCTCAACGTATCCACCGCGGTCAGCCTGGTCGTGGCGGCCTGCGGCGTCCCAGTGGCCAAGCACGGCAACCGCGCTGCCAGCAGCAAGGCGGGTGCGGCCGATACGCTCGAGGCGCTCGGACTCGACATGGAAGCGGCAGGCCGCAGCGCGGAGAAGACGCTCGCCGAACTGGGCATCTGTTTCCTGTTCGCCGCGAACCACCACCCGGCAATGGGCCGGATCCAGCCCATCCGCCAGAAGCTCGGGGTGCGCACGATCTTCAACCTGATGGGGCCGCTCTCCAATCCCGCCGGGGTCCGGCGCCAGCTGATCGGTATCGCCCGCCCCGCCTATGTGCCGATCTATGCCGCGGCCAAGGCCCGGCTCGGAACCGAGCGCAGCTTCATCGCCTCGGGCGACGAGGGCCTCGACGAACTCAGCCTCGCGGGCGGCAACGAACTGGCCGACGTGACGGGCAACAGCTTCGAAATGCGCCGCGTACTGGCAGTGCAGGCCAATCTGCCGCACGCCCCGGTCGAAGCCATCCGCGGCGGCGATCCGGCGCACAACGCCCGCGCGCTCGAGGCGCTGCTGGCAGGCACCCCCGGCCCCTATCGCGATGCGGTGCTGTTCAACGCATCCGCCACGCTGATCGTCGCCGGCCGGACCGACGATTGGACCGAAGGCGCCCAGATCGCTGCCGAGGCGCTCGATTCCGGCGCTGCCCTGACCCTCCTGCGCGACTGGATCGCACTGAGCGTTTGACATGAACAAGCTGGAAGAAATCTGCGCCACCAAGCGCAAAGAAGTGGCTGCCCGCAAGCAGGAACGCTCGCTGTCCGATCTCGAAACCGCGATCCGCGCGCAGACCCCGCCGCGCGGGTTTCAGGCTGCACTCGCCCGCGCGCAGGATGACGGGTTCGGACTTATTGCCGAGATCAAGAAAGCCTCGCCGTCGAAGGGCCTGATCCGCGCCGATTTCGAGCCTGCGGCGCATGCCAGGGCCTATGCCGCAGGGGGCGCGGCATGCCTTTCCGTGCTGACCGATGCGCCCTATTTCCAAGGCCATGAGGATTACCTCATCGCCGCCCGCGAGGCCTGCGACCTGCCCGTCCTGCGCAAGGATTTCATGGTCGACCCGTGGCAGGTCGCCGAAGCACGCGCGCTCGGTGCCGATGCCATCCTGATTATCGTCGCGGCGCTCGATGACAGCGTCATGGCCGAGATCGAGGCGGCCGCGCTCGACCATTCGATGGATGTGCTGGTCGAAGTCCACGACGCCGCCGAAATGGACCGCGCGGCGCGGCTTTCCTCGCGGCTCATCGGGGTGAACAACCGCGACCTGAAGACCTTCACCACCGATCTCGCGACGACCGAGCAGCTTGCCCCGCGGGCGCCAGCGGAAAGCCTGCTGGTGGGGGAGAGCGGCATCAGCTCGCATGCGGATTGTACCCGTCTCGCAGGTTCGGGTGTGCGCAGCTTCCTCGTCGGCGAGAGCCTGATGCGGCAGGCCGATGTCGCTGCTGCGACCAGGACGCTGCTGCACGGCTGAACTGTCGCGCCCGGGGCAAAGCGGGAACAGCTGTTCTCGCCTCCATAGCTATAAACCGGCGCAATTGCTTGACTTGCCGATTCGGGTTGCCTACTTGTTCCGTATTCGTTCACAGCTTTGTGAACAGGCGATACGGGAGTTCGCACCATGCTGACCGCCAAGCAGCACGAATTGATCCGCTTTATCCAGCAACGCCTGGAAGACACCGGCATTTCCCCGAGTTTCGAGGAAATGAAGGAAGCCCTCGACCTCAAGAGCAAGTCGGGCGTTCACCGCCTGATCTCGGCGCTTGAGGAACGCGGTTTCATCCGCCGGCTGCCCAACCGTGCGCGCGCACTGGAGGTGGTCAAGCTTCCCGAAGACGCTGTTACCGGGAGCGACAAGCCCAGTGCTGCGAACGACCTGGTCGGGGCGGCAATGCCGACCAAGACCGTGGCACCCGAACCCGCCAACGACATCATCGACGTGCCGCTGCACGGACGGATTGCCGCCGGCGCGCCGATCGAGGCGATCGAAGGCCAGTCGAGCATGCCGGTTCCCGCTGCCCTGCTCGGTCCCGGCGAACATTACGCGCTCGAAGTGTCGGGCGATTCGATGATCGAGGCCGGCATTTTCGATGGCGACTTCGCTCTCGTGAAACGAACCGACAGCGCGCGCGATGGCGAAATCGTGGTGGCGCTGGTCGACAACGAGGAAGCCACGCTCAAATATCTGCGCAAGGACGCGGGACGCGTGATCCTCGATCCGGCCAATGGCGCCTATGACCCCCAGGTCTACGATGCGCACCGCGTTCAGGTGCAGGGCAAGCTCGCCGGGCTATTGCGCCGCTATCACTGATGGTACGCGCACCGCGCCCTATCGGCGCGGTGCCCGCCACCAGCCATGCGCCCCCTGGTCCTGCGCGACCGTATCGACGCGTTCGCGATCGAGATAGACCGCGACGCCGCCTTCGCGTTGCAGATAGCGCCGATCAGCCTTGAGCCAACGCGGCCGGCAGCTGCGCGGCAGGAAGCGGTCGGCCACGACGATATCGGCCTTCGCGCAGGCTGCGGCCAGCGCACGCTCGGCGATCAAGTCGCGATTGCGGGCCACGAGCACGCTCCATGTCTTTCCGCTTCTCTCGACGGGGAGGACGCAGAACTCGGGGCTGCAGCGGCTCTGCGGCCACGCCGCGATGGCCATGGGCTCGCGGTCGGTCCCCGCCAGTTCGAGCAGGTTCTGCTGCGCATAGCCCCCGGCACTGTCGCGGAGGACGAGCAGGCGGTCGGCCTGGCTGGCGATTCCCAGATCGCGCCCGTCACGGGTAATCAGCAAGTCGGGAACCGGGGCGGTCACGATCAGGATTGTGGACAGCGCGATCGGCACCGCGCCCCACAGTCTTGCCCTGCCCTGCCACAACGCCAGCCACAGTGCACCGCCGATATAGAGCGCCATCGTGCCCATGCCGATACGGGGCGACAGTTTGACCGAACCGGGTTGCTCGGTGAAGAAATGGGCGATCGCCAGCAGCATGTCGAGTGACTGGCCGACCAGCCACCAGGCCGGTCCCCCCGCCCCCACCAGATCGAGAAAGAGCGCGAGCGCAACCAGCGGCATCGACACGAAGGTTACCAGCGGGATCGCGATCAGATTCGCCGCCGCGCCGTAGAGCCCCGCACGGTGGAAATGGAACAGCACGATCGGGATCAGCGTGAATTCGATGACCAGCCCGGTCAGGAACAGCATCGCTGCACGCCGTGCCAGGCGCGATAGCCAGCTTTCCTCGCGCGGCGCCAGGAAGCTGCGGACCCAAGCGGCATTGTGGAGCGAGACAATGGCGATGACCGCGGCAAAGCTCATCTGGAAACTCGGCCCGACCAGCGATTCCGGCCAGAGCGCCAGCACCACGCCGGCGGCGATCGCGACCATCCGCAGCGACAGGGGTTCGCGCCCCAGGGCCAGCGCGACGAGCACGAGCAAGGCGCCGATGCAGCTGCGAACGGTCGGCACCTGCGCGCCGGTAAGCAGCGTGTAGCCGATGCCCGCAAGCGCGGCTGCACCCGCCGCCACCAACGGCAACCGCACGCGCAGCGCCAGCCAGGGCCGGGCTGCCAGCAGTTTCAGCACCACCAGATAGGTCGCGGCGATAATCGCGCTGACATGCAGGCCGCTGATCGAAAGCAGATGGGTGAGCCCGGCATCGCGCATGGCTTCTTCGTCGGCCTCGGGGATCGCACCGCGGTCGCCGCTTGCCAGCGTGGCCGCGATGGCGCCCGCCGTCCCGTCGAGATTGCGCCGCACATGCGCCGACAGGCGGCGCTGGATCACGGCGATCGACACAAGCGTCTCCGCGGGCGGTTCGACGAGTTCGACGTCACCGACCACCGATCCGGTGGCGGACAGGCCATCGAACCATGCTCGCCGCGCGAAATTGTAAGCACCCGGCATAATCGGCGGCGATGGCGGCATCAACCGCGCGCTCAGACGGATCCGTGCCCCTTCGCGCAGCTGCGGCCCGTCGGCTTCCAGCGGCAGATTGACGCGGTAGGCGACCGCCCGGGCTGTCTCGGGGTCGCGTGCCGCCAGCACCAGCCTTACCCGTCCTTCCGCCGGCTGTTCCTCGCGCGCAAGGATGCGTCCATCGATCCGTTCCAACCGCGGATAGGGGATCGGCTCGGCACCCACTGTCGCCGACCGCGCCCAGACCAGCGCGGTGCCCGCCGATATGGCGAGAGCAATCGAAAGCAGCGCAGCAAGCGCATAATTACGGTTCTCGCGGCCGCGCCATGCGGCGATGGCTGCGAAGGCGACGACCAGCGAACCGGCAATCACGGCGAGCCATTGCCACGGTCCGGCGAGGAGGAACCACAGTCCGATGCCGCAGCCGAAGGCGACCGCCAGCCATGGACCGCGATCGAATTCGGCACCCGCGAGAAATGCCTCGAACCGGGCTGCCAAACTGGACATTGCGCCGCGCATGCGCCAAGGGCGCGGCACTGTTTCGCGGGCGGTTTCGCCCGCTTCTCCCATCGGTATCGAAGGCGTCCCCCGTGTCGCCATGTGAATGTTTGAAAGGAAGCGAGTGACAATGGCAAGCGATAGTGACAGCGAGACCCCTCCGGTCGTCACCCGCTTCGCTCCCTCGCCCACCGGCTATCTGCATATCGGCGGGGCGCGGACCGCGCTGTTCAACTGGCTCTATGCGCGCCACCACGGCGGCCGCGCGCTGCTGCGGATCGAGGATACCGACAAGAAGCGCAGCACGCAGGACGCGATCGACAAGATCATCGACGGGCTTGGCTGGCTCGGCCTCGATTTCGACGATGCGCCGGTGTTCCAGTCTGACCGCGCCGAGCGCCACGCCGAAGTGGCGCACAAGCTGCTCGAGGCGGGCCATGCCTACAAATGCTTCGCCACGCCCGAGGAACTCGAGGCGATGCGCGCCGAGCAACGCGCCAACAAGCAGCCGATGCGCTACGACCGCCGCTGGCGCGATCGCGATGCGAGCGAAGCCCCCGCGGGTGCGCCCTATGTGATCCGGCTCAGGGTCCCGACCGAGGGCGAAACCACGATCCACGACCAGGTCCAGGGCAAGGTCACGGTGAAGAATGCCGAGATCGACGATTACGTGCTGCTGCGCGCGGACGGCACGCCGACGTATATGCTGGCGGTGGTGGTCGACGATCACGACATGGGCGTCACACACATCATTCGCGGCGACGATCACCTCAACAACGCCTTCCGCCAGCTGCCGGTGATCCGCGCGATGGATGCGATCGAGGGCGGCTGGCCCGATCCGGTCTATGCGCATGTCCCGCTGATCCACGGACCCGACGGGGCGAAGATGTCGAAGCGCCACGGCGCGGTCGGCGTCGAAGCCTATCGCGACGAAGAAGGCGTGCTGCCCGAAGCGCTGTTCAACTACCTGCTGCGGCTCGGTTGGGGTCATGGCGATCGCGAGGAAATCAGCCGCGACGAAGCGATCGAACTGTTCGACCTCGATGGCGTCGGCAAGGGCCCGGCGCGTTTCGACATCAAGAAACTGCAGAACCTCAACGGCCATTACATCCGCGAGGCGGATGATGAACGGCTGGCCGACATCGTCGCCGACAAGATCGGTGAGAAAGCCGACCGCGCGCTGCTTGCCGAAGCCATGCCTGTGCTCAAGACGCGTGCAAGGTCCATCAATGAACTTGCTGAGGGTGCAGGATTTCTTTTCGCCACGCGCCCCTTGCAGATGACCGACAAGGCGGCGGGGTTGCTCGATGATGAAGCGCGGGCGCGGCTCGCCGGTATGTCCGAAATGCTGCATGTGCAAAATGACTGGACAATCGAGGCTCTGGAAGCCACTACGAAGGCCTATGCCGAGCAGCTCGAACTGGGTCTCGGCAAGCTCGCGCAGCCCATGCGCGCAGCACTGACGGGGACGACGACGTCACCCGGCATTTTCGATGTGTTGGTCCTGTTGGGCAAGGAAGAGTCGCTCTTGCGTATCGATGCGCAGGCCGCCTCGCCCGCAGGCACCGAAGAGAACGAGTGAGGAGACACGCGTGGCCGACAAGCAGGCAACCCTCGATCTGGGTGGTCAGACCCAGGAATTCCCCGTGCTGCAGGGCAGCGTTGGCCCCGACGTGGTCGACATCCGCAAGCTGTACGGCACCACCGGCAAGTTCACCTACGACCCGGGCTACAAGTCGACTGCCAGCTGCGAAAGCGCGCTGACCTATATCGACGGCGAAGAAGGCATCCTGCTGCACCGCGGCTATCCGATCGGCCAGCTGGCGGAAAATTCGTCGTTCATGGAAGTCGCCTACCTGCTGCTCAACGGCGAACTGCCGCAGCAGACCGAGCTCGACGATTTCACCTACACGATCACGCGGCACACCATGCTGCATGACCAGCTGCGCCAGTTCTACCAGGGTTTCCGCCGCGATGCGCACCCCATGGCGATCATGTGCGGCGTGGTCGGCGCGCTGTCGGCCTTCTATCACGACAGCACCGACATTTCGGATCCCGAGCAGCGCAAGATCGCCAGCCACCGGCTGATCGCGAAAATGCCGACCATCGCCGCCATGGCGTATAAGTATTCGGTCGGTCAGCCGATGATGCAGCCCGACAACTCGCTGAGCTACACGGGCAATTTCCTGCGCATGACCTTCGGCGTGCCGGCCGAGGAATATGAAATCCACCCCGCCATCGAGCGTGCAATGGATCGCATCTTCATCCTCCATGCCGACCACGAACAGAACGCCTCGACCTCGACCGTGCGACTGGCCGGTTCGTCGGGCGCAAACCCCTTCGCCTGCATCGCGGCCGGTATTGCCTGCCTGTGGGGTCCGGCGCACGGCGGCGCCAACGAGGCGGCGCTCAACATGCTGCAGGAAATCGGCTCGCCCGATCGCATCCCGCACTATATCGAGCGCGCCAAGGACAAGAACGACCCGTTCCGCCTGATGGGCTTCGGCCACCGCGTGTACAAGAACTACGATCCGCGCGCGACCGTGATGCAGCAGACGCTGCGTGAGGTGTTCGAAGCGCTGAACGTCAACGACCCGGTGTTCGAGACTGCGCTCAAGCTTGAAGAGCTCGCGCTCAACGACGACTACTTCAAGGAAAAGAAGCTTTTCCCGAACGTCGACTTCTACTCGGGCATCATCCTCAACGCGATCGGTTTCCCGACGACCATGTTCACTGCGCTGTTCGCACTCGCCCGCACCGTGGGCTGGGTCGCGCAGTGGAACGAAATGATCTCGGATCCCGCTCAGGTGATCGGCCGTCCGCGCCAGCTTTACACCGGCCCGACCGAACGCGATTACGTCCAGATCGGCCAGCGTTAAGGCTCACGCCAGGTAACACGAACGGGCCTTGCGAGGCGGCTTCCCGCCCCTCGCAAGGCCCGTTTTTCGTTGGGATGCTACTGCCGCTGCGCGCGGGCGCGGCAACGGCAAGGCTTCAGCGCGGTGTCTGGCGCAAATCCTCTGCGGCCGGGACCGACAGCGTAAAGCGTGCGCCCTGCCCCAGTGCGCTTTCGACGGTCAGGTCGCCGTCCATCGCACGCGCGATGCGGCGCGAAATGTAGAGTCCGAGACCAGACCCGCCATCGCCGCTGCGGCCGAGCCGTTCGAACTTCTCGAAGATCCGTTCCTGCTGGTCTTCGCCGAGGCCATGCCCCTGGTCGGCGACGGTGATCAGTGCGCGGCTGCCGATCCGGTCGAGCCGGATCCATACCTGGCTGTCATCGGGCGAATAGCGGATCGCATTGCCGACGAGATTGAGAAGGATCTGCAACACGCGCCGGAATTCGGCGATTGCCAGCTGGCTTTCCCCTTCGGGCGGCGCGACGAGCGTGATGCCCTTCTCGCGCGCGCGCACGCCTAGGATACCGCAGGCGCGCCGGGCCACATCCGCCAGTTCGATCCGGTCGGGCGCGGTCACGAAATCCTCGGATTCGACGACTTCGAGATCGGACAGATCATCAATCAGCGCGAGGAGGTGCTGCGCGGCGGTGGCGATATCGGCGGCGTAGGAACTGTATTCGTCGGCCAGCGGTCCCGCCAGCTTGGTCCGGATCGTCTCGGCGTTGGCGATGATCCGGTTGATCGGCTGGCGCAGGACGGGAGTGAGGTCGCGTCCGAACGACGGCCCTTCCGCGCCCTCGTCCTCGTCCTCGGCATCGCCCTTGGCCAGCGGCCGGTCGGCGGTCAGATAGAGCACGAAACCCGCGCTGCCGGGCTGCGACTGTCCCAGCGGTTCGAGATGCGCGGTCCAGTTGCGGTTCGACCCCGCGATGCTGCAACTCGCACCGTCGAGCAGGCGCCAGTGCAGCGGCTGCTGGTGGCTGGTGCCGGGCAGGTCGACCAGCTCGGTCCACGGCTTGCCGACCTTTGCCCGTGCTTGCTCGGAAAACTCGGCAAGGTCGGAAGCTTCGGTTTCGAGCGACAGGAGCCGCTGCTGCGAATCGAGTCGCGCGGTGCAGTCGGCCGTATGGCGGTTGATCTCGACGCGACGCCGGGCCGCTTCGATATCGTTCTCGGGCGGCAGTTCCTCGCTGTGCCAGCTGACCACGTCGATCGCGCAGCCATCGGATTCGCCCGCCTCGTTTGTCACCGGCGCGATTTCGACCCAGGCGGTGACCCGGTTCTCGCCGTCGATGGCTTCGAACTGGCGCGCGAGGCGCAGGCCATAACGCTGGGCCTTCTCGACCAGCGCAAGCAGTTCGGGAATGGCGATACGCGTACCCAGCGAACCACCGCAGGCATGCTGGAGGCGCGCGACGATTTCGTCCGCTTCGACCAGTCGCGCCTCGGCATCGGCGCGGGCCCGGGCGATATAATGGGTTCCAACAGTCGTCGCCATGGTCAGTCTACCTCGGTGAGCGGTGTATCGGCGATCAGCCGGCGGGCATCGTCGGGATCGATGGTAACGGCCTCGGCGGGCGGTTCGGCCTGCGGATTGATCCGCAGGACCTGTCGTTCGGCGTCCTCGCCCGACAGCCCTGCGGCGCGCAGGCCCAGCGCAAGGCGCGCAGTCTGGCGGTTGTTGGTCGACAGCACCGCAGCTGTGCGCGACTGGCCCGACCGTGTCGCCAGCGCTGTCAGGAACAGCGCCACGCCAGCGCGATCGATATCGAGCGCGCGCGCGCCCGCAGCCCCCATACCCGTCACGACCCGCGCAAGCAGCGACAGCCGCCCTGCGCCTTCGTCGAAACTGGAACGGAGCTTGGTTTCCGCCCGCATCATCGCATCCGACCGCAGCTGGTTGCTGAATTCGCGCCATCCGACCAGCAGGTCGTGCAGGAGGTCGCCCGGCAATTCGCTGAGCGGCAATTCCATGCGGCGCTGGGTCTGGGCGAAGCGCGCCTGTGCGGTCAATGCAGCCATTGCCGCGCCGGAGACGCCATCGTCGTCATGCGCGATGAGTTCCTGCACCAGCGGCGAGAGCACCGGATCGGTGCCCGAACGCACTTCCAGCGCCTCCGCCAGCTGCCACTCGATCGCCAGCGAATGGCAGTGCGCCAGCAGAGCGGGCCGTCCGACGAAATGTTCGGCCAGGGCTTCGCCGTGGCGTTCGACGAAGGTTTCGCGTTCGGACTGCCCCGCCGCCTCGGCCTGCGCACGCAGCACCTGCCAGGCAAGGTGGTGGCACATGCCGCGAACCCGGGCGACGATCTCGTCGCTGAACAGCGAATGATCGGGCGTGGCCAGCAGATGCGTCAGGATCGGCGTGATCCGCGCAAGCGACGCATTGCCCTGCGCGAGGGCTTCGCGCAGCGAATCGTGGCCGGCGCCCTGCGGCTCGGATGCGGGATCAGGGATCGACATGACCGGGTGGTACCATCGCCATAGTTAAATGGCCGTTAGTCGCGCGGCGGTGCAGTGAGAAAAAGCGACACGAGAGCGGCCAGCGCGAGCACTGCAGCCGCGGGCTGGATCACGCCGAACAGCGCCGCGGGGATGAGCAGCGCCGTCAGCATGACGCGATCGGCATAGCTGCGGCGCCAGTCGCGCTGCGCCAACCGCTCGCCCAGGTGCAGCAGGCCGAACAGGGCCGCAGGCACGAACAGCCGCAGCCAGGCGGTGTCTTCAGGCGATGCGAGGACGATCAGCAGGACGATCACGGGATCGATGAGGATGGCCAGGGCCTGTACCAGCAAGGGTACGCGCGGGCGGACCTGGCCCGCCGACGATACGCGGCGCACCACCGCCTCCATCGCGAACAGCAACGCGGCGACCGCAGCGAGGCCGAAACCGGGCACCAGCCACCCGAATACTGCAACGGCCAGCGCAAGCACGGCGGCCGCAGCCGAACCCAGCGCGAGGAAGCGTGCCAGATTGCCGCGCATCGTATCGCGCGCGAGCCGCGCCCCCATGCGTTCCGCGACAGCGAGGCCGGGGGCCTTGAACGGCGCGACGTCGGCATGCCCCGCCACCCAGCTGCGTTCGCGCACTGCAAGCTGTTCGGGCGCCGGGTCGTTGAGCCAGATATCCTCGTCGAGCAGGCGGGTCTCGAGCGGATAGGTCCGCGTGCCCGATTGCAGCGCGATACGCAGCAGCGCGGAGGGCGTATCGACATCGTCGGGCAATTGCGCGAGCTGTTCGACCGCCTGCCCCCTCGTCAGCAGGACGCCGGCCCAGGCGAAATGCGCATCGATGCGCTCATAGCCGCGCTGCACCGCAGGATCCTCGGGAAAGACCAGCACGCCCGGCTTGGCCAGCTGCCGCAGCACCGCCTCCTCTTCGGGCAGCACGCCCGGCGCCATGACCAGCAATTCGTCCGATGCACTCACCATGCCCGACAGCTTGCGGGGTTCGTGCAGCGCGATGAAACGCGCACCGGCGGCCTCCGCCCGGTGCTGGAGTTCGATCACCTCGCGGCCGACCGCCTGCGCGAGACAGGCGATGGTTTCGCATCCCGCAGCCAGTGCGATGTCGAGCTGGCGTTCTACCAGCCTCGCGCCGGCAAGCAGGCGAAAGGGAGCCGGCACCTGCTGCGGGCCGGTCTGGCGATCGAGCACGGACAGCAGGGCGACGCGCACGCAGGACTCCGGTTGGCGGTTCGACGGATGTCTTGCTTTTAAGTGTGCGGGGCAGCTTCCGCAAAGGGTGCGGCGGCGGTTTCCCTCAGTTGAGAGCGGCGATGACGCTTTCGATGCGGCTGATCACCGTGGGTTCTCCCGGTGCCCCGGCGCGGGCTTCTTCGGCGAGATCCATCAGTTCTGTTGCATGAAAGCTCGCGGCCAGTTTCCCGAGCCGCTCGGCCGCCATTGCCCAATTGGCATCGCACCGGGCCCGGCGCAGCAGGTCGTGATGCGCCGACGCGCTCTGCACGAACTCCTGCTTCAGGTCTTCCCGCAGGGCGAAGTCGTCCCCGGCAGCATGGGCCAGCGCGGCTTCGAAACCTGTGGTGTGATAGGCCATCGGGCAACCGTAAACGCGAGGCGGTTAATTCAGGTTTAAGCCTGATCGCTTTGGTGGTAGTTTGCCCCATTATGAGAAAGCGCTCGCTTATCCAGGCCGTCGATCAGACGCCTGACGAAACCCATGAGGAAACCGTTGTTTCCGAAGAGTTTGTCGCAGAAACTTCGCCGGAACTCGAAGAAGACGACGAGGTGGTCTGGGACGATGAGCCCGCGGCCCGGCGGCGCTTTTCCTGGCTGCTCCCAGCTGCCGCGATCCTGGCGATAGCGGGCTGGACGGCGTTTTTTGCCTGGGCGCATGCCAGCCAGCTGATGGCCCTCCCCACGCCCCGCGCCTGGACCGCGCTGGTCACCCAATGGGCAGTGCCCGTCCTGCTGGTAATCGGCGTATGGCTTCTGGCAATGCGCAATTCGGCCCGCGAAGCGCGCCGCTTCGCCACTGTCGCCCACGATCTGTCAGCGCAGAGCGCCGAACTGGAAAGCCGGCTGGCGACGATCAACCGCGAACTCAGCCTCGCGCGCGAATTCCTGACCAGCCAGACGCGCGATCTTGACTATCTCGGTCGGACCGCGACCGACCGGCTGTCCGAACATGCCGACCGGTTGCAGGCGCTGGTCGCGGACAATGGCGAACAGGTCGAAGCGATCGCACGTGTGAGCGTTACCGCTCTGGAAAACATGGACAAACTCCGCGACAACCTGCCTGTTGTCGCCAGCTCGGCCAAGGATGTGTCGAACCAGATCGGTAGCGCCGGCCGCGAAGCGCAGAACCAGCTCAACGGGCTGGTTGACGGTTTCGCCAGGCTCAACGAGTTCGGCTCTGCGAGCGAGCGGCAGGTCGCCTCGCTACGCGAGCGGATCGATGGCGCGCTCGAGGCTTTCTCGCAGCAGGCCGATCATCTCGCCGAGATCGCCGATCGGCGGTTCTCGGAACTGCGCGAGGGCAGCGAGGATTTCCGCGGCGAACTCGACCGCCGCGAAGTCGAGGCGCTGGCTTCGCTGCGCACCCGCTTCGACAAGCTGCGCAGCGAATTCGCCGAGACCGAGACCGCTACCGCGGCGGAACGTGAAACCGCGGTGGCCAGCCTGACCGAGCGGCTCGCCGCCATTCGCGAGGAAACCGCGCATGCGGCGGCGACCATACGCGAAGGCGAAGCGCAGGCGATGAACGCATGGCATGAGCAGATCGAGGCCATGCGCGAGAGGATGAACGACGCCGTCGAGGAGATCGCCCGCGTCGATGATGCCGCGCTGGAAGCGGCCAACGCCAAGCTTGCGGCACTGGCTGCCGAGGCCGAACGCGTCGATACCCGGATCGCCGAACGCAACCGGATGTTCGCGCAGGACACCACCCAGCGACAGGTCGCCATGGCCGAGGCCGAAGAGGCAGCCCAGCAACGCCTGACCCAGCGGCTCGCCGCGCTCGACGAAGCGATTGCCGATCGCCGGGCGGCGCAGGCCGAACAGCTGTCGCTCATGGCTGCGGAAGGCGACGAACTGGGCGAACGCATCGCGGCGCTCGGTACGGTGTTCGCGGCGATTGCCGAACAGGGCCGCGAGGCGCGGACCGAGCTCGCCGACGGGATCGGCGCGCTCAATGCGAAACTGGCGGACAGCCGCGGCGCGCTCGACGGGACCGAGACAGCGGTATCGCAGCTGACCGACGCCAGCGTCCGCCTGCTCGAGCTGATCCAGGCGAGCGCGAAGCACAGCCGCGACGATCTGCCGGAAGCGATGGAGGCAAGCGAAGCGCGGCTGGACCGGATCGAACAGCGCGCCGAAGAAGTGAAGGCGCTGCTCGACCAGGCGAAATCCGCCGGCGAAGCGCTGACCGCGAGCATGGATACCGCCGAGGCGCGCAGCCGCGAGGCAATGGACGGGATCGAGGTGTTCCAGAACCGTTTCGGCGAAACCGCGTCCGAGCATGCCGATGAAATCGCCCGGCTGCGCGGCAGCATTGCGACGCTGGGCGAGGAAAGCGCCGGGGTTTCCGAACAGGCGCAGACCGCGCTGCGCGATGCGATCACCGCGCTCGAAACCAGCGCACGCGAAGCGCTGGCTGCAATCGAGACCGAACAGGCCGAACGCATCGCCGGGATCGCGCGCGAGGTCGGCCAGCAGAGCGCCGAGGCGATCGACCACGCGCTGCGCGAGCAGACCGCGCATGCGCTGACCGAACTGGACGCCGCGAGCGAGCGTTCTGCCGCAGCGGGACGCGAGATCACGCGGCAGCTGCGCGACCAGCTGGCCAAGGTCAACGAACTGACCGCCAATCTGGAAAGCCGCATTGCCCACGCGCGCGAACGCGCGGCCGAGGACGTGGACAATGATTTCTCACGCCGTGTCGCGCTGATCAGCGAAAGCCTCAATTCGAACGCGATCGACATCACCAAGGCACTGTCGACCGATGTGACCGATACCGCATGGACCAGCTATCTACGCGGCGACCGGGGGATTTTCACCCGGCGCGCGGTCCGGTTGCTCGACAACACCGAGGCGCGCGAGATCGCGGAACTTTACGATGCGGACCACGATTTCCGCGACCATGTCAGCCGCTACATCCACGATTTCGAGGCGATGCTGCGCACGCTGCTGTCCACGCGCGACGGCAATGCCATCAGCGTGACGCTGCTCAGCAGCGATATGGGCAAGCTCTACGTGGTGCTGGCGCAGGCGCTGGAACGGCTGCGCCAGTGATCAGCCCGCCGACGGGCCCCACAGGATGATATCGTCCACGGTGATCCATCCGTAGATGTAGTTGAGCACGTAAAGCGTGGTGACAACCGCGGAGAGGATCACCGCGCGCAGCAGCAAACGGCCGGCACGGAATTCCACCGGCGCGCTATCGGCCTGCCCGGGGATTTTCTCGATCCCCGCCTCGTCATGCGTGCGCACGCCGAAGGGCAGCAGCACGAAGGCGCTGAACACAAAGAACAGGAAATAGATCGCGAGAATGCTGGTCCACTGCATGGCTGCGCCTCCTACAGATTGGGTACGATCACGCGCACCTGCGGTCGCTTGCCCGACCAGCGCTGCGCCGCCCGGCGCGCGGCGAGCCGCGCAGCCTCGTGAACGCTTGCCTCGTCGCGCCGGTCGCCGCCGCGAAGCTTGCCGATCGCGGCGGTGATGTCCCGCGTCGCTTCGGCAACGAAATCGTCGTAATCCTCGTCCAGCGGCAACCCCAGGCTGTCGATCCGCGGGTTGAGATCGCCGTCGAGCGCGACGATGAGCACGCCTTCGCGCATGATCCGGCGCCGCATGGCGATCGCCTCGCCATCGGCCGGGATGATGAGATCGCCATCGAGCACCAGGCGGCCCGCCTTCACTTCGGCAATCTTGCCGGGCGCACCGGGCGCGAGCCGCACGAGATCGCCGTTCTGCTGGACGACCTGGTCGGGTATCGCGCATTCCTTACCCAGCCTGCCCTGCTCCTGCATGTGGCGCATCTCGCCATGCACGGGGACGAGGATGTCCGGCCGGATCCAGCCATAGAGCGCTTCCAGCTCGGGGCGGCCCGGATGGCCCGACACGTGGATCATGCTCTGCCGGTCGGTGACCATGGTGATACCGCGCGCAGCGAGCTTGTTCTGCACGATCCCGATCGACAGTTCATTGCCCGGGATCTGCCGGCTCGAAAACAGCACGACATCGCCGCTGACCAGTTCGATCGGGTGGTTTTCGTCCGCCACCCGCGCCAGCGCGGCGCGCGGCTCGCCCTGCCCGCCGGTCGCAATGATCAGCACTTCGCCGCGAGGCAGCCCCATCGCGGTGTCGAAATCGACCGGGTCGGGGAAGTCCTGCAGATAGCCGTTATCCTGCGAGACCTCGATGATGCGGTCGAGCGAGCGGCCGGCGACGCAAACCTGGCGGCCGGTTTCGCGCGCGACATCGCCCAGCGTCTGGAGCCGTGCGACATTGCTGGCGAAGGTGGTCACCATCACCCGCTTGCCCGCATGGCGCTGCACTTCCTCGAGCAAGCCCTTGTAGACCGCCCCTTCCGAACCGCTCGGCGCGGGATTGAAGACATTGGTGCTGTCGCAGACCAGCGCCAGCACGCCCTCGTCGCCGATCGCGACCAGTTCTTCCTCGGTCGTCGGTTCGCCGATGATGGGGTCTTCGTCGAGCTTCCAGTCACCGGTGTGGAAGATGCGCCCGTGCGGGGTATCGATCAGCAGCGCATTGCCTTCGGCGATCGAATGCGCGAGCGGGATATAGGTCACCTCGAACGGGCCGACGGCGAACTGGCCGTGGTCCTCTTCGATGACATGCAGCTCGACCTCGTCGACCAGACCCGCTTCCTTGAGCTTGCGGCGGACGAGGTCGGCGGTGAACGGCGTGGCATAGATCGGCACGCCGAGATCGGCGGCGAAATAGGGCACCGCACCGATGTGGTCTTCATGCGCATGCGTCAGCACGATGGCTTCGAGCTGATGGGCGCGTTCCTCGATGAATTCCAGATCGGCGAACACCAGGTCGACGCCGGGATACTGGTCGCCCGAGAAGGTCATTCCCAGATCGACCATCAGCCATTTGCCCTGGCAGCCATAGAGATTGACGTTCATGCCGATTTCGCCCGAACCGCCGAGCGCGAGGAACAGCAGTTCGTCTTCGGGGGTGAAGTCCTTCTTCACGCGGCGCGCCCTGCCAGAATGGCAAGCCCTTCGAGCGTGAGGTCGGGGTCGACCACGTCGAACAGGTCGGTGTGTTCATCAAACAGGATCGCCAGGCCCCCTGTCGCGACCACTTTGGCGGGACGTCCGATTTCAGCCTTCATGCGGGCCACAAGTCCTTCGATCAGAGATACATAGCCCCAGAAAACCCCAATTAGCATCTGGTCCTCGGTGTTGCGACCGATGACGCTGTCGCTTTCGGGCTTCTCGATGGCGATCCGCGGCAATTTGGCCGTGTTCCCTACCAGCGCGTCAAGCGACAGATTGATCCCGGGCGCGATGATGCCGCCCTTGTAGGCGCCGTTGAAATCGACCACGTCGAATGTCGTCGCGGTGCCGAAATCGATGACGATAAGATCGCCGTCGTGCTTGGCATGCGCCGCAATGGTGTTGAGCGCGCGGTCCGCACCCAGCGAGCTGGGCTGTTCGATATCGAGCTCGATTCCCCAGGCAGCCTTGTCCTGGCCCGCGATGAGCGGCGTGATCCCGAGATACTTTTCCGACAGGACCGTGAGATTGTGGATCGCCTTGGGAACGACCGAGCCGATGATCACCTGATCGATCTCGCCGCTGTCGAAGCCCTGGAATTCGGCCAGTTGCAGCAGCCATACGGCATATTCGTCGCCCGTCCGGCGCGGGTCGGAGGCGATCCGCCAGCGCGCCTTGATCTCGCCCTTTTCGATCAGCGCGAAGACAACATTGGTATTTCCGACATCGGCGGCGAGCAGCATGGCTCAGCTCTCCTCGTTTGCGAGCATCACGTCGCCCGCATGGATGGCACGGGTCGACCCGTCCGCCAAGCGCAGCGACAACGCGCCGTCGGGGGTCAAACCGGCAAAGGCGCCTTCGATCCGCTCCTCGCCCGGCGGTTGCACGGTCAGCCGCGTGCCGGGCGGGTGGGCGACGCTGGCCCAGCGCCGCGTGAGCGGTTCGAGGCCGTAGGTGCGCCACCGCTCGAGTTCGCGGTCGAAGGCCTCGGCCAGGGTGCGGGCGAACATGTCGCGATCGGGCGCGGGGCCCAGTTCGGCCAGCGCCACGGTCTTGCGGTCGGGCAGGTCGGGCGCGGCGGCCAGGTTCACGCCCATGCCGACGATGATCCTGTCGCCTTCGCGTTCGAGCAGGATGCCGGCCAGTTTGGCATCGCCGAGCATGAGATCGTTGGGCCATTTGAGCCGCAGCTTGCCGGGTTCGGCCAGCACGGCGGACACGGCCTCGTAGGCCGCCACGCCCGCGACCAGCGCCAGCGTTGCCGGGGCGGGATCGCGCGGCGAAATGCGAACCGCGGTCGAACCCATGAAATTGCCGCTGCCGTCGAACCAGCTGCGTCCCTGCCGCCCGCGCCCCGCGACCTGCCGATCGGCCACCAACCAGTGACCCTCGGCCACCACCTCGCCCGCGCGCACCTGCGCGGCGAGATCGGAATTGGTCGAACCGGTTTCGGTTACGAAGCGGATCACATCGCAGCGACGAAGGATGCCGCGGCCTGCGCCGTCCATTCACCCAGCGGGATGGTCAGCAGGTAGCCGAACGGCGACAGGATCGCGACGCACACGCCCAGCACAGCCCAATGGCTCACCGGGCTGCTCGTCTCGACATCGCGCGTGGGTTCGTCGAAGAACATCACCTTGATGAACTTCAGGTAATAGAACGCGCCGATCACGCTGGCGGCGATCCCGATCGCGGCAAGTGCGACCAGATCGGCCTGCACGGCGGCTTGGAACACCACGAACTTGCCCCAGAACCCGAACAGCGGCGGAATGCCCGCGAGGCTGAACATCAGCACCAGCAGGCACCAGGCGAGCGCCGGCCGCCGGGTCGAGATCCCGGCAATGTCGGCGAAGGTTTCGAGGTTCTGACCGGCCGGGTCGCGCAGCATCAGCAGCGAGGTGAAGCTGCCGATCACCATGGCGACGTAGATCGTCAGATAGGTCAGCACGCTGGCGACGCCAGCGGCGGTCGCTGCGGCAAGACCGATGAGGATGAAGCCGACGTTGTTGATCGACGAATAGGCCAGCAGGCGTTTGAGGTTCTGCTGCCCGATTGCGCCGAGCGCGCCCACCACGATTGATGCCAGTGCGGCGAAGATAATGATCTGCCGCCAGGCGTCGACTTCGCCAGCGAAGGGATCCATCGCGATGCGCACCAGCACGCCCATCGCCGCGACCTTGGGTGCGCTGGCGAAGAAGGCCGTGACCGGCGTCGGTGCGCCTTCGTAGACGTCGGGGGTCCACATGTGGAACGGCACGGCGCTGATCTTGAAGGCGACACCCGCCAGCACGAAGACGACGCCGAACAATGCACCGGTGGAGAAATCGAGCGCAAAGGCGGCGCGGATGCCGTCGTAGTTGGTCGAACCGGTGAAACCGTAGACCAGGCTGACGCCGTAGAGGATGATGCCCGATGCCAGCGCACCGAGCACGAAGTACTTGAGCCCGGCCTCGCTCGACCGGTCGTCCTGCCGCAGGAAGCTAGCCAGCACGTAGCTCGACAGGCTCGACATTTCGAGACCGATGTAGAGCGTCATCAGGTCGGTGGCGGAAACCATGATGCCCATGCCGACCGCGTTGAACAGCATCAGCACGGGATATTCGGCGCGGTAACCGCCCAGCTGGGTGAAGAAACGCGGGGTGACGATCAGGACCGCCGCCGACGCGAGATAGATCAGCACCTTGCCGAAGCTGCCGAAGGCATCGGCGCGGTAAAGATCGCCGAAGGCCCGTCCGGCGACTTCGCTTGCGCTGCGGTCGAACAAGCCGATGCTGAAGATCGCTGCACCGACGAGCGCGGCCACGGCGATGATGGTCAGCAGGCGGGCAGACCGGTCCCCGTTCCACGCGGCGAGCAGCAGCAGGACGAGCGCGGTAATCGACAGGCCGATTTCCGCCGCGGTGAGATAGAGCGAGGTAGCGTAGGACATCAGTGCGCTCCCTCTTCACCGCGGGCTTCGCCATGCGCGGATCCGACGTAATTGGCATTGTGTTCGCGCGGCGTGCCGATGGTGTTGTCGGCATCGAAATCGGGTGCGGCGCGTGCCACGCGCGCCTCGAGAGCGGCAATATCCTGACGCATGGGGGCTAGGAAGCTTTCCGGATAGACGCCCATCCACAGCACGGCGGCTGCGATCGGCGCGAGCATGGCCCATTCGCGGGCGTTGAGGTCGGGCATGCGCGCAGCATCTTCGTTGACCTGAAGCCCGAAGACGACGCGGCGGTAGAGATACAGCATGTAGGCGGCACCGAGGATGATCCCGGTGGTGCAGACCAGCGTGACCAGCGTCGAGACCTTGTAGAGGCCCGCCAGCGCAAGAAATTCGCCGACGAAGTTGCTGGTGCCCGGCAGGCCGATCGAGGCCATCGTGAACAGCAGGAAGAACAGCGCATAGCGCGGCATGTTGATGGCGAGGCCGCCATAGCGCGCGATCTCGCGCGTGTGCAGCCGGTCGTAGATCACGCCGACGCACAGGAACAGCGCGCCCGAGACCAGCCCGTGGCCCAGCATGACCATCACCGCGCCTTCGATGCCCTGCGCGTTGAACGCGAAGATGCCCGCGGTCACGATCGCCATATGCGCGACCGAGGAATAGGCGATGAGCTTCTTCATGTCGCTCTGCACCAGCGCGACGAGCGAGGTGTAGATCACCGCGATCATCGACAGGACGAAGACGAACCAGGTGAACTGCGCGCTGGCTTCGGGGAACATCGGCAGGCTGAAGCGGATGAAGCCGTAGCCGCCCAGCTTGAGCAGCACGCCCGCGAGGATGACCGACCCGGCGGTCGGCGCTTGCACGTGGGCATCGGGCAGCCAGGTATGCACCGGCCACATCGGCATCTTCACGGCGAAGCTGGCGAAGAAGGCCAGCCACAACCAGGTCTGCGCCTGCGGCGAGAAGTCGTAGTTCAGCAGCGTCGGGATATCGGTCGTGCCCGCTTCGTTTGCCATCCACAGCATTGCGATAAGCATCAGGACCGAGCCGAGCAGCGTGTAGAGGAAGAATTTGTACGAGGCGTAGATGCGGTTATCGCCGCCCCATACGCCGATGATAAGGTACATCGGGATCAGGCCGGCTTCGAAGAAGATGTAGAACAGGAACATGTCCTGCGAGGCGAAGACGCCGATCATCAGCACTTCCATCAGCAGGAAGGCGCTCATGTATTCGCCGACGCGCTTGCTGATCGCATCCCAGCTGGCGAGGATGCAGATGGGCATTAGGAACACGCTGAGCATGATCAGCATCAGCGCGATCCCGTCGATCCCCAGCGCATAGCTGAAGCCCGCGAATATCTCCGCGCGCTCGGTGAACTGCCACTGCGCCCCGCCAATGTCGTAATTGAGCCACAGCAACACGCCGAGCGCGAGATCGACCAGCGTGGCCACCAGCGCGACCATGCGCGCGGTGTGCGCACCGAGGAACAGGCAGGCGATAGCGCCGGCCAGCGGCACGGCGAGCATCAGCGAAAGGATGGGGAATTCCATCAGAACAGCACCCAGGTGATGGCGGCGACGAGCCCGAGGAGCATCACCAGCGCATAGCTATACAGATATCCGGTCTGGAAGCGGCGGGCGCCAACGGCCCCCTTCTCGACCACCCAGGCAATGCCATTGGGACCGAAACGGTCGATCGTGCCGACATCGCCAAGTTTCCAGAACTGGCGCCCCAGCCAGAAGGCAGGGACGATGAACAGGTAGTGATAAAGCTCGTCGAAATACCACTTGTTGTAGAGGAAGCGGTAGATCGGCCCGAGCTGTTCGGCCGTCTTGCCCGGAATGCTGGTGTCCTTGATATAGGCCAGCCAGGCGACGAACAGGCCGATCAGCATGACGATGAAGGCGGCGTATTTCACCAGATAGGGCACGCCGTGCATCGCGTGGATGAGCGGTTCGTTGTAGAAGATCGAGCTGCCCCAGAACGCGGCATCATCGAGGAAGGTCGGCGCGAAGATCTGTCCGGCCAGGACCGCACCGATCGACAGCACGCCCAGCGGGATCAGCATCGACAGCGGGCTTTCATGCGGATGATAGCCGCCGGTCGTGTCCTCGCCCGCTTCGGCGGGGGTCTTGTGAACCGAATGCTGGATGTGCTCGCTCTCGATCCAGCGCGGCTTGCCCCAGAAGGTGAGGAACATCAGCCGCCAGCTGTAGAAGCTGGTCAGCAGCGCGGCGAAGGTGCCCATCCAGAAGGCGAAATTGCCCAGCTCGGTCCCGCGGCCATAGGCCACTTCGAGGATCGCGTCCTTCGACCAGAAGCCGGCGAAGCCTGCGCCAAGATGGTAGATGCCCACGCCGGTAATCGCCAGCGTCCCCATCATCATCGCCCAGAAGGTAAGCGGGATGTGCTTCCGCAGCTCGCCGTAATAGCGCATATCCTGTTCGTGGTGCATCGCATGGATGACCGAACCTGCACCGAGGAACAGCAGCGCCTTGAAGAAGGCGTGGGTAAACAGATGGAACATCGCCACGCCATATGCGCCGACGCCCGCTGCAAAGAACATGTAGCCTAGCTGCGAACAGGTCGAATAGGCGATCACGCGCTTGATATCCCACTGCGTGGTGCCGACGGTGGCGGCAAAGATGCAGGTGGCAGCGCCGATGAAGGTCACCATCCCCAGCGCGACCGGCGCGGTTTCGAACATGGGCGAAAGGCGGCAGACCATGAACACGCCCGCGGTCACCATGGTCGCGGCATGGATCAGTGCCGACACCGGCGTCGGGCCTTCCATCGCGTCGGGCAGCCAGGTGTGCAGGCCGAGCTGCGCCGATTTGCCCATCGCGCCGATGAACAGCAGGATGCACAGCACGTCCATCGTCTGCACGGTGAAGCCAAGGAAGCCGATCGTCGCCCCGCTCATACCGGGCGCGGCGGCGAGGATTTCGGTGATCGAAACGGTGTCAAACACCAGATATGTGCCGAAAATGCCCAGCATGAAGCCGAGGTCGCCGACGCGGTTGACCACGAAGGCCTTGATCGCGGCGGCATTGGCACTCGGCTTGCGGAACCAGAAACCGATCAGCAGGTAGGATGCCAAGCCCACGCCTTCCCAACCGAAGAACATCTGGACGAGGTTGTCCGCCGTCACCAGCATCAGCATGGCGAAGGTGAACAGCGACAGATAGGCGAAGAACCGCGGCTGGTCGGGGTCTTCGTCCATATAGCCCCAGCTGTAGAGGTGGACGAGCGCCGAAACGGTGTTGATCACCACCAGCATGACCGCGGTCAGCGTATCGACGCGCAGCGCCCAGTCGAATGCCAGCGTGCCCGACTGGATCCAGGTAAGCACCGGCACCACTGTCGCTTCGGACGATCCGCCGACGAAGCCGAGGAAAATCGGCCAGCTGAGCGCGGCGCTGATGAACAGCGCCCCGGTGGTTACCGCCTTGGCGAAGACCGGCGGCGCGGCCTTGTTGGTCAGGCCGGCGACGAGCGCCGCCAGCAGCGGCAGGAATACGATAAAGAGGATCGGGTGCACGGGTGCTTATCCCTTCAACCGGTCGACGTCGTCGACGGCAATCGTGCCACGGCTACGGAAATAGGTGACGAGAATGGCGAGACCGACGGCGGCTTCGCCCGCTGCCACGGTCAGCACGAACATGGCGAAGACCTGGCCCACCAGGTCGCCGAGAAAGGCGCTGAACGCGACCAGCTGGAGATTGACGCTGAGCAGGATCAGTTCGATCGCCATCAGGATGACGATGATGTTCTTCCGGTTCAGGAAAATACCCAGCACGCCCAGCACGAACAGGATCGCGCTGACCACGATATAGTGTTCGATGCCGATCACAGCTCGACCCCCCTGCCCACTTCGGGCTGTTTCATGACGGTTGCCTCGTCCGGATTGCGGCGCACCTGGCGGGCGATGTCCTGCTGGCCGCGCGCGCCGTCGGGGCGCTTACGGTGCGTCAGCACGATCGCGCCGACCATTGCCACCAGCAGGATCAGGCCTGCGGCTTCGAACAGGAAGATATAATCGCGGTACAGCACCGCGCCGATGCTGGCGGTATTGGATTCCCCGAGGATGGGGGCAGCAGCGCCGCTGGCGACGCCCAGGTCGATCCGCCCGGCCTGATAGGCACCGATCCCGAAGATCAGCTCGGCGGCGAGCACCAGCGCGATCGCGATACCCAGCGGGAAGTTCTTGATGAAGCCCGCGCGCAGTTCGGCAAAGTCGATGTCGAGCATCATCACCACGAACAGGAACAGCACCGCGACTGCGCCCACATAGACGATGACCATCAGCGCGGCGATGAATTCGGCGCCGACGAGGACCATCAGCCCGGCCGCATTGAAGAAGGCGAGGATCAGCCACAGCACCGAATGCACCGGGTTGCGCGACATGATGACCATGACGGCGCTGGCGATGACCAGCGCTGCGAACAGGTAAAAGGCGATAGTCTGTATCACTTTTCCCTCAAACCTCTTGCGTCACGCCCGCAAAGGCGGGGGTCCGGATAACGTTGCATGGTGCCACTGCCGCCTGATGGATCCGCGCCTGCGCGGGGATGACGGAAATGGTGGTGAGTTGGTATGCCCCAGTCACGCGCGGCCCCTAGCGATAGGGCGCATCGGCTTCAAGGTTCGCGGCGATCGCCCGCTCCCACTTGTCCCCGTTCGCCAGCAGCTTGGCCTTGTCGTACAGCAGTTCTTCACGCGTTTCGGTGGCGTATTCGAAATTCGGCCCCTCGACCACGGCATCCACCGGGCAGGCTTCCTGGCAGAAGCCGCAATAGATGCACTTGGTCATGTCGATGTCGTAGCGCGTGGTGCGGCGGCTGCCGTCCTCGCGCGGTTCGCTCTCGATCGTGATCGCCTGCGCGGGGCAGACGGCCTCGCACAGCTTGCACGCGATGCAGCGTTCTTCCCCGTTGGGATAGCGGCGCAGCGCATGCTCGCCGCGGAAGCGGGGCGAGATCGGGTTCTTCTCGAACGGGTAGTTGATCGTGACCTTGGGCTTGAAGAAATACTTCAGCGTGAGGGCATGCGCCTTCACGAACTCCCACAGGGTGAACGCCTTGATGGTTTGCGCGATACTCATCCGTAATGTCCCGTGGCCATCAGATAGCCCGAAATGACGACGACGAAGCCGAGGCTGATGGGAAGGAACACCTTCCAGCCCAGGCGCATCAGCTGGTCGTAGCGATAGCGCGGTACGGTCGCCATCACCCAGCTGAACATGAAGAAGAAGAAGAAGGTCTTGAGCAGCAGCCAGACGATCCCGGGCACGTAATAGAGCGGCGCCCAGTCGAACGGCGGCAGCCAGCCACCCCAGAACAGCAGCGCATTGAGAATGCACATCAGCAGGATGTTGGCGTATTCGCCCAGCCAGAACAGCGCGAAGCTCATCGAGCTGTATTCGGTCTGGTACCCGGCGACGAGCTCGCTCTCCGCCTCGGTCAGATCGAACGGCACGCGCTGTGTTTCCGCGAGCGAGCTGATGAAGAACATCACCCACATCGGGAACAGCAGCGGATGGATGCCATAGGCGTTGATGAAGCCGAGGCCGAAGCCTTCCTGCGCGCGGACGATGTCGTTCAGATTGAACGTGCCCGCGAACAGCACGACGCACACCAGGATGAAGCCAATCGAGACTTCGTAGCTGATCATCTGCGCAGCGGCGCGCATGGCCGAGAAGAACGGGTATTTCGAGTTACTCGCCCACCCGCTCATCACCACGCCGTACACCGACAGCGAACTGATCGCGAGAATGTAGAGCAGGCCGATGTTGATGTCCGCCAGCACCGCTTCGGCGCTGAACGGCACCACCGCCCACGCGCCGAGCGCGACGGTGAAGGTGAGGATCGGCGCGAGGAGGAAGATCCCCTTGTTCGCCGCCGAGGGAATGATCGTTTCCTGCAGGAACACCTTCAACCCGTCGGCAAAGCTCTGCAGCAGGCCGAACGGGCCGACCACATTGGGACCGCGGCGCAGGTTGATCGCCGCCCACACCTTGCGGTCGACATAGATGACCATCGCGACGCTGAGCATCAGCGGCAGCGCGATCAGCAGGATCCCGGCAAAGGTCGCAAGACCCCAGGCCCATTCGTAGGTCATGCCCAGCGATTGGAAGAATTCGGTCATTCCGCGGCCTCCGCAAGCTCGCCGCTACCGAGCAGTTCGCTGGAGCATTGCTGCATCACCGCGCTGGCGCGGGCGATGGGATTGGTGAGGTAGAAGTCCTTGATCGGATAGGCGGTGATCCGCCCTTCCGCCCTGGCCGTGCTGCCACCCTTGGGCAAGTCCCCATAAGCGGCAAGGCCTTCCTCGCCCAGCGCGGGGACTTCGCGGTTCATGTTGGCCTGCAATTCGGCAAAGCTGTCGAAGCCGACCTCGACCTTGAGCGCATCGGCCAGCGCGCGCAGGATCGTCCAGTCCTCGCGCGCGTCACCCGGCGCGAACACAGCTCGTTCGGCGAATTGCACGCGGCCTTCGGTATTGACGTAGGTCCCGTCCTTCTCGGCGAAGCTCGAACCCGGCAGGATGATGTCCGCTGCATGCGCGCCCTTGTCGCCGTGATGGCCGATATAGACCTTCAGGCTGTCGGCGAAGGGTTCGAAATCCATCTCGTCGGCGCCCAGGCTGATGACCACCTTGGGCCCTGCCGCGGCGATGTCCTTCATCCCGCCCTTCTGCGCGAAACCGAGCATCAATCCGCCCATCCGTGCTGCGCTGAAGTGCAGCACGTTGAAGCCGTTCCAGCCCTCGCGCACCAGCTTGTGCGTTTCGGCAAAGGCGAGGCCTGCCCCCAGCGCGCCCTTGCCAAGCGCCGCGCCGCCCATGATGATGGCGGGGCGTTCGGCGCCGGCGAAGGCATCGACCACGTCCTTGGGCAATTCGCCGAGCACTGCGAGGTCCTCGCCGAGGAACTGCGCCGGATAGGTCGTGTCCCACTGCGGACCGACCACGAAGACCCTGGCGCCGCGCTTCACCGCCTTGCGGATCCGCACGTTGACCAGCGGCGCTTCCCAGCGGATGTGGCTGCCGACGATCAGGATAGCATCGGCGGTTTCGATACCCGCAAAGGTCGAATTGAAATTGACCGCGGCCAGGTTCGACACGTCGTAATCCATGCCGGTCTGGCGGCCTTCGATCAGCGACGAACCGCAGGCCTTGAGCAGCGTCTTGGCGGCGAACATGGTTTCGCAATCGACCATGTCGCCCGCGATGGCGGCAATGCTGTTGCCCGGCTTGGCCTTGGCGATCGTCTTGAACGCCTCGTCCCAGCTCGCCGGTTGCAGCTTGCCGCGCTTGCGCATGAAGACCTTGTCCAGGCGCCGCTTCGACAGGCCGTCGACCTGGTAGCGGGTCTTGTCCGAGATCCATTCCTCGTTGACGTCGTCATTGATGCGCGGCAGCGCGCGCATGACTTCGCGGCCACGGCTGTCGAGCCGGATGTTCGACCCCACTGCATCCGAGACGTCGATGCTGAGCGTCTTCTTGAGCTCCCATGGGCGCGCTTCGAAGGCATAGGGGCGGCTGGTCAGCGCGCCGACCGGGCACAGGTCGATCACATTGGCCGACAGCTCATGCTCGGCCGCCTGCTCGAGATAAGTGGTGATCTGCATGTCCTCGCCGCGATAGAGCGCGCCGATTTCGTCCACGCCGGCGATCTCTTCGGAGAAGCGCACGCAGCGGGTGCAGTGGATGCAGCGGGTCATGACCGTCTTGATCAGCGGGCCCATGTATTTCTCGGTCACCGCGCGCTTGTTCTCTTCGTAGCGCGTGGCCCCGCGGCCATAGGCGACCGACTGGTCCTGCAGGTCGCATTCGCCGCCCTGGTCGCAGATCGGGCAGTCGAGCGGATGGTTGATCAGCAGGAATTCCATCACGCCTTCGCGCGCGGTCTTGACCATTTCGCTGTCGGTGCGGATTTCCTGCCCGTCGGTAGCCGGCAGCGCACAGCTCGCCTGCGGCTTTGGCGGTCCGGGCTTCACTTCAACCAGGCACATGCGGCAGTTGCCGGCGATGCTCAGCCGCTCGTGATAGCAGAAGCGCGGGATTTCCTTGCCCGCAAGCTCGCAGGCCTGAAGGACGGTCGCGCCATCGGGGACCTCGATTTCCTGTCCGTCTACGGTGACTTTGGGCATTATTCCGCTGCCTCGGCAAATTTGGCGTTGTGTTCTTCGATCCGGCGCTCGAGCTCGGGGCGGAAGTGGCGGATCAGGCCCTGGATCGGCCAGGCAGCCGCATCGCCCAGCGCGCAGATGGTATGGCCTTCGACCTGCTTGGTGACCTGCTGCAGCATGTCGATTTCCTCGATCGCGGCATCGCCGGTGCGCAGGCGTTCCATCATCCGCCACATCCAGCCCGTGCCTTCGCGGCAGGGCGTGCACTGGCCGCAGCTCTCGTGCTTGTAGAAATAGCTGATGCGGCTGATCGCGCGGACGATGTCGGTCGACTTGTCCATCACGATGACGCCCGCAGTGCCGAGACCCGAGCCGAGCTCCTTGAGCCCGTCGAAATCCATCGGCGCATCCCAGATCTGCTCGGCCGGAACCAGCGGCACCGACGATCCGCCCGGGATCACCGCGAGCAGATTGTCCTTGCCGCCGCGGATACCGCCGCAATGCTTCTCGATCAGCTCGCTGAACGGAATGCTGAGCGCCTCCTCGACCACGCAGGGCTTGTTCACATGGCCGCTGATCTGGAAGAGCTTGGTGCCCTTGTTGTTCTCGCGCCCGAACGAGCTGAACCACGATGCGCCCCGGCGCAGGATGGTCGGCACGACGGCAATCGATTCGACATTGTTGACCGTGGTCGGGCAGCCGTAGAGGCCTGCTCCCGCGGGGAACGGGGGCTTGAGCCGCGGCTGGCCCTTCTTGCCCTCGAGGCTCTCGATCATCGCGGTCTCTTCGCCGCAGATATAGGCCCCCGCACCGCGGTGCAGGAAGACGTCGAAATCGTAGCCCGATTTGCTGGCGTTCTTGCCGATCAGCCCCGCATCATAGGCTTCGTCGATCGCGGCCTGAAGTGTCTCCGCCTCGCGGATGTATTCGCCGCGGATATAGATATAGGCCGCGCGAGCACGCATTGCATAGCCGGCGACCAGCGCGCCTTCGATCAGCTTGTGCGGATCGTGGCGGATGATCTCGCGGTCCTTGCAGCTGCCGGGTTCGGATTCGTCGGCATTGATGACGAGGAAGCTGGGACGGCCGTCCTTCGATTCCTTCGGCATGAACGACCATTTCAGGCCGGTGGGGAAGCCTGCCCCGCCCCGCCCGCGCAGGCCCGAAGCCTTCATCTCGTCGATGATGCTGTCATGGCCGCGCGCGATCAGCGATTTGGTATCGTCCCAGTCGCCGCGCTGCTGCGCCGCCTTGAGGCCCCAGTCCTGGAAGCCGTAGACATTGGTAAAGATGCGATCCTTGTCGGCAAGCATCAGAAAGCGCCCCCTTGCGAGAGGAAATAGATGGCGGCGACCGCGATAAGCGCGAGAACGCCGAATTTCACAAGGCCCACCAGCACCTTCCAGGCGATCCAGGCGAGCACCAGCGCGACGAGGATAGTGACGATCTCCATCACCATTCCTTCCGGTAATCGTGATTGGCATCGACCATCTCGGTCAGCGTGGTCGGCCCACCGGCGGGTTCGCTGGTGTGGCGGCCAGGTTCCTGCGTGCCGGTCTTCGGCTGCTCGCCCCGCGCCAGTGCGTCGAGCACCGCGTCAAGGCGCTCGGGGGTCAGGTCTTCGTAATTGTCGTCGTTGATCTGGACCATCGGCGCAGTCGCGCAATTGCCCATGCATTCGACTTCGGTCAGCGTCCACAACCCGTCTTCGGAGACGTGCGCCTTCTTCATCCCGCGCTTGCTGCAGGTGGCGAGAAGGCCGTCCGAACCACGCAGCATGCACGGCGTCGTGCCGCACACCTGCACGTGGTACTTACCCACGGGCCGGAGGTTGTACATGAAGTAGAAGGTCGCAACCTCGAGCACGCGGATCACCGGCATGTCGAGGTAATCGGCGACATATTCGATCACCGGCAGCGGCAGCCAGCCCTGCGTGTTTGTTTCTTCACCGACCTGGCGCTGGGCGAGGTCGAGCAGCGGCATCACCGCGGAGCGCTGGCGCCCTTCGGGATAGCGCGCAATCGCCCTGTCGGCACGGGTCCGGTAGCTTTCGGTGAACTCGAAACCGCCCCAGCGCTCGCGCAGCTCGGGGGTATCGGGAGCGAGGGAACGGTCAGCCATTGATCAACCTGCGTTCGACATAACGGCCCACATAGAGACCGATGACGGCAGCGAAGGCCGTCGAAAGGATTTCCTTGAGCGAGCTTTCGCCATGGAAGGCGAACAGATAGGCAGCAACCGCCGAAGCGAATGCCGCAAATGCCGCGATGAAGATGAATACTTCGCGCGCGATCACCGGTCACACTCCCCGAACACGACGTCGATGGCGCCGAGAATGGCGGTGGCGTCGGGCAGCATATGGCCGCGGCTCATGAAGTCCATCGCCTGCAAATGGCTGAACGCGGTCGGCCGGATCTTGCAGCGATAGGGTTTGTTCGACCCGTCGCTGACCAGATAGACGCCGAATTCGCCCTTGGGGCTTTCGGTCGCGACATAGACTTCGCCAGCGGGGACGTGGAACCCTTCGGTGTAGAGCTTGAAGTGATGGATCAGCGCTTCCATCGACTGCTTCATCTCGGCGCGCTTGGGCGGCGAGACCTTGCGGTCGTCGGAGCAGATCGGCCCGCCGGGCATCTGCGCCAGGCACTGCTTGATGATCTTCGCGCTTTCGTAGACTTCCTTCACGCGCACCACGAAACGGTCGTAGCAGTCGGAATTGGTGCCCACGGGAATGTCGAATTCCATCCGCTCGTAGACGTCGTAGGGCTGCGACTTGCGCAGGTCCCACGGGATGCCTGCAGCGCGGATCATCGGGCCGGAGAAACCCCAAGCGACCGCATCGTCCTTGCTGACCACGGCGATATCGACATTGCGCTGCTTGAAGATGCGGTTGTCGAGCACGAGGCTCATTGCATCGCCGAACAGTTCCTGGAGCCGGCCATCGACCCAGTTGCCGATGTCGACCAACAGCTTTTCAGGCACGTCCTGGTGGACGCCGCCGGGGCGGAACCAGGCGCTGTGCATGCGCGCACCCGAGGCCCGCTCGAAGAAGTTCATGCAGTCTTCGCGCAGCTCGAACACCCACAGGTTCGGCGTCATCGCGCCGACATCCATGACATGGGCGCCGATATTGAGCATGTGATTGCAGATGCGGGTCAGCTCGGCGAACAGCACGCGCAGGTATTGCGCGCGTTCGGGCACCTCGACATTGAGCAGCTTCTCGATCGCGAGGACGTAGCTGTATTCCTGCGCCAGCGGCGAACAGTAGTCGAGCCGGTCGAAATAGGGCAGCGCCTGCAGATAGGTCTTGTGCTCGATCAGCTTTTCGGTGCCGCGGTGCAGCAGGCCGACATGCGGATCGATCCGTTCGATGATCTCGCCGTCGAGCTCCATCACCATGCGCAGCACGCCGTGCGCCGCGGGGTGCTGGGGCCCGAAGTTGATCGTGTAATTGGTGATCACTTCGTCGCCGGTGGTCGGCGACTCTTCCAGATGCATGGCGTGGCTCATGAACAGATCCAGTTACCGCTGTAGCTTTGCGTCTTGCCCGCCGCGTCGGTCACGGTGACATTCGCGGGACGGCGTTGCTCGGTGCCCGCAGCGGGAGCGACCGAGACGGTGAAGCCTTCGCCCGCGAAGCTGGTCCCGTCGCGGATGGCGTCGAGACCGCCCGCCGCGGCATCGGTCAGCACCAGGCTATCGCCCACGCGCACCACCGCCTTGCCGGGAACCGAGGCGTCATCGGGCGCACCGGCGATCAGCATTTCATCCTTGCCGACCATCAGCGTGCAGCCGCCGTCGCGCGCACCCAGGTCGACGCCGCCGATATCGCCCAGCTTCTGGAGCTGGGTCAGATCGGCACCGCCGGGCGCCGTAACGCTTGCAGTGTTGGGCAGGTCGGGATCGGCCTGCGGTCCGCCAGCGACATTGCCGTCCTGGCCGATACGGCTGGCGAAATCGTCGGCGCTTTCCTGCTCGGCGGGTTCCGAAGAACACCCGGCGAGCGCCAGCGGGAGGGCAATCAGGAGCAGCCGCTTCATGGCTTGCGCTTCCCGGCCGCAGGCGCGGGGCCGCCGGCATCGTTATCCGGCGTATCCGGCTCGGTCGCTTCGGCGGTGTCGGTGGTCTTGCCCTCGCGCTCGGCGCGTGCGGACTGGTCCTCGGTCGGTTCGGGAGCCGGGGCGTTCTCGCCGCCGTCTTCCTCGGCCGGGGCACCGGCGCTGACCTTGTCGGCCGCATGTTCGTCGGTTTTCTTGCCCGCACCCGTGTCCTTGGGCGTTTCGGTGGTCTTGGGTTCGTCGACCGGCGGGACATCCGCCTTCTCGTCACCCGGCAGCACGTAATCGGCCCCTTCCCAGGGGCTCATGAAGTCGAACTGGCGCAGGTCCTGCGCGAGCTCGACCGGTTCATAGACCACGCGCTTCTCGTCTTCCGAATAGCGCAGCTCGTGATAGCCGGTAAGCGGGAAATCCTTGCGGAAGGGGTGCCCTTCGAAACCGTAATCGGTGAGGATCCGGCGCAGGTCGGTGTTGCCCGCGAAGAGCACGCCGTACATGTCGAACACCTCGCGCTCGAGCCAGCCCGCATTGGGCCACAGCGTCGTTGCCGTCGGGACCGGCGTGTCCTCGCTCGCCGAACACTTGACCATGATGCGGTTGTTCGTGGTCAGCGACAGCAGCATGTAGACGACTTCGAACCGCTCCGCGCGGCTCGGATAGTCGACTCCGGCGATTTCCATCAGCTGCTGGTACTTGTGGTCGTCGCGCAGGATGCGCAGCACGCCCTCGATGCTGTCGCGCTTCACGGTGAACAGCAGTTCGCCGTGCTCTTCATGCACATCGAGCAAGTGCGCGCCGAGCGCCCCGCCCAGCGTGTCCTTCAGCCCGTCGATCTGCGTGAAGCGGGGTGCGGAATGTAGCGTAGCCATTGCGCCCTACCTCTCGATCGTGCCTGCGCGGCGGATTTTCCGCTGCAGCTGCATCACGCCGTAAAGCAGCGCTTCGGCGGTCGGCGGGCACCCGGGAACATAGATGTCGACGGGGACGATACGGTCGCAGCCGCGCACCACCGAATAGCTGTAATGGTAATAGCCGCCGCCATTCGCGCAGCTGCCCATCGAGATGACGTATTTGGGCTCCGACATCTGGTCGTAGACCTTGCGCAGCGCGGGCGCCATCTTGTTGCACAGCGTGCCGGCGACGATCATCACGTCGCTCTGCCGCGGCGAGGCGCGCGGAGCGACACCGAAGCGCTCCATGTCGTAACGCGGCATGTTGACGTGGATCATCTCGACCGCGCAGCAGGCGAGGCCGAAGGTCATCCACCACAGCGATCCGGTGCGCGCCCACTGGAACAGGTCCTCGGTGCTGGTGACGAGGAACCCCTTGTCGTTCACCTCGGTCTGGAGCGCCTTGAAATAGTCCGCGCCGGGCTGGCGGGTTTCGCCGCCCTGCGCGGCGGGCACGGTCTGCGGCGGGGTGATGATGGTCGAATTGCTCATGTCATTCCCAGTCCAGTGCGCCCATCTTCCACTCATAGGCCAGGCCGACCGCCAGAATGCCGAGGAAGATGATCATCGCGATCCAGCCGGTCCAGCCGGTGTATTCGAGGCTTACCGCCCAGGGAAACAGGAACGAGGCCTCGAGATCGAACAGCAGGAAGCTGATCGCCACGAGGTAGAACTTGACGTCGAACTGGCTGCGCGGGTCTTCGAAGGCGGGGAAACCGCACTCATATTCGCTGAGCTTCTCGGCATCGGGCTTGTGCGCTCCGGTCAGCCGCGACACGCCCATCGGCAGGAAGACGAACAGCGCCGAAAGCCCTGCGGCGAATATCAGGAAGATCAGGATGGGCAGGTATTGTTCGAGGTCGACCACGAATGATTCCTAGGCGTAAAGCTTGGTTCGCGCCCGCCTCTAGGCCCCTCACCCAGATGGCGCAAGGGTGCAGAAATGCGAACAATTCGCAACAATTCCGCACCCCGCGCACACCCCCTGCCCCGGGGTGTTACTTCATCATCGTTTTGACCGCTTTTTCAGTCGCGGGCCCATAGGGCGGCTTTAATCCGCCCAGCTTGGCGACGTCGATCTTGGGCTGGGTATAGATGCTGCGTGCGTGGCTGAATTCGCGGAAGCCCTCGACCCCGTGATAGCTGCCCATCCCGCTCGGTCCGACTCCGCCGAACGGCAGGTCTTCCATCGACACGTGGAAGATAACGTCGTTGACCGTCACGCCGCCGCTGATCGTCCGCGACAGCACCTTCTCGCGCTCGTCGCTGTCCTGGCCGAAGAAATACAGGCCCAGCGGGCGATCGTGGTCGTTCACGTAATCGATCGCCTCGTCGATGTGGCGATAGGTCTTCACCGGCAGGACCGGGCCGAAGATTTCCTCCTGCATCGCGCGCATGTCGTCATTGACGTTCTTGAGGATCGTCAGCGGCATCTTGCGCGCATTGGTGTTGGAGAAATCCTCGTTCCCGGGATTGACCTCGATCACCTCTGCGCCCTTGTCGCGCGCATCGGCCACGAGATCCTGCAGGCGGTCGAAATGGCGATCGGTGACGACGCTCGCATAGTCCTCGTTATCGAGCAGCGTGGGATACATATTGGCCGTGCCCTGCCACACGCCATGGATCGCCTCGTCCTGCTTGCTTTCGGGGACATAGAGGTAATCGGGCGCGAGGCAGATCTGGCCCGCATTGAGCATCTTGCCCAATGCCACCCGCTCGCCCACCTTGGCAAAATCGGCACTTTCGCCGAGGAACACCGGGCTCTTGCCGCCCAGTTCGAGCGTGACGGGGACAAGGTTCTTGGCCGCCGATTCCATCACCTTGCGCCCGGTCGCGGTCGAACCGGTGAAGATCAGGTGGTCGAACGGCAGTTCGCTGAACGCCGCGGCGACTTCGGGCCCGCCGGTGAACACCGCGCATTCGTCGGGGGTGAAATATTCCTCCACCAGTTCCTTGGTCAGCAGGCTGGTCTTCTCGGTGAACTCGCTCGGCTTGATCATCGCGCGATTGCCCGCCGCGAAGATCTGCATCAGCGGGCCGAAGCTGAGATTGACGGGGAAGTTCCACGGGCTGAGGATGCCCACCACGCCCTTGGGCTCGTAGCGCACCTCGGCCTTCGCGCCGAGCAGGCCGAGCGGGAACTGGACATGGCGCTTTTCGGGGCGCGACCATTTGTCCATGTGCTTGAGGCAGTACTTGCCGAAGTTCACCGTGCCCGCGATGTCGGTGATCATCGACTGGTGCGGCGAGCGATTGCCGAAATCGGCGGCCATCACCTTGCACAGGTCGTCGGCATGATCGGTGAGCAGCTTCATCGCGCGCTGGATGCGGTCCTTGCGCAGCGCCAGCGGTTCGGGGCGCATCTGGTGGTGCGCGGCGCGCTGCTTGCGCAATACGGCTTCCATTTCGGTTTTCCGGTCGTCCGCCATTGCTCTCTCCGTTTGATATTGCTGCATCGCAGCACTAGGTTGTGGGCCACCAGATAGGTCGCCATTGGCAACCGATATTCCAGAACCGAAGGACATACACAAGCATGACCCAGTTCAGCGCATCCGATCCCGTCGTCATCCTGTCTTACGCCCGCACCCCGATGGGCGGCATGCAGGGTGCGCTTGCCGATGTCTCGGCCACCGATCTCGGTGCCACGGCAGTAAAGGCCGCGGTCGAGCGCTCGGGCGTGCCGGTGGACAGTTTCGACCGCACCTACATGGGCTGCGTGCTGCCCGCCGGGCTGGGCCAGGCGCCCGCGCGGCAGGCATCGATCAAGGCAGGCCTGCCCAAGTCGGTCCAGGCGACCACGGTCAACAAGGTCTGCGGCAGCGGCATGCAGACGGTCATCATGGGCGCCGAAGCGCTCGCCAGCGGCACGGTGGACTATGTCGTCGCGGGCGGGATGGAGAGCATGACCAATGCTCCCTACCTGCTCAAGAAGCACCGCAGCGGCGCGCGATTGGGACACGACACCGCCTATGACCACATGTTCCTCGACGGGCTCGAGGACGCCTACGAAGAAGGCCGCGCGATGGGCACCTTCGCGCAGGAAACCGCCAATGACTACCAGATGACGCGCGAGGAAATGGACGAATACTCCATCGAATCGCTGCGCCGCGCGAACGCCGCGATCGACAGCGGTGCCTTTGCCGATGAGGTCGTCCCGGTCACCTTCTCGACCCGCAAGGGCGAAGTCACGGTCGAGCATGACGAACAGCCCGGCAAGGGACGTCCCGACAAGATCCCGCAGCTGCGCCCCGCCTTCGCCAGGGACGGCACGATCACCGCAGCGACCTCCTCCTCGATCTCCGACGGTGCGGCGGCCGTGGTTCTGAGCCGCGAAAGCGTCGCCAAGGCCAATGGCCAGCAGCCGGTGGCAAAGATCGTCGCCATGGCCGCGCATGCGCAGGAACCCGCGCAGTTCACCGTCGCCCCGATCGGCGCGATCGAGAAGGTCCTCGACAAGGCCAGCTGGAGCGCGGACGAAGTCGAACTGTGGGAAGTCAACGAGGCGTTCGCCTGCGTCGCCATGTTCGCGATGCGCGACATCGGCATCCCGCACGACAAGATCAACGTGAACGGCGGCGGCACGGCTCTCGGCCACCCGATCGGCGCCAGCGGCACACGCATCATCGTGACGCTGCTCAACGCCCTCAAGCAACAGGGCAAGAAGCGGGGTGTCGCCTCGTTGTGCATCGGCGGCGGCGAAGCCACGGCGGTCGCAGTCGAACTGGTCTGATATTCGGGCACTTACCCCTTTCGCGCGCGTTGAGGCGGGCGAAAGGGGAAGTATCCATGAAGAAGTTTCTGGTCGCCGCATCCTGTGTGGCGCTTGCCGCCTGCGGTTCCAACGAGGCAGAGGCTCCGGTCGAGCCGATCGAAACCGCTGACACGACGCTCGACAGCACCGCCACCGGTAATGTCGCCGGCACCTATGAGGTGAAGCTCGCCGACGGCAGCGTCACGATGCAGACCATCAATGCCGATGGTACCTACGTCGACACGACTCCCGATGGCACCCGCATCGGCGGCGGCACTTGGCGCACCGGCGACAATGGCACGATGTGCTTCGATCCGGAAGGCAACGATCCCGAGGAATGCTATACCGGCGGTGCGCCGGCAGAAGATGGTGCTTTCGAAATGCGCGGCGAAGACGGCACGGTCCAGTCCTCCGTCCGCAAGGTCGAAGCCCAAGCGATGGCCGCCCCGTCGGAATGACAAACGATCAGGGCGGCGCTACGCTAGCCGCCCTTATCGTTCGCAAGGGAGGATTTCATGACGTTCAAGCTTTTGCCGATCGTTGTGCTTGGGGCGCTGATTGCCGGATGCAGCAACGAGACCAACGCCGACACGGAAACGCCGATCGAAGGGAGCGAACGTGCCTCTCCTGCCGCCTATGTGATGGGACCGGGCAGATATGCCATCGAGGGCGGTGACGGAACGGTCTATTCGCAGACTGTCGTCAAGCCTGACGGAACCTATGCGGATCTCGATGGCGAAGGCAATGAAGTCGGACGCGGAACCTGGCGGGACGAGCGCGGCCTCGCCTGCTTCGATCCGGATGGAGACGGGCCCGATCAGCAGGAACGCTGCTGGACGAATTCCGCCTTGGCCGAAGACGGGAGTTTCACAAGCACGCGCGACGACGGAAGCGAGAGCTACACGATCCGCCCGATCGGCGGATAACCTTTAGGGTTCGCCCGCGCCCCACAGCCGGTTCTGCGCGATATAGCCCCGATAATCGTCGATGCGGAGTTCGCACCAGCCATCGTCGCAGCCTCCGAGCGCGCCGACCACGCCGGGTTCGACGCGCCATTTCAGCATCGCGTCGTGCGACGGGCCATCGCGCAGTTCGGCCAGGCCGTCCCCGATGACGATGGCCCCGCGATCGGGACTAAGCAGCCGGGCCACGACCCAGCCCTGCGCGCCGTCGGGATCCTCGATCAGCCGCCAGCCTTCCATCAGCCGCAGGACCTTCACCGGCAGGCCGGGAAGCCGGTAGACCCAGTCGATCTTGTAATCCGCGCTCGGGCCGACACGCATGTTGAGCACGCTCGCACGGATCGTCGCCCAATAGGGGGTTTCGCGGTCCTGCGCCTGCAGGGGAGCGGCGAGGCCGGCCAGCAGCAGGAAAGGCATGAATAGGCGTGCAAACATCGCGGTGGTGAATCGGGCATCACGCGCTTCCAGTCAACGCCCTTGATGCGCGATATCGCAGGCGAATCCTTGACCACGGCGCCGCCGGCGTCCTAGCGCTTCTGCACACATGGAAAGCCCCGACACCCGCCCCGCCAAGCGTCTCGAACGCACACCGCGCGTCTTCGTCACGCGTCACCTGATGCCTTCGGTCGAAAGCCGCATGCGCGAGCTGTTCGACGTCAGCCTCAACACCGAGGACCAGCCCCTCGCGCGCGAACAGCTGGTCGCCGCGATGCAGGAATACGACGTGCTGGTGCCGACGGTAACCGACCGGATCGATGCCGAAATGATCGCCGCTGCCGACCCGCAAATGGGGCTGATCGCCAATTTCGGCGCGGGTACCGAACACATCGACCTCGCAGCGGCTTCCGCGCGCAATATCCTGGTCACCAACACCCCGGGTGTCTTTACCGACGACACCGCCGATCTCGCCATGTCGGGGATTATCGGCGTGCCCCGCCGCATCCGTGAAGGGGTCGAACTGATCCGCAGCGGCCGGTGGACCGGCTGGACGCCTACCGCGCTGCTCGGGACCAAGCTGGCGGGCAAGGTGCTGGGGATCGTCGGCATGGGCCGGATCGGCCAGGCGGTGGCACACCGGGCGCATGCTTTCGGGCTCGAGATCGCCTATCACAACCGCAAGCGGCTGCCCGAAGCGGTGGAACGCATGTTCAAGGCGCGCTGGGTCGAACAGCTCGACGACCTGATGAGCGAAGCCGATATCCTGTCGCTGCACTGTCCCGCCGGCCCCGATACGCACCACATGATCGATGCGCGGCGGATCGGCCTGATGAAGGACGGCGCCTGCCTCATCAACACTGCCCGCGGCGATCTGGTCGACCAGGAAGCGCTGATCGCCGCGCTGGAAAGCGGCAAACTCGCGGGTGCGGGGCTCGACGTCTATCCCGACGAACCCGATGTCGATACGCGCCTGATCGCCCACCCCAACGTGATGACACTGCCGCATATCGGCAGCGCCACGCGCGAGGGGCGCGAGGACAGCGGTCTGAAGGTGATCGCCAATATCCGCATGTGGGCCGACGGCCACCGCCCGCCCGATCAGGTGCTGACGGGGTTCTGACCCGAGATCACCCCGCCCCGGCCCGAAGGCCGGGGTGAAGCGGATCCGGTATTGTAGGGCCTAGTCGCCGGTCAGGATGCGCTCGACCAGTTCCTGCACCGTGGGGGTGTAGTTGTTCGAATAGAACGGGTCCTGCTTGAAGCGGTAGGCCGCGTGACCGGCAAAGGCGAGGTTCTCGTCCGGGTCGCCGCCATGCGCGATGTCCTGCAGCGTTTTCTGGATGCAGAAGCTGCGCGGATCGGCAAGCCGCCCGGTGGTGTGGTTGTCATGGTCTTTCCAGCTCGAGAACTGGCAGTGCGACAGGCAGCCCATGCAGGCCTGCTGGTCGGCGCGGATCTGCTCGGCGCTTTCGGGCGTGGTGAACACGACCGTGTCGTCGGGCGTCTTGAGCGCTTCGGTAAAGCCCTCGTGCATCCAGGCCTGCGCCTTGCGCTGGTCGCCGGGATGGACGAAGAAATATTTCGCCTTGCCGTGATCGGCCAGCGGAATGGTCCCTTCCTCCTCGTCACGCTTGAAGATCGGGATCTGCCGCTCGCTGCGATGCATCAGATCGTAGAGGAACGGCGTCTTCACCGCGCTGGAATAGAAACCGGTCGGGCTGAACTTGTGCAGCAATACGTCGCCCGGCTCGACCGTGCGCAGCATGTCCTTCCACACATTGGGGATCGGGCTTTCCTGCGTCAGCAGCGGACGCGTGCCGAACTGGAACATGATCTTGCCCAGCTCGGGATTGTCGATCCAGTCGTTCCATTCGCGCAGGAACCATACGCCGCCCGCCATGACGATGGCAGTGTCTTCGGACACGCCTTCCTTGCGCATCGTGTCGCGCAGCGCCTTGACGCGCGGATAGGGATCCTCGGGCTTGGCCGGGTCCTCGGCGTTGGACAGGCCGTTGTGCCCGCCCGCCAGCCAGGGGTCTTCATAGACCACTGCCGCCATCAGGTCGGGGACCTTGGAATAGCTGCGCTTCCACAGCGCACGGAACGCGCGCGCCGAGCTGACGATGGGCAGGTAGTGGACATTGTGCTTCGCGGCGATTTCCGCGAGCTTGTAGGGCATGCCCGCGCCGCAGGTGACGCCGGTGACGAGGCCGGGGCAGTTCTCGAGGATGCCTTCGAGGACCTGCTGCGCGCCGCCCATTTCCCACAGCACGTTGATGTTGATCGCGCCCTTGCCGCCCGAGATTTCGTGCGCACGCTTTACCTGTTCGGTGCCGCCTTCGATGCCGTAGCGCACCAGCTGTTCGAAGCGTTCGACGCGGGTCGCCTGCGGATAGACCTGCGGGATCGGATTGCCGTCCTCGTCATAGCTGTCGGCATTGACCGCGCTGACGGTGCCGATGCCGCCCGCGGCGGCCCAGGCACCCGAACTCAGGTGATTGGTGGCGGACACGCCCTTGCCGCCTTCGACCAGCGGCCAGACTTCCTTGCCGCCATAGCTGATCGGCTCGAGACCCTTGAAACTCATAAACTCAACGCTTTCTCTGCTTTTGTCTTATGCAGGCCGTTCGGCCCTGGCGCCTAGCGCGGCACGATCGCCGCGACAGCGCTCTATCTCTCCGGGAGCGGGTCTCGTAGCGGCTGCCTTGAACTGTGCATAGTACCCCGCCAGTTCGGGCGCGTCCTTGAAAGCCACCAGCTCGTAACCGACCGCTTCAAATTCGCAGCTCAGCAGCAGCGGGTCGATCCCGTGCTGGTCGGTCGGCCGGTCGATATCGACGACGACCACCTGCCCGCCGTCGCGCAGCGCGGGCCACATCCGCCAGAGGAATTCATAGGGGCTTTCGATCTCGTGGTACATGTGGACCATGAAAATGCGATCGAAACTGTCGGCAGGCAGCATCGGATCGGCCAGTTCGCCCTGGCGGATCGAGACGTTTTCGAGGCGGTAGCGCTCGATCCGGCGGGCTAGCCGGGTCAGCGCGACGCCGTCGATATCCTGCGCCAGCACGCGGCCTTCATCACCGACGCGTTCGGCCAGGCGGACGGTGTAATAGCCATTGCCTGCGCCGATATCAGCCACGGTCATGCCCTCGGCGATCTCGGCAAGCTCCATCACCGTGCTCGCCTCGCCGCGGCTGTCGCGCTGGTCTTCGGTCGAGAACTGGTTCGATCCCAGTTCGGACACCGGGCGGTCGGGTTCGGGGAAGCGCGGGCTGTCATCGGCCATTCGCGCATTGCCCTCGCAGCCGGCCAATGCCGCCGCGACCAGCAGGGTCGAGAGGAGGCGGTGCCTCACTCGGTATCCTCTACCTCGACCTTCTCGCCGGTCACCCGCTGCGCCAAAGCGGCCGAGATGAACGGGTCGAGCGCGCCGTCGAGCACGTCGTCGGGCGTGGGCGACTGAACGCCGGTGCGCAGGTCCTTCACCATCTGATACGGCTGCAGCACATAGGACCGGATCTGGTGCCCCCACCCGATGTCGCTCTTTTCCTGGTATTCGCCCGAAGCCGCCGCCTCGCGTTCGGCCATCTCGCGTTCGAACAGCCGCGCTTTCAGCATGTTCATCGCGGTGGCGCGGTTCTTGTGCTGGCTGCGGTCGTTCTGGCTGGCGACGACGATGCCGGTGGGCTGGTGGGTGATACGGACGGCGGAATCGGTCGTGTTGACGTGCTGCCCACCCGCGCCGCTGGCGCGGTAAGTGTCGATCTTGAGGTCGGCGGGAATGATCTCGATGTCGATGTCGTCGTCGATCACCGGATAGACCCACACCGAGCTGAAGCTGGTGTGGCGCCGCGCCGAGCTGTCGTAGGGGCTGATCCGCACGAGCCGGTGAACGCCGCTCTCGGTCTTGGCATAGCCATAGGCGTTCTCGCCCTTGATCAGCAGCGTCGCGCTCTTGATCCCGGCCTGGTCGCCCGCGGCATATTCGACCGTTTCGACCTTGAAGCCGCGCCGTTCGGCCCAGCGCGCATACATGCGCAGCAGCATGTCCGCCCAGTCCTGGCTTTCGGTGCCGCCCGCACCGGCGTTGATCTGCAGATAGGTATCGGAGCCGTCGGCTTCGCCCGAAAGCAGCGCCTGGACTTTGTCGCGGTCGGCGCGGTCGGCCAGCCCGGCGAGCGAATCGAGCCCTTCACGCTCGACATCGGCATCGCCTTCGGCTTCGCCCATCTCGACGAACTCGATCGCATCGGCCATCTCGCTCTCGATTTCGCGCACCGTGTTGATCGCTGTTTCGAGGCGCTTCTGTTCCTGCGTGATCGCCTGCGCCTGCTTGGGATCGTCCCACAGGGTGGGGTCCTGGACGCGCGCGTCGAGTTCGTCGAGCCGGCGCAGCGCCTGCTCCCAGTCGAGCGACTGGCGCACCAGCGACAGCGCGGCTTGGATACGGTCGATATGGGCCTGCCCTTCGGCACGCATAGGAAATTCCTTCGGATCTGCTTGGACCTGCCCCTAATATGCGCAGGGCGATTGTAAAGTGCAGCGGCGGCGGGACGCGTGCGTCAGTAGATGCCGCCCTGGTCCTCGACGAAATCGTTGGGCTGGTCGCCGCCATCGCGCGCGCGCGCCGATAGCGCCCCCTGCCGGCCGCGGCGGATCAGCTCGAGAATCTCGTTGCGCTTGGCGGCGATCGCATCGCTGCGCGTCGCCCGCGGCGGTTCGGTGTCGGGCTTGAAGGCTTCCCAGATGATCGAAGCGGTGGGCTCGTTCGACGGGGTTCCTTCGAACACGCGCTTGCCGCTGCGGCGGTCGATCTTGACCATCCGCACGCCCGGCGGGGCTACGAAATCCTCGGCCTGCCAGCGATCCGGAGTGGCTTCGACGAAGCGTTTCATGATGGTTGCGGCGGTATTGCCGCCCTGCACCCAGCCGCCCAGATTGCGCGGCTGGTCGAAGCCGACGTACATGCCGGCGATGATTTCGGGCGAGCCGCCGACGAACCAGGCATTGGTCGGGCCATTGGTGGTGCCGGTCTTGCCGAACAGCGGCAGGTCGAGGCTGCGCAGGCGGACCGCGGTACCGCGGGTGACCACGCCCTGCAGCATGTGGACCATCTGGAACGCGGTGCGCGGGTCGAGCACCTGCTTGCCCGACACGTCGAAGCGCGGCATCGGCTGCCCGTCCCATTCGGCCATGTTGCATCCCGAACAGTTGCGCGTGTCGGTGCGGAAGATCACCTTGCCGTCGCGGTCCTGGACGTAATCGATCACCGAGCCTGGGTTCTGCCTCCCCCAGTTGGCCAGCGCGGCATAGGCGTTGACCATCCGCGCTACCGTGGTGTCGCCCGCGCCCAGCGCGAAGGAATAATAGGGTTCGTAGGAGCCGATCCCGAGCCGGTCGATCGTCTTGATCACATTGTCCATTCCGGCATCGTCGGCGATGTGGACCGTCATCAGGTTGCGGCTCTGTTCGAGGCCCCAGCGCAGCGTATGGACACCGCCCCCGCCGCCGCCGAAGTTGCGGAAGCATTTTTCGCCCAGATTGGCGCCCTGCCAGACACAGAACGTCTGGTCGGGCACCTGCGTCGCCGGAGTCATTCCCTGGTCCAGCGCGGCGGCATAGACGAAGGGCTTGATCGTCGACCCCGGCTGTCTCAGCGCCTGCGTCGCGCGGTTGAAACTGCCGAGCCGGCTGTCGAAGCCGCCCTGCATGGCGAGCACACGGCCGGTTTGCGGCGCTTCGGCAAGGAACGCGCCCGAAACCTCGGGAACGCCGCGGATCGCATAGCCCCCGCCCGACCTTGCCGCGGCGACCACATCGCCGGGCTTGAGCGACGAAGGCCCGCCCGATAGCGCGAATTCCTCGCCATCGGAAAAGCCGATCCGCCCCGGCGCTGTCACCACGCCCACGCGCCAGTCGCGATAGTTGATCCCGATGTTGGACGAAGCGAGCTGCGCGGTAAGATCGCCATTGTCGGGATTGAGCGTGGCAATCGGCCCGGTAAACCCGCGATTGCCGTGATAGCTGATAAGCTGCGCCCGCAGCGCGTCGCGCGCGGCATCCTGCAGTTCGACATCGAGCGAGGTGCGCACCCACAGCCCGCCCGAATAGACGCTGTTGCGGCCATCGTCGGCGGTTTCGCCGAACTGGTCGATCAACTGGCGACGGACTTCCTCGAGGAAATACCCCGCATCGGCCGAACGCGTCCGTTGCTGTTCGACCAGCCCCAGGCCCATCCGCTTGGCCGCTTCGGCCTCTTCCGACGCGACGAAATCGTTCGCCACCATCTGGTCGAGCACGAAATTGCGCCGCACGATCGCCATGTCGCGATACCGTTCGCGGCCATAGCGCTCGGGGGCCTTGGGCAGGATGGCAAGGAAGGCCATCTCATGCAGGTCGAGATCGCCGACATCCTTGTCGAAATAGGCGCGCGCTGCCGCCTGCACGCCGAAACTGCGCCGCCCCAGCGGAATCTCGTTGAGATAGAGTTCGAGGATTTCCTCCTTCGTCAGCACGCTTTCGATGCGCGTGGCGAGGATCATTTCCTTCAGCTTGCGGGTCACCGAATATTCGTCGCCCAGCAGCAGGTTCTTGGCGACCTGTTGGGTGATCGTCGACCCGCCGACCGCGCGTTCGCCCGACCCGAACTTGGTCGCATAGTCGATCACTGCATTCGCCGTGCCGGTGATATCCACCCCGCCATGGCTGAAGAACGTCTTGTCCTCGGCCGACAGGAACGCCTGCGTCAGCCGCTCGGGGAAATCCACATACTGCAGCTGAACGCGCCGCTCGCGCGCATAGGTGCTGACAATTTCGCCGTCGATCCCGCGCACCACCGTGGGCAGCGGCGTTTCATATTCCAGCAGCGATTCGGCATCGGGCAGGTTGCGGCCCAGCGTCGCCCAGGCGAGCAGGATGGCCACCACCGCGAAGCCGCCGAGATAGCTGAGCACGCGCAGCTTGCGATTGTGCGACCAATTGTCACCGAACCACGCGATCAGCCGCTTGGGATCGCGGCTGATACGGTAGCGATAATATTGCAGGGCGGCTTGTTCTGGCATGATGGTGGAAGGGCCTCTAGCATGGTCATTCTGCAAATCGCCAGAACGAACAGCGTGACGGGATCAGCTTTCTTGCTGGCGGGCGAAATAGCTGCGGATCGCCCGCGCCATGACTTCGGCGAAACGCGCCCGCCCCTCGGGCGACGCCAGGCGGCGCGCGTCGTCTTCATTGGTGATGAAGCCGCTTTCGAACAGCACCGATGGCACGTCGGGTGCGCGCAGCACCTTGAGCGCGGCCGATTTGCGCGCTTGCGGATGGAACCGGATCGCCCCTTCGGCCTCGCGCCGGATCAGCCGGGCGAAGGCGTCCGACTGCTCCTGCGTACGGCGCTGCGACAGTTCGACCAGGATCGTGCTGACGACGTCGCTTTGCGCGCCGACATCGGTCCCGTTTATCCGGTCGGACGCGTTCTCGCGTTCGGCGAACAGCGCGGCGGCCTCGCTCGATGCCTTGTTCGACAGCGTGTAGATGCTGGCCCCGGTCACCTCCGCCGCCTCGCCCGCGCTGTCGGCATGGATCGACAGGAACAGGTCGGCATCGAGCCGGCGGGCGATATCGACGCGTTCGGCATGCACGAGATAGCGATCGTCATCGCGCGTCAGCGCGACCCGCACCCGGCCCTCTTCCTCCAACCGGTCGCGCAGCGCGCGGGCGAGACCCAGCACGATCGTCTTTTCGCGGTACCCCTGCCCCGAGGCCCCGGGATCGTGTCCGCCGTGACCGGCATCGATCACCACCAGCGGCAGCCCCGCGCGGCCCGCTACCTCGGGCAGGTCCGCCGGCCTGTCGACGCGCGGCAATTCCACCCGCAGGACATAGCCACGCCCCATTTCGGGCACGGGTATGCGCTGCGCCGAAACGACCAGCAGCGCCACTGCGGCGAGCGGCAAGAGAATGAGCAGGAGGATTTGCGCCCGGATCGACATTGGCCGCATGGTTACGGCCTTGTTGCCGAATGACGCAATATGGTTGCCGTGTGAAACCCACGGTGCTAGCGACATGTCATCGGTTTCCCGGTGCCTCCGATCGGCGCGAACAATGCGCGACGAAGAGGGTCACATGGAAAAACCGTGGTTTTTCAGGCCGCAGCGGCAGTCCCGCTCAGGCCCAAGTCAATACAGGTTGATGCCGGACATGGCCCGTTACTCCCCGACATTCGCAGCACTGGCGCAAGCCCGTGCAGCCGTGTCGGGTCGGACAGCGCAGAAACAGCGCGCGGCCACTCCCGCAGTCACGAATACCCGGCCTCCTGCACCAGCAGGGCGCGGCCGGTTCGCAAACACCGCGATGCCCCAGGAGGGCCGCGGATTTTCCAACATAAATCGCCGCGCTTTTGCAGGGTCATCCCTGCCCCGACGCGGCTGGAGACAGATACATGGCAACGCGCATGCTTATCGATGCGCGCCACCAGGAAGAAACCCGGGTGGCGGTGCTCAAGGGCAACCGGATTGAAGAATTCGATTTCGAATCTGCCGATCACAAGCAGATCAAAGGCAATATCTACCTAGCCAAGGTTACACGGGTCGAACCGTCGCTGCAGGCGGCCTTCGTGGATTTCGGTGGCAACCGCCACGGCTTCCTCGCCTTCAGCGAGATCCACCCCGACTACTATCAGATCCCCAAGGAAGATCGCGAAGCGCTGCTCGAAGCCGAGGCCGAAGCTGCCGAGGAAGAAGCGCGGCTGCGTGAAGAGGAAGAAGACCGCGGCGAAATGCCCGGCGACGAATACGACGCCGACGACGAAAGCTCCGAAGCGCTTGCCGAAGACCTCGCCGAAGACGGGCTCGAGGAAGTCGACACCTCCGACAAGGACGATGTCGCCACGATCGAGGAAGGCCATCTCGACGGCAATGAGGACGACGACGATTCGGATGACGAGGGTTCGGACGATGACGACGACAAGTCGCGCGGACGCGGCCGTGGTCGCCGCCCGCGTGGCCGCCGCCAGAACGGCAAGGGCCGCGCGCGGACCAAGGAAGTCGACGAAGCGCGTGCCAAGCGCATGGCGCTGCGCCGCCGCTACAAGATCCAGGACGTCATCCAGCGCCGCCAGGTGCTGCTCGTCCAGGTCGTCAAGGAAGAACGCGGCAACAAGGGCGCCGCGCTGACCACCTATCTCAGCCTGGCCGGTCGCTACACCGTGCTGATGCCCAACAGCAGCCACGGCGGCGGGATTTCGCGCAAGATTTCCAGCGCATCGGACCGCAAGCGGCTCAAGCAGGTCGTCAGCTCGCTGAGCCTGCCGCGCGCCATGGGCCTGATCGTGCGCACCGCCGGGCTCAGCCGCACCAAGACCGAGATCAAGCGCGATTTCGACTATCTCGCACGGCTGTGGGACGAAATCCGCGAACGCACGCTGTCCTCCAGCGCGCCCGCGCTGATCCATTCGGACAGCGATTTGATCAAGCGCGCGATCCGCGACATCTACAATCGCGAGATCGAGGAAGTCGTCGTCGAGGGCGAGGAAGGCTACAAGCTGGCCAAGCAGTTCATGAAACTCCTGATGCCCAGCCACGCCCGGCGCGTGAAGCAATATTCCGACCCGGTGCCGATGTTCCAGCGCTATGGCGCCGAGGATCAGCTCAAGGCGATGTACGACCCGATGGTCCAGCTCAAGTCGGGCGGCTATCTGGTCATCAACCCGACCGAAGCACTGGTTTCGATCGACATCAACTCGGGCCGCTCCACCAAGGAGCACAATATCGAGCAGACCGCGCTGCACACCAATCTGGAAGCCGCGCGTGAAATCGCTCGCCAGCTGCGGCTGCGCGACATGGCCGGGCTCGTGGTCATCGACTTCATCGACCAGGAGCACCATTCGAACACGCGCAAGGTCGAACGCGCGATGAAGGATGCGCTCAAGAACGATCGCGCGCGGATCCAGGTCGGCCGGATTTCCAGCTTCGGCCTGATGGAAATGAGCCGCCAGCGCCTGCGCACCGGCGTGCTCGAGGCGACCACGCGCGAATGCCCGCACTGCGATGGCACCGGGCTGGTCCGCACGGCGTCGAGCGCGGGTCTTTCGGCGCTGCGCCTGATCGAGGACGAGGCTGCCAAGGGCAAGGGATCGGTCATTCGCCTGGCCGCCAGCACCGAAGCCGCGGTCTATCTCCTCAACGAGAAGCGCGCCGATCTGATGGAGATCGAACAGCGCTACCACGTGACCGTCGAAGTCGTGCCCGAGGGCGAGGACGAAGGCGCCAAGATGGTGGTGTCGAGCCACGGTCCCAAGCCGAAGGACGCGCCGCGTTTCGATCCGATCGTCCATGAGCAGGACGAGGACGACGACGAAGAAGAAACCGCCGAGGAAACTGCCGAAAACGACGGCGACGGCGAGAACGACGATGATCGTCCGCGGAAGAAGCGTCGTCGGCGCCGGGGCGGCCGTGGTCGCAACAAGAACCGTTCGCAGGATGACGACCGGGACGACAATGACGATGACAATGGCGGCGACGGCAATGACGACGCCTCATCGGACAATGACAATGACGATGGCGACGACGGTGACGACAGTGGCAAGAAGCGCCGCCGTCGGGGTGGACGCCGTCGGGGTGGCCGTGGCCGGAACGCGGACGAGGTGAACGCCGAAGACGCGCAGAACCTCGAACAGGTGTCGGAAGCCGTGGTCGACGACATGGCAGTCGTCGCCGGTCCGAGCAATTCCCCCGAAACGGCCGAAGCCGCCGCGGAAGAGGAAGAAAAACCCAAGCCCAGGAAGCGGGCACCGCGCAAGAAGAAGGCCGACACCGAAGCGGCTGATCCGGCGACCGGCGAGGACGAGGCCGAAGCCAAGCCCGCACTGAAAAAGCGCGCCCCGCGCAAGAAGAAGGCAGATGCCGAAGCCGGTGATCCGGCAACGGGCGAAAGCGAGGCCGAGGCCGAAGCCAAGCCTGCGCCCAAGAAGCGGGCTCCGCGCAGGAAGAAGGCGGAAGCCGAACCTGCCGCCGATGGCGCAGTGGAACCGGCCGCCGAGGCCCCCGCGGAACCGGCGCCCCAGCCCGCCCCTGCTCCGGCACCAGCGCCCGAAGCTACGGAACAGCCGGCCCCGGCCGCTGAAGCCCCCAAGCCCAAGCGGGGCTGGTGGCAGCGGACTTTCGGCGACGAATAAGGACCTCGAGGGTCGGCGAGCCACTGCGCTTGCCGGCCCTCAGGCCTTGCGCGCCACGCCCCATTCCATCCACCCCAGCACGCGCGGGGCCTTGTCGAGATAGGCCTGGCCCAGCGGTTCGACCGCGAAACCGGCACCGCGCAGCGCCGCCCCCACGGGGCGCGTCAGATTGCAGCCACCCGCCAGCGGTTTCCACAGTGGTTCGAGCCGCTCCTGCCACAGCGCCACGCCCGCATCGGGCGCGCGGCCGTGTTCGAGGAACAGCAGCCGGCCGCCCGGGGCCAGCACGCGGCGCATTTCGGCCATGACCCGCGGCGGATCATCGACCGAACATAGCGTATAGGTGCACACCACCGTATCGAACGAGCCATCGGGAAACGGGATGTCTTCCCCCGCGCCCTGGCGGATATCGACCGGCCATCCGCGCGCTTCGGCGCGCTGCCGCGCGCGGGCGAGCAATTTTCCATGCGGATCGATCCCGGAAAAGGCGGTTACCCTGTCGTGATCGTAAAGCGCCTGATTCAATCCGCCGCCGCAGCCCAGTTCGAACACCCTGCCGCGGGCGAGCGGGACGATGGCACGGCGGCGGTCTTCGATCCCCGGCTGGCCGCAGGCGCGCGTAACGAGCCGCGGCATCACATGCGCATCGTACCAGCGCTTAAACCCCATCGCGCGCTCCTCAGCCGCTTTTCCTGCCGTAAGGCTATCGCTTAACGATAATCCGGCAAGCACAAAATTCGTGACCGGCCCCGGGCCTGCGCCTAAAGCCCGGCGCATGAGCAACAAGATCGACCTGTTCCGCATCCCCGCCGCCGACAAGGAGCGGCTGCGCGTCCTGTTTCTGGCAAAGCACGCCGAATCCGGCGGATCGCTGCATGGCGAGGACGGCAACCATGCGGTCTATCACCACGAAGTGCTGACGACGCTGCGCGCCATTGGCCTCGACGTGACCCCCGCGAGCGACTTCACGGCACTGTTCGGTCCGACCGATCACGACTACCTGTTCACACTGCTCAACCGGGCCGGCTATCCGATGAGCGAGATGCTCGGCCCGCTGCTTGCGCAGCGCATCGGCCTGCCCGCGCTCGGTGCCTCCCCGATCCTGCGCGGCCTGTCGGATGACAAGCATCTGATGAAGACGGTGGCAGTGGCGCGCGGCGTGCCGGTGGCACCGTGGCTGATCGCGCGGCGGGGATGCCAGTGGATCCCCTATCCCGACTTCGCTTTCGAACGGCTGGTGGTCAAACCCAATGCGTCTTCCGCCAGCTGGGGGGTCAGCATGCCGACCGACTGGGAAACCGCCAAGAACGACATCGCCAAGCTGCATGCCGAGGGGCATGACGTGATCGTCGAACGCTACGAGGGTGCCTATGACGTGGTGGTGCCCGTCCTTGGCGGAGCCGAACCGATCCTGCTGTCGACCATGCGCTTCGAAATGCCGGGCGATGAAGGCAATTTTCGCTCCTACGAGGAAAAGCGCGGGCTGTCCGAAGGTCCGAAGGAAAGGCTGGTGGCGATGAAGAACCCGGTCATGACGCGCAAGATCCGCGAATACACACGCGCCATGCTGCCCGAACTGTGGCCGTTCGATTACGGACGTTTCGAGTTCCGCTATACTCCGACGACCGGGGAAGTGCTGTTCATGGAAGTCAATCTGTCGTGCAACCTGTGGTCGAAGAAGACCGTCTCGGGCGCGGCGCAACTGGCCGGGCTGACGCATGCCCAGCTGATCGAGCATATCGCGGCCTACAGCATGGACCGGCAGGGAGTGATCACCGCCGAACGGGTGCCGTTCGACCTGGCGATGATGCCCGAGGATGTCGGCGGCGAAACCATCGAAGTCTGACCCGCCATGCACCCCGCCGAACTCGCCTATTACGCCAAGAAGGCGTTCGCGCTGTTCCCCGGCGGGGCCGAAGCCGCCAGCGCCCCGGCCTTCGCTGCGCATTACGAGCGCCGCCGCCGCAGCCGGTCACCGGCGCGCGCAATGCTCGACCGGGGCATCGCGCGGGGCTTTGCTGCATGGCTGCCATCACGAACCTTCGCTGTCGCGCGCAAGTACGGCATGGATGCGCAGTGGGAACGGCAGGCGCTGGCAATCGCGCGCGAACGCTTCGTCGATCCCAACGACATTGCGCTGTTCCGGATCGAGCGGCCCGAGGAGCTCGATCACTATATCCGGCGGTTCGAGGATGCGGGTTTCAACAAGATCATCAACTCGCAGGGATGGAGCCGCGCCTGCGTGCTGGTCGACAAGGCGGCGTTCTATCGCCGCTGCGCCGCGCACGGCCTGCCCCACCCCGCCGTGCACGCGGTCTACGATCGCGGATTGCGCGATTTTCGTCCCGCCCGCGGACACCCGCTGATTGCCAAGCCTACCCATGGCGAAGGCGGCCGCGGTGTCGCGCTGCTCCCCCATGCCGTGTCCGATATCACCGACCAGGCCGCCTTCGCCCAGGCGATCGCGCCCTATGTCGATGACCGGCAAGTGTGGGTGATCCAGCGCGCACTGGGCAACCACGCAGCGCTGGCGGACTATGCGATGGATGCGCTGGCGACTGCGCGGCTCACCACGATGCGCAATGAGACCGGAGAATCCGAACTGGTCAGCACCGTGCTTCGCGTGGCTTCGCTGCGCGGCCCGGTGATCGATAACATGAAGGCGGGCGGGCTGATCATGCCGGTCGATTTCGAAACCGGGCGCGCGGGTACCGCCTGCAAAGGCTATGGCGGCGGCGATTACGAATGCCATCCGGTCAGCGGCGCGGCCTTTGCCGATCTGCAGCTGCCCGATTGGGAAAAGGCCATGGCGCTCGCCTGCCGCGCGCATGCCGCGGCGTTCCCCGAATATACGCTTATCGGCTGGGATATCGCGTTCACGCCCGACGGGCCGATGGTGGTCGAAGGCAATGCCAAGCCGGGGGTGCTGATGCCGCAGCGCAGCGGCCGCAAGGGTCTGGCGGGCCAGCGCTATGGCGAATTGCTCGCCTTCAATCTCGAGCGTGCCGAAACCGGGCGGGCGGGCGCGTTGGCCACCTAGGCCGGGACGGCTTCGCCCTTCCAGTCGAACACGCCGCCGCTGTCCGCCACCGTCAGCCCGTCGATGACATTCAGCAGGTTGTCCGCCGCATCGGCGGGCCGGGTCAACTGGCCCGCGGGCAGATTGGCCTGGAAGGGTTCGGACAGCGCCGATTCCACCGTGCCCGGATGCAGGCCTGCCACGATCGCCTGCTTGTGCGTCCGGCCCAGCTCGATCGCAAAATTCTTGAGCAGCATGTTGAGCGCGGCCTTGCTGGCACGGTAGCTGTGCCACCCGCCGATGCGGTTGTCGCCGATCGATCCGACCCGCGCCGACAGCGCGGCGAAGACGCTGCGGCGGTCGCGCGGCAAGAGGGGCAGCACGTGCTTGGCCACCAGCGCGGGGCCGATGGTGTTGAGCCGGAACACCTCGTCCATCGCCGCGCCGTCGATCTGCTTGTAGCTGCGTTCGGGGCCCGAGCCATCGGCCAGTGTCAGCAAACCGCTCGCGACCACCACCAGATCGGGGGGCGCGTCGGCCATCGCGCCAGCCGCAGCGGCGATCGAGGCTTCGTCGGACAGATCGAAGCGAAAGGCGCGCAGGGCGGGGTCGGCTGCCGTGCCCGAACGGCTTCCTGCCCATACCTCGACGCCGCTTTCCGCCAGCCTCGTGGCCAGTGCGGCGCCGATACCGCCGCTGGCGCCGAAGATCGCGGCACGCCGAAAGGGGTTTCCTACAATCATCATACCGATCTAGACCTCCGGCAACCGCTCGTGGTTCCCTCGAATTTACCCGATTACCGGGCTTTTGGCGCGAGAAAGTGTTTTCGCCTTGGACCGTGTAACACCCGGTCCATGTTGTAGGACACCCGTTGCAGGATTTGCGTCATACATGGCCTTGCACCAAGCGCCCGAACCGCTAGATGGGTTTCGCAAAGCAACAGGACTGACAGCGTAATGGCGACCTTCACCCTTCCCAAGAATTCGAAGATCACCGGCAAGAGCCGCACTCACAAGGCTGAAGGCGGCGCGCGCATCCGCAAGTTCAAGGTCTATCGCTACGATCCCGACAGCGGTGAGAATCCGCGCTACGACACCTTCGAGCTCGACCTCGACGATTGCGGCCCGATGGTCCTCGATGCCCTGTTCAAGATCAAGAACGAGATCGACCCGACGCTGACCTTCCGCCGGTCGTGCCGCGAAGGGATCTGCGGTTCGTGCTCGATGAACCTCAACGGCAAAAACGGTCTCGCCTGCACCACCGCGATCGAGGACCTCAAGGGCGAGATCCGCATCACCCCGCTGCCGAGCATGGACGTGATCAAGGACCTCGTGCCCGATTTCACGCATTTCTATGCGCAATACGCCAGCATCCGTCCCTGGCTGCAAACCGTCTCGACCACGCCTAGCGGCAAGGAACGGCTCCAGTCGCCCGAACAGCGCGAGAAGCTCGACGGGCTCTACGAGTGCATCCTGTGCGCCTGCTGCTCGACCGCCTGCCCCAGCTACTGGTGGAATTCGGACAAGTTCCTCGGCCCGGCGATCCTGCTGCAGGCCTATCGCTGGCTGGCCGACAGCCGCGACGAGATGACCGGTGAACGGCTCGACCAGCTGGAAGACCCCTTCCGCCTCTATCGCTGCCACACGATCATGAACTGCGCGAATGTCTGCCCCAAGGGCCTGAGCCCCGCCAAGGCAATCGCCGAAACCAAGAAGATGATCGCCGAACGCGCGATCTGATGGCTCTGCGCGACGAGGTATTCGACCATGGCCCCGACCCGGAAAACCCCGGCTGGCGGCACTGGAACCTGAAGGACGAAACGCTGTTCAACGGCGCGGTGATGGGCAAGCTCATCACCCGGGTGGACGATGACGGGAAGGCGCGGCTGCGCATGTTCCCCGAACGGCGCCACCAGAACCTGCAGGGCATCATCCACGGCGCGGTGACGCTGTCGCTGATCGACATTTCGCTGTTCACCACCATGCACAATATCGGCAGCGGCAATGCCGGACCCTCGGTGACGGTCGAGCTGTCGACCCAGTTCGTGGGGGGCGGCAAGCCCGACATGCCGCTCGACGCGGTGTGCGAGATCGTCCGCGAGACGGGCAGCATGGTGTTCGTGCGCGGCACGGTGGTCCAGGAAGATCACGCGGTCGCCAGCTTTTCGGGCATCGTCAAGAAGATCAAGCCCCGCGCCGCCGCGTGACCGGAATGCTCGCCCGCTACGAGCGGCTCGTCTCGGCGGGCGAATTGCAGGCCGATCCCGACCAGCGCAAGGCCGCACAACGGCTCGACCGGCTGCAAAAGGATCTCGAGGCGGAGAGCTCGGGCGGGCTGCTCGCACAGCTGTTCAAGCCGAAGAAGGCGCAGCCCGAGGGCGTTTACATGTGGGGCGGTGTCGGGCGCGGCAAGTCGATGCTGATGGACCTGTTCGTCGAGACGCTGGGGATCGCCGAGAAACGCCGTGCGCATTTCCACGAGTTCATGCTCGAGGTCGACCGGCGCATGCGCGAGCGGCGGACCAGCGATCCCGGCGATCCCACCGGCAAGGTTGCGCGCGATATCGCCGCCGATGTGCGCTGTCTCGCCTTCGACGAGATGGTGGTGAACAACACCGCCGATGCGGCGATCATGGCGCGGCTGTTCACCGCGCTGATCCGCGACGAGGGCGTGACCGTGGTCACCACCAGCAACCGCCCGCCGCGCGATCTCTACAAGGACGGGCTCAACCGCTCGCTGTTCCTCCCGTTCATCGATCTCGTCGAGGACGAAATGGACGTGCTGCCGCTCAACGGTCCGACCGATTACCGGCTCGACCGGCTGGGCGATATCGCGACGTGGCACGCCCCGCTGGGTGACGAGGCGACCGCGCAGGTGCGCGAGGCCTTTTTCCGCCTCACCGATTACGCGCCCGAGGATGCCGAACACGTTCCCAGCGCCGAACTGGAACTGGGCGGCGGGCGGACGATCCACGTGCCCAAGAGCCTCAAGGGCGTGGGCGTGTTCAGCTTCAAGCGGCTGTGCGGCGAGAACCGCGGAGCGGCGGACTATCTGGCGATCGCGCATGCCTATCACACCGTGATCGTGGTCGGCGTCCCCGCCATGTCGCCCGACAACCGCAACGAGGCGATCCGCTTTACCAAGCTCATCGACGCACTCTACGAGAACGGCGTCAAGCTGTTCGTCACCGCGGCGGCCGAACCCGAAGACCTCTACACCGCCGGCGACGGCGCGTTCGAGTTCGAGCGCACGGTCAGCCGCCTCAAGGAAATGCAGAGCGCGGATTACATGGCGCGGGGTCACGGCGCCGACTAGCCGGGCCGCAAGGCAGTTACATCGGTGTTTCTTGACGGCTTTCGCAACGCCCCCACATCGCCCGCATACCGGCGTCAACACCCCGCCGATGTGAGACTGAACCATGATCGATATCCGACCCTTCGCCACGCTTGGCCACGCCGACCACGGCTGGCTCGACGCGCGGCACCATTTCAGCTTCGCCAATTACCACGACCCCGACCGGATGAGCTGGGGCAGCATCCGCGTGTGGAACGACGACACCATCGCGGCGCAGAGCGGCTTTCCCCCGCACCCGCACCGAGACATGGAAATCGTCACCTTCGTGCGCAGCGGCGCGATCACGCACCGCGACAGCCTCGGCAATGAAGGCCGCACCGCCGCGGGCGATGTGCAGGTGATGAGCGCAGGCACCGGCATCACCCATGCCGAGATGAATCGCGAGGACGAAGCGACGACGCTGTTCCAGATCTGGATCATTCCCGATCGGCAGGGTGAGCAGCCCGGCTGGGGCCAGCGCGAGTTTCCCAAGGCCACGCGCGAAGGCGGCTTCGAAGTGCTCGCAAGCGGCGATGCCGAAGCGGATGATGCGCTGCCGATCCGGACGGATGCGAAGGTCGCCGCGGCGACGCTGGCGAAAGGCCAGAGCGCGGTCTGGAACACTTCGGGCGAACGCCACCAGTATCTGGTCGCGCCCAAGGGTCGGGTCACGGTCAATGGCCGGGAAGCGCAGCCGCGCGACGGGATTGCCGTGACCGGCGAGAGCGAAATCGTGGTCGAGGCGCTCGACGACGCCGAAGTCGTGCTGGTCGACGCGCGCTAGGCGCTGGGGGCGAGATGGCGGAGCGATCGCTCCAGCATCAACAGCTGCCACAGCACCCGGCCATGGTCGCTGCGTCCGGAAATATGGTCGTCCGCGAGGCGTGACAGCGCCTTGCGGGCGAACCATCCGCTCCCGGTAAGCAGTTCGCTCGCGGCGACCGCCCTCGCCTCGCCCGCCAGCGGACCGCGGAACCACTCCGCCAGCGGGGTCACGAAGCCCTGTTTGCGGCGATAGAGGATGTCTTCGGGCAGATAGCGTTCCATCGTGTGCTTCAGCAGCCATTTGCCAGTGGTGCCGCGCAGGCGCTGGCGCTGCGGCAGCCGCGCCGCGAACTCGATCAAGCGGTGATCGAGCAGCGGCTCGCGCGCCTCCAGTCCCGCCGCCATGCTCGTCCGATCGGTCTTGGTCAGGATGTCGCCGGGCAACCAGAACTTGAGATCGGCATATTGCGCCCGGTCGAGCCCGCTGCGCGCGGGAGCATCGCGCATCGTTTCCTCGAACGGCTGTTCGGCGCGGTACTCCCCGCGTTCGCGGAGCATGGTATCACCATACAGCGCCTTGCGCTGCTCGGGCGCCAGAATGGCGAGCGCGCGCGCGTAGCCGGCCTCGCCCCCCGCCGAAAGCGCCAGCAAAGTGGACTTGGCGCGCAGCGGTCGCGGGGCCCAGTCGGCCTTGGGCCACACCTTCCCCAGCGAACCGAACAGGGGCTGGCGCAAGGCGCGTGGCAGCACCGAGCGTGCCTGTTCCTCGCGCGCATGGAACATCTGCCGGCGGTACCCGGCAAACGCCTCGTCGGCCCCGTCGCCCGACAGCGCCACGGTGACATGCTCCTGCGCCAGTTGGCATACGCGCAAGGTCGGCAGCGCGCTGGCGTCGGCGAAGGGTTCGTCGAAGATTGCCGCGATGCTGTCGATCGCATCGAACTGGTCGGCCGATACGATGCGTTCGTGGTGATCGGTGGCGAACAGCTTGGCCACCTGCCGCGCGTATCGGGTCTCATCCACGCTTTCGACATCGAAACCGATCGAGCAGGTGGTCACGGGGCTGTTGCTGGCCTCGCTCATCAGCGCGACGACCGACGAGCTGTCGACACCGCCCGACAGGAATGCCCCCAACGGGACGTCGGCGACCATCCGGCTGCCCACGCCTTCGCGCATGCGGTGCAGCAGCTGCGCCGACAGGTCGCGCGTGCCGCCCTTTTCGCGCTCAGCGAAGGACACGTCCCACCACTGCCGCTGCGGCTCCGGCGTACGCCCATGTTCGAGCAGCAGGAAATGGCCCGCAGCGAGCTTCTCGACGCCTTTCAGGACGCTGCGGTGATCGGGGACATAGCCCCAGGTCATGTAATCCTCGATCGCCAGCGGATCGATCGTGCGGCGCAGCAGCGGATGGGCAAGCAGGCCCTTGAGCTCGCTCGCGAAGGCCAGTGCCCCGCCTTCGAGCCGCGCGAGATAAAGCGGTTTGACCCCCAGCCGGTCGCGCGCGAGGAACAGCTGGCGCCGGTCGCAGTCATAGAGCGCGAAGACGAACATTCCCTCAAGGCGGTGGAGGCAATCGGGGCCCCATTTCCGCCAAGCGGCAAGAATGACCTCGGTATCGCCATCGGTATGGAACTGCGCGCCGTCCTGGATCAGTTCGCGCCGCAGTTCGCGATAATTGTAGATTTCGCCATTGAAGACGATAACCGCGCGCCCGTCGGCGGAATGCATCGGCTGCGGCGAACCTTCGAGGTCGATGACCGACAGCCGGCGATGTCCCAGCCCCACTCCGGGCGCGGTCCATACCCCGCTGCCGTCGGGTCCGCGATGCGCAAGCGCATCGGCCATCCGTTCGACCCGCCTGGGATCGACCGGCTTGACCGTTTCGTAATGGAAAATCCCCGCGATGCCGCACATGCGGGGCTGCCTAGACCAGCCGCGCGGCGACGGCAAAGCATCCTGCGGCAAGCAGGATCGCGGCAAGGACGAGATTGCGGTCTGCGCCCGGCCCTTCCCACCGAGCGACATGCGGCAGCGCGGCGATCCCGGCGGCGGTCCAGCCAGCCTCTTCGGGTTCGCGCTCGAACCAGCGCCAGGCCACCCCCAGCACCAGCGCCAGCACCAGCGCGAAGAAAAACCAGCCGTAGACGATATGGTCGAACCCGCCAGCGGCTTCGGCGCCGACATATTGCGCAAGGAAGATCGTCGCCCAGGCGCGGATGCCATTTGCGATGATCGGAACGACGACACAGGCGATCAGGAACCACGCCCTGCGGTTCCAGCTGGCAAAACAGGTATGCGCGACCAGCAGCCCCAATGCGAGCATGGCGATGAGGAACTTCACGCCCGAGCATTCCTCGGCAACGATGAACAAGCCCGCGGGCGTATCGATGAGAATGCCGCTCGCCACCGTTTCGATACCGCTCCACCGGGTCAGCGCGGTGGCGATTTCCGCAGTGACCAACTGCAACGGAGGAATGATCTCGTCGCCGAACGGCACCAGCACGAAGGCATAGGCAAGCGGAAAGGCCAGCACGAGCCCGGCGCGCAGGCCCCACAGCGCCAGCACGGCGCCTTGCAATGCCATCACCGCCCCGCCCTGCGCGATGGTGTTGATCGCGATCTCGCGGCCCACGAAACAGACGGCGAGGCCCAACACCAGCCATGCGAGCCCGGGCCACCAGCCCCGCAGCCCGGCCCGCGCCAGTTCGTCGCGCCGGATCCACCCGAGCCACGCAATGATCGGCGGAACCAGCAGGATATGGCTATAGGTGTCGATGTTCCACCACTGATGCGCCATCGCGCGCCATTCCGCGAATGTCAGCGCCACCAGCACGAGCGCGGCGAGCGCCAGCATGGCCCCGGGTATGGCGAACGCGCCCTTGCGCGTGGCAGCTGCGGCCGGACTACGGAGCATCGTGCGGCGCGCCCGCGCAGGCCAGGATCTCGCTCAATGCCCGTTCCACGCTTTCCCAGCTCATCTCGTCGATCACGAACTTGCGGGCCGCCTGTCCCATCGCCTCGGCCCGGGGCGGATCGCCCAGCAGGCCCGTGATCCGGGCGAGCATCGCTGCGCCCTCGGCAGGAGCAATTGCGAAATGGCATCCGTCCCGTGCCTCTATGCCGGTCGCGGCCCCCGGCGTCAGCACCACCGGGCGCGCCATTGCCATCGCCTCGAGCACCTTGTTCTGTACCCCCCGCGCGATCAGCAGCGGCGCGACGACGAGGTCGGCCGATTTGAGGAAGGGTCGCACGTCGGGAACTTCGCCCCAGACCCGGACGCCGTTTTCGCCATGCCGTCTGGTCAGCGCCGGCACCGGGGCACGGCCGACGATATGCAACCGCGCACGGCTGTAGACACGGCGCAGATCGGGCATGACGTTGTCGATCAGCCACTGGGCCGCCGCGACATTGGGAGCGTAGTCCATCTGCCCGGTGAACACGAGCTGCGGATCCTCGCCCTCGTCGAGATCCTGCTGCCGGGCGACGGTTTGCGGATCGAATATCTGCGCGTCGATGCCGTTGCCAAGGGCCAGGCAGGTGGCTGCGCCGGGATCGACCAGCCGCGACGTGAACAGTTCCACCTCGTGCCCGCTGATGAGCAGCACCCGGTCGGCGCGCGCGGCAATGCGTTCCTCTTCGCGCGCGAGCAGCCGGCCCTCGCGCCGGTTGAGCCAGACGCGGCGCCCGGCATCGGCATAGGCTTCGAACTTCGCGCTATCGACATCGCAGAGGTCGACGATCACCCGTCCGGTGAAGCTGTCGGGCACATATTGGGCCATCTGTCCCGAAAAGACGAAGATCGTCTCGATCCGGTGATTGCCCAGCGTCTTGGCGACATAGCGGTGCATCGCGGCATCGTCGAATGCGGTGAGGCTGACCGGCTTGCGTTTCAGCACTGCCTCGGCCCCGGCGAGCGCCAGCGGTTTTTTGCGTTCGATCAGCGCATGGGTGCGCGCCAGCGCGGCGAGCGCCGATTTCTGCGCCAGGTCCGTCTCGGTCTCGCCGAAGGTGCCGACATGGACCGGCCCGCGCTTCGCCAATGCCCGCAGCAAATGGTGCGAACGGATCTTGTCCCCGCGGTCGGGCGGGAACGGCACGCGGTGCGCCAGGAACAGTGTTTCGCCCATGCTAGCCGAGCCCGCGGGCGATCCACGGCCCCAGGCGGTTCGCCACCGGCAAGGGGAGCCGCTTCCACAGCGCGATCTTCGCCGAATAGCCGGCATCGGTCGGATCGATATTGCGCGGCGCGGTGCCCGGCGGCGACCATTCGTAATAGGTCAGCGGCGCGGGCGTGAAGCCCCAGTTCTTCTTGAACGCATAGGGCCCGCTGCCGGTTTTCGAGCGGCCGAAATCGAACCTCGTGCATCCCCGCCGCCGGGCGTGGGTCATCAGTTCGTAATACATGCGCTCGTTTGCCCTCAGTCCGCGCGCGCTCCATGTGCCGCCGCCCCAGAAGGGCATCACTGTTCCCCGGTGATAGAGCGAGAGCACACTGGCTACGGGAAGTTCCCCCTGGCGGACGGTAAGGATATCGGCGTCGCCGCCAAACCCCTCGAGCACGGCATCGAACAGTGTCCGCGGAAACACGGGCGTGCCGAGGTTGCGGACGCTCTGTGCATAGACCGCATAATGCGCGGCGCGGTCGGTCTCGGCGGTGCCGGTGGTAACCGTCAGATCGTGCTTGAGGCCCTTGCGTACCTCGGCGCGCGCCTTGCGCGGGATGGCCAGCAGCTGCGCCTCGTCATCGGCCGCGAGCTCGGCGGCGAAATTGGCGTGCTTGCCGCTTATCGTGGTCCAGTCCGCCGGCGCGCTTCCCCCGCGCAGTTCGACGCTGGCCGCGCAAAGGCGGCCGGCCAGTTCCTCTGCCGCGCGGCACAAGCGTCGTGCATCGTCGTCCCGCTCTGCCAGCACGCCGCCACCGACCCCGAAGCCACTGGAAACGAGCGCGCGGCCGAACAGCGGTGAATGCACGTCGCTGAGTGGAAGCCAGCCCGCCAGGCGGCCTCCGCGTTCGGCGATCAGGCCGCACGCGCTGTTGCCCGTGCCGTGCGCGATTGCCTGCAGCCACAACGGACGATGGAAGACGTCCCCCTCATTCTCCGCGACGAATGCCTCGATCGCTTCCGCTTCGCCCCGATCGGCAAGGTCTGCCTCGCGTATGACGGGAGTGTGCACCATCGGCGCGTTCATGCCGCCCAGTCCAGGCTCCGCGCCTGTTCGCGCGCGGCCAGCGCGTCCATCCGCCCCCATTCGAAATCGCCCAGCAGGCCGGACAGCTTGCCCGCCATTTTGGACAGATTGGTATAGTGGCGCAGTCGCGATCGCAGTGGCGCGCCCGCTACGCGCGGTTGCCCGGGATCGATTTCCCACGGGTGGAAATAGAACACCGCGGGGTGTCCTTCGCGGTTCACCTGCCGGATCGCCCAGCGGCTGAATCCATAGGGCAGGACACGGAAAAAGCCGCCGCCGCCCGCCGCCAGACGTTTCCCGCGCAGCATTGCGGTCGTCACCGGGATTTCGACGAGATCGCTTCCGGAAACCGGCGCGAAGGCAAAGCGCGGGGCCTCGGGCCAGCCATAATGGTCGTGCACCACCGGCGCGACCGATGACGAATAGGCATAGCCGTGTTCCGCCAGCACGTCATGCGCCCACGCATTGCGCGAATCGATCGAGAAGCTCGGCGCCCGGTATCCGGTGATCGCCTGCCCGCCCGCATCCTCCAGAATGGCGCGGGCGCGCATGAGGTCGGCGGCGAATTCATCACGGCTCAGCGTGAAGACGCGCGTGTGGTCATAGCCATGGCTGGCAAGTTCGTGCCCGCGATCGACGATGGCGCGCATTGCGGCGGGGTTGCGTTCGGCGACCCAGCCTAGCGTGAAGAAGGTCGCCTTGACCTTGGCTTCATCGAACAGGTCGAGGATGCGTGCGACATTGTCGCCCACGCGCAGTTCGAGCGCGTCCCAGTCGCTGCGCGCGATGGTGTTCTCGAACGCGCCGACCTGGAACCAGTCTTCCACATCGACCGACAGGCCGTTGACGACGGTAGTCTCGTTCAACGCACCCTCCCCGGCATCACGCTGCGGCGCGCGAACCTTGCGATTCGAAATAGTCGATCATCATCGCGAGCACATGGCGCAGCGAGCGTTCCTGCTCGTCGAGGCGCGCCTCGATGGCGGACAGGCGCTCGCCGGTGTCACCAGACGCTTCGTCTGGCGCAGGCGCCTTGGCGAGCTTGTCCACTTCCTCGCGCATGGCGCGCAGATGCTTGTCGCGTTCGGCGAAGGCAGCTTCGATCGCCTGGATCTGGTGATCGAGCAGGCCGGTCTGCTGCGGATCCGCACCGGTGCCCGCATCCGTCGCAGGCTTGCCATCCTTCGCGCCGCCTGTCGCCGCGGTGGCTTCGGCCTGCCGCGCTTCCTGCCTGGCCCGGGCGATCGCTTCGAGCGCGCGGCCATCGCGGTCGGGCCGCGGCTTCGCGACATGGTCTTCGGCCGGTGCCGCATCGCCGGACATCTCCTCGACCACCGTGTCGAGCATCTCGACATCAAGCCGGGACTTTTCCTCGACCGAACCCAGCAGCAGCAACCGGGTCATTACCTGGTTGATCTTGCGCGGAATACCGCCGGTCGCCTTGTGCAGCTTGACCCACATGCTCCCGTCGAGTTCGGGATGCTCGTCCCAGCCGACATGGCGCAGGCGATTCTCGACATAGGGTTCGATCTCGCCCGGCTGCATCGGTTCGAGATGGTGTGCGGCGATGACGCGCTGACGGAGCTGCTCGAGCTCGTCCGAATGCGCCAGCAGCTGCTTGAACTCGGGCTGGCCGAGCAACAGCGTCTGCAGCAGCGGGTGCGAACCGAGCTGGAAGTTCGACAGCATCCGCAGTTCTTCGAGCGCGCCGATCGACAGGTTCTGCGCCTCGTCGACGATCAGCAGCGCCCGGCGGCCATTGCGCGCCTCTTCGTGCAGGAACATCTCGATCGCTGCGAGGTCGGCAGCCTTGTCGCCGCCCGCGTCGAGCCCGAAGCTGCGCGCTGCGACATGGATCATTTCCTCGCCATCGAGCGCGCTGGTCACCACTTCGCCCACGGTCATGCGGTCGCTGTCGAGCTTCTGCTTGAGATGGGCCACCAGCGTCGACTTGCCCGAACCGACCTCGCCGGTGATGACGACGAAGCCTTCGCCCTGGTTGAGGCCGTACCCGAGATAGCTCAGCGCCTTCTTGTGCGTGACACTTTCGTAATAGAACGCCGGGTCGGGCGTGAGCTGGAAAGGACGCTCGCTGAAACCGTAATATTCTTCGTACATCTGCGCAGTCCTATCAGAAATCGTACCGCAGGCCGAGCAGGGCCGATGCAGTGGTGAAATTGTCGGGCGCGATATCGCTGTCGAGCATCGAGATCGCCACCGCCGCGCGCGCCGAGAGATTGCGGATGACCTCTTCGCTGTAGCTGGCCGATCCGCCAATCGCGGTCACGTCTTCGGCGCCCGCCGTTCCGCTTTCGAAACGGTTGGCATAGCTGTTGACCGAGAAGCGGCCGCGCTGGCCGACCGGGCCGGACAAGCCGGCCGTCACGTAGTAGCTTTCATCGACGAGGCCGTCGGCCAGTTCGAGCACCGTGCCGGGCGCGCCGATGAAGGTGCGGCGATCGTAGCCCGCGCCGATGCTGGCCGTCATGCGGCCGATCTGGCGGCTGTAGCTGCCGACCACGCCGCGGCCCCGGAAGACCGAAGAGCGGAGCGAGCCGAGCAGGCCGTCGAGGCAGCCGCTGCCGTCGATCGAGCTGACGCAGCCGGTCAGCTCGCCCGTGACCGGATCGCGCGAGACGGTGAAATCGGTGGGCAATGCAGCGAGCGAATTGTTGAGCCGGCCGCCGAAGCCCTGAATGCCGTCATAGACACCGAACTGCAAACTGCTGCGGCTGCTCGGCCGCCAGCTGAAGCTGCCGTAGAAGGTTTCGCTGTCATAGCGATGGCCGAACCGCGCTTCGAGCTGCGTCCGGCTGCTGGGCGACCATACGACCCCGACATCCCAGATGAGGCCGCTGGCTTCATAGGCGATGATCCGCGGGCTGGCTTCATTGGTGATGAAACGGCCATTGTCGCCGATAACCGGGTTGCCCGCGTCATCGCGCACGGCATCGCGGCTCGACACTTCGACGTCCTCGATGCCCGCACCCGCGACGATTGCCAGCGTCGGCGTAACGGGAACGGTTACGTCGCCGCGGACATAGGCATCGCGCACGCGCTGATCGAGGTTGGAGACATCTTCCTGGTAGTAGCCGGCACCGACCCCGAGACCGACCGGTAACGGCTGGCCGGGCCGCGTTCCCGCGCGCACGCTGGCGCTGTGCGAAACGCTTTCGTCGAACAGGTCGGCAGCGGTGCCTGCGGCGGTGATGAAATCGGGGCTGTCGACGCGCGTATAGCCGATACGGTAGTTCGCGTTCACTTCGACATCGCCCGCGCGCGTCTGCAGCGTGGGTCCGGCATAGGCGGAGTATGTCTGGGTCGAAAGCGTATCGTCGACGATCGGATTGATCACCGAACGGCCCTGCGCATCCACGCGCGTGCTGCTGGCCAGCGCGCCCGCTTCCACCGTCAGGACGCGCGGAATGATCGAGGCATAGCCGCGCGCCACGCCGGTGATCGTATCCGAATCGGCGCCGTTGGACTGGTGCGCGAAATTGCGTTCGTAACGCACCGACACGCTGCCGCCGTTGTTGCGCCCGGCGATCGAAGCGTCGACCCCTGCGGCAAGTTGCGTGTAGGTAACCACATCGCTGCCCGGCGATATCTGCCAGCTCGCCAGCGAATTGGCCTCGATATAGGGATCGATGCTTGTGCGCCCGCCGCTAGTGGACGCGCCTTCGGCCGCGCTGCCTGCCGAACCGCTGTCGGCCCCCTGGTAGGACTGGGCCTGCAGCGGCGCGGCGCCAAACAGCGCAACGGCCGTCGCGGCGCTTGCCAGATAGGGTGTTTTCATTCGGTAGATCATGGGCTTACTCCCCATATCCGTAATAGGTTCCGAACCTGCGCCCGCTGGGGCTGAAGGTCGCATCGTTGAGCAGCAGCTTGATGTCGGGACAGGCCGAAAGCAGGTCGACCGCATCTTCCAGTGCCGCGCGCCCGGTCAGATCGGCGCGGGCGACCAGCAATGCCTGGCCCACCTGCTTGGCAAGCTCGGCAGCCGGCGTCGCGGCGAGTGCCGGCGGGCTGTCAAACACGATGATCCGGTTGCGCGCGCCGCGCGTGAGCTGGTCGAGCACATCGCGGGTGCGTTCGCTCGAAAGGTATTCGCTGTCACGTCCGGTGCGCTTGCCTGCAGGCAGGACGAACAACCCGGGAATATCGGTACCGACGACGACATCCGCGACCTGCGCAGCAGGGTCGGACAGCACGTCCATGAAGCCCGCGGCTTCCTGCAGGCCGAGTTTCTCCATGACCGACGGATTGCCGAAATCGGCATCCACCAGCAGCACTTCCATGTCGCGTTCGCCCGCCAGCGCGATGGCGAGATTGAGCGCACAGAAGGTCTTGCCCTCGTTAGGGTGCGGCGAACAGACCAGCACGCGGCGCGCCAGCTGGCTGCCCTCGGTCTTGGTGGTGGCCAGCACCTGGCGCTTCACGATGCGGAATTCCTCGAGCAGCGTCGATGCCCCGCCATCGGGATCGATCAGGCCCTGCTCGCGCAGCATGGCGCGCACGATTTCGCGTTTCGGACCGGTAAAGGCGACTACCGGGCGGTCGGGTTCCACATCGGCGGGTGGAACAACCGCCGGCTCGGGAACGGTGGACGTATGCGCATCGCTCGCGCGGCGCTGCGGTACGGGTGCCGGCGCGGGCGTCGGCGTCACCTCGATGGTCCGCCGTGGGGCGAATTTCTTCGCCTTGTCGCTGTCGAGCTTGGCTGGAACCGCGGCGGGAATCAGCCGGTCGAAGCCGAAGGTGCCGCTGGCGCGTTCGAGAAGCGATGCCCGCTTGGGCTTGCCATCATCATCGTTCGACGGCTCTATCTGCGTGGGTTTGTTCACTGCCATGTTCCCTCAGGCCACCGATCCGACCTGGACGATTTCGACGACCAGCAGCAGGAAGCATACCGCCCCTAGCGCACCGACACCGGCGAAGAATTGCTTCAGACGGAGTTTCTGGTGCTTGCGCGCCGCTTCGGTGACCGAACGCGAAATCGTCCCGATCACCGGCAGGTCGAGCGAGCGCTCGAGCTTGTCCGCGGTGGTGAAGCTCGAACGGAGCTGGCCGAGGACGAATGCGGCCCCCGCGCCCGCGCCGAGGCCGACGATCAGCACGCCCAGCAGCAGCAGCGGCCGGTTGGGAGCCGCGGGATTGCGCGGCGCGGTGGGCGGGTCGATCACCTCGAACTGGAATGCGCTGCGTTCGGTTTCGACCTGCCCGCGCAGCCGCATTTCCTCGCGGTCGTTGAGCAGGTCGTCATACTTGTCCTTCAGCACTTCGTAGTCGCGGCTGATGCGATTGGCTTCGGCCGCCACGGCAGGCTCGTTGGCCTGCGCGGCGATCAGCGCGGAAATGTCCGATTGCACCGCCGCCTTGCGGGCCTGCAGCGCCTGCACATTGGCCTGGCGTTCGGCGCGGATCGACATCAGCGAAGTGTAGGCCGGGTTGGGCGAACCGCCCGAACCCGCCGGTTCGCTGGCTGCCTGTTCGCGCAGCGAGGCGATCTGGCGCTGCTGAGCCTGCACGTCGGGATGGCTGTCGGTCAGGCCGCGCGCACGCATGGCTGAAAGGTTCGATTGCGCCTGCATCAGCGCCCCGCGTGCACCCCCGCCCCCGGCGGTCACGATGCTGCGCGGCGTGCTGGCGAGCTGGCCGTTGATGGCCGCCAGCGCGCTTTGCGCCGCGGCGATATCGGCATCGATCCCGCGCATTTCGGTGCGCATCGTCTGCAGGCGACCGGTCACGGTGCCAGTGCCGCCGATAAGGTCGGGGTGTTCCGCCTCGAAGGCCAGGCGCCGCTGTTCGGCGGCTTCGAGCTCGGCCTTGCGGTCGTCGAGCTGCTGGTCGAGAAACGCGATCGTATCGGCGACATCGCCGCGGTTGCCCGCAATGTTCGATTCGCGGAAGATATCGATCAGCTTCTGGACCACGTCTTTCGCCAGCGCGGCGTTCTCGGCATCGCTCAGGCTCGACTTGCCGACCGTCGCAGTGATCGTGAACAGATTGTCCTGCTCGCTCTCGACCACGATGTTCTCGGTCAGGCTCTGCACCGCGCTCTGCATCTCATTGTCGGTGGCGACCTTTTCGCCCAGCTTGGTGCTGCGTACCACGCGCTCGAGATTGACCGCGCTGACCAGCGTCTGGCGGACCTTGGTGATCGCCTGCTTGCCGTCGCCGGAAATCTCCAGCTGCTCGGACAGGACATCCTCGAGCTCGACATAGATCCGCGCCCGGCTTTCATAGCTGTTGGGGATGAACGCAACCGCCAGCCAGCCGAGGATGCACACAGCCCAGGCCACCGCGAGCGCGAGCCAGCGGCGGTTCCACACCGTATGCAGCGCGCTGCGAAGTTCTTCGACGACTTCCTGCATGCCCCCGCAGTCCCCTAGAAGGTGCTTTCGGGGATGATGATCACATCACCCGGTTGCAGCAGCACATTGGCCTTGCTGTCGCCCCGCTTGAGCAGATCGGTCAGGCGCAGCGCATATTCGCGCTGGCGGCCGAGCTGCTTGTCGAAACGGATCAGCTTGGCGCGATTGCCGGCGGCGAACTCGGACAGGCCGCCGACCGCAATCATCGCGTCGAGCACGGTCATGTTCGCGCGGTAGGGCAGCGAGGCCGGTTGCGCCGTGGCGCCGACAATGCGGATCTGCTGGCTGAAGGTCCCGGCAAATTCGTTGACGATGACCGAGACCAGCGGATCCTCGATATACTGGCTGAGCTGGAGGCGGATATCCTCCTCGAGCATCGATGGCGTCTTGCCCACCGCCGGCATATCCTTGACCAGCGGGATGGTGATGCGGCCATCAGGGCGCACCTGGATCTTTTCCGCACCCAGTTCGGGATTGCGCCAGACATGGATGGTCAGCTGGTCGAGCGGACCGATCACATATTCCTCGCCCGGGCCTTCCTGCATGGCGACGAAAGTCGCGGGGGGAAGCTCGGTGTTGCCGCCGCCGGCACAGCCCGCCAGCATCAGCATGGGAGCGGCGCATCCGGCAAAAAGCAAGCTTGGTCGGTTCAAACGCATGTATCTATCCCGGCATCTGTCCACGGCCGTTTCGGACGCCGATTGCGCCCGTTGGCCCCTGTTTGGGAAGACTATTGCCCAAGAAAGGTGAACATACAGTTAGCCATAGCGCCCGGGAACCGCAGAAACCGCAGGATTCGCGGGCCTTACCCCGCCACGTTCACACCAGCATTTCGGCCGCCGGCCCCTGTCCGAGGAAGGCGCTGGGTGACGCGCTGGCGCCATAGGCCCCCGCGCAGAACACCGCGACCAGATCGCCTACCTCGGCGCGGGGCAGATGCGCCTTGTCCGCAAGCCGGTCGAGCGGGGTGCACAGGCAGCCGACCACATTCGCGGTTTCTTCCGGTTCGGCGGCGAAGCGGCTGGCGATCGCCACCGGATAATTGCGCCGGACCACCGTGCCGAAATTGCCCGATGCCGCCAGCTGGTGATGCAGGCCGCCATCGGTAATCAGATAGGTTTCGCCGTAGCTGTCCTTGCGATCGACGATACGTGTGAGATAAACCCCAGCTTCGCCAACAAGATAGCGGCCGAGTTCAAGAAAGAGTTCAGCATCGGCCAGCGTCTCGGGCAGGTGCGCGAAGCGGTCGTGCAGCGCGGCCCCTACGGCAGCTATGTCCAGCGGCTCGTCACCCGGGAAATAGGGAATGCCGAAGCCTCCCCCCATGTTGAGCTTGGGCAGCTTGACCCCCGCCTCGCCCGCCAGGCGATCGGCGCAGTCGAGCACTTTCGCCTGCATGTCGATCACCGCTTCGGCCGACAGGGCCTGGCTGCCGGTAAAGATATGCAATCCGCGAAATTCGCAGCCTGCGGCGATGATCCGCGCGATCAGTGCCGGCACCCGTTCGGCATCGATCCCGAATGGCTTGGGGCCGCCGCCCATCTTCATCCCCGATCCCTTGAGTTCGAAATCGGGATTGACGCGGATCGCCATCCGCGGGGTCTTGCCGAGCCGCGCGGCGATACCCAGCGCGCGGTCGGCCTCGGCCTCGCTTTCGAGGTTGAGCGTGACGCCTGCGGCAATAGCCGCTTCCAGTTCGCCGTCGCGCTTGCCCGGCCCGGCGAAACTCACCCGCGTCAGGTCGAAACCCATTGCCCGGACCATTTCCAGCTCGCCGCCCGATGCGATATCGAGCCCGTCCGCTAGCGTCGAGACATGCTCAAGAACCGGCCCGAAACTGTTGGCCTTGATTGCATAATTGATCTTGATCCGGACGGGCATCGCCGCGCGCAGATCGGCAAGGCGGTGCGTTATCAAATCCTTCGAATAGACGAACAGCGGGGTCCGCCCCGCAGCCTCGACCCAATGACTGGCGGGCCTGCCGCCGATGGCCAGCTCGCCGCCGATCGCGGTATAGCCCGCGGGAATGGGTCCCAGCGGCTTCATGCGCCGATCTCTGTGGCGATCGCGGTCCGGTCGAGTTTGCCGTTGGGATTGAGCGGCAGCGTGTCGCGCCAATGGATCACGTGCGGTTGCATGAAATTGGGCAGTTCCTTCTGCAGGGCCTTGCGAAGGCCGCTTTCGGGGTCGTCCGAGTCTCCGGCAGGACGCACGACGAGATGGATCGCGTGACCGAGGCGTTCGTCCTGGACCCCGAGCGCGACCGCTTCGGCCACCAGGCCGCTCGCCACGGCGGCGCTCTCGATCTCCTGCGGACTGATACGGTTCCCCGCGCTCTTGATCATCGCATCGCGCCGTCCGACGAAATGGAGCAGCCCGTCCGCATCGCGCAAGACCCGGTCGCCCGACCAGACGGCCGTGCCGCCATATTCGGACATCGCCGGGGCCGGCTTGAAGCGTTCGGCTGTACGCTCGGCATCCTGCCAGTACCCCTGCGCCACCAGCGGTCCGCAGTGCACCAGTTCGCCTTCCTGACCCGGTCCGGCCAGCGAACCATCGTCGGCCATCACCAGTATCTCGGCGAAGGGAATGGCCCGGCCCATCGACGTCGGATGGGTATCGACCATCGCCGGATCGAGATAGGTCGAACGGAATGCCTCGGTCAGGCCATACATCGGAAAAAGTTGTGATTGCGGGAACATGCCGCGCAAATCTCGCACGAGGTCGAGCGTCAGCGCGCCGCCGGAATTGGTCAGCCGTCGCATGCTCCCGATCGCCTCCGCAGGCCATTCGACGTCGGTCAGTTGCAGCCACAGGGGCGGCACCGCAGCGAGCGTCGTCACCGCATGCCGGGCGCAGGCTTTCGCCACATCGCGCGGGAAGAGATAATCGAGCGGGACCACACAGCCCCCCGCATACCAGGTCGATAGCAGCTGGCTCTGGCCGTAATCGAAACTCAGCGGGAGCACCGCCAGCGTCACGTCGTCCTCCGCCATGCCGAGGTAATGCGCCACGCTGACCGCGCCCAGCCACATATTCGCATGGCTCAGCATGACGCCCTTGGGCCGGCCGGTCGAACCGCTGGTGTAGAGGATGGCCGCCAAGGCGTCCGGATCGTGCGCGGATGGCCCTGCATGGTCGTCCTGCGCTTCGGCCAGCGCGAAGACATCGGCTTCGTCGATCGGCGAACACGCTAGCGGCAGGTCCGCGTCCTCCAGCGTGGCCAACCGTGCCCTGGTCCCGATCAGCAACACCGCGCCGCTGTCGGCAAGGATATGCGCGACCTGCGCGCGCTTGAGCAGCGGGTTGATCGGTACGTGCACCACGCCCGCGCGGGCCGCGGCGAGCGGCAGCAGGCAGGTCAATTCGCCCTTCGCCGCCCAGCTGGCGACACGCGCGCCCGCCGGCACCCGGCCCGCGAGCCAGCCTGCAAGCAGGCCCACTCGCTTTCTCAGCTCGGCATGGGTAAGCGTACGCTCGCGCAGAACGAGCGCAGGCGCATCGTCTCGCCCGCGCCCGGCCAGTCGATCGAGCGGCTGCGGCGTGGGATCAGGCATTAACGCTCCTGAGTGAGGGAAATCCGGTGGACATCGCGGTCAGCTATCACGAGAGCCTTACCAAACTGCAAGCGCTGGATTGGCCGCAGGACGGTCCTTTCGACAGGCTGGAGTGGTTCGGCCTGCTCGGCCCCGTGCTGGCCGCCATGGCCGAGCGCGGGGATGAGCGCGTGCTGCTGCCGCTGCGGCGCGAACATGACCATCTCGCCAGCCTGACCTACTGGTTCAGCTTCAGCTGGCGCCCGCTGGGCCGTTCGCAAGCCCTGCTCACCGCCCTCGCCCGCGACCTGCGGCGACAGGCCGGCCGGATCGTGCTTGCCCCCGTTCCCGGCGAGGACGGTAGTGCGGACGTGCTCGAACAGGCGTTCCGCAAGGCCGGCTGGCTGGTCTTTCGCAGCGCATGCGATGAAAACCACGTGCTCCCGGTCGAAGGCCGCAGCTTTGCCGAGTACTGGGCCGCGCGCCCGGGCAAGATGCGGACCACGCTCAAGCGCAAGGCGCGCAAGGTCGAGGTGAAGATCCTCACCCGGTTCGACGAGGCGGCCTGGGCCGACTATCAGGCGGTCTATGCGCAAAGCTGGAAGCCGCGGGAGGAACGCGCGGATATCCTCGAGGCGTTTGCCCGCGCGGAAGGCGCTGCCGGCCGGATCCGGCTGGGGCTCGCCTATGCCGCTGGCGAGCCGGTCGCGGCGCAGTTCTGGACGGTGGAAGGCAGCACCGCCTATATCCACAAGCTGGCGCATATCGAGGCGGCCAAACCGCTTTCGGCGGGGACAACACTGAGCGCGGCGCTGTTCGAGCGGGTTATCGATACGGATGGCGTGTCGCTGGTCGATTTCGGTACCGGCGCCGATGCCTACAAGCACGACTGGATGGAAGCGAACCGGCCGCGTTACCGGCTCGATTGTCTCGACTGGCGCCAACCGCGGGCCTGGCCGGCCATCGCCAGGGCGTGGGTCCGCCACCTTGCACCGCACAATAGGCCCAGCTAAGGGCAGCGCCTCCAAACCAGGGCCAAAGGCAGGGGAAGCCGAGGAAATGAACGCCGAAACCGCACACGCCGCACCCACCGGGCCGAGCCGCAGCGACATCGACCAGACGCTGCGCGCGATCCTGCGCGACGTTCTCGGCCTCGACCAGTCGCAGGTCGACGGCTTCGATGCCGATACCGGGCTGTTCGGCCACCTTCCCGAACTCGACTCGATGGCCGTCGCGGGCCTGCTTACCGAAATGGAAGACCGGCTCGACATTGTCATCGAAGACGAGGACGTCGATGGCGAAATGCTCGAAACCTACAGCGGCCTGCTGGCTTTCGCCGAAGCCAAGGTCGTCGAAAGCTGACCGCGCACATGTATGTCACATGGCCTTGCCCGCTGCCGGACGGCACGTCGGGCGAGGAAATGGCGCTGTGCTTCGAACAACGGCGGTCCCGGCGCTTGCTAGTGATTCCCCCGCTGTTCGATGAAGCCAACAAGTTCCGCCATCAACTCTCTGAAATCATGCGCCGACTCGATGAAGGCGGCGTGGATTGTTTCCTCCCCGACCTGCCCGGCTGCAACGAAAGCATGGCGCCGCTGCAGGCGCAGACGCTCGTCGGCTGGCGGCAGGCGGTCGGGGCAGCTGCCGCGCATTTCGGTGTCGCGCATGTCCTTGCGGTGCGTTCGGGCTGCTGGCTGGTGCCCGATGACGTGCCCGCCGCGCTCTATGCTCCTGCAAAGCCTGCACAGGTCCTGCGCAACATGCTGCGCGCACGGGTGCTGGCCGCAAAGGAAGCCGGGCATCCGGAAACCGCCGAGGCACTGCTCGACAATGCGCGGTCGAACGGCATCGTGCTCGCGGGCTGGCAGCTCGGCGCCGAGCTGGTCGGCGAACTGGAAACGGCAGTTTACGATCCTTCGCCGCGGCACCGGGTCGTCGAACAGGCCGAGCTTGGCGGGCGGCCGCTGTGGCTGCGCGCCGAAAACGATTTCGATGCCGCGCAGGCCGACACGCTCGCGGCGATCGTGATGGCAGAAATGGCCGACCGATGAGCAGGTTGCATCTTACCTTCGAATGCCGCGAGCAGCGCTGCGGTGCCACGCTGGACAGCGCTCCGGGTACCACCGGGCTGCTGATCGTCAGCGGGGGCAACGAGATACGGGCGGGCGCGTTCAACGGCCAGTCGCAGCTTGCCGCCTCGATCGCGCGCGCCGGTTTCCCGGTGTTCCGCTTCGACCGGCGCGGGATCGGCGACAGTGAGGGCATCAATCGCGGGTTCCGCCGCTCGGGCCGCGATATCGCGGCCGCGCTGCTCGCCTTCCGCGCAATCGCTCCGCAGGTCCAGCGCGTGGTGGCATTCGGCAATTGCGATGCTGCCAGCGCCCTCATGCTGGCCGGGGGCGCGGAATGCGATGCCCTGGTCCTCAGCAACCCGTGGACGATTGACGAAAGCGAAGACAGCACCCCGCCGCCCGCGGCCATCCGTTCGCGCTATGCACAAAAACTCAAGAACCCGCAGGAACTTGCCCGGCTCCTTTCAGGCGGTGTCGACCTAAAGAAACTGTCGCGCGGGATGGTCAAGGCGATGCGCCCGCGCAGCACCCCCTCGTCGCTCGCCGACCAGATGAAGAGCGGGCTCGACAGCTTCGGCGGGCCGGTGCGCTTCCTGCTCGCCGAAGCCGATCGCACTGCGCAAGTCTTTGCCGAGCGCTGGGATGCAGACGATGAGCGGATCGCGCGGTGCCCGGGGGCGGATCACGCCTTTTCGGATGGCGAAGCGCGCGCCTGGCTGCGCGCCCGCCTGCTCGAAACGCTGCGTGCCTACCGGGTGAAGTAGCTCGACAGCTCGACATGCGTCGACCAGCGGAACTGGCCCACGGGACGCAGCTTTTCGAGCCTGAACCCCGCCTCGACCAGCGTCCTCGCATCGCGCGCCCAGCTGGCAGGGTTGCAGCTCACATATGCCACGCGCGCGGCATCGCTGGCAGCAATCTGCGCCACCTGGTCGCGCGCACCCGCGCGCGGCGGATCAAGCAGGATCGCGCCGAAGCGCCCGGCTTCCTCGGGCTGCAAGGGATTGCGGAACAGGTCGCGGTGCAGCGCGAGCACGGGCACACCGCGGATGTTGGCTGCGGCCTTGCACGCCAGATGCGCGTCGCGCGCGGCCTCGACCGCCAGCACCTTGCGCGGCCCCGCCAGCGCGAACGCAAAGGTCCCGAGACCCGAAAACAGATCCGCAATCGTCGTCGCCCCGTCGAGGAAGGCGCGTGCATCGCCGACCAGCACGCCCTCCCCATCCTCGGTGGGCTGCAGGAAACTGCCCTGCGGGAAGGGTACCGGGAACGAGCCGAGCGTGATCGTCAGCGGCTGCGGTTCCCACACGGTCTCGGGGCCGAAACCGCGATCGAGCGAGAGCCGGGCGAGCGCATTGGCGCGCGCGAAATCGAGCAGCGCCTCGGTCGCCGCGAGGCCATCCGCCTCGATCCCCTTGAGCGTGCAGTCCACGCCTTCGTCGACCAGCGTGAGTTCGATATCGACCGGCTGGCGTGCCCCATGTTCGGCAACCAGCGAACGCAGCGGCCCCACCAGCGCGAAAAGCTCGGGCACGAGGATGTGGCATTCGCGCATGTCGACGATGCGATGCGCCCCGCCTTCGCGAAAACCGAGCACTGCACCCCGGGCCGTGCGCAGCGCGTGCAGCGTCGCGCGGCGCCGCGAATTGGCTGGCGAGAGATGCGTCGGCAGCACCTCGCCGATGGCAATGCCCTGCCCTTCGGCGGCATGGACGACCCGGTCGGTAACGAACTGGCGCAGCGCGGTTTCATCGGCCTGCTGCAACTGGCAGCCGCCGCAATCCGGGAAATGGCGGCACGGGGGCGTGACATGATGCGGCCCGGCAATCAGCGTCCCATCGGCGGCAACCGCGTCGCCGGGTACAGCGCCCGCGACGTGGCGGCCCGATGCCGTGATGCCGTCACCGCGGGCGGCGATCCGTTCGATGATCTCGCTGTCGCTCACAGGAATGTCTCCATTGCGGTCCGGACCGCCCGGGCCAGCTCGCCGGCAGTAAAGGCAGGGCCCGCGCGCCGCGCCGCTTCGTGATGCAACCACACCGCTTCTTCGCCAGCGCGGCGCGTATTGCCGTGTACCGCGAGCCGCGAAGCGAAGATGCCGGCAAGGACGTCGCCGGTGCCCGCGACCGACAGCCAGCTGGACCCGCCCGGGAAGAATGACGTCATGCCGCCAGCCACGAGTATCGTGTCTGCGCCCTTGGCCAGCACGGTCATCCCGGTGACGTCATGAAGCCGCCGCGCGCGGTCGAGCTTGCACTCCGCCGTGACGCCGAACGCCTCGCACAGCGCCGCCAGTTCGCCTTCATGCGGGGTAACGCACAGGTTCGAAGCATCGGCCTCCGCGAGCAGCTCCGCATCGAGCAGATGCAGCGCGTCGGCGTCGAGCACCGCCGGCAACCCCCGGCCGAGGACCGCCGCGAGCCGTGAACGGGCAGCGCCGTCGCGTCCCAGCCCGGGGCCGACCAGGAGCGCCGCGATCCTCTCATCCGCAATGGCCTCGGCGAAATCACCCTGCTCGATCACCAGTTCAGCGGGGGCATCGGGATGCGCGTGTTCGCTGAGCAATTTCACATAGCCCGCCCCCGCGCGCATTGCCGCCTCGGACGACAGCAGCGGTGCGCCGGGCATCGCGCCCGCGACGATCGCAAGCAGGCCCCGCCGGTATTTGTGGGCATCGGCGGCCGGAGCGCCGAGATGCGGCGGCGCGGCAAACGCCGCCGTTCCGCCCCCGGTCTCGATCCCGATCGGCACACGTCGCAAGGCCCCCATCCGGGCAACCGCCGGCATCAATGCATGCGCCTGTTTCCATGCCCCGAGCGCCAGCGTGAGATCGTAGCGGGGGAGCGGTCCGAGCACCCGGCCGCTGTCGCTCTCGACCGCGCTGGGTACGTCGATTGCGATACGATAACAATCATTTGCCTTTAGATCTTCGAGCAGTTCGGCAAAAGGGCCCTCGACTGTGCGGGAAAGCCCGTAGCCGAACAGGCAATCCACCACCACGGGGTGCTGCAGCCGGGCCGCTTCGCTCACGGGACCCTCGTAATGCGCCCGCGCGGTGCGCGCCGCAGTGCTGGAGGGTTCGCGCGGCGCGATCACCTCGACCGCATAGCCTGCGCCAAGCAGGCATTGCGCGATAACATAGCCGTCGCCGCCATTGTTGCCCGGCCCGCACAGTACCGTCACGCCGCGCCCGGCAGCCGCGCGCATGACCCACAGCGCCGCGCCGCGACCGGCGCGTTGCATCAGCTCCCACTCGCTGGTCCCGGCATCCACTGCGGCACGCTCGGCCGCGCGCATCTGCTCGACCGTCAACACGGGCTCACTCATCGGCCGGTTCCTTCCAGCGGTAGCGGTCGTCGCCGATCATCAGGACAATGTCGCCCCCCTCGCGCTTGCTGGTCGCGATCTGCGATCCGTCGGATTCGGCGAGGCCGGCGGGGGTGTCCGCAGGCACCAGGGTCCGGAAACCGCCATCGGGATGCCGCATGACATACACCGCGCCCGTGCCCTCGCCGCTCTGGACCAGCCGGCATTCGCTGGCAAAGTCGCTCGCGCCGCCGAGCGCGCAGGCGACGCTGGTGCCGCCTTCGCTCTCGATACCGGGGGATACATCGCAGGCGGCCAGCGCCAGCGCCGCCAGCGGCGCGCATGAGAGGGATCTTGGTTTGACCATCCGCCGCCGCTGCCACGCGCGCGGCCGCGGGGCAAGTGTCAGCGCTTTTTCAGCTGCCCGACATCGCGGATGGCCCCGCGTGCGGCGCTGGTGGTCATGGCGGCATAGGCCTCGAGTGCGGGCGAGACGCGCCGGTCGCGCGGCTTGACCGGCTGCCACCCGCGCGCTTCCATCGCGGCGCGCCGCTCCGCCAGCACGTCGTCGGGCACGGCCAGGGTGATCGTACGCTGGGGAATCGAGATTTCGATCAGATCGCCCTCTTCGACCAGGCCGATGGTCCCACCCTCGGCGGCTTCGGGCGAGACATGGCCGATCGACAGCCCCGAGGTGCCGCCCGAAAAGCGTCCGTCGGTCAGCAGCGCGCAGCCTGCGCCCAGCCCCTTCGACTTGAGGTAGCTGGTCGGATAAAGCATTTCCTGCATCCCCGGCCCGCCGCGCGGCCCTTCGTAGCGGATTACCACCACGTCGCCTTCGACCACCTGCCCGGTAAGGATCGCGGTGACCGCATCGTCCTGGCTTTCGTAAACCTTCGCCGGACCGGAGAAGGTGAGAATGCTTTCATCGACCCCCGCGGTCTTCACGATGCAGCCGTCGCGCGCGATATTGCCGTAAAGCACCGCGAGCCCGCCATCCTTGCTGAATGCGTGCTCGGCACTGCGGATCACCCCGTTTTCGCGGTCGAGATCGAGTTCGGGCCAGCGGTTGGACTGGCTGAAGGCGGTCTGCGTCGGCACCCCGCCCGGCGCGGCGGCAAAGAAATTGCGCACCGTATTGTTCTGCGTGCGGCCGATATCCCAATCGTCCAGCGCATCGGCCATGGTCGGGCTGTGGACGGTCGGCAGCGCGGTGTGGAGCAGCCCCGCCTTCTCGAGTTCGCCGAGGATCGCCATAATGCCGCCGGCGCGGTGCACGTCTTCCATGTGGACATCGTCCTTGGCAGGCGCGACCTTCGACAGGCAGGGCACCTGGCGGCTCAACCGGTCGATGTCCTTCATGGTGAAATCGACCCCGGCTTCATGCGCGGCGGCCAGCAAATGGAGCACGGTGTTGGTCGACCCGCCCATGGCGATATCGAGGCTCATCGCGTTTTCGAACGCCTCGAAGCTGGCGATGGTGCGCGGCAGGACGCTTGCGTCGTCTTCCTCGTAATAGCGCTTGGCGAGCGCCACCACGAGCCGTCCCGCGCGCTCGAACAACCCCTGCCTGTCGGCATGCGTCGCCAGCGTGGAACCGTTGCCGGGCAGCGAAAGGCCAAGCGCTTCGGTCAGGCAGTTCATCGAATTGGCAGTGAACATGCCGCTGCACGAACCGCAGGTCGGGCAGGCGTTCTGCTCGATCGCGGTCACTTCCTCGTCAGTGTAGCTCTCATCCGCCGCCGCGACCATCGCATCGACCAGGTCGAGCGCGACTTCCTTGCCCTTCACCACGACCTTGCCCGCTTCCATCGGCCCGCCCGAAACGAACACGCTGGGGATGTTGAGCCGCATCGAGGCCATCAGCATGCCAGGCGTGATCTTGTCGCAATTGGAAATGCACACCATCGCATCGGCGCAATGCGCGTTGACCATGTATTCGACGCTGTCGGCGATGAGATCGCGGCTGGGCAGCGAATAGAGCATGCCGTCGTGTCCCATGGCGATCCCGTCATCGACCGCGATGGTGTTGAATTCCTTGGCCACGCCGCCCGCTGCCTCGATCTCGCGCGCGACCAGCTGGCCGAGGTCCTTGAGGTGGACATGGCCCGGCACGAACTGCGTGAAGCTGTTGACCACGGCGATGATCGGCTTGCCGAAGTCGCCATCCTTCATCCCCGTCGCGCGCCACAATCCGCGCGCGCCGGCCATGTTGCGGCCGTGGGTGGTGGTGCGGGAACGATAGGCAGGCATGATATTGGTCCGGTCGGCTTCGGGGAGGAGGACAGACTAGAGGATCGCGGGTGCGGGTCGAAGCGGAAAATCTTTACGCGAAGCTAGATGCGGGATTTGCGCGCTGGGGAGCGGAGGAACCGTCAGCCCCCCGCATCCGCCGCGTCGCCCCTGCGGAGGCAGTGGCCCAGATGCCCTTCGTTCTTTAACGCCGCGTCAGCTGGATCCCTTCCTTCGCGGGGATGACGGGAAAGCGGAAGGAAACCTGTCTTCGCGTCTGGGGTGCGATATCGACGCTCCGCAAACCGCGAGCGACGAAGCGCCTCCTCAGACCTCGAGCGCGACGCGGCCCATCACATCGGCCAGCAGCGTCGCCCAGCGCGCTTGTCCGGCGGCGGTGCCGATCTGGTCCTGGCGGATTTCGACCGTGCAATAGGGGATGCCCTGCGCCTCGGCGTGGCGGTCCATCGTCGCATTGAGCTGCTTGCCGGAATAGGGCTGGTTGTCGCCCACATTGAGGCCCTGCTCGCCGAACAGGCGGATCGCATGGCGCGCCGCGCGGTCGTCCTGGTTGTAAAGCAGCGCGACTTCCCACGGGCGCTGTTCGTCGCTGGTGGCCATTTTCGGCGTGAAGCTGTGCAGCGCCAGGATCAGGCGCGGCGGGGCCCGCGCGATCAGTTCGGCCAGCGCAGCATGATACGGACGGTGGAACCGGTCCAGCCGGGCTTCGACATTGGCGCCGATATTGCCGGGGATCAGCGTCCCGTCGCTCTCGCTCGGCACTGCTGCGGGATCGTCCTCGCGCCGATGCAGGTCGCACACGAGGCGGCTGACCGTGGCGATATGCGCGGGCATGCCGTGGCGCCGGGCCAACCGGTCGGCAATGCCCTCGACGCCGATATCGACCGCGATATGCGCGTCGAGCAAGGCCGGGTCGATGCCCAGCTCGATGTCTTCGGGGACGTGGTTGGAGGCGTGGTCGGCGACGCACAGCAGCCCTCCCGGACGCAGGTCGTCAGCCGCGACCTGGCGGTAGGGGAGGTTGTCGATCATCATCGCAGGAGCCCTTTCATCTGCCACCAGCCCGTGTGGAGCTTGCCGATCTGCGAAGCTGCCGCGTCACGCGCCGCGACGCTTTCGTAGAGCGCAAAACACGTCGCGCCCGAGCCCGACATACGGGCGAGGATGGACGATGTTCCGCCCAATTCCGCCAGCACCCCGGCGATCTGCGGACATAGCGAAATTGCCGGACCCTCGAGGTCGTTGCGGCCCGCGATTGCCACGCTCCGCGCATCCCCGGCAGGCAGTGCGCCGCGGTCCTGGCCATCCCAGTGCCCGAACACCGGACCGGTGGCGAGGGGGAGGCGCGGATTGACCAGCAACACCGGGGTGCCGGCAAGGCTGTCGTCCGCCGCCTCGAGCTTGGTGCCGGTCCCGCGGCCGACACAGGTGCGGCTCTCGACGCAGGCGGGCACATCGGCGCCGAGCGCGGCGGCACGTGCGTGCCAGTCCTCGGGCAGGCCGTAGCGCGCCTGCACCATGCGGAAGACCGCGCCGGCATCGGCCGATCCGCCCCCCAACCCCGCCGCGACGGGCAGGTTCTTCTCAAGCGTAACCGCCAGCCCATCGGCGCGCGGGAGCTTGCCCAGCGCCTTGGCGACGAGGTTGTCGAACGGATCGTCGAGCCCGCCGGCGAATTCGCCGAAGACGGTGACGCTGTCCTGAGCCGCACTGCGCGCCGTCAGCACATCGCCCGTATCGACGAAAGCGAACAGCGTCTCGAGCTCGTGATAGCCATCCTCGCGCCGACTGCGGACATGCAGCGCGAGGTTGATCTTGGCGTAGGCGGTTTCGCGCATTCTCGAGACTGGCCTCTCAATTCGTCATCCCAGCGAAAGCTGGAATCGCTGCCGATCAGGCGAGCCGTTCGAACAAATCGTCCCACCCGGGATTGCCTGTCGCGATCAGCTCGATCTTCCATGCCCGCTTCCAGGCTTTCATTGCCTTCTCGCGCGCGATCGCATCGGAAATATCGTCATACTCTTCCGCGTGGACGAGCCGGGTCAGCCCGTAGCGGCGACAGAAAGCCGAGCCCTTGCCGCTCCGATGCTGATCAATGCGAGTAGCCAAATCACTGGTCACCCCGACGTACAGCACCCCATTGGGCTTGTTGGTCACAATGTAGACCCAGCCACCCGCGCTCCCCCCTCTAGCCGAAAGCGATCCCAGCTTTCGCTGGGATGACGAGAGGAGATGGCCAAGCCGAGGAGCTCACCTACATATTCGGGTAGTTCGGGCCGCCCCCGCCTTCGGGCGTGGTCCATTCGATGTTCTGGTTCGGATCCTTGATGTCGCAGGTCTTGCAGTGGATGCAGTTCTGCGAGTTGATCTGGAACTTCATCTCGCCCGTGTCCTCGTCGGCAAGCCATTCGTAGACGCCGGCGGGGCAATAGCGGTTCGAGGGGCCGTCATATTCGCCCAGCTCGCTGGTCTTCTGCAGTTCCCAGTCGCACACCTTCAGATGGACCGGCTGGTCCTCGGCGTGGTTGGTGTAGCTGAAGGCGACATTGGTCAGCTTGTCGAAGCTCAGCTTCCCGTCGGGCTTGGGATAGGCGATCTTCTGGTGCAGGTCGGCGCGTTGCAGCATCTCGTGGTCGCGGTGATGCTTCATCGTGATCGGCAGGCCGATCTTGAGCGTGCGCATCCACATGTCGATGCCCGCCAGCACGGTGCCGAGGTCTTCGCCCCACTTGGCCACCGCGGGCTGCGCGTTCTTCACCTTCTTGAGCTCTTCGGCAACCCAGCTCGACCGGACCGCGGCGTCGTAATCCATCAGCTCGCTATGCTCGGAGCCGCCGGCAATCGCCGCAGCGATGCTCTCGGCCGCCAGCATGCCGCTCTTCATCGCGGTGTGGCTGCCCTTGATCCGCGGGACATTGACGAAGCCCGCGGCGCAGCCGATGAGCGCGCCGCCGGGGAAGGCCAGCTTGGGGACCGACTGCCAGCCGCCCTCGTTGATGACGCGGCCGCCATAGGCGACGCGCTTGCCGCCCTCGAGGATCGCCGCGATCGCCGGATGGTGCTTCCAGCGCTGGAATTCCTGGTAGGGCGAGACATAGGGGTTCTTGTAATCGAGCGCGGTGACGAAGCCGAGCGCGACCTGGCCATTGGCCTGGTGGTAGAGGAAGCCGCCGCCCCAGGTGCCGCTCTCGCTCAGCGGCCAGCCCTGCGTGTGAATCACGCGGCCGGGCTCGTGCTTGGCGGGATCGATATCCCACAGTTCCTTGATGCCGAGGCCGTAGACCTGCGGCTCGCAATCGGCCTCGAGGTCGTATTTCGCCTTCATCTTCTTGGTCAGATTGCCGCGCGCGCCCTCGGCGAAGAGCGTGTATTTCGCATGGATTTCCATCCCCGGCTGGTAATCGCCCTTCTGCGAGCCATCTTCGGCGATGCCCATGTCCTGCGTCACCACGCCCGTAACCGCGCCCTGCTCGTCGAACAGCACTTCGGCAGCAGGGAAGCCCGGGAAGACCATCACGCCCAGGCCCTCGGCCTGTTCGCCCAGCCAGCGCGCCAGATTGCCCAGCGAACCGGTGTAATTGCCGTGATTGCCCATGAAGGGGGGAAGAAGGAATTCGGGCAGGTCGGACTGGCCGGTTTCGGACAGCACCCAGTGGTGGTTCTCGGTCACCGGGGTTTCCGCCATCGGGCAGTCCATGTCGCGCCATTCGGGCAGCAGTTCGTCCAGTGCCCGGGGGTCGACCACGGCGCCCGACAGGATGTGCGCACCGATTTCGCTGCCCTTCTCGAGCACCACGACCTCGAGGTCCTCGTTGATCTGCTTCAACCGGATTGCCGCTGCCAGGCCGGCGACGCCGCCGCCGATGATGACGACGTCGCAGGGCATCGATTCGCGTTCGCTCATGACTCTCTCTTTTCGTCGCGTAACTTGTGAGAGTGCCTTGATTGGTGGCGCTATTGAGGTCAAGACCTGCGGACCGAGGAATGATGCACGCCGATCCCCTGAACACACGCGATTTCACCGCGCTGGAGAGCCTCGAAGGCGCGCTCGACTGGTGGCGCGAGGCCGGGGTCGATGCCGATTTCGCGGATGAGGCGAGCGGCTGGCTGGTCGAGCCCGAGAGCGAGAATGCCGTAGCGGCCCCGCCCCCGCCCGCCCCGCCGCCGATCCAGCGCAAGACCGCACTCGAACGCGCGCTCGAACAGCCCGGCGCCCCCTCGCTCGCAATCGACCCCGCAGCCCTGCCCGCCACGCTCGAAAAATTTCGCGAATGGTGGATGACCGACACCGCACTGGCCGAAGGCGCGCTCGACCGCCGCGTGCCGCCGCGCGGGGTCGCCGGAGCCCGGCTGATGATCGTCCTGCCGCAGCCGTTCGACGACGATGGCGATGGCCTGCTGACCGGCGGCGCCGCCCCCTTCTGCGCGGCCATGCTGCGCGCGATGGGGATCGCCGAGCACGAGGTCTATTTCGCCAGCGCGCTGCCCGCGCCGATGGCCATGCCCGAATGGGACCGACTGGCGGCAGCCGGCCTGGGCCAGGTGCTGCGGCACCACATCGCGCTCGCCGCGCCGCAGCGAGTCCTGCTTTGCGGCCGCGCGCAGCTCGCGCTGTTCGGCATCGCGCCCGAACAGGCGCGCGAGCCGTTGTCAGTCGATTGCAACGGCTCGCCCCATGCGCTGCTGGCCGCACCCGATCTGCGCAATCTCGCCCGCTCGGCCGTGCGCCGGGAGAATTTCTGGAACCGTTGGCTGGACTGGACCCGATGATCCTACGCCCCCTCGCCGCCGCCGCTCTAGCGGCATCCGCGCTCGCCTCGGCCGCGCCCGTGACGGGCCAGGGCGACAGCGTCGACTATTTTACCCGCTCGCACGCCGCCGCTCTGCCGCAGCTGCTGTCGGCTGACGAGCGCGGCTATTACGCTTCGCTGTTCGCCGCGATCGAGGCGCGCAACTGGGACCGGGTCGAAGTCATGCTTGCCGGCCGCAGCGAAGGGCCGCTGCATGGCGCCGCGCTGGCGGCCTATTACCTGCACCCCGAAAGCCCGCGGATCGAACTGCCGCGGATCGAGGCCTGGCTGGCGCGCTATGCGCAGCTGCCGCAGGCCGAGGCGATGGTCCGGCTGGGCCAGACGCGCGGGCTGGAAAATCCGCCGCGCCTGCCCGGCGCACGCGATCTCGTCCGCCAGCCGGGGTCGAACAAGCGCATCCGTCCCGGCACGATCAACGACGGGACCATGCCCGCCAGCGTGCGGGCCGCAATCCTCGAGCATATCACCAATGACGATCCCGACGGCGCCCGGCTGCTGCTCGACGGGGTCGATGCCACGCTGAGCCCGCAGGCGCGCGCCGAATGGCGCTACCGCGTCGCGTGGAGCTATTACATCGAGAACCAGGATGCGCAGGCCTGGGCACTGGCGGATACCGTGCGCGACAATGGCAGCGGCCCATGGGTCGCCGAGGGCGACTGGGCCGCGGGGCTCGCGGCATGGCGGCTGGGCGATTGCGACAAGGCGGCCGAGGCGTTCCAGCGCAGCGCCGCCGTATCGACCAATCCTAACCTCACTGCCGCTGCGCATTACTGGGCCAGCCGCGCCCTGATCCGCTGCCGCTTCCCCGAAAAATCCGACGAACAATTACGCGGCGCGGCGCGCTTCCCCGAAACGCTCTATGGCATGCTCGCGCATGAGCAACTGGGCCGCGAATTGCCCGAAACGCACGCCCAGCCCGACCTGACCGAATCCGATTGGCGGCGGCTGCGCGATGAAGATGCGGTCCAGCAGGCAGTCATGCTCGCCGAAATCGGGCGGCGCGACGAGGCGGCGGACGATCTGGTCTGGCTGGTTCGCACGGGTGATCCCGACGATTACCCCGCGCTGTCGCGGCTGGCGCGCGCACTCGGGCTGACCGGCGCGCAGACCTTCATGGCCTATAACGCGCCGCGCGGCGAAGGCGCGCATCCCAGCCTGCGCTACCCCGTCACCTTCCGCGCCCCGGTGGGCGGCTGGCGCGTCGACCCAGCGCTTGCTTTCGCGCATGCGCTTCAGGAATCGAATTTCCGCGAACGCGTGGTCAGCCCCGCGGGCGCGATCGGGCTGATGCAGATCATGCCGATCACGCAGCGCGAATATGCCGCCTCGATCAACATGAGCAGCAATGCCGATCTCAAGGACCCCGCGGTCAATCTCGCCTTCGGCCAGCGCACGCTCGAATCGCTTTCGACCGCGGGCTATACGCAGGGGCGGCTGCCCAAGATCATGGCGGCCTACAATGCCGGTCCCTCGCCCGTGGCGCGCTGGGAAAGCGAAATCCGCGATGCGGGCGACCCGCTACTCTACATGGAAAGCATCCCCTATTGGGAAACGCGCGGCTATGTCGCGGTGGTGATGCGCAATTACTGGATGTATTTGCGGCAGGCCGATGCCCCCGCGCCCAGCCGGATCGACCTGGCCGAGAACGACTGGCCGCAATTCCCGAAGGTGCGCTGATGCCGATCGATGAGAGCCGCCCGTTCCAGCCGGTGCGTATTGCGCTGCTGACCGTCTCCGACACGCGCACGCTGGCCGACGACAGCTCGGGCGACATCCTCGCCGCGCGCATCGCCGATGCCGGGCACGAACTCGCCGCGCGCGAGATCAGCCGCGACAGCAAGAACGAGATCGCCGCACACCTGCACCGCTGGATCGACGATGAAATGGTCGATTGCGTGATCACCACCGGCGGCACCGGGCTCACCGGGCGCGACGTCACGCCTGAAGCACTCGACCGCGTGAAGGACAAGGACATTCCCGGCTTCGGCGAGCTGTTCCGCTGGCTCAGCTACGAAACGATCGGCGTCAGCACCATCCAGAGCCGCGCCTGCGCCGTGCTTGCGCGCGGCACCTATATCTTCGCGCTGCCCGGATCGAACGGCGCGGTGAAGGACGGCTGGGACAAGATCCTCCTCCACCAGCTCGACAGCCGCTTCCGCCCCTGCAATTTCGTCGAACTGATGCCACGGCTCAGGGAACGATAGGCACCAAGTATCCTCCCCATTCTGCGTCCGCCAAATGGGAGATGGCTGAGGCTAGCAGCCGCAACCAGAGGGGCACGGGCCCGACCAGGACGCTTCGAACCCCATCCACCCCCGTCACCCCCGCGAAGGCGGGGGTCCCGCTAACTTTGGGAACGCGAAACAGCAGCGGGTCCCCACCTTCGCGGGGATGACGGAACGATTGAAGAGCGCGGTAGGTTGTCGCGCTAGCCCGCTGCCACCGACCACTTCCGACTGGCGCACTACTCGTGTTCTATATATGTTCTCGTGCATGGAACGACGACTCGCCCCTGCCCTATCAGGACGCGGTGCGCAGGGCGCAGCGGTGCCAACACGCTTCGGCCTCGCCACGCGCGAAGAAGACGGCGACTGGCGCGATCATATGGAGCAGCTCGCCGTACTGGAGGGCGATGCTCCGCCCAAACTGCGCACCGAAGTGACCGAGGAATTCCCGCGCACGATCCTCAGCTTCAACCAGTCGCCCGATGTGCCCTTCGACCGCTCGGTCAACGCCTATCGTGGCTGCGAACATGGCTGCGTCTATTGCTTTGCGCGCCCCACGCATGCCTATCACGATCTCTCGCCCGGGCTCGATTTCGAAACCAGACTGTTCGCGAAGCCCAATGCGGCCGAGCTGCTGCGTGCCACGCTGGCCAAGCCCAAATACCGCCCGCGCCCGCTGGCGATGGGGACCAATACCGATCCCTACCAGCCGATCGAGGCGCGCTACCGGATCACGCGGCAGGTGCTCGAAGTGTGCCTCGACGCGCGCCATCCGGTAACGATCACCACCAAATCCGACCGCGTGCTCGCCGATCTCGACCTGCTGGCCGAACTGGCCGAGCGGCGGCTCGTGGCCGTGGCGATCTCGGTCACTTCGCTCGACCCGAAACTGTCGGGCAAACTCGAACCGCGCGCGGCGGCCCCGGCCAAGCGGCTGCAGGCGCTGGGCAGGCTGGCCGCGGCGGGGGTCCCGACGCATTGCTCGGTCTCGCCGATCATTCCCGCGATCACCGACGAGTTCATGGAGGAAATCGTCCAGCGCGCGGCTGCGCTCGGGGTCGACAGCGTCGGCTGGATCCCGCTGCGGCTGCCGCACGAAGTCGCTCCGCTGTTCCGCGAATGGCTCTCGGTCCATTATCCCGAGCGCGGCGACAAGGTGATGAGCATCGTCCGCTCGATCCGCGGCGGACGCGACAACGATCCCGATTTCAACACGCGCATGAAGCCCAGCGGCGTGTGGGCCGACCTCTTCCGCGCGCGCTTCCGCCTTGCCTGCAAGCGCGCCGGAATGGGCAAGGCGAAGTTCGAGCTGGATTGCACGCAGTTCAGGCCGCCAGCAGTCGGCGGTCAGATGCGGTTGCTATGACAGCCTCCCCACCCTGGGGAGGGGGACCGCCGAAGGCGGTGGAGGGGCACATCCTATGATCACAGGGCCACGGGAAACGGTCAAACGTGCGCGGCAGTTACGCAGCGAAATGTCGGTGCCCGAACGAATTCTTTGGCAACACCTTCGCGGCCGCCAGCGCGGTCACAAGTTCCGCCGCCAGCATCCTGCCGGCGTTTACATCATCGACTTCTATTGCGCGCGGCTGCGGCTCGCCATCGAGATCGACGGCTGGGCGCATGACAGCGCGGAAACGATAAAAAGGGACCGGGCCAAATCGGCGTTCCTGCGCTCGCAGGGAATCGCAACTGCGCGGATCCCAGCCGCGGCAGTGATAGACGATATCGAAGCGACGATGACGCGCTTACTGGAAATCTGCGACGCCCGAGCGAGCGACATGCCTGAGCGGTGAAGGTGCCCCTCCACCACTTCGTGGTCCCCCTCCCCGTACCGGGGAGGCTAGAACCCCTCGCCCGCCTCGCCTGGCGTGAAGCGCATCAGGCGGCTGTCGACCAGCGCGGCGGTGCGGTTGGCCACTGCCTGCTGGTATTCGGGATCCTTGATCATTTCGAAGAAGGCGCCGGCATTGGGATAGTGCGCAATGAAGCCGTCGTGCCAGCGCTTGGCATCGGGGCCGGTCACCATGGTCTGGAAGCTGCCGCGCCAGACGATCGTGCCACCCACGCGGCGGAAGATCGGGCCGCTGGTCTTGCCGTATTCCTCATAGGCGCGCCGCCCGCTCCAGCCCTTGCCGACGTGTTCGTGACCTTCCGGATATTCCGCCTGCTCGCGATATTCGAGCAGGTTGAGCATGTGGATCGGCTCGTCGCGCGGCAGGTCCTTGAACGCCTGGAAGTTCGCGGGGCTCGGATCGATATAGCTGCTGGCCATGGTCAGATCTCCAGCGCGTAGTCGCTGAAGCGGTCGCGCAGATCCTTCTTGCTGATCTTGCCCGTCGCGGTGTGCGGGATGTCGTCGACGAATTCGACCGCATCGGGCAGCCACCACTTGGCGACCTTGTCGGACAGGAAATTGATCACCTCTTCCGCGGTGACTTCCTTGCCTTCCTGCTTGACCACGAACAGCACCGGCCGTTCGTCCCACTTGGGATGCATCATGCCGATCGCGGCGGCTTCGGCGACCGCCGGGTGGCCCACCGCGGCGTTTTCGAGTTCGACCGAGCTGATCCATTCGCCGCCCGACTTGATCACGTCCTTGGTCCGGTCGGTGATCTGCATCGTGCCGTCGGGATGCAGGATCGCCACGTCGCCGGTGTTGAACCAGCCGTCCGCATCGATCGCGTCTTCCTCGGCCTTGAAATAGCGCTTCACCACCCAGGGCCCGCGGATATGCAGCGCGCCCGAGCTTTCACCATCGCGCGGCAGTACCTTGGTCGGATCATCGAGATCCACCGTGCGCAGTTCCACGCCGAAGATCGGGCGACCCTGCTTCATCGTCTTCTCGACCTTCTGGTCGAAGGTCAGCTGGTCCCAGTCGGCCGTGGGGCCGCCAACGGTGCCGATCGGCGAGGTCTCGGTCATCCCCCAGGCATGCTGGACGCGCGTGCCGTTCTTCATCAGCCGTTCGATCATGAAGCGCGGCGCGGCCGAACCCCCGATAGTCGCCGCGCGCAGCTTGGGCAGTTCGAGATTGTTGGCGTCGCAATACTGGAAATGCGCCAGCCACACCGTGGGCACGCCGGCGGAATCGGTGACCTTTTCGGTCTTCATCACCTCGTCGAGCACCGCCGGGTCGTTGACCGCGCTGAAGACGAACTTGATCCCCGCCATCGCCCCGGCATAGGGCAGGCCCCAGCTGGCCGCGTGGAACATCGGCACCACCGGGAGCATCACCGATGACGCGGTAAAGTTGAAGGTCGACGGCTGCAGTCCGGCCAGCGCGTGCAGCAGCGTCGAGCGATGCTCGTACTGCACGCCCTTGGGGTTGCCCGTGGTGCCGCTGGTATAGCAGATCATGCAGGGATCGCGCTCGTCGCCATCGACCCATTCGAAATCGCCGTCCTGCTCGCCGATCCAGTCTTCGAAGCTGGTGGTGTGCTCGCCGCTGTCGAAGCAGATGTAATGTTCGACCGTGGGCCATTTGTCGCGCATCTTGTCCACGATCGGCTGGAACGCCGCATCGTAGATCATCACCTTGTCCTCGGCGTGATTGACGATGTATTCGAGCTGGTCCTCGAACAGGCGCGGATTGCAGGTGTGCAGCACGCCGCCCATCCCCGCGACGCCGAACCAGCTGACCAGGTGGCGCGCGTGGTTCATGGCGAGGCTGGCAACCTTGTCGCCCTTGCCGAGGCCCAGCGCCTGCAGCGCCTGGCTCATCTTCTTCGCATCCTGGCGCACGCCCGCCCAGTCGGTGCGGGTCTCGCTGCCATCCGCCCAGCGGGTGACGATTTCACGGTTCGGGGCTTCCCGGGCTGCGTGGTCGATCACATGCGAGATCCGCATGCTCCAGTCCTGCATCGCGCCAAGCGACATATGTATTCCTCTCACCCAATCAGGTCCCAGATCAAGCGACGAGGCGCAGGTTTGCCTTCCCCCGTCGCGCGGTTAATTGCACCTTGGCAAGGCCGGGCACGCTTGCCAAGCGTTCGGCGAGCTCGCCGTCGATAGAAAATGTTCGGCCCAGCCGCACGACAGGCGGGGTGGGGTCGCCGGTGAGCAGCGTTGCGACCGCCTCGTCGCCCCCCTGCCCGCCCTCGCCCAGCGCCAGCGCCAGCTGGGTCACCGCCTCGACACTCTCGACCTCCAGCGTCAGCAGCATCGCCATGCTCCCGCGCACCGCGTCGAGCGGGACCGCCCCGCGCACGGTGATCCGCGGCGGTTCGTCGGGGCTCGGGCTGTCGAGTTCGACATCGAGCTTCACGCAGGTGCCATTCCTGGCCCATTCGAGGAACTTCTCGACCAGCCCCTCTTCGAAACAGGCGGCGCTGAACTGGCCGGAGGCGTCGGAGAAATCGGCGCGGATGAAGGGCTTGCCGCGCTTGGTCGTGCCCTTGCTGGCGCCTTCGACCTGCACCGCCATCACCGCGCCCATGCGCCCGCCACCGGGCACGCCGCCGGACATCAGCGAGGCGTGCGAACGTGCGCCTTGCGCGCTGGCGATCTCGCGATAGGCGGCGGTAGCATGCTGCTTGAAGGAGAAGCCCATGGTCTCCTTCTCGCGGGCGCGCGCCTCGCTGAGCGACCAGTCTTCCGCGTCCTTCAGTCGCAGATCGTCATCGACCGCTGCATCTTCGCCGCCGAACAGGCCCGCCTGCCCGCTCGAGCGCTCGCGCTCGGCCGCGTCGGCCACGGCCAAGAGCATGTCCGCATTGGCCATCAGCTTGGCGCGGTTGGGTTCGAATTCGTCGAGCGCGCCCGCGCTGATCAATGCCTCGAGCTGGCGCGAATTCATCGATCCCTTGGGCAGGCGTTCGAACAGGTCCTTGAGGCTTTCGAACCGGCCCGCCGCCTCGCGTTCCTCGACGATCGCTTCCATCGCGCGTTCGCCGACATTGCGGATGCCCGCCAGCGCGTAGCGCACGGCGTAACCGTCGTCGGTCTGCTCGACGGTATATTCGGCCTCCGAATGATTGAGCGAGGGCGGCAGCACCGTGATCCCGCCGCGGCGCGCGTCGTCGACGAAGATCGCCAGCTTTTCGGACTGGTGCATGTCGAAACACATCGAGGCGGCGTAGAATTCTTCCGGGTAATGCGCCTTGAGCCACGCGGTCTGGTAGGCGAGCAGCGCATAGGCGGCGGCGTGCGACTTGTTGAAACCGTAGCCGGCAAACTTGTCGATCAAATCGAACAGCGCATTGGCCTCGGCCTTCTCGATCCCGCTGACTTCCTTGCATCCGGTGACGAAGCGTTCGCGCTGGATGTCCATTTCGGCCTGGACCTTCTTGCCCATCGCGCGGCGCAGCAGATCGGCATCGCCGAGCGAATAGCCCGCGAGGATCTGCGCCGCCTGCATGACCTGTTCCTGGTAGACGAAGATGCCGTAGGTCTCGGCCAATATGCCTTCGAGCTTGGCATGCGGAAACTCGATCGCGACCTCGCCCGCCTTGCGCTTGCCGAACAGCGGGATGTTGTCCATCGGGCCCGGGCGGTAGAGCGAGACGAGCGCGATGATGTCGCCGAAATTGGTCGGCTTCACTGCAGTCAGCGTGCGCCGCATGCCTTCCGATTCCAGCTGGAACACGCCCACCGTGTTGCCCGCCTTCATCAGTTCGTAGACCTTGGGATCGTCGAGCGGCAGCTGCGATAGATCGATGTCGATCTCGCGCCGCTTAAGCAAATCGACCGCCTTCTTGAGCACCGACAGAGTCTTGAGCCCGAGGAAGTCGAACTTGACCAGTCCCGAGCTCTCGACATTCTTCATGTCGTACTGCGTCACCGGCATGTCCGAGCGCGGATCGCGGTAGAGCGGCACGAGCTTGGCCAGCGGCCGGTCGCCGATCACCACCCCCGCCGCATGGGTCGAGCTGTTGCGCGGGAAGCCTTCAAGCTGCATCGCCAGGTCGACGAGCCGCTTCACCTCGTTGTCGTTGTCGTATTCGTTCTTGAAATCGGCCGCTCCGTTGAGCGCGCGCGGCAGCGTCCACGGGTCGGTCGGGTGGTTGGGCACCATCTTGCATAGCCGGTCGACATGGCCGTAGCTCATTTGCAGGATGCGCCCCGTATCGCGCAGCACCGCGCGCGCCTTGAGCTTGCCGAAGGTAATGATCTGCGCGACGTGGTCGTGGCCGTATTTCTGCTGGACGTAACGGATCACCTCGCCGCGGCGGGTTTCGCAGAAGTCGATATCGAAGTCGGGCATCGAGACGCGTTCGGGATTGAGGAAGCGTTCGAACAGTAGGCCGAGTTGGATCGGGTCGAGATCGGTGATCGTCAGCGCCCAGGCGACAAGGCTGCCCGCGCCCGAACCACGCCCCGGTCCCACGGGAATATCGTGGTCCTTGGCCCATTTGATGAAGTCGGCAACGATCAGGAAGTATCCCGGGAAACCCATCTGGTTGATGATGTCGACTTCGAACTGCAACCGGTCGAAATAGACCTTGCGTTCCTCCTCGCTCATCTCGCCATAGGGTTCTAGCCGCGCCTCCAGCCCCTTGCGCGCATCTTCCTCCAGCGCGCGCGCCTCGCCTTCGAGGTCGCCAGCGAGGCTGGGCAGGATCGGCTTGCGATAGGGCGGCGCATAGGCGCAGCGCTGCGCCACCACCACGGTGTTCTGCACCGCTTCGGGCAGGTCGGCGAAGGCCTCTTCCATCATGTGGTAGGTCTTCACATAGCTTTCGGGGTTCGACCGCGCGCGTTCCTCCGCATCGACATGCGTCGAGCCAGCAATGCACAGCATCGCGTCATGCGCCTTGTGCATGTGCGGCTCGGCGAAATTGGCGGGATTGGTCGCCACCAGCGGCAGGTCGCGCGCATAGGCGAGATCGACCAGCGCGGCTTCGGCGCGCTCCTCCACCGGATCGCCGCGCCGCGCCAGTTCGATGTAGAGCCGGTCGAGGAACAGCGCCTGCAGGCGGTCCAGCAGGGCCTCGGCATGGCTCTGTTGGCCTTCGGCAAGCAGCCGCGTGACCGCGCCTTCGCTCGCACCGGTGAAGGCGATCAGCCCATCGGTGCGGCCATCAAGGTCGCCGATCCGGACGTGCGGTTCGAATTCGAGCGGGCGTTCGAGATGCGCCTTCGACACGAGGTGGCACAGATTGTCGTACCCCGCCTCGTCCTGCGCGTAGAGCGGCAGGTAATCGACCTGCTTGCCTTCCACCCCTTCGTCGCGGCTCGGGCGCGCCACGCCCAGCAGTGTGCCGATGATAGGCTGCACGCCTTCGGCCTTGCAGGCATTGGCGAACATGACCGCGCCGTAGAGCCCGTTGCGATCGGCAATCGCGACAGCCGGAAAGCCGCGTTCCTTGGCCAGCTTGGCCATTGCCTTCGGATCGATCGCCCCTTCCAGCATGGTATAGGCCGACAGGATACGGAACGGGACGAAGGGCTTGAAGGACATGCGTGCCAATATGCGGCGCGGGAGGGGATTCGCCAACCCGCGCGCCCCGCGCTTTCCTCCGTTCCGTCATCCCTGCGAAGGCAGGGATCCAGATAACGGAAACGATCCGCCAGAGGCTCGATCACCCGGGTCCCTGCCCAGGCAGAGGCGACAGTCATTGCCCGGGAGCTACAGCAGCTTTTCGATATCCCTGGCGATACCTTGCGGCTTGTCCGCCGGCCCGTAGCGTTCCACCACGCGGCCTTCGCGGTCGATCAGGAATTTGGTGAAGTTCCACTTGATCGCCTTCGATCCCATCAGTCCGGGCTGTTCGCGCTTCATCCAGTCGAACAGCGGACTGGCATTGTCGCCATTGACGTCGACTTTCTCCATCAGCGGAAAGGTCAGCCCGAAATTGACCTTGCAGAATTCGGCAATCTCGCCCGCATCGCCCGGCTCCTGCCCGCCGAACTGGTTGCAGGGAAAGGCAAGCACCTCGAAACCGCGGTCGCCGAACCGCTGGTACAGTTCTTCAAGCCCGTCATACTGCGGGGTGAAGCCGCATTTGCTGGCGGTGTTGACCACCAGCAGTACGGTGCCGAGCTTGTCCTTCAGCTCGAGCGGTTCGCCCTTGTTGGTGGCGACGGTGAAATCGGCGATGGTGGTCATGCTCTTGCAGTTTCCTGTATCGATAGCGCGGGCGCAGCCAAGCGCGGCGCCGCGTCACTCGCGCGGGAAATCGGGGCGCTTGGACAGTTCCGCGATCTCCGCGGCATGGTATTCGCGGTCGCCCGCCTTCTCGATGTAATAGTCGGCGCGTTCGTGCTCGGGCAGCAGCATCAGATGGCGGACCAGTTCGGCGAAGCTGCCGCTGCGCAGGCCCTTGGCACCGTCGAGCACGCCATTGCCGTCGCCGGTGTGGTGCAGGCTGGCGCGGTCGTCCCACTGAATGCCGCCGTGGTGGTCGTGGTCGCCCTTGAAGGTGCTCGGATGGTCGGTCATGAAAATCTCCTTTGAGCGACCAACGAGCGAAGCGCGCTACGGGTCCGCTATTCGAGCACACCTTCATGCAGGCGCACGACGCGGTCCATCTTCTGCGCCAGCCGCTCGTTATGCGTCGCGATCAGCGCCGCGCTGCCCTCGCCCCGGACAAGGCTGAGAAACTCGCCCAACACCCTGTCGGCAGTCGCTTCGTCGAGATTGCCGGTGGGCTCGTCCGCCAAGACCAGATCGGGCTTGTTGGCGAGCCCGCGGGCGACTGCCACGCGCTGCTGTTCGCCGCCCGACAGCTGGCTGGGGCGGTGATCGAGCCGGTGGCCGAGCCCCAGCGCGACGAGCAGTTCTTCCGCCCGCGCCTCGGCTTCGGCGCGCGGCCTGTCCGCTACCAGCTGCGGCAGGACCACGTTTTCCAGCGCATTGAAATCGGGCAGCAGGTGATGGAACTGGTAGATGAAGCCCAGGTGTTCGCGGCGCAGCACGGTACGGGCATGCGAATTCGACTTCTCGGCCGAGTGGCCGGCTATCAGGATCTCCCCGCCGAACCCGCCTTCGAGCAGCCCGACCGCCTGCAGCAGCGTCGACTTGCCCGATCCCGACGGCCCGAGCAGCGCGACGATCTCGCCCGGGCGGATCGCGAGGTCGACCCCGCGCAGCACGTCGATCCGCTCGCCGCCCTGTTCGAAGCTGCGGGTGAGCCGCTTGAGCTCGACCACCGGTTTCACGCCGGAACTATTCATAACGCAGCACCTGCACGGGATCGGTGTTCGCCGCCTTCCACGCGGGGTAGAGCGTAGCGAGGAAACTGAGGCCCAGCGCGAGCAGCACGATCATCGTTACTTCGCTGCCATCGACCTTCGACGGGATGGTGGTCAGGAAGCGGTATTGCGGGTCCCACAAATCCTGCCCGGTCAGCACGCCGAACCCCTCGACGATTTGCTGGCGCCCGGCAAGGATGAGGAAGCCCAGTGCAAGCCCGGCCAGCGTGCCGATCGCGCCGATGGTGAAACCGGTGGTGACGAAGATCTTGATCAGGCTCTGCCGTGTCGCGCCCAGCGTGCGCATGATCGCGATGTCGCGGGTCTTGGCGCGCACCAGCATGACGAGGCTGGAGAGGATGTTGAACGCCGCGACGAGCACCATGAAGCTGAGCGCGAAGGCCATCGCCGCGCGTTCCACCTGCAGCGCTTCGAACAGCGTCGCGTTGATCGTCTTCCAGTCAGATACCACGGCCCGGCCCTGCACCGCGCGCTGCACCGGTTCGAGGATTTCGCCGACCTCGTCGGCATCCTCCACCGTCACCTCGATCATGCCCACCGTATCGCCGATCAGCATCAGCGTCTGTGCATCCTTCATCGGCATGACGACGAAGGCGCCATCGTAATCGTAGACGCCGATCTCGAAGATCGCGGCAACTTCATAGCCGATCTGCCGCGGCACGGTGCCGAACGGGGTCGAGCGCCCCTGCGGATTGATGATCGTGATCGTATCGCCCACTCGCGCGCCGATATTCTCGGCCAGCCGGACCCCGATCGCCACCTTGCTTGCGCCCGCCTGCAACTGGCCGAAATCGCCCGCCACTGCCTTGGTCGCCAGCTCGGCGATGTCCTCGTCGGTGTTGCCGCGGACCAGGATCGCTTCGACGCGGCCGTTGAAGCTGGTCAGCAGCGGCTGTTCGATCAGCGGGCTGGCATCGACCACTCCCGGCGTGGCGCGGACTTCGGCGAGGATATCCTCCCAATCGTCCAGCCGCCCGCCGTAGGCCTGGACGATGGCATGGCCGTTGAGCCCGACGATCTTGTCGAGCAGTTCGGCGCGAAAGCCGTTCATCACACTCATCACCACGACCAGCATCGCCACCGACAGCATCACCACCCCGATCGAGATGCTCGCCACCAGCGCGATGAAGGCCTCGCTCTTGCCCGGAAGCAGATAGCGTTTGGCGATTGTCCATTCGAAGGGGGAGAGGATCAAGGCGGCCCTGATTGTTGCCTGCGGATGGAGCCGCGTTTAGGCAGGCAATCCTTGCTGCGCAATGAAATCGTGTGGCCGCTCGCGGCATTGGTCGCACTGCCCTTGTAATCGAGGCGTAACACCGCCATTGGGCGCGCATCCCGATCAGCTTCGGCGGACAGGCCTTTCGATGAACCTCACGCACCCGTTTCTAGACGAGGATGGCGACAAGTTGCGCGAAGAGTGCGGCGTGTTCGGCGCGGTCAATGCGACCGATGCCTCCGCCGTCACCGCGCTCGGCCTCCATGCATTGCAGCATCGCGGGCAGGAAGCCGCGGGCATCACCAGCTTCGACGGGGCCGAATTCTACACCCGCCGCGGGCTCGGCCATGTCGCGGAGAATTTCTCCAGCCAGGAAGCGATCGCCGAACTGCCCGGCATGATGGCGGCGGGCCATGTTCGCTATTCGACCACCGGCGGGTCGGGCCTGCGCAATATCCAGCCGCTCTATGCCGACCTCGCCAGTGGCGGTTTTGCAGTAGCGCACAATGGCAATATTTCGAACGCAGGCATGCTGCGCGAGGACCTCGTGCGGCGCGGGTCGATCTTCCAGTCGACCAGCGATACCGAGGTCATCATCCACCTCGTCGCCACCAGCCGATATCCCACGATCATGGACCGGCTGATCGATGCGCTGCGGCTGCTCGAAGGCGCCTATGCGCTGATCGTCATGACGCCCGAGGGCATGATCGCCTGCCGCGATCCGCTGGGCATCCGTCCGCTGCAGATGGGCCGGATCGGCGATGCCACGCTGTTCGCGTCGGAAACCGTCGCCTTCGACGTCGTCGGCGCCGAATTCGTCCGCCAGGTCGAACCCGGCGAAGTAATCAAGGTCGATTTCGACGGCAATGTCGATTCGCTGCATCCCTTCGGCAACCATTCGGCGCGGCCCTGCATCTTCGAGCATGTCTATTTCAGCCGCCCGGATTCGGTGTTCGACGGGCGCAGTATCTATGCTGCGCGCAAGGCGATCGGCGCCGAGCTTGCGCGCGAGACTCCAGTCGAGGCCGATCTGGTCATTCCGGTACCCGACAGCGGCGTGCCCGCGGCCATCGGCTATGCGCAGGAAGCGGGGATCCCGTTCGAACTGGGGATCATCCGCTCGCACTATGTCGGCCGCACCTTTATCCAGCCAAGCGACGGCGCGCGCCACGCCGGCGTCAAGCGCAAGCACAATGCCAACCGCGCGCTGGTCGAAGGCAAGCGCATCGTCCTGATCGACGACAGCATCGTGCGGGGCACCACCAGCCTGCAGATCGTCGAAATGATGCGCGAGGCCGGGGCCACCGAAGTGCATTTCCGCGTCGCCAGCCCGCCCACCGCGCACAGCTGCTTCTACGGCGTCGACACGCCCGAGCGCAGCAAGCTGCTCGCCGCGCGGATGGACGTCGAACCGATGCGCGAATTCATCCGGGCCGACAGCCTCGCCTTCGTCTCGATCGACGGGCTGTACCGCGCGGTCGGCGAAAAGCCGCGCGATGCCGCCTGCCCGCAGTTCTGCGATGCCTGCTTCACCGGCGATTATCCCACTTCGCTGACCGATCTCGCCCGGCGCGACGACAAGCAGCAGCAGCTTTCCTTCCCTCCCGAACAGGTCGCCTGATGACGAAACCGCTCGACAACAGCCTGGCCCTGGTCACCGGGGCGAGCAAGGGAATCGGCGCCGCCACCGCGCAGGCGCTGGCCGCAGCCGGCGCCCATGTGGTGCTCACCGGGCGCGACGTACGCGCGCTGGAAGCGGTCGAGGACACGATCCATGCCGCGGGCGGCGCTTCCACCATCGCACCGGTCGATCTGGCCGAAAGCGACGGGATCGCGCGGCTCGCTTCGGCAATTGCCAGCCGCTGGGACAAGCTCGACGTGCTCGTCGCCGTAGCCGCCTACCTCCCCGCGCTGACCCCGGTCACGCAGATCGACGGCAAGCAGCTGAGCCAGGCGCTGACGGTCAACTTCCTCTCGACCCAGGCGCTGCTCGCCAATTTCGACCCGCTGCTCAAGCGCGCCGAAGCGGGCCGCGTGATCGGCCTGACCAGCAGCGTCGGGGCGAGCCCGCGCGCCTATTGGGCCGCCTATGGCACGACCAAGGCGGCGTTCGACAACCTGCTCGAAAGCTATGCGCAGGAGGTCGAGAAGACCTCGAAGGTGCGCGTCGCGCTGGTCGATCCGGGCGCCACGCGCACGGCCATGCGCGCCAAGGCCTATCCGGGTGAAGACCCGCAGACGGTCAAACCGCCCGAAACCGTGGCGGAACGGCTCACCCAATTGCTGGTCGAGGGCTTCGACGGGTTCCACCGCGAGCGGGTCGAAGCCTGAGTTAACCAAGTCCGGGAACGCTTTGGCCACCTTGATCGATCATATCCGCTGCCTGCGCGCCCGAATGCGCGCCAGGACCAAGCGGGACAGATCGAAAAGGGGCGCCGCCATGATCCACCAGTCGCAGGATCGCTATTCACTCGCCGCGCAGGAGGATCGCAGCGCGCCGCGCGCGAAGCTGGCCATTCCCGGCCAGTTGCGCGCCAGCGGCGGCCGCGCCTTCCAGACGGTCGTCCACGACCTGTCGGTATCCGGCTTTTCCGCCGCTGCGCTCAACCGCATGCACGAAGGGCAGCTGTGCTGGCTGACCATGCCCGGACTCGAATCGCTCCAGGCGCAGGTTGTGTGGTGGGAAAAGAGCATGGTCGGATGCGCGTTCAGCGAACTGCTGAGCCCGCTGGTGCATGACAGCATCCTCGCGCGGTTCGGCGACCCGAGCTACCAGCGCCCTTTCTGAACGCCCATTCCGGTCAGGTGGTGACGGCGTAGCCCTTGCCGGGACGCCGCCACCGGCCGGTTACTCAGCCGCCGCGACGATCTTGCCGATCAGAGCGCGAAAGCCGTCGCGGTTCGCGCTGCTGGTCGCGGTTTCCCAATTGCTGACCACGGCCACCACCAGTTGTTCCTGCGGGACGATGGTGATCGCCTGGCCGAAGATGCCCTGCGCGCCATACATGCCGCCGGGATAGGTCCACCACTGGTACCCATAGCCGAAGCCGGGCGCCTGCGGTGCGAAGTCGACCAGCGGCGAACCGGCGGTGGCGAACCAGCCTGCGGGTACGGTGCCCGCCCCGCCCTCCAGCGCGAACTGGCCCATGCGCGCATAGTCGGCCAGCCGCAGCGACAGGCAGCAGCCACCGATATTGCCGCCGGTGAGGTCCTGCATCCAGAACAGGCCACCTTCGAAGCCCGCGGGTTCGACGATCTTTTCCGCGGCATAGGCGGCCAGCGACTGGCCGGTCGCCTGTTCGACGATCAGCCCGAGCAGATTGGTTTCGAGCGTCTTGTAGACCCACTTTTCGCCAGCGGGCGCCTCGCGCGTCAGCGTGCGCGCGTAGGTGACCGCCTGCGATTCGCCCGCAACCGGGGCAACCGCCAGCATCTTGGCAACGTCGCTGTCGGGATCGGTGTAATCCTCGTTCCATGCCACGCCCGAGGTCATGGTGGCGATCTGGCCGACGTTGACGCCGTCATAGGCGGTGCCCGCCAGCGCAGGAATGATTTCGGTTACCGGCGTGTCGACACTGGCAATCGCACCATCGGCGATCGCCGCCCCCAGCAGCGTGGACGTGAAGCTCTTGGCGACCGAGAAGCTCGTCCAGCGTCCGGTCGGACCGAAACCCAGACCGTAATCCTCGAACAGCACTTCGCCGTCCTTGAGCACCATCAGGCCGGCAGCCTGCGTTTCGGCCATGTATTCGCGCAGTTCGGCCTGCAGCGAGGCAGGCAGCGGCGCTGCGCTGCGCGGCAATTCGCGAACCGTACTGGCAGGCGCGACCTCGAGCCCGGGGAACGATCCTTCCATGTCGCGGAACACTGCCGAGCGGCGCTCATCACTCCAGAACAGGATCGAGTCGCTGGGATCGAGGCTGGCCATCTGCTCAGGCATCGACTGGGTCACTGCAGGCGGCGGAACCGCCGTCGCCGTGGCGGTGCCACCATCGCCATAGGCCGTGCCGCAGCCGGCCAGCGCCAGTGCCGCCACCGAAATCATAAGTCCGCGCATTATTTCTCTCCCTCTTTCACCAGTGTAACCTGGTGGACGTCGATCCCGCCCCCGCGGAACCCGCCTTCGCAATACATCAGATAATATCGCCACAAGTCGCAGAATTCCCGATCGAAACCCTGCGGCAGGCGATCCTCCGCCACTGCCCTATCGAAGTTCCGGCACCAGTGCAGCAGCGTATCGGCATAATCGTGGCCGAAATCGTGCTGGTCCTGCCATGCAAGTCCGCGTTCCTCGGCCAGGCGGCGAAATTCGCTGGTGCGGATCAGCAGCCCGCCGGGGAAGATATAGGCCTGGATGAAATCCGCACTTCGCGCATAGGCGTCGAACAGATCGTCGCGGATCGAGATATACTGGATCGCCGCGCGGCCCCCGGCGCGCAAATTGCGTGCGATGCAGTCCATGAAGGTCGGCCAGTATTCGTGGCCCAGCGCCTCGACCATTTCGGCGCTGACAATGGCGTCGTAGCGGCCGTCGCAGTCGCGGTAATCCTGCTTGCGGAACTCGGCCACGTCCGGGTGATGGCTGCGCGCCCACTCCAATTGCTCGTCGGACAGGCTGATCGCGGTCACCCTGCGGCCCTGTGCGGCCAGGCTTGCCGCCAGCGCGCCCCAGCCGCAGCCGATTTCGAGCACGCTGGGCGCCTCCCCGATCCGGCTGGCAAGCGCGGCACACTTGCGCCGCTGCGCCGCCTCCAGCCCGTCGTCCGCCGGGGCCAGCGCCGAGGAATAGCTCATCGTCGGGTCGAGCCAGGCAGCGTAGAAATCGTTGCCCAGATCGTAATGCGCGCTGATGTTCTTCTGCGCACCCTGCGGGGTGTTGCGATTGAACAGATGCGCCAGCTTCAGCGCGTGGCGGAACGGCCCCTTGGCCCGTGCGGTATCGCCCAGGTGCTGCGCATGCTGCATGAACAGGGCGAACAGCGGCACCGGATCGGGGCTCCACCATTCGCCGGCTTCCCACGCCTGGTACCAGCCGACCGACCCATTGCTGGCCAGCCGCACCAGCGCGTTCCAGCTGCGCAGTTCGACCGTGCATTCGAAGCCCGGCGAACGCCCACCGACGGTGCGCCGCGTACCGTCGGGCAGCGTGGCATGGATCGCGCCGCTGACCAGCGCCCGGTCGATCCGGTCGATGATCTTGCCGATGCCGGGCGCCACCAGCCGCGCGACCAGACCGGGCCTGCGAACGAAACGCTGCGATCCGGCGACAAGCTCGCGCCCGCGGGAGGTGGTCGGCATATCCATCGTCCGCGCTATGGCTCGGCGATCTGTCGTTCACAAGCCCGCGGCATTCACCGCTGCGCCGCGGCGGCGGATCAGCCCTTTGCGCTGCGATAGGCTTCCAGCGCGCGCTCGCGCGCTTCGCGGTGGCCGATAACCTTGGCCGGGTAATCGCCGCGCCGGTCTTCGAGAGGATCGTGGATCTCGTCATCGCCAAGCCCGGCCAGTTCGGGGACATATTCACGGATATAGCCTGCCGCATCGAATTTCTCGCTCTGGGTCAGCGGGGCCATGATGCGCACGAACATGTTGCTGTCGACCCCGGTGCCCGAAATCCACTGCCAGTTGACACCGTTGTTGCCGTAATCGGCATCGACGAGGCAGTCCCAGTACCACTGTTCGCCGAAGCGCCAGTCGATCAGCAGGTGCTTCACCAGGAAGCTGGCGCAGATCATCCGCACGCGGTTGTGCATCCAGCCGGTCTGCCACAGTTGCCGCATGCCCGCATCGACCACCGGATAGCCGGTCATGCCTTTCTGCCAGCACGCGAAGTCCTGCGCGATCAGATGCCCCGCATTGGGGTTCCGCCACAGCGTGCGCTCGTCGTAGTCACGGTAGCTTTCGCGCGGGTAGTCGGGGAACTGGTCGATCACGTTCTGCGCATAATCGCGCCAGATCACCTCCTTGGCGAAGGTGTTCCAGCCGTCGCTGCGCTTGTCTTTCAGCCTGTGCCAGACCTGCGCGGGGCTGATCTCGCCCCAGTGCAGATGCGGCGAGAGGCGCGAGGTGGTGTCTTCGGACGGCAGATTGCGGCCCTCGTCGTAATCGCCCACCACATCGGCCCACCAGTCGAGCCGGTCATGCGCCGCCTGTTCGCCGAAGTCCCAGAATTCGCGAATACCGCTGGCCCAGTCGGGATCGGTCGGAAGCAGCGCCCAGTCGTCCAGTTCGTCGCTGTCGGGCCAGCTATCGGGCGACGACAGCGTTTCCGGCTCGGGCAGCGGGTCGCGCGGAGGCATAACCTCCAGCATGGATTTCGCAAACGGGGTGTAGATCTTGTAGGGATCGCCCGAACCGGTGGTCACGCTGCCGGGCGGAAGCAGGTAGTTGCCGTCGTAGAGGCACAATTGCCTGTCCCCGCCCAACGCGTCGCGCAGATCGTCTTCGGCTTCCTTCCACCACGGCTCGTAATGGCGCATCGCGTGGATGCCGGTGGCGCCGGTTTCGTCAGCCAGCGCGGCAAGCACCTGCGGGGCGTCGCCCCGGCGCAGCACGATCCTCGAATTGTGCGCGCGATAGCTCTTGCCGAGGCTGTCGAGCGAATGATGCAGCCAGACCTTCGACGCCCCGCCATAGGCATGGTCGCCCGCGCGGTCGTCGTCGAGGACGTAGACCGGAATGACGGGTCCGGCTTGCGCGGCGGCATACAGCGCGGGATGATCGGCCATGCGCAGATCGCGCCGCAACCAGACGATGTGGGGTGCAGTCATGCCGTTCTAACCGACGGGTGCTGGCGTGGGTTCCGTTTGCACGCCGGGGCAGACCCCCGCCGGCAGTTCGACCGAAAAGCGATCGCCGACCCGCGGATCGTAGAAGCGCGCATCACGCAGCCACAGCGAGCCATCCTCGCGCGGCTCGATCAGCGGGGTGCGTGCCCAGAACAGGAAGGCGTCGACCGCGCTATCGCCTGCCCGCGCCGCTGCCAGATCGCACCGGTCGAGCGGGACCCCGGGCAGCGTGGTGTCTTCGCCGAGCGTGTACAGCCCGTTGCCGCCGCTGATCATCTCGCGCGCGAGCGGGTTGAACGGCGCCGGGCTGGCGATCACGGTTGCGGTGCCGGTCGGGCTGGCCGTGAGCGCGTTTTCGTCGGCTGCGGTGATCACGGCGTTGAGCCCGATATAGGCGAACGCCGCCGCGAGCGCCGCGCGTGCCGGCCTGCGCCACTCCCCACCCCGCTTTTGCCGCCGGAGCGAGAACCATGTGGCAAAGCCCATCAGCAGCCACAGCCAGATATCGATAATGAACAGCGTGTCGCCGTAGAACCAGCGCGAGGAAAACGGCTCGAGCAGGCGGATGCCGTAGACATTGAGCCAGTCGAGCGCAGGATGCGTCAGGCAGCCGAGCAGCGCGAGTGCGTAGAGCCACTTGAACCTGACCGGAAGCCGCGCCTCCGGGCGCTTCCCGCGTTTCGCCTGCCAGCGGTCGAAGCCGTAGAGCAGGCCCGCCAGCACCAGCGGCAGCAGGAGCATGGCGGGCGGACCATGCGTGATGCCGCGGCGGAAGCCGAGGTGTTCGACACCGTCGAGCCAGAAGAAACAGGCCGCATCGACATCGGGCAGGTTCGCGCCGATGATCAGCGCGGGCATTGCCAGCCCGGTCTTCCGCTTGAGCCCCGCCTGCCCGATCAATGCCCCGACGAGGCTGTGTGTGAGATTGTCCATTGCGCGCGAGTGATAGCCCGCCCCGCCCAAAAGGAAAGGGCGGCAGGTTGCCCCGCCGCCCTTGCCCAGCCGATTGCCCGAGAATCAGGAATCGAAGTCTTCGCCGCGGCGGGCGGACGTGAATTCGCGCCGGTCGAGATAGGTGTCGCCGTCGGTATCGTAATAGAAAAAGCTGTCGGCAGCCTTGTTGATCGTTTCCGCCTTCAGCTCGGGCTCGCCCTGGTCGTTGAGCGCTTCATGCTGCGGATCGAGCGGGATCGCCCAGATCGCATATTCGGCGACCGAAAGCTGGTCGTCGTCGTTCCGGTCGAGATAGCCCCAGGTCATGTTCTGGCGCCGGCGCATGTTGGTGTCTGCGTCACGCTCCTGCGAGGCGGCTTCCATTTCGCTCCGCTCGTCCTCGCTCATGTCGGCTGCGATCGCTGCCTCGTCGGCATTTGCGACCTGCTCCGCCGCAACCTCGTCGCGGTAGCCGTCATATTCGCTGCGAAACGCATCCGCGTCGAATGCGTCGCGGCGCGTCTGCGCGTCGTCCGAGAGCGCGTAGTCGCGCGTCATCGGGTCGTATTCGGCAGTCGCGGCAGTCTCGACATCGGCCATTTCGCTGCCGACCACCGGATCTTCGGCGACGTCGTCCCCGCAAGCGGCAAGCGCCAGGGCAAGCGTGGAAAGCGCGGTCGTTTTCTTCAGAATGGTCATGTGTCCTCCATTGGTTGAACGTCCTGCCGGCGGCAGGGGAATGTCCAACCAACGAAGCCGCACCGCAATCGGTCCGCCTCGCGCGAAACCGATTGCCGGATGCGTCAGACCGGGTCTTGCGCGGTCCCGTCGACGGTCCAGGTCTGGCCCTGGCCCAGCAGTTTGGCCAGATTGGCCTCCTTGCCCGCGCTTGCGGCGGCCTTCTCGGCCAGCACAGCAGCCTCGAAGGTCGGGCGCGGATCGTCGTACAGCACGCCCAGCGCCATCGGGAACGGGCCGAAGGGCATCTCGACGAGCATGTGCGCGATCGAGCGGTTGGTGACGTCGTGGACGATCACCCCCGCGGCTTCCCAGTCGCCATCGACGACATCGACCACTTCGAGGTTGAGCGTGTCGCGGTTGAGCGCAATGCCCTTGGCATCCTTCGCGAACAGCATCGGCTTGCCGTTTTCGAGCCACAGCTGCTGGTCTTCGGCGCCCTTGGGGGCGGCGAAATCGTTGAACACGTCCTTGTTGTAGACGATGCAGTTCTGGAAGATCTCGATGAAGGCGGCGCCTTCGTGTGCATGGGCGGCCTTGAGCACATCGGGCAGGTGCTTCGACACGTCGAAACCGCGGCCGACGAAGCGCGCCCCGGCTCCGAGCGCGAATGCGGCGGGACGGGCGGGATGGTCGTAGCTGCCGATCGGGGTCGAGGGCGACTTGGTGCCCTCGCGGCTGGTGGGCGAGGCCTGGCCCTTGGTGAGACCGTAGATCTCGTTGTTGAACAGCATGATCTGCATGTTCACGTTCCGGCGAAGGACGTGCATCAGATGGTTGCCGCCGATCGACAGGCCGTCGCCGTCGCCGGTCACCAGCCAGATGTCGAGATCGGGATTGGCCAGCTTCGCGCCCGTGGCGAACGCGGGCGCGCGGCCGTGGATCGTGTGGAAGCCGTAGCTCTCGACGTAATAGGGGAAGCGGCTCGAACAGCCGATCCCGCTGATGAAGACGGTGTTGGCCGGGTCCGCGCCCAGCTGCGGCAGCGTGCGCTGCACCGCCTTGAGGATCGCATAGTCCCCGCAACCCGGGCACCAGCGGACTTCCTGGTCGGTTTCCCAGTCCTTGAGCGTGGTTTCGATTTTCACTGGTGCGTTCACGAGCTGTGCTCCTGCGATTGCGGCGAGGCCTGGTCTTTCAGCGAGCCGTCGTCATGTCCGGTTTCCAGATGCGGCAGCTGGTCGTCATTGACCGAAACCTGCCCGCCTTCATTGCCATCGATACCATCGAAATACTTGCCGATGGCCTCTTCGAGCTCGGCAATCTGGAACGGCTGGCCGCTGGTCTTGGTCAGCGGCACGGCATCGACGAGGAACTGGTCGCGCAGCACGGTCTTGAATTGCCCGGTGTTCATTTCGGGCACGAGCACGTGTTCGAAGCTGCGGAGCAGGTCGCCGAGATTCGCCGGCATCGGCCAGATATGGCGAACGTGGATATGGCTGACATCGAGCCCCTTGCGGCGCGCATTGTCGACCGCGCGGTGGATCGGGCCATAGGTCGAACCCCAGCCGACCACCGCAAGCTTGCCCGAAGTCTCGCCGAGGCAGACCTCCTGGTCGGGCACGGCGATGCCTTCGATCTTGTTCTTGCGCGCATCGGTCATGCGCTGGTGGTTGTCGGGCGAATAGTCGATATTGCCGGTCAGCTCGTGCTTCTCGATCCCGCCGATGCGGTGCATCAGCCCCGGCGTACCCGGCTTGACCCAGGGGCGCGCGCCCTTGGCGTCGCGCTTGTAGGGCAGGAATACACCCTCGCCTTCGTCGTCCTGCGCGTTCGTTTCGGTCAGGAAACTGGCCGGGAACGGCGTGTAGCTGGCCGGGTCGGGCACCTTCCACGGTTCGGCGGCATTGGCGATATAACCGTCGGTCAGCAGCATCACCGGGGTCATGTACTGCACCGCGATACGGCAGGCCTCGATTGCGACATCGAACGCGTCCGACGGGCTGCTGGCGGCGATCACCGGCATCGGTGCATCGCCGTTGCGGCCGTAGACCGCCTGGTAGAGATCGCTCTGCTCGGTTTTGGTCGGCAGGCCGGTCGAAGGGCCACCGCGCTGCGAATTGACGATAACCAGCGGCAGTTCGGTCATGATGCCGAGCCCGATCGCTTCGGTCTTGAGCGCGATCCCCGGGCCCGACGAACTCGTCACGCCGAGGCTCCCCGCATAGCTGGCGCCGATCGCGGCGCAGACCGCAGCGATCTCGTCTTCCGCCTGGAAGGTGGTGACGTCGAATTCCTTGAGCCGCGCAAGGTGGTGCAGGATCGCGGAAGCCGGCGTGATCGGATAACCGCCGAAGAACATCGGCAGTTCGGCCAGCTGCGCGCCGGCAACCAGCCCCAGGCTGACCGCTTCGGCACCGGTGACGGTGCGATAGAGGCCGGGCTTGGACGGAACCGGATCGATATGGACCTGCTTCAGCGGCCCCGCGAGTTCCGCCGTTTCGCCATAGGCATGCCCCGCGTCGAGCGCCGCGATATTGGCATCGGCGATCTCGGGCTTGGACTTGAACTTGCCCTTCAGCCAGTCGTGGATCGGGTCGCGCGGACGATCGAACATCCACAGCGCAAGGCCCAGCGTCCACATGTTCTTTGACCGCAGCGCGTCCTTGTTGCCAAGGCCGTAGGGCTTGACCGCCTCGATTGTCTTCTCGCTGATGTCGAAGGCCAGCAGGTCGAACTTGCCCAGGCTGCCATCTTCGAGCGGGTTGGCGTCGTATTTCGCCTTCTCGAGGTTACGTTTGGTGAAGGCGCCGGTATCGGCGATGATCAGCCCGCCGGGCTTGAGCGCGGCGAGGTTCACCTTCAGCGCAGCGGGGTTCATCGCCACGAGCACGTCGGGCGCGTCGCCCGCGGTGTTGATTTCGCGGCTGCCGAAATTGATCTGGAACGCGGAAACGCCGAACAGCGTGCCCTGCGGCGCGCGGATTTCCGCGGGGAAATCGGGGAAGGTGGCCAGGTCGTTCCCCGCGAGCGCGGTCGACAGCGTGAACTGCCCACCGGTCAGCTGCATGCCGTCGCCGGAGTCGCCGGCGAAGCGCACGACCACGCTTTCGGGGGTTTCGGGGAGGCCGTCCTGCGGCGCCGTGGCGGCTGTAGCCATCCGGGTCATCCTTGTCTGCGCCACCCACCGGCGGCGCCGTTTCCAATTGGAAGCGCCACCTAGGCCGCGCCCCATTCTCTCGCAATGAAGTTTCTCTGCTAGGCCGAAAAAGCCTCATGGAAAAGCGCTCCAAACACGCTAAGTTCCAAAACGCAACGGATTTTGGAGAGAGAACGACATGGCCGATACAGAACATTATGTCCGCGACGACGTGCGCGGCTTCCTCGACATGCTCGAAGCGATGGGCGGCAAGGGTGTCGAAGAGGTCGGCGCGCAGGAAGGCCGCGAACAGATGCGCGCCATGGGCGCCCTGGCCGAAGCCGAGCCGCGCGCGATGGCGGTTCAGAAGGACCTCACCTGCCCCGGTCCCGCCGGCCCGATCCCGCTGCGCTTCTACGACCCGCGCGCAGAGCGCGAACCCGGGCCCTGCGTGCTGTTCTTCCACGGCGGGGGCTTCGTTATCGGCGATCTGGAAGTGTACAATGCGCTGTGCACCGAGATCGCGCACCATCTCGACCTGCCGGTGGTCTCGATCGACTACCGGCTGGCCCCCGAACACCCCTTCCCCGCTGCGCCCGACGATTGCGAAGCGGCCGCGCGCTGGGTCGCTTCCTCGCCTGCCGAACTGGGGCGCGAAATCACCGGGCTGGTCATCACCGGCGACAGCGCGGGCGGCAATCTGACGATCGTCACCACCAACCAGCTGACCAACGAGCCCGCCGACGTCCCCGTGATCGTCCAGGCGCCGATCTACCCCGTCGCCAGCGACCTGAGCCAGCACCGGAGCCTGGCGATGTTCGCCGAGGGCTTCCTGCTGACCGGCGCGGCGATGGCCTGGTTCACCTCGCAATATGGCGGCGATGCGAGCGACCCGCGGCACACTCCGATGGTGGGCGACTGCGCCGACACGCCGCCGACCGTGGTGTGCACCGCCGGACTCGACCCGCTGCGCGATTCGGGACGGGAATACGCCGCACATCTGGTGCAACTCGGCACGGAAACCGTGTTTCTCGAGTTCCCCGGCATCGTTCACGGCTTTACCACGCTGAGAAAAGCGATACCGAGCGGACAGAAGGATCTCGAGGCGTTTCTCGACGCCGTGAAACTGATGGTGGAGCGATACAGGTGAGCGATGGGCTCGGTTACCGTCCCTGCGTGGGCGTGATGTTGGTCAACAGCGACGGCAAGGTCTTCGTCGGCCGCCGGATCGACAACAAGGAAGGCGACTGGTGGCAGATGCCGCAGGGCGGCGTCGATGACGGCGAGGACCTGCGCGAGGCCGCGCTGCGCGAACTGCACGAGGAAACCGGCGTGCGGAGCGAGCATGTCACCATCCTCAAGGCGCTGGACGAACCGATCCGTTACGACCTGCCCGAAGAGCTGATCGGCAAGCTGTGGGGCGGCCGTTTCCGCGGGCAGGAGCAGGTCTGGTACCTCGCGCGGTTCGCGGGCAGCGATACCGATATCGATCTCGAGGCACATGACCCGCCCGAATTCTGCGACTGGAAATGGGTCGAGGCGGAACAGCTTGCCGACCTCATCGTGCCGTTCAAGAAACGCGTGTATCGCGCGGTGGTCGAGGCTTTCCGCGAACTGGTCTGACGGACCCGCCGCGGCGACCGCTGCCGGGGTATTCGGTCAGTTCGACTGCGGCACCGCGGCGTCGGGCAGCAGCGCTTCGGCGGTTTGCACCCGCGCCGGCGGACCGGCCGCGATGGTTGCCGACAACGTCTGTGTTTCGGGGCAGCTTTCGCCGCACAGCGATTCCAGCTTGGCCAGGCTGCCCTTGGCCATTTCGACCGCGCCCTTTTCAACCAGCGCCTCGCCCTCGCCCGCGATCGCGGCCAGATTGCGCGGCTCGCGCGTCAGCGCTTCGCGGTAATAGCGGATCGCCTTGCCCTGCAGCCCGTCGGCGCGGGCGGCCTCGGCCAGTCGCAGGAAGATCGGCGTGTGGCCCGGGTCGACCGCCAGGGCGGCTTCGAAGGCGTCGATCGCCCCCTGCGTATCGCCCTGCGCCAGCGCGGTTTCGCCCTTGGCTATCAGCACGCCTGCTCGCGGCTCGGGCGCGTCGTTCCCGGCCCAGCCAACGCTCGATGTCACGGCCAGCGCCAGGGAAAGGGCAGCAGCGGCAGCAGGGGCAAAACGCATGATCGTCTCCAGCGGGGTCGTCCGTCGAAAAGGTGGCACATCAGCCATAATCTAAATGGCTAACACGTTCACCCTGCACAGGCGATGAAAAATCCGTCGGTCCCGTCATGCGCCGGTGCGAGCCGGATCCCCTGCCCGCGCGTCTGCCCCAGTGGCAGCGCCATGGCCCGCGGCTGCAGCTGCGGATGCCGCGCGAGGAAGGCTTCGAACTGCCCCGCGCCCTCTTCGTCGAGCAGCGAGCAGGTGACATAGACCACCCGGCCGCCCGGCTTGATGAGCTGCGCCGCGATGTCGAGCAGATAGGCCTGCAGCTCGGCCAGCCGCGCCAGTTCGGCCTCGTCCAGCCGCCAGCGCGCTTCGGGATTGCGCCGCCAGGTCCCCGTGCCCGAACAGGGGGCGTCGACCAGCACCGCGTCGGCCTGTCCGGCCAATCCGGAGAGCGCTTCCATTTCGCGCCGGGGGTCGAGCAGCAAGGTCTCGATGCAGGTCGCGCTTGCCCGTTCGGCGCGCGGAGCGAGCCGGGACAGGCGGCCGCGATCGGTATCGGAGGCGACGAGCCGTCCCTGGTTGTCCATCGCCGCTGCGAGCGCGAGCGTCTTGCCGCCCCCGCCCGCGCACAAATCGACCACCGTTTCGCCGGGCCGTGCAGCCACCGCGAGGCAAGCCAGCTGCGAGCCGGTGTCCTGCACTTCGATCGCGCCCGCGCGGAAGGCGTCCCATTGCTCGACCGGGGTGCCGGTGGCGAGCCGCAGGCCATGCGGCGCGGCAGTGGGCACGGCGGCTTCGGGCAAGGCGAGCGTGGCGCGCTCGGCCCTGAGCGTGTTGACCCGCAAGTCGAGCGGAGCCCGGTCGAGCAACGCTGCCGCATCGGTGCCGTCCACACCCGAGGCGGCGAGCCGGTCGACCAACCAGCGCGGCGCGACCCCGCCCTCGGCCACCGGCTCGTTGTCGGCCAGCGGCGCGGGGCCGTAGTGCGATCCGTCGAACAGCGGCGCGATCGCCGGATCGTCCTGCGCCAGCCGCAGCATCGACGCGCGGCCGGTCGCGGGGACCGGGCCGCAGGCGCGGATCGCGGCATAGACGAGCTCGCGGATCGCCCGCCGGTCTTTCGACCCGGCAAAGCGGTTGCTGCGGAACCATTCGGCAAGGATCCGGTCGGCGGGCGCGGCTTTCGCGCGCGCGGCCTCGACGATCCGGTCGAGCAGCTCGATTGCGGTCTGGACCCGGGCAGCGGGCGTCATGGCCTAGCGCGTCGGATAGTTGGGCGCTTCGCGGGTGATCGCCACGTCGTGGACATGGCTTTCGGCCAGCCCGGCATTGGTGATCCGGACGAATTGCGCGCGCTTGCGCAGATCCTCGATCGTGGCGCTGCCGGTATAGCCCATCGCCGCCTTGATCCCGCCGACCAGCTGGTGGACGACCGCCGCGGCAGGGCCTTTGTAAGGGACCTGCCCCTCGATCCCTTCGGGGACCAGCTTCTGCTGGCTGACATCGGCCTGGAAATAGCGGTCGGCGCTGCCGCGCGCCATCGCGCCCACGCTGCCCATACCGCGATAGGCCTTGTAGCTGCGACCCTGGTAGATGAAGGTCTCGCCGGGCGCTTCCTCGGTCCCGGCCAGCATCGAACCGACCATCACCGTGCTTGCGCCGGCAGCCAGCGCCTTGGCGGCATCGCCGCTCGCGCGCAGACCGCCATCGGCGATGACCGGGATGCCGTATTCCTCGGCGGCCTCGGCGCTGTCCATCACGGCGGTCATCTGCGGCACACCGACGCCTGCGACCACGCGGGTAGTGCAGATCGACCCCGGGCCGATGCCCACCTTGACCGCATCGGCGCCCGCCCCCGCGAGCGCCCGGGTCGCTTCGGCGGTCGCGACATTGCCCGCGATCACCTGCACGCTGTTCGACAGCTTCTTCACCCGTTCGACCGCGCGCGCGACATCCTTGTTGTGGCCATGCGCGGTATCGATCACCACCACGTCGACTTCGGCATCGATCAGCGCCTGCGTCCGCTCGAACCCCTTGTCGCCGACCGTGGTCGCGGCGGCGACGCGCAGCCGCCCGGTCGCATCCTTCGTGGCATCGGGATAGGCGACCGCCTTCTCGATATCCTTGACCGTGATCAGCCCGACGCAGCGGCCGTTGTCGTCCACCACCAGCAGCTTCTCGATGCGGCGCTGGTGCAGCAGGCGGCGCGCTTCCTCCTGCCCGGTGCCCAGCGGCACGGTGGCGAGATTGTCGACCGTCATCAGCTCGCTGACCGGCTGAAGCGGATTTTCGGCAAAGCGCACGTCGCGATTGGTCAGGATCCCGACCAGTTTGCCGCCGCGGTCGGTGACGGGGATCCCGCTGATGCGGTTGGCGGACATGATGTCCTGCGCTTCGCCCAGCGTGGCTTCGGGGTGGATGGTGATCGGGTTGACCACCATGCCGCTTTCATAGCGCTTGACCGCGCGCACGGCAGCGACCTGTTCGTCGACTTCGAGATTGCGGTGCAGCACGCCGATCCCGCCAAGCTGCGCCATGGCGATCGCCATGTCGGCCTCGGTCACCGTGTCCATCGCACTGGACACCACCGGGATGCTGAGCCCGATATCGCGCGTCAGCCGCGTGGCGGTGTTCGCCAGCGAAGGCAGGATATCGCTCTCGGCAGGACGCAGGAGCACGTCGTCGAAAGTAAGACCGAGGGGGATGTCGAAATGTGCCACGTGGAGAATCGCCTGCCGGGGGGGAGAAATGTGGCGGCCCATGTAACGACGGTTTGGAAAACTAGCTAGTGCCCATAACCGCGCGGTGCCAGCCGGCGCATCGCACCGGTCGCCTAGCGGCGCCCGGCCAGCGCGCCATCCCGTCCGCGAGACACCCGTTGCCGCCGGCGGTGAACCGCGATCCGGACGAGCACCGCAAGCGCACCGAAGGGGAACAGCACCCGCAGCACTTCGGGCTGCCAGCTTCCGGCAGCGGCGCTGAACGAGGCGGTCGGGAGCGCCATGCCGAGAAACCAGTAAAGCGCGCCGGGCACAGCCGGCACCAGCGCCGCCCCGCCCAGCCCGGTCAGCGCGAGCAGTGCCCATAGCGGTTTCAGCCCCAGTGCCGGCTCGCGCAGCGCGGCGATGGCAGCGGCGCCGCTTACCATCAGGCTGGTGGCCATCGCCGCGAGGTACAGCGTCAGCGACACGGTCATGCGCTGCTATTCCGCGGTCCAGCCGCCATCGACGCTCCAGTTCGCGCCGTTGACGTTCTGGGCCTCGTCGCGGCACAGGAAAGCGACCAGCGCGCCGATTTCCTCGGGCTGGACGAACTTCTTGGTCGCCTGCTTGACGAGCAGCACATCGTTGATGACCTGCTCGCGGGTCAGCCCGCGCGCTTTCATCGTATCGGGAATCTGGCTTTCCACCAGCGGGGTCCAGACATAGCCGGGACTGACGCAGTTCGCCGTCACGCCGTGCTCGGCCAGTTCGAGCGCGATCGTCTTGGTGAAACCGTCGAGCCCGTGCTTGGCCGAATTGTAGGCCGCCTTGAACGGGCTGGCGACCTTCGAATGCGCGCTGGCGGTGTTGATGATCCGGCCCCAGCCCTTCCGCTTCATCGCGGGCACGGCGAGCCGCGTGGTGTGGAACGCGGCGGTCAGGTTGAGCGCGATGATCGTATCCCACTTCTCCACCGGGAAATCCTCGACCGGCGCGACATGCTGCATGCCCGCATTGTTGACGAGGATGTCGATTTCGCCCGCCGCATCCATCATCGCGGCAATCTGCGCGGGATCGGTCAGGTCGGCGCCCGAATGCGTCGCGCCAAGCTCTTCGCACAGCTCCGCGATCACGGCCGCATCGCCGAAACCATTGAGGATCAGCGTCGCCCCCTCGGCAGCCAGCGACCGGGCAATCGCGAGTCCGATACCGCTGGTCGATCCGGTGACGAGCGCGCGCTTGCCGGCAAGAAACATTTGGGCCTCCGGGCGTTGTAGAAACTGTTCATTGCGGCCATCGCGCACATACCAGCGGCTGTAAAGCGGCCAGACACCGGGGGAAGACATGCGGCTCAATCCGTTCAACACCAACAATATCAACGTACGATCGAGCGGCGGCGGTGTCCCCGGCGGCAAGGCGGGCGGGATCGGCTGCGGCACGATCGTGATCGCGGCGATCGGCTATTTCGTCTTCGGGCTCGACCCGATGCAGACCGCGGGCATGGTCGAGGGCGTGCAGCAGGGCCAGCAGCAGGCAGGCCCGGCCAACACCGACGAACAGGAAGTGTGCACCAGCAGCGAATATGCGCTGGAAGCCTGCAACGGGCTGCAATCGCTCAACCAGACCTGGGCGGCGACCTTCGACGCGCAGGGCTACGGCGACCAGTTCCAGCAGCCCACGCTCGACCTTTACGGCGGCGGCGGGGTCCGCACCGGCTGCGGCAACGGCACGTCGGCGATGGGGCCGTTCTACTGCCCCGCCGACCAGACGATCTACATCGACACCAGCTTCTACGACACGCTCGAACGCCAGCTCGGCGCGGGCGGCGATTTTGCGCGTTATTACGTGCTGGCGCATGAATATGGCCACCATATCCAGACGATCACCGGCATTTCGGGGCAGATCCGCAGCGCGCAGCAGCAGAACCCGAGCCGGGCGAACCAGCTGCAGGTGCTGATGGAATTGCAGGCGGATTGCTATGCCGGGGTCTGGGCGGGCAAGAACCGCAATCTGATCGAGCCGGGCGATATCGAGGAAGGCATGAACGCTGCCGCCGCGATCGGCGACGACCGGCTGACGGGCGGACGGGTCTCGTCGGAGAACTTCACGCATGGCACCTCGCAGCAGCGCAGCGATGCCCTGCGGCTGGGCCTGCAGGGCGATGACCGCGCCTGCGACCGGATCACCAATATCGGCTGATCAAGCGCTGTCGAGGCGGGCGGCCGCGGCGTATGGGCCGCGTCCTCGCCGTCACGCGGTGGCTGATCAGCGCGCCAATTCGGCGAGTTCGGCGTCAATTTCGCCGAGCGCCTCGGCCCGGTCCGCCGCGGACATGCTGCGATCAGCGGCGATGGCCTTGCGAACGCTCTTCAGCGTCGTAAGCGCCAATTTCTGCCCGTAGCTTTCGCAGACATACATCGTCACGCGGCCCGCGCTGTCGACCTTGGTGGTCACGGGGCTCTTCTTGTCGAGGCACTTCATTACGACCTGCGGCGCATTCGCCACTGCGCGAACGGCAACCGCTTCGGCGCTCATTTGCGCAGCGTCGGCCTGGGCCTCGGCCATCGCGATCTTCACCTCGCGGCGCGCTTCGGCCTTGTCCGTTACTTTGAGCGCAGACTTCCGCTCGGTTTCGCGGGCCAGCCTGCCGTCCTCCGCCAGCGTCTCGCGCAGTTCGGCCATTTCGCGTTTGAACGCGCGCCGTTCCTTGTCGTTCATCTCGTCCCAGACCTTGCCGTTCCAGCGCGCATGCCGCTCGGGATTGCGCTCGACGCTGGCCATGGTCCGGCGGGCCCGTTCGAGCTCGCGCTCGGCGCGTTCCAGATCGCGTTCGGCGCTTTCGAACTCGCGCTCGATCGTGCGCTCCAGCGCCGCGACGAATTCGCGCTTGCTTTGCGGCGCAGGTGGCGGAGCGACAGGTTCGGGCGGCGGCGGCGGAGCCCAGTCCGCCGCGGGCGGCGCGACAGCCGCAGGCGACTGCGGCGCAGCGGGCGGCATAGGCGTGGATGCCCGTTCCTCCGGGGCCGTCACCGTCTCGGCATACCCGATGCTCGCGGTCATCGGCAGCGCGAGCAGCGCAGCGGCGACCACGCCGCGCGCGGCAAGCCGGCGGCGGCGCGAATGGTCGGTCATCGGCAGGCTGCGCAGCCGGTGGATGATCGACTTGTCCCCCAGCACAGGGCACGCCATCGGCGCCGCCAGTGCGGGGCGCGGCGCGATTTGCGGGCGGCGGGCGAAATCGGCGATGATCGCCGCATAGGCGGCGCGCTCGTCGCGGCTGCGGCTGGCCACCACCCGGGCATCGCAGGCCGCCTCCTGGTCGCGGCGCATGGCCGACCAGCCCATCCACCCCAGCGGATTGAACCAGTGGAGTGCGAACAGCGGCTGGACGAGGACGTTGACGAGAATGTCGTGGCCGCGGTGATGCGCCAGCTCATGCGCGATCGCGAGGTCGCGGACCAGGCGCTCGCGGCTGGCCATGAAACCATCGGGCAGCGCGACGACCTTGTCGAAGACGCCGAACGCCATCGGTCCCGAAATGGCAGGGGTTTCGATCAGGCGGATGGCGCCCACCTCGCCCACCGGACGCGCCTCCTCGAGCAGTTCGCGGCGCAGCTGGCCATAGAGCCAGAACCGCCGCGTCATGAAAATCGCGGCGCCGGCGAGCCACAGGATCAGCAGCGGGGTCAGCAGGTCGACCGGCGCATCCATCGGCACGGGCGATACCGGCGCGACGAGTGCGTTATCGGCGAACCCCCCGGCGGCGGCGGGGGACAGCGCCAGCTCGGGCGCGGGCGGCGGGGTAGTGGACGACAGCGGCTGCATCCAGGACGGCAGCGTAACCGGCGGGAACAGCAGGCGCGCCAGCGGCAGGAACCACAGCGCATAGGCAGCCCCCGCCCCCAGGTGCCGCGCCACCGGGCGCCGCAGCAGCAGCGCCAGAACGATCAGGGCGCCCGTCCACACCAGCGTGTCGAACAGGAACCAGTGCCAATACTGGCGAAGCAGTTCGGTCATTTGCGCATCTCCCTCAAGAGCGCCTCGATTTCGGACAGATCGTCATCGGTCAGCGCCTCGCTTTCGGCGAGCTGCGCGAACAGCGGCGCCGCGCGGCCGCCGAACAGCCGGTCGACCAGCCGGCGGCTTTCCCCGCCGACATAGTCCGACCGTGCGATCAGCGGGCGGTAGAGGAACTTGCGACCCTCGGGCTCGGTACCCACGGCCTCCTTCTGGACCAGCCGGCTGAGCAGCGTCTTGACCGTCGGGATCGACCAGTCGCGCTCGGCGCAGACCGCGTCGCAGACCTCGGCGGCGGAGATCGGGTTGCGATCCCACAGCACTTCCATGATGGCATGCTCCGCTTCGCTGATCCGTTCGCCCGGCCCGTTGCTGCGCTTGGCCATTCCCGCCTCCTCGTTCCGCCACGCAGAATGTGACGATTACGTCTGTAGCCGCAATGACTACGATTGTAAACCTGCGCCATGGATCAATATCGGGCAAACGCGCTTGCTTCTCGACCAACGACATATCACTCTTGACCGATGACCCGGTTTCTCCCCCTGCTCGCCTCGTTCGCTGTCCTGGCCAGTCCGCTGGCCGCGCAGGACGATCCGCCCGCCCCGCCCCCGCGCGAATACGCCACGCAGCGCGTCGTGATCGAGACGACCATGGGCGACATCACAGTTGCGCTGGAGACCGAACGCGCGCCGATCACCGCGGGCAATTTCCTGCGCTATGTCGACGAGGACCGGTTCGACGGGACGAAATTCTACCGCGCGATGCATCTCGATTGGGGCGAACCGCCCAATGGCCTGCTGCAGGGCGGTACGCAGATGCACCCCGACCGCGTGCGCGACCCGATCGCGCATGAACCGACCACCGCAACCGGGCTCAGCCATACCGACGGCGCGCTGTCGATGGCACGCTACGAGCCGGGCAGCGCGACTGGCGATTTCTCGATCATGATCAAGGACCAGACCGGGCTCGATGCCAATCCCGCCTCGAGCGACCCGAACCTGCAGCTGGGCTTTGCCGTGTTCGGTTATGTTGTGGACGGGATGGAAGTGGTCCATGCGATCCATTCCGCGCCGATCGATCCCGACAAAGGCGAAGGCTGGATGAAGGGCCAATTGCTGGCCGAGCCCGTCGAGATCGTCGAAATGCGCCGGGTGGAGAGCGCCGCAGCACCCGCGGAATGACCGCGGCTATTGCGGCGACGGTTCGCGGGCGAGCCGGCTGATCAGGATCGCCGAACGCTGGGCCTGCCGCACGATCGAGCGCAGGTCGATCGACTCGCCCTCGGCATGGCTGCCGCTGCCCGCGGGGCCCATGCCCGCAAGACCGACCGTATAGGGCGCAACGAAGCTAATATCGGCTGCCCCGCGGCGCGACGGGGGATAGGGCTGCATCGCCTCGCGCCCGAGATCGGCGTTGATCGCATTGAGCCGGGCGAGCAGCGCGGCATTGCCCGCGCTCGGCGCCATCGGCGGATAGCGGAACTCGATCGCGATGGTCGCCTCGGTCCCCGGCAGGTGCTGCGCGACGATGGCGCGCATCTTCCCGGCAACCCGCTCGTTCTGTTCACCCGTCAGCGCGCGCAGATCGCCGCGGGCAATGGCGTGCGAAGGGATGATGTTGGTCTTGCCGCTGGTGGTGGCGGAAAGGCCGTCCTCGCCCAGCTCGGCGGGGGTTCCGCCCGCCATGAAGCCCACGTTGTAGGTGAGGTTTTCCTCGGGCAATTCGCGCCGGAAGGCGTCGAGGATGCGCGCCATTTCGTAGATCGCGCCATAGCCCGCATGGTCGGAAAAGATACCCGAGCTGTGCCCGCTGCCCGCGCGCGTGGTCAGCGTCCAGCTACCCGACGAGCGCCGCGCGATCACGCCTGCGTCCTTGCCGTCCAGCACCGAGAGTCCTTCATAACCCAGCGCGACATCGGCCCATCTGCCCGCCTCGACCAGGTCGCGGCGCGCGGCTTCCAGCGGTTCGCCCGCATCTTCCTCGTCGCCGGTCAGCGCGACAACGATGTTCGCGCCCTCGAGCGTGCCCGCCGCCTGCATGGCACGCAGCGCGGCGAGGATCACCACGATGCCGCCCTTGTCGTCAACCACGCCGGGGCCGGTCGCACGGTCGCCCTCGCGGACGAAGCCGGTGAAGGGCGAACCGGGTTCGAACACCGTGTCGAGATGGCCGATCAGCAGCATCTTCGTGGTGCCCGGCACGCCTTCGTGCCGCGCGAACAGGTGGCCTGCGCGCCCCTGCGCCGACTGGTCGATCCATTCGACGTCAAAGCCGAGCGCCGCGAATTCGGGCGCCAGCACCTCGGCCACCGCCTTCACGCCCGCATGATTGTGCGAACCCGAATTGATCAGCGTGATCCGCTCGAGCAGCGCGACGTCATCCTCGAACCCGTCCGCGACGGTTTCGACCATGACCTCTTCTGCATCGCTGAGCTGCGCGGAGACGGGGGCGGCAAGCAGCGCCGCGAGACCCGCGACGAAGCCGAGCGCCCCCGCCCGCATCAGTAAACCCGCTTCTTCGGCTCGATGTACTTCACATCGTCGGTCAGCGTGTATTCGTGGACCGGGCGGTAGTCGATCTTCACCCCGCCGCCGCTGCCGCCCCAGCCATCGAACCAGGCGATGGTGTGCTTCATCCATTCGGCGTCGTTGCGGTCGGGGAAATCCTCATGCGCATGCGCGCCGCGGCTTTCCTTGCGGTTTTCCGCCGAAGCCATGGTGACATTGGCCTGCGCCATCAGATTGTCGAGCTCGAGCGTCTCGATCAGATCGCTGTTCCAGATCAGCGACCGGTCGTGAACTTTCACGTCCTCCATTCGCTTGTTGATCTGCTTCAGGTTTTCCACGCCCTCGGCCATCAGCTTGCTGTCGCGGAACACCGCGGCATGGCGGGTCATGGTCTTCTGCATGTCCGCGCGCAGCGTCGCGGTCGGCGTACCGCCATCGGCATAGCGGAAATGGTCGAGCCGGCCGAGCGACAGTTCGGCGCTGTCCTTGGGCAGTTCGTCATGGCTGGTGCCCGGCTTGATCAGTTCCTTGAGGCGGTGGCCGGTCGCGCGGCCGAACACCACAAGGTCGATCAGCGAGTTCGAGCCGAGGCGGTTCGCGCCGTGGACCGAAACGCAGGCGGCTTCGCCCACCGCGAACAGGCCGGGGACGATCTTCTCGGGATCGTTCTTGTCGCCCGCCATCACTTCGCCGTGATAGTTACAGGGGATGCCGCCCATGTTGTAATGCACCGTCGGGGTGACGGGCAGAGGTTCGCGGGTCAGGTCGACCCCGGCGAAGATCTTGCCGCTTTCGGTGATCCCCGGCAGGCGCTGGCCGAGCACGGTCGGATCGATGTGGTCGAGATGGAGGTAGATGTGGTCCTTTTCCGGACCCACGCCGCGGCCTTCGCGCATTTCCAGCGCCATCGAGCGGCTGACGACGTCGCGGCTCGCGAGATCCTTCGCGCTCGGCGCGTAGCGTTCCATGAACCGCTCACCTTCGGAATTGGTAAGGTAGCCGCCCTCGCCGCGTGCGCCCTCGGTGATGAGCACGCCCGCGCCGTAGATGCCGGTGGGGTGGAACTGGACGAATTCCATGTCCTGCATCGGCAGGCCTGCGCGCAGCACCATGCCGCCGCCGTCGCCGGTGCAGGTATGTGCGCTGGTGGCCGTGAAGTAGCAGCGGCCATAGCCGCCGGTTGCCAGCACCACCGCCTTCGAACGGAAGCGGTGGATCGTGCCGTCGTCTAGGCACATGGCGATCACGCCGACGCATTCCTTCTCGCCATTCGCGCCGTCCTTCATGATCAGGTCGAGCGCGAAATATTCGATGAAGAAGTCCGCGGCGTATTTCAGGCTCTGCTGGTAGAGCGCGTGCAGCATGGCGTGACCGGTCCGGTCGGCGGCAGCGCAAGTGCGCTGCACCGGCGGGCCTTCGCCCATGTTCTGCATGTGCCCGCCGAACGGGCGCTGGTAGATCGTGCCGTCGTCATTGCGACTGAAGGGCACGCCGGCGTGCTCCAGCTCGTAAACCGCCTGCGGCGCTTCGCGCACCAGATATTCGATCGCGTCCTGGTCGCCCAGCCAGTCCGACCCCTTGACGGTGTCGTACATGTGCCACGACCAGTGGTCGGGCGTGTTGTTGCCGAGGCTGGCGGCGATCCCGCCCTGCGCGGCGACGGTGTGCGAACGCGTCGGGAAGACCTTGGTGATGTTGGCGGTCTTGAGGCCGCTTTCGGCGGCGCCCATCGTGGCCCGCAGGCCCGAGCCGCCAGCGCCCACGACGACCACGTCATAGGTGTGGTCGGTGATCGGGTATTCGCGGCCATTGATGCTGAAGGTTTCGGTACGGGCCATCAGGCGGCTCCTCCAAGGGCGAGGCGGGCAATCGATACGAGACCGAAGGCGCCGCCGCCGATGGTTGCAAGGTTGAGAAGGGCGATGACGCCGAACTTGGTCCCGGCGTCGTGGACATAGTCTTCGATCAGCACCTGCAGGCCGAGGCGTGCGTGCCAGAAGACGGAAATGATCAGCAGTGCCAGCGCAGTGGCCGGCAGCGTCTGCGCCGCCCAGCCGGCAACCGTGCCGTAGGAATAGTCGGGCAAGAGCGCGAGGCTGAACGCAAGGAACAGCATCAGCGCCAGATTGCCGATGGCGGTGAAGCGCTGCACCAGCCAGTGATGCGCGCCTTCATGCGCCGAGCCGAGCCCGCGCACGCGTCCGATCGAGGTTCCGTTACCCATGGTGTAGCCCTTAGCGAAGCAGGATGAGGGCCCAGAAGCCCGCAGTGAGAAGAATGCCGATCAGCGGCGCGAGGATCGACCAGGTCTTGTTGGTTTCAAGCTCGTAGCCGGCACCGATGTCGAGCACGAAGTGGCGCAGGCCGCTCATCATGTGGGTGAAAAAGGCCCACGACAGGCCGACCAGCACGACCATGCCCAGCGGCGATCCCATGATGGTGGCGAAGGTTTCATACGCGCCCGGCCCCGCGGCCATCGCGCCCAGCCACCACAGCAGCACGCCCAGACCGACCAGTGCCATCCCGTCGCCGGTGATACGGTGCAGGATCGAGACCGCCATGTGCGGACCCCATTTCCAGACTTGCAAGTGCGGCGCCATCGGGCGGTTGGCCATGGTGATCTTCCGATAGAAACAATTTGGAACGCCTCCCTTAGCGATGTGATCGTGCGTGACAAGGCGGGGGGCCTCGACAAGATGCGCAATTTTTTCGAATAGGGTTTGCATGACATGCATTCTACTTACCGGCGCAAGCCGCGGGATCGGCGCCGCCGCCAAACGGGCGCTGGAGGCGCGCGGTGCGCGCGTGGTCGGCCAGGCCACCAAGGCCGATTCGACCGATATGGTCGCCGCCGATTTCTGCGAACCGGGCGCGCCGCAGGAATTGTGGCAAACCGCGCTGGCGCGCTCCGGCGGCAGCATCGACGTGCTGGTCAACAACGCCGGCCTGTTCGATCCCAGCCCGCTCGACCGGTCGGACATCGCCTGGCTAGATGCCTGGGAAGACACGCTCCGGATCAATCTCACCGCCGCCGCGCAGCTCAGCCGCTTCGCGGTGCGCCACTGGCAGGAACGCGGCGTTGCGGGCCGCATCGTCCATGTCGCCAGCCGGGCGGGCCACCGCGGCGATTCGCCGGCGCACTGGCATTATGCCGCGGCCAAGGGCGGGATGCTGGCGATGCACAAGACCGTCGCCCGCGCCTATGCCGGCGAAGGCATTCTCAGCTTCGCGATCACCCCCGGCTTCACCGACACCGCGATGGCGGGCGATTACCTCGAAAGCCGCGGCGGGCCCGGCCTGCTGGCGGATATCCCGCTGGGCCGCGTCGCCGAACCCGAAGAAATCGCGACGCTGATCGCGTTCTGCGCGCTCGATGCACCTGCCAGCATGACCGGCGCCACGCTCGATGCGAACGGCGCCAGCTATGTCCGCTAGAACCGGAGCCGGCCTCGCGCTTGCGGCCGCGTGCCTCGCCGGCTGCGCACCGCCGATCCAGTCCCGTCCCGACCTGCCCGCGCCCGAGCAGGTTACGCCCCAGCAATGGGCTGCCGGTTGCGAGCCGTGGGACGATTGGGACAAGCCCGCCCCGCCCTACCGCATCCACGGCTCGACCTATTATGTCGGCACTTGCGGCATCTCGGCGATCCTCGTCGCGGGGCCGGCCGGACACCTGCTGATCGACAGCGGGACCGAGGGGGGCGCCGAAGTGGTGCTCGACAACATCGGCAAGCTCGGTTTCCGCCCCGACGAGATCGCCAGCCTGCTGCACAGCCACGAACATTTCGACCACACCGGCGGCCATGCGCGCGTCAAGCAAGCCAGCGGCGCGCATGTCGTCGCTTCGCCCGCTGCCGCGCCTGCGCTGCGCAGCGGCCTGAGCATTGCCGAAGACCCGCAATACGGACTGCACGAACCGATGGCGCCGGTGGCAGTCGACGTGCTGGTCCGCGGCGGCGAGACGGTGCGCAGCGAAACCGCCACGCTCACCGCGATTGCCACGCCGGGGCACACGCCGGGCGCGCTGAGCTGGACATGGCGCTCATGCGACGCGGCGGGCGACTGCCTCGACGTGGTCTATGCCGACTCGCTCTCCGCGATCAGCCGCGAAGGATACCGCTTTGCCGACCATCCCGCCTATGTCGCCGCGTTCCGCGCCGGATTGCAGCGGCTGCGCGAAACCGCCTGCGACCTGCTGCTGACCCCGCACCCCTCCGCGAGCGAGATGGTCGCGCGCGCGGCGAGCGGAACGCTGGTCGGCGGGATGAGCTGCGCCGCCTATGCCGATGCCGCCGAGGCCCGGCTCGATGCGCGACTGGCGGAGGAAGCGGATGGCTGACGCCTGGAAGATCGTCGCCGAAGTGTCGAAAACGGAAGCGCGGGCCGCGCTCGTCGCGCATGAGGAAGCGCTTGACTGGCCGGCCGAATGGGTCGTGACCGGCATGGAAGTCGCCGACCACCTGCCCGACGACTGGACGGTCGAAGTCTATCTCGACCGCGAGCCGGGGCCGGACGATTTGCAACGCGTCGCGGCGCTGTTCGCCGGCACGCCGCCGCGGCTGTCGGCGGAAAAGCTGCCCGCGACCGACTGGGTGACCGAAAGCCAGAAGGGCGTCGAACCGATCCGCGCGGGCCGCTTCCACGTCCGCACGCCCGAGCACCCGGCCGATCCCGGCCTCGTCGATTTCGTCATCCCCGCAAGCCAGGCTTTCGGCACCGGCCAGCACCAGACCACCGCCGGCTGTCTTGCCATGCTCGACCTGATGAAGCGCGCGGGCGTGACCGCACGCAACCATGCCGATATCGGCACCGGCACCGGGCTGCTGGCCTTCGCCGCGCTCCATCTGTGGCCCGGCGCGCGCGCCACCGCGTCGGATATCGACCCGGTCTGTGCGGGCGTCGTGCGCGACAACATGGCGCGCAATGCCATTGCCGAAGGCGGCGGTCCGGGCCAGCTGACGATGGTCATCGCCGACGGGATGGCGGACCCGCTGCTGCGGCTGCGCGGGCCCTACGACCTGTTCATCGCCAACATCCTCGCCGGGCCGCTGGTCGAACTGGCGCCCGCCTTCGCCGCCGCCACCGCCCCGGGCGGGAACCTGCTGCTGGCGGGGCTGCTCGAGACGCAGGAAGCGCGCGTGCGCCGCGCCTACCGCGCACAGGGTTTCCGCCTCGCGCGGCGGCTGGTGCGCGGCGACTGGTCGATCCTGTGGCTGCGCAAGAGCCGCGTGCGGTGACGCGCTGGCGGCACTGGCTTGCAGGGCTGCTCGCCCTGCCCTGCGCCGCGCTCGCGCTGTTCCTGCTCGCGGCATGGATCGGCAGCAGCCTGCCGCGCAATCCGGACTGGACAGAACCGGCCGAGGGCGTCACCATCATGGTGGAAACCAACGGCATCCACACCGGCATCGTGATGCCCGTGATCAGCCCGGTGAAGGACTGGCGCGCGACCTTTCCTTCCGCCGGCCTGCCGCGCGCCGACGGCCAGCTGCCGACGCATGTCGCGATCGGCTGGGGCGAGAAGGAGGTTTTCCTCAGCACCCCGACCTGGAGCGACCTCAAACCCGCCACCGCGCTGCGGATCGCGCTGCGCGGGGGCGAGGGGCTCGTCCGCGTGGGCCATTACGTGCGCCCCGCGCCGTCCGAATACCACCGCCCGCTGACGCTGCGCCCGGCCGAATACGCCCGCCTCGTCGAGCGCGTCGAAGCCGCGTTGCCGCCGCTCGCACCCGGCGAGACGCGCGTCACCTACGACAGCTTCGAGGAAGGCGCGCGCAATTACGATGCCACCGGACGCTACACACTGGCGAACACCTGCAACCAGTGGGTCGGCGACACGCTGGCCCATGCGGGAATTGCGATGGGGCGCTGGACCCCGCTGGCCGGCGGCGTGATGAAATGGGTGCCCGAGCCCGCGGCGCCGGGTCAGCCGGCGTCAGGCGCAACAGCGGGCAAGGCTTCGTCATAGCGCACGACCGCGCGCACGACCTCCTGCATCATCTCCATCCGTACCGGTGTCGGCTCGCGCGTGCGGGCGATCATCACCGCGATCGCATAGGTGCGGCCCGCGGGCGAGGTGATCAGCCCGATATCGTTATAGCCCGACTGTTCGCCGTCGTAGAATTGCCCGGTCCCGGTCTTGTGCCGCACGGTCCAGTCCTCCGGCGCCCCGGCCTTGAGCCGCTGCGGTCCGCTGCGCGTGCGCGCAAGCGTGCCCAGCAGCAGGCTGGTCGAGCCGGGCGAGAGCAATTCGCCGCGATGCAGCTTCGCCAGCGCGCCGACCACTGCCACCGGCGGCGCCCCGTCCAGCGGGTCGGCGAGATAGGCCTCGAACGCGCTGCGCCGCACGGCGGGCGGGACCTCGTCGCGCGCCTCGAAGAAGGCGGGTCCCTGCGCATAGTCCTGCCGCCATTCGAGCCCCGCAATGGCGCTCTGCTTGCTGCGCTCGTCAGTGCCGAACCGGATGCTCGACAGGCCATGCGTGTCGAGGAAATCCTGCACCGCCGCAGGCCCGCCGACGCGCCGCAGGATGCGGTCGTTGGCAGTGTTGTCGCTCTGCGTGATCGCGCGTTCGACCAGCTCGGCGTAATCGGCCGAAAAGCTGCCGTCGCGGCGGACGATATCGCGGATCGGCTGGTGGAAAACGGTCAGGTCGCCAGAGCGGATGCGGACCATCTCTCCAAGGTCGAGCCGGCCTGCATCGACCTCGTCGAGCGCGGTCAGCGCGACCCATAGCTTGCTCACGCTCTGCTGCGGGAACTGCTCCAGCCCGTTGAAATGCAAAGTGCGCCGCGCGGCAAGATCACGCACCGCGATCCCGACATGGCCATCGAAAGTCCCGCCGATCCGGCTGATCGCGCGGTCGAGCGCGGCCTGTTCTGGCGTCAGCGGCGGCGCTTCCACCGCTTCGCTGGCCTGTTCGACCAGCGGATCGGCGGGCGTCTGCAGGCGCGGAAGCCACACGACCAGCAGCGCCAGCAGCAGCACCGGGATCGCAACGAGCAGGAAACGGAAGGGAAGCGTCACTCTTCCTCAACGCGCTGCAGCGCGCTGGTTTCCGAAGCTTTCGCTAGACCAGCCCCGCATCCGCTGCGGCTTCGCCGGGCAGCGGGCGGCCGACATCGAACATCGCGCGCACGCGTTCGGAGAACATCAGATTGCCTTCGGGGAAATAGCGTTCGTAGATCCGCATCAGCTGGTCGAGATGATCGAGCCCCAGCGAACTGCGGAATTGCGGCCCCAGCGCGCTCTTGCCGAAATGCGGGCGCGTATCGACTTCATAGCGCATCACCAGCCGCTGCAGCCGTTCGAGCCAGGCATAGTCGCGCGGGTCGGCGAACAGGTCGATCGCCGCCATCGGCCGCCGCGCATTGGCCGCGAAGACCGGCTCCGCCACCCCCGGCAATTCGCGCACCGAGATGATGCCCTTGAGGAAGAAACCCAAATCGCGCAGCGCATCGGCTTCGCGGATGATGAACTTGACCACTGCGGGGGCGCGTTCGAGCGGGACGAAGAAGGCCAGATTGTATCCGGTGTAAGTGGTCGAAAACAGCCCGCGGGTGATGCTGGGCGCGCGGTTTTCCTTCAGCCCCGGCTTGGGATCGTAAAGATAGTCAAGATCGCCCGGATCGGTGATCACGCGTTCGCTCTGCTCGAGGTCGAGCCAGTCGATGACGCGCTGCATCGGCCGCCGCAGCCGGGGAAGGAACCGATCTAGCTTGTAATAATGGCGCAGGAACCATGCGGCGAACTTGCCGCTGCCGCTGGCCTTGGGATGCGCGACCACGACCTTCTCGTCGGTGCATTCGGCAAGGACGTGGGTCATCACCACCGGATCGTCCGGATCGGTATAGGGCATTACCGCCCAATTGACCGCGATCCCGCCCTGGCGCAGCTCGTCCAGCTTCGACAGGCGGCTCATCGAACTGACCGAAATGTAGGATTCGAGCGGCTTGGTCTCCAGCACCAGCTCCACGATCGGCGCGATCGTGCCGAAGGACAGCGCAACATAGGCGAATTCGGGATCGCCGCGCCGCAGCGTGACGCGCTGCCCCTTCCCGTCGAGGAAGGTCAGTTCGACCACGCTGTCCGCCATCACCGCGCGCGGACCGAAGCCATGCGTGCCCGTGGCCAGCGCGCCGACCACCGACTGTTCCATGTAATTGCCCGAATTGTGCAAGCCGCGCCCGTGCTCGTCGCGCAGGAACAGCTTGAGATCGCGCACCGAAACCGAAGCGCCCACGCGCACGGTTTCACTGGCAGGATCGTAGGACAGCGTCTTGATCCCGCCTTCGCGCATCATCATCGCGGTGACGCCGGGGACCACCTGGACACCGTTGTAGGAATGCGACTGGCCCACGCAGCTGTAGCGGCCTTCGCTCACCAGCTTGGCCAATGCGGTTTCATCGTGCGGAACGCGCGCTTCGGTTTCGCAGCGATAGACGTTGATCCACGAGCGGACCCAGCGCTTGCCATCGGTGCCGATCGCCCGCCGGTCGGCCGCACGTTCGCGGCGCGTACGCAAATATTTCCTGATCAAGACCTGCCCCCTGCCTTGCACCCGCAGGCAGCATAATGGATTTCGGCCCGCGAAGCGAGGACAGGAACGACATCGACGGCGCAGCGGTGGAACCTTGGCGGCAGCGATACGCTCTCAAGACAAACCTTTTTCAGGAGACACCATGACCCAGACCTTGCTTATCACCGGCGCATCGACCGGTATCGGAGCAGCCACCGCCCGCGCCGCCGCCGAGGCCGGATGGCAGGTCGCCCTGCTCGCCCGTTCACAAGACGAACTGGACAGCCTCGCCGGCGAGATCGGCGAGCGTGCGCTGGCGCTGCCCTGCGACGTGACCGACCGCGCCGCGCTTAATACGGCGGTGGACAGGGCGGTCGACCATTTCGGCGGGCTCGACGCGGTCTTCGCCAACGCCGGCAAGGGCGTCTCCAGCCCGGGTATCGAACAGGGCGTTCCGGCCGAATGGGACGAGATGATCCAGCTCAACGTGATGGCCGTGCTGTCCACCGCGCATGCGACCCTGCCGCATCTGCGCAAGACCGAGGGGCATTTCGTGGTCACCGGATCGAAGGCGGGGCGCGATCACCTCAAGGGGTCGGTCTATGGCGCGACCAAGTGGTTCGTCCACGGTCTTGCTGGGAACCTCGCCGAAGAAATGCGCGAATGGGGCGGCCGCTGCACGGTCATTTCACCGGGCATGGTCGACACGCCGTTCTTCGACGAACCCAAGCCCGACAAAATCCAGCCCGGCGATGTCGCGAATGCAGTGATCTTCGCCATCTCGCAGCCCGAAACCGCCGCAGTGCGCGAAATTCACATCATGCCGACCGGCTGATCAGCGCTGCAGCGCCTCTTCCAGCGTCTCCAGCGCGGCGCGCGCAAAGGCTTCGATATTGGCGATCCGGTCGCCGCTGCCGGTTTCGGTCCGGCGGATGAATTCGAACCCGCCGGGCCCGACCACCGCCGCGCAGCTGCGCCCCGCGGGTGCGCCGCTGGGATGGCTCGACCCGCCGACCGAACCGCTTTCCGCAAGCCCCCATTGCGCGCTGAAATTGTCGCGGATCGCGCGCGCTTGCAGCAGAGCGTAATCCTCGCTCGCCCCACGCATTCCGGCATAGGCATCGCGCGGAAGATCGAAAAGCACGTCGCGGGCGCGGAAGGAATAGACCACCCCTCCCCCGACGAAGAAACCGAGCGCGCCGGGCACGGTCAGCAGCGAGGCCGCGATGAGCCCGCCGGTCGCGCCATCGGCCACCGCGACCTTCTCCCCGCGCTGGCGCAGCAGATCGGCAATGCGCAGCGCCTGTTCGTGGGTCTGCTCGAGCATGTCAGTCGGCCGCCTTGACGATTTCGGCCCAGCCGGCCTCGTCCACCACCTCGATCCCGAGTTCGGCGGCCTTCTTGAGCTTGCTCCCCGCGCCCGGCCCCGCAACCAGCAAATCGGTCTTGGCGCTGACCGATCCACTGGCCTTGGCACCAAGCCGTTCGGCCTGCGCCTTGGCCTCGTCGCGGCTCATCGTCTCGAGCTTGCCAGTGAAGACCACCGTCTTGCCGCTGACCGGGCTGTCGCGTGTCTCGACCTCGTAGCGCTGCGGTTCGACCACCCCTTCGCCCGGTGCCTCGCCGATCAAATCCTCCCACACGCTGCGATTGTGCTCTTCGTGGAAGAAGTCGGCCAGTGCATGGCCCACCGCAGTGCCGATGCCGTCGGTGCGGACTTCGAAAATGCGTTTCGCCGCCTCGACCATGCGGGTGTTGAACGGGCTTTCCTTCTCGCCCTCGGTGCGCGGGTGTTCGAGGCAATAGGTGCGGAACTCGGCGGCCTTTCGGGGCAGCAGGCGGATATCGCCCAGCCCCTTCATCAGGTCGCGCGCGGTGACCGCGCCGACATGGCGGATCCCCAGTCCGAACAGCAGCCGCGCGGCATCGGGCGTGCGGCGCGCTTCCACAGATTCCAACAGATTATCCACAGACCGCTCCTTCCACCCGTCGAGCGCGAGAATGTCCGCGCGCCGCTGCTTCAGACGGAAGATGTCGGCGGGGCTCTCGAGCCAGCCGAGCGCGAAGAACTGGTCGATCGTCTTCTCGCCCAGCCCGTCGATGTCGAGTGCGCCGCGGCTGACGAAATGTTTAAGCCTTTCCGTGCGTTGTGCGGGACATATCAGACCGCCTGTGCAGCGCACATCGACCTCGCCCTCTTCCGCCACCGCCTCGCTGCCGCATTCGGGGCAATGGTCGGGGAAGTGGAAGGGATCGCGCTCCACCTCGGGCGTGAGGTTATCCACAAGCTGTGGAATAACATCGCCCGCACGCTGGACCACCACACGGTCGCCCGGACGCACGCCCAGCCTCGCGATCTCGTCGCGATTGTGCAGCGTGACATTGGTCACGGTGACCCCGCCGACGAGGACCGGGGCGAGCCGCCCGACCGGGGTCAGCTTGCCCGTCCGCCCGACCTGGATGTCGATGCTCTCGAGCGTGGTCTCGGCCTGTTCGGCGGGGAACTTGTGCGCCAGCGCCCAGCGCGGCGCCTTGGCGACGAAGCCGAGCCGCTGCTGGTAGTCCAGCCGGTCGACCTTGTAGACCACGCCGTCGATTTCATAGGGCAAGTCGGGCCGCGCCGCGGCGATGGTTTCGTAATGCGCGAGGATCGCGGCGGCATCGTCGAACCGCGCGAACAGCGGCGAGACGGGCACGCCCCACCGCTCGATCACGCGGACCACCTCTTCCTGCGTGCCGCCCGGCACTTCGGAAGCCGCGCCCCAGCCATGTGCCCAGAACTTGAGCGGGCGCTGCGCGGTGACCTCGGCGTCCTTCTGCCGCAGCGATCCCGCCGCCGCATTGCGCGGATTGGCGAACTGGCGGACCTTGGCCGGGTCGAATTCCTCGCCCTTTTCCTCCGCCGCGGCGCGCGCATCATCCATCAACCGCGTGTTGAGCGCCTCGAAATCGGCGCGCCCCATATAGACCTCGCCGCGGATCTCGAACACCTCGGGCGCATCGCCGGGCAATTGCTGCGGGATGTCGGCGATATGCGCGACATTGGGCGTCACATCCTCGCCCACCTGCCCGTCGCCGCGCGTCGCCGCGCGCACCAGAGCGCCCTTCTCGTAGCGCAGCGAGCAGGACAGCCCGTCGATCTTGTCCTCGGCGGTGAACGCCACCGGATCGCCATCCGACAGCGAGAGGAAGCGCCGCACGCGCGCCACCCATTCCTCGACCTCTTCGGCGTTGAAGGCATTGTCGAGGCTCATCATGCGAACCTCGTGCGTCACCTTGCTCAGCGGCGAGGCGGTGGCCGTGTGGCCCACCTTGCGGCTGGGCGAGTCCTCGCGCACCAGATGCGGAAATTCCGCCTCCAGCGCGGCATTGCGCCGCACCAGCGCGTCATATTCCGGATCGCTGATCTCGGGCGCGTCTTCGGCGTGGTAGAGCCGGTCGTGCTTCGCGACCTGCTTCGCCAGCCGCATCAATTCATTGGCGGCTTCGGCTTCGGTGACGTCGACTGCCATGTTACGCCCCCTCCAGCAGCCGATCCGCCTGCGCTCGCGCCTCTGGGGTGACTTCCGCTCCGCTGAGCATGCGCGCGATTTCTTCCTGCCGCCCGCCTTCGTCGAGCAGCGCGACGCCGGTCTTGGTCACCGTCCCGTCGCTCGACTTGGCGATCATGTAATGCATGCGCCCGCGCGCGGCGACCTGCGGGCTGTGCGTCACCGCGAGCAATTGCCCGTCGGCGGAAAGCCGCGCCAGCCGTTCGCCGATCGCGGAGGCCACCGCACCGCCAACCCCGCGGTCGATCTCGTCGAAGATCACCGTCGCCGCGCCGCCCTGCTCGGCCAACGCGACCTTGAGCGCGAGGATGAAGCGCGACAGTTCGCCGCCGCTGGCGATCTTGGTCAGCGGCGCGAAATCGGCGCCCGGATTGGTCGCGATGAGGAATTCGACCGCGTCGGTGCCACCCGCGCCCCACTTGTCTTCGGACAGCGGCGTGACCGCAGTGCGGAAGCGGGCCGCGTCGAGCTTGAGCGGCGCCAGTTCGCGTGCCACCGCCTCGTCGAGCCGCAGCGCGGCGGCAACGCGCCGGTCGTGCAGCGCCTGCGCTTCCGCGCGGTAACGCTGCCCCGCCTCCTTCGCCGCGGCCTCGAGCGCGTCGAGCTGCGCCTCGCTCCCCTCGATGCTGTCGAGCTGGCCGCGCATCGTGCGCATCAGTTCGGGCAGTTCGTCGACCTCGCAGCGGTGCTTGCGCGCCAGCGCGCGCAGTTCGAACAGCCGGGTTTCGGCGGCATCGAGCGCGGCAGGGTCGTGGACCAGCGCCTCGGCCGCGGCCTGCAGCTTTTCCTCCGCCTCGCCCGCTTCGATCACCGCCCGGTCGAGCGCGCCCAGCGCCTCGGCCAGCAGCGGGTGTTCGGGCGCGATGCGGTCGAGCCGCCGCGCCGCCACGCGCAGCGATGCGAGCGGCGAATCCGAGCCTTCCCACAGGTGCCGCAATTCCTCGAGATCGCCCGACAGTTTCTCGCCCTTCTGCATGTCGGTGCGCGCCGCGGCGAGCCGCGCTTCCTCGCCCGCCTGCGGTTCGAGCGCGGTCAGTTCGGCCAGATGCGCAAGCAGCAGGTCCTGGTCGGCCTTGGCGGTTTCCACCGCAAGCCGCGCCTCACCCAGCGCCTCGTCGGCGCTGCGCCACGCGCGCCAGGCGGCTGCGAGCTGCGCACCATCGACACCGGCAAAACGATCGAGCAGCGTACGGTGGCCGCGCGGATTGACCAGGCCGCGGTCGTCGTGCTGGCCGTGCAGTTCGACGAGGAAACCCGCCATTTCGCGCAGCAGGCCGACGCTGACCGGTTGGTCGTTGACGAAGGCCTTGCTCTTGCCGTCGGGCCTGAGCTGCCGGCGCACGATCAGCGGTTCGCCGTCCTCGACCTCGATATCCGCATCGTCGAGCCGCTCGGCCAGCCCCTGCGGCAGCGCGGCGAATTCGAAACTGGCCGAAACGCTGGCCTTGTCGGTGCCGCCCCGCACCAGTCCGCTGTCGGCGCGATTGCCCAGCACCAGCCCCAGCGCGTCGAGCAGGATTGACTTGCCCGCCCCGGTTTCGCCCGTCAGCACGCCCAGTCCCCGCCCGAAGGTCAGGTCGAGCGCTTCGATCAGCACGATGTTGCGGATGGAGAGGCGGGTCAGCATTCGGCCTCCCTCCTAGCCAATGCGGAAACCCGAGTCAGCAGCGCATCGCCGGCAATCGACAAGCTTGCCGCAATCGCACGCATCCGCCGCCGTAAACGCAGAGTTAGCAAATGATGCATAGAAGGGAGGCGTGAGTTGGAAACGCATCTGCAACGGTCTTCTCGGGCCGGACATACCCGTGCACCTGCGCGACGACTTCACCCTGCTTACCGCCCGCCACATGCGCGGCCAGGCCCGGCTTTTGTTCGTCGGTTTCATTCTCAGCCTGCCGATGGTCGTCCTGGGCGCCAGCCCGGGCGCGGGGCCGCTGGTTGCCTACGGATTGCCCGCTGCCATTTTCGTGCTGTGCGCGTTGGCGCTGGCCAGCGTGGCGCGCCCGCTCACCCCTTCGGCCACTGCCGAGGAAGCGCGCAAGACGATCGACACGCTGTGGCAATTGTGCCTGCTCGCCGCCGCGCTCGGCAGCCTCTGGTGCGTCGCCAGCTGGGCCAGCGCACCGGTGGAGGTGCGGCTCTACTACCCGGCGATCATGTCGCTGGGCGCGCTGATGTTGAGCTATTGCCTCATGGCGGTCCGCAGCGTCGCCATGTCGGTCCTGCTGGTGACACTCGGGCCCGTGGCCTGCGTGCTGGCAGGAACGGGCGCGACGATGGACCGCGTGCTGGCGGTGTCAATCCTCATCGCGGTGGGGTTCCAGATGGTGATGATGGTACGCCATCAGCAGTTGCTGGTAAGCTTGGTGGAGGAACGCCACAAATCGGGCGAACTTGCCCGGCGCGATCCGCTGACCGGGCTGGCCAATCGCCGTGCCCTGATCGAACAGTTCGAAGGTTTCGCCGACAGCGGTGCGTCGCTGCGGCTGATGGTCATCGATATCGACCGCTTCAAGCGGATCAACGACCGCTTCGGGCACGATATGGGCGACCGTGTGCTGCAGACCATCGCCACCGTGCTGCTGTCGCATGCGCGCGGGGATATCTGCGCGGCCCGGCTCGGGGGCGAGGAATTCGCCATGCTCAGCCGGAGCGATGCGCTCGACCCGGCACTGGCGCTGCAATTGCTGCGCGAGATCCGCACTTCGGAAATGCCGCATGGCGAAGCGGTCACCGCCAGCATTGGGGTGGCCGATGCAGTGGTCACGCAGGCGGAAGACTGGACCGCGCTCTATGGCCAGGCCGACCGCGCGCTCTACCGCGCCAAGGATGAAGGCCGCGACCGCGTCGAGGCGTTCGAAAAGGATGCCGCTGCGCAGGCGCGCACCCCGTCACGGCCCGCACGACAGGCCTGAACCGGATCAGCCGGGGGTGACGTCCGGTGCATGGTCCTGCACCAGTTCATAGGCCTTTTCGTACCATTCGGTGCCGGGATAGTTCGCCCCGAGCACCGCGGCATATTTGACCGCTTCGGCAGGAACGCCCAGCGCCAGGCTGGTTTCGGTCAGCCGGTAGAGCGCCTCGGGCGCATGGCTGGTGGTTTCATAGGTGTCGACCACGTTCTGGAAACGGATCTGCGCGGCAATCCACTTGCCCGACCGTTCGTAATGGCGGCCGATTTCCATTTCCTTGCCCGCCAGGTGATCGCGCACGAGGTCGATCTTGAGCCGGGCGTCGGCAGCGTAATCGCTGTTGGGGAACCGGCGGTTGATCTCGTTCAACGCGGTCAGCGCCTGGTCGGTGATCCGCTGGTCGCGCTGCACGTCGCTGATCTGCTCGTAATAGCTGAGCGCGATGAGGTAGAACGCATAGGGTGCGTCCTTGTTGCCCGGGTGGATCTGCAGGAAGCGCTGCGCCGCCTGGATCGCCTTGTTGTAATCCTTGGCGACGTAATAGCTGAACGAACCCATCAGCTGCGCGCGGCGCGCCCAGGGCGAATAGGGATGCTGACGCTCGACCTCGTCGAACAGCGCCGCGGCCATTTCCGCCTGCCCGTTGTCTAGCCGGCGCTTGGCTTCGAAATAGAGCGTTTCCACGTCGCGTGCGACATAGGCGGTATCGCGCGGCCCACCATCGCCGCCCGCACATCCGGCGGTGAGCAGCGTCGCCCCCGCAAGGGCGGCGCCAAGGATGAGCTTGCTGGGAGAGCGGGTCTGGGTCGTCATGGGAAGCAGCCTATAACCAGCGTGCCGATGAACGCCAAGTGAAGTTCGCGCCGCTGTCCCCCGCGTGTGCGCGGACCCGGCCCGGCGTCAGGCCGAACTGGAGATTTCCTCGGGTGCGTCCCACAGCAGGTGGCGGTTTTCCAGCATCACCAGATTGGCGCTGCGGATCACTTCGCCCTTGGTGCGATAGCCGAGCAGCTTTTCCGCCTGCGTATCGGGATTGCTGGTCAGCACGCGCAGTTCTTCGGAAGTGAAATCACTCAGCCCGCGTGCCCGCTCGATCCCCTTGCTGTCGTAGATATGCAGCACGTCACCGCGGCTGAAGTCGCCGGTCATGGAGATCACGTCCTCGCGCCGGATCGGGCGATCGCCGCTGAGCGCGGTCGCCAGCGTATCCGAGATCACCAGGCTGCCCGCCATCTGCAGGCGGTTGGCGATCCAGCTGTCCCAGCCCGACAGCGGGTTGGGATGCGGCAGGATCTTGGTCGACCGGCGCGTCTGCGCCAGCACGCTCGAAACCGGGTGATCGACTTCGCCCTGCGCGATCCAGGTGGTGACCCCGGCTTCCTGCGCCATGTTCGCTGCCAGCAGCTTGGTTTCCATGCCGCCGGTGCCCAGCGTGCTCTTGCCCTTGGTCGCGTCCATATACTGGCTCACGTCGTCGACCTCGGGGATGAACTGCGCGCCGGGTTCATCGGGGTTGCGATCGTACAACCCGTCGACCCCGGTGAGGATGATGAAATCGTCTGCCCCGACCATCTGTGCCACCTTGGCGGCCAGCCGGTCGTTGTCGCCGACGCGAATCTCTTCGGTGGTGATCGTGTCGTTCTCGTTCACGATCGGAACCACATTGGCCTCGAGCAGGCGGTGCACCGTGTTGCGCGTGTTGAGGAAGCGGCGGTGGTCCTCGAAGTCGCCGAGCGTGAGCAGCACCTGCGCGATTTCAAAGCCGAATTCATGCCCCACCTGCTTGTAGGCGTTGAGCAGCAGCGGCATGCCGCAGGCGGCGGCGGCCTGCTTGTCGGAAACACCCGCGCTTTCGGGCGTTTCCCCGATGATGCGCAGCCCCAGGGCGACCGAGCCCGACGAGCACAGGATCACATTGGTCCCTTCGGCGCGGAGCTGGGCGACGTCTTCCAGCAGGCGCTGGAGGAAACCGTAACGCGGTGTAAGGAGTTCGAGATTGGCCAGCAGGGCCGAACCGATTTTGACGACGATGTTTCGTTTTTTTGCCATAGACTTCAATTATTGCACAGACTTGAAATTTCTCAACGGCAATATAGATAGCGTTTGTGCACTGCACAACCACATTTTGAGAATATCCGCCGGTCGCGAAAAGCATGGTAACTGACAAAGTTAAAGGCAAGTACTGCACCGCGGCATATTCTATAGTCAAGTAAGTACAAGAAACCACAAGAGCCCGATTGCTCGGAAACGGATTTTAGTCATTACGAAAACTGTTTGTATTGTCGGATGCGGAAAAATGGGTTCCGCTTTACTTTCGCAGTGGGTCGAGGGCCCTGAAGCGATAACTGTCGTCGATCCCGCGGGTAGCGAAGTTCCCGATGGCGTTACGCTGGTAACCGACCACGCCGCGATCGCCGACCAGCGCTTCGACCTGGTGATTGCCGCGGTAAAGCCGCAGCTGATCGACGATATCCTCGCCGACTATACCGACGATCTCGCCCCCGGCGGCTATGTCCTGTCGATTGCCGCGGGCTATTCCGCCGGACGCCTGTCGCAGCTGATGGGCGATGCGCCGGTGATCCGCACGATGCCCAACCTCCCCGCGGCGATCGGCCGCGGCGTGAGCGGGATCTGCCCCGGCCCGCATGCCACCAGCGACCATGTCGCGCATGCCGAGGCCTTCATGCGCCGCGCGGGTGCGACGATCACCGTCGACAGCGAGGAAAAGCTCGACCGCGTTACCGCAGTGGCCGGATCGGGCCCCGGCTACGTCTTCGAAATCGCGCGCGCCTATGCCGAAGCCGCGATGGCGCAGGGTTTCGACGAGGACGAGGCGCGCGACATGGTGCTCGGCACGATCGGCGGCGCGATCGCAATGGCCAGCGAACCGGCCGCACCCAGCCTCGAGGAATTGCGCAACTCGGTGACCAGCAAGGGCGGCACCACCGCCGCGGGCCTGAACGCGCTCAATGGCGATGGTGGCCTTTCCACCCGGCTGCATGATACACTGCAGGCAGCCTACGACCGCGCGGTCGAGCTGCGCTGATACCCGGCGCCTCCCGCCCCGACGCAAGCATACGAGAGAACCTATGACCGACCAGACCCCCGACCCGCAGATCCATATCCACGACCTCGGCCAGCGCGCCCGCAAGGCCGCGCGTGCGCTGCTGTCCGCCAGCACCGAGGCGAAGAACAACGCGCTGCGCGAAGCCGCCAGGGCGCTGCGCAGCCGGATGGGCGAACTGCTCGAAGCCAATGGCGAGGACGTGCAAGGCGTCGAAGGCAGCAAGCCCGAGAGCTTCGTCGACCGTCTCCGCCTGACCGAGGACCGGATCGAGGGCATGGCCGGCGCGCTCGAGGAGATCGCCGAACTGCCCGATCCCGTGGGCCGCCAGCTCGCCAGCTTCGAGCGCCCCAACGGCCTCACCATCGAACGCGTCGCCGTGCCCATCGGGGTGATCGGGATGATCTACGAATCGCGCCCCAATGTCGGCGCCGACGCCTCCGCCCTGTGTCTCAAGTCGGGCAATGCGGTGATCCTGCGCGGCGGCAGCGAAAGCCGGCACTCGACCCGCGTGATCGTCGAATGCATGCGCAACGGCCTCGCTGCAGCGGGCTTGCCCGAAGACGCGGTGCAGACCGTCGGCACCACCGATCGCGGTGCGGTAGCCGCGCTGCTCAAGGCGGATGAATTCGTCGACCTGGTGATCCCGCGCGGCGGGCGCGGGCTGGTCGAGCTGGTGCGCGACCAGGCGAGCGTCCCCACCCTCCTCCACCTCGACGGCAATTGCCACAGCTACGTCCACGCCGCCGCCGATCTCGACAAGGCGGTCAAGGTCATCCGCAACGCCAAGCTGCGCCGCACCGGCGTCTGCGGCGCGACCGAGAGCGTGGTGGTCGACCGCGCGGTGGCCGCAGACTTCATTCCCAAATTCGCCGACACGATGGGCGCCGATTGCGAATTGCGCGGCGATGCCGATGCCGTGGCGATCGACGGCCGCCTCAAGCAGGCCACCGAGGACGACTGGCACACCGAATATCTCGACCCCATCGCCAGCGTGAAGATCGTCGACGGGCTCGACGAGGCGATCGCCTGGGTCGAGGAGCATTCGAGCCACCACACCGACGCGATCATCACCGAGGACGACGCCGCCGCGCGCAAGTTCATGACCAGCATCGACAGCGCGATCGTGATGCACAACGCCAGCACGCAGTTCGCCGATGGCGGCGAGTTCGGCATGGGCGCGGAAATCGGTATCGCCACCGGCAAGATGCACGCCCGCGGCCCGGTCGGGCTCGAACAGCTGTGCAGCTTCAAATACCTCGTCCACGGCGACGGACAGACGCGGCCGTAAGCTGGTTTGGTTTTGCGAACCCGCATCCGCGGGTTCGTCCTCGCTAGATGTTCAGCAAGCTGCACCCGCTGCGGGCGGGCGGTCGCCCTTGCCTCGCCTGCGGCTCGGAACCAGTGCGAGCCGCTATCGTAACGCGCAAGTCCCGTTCGCGACCAGCGAACGGAAAGGCCGACCGCGCGCCCGCAGGGGCCCGGAGCGAAGCGGAGGAACAGCCCCGAGGACGAACCCGCGGATGCGGGTTCGAAAAGCAAGGACTCCCCCTCCCCCAGATTTTCCTACTCGCGCCAAATCTGCTCCATCCCCGCAGATGGCCGACCACGACCCCGACACCGCCCCCACCCAGCACCCGCAGACCGCGCGCGGCACACTGCCCGCCTTCATCCCCGTCCCGCGCGCGAAGGAGCGGTCGAACGGGTGGAAACCGGAGGTCCAGCGAGCCTTTATCGAAGCGCTGGCCGACACCGGCAGCGTCGCCAGCGCCTGCCGCCAGGTCGGCCGCGCCGAGGTCGGCGCCTATCTCCTGCGCCGCCATCCCGATGCCGCCAGCTTCCGCGCCGCGTGGCAGGCCGCGCTCGATCTCGGCATGCAGCGGATCGAGGACGTCGCGATGGACCGCGCCCTGAACGGGGTCGAGGTGCCGGTCTATTCCTATGGCAAGCTCGTCGGCAGCCGCCGCGTGCACAACGACCGGCTGCTCATGTTCATGCTGCGCAACCGCGCGCCCGAGCGCTTTGCGGGCGGCCGCCCCAAGGCGCTCAACGCGATCGGGCGGATGGAGAAGAAGCGGCTCAAGGCGAAATGGCGGCGGCAGTGGGAGAAGGAGCAGCGCCGCACCTCCCCCGCCGAAGTGCGCGCCTCCATCGCGCGCAAGGTCGCCGTCTTCCGCCAGCAGATGGAAGCGCAGCTAAGCCCGCGCACGCTGGCCGCCTACGCCGAATTCGAACGCCTGCGCGACGAAGACATCGCGCGCGGCTACAAGGCAAGCGACGACCCGGAGCATCCGCTGTATGCGGAACGCGGGGAGGCAATGAAGGAAGAGCCGATGCCCCTACCCTCGCCCGAAGCGGCCGAGCGCGAGGTGGAAGATGACGAGCCAAAGCCTCCGGAGAACCCGCGCTGGCGGTCGATCAAGGATGAGGGAGAAAGCTTGGTTTGATATACGGCGATGGCCCCGAGCCGAAGGCGAGGCAAGCGCGGAAGCGTAGTCGAAGACGCAGCTGGCTGAAAGCCACCTGCACGCGCGCCGCGGCTTATGCCGCGAAGCCAAGGGGCGCGGATGCGCCCCGCCCGGCGTTTGAGGGTCCAAACAAATAAACTCGAACCGTGGAAAGACCTCAGCGGTGAGCGCCCCCGCGGGCGAGGAAGAGGCCGAAACGCTGCGCTCGCTCAACACCAAGCTCAACGCGTCCTACGAGAACTGGCACGCCCAGCTAAGCCCCCGCACCCGCGCGGCGTGGGAGGAATACAAGCGGCCGGAGGCGCTCGACCGCGAGGAAGGCTACCTCTGCTACGACGACCCCGAGCACGAGCTCTACCAGGACCCCGAGGCGCAGGGGGATGAGGCGGACGAGGCGATGCCGTTACCGGCTCCCGCGAGAGGCGCCGGAAGGGCCAGCCGAAGACGGTGGCCCTCAGTGTTGGTCGATCAAGGATGATGGGTGGGATTAGCCTGGATGCAAAATCCATCCGGAAAGATTGCTTTAGACAGGAAGGCAGATTCCTCCATACTAAGCCGTGTGAAAAGCTGGGGCGGGTGAAACTGCGATCTAACAGTCTTGAATCTATCAGCGGAAAGCGGATTCCCCTCGTTTATTCCTGTTAAAGTAATGCAAACGGCGACGGAGGAGTTCGAGAAATAGTTGTCGAACTTCTCCCTTTTGATTGCCGTATTGTCCCCGAAAATCTCCCACATCTTTTTCGGAGGTCCTTTGGAAACATCACCAACGATGGCGTATCCAAGAATGGCGCCAACGGGCTTCGTCGCGTAGATCCACATCTTGGTTCCGGACTTAATTCCCGGAATTCTTCTGCGGAGCTCTACCGTCTTGTCTCCTCGAAAAATCGCCTCCGCATACTCCGGGTAAATCGAAATCAGCACCTCGTTGGTATCAGTCACGAGCCGAAGCCCCTCTCAAGAATCATCCTGCTTTGCCTAGAACCGATCTTTCTGGCGGTCACCAATTCGCGCGATCGGCTGCTCCAATGTCTCGTAGGAATCTGAGACCAACGGGAGATTCAAAAACAAAAAGATTATCGAATTTTGTCAGTAGGATGTCCTCTGACTTGGAAAATCTATTCACGTCTTCGACCACGACATGTGCGAGGTCATCTCGTTGGATGGCTGTCTTCCGCTCAACGGATGCCGAAATGATCTTGGCCGCTGCAACAACCGCCCCTGAGCCACCACCCTTCATCGATTCATAAAACAGCATGAGTGCCCCGGCCTCCATTTTTAGCGCATTTCGAGGGCTACTCACATATGCGCGCATGCTGCGAAAGGACGCGTCCCGATCCTCAATAAAATCGAACGCCCTGTTTGCGCGAACGCCAAGGAGTTGTTCAGCGTACTGCTTTTCAATCGGAACGATAACCGTAGGTCGTGATGACCACCAGAGTAGGGTCGGGCCAAGCAACGATTCGAGGACCGCAAGACTGAACTCCTTTGTCCCGCTTTTCGATTCGACAACAATGCTTTTCCGCCCGTCGAGGGGGCAACTAGTCGGGAGCGCAATGCCTGTCCGCATCAGTAAATCCTTGACCGTCAATTCCCAATTCGAAGGGAAAACCGGTTTGCCAAGGACTGACTTCTCGAACCAATCTGGACTTGGCTGGATAAAACCTCTCGAACGAGCAACTTCGTTAACCACGGCTTGCCCAGGGACTTTTTGAAGGCGTACTGCTGTGGGCGTAGACCGTGCGGCGTCACGCAATACGGCATCGAGAAGATAGTCGACAAAGAGGCGGCGTTCAGCGCTCTCAGGTCGGCACGCCACCGCCATTTCTGCGCGCGCGCCAAGCCTTTGCGGTACGGACACGACCGCTATCGCTTCAATCCGACCGTTGACTTCAACAGATCGAACGACTGAATTCTCCATCGACAACAGATCGATTATTGGATCGTACAGATGTGGCCTTCCCCCCAAATCCGCTAAGAATTGCCGCGCTAGGGCTGGTTCGGGGGATTGCGTACGAAATCCTCGTCCTCTTTGGCTTTCGAGAGTTCGCTCCAACTCCGAGGGCAGTAAAGCGAAGAGCTCTTGTGGCGACACGATCTCTAACCCGATCTCTTGAAGAACGAGAGGACTAGCCGCCAAGAGAACGGCATCTCGAGTTACAAACGCGGTAGAACGCGCAAGCGCCGCATGAGCAAGGTGCGCGCAGTCGCTCCATGACTGCCTTGTCGGTTCTGCCAAATCAGCGAAAATGATATCGTGCAGCTTTCGCTGCAACACGTCCAAATCCTTGCCATCAACGCGCGGCAACTTTGGAATACACAGCGCCATATTAAGAACCGGATCGGTATGGTTCGATTTCGCGTTTCTGCGAAGCTCTTTCACAAATTCGCTAGATACGGCTATCTTGACTGTTCCCATCAGTGCTGATCGAACTAACTCTTCAGCCTGACTCGCAAAAGCGCGCCTTTTAGCCAGATCGAAGTATACGTTCAGATCTAGAGAGAACTTAGCGTTACCTCTAGAAGCCAAATCATGTATTTGGCTAACCAATATATCGCGCTCTTCAAATACCGAGAAAAGATCCTCAGTATCCAGTTCCTTAACATGCGTTAGGATCGTTCTTCCTCGCGTCTCACCACCGCGTCGGCTCGAAACCTGGGTGAAGCCGTTATGCCTGTAAAACGCGAGGGCATCGCTGAGGTCATCCCGAATATCGGCAACTAGCGACCGATAAGCAAACTGTTCGAGGTGCGACGTTAGCAGCTCGAGTAGAGACGATCCCACTCCAGCACGCCGATATTGCGGTTCAACCGCAATCTGAAATACTTTCGCAGATGGGTAGACCCCACCAAAAAAGATGTATCCCGCCAAAACTCCTTTATTATCATCAAGTAGGGCCAGCAAACGGCGATTGCTTATCGCTGTTTTCATTCCTCCGCTTGGTATGAACCCAAGAGGATTGGCCTCTTTTTTTGACAACGCGAGAATTTGCGGGAAGTAAAGATTCAGGTCGCTGGGTTCGACCACGCGTGTAAGAGATAGAGCTTTGGCCACGAACCATGTTTATTCAACAAACAGCCTCACTTTCAAGCCAATAGATTTAGTCTACCCGTCTCGCAACGCGGCAATAAACGCCTTTTGCGGAGCCCTTCGGTGCCATCTCGCGCTCCCTACCTGCGCCCAACACCCGCTCAACCCTACCCCTTCTTCCGCTTCTTCCGCGCCGCATATTTCGCGTCGCGCGCGGCCTTCAGCTCCGCTTCGGTCGGCGCGGGCACCGCGTCGGCTTCGGCCTTGGCTGCGGCGGCGGCCTGCTTGTCGGCCTTGGCCTGCGCGATCGCGGCGCGCTTGGCGGCGCTCTTTTCGGCGATGGCGGCTTCGCGCGCTTCCTGCGCGGCCTTGCGCTTGGCAATCGTCGCTTCGTCGATTTTGGGCGCGTCGGCCAGTTTCTCGAGCGCCTTGGCGCGCGCCTTCTGCGCAAGCGCGAGGCGATCCTGCAAATCGGGGTCCTTATATCCGGACATAGGCGGTAATCTCGTTTCTGGTTGGCCGGCGGGGGGCGCCGGCTGTGTGTGTGCGGGGGGGGCCTGGACAGCGCTGGCGCTGGGGACGCGCCCTATTCCTCGCCCATCCGCAGCGCGGCAATGAACGCTTCCTGAGGAATACTGACGTTTCCGTATTCCCTCATCCGCGCCTTACCCTTCTTCTGCTTCTCGAGCAGCTTTTTCTTGCGGCTGATGTCGCCGCCATAGCATTTGGCGGTCACGTCCTTGCGCATCGCGGCGATGGTTTCGCGCGCGATCACCTTGCCGCCGATTGCAGCCTGGATGGGCACCTTGAACAGGTGCCGCGGGATGAGGTCCTTCAGCCGTTCGCACATGCCGCGCCCGCGGCTTTCGGCGACATCGCGGTGAACGATCATCGACAGCGCGTCGACCGGTTCGTTGTTCACCAGGATGCTCATCTTGACGAGGTCGCCCTCGCGCAGGCCGATCTGTTCGTAGTCGAAGCTGGCATAGCCGCGGCTGATCGATTTCAGCCGGTCGTAGAAATCGAACACCACTTCGTTGAGCGGCAATTCGTAGGTCACCTGCGCGCGGCCGCCGACATAGGTCAGGTCGACCTGGATGCCGCGCCGGTCCTGGCACAGCTTGAGGATCGCGCCGAGATATTCGTCGGGGGTGTAGATCACCGCCTTGATCCACGGCTCCTCGATCTGCTCGATGCGGCTGGGATCGGGATAGTCGGCGGGGTTGTGCAGCATCAGCTCCTGCGCCGGGTCGGTCCGCGACTTGTTGAGCTGGATGCGGTAGACCACCGAGGGAGCGGTGGTGATCAGGTCGAGATCGTATTCGCGGGTGAGGCGTTCCTGGATGATCTCGAGGTGCAGCAGGCCGAGGAAGCCCGCGCGGAAGCCGAAGCCCAGCGCGGCGCTGCTTTCGGCCTCGAAGCTGAAGCTGGCGTCGTTGAGCCGCAGCTTGCCGATGCTTTCGCGCAGTTTCTCGAAATCGGCGGCGTCGACGGGGAACAGCCCGCAGAACACCACCGGCTGGACTTCCTTGTAGCCGGGCAGCGCCTTGTCCGCCCCGCCCTTCACCGTGGTGATCGTGTCGCCGACGCGCGCCTGTTCGACTTCCTTGATCTGCGCGGTGATGAAGCCGATCTCGCCCGGGCCGAGTTCGGGCAGGTCGGTGCGCTTGGGGGTGAAGCAGCCGACGCGGTCGATCAAATGCTGCGTGCCGCCCTGCATGAAGCGGACATTGAGGCCCTTCTTGATCGCGCCGTCCATCACGCGGACGAGGATGACCACGCCGAGATAGGGGTCGTACCATGAGTCGACCAGCATCGCCTTCAAGGGCGCGTCGCGGTCACCGGTGGGCGGGGGGATGCGCTTGACCAGCGCCTCCAGCGTTTCCTCGATGCCGATGCCCGACTTGGCGCTGGTGAGCACCGCGCCGCCCTCTTCCCACGATCCGGTGGCCTCGATGCCGACGATCTCCTCGATCTCCTCGGCGACGCGCTGCGGTTCGGCGGCGGGGAGGTCGATCTTGTTGATGACGGGGACGATCTCGTGGTCGTGCTCGATCGACTGGTAGACATTGGCGAGCGTCTGCGCCTCGACCCCTTGCGCCGCGTCGACCACCAGCAGCGCGCCCTCGCACGCGGCGAGGGAGCGGCTGACTTCATAGGCGAAGTCGACGTGGCCGGGCGTGTCCATGAGGTTGAGCTCGTAGGTCTCGCCGTCGCGCGCGGTGTAGGTGAGGCGCACGGTCTGCGCCTTGATGGTGATCCCGCGCTCCTTCTCGATGTCCATGTTATCAAGGACTTGCTCGGACATCTCGCGATCGGTCAGCCCCCCGCAATGCTGGATCAGCCGATCGGCGAGCGTCGACTTGCCATGATCGATATGGGCAATGATACTGAAATTGCGGATTTTTCTGAGATCGGTCATACAAACTGCTTAATCGGAAAAGATGGCACACGACATGCCTCGCCCGCGCCTTAGCCGTGGCAGGCATTCTCGCCAAGCGCCCTCTGAGACGCGATTCCCGCAGCTGGTCCGATAATCAGTAGCTGGTACCCGCTTTGGGCGTGCCGACCTCGACCTCGACGAACTTGCGCTTCGACGAGGCTTCCCCCCGCCCCGCCATGATCAGCGAGTAGGGATCCTGCGGCAAGGTCGTCAGCGGGCTGCCGGCCGCTTCGATCTGATAGGGCGAGACGCGGTGCCGGGTGCACAGGCCGTCGGCGCCGTCGCTGATCAACGGTGTCTCGAACTCGACGCCCTGCACCGAGCCCTTCGACCGGCGTACGGTTGCGACGGCCAATTGGCCATTGCCCAGATCGAGCACGACTTCGGTGCCCAGAGGCACGTCCATAAGCCCCTCGATCCGCGCCCCGGTCTTCGAGAGATTGCGCATGACCACCCGGTAGCGGCTATCTTCGTGGATCAGTCCGATGCGGCGGAACACGGTCTTACGGGTCGCGCGGTATTTCGCCGGGCCACGCGGTTCATATTTGAGCTCGCCCGCTTCCAGCCGTTCGAGCAACTCTGCGTGAGGCATGGCGCGGGCGAAGATATACCCCTGGACCAGTGTTGCCCCGCGCTTGGTCACGAGATCGAGTTCGTCCTTCGCCTCGACGCCCTCTGCCACTGTTTCCATGTCGAGCGCATCTGCAAGGCTGACGATAGCGCTGAGGATGGCCGCGTTGTTGTTGCCTTCCTCGGTCGCGCCGCGCACGAAGCTCTGGTCGATCTTGATCTTGTCGAACGGCGCAGTGCGCAGGTAGCTGAGCGAGCTGTACCCGGTCCCGAAGTCGTCGAGCGCCAGCTTTACGCCGAGCGCCTTCAATTCCTCGAAAATCCGCTGGGTGCGTCCGGCATCGCCGAGGAACACGCTCTCGGTAATTTCGAGTTCGAGCCGCTCGGGTGTCAGGCCGCTTTGCTTGAGCGCGTTGGCGACGATCTGCGGAAAATTGTCGTGCGCGAACTGCATCGGCGAGACGTTTACCGCCACGCGCAGTTCGAGCGGCCATTCGGCCGCCTGTCGGCAGACCTCGTTCAACGCCCATTCGCCCATTTCCCCGACAATGCCGATTTCCTCGGCCACGGAGATGAAATCCTCGGGCGAAATCGCGCCGCGGTCCGGATGATTCCAGCGCATCAAGGCTTCGCACCCGCGGACCATATGCGTCTTGGCGCAGACGAGTGGCTGGTAGTGCATGACCACCTGCCCGTTCTCGATGGCGTCGCGCAGGTCTTCCTCGATCTGCCGGCGATGTTTCGCGCCATCCTTGAGCTCGGCCGAATAGAAGCGGTACTGGCCTCGCCCACCGCTCTTGGCGGCATGCAGCGCCAGATCGGCGACCGATATCAGCCCTTCCGGATCGAGCCCGTCATAAGGCGCAATGGCGACCCCGACCGACGTTCCGACGACCGCGCGCGAATCGTTGATCGAATAGGCCTGCGACAGCATCTGGATGACTCGCTGACTCAGATCGCCCAGGGCGCCGCGGTCATCCATGTCGGGCAACACGATCTGGAACGAGTCCGCGCTCCGGCGTGCAATTTCCCCCTTGCTCCCGATGATCCGTTCAAGCCGCGCAGCAACCTGCTTCAGCAGTTCGTCGCCCGCGGCATGACCCAGCGAATCGTTGATCTGCTTGAACCGGTCGAGGTCGACCATCAGCAACGCGCAGGTCCGTTTGGAATTGCGATAGGCCTTGAGCAATTCGGCCAGACGCCGGTTCATCCGGTGGCTGTTGGCCAGACCGGTAACCGGATCGTATTGCGCCAACCGTTCGGCATCGCGCCGGTTTTCCCGGCTGGCCGTGATATCCTTCGCGCTACCGCGATAGCCGGTAAAGCGCTCCTGCTCGTCGAACTGCGGTTTGCCCGCGATTTCCCACCAGACTTCGCGCCCCTCTATGGCGAGGCGGACATTGAGTTGGCTGATCGAGTTGCGCGCCCGCAGCAGGAACGCGAGCGGGCGCTCGGGCCGGTCGGGATCATCGACCTTCTCGGGGATGAAGAGTTCGCTCAGCGATTTGCCGATCGCTTCGCCCTGCGTCCAGTCGAGCTCTTTCGCCGCATTGTCGGACAGGTAGATGAGCCGGCCTTCGGCATCGGTCGCCCAGAACCAGCCCAGACCTGCGGCCTCGAAACTGTCGAGCAGTTCCACCCGGCGTTCGGCATCGGTGATGGCGATCGGACGCAGCGGCGCAGGCTGTGAACCTTCGCGTCGTTCCGTCTTCGCCCGCGACGCACGCGAGAAGAACCCTGCCATGTGAACTCATGCTCCCGAGTAGCCTCTGTGCGCCGAAATTCCCTCTCAGCGCAGCGAACCATGTAGATAAACGCAACTTCTTTCCAAACGGATAACCATGTGATCTGCGGTGTACCGCACATCGTCCGCTGCTTGCCAGCTGCCCCGACCATGTGCATTGAAGGCATGTCTCGGGGGAGAAAGACATGCGGCATATCGCGATCGTGGGATCGGGTCCGGCGGGCTATTACACGGCCGAAGCCGCCGTCAAGAAATGGGGCGATGACGCCCGGATCGATATCTTCGACAAATTGCCGGTGCCGTTCGGCCTGATCCGCACCGGCGTCGCGCCCGATCACCAGTCGATCAAGGCGGTTGCGCGCCGGTACGAAAAAACGGCGATCGGCCAATCGGTACGCTTCATCGGCAATGTCGACGTCGGTGGTTCGGTTTCCATCGAGGAGCTCGGTTCGCTCTACGATGCGGTCATCCTGGCCACGGGCGCGCCGCATGATCGCCCGCTGGAAATCCCTGGCGCGCGGACCGGAAATGTCTTTGGCAGTGCGGCATTCGTCGGCTGGTACAACGGCCATCCCGAGTTCGCGGGGATGGACCCCGTGCTGTCGGGCAAGCATGCCGTCGTCATCGGGATGGGCAATGTCGCGCTCGACGTGGCGCGGATCCTAGCCAAGACCGAAGGCGAATTTGCCGGCTCGGACATCGTCGCCCACGCGCTCGAGGCTTTGCGCGGCAGCGCTATCGAGAAAATCACCATCCTCGGCCGGCGCGGTCCGCACCAGATCATGATGACGCCCAAGGAACTGGGCGAGTTGGGGACGCTCGACCGCGCCGCTCCGCACGTCGATCCGGCCGACCTGCCACCGGTTGCCGACGATGCCGTTCTCGAACCGGGGGTGCGCAAATCGGTCACGCTGCTGCGCGAATTCGCGCAGCCTGCGGCAGCCGACCACGATGCCAAACCGGTTTCTATCGAGTTCGATTTCTTCGCCAGTCCCCGAGCCATCACCGCCACAAACGGCCGGGTAAGTGCCATAGAAGTGGAGCGGACCCGCCTCGAAACCGGGCGCGCGGTGGGTACCGGCGAAACCTATAACCTGCCCGCCGATCTGGTCGTCAGCTGTATCGGCTATCGCACCTCGGCCATAGAGGGCGTGCCGTTCGACCAGCGGGCGGGACATTTCGCCAATGACGAGGGCCGGATCCTGCCCGGCCTCTATTGCGTCGGTTGGGCCAAGCGCGGCCCCAGCGGCACGATCGGCACCAACCGGCCCGATGGATATGGGGTCATAGACACGGTCGATGAAGACATCGCCGCAAGCTCCGGCAAACCTGGCCGCGCGGGTTTCGACGAACTGGCGCAGGAACGCGGGATCGAGATCGTCACTTTCCGCGATTGGCAGAAAATCGAGGAAGCCGAGATCGCAGCCGCGCGCGAAGGAGCGCCGCGGGAGAAGTTCGTCGATATCGAAAGCATGATCGCAGCACGCGGCGCGTGATCGTCCTTCGCTCGCACAGGTCCGACACCCCGGCCATGCCGACCGGGGGATACCGCCCTTGTCCGCCCGGCCGCTCCGCAACCGATACCCCCAGCACTGCTGTCCAGCCCGGACCAGGCGGATCGCAAGGACAATGACATGACTGCCGATCCCGCGCTTTTGGCGAACCCGCTTGCCAGCCAACCGCCGCGCCAGACTACGGGCGAAGGCGGCGCTTTCGGTCGAACCGGCTTTGCCTGGGCGATCTTCGAATGGGCCCGCAACCCCTATTACATCCTGATCGTGATCTACATCTTCGCGCCCTATTTTGCGCGCGACATCATCGGCGCGGACCTGCTTGCCAGCGGTGCGCTGGACGACCTGCCACCCGGCGACGCGCTTGCCGCGGCCAATGCGCAGGGGCAGGCAACCATAGCCTCGGTGACCAAATGGGCCGGTTTCATTGCCGCCCTGACCGCGCCGGTCCTGGGTGCGGCGCTCGACCGCGGCGGGCGGCTGAAACCGATCCTCGCGCTGTTCCTCGGGGCCATCGCGGTTTGTTCGGCGCTGCTGTGGTTCGCGATGCCGGGGGGCGAAGGCCTGCCGGTTCCCGCGATCATGGCCCTGCTAGTGGTCGCCTATGTCGGCTACACCTATTCAGAAGTGACGCACAATGCGATGCTCAGCGTGTCGGGCGAACCACGCCGACTGGCGATGATATCGGGTCTCGGACTGGGTCTCGGCAACCTCGCTGCGACCTTGATCTTTCTCGCGATTGCCGTGCTCTTCGTGCTGCCCGCTGCGATCGCCTGGCCATTCGCGGCGCCGCAATTCGGAATCGACCTGACGACGTTCGAACATGCGCGGCTAGCCGGCCCGATCTGCGCGGTGTGGCTGGTGCTGTTCTCGATTCCCTTCTTCACCAGGGCACGCGACCCGGGCGTACCCGGGGCCAGTTGGATGCGCGCCTTCCGGGAAGGCGCACGCAGCGTTGCACGCACGTTGCGCGAGGCAGCGCGATACCGCGAATTGATGCGGTTCCTCATCGCGCGGATGTTCTACGCCGACGCGATGGCTGCGCTGCTGGCGCTCGGCGCGGTTTATGTCGCGCTCTTCCTCGGCTGGAATTTCCTCGAAATGCTCTGCTACGCGATCTTCGCCAGCGCCTGCGCATTCGGCGGCGGCATTTTCGGCGGCTGGCTGGAAGGAAAGGTCGGCGTAAAGCGCGCGCTGGCGCTGGAAATTCTCGCCATGGTGGGTGTCGGACTGCTCCAGCTGAGTATCACCCGCGAAAGCCTGTTCCTCGGCCTGGTCGACAATGTGGTGGTGTGGGACGGGCTCGTCTTCCGCACCCTGTCGGACCTCGTCTATCTCGGTCTCATCAGCGTGATCGCGGTGACCGCCACCGCCAGCATTTCGTCGAGCCGCACGATGCTGGTCACGCTTGCCCCACCGGGCCGTAGCGGTGAATTCTTTGGCCTCTACGCGATTGCCGGCACCATCACCGTATGGATGGGGCCGCTGCTGGTCGAACAGTTCACCCTGTGGTCGGGCGACCAGCGGATCGGCATGACTTCGATCCACCTGCTGTTCGCGATCGGGTTCCTCGTCCTGCTTGCTGTCCGCATGCCCACGCACGCCGAATAGCTCGGCGCTGGACTCATCGGTTGCAATGTGGAACCTTCCTCGGCGGAGAGAGGAGCACCAACATGCCCGCATATGATCTGATCATTCGCGACGGGACCATTGTCGATGGTACCGGACAGGACCGCTTTACCGGGGATCTCGCCGTGAAGGACGGGCTCATCGCTCAAGTGGGCCACGTCAGCGGCGACGCCGCCGAGGAAATCGATGCGGAGGGTCACCTGGTCACCCCCGGCTTCGTCGACATTCACACGCATTACGACGGACAAGCGACCTGGGACCAGGAAATGGCCCCGTCGAGCTGGCACGGCGTAACGACCGTCGTCATGGGCAATTGCGGTGTCGGTTTCGCTCCGGCGCGTCCCGACAAGCACGAATGGCTGATCGGCCTGATGGAAGGCGTGGAAGACATTCCCGGGACCGCGCTGGCGGAAGGCATGAAGTGGAACTGGGAAACCTTCCCCGAATATCTCGATGCGCTGGAAGAACTGCCCCGTACCGTCGATGTCGGCACCCATGTCCCGCATGGCTCGGTGCGCGCCTATGTGCTCGGCGATCGCGAGCGTCCCGGTGCCGTTCCGACCGCCGAAGACATTGCCGCCATGAGCCGCATCGTCGAAGACGGCGTGCGCGCGGGCGCGCTGGGATTCTCCACTTCGCGTACGGTGCTTCACCGGGATATCGGCGGCGAGGTCGTCCCCGGCACCACCGCCACTGCCGAGGAGCTGGTCGAGATCGGCCGCGCGATGGGCCGCGCCGGGCACGGCGTGTTCGAAATGGCCAGCGACATGATGCGCGAATGGGACGAATTCGGCTGGATGGGCAAGATGAGCCGCGAGACCGGGCTGCCGGTCACCTTCGCGGCGCTCCAGTCGATCGCCAAGGAGCTCCCGCTCGACGAGCAGATCGCGAGCATGCGCGCCGAGAACGACAATGGCGCGAACATCGTCGCGCAGATCGCGCTGCGCGGCAACGGCATCGTCATGGCGTGGCAGGGCACCGTGCATCCCTTCCGGCTCAAACCGAGCTGGAAGGAGATCGAGGACCTCCCGTGGGAAGAGCAGAAGGCCAAGCTGTTCGACCCCGAGTTCAAGGCGCGCCTGATCGCCGAACAGCACGATTTTTCCGAGGTCAACCAGGACATCATGGGCCTGATCATGGTCGTTTGCGGCGGCTGGAACATGCAGTTCGAAATGGACCCCGACTTCAATTACGAACCGACGGCCGCGGAAAGCGTGCTCGAACGCGCCAGGGCAGCGGGCATGTCGGGCGATGAATATGCCTACGAGCTGCTGTGCCGCGACGAGGGCAAGGGCTTCATCTACCTGCCGATCCTCAATTACGCCGACGGCAATCTGGATTTCCTGAAAGACCTGCAACACGCCGACGACACGGTGAATTCGCTGTCCGACGGCGGCGCGCATTGCGGGACGATCTGCGATGCCGCCTCGCCCACCTTCATGCTGCAGCACTGGGTGCGTGACCGGGCGCGCGGCACGATCGGCCTCGAAAATGCGATCAAGCGGCAATGCAACGACACGGCCCGGCTCTACGGGCTGGAGGACCGCGGCGTGCTGGCGCCCGGCTATCTGGCCGATATCAACATCATCGACATGGACCGGATCAAGCTGGGCAAGCCCTGGCTGGCCTTCGACCTGCCTGCGGGCGGCAAACGCTTGCTGCAGAAGGCCGAGGGCTATGTCGCGACGATCAAGAACGGAAAGGTCACATTCCGCGAAGGCGAATGGACGGGCGAGGCGCCCGGTGGCCTGATCCGCGGCCCGCAGCGGGCCGAAATGCTGGAGGCTGCAGAATGAAAGCAATCCGTACGGGCGCGAAGCCGTCCACCCTCGATGCGCTGGAATGGGTCGATATCGACGCCGCAGCGGCGCCCGGTCCGGGCGAGATTACCGTCAATCTGAAGGCCAGTTCGCTCAACTATCACGATTACGCCGTCGTGAAAGGCATGATCCCGACCGAACCGGGTCGCATCCCCATGTCGGATGGCGCTGGCATCGTCTCGGCGGTTGGCGACGGGGTGACCGAATTCGCCGTGGGCGACCATGTGGTCAGCACCTTCTTCCCCGACTGGCTCGACGGCCGCCCGCCGTCCAGCGCATTCACCCGCGTTCCCGGTGACGGGATCGACGGCTATGCGCGCGAGGCAGTGACTGCCCCGACCCACTGGTTCACGCGCGCACCCGCCGGCTTCAGCCATGCCGAGGCTGCAACGCTGACCTGCGCCGGGCTGACCGCCTGGCGCGCATTGTTCGTCGACTACGCGGTCAAGCCGGGGGACACCGTGCTGGTCCAGGGCACGGGCGGGGTCTCGATCTTCGCCCTGCAGTTCGCGAAGGCCGCGGGCGCCACTGTCATCGCCACCTCTTCTTCGAACGAGAAGCTCGAACGGGTGCGCGAACTGGGGGCGGACCATTTGATCAATTACAAGGAAGTCGAAGCCTGGGGCCCGAAGGCGCTGGAGATAACCGGCGGGCGCGGGGTCGACTGCGTGGTCGAAATCGGCGGGGCGGGCACGCTCGACCAATCGATGCTGGCCACGCGCGTTGGCGGGCATGTCGCGCTGATCGGAGTGCTGGCAGGTTTCGCCGGGCCGGTGCAGACCGCGCTGCTGTTCTCCAAGAACCTCAAGGTGCAGGGCCTCACCGTCGGCAGCCGCGCGATGCAGCAGGACATGATCGCTGCGATCGAAGCCAACGGCATCAAGCCGGTCATCAGTGATACCTTCGCGCTCGCCGACCTCGCCGATGCCTTCCGCCATCAGGAAAGCGGGAGCCATTTCGGCAAGATCGCAGTCGAGATCTAGGCGCGCGGTTGCCTGCTGTAGCGGGGACCGGACACTCACCGGGTATCGCGGGGCCGGCCTCCGCCGGCCCCCGGCGGCCCATCACGGTTCGATGATGATTCCCTTGGCGGGATCCACACTGCCGCCGGCCATCCTGACGAAAACGTCGCGTGCGGCAGCAAGGCCCGCATGGCGTTCGATGGTCACGCTGTCGCCGGCATCGGCAAGGAATATGCGCCAGCTCTCGGCCATCTGGCGGCCCGCTTCCTGCGGCCCCAGGTCCTTGAATAGCGCAACCGCATGGTCGGGTGCGAAGAACAGCGTCGGCGCCGGTCCGGGCAGGTCCCCCGCCCTGCCGCCGCGCTCCTCGATATGCGTCGCCCCCACCAGGCAGGAGTACTTCAACGCGTCGCCAAGATGCGCATGGATCGCGCCCAGCAGACGGGCGTTGCCGGCAAAATCGACCGATACCGCGGGTCGGCCTGCCAGTGCCTGCACATCGTCATAGGCCAGCACTTCGTCGTAGAGACCGCTCTGCTTCACGAAAGCGACATTCCCCGAAGAGGTCAGGCCGATCCGCCGGATATCCGGCGAACGATGCCTGGCCGTACTGGCAAGGCCCATGGCAGTCTTGGACGATGCGCTGGTCAGGATTACCTGTCCGGCGCCGAACCAGTCCTGCGAGCGCATGAAGTATTCGATCAGGAAACCGGTCTTGAACAGCGGACCGAAGATCATCCGTTCGCCTTCGCGCGCCGGATCGTGTTCCGGGTCGGCTGCAAGCCGCGAATAGCTGTTGTAGATCGGGCTCATCGGCTGGCGATGTGCGGCCATGTCGGTAAAGCCGCTGGCGGACAGTTTTCCGGGCACGACGTCCAGATGCGTCGCCATAGGCAGGTAGCCATAGACCCGCTCGCCCACGGATATCTCGGACACATTGCTTTCGATCACGCGTGCATGGCCCCACATGGGCACGATGCCCATGCCGTCGGTGCCTGCCCCCTGCACGGGGAAGAAGTTCCAGTATCCGAAGCCGTCGCCGACGACCGCATAGGTCACGTTGTTCGCTGTGACCGAGAAGCTTTCGATTTCCAGGCGCACCGCATCGTCGGCCAGCTTTCCTTGGTCGCAATCGACCAGTCGGGCCTCGCCGATTGCATTCTTGCGGACATGGACTTGCTGCATTCGCATCTCTCCTTCGAGAGCGACGCTAACCGCAGATCTACGCCAATGCGAGCGCTTAAACCCGCATCGGCATGAGGACATAGAGCGCGGGCGAATTCTCGTCCTTGCGGATCAGCGTCGGGGCGCCAGCATCGGCCAGATGGATTTCCACCGTGTCGGCATCGATCTGGTTGAGGATGTCCTTGAGATAGCCCGCGTTGAAGCCGATTTCGAACCCGTCGGACGAATATTCCGCCGGCACTTCCTCGGTCGCGGTGCCATTGTCGGGACTGGTTACGGTCAGCGTGACCTTGTCCCGATCGAGCCCCATCTTGACCGCGCGGGTCTTCTCGGTGGCGATCGTCGCCACGCGGTCGACCCCTTCGTGGAAGCTCTTCGGGTCGAGCTTAAGGAGCTTGTCGTTACCCGTTGGAATAACGCGCGAATAATCGGGGAAGGTCCCGTCGATCAGCTTGCTGGTCAGCACCACTCCGCCCTCGCCGCCGAGCGTGAAGCGGACCTTGCTGGCCGACAGGTCGATCTGGACATTGCCGTCGAGCGACTCGTCGAGCAGCTTGCGCAGTTCGGCCACGGCTTTGCGCGGTACGATCACGTCGGGCATGCCTTCTGCCCCATCAGGCCGCGGCAGAGTGAAGCGCGCGAGCCGGTGACCGTCGGTTGCGGCCGCCCGCAGGACGGGTTCGTTGTCGTCCGACACGTGGAAAAAGATACCGTTCAGATAATACCGGGTTTCCTCGGTCGAAATCGCGAAACGCGTCCGGTCGATGAGGTCGGCGAAGGTCTTGGCGGGCAGTTCGAAACTGGTCGGCAGATCGCCTTCGACGATGACCGGGAAGTCGTCGCGCGGGAGCGTCGGCAGCGAGAAGCGGCTGCGCCCCGCCTTGATCGCCATGCGGTTTTCTGCCGCTTCGAGGCTGACCTGCGAACCTTCGGGCAGCTTGCGCGCGATATCGAACAGCAGGTGCGCCGAAACGGTGATCGCCCCGGCATTGTCGACATTGGCTTCCATATGCTCGATCACCTGCAGATCGAGGTCGGTTGCCATGACCCTGAGCGAATTGTCGCCTTCGGCTTCGATCAGCACGTTGGAGAGGATCGGGATGGTATTGCGGCGCTCCACGACCGACTGGACGTGGCTGAGACAACGCAGCAGCGTCGCGCGTTCGATGGTGGCCTTCATGGTCCTACTTTCGTCCCTCTTGGGCGCCTGGCAGGCCGGAATCGCCCCACCAGCGCCGGAATACGGATAGTCACCCTAGCGGGGCGGGCTTGGGGGGCAAGGCCGGACGCCGCGGCGCCGCAATTCGTTGGGGAAAAGTGGGTGAAATCAGCCCATCATCGCCATGCCGCCGTTCACGTGCAGCGTCTGGCCAGTGACATAGGCTGCCTCGTCGCTCGCAAGGTAGGCAACCGCAGCGCCGATCTCGTCGCCTTCGCCCATGCGGCCCATCGGAATACGCCCGTTGATCGCCGCTTTCTGCTCGTCGTTCAACGCGTCGGTCATCGCTGTGCGGATGAAGCCGGGGGCCACGCAGTTCACGGTGATGTTCCGGCTGGCAAGTTCCTGCGCGAGGCTTTTGGACATGCCGGTCAGGCCCGCCTTGGCGGCGACATAGTTCATCTGGCCGGGGTTGCCGGTATGCCCGACCACGCTGGTGATCGAGATGATCCGCCCGCCCTTGGCCTTCATCATCGGCCGTGCGCTGGCGCGCATCAGGCGGAAGCTCGCCTCGAGATTGATGCGGATCACCTGGTCCCACTCGTCGTCCTTCATCCGCATGGCGAGATTGTCACGGGTGATGCCGGCATTGTTGACGAGGATGTTCATCGAACCCAGCGTATCGACGGTGGCCGGGATCAGTTCCTCGACCTGCGTCGGATTGGAAAGGTCGCAGGTGATCTCGACATGGTCATGGCCGAATTCGTCGTTGAGCTGTTCGCGGAAGGCGCGCAGCTTGTCGCCGTTGGAGCCGGACAGCGCGAGGCGCGCACCCTGCTTCGCCAGCGCGTAGGCGATCGACGAACCGATCCCCCCGCTGGCCCCGGTCACGAGCGCGGTCTTTCCTTCGAGGCTGAACATCATGCGTTCTCCTTGGCGAAGTTTTCGAGGTCTTCCATGGTGACGAGGCTGACGGTTGCGGCCTCCTTGTCGATGCGGCCCACCATCGGGGCGAGCACCTTGCCGCCCACTTCGACAAACCGTTCGATGCCCGCATCGCGCATTGCCAGAACGCTTTCGCGCCAGCGGACGCGGCCGGTGATCTGATCGACCAGCAGCGCCTGTTCTTCCGCCGGATCGGTGACGCGTGCGGCAGTGACATTGGCGAACAGCGGCACTGCAAAGGCCTGCGGGGGCGTCGCTTCGAGCGCGTTCTTCATGCGCAGCGCAGCAGGGCCCATCAGCGAACAATGGAACGGCGCCGAAACGGGCAGCTTGATGCCGCGCTTGATCCCGTGATCCTTCGCCATTTCGATCGCGCGGTCGATCGCCTCGGCGTGGCCGGAGATAACGACCTGCGTCGGATCGTTGTCATTGGCGACTTCGCAGACCTGCCCCTCGGCCGCTGCCTCGGCCAGCGCGGTGGCCTTTTCGATATCGGCACCGAGCAGTGCGGCCATCGCGCCGACGCCGATCGGAACCGCATCCTGCATGGCGATGCCGCGCAGGCGCAGCAGCTTGGCCGTGTCGGTCAGCGAGAATGCCCCGGCGGCGCACAGCGCGCTGTATTCGCCGAGCGAATGGCCCGCGACGCAATCGGCCGTGTCGGCCAGCGTCACGCCGAATTCCTTTTCGAGGACCCGGGCAGTGGCCACCGAATTGGCCATGATCGCCGGCTGCGCATTGGCAGTCATCGTCAGTTCGCTTTCGGGGCCGTCCTTCATCAGCGCGGAAAGCTTCTGCTTGAGCGCTTCGTCGACTTCCTGGAACACTTCGCGCGCATGCGCGCTGGCTTCGGCGAGATCGGCGCCCATGCCGACCTTCTGGCTGCCCTGGCCGGGAAAGATGAATGCAGTCATAAAATCTCCTCGACCGCGCGACTAGGCGCGAGCGCCCCGCGTCTCAAGTCCGAAGGGGACAATCTTGTTGGCAGCATCGTGGCCGATATCCGCCCGGCCGAGGTAGGGGATGCCGCTGCGCCGGCACCAGTCCTGCGCGATGGCGACTTCGTCGGTGCCAAACGGGCGGTCGTTGACGGGGACATCGCTGATGCGGCCCAGACGCAGGCCCGCGGTTCCCTGCAGATGCTGCGTGGCATGGAACAGCAGGCGGTCGACCGCATAGAGATGCTCCGCCACTTCCTCGATCATGACGACATGACCCGACAGGTCGGGCGCGAGTTCGGTCCCCGCCAGCATTGCCAGGGTCGTCAGGTTGAAGGCCGCCGCAGGCCGTTCATCGAGATTCGGTTCAAGGCCATCGGTGCCGCCCTTGAACCAGTCCAGCGCGCGCTCGATCGCAGCGGCGCCGCCCTCGCGCCGGACATCGCCCGCCAGCGGCCCATGCGCGACGCGCCCGATGCCATGCCTGTACAGTGCGGCGAGCAGGAAGCCGGTGTCGGAATAGCCGAGATAGGACTTGTCCCGCGCTGCCGCGTTCATTTGCGCGACCGCCTGCGGGGCGATGCGGTTCGAACCATAGCCGCCCATCGCGAACCACACCGCATCGAAGCCGGGATCGTTGGCGCAATCGAGCAAGGCGGCGAGCCGCACGTCGTCGCTGCCGGCGAAATGCCCGTCTTCGGCAAAGCATTGTTCGTGGAACTGCAACGATACGTCGCTGCGCCCCGCCACCAGCGCTTCGACCGCCTCGGCGCGTTCGCGCTTCAACCGCTTTCCGGGGGCGCAGATCGCAATTCTGACCATGCGCCCTGCTAGCGTGCTTGTATCGCGCGGCACAACTCAATAGCTGCACGCGCATGAGCGATATGCCCACTCCAGATGAATTGTTCGCCCGCCCCTTCTTCTTCTGCGGGATCGGCGGATCGGGAATGCTGCCGCTGGCGCAGATCCTTAAAGGTCGCGGCTGCACGGTCGAAGGATCGGACCGCAGCCACGATCAGGGCCGCACGCCCGACAAGTTCGCTGCGCTCGAACAACAGGGTTTCACGCTGCATCCGCAGGACGGCAGCGGGATCGTCTCGGCCAAGCAGATCCTCGTCGCCAGCGCCGTGGTGGAAGATACCGTACCCGATGCCAAGCGCGCCAAGGAACTGGAGTGCCTGCGGCTGACCCGCGCCGAGCTCAATTCGATCCTCTTCAACACCAGCGGTGCGGGGCTGGCGGTTGCCGGGACCAGCGGCAAGTCGACTGTCACCGGCATGCTCGGCTGGATCCTCCACGCCTGCGGGCGCGAGCCGACGATCATGAACGGCGCGGTGATGAAGAACTTCGTCTCGCCCGAACGCCCCTATGCCAGCGCGGTGGTCGGCGGGCAGAGCCTCTATGTCAGCGAAGTCGACGAGAGCGACGGCTCGATCGCGCTCTATCGCCCCGCGGTCGGCGTGCTGCTCAATGTCAGCCTCGACCACAAGAGCATGGAAGAGCTGCGCCAGCTGTTTGGCGACTACCTTTCGCGCAGCCGCATTTCGGTGATCAATGCCGACGATCCCGAAGCGCTGGCGCTGCTGCCGCATGCGAAGGAAGTCGTCACCTTCGGGATCGAGCAGGAAAAGGCGCAGATCGGCGTCGTCCCCGGCTCGGTCGCGGAAGGCCCGATGCGGCAGGCCGCGCTAGTCGTCGACCGGCACGACGGCAGCGAACATCCGTTGATGTTCAACCTGCCCGGGCGGCACAATCTGGCCAACGCGCTGGCGGCAATCGCAGCGGCAGCGGCAGCGGGCATACCGGTCGCCAATGCGGTCGCCGCGCTCGCCGGTTTCGAAGGTCTCGCGCGGCGGTTCGACATCGTCGGCACCAGCCCGTCCGCCATCACCGTGATCGACGATTTCGGCCACAATCCGGAAAAATGCGCCGCCACGCTACGCACGCTCAAGGCGCACCCGGGCCGCGTTCTCGCCTTCTTCCAGCCGCACGGCTACGGGCCCCTGCGCCAGATGGGCGAGGAGCTGGCCCAGACCTTCGCGCATGAACTGGGTGACGAGGACCGCGTGATCCTGTGCGACCCGGTCTATTTCGGCGGCAGTGTCGATCGCAGCGAAGGAAGCGAACGGATTGTGCGGCTGATCGAGCAGGCGGGCGGCCATGCCGAACACATTCCCGAGCGCACGGCGGTGGGCGACAGGCTCGCCGAACTCGCGCAGCCAGGGGACCGGATCGTTGTTATGGGCGCGCGCGATGACACGCTGAGCGGATTTGCACGCGACCTGTTCGACCGACTGGCCTAGATCGCGGCGGGGCCCGCGGCCTCACGCGCCACGGCCCGGCGATATCCCTCGCGTGCGGTCAGCCGGTCGCGGTAGTCCCTGAGCGATTGCGGCACGCCCTCGTCCAAGCCCACCCGGCCCGCCAGGATCAGCGCGTAACCGCAGCAGATATCGGCCACGGTAAAGCGGCCCGCGCACAGGTAGTCGCGCGTTTCGAGGCGCTGCTCGAGCTTGACGAGGCGCTTCCAGAACCACTTGGCATAGGCCTCGCCCGCCTCGCTCCAGCCCTTATCCTTCTCGAACAGGGCGAAGCGCATATAGACGGTTTGCGGGAAAGTGATCGTGGCATCGGCGTGGTAGGTGAAATCGAGATAGGCGGGATAATCCATCTCGTCCGGCGCCACGACCAGCGACTGGTCCGCGCCCTTGATGGCAAGGTAATGCGCGATCGCACAGCTCTCGGTCATGTGCGCCGCGCCATCGACCAGCATGGGTACCGTACCCAGGGGATTGACCTCAAGGTAGTCGGGCGTCTTGAAGCGGGGCGGGAACGGCAACAGCCGCAGGTCAATAGCGACCCCCGCCTCTTCCGCCGCCCAGGTCGCCCGCAGGCCGCGCGCCCCCGCGCAGGTGTAAAGGACCGGCGGCTCAGTGGTCGCCATGGGTAATGCCGATCTTGAAGACCTTGTGGATGAGGATCGCCAGCACGAAGCCGAGCGCGAGCCCCGTCAGGGCGGACAGCGCCGCATAGGTTCCCCAGCCGAGGATGCCCGAAAGTCCGCCGGTCACCGCTTCCACCGTGTGCTGCAGCCCATGCGCCCAATCGGAGGGACCATGGATGCCCAGTTCGTGCAAGCTGTGCAGGATGATGCCGCCGCCGACCCACAGCATCGCGATCGTGCCGATGAAGGACAGCGTGGTCAGCAGATAGGGTACCGAGGTCACCAGAAACTGCCCGAAGGCCTGTGCTGCGGCCGAAGTCTTCTCGCGCAGGTGCAATCCGATATCGTCCAGCTTCACGATCAGCGCGACCGATCCATAGACCACCAGTGTCACGCCGATACCGACGATCGCCAGCACGCCCGCGCGTACGATGAAGTCTTCCGCGGCCACCTCGTTCAGCGTGATCGCCATGATTTCGGCCGAGAGGATCAGATCGGTGCGGATTGCGCCGTTGACCCGCTGTTTCTCGAACGCCGCCGGGTCGGTGATCTCATCCTCCACAGTGACGCCGTGTTTCTGGCCGCCCAGCTTTTCCATCACCTTTTCCGCCCCTTCATAGGACAGGTAGCAACCGCCCAGGATCAGGATGAAGACGATGGCGCTGGGAAGCAGCCAGCTGAGCAGCAGCGCGCCGGGCAGCAGGATGATGAGCTTGTTCTTCAGGCTGCCCTTGGTGATGTTCCAGATGATCGGCAGTTCGCGCGCAGGGCTGAGGCCCGTGACGTAACTCGGCGTGACCGCCGCATCGTCGATCACGACGCCGGCGGTCTTCGAGCCCGCCCTGCCCGCCGCAACCGTAATATCGTCGACCGAGGCCGCCGCCGCGCGGGCGATGATCGACACGTCGTCTAGCAGGGCTACAAGTCCACCGGGCACGCACTACTCCTTCGTTTTCCAACCAATGCCGCCCTGCCCGCCCGGTTCCACCCTGCCAAGCCCCGAGATTGGCTTGCATTCGTCGCCAATCCCGTTATGTGCGCGCATCCCCTGCCTGTGGGCGGGGATTCGAAGAAAGCCGGAGGGGCCCCGCAATCCCGCGGACAAGCCAGCGATCGGCCACATGTGAAAGGACAAGGGCATGGCTCTATACGAGCATGTTTTCCTGGCGCGACAGGACCTGAGCCAGGCTCAGGTCGACCAGCTCGCCGCCACCGCTACCGAGATTGTCGAGAAGAACGAAGGCAAGGTCACCAAGACGGAGACCTGGGGCCTCAAGAACCTCGCCTACAAGATCGACCGCAACCGCAAGGCGCATTTCGTGATGCTCAACATCGAGGGCCCCGGTGCCGTCGTGGAAGAGCTCGAGCGCCAGACCCGCATCAATGAAGACGTCATCCGCTACATGACCATCCGTGTCGAAGAGCACGAAGAAGGTCCGAGCGTGATGATGCGCAAGAACGAGCGCGATGCGAAGAAGCGCCGCGACCGCGAGGAGCGTAACTGATGGCCCGCCCGTTTTTCCGCCGCCGCAAGTCCTGCCCCTTCTCGGGCAAGAACGCCCCGACGATCGACTACAAGGACGTCCGCCTGCTGCAGGGCTTCATGTCCGAACGTGGCAAGATCGTCCCCAGCCGCATCACCGCCGTCAGCGCGAAGAAGCAGCGTGAACTGGCCAAGGCCATCAAGCGCGCCCGTCACATCGGCCTGCTGCCGTACATCGTGAAGTAAGGGGAATAATCATGGATATCATTCTCCTTCAGAGGATCGAAAAGCTCGGCTCGATCGGTGACGTCGTCACCGTGAAGGACGGCTATGCCCGCAACTTCCTGCTCCCGCAGAAGAAGGCACTGCGCGCCAACGAAGCCAACAAGAAGGTCTTCGAAGCGAACCGCGACCGCCTGGAAAAGGAAAACGCGGAACGTCGCAGCGAAGCCGAAGAGTCCGGCGAGAAGGTCCAGGGCGAAGAAATCGTCCTGATCCGTGCCGCGTCGAACACCGGCCAGCTTTATGGTTCGGTCAACGTGCGCGACATCGCCGCGTCGCTGGCCGAAAAGGGCCATGAGATCGACAAGAAGCAGGTCATCATGGGTGACCCGATCAAGGCGATCGGCATGCATGAAGTCCGCATCGACCTGCACCCCGAGGTCTCGGTCACGATCAAGGCCAACGTCGCCCGCAGCGACGATGAAGCCGAACTGCAGAGCCAGGGTATCGACGTGATGGCGCAGATGTTCGAAGACGAACAGCGCGAGATCGAAGAACAGGCCGAAGCGAACCGGACCGACCCGACGCTCGAACCGGGTGAAATCCCCGCCGACATGCTCGAAGACGGCATCAGCACGCCCGAAGGCATGAGCGAGACCGAAGCCAAGATCGAAGCGACCGCGCCCGAAGGCGAGTAAGCTTCGTCGCTTCGTGCGATCGACAATCAGGGCGCGGCGGCTTCGGTCTCCGCGCCCTTTTTGTAAGAACCGCCTGCGCACCCTATGTGGGTGGGCGACACAAATCCTAAAACAACAAGAGGCAGGAGCAACGCCCATGGAATCCATCGAACAAACGCTCGACCGGCTCGAGAAAATCTACGACGCTGCCGTGGAGCGGCTCCGCGAGGACGTGATCGCCTTCGGCCGCGAACGCGAGCTTCCCGCGCCCGAACGGCGCCACGACGGCAGCTATGCCTATCCCGAACTGCGCCTGCGCTTTCGCGGCGGCGACCAGCCTGCCGACCGCAACCGCGCGTTCGGGCGCCTCAATGCGCCCGGGCTGTACACCACCACGGTCACCCGCCCGGAGCTGTTTCGCGACTATCTGCGCGAGCAGCTCGAACTGATCAGCGAGAATTACGAGGTCGAACTCGAAGTCGGTTCCTCGAAACAGGAGATCCCCTTCCCCTATGTCCTCGACGGGGGCGCCGGGGCCGAGCTGGCAGGCGTCGATCCCAATCTGATCGCGCGGCATTTCCCCTCGACCGAACTGGCCGATATCGGCGACGAGCTGGCCGATGGCATCGTGCTCGAAAACGATGACGACCCGATCCCGCTGTCGCTGTTCGACGGGTTGCGGACCGATTTCAGCCTGGCCCGGCTGGCACATTACACCGGGACCAGCACCGATCACTTCCAGCGTTTCATCCTGTTCACCAATTATCATCGCTATGTTGATGAATTCGTGGACTGGGCGGGCGCGCAGCTGGGCTCCAACGGCTACACCGCACTGGCCGGTGCCGGGGGCATGATGCTTACCGAACAGACCGATAATGCGCGCGCGCAGCTGTCCGACACCGCATGGCGCCGGCACCAGATGCCCGCCTACCACCTCGTCGGCCCCAATCGCGAAGGGATCACGCTGGTCAATATCGGCGTCGGCCCGTCCAACGCCAAGACGATCTGCGATCACCTTGCGGTGCTGCGGCCCGAGGCATGGCTGATGATCGGGCACTGCGGCGGCCTGCGCCCCAGCCAGAAGATCGGCGATTACGTCCTGGCGCATGCCTATCTGCGCGACGACCACGTGCTCGACCCGGTGCTGCCGCCGGAAATCCCGCTTCCCGCGATCGCCGAAGTGCAGCAGGCGCTGGCGGGTGCGGCCGAAGCGGTTTCGGGCGAACATGGTGCCGATCTCAAGAAGCGGATGCGCACCGGTACGGTGGTCACGACCGACGATCGCAACTGGGAACTGCGCTTCACGCAGTCGGCCAAGCGCATGAGCCTGAGCCGCGCGGTCGGCGTGGACATGGAAAGCGCCACCATCGCAGGCCAGGGTTATCGCTTCCGCGTCCCCTACGGCACCTTGCTGTGCGTTTCGGACAAGCCGCTGCATGGCGAGATCAAGCTGCCCGGACAGGCCAATGCCTTTTACGAAGAAGCGATTGCCGCGCATCTCCAGATCGGGGTCAATGCCTGCAAGCGGCTGCGCGAAGAAGGCCCCCGCCTCCACAGCCGCAAGCTGCGCGCGTTCAACGAGCCGCCGTTCAGATAGGCCCTTGGGAAAACCGCGGCATCAAGGTTAACGGCTTGGGGAGGATTTGCTGCCACCAGCCATCGCGATGCATATCGCGAAGCCCGAATCCAAGCCGAAGCCGCGCCGATTGCTGGGATTGTCCCAGGCTGTAATCGCGATCGGCGCGGTCGGCGGCCTGCTGCTGGCGCCGCCGGCTTTCGGCCAATTGGCATTCTACCCCATATCTCCTGCGGCGGACCGGGCCTTGCCCGGAATCGTGTTTCAGGACGGGCGGCGCGCTGTCGCCCGCACCGCGCTAGGCGGTGGTTATGTGATGCAGGGCGCACGTCCGCCGCTTTTCGAGCTTCTCTTCGAGCACGGCATCCTCGTTCTCGCCGTTCCGCGGGGCGGCTGCACCGGAGCAATCAGTGGAACATAACGAAATCAATGCGCTGCGCACCAAAGGCGTGAGAGGAATTGCGATCGCAGGCTGGGCTGCCTCGCTGAGCCTTGCCGCACTTATTCCGGCAATGGGCACGCAGGCTTTTCATGCCCTGATCGTGAGCGTGTTGTTGAACCTGCTGCCGACAGTCGCGGCCTGGCAGCGCCGCTACGACAGCGCTGCACGCATGGCGGTCGCGCTCATGGCCGCGCTGCAGCCTGCGCTCATGCTCTACGCGCTGCGCGGTGCCCCGTGGCAGATCGATATGCATATGTATTTCTTCGTCGCCATCGCGACGCTCACGATCCTGTGCGACGTCCGCCCGATCCTGCTCGCTGCGGCGACCGTCGCCCTGCACCACCTCATCCTGTCGATTGCCGCGCCCAGCTGGGTCTTTTCCGGTGGCGGAGGTGTGAACCGGGTGTTCATCCACGCGCTGGCCGTGGTGCTGGAAGCAGGCGTATTGTGCTATATTGCCACCACGCTCAATTCGCTGATCACGCGCATCGGTTCTGCGCTGGCGGAAAGCGAACAGGCCACGCGGTCTGCCGAAGAGGCGCTCCGCCTTGCCGATTCGGAGCGCGCCGAACGCAGCCGGCTGGAAAGCAACCTCGCCGCCCGTCGGCGCGAAGACATGCTGCGGATCGCGGCCGATTTCGAAAGCTCGGTTTCCGAAGTCACGATGGCGGTGGCCAAGAGCGCTCGCGCACTCGACGAGGTGATGAATTCGCTGGACGAGAATGCGCGCGACACCGGGCAGCAGGCAGGCGAAGTCGCCGCGGCGGCCTCGCAGGTATCCAGTGCCATCGATGCGGTGGCCGGTAGCGTTACCGAATTGTCCCGTTCGATCGGCAACATCGCAGTGACCGCCGGTCGCCAGGACGAGCTTGCCAGCGAGGCAGGAACGCGCACCGAAACCGGCGGCGACGCGGTCCGATCGCTCGCCAACCAGTCGAAGACCATCGGCGATGCGACGCGTTCGATCGCGGAAATTGCCGAAATGACCAATTTGCTCGCGCTCAATGCCACGATCGAGGCTGCCAGCGCAGGGGATGCCGGCAAGGGTTTCGCCGTGGTGGCGCAGGAGGTCAAGCAGCTCGCCGCGCAGGCCGCACGTGCCACGCGCGAGATCGAGGACCTGCTCTCGGGCATCAGCAAGGGCACCGGCGAAGCGGAGAACAGCTTCGGCAAGCTCAGCGGGGCAATCGCCGAACTCGCCAGATCGGCGATGACGGTGCGCAGCGATGTCGACAACCAGCGGGCGGCGACCTCCAGCATCGAACAGACCATGGGCGACACCGCTGCGGGCACCGAACAGATGGCCCACAACAGCGCCGTGCTGGCGAACCGCGCAAGCACCACCCAGAAGCTGTCCGGCGATGCCCGGCAGAACGTGAAGGCGCTGCTCGAGACCATCCATTCGCTCGAGCGATCGGCCGGCGACTTCGTTGCCAGTATCAAGGCCGCCTGATTGGCGGTCGTGACGGCGATGCCATTCTTCGATAGCCTGCTGTCGGGGAGGAAAATGATCGCATGACCACAACACCCAATCGCTCGCGCTCGGTCGCGGGGCGGGTCGCCATCGTCACCGGGGCCGCCAGCGGCATGGGCCGCGCAACCGCGACGCTGCTGGCAAAGGAAGGCGCGCGCGTCGCGGTGACCGATCTCGATATCGCCGGATGCCAAACCGTGGCGGCAGCGTGCGGCGCTGGCGCGCGCGCCTATGCGCTCGACGTATCGGACGCGGATGCGATCGCACAGGTTGTGGCGCAGGTCGCAGCGGATTTCGGCGGAATCGACATACTCGTCAACAATGCCGGCATCTCGAGCTTCTGCGCACTCGAAGACGATGCCTATGAGGAGACCTGGCACCGCGCACTGGCCGTGATGCTGACCGCGCAGCAGCGCATGGTTCGCGCCGCGCTCCCGCATCTGCGGAAAAGCGATGCCGCGCGGATCGTCAACGTCGCCAGCACCGAAGGTCTCGGTGCGACGCCCGGCGACACGCCCTATGTCGCGGCCAAGTCGGGCGTGGTCGGCCTTACCCGCGGGCTGGCGGTCGATCTCGGGCCCGAAGCCATCACGGTAAACTGCATCTGTCCCGGGCCGATCCGCACCGCGATGACCGATGCAGTGCCCGACGAACACAAGGTGATCTATGCCAAGCGGCGGACGGCACTGAAGCGCTATGGCGACCCGGAAGAAGTCGCGCATGTGACGCTATCGCTCGTACTCCCCGCGGCGAGCTACATTACCGGCGCGGTGATCCCGGTGGACGGCGGGCTGATGGCGCGCAATGCGTGATAACTACGATGGTGCGCGCTCAATCGCTTTCAGCACAGGGACGATTAGTTGTGAGATGAGCTTAGCGTGACCATTATGCTGAATAATCATTACGGCAATCACCAAAAGGGTTTGGGCTTTTATACGACGAGAATATAAACTCTCTTTGGTGGCCTTACTTTCAGGTAATGCTGTATCCGAAGCATAGAGGATTGTGTTCCTCGACTGCGCAGCTTTCCTAATGAGCGTCAAAAGCGACTGCGGGCCTTCTTCACCAGTCAATCGTTCGAATGCGGCATCAAACGCCTCATTTTCAGGGATGTATGGCTTGCTAAAAGTTTGATCAAGAGGCTCAACAGGTTGAACCGCAACATTTTCGCCCCCGTCGATGTTAAAGTTCGACAACGGAATCTTTAAATCGATACGACACTTGCTAAAATCGAACACGAGCTGAAACTCGGACAGTAGAGGCACTACTGTTGGCGCTATAGCGATCAGCGCTGAAACTACAGCGGCCTTGTCGAGATGGTTCCATGGGCGGAACCGCTCGCTATGTTCGTAACGACGTGCCTTCATCGCGAGAATTACACACGTCGCCGCTTCTTCCTCTCCGGTTATTGCACGGAAAGAAGCCATCTCGCGGTCAACCTCGAAGAGGCATTCGGCGCGGTCAAAATGGTCAAGACAATTGAGTAAGCGATAGCGAATGTTACTTGGGAGATTAGGCGCCAGCTTTCGAAGACAGACGGTCACATCTGGCGGAGCTTGAACGCCCTCAGTCAAATTTTCCTACCCCCGCCCCTTCGTCTTGGTCTTGCCGTCGCGCGCGCTTTTCTCGATGAACTCGATCACGAGCCCGGCAATATCCTTGCCGGTCGCCTTCTCGATCCCCTCCAGGCCGGGCGAGGAATTAACTTCCATGATGACCGGCCCGTGGTTGCTGCGCAGCATGTCGACACCACACACGTTGAGGCCCATGCGATTGGCGGCGCGCACCGCGGTCGAGCGTTCTTCGGGCGTGATCTTGATGAGCTCGGCGCTGCCGCCGCGGTGCAGGTTGCTGCGGAAGTCGTCCGCCGCGCCGGTGCGCTTCATCGCCGCGACCACCTTGCCGCCGACCACCAGTGCGCGAATGTCGGTGCCGCCCGCTTCCTTGATGAATTCCTGCACGAGGATGTTGACGTTGGCGCCGCGGAACGCCTCGATCACCGATTTGGCCGATGACATCGTTTCGGCGAGGACGACACCGATGCCCTGCGTGCCTTCCAGCAGCTTGATCACCACCGGCGGCCCCTTGACCGCCTTGATGATCTCCTCCGCCGCCTTGGGGTCGTTGGCATAGGCGGTCAGCGGCAGGCCCAGCCCGTGTTTGGCGAGGATCTGCATGCTGCGCAGCTTGTCGCGGCTGCGCCCGATCGCCACGCTTTCGTTGAGCGGCCAGCAGCCGCGCATCTCGAACTGGCGCAGGATCGCGAGGCCGTAATTGGTGATCGACGCTCCGATCCGCGGGATCACCGCATCGTAGCCGATGCACGGTTCGCCATTGTAGAAGACTTCGGGCTTGTGACTGGCGATATGCACCGTGCAGCGCAGGGTGTTGAGGATATCGAGCTGGTGCCCGCGATCCTCGGCGGCCTGCTGCAGGCGCTGGTGCGAATAGAGATTGGGATTGCGCGCCAGCATCGCGATTTTCATGGTTTGTGGCCTTTCTTGACCTTCATTTCGGGCGTTTGCAGCCACGAATAGCCGCTGTCCACTACGAACCGGCGGCGCAGCGACGAACGCCCGATCAGCATCGGGAAACGCATGTCGCGCCGGTCGGCGAGGCTGAGTTCGGCACGAAACTCGACGTCGCCGATCTTCAGCGGGGTCTTGATAACATAGCGGCGCTGCGTTTCGCCATTCGAACTGGTGATGCCGCGGATATCGACATGCACCGCCTCGCACACCTGCCGCACGTGCTGCCGTTCGAAATCGACCGCGAAACGCACGTATTTCTCGCCGTCCCGCTCGAATTCGGCAAGCACGGTTCCATGCAGCGAGGATGTCCGCGCGCCGGTATCGATCTTGGCCGGAACGGAATGCAGGCCGAGCTCGGGCAGATGCACCAGCTCGCGCCAGCCGATCGGCGGCAGGGGCTTGCGGTTCGCGCTCATTCGATGATGGCGATGCCGTCGCCGCCCCCGGCACCGGGCAGGCGGCGCAGCACGCGGCCGCTGGCGAAGTCGACCTCGGCAATGGTGTTGGCGGTGGTTTCGGCAACGTAAATCCGCTCGCCATCGGGGGAGAACAGGATCGTGACCTGCGTCCGCGCCTCGGCCTCGGCAGGGCTCGACACCGCAATGCTGCGGACCAGTTCGCCGGTGGCGGTATCGATCACGCTCAGCCCGCCATCGGCAAGATCGGAGGTGACCGCGTAATCGCCCTGCGGCCTGACGACGATCCGCAGTGGGAAGGCGCCGGTTTCGATCCGTTGCCGTATCGCCAGCGTCTCGGGATCGAGCTTGAACGCGGCATTCGAACCGCGCGCCGAAACCCACAGCGTTTTGCCATCATCTGCCAGCGCAATGCCCTCGGGTTCCTCGCCCACTTCGACCGAACGCGGGGCCCGCCGGGTCTTGAGGTCGATCAGGCTGACCGTGCGCGAACCCAGATTGGTGGTCCAGGCATGGCGGCCATCCGGCGCAACCGCCAGCATATGCGTGCCATCCTGCCCCGAACCATATTCGAATGCCTCCGCCGCACCGAGCGGATCGCGAATCCAGAAAATCGAGCGGCGCCCCTCCGCCGTGGCATAGATATCGCCATTGGCATGCCACACGATCCCGTGCGGCCGCGCGCCCTCGCCCAGATCCACGCTGGCGACCTTGCCGAGGTCCGACGTCCGGAAGATATCGACCGTGCGCCCGCCATAGCAGGCAAGCGCGAGATGGCTTTCGTCGGGCGACGTGGCGAGTTCGTGCGGATTGGCGCAGCTGGCAACCGTCGCGGCGGTTTCGCCCGATGCCAGCTCCACCTTCGTGAGCGTGTTGCCGAACTTGCCCGCCACGAACAGCGCCCCCTCGACCGGCTGTCCGGATATCGGCGCGCGGGCATCGCCGCTTGGCGCCACGGGGGCGCAAGCGGCGATCAGCGGAAGCGCCAGCAGCAGCGCGAGGCGGCTTACCATCCTTCGGTCTGGCCGGCGTTCTGTTCGTCGAGCCACGCCTTCAGCGGAGCGAAGTACTCGACCATTGCCGTGCCGCTCATCTGCCGCTCGCCGGTGAAGACCTCGAGCGCATCGGGCCACGGCTTGCTGGCACCCATTTCGAGCATGGCGTCGAGATTCTTGCCGACTTCCTCATTGCCGTAGAACGAGCAGCGGTGCAGCGGCCCTTCCCAGCCGGCCTGGTCGCAGGCGGCCTTGAAGAACTGGAACTGCAGGATCCGCGCAAGGAAATAGCGCGTGTAAGGCACGTTGCCGGGTATGTGGTACTTCGCGCCGGCGTCGAACCCGCTTTCATCGCGCTCCACCGGCGGGACGATCCCCTGGTATTCGAGCCGCAAATCGTTCCACCCCTTGTTCAGCTGCTCGGCCGGGATGGTGCCGTCGAACAGCTGCCAGCGATAGCGGTCGACCATCAGGCCGAAGGGCAGGAAGGCGACCTTGTCCATCGCCTGTCGCAGCAGCAGGCCGATATCCTTGTCCGCGCTGGGTACGTCTGCCTCGTCAAGCATGTCGATCTGGACGAGATATTCGGGCGTGATCGACAGCGCGATCATGTCGCCGATCGCCTCGTGGAAGCCATCGTTGGCGCCGTTGAGGTGCAGGTAGTCCTGCTGGTTGTAGGCGCGCTGGTAGTAATTGTGGCCCAGCTCGTGATGGATGGTCACGAAATCGTCGGCGTTCTTCTTGATGCACATCTTGATGCGCAGATCGTCGACATTGTCGACGTCCCAGGCGCTGGCATGGCACACCACCTCGCGGTCCCGCGGTTTGACGAACTGGCTGCGCTCCCAAAACGTGTCCGGCAGCGGTTCGAAGCCGAGCGAGGAGAAGAACCCTTCGCCGGTCCGCACCATCTGGATCTCGTCGAGCCCCTTGGCCGCGATCAGATCGGTCAGATCGTATCCGATGTCGCCGGCACCCTCGGGCGCAACCAGCGGATAGATGTTGCCCCATTCCTGCGCCCACATATTGCCGAGCAGGTCGGCGCGGATCGGGCCGTCGGCGGGCTGCACTCCGGCGCCGTACTTGGCGTTGAGCTTGCCCCGGACATAGGTGTGCAGCGCCATGTAGAGCGGCTTCACTTCCTGCCACATGCGCTCGGTCTCGGCGGCGAACTGGTCTGGGTCCATGTCGTAGTTCGAACGCCACATCGCGCCCAGGTCGGCAAAGCCGAGTTCCTTCGAGCCTTCGTTGGCGATGGCGATCATGCGCTGGTAATCCTCGCGCATGGGCGCACCGACATTGTCGTGCCAGCTCGCCCACATCTCGGCGAGTTCGGCGGGCGTGCGCTCGAGATTGCCCATCTCGGCCTCGATATCGCTGCCGTTGATCTCCTCGCCGCCGAGCATGCCCTTGCCCTGCCCATACTGGCTGTTGAGCTTGGTGGCGATTTCGTTGAGCTCGGTCGCGGCGCCGTCGCGGACGGGCGCGGGCATAACGATGCCGTTGCGCAGGATGTCGAGCTTGCGGGCGACTTCGGGGTCAAGCCCCGCGACCTGCGCATAGCGCGCGGCCTCGTTCGCGTACCGGACCGACTTTTCCGTCGCCTGCGCGCCGTATTTGGCTGCCAGCTGGTTGCTGTCGTGCACGATATAGGTCGAATTGAGCCACAGCACCCGGCCGTATTCGACCGAGAAATCGAACATGTCCTGTTCGACCATCGCCACCCAGTCGGCGGCGCCCTGCGGGGTCATCGGGAAAGCGGCAGCTGCGGCTGCGGGCGTTTCCGCATGGTCATCGGCCATGGCCGGCGTAGCGAGCGAGACGGCAAGCGCGGAGAGCGCGACGGTTGCGAATTTCATGCGGGTCCTCTCAGGATCGGGTAATCTGGTTGCACGTGCTACCGGATTGCACCTGCCGCGCAGCTTAATCAAGCGGCTGGCGCAGCAAACCGGCGGATGAGCCATGCCGCGATTACGCCGAGGAAGGTCACGACCCACGCCGCGACCTTGACCGGACGCGCGGTGGCAGCAATGCCCGCCAACTGGTCTGACCCCGCATCGCGCAGCAATTGGGCCAGCTGCAGCAGCGTTTCGGTATAATCGGTCAGCACGAATACAAGCGCCGCGGCTGCGACGACCGCGCCGATCCTCCGCACCGTTCCACCCATGCGCATGAAACTGCGGCCGGCGATCCAGCTGCCTGCGCCATATATGCCGATAAAGACCAGATCGCCGAACATTGCGAAGACGGCCAGCGGACGCACGCCGCCCGCATGCCACTGTGCTTGGATGGCATCGACCCGTGCAGCAGTGCCGGCCGCCTGGTGTTCGGCAATGCCCAGCGTCACATCGTCGGGCGCGGTCACCGCCAGGCTCAACGCAACGACGACGGCGAAGGCCAGCAGGCCCCACAGCCACCAGGACAGCGCAGGCGCGGGTCTGCCTATGTCTGCGCTCCGAGCCAGTCGGCGATCGCCTGCCCGAGGTCGGGCTTGGTGACGCTGCTCATATGCGTGCCCGGCACTTCGGCGAAATCCGCATCGGGCAGGCGCTCCGCCAGATCGGCGGCCGAGCCATTGTCGCGGTCCTCGTCACCGCACACGACCAGCGTGGGCATGGTGATATTGTCGAGCAAGGCGAGATCGAGATCGGGCATGGTGCCAAGCAGCAGCCGCGCCGCGACCCGGTCGACCCCCTGCGACTTGAGGAACTGCATCGAGAAATAGTCAGGATCGCCCTTCGGAATGGCATCGAATTCGTCGATCACGCGGCGGAACTTGGCGGCGCGGCGCTGCCATTCGCCCAGCCCCGCAGTCCCCATCCCGCCGACAACCAGATGCGCAGGCGTCAACACGCCGTGCGCCGCGCCGTGCAGCGATGTGCGCGCGCCAAGCGAGAAGCCGCCAAGGTCGTAATCGTCGAGCCCGAGATGATCGACCAGCGCGGCCAAGTCGCGCACCAGCACATTGCTCGGATAGCTATCGGGATCATGCGGCGCCGCGCTGTCGCCATGCACGCGGAAATCGAGCATCAACACTTCGAACCCCTGCGCGGCGATCGCCTCGTGATGCCCCCATTTGATCCAGTTCATCGCCGCGCTGGAAAACAGGCCGTGCAGGAGGACGAACGGCCGCCCTCTCCCATGCCGATGCAGCGCCAGCCGCGTGCCATCGAAACTGTCGAAGAATTCGGTGGTCATCGCTTCGCCAGCCCCTGCTGTTCCATCCGCCAGCGCGCCATTGCGATACGGTCCTGCCCGAAGAACGGTTCGCCCTCGAACACCAGCGTCGGCACGCCCCAATGACCCGAGGCCTCGAGCGCGTCCTGGTTGGCAGCGATTTCGGCGTCGAGCGTGTCTTCCTCGGCGGCCACCTCGCGATCGATCTCCGCCGCGTCGAGCGCGGCGCGGGTCAGCGCGCCGGCGAGGTGGTCGCCCTCGTGCCAGTTTTCCTGCCCGCCCCAGATCAACTGACCTGCCTCATGCGCGAAGACGAGGCCCCTGCCCCTTCGTGCCGCGGCCTGCCCCATCCGCGTGACGCGGCGGATATAGGGCTGCTCGGCGGCGATCTTGCGTGTGGCGGCATCCTGCACGATCGGATCGGGGCGCGGCGGGCCGAAGGGAATGCCGTGAAACTGCGCCACGCGCATCATGTCGCGCAGCGTATAGGCCAGCCAGTTGGGATGGTTGCGCTCGAAGAAGTCGGGTTCGCGGATCGCCAGCGGCCAGACGGGACGCAGCGTGATGTCGAGATCGTATTCCTCGGCCATGGCGCGGTACCGGCCGACCGAAAGATAGCTGTAGGGCGAACGGAAGCTGAAATAGAGCTCTGCGGTCAGGGTCATGTAGGGACTTATACATCTCCGTCGTCCCAGCGAAACCCGGGTCCGCTATCGGTGTTGCGGCGGGTGGAGCAATATCCCGGCTCGAGCCGGGATGACGTTCAACGGAAGAAGCAGCTAATTCCGGCCTGCAGCGCGTCGATCGATCCATCGGGCGCGGCGAAGCCGGTGATCGTTCCGTAATCGCCCGTCGTGTACTGGAACTCGCCCTCCAGCGTGGTGTCGAGCTGCTGTACCTGCCGCTCGTCCTGCAATGCGTCCAAGGTCGTCACACCGGGGGCGATGCCATCCGCGGTAACCACGCCTTCGCCGGCGCGGACGAACCAGCCGGCGAAGCTGCCGTCGAGATAGGCGATCTGCAGCGGACCGAACTGGCTGAAATCCATCGGCCCTGCGCCGCATTCTTCATTGCGCGACTTTGCGGGCGCTGCACCGAACGCTTGTTCGGCCAGGGCATCGACCTCGGCACGCGGTGTGCTGAAGCCGAGCGTTTCGCCGCCCGCCGAAAGCCCGTCGGCGTTCACCACGATCCGCGCCTGCGCGATGCGCTGCTGCGCGGCATCGCCCTCCTCGCCCGCTTCCGCGGCGGGCTGGTCCGGCGCCGAACCGCATCCCGCCAGGGCCAGCGGGAGCGCAAGCAGCAGGGCGGCGCGGATCATCCCTTCTTGAGGCATTCGCGGCCGAGCAGTTCGGCGATCTGCACCGCATTGAGCGCGGCGCCCTTGCGCAGATTGTCGGAGACGCACCACAGCGTGATGCCATTGTCGACCGTCGGGTCGTCGCGCACGCGGCTGATGTAGGTCGCGCTGTCGCCCGCTGCTTCGACCGGAGTGACGTATCCCTCGTCCTCGCGCTTGTCGACGAGCATGATGCCGGGGGCCTCGCGCAGGATGTCCTGCGCCTGTTCGGCCGACAGTTCATCCTCGAACTCGATATTCACCGCCTCGGCATGACCGACGAACACCGGCACCCGCACGCAGGTCGCGTTGAGCTTGATCTTGGAGTCGAGGATCTTCTTGGTCTCGACCACCATCTTCCATTCTTCCTTGGTCGAACCATCGTCCATGAAGACATCGATATGCGGAATGACGTTGAAGGCGATCTGCTTGGTGAACTTCACCGGCTCGATCGAATCCCCGACGAAGATCGCACGGCTCTGCTGGAACAGCTCGTCCATCCCCGCCTTGCCCGCGCCCGAAACCGACTGGTAAGTCGAGACCACCACGCGCTTGATCCGCGCCGCCCTGTGCAGCGGCGCAAGCGCCACCACCAGCTGCGCGGTCGAGCAGTTGGGATTGGCGATGATGTTGCGCTTGGCATAATCGTGGATCGCCTCGGGGTTCACCTCGGGCACGATCAGCGGCACATCGGGATCCATGCGGTAGAGCGAGCTGTTGTCGATCACGACGCAGCCGGCCGCCGCCGCCTTGGGTGCATATTCCTTGGCCGGTCCGCTGCCCGCGGAAAACAGCGCGATGTCCCAGCCGGCCCAGTCGAAATGCTCGATGTTCTTGCATTTGAGCATCTTGCCCGTGTCGCCGAATTCGACTTCGGTGCCCTGCGAGCGGCTGCTGGCAACCGCTGCCACCTCGTCACAGGGGAAGCCGCGTTCTGCCAGGACCTGCATCATTTCCCGGCCGACATTCCCGGTCGCACCGACCACGGCAACACGATAACCCAAATTACATCTCCAGTATTTCTGTGTCGCCGAGATAGCGATTAGCTGCGCCCCCGCAAGCGCACATACGTTTGCGCCCTCTAAAGCCTCACTCGGGCGGGGTTACACCATGGCTCTCAAGGAAGCGGAACACGGTGTTGTAGCGATGCGGCGAGATCTGTTCGCCCGAAACGCGGTGCGTGTATCCGGGATAGAGCATCATCTCGAACGGCACGTTGGCTTCCTGCATCGCGGAGATGATCTCGGTCGCGTTTTCGAACACCACATTGTCATCGGCCATGCCGTGGATGATCAGCAGCGGATCGCTTATCTTCGTCGCATCGGGGATTGCGCTGGCGGCATCATAGGCTGCGCCGTCGTCCTGCGGCGTGCCCATGTAACGCTCGGTATAATGCGTGTCGTAGAGCTCCCAGCGGGTCACCGGCGCGCCGCTGATGCCCGCGGCGTAGAGACCCGGGTCGGCCTGCAACTGCTTGAGCGTCATGTAGCCGCCATAGGACCAGCCATCCACGGCGATCTTGTCCGGATCGACGAAGTCGAGCGTCCTGAGATATTCCGCCCCGGCCTTCTGGTCGCGCACTTCGACCCCGCCCATCGCCCGGTAGATCGGCTGTTCGAAGGCAACCCCGCGGTAATTGCTGCCGCGATTGTCGAGCGCGAACCAGATATAGCCCCTGTCGACGATGGCCTGGGGCAACGCGCCATTCCAACCCCGGTTGACGATCTGCGGGCCCGGCCCGCTGTAATGATAGTAATAGACTGGATAGCGCTTGCCCGGCTCCATTTCGGGCGTGATCATTTCCCAGTGCAGCGGCGTGCCGTCCTCGGCTGGGATCGTGCCGTATTGCGTCGGCCGGTGGCTGGCGAGGTAGGGCGCGTAGGGATGATCCGCATCGAGCGCGTTCTCCTCGATCCATGCGAGGCGCTGCCCCTCCTGGTCGGCGATGTAGCTCTGCGGCGGCGTGTCGTCGTTCGAGCGGATGATGACGAGCGTCTGCCCCGTCCCGTCCATCGTCGCCGTATGGGTGAAGCCGCTTTCGGTCAGCTGCAGCGGTTGCGCGGAGGGATCGGCATAATCGAGCGCATAGATATGCTGTTCGAGCGGGTCCTCTTCGCTTGTGGCGAGATAGAACAGGCGCTCCGCTGCTTGGTCCACACCCACCAACTTGGTGACGACGAATGACCCGCGCGTCAGCTGGCGTGCATCCTTCCAGCCATCGTCGGCAGAATAGAGATAGAGGTGACCAAAGCCGTCGCGCTCGGACCACCAGACCAGGCTGCCATCCTGGAGCAGCTTGTAATCGTCACCAAGATTGATCCAGTAATCCGCAACCGCGGCCTTTTCGGTGAAGACCGGCGACAGCGCGCCCGTCTCCGGATCGACCCGGAGCATATCGAGCACGGTCTGCTCGCGGTTCTGGCGCTGGACGTAGAGCGCGCTGCCATCGGGCGCCCAGTCCACCCGGGCGAGATAGAAATCGGTCGGATCGCCTTCGGTATAGATTCCCGGCTCCTGATGCGCGGCGAGATCGACCTTCACCCGGTTCTCGCCATCGGGATCCATCACATAGAGTTCGACATCGGCGTTTTCGCTGCCCGCGACCGGATAGCGCTGGTCGAACACCCTGGTGCCCGTCGCGCCGATCGCCGCCCGCGTCACGATGCCGACCATGCTCTCGTCGAAGCGCTCGACCGCGATGCGCCGGTCGTCGGGGCTCCACCAATAGCCGGTCATCCGGCCCATTTCCTCCTGCGCGACGAACTCGGCCTCGCCCCAGCGTACCGTCTCGCCTTCGCGCGGCGTGATCGGCGCGGTCTCGCCCCCCGTCTCGCCGACCCACAGCTGGCGATCGCGGACGAAGGAAACGTGGCTGCCCGTGTTGCTGAGCGCGGGATTGAGTTCGCTTTCCTCGGTATCGGTCAGCCGCACCACTTCCCCGCCCACTCGCGCGAGGTAGAGATCACCATCGAGCGGGACCAGCACGCCGGTGCCATCCTCGGTCCACTGATAGTCGATGATGCCCTTCAGGCTGCCGACCCGCGCGCGCTCGCGCTGCATCTTCTCCTCCTCGGACAGTTCGCGGCCCGAACCCAGCGCCTCGCTGTCGACCAGCATTGCCCATTCGCCCGCATTGCGGTCATAGGCCCACAGATCGTAGCGTTCGCGGTCGTCGGCGCGATTGCGCAGCACGGTAAGATAACGCCCGTCGGGGGACAGCTTGACCTTGCGCGGCGTCGGCCCGTCGAGGCCGGGCGAGGCGAAGACACGCTCGAAGGTCAAGTCCATGGGCGCGGTCTCCGTAGTGGTCTGGGCATTGGCCGGGGCGGACAGGCAGGTGCCGAACGCCAGCGCGGCGGCAAGGGACATGGCTTTCATAGGTTCTCCCCAAGGATCGATCGACTGCTTCCTCGCAACGCGGTGACGCGATTGCAAGCACCGGGCCCGCGCCATGCCCCGCCGGCCCGGTGAAGGCTCGTGCTCCCTCGCCAGGCAACTGCGGCGCAAGATGCAAAAAGGGCGGTCTCCCCGAAGGAAAACCGCCCCAAGATTCTCGCGAAGAGAACTGCTGTCTTGCGCTTACGCCTTGGGCGCGTTGTCGCGGCGTTCCGCGATACGCGCGCGCTTGCCGGTGCGGCCGCGCAGGTAATAGAGCTTGGCACGACGCACGATGCCGCGACGCACCACGGTGATGCTGTCGATGATCGGCGAGTAGAGCGGGAACACGCGTTCCACACCTTCGCCGAACGACATCTTGCGCACGGTGAAGTTGCTGCCCATGCCGCGGTTCGAGCGGGCAATGACAACGCCTTCGAAATTCTGGACGCGTTCGCGGTTGCCTTCGACAACGCGGACGCCGACGCGCACGGTGTCACCGGCGCGGAATTCGGGGATTTCCTTCCCGAGGTTCTCGATAGCTTCCGCTTCGAGCTGCTGAATGAGGTTCATCGAACCGTATCCTTAGTCTTTTCGCCGCGCGCCAGAGGCAGGTCGGTCCCGAGCGTCACAGTAACGCTCCCAAAGGTCCGGCCTGCGTAACCGAGTATCGTCTTCGCTCCTTGCCTTGCGCCAAGCAGCGATCTTCGCATGATCCCCCGATCGCAGCACTTCAGGGATCGTGCGCCCTTCCCATTGCTGAGGTCGGGTATATTGCGGGTATTCGATGAGCCCGTTCTCGTAGGACTCCTCGACTCCGCTATCGGGCGCGCCCATTACGCCGGGAAGCAGGCGAATGCAAGCGTCGAGAATGGCTAGCGCAGCGGTCTCGCCGCCCGACAGGACGATATCGGCGAGGCTGACCTGCTCGATCTGCGGATAGGCCTCGAAAATGCGTTCGTCGAACCCTTCGAAACGGCCGCACAAGATGGCCACGCCGGGGCCCTGCGCGATGGCGCGGATGCGCGCCTGCGATATCGGCTTGCCGCGCGGCGTCATGGCAAGGATCGGCCGCCCCTCGCCCACGCTGGCGATCGCCGCGCCGAGCACATCGGGTTTGAGCACCATCCCCGCGCCGCCGCCCGCGGGCGTATCGTCGACGGTGCGGTGCTTGTCCGTGGCGAAATCGCGGATCTGCACGGTGTCGCACGACCAGTCGCCGCGCTCGAGCGCGCGCCCGGCAAGGCTGACCCCCAGCGGACCGGGGAACATCTCGGGATAGAGCGTGAGAATGGTGGCTGCAAAACCCATGCCGCGCACCCTAGCCGCCAATCGGCAGCAGCGCCATAGCCGGCCGCGGGGATCAGCCGATCGGCAGGCGGTCCTCTGCAGGCGCAGCGCGCCTGGCGGCAGGCAAGGCTTTCGCGGCCATTACCGACGCGGCGATACCCAGCACGGCCAGTCCGCCGCCCGCGGCGAGGTCCACGCCATGCAGCGTCACGCTGTCGGCCTCGGTCAGCTTCATCCCGAGCACCGCGGCAAGCGGCGCGATGCCCGCGAAAGCATGGCGCAGCCGCGGCCCGATCGAAGGCGACACCCTGCCGACACCTGCACCGAGCCCGGCGGCCAACGCTGCGTAAGCGCCGGCGAGGAAAACCATATTTTCGATCATCGTTTGCAATCCCCCTTGCCGGAGGTCCTGCCATGCCGACGTGTGCATGCAAAAGCGCGGACCGGTCCGGCGGCCATTCTGCCTCGGCGAACGGCACCCATCGGCGCGTGGTGCGTAGTCCTGCCATGAATGTCGACGATTGCATCATCGTGGGTGCGGGGCCCGCCGGGCTGACCGCCGCGATCTATCTGGCGCGCTATCACCTTGCGATCCGCATGTTCGATTGCGGTACGAGCCGGGCGAGCTGGATCCCAACCAGCCACAATCATGCGGGTTTTCCCGACGGGATCAACGGCAACGAACTGCTCGAACGCATGCGCGACCAGGCGGCTCGCTACGGCGCGCTGCGCGAACCCCGCCGCGTGACCGACCTGCGGCGCGATGGCGACCAGTTCATCGTGCGCTGCGACGACGAGGACTTCCGCGCGCGCACCGTCCTGCTGGCGACCGGCGTGGTCAACAACCGGCCGGAAGGGATGGACGACCAGTTCCACGCCGAAGCGCTCGACCGCGGGCTGCTGCGCTATTGCCCGGTCTGCGATGGCTACGAAGTGACCGACAAGCGCGTGGCGGTGATCGGCACCGCCGACCATGGCACCGCCGAAGCGCAGTTCATCCGCACCTATACCGCCGACCTGACACTGGTATCACCGCACGGCGACCACGACCTGTCCGCACAGTGTTCGCAGGCGCTGGACGAGGCGGGGATCGCCCGGGTGGCGGGCCCGTGCAGCGGCTATGCGATCGAGAATGGCCGGATCGCCTTCGACACGGGCGCGGGCCGCATGGCCTTCGACAGCATCTATCCCGCGCTTGGATCGCTGGTGCGTTCGGGATTGGCAGTCAGCTGCGGGGCCGAGGTCAGCGAACAGGACTGCGTGCTGGTGGACGACCATCTCGAAACCAGCGTGCCGGGGCTGTTCGCTGCGGGCGACGTGGTGATCGGACTCGACCAGATCAGCCACGCGATGGGACAGGCGGGCGTTGCCGCGACCACGATCCGCAATCACCTCGCCCGCGAACGTCCGCTCAGGCGCTGAATTTGCGGGCGCCTCCCGGCTAGCCGATGAAATCGGGGTTGATCACCAACTGGCTCGCGTCCCAACGCGGCACTGCCTGCGCGGTCAGCGGCGCCATGAACTTCTTGCCGTCGGGTTTCTCGATCTCGACGATATCGGTCGCGCCGAAATTCTCCACCGCGCAGACGCGGCCCACCGCTTCGCCAGTATCGGTGACGACGGCCAGATCGAGCAGGTCGGAGAAATAGAATTCCCCCTCGTCCAGCGCCGGCAGGTTCTCGCGCGAAACCGCCAGTGCGGTACCGCGCAGCTGTTCGGCCGCGGTCCGGTCGGCCACCTCGGCGAACCGCGCGATCGCGCCGCCCTTGTTGTCGCTGCGGAGTTTGGTGAGGGTCAGCGAACCCCCGTTGAAGCTCTTGTGCGGCTTGAGCGCTTCATAGCCCTCGCCGAGCAGCTTCAGGCGGACTTCGCCCGTCACGCCATGCGCACCGGTGACGGCAGCGAGCGTGACGGGCTTGTCCGACATGGGCGTGCTTACTCGCCCTTGTCTTCGGTAGCTTCTTCAGCTGCGGCTTCCTCGGCGGGAGCGTCTTCGGCAGCTGCTTCTTCGGCCGGAGCATTGGCTTCTTCCGCGGCAGCCTTGGCGGCTTCCTCGGCTTCAGCCTGCTTCGCGGCCTTCTCCTCGGCGCGTTCCTTGGCGGCTTCGCCCGGCTCGGCCTTCTTCGGGTTGTTGCGCGGGCTGCGCTCGAGGATGCCGGCGGCATCGAGGAAGCGGTGGACGCGGTCGCTCGGCTTGGCGCCGACGCTCAGCCAGTGGCGTGCGCGGTCTTCGTTGAGCTTGACGCGCTCGCCTGAATCCTTGGGCAGCATCGGGTTGTAGGTGCCGATCTGCTCGAGATACTTGCCGTCGCGTGCGGCACGCGAATCGGCAACCACGATGCGGTAGTAGGGGCGCTTCTTCGCACCACCACGCGAAAGACGGATTGCAACTGCCATTTGATATTACCTTTCGAATGTAAACGTCTGAAATCTATTTCTTGTTGAGCAAGTCCTGCAGGTCGGGCGGGAGCGTGGAAGGATCCACCCCCGGCCCCTTGCCGCCGCCCATTCCAGGCATCCCGCCGCCCGGACCGCCAAGACCCGGCATGGCGGCACCCATGCCCCCCTTGCCGAACAAAGCGCCGAGGCCCTTGAGCCCGCCCATCTTCTTGATCTGCTTCATGGCGCGCGACATCTCCTGGTGCATCTTGAGCACCTTGTTGACGTCCTGCACCTGCGTGCCCGACCCCGCTGCCACGCGCTTCTTGCGCTTGGCGTTGAGCAGCGCGGGGTTCTTGCGCTCCTTGGCGGTCATCGACCCGATGATCGCATCCATGTGCAGCAGCACCCGGTCGTCCATGTTCGACGCAGCCATTGCCGCCTTGGCCTTCTTCATGCCCGGCAGCATCCCCGCGAGCATGCCCAGCCCGCCCATGTTCTGCATCTGCTTCAACTGCATGCGCAGGTCTTCGAGGTCGAACTGGCCCTTGGCCATCTTCTTGGCGAGCGCTTCCGCCTCGTCCTGCTGGATGCCCTGCGCGGCCTTTTCGACCAGGCTGACGACATCGCCCATTCCGAGGATGCGGCCCGCCACGCGCTTGGGGTCGAACGCCTCGATCGCGTCGAGCTTTTCGCCGGTCCCTGCAAACTTGATCGGCTTGCCGGTGACATAGCGCATCGACAGCGCCGCACCGCCGCGCGCATCGCCATCCATGCGGGTCAGCACCACGCCGGTCAGCGGCACTTCGCCGGTGAAGCTCTGCGCGACATTGACCGCGTCCTGGCCGGTCAGGCTGTCGACCACCAGCAGCACTTCGGTCGGCGTCGAGACGCCGGCGATGGCCTTCATCTCGGCCATCAGCGCTTCATCGACATGCAGGCGGCCTGCCGTATCGAGCAGCAGCACATCGGCGGCCTGCAGCTTGGCGCTGTCCATCGCCCGGCGGGCGATATCGACCGGCTGCTGGCCCTCGATGATCGGCAGCGTGGCGACATCGACCTGTTCGCCGAGCACCTTGAGCTGTTCCTGCGCCGCCGGACGGTTGACGTCGAGCGACGCCATCATCGCCTTCTTGCCGTGCTTTTCCTTGAGCAGCTTGCCCAGCTTGGCAGTCGTGGTGGTCTTGCCCGAACCCTGCAGGCCGACCATCATGATCACCACCGGCGGCTTGGCCGCGAAATTGAGTTCGCGGTCGGCGGGATCGGCATCCTCGCCTCCGCCGAGCATCGCCACCAGCTCGTCATCGACGATCTTGACGACCTGCTGGCCCGGCGTGACCGAGCGCAGCACGTCCTGGCCGACCGATTTCTCGGTCACCGCATCGATAAAGCGGCGGACCACGGGCAGCGCGACATCGGCTTCGAGCAGCGCCACGCGAATCTCGCGCATGGCTTCGCGCACGTCGCTTTCGGACAGCGCGCCGCGCCCCTTCAGGCGGTCGAAGACGTTACCGAGGCGATCGGACAGATTGTCGAACATGCCTGCTTACTCCTTCCGAACCGCGGGCGGCCCGAATAGACGCGAAAAACGCCGGCGAACGAAAACTCGTTGGCCAGCGTGGGGAATTCCCCGGTGAAACCCAGAACTGCCTGCCCGGGTGTGGTGGAAGCAAGCCGCAACCGTCGTCGCGGCCTGCTACCAACATATCCGGCCCGCAATGGGGAAAATGGTGGAGCCTAGCGGGATCGAACCGCTGACCTCTACAATGCCATTGTAGCGCTCTCCCAGCTGAGCTAAGGCCCCGAGCCATTTTTCATGGCGCCCCCTGGGAGGTGCGCCAGCCTTGCGGAGGCAGCCCTTTATGGGGCCGCCCCGCGCAACGCAAGAGAAAAAATCAGCTTTCGTCGACGTTGTCGTCGTCGCCCTTGGACTTGGTTTCGACGCCGAGGTCGTCGTCGCCGCCGAGGTCGACTTCATTGTCGGGAGAATCGCTGTCCTCGTCGATATCGATGTCGAGATCGTCATCGTCGTCGTCGCCGCCCAGATCGCTGTCCGCCTCGGCGTCCTTCTTCTTCTTGCTTTCTTCCTCGGCAAGGATCGGCTGCTTCGACTTGAGCACGGGTTCGGGCGACCATTCCTCACCGCATTCGATGCAGGTGACGGGTTCGTCCTTGTTCAGATCGTAGAAGCGGGTGCCGCAGTTCGGGCACGTCCGCTTGGTGCCCCATTCCGGTTTGACCATGTGTAATCCTTGAGTGTGCCGCCCCAGCCGTTACGCCCGGGGCCGTGAATTCGTAATCGTATTGATGGGAACCTGCCATGCAGGAATCAACAGCGCGCGCGCCTTGCCAGAACGCATTGCCACTGTCAAAGCGCGGCGTTCCGCCACCAGCGTCATACGGGACAATCGCTTGACCGCCCATACCTTCTTTCCTTCCGGCCCGCTGACCGGGCGCATCCGCGTCCCCGGCGACAAGTCGATCAGCCACCGCGCGCTCATGTTCGGGGCGCTGGCCGTGGGCCGCAGCCGCATTTCGGGCCTGCTCGAGGGCGAAGACGTGCTGGCCACTGCCGCCGCGCTGCGCGCGATGGGCGCGCGGATCGATCGCGACGGGTCCGACTGGGTGGTCGACGGGGTCGGCGTCGGCGGGTTGCTGCAGCCCGGCGAGGCGCTCGACATGGGCAATTCGGGCACCTCGACGCGACTGCTGATGGGGCTCATCGCCAGCCATGGCATAACCGCCGCCTTTACCGGCGATGCCAGCCTGTCGAAGCGCCCGATGGGCCGGGTGATCGATCCGCTGTCGCAGATGGGGGCCAGCTTCACCCCCTCCCCTGGCGGCACCTTGCCGCTAATGATGGAAGGCCTCCAGCCCGCCGTACCGATCGAATACCGCCTCCCGGTCGCCAGCGCGCAGGTCAAGAGCGCGGTGCTGCTGGCGGGCCTCAACACGCCCGGCATCACCAGTGTGATCGAACCGGTCGCCACGCGCGATCATACCGAACGCATGCTGCGCGGGTTCGGTGCCGAACTGAGCGTGGAAGAGGATGATGGCGCGCGGATCATCCGCATCCACGGCCCCGCCGATTTGCACCCCTGCGATATCGAAGTGCCGGGCGATCCATCATCGGCGGCGTTCTTTGCCGTCGCCGCCAGCATCGTGCCCGGCAGCGACCTGATAATCGAGAACGTCGGCCTCAATCCCACCCGCAACGGCATTTTCGAAGTGCTCGGACAGATGGGCGCGAAGATCGAATGTGAGAATACACGCGAAGTCGGCGGCGAGCCGGTGGCCGATCTGCGCGTCCGCCATGCACCGCTGACCGGCATCACGGTCAACCCCGCAATCGCCCCGCGCATGATAGACGAATTTCCCGTGCTGTTCGTCGCTGCCGCCCTGGCCGAAGGCGCCACCGTCACCAGCGGCCTCGAGGAATTGCGCGTCAAGGAAAGCGACCGCCTGTCCGCCATGGCGCAGGCGCTGCGCGCAACAGGAGTGACGCTAGAGGAAACCGACGATGGCCTGATCATCGAAGGCACCGGCGGCACGCCTCTGCCCGGCGGCGATCCGGTCACCACGCATCTCGACCACCGCATCGCGATGAGCATGGCGGTCGCCGGGCTCGCCAGCGGCGACGGCGTCGCCATCGACAGCGCCGGACCGATCGCCACCAGCTTCCCCAATTTCATCGATCTGATCGCGCAGGCCGCGGCATGACCGGGCTCGACTGGGCCAGCTGGGTTGGTTTCGTCGGCACCGCCTGCATTATCGGCGCCTATGGCTATCTGACCATCAAGGATGCGCCCAACCCGTTCGTTCTGCATGGCACCAATCTCATGGGGGCAGCGCTGCTTACCGTCTCGCTTCTAGTGCATACCAATTGGCCGAGCCTCGTGCTCGAGGGATTCTGGGCCGCCATCGCGATCTTCGGCATCGCCAAGGCCGTGCGGGGCACGCGCAAGACACAGGAACGCGAAGCATGATCATTGCCGTAGACGGACCGACTGCTAGCGGGAAAGGCACGATTGCCAAGGCCCTGGCGGCTCATTTCGGCCTGCCCCATCTCGATACCGGGCTGCTCTATCGCGCGGTCGGCCGGCAGGTCTTCCTCGATGGCGGCGACCCGGACGACGCCGGCGATGCGCTCGCCGCCACCGGCTTTCCCGATACCTTGCTCGGCGATCCCGAATTGCGCGATGAGCAGACTGGGGGATTGGCAAGCCGCGTGTCGATCCACCCTGCGGTGCGGCAGGCGCTGTTCGACCGCCAGCGCAGCTTCGCCACGCGCGACACCGGCGCCGTGCTCGACGGGCGCGACATCGGCACGGTGATCGCGCCCGAGGCGCAGGCCAAGCTGTTCGTCACCGCCAGCGTCGAGGCGCGCGCGCAGCGCCGCTTCCTCGAAATGCGCGAACGCGGCGCGGGCGTGAACCTGCTCGAGATCCAGGACGATCTGCGGCGCCGCGACGAACGCGACCGCAACCGCGCCGTCGCGCCGCTGGTACCGGCCCCCGATGCCATGGTGATCGACACCAGCGACCTCGACAAGGACGAGGCCGTCGCCGCGGCGATCGAGGCAGTCGAGCAGGCTATCGGCTGAGCGGTCCCGGGAAGCGGCGCGCGGGGCGCTTTCCTACATGGCCCGGGCGGGCGCATGGTGCCAGCGATGCCCCTCCCCTTGCTCTCCACCCCGCTGCATCCCGCCGTTTGCACGAAGCGGAGCGCCAGCACCGGTTTTTGCTCCGGACCGTGTAACATGCGGTCCATGTCTATCGGCAGCGGCCCGCAATTCGCTTGCCTTTCGCGCCCGTTTCGCCTAGGCGCGCGCCCGTTCTCTCAATCCCCGATTGAAAGGACTTCCGCGGCGGCATCCGGCCTCGCGGGAGACAGCGGCCCTCTTGCCCCGTTGGCCTGCGCAATCGTGCGCAGAGACGGGTAAAGACCCCGGTAAAACCGGTGGCCGGTAGCAAACGTAAGTTAGGACTACTCACACATGGCAACTTCAGCCAATCCCACCCGCGACGATTTCGCGGCCATGCTCGACGAGCAGCTCGGTGGCGCCGATGATGGCGGCTTCGAAGGCCGCGTCGTCAAGGGCACCGTCACTGCCATCGAAAACGGCATGGCGCACATCGATGTCGGCCTCAAAAGCGAAGGCCGCGTCGATCTCAAGGAATTCCAGCGCTCCGAAACCGAAACCGCGCCCGGCGTCGGCGATGAAGTCGAAGTCTATGTCGACCGCGTCGAAAACGCCGAAGGCGAAGCGATGCTCAGCCGCGACCGCGCCCGCCGCGAAGCCGCCTGGGACAAGCTCGAAAACGAATTCGGCGAAGGCAAGCGCGTCGAAGGCCGCATCTTCGGCCGCGTCAAGGGCGGCTTCACCGTCGACCTCGACGGCGCCGTGGCCTTCCTGCCCGGCAGCCAGGTCGACATCCGCCCCGTGCGCGACGTCACTCCGCTGATGGACATGGCCCAGCCCTTCCAGATCCTCAAGATGGACCGCCGCCGCGGCAACATCGTCGTGTCGCGCCGCGCCGTGCTTGAAGAAACCCGCGCCGAACAGCGCAGCGAACTGATCGACAAGCTGGCCGAAGGCCAGGTGATCGACGGCGTGGTCAAGAACATCACCGATTACGGCGCCTTCGTCGACCTCGGCGGTATCGACGGCCTGCTGCACGTCACCGACATGAGCTACAAGCGGGTCAACCACCCCAGCGAAATGATCGAAATCGGCGCCACGGTGACCGTCCAGATCATCCGCATCAACGAAGAAACCCAGCGCATCAGCCTCGGCATGAAGCAGCTGGAAAGCGATCCGTGGGATGGCGTTGCCGCGAAGTACCCGGTCGGCATGAAGATGACCGGTACCGTGACCAACATCACCGAATACGGCGCCTTCGTCGAAATCGAGCCGGGCATCGAAGGCCTGGTCCACGTTTCGGAAATGAGCTGGACCAAGAAGAACGTCCACCCGGGCAAGATCGTCTCGACCTCGCAGGAAGTCGAAGTCATGGTCCTCGAAGTCGACAGCGAGAAGCGCCGCATCAGCCTCGGCCTCAAGCAGGCCCAGCGCAATCCGTGGGAAGAGTTCGCGGACAAGCACCCGGTCGGCTCGAAGGTCGAAGGCGAAGTCAAGAACGCCACCGAATTCGGCCTGTTCATCGGTCTCGATGGCGATGTCGACGGCATGGTCCACATGTCGGACATCGCCTGGGGCATCTCGGGTGAAGACGCCCTGGCACTGCACCGCAAGGGCGAGCAGGTCGAAGCCGTCGTGCTCGATGTCGACACTGACAAGGAGCGCATCAGCCTCGGCATGAAGCAGCTCGAAAAGGGTGCACCGACCGAGGCCGGTGCCGCCGGTTCGGTCCGCAAGGGCGAAACCGTCACCGTCTCGATCCTCGAGGTACGCGATGGCGGCCTCGAAGTGCAGGTTGGCGAAGACGGCGCGACCGGCTTCATCAAGCGCAGCGATCTCGGCCGCGACCGCGACGAGCAGCGCCCCGAGCGCTTCCAGGTCGGCAGCAAGGTCGACGCGATGGTCACCGGCTTCGATCGTTCGAAGAAGCCCAACTTCTCGATCAAGGCGCGTCAGATCGCCGAAGAGAAGGAAGCGGTCCAGCAGTTCGGTTCGTCCGACTCGGGTGCATCGCTCGGCGACATCCTCGGCGAAGCGCTGAAGAAGAAGGAAGACTGACGGTAACAGGTTGGCGCCCGCGCGGCGGGCGCCTGCCGCACCGGCATCCCGGACCTGATCCGGGATCATGGGCGACAAGGCCCACGCTGCTGTCAGCGATCCCGGTTTGCGCCGGGATGACGATCACAGGAAGGCCCGCTTGCGAGATCCGCAAGCGGGCCTTTCCTATACGGGGGAACCCGCCTAGGTTCCCCGTCATGCTCGAAGTTCACCAATTCCCGTGCCTGTCCGACAATTACGGTTTTCTGCTGCATGACCCCGCCAGCGGCGAAACCGCGGCGATCGATACTCCCGACGGGGCCGAATACCTGAAACAGGCCAGCGCCAAGGGCTGGCAGATCACGCAGATCTGGAACACGCACTGGCATCCCGACCATGCGGGCGGCAATGCGGCGATCGTGGATGCGACCGGAGCCACCGTCATCGCCCCGCAGGAAGTCGACAAGTTGAGCCGGATCGACCGCGTCGTCGGCAATGGCGACAGCGTGATGCTGGGCGATTGGCAGGCACGCGTGATCGATGTCTCGGGCCACACCAACGGCCATATCGCCTATCACATCGCCGAAGCGGACATGGCTTTCGTCGGCGACAGCGTCTTCTCGCTTGGCTGCGGCCGCATGTTCGAAGGCGAAGCCGAGCAGTTCTGGAACAGTCTAGACCGGATCCGCCAGTTGCCCGCCGACACGCTGCTCTATTGCGCGCATGAATATACGCAGGCGAATGCCAAGTTCGCGCTGCATGCCGATCCGGACAATGCCGAACTGGCGCTCTATGCCGCGCGCATCGACGAACAGCGCGCCAAGGGCGAACCCACCGTGCCGACCGTGCTGTCGCGCGAGCTGGCCACCAACCCCTTCCTGCGGGCGGATGCGGACGCACTGCGCGATCGCTGGGGCGGGACCAGCCCGGCGGAAACCTTCGCCGCCCTGCGCGCCGCCAAGGACAGTTTCTGACCGCAATGCAGGCCGTCCTCGTCACCGCGCTTTCGCCCGACCTGTCCGGCGTCGCACTGGCCGAGGTGGAACGGCCCCGAGGCGAGGTTGTGGTCCGCATGCGCGCGGCCTCGCTCAACTATCCCGACCTGCTGATGACGCGCGGGGAATACCAGTTCAAACCCGAACCGCCCTTCATCGCGGGATTGGAAATGGCCGGCGAGGTCGTCGAAGCGGCGCCCGGCAGCGGCTTTGCCGTGGGCGACCGGGTGCGCGGAGGGGCCAAGACCGGCGCGTTCGCGGAATACGTCGCGCTCCCCGCGTCCGCGCTGCGCCATATGCCGGAAGGAATGGATTTCCGCGCTGCGGCGGCAATGGGCGCGGCCTATCACACTGCCTATGTCGCGCTGGTGGAAATCGGCGGCTTGCAGGCCGGCCAGACCGTGCTGGTGCATGGGGCAAGCGGGGGCGTGGGTCTTGCCGCCTGCGACCTCGCGCGCGCGCTGGGCGGCAGGGTAATCGCGGCGACTCACCGCGAGGACAAGCTCGAGATGCTGCGCGCCGTCGCCCGCCCGGACGCTGCCATCCTCAATACCGGGCGGTTCCGCGAAGACATTGCCCGCCTGACCGATGGCCGGCTGTGCGATCTCGTCTTCGACCCCGTGGGCGGAGACGTTTTCGACGAAAGCACGCGCTGCGTAGCCTTCGGCGGGAAGCTGCTGGTGATCGGCTTCGTCTCCGGGCGGATTCCCGAAATCGCGGTCAATATCCCGCTGATCAAGGGGTTCTCGGTAGTGGGCATCCGCGCCGGCGAATATGCGAGGCGGTTTCCCGAGCGCGGCGAGCATGTCGCCCGCGCGATCGACACGCTGGCAAGCGAGGGACGGATTGCGCCGCATGTCGACTGCACGCTGCCGCTAACCTCATGGCGCGAAGCCTTCGATCGGATGGAGCGCGGCGACATCGTCGGCAAGCTGGTCCTCGAACCGTAGCCTCCCGCTGGCACTGGCACCGCCCCAGGCTCCGGCGCCTCCTCCGAGACGCAGCACATAGGAAAAGGGCGGCCCCGCAGGACCGCCCTCTCGAATGTCGCGGTGCCGCGAGCGGGATCAGATCCCGGCGATGACCTTGTCGGCCATCAGCCTGTCCGCTTCGGCATCGTGCTTATCGGAAATCAGCGACCGGCTTGCCGCCGTCGCCACGCTGACCGCGCGGTTGCGCACATCGGCCACTGCCTCGCGTTCGGCAGCGGCGATCTTGTCTTCCGCCATCCGCTTGCGGCGCTCAACCATGTCCTTGCTGTCGGCTTCGGCCTTCTCGAGGATCGCGTCGGCTTCATGACGGGCATTGGCCAGCATCGCTTCGGCGTCCTTTTCGGCCCCGGCGATCTTCCGCGCATATTCCTCGCGCAGCGTCTCGGCTTCGGCACGCAGCTGCTTGGCTTCTTCTAGCTGTTCCTTGATCGCAGCAATCTTGCCGTCGATCCCGCCGGCCAGCTTCTTGTGAACCTTGGCGCCGAAAAAGGCGAACAGGAGCAGGACCAGCATCGAGATCGAGACGATCTGGAAGGGCGCAAGCCCCCACAATTCGGGCTCGACGTGGACCGGTGCGCCGCCATTGCCATTCTCGACCAGGGTCTGGGCAGCCTCGGTGGCGAACACTTCGGGCGCTCCGGTTACGGGATTAGCCATGAGTCATCGCCTCCTTGACCGCCTTGGTGGCAACCGGCTTGGTCACCTTTACACCAGCCAGACGGCTGACGATGTCCTGAGCCGCTTCGGCAGCGACTGCCTCGACTTCGGTCAGCGCCGCCGTGCGTGCCTCGGCAATACGGTCTTCGGCTTCGGCCAGCTTCTTGTCGAGACGGGTCTGCGCCGCCTTGAGCTTCTTTTCGGACTTGGCGGCAGCCTCGTCCTTGGCCTTGGCCACGATCGCCTGCGCCGCGGCGCGGTTCTCGTTCTCGCGGACCCGCCAGGCCTCTTCCTGCTCGTCGGCTGCATCGCGCGCGGCCTTGGCCGCGCCGAGGTCGGCGGCGATCTGGCTGTCACGCTGGGCGACGGTTTCCATCACCTTCGGCACCATGCCGCGGCCGATGACGAAGAAAGTGATGCCGAAAAAGACCAGCAGCCAGAAGACCTGGCTGGACCATGTTTCGGCAAGCTGTGCGATCTGGGGCATGTCAGCTCTCGAAAGGCGGGTACGGTAAAATCACGGCACCGGCCGGACGCATATCCGGCCGGTGCAATATCGGTGGTCGTGCTTAGGCGACGAAGATCAGGATCATCGCGACGACAAACGCCAGCAGGCCGAGAAGTTCGGCAGCGGCGAAGCCGATGAACAGGCGGCCCTGCTGACCGTCGGCGGCGCCGGGGTTACGCAGTGCGCCTTCGAGATACTTGGCGAAGACATTGCCGACACCCAGCGAGGCGAGACCGGCACCAACAGCGGCGAGACCGGCTCCGAGCAGCTTTGCAGCTTCAGCTTCCATTTCAAACTCCTTTGGAAAAACGCTAAATTAAGACGATTAGTGAAGGTTCTCGGCGTCGTTGATGTACAGCGACGTCAAAAGGGCGAAAACATAAGCCTGAATGCCGGCTACGAGCAGTTCGAGCGCGCAGATGCCGATCATCAGGATAAAGCTGGGCAGACCGACCATCAGGCCGAAGGTGGCGCCGGCATTGGTCCCGTCGATCACGAAGCTCGACAGCACTTCGAGCAGAACGTGTCCGGCCATCATGGCCACGAACAGACGCAGGCCGAGGCTGAACGGGCGCACCATGAAGGAGATGAACTCGATAGGTGCAAGAATGGGGATCATCGGCAGCGGCGTGCCTTCGGGCACGAACAGCGAGAAGAAGTGCAACCCGTGCTTCCAGAAACCCACCAGCAGCACGATCGAGAAGCTGATGATCGCCAGCACGCCGGTGACGGTGAAGTGGCTGGTGAAGGTGAACGGGTGCAGGCCGAACACGCCCAGCGGCATCAGGCCGAGCAGGTTGGCGAAAAGGATGAACATGAACAGGCTGAAGACATAGGGCACATACTTGCGCCCTTCCTTGCCGATATTCGCTTCGAGCATGTCGTCGATGAACCCGGTGAAGGATTCGACGACCATCTGCCGGCGTCCGGGCACGAGTTCGCGCTTCATCCCGCCGAGCACGAAGAGGAACAGGACCACCGTGGTGATCAGCATCCACAGCGCGCTGTTGGTGAAGGCAATGTTGTAGCCTGCGATTTCCCAGCCGCCCGAACCGGCAAGCGGCTCGATCGTGAACTGGTACATCGGGTCGACTTTGGCCTGTTCGGCTGCCACGTCTCTTACGTCCCTAAATCCTGTAACGAACACCCCGTAACCCCCTCGGTTCGGGGATTATTCACCGGGGCGCCGGTTTGCCGCGCGGATAACGTTCCTGAAGGCCACGACTATTCCGAGGAACAGCCCGACCAACAGACCCCACGGGTTGGTATCGGTAAAGAAGCCGATGGCATAACCGATCACCGCACCGCCAAGGAGCCCGCCAAGAAGATCCGCCAGGACCCGGTTTCCGCTGCGATAATTCGCATCGGCACCCGAAGCCTGAGGACGGTTGCGTTCCTCTTCGCGCTGCTGGGCGGCTGCAAGCCGCGCCTCCAGCGCGTCGATCCGCGCATCCTCCTTAACAGGTTCCCGTGCGGGTTCGTCGTTGCTCATGCCTTGCTCCTTTAAGGGGGTTGCGCGGCACGGGCACGGACTTGCCCGCCGAGGGCGTCGCCCCCTTAGAAGGGGGGTGTTGGCGAGTCAACACGGACCGGCGCGTGCTGTGCATCCAAGGTCGGGAAAATCGAAACAGGCCGGGCAGCATGGCCCGCCGGCGTTCACAAATCCGCCCAACCGGCGGTCGGGCCTAAGGGTCAGGGACAGCGCGGGTCGCGCAGGGGAGCGGCCGAAGTGCGCGTCTGCCAGCTGCCGTCGGGCGCCTGGTATTTCTCGCCAACTGCCGTTGCGAGTATGGCCTGGCACCCGGCAGTCAGCGCATATTCCTCAATCGTGGCATTGGTTGCCTTGGCGCGTTCGGAATAGACCGCACGGCGCTTGATGTTGATGTCGTTGACGATGCGGCGCAGCGCCGGGGTCTCCGCCACGACGATGCCGAGATATCCGTCCATCCGCTCGCCCACCTGCCCGGCGGCACGCGCCGAGGCATAGGCGGGATCGCGCTGGGCGAATGCCGGGGACGCGATGCCGCCCAGCGCAGTCGCCAGGGCCGCCGCAGCGAGAACCGATTTCGTTAGCTTGTTCATAACCTCACCCATCAGAAGATATCCGCATTGTCTTCGATCGTATTGCCCGCGTCTTCGGCGAGGCGGTAGATCACTTCCTGGCGGATGTTGACGTTCAGCTCGATCACGATCGGCTCCTCGGGTGCATTGACGGTAATGCAACCACCGAGCGCGACTGTGGCGAGCATGGCGGCAGCCACCCTCCCGGTCAATTTGGGGTCGTTCATAGCCCTCACTCGCTTTCCTGCTCCTGAATGGGTTCTTCATCCGGCACGATGTCGTCCGGGTCGATATCGGGTTCGGCTTCCTCGCCGGTGATCGAGCGCCGCAGCAGGCGCGTGCCGTCGTCGGACAGCAGGCCCAGTTCGCGCGGGTCGCGCACCGATGCGGGATCGTAAAGCGACTTGAGGTTGGTCAGCAGCTGGTAGAACTGCGCCCGCACATTGATGCGGAACTGCAGCGGCAGTGCCGCCAGGCGCCGCGTGACGAAATTGGACCGGGCCGCGTCGCCCTGGCGCACCCCGTCGAAACGCACACGGGTCACGATTTCGCCCGTCAGGGGGCCTTCCATCACGATCCGCATCTGCGAATAATCGAGGCTTTTCAGGGCATCGAAGGCGAAATTGGCAATCGGTGAGAGGTCTTCATAGGTCAGGTCGCCGACATAGGAGACGGTGCCGCCCGGGGGCCGCGAAATCAGCACGCCGGTGTCGATCCGCCCGTCGCCGCGTTCATCGAACACGATTGGAACCGTTCCGTCGAACAGCCCCGTTGCCGAGATGTTTTCGAGCTCCATCGCGGTCACGAAGGTGCCAGCTTCGAGCCCGACGATTTCGAAGATGTAGCGCCGCTCCTCGCTGATCCCCAGCGTCAGATCGACATCGCGGAGCAGCAATTCGCCGCCCATGAAGGGCCACGATCCCCCCGATACCGCCAGCACTTCGCCATTGCGCAACTCGAACCCGACCTCGCCATCGAAGACTTCGATCCCCGGATTGACCGAGGCAACGCGGATCGTCTGGTCGGGTGCGGTCGTGAGGTTGAGCAGGTCGGTGAACTCGACCGTCCCCGCAGCGCCCTTCACCGGTCCGAACGCAGCCGCGAAATCGAGATCGTCGCTGGAGAAACGCCCGGTACTGGTCACGGTCCCGTTTGCGGCCCAGTCGATACGTCCGGTGCCCGTGACCACTCCCCGGGTATTGGCGATCACCCCCTTGGCCAGCTGCGATATCTGTTCGGGCTGCAAGTCTTCATCGAACCGGACACCGGGCACGTCGAGGTCCGCCCAGCCCGCACCGGTTCCAAGATCATGGCGCAGATCGACCGCGGTCACCACGCGTTCGCTTGCCGGATTCCTCAGCAGCGCCTGCGCGTCGATGACATTCTCGGCCAGTGTCAGAGTGGCGTTGCGCGCCATAAGCGGTTCGAACCGGGGCGATTCGTCGCGATCGACCAGCGTGAACGCGCCTTCCTCGATCGCCAGGCGCCCATCGGCGAAGCGCCACTGTCCGCTTGCCTGCATCAGATCGAGCGGGACGGCCGCAATCGCGATATCCGCATCGCTGAACGTTCCGGCGATGTCCTGCCCGATCCGCGCGTCCAAGTCGGAAATGCGGAACCGGCTGGCGGTCTCGACCGGGCCCAGCGATACATCGATTTCGCGCGCGGTCATCACGCCGGGATAGCCGAACCCGATCGGACCGGTGGCAATCCGTATCGGGGTTTCCCCCAGCGATCCTTCGAGATCGAGCCCGCTGGTGCCGGCGGCTATGCGCAGGCCGCCCGGCCCGCTGGAGAGAATGGGGCGTCCCCGTGCCGGGCACAGCGTGACCCCGCGCTTTTCGAACGTGAGGTCGGCAAGCTGAAGCCGGTCGAACGCAACGTCCATGCAGGAACGCCACAGCGCCAGTTGCCCGCCCGCGTAGCGGCCTTCGAGCGGCAACAGGAGGTTCGTCGCCGAGCCGCCCGGCAGCGGTCCGCTTGCGAGCACCCGGCCAGAAAATCCGAGGGCGCCGCCCGGCCCCTGCGCAATGACGACCTGGGGGACGGCGAGAGCGCTGTCGCCCGCGGCATATCGCTCCATCGCCAGGCGGAATATCGAGCCACCCGATTCGCTGCGCTCCATCCGACCGCTGATCCGCGGCATGTTCGCGCCGCCGGTTGCGATGTTCCCCGCAACGTAAGGGGCTTCGCCATCCGGTGCAGCAATCTCGACGCGTGAAAGCGATACGAGCCGCGCCCCGCTACCACCGCGCAATTCGGCGCGCGGCGCCAGCAGCGAATAGCCAGCTGGATCGATCCGCAGGCGTATATCTGCATCGAGCGCGCTGCCGCGGGCTTCGCGCTGAAGCGCTGCCGCCAGCTTGCCGGTCAGCGGCGCAACCAGCGTGCCCTCCCCGGTCTGCGCCAGCGACTGGATCGCTGCAATCGTGGAGCGGCCCAGCCTTAGCCCGTTGCCTTCCAGATTGCTGTCGAGCTGGACGTGGTCGAAGCCGTCGGTCGCCCGCATCTGCCCTTCGGCGGTGAGCACTGCGGCAAGCGCCTGCGGTGTATCGACCCCGCGCGCGGCGAGCGTGAACCTGGCGGTGGTGAGCCGGTCGCGGATCTGGGCGCGGACCGTGCCCAGCAAGGCTGCGGCGGACTGGTCGCCGAACCGGGTTTCTCCCCCCTCGAGCCGTGCTTCGATCGCGGGATTGGCCAGCGCCGTATCGGCAACGACGCTCAGCTCCATCGCGTAGTCGTCGAGCGCAAGGCCGCTTTCCTCGCAGGTGAGCGCCGCAAAGCGGACGGGTCCTGCGAACTGCGGCTCGCCCGATACCGAGGTGAGCTTGCCGAAGGCGGTGGCATTCTCGATACCGCAGCCCGCAGTGGCGAGCTCGGGGGCGCTCGCCGCGATCGATCCCTGCCAGCCATGGCTGAGAAGTCCGGAACCCGCCAGCTTGATGCCGACCGGCCCGTAGTCGGTCGCCAGCAGCGCACGGCCGTCGCGGACTTCGAAATTCAGATTGGGCAGGCTCGCCGGACTGTCGTCCCCGCCGAACACCAGCGGATCGAGCCGCCCGAGGCTCAGTTCGCCATCGCGGTAGCTGGCATAAAGGCGCGGCTTGACCAGCACCACGCCACCGATTTCCGGAATGCCGAACCGGTGGCGCAGGGTGACCACCAGCCGCTCGGCGGTGAAGTCGGGATTGTCAGGATCTCCGAGCACGACGTCGGACAGTATCTGCGTGGTCCCGCCGATCCGCTCGATCGTGTAGCTGCCCGGGATATCATAGGCCTCGAGCTGGTCGCGAATGATGTCGTCGACGATCCGTTCGCGCGACAGCCATAGGCCGAGGCCAGCCAGTAGCAGCGCTCCCAGCACGACCAGCAGCGCCGCCCAGCGCTTGCGGCGCCAGCGGGATCGCCTGACGGAATCGTCGGCCGTCATGTCATTGTCGCTCGCGGCCCGCTCCATCGATCCCACACTTGCGCGATATGCCTGCTAAAGGCAATGCAAGTGCCTCAAACGCGGGATGTGGGGGATCGGTTGCCGGGAGATCCAAAAAATTCGGCGGGCCATGCCGGTACCGGCCATCGGCAACGCTTGCGCCAACGGCTGCTCGACGGCGGTGCTGAAGCACTGGCCGATTACGAACTGCTCGAATTCCTGCTGTTCGCTGCCATCCGCCAGGGCGATACGAAACCGCTCGCCAAGGCATTGATCGCACACTTCGGGTCTTTCGCCGCGGTGCTCACGGCCGATCCGCAGGCGCTGCGCCAGGTCAAGGGCATGGGCGATGCCAGCGTTGCGGCATTGCACGCCAATGCGCTGGCAGCGCGGCGCATGGCACGCGGTGCGGTGCAGAACCGCCCGGTGCTGGGTGGCTGGCAAGCGCTGCTCGACTATCTCAACATCGACATGGCGCATCTGACGCATGAACGGGTGCGCGGGCTCTATCTCGACACCCGGAACCGGCTGATCCTGGACCACCTCCTCAGCGAAGGGTCGATCGACGAAGCCGCCATCCATCCCCGCGAGGTCATCCGCAAGGCCTTCGATGTGGGCGCGACGGCGCTGATCCTCGTCCACAACCACCCCAGCGGGAATCCTGAACCCAGCCGCGCCGATATCACCATTACCGCGCGGATCGCGGAAGCAGGCCGCCTGCTGGGGGTCACCGTCCACGACCACGTCATCATCGGGCGCGAAGGCAACGTCTCGCTGCGCGCCAAGGGCCTCCTCTGATCTGTTCAGGACGCCCCCCCCGGGGGCAAACCTTGCCAATTTCGCCGGCTCGGCCTAGCCGCCGCGCAGCCGCGAATCCCGCCTGACCCGCAATCGGAGCTCTTATATGGTCCCCCGCTACGCCCGTCCCGATATGACTGCCCTGTGGGAGCCCGAAGCGAAGTATCGCATCTGGTTCGAGATCGAGGCGCATGCGACCGAAAAGCTGGGCGAACTGGGCGTGGTCCCGCCGAGCGCGGCCAAGGCGCTGTGGGACTGGTGGGCAACCGATCCCAAGATCGACGTCGAGGCGATCGATGCGATCGAGGCGGTCACCAAGCACGACGTCATCGCCTTCCTTACCTGGGTGGCCGAGAATGTCGGCGACGAAGCGCGCTTCATGCACCAGGGTATGACCAGCAGCGACGTGCTCGACACGACGCTGGCGGTCCAGCTGGCACGCTCTGCCGATATCCTGCTGGCTGATCTCGACGGCCTGCTCGAGGCGATCAAGCGCCGCGCCGAGGAACACAAATACACGCCCACCATCGGGCGCAGCCATGGCATCCATGCCGAACCGGTGACCTTCGGGCTCAAGCTGGCGCAGGCCTATGCCGAATTCGACCGCTGCAAGACCCGCCTGGTCGCGGCGCGCGCGGAAATCGCGACCTGTGCCATATCGGGTGCAGTCGGCACTTTCGCCAACATCGACCCGCAGGTGGAAGAGCATGTCGCCGACAAGCTCGGCCTGACCGTGGAGCCCGTCTCGACGCAAGTCATCCCGCGCGATCGCCACGCCATGTTCTTTTCGACGCTGGCGGTCATCGCCGGTTCGATCGAACGGCTGGCGGTCGAAGTCCGCCATCTCCAACGCACCGAAGTGCTCGAGGCGGAAGAGTATTTCTCGCCCGGCCAGAAGGGGTCGAGCGCGATGCCGCACAAGCGCAACCCGATCCTGACCGAGAACCTTACCGGCCAGGCGCGCATGATCCGCGCCTATGCCCTGCCCGCGCTGGAAAACGTCGCGCTGTGGCACGAACGCGATATCTCGCATTCCTCGGTCGAGCGGTTCATCGGTCCCGATGCCTGCATCACGCTCGATTTCGCGCTAGCGCGGCTGACCGGCGTGGTCGACAAGCTGCTGGTCTATCCCGAGCGCATGCAGGCGAATATGGACCGCATGGGCGGATTGATCCATTCGCAGCGCGTGCTGCTGGCGCTGACGCAGAACGGGGTCAGCCGCGAGGACGCCTACCGCCTCGTCCAGCGCAATGCGATGAAGGTGTGGGAATCGGACGGCCGGCTGACGCTTCTCGATCTGCTCAAGCGCGACGAGGAGGTTACCGCCGCGCTGGGTGTGGAGCAGCTCGAAGAGAAGTTCGATCTCGAATACCACTTCAAGCATGTCGACACGATCTTCGCGCGGGTCTTCGGCTAGACGCGGGACGGGTCCCGGCCTAGCATCCCACGCCAAGACGAAAGAGGGCTACATTCCATGCAAATCGTGCGCACCATCGGCTGGGTCCTGCTGCTGTTTTCGCTGCTCGCATTCAGCTTTTTCAACTGGAAGCCGGTTGAGGTTCAGATCTGGTCGAACCTCGTGCTCGAAACCAAGCTGCCCGCGCTGGTAGTGGTCTCGTTCCTGCTGGGGCTGATCCCGATGTGGCTAGTGCACCGGGCGAGCAAGTGGCGCGCGACGCGACGCATCAATGCGCTGGAGGCGGCGACCAGCCGGTTCGGCGCGGCCACGCCCGCTCCCGATGCTTCGGCAACCGTCCAGCCCGCGCCTGCTCCTACGCCCGAGGCTCCGGTGCACAACCCGCCGCCCGAACCGGTCAATCCCGTCGACCCCGTCGACACAGATCCTGCGAAGCCCGCATGACCAATCCGATCTATCTCGCGCTCGACCTCCCGCATCTCCAGGACGGCCTCGACCTGATCCGGAAGGTCAAGGGCCATGTCGGCGGGGTGAAGCTGGGCCTCGAATTTTTCTGCGCGCATGGCGCGCACGGGGTTCATCTGGTCGGCCAGCTCGGATTGCCGATCTTCCTCGACCTGAAGTTCCACGACATCCCCAATACCGTCGCGGGCGCGATGCAGGCGATCCATGTGCTGGAGCCGCGCATCGTCACCGTGCATGCCAGCGGCGGGCGCGCCATGCTCGAGGATGCCAAGGCCGCAGCGGGCGAACACACCAAGGTCGTTGCTGTGACCATGTTGACCAGCATGGACGATCGCGATCTGGCGAGCACGGGGATCGAAGGCAGCGCGCACGATCAGGTGCTGCGCCTTGCCGATCTTGCGCACCGCGCCGGTCTCGACGGGATCGTCTGTTCGGGCCAAGAAGTGAAATCGGTCCACGACCAGTGGAAGGACGGGTTTTTCGTCGTCCCGGGATTGCGCCCCGCGGGCAGCGGCACCGGCGACCAGAAGCGCGTCGTCACCCCGCGCAAGGCGCGCGATGATGGCGCCAGCGTGCTGGTCATCGGACGCCCGATCACCCGGGCCGACGATCCGGCTCAGGCCGCCCGCGCCATCGAAGCCACGCTGTAGGTTTCGCCATGGCGGTCCAGATCAAGATCTGCGGGCTTTCGACGCCCGAAACGGTAGATGCAGCGCTTGCCGCGGGCGCGACGCATATCGGGCTGGTTCATTACGAACCCTCGCCCCGCCATGTCGCGCTCGATCTGGCCCGCGAACTGCGCGAGCAGGCCCGGGGCAAGGCCAAGGCGGTGCTGCTGCTGGTCAATGCCGATCCCGAAACCACCGGACGCGCCCTCAACGCGATCCAGCCCGACGTGGTCCAGTTCCACGGCAATGAGACACCGCAATGGATTGGCGGTATCCGTCGCAGCCTGCCCTATGAGGTGTGGAAAGCGGTCGGGCTGAAGGACGCTGGCACGCTGACCCGGAGCGAGAAATACATCGGCAAGGTCGACCGCCTGCTGTTCGACGCACCGGCCAAAGCACTGCCCGGCGGCAATGGCACGGCTTTCGACTGGTCCTTGCTTTCCGGGCACCGCCACAAGATCGACTGGGCGCTGGCAGGTGGCCTCACGGCGGGCAATGTCGCCGAAGCGATCCGCGCGACCGGTGCGCCGCTGGTCGATACGTCGAGCGGTGTTGAAAGCGCACCGGGAGTGAAGGGTCCGCAGCGTATCGCCGATTTCTGCCGGGCCGCGCTCGCCGCCTGATCTGCGGCCCGTGGCTGCCAAACCGCAGTCCTGATGCCTCGTGAAAAAGCAAAGCTGTCTCGACTTCGCCTGCTGCGGACGGCATGGGGAGCGCGATGACCGAAACCAATCCCAATTCCTATCGCAACCAGCCCGACGAGCGCGGCCATTTCGGCGACTTCGGCGGACGCTATGTCGCCGAAACGCTGATGCCGCTGGTGCTCGATCTCGAGCGTGAATACCGCAAGGCGCGGGCCGATCCGGAATTCCAGCGCGAATTCGACGATTTGCTCGAACATTACGTCGGCCGCCCCTCGCCGCTCTATTTTGCCGAACGGCTGACCGAGGCGCTGCGCGCCGGTTCGCCCGAGGGCCACGGCGCGCAGGTCTGGTTCAAGCGCGACGAACTCAATCACACCGGCGCGCACAAGATCAACAATTGCATCGGGCAAATCCTGCTCGCCATCCGGATGGGCAAGACTCGCATCATCGCGGAAACCGGCGCGGGGCAGCACGGCGTCGCCACCGCAACGGTCTGCGCACGCTTCGGCCTGCCCTGCGTGATCTACATGGGTGCCGAAGACGTGCGGCGCCAATCGCCCAACGTCTTCCGCATGAAGCTGCTCGGTGCGGAAATCGTGCCCGTCACCAGCGGGCGCGGGACGCTGAAGGACGCGATGAACGAAGGCCTGCGCGACTGGGTCGCCAATGTGCACGACACCTTCTACATCATCGGCACGGCCGCCGGACCGCATCCCTATCCCGAGATGGTGCGCGACTTCCAGAGCATCATCGGCAAGGAGGCGCGGGCGCAGATGCTCGAGAGGATCGGACGATTGCCCGACCTTGCCGTGGCCTGCATCGGTGGCGGTTCGAACGCGCTGGGCCTGTTCCACCCCTTCCTCGACGACGCCGAGGTCAAGCTGCTGGGCGTCGAGGCGGCAGGTCACGGGCTCGATGGCAACGAACATGCGGCAAGCCTGCTCGGCGGTTTCCCCGGCGTACTTCACGGTAACAAGACCTATCTGCTGCAGGACGAGGACGGCCAGATTACCGAAGGTCACTCGATCAGCGCCGGGCTCGACTATCCCGGCATCGGTCCCGAGCATGCGTGGCTCAAGGATTCAGGCCGGGTCGAATACACTGCGGTGACCGATGACGAGGCGCTGGAGGCGTTCCAGCTGCTCTGTCGCACCGAGGGAATCATTCCCGCGCTGGAGCCGAGCCACGCCATATCGGCAGTGGCGAAGCGTGCGAAGGAAATGCCGCGGGACAGCATCATCCTGGCCAATCTGTGCGGGCGCGGCGACAAGGACATCTTCACCGTGGCCGAGAAGCTGGGAGTGGACATTTGACCCGCCTCGCCTCCGCCTTCGCCAAGCCCCACCCCGCGCTCGTCTGCTTCCTGACTGCCGGCGACGGGGACACCGCTGCCAATCTCGATGCACTGGTCGAAGGCGGCGCCGATGTGATCGAACTGGGCATGCCCTTCACTGATCCGATGGCGGATGGCCCCGCGATCCAGGCGGCCAATATCCGGTCGCTGGGCGTCGGAACGACGACGGCCGACGTGCTCGCCATCGCTACCGCATTTCGCCAGCGTCATCCCGATGTTCCGCTGGTGCTGATGGGCTATGCCAACCCGATGATTCGCCGCGGGCCCGACTGGTTCGCGGCCGCGGCCAAGGAAGCGGGCATCGACGGAGTGATCTGCGTCGACATCCCGCCGGAGGAAGATGACGCGCTTGGTCCGGCGCTGCGTGCTGCGGAAATCGCCCCCATCCGCCTGGCCACGCCGACCACCGACGACAAGCGCCTTCCCGCCGTGATCCAAGGCAGCGAGGGCTTCCTTTATTACGTCGCAGTCGCGGGCATCACGGGAATGCAGCAGGCGGCGATCGAGTCGATCGAAGCCAATGTCTCGCGCATCAAGCGATCGACCGACATTCCAGTCGCGGTCGGCTTCGGTGTGCGCACACCCGAGCAGGCGAGCGAGATCGCACGCGTGGCCGATGGAGTCGTGGTGGGTTCGGCGTTGGTCGAACTGGTCGCCGAACATGGCGACGACGCTCCGGCGAAGTTGCGCACCTTGGCTTCATCGCTTGCCGAAGCGGTGCGATCAGCCCGCTAGTTCGTCGCCCCTGCGCAGGGATGACGCTCCGGCGGTGCGCTGACTATTTGAGCTTTGTGACAACCTGACTATAGGCTCAGCGCATGAACTGGTTCACCCGCGTCCGCAATTCGATCACCTCGCTGTCCAAGCGCAGCACGGAAAAAGACCTGTGGGTCAAGTGC